>Ga0102832_1000005_pt1 | contig 949320 bp, 809 predicted proteins | sample EBPBio282013_DNA_FD_88942 | JGI IMG/M metagenome (GOLD analysis project Ga0102832, IMG submission 88942) | Wastewater treatment Type I Accumulibacter community from EBPR Bioreactor in Madison, WI, USA - Reactor 2_5/28/2013_ DNA (Illumina Assembly) | ecosystem: Engineered > Bioreactor > EBPR >... | reverse complement strand
TAACTATTTTTGAATCCCGATGCAGACTCTGAATAACAGCTAGCTGAAATCGTTTACACAAAATATTTTACAGTCTCAAAAAAATCCCGACCACTTGGTCGGGATTTTTTTATCGGATATTAAAAACGTAATCGTTGTTCTGAAACTGTCGTTTGATGTCTCGCAAATCTCGCTGGATTGATGCATCCACAAGATTGTTGTTGTATTCCAAAATAAAACCACCAATCAGTTCTTCCTTTACACTGGTTTTCAGCTCTACCTTGTCAAAGCCGGTGTCAGCTTTCAGTTTGCTCAGCAAAGATGCTTTTACTTCTTCGCTCAATGGTTGCGCTGTGGTAATTTTTACCTGCTGAATACCCTTCAACACATTGTATTGTTCGTTGAATGCACCAAGTATTTCAGGCAATGCATTTTCGCGGCTTTTGCTTATCAGCAGGCGGAAAAATACCTCCGTGATAGCATTTACCCGGCCTTTGCAAATCGCTTCCATTACAGCAGTCTTTTTATCGGCTTTGATAATGGGGCTGCGCAACAGTCCTTTTAACTCAGGGCTGCTATTGATAGCTGAGAGTAAAAACGCTACATCAGCTTTAATAGCTTCTAATTCGTTTTTTTCTACGGCAATATCAATGAGACTTTTAGCGTAGCGGCCGGCCAAACGTGGGTTTACCATACAATTGCTTCTCTTATATTGAAGAATAACGGCTTTTGCATTGCTGCAAAAGCTGCTCTTTCAGCTTAGTTCAGTTTTACAGCGTTGCTCAACTCTTTGATGTAGTTTTCCTGGTCAGCTTTATTGGCTAGTTCGCGGCGCAATACTTTTTCTGCCACTTCAACCACCAATGCACCCACCTGATTTTTTACATCGGTAATGGCAGCCATTTTTTGGTTGTTGATGGCCTGTTGTGCTTCAGCTACAATTTTATTGGCTTCCAGCTTAGCCTGCTCTTTGGCTTCGTTTACCATTTTATCACGGGTTTCTTTTGCCTCTTTCAGCATAGCGGCACGTTCTTCGCGGGCTTGTGCCATTAGTGCTTCGTTTTCGCTTTGCATTTGAGCCATTTCAGCCTTTACGCGGTCGGCGGTAGCAATACTGTCGGCAATTTTGGTTTCACGTTCGTTCAGGCTGCTGATGATGGGCTTCCACGCAAATTTGCGCAGCAGGAACAACACTACTAAAAAGGCGATGAGGTTCCAGGCAAAAAGTCCTAATCCTACGTCGAGCATGTGATTCGTTTTTTGAAAAGAGATAAATATTCAGGAGTCGAAAAAGTTAAAGAAAACTGCGCCGTCCGCCCTGTGCATGGACGCAGTTTGTTTTTTTCAGTGCGAATGATTACGCCTTGAATACAGCCAGCAGACCAGCTACAGCGGCCAGCAGGGCAACACCTTCTACGAAAGCAGCAGTCAAGATCATTGCACCACGAATGTCGTTAGCAGCTTCAGGCTGACGGGCGATGCTTTCAGTAGCGCCTTTACCAATCTGACCGATACCGATACCAGCGCCGATAGCGGCCAAACCAGCACCAATAGCACCACCGAGGTGGCTCATGCTTACATCCAACAGAACGTTCATCAGTTGCATAATAGATGATATTTAAAATGAAAAAATCCGGTGTTCTTTATTCCGCATCCGCGGCACTGTTCAAGGTTAATCCTAATCACTAATCCCCAATTTCTTAGTGGTGTCCGCCTTCGTGGTGGTCGCCATGTTCAAAAGCCTGACCAATAAACACTGCTGTAAGGTTGGTGAAGATGAAAGCCTGAATGAAGGCTACCAATACTTCGATGGCATAAATAAATACCGCCAAGCCTACAAAAATGGGGCTGGTACCATAGCCGAGTGATTTGCTCATGGCGCCAAATATGAAAATGAGGATGATGAAACTCAAGATGATAACGTGACCTGCCACCATGTTGGCAAACAAACGAATCATGAGGGCAAAGGGCTTGGTGAAAATACCCATCAGTTCTACCGGCAGCATAATGAGCTTAACCGGTACAGGTACGCCCGGAAACCAAAATACGTGACCCCAGAAATGCTTGTTGGTGCTGAACAAAATAACGATGAAGGAAATCAACGCCAGCACAGCTGTAAGGGCGAGGTTACCCGTTACGTTGGCCGAACCAGGAATTAAACCAAACAGGTTGTTGATTAAGATAAAGAAGAAAACAGTGAGCAAAAACGGCAAGTAACGCTGGTATTTGCCATGCAGGTTTGGCTTAGCCACTTCATCTCTTACAAACGTAATCACTGGCTCTACTGCATTTTGGAAACCACTTGGTGCCTTGTTGGGACCGTTTTTGGCATATTTCTTCGCAATGCTGCTCATGAGTACAATCAGCAGGATGCTGGCCAACAGCATTTGCACCACGTTTTTGGTCATACTGAAATCGTATACCTGAACGCTGGCATTTGGTTTGCCCTCGGCATCCACGGCAATGATTTGCTGGTTTTTCAAACCGCTTACATCTACGCCTTCGGCCTTCATTTGCTGAATGTAGTGGTCATTTACCAGAAAGAAGCCTTCGTGAGCTTCGTGGCCATGGTGAAATTTGCTGCTACTGAAAAAATGCCATTTGCCTTCGCTGTACAAAATCACTGGCAAAGAAATAGAAATAGCCTTGCCGCCAATATCCATGAAATGGAAGTCGTGAGCATCGGTTACGTGCTCAATGATGATCTTACCAGGATCCAGTTTTTCCTCGTGGGTGGCACCCGCTTCGTGCTGTGCCGGCTCGTGGCCTTCTTCAGCCATGGCTACGCCAAAAGAGAAAACGCTGAAAACCGCTACCAGTAAAGATTTCATGAACTTGCTACCCATACCTGTGCTCAAATTTGGCCGCAAATGTACGGGGTGCCGTGCATACTATAAAGGAGAACTGGAAAGAAAATTGAATTTTGAAGCTTATCAGCTTTCGGAGCTTCGAAAAACCGCCCCTGTCGCCAAAATTCCAGCAACTGTTCATTCAAAACGTCCATTACTCTGGTATTTGTTGATGTTGCTTAGGTGCATCTTTCAATAGCTTCGACAATTCCATTAAAGAAAGCAAGGCCTGTAGCCTTTCTGTATGCGTCATGGCCAAAGCCCTCCGCAATCGGGTATCTATAGCCTCCTGCCGGCTGGCATACACTTCAGGAAGATTGGATTTCAGCACTTTATGTAACTGACCACAGCTTTTTATTTCTAATGGATTGTCTGGGTAAAAATCAGCCAATTTTTCATTCCGTAACTTTTATAGTTGTCCCCCCACCCCTTTGAACTTCTCAACAAATGCGACCAGCTTTTGAAAAACACTTTGCTTTTTAGCCAAATACAAAGGGTTTAATGGGCTCATTTTCGGCAAAAGAGCATTCAATTCAGTTCCGTTTTCACTTGCATATTCCCGTTTTAAGGAAGCTGTTATATAACGTTTTGCTTCTTCTTCATTCAGGTTTTCTTCAGCAATTAAATCCAAGGCCTCTGATTTCTGCTTGCTTTGAGCGAAGGCAAAAAAAGACTCAATAACATTCGCTTTGTCTTGCAGCGTGTCAAGGTCAGTCTCATTAATGAAATCAACAACCAAACTTTCTTTTGCTCTATTTCCAACACTTGCACGGATTACTCTACGTATTTCAGTAATTAAAGTGTCTTTGTCTTTAGCTTTCTTATTATGCTCAAAAATCAATTCCAGAATGTAATCAAGGTTTATTTCTTGCGATTTTAATAAGTCAACCTCAAAAACAACATCGTCCCAATCAATTGTTGATTCTTCTGTTTCTTTACCGCTTTTCTCTCGTCTTAACCAGTCACGAATATCATTGTAAGTTGAACGGTAATCCTGAACTGTCCTTTCTTTGAGCAATTCAATCTTTTGCATTGCTGCAATGTCCTCATCTGTTACAAAATGAGCTTTCTTAAATTCTTCAACTGCCTCAGGATTATTTATATCGATTGTTTGAAGTGCTTTTAGGTGGTTAAATTCATCGTAGTTCTGCAGTATGTTTTCTACTCTTAAATACTCTCCAAATAGTTTTGCAAATTCCTTTTTGTCTTTCTCTTTTACGATTTCGTCAGGATTAGGGAACTTCTCATTTAACTCATTTACTACTTCTACATATCCTCGACGAGCTTCACCCGTAACGATATCCGTAAACCCATCTAGATATTCTTTGTAGCTCTTTTCAAGAACCACATTTTTTGTATTACTGTCGCCAAACAACGTGATTGCATCGATTGTTGCTTTTTCTAAATCACGGAATGTTACAATGTTGCCAAAGGTTTTTGTGGCATCATAAATTCTATTTGTTCGAGAAAAGGCTTGAATTAAACCGTGATAACGCAAATTCTTGTCAACGAACAAGGTATTAAGTGTAGGAGCATCAAAACCAGTTAAGAACATTCCAACTACAATAATTAAATCAATCTCTTTGTTCTTTACACGTTTGGCAAGGTCACGGTAATAATTCTGAAATTCATTACTGTCAACGCCATAACTGGTTCTGAACATGGCGTTATAATCATTGATAGCTTTGGTTAAAAACTCTTTGGCAGTAACATCCAATGCAGAAGGTTCAAAAGTTTCGTCAACTATTTCACCAATTGCACTTTGTTCTTCGTTTGCTGCAAAAGAGAAGATAGTTGCAATTTTTAATGGCTTATCGCTGTCTTTTTTAAGTTTGTTTAATTCCTCATAATAGCATTTGGCTGCATCAACACTGCTAACGGCAAACATGGCATTAAAACCTTTGTTGCTTCCTTGGTTTCTATGGGTTTTTATCCTGAAATTATCTAAAATGTATTGAGATATTTCTTTGATACGAGCAGGGTGTAGTAAAGCTGTTTTGTTTTCTGCTGCACTTAGTTTTTTCTCGTCTTGTTCGGTTTCTATATTCTTAAACTGAGGTCGAACATCATTATAGTCAACTTTGAATTTCAGCACTTTTTCATCTCTGATAGCATCCGTAATTACATAAGAGTGCAATTCACGACCGAAAACGCTGGCTGTTGTTTCAGCACCTAATGCATTTTGTGGAAAAATAGGTGTACCCGTAAAGCCGAATTGATAGAACTTTTTAAACTTCTTTTTCAGATTCTTTTGGGCTTCCCCAAATTGAGAACGGTGTGCTTCGTCAAAAATGAATACAACTTGCTTTTGATAAATGGCTAAATCACCCTCAGTTTTCATGAGGTTATTCAGTTTTTGTATTGTGGTTACAATAATCTTATTGTCATCCTTTTCAATATTTCGCTTTAAACCAGCCGTACTATCAGAACCATTTACGCTATCGGGAGAAAAACGCTGATACTCCTTCATGGTCTGAAAGTCCAGGTCCTTACGGTCAACTACAAAGAATACTTTATCAATAAAATCCAATTGCGTTGCTAAACGTGCCGCTTTAAAACTGGTAAGCGTTTTTCCTGAGCCAGTAGTGTGCCAGATATATCCGCCTCCTTCATTGGTCGACCACCTTTTTGCCAGATAAGAGCTTTCTATTTTCCAAAGGATTCTTTCTGTAGCTGCAATTTGATAAGGACGCATGATAAGCAGCGTATCGCTAGTGTCAAATACCGAATAAGTGAGAAGAATATTGAGAAGTGTACGTTTCTCCAAAAAGGTAGCCGTAAAATCCTTTAAATCTTTAATCAAACTGTTGTCAGCTTTTGCCCAGTTCATGGTGAAGTCAAAACTATTTTTGTTTCGCTCGACTGTATTTGCAAAATATCTGCTATCTGTTCCGTTTGAAATGACAAAGATTTGAATGTATTTATACAGTGAGTTTTTGCTATTAAAACTCTCCTTTGAGTACCTGTGAACCTGGTTGAATGCTTCCCGGATAGCAACGCCACGCTTTTTTAGTTCAACCTGAACCAATGGCAAGCCATTTACTAAAATGGTTACATCATAACGATTGGCATGTGTTCCTTTCTGCTCAAATTGTGAAATGACCTGTACTTTATTTCTTGTGATATTCTTTTTGTCAACCAAGTAGATATTTTGGATATGACCATCATCAAAAACAAAATCATAGATATAGTTATCGTGTATTTTTCTTGTTTTCTCAACAAGGGTATCACTTGGTTTATCTAAGTATTCCTCTACGAAACGAATCCATTCTCCATCAGAAAATTCCATGTTGTTAAGCGATTGCAATTGCACTCTCACATTCGCCAACATCGCTTCTGGTGTCTTCAGGTTTGAAAGCCTTTCATAACCTTGACCAATCAGGTCTTGAATGAACTCATTCTCTAGTGTTGCCTCTGTTTGATACACAGCAGAAGGCTCATTCAGCATGGAATCCTTGATATAGTTATCCAGTACGATGAAATTATTTGACTCGGCAATGGTTTTATACTGCGCCATTCTGTTCGGTTGTACTTGAGTTAATCGTCGATTTGAAGCCGTACTTTGTTTTCACTTCACTTACCAGAAAGCCCAAGACTCTCTTGTCATTTTCTTCAACAATTGCAATTTCTTCACCATTATGTTTTGAATGACTTGATAGATTTATGATTCTTCTGTAATATGCTTCTCGTGACTCTTGGGGCAAAAGCTCTTCCCAATTTTTGTATCCAAGAAATGTCGAAGTCTTTTCTAGTATGTTGCGTAAGAAGTTAAAATGAAACTTTTTTATCTCCCCCGTTGGCTGTGTTGCTTTCTCCAATTCTGCTAATAGAAACAAGTGATAGGAAAAAGGCGAGTCACTTTGTATTTCGTTAAGTGCGAAAGTTCCATCATTCAACTTTTCCAAAAGCCATTTCTTAGTCTTCTTAACCCTATTAAACTCATTGAAAATCACATTGTAAAATAGTGGATTGTGAGTTGTGATTATGAATTTCAAATCCGAAGTGCTTGACTTTATCAACTCTGAAATATTCACGGCTAATTCAATTAGATGGGTGTCATCTAAGGAGCTGACGGGATCATCAATAAAAATATATTCAAGCTTATCATACTGGTCAGTTTCACGATTTTCTTTTTCCGCAATGTTTAAAACACTTACAACTTGTTCCATTAAACTAAAAAAAACACTCCATACAAAACAGCTTTCTTCCCCTTTCGAAATCTTCACAAATTCAGTATCATCTTCGTTTCCTCGTTCAAATGAAAATCGAATCTCTGTAAAGTTTTCGTTGAATTGCGGAGTCAACTTATCATTAGTTAGCTGCTGGAAATTCGCAACAATATTCCTGTCTTGGCCTTGTTCTCGAAGTACCCAATCGGTAAAGCTGTTTGGTTGTATTATTAACTTCCTATCGGAATCAGCATCCAAATCATTATCCCAGAAGAACAAGTCCTCTGTAAAAGCATTATAGTAAAGTATTTTAATGTCCGAATCTTCTTCTTGTACCGCTTCAAGTTCTTTTGGGGCTATCAACTGCTTAAATTCACGTGATAAACGAGTTTTACCTGAGCCATTAAAAGCATAAACCAGCTGTAATTTTTTATCAGCGTCTTTAAGTGTTTGTGCTATTTGTATTAACGACTGTCCCATTTTATGACTCTACATTATTCTTAGGAAAGGTTAGCAATAAATCGCGGTAGTACTCATACTGCTTTTTCCTTAACTCAATCTCTTTCGGAAGGCCTTCGCTGATTGAAGTGGTGAGTATGTCGAATTTATCAAGGACGGTAACAATACGATCTTGTTCTTCTGGAGAAGGAACAGGAATTAAAACCTTTTCTAAACCTCTTGCATTAATGGCAGATATCTTTCCCGATGAAATATGCTTTTTTATTTGGTCATGGAATTTTTTAGTACGTGTAAAGTATGCTACGTATTTCGGGTTTAATGGGCTTCTGAAAGAAAAACAGGCATCATGAATTACAACACCTTCTTTGCCTAACCAAGCCGTTCCTAATCCGATGTCCTCAATGGTTTCTCCAGCAGCCACAATAACAACATCTCCATATTTAGCAACTCGTAAGTTTTTTCTTTTTACCAATCCCTCGCTTACAAATGATTTTGCTTCATTTGCCCAAGTGCCATAATAAGTATACATCTCACCATAATGAATACAGGGTACGCCTTCGGCAATCATGTCGTCTTTTACAAAACGTCTTCCTCTTTGAAACACTCCTAACTCACTCATAGTTAAGTACTTATACCCCCCCCATTTAAGTTATTGAAATTCAACAGTTTATCTCTGTAGTATTCATACTGTTGTTTACGGGCTGTAAGCTCTGCTGTAAGCTCTGCTGTAAGCTCTGCTGTAAGCTCGGTGAACTTATCGAGCATGCGAACAATTTCTTTTTGAACTTCTAATGGTGGGACGGGAATTTTGAGTTTCTCAACTATAAAATTGTCCAAAGTAGGAATCCCCGCAACCCTAACTTTTGACTTTAAAAAATTTTGTTCCCCTAATAAAAAATAATAAAGAAACTTATTGTTTATATCTACTGAATGTCCAATACAAAAACAACCGTCAGATGACCAAAAATCAACCGGGCTGTACCCAACAGTACCTGCAGAAGCACCTACATTAATTATCATAACTGTATCAGCTGGTCGATTAGACTTGGAATAAAAACCTAATGGTTCTATTCCACCATGAAAAACCGGATATTTTTCATACTTCGATAGTTCTTGACGTGTTAATCTTTTGCCACGTAAAACATTGGAAACCTCTCCCAATGTTTTCCATTCCACTTCTACGCCTTGCAACAATCTATCTACATAGCTCATTCGTATTATTTTTTACCTTTTAAATTCTTTTTGGCTATTGCTTTGTCTAAAGTTTTTACTCTCCGTTCCAGTTTTTTTATGTCTTCCTCAGCCGGCAACTCCTCGGGTTTAATGCCACTTTTACCCAATAGGGTTCTTACGTCCTTATTGTTTTTAACATGTTCAGACGTAATATCCGTTTCACCCTTTAGGTCGTTTTTCTTCACGTTAAAATTGGTAATTTCTGTAGCCAATTGTTTTGCTGTAATGGTAATGGTAGGTAAAAAATCAGCTAAAGGTCTGTTTTCCTTTATGCCCAACTTACGTTTCATGTCGCTGGTGTTGTACCCGCCAAACATGGCCCAATCACCTTTACTTCTAATTCTGGCAAATCCAGAATTGTCAACGCCTCTTTCGTAAATGTTTTTAGAAAGTTCGGTTTCAGTAGCAGCCAATTTTTCACGTGCTTGCAAACGCTCCATCAGCTGTATGCGTTCTTCCAACAATTCCTGCTTTCTGGTTTGTATAGCAAAATAGCTTTGGGCAAAAGCTATTTGTTCTTTCTTAGGGTCGCCGTTCTGCGCTATTAGATAACAAGCATAGCGAGTGAGCATCAAGTCTTCCTGTTCCCTTTCTGCACCAGAACCAATCTTGACCATTTTGGTGACGTCAACGAAATGGTCAGAAACCGTTTCGCCAGTGGTTTGGCAACTTTCTTTTGCTTTATTAATTGCGTTTAAAAAATTTCGCCAATCAGCATACCCTAAAAGCTCTTGTAGTTCACGAGCCAGCCAATATTCAACACCATCCTGCTCATAAGCATATTCTTCAAATTGTTTATTCAATTGCGTGATGATAGCTTTTTCCATAGTGTGTAGTATTTCTAGATAATCAGGCTTCAATTTCTTTAATGATTTCATCAATGCTCAAACGCAGCGCATTTACCTTCTCTACTGTTTTGGTGATTTCCGCATTTATTTGAGTAATGTCAACGTGCTCACGGTTGTTTTTTGCCTCTACATAAGAGCTAACCGAAAGGTTATAATCGTTTTCGGCAATTTTTGAATTGTCAATTGATTTGGAAACATGTTCAACATCTTCTTTACAATCGAACAGCTCCATAATCTTTTGAATATGGGCATCGGTCAGCTCGTTGTTGTTGGTTACTTTTTTAAAAAAGTCTTCTCCGCTTGCATCAATAAACTGCGTTTTGTTTTCGGTTTTATGTTTGGACAACACCAAAATAGTAACCGAAATAGTTGTGCCGTAAAATAGATTGGGCGCAAGTGAGATTACGGTTTCTACAAAGTTGTTATCCACCAAATACTTCCTGATTTTTTGCTCTGCACCGCTACGGTAAAAAATACCGGGGAAACAAACAATAGCAGCCCGGCCTTTACTTGAGAGATAAGATAGGCAATGAAGTACAAAAGCGAAATCGGCTTTTGATTTTGGAGCCAATACACCGGCAGGTGCAAAACGGTCATCATTAATCAGCGTTGGGTCATCGTCACCAATCCATTTTATAGAGTAAGGAGGATTAGAAACAATAGCATCAAATGGCTTTTCATCGCCAAAATGTGGGTCAATCAGTGTATTGCCAAGAGCTATATTGAACTTATCGTAATTGATGTTGTGCAAAAACATGTTCATACGGGCTAGGTTGTAAGTTGTGTGGTTTACTTCCTGCCCGTAAAAACCTTCTTCAATAATATGATTGTCGAAATGCTTTTTGGCTTGCAACAATAACGAACCTGAACCTGCCGCAGGGTCATATATCTTGTTTACTTTTTCTTGCTTGTGCATGGCCAATTGAGCAATGAGTTTTGATACGTGCTGCGGTGTAAAAAACTCACCTCCCGATTTTCCTGCATTGGCTGCATAATTGGAAATCAAAAATTCATAAGCATCTCCAAAAAGGTCAATTTGATTATCTTCAAAATTTCCAAAGTTCAGTTCTTCAACACCTTTCAAAACGGCAGCCAAACGTAAGTTTTTGCTTTCAACCGTATTTCCTAATCGAGTGCTGGTCGTGTCAAAGTCGGCAAACAAACCTTTAATGTCCGGTTCAGATGGATAACCATTTGCAGAACTTTCAATAGCGTCAAAAATGGCTTTTAAGTCTGTGTTCAGATTGGGGTTTGTATTGGCAGTTTTGGCAACATTCACAAAAAGCTGACTTGGATAAATGAAGTAACCCTTTGTTTTTATGGCATCGTCTTTTATTTCAGGTGTGATTACATCATCCAAAAGTTTTGAATAGCCAATACTTTCATCGCCAGCTTCAATAAAATTGGTGAAGTTTTCGCTAATAAAGCGATAGAACAGTGCACCTAACACAAACTGTTTAAAATCCCACCCATCTACTGAGCCACGCACATCGTTGGCTATTTTCCATATTTTATTTTGTAATTCTTGTCTTTGTGCTATGCTTGTCATTCTATCTCTTTTAATAGGGCTAATAGTTTATCCTCAACTTTCTTTGCAATCTCAAAAGCAAGAATGTCGCCCATCAAACCGGGTTACATTTTTACTGCCCATTTGAACGGATTTTTTGTAGGCTTTTCGGCTGCTTGTTTAAAGCCAACCCCAACAATTGCTATAGGTCGAAAATACTAAGAGTCGGGGTTAATCACACATTTTCCTCCTCAAACTGCATGCTGTGCAGGCGGGCATACAGGCCACCTTTGGCCAGCAGGGTTTCGTGGCTACCCATTTCTTTGAGTTCGCCCCGCTCCATCACCATAATAATATTGGCCTTGCGAATGGTGCTCAGGCGGTGGGCAATCACAATAGAGGTACGGCCCTGAATCATTGTGTCGATGGCCTGCTGTATGAGCTGTTCGCTTTCGCTGTCGATATTGCTGGTGGCTTCGTCGAGTATGAGGATGGCGGGGCTGTAGAGCAGGCAGCGGGCAAAGCTTAGCAACTGGCGCTGGCCGGCACTCATAGTGGCGCCACGCTCCAGTACATTAAAGTCGTACCCGCCGGGCAGCTGTTGTATCAATGCATCGATGCCAATCAGGCGGCACACTTCTTCTACCCGGCTTCGGGGTATATCAGGGTTGCGCAACGTGAGGTTGTCGTGTACCGAGCCGGCAAACAAAAACACATCTTGCAGCACCACACCAATCTGGCTGCGCAAAGCATCGGGGTGATAATCCCGGATGTCGTGCCCATCAATGGTAATGCGGCCATGTTCTACTTCGTACAGGCGGTTGAGCAGCGAAATGATGGTGGTTTTGCCGCTACCCGTGCTGCCCACAATGGCCACGGTTTGGCCGGGGGCTATGCGGAAGTCTACATTTTTCAGTACCCAGTTTTCGGCTTCGTAAGCAAAATTCACTTTTTCAAAAGCGATGCTGCCTTCCACTTTGGCAGGCTGCAGGGCCTGAGCAGTTGGCTCGGGCAGCTGGTCATTGTTGTCGAGTACTTTAAATACCCGTTCGCTGGCCACCATGCCCATTTGTATCACATTGAACTTATCGGCAATCACCCGTAGCGGCCGGAAAATCTGGTTCATAAACAAGATGAAGGCGACCAGCTTACCCGCTTCTATTCTTTGGTCGGCCACCCACCATACCAGCAGGCCCAGGCTTACGGCCAGCACCACTTCTACCACCGGAAAAAAGACCGAGTAAGCAAAAATGGCGTTGATATTGGCGTTGCGGTGTTCCTTATTAATCTTTCTGAATTTGCCCATTTCGCGGTCTTCGGCCGCAAAAGCCTGCACCAGTTGCATGCCATTGATGTGCTCCTGCACAAAGGCATTGAGGCTGGCCACGGCATTCCGCACTTTGATAAAGCTCTTGTTGACGCTGTTTTTAAAACGCCAGGTAGCCAGCAGCAAAATGGGAAAAGGAATCAAGCCAATCAGCGTTAGTTGCCAGTCCATCCAAAACATGGTGGCAAGGGTAAACACGATGGTAAGAAAATCGGCAATGATGGGAATGAGGCCGTCGGCAAAAATTTCATTGATGCTTTCAATATCGTTGATGGTGCGGGTGGTAAGCGTTCCAATCGGTGTTTTATCGAACTGGCGCAGGTTGAGGCGCAGCACCTTGTTGTACACCGTTACCCGCAGGTCTTTTACCACATGCTGGCCCAGCCATGCCGTGCTAAACGTAAACACAAACCGAATCACGGTTTCTATCAGCAACATCACAATTTGCAGGATGGAAATAAGCACCACAAAACGCAGCATGTCGCCATGGCTGATGGCATCAAACCAATCGTTGAGCCAGGTTGGAATATTGCCCGTTTGGCCTTTCAGTCCTTTGTCTACCGTGTATTGAATGAACAAGCCCCGCACCGGCGACAGCACCGCCAGCACCAGTGCCAGCACCAGCGACAGGTAAAAGCGGCGGCGGTAGGGTTGTACAAAACGCATCACCCTGCCAAACAGGGCCATATCGAATGAGCGGGAAGTTGACTTGTTGCCAGACATATACAATTGCAGCCGGTACGCAGCCATCTTTTGATGCCAAAAGCGGCTTCGCCTTGCGGCTGCGAAACTAAGGCAAGCCCGTTGGCCGCTGCACCCGCTGTTTTATTTTAACGTAATGCCTTCGAAGGGATCGGCTTCGCGGTTGGCTATTTTGTAAGCTTTGATAAACAGGGCACCGAGGTTTTGGTGCGGAAAAATGTAATCGTCATAGCCTTCTTTCTTTTCGGCACTAATGCGGCCGGCAACCTCTGTCATCATAGATGGCCATTTTACATCCTGTCCCATTTTCAGTTTGTCTACCAGGTAAGTAAACAATGCCACGTTGATTTCGCCATAGCCTACCTGCTTGCTCGAAATGATGGAAGCATCGGGTGAAATGCGCAGCACATCGGCGAGGTTGTGGTAGGCACCGCAGCTACCCAACACCACTACCCTGCTGGGCAGCATTTTTTTGATGGTATAGGGCAGGTAATAACTATGCCCACGATGCACTGTAATAGACGGCGAAAAACCATTGCTGGTCATGTACTCAATAAGTTTGCGTTGCGCATTTTCATCTTCATCGTTTTCTTCATCCAAAGCACGGTTGGCAAACAACACAAAGGGAACGGGCGAACCAATACTGGTAAACTGCACCCATTCAGGCGTAGCTTTTATGGCCCACTTGGTTCTGTCGGCATAAATGCGAAGTAAGTGGTTGAAGGTGCCTTTGCCGCCAGCATCGCCATAAAAATACATTTGCAACACAATGCGGCCGAGGCTATCTCGCAGCTGCCGGTTGCTGATATCGTACACAGGTGGAATACCCAATGAGTCAGAAATGTTTACCCTCGGCAGATTGCTGTCCATTTCGCTATCACTGCTTTCCATAATCACTTTTTCCAGCCGGTAAATAACACGACCCTTTCGGTTATTCATGAGCTCAGCCATGGCCAGGTTTTCCTTCACCTTGTTCAGCATTAATGCACGGATAGCAGGCTGTGTAATACTGGCATACGCATTGGCCACATCCACCGCATCTTCAATATCATCTTTACTGCTGCCCTTTTCCAAATTACTCACAAAGGCCGACATCAATGCCTTAGCGTTAGCAGCACTCATTTTGGCCAAAAAGTCATTCAGCGTATTGTAGTTGGCCGCCATGGTCAAAAACTTCTTGTACTTGTCGTGGTTCACTATTTGCAGCAGTGTATCGGCACTTTTGCCAGGTGTCAGTTCCAGCAGGCGGTTGTACACGTAAGTGTAACTACTGGTATAAATTTCTGCTTCGTTCAGCACTATCAAATAATAAAGCTCAGGTACCGTTAGGCCTTGTATTTTTTTGAAACGAACAGGTGCCGGCAAATCATGCAAACCGTTGATGGTATTGACATACACTTCCAGCGATTTGCGGTGCAGCATGTCTTGCAGGCCACGCAGTACTACAGGCGTATCGCCTTGGCGCATACGGCCTGCATAGTTTACCTGTGTTTTTACCAGCAGCCGATAGTAAGCAGCTGAATCGGCAATGGCCGTTTCAATTTCTTTTTTACTGATGTTGCCTTTGCTCAAATCATCGAGAAAAGGAAAAAACAATTGGCCCGAACGATCGCCTGCCAGTTGCACAATCATTTTTACCAACGGATCGGCATGGCGGGCAATGATAATGCCCAAAGGTGTACCGCTGGCCTGTGCATAGTTAATCAACTCTTCGGGGCGGCGGCGGGCCGCTACCGAAATCAAACTATCGGTAAAAGAATAGCTTGGATTTTCGGCCAGTCTTTTCAGCGTTTGCTCCGGGTTTTCGGATATGAGTTTCAGGAAAATGAATTCCTGTATCTGGCGAATGCCAGCGCTATTTCGAAACGCAAAGTTGTTGGGAATGATTTTGGCCACATCATAGGGTAAAGGCCTTAGCAATGGCAACACATCTTTCCCTGCTTCCGTTCTTAATAAGCCTTCTTCAAACGCATTGAGCAAGGGCGCAAAGCTGCTCCAGTCCGTTGATTTTTTTCTGATTTCAACTGCGTAGGCATACAGCAGTTCTGTCATGCTGCGCAGGTACGTCAGCTTCTTGTTGTGGTCGTATGTTTTGCTCAGCTCTACCCGACGCTGCCAGTCGTCAATCCGGGTTTGCACCAGGTATTGCAGCTGCTCGTTCATTTCATGACTGGGGTAAACCGTCATAAGACTATCGGCACGGCCATCAATGGCCAGCATATCTTTTTGCGCCTGGTCGAGGCGGGAGTGAAACAGGGCCCGGTTGAGGTCGGGACTGAACTGCTCGGTGAGTTGTGCATGGGCACTACCCATCGTCATCATGCCCATACACAGGGCCATCCAAATCAATTTTACGTACTGCATGCGGGGTAAAGTTAATAGCTTCAATTGGGTTTGCCGGAGGCTGTGCAGCAGGCTTGCAAAATTTTGGCAGCATCGTTAACAATTTGGTAAACACTCATTTACCTCCCCGCTATAGTCACAGCAGTTATTTTTGCGTAAACATATTGTTAATGGACACCAAGGGTACCATCCTCATTGCCGACGACGAAGCAGACATTTTGGAGATCATCGGCTACAACCTGAGCCGCGAAGGTTACAAGGTACTCGAAGCAAAAGACGGCAATCAGGCCCTCGACCTGGCCCGCCAGCATCACCCCGACCTCATTATTCTCGATATCATGATGCCCTACAAATCGGGCATCGAAGTGTGCAACATTCTCCGTACACAACCAGAGTTTAAAGAAACACTCATCGTAATGCTCACCGCCCTCAGCGATGAAGGCTCTCACATCAAAGGCCTCGACAGCGGTGCCGATGATTACCTGAGCAAACCCATCAGCCCCAAGGTGCTGCTGAGCCGGGTGAATGCTTTGTTTCGCCGCATTCAAAAAGACAGCGGCCAAAAAGTGCTCAGCATGGGCGACATGACCATTGACCCCGTTCGCTTTGTGGTGACCCGCAGCGGAAAAGACATTGTGCTGGCTAAAAAAGAATTTGAACTGCTGTACCTGCTGGCTGCCAAGCCGGGCCGGGTGTTTTTGCGCAACGAAATATTGAGCAATGTGTGGGGCACCGATGTGATTGTGGGCGACCGCACCATTGATGTACACATTCGCAAGATTCGCCAGAAGCTGGATGTAGATTGTATCACCACGGTAAAAGGTGTGGGCTACAAGTTCGATCTGCAGTAAAAACTGTTATCCACGTACATTTATGCACTTGAACAAATGCCCGTGGGCAGCAAAAAAACCATGCTCAATACCAAAAATTTTTCGCCGAAACAATTATCGCTTTTTACAGCCATTATACTGGGCATACCGGTACTGGTGGGTGCGTGGCTACTGAGGCCCGAGTGGGAACTGGTGGCCGTCAGTTTTGTAGTATTTGTAGCCGGTAGCTATGCGTTGATTTTAGCGGTGCTACAGCAATTCATTTACCGTAAAATCAAACTCATTTATAAGTTCATTTACAAAACCAAGGCCAGCAAAAAAGAAGAGACTTACTACAAATACATTTTGCCCCAAAAAGGAATAGATGAAGTACGAGCTGATGTGGAGAAATGGGCCCGCCAGCAAGAAGGACAGATAGAAACACTTCGCTCCAACGAAAAATACCGCAAAGAGTTTTTGCAGAACCTGTCGCATGAATTAAAGACGCCCATTTTTGCCATACAAGGCTACCTCGATACCTTGTTGGATGGCGCTGCCGACAATCCGGAAATACTCCACCGTTTTTTGAAAAAAGCCGGACGCAATGTGGAGCGGCTGGTAAACCTTACCAACGACCTTGATGAAATATCGAAACTGGAAAGTGGTGTGATTCCTCTGCACAAAGAAAACTTTGTGATACAGGACATGATAAAAGAAGTGTACGAAATGCTGCATGTAAAAGCCAGTGCCAAAAACATTCGCTGCAGCATGAAGAAAGGCACCGAACTACCCATGATTGTATTTGCAGATAAAGAAAAAATACGGCAGGTGCTCATTAACCTGGTAGATAACGCTATTAAATACGGGCACGAAAATGGTACGGTAGTAGCCAGCACTTATGTTACAGATGGCAAGCGGGTGCTGATTGAAATAAGCGACGATGGCACGGGCATTGCCGAAGAACATTTGGGCCGCATTTTCGAACGCTTTTACCGTACCGATATGGCCCGCAGCCGCAAAGTAGGTGGCAGTGGTTTGGGCCTCGCTATTTGCAAGCACTTGGTAGAAGCCCATGGCCAAACCATACATGTACGCAGCAAGCCCGATGTAGGCACCACCATTGGTTTTACACTCGAAGGCCGCAAAGAGGCCTGAGAGATAACTTGAATTACTTTGTATAAAGTAAGATCGACTAATTACCAGGCCGCTCTGGTAAAAGGTGGATTCCATTTGCGCAGCAGCAGGTACACTGCCGCCGCACTCAACACGCCCAATACTGAACCGGCCAACACATCTTGCAAAAAATGTTGCCCTAAATACACCCTGCTGTAGCCAATACCCACAGCTACTATAAAAGCCAGCCACCAGCGCTTTTGCCACCACGGCATGAGCAGCACCAACGATGTAGCCAAGGCAAAAGCGGTAGCGGTATGGCCCGAAGGAAAACTGTTGTGGCTTTGCAATAATTCCACCCCGTTTACTGCATCAATCAATTGACCGTTAGCCTTAAAAAACGGAGCAGGACGCGGAGAGGCAACCGTGTTTTTAATGAGCTGTGCCAACAGCCCCGACACAGCAAAAGCGGCAAACAACACTATGGCTCTCGGCCATTTTTTTTGAAACAACCACAGCACACATACAGCCACCGCCATCAGCCCATCACCCACATGAGTGAGGTAAGTAAATAAAAAATCGGTGATGGGTGAGCCTACATTTCGCATCAGTAAAAAGCCTTCGGCTTTTCCATAATTCATCATTACCAGCAGGCCGCCGGCCCAATACAAGAGCGCCGCTGTAAAAAAAAGGCGGGTGGATGGTGTAGCTATATTTCCAAAACGCTGGTTGGTTTGCATAGTATACAAAGGTCTACCCCTTGGGGCAACTGCCCAAAAAAAACCGCCAGCGGTGGACACCGAGGCGGGTTCGAGAAAATCTACTCTACGTATTGCTGTGAAGAATGCAAATGAATAGGTGGTGAAATAACGATGCCTGCATTACGCCAATGTAAAGACAAGGCTAACAAATCGTAAACAGATAACTGCTATTTAGCCAATGCTTTCAGCACAGCGAGCCGCTGCTGCAAAGCAGCCTGAAATGGAAAGTAGTAGTAGCGCCCTGTATTGATGAAATACAGGTGCGTACACTGCGCCGATTGTGTAGTAAAATAAATAGTCTGCGCCACTTTGCCTTTACTAAACACAAACATTTTGCCTTCGCTGCGGCAATCCCGTAAACTATCTTCTGTAAATGGTAGCGTCATGTTTTCTTTCAGCAATGCCAGCACAGTATCTGTTGTGGTTTGAAAGCTGGTATAAAACCGGGTATACTGTTCTTTATCATCTGTAAAAGGATGTTTGTAAAACAAAATGGAAATGCTATCTGCTGTAGCCAAACCGGGCTCTAACGTGATACCCGTAGTTATGAGTACGGTGGAATCTTTTGCGGTTGTACCAGCATTGGTTGGTTGATTGCTTTGGCAGGCAACCAACGAGCATACAATCAGCAACAGCAAAGGATAATCGAGAAACTTCTTCATGCTACAAAAAATTGAAACTAGCTACAAAGCAAACTGCTTTCGTCTTTCGGCGAAAGCAGTTTGCAAAAAAACAGAAAAGAGGAAGATTAATATACATTGGTTTGCGGAGTGAAGCTTGCCCAACCAGTCATCCAGTTGTCTGCGCCAAAGGCGCCACGGAAAGTAGTCGTTGTCCAGAAAGATACACCAGCCCAACCAGTACCAGTGAAAGCTGCACCGCTCAACGCAGGGCTGCCTGCTGCTGGCAAAAAGTTTGGTGCATTCAATACAAATGGATTGGTGAGACCAATTTCTGTTGCAGCTGCATGTTTGGTATTGCCATCGGCCAACGCTTTTGTTTCTACTTCAGCAGAAGTCATAACAGGGTTGGTAGCTGCACGGAAATGAGCCGTTACTGCATGCACCAGGTTGTTGCGGAAAGCAGAAGCGCCATTTTTATAGAAGCTTACAGTAGAGTCTGATTCGAGAGACAAACCGGCATCCATGTAACCCATCAACACAGAGTTGCGTACATCAAACTGTGTAGCACGGCGCCAACGCATGTTGAAGTTATGATTGGCCAAAGTGCCAGCAGCATTGTTAGGACCAACCCAGGTAAAGTTGCTGATAGAAGGCTTGGTGTATGGAGTGGCATTGCTACCTGTAGCATCGTTGTCGCACTCTACGCCATTGCCCGCATCGCCGGCATCTACAAACAAAGGATCACGCAGGGCTACACCAAATTGCAGGCGGCCATTGTAACCAAAGTCGAAATCATAATCGTCATCAGCTGTTGCAAAAGCAATGAGGTATTTGGCATTTACAGTACCACCGAAAAATTCGTAAGCATCATCGTTGCCATAAGAAACCTGCACGTAGTTGATAGTAGTACCGCTACCTACGCCACCGAGTGTAAGACCGTTAATTTCTGAGTTGGGGTCAGCGGCAATACCAGCGTACTCAATGCGGATATAGCACAAAGAACCACTGTTGTCGGTAGCTACACTGCCACCGTATTCAGCATTGATACCACCTTCGATGATGGGTGTAGTAGTACGGTTGGTGGGTGCATTACCCAAGATAACGATACCACCCCAGTCGCCGGGCTTGCGGCTACCAGCAGCTTTGCCAGAAGTAAATACAATGGGCTCAGAAGCAGTACCACAAGCAAAGATTTTTGAATTGCGTTCAATGATCAACGCACCTTTTTGTACAGTGTCGCTTTTGATAACAGAACCGGGTGCAAACTTGATAGAAGCTCGGCCGTTTACATACACGTACCCTTTAAGCGTGTAAACGCCCTTGGGCAGTTCCACATTTTCACCATCGTTAATTACACCGGTAATTACTTTGGTAGCCGAAATTTCGGCTTGCTTGGTAGCATATACCCCATTACCGTTGCCGCTGTCTACAGAAGAATTATCGATGTCGACCTTAATGCACGACGTAGCCGTGATGGTAATAGCTGCCAGGATGATGCCTAACTTTTTCATTGTATTCGTTTGAAAGTTTTTTAAACTGTTTTTGTGTAGTTGGATAGCAAATGGCTATTTGATATTGATATCGTAAGTAAAGCCTATTGAGAAGGTAGTACCCGGACGATAGCGGGTGAAAATGCGGTCCACATTTTCATCATACGCTGTCTTCTCTTTGGTAATGGGTTTTTCGTACAGCAGCACATACTGGTTGAGCAAATCACTTACGGTGAGGCGAACTTCGCCACGCTTCTTCATGATCTTTTTTGAAATCTGAAAGTCGAGCAGGTTACGTGGCTTTTCATACACATCGCCATAGTTGTCGTTACCTACAAAACGAAGGCGTTGGCCAATTACGTTGTACAACAATGAGAGGTTCAAACCATTGTCGCCATCGTATTGAAAACCGGCATTAATGAGGTAAGGACTCTGGCCTTGCAACGGACGATTGAATGCACCAGTTTTTACACCACTTGCATCTTGAATTTGCAACGTCACTTCGCTAAACAAGAGTGAAGCATTACCATTGAAGTAGAGTTTCTCCATCCAGCCACCTTCTTTGCCCAAAAAGCCTAATGACTTGCGGAATTCAAACTCGGCACCATACAAAATAGCACTCTCGGCATTTTGATACTGGTACTGGCGGCGGGTAGGTGCACTGGCACTGTTGAGGCGCAACTCTATTGGTGCATCAAACGATTTGAGGAATGCGCCAATAGAAATCATTTCTCCTGCTTTAGGATACCATTCGTAACGTACATCTGTATTGATGATAGAAGAACGCTTCAAATCGGGGTTGCCCACTGTAGAAGCAATTTCTTCAAAATCGAAAAAGGCAAATGGTGCAACCTCTCTAAACTCAGGACGGGCTACTGTGCGGCTGGCGGCTACCCGCAAATTTGTTTTGCGGTTGGGTGTAAAAGTGATGTTGGCAGAAGGCAGGAAGTCGAACTTATCGGTTTGTACTTCGAGGTTTTTAGTAGCATTTGTTTCTACCACCTGCTCAAAGTATTCGCCACGGGCACCCCATACCAGGCGCAGCTTTTCACCAATTTTGTTATCAAACATCACGTACGCATTGCTGAGTACAGAAGCGCCGAAATATTTATCGTTCACGTTCTGCAGATCTGTGATGTACATAAAGCCGTTGGGGCCAAAATTGGTGCTTTGGAAAACGTTGTTGTATTGCTCAAAAAACAGACCGGCATTTGACGGATCATTTACACCCAAAATAGTGGCCTGAAACTGGCGGATGCGGGCAAAAGAACCACCACCAACAGAAGCTACCTGCTTCACACCTTTCAGGTTGAAGGGCATTTCTAATTTTACCTGATAGCCAGCACTCTGGTCTTTCAAATCGCTCCAAAAACGGTTGGTATTGTTACCGCGGTTGTTGAGGCTAAAAGGCGCTGTACTGCCTGCAGGCTTGGCATAAGTTTGCACCCGCAGGTCGGGCTGGTCTTTTTTATTGAAAGCGTAGTTGATATTGCCCGAAAACTTAAACTTGTTTTTGAACTGATGCGTCAGTTCTACCTGGCTGCTGTACAAGCTGCGCTGGTTGAGTACCGATGAACGCATTTGCACATCCTGCAGGTTATCAATGTTCACACCATTACGGCGGTAGTAGTTGTCTTCCAGCAATTGGTTGAACAAATTTTTAAAAGCAATTTTTGTTTTGCCTTTGCTGTACGCAAAATTGGCCAAACCGCCCCAGGTGGTGCTGTTCTTATTTTGTGCATCTACATAGTCGAGCAGTGTAGAACCATCAAAGTCGAAAATCTGACGATTAACGGTAGGGAAAATGAGCTTGGATTGACGATACGTAAGGCCAACCACAGAACCAAAGGCACCGCCTTTTTTATCTCTCACGGCATTGGCCCATGTAAGATTGTATTGCTGAATAGGACCGGCAGTAGAAGTTACTTCATCATAAACGCCGTCGTTGAACTGCTGGCTGATGGCATAACGATCGGCCATAGGCAAACGGTTATAAGCAAGATACTTGGTGGGGTAGCTAGCAGGCAGGCTACGCTGGCCATCATCAAAACCCAACCAATCAGTTGCACCACGGCGGTTGCTCACAAATTCCTTTCCGATAGACTGTGTGTTAAAGCCAAAGCTCACACCCACATTCAACAGGTTTTTTACAGGAATATCCTTGGTGGCAATTTGTACCAAACCGCCGGCAAATTCGCCTGTAAGTTCTGGTGTAGCTGTTTTGTTGATAATGATATTATCAATGAGCTGCGAAGGAATAACATCAAACGAAAAAGCTTTTTTATCGGGCTCAGAACTCGGCAGTGTAGCCCCGTTAATCATGGCTGCATTATAGCGGTCGCTGAGGCCACGTACTACAACAAACTTATTGTCTTGAATTGAAGCACCACTCACACGACGCAATACTTCGCCGGTATTTTTATCGGGTGTACGCTTAATAAAATCGGCCGCCAAGCCACTGCTCATGGCCGTGTTGTTTTTTTGAAAAGTGAGCATGGTATTGGTGCTCTCCTGGCGGCGGCTGCTTGTAACTACCACCTCGCCCAGTTCACTTTTTTTATCTTCCAGTAAAATGTCCAGTGTATTGTCGAGGTTGGCTTTTACTTCTACATCTACCACTTCTTTTGTTTGATAACCTACTGCGGTTACCGTTACGCTGTATTTGCCTTCGGGCAGTTGCAGGCTGTATTCGCCATCGGCATTGGCCGGCACACTACGCAGCCCCTTTACCGAAATGGTAGCACCGGCCACAGGCTGGTTGCGCTGGTTGAGAATTTTACCACTCAGGCGTACCGAAACCTGCGCTATGGCGGGGTTTTGGCAAAGTATAATGAGCAGGGAAATGAATGACAACTTAAATAGGTTCTTCACACCAATTGTTTTAATTCGGTGCAAAAGAACCACTGCACTATTACGGCCATGTTACCCCTGTATTAAGGAATTGTGAACAGGGAGTTTGTCGCAGGCCTCCCGGCGGGTGACGGCTGGTTACTCAATCAGCACTATATCAGGCAGCAGCAATCCATAACAGGTGTAGTAACGGATATGCACTGGCCCTGAGGCAAACGCAAGGCACAAAACAAAAGGCACTCCCTATCGGAAGTGCCTTTATGCAAATGGTAAGTAGTGAAATTACTGGCGTACTATGCGGCTTGTTTGGCCATTGCCTAATACAAAGTATACACCGGCGGGGTACTGGCTCATGTCGAGCTGTTGGTAGCCGGTAGCAAAACGGCTTTTGCGCAGTACGGCACCTTGTGCATTTAGCAGGCTCAGCTCCATGGGCTCACGTACCTGCAGCAGCAATTGGTTACCCTGCACCGAAGCCGTAAAGCCAGCCAATGCGCCTTGCAGGCGAATGTTGCGTACCGCACTTACAGCAGATTGGTCGTCGATGTCACGTTGCAACAAGCGATAGTAATTGATACCCGCAGCAGCCGTGGCATGCAGGTATTGGTATTCCTTAGCCAATGCGCTGTTGCCCGCTGCTTTTACGGTACAAATAGTTGTCCAGTTAATGCCATCGGTGCTGTGCTGTGCCACAAAGTCTTTGGTTTGCTGCTCTTGCTGGGTAGCCCATTTTAAGAGAACACCACTGCCCTGCTGCTGTACGCTGAAATCTTTCCAAACCACGGGGAGTGGTGCAGCCGTATTTTCAAAGTAGCGTATACCTCCATAAACCCCCACAAACAAATCCAGGTCGCCATCTTTATCAATGTCTACCAGTGATGGCGCAAGAGCTTGCATTTGAATGAATGAATAGCCTGACAGCGGATTCTTGGTGCCGGTCATTTCACTAAAACGTGGGCTGCAGGCGGTGCCAACATTGGTAAAATATTTTATTTGCCCGTTACTCAATCCAAACAAAACATCTAAACGACCATCTCGATTTAAATCACCGAAAGCGGCCATTGCTTGTCTTGCAGGATTAGTAAGAGAGCCCAAACTGATTGGAAGCGCAGCCGATCCTGTTTGTTCTTCAAACATGGGTGACGCTGCTGTACCTGTATTTTTAAAATACTTGAGCCCACCATAATTGTAATTGTGCCCGATAAATGCATCAAAATCGCCATCAGCATCGATATCAGCGAAGCTTACCCTGGAATATTGAGGAATACCAATGGCTTCGAATGGGTTTGTGTAACCAGGCAGCGGATCAACATCAATAGGAGTACCAGGAAATTTAGGGATTGAGTATGGCGTTTTGCCAAGATTGGGGAAATAATAAATTGTGCCATCGTACGACCCCGAAAACATATCCTTATAGCCATCATTATTGATATCTACCAAGAAAGGCTGCGAGTAAGTTCTATCGCCCGATAAAGCATAATAGAAAGAATTACGTTGCGTAAAATAGGGGCTTTGAGCCGTGCCATCATTACTAACAAAATCAATCCAACCCGTATTGAAGCCCATCACCATATCTTGATCACCATCGTTATCCGTATCAGCAAAGCTGAGGCTCACCCAATTCTCGGTAAACTTGTACCCATTTGCCGGATTGGCATTACCCGTTCGCTCAGTGAAAACCTGCGCCTGCAAAGAGTTTACACAGCATACTCCCCCAATAAGCATGGCGGCCATCAAAGCGGGCTTCATAAGCCGATGGATGGAGTGGTTGTAGTTTACCTGCCGTTGCCACAAATGCAGGCCTTTGAAAAGGCGCAGCGTTAACAATCGTCCTATTGTGAAAAGCCGTTCCAAAAAGAGCAGGTTTTTCAAATCATTTTTACCTGTTGGGTGCGATGCACAGTGTACAGCGTTTTGCATAAACGTACTATTTTAAGCATTCATTAAAAGCAATGGGAAACGTTACCATCACACCCGAATATGCAGGCCTAGCAAAGACTTTGTAACTGCTGAAGTAGTGTGGTATTTGAAAAAAAACATTCATTCCGGCATGTAGATTCATCCATGATCATCAGCGAACAGCAGCTTCTAAGCGGTTGAAACTTTTCTGCAACTGAACACACATTGTATTCCGGAGATTTATACAGAAGGTCTTGAAAAATCGGCGGAATAATGGTTACATGCTAAGGCAAAAAGAGAGATGTATAGCATGCAAATTCATTCACCTACAAATATAACGTTACACATATTGCTGTTTTGTAGTAGAATGACTACAAAAACAAATAAATGCGTCAACACAAATAGTAGAAGAAATTAGATTCAATCTGATTCAACAACTGTTGTTTTAAAACATACTATTTGGCACCAAAAAATAAAGCACTCCTTGTTGGGAGTGCTTTATGCTACAGAACTATAATAACGATTACTGTCGTACAATACGGGTGCTGTGGCCCTTGCCATGTACAAAGTATACACCGGCGGGGTACTGGCTCAGGTCGAGCTGTTGGTAGCCGGTAGCAAAACGGCCTTTGCGCAGGATGACACCTTGTGCATTTAGCAGGCTCAGCTCCATGGGCTCACGTACCTGCAGCAGCAGTTGGTTGCCCTGTACCGAAGCTGCAAAACCTGCCAATGCGCCTTGCAGGCGAATGTTGCGTACCACACTGGTAGCAGTTGTATTGTCGAGGTCGCGTTGCAACAGGCGATAGTAGTTGATACCCGCAGCAGCTGTAGCATGCAGGTACTGGTATTGCTTAGCAGTCAAACTATTGCCCGCAGATTTTACGGTAGCAATATTCGTCCAGTTGGTACCATCGGTGCTGTGCTGTACCACAAAGTCTTTGGTTTGCTGCTCTTGCTGGGTAGCCCACTGCAAGCGTACAGCACTACCCTGCTGTTGTACGCTGAACTCTTTCCAAACTACGGGGAGTAACACACCGGTGATTTCATAGTAATAAAGATTACCGTTTTGATCGCCCAGTACCAAATCACGGTCGGTGTCGCCATCCAAATCGGTAAAAGTTGGAGCAGCGTTGTTGCCTACATCAATCGTAGAAAAGATATCTGCAGCACCCGATTGCAGGGTAAATACTGGCGCTGCAGCAGTGCCGGTATTTTTATAATATTTCAGGGTACCATCGCCTGCACCAATCAATGCATCCTTGTCACCATCGCCATCAATATCGGCAAAGGCAGGTGCTGCATAATTGCCCACATCTACACCATTGAACGGATTGGAAGCACCTGATTGTAATGAAAATACAGGCGAACCAAGAGTGCCGGTATTTTTATAATAAGTGATCACTCCCAACGAATTGCCAATAAACAAATCCATATCGCCATCATTGTCGATATCTACAAAAGCGGGTGTAGCATTATTACCTACGGTAATGCCTGCCAATGGATTGGTATGGCCTGTAATGGTACAAGTAGGGGTACTATAATACGAATAGGCACTGAGCGACGAATTTTTTGGATTACAGGTTGTTCCTGCTACGCCTCCTACATAAGGGTTCATAGCGATGGCCCCATTAAATGTTCCTGTGAACAGATCCATGTCTCCGTCGTTATCGTAATCGAAAAATGTGGGGCTTGCATTTTCCAGCACTTCAAATGAAAACTGGCTGCCGGCTCCAAATGTAACAGGGGCACCACTGGTGCGGATAAAGTAGACATTGTTGGCATAAGATTGACCAACCATCATGTCTACATCTGCATCGCCATCCAAATCGGCAAAGGCGGGTTTTGATTCACCGGGAACCGATTTTCCGTTCAATGGATTATCAACCCCAGTGCGTTGCACTACGGTTTGAGCGTTAACAGGTGCAGTCATAAATACGCCCATTGTTAGCATGGCAGCGGCCAAAGATGGTTTGATGGCACGGCCGAGTTGCCGGCTGTAGCGCAGCAGTCGCTGCCAAAGCTGGCGGCGTTTGCGCAGGCTGAGTGCCAAAAAGCGGCCGGTGGCAATGGCCCTTTCCAACCGGGTCATGGTTTTCACGTAGTTGTTACGTGTTTGTTGCGTGGCAAAGTGTACAGTTGTTTGCATTGTCGTGTTATTTAAAGTGATCATTGAGTTGCTTGAGTGGTTTCATCATCTCCCCGCCAAAAACATCCGTCGGGTAGGTGCAGTGCCCGCTGGTGCTGCGGCGTGGTATGGTTGAGAATGCCCGGCTGCTGCATCTGCGGCAGTACTGCTACATCGTACAGTTCTTCGGTACCATTGAGGTAGCGGATTTTGCCCACTATTTGCCGGGTAGGCAGATGAACGATATCGATACCACACTCCAGCGGCTGCTGTGCTACGGGCAAGGTTCTTTTTGCAGAAGCAGTACTGCGTTGCTTAGACAATCCCACAAACAGGTATTCGCCTATCATATCCATGCCTCTTACAAAACCATTGCTGCGGCTGATGACTTCATAGGTTTTGTTGGCCACATCTACCTGTACCAGTTCGCCGGTGGCAGACAGCAGGCAATACAACTGCCCGTTGAAATAGCGGGGCGTATGCGGCATGGGCAGTTGGTCGAGTATTACTTCGTTGGTTTGTACATCCATCAGCAAGCCACCCATCGTTACATTGGGGCGCCAGCCTTTTTGGCTATCGCTTTTACCAAACATGGTTACGTATTTCGGTTGGCCATCTACCATGCACATGCCGTTGAGGTGGCAGCGGTCTTCCGATACCAGACTGCTGATAAACGGCGGTGTCCACGCAGGGGTAAAACTGTATTCGTCCGTAATGTGGACGAGGCAAGAAAACAAGGTATTAACAGCCAACAAGCGGCCTTGTGCATCCCAGGCAATGTCGTGCAGATCTACAGTGCCGGTATAGTAGCTGGCACGGGGCACAAAAAGCGCATCGTAATAGCCGGGCTTTTGCGGATATTCTTTAGCCAAACCCGCACCGTTGGAAAGCACCACTACTTCGTGCTGCGTAGCCAAAGCCATACGGCCGTTGTGATAGCACATGCCCATGGGCTTATCAAAATTGCGGGGCAGCTGTCGCATGCTGCCATTGCCATCGGGCGATAAAAAAATAACCTTACCCGCCTGATAGGTAGAGATAGCAACACTACACTGTAGTGATTGCAGCAATGAGGGTACGTTAGGTGTATATGTACAAGAAAACGGAGGTAGTGCAGAACTCATTGATGCTGGAATTGTGTGGTAAAAGGTTGGCACAACCATTGTTCCAGACACGGAAAAATGCTGTACTTGTTGATGCCTGCGGCACTATGTATCAATAACTGACAAATCATACATCCTGTTTTTTTCCAATAAGGGTGTTGCAGATGCAAGCATGCTCCCAAAGGAGAATATTACCCGCAGGCAATCATCGCACAACTACCCAATAGTTGATTTGTTTCTTTCCAGGAGATTTGTAAAGCGTAAAACGCCTGATGCACATACTCAATCTGTTACAGCCATCTGGTTGTACATCAGCAGCAATGTATTTACATAAATAAGTGGGTAAAAATAAGCATTAAAAAATCACAAGCATGTAGTAAAACAACTACTAACGAATGAGCAACTCCATCATTTATTTCAGTATTTACCGTTGAGTAAAACTGAGTTGCCACGGTGTTACAGCGTACAAGTAATTTTCAATCTTATCTTCTTTTGGCTGCGGTGATGTTTGTTACTGCCCACTAGCCAGGCTTGTTGTTGCTTTGAAAAAAATTGGGTGTATGCAAACTTCAATAGTGGTTCGGGAGCTGTGCCCCACCAGTACCAGGCAGTGGCTCAAAACAGGGGCTATATTGTTAGACATCCGCGAAGCGGAAGCGACCGAAGCACTTCAATTTGCCGAAGGCAATATCATGTATATGCCACTGAGTCAACTCATGGAGCGGTTTACCGAACTACCTGTTGAAAAGGATATCGTAGTAGCCTGCGAAAGAGGCGTGTTGAGCTTGGATGCCGCTGCTTTTTTGCAGCAAAATGGTTTCGACCGCATATATCACATGCGCAAAGGTTTGCGACATTGGGTGGCCAAAGGCTATCCGGTAACAGGCGATACCGGCGACCTGCCAGTAAACAGTCACAAATGCTGCGGCGGGCATGGGCACCACAAGGCATAGAGAAGTGGTGAAGGCTAAGTTTCACGTTTGCAGCTGTGCAACTTTCAAGCGAAAAGCAAATACCTAGCGTACTAATGTTACACTCATCAAACCAATGACTACATCGTTGGCAACGGTCTTGAGTGTCATACTTGTTAATTGCTTGTCCGGGTTCAATTTTACATTGAGTACGGTAGCAGCTCCGCCATCAATACCAAAATTGGAAAACCCTTTGATGCCTGTGTATTTATAATTCAGCGGCATCACTTCTCCCGTCTTGAGCAATACACGGATGGGTTTGGTGTCGCCTGTGGTAAATGCAAAACCATCTACAAAAAAATCTTGCTCAATGGGCCACCAGTTTTCAGGATTGCGTAATGGCAATGTTGTGGAAGTTCCATCTGCATAAGTTACTTCAACCGTTCCATTCAGTATTCGGCTTTGCATAGGGTTGGTACTACCCGCCATCAACAAATAAGCATGTGAAGCTTTCCCGGTTAATGGTAGCACAACCGAATCGGGATAATTATCCCACATAGATGTAAAGACGATATTCTTTTTTTCAGCAGATGGAGTGTTGAATGGAATATGATTGATAATCACTTCGTTTTTGACGCCTGCTTTTACACGCAAGCCGCTATCGCTAATGTTTGCGGTTGTAAGCGGATACGCCCAATTGCCAATACCTTGTACTGGCAGCTGCAAGGTAGGCACAGCAGGGCGTGGCGATAAATATTCGTTCTTGAAAATATTGGTTACCGCATCGTTGAAGTAGGGTGCTATATCAATTTTTTCAAATGTTGTGGTAGCTGAAATAGCAGGTTCCTGATACACCAACTCATCTTTTATGAGTGAAAAACTCAACGGTTGAAACCATGTAAAGTTTCCTTGTTTCAATTGCAGGTAAAGGCTGTTTACGCCTGCATCGTTTAGTTTTCCCGAAACCGTATTGCTGCTGTATCTCAGGTTGCGCAATACTTCCACCGGCTGATAAGCGTTTAAGACAGTTGCCTTTTTCAAAGTTACTTGCACCAGTTCCTTTCCGTTATAGGCTAACTGGTGTTGTGGTTTTTCAAATGCGGCACCTTTCCATTGTATCACTACGGTAAATTTTTTTGCAGGAGCGGTTTCTATTTGCAAGGCGGGTTGTCCAATAATGCTGTCTATATTTTTCCATGTAGCTGCTTTCCCATTCACAGTAACCGATGCAATGACATCCCGATAGGCTGGCAATATCAGCTGCAACTTCACAGCCTGTTTAAAACGAGTAACAAGAGTATATTCTTCAACCAATCCTTTTCGCTTAAATGAAAATGAAACGTCGGGGGTATTAATGGAAGCATGGTTCCATTGCTTTGGCAAACCAGGCTTCACAGTTAAAGAATGGTTGAGCAAATCAGGCGTTATACCAAACAAACCTTCCACCAGCGAACGAGCCGCCATGCCTATTGGATCGGCAAAGTCTCGATAGAGCTCTCCACGTATGGCATCGTAAAAACTAAGCTGTTGAATATTGCCGGGGCTGGCACCCAGATACATACTTTCCATCAACGAACTTTTCCATAACCGATAGGCTTCCTCTTTTTGCCCCCCCTGCCAGTACGCCATTGCGGTATGCAGCAGTTCGGCCAAAGCCACATTGTTTAAACTCCACGTGTAGGGCTGCCAGTTGGTTGTTGATAATGTATACAATGTTGAATCTTGCAAACCCTTGGCCACAATGGGTATACGTGGTATATATGCATTTACATATTGCAAAGATTGATACGCTTGAATGGGATCGGCAATGCCTTCATCGAGTGCATGATAGATGGTCCATAAGGCAGCTGATTCATGCAACAATTTATTGCCCAACAAATCTTTGTATTCGGCGTACCAGCCTTTATGCTTCATCCACAATTGCTGGTTAATGGCATTAAGTATTTTGGTTGCTTCTGCTGCATACTTGCTGCCATCGGCACCAACAATGATGGCCAGTTGTGCAGCCATTTTATTTGACCGGTAATTGTACGCCGAAGAATGTGTGACACCGCCGCCGCTATACTGCAAAGCATCGCTTGCCCAGATAGCCGCATAGGAATCATACATTCCGTCGCCATCCACATCAAAATTTCGTTTTTCCCAATCGAGATGCCGCACCAGCAAAGGCCACATCTGTTTTACATACGCAGTATCACCGGTCCAGTTGAAATGATTAAGCAACTGATCGATGAATACCAAATTCATGTCGTAATGATGGGCACGTAAATCGCCACCCGGATTTCTTGAAATGTATCCGCTACTAAATAATGAAGTCCCCAACCTTTCAAGTTGCCGTCCCAAATGCAATGCTGTGTCGGCTACAACGGGCCCGCTGGCAGGTGTTGTAACCTGCGACAATGCATATCCGTTAAAATGTTTTCTGGCTCTGTCGTGCCAGCCCATTACATCGGCGAGGTACGCTCCCCGCCAGCCATTCAGCCGCATACGCCATGCCACAGCGCCATGCATAAACGATGGATCTTCCCATACAGCATCAGCAGCAATACTTAATGCCGGGCCCAATGCATTCATGTGTGCATCGGGCGTGTTGATGGTTATGCTGTTGGCAATTTTTTTTCTGGTAATTTCTGCTTGCGAAAATAGCGTTGGTAATTGATGGTAAGCAACTGTTTGACTTTTTTCCGACTTCTGTATTAAAAAATACAGGGGTACTTTTTGTGCGTCCACAACAGCCGATAGTGCAGGTGCTTCTGTTGAAGTTGCAGCTGTGAGAAAACTTTGCGGCGATTGCAATTGTGTGGCATCCGCAATTTTCATCACTGTATTTTCAGGAAACACAGCCGCGATTGCTTTTGCTTTATCTGCAGCTGCATTGTTGGTTTGTGCATTGGGCAAATGCTGTACTTCGTAGCGTTCTTCTTCGCTTAAAGGTTTTGCAAAACCATACAGCAAACTGAAATGGTTATTCTTTATAGTATAAATATTATCCTTGCAATACTCAGGCTTCAGGTAAAATGAGGATTCAGGATCAGCACCAATATCTCCATCACGTGAAAACTTTTTGCCTGTTGCGCCACCGTAAGCAGCCACTATTTGCAAGCCCGCTGGCGCATTGCTAGTATACAATTTCAACATCAACCCTTCTCTGTCGTACAATGCAATGGCGTGTACATAAATCACTGCTTTGCCCAGCAGCGGATCTTTTATTTCGTACAGCATGGAACCCGCACGATACAAGGCTTTGATATGTTTTGCTCCAATCAGCCATTTACTTTTTCCATTGATAACAAAACCAAATTTCAGATTGCCACCCATACCCGGCATGTATAATGCAAACTCTGGCAGGTCGCCGGCTTCTGCACGAAAGGCCGTATTGCCACCATACAATGCACGATTAAAACGCCTTGTGCCGTTTTCAATAACAATATCATTTCCTTCTGGACGATACCGTACTTCACGTTGAATGCCGTGCCATATTTTTTTCTCTTGCGCTACTGCAGCAGCGAAAAAAAACAGCAAACAGGTTACAAATACAAACTCCTTCATTCACTAAAAATTTTATGGATGGCCTCTTCACAAACGCAACTTGCTGTTGCTGTAGCAGGCCTCACTGCCCATGTCGGCGATGTTACTCATCTACAGAAAAAATTTTGGTTACACATAAATATATAACCGCTACTTCCACTCAAATGGCTGGCCGTTTACCAATACATTGTTCAACGCAATGCCTCCTTTATATGGCGTTTTCAACACCGGTGCTTTGGCGGTAGCTTTCACATTGTTGAACTGTATAGCACTTACAGTATCCATGGGGTTTCCTTCCATAGTGCCCAGGCTGTTGCACTGCACCTGTATGTTGTTGAAAACAATGTTGCGTACTTGTGCATAGGGTTTGGCGGTACTGCCACCCATATCAAAAAACTGCGTCCACGGTGCCATGCTAATAATAGTGCCGCACTTGCCTGTGATGTTTTCGATGCGTACGTTTTCATAAATCTGATACGTATCGGGGCGCATTTTCAACCGCAGGATGGACGTGTTGTGTTCCATCACACAATTGCGCATTATAATGTTGCGGGCATGAATGCTTTCGCTGCCAAATGTGAGTGTACCATGCGATTCACCAAACACACAATCTTCAATCAGAATGTTTTCTACCACACCGTTTTCGCTACGCAAATGAGCATCGGGGCCTTTACCGCCTTTTACACATACCGCATCATCATTTACTGAGATATAGCATTTGCGAACAGTCACGTTTTTACACACATCAATATCAATACCATCGGTGCTGGGTGCTTTCACCGGTGCAAATGGCGAACGGATATCACAGTTTTCAATCAATACATTGTTGCACTGATATAAGTGCGTGGTCCAAAAGCCTGCATTGTGCAGTTTCACATTTTTTATCTGCACATTGTTGCTGCCCCAAATAAATACCAAACGAGGCCGGTGTACTTCGAGGTTGGTCGCACTACGGCCTTCTTTTTTTACTGAGTCGCGGTAAAACCAGAAGTACTTCCAAAACTTTAACCCATTGCCATCAATGGTACCAGGGCCGTTGATTTCAAAACCGTCTACATGATAGGCATTGATTAAAGCCGCATAGTAGTAAATGCTGCGGCCTTCCATGCGGGAGGGCAGCAACGGATAATGGCTGATATCATCGGAGCCTTTGAGCTGCGCCCCTTCCTGCAACTGCAGTTTGGTGTTGGGTTTAAAAAACAAAGCGCCGGTTAAAAACACACCTTTCGGTACAACAATGGTTCCGCCACCATTTGCTTCAGCTTTGTCTATCACTTGTTGAATGGCTGCTGTGCTCAGCTTGCTGCTGTCGGTACCTACGCCGTGTTGTGTAATAACGTATGTTGTATTCGAGCTGTCGGACCCATAAAAGGGCGAAGCGGAAGTAGCAATGGCGAGCAAAACCATCGGAAAGATGGCCACGAGGCGAAATTTGTACATATGGCAAATGATTAGCCCCATAAAAGTAGCCAACCGCCAAAGCCGAGTGTCCTGTGCTGTCCGCAAACGATTGATATAAGGGAGGCAGCCTTTCGGCGCTGCAGCAGCTACATTATTTCATTGTTAAGAAATTATTACCAAATAACAGCATGCGTTTACTGAGCATCTATCCGCTGACCTTTGCTGCGCAAAAAACAACTACACATGGGTCTCAATTCTGTACTCAAATTCTTTCTGCCCAAAGACCGGGTATTCTTCGATTTGTTTGAAAACGTAGCCGACAACCTTGAAATAATGGGTAAGAAGCTGAAAGAAATAGTGAATGAAACCGACTATGACAAACGTGCTGCCCTTATTAAGCAAGTAGAAGACCTGGAGCACAAAAACGATGAAGTAACCCACCGCATTTTTACCGAACTCGGCCGCAATTTTATTACACCGTTCGACCGCGAAGACATTCACTACCTGGCGTCTGCCCTCGATGATATTGCAGATTACATCTACGCTTCTGCCAAAAAAATAAACTTCTACCGGGTAAACCCTAACGATATTGGCATCTCCAAATTTGCTGACCTCATTGAGCAAGGTTGTATACAAGTACAAACAGCGGTAAAAGAACTACGCAACATGAAAAATGTACGCAGTATTACCGATGCACTGGTGCGGGTAAACAGCATCGAAAATCAGGCCGACGATGTGTTTGATCTGAGCATTGAACGCCTGTTTGCAACAGAGCCAGATGCCAAAGAAGTGATTAAGAAGCGGGAAATTTATCAGGTGCTGGAACTGGTGACCGATAAGTTTGAAGACGCCGGCAATGTGATTGAATCCATCATCATTAAGTACGCCTAAAGCCTGCCCAAGCGGTTCTTCATCCCGAATCCTTATCATTCACAATTCTGCGTATGACTTTTCTGGTTGTCATTATAGCACTGGCACTCATTTTTGATTACATCAATGGTTTTCATGATGCTGCCAACTCCATTGCTACCATCGTTTCTACAAAAGTACTAACGCCTTTTCAGGCGGTGGTGTGGGCGGCGGTATTCAACTTTTTGGCCTTCTTTATTTTTAAAGACCACGGCGTAGCCAACACCATTGCCAAAACCGTACACGAAGAATTCATTACCCTCCCGGTTATTTTCAGTGGTTTGCTGGCAGCCATTGCCTGGAACCTCTTTACCTGGTGGTTTGGCATTCCTTCTTCCTCTTCGCATACATTGATTGGAGGCTTTGCCGGCGCAGCCATAGCCCATGCCGGCTTTGGCTCGGTAAACAGCGAAAAAGTAATGGAGATTGCCAGCTTTATTGTACTGGCGCCCATGGTTGGTATGCTCATGGCCTTTATCATATCGCTGTGGTTCATCAATTCATTTCGCAAAGGCCCTGCACCAAAAATTATTTCACTGGTGGTTATTGGTTTGGTTGCCTTGTTTTTGTACTTCAACCTGGTAACCGATCCTGCCAAACTGAAAACCCACTTCGAAAGCCATGCGCTGAAAGTGATTTTTCATGGCTCCAATTTCAAATGGATTTTGCTGGCGTTCATTTTGATAGTAATGGCTGTGTTTACTTTCTTCCTGAGCACATTGAATGCTGCCCGCAGCAACCAATGGTTTAAGCGGTTGCAGCTGGTTTCATCAGCGGCATTCAGCATTGGCCACGGTGGCAATGATGCGCAAAAAGTAATGGGTATCATTACCGCGGCTCTCATTGCCAACGGCAACATTGCCGGCTTTGATGAAATGCCGGTTTGGGTACCACTCGCCTGTTATGCAGCCATTGGCATTGGCACCATGAGTGGCGGTTGGAAAATTGTAAAAACCATGGGCACCCGCATTACAAAGGTTACCCCGTTTGAAGGGGTAGCAGCCGAAACGGCCGGTGCCATTACTCTCTTCGTTACAGAGGCATTAAAAATTCCGGTTTCTACCACGCATACCATTACTGGTTCTATTATAGGCGTAGGTGCTACCAAGCGTTTGAGTGCTGTACGCTGGGGCGTAACGCTCAACCTGCTGTGGGCATGGATATTGACGATACCAGTAAGTGCTGCACTGGCAGCCGGAGTTTATTACCTCGTCCGTTTTTACTACGGTTCTTAATTGTTTTTTTCTACATACACAATTGTGTATAGCAATAAAATGCGACTCAAACGGGTCGCATTTTTTGCATGGATAGCCCGTGTGCAACTATTAACTTTGTTGCATGCCAAAAATTCTTGTAACCGGTGGTTGTGGCTTCATCGGCTCCCACACCATTGTAGATTTAGTAGAAAACGGATTTGACGTAATTTCTATTGACGATAACAGCCGCAGCACTACTTACCTGCTGGAAGGCGTAGAAAAAATTACCGGCCGCAAAATCAAAAACTATAAAGTAGACCTCTGCAGTTTTGATGAAACCAGGGCTGTGTTTGAAGAAAACCCCGACGTGGCTGCCATCATTCATTTTGCGGCCTACAAAGCGGTGGGTGAGTCGGTAGAAAAGCCATTGATGTATTTTGAAAACAACCTCATTTCACTCATCAACCTGCTGAAGTGCACCCGTGAGTTTGCCATAGGTCATTTTGTATTTTCCTCTTCTTGTACCGTGTATGGCAGCCCCGATAGCATTCCGGTTACGGAGCAATCGCCTGTAAAACCTGCCGAAAGCCCCTATGGCCTTACCAAGCAAATGGGCGAACAAATGATTGCCGAAGTAGCCAAACTGGGCACTACCAAATGCATTTTGCTCCGCTATTTCAATCCTGTAGGTGCTCACCCCACAGCCCTGATTGGTGAGCTTCCATTGGGCAAACCGGCCAACCTAGTGCCGGCCATTACCCAAACGGCTATTGGCAAACTGCCTATGATGCAGGTGTACGGGTCTGACTACGACACCCGTGATGGCAGCTGCATCCGCGACTACATTCATATCTGCGATATTTCGCATGCACATACCCTGGCAGTGCAGCGGCTGATGAACGGTGAAAGCACTAAACAAATAGACATTTTCAACCTTGGCACAGGCAATGGCGTAACCGTGCTGGAAGCCATCAAGGCATTTGAAAAAGTAAGTGGTGTTGCCCTCAACTACCAAGTGGGGCCACGCAGGCCCGGCGATATTGTAGCCATTTATGCCAACAATGAAAAAGCTGTGAATGAGCTGGGCTGGCAATGCCAGTACAACCTTGAGGATATGATGAGCAGTGCCTGGAAATGGGAGCTCCGCATACGGGAAGATGAAGCCCTGCAAGGCTTGCAGCAAGCTTTTTTGAACTAACGAATTGTTGTGTAGCACTATAGAAGGCCCTGTAGATGTTTGCATCGGCAGGGCCTTGTTTTTTTCAACAGCAGAACGGGATTTTTTTAAGCCCTGCTTGCAGGTTTACAACTATTTTCGCGGCACAAAATTTTCAGCCATGCCCCAGTTATCTGATATAGTAGTACAAAATGAAAAAGAAACCCGCGGTGGTTTTGGAGAAGGCATTTACGAAGCCGGAAAACGCAACCCCAAAGTGGTAGCCCTTACGGCTGACCTGGCCGGTTCTTTGAAGCTCGGCCCATTCATCAAGGACTTTCCGGAGCGTTTTGTACAAGTGGGCATTGCCGAAGCCAACATGATGGGCATTGCTGCCGGCCTCACCATTGGCGGCTACATTCCATACACCACTACGTTTGCCAACTTTAGCACCGGCCGTGTATACGATCAAATTCGCCAGAGCATTGCCTACAGCCATAAGAACGTAAAAATTTGTGCCAGCCATGCTGGTCTTACACTGGGTGAAGATGGTGCCACCCACCAAATTCTGGAGGACATTGGCCTGATGAAAATGCTGCCGGGAATGACCGTGATTGTGCCCTGCGACTTTAACCAAACAAAGGCCGCTACCATGGCCATTGCCGACTACGAAGGGCCTGTGTACCTGCGTTTTGGCCGCCCCAAGTGGCCCAACTTTACTGCCGAAGACGGCAGCGATTTTGTAATTGGCAAAGCCCAACTGCTGGCAGAAGGTACCGATGTTTCCATTTTTGCATGCGGCCACCTTGTATGGAAAGCTATTGAAGCTGCCCGTACGCTGCAAGCCGAAGGCATTGCAGCAGAAGTAATTAATATTCATACCATCAAGCCGTTGGATAGCGAAGCCATTATTGCCAGCATCAGCAAAACCGGCTGTGCTGTAACTGCCGAAGAGCACAACGTACTCGGTGGACTGGGCGACAGCGTAGCACAGGTAGCTGCCCGCAACAAGCCCGTGCCTATTGAGTTTGTAGGCACCAACGACACCTTTGGCGAAAGCGGAAAACCGGCCGACCTACTGAAAAAATATGGTTTGGATGCGCCCAACATTGTAGCTGCCGCTAAAAAAGCCATTGCCCGTAAATAATCTTTGCAACAATTTTGCATTTTCAATCAGGTTTGTTGAAACATTTTGGAGATTTTGCGGTTATAGCTAAAACTCTACGCCATGCCAGGAGGAATCATCAAACAACTGAGAGAAAAAAAGGGGATGAAACAAGATGCTGTGGCCATGGAAATGGGTATTTCGCAGGCCGCTTACAGCAAAATTGAAAACAACCTCACCGAGCTTACGGTAAGACATTGCAAAGCACTCAGCCGAATTTTTGGCGAAAATGTGTATGACTACTTTGACGATGAGTTTGAAATTCATCGGCTGAAACGCAAAAAACAAACCTTGGGCAACCAGCAACTGATAGAAGAAGTGGCTTAAACCACGTGACATATACATCGGCGGCGATTACTGTAGCAAGTAATCGCCGCTCTTGTTTTCAATCAACCCGTATTAAACCATCCCTGTCACTTCCGGTCATAGCATTGTATTTTTGACCATATCCCCCCTGCTGCATGCACCTCGACGACAAAACATTACTGGCGCAGTTTGCCGAACCCGCCCTGCGGGAACGGGCATATACTGCCATCATCAAAAAATACCAGGAGAAGCTCTACTGGCACATTCGCCGCATGGTGATAGAGCACGAAGACACCAACGACGTGCTGCAAAATGTGTTTGTAAAAGTGTGGAATGCCCTGGCCAATTTTCGGGAAGACAGCCAGTTGTACACCTGGTTGTACCGCATTGCCACCAATGAAAGCATCAGCTTTTTGGAGCAGAAAAAACGCAAGACCGCCGCTGTAAGCCTCAGCGATGAGGAAAGCAGCTACGACTTTGAAAACAGCATCAAGGCCGACAAACATTTTGACAGCACCCGGTTGGAATGGCGCCTGCAATTGGCCATCAACCAATTGCCCGAAAAACAACGGTTGGTATTTAACCTGCGCTACTACGATGAAATGCCTTACGAAGAAATGAGCAAGATGCTGGGCACCACTACCGGTGCATTAAAAGCCAGCTACCACCATGCCGCTAAAAAAATTGAAGAATACATTTTAAAACACGCCTGAGCTGTTAAACCAATTAACAAAACAACCGTCTGATAGATAGTAAAATGACCACCGACCCCAACATAGTAACCGAATTGCAAAGCATTGCTCCCACACTGGCTGGTATTACCCGCCGCATGCCCTACGCCGTACCCGAAGGCTACTTTGAGTATCTGGCCGACCGCATGCTGATAGAAGTAACGCCCTCCCCACAAACCGGCACTGTACCCGAAGGCTACTTCGACAATTTTGCCGACAATATGCTGCAGCTCATTCGTAAGCAAAACAGCAGCCACGAACTGGCCGATATTGCTCCCACACTCGCAGGCATCTCTAAGGAAATGCCGTACCATGTACCTGCCGGTTATTTTGAGCAGCTTACTCCTGCCCTGCCCCAGCCCGCCAAAGTGGTAAGCATGAGCAGTAAAAAAATGTGGTGGCGTATGGCCGTAGCAGCTGTGTTGCTCATTGGCGGATTCAGTATCTGGCAACTCAGCAACGATAACAAGCAAGCCAACAGCACAGGCCTGGATGTAGCAACGCTGGCTGCAGATACCGTGGCTATTCCACAAGAAATCAGCCTGCAATTGGCCAATCTGGATGCCAGTACACTCGAATCAGCATTTGCAGAAACAGAACATACCAGCAGCCACACACAAGCCGCTTACCTGCTCGAAACCGACAACTTTGAGCAAGCCTTACAATCAGTAACCACCGAAGCCATCAGTGATCAACTCGATAAAATACCTGTTACCCAAAAAAATATTTAATGGTTCAACTCTACGCATAGTCATGAAAAAGATTTTGTTATTCGTATGGATGCTGGGCTTGGGCTTTGTAGCGCAGGCACAGGATAAAAAAGAGGATGCGCTGGAAGCATTGCGCATTGCCTTCATCAGCAAGCAGCTGGAGCTCACTCCTACCGAAGCCGAAAAGTTTTGGCCGGTATACAACAAATATCAGGGCGACCTGCGCCGCATGATGCAGGAGCACCGCGATAAGAAAGGCTCTGAGCTGGATTGGGAAGAAAAACTGCTGAACATGCGCAAGCAGTACAAACCTGAGTTTACCAAATGCATCAGCGAACAAAAATTTGATCGACTGATACGGGCCGAACGTACCTGGGGCGATATGCTGCGCAAAGAATTACAGCGCCGTCGTGAAGCGGGTGAACGCCCGGGTATGGGCCGGCCGCCAATGGTTCGTCCTCGTCAATAAGCTTCCGTTACGCTATTTATACTGCAGTAAGCAAAAAAAGCCGCCCCTTGGGTGGCTTTTTTATTGATTGCTGTGGAATGTTGATTGCCTGATTTCTGATGGATGGAAAGCCACAACTATATTTGCTCTGCTGCCTTACCCCAGCCCATTTGCTGCATGCTGTTATCCGTTATTATTCCTGTTTACAATAGTGAGCATACCATTGGTCCGCTGGTGGATTTGCTGCAATCATCAATTCACCATACCTCATTTGAAATTGTACTGGTAAATGATGGCAGCCGCGACCGCAGTGGAAAAATCATTATGCAACTGGCGAAGCAATACCCCAATGTGCAAGCCATTTCTTTGCGTAGAAATTTTGGAGAGTTCAATACCGTGATGTGTGGCCTTAATCATTGCAAAGGCGATTATGCCACTATTATTGATGATGATTTTCAGAACCCACCCACTGAAATTTTAAAGCTCTTGCAAAAAGCACAGCAAGACGATTTGGATGTGGTATATGCCAACTATGGCAAAAAAGAACATTCCCACTTTCGCAATATGGGGAGCCGGTTGTTCAACTGGCTCATCAGCCAACTGATGGACAAACCGAAGCATTTGTATCTCTCCAGCTTCAAGGTCATCAGCCGCCCGGTGATTGATGAAATCATTCGCTACAAAGGGCCGTACCCTTTTATTGACGGACTCATTTTTGCAGTCACCCGCAACGTTGACAGTCAACTGGTCGATCATCAAAAAAGAAAAGAAGGCAAAAGCAACTACAGCATCCGCCGATTGGTATCGTTGTTTCTCAATATGTTCATCATCTGCAGTCCGCGTCCGTTACGTATTTTATTCATGTCGGGCTGGTTGTTTATTGCACTCGGCTTATTGGCCGTTGTGTTTGAAACCATCCTGCTTTGGTTTTTTGAAGAATATTACAAAGCAGAACATATTGTTTGGATTACGCTGGTGCTGGTAATGGGCCTGCAGTTTTTTGCGATGGGTTTGCTGGGCGAATACCTGGGTAAAATCATGATGACACAAAATGGCTGGCCACAGTATGTAATTAAGCAACAAAGCGGAAAGGATGATCGGCAAGAAGCATGAGTATGCGTTGATGCATGAATCAGAAACGAATTTCTGGTGGTACAAACACTTGCATCAACAAGTGCTGCACAGCATTGAGCATTACTTCTTGCAGCAAAAAAACATTGATATTTTAGATGCAGGCTGTGGCACAGGAGGACTGTTGGTAAAGCTGCAGCAACAACAGTACAACAATCTGCATGCGTTAGACGCCTCTTCAGACGCTGTGAACTTTGCCCGTGAAAAAACAGGATTGCCCAATATTGTGTTTGGCTACCTACAAGAAGTGGGACAGCATTTTTATGGTCGACAGTTCGATGTGATTTGCTGCATGGATGTATTCACGTATTTAATTGATGAAGAGATTGTTTCGGTATTGCAACAGTTTGCTGGCTTATTAAAGCCTGGTGGCATCATCATCACCAACAACAATGCTTTTAAAGCATTTAAAGGCACACACGACTACCACGTGGGTGTCATCAAACGTTTTACAGCGAAAGACTTTCAGCAATATGCAGCGAATGCCGACCTACAAGTATTGGAAAACCGCTATTGGAATTTCTTGCTTTCACCATTGGTATGGACCATTCGCAAGTGGAAATTATTGCTACACCATACAGGCATCAAATCAGCCGATCACATCCAGTCTGATATTGCCATGCCAGCTACTGCTGTAAACAACTGCTGTTTCTCACTGCTGCAGTTTGAACGCAAATGGCTGCGCAATCCTCCTTGGGGTACCAGTGTTTTTACAGTATTACAACACAAACCTTAGGCATGCTACTACACTTACTTACCGGAATATTGTTGCTTGCAGGCTTTGGTCTTGTTGGCTGGCTATTGCATTCACAACGCATTCGACTTTCTGTAGCCTTGTTGGGCAACACCTTGCTATTGCTCATTTTTCGGTTGTGCTATATCGCTACAATTGAAACAGGGCCAGATGCATCTATTTGGTTGGCATCCGCACAAACTGTAAGCAAATTGTCCGATCCGGTTTGGTCATTGCTTACTACCAATGAAGGCCGGCCGCTGACGGTATTGCCTCTTGTATTGCTGCACAAAATAGGCATGCCACTCACGTATGTGTGGGCCGATGTAGCAGGCATACTCATGTACGCTGGTGCATTTGCAATAGCCGCATCATTGATGGCTAAATTGACAAATGCATTGCAAGCCTGGCAATTGAGCTGCATCTTGTTTGCCACACTCGCCACCGTTAGTATCATTGATTATACCAGCTACAATTGTCAGGCTCCGTCACTGTTGATTACAATGTATTGCCTGCATCTGCTGCATGACATTTGGCAGCAATCCGTTAAACGTTATCATACAGTCTTGTTGGGAATATTGCTGGGCAGTTTGCCGTTGTTCAAGTTTCAAAACGCACCCGCAGGTATGCTTATTGGTGTTGCTACCTGTGCCTTATTTCTTTTCCGCAAGCAATGGCAACAACTCATATTGATTGCTGCAACAGCATTATTACCCGTAGCATTGGTAGCTTTCTTTTTTTGGCAGCGGGGTTTGTGGGCCGATTTCATGAACGATTATTTCAACAACTATTTCTTTTACGCATACACCGAAGACTATGCAGGCGATAGCTACTGGCACCGGTATTCACCACGTAGAGTATTCAGCTTCTTATTACGTACTACTGATTCGGCAATATTGATTGCAGGTGCATTTGGCATGCTCGCCATAGCTATACTACAAGCAAAACGAAAAGCATTCAGTAATGTGCCACAATGGTTTTTACTACTCTTTTTATTGGCTAATTTTTACGCTGTTATCCAAAGTGGATGGAACACACCGCACTACCTTTTTTACATCTGGATTCCACCGCTCTTGCTGATAGCTGCCATTACTCAAGAACAACGAAAGTGGTTGTTGGCAGGCGCAACACTGATCATCATTGGGCAAGTAATGGTCAACCAAATGTGGCGCAAACAAGCCAACACTGATCATTTGGCAGCAGATGAACAAATACTGCAAGGCATACGTGCACAGATTGATGAAAATGAACCTATGGTGGTATGGGGTCACGCCGATCGCTATTATGTGCAGGCTCCACGTCCAATGGGTGCAAGACTGGCAGACAGTTGGTGGATTATTCAAAAAGGGCCTTTGCAACCAAAACGGGTAGCTGAGTTTATTTACGATTTGGAAAAAAGACAAACGCCGTTGATAGTTGACAACACCGGCGGACCCGATCCGCACCGGTTCCAGTTTAAGCAATCGCATCTGTTGTCGATACCGGCCATTGCAGCATATGTGCAACAGCACTACACCGTTAGCGACAGTATTGCTGGTGCTATTTTTTATACACGAAAAAAACAACTGTAGTTTTACTTTCTCAGCTGTTTCAAGAAATAAAACAGGCCGGGCAAAGGCCCGGCCTGAAGTGCAAAAATACAAGAACGTTATCCTTCGAAAGTGCTGTAGTAGTAAGGCGTTTTGGCCTCAAACTCAGCGCTACAGGTATCTACCAGTTTGTACACACGGGTAATACCCCATGCTTTTCTTTTTTCATACACCTGATCGGCAGTGCAGTTGCGCATGATGCGGGCAATTTGCTCATCGCTAAAGCCCTGGCGTTTTACTTCCTTCATCAAGTCTTGCGGAATGGTATCAATGGTGTATTTCGCAATTTTTTGCTCCAGCTTGCACAGCTCACGGATTTGGTAAATAAACCAGCGATCTATTTTGGTAGCCTGCACCACACTTTTTACCGATACACCTGCCATCAGCGCATCTTTAATGCGGAAAATGCGATCCCATTTCGGCGTTTTGATGTATTCCAGCAATTCTTCGGCATGCATCAGGCTTTTGCCATAGTAGCCCAAACCAACGGCTTCGTTCTCCAGGCTCTGACACGCTTTTTGCACCGCTTCATTAAAGCTGCGGCCAATGGCCATTACTTCACCCACACTCTTCATTTGTAAGCCGAGTGTGTCATCTGCACCCTTAAACTTATCGAAGTTCCAGCGGGGTATTTTTACAATCACATAGTCCAGCGCCGGCTCAAAGTAAGCACTGGTGCTGCCGGTAATCTGGTTTTTCAGTTCATCGAGGTTGTAACCAATGGCCAGCTTGGCAGCAATTTTGGCAATGGGATAACCCGTTGCTTTAGATGCAAGTGCCGATGAACGGCTCACCCGTGGGTTAATTTCGATGGCAATGATTTCTTCTGTTTCCGGATTGAGGGAGAACTGCACGTTGCAACCGCCGGCAAAGTTGCCAAGGTCACGCATCATCATGATGGCCGTGTTGCGCATCAGTTGGAAGGCCGTATCGCTCAGCGTCATGGCCGGAGCCACGGTAATGCTGTCGCCGGTATGTACCCCCATGGGGTCAAAGTTTTCTACCGTACAAATAATCACTACGTTGTCGGCATTATCACGAAGGAGTTCCAGTTCAAATTCTTTCCAACCGAGTACGGCTTTTTCTACCAGCACTTCGTGTATGGGCGAAGCAGTAAGGCCGCGGTTGAGGGCTTCATCCAAATCGTCTTTGCCATGTACAAAACCACCGCCTGTACCACCCAAGGTAAATGAAGGACGAATCACCAACGGGAAACCAATTTCCTGCGCAAATTCTTTGCCTTCCAAAAAGCTATTGGCGGTTTTGGCAGGCGCTACAGGTACGCCCAGGCGAATCATCCACTGGCGGAACTGTTCGCGGTCTTCAGCTTTATCAATGGCTTTGATGTCTACCCCAATCAGGCGAACATTGTATTGTTTCCAAATGCCCAGCTCTTCGGCTTCTTTGGCCAGGTTGAGGGCTGTTTGACCACCCATGGTAGGCAGTACGGCATCAATATCATTTTCCTGCAGAATCTGCTCAATGCTTTCCACCGTCAGCGGCAATAAATAAACCCTGTCGGCCATCATTGGATCTGTCATGATGGTGGCAGGGTTGCTGTTGATGAGGATGACTTTGATGCCTTCTTCCCGAAGGCTTCGGGCCGCCTGAGTGCCGCTGTAGTCAAATTCGCAGGCCTGGCCAATAATGATGGGACCAGAACCAATAATGAGTACCGATTTGATAGAATGATCTCTGGGCATGCTGCTTGCTTGTGCGTTTTGGCGGCAAATGTAGTAAGCCCGCAGCAGGCTTGGGGCAAAAATTTCCAATCTGTTCCATCTGCGGCACACATCTTTGCCCCGTACTGCGCCACTATTGGGTTGCAAACAAATGATTTATACCGTTGTTATATAAACAAATACTTGCACATGTTGACTACAGGCATTAAGGCGCCGGCGTTTTCCGGACCCGATCAAAATGGAAAAATGGTTGCTCTCAAGGATTTTAAAGGCAAGAAACTGGCCATCTATTTTTACCCTAAAGACAATACGCCCACCTGCACCACACAAGCCTGCAACCTGAGAGACAATTATGCTGCATTACAAAAAGCGGGTATCCAAATTGTGGGCATCAGCACCGACAGTGTAAAAAGCCACAAGAAATTTGAATCCAAATTCGACCTGCCCTTTCCGCTCATTGCCGACGAAGACCAAACCATTGTGCAAGCCTTTGGCGTATGGGGCGAAAAAAAGTTTATGGGCAAAGTGTACGATGGCATTCACCGCACCACCTTTTTGATTGATGAAAAAGGCATCATTCGCCACATCATTAGCAAGCCCAATGCCAAAGATCATGCGGCAGAAGTGCTGGCGGGTTTTGGGTTGTAATAGCTGGTCCGGCTTATAGTTCGACGCTGTTACTTTGTAACATGTTGCCTCCTCATGTAATTGTGGTAGAAAATGCCTGGCTCGCCAAAATGGCTGCACTCAAAATGGGTAGCCAGCGGGTAGCCATGGTTATAGGCAGGCACATTTATTTGTGGGGTGTTTCCAAAGCAGATTTTTTGCAGCAGCCAGCATGGGTAAAACATGAGCTGGCACATGTGGCCCAATACCAACGCTACGGCGTGGTAAAATTTCTGTTCCTCTATTTATTTGAATGGATAAAAAAAGGCTATCACAACAACCGCTTTGAAGTAGAAGCCCGGGCGGCAGAGCAGGCACCTTAATCGCCCAGCAGCCATTCCACTTCGCCATGTTGAAAATGGTACTCTCCATTTTCACCTGCCAACAATTGGCCCTGTTCATCTACACCCACGATTCGGTAATGCGCCGCACTATTTTGGCGGCGCAGCTTTTGCAAACTGCCGGCACCAAACAACACCCGGTTGTAATCGGCCAGTATTTCGGGCCAGCCACCTGGCTGCATCAGCTGCAGCCAGCGTTTGTTTACAAATACGCAAAGGCTGCGGCCTAATAGCTCCGCATTAAACCTGCGGCCCGCCACCAAGCTCAGCGAGGTTGGATTGGGCAACATCGGATCAAATTGCGTAGAGTTGACATTTACACCAACACCGGCAATGGCCCATCGCCACTGGTTTTGTTGCACCACATTTTCTATAAGTATGCCACCTGCCTTTCTGTCACCCCAATACAAATCGTTGGGCCACTTAATATTCCAGCCGCCTGCGGCATGGTGATGCAGAAAATCATGCACCCCTGCGGCAATGGCTGCACTAAGCCTGAAATACTGACTGGGAGCCAGTTGTAGCGGTTGCAACACCATGGTCATTTGTATGTTTTCGCCCGGCTCCGACCACCATTTTTTACCCCATTGGCCACGCCCCTGGGTTTGCTCATGGGCAAAATAAACAGCACCATGAACAGCCATTCCTTCACGTATGCATTGCATGGCATACATGTTGGTGCTATCAATACTGTCAAAAACTTCGAAAGAATGCCCGATGGTTGGTAAGTTCATGCCGCCTTTGGCTAATTTTGAGGCGAAATTAGCAGAAGCTTCTCATAGAAACCTGCGATATTGCAACAGCAAAAAATACCGCTTATAAAGCATCCCGCATTGAAGAACGTAGCACAACCTCCACAAGCCGGCATCCGCTCTCAGCAGCGCATCTCCCGTCAATCCAAATTATTCAAAAGCATTATCGAAGGCATCTTCGACAAGAAAGGCGAAGAAGTGATTTCCCTCGACCTGCGCAAAATTCAAGAGTCGGTAGCCGACTTTTTCATCATTTGCCAGGCCAGCAGCAGCACCCAGGTAAAAGCCATTGCAGATAGCATTGAGCACAAAGTGCAGGAAGCCACCGGCGAATTTCCTTACCGGCAAGAAGGTTTTCAGCATGCCAAATGGGTGTTGGTAGATTATGTAAACGTAGTGATACACATTATGCAGCCCGAAACAAGGGCCTTTTACCAACTGGAAGAAATGTGGAGCGATGCACCCGCTCAATTGCACCATCCTTCTTGATAAAGCCCACCGCTTTTATATATTTTTAAATTATCCGCACAAACCTTTTAGTCGACCGTACATTATAAACAAGACGCAGCTCAATATTTATGTTACCAGAAGAAAAACCTCAAAATAGCAAACCTCCCTTCCTGAGAAATTCAGGCGGCGACGATAAACCCGGTAAAAGAGGCTCCCGGTTCAACTTGTATTGGCTCTATGCCGTTGTCATTGTCATCCTCCTCGGTTTTCAATATTTCAGCTCCGGCACCGATGCACTGGTGACCGACAAGAAGACCTTTCTGGAAGAAATGTACAAGCCGGGCGATGTAGAAGCCATTACGGAAATACGAAACAAGCAATTGATTCGCATTTTCATAAAACCGGCCAGCTTGCAAAAGGAGTATTACACCAGCAAGTTTAAAAAAGGATTTGCCGTACCCAACCAAAAAGGGCCGCATTTCGAATTTAAAATAACCGACTGGAAAAGCTGGAACGAAGAACTTCGCCAGTACCAAATAGCCAACAACCTGCCCTCGCTGAATGCAAGGGTAGATGACGAAGCTGAGTGGGTAGGCCCCATTATGCAAACCTTGCTTACCATTGGTATGCTGGTTTTGTTTTTTGTGCTGATGATGCGCAAAATGGGCGGTGGTGCTGGCGGTGCCGGTGGTGCCGGCGGTATATTCAACATTGGTAAAAGCAAAGCCCAGCTGTTTGATAAAGACGTGAAGGTGAACATCACTTTTGCCGACGTAGCAGGCCTCGACGAAGCCAAGGTGGAAGTAATGGAGATTGTAGACTTTTTGAAACAACCCAAAAAGTATACCGCACTGGGTGGTAAAATACCTAAAGGCGCTTTGCTGGTTGGCCCTCCGGGTACCGGTAAAACATTGCTGGCCAAAGCCATGGCCGGTGAAGCCAAAGTGCCTTTTTTCAGCCTTAGCGGTAGCGACTTTGTAGAAATGTTTGTAGGCGTAGGTGCCAGCCGTGTACGTGACCTGTTTAAGCAGGCCCGTGAAAAAGCTCCATGTATCATTTTTATTGATGAAATTGATGCCATTGGCCGTGCCCGTGGCCGCAATGCCATCATGAGCAACGACGAACGGGAAAACACCCTGAACCAATTGCTGGTAGAAATGGACGGCTTTGGTGGCGACACCGGCATCATCATTTTGGCTGCTACCAACCGCCCCGATGTGTTGGACAGCGCCTTGCTGCGCCCCGGTCGTTTCGACCGCCAAATAAGCATCGACCGGCCCGATGTAACCGGCCGTGAGCAAATTTTTAAAGTACACCTCAAGCCCATCAAGGTTTCTACCACGCTTGACATTCATAAGCTGGCAGAGCAAACACCAGGTTTTGCCGGTGCCGATATTGCCAACGTATGCAACGAAGCAGCGCTGATTGCAGCCCGGAAAGGCAAAGACGCCGTAGACATGAGCGACTTTCAGGATGCTATTGACCGTGTGATTGGTGGTTTGGAAAAGAAAAATAAACTCATCAGCCCCGAGGAAAAAGAAATCATTGCTTACCACGAAGCCGGCCACGCTATTTGCGGCTGGTACCTGGAGCATGCTTATCCGCTGTTGAAAGTAACCATTGTACCACGTGGCACCGCAGCGCTTGGCTACGCACAATACACCCCCAAAGAGCAGTACCTGTACAATACCGACCAGCTGATGGATCAGATTTGTATGACGCTTGGCGGCCGGGCGGCCGAAGAAATTTTCTTCGGTAAAATATCTACCGGTGCCAGCAACGATTTGCAGCAAATCACCAAAACTGCATACGGGATGGTTACGGTATATGGTATGAACGAAAAAGTAGGCAACGTAAGCTATTACGACCCCAACAGCGATCAAACCTTTACCAAGCCTTACAGCGAGGAAACAGGTAAAATCATTGACGAGGAAGTACGTGGCATTATTGACGATGCTTACAAGCGTACATTGAAGTTGCTGACAGAAAAGAAAGGCGATGTAGCCAAGCTGGCAAAAGCCTTGCTGGATAAAGAAGTGCTTTTCCAAAGCGATGTAGAAGAATTGATTGGCAAGCGTCCGTTTGAAGTAAAAGGCCACGTACACATTATAGATGAAGTGCCTGCGCCACACACTGCAGCCGAAGTAGCCGATAATGCCAGCGCTGCTCAGCCCGGCACAGAGACTGCTACAGCAATTTTGCCAGAGGCGTAGACCAGCGTATTTTTGGGCCATGCCTGACAACGCTAAAGACCGAATACTTCAAAAGATAAAACAGGCACTGACAAGTTCAGTGCCTGTTCCGTTTCCAGAACATACACAGTTATCTGCAGAAGCCGTATTGCCTCCGCAGGCCGATGCAGATTTAGCCATCCTGTTTGCCGAACAGTTTACACAAATACAAGGGCAGTTTGCTTATTGTACAGACATAGCAGAATGTGTGGCACAACTCAACATGCTGGCAGAAAAAAAAGCCATTCAAAAGTGGTATTGCAGTAATGCTGTAATTAGAACCATGCTTGAGTCCGCCGGATGGAACAAGGGCTGGCACCCAACCCTGGCCGACTGCCATGCCAGCATTACTGGTGCCGAAGCATTGGTAGCCCGTACAGGCAGCTTGTTACTCAGCAGCACCGCATCATCGGGCCGAACCACCAGCGTGTATGCCCCCATACATATTTGCCTGGCCGCAGAGCAGCAATTGGTGTACGATATTGCCGATGCCATGCAGCTATTGCAACAAAAGTATGGCCAACATTTACCTTCATTTATAACACTCGCCAGTGGCCCCAGCCGCACTGCCGATATCGAAAAGACATTGGTTACCGGTGTACATGGCCCAAAAGAAGTATTCTGCTTTTTAACTGAATCGTTATGGTAGATTGGGTATACTTTGTGACCTTTAGCCAACACTAATGAGGATTATATGAGTAAGCCCGAAACATGTTTTCAATTGTTTGTATACGGTTCGCTGCGCAAAGGGTTTAACAGCCCTGCATACGAATGGATGAGTCGCTATTTCAACTGGGAACGTGCCGGGAAAATAAACGGCAAACTCTACGATTTAGGTGAATACCCCGCTGCACTTCCTTGCCAAGAAGAAGCTTACATCGTAGGTGAATTATACAGCATCAAAAATGTGGATGAATTTGGCTACGCTATGGCCCAGCTGGATGATTACGAAGGCATACACGACAACGAAGACGATGGAGGCCCCCTCTATCGCAGAGATTTAGTGACGGTATACCTCGAAGGCGGACAAACCACGAACGCATGGGTGTATTGGTATGCCCGATCTATTGAAGGCAAACCCATCATTCCTTCTGGCGATGTGTTGCAATACCAGCAAGAAAAACATCGATAACAAAAATTAGCCTGCCCTACATTACAGAGCTTTTTAGTTCAACATCTGCATCTTTTGCGGCTTGCTGCAATTGCAGTTTTGTTTGTGCAGCTCCCTTCGCTTTGCCCAAGAAAGATTGTGCTTTGTACAATCCATACAGGCTCCACACGTTTTTTGGATTGATGATGAGTTCTTGTTGATAGACTAAAGCTGCTCGGGCAAACTGCCGCTTCGCTAATAACGCAGCCCCCAAATAATGCCTCCCCGGCAACAGCCAATCCCTTGGTTCTTGATACATCAGCCCGTCTTCCCGTTTCACAGCTTCTTCAAACAAAGCAATCGCCTCATCCAGCTCCTGGTTTTGCCAGGCGATGCTGCCTTCCAATATTGCAGTCATAATACCCAAAGCTTTGATAGCAGGGTTAATGGTTTCAAACTGCTCCTGCAACGATGCATCGTTGCTCAAACTTTTCAAATCCGAAAGCATATCCGTTGCTTTTACAGTATTGCCTTTTTTCAACCAGGCCATGCCTTTGCCAAAACTTTGTATAGCCCAGGCATACTTCAATTGCGGATGGATGCGTGGTGCATCCAGCAAGCTATCCCAATGCCCAAAACGCACTTGCGCCATAATAGATGTACTGAAGGCATACTGCATGTAATTACCCATGCCACCACCCATTTCCATATACTTACCAGGCACTGCCTCCTGCAGTTGCTTGGCCGCAGCAGCTGCATCTTGCGCATTGCCCCTATACATGGTGCATGCTGCTTTCATGTGCAAATTGTGTATGAGGTATAAATAAGCATCGCCCTCCACCTCGGGAAACTGCGCATAGTATTCATTGAATCCATTGACGGAAGAATCATTTACCAGCATGCCTTCTTTATAATAGCCGGTACGAATGAAAATATGCGAAGGCATGTGCACCATATGGCTCACCATTGGCATCATAGTGCTGAGGCGCCAGGCACTGGGTAAAGCATCAGTAGCTTTTACACCACCTTCCATCGCATGTATATACAAATGATTGAGGCTTGGATGAGACGGATGTTTAGCCAGCCCCTGCTCAAGCACCGTTACAATGGCAGGTGTCCATGGCTTGGGGCTTCCATTGATGTCGTACTTATCCCATGGGTGCTGTACCATCAATGCATCGGCATACAAAGCATGTACATTGGCGTCATCAGGATATTTATCCAATACCCGCCTGATGGCCTTTTCGTAGTCAACATTTTGCCGGCTTCTGCTCACTGCGGTATCTGCATTGTAGCGGGCAGTAAGTGTAGCTATAAGTGCTTGCTCCAATGCAGTTTCATTATTTACAGTAGCACTGGCTTTGCGCACAGCATCCATGGCCTCCGGTGCATTTTGAAGCATTGCATAGTTATAGTTTACCCCATAGGCCATGGCCAACCCCCAGAAAGCCATGGCACAATCCGGATCGAACCGGGCGGCTTTGGCAAACGAAGCTTTGGCTTCAATCATGTGAAAACTATAATACATGTTGATGCCCTGATTAAAATACACCTGCGCAGAATCGTTGGCGGCAGTCACATGCCAACGGAAGCTTCCCCAGCCTTGCAGTAAAGGAATTTGTGGTTCATCCACCCGCCAATCAAAGCTTGCATCTCCTGATGAGGCACAGCCAATGGCTGTTTTATTTTGCAGGTATGCCTGATAAGACACAAAAGCCGGCTGCGTTTGATAGCCGAATGTTGACAACAGGAATGCGACAAAGATGCTAATGACGGTTCCGGTAATGAGGAGTGGCCATTTCATAGGGCGGAATTAAAACGTATCGAAATAAATGAGGCAGGAAAGTACTGTTTTGCGTAGCCAAAACAAAACGCTTTACTGCATTTAAAGCCCTGCCGCTGGATGCCAATTACTGGCATCCGCCTACATTTGTGCCATGCAATTACCCGCCGGCAAAAAGGTTTTCTTTCTTTCTGATTTTCATTTGGGCGCACCCAATGCTGCTGCCAGCCGCCAGCGGGAAAACAAACTCGTTCGATTTCTCAATGAGATTGAACACGAAGCTGCCGTCATATTTATTGTTGGCGACCTGTTTGATTTTTGGTACGAATACAAATACGTGGTGCCCAAAGGCTATGTGCGGCTCCTGGGCAAACTCGCCGATCTTACCGACAAAGGCATTGCCATCCATTTTTTTGTGGGCAACCACGACATGTGGATGAAAACATACTTTCAGGAAGAGTTGAACATACCCGTATACTTTGGGCCAAAATGGTTTGAGTTTTCGGGCAAGCAATTGTACATCGCCCATGGCGATGGCCTTGGCCCGGGCGACCATGGTTACAAGTTTTTGAAAAAGATTTTCCGCAACCCCTTATGCCAATGGGCTTTCGGTATGCTACCGCCCGTTATTGGCATGGGCCTCGCCAATTTTTTTAGTCGCAAAAGCCGCGAAGCAGTGGCCGACCATGAAAAAGAATTTTGGGGACCCGATAAGGAATGGCTGATGATTCATAGCCGCGAAGTGTTGCAGCAACAACATGCTGATTATTTCGTTTACGGACACAGGCACGTACCCGGCATACATGCATTGCCCAATAACAGCTGGTATGTAAACCTCGGCGATTGGATTATTCATTTTACCTACGCTGTTTTTGATGGCGAGCAAATGCAGTTGCACAAATACGAAGGTTGATGCGTTTATTGTTTACCATATTTATCTGTTGCTTAAGCGCTGTATCCTACACGCAGGTAGCACCAATACCAGATGCAAATAATGGTATTACCAAACTGCAAGTACAACTGGAAAAAACCTTTGCCGGCAAATGGACAAATGTAGAAGTAGACAACCTTGGCAACCTGTATTTGGTAGACGACCAGCAGCGCATCAAAAAACTCAACAACCGCTACGATTCTGTTGGCACTTTCAATGAAGTAAGAACCGTGGGTACGCTGCACAGCATAGATGTATCGAACCCGCTGCGGATTATTTTGTGGTACAAAGATTTTGGCACCCTGCTGCTGCTCGACCGTTTTTTGCAAGTGAAAACGAGCATAGATTTACGCAACATTGGCCTGCTGCAATGCAATGCGGTGGCACAGAGCTACGACAATAATATTTGGGCATACGACGACCTGAGTGCACAAATCAAAAAGATAAACGAAGAAGGCAAGGTTTTGCTGGAGTCGCCAGACATGCGGGTACTGTACGATATGCCACCGCATCCGCAGACATTGACCGATTTCAATAGAAACCTGTATGCGTACGATGCCGATAACGGACTACTGATTTGTGACTATTTCGGTGCTGTACAAAAACGCATGCTATACAAGGGTTGGAAAAACCTGCAAGGCTTTGGCCGCGGCTTACTGGCTACCAACGAAGATGTAGTAACATGGCTAAGCAGCAATGGCATTGATACAAAAAAATGGGAATTGCCCGCCGGCTGGTGGGATGCCCAAAAAATTCGCTTTTACCAAAACAAAGTATATGTGCTGCGCAACAATCAATTGTATGCGTATGCACTCACACAAGCATTAGAATAAGCACTATGCAAGAAGTATTGAATCAGGTGATTTTGGACAATAGCCTGCGGAGCTATCTCATCTCTGCAGGTATTATTTTAGGTGTAGCTATTTTCAGGAGATTGTTATCGAAAGGTGCTGCCTGGCTCATTGCCAAAATGATTGCCAACAAAAACCGCCTCTTCGATCGCAAACGCTTTCACGATTTGGTACTGGCGCCGTTAGATTTATTCATTTTGGTATTGGCATTCATCATTGCCATGCACAGGCTCACCATGCCAGAGCTCTTGAAGTTTACGATTTACAAAGCGGCTTTCCACGATATTATTGAAGCCATAGGCCGTGGCGTACTCATTGGCAGTTTTGTATGGCTGTGCAACCGCATGATTTTGTATGTATCGCATTTGCTACAGCAAAAAGCAGCCCTCACCGCCGACCGTACTGATGACCAGTTAGTGATGTTTTTCCGCGACTTTCTGAAAGTACTCGTTTGGATTTTGGGTGTGCTGATGATCCTCAAATTCTCATTCGGGTTCAACCTAAGCAATGTGCTCACAGGCCTCAGTATTGTGGGTGCTGCACTGGCATTGGCTTTTCGCGAAAGTTTGGAAAACCTCATTGCCTCGTTTGTTATTTTCTTCGACAAACCCTTCACCATTGGCGATTTTGTAAAGGTGGAATCTGTAACCGGGTCAGTAGAAAAAATAGGTTTGCGTAGCACCCGCATTCGTACTACTGAAAAAACGTTTGTAACGGTGCCCAACAAAAAAATGGTGGATTCAATACTTGACAACCACTCGCTGCGGACGCAGCGCAATGTGTTCAACAAAATGGAGCTGCATTTAAAAGCAGAACCCGCACATATTGCAGGCTACATTGCAGCTGTAGAACAACTGTTAGATCAGCCCGACATTTTGGATAGTAATGTTTACCTGAGTGATACCGGCGGTCCGGCACACATCATTCACATCGAATACTTTGTGGATATGGGAGTTGCTATTAAAGATTTTTTCAAACTGAGAGAGCAAATCAATTTGAAACTCATCAGTTTATTGCAAACGCATCATCTGGAATTGGCGGGAGAATCTGATATCAGAAAGCCACGATAAAAGGTATTGATTATAATGCGGCGATAATACTGGCCAACTCTGCATCTGGCAAGCCTGTTTTACCGTACTCGGAAATACGGCCCACTTCTTTGCCTTCTTTCATTACAATAACGGTTGGCACCAGCGTAACGCCAAACAATTGATGCAAGTTGCCAACGGTGGTTTTATTACGGTCGGCAGCAATAATGGTGAACGCAGAATCGGGTATGCCCGCCGCTTCCAAGCAAGAGAAATATTTGGGTATTATCTGTTGTGAATCGTGACACCAGGTGCCGGCAAAAATCACCAACTGAAACTGTCCTTTCTTTTGTTTGAAAGCTTCAACGAGTGCGGCATTATTTCTATAATACTGTAGGTTTTGCTTGTACCATGTAAAACTGCTGTCACCTTTAATGTCTTGCAAGCTTACGATGCCCCGAAAGAGTTTTTTCTCTTCGGCATCGGGTAATACTTCATACAGTTTTTGCTGCGCAAATACCTGTTGCGTTACTACCATTAACAGGGCAAAAAGCATCCATTTGCGAAGCGGTGTGTTGGTCATGATACGTTGGCTTTCAGTTCTAATAAAAAAGATTTCAGCTTTTCGAGCTTTTTAATCAACTCAAATGTATCCAGCGCTTTGTTATGGTTACGCAAATATTCACGGGCACCTTCAATGGTGAAGCGACGCACTTTCAGCAAGTGATAAATGAGTTGGAGATGCTTCACATCTACCGGGCGGAAATAGCGATCGCCTTTGCGGTTTTTGCGGGGTTGCAACACATCAAATTCATTCTCCCAATAGCGCAGCATGGAATGCGAAATATCGAACATGGCGGCAGTTTCTTTCATGCTGTAATACTGTCGTTTGAACAGTTCTTCATCGGGCGGCACATTCATTTGTGCAGGCGTACCCACTTCTGCATTGGCAGCAACCATAGTTGCTTTTTTACCCGAAGGAAATTCTACCACAATATCAGATACCGGTTCTATCAGCGTAGTGCCGGGCTTTTCATCAACAGGTTCATCTGTTGGCACAACGTGGCGGTTGGGCTCAGGTGCCATCCAGGCAATTACGTCCGATACCGGTGCTGCTACTTCAGGTTCAGCAATTGGCGCTTCCTCTTCTATCAGCGTAGTTTCCGCTACTTCAGCGGGTGGTTCTTCGTCCACTATTTCCTCCCACGTCTGAGCAGCTATTGGTGCCGCTTCTTCTTCCGCTATCCAATCGGGCATAGGCTCCTCCACTTGCTCCGCCTCCGGCATATCAACTGGAACAGGTTCCATTGGCATAGCTTCCGGTTCGGGTATGGGCGTAGTGGCCATCAGCGAATCATCGGTGTCGGGCAAAGGAGCCGGTTCCGGCGTGGCGGATGTGGTATCGGGTTCTTCTTCCCGAATGCGTTTTGGAGGTCGGGGTGGTCCGCCAAATAAGTCTAACTGCTCAGGTATCATAGCTGCAAATATGGCGCTTGGCCAATGTGCAAATCTACCTACAACCACCGTTGCAAACGAATGGAAATGAGGCCTGTGGACATGCTAAAGCCAAATTGGGGATAAGCAGGAGACATAAAAAAGCCTGACCGGGCAAAATGCGTGGTCAGGCCAAAGCTGTAGGGGGAGGAGTCGAACCTCCACGAAGAAGTTAGCGGCTGTACATCGTGATTGGGATGCGATCCCAAACCTGCTGGTGGTCAACCCCAGTCGGTCCTGCTGCAGACAGGATCGGCGTTATACAGTGTTTATCCTTTGCTCTTCACCCCCGAGACAAGAGGGCATGTCTGCCAAAAGTTTCATCACCCCACAATAGAAGAACTATTTGTAGTTTTTGGTTATTTGTTTGTCGTTGAAAACGGCCAACCAAAAACAATAAACCAAAAACCAAAAAAATCCGCTGTAGGAGAAGGATTCGAACCTCCACGGGGTAGTTAGCAACAGCACAAAGAAAAGTGGTCAACCCTGGTCGGGTCCGGTGTTGCAATTGACGTTGACCTGCCAACGACAAAACCGGCACGGCTCTATGCTGTGTTTGTTCTGTAATCCCCACCCCCGAGACAAGAGGGCATGTCTGCCAAAAATTTCATCATCCTACAAGATGGTGTTTCCGAAATCGTCTGCATTAGATTATTTCGAAAAAGAAAGAACTATTGTTGATTGAATTGCAAACCTTACTTTTATGCCGAAGGCAATTGGCTTGCTTTCAATTACAGTGCAATATTAAACGAATCAAGCTTTTCATTCCAAATTTTTCAAGCTTTAAAACCAAAATTTTGAATTTTTTTATAGTTTGATTTTTACTTGTAGAAATTTTCGAATCAATTTTTGAAAAATGGCCGGAAAACTGAATCTCGACAAACTCGACTACCAGATCATTCAGCACATGATGGAAGACGCTGAAATTTCTTATGCAGACCTCGGTAAGAAACTTTTTGTAAGTGGTGGCACCATCCATGTCCGCATCAAAAAGTTGCAGGAAATGGGCGTAGTAAAAGGCACCCGCCTGGCAGTGGACACCCACAAGCTGGGCTACACCGTCATTGCCTTCATTGGTATTTATCTGGAAAAAAGTTCGCTGTACGATTCTGTAGCCAAAGACCTGATGAAGATTCCGGAAGTGGTGCGCCTCAACTACACCACCGGCAACTATAGCATGTTTGTAGAAATAGCCTGCAAAGACATCAACCAGCTGCGCTTTGTACTGCACGACCAGATGCAGAAAATCAAAGGCATTGAACGTACCGAAACACTCATCAGCTTGGAAGAAAGCCTGAACCGGAACATTCAAGTGGCTACTTCTGAAGGGTGAGGTTGGTAAGTTTGAGTTGGTGTGTTGACGAGTTGATCTGTTGATGAGTAAATGGGGCAGAAAGGAATAGGCTGCGCTTAATAGCTTTTCTCCTGCACCTATCAACTAATATCCAACATCTGTCATCTGTCATCTCTTTTATGTACCAAGGTTGAAGGTTTCTCAACTCTTCTCCCCTTCCATTGGTAGCTGCCAAAGCGGCCCAGCCAGCCGGCAATAACCGTGTACACAATGTGGTGCAGTTGCAACACATGAAACCAGTTGAGCCATTGCTGCTGCTGAAAAAACTGCGCCACCGGAGCCAGAAATAAAAACTCCACCATGGTTTTGAGCACCAGTGCCAGGCCAAAGGCCAACAAGAGTTTGGGCATGGAGGCAATCAACCCAACGATTAAGGCCAACAGCAAGCTCACATTCAGCACATAAACCAGCAGCAACACAGCAATGATACGTTTGTCCTGATAGTATGCAGCCTTACTGGCCCAGCGGATGCGCTGCTGAAAAAAGGCTTTCCATGTAGGGCAAGGTTGAGTGTACACAATGGCATCGGTGCTTTTGAGCCAGCCCACAGCATCAGGATAGCGTTGCCAGATTTTGTGCATCAACAGCATATCATCGCCAGTAGGCAATGCGTCGATGCCGGCAAAACCACCCACTTCCTCGAAAGCTTTTTTACTGTACGCAATATTGGCGCCATTGCACATGGCATGAAACTTTTTGCTTACGCTGGCTGCTGTAATGCCCTGCAGGGTTAAAAAATCGAGCACCTGAAACACCTGCAATACCTGCTGCTGTTTGGCAATGTATTGAACCGGCGCTGCTATGAATTGCCAGCCCTTTGTTTCGTGGGCATGTACCAAAGTCATGAGCCAGTTGGGGCCCATGGCGCAATCGGCATCGGTGCATACAATGAGCTGTCCGGTAGCTTGTGCTATACCATGTTCTATGGCTCTCTTTTTGTGCGATTGTGCAGCTGGCGGCACGGCTACCACTTGCACAAATGCATGCTGGTGAGCAATACTGTTGGCAATAGCAGCCGTTTCATCTTCCGATGCATCATCAAGCACAATGATTTGTAATAAGCTGGCAGGAAACCTTTGCGCCACAAGGCTTTTGAGGCAGGAAGCAATATTGGCAGCTTCATTGCGGGCTGGCACTAATACAGTTACGGCAGTGATTGGTTGATAATCTTCAGGCACTTGCGGATACAAGGGCAACGACTGCCAGGCCGACTTGTACCACAGCACCAATGCCGCATACGCTACGGCCAATAAAATGATTGCATACCACCACCACATGGCTGCAAGATACGGGAGCAAATGCTGGCAAGCTGAAGGAGCTGCACTAACATAAAGGCATAAAAAAAACCTCCCGAAGGAGGCTGAGATTTTTTTGAAGCTTGGCTTACCAACGGCTCTTGTTGTAGGCAGGGCGTGCAGGACGCTCTTCACGAGGACGGGCTTCGTTTACACGGATAGCACGACCATCGGCCATAGCACCATTCAACTCAGCAATTGCTTTGTTAGCAGCAGCTGTGTCGGGCATTTCAACAAATCCAAAACCGCGGCTGCGGTTGGTGTCACGGTCAATTACAACACGTGCACTTGAAACTTCTCCGTAAGGAGTAAAAAATTCTCTCAGGTCTTCGTCTTGTACAGCGAAGCTCAGGTTCGAAACATAAATGTTCATCTGATTAGCAGATAAAAAATGAAAAAAATACTTGAGGCAAAGGCAAATAACGAGGGAGGCGATACTAACTAACCAGAACGGCTGAGCAGATAAGACTAACCTGAAAAAATGCAAATAACTCAAATTGACCGGGCAAAGGTAGGTGTATGAGTTTAGAATGGCTGTTAATGTTTTGTAACCCGGCTTTTGCGGAGTGCTCAAGTCAGGCCATAAAAGCTGGTTCATGAACAATTGGTGAAGGGCTGGGCGATGTGCAGGGCCCCGCTGCAGGCGGGGGTGCGTAGCCGCAGGCGAAGCACGGCACCCCGGAGCACCGCCAACCATAGCCGGGACATGCACCTGGCCGACAGCCCCAAAAAACATTCACTTTTTAGCGATTTGGATTTTTGAATGAACCGCCTATCTTTGAATAGTTGCATAAACAACTATATGTCAAACAACCAATTCAGAAGAGGCGAACTCTACTTTGTGATTACGGGTGTGGCCAACACTGCGCTGGCCCGCCGGCTGCAGCGCCATTTCAGAGACAATGGCATTGAGCTGACCGTGGAGCAATGGAGTGTGCTGGTACACCTGTGGAAGCAGGACAATGTGAGCCAGCAAGAGCTCTGCCACAAAACTTACCGCGATAAGCCGAGCATTACCCGACTGGTGGACAACCTCGAAAAAATGGGGCTGGTGGAACGCAAGGGTACGCCAGACGACCGCCGCATCAACCGCATTTGCCTTACCGATTTGGCCCGTGACATGCGGGACCGCACCATGGATTTGGCCAACCAAACCCTGCTGGAAGGGCTGGAAGGTGTGCCGCCAGAAGACATAGAAGTAACACGCCGGGTGCTGACCAAGGTGTATGAAAACCTGAATATGGTAGTGACCGGGAATTGAAAATGATGAATTAGGAATGTTTTTCTCAGCTACAATAAACAACGATCAAATCATAAAATCCGCTTTGCCATGAGTACCGAACTGAAGCCCACTGCCGCTGCCCTGAAGGGTGCAGAATGGCTGGTGAAAGAAACCAATCCCGCCGATGTGTTTATTCCGGAAGATTTTTCGGAAGAACAGCAAATGATTATGGATATGTGCCAGCAATTTCTGGATACAGAAGTGCTGCCGCACATTGACCGCATTGATAAAATGGAACCCGGCCTGATGCCAAGCCTGATGGACAAGGCCGGCGAACAAGGTCTGCTGGGCGTAAGTATACCCGAAGAGCTAGGCGGCTTGGGCAAGCCTTTTATTGAAAGCATGATTGTAGCCGAAGGCCTGGGTGGCGGCTATAGTTTTAGCGTGGCCATGGCGGCACATACCGGCATTGGCACTTTGCCCATTTTATACTTTGGTACCGATGCGCAAAAAGCCAAATACATACCCAAGCTGGCCAGTGGCGAGTGGAAAGGTGCTTATGGCCTGACCGAACCCAACAGCGGCAGCGATGCCCTGAGTGCCAAAACCGTAGCCAAGCTGAGTGACGATGGCCAGCATTATATTTTGAACGGCCAGAAATGCTGGATTACCAACGGCGGCTTTGCCGATGTGTACACTGTGTTTGCCAAAATTGATGGCGACAAATTCACCGCTTTTATAGTGGAGCGGGGCATGGAAGGATTTACCCAAGGCAGCGAAGAACACAAGATGGGTATCAAAGGTTCCTCTACTGTGCAGCTGTATTTTCAGGATTGTAAAGTGCCGGTAGAAAATGTGCTGGGCGAAATTGGTCGCGGTCATGTGATTGCCTTCAACATTTTGAACATTGGCCGACTGAAACTGGATGCTGCTGCACTGGGCGGCAGTAAGCGCAGCCTCGATATTACCATTCAATACGCCAATACCCGGGAGCAGTTTAAGCAACCCATCAGCAATTTTGGCGCTATTAAACACAAGCTGGCCGAAATGGCCATCCGCTGCTGGGCCGATGAAAGTGCGTTGTACCGCACCAGCAAGCTCATTCAGGATAAAGAACATGAACTGCAGGCTGCCGGCAAAAGCTTTGCCGAAGCATTGCTGGGCGCCGCAGAAGAATATGCCGTGGAATGTGCGGTGATGAAAGTGCATGGTAGCGAAACCCTCGACTTTGTGGTAGACGAAGGCGTACAGGTGCATGGTGGCAATGGCTTTAGTGATGAATATCCGATTAGCCGTGCTTACCGCGACAGCCGCATCAACCGCATTTACGAAGGGACGAACGAAATCAACCGCCTGCTGAGTGTAGACATGGTATTGAAACGTGCCCTCAAAGGCAAGTTAGACCTGATGACACCCGCCATGAATGTGATGAAAGAACTCATGAGCATTCCTGACTTTGGTGCTGAAGATGAAGGCCTTTTTGCCGCCGAAGTAAAAGCCATCCAAAACATGAAGAAAGCTATTTTGATGGTATCGGGCGGTGCCGTGCAAAAGCTAATGATGCAACTGGAACACGAACAGGAAGTGCTGATGCACATTGCCGATATGAGCATTGCCACTTACGTAGCAGAAAGCTGCCTGCTGCGGGTACAAAAACTGGCCAACCTACGTGGCGAAGCCGCAGTAGCATTGGATGCGGACATGATGCGCTGCTACCTCAACGATGCAGTTGATTTGGTAAACAAGCATGGCAAAGAAGCCATCAATGCCTTTGCCGATGGCGATGAACAACGCATGATGTTGTTGGGTTTGAAACGCTTTACCAAATACGGACCATTCAACAGCAAGGATGCCCGCCGTCGCATTGCCGACAAGCTCATCAGCGAAAACAAGTATTGCTTTTAGTCAATCAGATTTTAGTACACAGGCCGCCGGTTCTCCGGTGGCCTTTTTTGTATTTGCCCATTTGTGTAAAGTCATAAAGTGTATGGGTCCAAACGGTTAGATTTGGCACTCATCATTTTTAGTTTGACTATGACAATAGGAATACCAGCAGAAACATTTACGGGAGAATTGCGCAGCCCCATTATTCCTGCTGATGTAAAAAAACTAACCAGCCTTGGTGCAACGGTACTGGTAGAAAGTGGCATTGGCCAAGGCATACATACCAGCAATGACGCATACGTACAAGCAGGTGCCAGCATTGCCAACAGTAAACATGAAGTGTTGCAAGCAGACATGGTACTCCGGTTGCGCAAGCCTACGATAGAAGACATAGCACAACTAAAGTCAGGTTGTATTCATGTAAGCTATCTCGACCCTTTTAACGAGCATGAATTGCTGCAAGCTTTAGCCGCAAAAAATATTACGGCCATTTCCATGGAAATGATACCGCGAAGCACCCGTGCTCAAAAAATGGACAGCCTGAGTAGCCAGGCCAGTTTGGCGGGTTATGTAGCCGTGCTGCTGGCAGCAGAAAGAAGCAGCAAAGTGTTTCCCATGATGACCACACCGGCCGGCACCATCCAACCCAGCCGTGTATTTATTATTGGTGCTGGCGTTGCTGGCCTGCAGGCTATTGCAACCGCTAAAAGATTGGGTGCAAGGGTAGATGCATTTGATACAAGACCAGTGGTGGCCGAACAGGTAAAAAGCCTGGGCGCAAGATTTGTGGAAGTAGAGCTGGGCGAAACCGGCCAAACAAAAGATGGCTATGCCAAAGCTTTGACAGAAGAACAATTGCAAAAGCAACGGGAAGTAATGGCAAAGCAATGTGCTATGAGTGATGTGGTGGTAACAACGGCACAAGTATTTGGCCGTAAAGCACCCATTATTATTACAAAAGAAATGGTGGCAGGCATGAAACCCGGGAGCATTGTGGTAGACCTTGCGGTGGAAACCGGCGGCAATGTGGAAGGCGCTGTAGCAGGGGAAGAAGTAATGGTGAATGGCGTGAAAATTATTGGCCTTACCAATCTGCCGGGCAGGGTAGCCACACATGCCAGCCAAATGTATAGTGCTAACTTATACAACCTCGTAGATGAATTTTGGGATAAAGAAACCAAAGCGTTTACCCTTAACCTCGAAGACGATATTTTGAACAGTTGTGTAATGACACACGGTGGCGCAGTTCGCAAATCTTTGTAAATAAAACAGCTATTGATTACCTCATAAAAGCTATTTGTATGGAATCGACCATTCTCATTTTTCTCATTTTCATTTTAGTGTTGTCCATTTTTTTGGGTTTTGAAATCATCAGCAAAGTGCCTTCGCTATTGCATACACCACTCATGAGTGGTAGTAATGCCATTAGCGGCGTAACTGTAGTTGGTGCGTTGATTGCAGCAGGCCTTGCCAAAGGTGTTGGCGACAACGATGTGGCTGCCATATTAGGCGGCATTGCCATTTTTCTAGCCATGATTAATGTAGTGGGCGGCTACTTCGTAACCGACCGCATGCTCAACATGTTTAAGAAAAAGAAGTAGATAACCCATTGCTATTTACGCAGTGATATTTCTTCATACTAAGTATTTCATTCCATGAATATTTCTATCCTGATCAACATTGTATATATCCTTGCTGCCATTGCATTCATCCTGGGTTTTAAGCTGATGAGCAGCCCTGAGTCGGCCCGCAAAGGCAACCTTATTTCTGGCATTGGCATGTTGAGTGCCATCATCGTTACGCTGATGGATGCACAGGTACAGCGCTACGATTTCATACTGATTGGTTTACTGGCAGGCAGTGTTGTGGGACTAATTTTAGCCTACCGCACACCTATGACTGGTATGCCACAAATGGTGGGTTTACTCAATGGTTTTGGTGGCCTCGCCTCCTTTTTGGTAGCATGGGCCGAGTTTCATGCACACAAGCATCATTTAACAGCAGGCAGCGCCGCTATTATTTGGGTGGCAGCCATTATTGGTGCGGTTACATTTACCGGTTCGCTCATTGCCTGGGCCAAGCTCGAAGAAAAGTTTATCAGTGGCAAACCCATTACCTACAAAGGCCAACAGATCGTAACTACGATTGTAGTACTGGGCATGCTGGTGAGTGGGGCATTATTTGCCATGCAGGTGCAATCCGAAAATGGCTACCTCTACTTTGCAGCCTTTACTTTTTTCTCCATGGTATTAGGTGTATTGCTCACCATACCCATTGGTGGTGCAGATATGCCGGTAGTCATTTGCCTGCTCAATAGCTACAGTGGTATGGCAGCCTGCGCCAGTGGCTTCATCATTCAAAACAATCTGTTGATTGTAGCAGGTGCATTGGTGGGTGCCAGTGGTATTATTCTTACCCTCATTATGTGTAAGGCCATGAACCGCTCCATTGCTAATGTATTTTTAGGCGGCTTTGGTGCACCACCCAGTGGCAGCAGTGCCGAAGTGGTGGGCGAACTGAAAGAAGTAAAAGCCGACGATGCTTACCTGATGCTGGAAGCAGCCAATAAAGTAGTGATAGTGCCGGGCTACGGATTGGCCGTTAGCCAGGCACAACACGCCGTACGTGAACTGATGGAAGCTTTGGAAAAAAACGGTGCCGAAGTAAGCTTTGCTATACATCCTGTGGCAGGCCGTATGCCGGGCCACATGAATGTGCTGCTGGCCGAAGCCAATGTGAGCTACGATGCCATGGTGGAAATGGACAGCATCAACCCGCAAATGGAAAACGTGGATGTATGTATGATAATAGGTGCCAACGACGTAGTAAATCCTGCCGCTCAAGAAGATAAAAACAGCCCGCTGTGGGGCATGCCCATTATTGAAGCCTACAAAGCACGTACAGTAATTGTAATGAAACGAGGCAAGGGCAAAGGTTTTGCAGGGGTTGAAAATATTTTATTCTTCCGTAACAACTGCCGGATGTTATACGGCGATGCTAAAGCCAGTTTGCAAAACCTTATAGCCGCGTTTAAAGGAGCATGATTTTTTACTCAGCAGTGTTTGCAGCATGCATATTTGCTGTTGGCAATAAACCTGCTGATGCCTGCAATTGCTCATTGGTATGACAATTATCGCCATCGCAACAGGGCAATGCGTTGATGCCACAAACATTGCACTGATAATGACCGTGCACATGCACCAGTACCGAAGGCTGACCGCAAAACTGACATAGCTGCATGACCACAAAATAAAAACGCCGCATGAATCATGCGGCGTTTTGTATTCCACTAAAACTGGAACTGCTGTGGATAGCTTAGAAATCTTCTTCTTCAGAATACACCATGATTTGAACACGCCATTTTCCACTTGTTTCCAAATACATGCCTGCTTCTATTACTAAAAACTCAAAGCCTTTGGCAACGGGAGTTTTTGGAACTATGTAATAAATAGATGACTTGTCTTTTTCTTCAATCGGTAGTTTTTCTAAAACAACACCAGCTCGTGTTTTCATGATGTCAGCCACCAGGCTTGTGAGTTTTGCAAGAGCAGCTTGCTTGGTGCTATACCTGTCAAAAATGGATGTAAACTCCACGTGGTCATTAACAAAACCATCTGTCAAGAAATTGTTGTAGGAGCCGGCAAGATGAATCTTGCTTTCCCAATCTTTAAAAGTAGCATTGGGCTCACTGGTCTCCTTCCCTTTTATGTTATCGAAATTGCCGGGATATCCTTTGATAATTGTTTCAAACTGTGTTACAAAATTGCCTGTTGCTACCGTTTTACCTGCATTGGTGTTGGTATTACTTCCACTACCACCACCCAGCACTCCGGTAATAGGCTTGGTGCGGCCATCGTCACCACCATTACCAGTTCCACTACCACTGCCTGTTGCTTGCTTTACATTTACTGTGGCTTTTACTTTATCGCCCAGCGTTACAGCACTGCGGGCATACACCATGTAAATATCATTTTCACCACGGCAAGCTGCAGGCATGTGGCCATTTTTATTCATGGGTATCCACAGCAGTACTTTATCGGTACCAATATCTGCAATGTAGTAAGCTACAAAATTGATAAAGCCTTCGCGATAACTATTGCGGCCGGTAAATGTGCTAATGCCGGAAGGCCAGCCTGTTTCTACTGCTCTTTTCAAAATTTCATTACCAGCAGCTGTGCCATAAGTATTGCGCAGCAAGCTGGCAATACCACTTTCATCTTTTTCTAAATCGTATGTGGAGTAAAGCTGGCCGGGATCTTTAATTACTGTAGTACGGCTTCCACTACCGCTGCCTGTGCCGCCGCCAAGGGTTTTGGTACCCGTTCCCGCTGAGGAAGGTGGTCGTGTTTTTTGTCCAAGTGTAACCGCAGATTTTTTATACACCATGTATATGTCGAAGGGCAAACGGAGGTCGCTGTCTACATTTTGGTTTTCAGCTTTCGGCAACCAGAGCAATACTTTATCTGAACCTACATCAGCAATATAATAAGCCATGTATTGGGTAAATCTTTCCCGTTTGCCATCCCGCTTTGATAGCGTATTGATGTTTTCGGGCCAACCACTTTCATTAGACAGTTCCAAAATTTTATCTACCGTGCTGCTACCCCACTCACTGCGCCAGCGGGAAACATCATCAGCGTTGCTGCCTGCTAAATTGTAAGAAGAATATAAATCGCCTACCGTTACTATTTTGGTGTACTTACTGTTGCTGCTACCTGTGCCACCACCAAGGGTGCCGGTAGTAACGGGCTGCGTAGTGGTGCCTCCCGTTGTTGCACTTCCTTCTTTGTAGCCCGTCCATGTACGGGTGCTTTGGTCAAAAAACCAATACATGCCATTGGCATAGCCGCAGTTGAACTTTGTGTACAATGACACACCAGAAGGAATAGCTAGTTTTTGGCCTAATTGCCCACTCATGCCATACAACTCCACCATGCGGGTTGCAGTATTGACCACGCCAATTTCCTGACCGGTAATGCCCGTATAAAATACGGTGCTATTGTTGTAGTCATCTGCATCGAATGAACCCATGCCCGATTTTTTCCGCATTTCTTCCAGCGAAAGCGACTCTTTTACCTCTCCGCTGATGACGTCGTAGAAATAAATATCACGGCCATCAAAAAACAATACCTGGTTGAGCTTGGCAGCAAAGGTACCCACACTTTGCGGGTCGGGTTGCGAAGCATTTTCCATGATGATGCGATGATCGGTAGGGATTCCGTTTCCATCAAGGGTATATTCAAACCACCCATTTTCGCCATAGGCATTGCCCTGCAACTTGGCCTTGCGGGTATTGAACCACAAACCACGTACATCGGCAAGCGACTCCACCTGCCCGCCACTTACCAGATACCCTTGTTCATTAAACACACATAATGGGTACGTTGTATTACCGGCCATGGCCGCATAGTACTTTTTGTTGACCGTATGAAAGGCAATGGCTGCTCCGTTGGAACCACCATCGCCCTGCATTTTCAGCTGCATTACTTTTTGCAGCGATTTGGTTTGCTGCGCCATAGCATGGCCGGCCAGCATCAATAAAACAAGGGTTAAAAAGCGAAGGCGCATATCAAGATCAATTTTAGACATGAAGGTGAATGATTGCACAATGTAACCCAATACCCGTACATGGGTATTCTCAAATATTGGCTGATGTGTGGAGGATGTGCTGGGTTGAGTGGCTGTCGGGCAATATTTTTTCGCAGTATCTTTCCGCTACAAAATCTCATCATCATGATTACTACCACTACCAACAGTATAGAAGGTCGTCCAATTCAACAATATATTGGCATTGTAAGTGCAGAAACCATTATTGGCGCCAATATATTCAAAGATTTGTTTGCGGGCATCCGCGATATCGTAGGAGGCCGCAGCGGCACTTACGAAAGAGTAATACAAGAAGCCAAAGCCACCGCTATGAACGAACTTACCGGCAAGGCCCAAGCCATGGGCGCCAATGCCGTAGTGGGTGTAGACCTCGATTTTGAAACCATTGGCAGCGGCGGCAGCATGCTCATGGTGGTGGCTACGGGTACAGCGGTGAGAATTTGATAGCTACGGAAGAGGAAAAAATGGAATAAGAAATAAAGAATAAGGAACCAGTAATATGGAAGGAAAATGGCCGCCGTTTAAGTGATGCGCAGCGAAGAAAAAAGCATCATTGCTCGTCCCCGACTCTGCCTGGGATGCATTGGTAAAGCAACTTCTGTCGGCCATTTCAAAAGCTTTCTTGCTCCAATCTTTCAACAAATAAAACAGCCAGCAAAACAATTGCTGGCTGTTTGTATATCTATTCCTTGCGGTGCAACTTGTGAACCTGTGAACTTTCAAACTCGTCAACCTTTTACATCCCCTGCATTCAGCGTTTGCCACAGCAAATCTTTCAACTCAGTAAGGCCTTGCTGCAATACAGAACTGATAAACACCAGCGGGTATTCTGATGGCATTTCGGCACGAATGGCGGCTTTCAATTCATCATCCAGCATATCGCTTTTACTAATGGCAATTACGAAATCTTTTTGCAACATTTCGGGGTTGTACTCTTCCAGTTCGTTCAACAAAATTTCGAATTCTTTGCGGTGGTCCTTGCTATCGGCAGGTATTAAAAACAGCAACACAGAGTTGCGTTCTATATGGCGCAAAAAGCGGTGGCCCAAGCCTTTACCTTCCGCAGCACCTTCAATAATACCGGGCAAATCGGCTATGCAAAATGAGCGGTTGTCGCGGTAAGGCACCATGCCCAACTGCGGCGTAATGGTGGTAAAAGCGTAGTCGGCAATTTTTGGTTTGGCAGCGGTAATAACGCTCAGAAGCGTACTCTTACCAGCATTGGGAAAACCTACCAAACCTACATCTGCCAGCACTTTCAGCTCCAGATATTTCCAGCCTTCTACGCCATCTTCGCCGGGCTGAGCATACTCAGGTGCCTGGTTGGTAGCCGTTGCAAAATGCTTGTTGCCCAAGCCACCACGACCACCTTTCAGCCAAATTTCTTGTTGTCCGTCGTGTAAAATTTCAATTTCCTTTTCACCGGTTTCTTCGTCGAAGGCTACGGTACCCAATGGCACTTCAATAATAATATCCTGACCATCGGCACCGGTACACAGGTTTTTATCGCCCCCTACACCATCGCTGGCAATCACGTTTTTATAATAGCGCAGGTGAAGCAATGTCCACAGCTGGGCATTGCCCCGCAAAATAATGTGGCCGCCGCGGCCGCCATCGCCGCCATCCGGACCGGCTTTGGGGTTGAATTTGGTGCGGGCAAAGTGCCGGCTCCCGGCGCCGCCGTGTCCGCTTTTGCAAAACACCCGGATGTAATCAATAAAGTTTGTTTTTTCCATGAAGGGGCCAAAGGTCGTACATTTTTTGCCGACGCCCCAAGTTGGCCTGTTTCCAGGCAATCCTTACATCGTTTAAACAGGCATTTCCTGTATTTTTTCCTGTAGCAACTCCCACATCTTTTTCGCATCAGCTGTATCAAAATGCTGGTGTTGCAACTTGCGGATTCCCATTTGCGACAGCTCCATGTGCAACTGTGGCACTAACCCCTGCTGTGCCAAACAAGCACGGGCACAAGCCAGTGCACAGCCATCAATGACTACCAATGGCCTGCCGCTACGAGCCTTGTGTACCAAGGGTTTCACGCCAGCCCCTACACCGGCTATGCACGACATTTCGGCAAGCTCCTCCCTATCGGCACGAAGTGCTAAATGATTGGCCAGCTGTGCGGCACTACTACAGCCAGAACAGGAATAAATGATGGGTTGTACCATTTGCTTGTCTTTCATGATGCGTCGTTTTTTGTCATTTCGCAGTCAAATAAAAGTATTAATTTACTTTTATTAAAAGTTTAGGGTAGTTTTGTTTTTGCAAACACAAAGCACTCATAAAAACAACTCAACCATGGCGAAGCAAGAACTGGATGTAACCCAACTGGAACCCAAATTGAAACACCCAACCATTTTTGATCGTTTTGCCCTGTTGGCACCGGGCGAAACTTTGCTGATACATAATGACCACGACCCCAAACCGCTCTATTACCAAATGCTGGGCGAACTGGGTAATGTTTTTCATTGGCAATATCTGGAAGAAGGCCCCGATTGGTGGCGGGTAAACATTACCCGCAGGGCCTTGGCCGAAGGCGAATCAACGCTGGGAGAAATAGCCGCCAAGGATTTGCGCAAAGCACAGGTGTTTGCCCGCAATGGCATCGACTTTTGCTGTGGTGGTAAAAAAACCTTGCAGGAAGCCTGCGCCGAAAAAGGGCTGGACATGATGCGCATAGAAAAGGAACTGGAGCAAGCCGAACAATTGCCTGCACAACGAGCACTGCCCTATCATGAGTGGTCGCTGGATTTGCTGGCCGATTACATTGTGCAAACGCACCACAGCTTTATGCGCCAATCGCTACCGCAGCTGGTAAGCCTTTCGCAAAAAGTAGCAGCTGTACATGGTGCCCATCATCCTGAATTGCTGGAAGTAGCCGCACTGGTAACTGCCACCGATACCGAACTGGCTGGCCATTTGATTAAAGAAGAACGAGTGCTTTTCCCCTATGTAAAAGCATTGGTGAAAGCCAGCCGCAGCGATGCTCCTGCTCAAGCTTCTGTATTCGACAGTGTGCAACAACCTGTGAACATGATGGAAATGGAACACGAAGTGGTGGGTGGATACCTGGCCAAACTACGCAGCATTACCAACAACTATTCTTTGCCTGCAGATGCCTGCAACTCGTACAAATTGCTGTACGACCAACTGGAAGCTTTTGAAGCCGACACGCATTTGCATGTACACCTCGAAAACAACATTTTATTTCCAAAAGCAGTGCAGCTGGAACAAAGCCTGACTGCTGCATAAATACAAGCAGTATGGAATCAAAAGCCGTTGTACCTCAACCACTAAAGCGCCATGCGGCGCTTCAGTCTTACTCTCGTGATCATCATTTTGGTTTGCTGCTGGTGTGGAAACTGCGCAAAGGTTGCCGCAAAGGCATTGCAGCCAAACGCATGCAAGATTATTTGCTGTGTAGTTTGCAGGCAGAACTGTTGCCGCATTTCAGAGATGAAGAACAGTTTTTGCTAACGCATTTACCCGCAGGTGATGACTATGCCAACCGCACATGGCAAGAGCATGCAGCACTGGAACAGTTAGCAGCCAGTTGGACCACAGCAGCTGCTACGCATGAGGACTTGCTTCGCTTTGCCGACCTGCTGGAGGCGCATATCCGTTTTGAAGAACGGGGCTTATTCAGCTATCTGCAATTGCAGTTGGATGCAGCCACGCTGCAGCAACTGGAAGCCATTGACCGAACCGCCAGAGAAGATGTTGACAGCCAATGGTCAGATTTGTTTTGGCTCGATAATCAAAAAAAATAAATACATGAGCACAACCATTGAGTATACCGAAACAACCGTCATCAACAATGCGGCCGAATGGGTGGCGCTTGATGTACGCAGTGTATTAGCCGGCGGTACGGATCCTTTGCAACTGATACAAAAAACTATACGAGAACTTAGCCCAACACAGGGGTTGGCACTTACAGCTCCGTTTGTGCCCACACCACTGGTGCAGTTGCTGAGCAAGCAAGGCTTTGCAGCACACAGCCACCGCTATGCCCCCGATGAAGTAACCACCTGGTTTTGGCGGCCAGTGGAAGCAGTTGATGCAGCAGTAACCAGCAAGCACAACGGTGAAACAAACCGGGAAAGCATTCAAGAAAGATTTGGCACAAATATGCAAACGATAGATGTTCGTGGATTGCCCATGCCACAGCCCATGTTGCAAATACTGGCTGCTGTAGAAAAGTTGCCAGCAGATACAGCTTTAAAAGTGCTGCACCAACGGATACCGGTGTATTTGCTACCTGAGCTGGCTGCCCGGAATATTGGCTACGCCATCAGCGAAACGACGGATAACGGAATTGAATTGCTGCTGTACAAAATGTAACCATGCCGCAATCGCAACCACATACTGCCCCCCTGTTTGTATTACCGTTTTATGGATATGCTGCAATTTCTCTACTGGTATCATTAGGCTTGTTGTGGTGGTCGGTACCTAACCTCGATGGTCATTTTTTTCAACCCAAATTATTGGGCATTGTACACCTGATGGCATTGGGCTGGGGCACCATGATGATACTCGGTGCCAGCCATCAATTGCTGCCTGTGTTGCTTGGCAATGCATTGTACAGCCACAAACTGGCAATGAGTAGTTTTGTACTGGCAGCATTGGGTATTCCTTTCTTAGTGGTTCGCTTTCTGCAATTTCAAATGGATGTATGGGCTTTGGCTGGCGCTGCGGGCATCATCTTTGCCATCATTGCCTTCTTCATCAATTTGCTGCAAAGCATGCGGCAGCAACCACAAAAGGATGTACATATTTGGTTTATGCTGGCAGCTACCATTTGGTTGTTGCTAACCATGCTGTTGGGCTGGTTGTTGTTGTATAATTTTTCGCATCCCATTTTACCCAACAATTCATTGCACTACCTGAGCCTGCATGCACATATAGGATTGGCTGGTTGGTTTTTATTACTTGTTATGGGTGTGGGTTCAAGATTGATACCCATGTTTTTAATAGCACAGGTAAACGACAACAAAACACTATGGCACATATTCATTGTAATGAATGCATCGCTATTGTTGTTTGTATTTGTGTTTTGCCTGGCAATGCCTTTACCCTGGTTGGTAGTACCCTTCGCCGGCATCGTTTTTTCCATGCTGCTGTTTGCCAACTATATACGCCACGCATACCGGCTACGGGTAAGAAAAAGCATTGATACCCCAATGAAACTTTCACTGGTAAGTGTGTTGTTGATGCTGCTGCCATCGCTGCTACTGGCGGCGGTGTTGCTGCTGCAAACAACGGCATCCGGCGCAGCCATCACCAGTTTGGTAAAACTGTACGGCTTCTTACTATTTTTCGGATGGTTGAGCACCCTCATCATCGGCATGACGTTTAAAACCCTGCCGTTTATAGTATGGAGCCAGCATTACAGCAAAGCAGCAACTACAAAGCAGCACATCAACCCGAACGATTTGGTGCAACATACAACAGTAAAATATATGATGCTCTTGTATGTAACCGGCTTGTTGCTGTTTGCATGTAGCATGTTGCTGCAAATACTGTGGGGCTTGCACCTTGCAGCAGCCATCATGCTGGTGGCAGGAGTGCTGTATACCTGGCTTGTGTATCAAATGATTGCTCACCAACCTGCAAAATGATATGTACGCCATCACTACCAACCGACCCGATTACTGCGCCCAAGCAGTGGAGCAACTTTACTCCGTACTCGATCCGGAAATGGGAGTGAGTGTGATTGATTTAGGATTGATAGAACAAATAGATGTGGATGTGGCAGCGCAAAAAATATATTGCCGGATGACGCTCACTACTGCTTTTTGCCCATTGGGTGAAGCCATTACCAATCGGGTACAGCAGGCGCTGCAAGAAACCTTTCCGAACTTCAGTGCAGCAGTAACGCTGGACTTCGACAGCCGCTGGACACCCGACCGCATCAGCGAAGCCGGTAAATCCATTTTGGATCGATAAATTGTGCCCCTATGTTGAGCATTACTTGTAAAGCCGCTATCAAAGCCGTGTTGTATTTAGCCAGCCATGTGGCAGGCCCACAACGCTTTGGCATGGTGGAAGTAGCAGCCGCCATTGATGAAAACGAACATACCGTTGGCAAGCTTTTGCAAAAGCTGGTGAAGGCCAACATCATTCACAGCGCCAAAGGACCCAATGGCGGCTTTTACATTACTGATGTGCAATTGGCGCAGCCAATTATTCGCATAGTACACGCCATAGATGGAGAAGAATTGTTTACAGCATGTGGTCTTGGATTGAGCCAATGTTCGCACCTTCACCCCTGCCCCATCCATAACGATTATAAAAAAGTTCGGGATGGATTTGAGCAACTCTGCCGCCAAAAAACGATTGCAGATTTATGCAAACCTGTTACGGATGGCGATGCTTTTTTAGTGAGCTAAATCAATCGGCATTGTTGCCCACCACACGTGGTATCAGATAAAGTTGCTTTTGCCGTCCGTTGATGTATCGAAAACCCGACTGATCGAAATAACCATCTTCTTCGAGCATGATGCGAATGTTCTTTTTCCACGAAGGAATATCTGATGAACTATTGAGTTCGATACTGTAAGCGGTGTTGTAATACAATGGATAATCGCCGCTACCGGGCACACCATTTTGCATATCCCACATGCCAATGGTGGGGCCCGCAGCATGACCATGCAAGCCCAACGGATGCGTGTAAATGCTGGCTACAATGCCTTCTGCCTTTGCCTGATCCAAAGCGCCTTTTAAGATTTGATTGCCCGTTCTGCCGAGCACAAACTGACTGGTTAAAATATCCTGCAGGCGATTGCTTTGGGCAAAGGCTTTTTGCAAATCGGCTGGCGCATTTTTCTCGCCGGGCTTCAACACGTAAGCATGTTGTTGAATATCTGTATTGAGGCGCAGGTAAGTAATGCCAATGTCTACATGCAGCAAATCGCCGGGGCGAATGAGGTCTTCTTTAGGCCTATCGCTGAAAGCCCGCAGGTGTTCGAAACTGTTGCTATCACTGCGTTGTACCGCTACACTGGTATGAAACCAGGTATCCAAACCCAAGTCGCGGATTTTTTGCCGGAACCACCACACCACATCGTCGGTAGTAGTAACGCCGGGTGTAATTACTTTTTCAGAAAAACCTTCTTCAATGATTTTATGCGTCATGTTGACGAGCTGCGTGTAGTACTGCATTTCCCGTTCGGTACGGGTTTCTAACCACGCCACACCCAGTGGTTCTGCACTCACCACTTTGCTCTTGAATGCTGCAGGCAGCTTTTGCATAAATTGGTCATAGTGCGTATGATCAATACCATCGGCATGGCCATAGTCTTTGGATGTATTTAAGCCAATCTTTTTCGGATTACGGGTGGTGATGATGTTCATCAATGCATCCCACTGATCGGGGAAGCGCTGCATGTCCCAATTGGCTTTGATGTTTTCGCCCACATTGTAGCGGGCAATGGCCATCTTCTCCAACTGCTTCGTGGCAGGGTTGAGGTAAAACACCAGCATGGTAGTACGCCTTGCACTCAGCCAGGTAGCAGGCAGCATGGTTTTCAATATGGGGTCTTCATTGTACTCCCGGCTAATAATCACCCACATATCAATACCTGTTCGTTGCATGAGCTGCGGCAGCAGGTTGTTGATTCTGTCGGCAGTAATTTCATCGGTTACACGAGCCTGCTCTCTGAGTGGCAATACTTGTGCGTTGCTCATTAAAAAGCAACAAAAGAATATGGAGAAAAGAAAAGGCTTCATATTAAAAAAAGACAGTTTCGTGAAAAATGAATGCCGCCAATCAATCATAAGTCGGCATTAGCACATTGGCAAATTAGCTCATTAGCTCATTGATTTTATTTTCTCCCAGTTCTCAAACAACAGTTCTTGTGCAGGCCGATTGGAAGGCAGTGCTGTTAAAGGTTCGCAGGGTGTAGCGTCGGCATACATCTCTGCCGGCAGTTGCTGATAGAGTTGTGTACCCTTCGTTTTCCACGCCAACATCTCGTCTGAAACTTGCCTGATGATTTTACCTGGATTACCCACCACCAAACTCCGATCCGGTATTTGCTCTCCTTCGCGAATGAAGGTGAGGGCACCAACAATGCAACCTTCACCAAGAACCACATTGTCCATCACTACCGCATTCATGCCTATCAAACAGTTGGCACCAATTTGTGCACCGTGAATAACTGCTCCATGCCCGATATGAGCACCGGCTCTCAACAATACTGTTTTACCGGGAAACATATGAATGGTACAGTTTTCCTGCACATTGCAACCATCTTCGAGAATGATGCCGCCCCAATCGCCACGCAACGCTGCACCCGGCCCGATGTAGCAATTTTTACCAATGATGACATTGCCTGTAACCACTGCCTGCGGATGTACAAAACTGGAAGGATGTACCACTGGAACAAAACCTTTGAATGCGTAAAACATACAACTAAAATAAGTGAATTGTACCCAGCGAAGCCGGATATTGAATCAGTGATTCTTCGTACATTTCTTTTATTGAACAGTTTATTTCTTTTTTACCGATGTACGAACATAAACGACAACCACTTGCCAGCCGAAAAGTTTTTCTCAGCCGTATTTGGCGCAATATGGTTTGGTGTTTGGCAATACTCTTAGTGAGTTTATTCATTGGCACAGTTGGCTTTCGATTCACTACTACCAATGCCTATAGTTGGATGGATTGCTTTCACAATGCAGCTATGTTGCTCAGTGGAATGGGGCCTGTAATTGTTGACTTTCCGAGTAACTATGGCAAGTTGTTTTCTTCATTGTATGCTTTGTACAGCGGCATCACGCTGCTTACCAGTGTGAGTTTGTTACTAGCTCCTGTAGCACATCGGTTTTTTCATCAATTGCATGTAGAAGAATCTTAAGCCCTAAGCATTTCCGGCCAGGTCTTCGGGTTCTATCCATCGCTTTTCGCTGCGGTAATAAGTGCCTTTAAACAAAGCAATGCGTACCGCATCCTGGTTGATGATTTCTGCAGTGTACACCCCCAGCTTTTTGCCCAGCGATTCTTCCTTACAAGTGCAGGTAATGGAATCGCCGGGTTGCAAGGCTTTGAACTGATTGACGGATGTTTCAACGGACACGGCTTTACGACCATGTGCATTCACCGCAAAAGAGCAGCAGCTATCCCCCAATGAAAAAGCAATGCCACCATGCGCAATGGAAAAACCGTTGCACATATCTTCTGTTACCAGCATTTGTAACTGGCAGTAGCCGGGCATTATATCCACCACTTTGATGCCGAGCCAACGACTGAAAGCATCGTTGTTCAGCATCATGTCTACAATCAGGTCGGCCTGTTCGGGATTGCTACTCATTCGCCGGTAAAGTTTGGTGTACGTTTTTCGAGAAATGCGGCTACGCCTTCTTTGAAATCGGCAGTAGCGGCAGCCCGCTGTTGCAACTTGTCTTCATTTTCCAACTGCTCTTTAAAGGTATGTGCGAAAGACCAACGCAGTGCCAGCTTCGTCATGCCCAAGGCCTTGGTAGGCATGGCCGACAAACGTTCGGCCAACTGCCACGAGGAAGTGGCAAACTGCTCGTCTTCGAATACTTTATAAACCATGCCTATGCGTTCGGCTTCGGCTGCAGGCACTTTATCGCCAAGCATCATAAGGGCAGTTGCTTTTTGCCAACCCACCAATCGGGGCAGCATAAACGTGCCGCCACTATCGGGTATAAGGCCAATGCCGGAAAATGCCTGTATAAAAGAAGCCGATTGCGCAGCTACAACAATATCGCAGCACAAAGCAATGTTGGCGCCGGCACCTGCAGCCACACCATTAACCGCAGCTACCACGGGTTTTTCCAACCATTTTATTTTGGATACAATAGGGTTGTAATGCTCACTCAAAATGCGGTTCATACCCGGCCCGTTGGGGTCGGTTACTTCGGCCAAATCTTGCCCGGCACAAAATGCTTTGCCATTGCCCGTGATGTATACGGCACGAATGTCTTGCGCCCTGGCACACTCATCGAGCACTTCCTGCATTTGCAAGGCCATTTCGCGGTTGAAGGCATTGAATTTTGCCGGCCGGTTCAGCGTAATTTTTCCAACGTTTCCTATACGTTCAAATACAATGGGCATTTCCATATTCTCACTACTGATTTAAGATAACGAACGTGATAAATATACAGCCTTCGACATGCACTACTCAGTGACACTTAAAATGATCAAAAGGCTCAAGACATTCATTGCAGGTATAAAAAGCCTTGCAGGCAGTGCTGCTGAATGCACTCACCAAATGCGTGTTGCTGCTGCCACACCTGGGGCATAGCACAACTGTATTTTCCAGCAATGCTCCATCTATACTTTTACCCACAGGTGGCGCTATGCCGTATTGCCGCAGTTTTTTTTTGGCAGTGTCCGTCATCCAATCTGTGGTCCATGCAGGTGACAGCACTTGCGTAATGCGAACATTACTGATGCCGTTTTCCAATAACGTCATGCGTATTTGTGCCCGAATCATATCGGTAGCGGGGCAGCCCGAGTAGGTAGGTGTAATCAACACTTCCCACTCCCCCGTTGCTTCCTGCCACTGGACACCCCGCAGCATGCCCATTTCAGCAATGGTGAGCACCGGTATTTCCGGATCGACCACTGTTTGCAGCAAGGCAGTCAATGATTCGTATGTAACAGACGGTTTGATGTTTGTTGTTTTTTGTTTGTGGTTTGTGGTTTGTGGTTTGTGGTTCTAAAACTAAGATGGTCTCACCTTCTGCTCATAAATTCAATTTATAGAACGCTTTATTCCCCCTTTAGGGGGCTAGGGGGTTGCTAAAAAATCACCACTCACTATTCGGATAAGCCCGTTGCAAATACTGCATCTCTGCCAGCAGATAGCCCAGGTATTCGGTATGACGGCCATGCAGGCCACCGGTTTGAAAAGCCCCCTCCCGGCCTCCCCCTGCGGGGGAGGAGATGGTAGCCTCAGCAAGTGTTTGCTGCACTTCGCTCATCCAGTTTTTTTTGATAGCGGCATAGTCTACCCAGCCTTGTTCATACGGCGGCACTTCAAACAGTTCGCCGGTAAATGGCCAACAAGCCTGCAATGCCTGCTGCATGCGTTGATGGCTTTCTGTTGTACCATCGCCGAGGCGCAATATCCATTCGCGGCTCCACCGCAGGTGATAGGTTACTTCCTTCAAACTTTTTGCAGCAATACCCTGTACTTCTTCATCAGTGCATTGCTGCAACTGCTGCATCAATGCGTGTTGGTAGGCACTAAAGAAAAACACCTTGCACACGGTAAACGCCCAATCGCGGCCCGAAGGCATCGCATTCGGCAATTCCACCAGCAGGTGATTCTTGAATTCATGTTCCAACCGCAGCATGGCAAGGCTGTCTTCTGTGGCGCCATCCCCCATTATGTTGGCCGCATATTGATACCACATGCGGGATTGCCCCAGGTAGTCCAGCGCAATATTGGTGAGGGCAATATCCTGCTCCAGCACTGGCCCATGGCCGGTCCATTCGCTCAGTCTTTGACTCATCACCAACGCATCATCTGCCAAGTGCAACAAGTATTCTTTCATTGTTTCGTTCTTAAACTCCCCTTTAGGGGTTGGGGGTTACATGTGCTTCACCTCATCCGGCAAATCATAGAAAGTAGGATGCCGGTACACTTTATCACTGGCGGGGTCGTACAAGCTGTCGGCCTCATCGGGATTGCTGGCGTGGATGTGTTTGCTCTCCACCACCCATATGCTCACCCCTTCCATGCGGCGGGTGTATACATCCCGTGCATTTTCGATGGCCATTTGTGCATCGGCTGCATGCAGGCTGCCCACATGCTTGTGATCGAGGCCCTGTTTGCTGCGGATGAAGATTTCCCAGAGCGGCCATTCGTTGGCATTTGCTTTCGATTCCTGCTGACCGCCAGCGGCTTCTCTGTCGCCGTAATCGCCGTACCTGTTCATCTTAATTGTATGGTCCATATTAAATGATGATTTATGAATGATGAATTATGAATGCTTGGCAGCATCCAAACGACTTTTCACTGTTTTAACTGAAGCAACGAAAATGGATAGCAATTCATTGGACTCTTTCGTAATGGGCGATAGATCTGTTTTGTCAGTTATAATATTGGACTCGTCAATCATTTCCAACCAAAACAAAGTCTCATCTGCTTCTTCAATAACCGTTTCCATTTTGGAAATAAAATCCTTATCACTCTTAGCACGGCAAGCAGCCCGATAATTTGCTACCACGGAAGTTGCAGACCTTATAATCTGATCAGTAAACGTCCAACCTACCCTGTTATGCGGCAACTGCTCTGCAAGTTTGATAATTGATAATGCAAACTTCTTTGTGCGTTGTTTCAGGTCATCTCCCTTCATGCGATTCCTTTGAATTTTAATTCATCATTCTTAATTCATAAATCATCATTCCGCATTCCTCATTCCGCATTCCTCATTCCTCAAGCCACTTCCTTTTTCAAACGCACTTTATTGGCGTAGGCTTTCGCCGCCTCCCGCACCCAAGCCCCATCATCCCAGGCCTTGCGTCTTGCATCCAACCGTTGCTGGTTGCAGGGGCCGTTGCCTTTCAACACCTGCCAAAACTCATCCCAGTTGATGGCGCCAAAATCGTAATGCTGCCGCTCCTCGTTCCAACGCAGGTCGGGGTCGGGCAGCGTCATGCCCAGCAGTTTGATTTGCTCTGCTATCATGTCTACAAAACGCTGGCGCAGTTCATCGTTGGTAAAACGTTTGATTTTCCATTGCATGCTTTGCTGCGTGTTGGGGCTTTCATCATCGGGCGGACCAAACATCATAAGACTTGGCCACCACCAGCGGTTGATGGCATCCTGACACATGGCTTTTTGCGCATCGGTGCCCTTGCTCAGTACCAGCAGTATTTCAAAGCCCTGGCGCTGGTGAAAACTTTCCTCTTTGCACACCCGTATCATGGCGCGGCTGTAGGGGCCGTAGCTGGTGCGGCACAGCGGCACCTGGTTCATTATGGCGGCGCCATCTACCAGCCAGCCAATGGCACCCATATCGGCCCAGCTCAGCGTGGGGTAGTTAAAAATGGAAGAGTATTTTGCTTTGCCCGTATGCAGCTGCGTGATCATTTCATCGCGGCTGATGCCCAGCGTTTCGGCGGCGCTGTACAGGTACAGGCCGTGGCCCGCTTCGTCCTGCACTTTGGCCATGAGGATGGCTTTGCGCTTGAGGCTCGGGGCACGGGTTATCCAGTTGCCTTCGGGCAGCATGCCCACTATTTCGCTGTGGGCGTGTTGGCTTATCTGGCGGACGAGCGTTTGCCGGTATGCCGGCGGCATCCAGTCTTTCGGTTCAATTTTAATGTCACGGTCAATCTTCTCCTGAAACCGTGCTTCCAAGGGAGCAATGGCCATAGCAATCCGTTTAGTGGCCGTAAAAATACAGGGATTGCCGTCAAAAACTAACGCTTGTTAGTTTTTGGGAACACTTTGGGGGCTGTGGGCTACCACAAAATGGCAGCTGTGGTTCGGTGCCTTTTGGCTCCGCTGCGCTGCGGTGCCGGCCAAAAGCGCCGGCACTACCCGCCAGTCATCCGCAGCCCATCAGCAGGGGTGCAGGCAGCAGCCATTGAGCCCGCCGTTGTTGGTCAGCGACTAACAACAGCAGCAACATATCTATGTGCAATACGATCAAGAGCAATAAGATACCCGCCAGCGGGTAGTTATTTGACATACTTGTTAGCCTATTTTTGGTATTAAAAAAACACACATGCTTAAACTCAATTTTATCTGTCTCAGCATTTTCCTGTTTTTTACCGTTGTTGACACAAAAGCACAGCCGGCAGCACCCATAAAAGTGATAAATCCCGTAGCCTTCAAGTATAAACTCAGCGATTACAACTTAAAGGGGAAAGTCAAAAAATTATCGGAATACGATGCTTCAGGTTCTGTTTCAGAAGAATATGAATTTGACACGGCGGGTCTGTTAAAAAAAATTACCAACTATTCTCCTGCAGGCACAACAGTACTCGTATATAATTTCAAAAAGCGTGAAATAACAGTAATCCAAAACAACGCTTCGTTTAAGGGGACCTATAGCTATGCTTTAAATGAAGCAGGCTTTATCACCAGCAGAACGGGCGGCCTTGGCGGGAATGAAACATACAGCTACGATTCAAAGATGCTGCTCACTTCAAGTAAAAATAGCATGTACGGCACTTCCCGATATGAATACAATGCAGAAGGGCAACTGATAAAACAATATTACTATTCAGGAAACGGAGACATGGCAGGAATGTATACCTACAGCTACCGGCAGGATGATAAAAAGAATCAGATTGTTCTTTTTCAATCAGACGAGGATGGTGAAATCACGAACAAGCTGATCTATTACAGCGAGAAGCATGTTTTGATTCGTGAGACCAGTGTTTCAGCCGACAAGACCTACACCGACAGAACACTATACACAAATGATGCTACCGGAAACTGGATAACCAAAAATTCATCAAGTGAATCAAAACAACCAAATGGAGAAATGAAAAAAGGGACAAACTGGGTAATAAAAAGAACGATTGAATACTATTGACAGCCGGTAAAGAGCGGTTCAAATCCAATAAGTTTTTTTTGATTTTCACGTCCTGGTTCGTGGCACACGAACCGGCATACATGCGTTGTTGGTCAGCGATCAACAACGGCAGCAACCCTTTTTGTGAACGTTTTTTTATTTCCAAACAAAACGTTCACACATTTTTCGTTCACCGTTTTGTGGAAGAAAATTTTTTTTCAAAAAAAACGTACACACTTTTTTCGTTCACAGATTTGTGAACGTTTTGTTTTGTTGATTTTTTTTGTTCACCTTTTTTTTCGCTACATGTTTCGTGTGCCACGAAACATGGCGGAGGGATTTATCACAAAACCTGTAAACTTTTTTTAGGACGAGTCATTAGCAAGCACCCACATATACAGTTTTCCGCATATCTGACTATCTTTCTACAAACATCTTACCCATGCCCATCTTCATGGACCTCCACATTGTACCCGGCGTGAATGCCAAAGACGTAGCCGATGCCCACAGCATGGATGTACTCATGGAGAAAGAACACAGCTGCAAATGCCTCACTTATTGGATTGATGAACTGCGTGGCCATGTGTTTTGCCTTATTGATGCACCCAACCAGGAAAGTGTGATAGAACTACACAACCGTGCTCACGGTTTGGTACCGCACAAAATAGTGGAAGTTGAGCCCAACCTTGTGTACTCTTTTCTGGGCCGCATTACCGACCCCGACAATGCACAGGTATCCGACAAGGGGCTCATCATTCTCGACGACACCTCCTACCGCATTTTGCTCTGTGCACAAATCTGTGATACGGTACTGTTGCAGCAAGCCGTTGGTGCCGATGCTGCCGCCACTCTTAGCGCCGGTTTTTACAAAACCATCCGCCAAATTGCACTGCAGCACCACGGCCGCGAAGTCATCCGCGAAGGGCAGGAATACCTCGCCTCTTTTGTAGCCGCCACCGATGCATTTGCCGCAGCCTGTGCCATGCAGCAGGCGCTTGGCACTCATAGTCCGCTGCAATGGAAACTGAGCATTCATGCCGGCGAACCCATCATGCAAACCGATGCGTTGTTTGGCGATACGGTAACCATGCTGCGCCGCATGAACCTGATGGCACAACCGGGTTTTGTGCAACTCACCAATACGGTAAAAGTGCTGCTCAGCAGCAATCAGCTGGCAAGCATGCAAAGCCACCTGCAGCTCTTTGCGCCGCAAGATGAGCCCTTCATTACCCAACTGTTTGATGTGCTGCAAGAGCACTATGCCGAAGAGCATTTCGACATCGAACAATTTGCACAAGCCATGGCCATGAGCAGCACACAACTCTACCGCAAAACACAGGCGTTGTGGCAGGTATCACCCAACGCCTTGCTCAAAGAGTTTCGCTTGCAGCAGGCACTCGCCATGCTGCGTACGAAAGATGCTTCCATTGCGCAAATCAGTTATGCCACCGGCTTTTCAAGCCCGTCGTATTTCACGAAGTGTTTCAAAAACCGCTTCCACATGTTGCCGTTGCAATACACCGATATGGCCAATCAATAGCCGGTTGAATTTTACCATTCTTTGCAAGAAAATTGATAGTGCCGCATAGCGGGCTGTTGTTGTTTTGTGTCATTCCATCAAACCCCAAAAAAGAAAAAGTTATGACAACCATTACCCGCCTCCTCGCCATGTTGCTGTTGCTCTGCGGCAGCCTGTACACACAAGCACAAACCACTACCAAAACCGACAAAAAAGAAGCTCCTATGAAAACCTACCTCATTGAAAGAGACATTCCCGGTGCTGGCAATTTTACCCCCGGCGATTTGAAAGCCATCTCTCAAAAATCTTGCACGGTGCTCAAAGAAATGGGGCCCCGCATTCAGTGGGTGCAGAGTTATGTAACGGGCAACAAAGTGTTTTGTGTGTACAAAGCCGATAATGAAACACTGCTCAGAGAGCATGCCAAAAAAGGTGGTTTCCCCGTTACGACAATCACCGAAATCAACAACACTATTAGTCCGGCTACGGCTGAGCAATAATGATTTGATTGCATCATGAATCACCCCGGCCTGTAGGTCGGGGTGATTCATGTCTGCTGGTACGGACAGCTGCCAATGAAGCAAAACAATATTTTATTGCTGAAATACCACAAAGTGGAAAGGAGCATCTACCAAAGTACCGTTGATATCAAAAATGCGAATGATGAGTTTGCCGCTTCCGGCACCAGTAGTGGCAATTCTGAAAGAAGCTCCACCCACCACCGTAACCGTAGTGATGTAAGCCGTGTTGCTGTACGTTTCGTTGGTAATGCTGACTTCAAATTGGCCGGCAGCCGTTCTCACAATCGAGAAATTGCCGGTACCACTATTGATGCTTCCTGCAGAAGATATAGAACCGTAACAAATGGGCACCACATTGGCGGCGCCGGTGGCTGGGCGTTGTACTTCGCCGGTTATGGTAGCATCGCCATTTTTGCGGACTACCAGTGCATTGCTTCTTGCATTATCTGCCGTACCATTCCCAACAATGAAAACGGGATCTGTTGCTACAAAAGTTGTTTTGCTACTGCCTATGATTGAATCATTAAATGTACCAATCACCAGCGATGCATATGCATTGTTGACATTCCTCCGCCCTGTTACAACCCCAAAATCTGCATTCACTATGCCTTCGTATCCGGTGGCAAATGAAGCAATACCATAAGCTAAATTATATGCTCCGGTAGTAAAAGAAGCTGTGCCAATTGCACTTGTCCGAGTGCCTGTGGCAAATGCATAATCAAAAGCAGCAATTGTATTTTCACCAAAGGTTGTTGTAGCGTAGCCTTTGGCTTCTGTTCGATATCCTGTAGCGACACTGTATATCCCCGTTGCTTTTGATTCTCTGCCTGTAACAAAAGTATTGGAACCAATTGCTTCATTATTGCTACCAAATGCTGCTGAAGACTCTCCAAATGCTTTTGTATTGTCACCGAAAGCTGCCGAAGCATACCCAATATTATTCTTGTCCCATTGGTTGGCAGTAACATAGCCAGCCCTGAAAGCCATCCGTTCGGGATACCACATCATGCGTATTCCTTCGCCACTGGCTGGCGGGTTGCCATCAGGAGCACCTATCGCACCACTAAACAACACGCTACTATCTTTTACATGCAGCATGGCTTGTGGCGCATTGGTATTGATGCCAACTTTTCCCTGGCTAAAAGAGGGTACAATTGTAATGCAATAGCACAATACTGTAAAGACAATGATGGCGGGTTTGAACATGGCAAAAAATTGATGGGGTAATAGGAATCCTGGAGTAAAAATAATATTGCATACAGCATCGAAAAAATAACGGTACAGAAAAAAACAGTACCCTTCCTTATCGGCTGGTGCGGACATCTGCCGATAAAGCTAATAGCTTTTTTCTTTTCCAAATACCCGTTGTATCTTTTGTGCATGCTTACATTTTTGCTCATCGGGGTGTTGGTATTGCTGGCAGCATTGTTGCTGCTGCTGGTGCTGTGGTACCTCACTTACAAAAACACACTTGTTATGACAACGCCTTTGCCTAACTATCATTTTGATGTTCAATTTGGAGGCGTCAGTCTCCGCTTTACCGAAATCACCGGCCTCGATTTGCAGGTGGAAGTCATCGACTTTCGGGATGGCGCTTCGCCGGAATACAATACCCGCAAAATGCCGGGCCAGCACCGCTACAGCAACCTTATTTTAAAACGCGGCATAGTTACTGGCGATACCGATTTTTTTGACTGGATGAAAACCGTACAATCCGGTAAGCCAGAGCGGCGTGACCTGACTGTGCGACTGCTGAATGAAGAACATAACCCTGTGTACGTTTGGAAACTCCGTAACGCCTTTCCGGTACGGTACAGCGGCCCGCATTTCAACAGCATGCGTAGTGAAGCAGCCATAGAAACACTGGAGATTGCTTACGATGGCATGGATGTACAATCGACGGCGTAATTAGGGAAATAACGGTAGTATTTCTTTTACAATAAATCGATGCGTACCCATTGCATGCCTGCAGCAATGGCCGCATCTACACCGGGCTGGCCATCTTCAAACACCATGCATTTAGCAGGCTCAACACCTAGCTGTTCTGCCGCTGCCAAAAATGGATCGGGGTAAGGCTTCCCTCTTTGGGTATCGCCGGCGCCTACAATCACTTCCACGTATTGCAGCAGTCCCAGCACTTCCAGCGTTTTGGTTACGGTGCGGGGTCTTCCACCCGACACAATACCAATCCGCACTTTACCAGCATGCTCCTGCAAATGACGGGCAACAAATTCGATGGGTTGTGTATGGCCAATGTATGACTCGTAATAAAGGGTAGATTTTTCGGTCGCAAATTTTTCCGGATCAAAAGCCACCCCATAACGCTTACTGATTTCTGCAGACACGTCTACCGTGGGCCAGCCGGCAAGTTCGGTAATCAACTCAGGATCCAGCTCAATGCCATAGTTGGCAGCTGTTTGCACATAAGCGGCTTTGTGGGCATGCATGTTATCGGCCAGTGTGCCATCGCAGTCGTACAAAAAAGCGTCGTACCCTTTATTGGTAACGGCCAGTAGTTGCTGATATTTTGCGTCCATAGTATTGCCCGTTTCACTCATGCCGTATCATTGATTAGGGGCACAAATGTAGGTGGATGCATCGAGGTATGCTGCCACAGCCATGCAGCATCTACGAAATCGATTGTGGAATGCTGTGCAGCACAAACTTTCCCTGCTGAACATCGGTTCCCAAAGATGTGTAGCTCCGCTCTGCCACATTTACTCCGCTAACCAACATCAGTCATCTGCATCAAACATCTAGTTTCAATCATCTACCCACGGGTCCTTCAAAGGTCATTTTCACCGGTTGTATCAGGCCATTGGCATCAAAAGTCATTTTGTCGATGCAGGTAACCCGGTGGTTGTGGTGGGTTTCGCCCAACGGCCGGCGATGATATACGATCAGCCATTCATCTTTGCCCGGCACTTTCACCACCGAGTGATGCCCGGCACCGGTGGCCACAGCGGGGTCTTGCTGCAGCACGGTGCCAATGCGCTGCCAGGGGCCAAACGGCGAATCGGCCATGGCATAAGCTACCCGATAGTTGGGACCGCCCCAGCCGCCTTCGCTCCACATAAAATAATACTTGCCTTTGCGCTGAAACATAAACGGCCCTTCTACATAACCCTGCGGTGTAATTTCTTTGAATGTTTGTCCGTCTTCAAAAGGCAGCAATCCGGTAAAATCGCTGTTCAGTTTCACCATGTTGCAGCGCCCCCATCCGCCATATATCATGTAGTACTGTCCATCCTTATCCTGAAACACAAACTGATCAATGGGTTGTGCTTTGTTCACGATGGCATTGATCAATGGCTTGCCCAGCAAATCTTTGTAAGGCCCTTCGGGCTTGTTGGCCACCGCTACACCAATGCCACCCAGTTCAGTTTCTTGCTGAATGTCGTTGGCTGCAAAAAACAGGAAGTACTTTTTTCCTTTTTGAATAATGGCCGGAGCCCACATGGCCCGTTTCGCCCATTGTACTGCCGCCGTATCAATAATGCGTGAATGCTTGGTCCAGCTGCGCAAATCGGCAGAAGAAAACGCATCCATAAATACCTGCTCGTTGTACGATGCCGAATAGGTGGGAAACACCCAATACCGTTTGTTGAACACAGCACCTTCAGGGTCGGCGTACCAACCGGGTACAATAGGATTGCCCTGTTTGGCAGCGGTGTCTGTCGAAGTTTGTTGTGCCAGAGCAACTGAGCTTGTGCCCAACATCATCCATAAAAAGCAAGTGTACAAACGCATGGCAGTAATGCACGGAGATAAACGTGCCTGCCAAAACTAATGGTCAAGAGCATTCATTGCATGCCTGGCAGCGGCCATGGAGGTTAATGAAAATCAAATGACCCTATCGGGACGCTGGCAGCCATTCGGTAGAGAAGCCCACCGTAATGCGGGTGGCATCCAAAGCAGAGCGGTCGTACAAGGCAATGCGTTGCTTTTTCTTTTTATCAGCATATACGCTTACCCGCCGAAAGCCTTTGGCATCTGCAGGTTGCTGTACCAGTGTGTACCCGTTGGTAGTACACCATGATTGCCAGCAGGTGTGCAATGCATTTTGTACACTATCGGGCAATTGCCAAAACACATAGCTGCTGACACTGGAAGGTTGCTGTTGCTGTATTGTAAGTGTCTTGTATTTTTCAGCCAGCAGTTTTCTCACAAAAAGTGTATCCTGCTTGTTTTGCTGCCGCAGTTTATTCCATGTACTTATGCTGTCGGTAACCAGTTGCCATTCGGTACAAACAGGTTGCTGGGCTGTAGCGTTCAGCATACTGAATACTGTAATCAGGCTTAGCCAATAATTTTTCATGGGCATGAAATTGTACAAACAAGGTTTGACTAACCGATTACTGCTTCACAATTTTTCCGGTTTTAATGACATCTCCTGAAGAAGCAACAATGCTGTATAAATAAGTGCCGGCCGAAAAGTGTTGTACTTGTATTGTATTGCTGCCCATTAATAGTGGTTTATTCAACAGTGTACTTCCGGAATTATTTCTCACTACAATATGCATTTTTTCAAGCCCATTGTATTGCACTGTAAAAGACGAATTTGTAATGGAAGGAAACACTTTCAATGCTAATGCTGCATTGCTAATACTACTGGTTTTGCTATAACTAAATTTTCCATCAACATCTACCTGACGAATGCGATACAGCACACTTGTATAGTGTTGCAACGAAGCAATATCATCAGTAAAACTGTAGCTATTCGTCCTTCCGTTTTTAGCAACAACACGACCTGTTTTGCTATAATTTACGCCATCTGTACTCCGCTCAATATCAAAGTATGCCACCTGTACTTCATCAGCAGTTTTCCACTCCAGGCATGCAGTAGCCGAAGTACAACTTTTAGCAGTAAAGGAAATGAAGCGCAAAGGCAATGCCACAAAATCGTTTATCACATACACATCTCTTTCATTGGCTAAAGTTTGTGCTGTGGCAAAAAGTTTTGAACCCACAATGGTAAACTGTTCAATATTAGAACCATTCACACCCGGTTCAATATCCTGAAGTTGAAGTGTACCCATTTCAGTGCCGTTGCTCACCCATGGCTCTGCACCTGCGGTGGGCGTAGTAGCACTAAAGATGATTTTATCTCCAATATTGGTCAGGTTTTTTAATGAGGAAGATGAAATGCCGGGATTAATATCTTTCACCAATACAGTACCCGGTATAGTACCATCCGTCTTCCACAACTCACTGCCATGCGTTGCATCAGTTCCATAGAAATACAATTTGTTCTGAAAAACAACCATGGACATTCCACCATTACCGTGAGTGCCAGCTGCAGTTGCTAACGCTACTGTACCAGCTTGGGTGCCATTCGTTTTCCAAAGCTTAGATACACCGGCCTCAGTGGCAATAAAGTACAGCTCATTATTGAAAACAATAAAATTAAAAGGGTTACTTCCAGTAGGCCCGCTACTAATGTCTTTAACCATGTAAGTGCCGGCAGTTGTTCCGTCTGACCTCCACAACTCCACGCCATTGATGCCATCGTTTTTTGCGAAATAGGCAACATCATTCAAATTCCCAATTTGTGTGCCTTCATAGGTATTAGGCGATACGCCAGCATAAATATCTTTGAGTAACATGGTGCCTGCGGCTGTGCCATCGCTTACCCACATTTCAACCCCGCTTAGGGCATTATATGCCCAAAAGAAAATTTTGTTACCCACTGTTGTAAGGTTAGCCGGAAAGCTGCTACCCGCACCGGGTACAATATCCTTTACCATATAAGTACCAGCTGTAGTACCATCAGTACGCCAGAGTTCCAACCCATTGGGACCATCCTGTGCATCAAAATATCTTATCCCGTTCAATGTGGCAAAAAAGGCACTGCCTGAACTTCCTGCACCGGGGTTTATATCTTTTACCAATACTGTTCCGGCATTAGTTCCGTCGCTTTCAAACAACTCTACGCCATTGGCGGCGGTGCCTGAAAAAAAATACATTTTATTGTTTAAAATGGAAAATGCATAGCAACCACCATTGGCACTACCGGGTCTTATATCCTTTACCAGGTTTGTACCGGCCGAAGTACCATCTGTCACAAATAATTCATTGCCCACCACGCCATCGCTATTCTTGAAATACACTTTTCCATTGTACACAATCAGCTCAGTGGGTGCGCCGGGTGTATAATCTTTTACCAGAGAAAACGATTGTGCAAACAATTGCACACATAGCGCAAAAAACACAACCAGCGTTATGAAACACTTTTTCATTTGGGGTAGGTATTAAACCTCAAAAATATCAGCATTAATGTAGGTAATTCTACCCACTACAGGGTATTTCGCTTTGCATCAAATTCGGGCATGCCATGAGCTACTTACGCCCACAAGCCATGTAACCAAATGGAAATATCACCGTTGCAAGAATATACGCTGGCTAAAATGAATTCCATTTCTCCATTATCTTCCGCTGTAATGCAGCCCAAACAATACGGCATTTTTTCGCTACCGGTGGTAGTGGGTGCCCTCGGTTTTTTTGTCGATATCTACGATTTACTGCTATTCAGCATTGTGCGTAAATCCAGCTTTCGTGATTTGGGCGTACCCGAGTCGGCCATGAAAGACATTGGCGAAAGCATCATCAGCTGGCAAATGATGGGCCTTACCGTGGGCGGCATTTTATGGGGTATGATGGGCGATAAAAAAGGCCGCAAGAGTGTATTGTTTGGTTCCATCCTGCTGTACTCGCTGGCTACTATCGCCAATGGATTTGTGCAAACGGTAGATCAATACACCTGGCTGCGGTTTATAGCCGGGCTGGGGCTGGCTGGTGAATTGGGTGCCAGCATTACCCTTACCAGCGAATTGCTGCCGAAAGAAAAACGCGGCATTGCTGCAGCCATCATTGCTACCAGCGGTGTGTTTGGCACCATTGCCGCCTACTTTGTACACAGCCTTAGCGGCGAAGACTGGCGTCTCTGCTATTTCATTGGCGGCGGCATGGGTGTTGCCTTATTGTTTTTGCGGGTGGGTGTGCTCGATAGCGGCCTCTACGATGCCAGCAAAAAATCACATGTGCCCATGGGCAATTTCGCCATGTTCTTCAACAATCGTGAACGCATGATGCGCTACTTGCGGGGCATTTTCATTGGCCTGCCCGTGTGGTATGTGATAGGTGTGCTCATCAGTTTTTCGGATGAGTTTGCCCGCCGTTTCGGCATTGCCGATTTTGACCAACCGAAGGCGCTGATGCTGCAATACGTAGCGTTGGTATTTGGCGACATGGGCGCTGGTTTTCTCAGCAATTATTTGCGCAGCCGCAAAAAAACCTTGTTCATTTACTATGGTATTTTATCGCTGTTCATCCTCCTGTTTTTTGGTTTGAAAGGCGGTGGCACGGCCAGCAATATGTACCTGCTGTGCATGGGGCTGGGCTTTGGTTCCGGCATTTCGGTGGTATACATTACCATGAGTGCTGAGCAGTTTGGTACCAACCTTCGGGCCACAGCCGCCATCTCTATTCCCAATTTGGTGCGGGGCTTTTTGCCACTCATTTTATTGCTGTTTCAATGGCTGCGCAGTGAGCATATGCTCAACAACTACCTGACAGCCGCCGCCGTAACAGGGGCCGGCATTATTGCCCTTGGCATTTGGTCGGTGTACAAAACGCCCGAAACTTTTCACAAAGACCTCGATTACCTCGAGACCAACGGGTAAAGATGGCCGGTTGGCTTGGCTGGTCACCACAATCGTTTGCAAGTTTCTGCTGGTCGTTGCAGGTTTTTGCTGGTTTAAGTGCCGATTTCTATTATTTTAGACTGGCAAAATCATCCGTCATACTTACCAAAACTTGCCTGTAGCTTGAAATTCCAACTTTCTTTTCGCCGTAGCATGCCCCTTTTGTTGGCTGGCAGCTTCCTTTTGCTGGCCTTTGGCAGTCATGCACAAATCAACAAAAAGCCACTGCCCACCGACAGCTCACTCAAACAGCTGGAGCGGAAGTACATTCAAACACCAGTGCGTCGTGTAATGCAATCCAACGGCGATGTGTGGCTGCAACGTGATTTCAGCAACTACCTCATGAGTGCCGGCAAACATCTCGAAGGCATTGCCATGGAAGACGATGATCATGGCCACCCCGACCATACAGCACAGCTGGTAGACATACTCAATCGTCCCCATCCTTCGGTGGCCGTCATGGAAAAATATTTCCGTGAAGCGGCGCAGGAATTTGGCGTACCCGTAGCCATACTCCGTGCTTACGCACAGGTGCAAAGCAACTGGGCACAGGTGGGTGAAAGCATGTACGGATCTTGGGGTATGATGGGCCTGATAGAGCAGGGCAACGTGACGCAAATAACAAAAGCTGCAAGCCTGCTGGGCATTTCCAACGATGCTATTAAAAACGAGGCCCGTCAAAACATACGGGCAGCAGCTGTGCTGTTGGCATTGTATAAAAAACAGAACGGCAACAGCGGCAACAGTTACGAAGATTGGTTTGCGGCCGTAGCGCAACTTACCGGCCTTACCGACGCCGATATGCGCTACAGCCTGGCCAAACGGGTGTACGGTGTAATGCAGCAAGGCAGCAAAACCATCAGCATTTGGGGTGAAATTATTGAGCTGACACCCGATGAAACCATCAGCATTCCAAGCATCGAAAGCACGGGTAATATTTCAGTGTTGGGAAATGGTACGCCTGACTATACAGCTGCTGTTTACAGCCCTACCTCTTGCAACTTCAACAGCCGCCCTGCGGGAGCCGGCATCAATTATTATTTTGTACACTATATCGCAACGGGCACTTATGAAGGTGCCATCAGCTGGTTTAAAAACTGTACCTCACAAGTGAGTGCTCACTATGTGGTACGCAACAGCGATGGACAAATAACCCAAGTGGTAGATGAAGCCAAACGTGCCTGGAGCCAAGGCGTAACCGAATATAACGACCAAGGTATTGGTGTAGAACATGAAGTACTCGTAACCAACCTGAGTATGTGGGATAGCCAGCCCATGCTTACAGAAGCCGGTAAACTTTGCGCCGATGTATGTACCAGAAACGGCATTCCGAAAACCCGCCGCTCCGCCAATGGCGAGAAAGGCATTTATGGCCACAGCGATGTACGGGCCACCGACTGCCCCAATATGACACAGCTACGTTGGGACAATTTTCTCGCCAATGTAGCCGGAGCTTTGCCAAGTGTGGCCACACCCACTTTGTACAGCATCCAAGCCACAAGTGGCAGCACCGCAGTAACCGCTACCTGGAAAGCCAACCTCGAAACCAATTTGCTGGGCTATCGCTTGTACTACGCCAGCAGCGATGACATGAACAATTGGGTACTGGCCGCCAATGAGCAAACACTTACCGCTGCTACCACCGGCATCACATTGCAATCATCACAGTTTGTAATAGTACCCACCGAGCCGGTCTATCATTTCAAACTCACTGCAGTGGTCAGCAATGGGGCACTGTCGCCGGTAGAAAGCCCTGCCAGCGATGTGTACTCACGGTCGTGGAATACCACCGGCACCAAAGTGTTAGTTGTAGATGCCTTCGACCGCTCCAACGGATCATACAAAAGCAGTACGCACAACTTTGCGGCCCGCTACATGAAAGCCCTGCGAGACAGGGGCAATGTAGAAATCAGCACGGTGGCCAATGAACTCATTGAAGACGGCAGCATCAACCTGCAGCAATACAAGATTGTTGTATGGTTTATGGGAGATGAGAGTAGCCTCAACGTAGTCTTTTCAGCAGCAGAAAAATCAGCCCTTACTAATTACCTGAATAACGGTGGTAAACTACTGCTCTCCGGTTCGGAAATAGCTTACAACATTGGCCGCAGCGCTTCCACCACTTACGACCTCGCCTTTATGACAAATTACCTGAAGGCATCGTACATTGGCGATGGCGCATCTACCTACACACCTGCAACGGGCATTGCAGGCACAGATTTCGAGGGCATCAGCTTGCCGTTTGGCATTGTGTATCCCGAAGATTTTCCGGACAACATTGCTGCTGCAGGCGGCAGTGTGAGCATATTTGATTATGCCATAGCTGGCGCCAAAGGCGGGGTAGCCTACAGCGGCACATTTGGCAGCGGCACTACTCCCGGTGCCATTGTGTACATTTCTTATACGCTGGAAACTGCTACTGACATTGACATGAGTTTGTTCATGAACAAACTGCTGCCCTATTTTGGCGATTCAGTATTGCCCGCACCCCCGGTAGCAATTAACGATGCAGCCGCAGTATCGGCAGGCACGGTGAAAAGAATACATGTGTTGCAAAACGATTTGCCCAATGGCGGCAGCATCAATACCAATACTGTGACGATTGTAGCAGCGGCAGGCAATGGTACAGCTACCGCTCAGGCAGATGGCAGCATTCGCTATCAACCCAACAATGGGTTTACAGGTACAGACGCATTTACGTACAAGGTAACTTCTACCGAAGGCTATTTTTCAAATACTGCTACGGTAAACATAGCGGTACAAGAAGCCGTAGCCTGCGAGGCGACGCCAGCCGAAAAAGACGACCGTTATCCGCTCCGTGATTTACGTGGCGCATGGGTATCTACTGTTTCCAATCTCGACTGGCCATCTTCCCGCACATTGAGTACGGCACAACAGCAAGGTACGTTACTCGAGTTGCTCGACTCTTTGAAAGCCGCCGGCATCAACTCCGTGTTTTTACAAGTACGGCCAGAGTCTGATGCCTTGTATGCGTCGACGATTGAGCCATGGAGTTACTGGCTTACGGGTGCACAGGGCACTGCACCTTCACCCATGTGGGATCCGCTGGCATTTGCGATTGATGAGGCACATCAACGGGGCATGGATTTACATGCATGGCTCAACCCCTACCGGGCCAAACAAAGCACTCCAACATTGGCATCCAACCACGTGGCCGTGCAACATCCTGAATGGACATTTACATCGGGCACACTCACCATGCTCGACCCGGGCCTGCCTGCCGTGCGGCAGCACATTGCAAACGTGATTGGCGACATTGCCAGCCGTTACGATGTTGACGGTATTCACTTCGACGATTATTTCTATCCCTACAGCGGCATGGCTTCGCAGGACCTGGGCACATTTGCCAACAACAATCCGCAGGGCTTTACCGATACGGCCGCATGGCGCCGCAACAATGTAAACACCCTCATTGCTATGGTGTATGACACCTTGCAAAGCATCAATGCCTCCATGCAAAAAAATGTGGTGTTTGGTGTGAGTCCGTTTGGCATTTGGAAAAGCGGCACTCCTGCAGGCATTACAGGCACTTCGTCTTACAGTGCACATTATTGCGACCCCATTGCATGGCTGCAAGCAGGTAAAGTAGATTATCTGGCACCGCAGTTGTACTGGAAAATTACCGGTGCTCAAGACTTTGACAAACTCAGCAAATGGTGGAACGACCGTGGTCAGGAGTATGGCCGCCATATTTACCCCGGCCTTGCTTTGTACCGTATGGATGATGCCAGCAACTGGGCTGCTGCCGAAATATTGTCGCAAATCAATATGACCAGAGACAATAACCGCCCACAGGTTTTTGGCAACATCATGTTCAGGGCAGCGCAGCTGAAAAACAACAGCAAAAACATCAAAACAGAACTGCGTAACTCCGCATTCCGTTATCCATCATATGCACCGGCATTTGCGTGGAAAGATGCTGTTTGCCCAAATGCGCCTTCACAAGTAATGTTCGACGGCGACACATTGCGCTGGCAAAAACCACTAGTAGCGGCAGATGGCGATACGGCGGTGAAGTATGTTGTATATCGCTACGAAAACCAAGGCGACTTATCGCAAATGAAACAGGATGGCGCCAGAGTGGTGGGCATTGTGAGCAGCAACAAATTGTACCTGCCCAATGCGGGTTATGCGTTGTATGCCGTATCTGCCTTGGATGACAACAACAACGAAAGCGATGCTACCCTCAGCAGCTTCAACAATGTGGTGTTGTGTCCGAATGCCAGCACAATGCTGCCTGCGTTAGTAATGGGCAGTACATACCAATGGCAGCAATGGACAGGCGGTAGCTGGCAATCAATCACAGACAATGCTACATTTACTGGCACACAAAATGCAACCTTGCAGTTGAATCAATTGCCGGCCAGCATGTATGGCTTGCAACTGCGGGCTGTGGCCAATGGCACTGATGCAGGGCCGGTTTACACTGTTACATTCGGCACTAACTGGACAGGCAGTAGCAACGCAAACTGGCACAATGCGGCCAACTGGAGTTGTGCAGCCGTGCCCGATGCGACTGTGGATGTGATTGTGCCGGCGAACATTACGGTGTTTCCTGTTGTCAATACAAGTGGTGCTGCCGCAAGAAGCATACTGCTTCGCTACGGCGCTACCTTGCAAGTAACGCCGGGCTACAGTATACAAGTAGGCATACAATAAACAACGGATTTAATTTACATAAATGGGCCAGTTACTTGAACTGGCCCATTTACTATAATATGCAACTAATCGGCAGGATATACATTATCCGCCATTTTCCATTTGCCTTTTTCTTTTACAAAAGGCACGAAAGACCATGACCGGTCATTTTCTTCGGCTCCCTTGTACAACTCACTGCCAATGCGGAGTGTAGCCGTATTTTCTTTTATAACGACCTCGTATTTATTCTTTGGCGAAGTATACCACTTGATGGTGTATTGAATCGATTCCTGTCCGCCAGCCCAACGGTCATAATCAAAACCTGCCGGTATTTCTTCTTCCGGATAAGCTTTGAAATCTTTTTCTGCCTGCTGAAAATGTTTCCGCTCTGCTGCAATGTATGCAGCCCCAACCATGGGTACTTTACTACGCAAAAACGCAAAGTATTTTTCTACCTCTTTCCATTGAATTCGATACGGTGGTGCGTTGTCTTTTCCCTTGCCTTTGTACAACTCAAATTGATTGAACGCCTTTTCGTTTTTCTGGTAAAACTTCAAGAACGAAAAGAAGGTCTGCTTGATTTGTTGCTGTTCAGCTGACAGTTTTTGCCCTTGGGCGACAGCTGTGCAGCAGAAAAACAAACAGCTAAAAAAAATTGTACGCATGGTATTTTCTATTGCTGTAAATAAATACAAAAAACACAATCATCAAATACCCTTTGGTACGGATAAAAAAAGAGCCGCTTTACAGCAGCTCTTTAACAATGTTTATCACTTGTGCTAAGTTAGACGCATCCTGCCCACCGGCTGTAGCCAGATTTTTTTGACCGCCGCCGCCACCTTTAATGATGGGCGCCAGGTGTTGTTTGATGATGGCACCAGCATCCAATCCTTTTGCAGCTACCACATTGTCGGCAATGCTCACTGCCACAAACGGCTTGCCGTCAATATTGGCCGCCAGCACTACTACAAAATCGTTGAGGTGATTTTTCAGGTCGAAGCAGAGCTTCTTCAATGCATCAGCGTTACCTACTTCTACTATGTCGCCAATGAAGTTGATGCCGTTGATGATTTCATCTTTTTGCAAGAGCTCATTGCGCACCGCCACCAATTGGCGGGCTTCCAGCATTTCGATGTGCTTTTTCAGCTGTGCGTTTTCGGTGAGCAGTTTGTCTACGGCTTTGATAGGATCTTTTGCCTTCAGCAAATTGCCGATCTCTTTGATGTTTTCGAGGCTTTCAGAGAAATAACGGAACGCTGCAGGACCGGTGTATGCTTCAATACGACGCACACCCGCAGCCACCGCCGATTCGCTGGCGAGGGCAAACAAACCAATCATGCCGGTATGCATTACATGTGTACCACCACAAAGTTCCACTGAGTAGTTGGGATCAATAGTCACCACCCGTACCACATCGCCATACTTTTCGCCAAAGAGGGCCATGGCACCACGTGTCAGCGCTTCTTCTTTGGGTAATGATTCGATGATGACAGGAATGTTTTCACGGATTTTATCGTTCACTATTTTTTCAACGCTGCGGATTTCTTCATCGGTCATTTTGCTGAAATGCGAGAAGTCGAAACGCAGGTATTCATCATTCACCAACGAGCCTTTTTGTGCCACATGCGTACCCAACACCTGACGCAATGCTGCATGCAGCAAATGCGTAGCCGTGTGGTTGTACATGGTATTCAACCGACGTTCGGCATTTACCACTGCCCGTACATCGCCGTTCAATTCTGCAGGCAGGCTGTCTACAAAATGTACGATTAGGTCGTTCTCCTTTTTGGTGTTCACCACCTGAATAATTTCATCACCAAAATGCAATGCACCGGTATCACCTACCTGGCCACCGCTTTCGGCATAGAAAGGTGTGCTGGCCAGCACCAGTTGGTATTGGTCTTTGCCCTTGGCACTTACTTTCCGAAACTTTTGTACATGGGTACCCACGTTTAAATCGGCGTAGCCTACAAAGCCGAGGCCGGCTGTTTCGTTTACAATTTGCCAGTCGCCCGTATCTAAAGTAGTGGCAGCACGGCTACGGTTTTTCTGTTCGAGCATGGCTGTTTCAAAACCGGCTTCATCTACCTGCAGGTTGTTTTCGGCAGCAATAAGGCGGGTTAGGTCCAGCGGAAAACCGAAAGTATCGTAGAGTTCAAAGGCTTTGTCGCCGGCAATTACGCTAGTGCTGTCTTGCATCAGTTCAGCAATGCGCTTCAAACCTTTTTCGAGAGTAGCGAGAAAGGTTTGTTCTTCCTCCAGCACTACTTTACCAACAAAGGCTTCCTGCTTTTTCAGTTCAGGAAAAACATGCTCAAACTGTGCCGCCAGCACGGGCACCAATTGATGCAGCAGCGGCTGCTTGTAGCCGAGGTAAGAATAGTAGTAGCGAACAGCACGGCGCAATATGCGGCGGATAACATAACCGGCACCGGTATTGCTGGGCAGCTGACCATCGGCAATGGTAAAGCTGATGGCACGAATATGATCGGCCAATACCCGGAAGGCCACGGCTTGTTTGCTATCGCTGAAATCGTATTTGGCACCGGTAATGTTTTCTACCGCCGCAATGGTGCCGGTAAACAAATCGGTATCGTAGTTGCTGGTTTTGCCCTGCAGCACCCGCACCAGGCGTTCGAGGCCCATGCCGGTATCTACGTGCTTGGCAGGCAGTGGCTGCAGGCTTCCGTCTTTCAGGCGGTTGAACTGCATGAATACGTTGTTCCAGATTTCAATCACCTGTGGGTGGTCGTTGTTCACCAGGGTTTTGCCATCTACGGCAGCACGTTCTGCATCGGGGCGACAGTCTACGTGTATTTCGGTACAGGGGCCGCAGGGGCCTGTGTCGCCCATTTCCCAAAAGTTGTCTTTTTTATTGCCCAGCAAAATGCGGTTGGGGTCAATCCATTTGGCCCATTCAGTAGCAGCTTCTTCGTCTTTCGGCAGGCCTTCTTTTTCATCGCCTTCAAACACGGTGACGTACAACCTGTCTTTGGGAATTTGATACACGCCGGTGAGCAGTTCCCAGCTCCACGCAATGGCTTCTGTTTTAAAATAATCGCCAAAGCTCCAGTTGCCCAGCATTTCAAACATGGTGTGGTGGTAGGTATCTACGCCCACTTCTTCCAGGTCGTTGTGCTTGCCGCTTACCCGCAGGCATTTTTGCGTATCGGCCACCCGCTTGCTGGCAGGGGTTTGGTTGCCCAAAAAATAATCTTTGAACTGGTTCATACCCGCATTGGTAAACATGAGGGTAGGATCATTTTTTACCACAATGGGGGCACTGGGCACAATGCTGTGCTGCTTCGAAGCAAAAAAATCGAGAAACTGCTGGCGTATTTGAGCTGCGGTCATGCTGGTAGATACTTTGGTCATTTCAATATTTTGCCGTCGGCGTAAGAAATTGGTCAAAACAGACTCCTAAAGGCTATTTTTGACTGCTTTGCCTGGCAAGGTGCGCAAAGGTAAAAGATTAGCAGCCGTGATGAGGGTCATTTTTCCCTGCCGGAAAAGATGACGACAACGCCATAAGAACCAGTGAAAAAAATCAAGTACTTCTATAACACGCATACGCTCCGCTACGAAAAGCTGGTGACCCCCTTGCGGGTGAAACTGCTGCGGATATTCGGGTTTATTGCGGCAGCACTTACCACCTCCTTTATTATTGTACTCATTGGTCAGCGGTATTTTCCCAGTGCCAACGAACGTACCCTGATGCAGGAAAATGCCAACCTGCGCTACGGCTACAAAGTGCTGGATAAACAAATAGAAGAACTGGAACAGCGGCTGGCCACGTTGGAAAAACGGGACAATAATGTGTACCGCTCCATTTTTGAATCGAAGCCGATACCCGACAGTGCCCGGGCCAAAATGCTGGAAGAAATAGCCGAGCTCAAAAAAGTGAGCAGCATGGGGCAAGACCAGCTGATTACCGACATGGCCGCACAATTGCAGCGCCTCTTCAACCGCATGAATGCGCAGCAAACCTCATTTGGCAGCATCGAAAAAATGATTGAACGGAAGGAAGACCTGCTGGCGGCCATCCCTGCCATACAGCCCGTGGCCAACAAAGACCTGGAGCGGGTAGCCAGTGGTTTTGGCTACCGCATCGACCCTATTTATAAAGTGCCGAAAATGCATGCCGGCCTCGACTTTACGGCCCCTACCGGTACGCCTATTTATGCTACTGCCGATGGCCGGGTAAAAGAAGCCAACTTCAACACCGGTGGCTACGGCAACCACGTGGTAATAGACCACGGCTTTGGATATGAAACCTTGTATGGCCACATGGTGCGCATCAAAGCCAGAGCAGGGCAAACCGTAAAGCGGGGCGAAGTGATTGGCTGGGTGGGTAGTACGGGCAAAAGCACCGGTCCGCACCTGCATTACGAAGTCATCAAAGGCGGCACCAAAATCGATCCCATCTACTTTTTCTACAACGACCTGACACCGGAACAATACAACCGCTTGTTGCAACTGGCGGCTACGCGGAACCAGAGTTTTGATTAGGTGGTTCCCGGGGTTGATGAGTTGATCAGTTGATGAGTTGACAAGTTGAGGGATTGCCCTACTTTCTTATTCCTTATTTATTATGTCTTATTCATCATTCATCCTTCCCCATTCATCATTCCTCATGCCTCTCCACACCTTACTGCTCGAAGACAACCACAAAACACAGGTGGAGAAAGTACAACTATGGGTAGGTGATAACGCATGCAGATTTACGCAGTTGATTGAAATAGTAACAGGTAAAGACGAACGCATGGCCCGCCGGGCAGCATGGCCCATGAGCTATGTGGCCGAAGCACATCCGCAATTGACTATACCGCATTTACCTGCATTGATACACCTGTTGCATCAACCCAACATACACAACGGTATTACCCGAAACATTATGCGGCTTTTACAGTTTGTAGCCATACCAGAACCATTGCATGGAGAAGTGATGGACCGTTGTTTCCGCTTCATAGCAGACCTGCAGGAAAAGCCCGCCATCAAAGCATTTGCGCTGACGGTGCTGCATAACCTGAGCCAACACTACCCCGAAATTGTGCCCGAAATAAAAGCCATCATTGCCGACCGTTTGGATTATGAAACGCCGGCTTTTAAAGCAAGAGCGAAAATATTTTTTCGTTAGCCGTCATGGCAATTCTATCGATTGCAATCTGCGCCTGTAATCATACTGCAAATCTTCGTGCAGGCCTTTGATGAGTTTGCTAATTTTTTGTTGTTGGGTATGGGCCATTTTGTCTACCAAAGTGGAATGCGTAATGTGGTGCGGCAGCTGCAACAGTTCTTGTAAAAAATGCAGGTGCAAGGCTACTTCCATTTCTTTATTGGCGGCATAGCGGGCTACTTTGTTCACCTGCCGCAATATTTTGCGGATGCTTTTTTTGGCAAAAAATACAGTGCTGGTATTTACTTGTGCAAAGCCCTCACTGATGGCCTGCTGCACCTGTGCGGTGTAGCCATCAGTATCGGCCGACTCAAACAGCAGGTAGCTCAGCAGTTCCTTATTGTCTTGCTTAAAACGGGCCAGCCGCAGGCACAGTACCAGCAACTCTTCTTGCGGCAGTGTTTGCAGTTCGGCTTTCAGTTCGGCTAAAGATGCAGGTTTGAGCATGGCGCAATTTAAGTTGGATGGCGGGAAGGTTGGACTCGTAGTAAATAAGGAATAAGAAATAAAAAACAAGGAATAAGAAAGTGGGGCAACTTGTGATCAAGTCAACTTGTGAACCCTGGAACTTGTGAACTTCTTACCAACCCAAACCGCTCCCCTTAACTTTGCCGCCTTATGGGCCAAAAGAAACTCATCCGCTTTGCAGCTATCAAGTCGTTTACCAATGTGCTGGAGTACCCCGAAAATATGCCGGGTACCTGGAGCAGCTTTTTTGCCAGCCCTCAACCGCTTACATTGGAGCTGGCCTGTGGCAAGGGCGAATATGCCGTTGGGCTGGGGCAAATGTTTCCGCAACGAAATTTTTTGGGTGTAGACGTAAAAGGCAACCGCATTTTCATAGGTGCAAAACGGGCTCTGGCTATGGGCTTGGGCAATGTGGGTTTTATGCGTACCCAAATCGACCGCATCGATCAGTATTTTGCTCCCGGCGAAGTAGCCGAGATCTGGCTCACCTTCCCCGACCCGCAGCTGCGGACCGGCCATGCCCGTAAGCGGCTCACCCATCCCAACTTTTTGCGGAAGTACCAGCGTTTTTTGCAGCCTGGCGCTACCATTAATCTCAAAACCGATTCACCGGTATTGCATGCCTTTACCTTGCTGGTGATTGAACATTATGGCTGCAGCTTGGTTACAAATTACACCAACGTGTATGGCGAAGCCACCGAGCCGGAGTTGTTGACTATTCAAACCCATTACGAGGGCCTCGACATTGCACAAAGTGGTACTATTTTTTACCTGCGGTTTCAACTGCCCGATGTAATTGATGCTACAAAAGACGAAGCATTTAAACAGCGGGTGTGGGAGCTGGAACAAGGAACACAAGCATCGGCAACAGATTTATGAAAGTGCAACTCATAGAGGGCGAAGATTATTATTACAGCCCCGAAGGATACATGGTGCTCACAGAAAAATACCACCTCGAACGTGGGGTATGCTGTGGCAATGGCTGCAGGCATTGCCCCTATGCCTACGAACGGGTACCCGAGCCCAAACGCAGCCAATTATTATCTTCGGCCAATGGCGGCAAAAAAATCCAGCAAGACTAACATAACTCCACAAGCGTTACCCAGGCAGCACAGCTTTTTCGAAAATGTGTGGGACGTGGTGCGACAAATACCCAAAGGCCGGGTTACCACCTATGGCGCCATTGCCAAATACTTGGGCAGTGGCATGAGTGCCCGCATGGTAGGCTGGGCCATGAATGCCGCCCATGTACTGCCCGATGTGCCTGCGCAACGTGTAGTAAACCGCATGGGCATGCTGAGTGGCAAAATGCATTTTGGCACCCCCACCCGCATGGAAGAATTGCTGCAAAAAGATGGCGTGGCTGTACAAGAAGATGTAGTCGTCGATTTTGCCCAACGCTTTTGGGACCCGACTATTGAGCTGGTTTTGTAACAATCATTTCCCCGAAAAAAAAGACTCCGGCACCCCTTTGTTGATGACATAGTTGTCGTAGGTCAATTCAACATAGCCCTTCTTGTTTTTCAGCTTGTTGGTATCGGGTTTTTCGCCATCGTCAAACTCCAATGTTACGCCTTTGGGTAGTTTGTAATCCTTGGTATTAAAGCTGAACACCGTTTTGTCAGGCAATGCATAAGCAATCCATTTGCCGTAAAATAATTCTACATCGTAGGTGCCGTTTTCTTTGGTGGTCGTAGTTGATTTTTTGATGAGCAAATTCGTTTCATCAATGTACAAGGTCGTGAGTACCACATCGCTGTTATTGTCGGCCGGCAGCACTTTCACCACTTTTACGGTTTGTCCTTGCACGGTGGCAGTACCTGCATCTAGTGCCACAAAGTTTTTATCGTTGAGTACATTTTGCATGTTCACACTTACGCCGCCCTTGGGCAAAATGCTGATGCCTTTTTCTTTGGAAATACGAAAGCGGTTGGGCTTTTTAAAATACACATTCACCTTGGCCACAGGTACTTTTAAAAATGCCACATCCGTCCGCAGCCTGCCAGTGGCACTGTAGTCATTTACCTTTTCCAGTTTGGCTTTCAGTTTAAGTATCAGGGCGGTGGCATCCTGCGCCGTTGCTACCAATGATGAGGCCATTAAAACAACAGTCGCCAGTAACCGATATCGAATTTTCATGATGCAAAGAAAGATTAAAAACAGGGACCAAGCGCCTCTGCTGCTATGTAACATCGTTGCGTCGCATTTCGTTCATCGGCAGTGCTACTATTGAGCATCACTCCTTCCGAAACCGGATGACCGCGGTGGTTTTCTCCGTGCTTTCCAGCCGGGCAGTGTAGCGTTGCCCGTTGATGTAGGCCATCATAAAGGAAGTATTCGGGGGAATAGCGCCAAGGTTTTCCGCCACCATGCTTAGCTCCGCATCGGCAGGTACATCTTGCACGGCCAGCTTTATTACAAAAGGCAGTGCACTCAACCGCACATGCTCAAACAATAAGCGGCCATTTAAAAACAATGAAATGCTATCGCCATCAATTTCGGCATTGTCGAAAAACTGGAGTTCTACACTATCTCCGGCTAAGGGCAAAGTGGTTTGTACAATCCTTTGGCGGCTATCAAACTTTTGCTGAATGGTTTGTACAACAGGCGGTGCCACTACCACAGGTGTTGGTGGCTGGGGCTTTTCTGCCACCGGCGGAGCGGCTACCACAACTGGTGGGGCAGGTTGAGGTTGAGGTTGAGGAGCGGGTTTGGTTTGAACGATTACTGGTTCGGTTGGTGCTGGCGGCGTTGGTTTTGGTTGGCGTTGCTCGGTATCGGCAGCGGCTATTAAGTCGGGGTCGGCACCACCATACCACCAGTTGGCCAGCAGTTCATCCCAGCCATCTGCAAACAATGGCGCTTCCATTTTATCCAAATGCACTTCCAGATCATCGCCGTTTTTGGTTTCGGCCACCCCATCCAGCTTCATGATGCCAGCACCCGGACAATTAAAATCGGTTTGCATGGCCAGCGGCTGTTGGTTCACCGCACTAAAACTGGTTTTGGGCCCCTTCGATTCCAACAGCACATCATCCCACCAATGCAGGCTCGCATCCTGTGGGTCCAGATATCCTTTGATGGCGTAGCGATAATACTGCTGCGCATTGGCATAATAGTACGAGGTACCGGTAAGGCTATCGCCCTGCCGCACCACTTTTACTTCCAGCTTGTAGGTAGTGGTAAATGGCGGACGGCCTTTTTGCACTTTGCCCCGCCACACACCTGTGATGGGTTGGGCAGCCAACGCCAAGGGGAAAAACAAGAAAAACAGGATGCGCAATAACATGCAGCAATAAACGCTTTTTCTGGCTTTCTATTTTGCAAGGCTTGTATCAAAATCAATACTGATTCCAGTACGATTCTTCCACAAAGCAGTGAATGCCTCGATCTTCATCTCAATTTTCAAACCAATTCTCTCCGCAAATTGTATATCCTCAAAATCTGTTTGTATGGCTCATCCCAACCTGGCATTGATAGACGCCCTTCGTGAAACCGCCCGCCGGCTGCGCCAGCCCGATACCAAATATGCATGGGGCAACCATGGCAGTTGTAACTGTGGCAACCTGTTGCAAACCATCACCCGCCTCGATGAAAAAGAAATCATGCACTTTGCCCGCAGCGGCGACGGCGAGTGGACAGAACTGGCCGAAGAATATTGCGGCGTAACCGATGCGCCTGTGGGATTGCTCATCAGCAAGCTGCAGCAAATTGGCCTCACCCCCAGCGATATTCACAACATTGAATACCTCGAAGACAAAGAAGTGTTGCAAGCCCTGCCCGGCGGCTTTCGCTGGCTCAGCCGCAACCAGCGGGAAGATGTGATTGTATACATGGACACCATGGCCCAACTGCTCGAAGACAAATTGCTCCGCCTCGTACACGTATCGTTTGATGAATTGATGACGATTGAAAAAGTGGAAACGGTGGCGTAACAAAGTCGCTTCTCTTTGAAGTACTTTTTTTATGAGCCCAACTGAAGTACTACTATTATACTTCGTTGCGTCGCACACTTCAACGTCATTGCTACTATTGAACTTTCAATACAACAAAAAAGCCGCATCGACTTAGTCGAGGCGGCTTTTGTATCTAAACATATACATTAAGCACTCACCAACACCTCACCCGTCATTTCTTTCGGAATGGGCAGGCCCATTACTGTTAAAATGCTTGGAGCAATATCGCCCAGTTTGCCGGGCTTCACGGCGCCCTTCCAGGTATTGCTGATCACAAACAGCGGCACCGGATTGAGGGTATGCGCCGTGTTGGGGCTGCCATCTTCATTCACCAGGTAATCGCTGTTGCCATGGTCGGCCGTAAGGAAAATGGTATAGCCATGCGCCAGACCCGTAGTTACCACCTGACGAACGCAATTGTCTACTGTTTCGGCGGCCTTGATAGCGGCTTCCCATACACCGGTATGGCCCACCATATCAGCATTCGCAAAGTTGAGGCAGATAAATGCCGACTCTTCAGTTTCAATTTCGGGCAGCAGCAAAGCGGTCACTTCATTGGCACTCATTTCGGGCTGTAAATCGTAAGTGGCCACTTTGGGGCTTTGTACAATCAACCGCTTTTCACCTTTAAAAGTAGCTTCGCGGCCACCGCTGAAGAAGAAGGTTACATGCGGATATTTTTCGGTTTCCGCCATGCGAATTTGCTTCAAACCATTGGCGGCAATTACTTCACCCAACGTGTTATTGAGGTTATCGGTTTCAAACACCACGTTTACACCTGTCCAGTTTTTGTTGTACTCAGTCATGGTGGTGTAATGCAGTTGCAGCTTGTGCATACCAAAGTCGGGGAAATCTTGCTGTGTCAGCACTTCGGTGATTTCGCGGCAGCGGTCGGTACGGAAGTTGAACACCAGCACGGCATCGCCTTCCTGAATGGTCGCCACGGGTTTTCCGTCGGCATCCACCATCACCGTTGGCTTAATAAATTCATCGGTTACATCAGCTGCATACGCTGCTTCTACGGCAGCAATAGCACTGGTAGCTGTTGGACCTTCGCCTTTTACCATGGCATCGTAGGCCAGCTTCACCCGCTCCCAGCGTTTGTCGCGGTCCATGGCGTAATAGCGGCCATCAACCGTAGCAATTTTACCTACGGTAGCATCGAGGTGCTGCTGCAAATCTTTGATGAAACCCAGGCCACTTTTCGGGTCACAATCGCGGCCATCGGTAAAGGCATGGATGAATACATTCGACAAACCTTCTGCCTGGCACAGGCTTACAATGGCTTTTACATGGTTGATGTGGCTGTGCACACCGCCATCACTCACCAGGCCTACGAGGTGGAGCGGCTTGTTGTTTTCTTTGGCATAGCGGATGCTGTTGAGCAACACTGCATTTTGCTGAAACTCGCCACTGCGAATGGCCACGTTAATGCGTTGCAATTCCTGATACACAATGCGACCTGCACCCAAATTGAGGTGGCCCACTTCGCTGTTGCCCATTTGCCCGTCGGGCAGGCCCACGGCTTCACCGCAGGTAATGAGCGTCGTGTTGGGGTATTGGCTGTATAAACTGTCTACAAAAGGGGTATTGGCGGCACGGATGGCGTCGCTGGCGGGCACCTGGCCCAGGCCCCATCCGTCCATAATAACGAGCATGGTTTTGTTCATGAGATATCGATTGCTGTTTGGTTGTAATAAATGCTATGCCAGCGTTTGGCGCTGCTTAAGCCGTGCGAATTTACCTCAATTGGTTGGGGTAAAAACATGATTTTGAACAACCGAATGAGTAGCACGGATTTTTCGAATCGGCACGAATGACACGAATTTTTGTTTTGAGAAATGATGGGACGCGGATTTGGAGGGATGAATAACAGATTTACACAGATTTTATCAGATTCTTCAACTCCTCCTTGCTCTCCGTGGCCTCTGTGCGAACAACTCAAACGCTGAAGGCCGAAGTCCAAAAGCACTGTGCGAAATACTGGGACGCGGATTTACACAGGAGAGCAAAGGATTTTCACTGATGGAATTATAATCCTCTGAGCTCTCTGTGTCCTCTGTGCGACAAAACCTCAAACGCTGAAGACCAAAGACCGAAAGCGAAAACCCTCCTCCCCAAAACTGTTATAGAAATTTTCACAAAGAGAAATTTGGTTTGTATGTACAAACATCACAGTTTTGCACTCAATACATGTACATACATGTATTTCCAAACAACCAATCATTCAAACCATTCAACACTAAAAAAATGAAACAAATCAAAGCAACCTTCGCAGCCTTCGCTATGTTGGCCATCAGTTCTGTAGCCTTTGCCGGCGGCGGTAAAGCCACCAACGGTAAATATGCCGTAAACACTGCCCAGACCAACCTGGTGTGGAAGGCAGAAAAAGTAACCGGTAAGCACGACGGTACCGTGAAGCTGAGCGGTGGCGAAATCACCGTAGCCAACGACAAACTGGTAGCAGGTTCTTTCACCATCGACATGACCACTATGGCTGTGGTTGACATCAAAGATGCTAACATGAATGGCAAACTGCTCGGCCACCTGAAAAGCGACGACTTCTTCAGCGTAGACAAGCACAAGACTGCCACTTTCGTAATTACTTCTGTAACACCTGCCAGCCAGGCCGGTAGCTACACTGTAAAAGGTAACCTCACCATCAAAGGCATCACCAAGCCCATCGAGTTTCCTGCTGCCATCATCATGGATGGCAAAACCCTGAAGGCTACTGCTACCATCACTGTTGACCGCACCAAGTTCGACATCCGTTATGGTTCTAAGAGCTTCTTCGAAAGCATTGGCGACAAAGCGATCTACGATGATTTCATCATCGAATTGCAATTGGTAGCCAATACCAAGTAATTTAGACGCGGCCGGGAGTCGTTTCATTACGGCATCCATCCATCAGAGCAAACAGGTAATACGCAAGTATTGCCTGTTTTGCTTTGGTGCATACAACTACCTTTGGCCCCTACAAATGTTGGCTATGACGAGTATAGAATTTGATCAGAAACTGGCCCACCTGGTACAGGAAGCATTGGCAGAAGACATAGGCGATGGCGACCACAGCACCCTGTCTTGTATTCCCGCTTCGCAAAAAGGAAGAGCAGTGCTGCGCATTAAACAGCAGGGCGTATTGGCGGGTGTACAGGTTGCCGAAAAAATATTCCGACTGGTAGAACCCGATGTACTTTTTCACCAGCACAAACAAGATGGCCAACACATGCAAAATGGTGAAACGGCATTTGCGGTGGAAGCCTCCATTCATACCATCCTCAGCTGCGAAAGACTGGTGCTCAACTGCATGCAACGCATGAGTGGCATTGCTACGCTAACTGAGCAGTATGTAAAAAAACTGCAGGGTTATAAAACCCGCATTCTCGATACCCGCAAAACCACGCCCAATTTTCGCCTGCTCGAAAAAGAAGCGGTACGCATTGGCGGCGCCGTTAACCACCGCTTTGGCTTGTACGATATGATCATGCTGAAAGACAACCACATTGACTATGCAGGCGGCATTGAAGCAGCCATTGAACGTGCATGGACTTATGTAAACGAACACAAGCCAGGCATGAAAATAGAAGTAGAAACCCGTACGCTGGAAGATGTAGCATTGGTGGCCAAAGTGGGCCGTGGCAAAGTGTTTCGGGTAATGGTCGATAATTTTCAACCGGCAGATATTGTAACTGCGCTGCATATACTGGGCGATGATTTTGAAACAGAAGCCAGCGGCGGCATTACACTTGACAACATAGAAGCTTATGCTGCAACGGGTGTAGATTATGTGAGCACAGGAGCACTCATTCACCAGGCCAAAAGTTTAGACCTGAGTTTGAAAGCGCAGATAAGGAATGGTTGATGGTTGGTGGTTGATAGGAAATACAATTGGCAAAAAAAGCTAAAAGCGGAAGGCCGTAATATTCTTTCACCAGTCAAACACTGTGTACCTCTTGTTTGTACTCATTTACCTCTGTGGTAATTATCCTCTTTTTCCATGGCACAAAAAAAGAAACTCAACAGCCTCTCCGATTTGGGCGGCCTTGTATACAGCACCGACCCCAATTTTAAACCCGTGGAGGATGAAATACCAACAGCATTGCTGCCTGCAGCACAACAACGCCTGCGCATTTGGTTTGAAACCAAGCATCGCGGTGGCAAAGCTGTGACCATTGTTGCCGGTTTTGAAGGCCCCGATGCCGACCTGGAACAACTGGGCAAGCAACTTAAGCAAGCCTGCGGTACCGGCGGCAGTGTAAAAGAGGGTGAAATACTGGTACAGGGCGACCACCGCGACAAAGTGCTGCAATGGTTGCTGAAAAATGGCTACACCCAAACCAAAAAAGCCGGTGGCTGATGGACGCACATGAAGTGGATAAATTACATGCCTTGCTGGCTTTGCTGCAACTGATGTTGCTGCCGGCAATGCTGATGCTGCTATCGGGTCTTATCGTGTGGTACAAAGCACATCAGATACAACAAGAAAGCCGCATCCGCATTGGCAAAATGCTCACCATGTTTGGCAGCATTTTACTCGCTATTGTCCTCATCACTTCCTCCTTTTTACAAATGTTGCTCAACAGATAACTTACACCCGCATAAGCGAGTGTGTAAGAAGTACACCCCAAAAACTTTCTACGTACGCAAACGTTTGCATAATAAATTTCGGAGGCGTCTAATCCATTTCTAAGAAATTTTGGAAATCCATCAATGGATATTCAGAATCGTTATACGGTTATTCAATTTTGAGGGGCTAATAATTCAAAGCGATTGTACAGCCCTTCTACATTTGCCCCTCAACGATTGCTTGCTTTTGCTATGGAACAAACCATTGCCCGAAACATTATTTCCCTGAAACACCTTGGCATCCGCACAGGTCAGATTCACTACCAGCTTAGCCCCGAAACACTTACCGAGCAAACCTTGCTCCAGGGTCAGGGTGAGATTAGCGCTACCGGAGCGTTGTGCATCCGTACCGGAAAATTTACCGGTCGCAGTCCGCAGGATAAGTTCATTGTGAAGGACGCCCTCACGGCCAACACCGTTCACTGGAACAATTTCAACATGCCCATTGATGAGCAGTACTTTTTGCAGCTGCGCCAAAAAATGGCCGGCTACATGAGTGAGCAACCAGCGCTTTGGGTACGAGATGGATACGTATGTGCCGACGACCGTTTTCGGCTCAACATTCGGGTGATTAACGAACATGCTTGGAGCAACCTGTTTGCCTACAATATGTTTATGCGGCCTACGCAGGAGGAGCTCAAAACATTTGAGCCCGATTGGATCATCATGCAAGCCCCCGGCTTTGAAGCCGAGCCTAAGCTGGATGGTACCAGAAGTCCGCATTTTGCCATCATTTCATTTACCCATAAAATGATTTTGATTGGTGGCACCGGCTATACCGGCGAAATGAAAAAAGGCATTTTCACCATCCTGAATTACATATTGCCCCAGCAGCAACAAGTGCTGAGCATGCACTGCTCGGCCAACGTAGGCCGGCTGGGCGACACTGCCGTCTTTTTTGGCCTGAGCGGTACCGGAAAAACAACGCTGAGTGCCGACCCCAACCGCCAGTTGATTGGCGATGATGAACACGGCTGGACAAAAGATGGCGTCTTCAATTTTGAAGGTGGTTGCTATGCCAAGTGCATTGACCTGACTGCCGAAAAAGAGCCTGAAATTTTTGCCGCCATCAAGCCCGGTGCCTTGCTGGAAAACATTGTGTTTGTGCCCGGCACCAACGAAGTAGATTTTGCGGCCAAAGACATTACAGAAAATACCCGTGTCAGTTATCCGTTACATTTTATCAGCAATGCCAAATCGCCGGCAGTAGCGGGTATCCCTCGCAATATTTTCTTCCTCACTTGTGATGCCAACGGTGTGTTGCCACCCATTAGCCGCCTTACCCGTGAGCAGGCCATGTACCATTTCATCAGTGGCTACACAGCCAGAGTGGCCGGTACCGAAGCTGGTGTAACCGAACCAAAGAGCACCTTCAGTGCCTGCTTTGGCGCACCGTTTTTACCGCTGCACCCCGGCAAGTATGCCCAAATGCTGGGCGAAAAATTGCAACAACACGATGTGAATGTATGGCTCATCAATACAGGCTGGATAGGTGGTGCGTATGGTACCGGTAGCCGCATTAAATTGAGCTACACCCGTGCCATGATTACGGCAGCACTGAATGGTGAACTCGATGATTTGAAATATGAGTTGCTCCCCTACTTCCGCCTGCAAGTGCCCATGCATTGCCCCGGCGTACCTTCCGAAGTGCTGAACCCACGTAAAAACTGGCCTGATGCTGTAGCCTACGATAAGCGGGCTGCTGCACTGGCCCACGACTTTGTACAAAACTTTGAAAAATATGCATCCGGTGTAACGGCAGAAATTTTGGCTGCTGCACCAGTGTTGCACAACGACCAGAACTAAACGACTTTTCGATTGCTTGTCTCCTTTTATTCGGGCCCCGCTTCTGCGGGGCCTTCGTTTTTTCCCGAATAATGATTTGCCTTACCTTTCGGCGTATGCTCTACGGATTTGTAAAAGTGATGGTGAGACTGGCAATGCCTTTTGCGGCCAGACGCATTCGCATTTTACATGCAGAGCAATTGCAAACGCCCGGCCCCTTGCTGTTGGCCGTTAATCACCCCAACTCCTTTTTAGATGCCATATTGCTCGGCGCCTACATGAAGCATCCGGTGCACTTCATTACCCGTGGCGATGTATTTAAAAAGGCTTGGGTAAGAAAGATGTTGCACCTGCTCAACATGATTCCCATTTACCGCATCCGCGATGGCAAACACATGCTAAGCCTGAATGAAGAAACCTTTGTAAAGAGTGTAGAAGTACTGCGCAACAATGGCATCCTCCTCATTTTTGTAGAAGGATTTTGTGAAAACCAAACTACACTGCAACTACCGCTAAAAAAAGGTGCACCCAGAATTTTGCAAGCTTGCTGGCAGCAAGGCATTCCTGCAAAAGTACTGCCCGTGTGGCTGGAGTATTCCAGTTTCAACCGTATTGGAAAAACCATCGACATACGGTTAGGGAAAGTGTTTGGCAGCGAAATAGCCAACGACCTGCAGAGTGCTACCTGCATGGCGCAAATCAATCAACAAACAGAACAACAACTGCTGCATTTGTGCAGCGAAGTTCCTTTTGTGCATCAGCCACCTGCTTTTTGGAAACGGGTGTTGTTGTTTTTGCCGGCCATGCTCGGGGCTGTGTTGCATGCACCATTATACATACCGCTTACTGCATTTGTGCAAAAAGTAAGCAAAGACAATGTGCACTACGACAGCATTCTACTCAGTATATTATTTGTGTTGTACCCTTTGCTGCTCTTGGTTTTCGCAGCAGCGTTGTATGCTTTTACTGCACAGTGGCAAGCATGGCCAATGGTACTGCTCGGCTTGCCTGCATTGGCGCTGAGTTATATCCATTGGAAAGAATAATGCTTTTTTATAGTCCTCGTCTACTGTTGAGGATTTGGAGGTTGACAGATTTCAACTGCCATTTTACTCAATTACAAATAGCGACAAAAGTCGCTTAACTAGTGCATCCCCTACAGGAGTCAGCAACGATGAAAAATGGGTGAATGCATCCAGCGACACATCCACCCATTTACTATTGACTGATTGATTTATTCACTCATTTATCTACCATCATTCCTTTAATGATTCTGATTTGCTCATGCCAATGCGGTAGAGCATAAAGCCCATCCCCACAAAGCACAACACGCCCAGCAAGAAGTAGCCATTTTCGCCAAGCATGCTGGTAATTCCGTGTTCAAGATTGACACTGCTAATGAAATTCTTCATGCTATCGGGTGCACTCATAAAGGCAATGATAACACCTGCCAATGCACCACCAGCTACCAGTCCTGTGGCAAACAAATTGCCTTTACCCAAATCTTCTTCTTCGGCAGTTTCAACCACACCTTTTTTCTTTTTGCGCCAGTCTACAATACCCCGAATAGCACCGCCTGCAAAAATGGGCAAAGTGGTACTCAAAGGCAGGTACACGCCTACTGCAAAACTCAGACTCTTGATGCCGCACAATTCCATAGTGATGGCAATAGCGACACCTACCAACACAAATTGCCAGTCGAGGTTGAACGACAAAATGCCTTTAATCAACGTGGCCATGAGTGTGCCTTGTGGTGCAGGAAACTTATCGGTACCAATGGCATGCGTAATACCCTGCGACAACATTTCGGCTGTAGGTGTATCCAAAATTTTGATGGTAGCACCAATGGCAATGGAAGAAACGATGGCGCCTACAAACAAAGCCAGCTGCTGATATTTGGGCGTTGCCCCCACGATGTAGCCCGTTTTCAAATCTTGCGAAGTAGCACCAGCATTGGCAGCAGCAATACAAATCAAACCGCCCACAACAAGTGCCATCGGTTCGTACACTTTACCTGTCCAACCGACAGTAATAAAAATCAAACAAGTACCCATGATGGTCGCAATCGTCATGCCACTGATGGGGTTGTTGCTCGAGCCAATCAGACCCACAATACGGGAAGAAACGGTAACGAAAAATGCGCCGAAAATAATCACCAACACGCCCAGCAGCAGACGACTGAAAAAGTTGTCGCCGGGCACAAAAGGCAGTGCTGCCAAAATGAGTACCAGTGCCAAACTACCAATCAACACCACTTTCATACTCAGGTCTTGTTCGGTACGTTTTACAGCAACAGCTGCATCGCCTTTTTCTTTCATAGATCCAAGGCTGCCTTTGAAAGAAGAGATGATGGTAGGAATGGTTTTAATCAATGTAATGAAACCACCCGCAGCCACGGCGCCTGCACCAATCTGACGTACGTAAGCACGGTAAATAGCCGCTGAATAATCCGAGAAAGTATGTGTCACAGGATCCCAACCACCGGCACCGCCGGCCTTATCCAAACCACCGAGGTAGCCCAGCTTTACCAGTTGCGCTGCTATCACGTCAGCCGGCACCAGCGTAGCCAGCAAGGGTATCAAAGCCATCCAGGCTATCACCCCACCTGCCACCAACACACCACTGATTTTTGGCCCGATGATGTAACCCACGCCCATGTACTCCGGCGTGATTTCGCCACTCACTTTGGCACTGGGAAAATATTTGTTGATTTGAGCCGTCATGGCCTGAGGTGTTTCTGCAATTACATGAAACAGCTTTTGCAAAAACGCATACGCAAAAGCGAAGCCAAGGCCAACAAATGCAGTCTTCGCAATGTCGCCACCTTTTTCGCCGGCCTTGAGTACACTGGCACAAGCGGTGCCTTCGGGATAAGGCAACGTGCCATGTTCTTTTACAATTAAAGAACGGCGCAGTGGAATCATCATCAGCGTACCCAGCATGCCGCCAAAAATGGCGAGGGTCAAAATGGTGATGTAGCGGAAAAATTCTTTGCTCTCCGGATCACTCAAAAACAAAAAACCCGGCAGGGTAAACACCACACCCGCCGCAATGCTTTCGCCGGCACTACCAGTGGTTTGGATGATGTTGTTTTCGAGAATGGTGGTTTTGAGCAAGCGCCTTCCCAAGGTAATGGCGATAACGGCAATGGGAATAGAAGCACTCACAGTGAGGCCAGCTTTTAGCGCCAGGTACACCGTAGAGGCGCCGAAAATAATGCCGAACAAAGCACCCATGAGAATACTCTTGACCGTAAACTCCGGAATCCTTGCTTCATCGGGTATGAAAGGTTGAAATTTCACATCACTCATACAGCAAATTTTTAATAGCGAGAAAGATAGGGAAATAAAAAATGGAGACACCTGAGGTATCTCCATTTTTACGATGCTTGATGCAAGTCTTATTTCACACCGTGCATGAGCTTTTGAAACTTCTTAGAGAGAATGAACAACACCAGCGATGCTACGCCCGACATAATCACAAATACCATGAAGAAGTCGTGCAGGTTTTCAATTTTGAAACCGAGCAACTGCGTTGTCTTTCCTGCCTCGGGGTACAAGGCACTTAAAACACCAGCCAGTTTGTTGGCAGCGGCATTTGCCAAAAACCAAACCGCCATCATCAGCGATGCCAACTTAAATGGTGCTAGTTTATTTACCAATGACAAACCAATGGGCGACAAACAGAGTTCGCCCCATGTATGTAACGCATACATACTTGTGAGCCACAAGAAACTCACCTTTACACCGGGTGCCACATTGTTTACACCAAAGGCAATCACAAAAAAGCCAATGGTGAGCAACATCAAACCGATGGCCATTTTGGTGAGTGCTGATGGTTCGATCTTACCCATTTTTACCCATAACCATGCAAACAATGGTGCAAAGCTTACAACGAAGATGGAATTGAGAGATTGAAACAAACTAGCTGGAATGGTCCAGAAACCGAGGTCACGATTTGTTTGCTCATCGGCAAAGAAATTGAGCGAAGCACCAGCCTGCTCAAACGCACTCCAGAAAAACACCACAAAGAAAGAAGCGACAAATACTACAACCAGTCTATCCTTTTCAATCTTCGATAAAGTTTTGTCAGAAAAAATTATAAAAGCGATAAACACCACACAGGCTATCAGCAAATAACTAAGGAAGGGAAAGATTTTTGCGTCGGCATACAAAATACCAATCATGACTGCGGAAAAAACAACCAACCCAACAGCCATCAAAAATGGATTGATAACAGACTTGGCCACACCTGCAGGTGTTAAGCCGAGCACTTCTCCATCGGGTCCTTTTACATATTTTTTGTGTAGCAGCAACTGTACAATTACGCTGATAGTCATACCAATACCGGCCACCAAAAATGCCCATTTGAAATCGAAGGGATTGCCTGTATCACCAACGAGACCACACAAGAAAGGTCCGAGTGCACCACCCACGTTGATACCCATATAGAAGATGGTATATGCAGCATCTTTTCTGTTGTCGCCATCAGGATAGAGCTGGCCCACCATGCTGCTGATATTGGGTTTGAAAAAACCATTACCGGCAATCATCAATCCAAGACCTGTGAAAAATAAAAAGGTGGCCAGCGAAGAATTGGTAGCATACACAGAGGCACAACCGAACAACACAAATTCGCCCAAAGCCATAAGAATACCACCCGCAATAATGGAACGTTGGTTGCCCCAAAAACGATCGCTGATGAAACCACCAATCAATGGTGTGAGGTACACCAGCCCGGTATAACTACCGTATAAATTGGATGCAAAAGCTTTATCAAACATCAGGGCCTTCGTCATAAACAGAATGAGGATGGCCCTCATGCCGTAGTAGTTGAAGCGTTCCCACATTTCCGTTGCAAACAATACACCAAGCCCTATGGGGTGGCCTTTTTTCGTAGCAATGTCACTCATACGTTGTTTTTTGTTTTGATGCCGGCCCGTTTGGCGGCGGCGGCCCAAAATAGGTAGAAAATGCACACCACGGGCTGATTTTAGGCTACTTTCGCAGCCAATTATTACCGCACTGCAATCATGAACATACTGCTACTTGGCGCCGGCGGCCGCGAACACGCCCTGGCCTGGAAAATGAAACAAAGCCCCTTGTGCCAGCAACTCTTTATTGCCCCCGGCAATGGCGGCACCGGCAACATCGGCACCAATGTTCCTATTGGCGTCAATGATTTTGCAGCCATCGAAAAATTTGTGGCTGACAATCACATCGACCTGATAGTAGTAGGCCCCGAAGATCCGCTGGTAAATGGCGTGTATGATTATTTTACAGCCAAAGGCGTAGCCGTGATTGGCCCTTCGAAAGAAGCGGCACAATTAGAAGGCAGCAAAGCATTCAGCAAAAAGTTTATGCAGCGTCAGCAGATACCTACTGCTGCGTACGCTGAATTTACCGCCGATAATTTTGAAGACGGCAAAACCTATCTGGCACAACACAGCCTGCCCATTGTACTGAAAGCCGACGGATTGGCCGCAGGCAAAGGCGTAGTGATTTGCAGTACCCACGAAGAAGCGCAACAAGTGTTTGCCGAAATGATTTTGCACAAACAATTTGGTGACGCCAGCAGCCGTGTAGTAGTAGAACAATTTTTATCAGGCATTGAAATCAGCGTGTTTGTATTGACCGATGGCAAAGACTACAAAATCATTGGCCATGCCAAAGATTACAAACGCATTGGTGTAGGCGATACCGGCCTTAACACCGGCGGCATGGGCTGTGTGAGTCCTGTGCCTTTTGCAGATGATGTGTTTATGCAAAAAGTAACCGACCGCATTATTGAACCCACCATCAATGGTTTTGCCAAAGAAGGGTTGGTGTATAAAGGCTTTGTGTTTTTTGGTTTGATTAATGTGGGAGGTGAACCGTATGTGATTGAATACAACTGCCGCATGGGCGACCCCGAAACGGAAGTAGTAATGCCCAGGTTGCAAAGTGATTTGGTGGAATTGTTTGTACAGCTCAACAACGGCACTCTTGCCAGTGCATCAGTGAAGATTGATGATAGAGCGGCGGCCACGGTGATGGCAGTGAGCGGCGGCTACCCCGGTGATTATGCCAAAGGAAAAACCATGCAACTACCCGCAACGCTACCAGCGGATACCATGCTGTTTCATGCAGGTACGCAGTTGAAAGAAGACGGCACTTTGGTAACGAGTGGTGGCCGTGTGATTACAGCTACTTCATTGGCACCTGCCATTCAGGAGGCTGCTGCACAAGCCAAGGCTTGCATTGCACAGGTGCAGTTTGAAGGCATGTATTTCAGGAATGATATCGGGTACGAATTCGAGTAACGAGGTTTTTCGCACAGAGGTTAGGAGGACACAGAGATGTATGGCCTTCGGCAATTGAGCATTATGATTTTGTACAGAGCTAAGTAGGGTACGGAGTTTTTTTGCCTTTAGCCTTCTGCTTTAAGCAAAAAAAGAGAACGGTCTAATAGCCGTTCTCTTTTTTAATTCGTGTTATTCGTAACACTTCGTCCAATCCGTGTTACTCATTCGTGTTACTGTTTCTTCAGCTGCTCCAATATCAGTTCAATGGCTTTATCGAGTTGTGGGTCGCGGCCATTGGCTTTGTCGTCGAAATTGTTGAGCACTTTTACATCGGGCTGCACGCCGGCAAATTCAATGTCTTTGCCATCGAGTGTATAGCAGCCCCAGCTAGGCAACCGCAATGCACTACCATCCACCAAATTGGTACCGGTGGTAAACACAATCCATCGGTAAGTTTCATTGCCCACAATCGTTCCAAGTTTCAACGCTTTAAAACCAGTCGCCGTCATTTCTGCATCGCTCAGACTTTGCTCATTTACCAATAATACAATGGGTTTATCGGCGGGTGCAAAATTGCTTTGGCCAGTAAGTGAACCATTGCGATACTTCCAGCGCAGATAAGTTTTCTGTGTCAAAAACTTCAATACCTCATCGTGTACATTACCACCAGTGTTGTAGCGTAAATCCAGTATGAGTGCATCCTTCTGATAGAAGTCGCGGCCCATATCTGTGAGGAAGGTTTCCAACTCTCCAGTGCCCATGTTTTTCATGTGGGTGTAGGCAATGCGTTGGTTGCTCTTACTGTCTACTCTTTGTTGATTGGCATCAATCCATTCTTCGTACAGCAATCCGCTTATGTTATTGGTGGGATGAATGCTAACAGTGTATGTGCCGGCAGCATTTTTAAAACTGAGCCGCATTTCTTTATCTGCCGAGGGCTGCGTAAAATAACGACTGCGGTCTTGTTGCGGATCTATGGTTACATCATTCACTTTTACCAATACATCACCGGGCTGAATGTTGATACCTTTTTTGTCGGCAGGGCCACGGGCAATAATGCGTTTCACGGTGTACGGTTTGTCTTGCTCAAATACAATGCCCGGTTCCACTGTGCGGTTTTGCAGCACTACATTTTCATCATCTCCAAAAGTGCTGAAGCCTGTGTGGGAGGAGTTGAGTTCACCCAGCATATCATTGAGCAACACCCGCAAATCCAAGCGGGTATTTACATAAGGCAAATGCGCAGCATATCTGGCTTTGATGGCTTTCCAGTCAAGGCCCCGGAAACTGTCGTCGTAAAAGTTTTCTTCCATTTGCGCCCAAGCTTCAGCAAACATTTGATTGAACTCCTCAGCCAGATTGCGCCGGAATGTGTAATTGATAGTAATGGGTTCAGCTTTGTTGGCATCGAGATTGAGGCGGGCAATATTACCCCGCATCAATACAAAGTATTTACCATCGGCACCAATCACTTCGTAGCCAAAACCATCTGCGCCTTGTATGCGTTCTGTTTTGGGTTGCTCAAACGGTTCGTAGGTTGTTTTCCATAATGAAGAACGACCTTCTGCATGATCACTCACATACAGCACCATTTGCTTCTCTCCTTTTTGCAACACCGTCACCAGGTATTGATTGCCTACCGCAGGCCCTACCATTTCCATCCGTTCCAAAAAGCGCTGCGTGTCGATGCGTAAACTGGCTACACTGTCTTTCTTTTTCGTGGTGTCTTTTTTCTCTTGCTGAAAAAGTTCATCTACTTTATCCTGCCGATAAGGATCATCAAATTTTTCCAACGCTACCCGATACACTCTTGCCGGCGACAAACCAAACGGATACGCTGGTTTCAACGGATTGCTCACAAAGTAGAGGTACTTGCTATCGGGGCTCCACATGGGGTCGGCTTCTGTTACGCCAGTGTTGGTGAGGTTGGTTGTTTTGCCTGTTTTCAACTGATGTACCACAATGTCGGTTTCAAAATTGCGGTACACATTTAGCGTCAGGTATTCATCATTTGGCGAAAAGAAAGGCACACTGCCGCGGTTGCCCCAAATCTCATCTTTCAGCACGGTGCTGATGGCGTATGTTTTTGTGTCAATCAATTTCACTTCACCACGACCACTGATGTATGCAGCTTGTGTACGCTTACTGTTGAGCGATAAGAAACGGGCATTGGCTGCATCTTGCGCCAGCACTTTTACTGCACTGCTGCCATTGGCTGCTACCACACAAGGATTGCTGTAGCCGTTGATGGTTTGCAAAAACAAGAGTGTTTTATTATCGCTCAGCCATTTTACTTCTGTAGCTCTTTCTGCATTACCCTTGTTAATCATGCGTACAAACTTGCCTTCTACATCACTCACAAACAATTCGCCACGGCTGGTAAATGCCAGCTTCTTACCATCGGGCGACACATCAAACTGCGTAATCTCTCCGGCTAATGAAAAGTCTTTGTCTTTGGGCAAAACATAGTTGCGGGTGATGCGAATGTCTACTGCTGTGGCTTTGTCTTTTGCTACGTCATAACTCCAAATCTGATAGTCTTTTTCAAACACCACTTTGCTACCATTGGCAGCCACTTGCGGCCATTTGATGGAAGTGTTGAATTTGGTAAGCCCTTTCTTTTTGCCCGCAGTTAGTGTATACAAATTGTATTCGCCATTCGCTTCATCACTAATGAAATACACATTGCCCTTTTGGTCGATGGAGTGGGCAAAATCTTTACCGTTGTAATCGGTGTATTTTTTGAATTGTTTGGTTTGCGGATTGTACGATTGAATGTCGGGTGCAAAAGCGCCTTTGTATCTTTTCCGGTAAGCCTGATTGGTACTTTCCCAGCTATCGGTAAAATAAATATCCTTCGATTGTGGATGCTCCCACAGGTTGTGATCGTAGCTGAAATAATAATCGCTCAGCACCCGAACAGGCGTGCCGCCTTGTAAAGAAACTTTGTATCCCGACTGACGGCTGTCTCTACCACTGGTAAAATAAATAAACTGGCTATCCCAGCTCCAGCTGTCTACATCATCGCTACTGCTGTGCCAGGTGAGTTGGCGAATTTCGCCACCAGCAAATGGCATCACAAATACATCTGCGTTGCCAAACTGCCTGCCGGTAAATGCCAGCCATTTGCCATCGGGCGAAACCCTTGCATTGGTTTCATAACCGGGCATGGCCGTAAGGCGCACAGCGGTTCCACCAGCAGCCGGCACCGACCAAATGTCGCCTTCGTAGCTAAACAAAATGGTTTGCCCGTCGGGGGTAAGCGATGGATACGCCATGAAATGTGCAGCGTTGTTTTGTGCCATCACCTGCGACGCAAAGAGCAGGCAGCACCAGAGGATGTGTTTCATATACAATGGGGATTGGTTCCGAAGATATTGCGTAGCCTTGATAAGCTTGAAGGATGATGACGAAAATTGAAGAGTGGCAAGCTGCTTGAAATTGCCGGTGCTGACGTCTTATGAACAAAATAACCTACACCGGTATGAAAAGATTTTTGCTTACTGCTGTGCTGTTGCCCGCCCTGATGAGCAACAACCTGCAAGCTCAAAACAAAGACTCACTTATGGTGGCAGCCATTGTGAAAGAAGCCACCAGTAACTCACAATTGCAACCACTTGGACAAGAACTGATGGATGGCATTGGTCCCCGATTGGTAGGCTCACCCAAAATGCAACAGGCGCATGACTGGGCAGTGGCCAAATACACAAGTTGGGGCATTGCAGCCCGCAATGAAAAGTGGGGCGAATGGCGCAGCTGGGAACGTGGCATTACACATATTGATATGATTGCTCCTTGGGTAAAAACCCTTGAAGGCACACAGCTGGCATGGAGCCCCAATACAGGTGGCAAAGCCGTTTCCGGCGATTGCATCATCATTCCCGAAGTGAAAGATTCGGTTGCTTTTCAGCAATGGCTGCCCAATGTAAAAGGCAAGTTTGTACTCATTTCTATGGCGCAGCCCACCGGCCGCCCCGATTACAACTGGGAAGAATTTGCGCTGAAAGAATCGTTTGAAAAAATGAAGAAAGACAGGGCTGCGCAGCAGGATGCCTGGCGTAAAAGATTATCGGCAACAGGCCTCAATGCCAAGCAACTGGCACAGGCACTTGAGAAGGCCGGTGCCATTGGTATCGTTGCCTCAAACTGGAGCAATGGCTTTGGCGTCAATAAAATTTTTGCAGCCAACACCAGCAAAATTCCAACCGTAGATGTGGCGCTGGAAGATTATGGTTTGTTGTATCGCCTCATCGAATCGGGCAAGGCACCAAAACTGAGTGTACGTGCCGATAGCAAAGACCTTGGCATGGCGCCAACATACAACACTGTAGCCGAAATAAAGGGCACACAAAAACCCAACGAGTATGTGATGCTGAGTGCCCACTTCGACAGTTGGGATGGTGGCACCGGTGCTACTGATAACGGCACTGGTACATTGGTGATGCTGGAAGCCATGCGCATTCTGAAAAAGGTGTATCCCAACCCCAAGCGAACCATTTTGGTTGGCCACTGGGGCAGCGAAGAGCAGGGACTGAATGGTTCCCGTGCTTTTGTAGAAGATCATCCGGATATTGTCAGCAATCTGCAAGCGTTATTCAATCAGGATAATGGCACCGGCCGCGTAGCCAACATTGGTGGCGCAGGTTTTGTACACTCTTACGAATACATTACCCGCTGGCTGAGCAAAGTGCCTGAGCCCTACAAGCAAGGTTTGGAAACCCGCTTTCCTGGTTCACCTGCTGGCGGCGGTTCCGACAATGCTTCGTTTGTAGCAGCGGGTGCTCCTGCATTCAGCCTTAGCTCACTCAGCTGGAGCTATGGCAACTACACCTGGCATACCAACCGCGACACCTACGATAAAATTGTGTGGGATGATGTGCGTAGCAACGCCATCCTTACTGCCATTATGGTGTACATGGCCTGCGAAGACCCCAACACTACCAGCCGCGAAAAAATTATTCTGCCGCCCAACCCACGTACCGGTCAGCCCGGCGAATGGCCTGCCAAACGCAGCCCAACCCGCAAAGGCGGTGTAGAGTAAAACTTATTTACTCCATGCATCAAACGGCAGTACGGGTTTGCGTACTGCCGTTTTTATTGTCCATCATCCTTGCCATTTATACAATTTCTCATGCTCCGCTATCAGGTCGCATTTACATTTATATACCAGCACTGTAAGCGTATGAAACTTGTTTCGGGTATAGTGGTTTTTGTATTGGTAAATGCGGCTTGCCTGCATGCACAGCCCGTCTTTTTTCAAACAGGCAAAAAGAACCAACAACATTTGGTACAACTGACACCAGATACAGCTTTTGTTTATTCCATTGGTATCTTTTACGACAAAGCCGGTACAGGTCCTGCCGTTAGTTTTACAGATACGTTGCTGCGCCACAATGCGAATCACTACAGCGGCTCAAGGTTTAGCATCATGCAGGATGCCAATGCTTTGCGATTGTACAAGAACAAAAAAGAATCGTGGCCTTTGATGGCAGTTGCAGACAGCACGGTGTATACAATTTTGAATGAAGCGCTACTACTGAAGTCTTATGTTTTGTTGAGTGAACGCATCAATGCAGCTTTTCCATTACAGCATTATTCTTTCCGCAATGGCTTTGCTGCTTGGGATGCATGGCCGGCAAAAGCCATGCCTCATCCAGCATTCAACACACTGCTAACCAGCCAGCTTCAATTAATCTATGATAGCACAGCGGTAATGCACAATCGCCACACCAAAACACTTCACTTTATTCAAACAACAGCCGGTAATATTTCTTACGAAACTTTTAAAGACAGCTTGCAGTCTTTGCCTAAAGAATATCGTTCGCAAAGCAGCTATTTTTATGAAGCCGTAAATGTGGTTGCAAAGCATCATCCGGTGTTTGTGTATCAACTGGCAGAAGATGATCCACAAGATCAGTCCATCATTTTCATGTCTGTCAATCATGACAAAAAACTGGTAGCCGCATTGCAGCAAGTACGTGGCCATGATGCTACCCGTGCCGCATTTATCAAAGATTACAAGGCCGGAAAACGAATGCCGTATCTGATTGTTGGCGTGTATTTACTGCTAGGCGGATTGCTCACCGTATTGATTGTAACAACTTAAGTAAATAAAAAAGCCTTCCGAATCGGAAGGCCTTTTTTGTTGCACAAACTGTGCATTACCTCAATATCTCTTTTGGCACTTCTTTCTCCAGCAAATGCTGGTAAATGAACTTCGTTTTCAAATTGGTGAAGTGGTTGTTGCGGGCAGGCATAAATCCCCATCCGTGACGGCCGTTTGGATACAACATGAATTCAAAGTCTTTACCCTTGTCTTGCAAGGCACCAATGAGCTGAATGCTGTTTTGCATGTGCACGTTATCGTCCATGGTACCATGTACAATTTGCAGCATGCCTTTGTATTTGTCTACATACTGCATCACACTGGTTTTCTTGTAGCCCTCCGGGTTTTCGCCGGGGGTATCCATAAAGCGTTCGGTGTAGTGGCTGTCGTACAAATGCCAGTCCGTTACGCTGCCACCTGCCATGCCATGTGTAAATACATCGCTGGCATAGGTAAGTGCCATACAGCTCATGTAGCCACCGAAGCTAAAGCCGGTGATGCACACTTTTGTTGGATCGGCCATGCCCTTATCAATGAAGTATTTGGCCATGGTGCGGAAGTCTTCAATTTCCAGAATACCCAGCTGGCGATGGATTTCTCCAATGGCAGCTTTGCCAAAATGACCACTGGCACGATTGTCGAAAGTAACCTGCAGCAGGCCTTCGCTGGCATACCACTGCCGCTGGCCATTCCACTGCCATGCATCGGTTACTTGTGAGGCATCGGGGCCACCATACACATTTACCAGCATGGGATATTTTTTGCCCGCTACATAATTGGTTGGATAGGTAACGATGGCCGGCAAATCATATTTACCATCAGCACTTTTAATGAAGATGAGTTCTGTTTTGGCAAGTGTATAATTGCTCATGGCACTGCCGGCAGTTTTGCTCAGCTCACGTACCAGCTTACCTTGATTGTTCACAATAGCCATACCGCCAGGGTCGGCTATGTTGCTGTAAGAAGTAATGAGGTATTTGTAGTTGGGCGAAAACACAGGGCGGCTGTGGTTGTAGTTGCCAAACGTAAGGCGGGTCATTTTTTGACCATCCAACGAAGCTGCATAAATATCACTCCGTGCAAAACCATCTTTGCCACGAACCCTGATGTACAGCGTTTTCGTTTTTTCATCGAGGCCCAATACTTCCTGCACGGTAAAGTTGCCGTTGGTGATGTTGTTTTTAAACACACCATCGCTGCTGTACACGGCAAAATGCTTCCAGCCGCTTTTGTCGCTCATGATAATCATGTCGGCACCGCCGTTGATAAACGTAAGCCGGTCATCTGCTTCATCCAGGCTAATCCATGTTTTTTGTGTTTCGAAATACACTTCTTTTTTAGAAGCATCTTTCGGATTGACCGCAAACATGCGGAGTGAATCCTGACCGCGGTTTTGCCACTGTACATACAAGGCACTGCCATCGGGTTTCCATTCGGGCCAGCCCAGTTGGTGGTCTACCGCACTGTTGAAATCAACCCAGGTAGTGCTGCCGCCGGTGGCTTGTACAAAACCGAGTTTTACATCGGGGTTGGGGTCGCCGGCCTTGGGGTAGCGGGTTTCTTCGAGGCTGCCGTGGCTGCCATCGGCGTTGTACAGCGGAAACATGTTAATACGGCTTTGATCAAAACGCATGTAAGCAAGCGTCTTGCTATCGGGGCTCCACCAAAAAGCACGGAAGGCCGTGGGGCGACCAAAAATTTCCTCCCAATACACCCAGCTGGCATAGCCGTTCAAAATCAAATCGGTACCATCCTTGGTAAGGCGGGTTTCTTTGCCGCTGGCTACTTCTACCGTATACAAATCATTGTTGCGGGTAAAGGCCACAAACTTTTCGTCGGGGCTGAAAGTTGGATTTTTCTCCACCGCCTTGTCAAACGTCAGTTGTTTTTCACCAGCTGTGCTGCGCAAAAAAATGTCGTTGTTTTTGATGAACAGTGGTTGCTCTGGCCGGCGCTGCGAAGGCATTTTATAATCGGCGGCCGGCGCCATGGTTTTACCGGTTTTTATTTCCAAAATGTATGGCCGTGCCGCACTGTCCGGTGCAGGTTTACCATACAAGATCACCTTCTCATCGTCGAGCCACTCCAGCACTTGCACAGGAGCATTGTAAAAATTGGCGGGCAATTGGTTTTTCAGCAGGTTGTCTTTTGTAAATGCCTGCTGGGCCATGGCCGATGATCCGCCGAGTGCTGCCAGCAGCAGCATGGGAACGAACTTTCTCATGAGTATTTGATTGAAGCTTATGTTTTAGACGCCAATGGCTACAGCGGCCATCAGGCGGTAGCGAATGTATGCAAACGCAAACAGAGTCTTATACACGAACGGACAATATTGCCCACCTATATGCCGTAATATTGTGTAGCTAAAAACCTCTGTATGGAAAACAAGCCTACTGCCGCCGCACCCAAAAAAAACTGGGTTAAACGCATCCTCATGATATTGTTGATTATCCTGTTGGGCATGCAATTTATACAGCCCGGTAAAAACAACCAGAGCATGGATATGACCAACGACATCAGCAAGGTGGTAACCGTGCCCGATACTGTGCATGCCTTACTGAAAACCGCTTGTTACGATTGCCACAGCAACTTTACCAACTACCTCTGGTACAGCAATTTGCAACCTGTAGGCTGGTGGTTGAAAGATCATATTAACGAAGGCAAAGGACACCTCAACTTTCAAGATTTTGCATTGGTTAAAGCCAACGATCGCTATCCCACTGTTGCGCTTCGTCAAGATCATAAATTGGACGAAGTGATAGAAACCGTAGAAAGTGGTGAAATGCCTTTGAAATCATACACGATCATTCATGGCGAAGCCAAGCTGACTGTTGCACAACAAAAAATGATTGTCGACTGGGCCAAAGCTGCCCGCAAAGAATTGCAGGCCAAACCTTGATGCACCGGCTTCGTACAATAAGCAGGTATAGCGTATTGCTGTTGCTTTTAGTGGCAACGGCCATGCCGTATATTCTTACCATTATGTTTTGGGCCGAAAGGCACGCCATCCGCGAAGCGATGGAACGAAAACTGCATGAAACACACTTGGTGGAGTTGCGGCTTGCAGCCCATGAATACAGCTGGATAAAACCCGGCAAAGAAATCAGGTATCAAAACAGAATGTTTGATATCAAAACACAACAACAGCAAGGCAACATCAGCATTTTTACAGGTTTGTTTGATGATGAAGAAAAAGCATTGCTGTCTTTTTTTGAATCCTTACAACAAAAGAATACACAGCATCATTACGGACAATCTGCCTTACTGTTGTATGCAGCCATGGGCAGTTCTGCACCACTTTCTATCTTCAGTTATGCAGCGTATCATGAGTCTCCAACAGCTTTCATTTATGGCTGTTTTAAACATAGCCCTTTGAGCAAAGGCTTTGGCCTTACGCCAGAGCAACCACCCAGCGTTGTTGCTTCTTTTCTTTTAATGTAAAGTCGCTGCTGTAGTTGCTGAATACCTGCAAAACAGCAGCATAAGCTCATTGTATTCTTTCACAACGATACACGGCGAACCTGTATGGCGTCGTGTATGGTTACATATATGTATTACTACATGCAACCAACTACTTATTGGAAAAATATTGCAGTACTATCGGGCTTGCTGTTGGCAGCCAGTATGGTACATGCGCAAAAAAAGAAAACGGTATACCAACCGGAAGGCGATACCAGCCTGCAAGAAGTGCTGATAACGGCTACCAAGTTTCCTGAACGAAAAAGAAACGTGGTACAAAAGGTAGACATCGTTAGCAAAGACTTCATCAAGCGGGTCAATACACAAAATACCGGCGACTTGCTGCAGGCAACGGGCAATGTATTTGTGCAAAAGAGCCAGCAAGGTGGCAGTAGCCCTGTCATTCGTGGTTTTGAGGCAAGCCGGGTATTACTGGTGCTGGATGGAGTGCGAATGAACAATGCCATTTATCGAAGTGGGCATTTACAAAACGTCATCACCATCGATCAAAACATGCTCGAACGGGTAGAAGTACTGTATGGCCCCGGCTCTACGCTGTACGGCAGCGATGCCTTGGGTGGTGTAGTGGCTTTTAAAACCAAAGACCCTACGCTGTCGAAAGTGGCCGGCAAAACGGTAGTAAGCGGCAATGGCTTTGTACGCTACACCAGTGCCAACCAGGAAAAGACCGGTCATGCCGATGTGAGCATTGGCGGACAAAAATGGGGCGCTATTATCAGTTTTACCTATAGCGATTTTGACGATCCACGGATGGGCAACAACTATCCTGACAAGTATCCCAATTTCGGTCGACGATCGACTTATGTGCAACGCATCAATGGTGTAGACAGCATTGTAAAAAACAACGATGACCGGATCCAGAAATTCAGCGGTTATCAGCAGTGGGATGTGTTGGGTAAACTATTGTACCGGCCCAACGATAAACAATCGCATACCCTCAACATTCAGTTGAGCAACAGCAGCGATGTGCCCCGTTACGATCGTTTGCAAGATGTTCGCAATGGCAATCTGCGGTTTGCGGAATGGTATTACGGGCCGCAAAAACGCAACCTGTTCAGCTACACATTCGATGCGCAGCTCAAAGGTTTTTTCAATCAGTTGCGGATTACGGCCAGCTATCAGGATATTGAAGAAAGCCGTTATCAGCGAGACAGAAACAACCTCAACCGGCAAAACCGCATTGAACGGGTGAAAGTGGCTGGTTTGTACGCTGATCTTAAGAAAAACTGGGGGCGACACGAACTGCACACCGGTATCGACCTACAGTTAAACGATGTACGCTCCAGGGCATTTACCCTCAACATCAATACCGGTGCCACTGGCAGCCTCGACACCCGTTATCCCGAAAAAAACAAGTATAACTCACTGGGTATTTATGCACAGCATTTGTACAAGTTTACAAACGACAAATGGGTATTGAACGATGGCATCCGGGTACAGTCTACCTGGCTCAACAGTACTGTAATCGACAACAACACGGCGTTCCGTCCATTCACCAACCTCAAACAAAATCCGGTGGGTGTAAGTGGCAATCTGGGCCTCGTGTTTATTCCTGTCAAAAATCTCCGCTTTAACGCTGGGGTAGCCACCGGCTTCCGTTCGCCCAACATTGATGACCTCACCAAGATATTTGAAAGTAGTACCGCCAGCCGGCAGTTGGTGGTACCCAACCCCGATATCAAACCAGAGAAAACCATCTCACCAGAGTTGGGCATCAATGTAAAAGCAGGCAAATGGTTGCGTTTCGATGCATCGGTGTATTACACTTGGTTTAAGGATGCCATTGTAAAAGATAAGTTTCGGGTAAATGGTCAGGACTCAACAGTATACAACGGCGTGAAATACCAAACACTGGCTGCACAAAACAATGCCAAAGCAGGCCTCTATGGTTTCAATGCTGCGGTAACCTTGGTGCCGGCACAGGGTTGGGAATTGTACAGCACCATCAACTTTACAAAAGGAATTTACACAAAGCCCAATGGCACAGAGGTTCCGTTGGATCATATACCGCCGGTGTATGGCCGTACCAGCCTGCGCTATAATGCCAACCGCTGGAGTGCAGAGGTGTGGGCCATGTACAATGGCTGGAAGAAAATTAAAGACTACAACCCCGATGGTGAAGACAATGCCCAGTATGCCACAGCCGATGGCATGCCTTCATGGGCAACGCTCAACATTCGGGGGCAATATCAATTATCTCCCAAGCTGAGCCTGCAAGCCGCACTGGAAAACATTACCGACCGCAACTACCGTGTATTTGCATCGGGTTTTTCAGCACCTGGCCGAAGCATCATTGTATCACTTAGAGCCAGCTTGTAGCAGGCAGATTTGCTGTGCACTTAAAAGGTCCGCTCAAAAGGCGGGCCTTTTGCTTTTTACAGAAATGCTAATTCCTTCGGCACCAGCCATTTTCTATGTGTTTTTTTGCTGTCTTGCAGCAGATAAGGGCAAAAAATGTCTACATTAGTGTAGTTGACCAACAGCTACACATGACCGAAGAACTTCTCATTGCAGGATGTATTGATAACAACCCACTGGCCCAAAGGGAACTGTACAACAGGTACAGCCCTAAAATGCTGGCGGTATGTTATCGGTTTGCGCATTCAAGAGAAGATGCAGAAGACATGTTGCAAGAGGGCTTTATTAAGATTTTTTCTCAGATACACACTTTCCAATTCAAAGGTGCATTTGAAGGTTGGATACGGCGCATAGTGGTACACACTTGTATCAACGTGTTGAAACGCAACAAAAAATTTAATGACGCCCTGGATATAGACCATGCTATGGAAGCACAATCGAGAGATAACATTCCTTCGATATTGCAGGCCAAGCAAGTGGTAGAATGTATCCGCATACTGCCTACGGGTTATCGCACTGTGCTCAACCTGTATGCTATAGAAGGATTTAGTCATAAGGAAATTGGAGAAATGCTGGACATAGGCGAGAGTACCAGCCGAAGCCAATATACCAGAGCCAAGGCCATGCTGGAGCAAATGCTGGTGAAACGCAATATTCTCGATAAACCAACACTACAGCCAGATGCAATAATTGCCTTTAGCTAACTGACTCCGGCAGCGATGCTACTTGCAAACAGTAAAAGATAAAGAGACAAGAACACTGCTATGATGAACAAGCAATACCACGACGAGTTGGAGGGTTTACTGTCGGAATCGGCAGACGACCTTCGCATGTATCCGTCGGACAGGGTATGGCGAAACATCAACAAAGAATTACATGGCGATAAGCAATGGCCCGCATTAAACTTTGGCGCAGTATTTACAGGTGCCCTTGTGTTGGCAGCGCTGCTTTTCTTTCAGCCCGATAAAGATTTGTTTACCATAAAACCACTTACTGCTGCGCAGCAAAAAACTGCACCGGCGGCAAGGGCAGCTGCATTCAAAGTGGCTGGCAGGCAAATTGAACCTGCTTATGAAAACACACATCAGGCTATTATACATGCACCACATGCAATGGCAACATCGGACAATTCGGAACCAGCATCTTTAGTAGATACCAGTAATTTGATGGATGCAAATACTACCGCCGCCGCATCAACTGTTGAGTCTGCAAATGTGATTAACCAAACGGGCATACCGCAATCTGATGTTGCACTTACGACAGCAGAAGAATGGCAGCCATTGTCATTGTCAACGCTCACTGCAGGCGAATCTATCGTTACCGGGTCTTCCATAAACTCAATTTCCCCTAAAGAGGAACGCAACGAAACTCCAGGCATTTTTCCTGAGCTTACCACGGCTCAAAACAGCCCTGTACTGGCAGCTGCCCTTCAAAAAATGGCAGCCAAAAAAGGACGCTGGAGTGTACAGTATTATGCTACGCCCAGCTTTAGCTACCGTTTACTATCAGAAGAAAAAAGCCAGCTGGCCAACATGCTCACTCCGGCCACCAGTATAACCCTGGGCAGTATGGTACAGCACAGACCTAAAACCGGCGTAGAAGCCGGCGTATCATTTGCCTACCGCATTACAGAAAACTTGAAAGTGAAAGTGGGCTTGCAGGCCAACTATCGCCGCTATGCCATTGAAGCCTACAACACAACTACAAGGCAACCAGCTGTGCTTATGATGGATCAGGGCCAGCGTGTTGATACCTTAATGATGATGACAGATGTAAGTACGGTAGCCACCGGAATGCCAATCGAAATGAGCAATCAGCTGATGCAACTGAGTGCCCCAATCGGATTTGAATTGAGTATGGCTGATTTTAAAAACGCAAGGTTTGTGGTGGCAGCTTCTATTCAACCCACATACAATATTGGCCAGCAATCCTGGTTAATTTCGGCAGACTACCGCAATTATGTAAAGCAACCATCGCTGCTGCGCAAATGGAATATCAATACAGGTATTGAAGCGTTTATGCAGTTCAATGGCAAAAAAGGAATCAGCTGGCAAGTGGGTCCGCAAATCCGTTATCAGTTGTTGCCCGGTGCCGTACGCAGTTACCCTGTACGTGAGCACCTTATAGATTACGGTGTGAAAATTGGCGTTTCAAAAACGTTGTAATCCACTGCATTGAAGGTAATTTAGCTGCCTTGCTTTTACACTCAAGCAAGGCTTTTTTATGCGCAATTTTTTAGCTATCTCTATGAGCTTCGCCCTGCTGTTGTTGATGGCTTGCAGCAATCCTGTTTCAACGGCTGCTCAAGATGACAAAGCGGCAACAGACAGCAGCGCCACGCAGCCGCTCTACCCTTTTTCGCAATATCTCCAACATGAATTGGAATACATCGATTCTATGCCATTGGCAGTGGAGAAAATTGTACGGCAAGAAGGCAAGACTACCGACTCTCTTATCATTGATAAAGCAACATTCAAATCGGCCATCGCTTTTTTTACCAGCATTGATCCCAATAAAACAGATCTTCGGTCGCAGTATACTGAAACCTCTTTCAACGATCTCAGTACTGAAGCCATCACCTTTTCAATCAGTTCTAAAAATGCTACGCTGCCACTGCAGCAGGCCGATATTTTACTGCACCCAACCACACAACAAGTTAAGTCGGTAGCCCTGAGCATTGAACAGTCATTTGCTGACAGCAGCGTTTCTACCAAAGTACTGTGGAAGCACCACATGAAATGTCAATTGGCACAAACCATTCAATACAAAGACGGCCGCAGCATCAACCGCATCACCGAATATGTTTGGGATAAACCTTTTTAATACTGTAGCACATTTATCTGCGTACCGTTATGAATGCTGAAACGTTTAGAAAAATTGCTCCCACCATACCGCATCAACCCGGCGTGTACAAATACTTCGATGACCGCGACCACATCATTTACGTAGGTAAAGCAAAAGACTTACGCAAAAGGGTCAGTTCTTATTTCAACAAAACATACGCCGGCTACAAAACACATGAGCTGGTACAACGCATTGTTCGCATAGAGTTCAATGTGGTCGATACCGAGCAGGATGCTTTCTTTCTGGAAAATGCACTCATCAAGCAATACCAACCCAAGTACAACATAGATCTGAAGGACGATAAAACGTATCCGTATATCGTTATCAAAAAAGAACCTTTCCCCCGGGTGTTTCTTACCCGCAGAAAAATTAATGATGGCAGCGAATACCTTGGTCCGTTTACTTCTGTAGCAAGAGTAAGAGAGCTATTGTTGTTTATCAAGCAACACATACAACTGCGTACTTGCAAACTACCATTGACGCAAAAAAACATAACCGCCAAAAAGTTTCGGGTTTGCCTCGAATATCATTTGGGTAATTGTAAAGGGCCCTGTGTTGGTTTTCAAACAGAGTTGGAATACCGCGAAGGCCTCAACAGATTGAAGCAGGTGCTGAAAGGCAAGCTCGACGAAGTAGTGCAGTATTACAAGGAAGAAATGCGCCGCTATGCTGAGCAGCTTGAGTTTGAAAAAGCTCAAATCACCAAAAAGAAACTCGAACACCTGGAGCAATACCAGGTAAAATCTGTGGTGGTAAGTCAGCAGGTAAATGATGTAGACGTGTTCAGCATTTACAAAGCTGATGACATTGCCTATGTCAACTTTTTGATGGTGAGAAGCGGCACGATTGTACAAACGCATACGCTGCAACTAACGCCACACCTCGATGAAACTGAAGCAGAAGTACTTTCATTTGCCATTGCCCGTATCCGTGAGTCGTTCGATAGTGATGCAACAGAAATAATTGTACCCCTGGCATTGGAATACGCCGATGCAAGAGTGCAGGTGACCATTCCCAAGCTGGGCGATAAAAAGAAACTAATCGAACTCAGCCAGAAAAATGTGTTGCTCTTTAAAGATGAAGTGAAGCGGAAGAAGCTGCTGAACATTGAAGAAAAAACGGAAGACCAACTGCTGGATATTTTGGAAGAATTGCAAGATGCATTGAGTTTGCCCGAGTTGCCGCTCCACATCGAATGCTTCGACAATAGCAATTTTCAGGGTAGTTATCCGGTGAGTGCTATGGTGTGCTTTAAAAACGGTGCGCCATCCAAAAACGACTACCGCCGGTTTAATGTAAAAACGGTGCAAGGCATTAACGACTTTGCCACTATGAAAGAGGCCGTAACCCGTCGCTACAAGCGGCTGAGCGAAGAAGCGGCCGAGCTGCCCCAGTTGGTGATTATTGATGGCGGCAAGGGACAGCTGAATGCGGCTCTTGAAGCCATTGAAGAACTTGGGCTCTCCGGGCAAATAACATTGGTGGGATTGGCCAAAAACATTGAGGAGCTGTTTTTTGCCGGCGACCAGCAATCCATCAAACTCAACTGGAACAGCGAGGGGTTAAAACTTGTGCGCCGCATCCGCGATGAAGTACACCGTTTTGGTATCACGTTTCACCGGCAAAAACGAAGCAAGGGCACGTTTAAAAATGAACTGGAAGACATTGCCGGTATTGGCAAGCAAACAGCCACTGCCTTGCTCAGGCATTTCAGATCGGTGAATAAAGTAAAGCAAGCCGACCTGCCTGCGTTAGAAGCAGTGATTGGCAAGCAAAAAGCACAGCTAGTTCTGGCTCACTTTGCCCCAAAATAAAAGCCGATGCTGTGTAGCACCGGCTTTTGTATTTCTTTTCCGCTGGAGTTAATATGACCACTGGTTTTGTTCCCAGTTGAAAATCGTTTCTCTGATATTTTCACCTTCCAGCAAACGCATCAGCGGGTCTGCAATGTAGCCAGACAATGCTTTGTCGAAGGGGTTGTTGAGCGTTGACTTGGTGATGTAGCTGCTGAAATAGCGACTTTCAAAAATCTCCTCCCAACTCATACGCATACCCATGTTGCGAGGGTTGTATGCTTCGTACTTTGCCAATACAGGTCGCAGTTCAGGATAATACAACCAAAACAAGGTGTACGAGTCACGAAAAGAACCATCGTCATTCAATACGGCACGTACGGGTGCAATACCCAAAATGCGGAAATGCAAGCGGCTGGTTTCACGGTCGAAAATGATTTCCTCCTTTATACGGTAGGCAATAATGGTGTTTTCATTAAACTCATCACGAATGGTGGTATCCTTCATAATGCCTTTAGACATATCCGGGTCGAGTGCCAAATCTGGTTTAGAAATGGTATACTTTTTGCCCATGAGCATGGTAGCGATATCTTCAGTTTTCAACGGTGTAGTAAAACGGTCGTTGGCATTGCTGAATGCAGTGATGTCGCCATCCTTAATGTGACGCAGCAAAATATTGAAGAACTTCTGATTGCCATTGTCTTCATCGGCTTCGTATGTAAAAGGAAGGTTCATTTTTTCCTTTACATTGATTTCACGCCAAACAATTTGCTTGTACACCTGGTCATCAATACGGATATGGTCGTATTGCAAAGGTGTTTTATCCAGCGTCAGGTTGCCTTCCACGGTTGAGGTAGGCCTACGGGAAGGAACCACAGCCTTTACAGGAATGGTATCTTTCTCTTCCACTTTTGGCGTATCAACCACAGGAGCCACCACGGGGGTGTTTACCACAGCTGGTTGTTTGGTGTTGGTGGTTTTAGGCTTTGCCTTCTTCACAGGCTTTTTCTGAGCCAATGCATCCTGCGTGGCCACCAGGCCAGCCAGCAACAAAACCATCCAGGAAATCCGCTTCATCATGAGTTCAAAATTTGAATATCTGAAATGCTACAAGCCTTTGTGAAAAGGCCTGTAGCAAGTATAACGCTTTCGTCAAAAAACTTATTGTAGCTGGAAAGCGATAGAAGGCAGCTTTCTGCTCTTGCCATCTGGTCCACGTGCAAAAATATCATCAATAAATACAGTACTACCAGGTTTACACTGTGAAATTACGGCATTGCTACCCCATTGTGCACCAGTAATATTCACGGGTGTGTACTGGCTAAAACCTGCGCCGTTACCGGCAATGGTGTAGCTCAATACAGTAAATGGTGCGTCAAACTCCGAATCTTTCAATGCGGCACGTACACCACCCATGGCTTTGAACTGTGCAGCAGGAATTTTACCGCCGCTGAGTGTACCCACCAAAGGCACTGGATCGGGCAGCAACTTGGCACGAATCGGGAAAGGGAATGTTTTGCCATCCACAGAAATGGTCAATGTAGCAGGGCCTGTTTGGCTGGGCTTTACAATGTACTTATCACCGCTTCCTGTAATAGCACCAGCACTGAAAGTAACACGGGCACTTTCCCGCTTACCGCTACCGGTAGAAATGGTTACCGGGTTATCAACGCCTACGTACATTACGTTCATCTTTTCGAGGAAGATAGAAGCGCCGGAGGGCTGTCCAACCGTGTAGTTTACCTGGGCGGTTTTAGTCATCGTTTCGCCAGTGTTCGGGTCTTTAAAAGACACCGATACAGGAATGCTACCGCTGCTGCTTACTGTTGTGTTGTAACGGGCAAAACCACTATCATTAGCCACCTGGCTTACACCATTGATGCTGATGGTTGGTTTGGCAGCAGAGCTGAACGTACCAATACCCGCTTTAATTTCCAGTGGCTGGCCTGGCAGCAGGTAATTGCTGCTTTGGCTGGTCAGGATTTCAAACTTGTCGTACACAACTTCTACTTTACCAATCTGATCCTGGCAGTATTGTGCCATCATGTTACCACTGCGCAGCACATCATTCTGAAACTTGCTCAAAATAGTGATGGCCGCTACTGAAGGCGTCATGTGGAAATAGGCGTCCGTCCAGGTTTTGTTGTTCTTGTTCTGTGTTTTAGGTACAGACACATCAATGGGAAAATCGGGCAGTGCCTTTTTAATATCAGCCGCAGGAACAATTGCTTTGAGGTCATTCAGGAACTTTTGCAAAGCAGCCTGCAATTTGGGGCCCTCGCCTTTGCCATTGGCACTAAACAGGCGGGTAGGTGCGTCCAAATCGTCTTCTTTGTAAATGTCTTCGCCATTCTCGCCTTTGTGCAAGCCAGATTCCATTTTCAATGAATCTTTTAAAGCGTCAATTTGAGCAGCCAATGCATTGGCAAGGCTGATAGCCTGCTTGGCACGGGGCTCCCAAATAGCCACTTTAGCAGCCAGTTCAGGCTTTTTGCTTTGCTCGGCCAGTGAGGTGGTAATTACATTATTCGAACTTTTGATAACGCCATTCGAACTCTGGAGGCTACTGTCTACCACTTTAAAGGCATTCAATATCTCGTTCGAAACGTTCAACGCCAGAAGTGCCGTCAGTACCAGGTACATCAGGTTAATCATCTTCTGCCGCGGCTCCTTAGGTAAAGCCATAAATTATGTTGAATTTTCGGGTGATCTAAACGATGAATCTATCTAGGTAGGTTGTGGTGTAGCTTGTACAAAGCTTAACCACGACCCTGCATAGCCGTGAGCATGTTGCCATACACACTGTTCAGCTTGGCCAGGTTGCCGGCCAGGGTTTGAATTTGTGCCTGCGCCTGCTTGGCATCTTCAATGCTGGCACCCATTGCAGAAGATACTGCTGTAAGGTTGCTGAAGTATTGATTCATTGTTTTCAGGTGGTTGTTGCTGTCTTGCAACTCCAACTGATATACCGCATTCAATTCAGAAAGGTTCTTCGTAAGTGTTTGTACCTGCGTATGGAATTGGGCAGTGCTTTCGCTGGCGCTGTTGAAACTGTTCATAGCACCTACGGTTTTATCCATAGCGCCTTTTACGTTGTTCATGGCATCAGCGGCTGCCTTTGTATTGGCAGAAAAATCACCGGTACTTTTTACCACATCCCCTATTTCGCCCATTTTATCTACTGTAGAACCCAGCTTTTGGAAGCCATCGCTCAATTTTTGCAAGTTAGCAGGGGTAATGTCTGCATTTTTCAGCATTTCGTCCAATGGCTGCAAAGCACTTGGCGGCCCTGCCAACTGCATGTCTTTAGGCAAGTGCATTTCATGATCGTCCATATATGGATAAAGAATGTACAACAAACCGTAACCGAGGAAGATGGCTGATTCCACTGTAAGACCGATTTTCAGCATCAGGTCTGCATATGGCGAGTGAAGGAGTTTTTGCAGGGCACCGTAAATAACAACTGCGGCTGCGATGGATACACCAACGTCAAACCATTTACTTACTTTAGGTGGGATTTTAGCTGCCATTGCTTGTTCTTTTTGATTATTTGATTAAATGGGTTGGAAATATTGCTTTGTGTTTTAGCACATTTAGCCATTGGTTATTACCAACAATCAGCAGGCAGCTTTATGCTACAACTGTTGCCATTGGCAAGGTAGTTTCAGGTGTTTGAGGTAATAACGGTGATAGTTTTCCAGCCACTGGCACCGTGTAAAAACATCGTTGTCGCATTTCATAAAAAAGCAGTACACCAATGTTTCGAGTAGTACTTTTTTTATGCTACCCGGACAATTACATATTGCCTATTGTATTCATTGCAGATACTTATTTCAGCTTCTGTGTTTTACCGCCTTGACCAAACACGGGCAAGTCAATAACAGTACGGAAACCAATATAAGATTTTGCTGTATCCTGATATTCGTAAGCTCTGGCACCAGTTTGAAGCGCTGCGCCTACATCTTTCCAGCTACCACCACGTACCACTTTACGCTTCATGCGTGGAGGGTCAGAGTCTTTAGCATTCCAGCGAATGTCAGGGTTCATGTCGTGTTGGAAAGTATAACTGCCTTCGTAGTAGAGTGAAGATGTCCATTCGGCTACGTTGCCAGACATACAGTACAAACCAAAGTCGTTGGGCCAGTATGCATCGGCACGTACGGTGTAGAAACCACCATCTTCGGGATAGTTGCCACGGCCGGGCTTAAAGTTGGCGAGGATACAACCTTTGCGGTTGCGCAGGTACATACCACCCCATGGGAATGGAGCTTGCGAACGGCCTCCACGGGCTGCATATTCCCACTGTGCTTCGGTAGGCAGGCGGAAATCTGATTCAGTGCCTTTCTTTTTACTATCCAACCAAGTGTTGAGGTAGGTGCTGCGCCAGTTGGCAAAAGCAGTGGCTTGCTTCCAGGTTACACCAACCACAGGGTAGTTGCCAAAAGCAAAGTGGCTGAAATATTTTTTGGTCATGGGTTCGTTGTAGCTATAGCTAAAATCACGCATCCAAACCAATGTATCGGGGTAAGCTTTCTCCTTGTACTTTACGAGGAAAGTACTGCGGGGCTTGCCCTTGTTTTCTCTTTTAGCAGCTTCTTTCAGGTCGAAATACTCCACCTGATATTCAATCTTCTCCGGATCGATTTCCTTCTTGCCATAAATACGGTCTGGCGGAGGAATAATCATGGGATCCAATTTTTCAATAGTGGCTTTATCGCCCCACTTGATGGTTTTGGCTTTTGCCCAATCGATATAGTCAATACCATCTACGTTTTTCACGTAGCCAAGAATTTTGGCTGCGATAGAATCACGCACCCAAAACACGTACTGGCGGTACTGGTTATTGGTAATTTCGGTAGCATCCATCCAGAAACCCTGAATAGATACCTGCTTGTTGCGGGCTGTCAGCGCATAAGAAACATCTTCGTCGCTAGGGCCCATGTGAAAGGTGCCCGGTGGTACAAATACCATACCAATAGGACGTGTAAGACCTGGCTTGGCAGCTGGAGCTACGCCATGAACCTGCCCATCATTTGGCAGGCCTTTCGATTTTCCGAGTTTGCCGCAGCTCATTACACTAAGGATGAGCACAAACAGGGCTGTAAGTTGGATGAGGTGTCGTTTCATTTTATCTAATAACCAGGGTTATTAAGCGCCAAAAGTAGGGATTCATTGATGGTATTTAGCATCCCAACCCTCGCAAAATATTGTTTCCGATATGCCACGGGTGCATGCATTTGCTCACACCTGTGGATACTGTAACGCAGTCAAACGTCAAAAATTGCACCAAAGTATATGTTGCACCATTTTTTTTTAGCAAAAGCAAAACATTTTGCCACTTTGCTCATACGAATGTCAGCGTTTTTACTGTAGTGTAGCCAAAAATGCCGCCACACTGCTTACAGGTTGCTGACAGGTGTACTGCTTACATGCATACAAAAGGGTATTGCCGGTAGCAGGTTTGCCAGCCAGTAATGGCCAGTTATCCAAAGGCATAACCGATTGCTGTACCAATTTGTTGGGGATAAAACTGCCCAATACTTCCGCAGCCATTTGCCTGGCATGGGGCCCTACAATTGCCAGTTCGTGCATACCGTACACTTGCGTTTGCAGGCACATAGCCCAGTTGCCAAAGCTATTGGGGTAGCGGTTTACTGCTTGCTGCACCGACGCCAGCATGTTGATGGCTCTTTCCGTCCATTCTGTACGGTTGAACAAAATGCCCAACTGCAGCAGATTGCTGGCCATTACGCTGTTTCCCGCAGGGGTAGCGCCATCGTAGGTTTCTTTTTTGCGTACAATAATATCTTGCTGCCATGCCGGGGTAAAAAAGAAAAACGGGGATTCATTATCGCTGAAGTCGCGGAAAATGAGTTCGGTAATGCGGCCCGCATTCTGCAGATAGTCGGTATTACCCGTGCAGGCCTGCAACCACAACAGTGCGGATACATAACAGGCCAAATCATCGAGGAAGACCGGGTTTTGGGCTAATCCGTTTTTCTCGTTGTGAAAATATCTTCCGTCTTCATGACGCATGTATTGTTCAATAAAGGCGGCGGCTTTTTCGGCCATGGCCAAATAATTGATTTCCCCTGTAGCGGCCCAAGCCTTGCAACTGGCTTCAATCATCATGGCGTTCCAACTGAGGAGCTTTTTATCATCGAGCAGTGGCTTGATGCGCTGCTGGCGATGGGCCAGCAGCTTCTCACGGCTTTCGGAAAGCGAAGCATGGGCAGCATCGGCTTCCCAGCCAGAAGCAGCAATAACTTCTTCCACTGCAACGGGTGTCCACAAAATATTGGTCGCTTCCCAGTTGCCATGTTCCGATACATCGTACACGGCACAAAACAAACGGGCCGCTTCTGCATCATCAATCACAGCTTCCAGTTCAGTTTTCGACCAGGTATAATATTTTCCTTCCACGCCTTCACTATCGGCATCGTAAGCACTGTAAAAACCACCTTCGGCCGATTGCCACTCCTGCTGCACAAACCGCATGGTTTGATGTATGACCTGTGCATACGCAGGTTTGCGGGTAAGTTGGTAAGCCTCGCTGAGTACCCCCACCAACAGGGCATTGTCGTAGAGCATTTTTTCGAAATGCGGTGCCAGCCAGCGGGCATCGGTGCTGTAGCGGGCAAAGCCGCCGGCCAAATGATCGTAAATGCCACCTGCCATCATTTTTTGCAAACTCAGTTCTGCTTGTTTCAGCAGGTCTGCTGGCGCAAATGGCAGGCTGGCCGTGTCCTTCTTTTGTTGTAGAAAATGAAATTGCCGAAGTAAAAAACCAATCGTCATGGTTTGCGGAAATTTGGGTGCCTGACCAAATCCCCCCCAGGTTGTATCGGCACTTTTGAGCAACTGCTGCGCCATGGTCAGCAGGTTTTCTTCCGATATGCCGGCGTTGCTTGTTTGGCTATTGCCAAAAAGGTTGGCATTTTGTAAATGCGCTGTCAGGTTTTCTGCCTGCGATAGAATTTCGTGGGGCTTTTCTTTCCATGCGGAGGAGATGGCATGCAATACTTCCCGCCAGCTGCTGCGGTTGTAAGCCCGTACCGGAGGAAAATAAGTGCCACCATAAAAAGGCAATGCGTTGGGCGTAAGAAAAACATTGAGCGGCCAGCCACCACTGCCGCTGATGGCCTGCACGGCATCCATATACACTCCGTCGAGATCGGGGCGTTCTTCGCGGTCTACTTTAATGTTGATGAAATGACGGTTCATGATATCTGCGGTAGCCGCGTCTTCAAAACTTTCCCGCTCCATTACATGGCACCAATGGCAGGCCGAGTAGCCAATGCTGATAAGGATGGGTTTATTTTCTGCCAAGGCCCGGTCCAATGCTTCTTGCCCCCACGGATACCAATCTACCGGGTTGTGGGCATGTTGTTGCAAATACGGACTCGATTCTTGTGCTAAGCGGTTGGCCATACATTGTATTTACTACAAAGATGTACCTGCGCAGCTGCCCGCTATTGTGAAAAAAGAAAAAAGCCGGCCACAGCGGCCGGCTTTTTATAAGAAGATGATGGCAGAGTGCATTTCTCTTTTAAAAGTGAAAAAGAACTGCCCCCATACAGGTGCGTTATTTTTTAGTTTTTAGGTACTCCGCTAAAAAACGATCGAGAGCAGTAATCATGCTGGGCGACTCTGGCGTGGGTGCTTTTATTTGCAACTCCAAACCGGCTTCTTCAATAGCTTTGAGGGTATTGCCGCCAAAGCCACCAATGAAAGTGCCGTTTTGCGTAAATTCAGGCAGGTTGTCGAACAGGCTGCGGACACCACTGGGGGTAAAAAAGCACATCACATCGAAATGCTTTTCTGTCAACAGGCCTTTTACATCGGCACTTACAGAGCGGTACATGTAAGGGGTTTCAAATCCTACCTTATTATTCTTGAGCCAGTTTACAATGTCATTGTCCTGCTGGTTTTCGCTGCAGGGATACAAAAAGCGTTCGTTCTCTTTGTGCTTGTTGATGACATCAAACAAAGTTTTGTTGGTACCATCGGCACCATAAAAAACTTTTCGCTTGCGGTACAAAATAAATTTTTGCAAGTACAAGGCCACTGCTTCAGTAATGCAGAAATACTTGGTATCCTGACTCACGGTCAGGCGCATTTCTTCGCACATCCTAAAGAAATGATCAATAGCATTCCGGCTGGTAAAAATGATTGCCGTAAATGAAGAGATGTCAATCTTTTGACGCCGAAACTCCTTTGCAGGTATGGCTTCCAATACAATGAATGGCTGAAATTCGAGCAGTACACCATGTTTCCTTTCCAACTCAAAATAAGGCGACTTTTCCGAGGTTGGGCGAGGTTGGGTAATGAGAATTTGCAGGGGTTGTTTGGTGGCCTTGGTGCCGCTTTTCGCTCCTTTTGTGCTCATGTGTTCACACGGTTGCTTGTTCTAAACTTTTAAATCTTTCCTATCCTTTTATCATCGATAACATCACCTTATAAATTATAAGGACAGGGATGATTTCGAAGGCGCAAAGGTAAAGGAAAAAATGCATGGGGATAATACGGACATGTTGGCGCAGCAATGGCATGGCCAAAACATAGCGGTACAAAAACAGAAATGCCACGCCAAAAAGGCTTACCACCAACAGCACCGATTGCAAGGCAGGCACACCCAAAGCCAGTGCTACACTGGCAGGGAGCAATAAAATGCCCACCACTTTATTTACCAGAAACACCATGAAGTTGTAGGTTTCTGCCAGCTCACGATAGCCAAAGAGCCAACCACTCAATGCAGTGCTGATGTACTTAACGATATAGACAGCAGCTATAAAACCAATGCAGAGCAACAGCATTTTCCACCACAGCATATTGGCAGGTAACCAGCCTTTGTAAAAAGCCAGGTGATACAAAAAAGTACCGGCCGATAAACAGAAAAACAGGTTCATGAGCAGCGATGCCAGGCGGTTTTGTACCAGCTGCTCCCGCAACGACTTTTGCTGAATGGCCGTATGGGTAAAAATGCGGATGAGATCAGTAAAGTATTTGGCAAAACCCATACGAATGATGCCCAAGAGCAACAGCAAACCCGCCAGCCAATAAAACACCCGGTCTTGCTGGGGCGGCTCAAAATTTGTTTCGAGGCGGTAAATAACCGGCGATTGAATGGGGAGCAACGGATGCAATTGATAGAAGTACGGCAACAAAGTATCTGGCTGTACCATTATGGGTGGCGGTGGGGCCACTATTGCAGGCAAGGTATCGGCCACTTGTGCAGCGGTATCAACTGCGGATGTTGTGGGCAGTGTATCGCCTACTGCTGGTTGTGACCATGCAGATAGCGATAGACAACAGCAAATGCTGCATACCAACATGCTCATCCATCCTATTGCTGCTGCTTTTTTCATTCGCGGCAAAAATACCGTTGGCCACGGTACGCAGCGTTGGCGTTTTTTCTGCTGTTTAGAAAAAGTTGACAAAACCAATATGGATCTTCGATTGGCGCAGGTTCAGCGGTTGATCGTGGCGCTGGCCCACCGCCCAGCTGATGTTGACCTGACTGTTGCGGGTTTCCAAATTGAGCCCAAGCCCTGCCCCCCAATACTGATGGCGAAAGGATCTTGTTTGGTCTTTGTAGGCGGCGGTGCCAAAATCGCTAAATGCAAACAAGAAACTGTTTTGCCCCGTGAGGTAGCGGTACTCTACCGTGGCCACCGCATAATCGCTGGCGTAAATAGATTCTTCATCAAAACCCCGCAGCAATTTATTGCCGCCAATTTGAAACAACTCGTTGCGGTAGTAACTACCACTTTGCAACCAGCCTGCCTGCAAGCATGTTTTCAATACCGAAAAATTGCCCAACGAAAAAAACCGGGCCAGTTGCGCCTTCAACCGCAGCTGATGCGTTTTCATTTTTACCGTATCGTAAAGTGATGCATACTTGAAGCCCGGCCGGTTGCGGTCTTGAATGCTCACCACTTCATTGTTTTGCCGAATGCGTTTGATACCCGCCATGGCCGTGAGCAATACTTGCGTACCCCGCCGTGGATTGAAACGGTAATCTGTATTGTTGTACCCCCACTCTGCTCCAATGTGATGAATGCTGAAATCGGCAATATCGGGCAGGGCCAGTGTTTGCTTAATGCGGTTGGTATCGGCAAAACCCACGGTGTTTTGTTGCAGCAGGTAAAATACTTTGCCTGTTTGATAGCGGTCTATTTGGTAGGGAATGCCCAACCGAAACTGCAGGTTTAAAAACTGTGTGTCTTTTTTTAGTAGATCAAATTTCGTTTCTACACCCGCCTTCGCCCACACAAAAGGTTGTTCATATTGCAGGTTGATGCGGGGCGATTTGTATTGTAACTGTTGCCAATTGATGCCGAGTGTTTCGCCGCCGGCAAAAGCATTGCGCAGCAGTATTTGCACATCGCCGGTAATCATGGCTTTGCTATCGGGTGTTTGTACACTTTGCGGCATTACACCCAGCAGCACATTGATGACGTTGCTGCGCCGTGGTTGCAGCTGCACTTGCAGCACACTACCAGTGCCCAGCATCTGCAATTGCGAAGGTTGCGCTGGCTGAGCAAACAATAGTTCATTGAGCCGGGCATCTGTTGCGTCAATCGTTTGCTGACTGTAGGGCATTCCGGGCTGCATATTGAGATACTTGTACAAATAATTGGGGCGCAACCTTGGCTTGCCCGTTTGCTGTATGGAATCAATTTTGTACAGCGGGCCGGTGTGCAAATGCAACAAGCCACTGATCCATTGCTGCTGTAGCTGCACACTATCCCAACTGGCGTATGCAAATGGATAACCAACATCGGCAAGATGTGCTACGAGCTTGCGTTGAATGCTATCGGGCGACCAGGCAGTGGCTTGCTGTGAGTTGCCCCCGGCATGTTGCCACCAATAAGTGGCTACTGAATCCATGCGAAGTTCTTGCCATCTATACTGCGGCCCCTGGTACAACCATACCTGTGCCATGCTACTATCGGCGGCTACCGAATCGACACTGGCAGCGAGGTAGCCTTTGCCCAGTAACTGCGCCGGTAGCTGGGCCACATATTGCAGGGCCAATGCTTTGCTGGCAAACTGTGTTTTCAAACCTTTGGCCAGCACAGTATCTACTGCATGAAACTGCAGGACATAACGCTGCTGCGACCAACCGGCCACCACCGCCATACATAACCCACACAGCAATATCCATTTCCGCAATAGCATGACTGTAAAACTACAGGGTTGGGGAGATATTGTGTGGAGATGCATATTTGTTATATCGGCGGGTGCTCTCACCCACCGATATACTTTTATGCAAGTTTTTCCGGATTCAATCCAGTGTAAATTCTCAAAGCATCTAAGTAATCAGTAGCGTCTTTACTCCATCAGCACAAATGCCGCCCACGAAAATGGCGGATACTTGGCCCGCATGGTTTGCTGTGCCTGGTAAAATGCTTTACGCGGCGTAGCACCTTGCAGCAATTGCGTATAAAACAGTTGCATCAGCTCCATGGTTTCTGCATCGGGTACCTGCCACAAACTCAGCAGCATGTTTTTTACACCTGCCATTTTGAGTGCCCTTTGCAAGCCAAACACACCTTCGCTATCCTGCACATCGCCCAGCCCTGTTTCGCAGGCACTCAGCACTGCCAGCTGTGTGCCTTGCAGGTTGGTTTGTGCTATTTCATACGCCGTTAGTATGCCATCATCTTTGCTGCCAGCCACGCTTTCGCCCGACCAGTATTTGTTGGCTCCAGACATCACAATACCGCTGCGCATCAACGGGTTTTGCGAACGGGCAAAACTGTTTTGCCCAAACACAACTGACTGAGAAATATCAGCAGCATTACCAGCCGGCGGATCGGGCAAAAAGAAACCATGTGTAGCAATGTGCAGTATAGCAGGCGCCTTACCATTCAGTTTTTTAAATGCTTCTTCTGTAGCCTGCATACCTGTATCAACCGTTACTTTCAGGCCTTTGCTTGTTAGCAATAGCTGAAGCGCTTCAATTTCTTGTTTGGTGCCTGGCAATGTTTGCCACGCACCGCTGCTGGCAGGAGCACTGCCAGCGTCGAAATTGGCATAGCCCTGCAACACTGCCGCACCCAATGCAGCACTTGCATTTTTTTGCGTTGCAAGCTGTCGCACCGAAGAATACTGCTGCAACTGAAAGCTATCGAGCAACAATGCATTGGCCGACAAAGGCAATGCAGCAAAAGCTACTTTGTGCAACAAACCATCGGGTGCAAAGCTTACAATTTTCACCCCTTTCAATTGCGGCATCAATGGCTTCCAAATGAGGTTGTATAAGCTATCACCAGTAAACACCGGCGCATTGGTTTGCTTGCTGGTAATGCGGCTTCGGTACAGCTTGCTGATATTCGTTTCTTTACTATTGCTGTTGCCACCACTCATGCACCACTGAACTTGTTTTTCTGTACCCAATGGCAGCAACACAGGCGGGCCATTCTTTTTAATAACAATGGCACCGAAGTAAATGGTATCGGTGTAGTTGTTGCTGCCAAATTTTGGATAGCGCAAAAACTCAACCGCTGCTTCACCGGGCTGCAATGCTTGCTGTACCTGCTGCCACGTTACAGCACTTTGTGTAGCCAACACATTTTGTCCTGCTTTTCTGTTGATGGCCTGCTCCAGGTTGTTCGATAAAATGCCAAGGCTGTCGGCTGAGTAAGTGCGTTCTTCCATCGGCAGTGCCGATTGCTGCATGTACAAAGTGCGGGATGTTTGCCATGCGTCCAGCATTTGCTGCAGCTGCGGGTCATTAATGCTGCGGGCTTTTTTTAAAGCACCGGCCGCATTGTTCAGTACGAATCCTTTCAACCGTAATTGTTGATTAACCATGGCAGAAACCATGGCGGTATCTGGTGCAGCTGTAGCCAACAGGAGCGATGGAAACAACTGGAAAATGTACGCTTGCTGTTGCCAATAAGCTACCTGATCTTTTTCGCTGAGGGCATACAGGTTTTTTTGATAATTGGCAGTTTGTAACTGCAGCGATTGATGCAGGTATCGAATGGCGGTTGGCAAGCTTCCTGTTTGTGCTTCTAACGACGACAGATTGCTGTAAATTTTCGCCAGCATTTCTGCAGAATCGCCCAATGTTTTTTTGGTGATGATTTCCAGTTCCTTGGCCATGGCTCTTGCGGCATCGTATTGCTGCAACTTCATGTGAGCTACCATACAATTATTGCCTGCCCGAATGTAACCCAGTGAGTTTTTGCCGCTGCTTTTGGTAGTATATGCCATTGCCTCCCGGCCATACTTCAAAGCAGCATCGTACTTGCCCTGGTTCATGTTGTTTTGGCAAAGATTGCTCAACACTGTTTCTAGCACGGTGCTGTTTTGCACACTGTCTTGTTGAATCATGGTGAGCAGTTGCTCGTATAATTTGGTGGCGGTGGCATTATCATTTTGCTGCTCCATCAGCAGCGCTACATTGTTGATGGTAGTAAGGGCAATATTGGAAGAAAGCATGCCCCGCATTTTCAAAATTTCAATACTGGCAGCCAGCAGCTTATCTGCATCCACAAACCTCGATTGCATAATGAGCACTGATGCCAGGTTATTCATGGCAATGGCACACTGCGGATGATCGTAACCCAGCAATTGCTGACGGATGATGTATGATTGGCGCAGCACTTTTTCAGCCGCTGCATAGTCGCCGGTTTCATGATAAATGAGACCGAGATTGGATAAAGTGGAAGCCGTGTTAGCATGCAGCTCACCAAATATTTTTTTATTGATAGCGAGTGCCTTTTCGCAGAGCATCAAGCCCTCTGCACTGCTACCCATTTTGTGTTTGATGAGGCCCTGCACTTCGTAGCCTGTAGCAGCAAGGCTCGTTTCTGGGCCCGAATATTTGGTACTGATAGCCAGCCCCTGTGTGGTATGAGCCATAGCCGCCGACAGTGCATTGATTTGATATTCTACATTGCCAAGCGTTACCAATATTTCTGCACTGCTCAAATATTCTTTACCATATTTCTTTTCATAAATACCCAGTAGCTGCAGTAAGTTTTTTTGTGCAGGCAATAATCTGCCAGCCGTTACATCGGTATAAGCTTTGCTGCGCAACACAGTGGTGTACAAATCATCTTCCTGCAATCCGGCTTGTTGTATCAGTTGCAGCGATGAATCATAATATTTATCAGCTAGATCAAAGCGGGCCATATCGCCGTACAGGTTGGCCAGTATATGATAGTTGGCAGCTTGGCCATAATCATCTGGCGTGGTAAGTTGGGTGCGGATGTTGCGGCTTTGCAGAAGGTATTTTTCAGCTACTACAAACTCATTTTTTATACGGTGCAAATCAGCCAGCATATCGAGCATGGTAGCGTACGTGCCGGATATGTTGCCATGCACTTGTTCGGATAACACTGCCACCTGCCGCTGCCGCTGCAGTGCAGAATCTGTGAGCTGCTGGTTGCGAAATGCTACCACCAGATTCACCAATTGATTGAGGTATGCCTCATTCGCTTTGCCTTCCTTTTTTTCTATCACGGGCAGCATCGTCCGGCTTACATTTTCAAGGTCTTTTGTATATTCAAATACTTTCAGCACCTCACTTACATTGCCCGCCACTACTACCAGATTGTCGTATTGATCTTCGGGATACTTGAGGAAGTAATTGTACGATTGTACAAAGTAGTGCAAGGCCGAATCGTACACCGGCAGCCGCAGGTACACATTGCCAATAGCATTGTTGCAGAGGCCTACTTCAATAATATCTTCTCCGGCTACGGTGGTGTAGGTTTTTTTGGCCAGTTGAAAATAGCGCAAGGCTGGCGGCAGGTTATTATCGTGGTCATACGCATTGGCCAGGTTTTCGGCGGCAATGGCGTAGTTGAGGTGGGCATCGCCAAATTCTTTTTTAGCAAGTAGCAAGGCTTTTTCGCCAATGGGAATGGCGGCTTTGTATTTGCCTTGCTGGTACAACTCAATAAACTGATCGTTTAACTGCTGAAAGGTTTGCGCCTTACTCAGCAGCGACAAGAGCAGTACCGTTGCCAACGCCATCCAATGCTTTTTCATAAGCAGCCGTTTTAAAAAAGGTAAGTAGAGGAAAGGTACAACTTACAGCTGTCGGTGAGCTTCATTAGCCAACGGCGGTTTTATGCAAGGTATTCCGGATACAGACGGCTGAATATAAAGACAGGTGTGACACGGCTACACGGAAGACTAGCGGAAGATGACTAGACAGGTGGAAATAAAAAAAGATTGACTGGTAGCACCAACAATACAAAATGTATAACCGGGTGGATTGTACTAATAACAATACAAAATGTATAACGCTAGAACATTGACAATCAATAATGTTTCATTAGGCGTTTTTGGAAATAGTATCATATATTTACGTGTTGCACGCCATTTTCCGTGACGCCCTAAAATTACTAAGATTTTTGGCATTAGGGGACAAAGGCTTTATATTTGTACAAACAGGACAATATCATGGAGATAAGAACAGATTTATTTTTAGGCGACAGCAAAACGATGCTCAAAAAACTTCCCGACAACTCTGTTGACCTAATTGTGACATCTCCCCCATACGCTGACCAGCGTAAAGGCACTTATGGCGGTATTCATCCCGACAAATATGTTGAATGGTTTCTCCCAATAACAAAAGAACTTCTTCGGGTTTTAAAACCAACAGGAACTTTTATTCTTAACATAAAGGAAAAAGTTGTTGAAGGTGAACGTAGCGTTTATGTAATGGAATTAATTCTTGAAATGCGTAAGCAGGGTTGGCTTTGGACAGAGGAATTTATTTGGCACAAAAAGAATTGTTACCCTGGCAAATGGCCAAATCGTTTTCGTGACGCATGGGAAAGACTTCTGCAATTCAATAAGGATAAGAAGTTTAACATGTATCAAGAGGAAGTGATGGTTCCAATGGGTGAATGGGCAAAATCAAGGCTTAAAAATCTTAGCGACACAGATAAAATAAGAGATAACTCAAAAGTAGGTAGCGGTTTTGGTAAAAACATTTCAAACTGGCTTACAAGAGATAAAGCTTTTCCAACTAATGTTCTCCATTTAGCAACAGAGTGCAGTAACAAAAATCATAGTGCTGCTTTTCCTGAAGAACTTCCTGAATGGTTTATGAAGCTGTTTACAAAAGAAAAAGACACAGTACTTGACCCTTTCATGGGTTCGGGAACAACAATTTTAGTTGCCAACAGAATGAAACGACACTCAATTGGAATTGACATAGTTCCCGAATACTATGAGATGGTTAAAGAACAAGTTAAACCAGTGGAATTATATTTATTAGAGCCGACAGTAAAATATGAAACAGCTAAATCTAAAAGACGTTACGCAGTACGTTGAAGAAAACATCGGGACCTTTCACCAAAAAAGGATTGCCGGACTGAATGACTTGAAGCTGAGGAAAGTTTTGGGAAAGAAAAATCCTTACCTCTTTAAAGCAAAATATATTCTGACAGCACAGGATATTATAAAGAGTTTGACCGATGCATTTATTTCATCACAGGAAGAAACAATTTTCGGTGATTGGCTTGAAGGGCTTGCAATTTTTATCAACGGCAAAGTATATGACGGTCGTAAGTCAGGTATTCCCGGTATTGACTTAGAGTTTGACAAAGACGGTGTTCGCTATATTGTAACTATAAAATCTGGCCCGAATTGGGGCAACAGTTCACAAATTGGTAAAATGCGGGCGGACTTCAAAACTGCACAGAAGACACTTCGTACAAGTAATTCACAACTCAACATTACAGCAGTAAACGGTTGCTGCTATGGCAGGGACAACAATTCAGATAAAGGCGACTATTTCAAGTATTGTGGTCAAAAGTTTTGGGAGTTTGTTTCGGGTGACACAGACCTTTATACAAAAATCATAGAGCCGTTAGGACATCAAGCTAAAGAACGAAACGACGACTTCATTCAATCGTATTCGCAAATGATAAACAAATTTACAAAAGAATTTGCAGACACATTTTGCATGGATAACGGTTCAATAGATTGGGACAAACTTGTACGCTTTAATTCAGCGACTATAGCTCCGAAAAAATAAAACGGCGTGCAACAAAAGGTTTGGCAAAATACGGGCAGACGTAAGCCGTGTTTCAACTTTTGGTAATTCTGTTGGGCTTCATATCCAACTTGACGAATAACATTGAGCTTTAGTTCTTATCATCAATAACAAAATAAAACCCAGCAGCGGTTTGCCGAGGCGGACGTAATTCTATTACCCGTACTTCGCCAAGCCCTGTTCGTTAGTGGCAATGCCAAGCCAAAACAAGGAACAATGAAACCTGAATTGAAAAGGATAAGAAAAGTAGAATATGATATAGATCCAAATAGATACGAATTACGAGATGGACAAGAAGTTAATGCTCCATTATGTCCATACGGAAACCACTATAAATGGATAGGATTTGACTTAAGAACCAATGAATATGTTAGATTTACTAAATCTGTGTTTAAATTACTTATAAACAAAATGAAAAATGAATAATCAAAAATACGGCATTGAAGGACTTTTCGCTCCAGAACTGGAAAGATTTAAATGGGTAGATTCTTATGGCATAGATACAGAACCTATACAACTTTCAAATTACAGAGGGAAATTTATTGTATTGTATTGCTTCCAAAGTTGGTGTCCAGGTTGCCATAAAGTTGGCTTGCCTTCTTTACAACAAATGGTCACTGCATTAAAAAACAACCAAGCTATTAAATTCTTTGCTATTCAATCAGTGTTTGAAGGTAAAAATCAAAATACTTTTGAAAAGCTAAAAGAAACACAAAAGCAGTATAAGTTGGAAATTCCTTTTGGACAAGATGAAGGAGATGAAAGCACGCAAAATATTTCAACAGTAATGTATCATTATAGAACAGGAGGAACTCCTTGGTTTATTTTTATAAACCAAGAAGGAAAAGTAGTATTCAATGATTTTCATTTGAATACCGAAAAAGCAATTGAATTTTTACAAACAATTAAATAAATTTTATATGCAAAAATGGATAGATGTAATAAGATTAGCCAATAATGGCAATCTTAACCCAGACCAAAGAATAGAAAAATCGGAAGAGGAATGGAAATCACTTCTTACCGAAGAACAATTTTACGTAACTCGTAAAAAAGGAACAGAAAGAGCTCATAGCTCCGAAATGTGCAATTTGTTTGAACCCGGCAAATATGCCTGTGTTTGTTGTAATACTATGCTTTTTGACAGCGAAGAAAAATTTCAAAGTGGCACAGGGTGGCCAAGCTTTACACAACCAATAAAAGAGAATGTAATCAATTATATCAAAGATGTTTCTCATGGTATGTACAGAATTGAGACAACTTGTAGTACTTGCGATGCACATTTGGGACATGTATTCCAAGATGGTCCTATGCCAAGTGGATTACGGTTTTGCATAAATGCTGTTGCCTTGAATAAAGTAAAATCTGATGAGAGAAAAATTACATTTGGGGGTGGTTGCTTTTGGTGTACAGAAGCTATGTTTCAACAATTAAAAGGAGTTGTGAATGTAGAGAGTGGTTATAGTGGTGGCGAAATTATCAATCCTACTTATAGAGAAGTTTGTTCTGGAACTACGGGTCATGCGGAAGTCATTGAAATAACTTATTTACCTTCTGAAATTAGTTTTGAAGATATAATAAAAATTCATTTAACTACTCACAACCCTACAACTATTAATAAGCAAGGAGCAGATAAGGGAACACAATACCGTAGCATTATTTTCTACAGAACCGAAGAAGAAAAAATACAAGCATTAAAAACAATAGAAGAGGTTCAATCTGCCTACGATGATATGATAGTAACAGAGGTAAAAATGTTTGAACATTTTTATAAGGCGGAAGCAAATCACCAAGATTATTACAATCGCAATAGCGAAGCTGGATATTGTACTGCAGTAATAAATCCAAAACTAGATAAGTTGAAAAAAATGTATAAGGACAAATTAAAAAGATGATGAGCAAACTTTAATGAATCTTTTTAAGAATAAAATAAAGAATGGAAAATAATCTTGATAAAAATGCAAAATGGCTACTCATATTTGGAGTTGTTTTTACATTTTTATTCCCATTATTACTTCCAATACTCGATAAAACGGGTATTGGAAGTTATGGTGCTGTTGGAGATGCTATCGGAGGTATTACCAACCCAATTTCTCAACTTATAGGTTCCATACTCTTATATTTAGCTTTGAAAGCACAACTTTCAGCTAACACAATTGTCCAAAATCAAATAGAAAAAGACAATATAAAGGAAGAACAACAACACAATACAGAACAAATACGGACTTTTTATTCTTTCTTTCAAGAAACAATAAAAAATTTCAGTTATGAGTTTTCTGATGCAAATGGAAAACAACTGTTGTATGGAAAAAGAGCCATAAAATGTTTCTTAAATGATTTGGAACAAATGAAAGTAGATATTCATAATACAGATGATGTACTTATGTATGATGGAGTAAGAGAATTATTAAGTATTTTGAAAAGTGCAGAAGAATTATTCAATCGCATTGATACTATTTCTTCAAAATCACAACATATTTTATTTTATAGAACTCTTTTGCAACACGAATTATTATTCAATATTTTTCCTTATCAAGACCTTGATGACGATATTAATATTAAAACTGGAAAATGCACTATTTGTGCAGATGCACATTCATATTATCCTCCTATTATATTTGATAAAATTAAACTTTTAGAATCTAAATTTATATAAAAATGGCAACAGTAATTAAAATTAAAAACATTGAAGAAGGCTTCCAAAGTATTATCACTAATGGTAAGCACACCATTATTGGTGACGAACCTATCACAAGTAAAGGAACAGATTTAGGTTTAGCACCCTCAGAACTTGTTTTAAGCGGTTTGGCAATGTGCAAAGTCGGAACTGTCCGTTTTATTGCTCGCAAAAACAACTGGGAGATAGAGAATGTAACAGCCGAACTAGTGCAAGAAGTAGCAAGAGGGGAAGGAGGGCTAAAAACCACTATTCAAATTAAAATGATTATTGAAGGTAATCTTTCCGAAGAGCAGAAAGAAGAATTGATAAAACAAGCCGACCGTTGTTATATCCACCGTTTGTTAAATAGCGAATGGGATATAATGCCTATAACGCTTTAAATCAAATGCACTGCCACTAACAAGGTATTGCCAAAAGCGGGGCTGAAGGAATTCTAATCAACTTTTCTGTAATATTTGAACTGCGGTATTTCTATTGAAGTTCTGTGCAAAAAAATCCCCGCCTTCGGCAATACCCAAACCGTTAGCAGTAATGGTAGGACGACCGTCAACGAATAGAAAAATATGACACTACACGAAGCAATAGAAAAGCTTTTACGACAAACTGGACGACCTATGACGACCCAGCAAATTGCTGACGAGTTGAATAAAAATGGTTGGTATCAGAAAAAGGACGGCTCGACAATTCAGGCATTTCAAATTCACGGCAGGACAAGAAACTATGCAAATATTTTTGACCGTGATGGCTCGACCGTTTCCCTAATCGGACGAGCAGTTACTAAAGCAAAACCTGTGACAACTTCACAACCTAAGACAGTTGAAAAAATTGTAAAAGCAATCTCGACAAATACCAAAACATCGTTCGACCCAATTTCAAACTCGGACACGACCATTTTGATTTTAGGGACAATGCCAGGCGACAAATCTCTTGAACTTGGCGAGTATTACGGACATCCAAGAAATAAATTTTGGAAAATCATATCGATAATAACAGAGAACAATTTGCCTCTGACATACACGGATAAAAAAGAACTTTTACTAAAAACTAAAATTGGAATTTGGGACGTAGCTCATAAAGCAAATAGAAAAGGTAGCCTCGACAGTGCAATCGAAGATGAAGAACCAAACGACTTGGACAATTTTATCGCCAGACATAAGAATTTAAAAGTAATTGGCTTCAATGGGACAAAATCCCAAGCACTTTTCGACAAGTATTTTGACAGACAAAGTGGCTTAAAATATATTTCTTTACCAAGCACAAGCCCTGCAAACACAGGTATTGACTTTGACAACATTTGCAAACAATGGCGACAAATATTGACCAAATAATTGACGGACGACCAAGAACCACTACTGCTAACACGGGTTTTGCGTCAGGCGGGGTGACGTGCAAACTTGGAGCTTTGTCCTTCTAATGAACTTTAGTAATAAATTGAAACTTTGTGCTCCGAAACCCGCCCGACCGCAAAGCCCGAAAACGTTGCGCCGCAATGGCTCACTCCGTTTGCCGGAAAAGCGGGGGTGTATTTCAGCTGATTTACGGAAGGCAAAATGGGGCAATGGATTTTGCCGGTTAAGCTGCGCAAATGAGATTTGCTGAAAACCTGCGTTTTCGAAGCGAATCGCTTCAGCAGCTTAGGCGAAGCTAAAGGCTGGAATTGACATTGTCAATACCCTGAGCCAATAGCTTCGGTAAATCAGGTAGAAATACGGGAGCGCCCTCCCCCCGATTCCGTTGGTCGACTTCGCCAATCAGCCATTGGCACAAATAGCCCGACGGGCATTTTCCAGGCAGTACGGTTGGCCACTGCGGGCAACTGCGGTTTTGCAACATTCGCCAGCAGCCTTATCTTCATACAGAACCACATCCTGCGAACGTCGCAAAGCCGCGGGACGTTAGCGGTAATTAATTGACCATGCAAAGAATACTACTATACTTCCCTACTATCAATATACCGACAGATAGTTGGCTTTATTCCGCTTTGCTTTATAGTGACAAAGTAGCTTCGATTGTTCCATATTATGATCTTAACGACAATCATTATTCTGATACGATAAAGTATCTCATAGACGAACAACAATATGAGCCGATATTCTACGGCAAATTTAAACTTAATGGTTTCTATGAGCCTTATAGAGAATTCGAAGATTTCTTTGTAAGAACAATAGAGTCGGAAGACTTTCAAAACATAGTAAATCGAAATAAGAGTATAGCCAACGATTTCTTTATGGACCTTTATAAAGCAAAGGTTACTCATCTTAGAAGTGTACTGGAAGCAAATGATTTAATAATTCAAAATTTTGAAAATAAAGAAACTGTACAGGTTGAGGAGACTACTGCATTATTCTTAATGAGTTTGATGGCTCAGTATTTCTCAAAAATTGATAAAAACAATATAATTATTCCATCTACAGATGACAAGCGATATGAAACTATTGCATTTAGATTGCCGAAAGAAAATAAGCCTTCAATGAATTTCATCCTCGACAATTGCTTACCTGCTCCAAACCTCGAAGAACCAATTAAAAAAATCGTTGAATTTAAAATCAAAAGAAGGGACAATCTGTTAGAGTTTAGGCAGTATTTATCATCAATTCAAGAAAAAATTAAAAAATGTGAAAGTTTGGAAGAAATTAAAGAAGTACAAATTTTAAGCAAGGAAACGATTGAAAAAGAAGTCAATAACCTTTCAAGATTATACAAAGACGGCAACATTAAGACATTCTTTACCTCCTTCAGCAATCTTTTGAATTTAGAAAACCCTAAGCTTTTTCAAACTCTAACGTTAGCTGGTGTAATAACTACACCCATTAATCCTTTAGCTGGAATTACCACGGGACTTTTTGGTATAGGAGGCGAGATGATTTCTTCTTATTTGAAAGCGAAACGAGAAGTTGAAAATTCAGAATTTTGCTATTTATTTCAAGCAAAGAAGGAACACCTAATTCTTTAACTACCGCCAACAAGTGCATTTGCAATAGCATGGCTGGACGTTGGAGCAATCGGCTGCAAATCATTTTTCAGCTTTCGTTTCGGCAGACTTTACGCTGTTGAGCATTAGTTCATATCTTCAACTTCAGTTTTTCAATTAAGCATTTGTTGCCAGCTGACAATTCGCTATTGCCATGCCATCGCAAATGCTTCGACGTTATCGGCAACCCTATGGCGACCTGCTAACTTTGAACTTGACTGCAAGAAATTAACTTTGACAAACCAATAATTAAAAGAAATGAAACAGATTGAAACACTTGAAGAGTTAAGAAAAAAACTTACTCCTATTCGCAATGTAAATACTCAACATAAAAGTAGTCTGTCAGCTCTTGACAAGCTGGCATTATGGATTACTGACCATGTAGGGAGCATGAATTTTTTCTTCCTGATTTTTATTTGAACTATTACTTGGCTTGGATGGAATACCCTTGCTCCAACCTCTTTACGGTTTGACCCATTTCCTGCATTTGTCTTATGGCTATTTATATCAAACATGATTCAAATATTTCTCATGCCATTAATTATGATAGGACAAAATCTACAATCTAAACATTCCGAAATGAGGGCGGAGGAAGATTTTATTGTTAATAAAAAAGCAGAATCTGAAGTTGAAACAATATTAAAGCACTTGGAAAATCAAAATGATATGATTCTTCAAATTTTAAACAAGATTGAACAAATAGAAAATAAAAAATGAGTGTTGAAGAAATCCAGCATAAGATAAAGACTGATTTTGATAAAGTCATAGAAGAAGTAAAAGCACTTGAAAAAGGAACTATAAGAGAAACTCATGAAACTTATTTAGCTTCGGAAATTTTACTCAAGCTTAGTAGTGGCGATAAAGTCACAGAAGCACAAATCAGATTTCTAAAAGAGCAATCCATTGATGTTGCAAAAGCATTAGCTCTTATCGGCTTACAAGCTGTTCCTGGTTCCAGTTTGGCAATAATTGATTTGGAAAAAATTGCAGAAAAACATGGCTTCACACTTTTCCCCAAGGCTCAAAATGACCCTCTTGTTTAACTGAAAAAAAAATAAAATGGAAGAAATAAAAAAGATTTTTGAAAATACCGAGTCATTGATAATCTTTCTTACAATTATCGGACTGACAATTCTATTTGCTAAACTACTAGGCAAATATCTTCAAAGGCTGATTACAGAAAAGACAAAAGACCATCAGGTGGACATTACCAGTTTTATTTTTTTAAAACACATGATTGTTGCCATTGTGTATTTTTTGGGCTTTGGTTGGGCACTATTAACAATGCCAATTACTCAGACATTTGCCCATTCTCTTCTCGCAGGTGCAGGTGCTACAACTTTAATTTTAGGTTTTGCCTCACAGCAGATTTTTAGCAATCTTTTTAGTGGAATTTTTATTGTGCTTACTCGACCTTTCATGATAAACGACATAATAGAATTCCAAGGAAGTAAGGGAAAGGTAATTGAAATAAGTTTAAATTCTACTATAATCCAAGATGAAAACGGAGACGAAATAATAATTCCAAGTTCTACAATATTAAGTGACAAAATCAAGATATTTAACCGACAAAAGTGAATTCGCTTAAAATAGAGAAAAGATGGGCAGCCGATAACATGGTATTGCCGCAATGGGGGCTGACGAACTTCTATGAAACTTTTGTGCTTAAACAATCGGCAGTGCTTCTATTGAACTTTCGTGCTAAAAATCCCCCACTGCGGCAATACCCAAACCGTTAGCAGCAATTTCCAACCTTCCAATGCGAGTTCATTTTCTTTTACTTAGCGTCTTTTCCTTCGCCTTGAAAGGTTGCAACCATGAGCAAAAGCCATTATTCACAGGCTCTTATTATGTTGACAATAAAATTTCACACTTGGTCGAGAAGCGCATAACTATGTCTTATGGCGTTCCGTCCGGATTTATTGATTTATACCTCTTTATAAATGATTCATTGGTCTCGAATAATGCCCAATACGTTGACGAAGGCTCCCTGAAAAATCAACTGGCTATTTGGGCGACTCTTGACGGTGATACGGCGAATATTAGTTTTGACCATGGTTTGGCAAAAGGAGTCGGTTTTAATTTATCCCTTTTTGGAGACACCTGTTTGGTCACCTACACAGCAAGATCAAACGAAGCAAATTATAAACTGCCTTTTGACAATAAATGGAATTCTCAAGTTACAACGAATTGTAGGCAGTTCAAATTAACCTTAGTTAACAAACCGAGGTTTGAAAAGCAAGAAGTTATCGAGGGTATGATAGAACTAACAAGTAATGACTACCACATATTATCAAACAACGTTTCTAAAAAAATGTCTGCTCGACTATTGGCATTTTTTAAGACTGTTCCATTACAAGCTTCGGCAAAAGATTTGAACTGATAAGCAAAGTTGCTCGGTGAAATGCTGCTAACAGGGGGTTTTATGCAAGTGGGCCTGACGGAATGCGTCTTTCAGCTTTTGTAAATTTCCCAGCAACGGTCCGGCCCGACTCGCTTCGCATCGTCGGTTTTGTTATATTCGGCTTTAGTATTTTTATTGGGCTTCGGTAGCCAGGCGGACGGATGAACATTGCCCACCTGCATAAAGCCCTAAACGTTATAGGGCATTTTAAAAGACGACACAACTACAATGAGTTTGAAAGGACAAACAGTAAGAATAATAGTAAGTGAACCTTGGGATTGGGAAGAAAATCTTTTCGGGACGATTATTTCTGACCGTGGCGGAGAAAAATTATTGGTTAAATTGACTAAACCAATAAAAGGCAAAAAATTGACAAGCGACCTAATCGAACTTAAACCAAGATATGAAAAGGAAACATTTAAACCACTTGGTCAACATTACTCTGTGACAGTTGGCGGTGCTTTGGTAAAAGAAGAAAATGACGAATTTGATTATATAATAATCGGCAGTGTAACAATCGATTAAAATGACATTAGCTGAACTACATACAAAATTAAAAAGCAATGGAATTGGCGAAGACCAATATTTCCTACACGGACTTTTCGGCTCTACTGACGACAATGACAAAATAGGCTTAACAATAAGACAAGGACAAAACGGACTTGAATATGAAACTTTTTATAAAGAGCGTGGTGAGAAGCACTCAATAAGAACTTTTCCGACTGAAAAAGAAGCTTGTGAACACATTTTTAAAAAACTCATTGACGAACAAATACTTTACAGAATCCAAAAAATTGTAGGTCTATCAGGAATGACAGTGAATGAAAGACTATGGGAAAGCGGACTATTGGACGAGTTTGATAGAGCCAAAAAGAAAGACAAAACAAGAGCGAAGGAAATTTTAAGGTGGTTAAGAGTTGACGAACCTTCAATTCAAAAGATTGTAAAATGACGACAGAAGAAAGAAAGAAAGAAAGAAAAACGCCCTATAACACGGGTTTTGCGTCAGGCGGGCTGACGTGCAAACTTGGAGCTTTGTGCTTCTATTGAACTTTAGTAGTAAATTGAACATTTGTGCTTCGAAACCCGCCCGAACGCAAAGCCCGAAAACGTTGCGCCGCAATGGCTCACTCCGTTTGCCGGAAAAGCGGGGTTGTATTTCATCTGATTTACGGGAGGCAAAATGGGGCAATGGATTTTGCCGGTTAAGCTGCGCAAATGAGATTTGCTGAAAACCTGCGTTTTCGAAGCGAATCGCTTTAGCAGCTTAGGCGAAGCTAAAGGCTGGCATTGACATTGTCAATACCCTGAGCCAATAGCTTTGGTAAATCAGGTAGAAATACGGTAATTGCCCATCCGATCCCGTTGGTCGACTTCGCCAATCAGGGATTGGCACAAATAGCCCGACGGGTATTTTCCAGGCAGTACGGTTGGCCACCGCGGGCAACTGCGGTTTTGCAACATTCGCCAGCAGCCTTATCTTCATACATCACCACATCCTGCGAACGTCGCAAAGCCGCAGGACGTTACCCTCTCTATGCTGCTCCATCAGTGCATAGCCACAGCTCCGGCCCACAGGCCGGTTAGCAAGCCTCGCATTCTTCCCCCAAGTTCCTGCACCTTTGCGGCATCATTTATGGCCGGCATATACTTTCACATACCGTTTTGCAGCAAGGCTTGTCACTACTGCAATTTTCATTTTTCTACCTCGCTGCACCGCAAGCCCGAGGTATTGCAGGCCATGCTGCAGCAGTTGCAACAGCGGCAGCTGCCAACCGGTGTAGCACTGCCCACGCATATCAGCAGCATCTACTTTGGTGGTGGTACGCCCAGCCTGCTGAGTGCCGCTGAGCTGGCCCAACTACTGGCGGCCGTGCGGCAGCAGTTTGCCGTAAGTGCCGATGCCGAAATTACCCTCGAAGCCAACCCCGATGATATTGATGCCGCCCGGTTGGAGCAGTGGCTGGCACTCGGCATCAACCGCCTGAGCATGGGGGTGCAAAGTTTTCACGACGACGACCTGCGCTGGATGAACCGTTCCCACCGGGCCAGCCAATCGCTGGCGGCCATCCACGCTGCCCGGGCGGCGGGGTTTCACAACTTCAGCATCGATCTGATTTATGGCGTACCCGGCATGAGCATGGAGCGCTGGCAGCACAATGTGGCGCAGGCCATGTCGCTGCAGGTACCACACCTGAGCTGCTATGCTCTTACAGTGGAAGAAAAAACCGCCCTGCATCATTTTGTACAAAAAGGCAAAGTGGCCCCCATAGATGATGCCCTGCAGGCCCGTCATTTTGAGGCCCTCATGCAATGGACCGCAGCACAGGGCTATGAGCATTACGAAATATCGAACTATGCCCTGCCGGGCAAGCGCAGCCGCCACAACAGCAGCTATTGGCAGGGCCAGCCCTACTGGGGCATCGGCCCCTCGGCCCACTCCTTCGATGGGCAGCATACCCGCTGGTGGAACATTGCCAACAACAGCGAGTACATCCGCCTGCTGCAAGCTGGTGCGCCTGCCTACGAAGTGGAAGTGCTGAGCCCTGTGCAACGCATGAATGAAACCATCATGACGCTGTTGCGTACCAGCGAAGGGCTACCGGTAAACCTCGAGGCGCAACAGATTGGCGGCTATACCTATCCGGCTCATCAGTGGGCTTCGGCGCAAAATTACCTGCATGAATTTATGCAAAACGGTTGGGTAACCTTACAGCGCCACCTGCTGCAGCTGACCAATAGCGGCAAGCTCTATGCCGATCATATTGCGTCGGCGTTGTTTGCAAGTGAGGAGTGATGTGCTGTTGTAGCCGGGATTCGGAAGTCAGTAGTCGGGAGACGGGAAGATCGAGTCCGAAGTCGGTAGTCCGTAGAAGTGCAACAAAAGTCAATTACGCCACTCTACGGCACCTCTCCTGTGGAGAGGCCTGGTGAGGCCAAATGGTCTGGAAACGCCAACCCATTCGATTTTTCTTTATATGTCCTTTTTGCCTTGGTCCAATAAGGACCAAAACCATCAAGCAGATTGTTTGCTGAATTTGCGCCACGCATAGTGCAGGGCCTTGGCCAATAAGATAAGGCCGAGTGCTGTAACGCTGGCGTAATTGCCCAATATGGAAAATGAGAGTGGCATGGTTGTACAACAAGGTACGAATTGCTGTTGCAGTGTATACATAGCAAAACGTTAAGCCCCAGAGGTGGCTTGATGAGCGGTAAGTAAGGCAGCCTTCGTTGCTTTTAAATACCCAATTCAAGAAAGGCGTTTGCACCTTTTTGCTTGCCCAAAAAGGTACCCAAAAAAGGCCCCCGAGATTTATTACACCCAAATCTCGGGTGGGTACCCTGATGTAGCAATGGTGCTACTGTAGTGCCCAGCTATAACACCCTGATGTCGTGCTTCTGAAAGTAGGTTGCCTGATATATTGAGCTTCTCTTTTTGCGCAAAAGAATGCCTTACTGCAACACCTGCTCAATGGCGGCGAAGCCTTCAGCGGCAGGCAGTCCTTCCCACAAAATGCGGTAGATGGTAGTGGCGATGGGCATTTCGGCCAGCACGGTTTGGTTGGTAAAATACAGGCCGCGGCTGGCGGGGTATCCTTCGGCCACCATGTTCATTTCGAGCTGTGCCACTTTTACGCTGTAGCCCTTGCCAATCATGTTGCCAAACGTACGGTTGCGGCTGTACAGCGAGTAGCATGTTACCAGCAAATCGCCGAGGTACACACTGCTGGAGTAGTTGATTTTGCCGGCATCAGGCGCTTGCTTCAGCTCCATCACCTTGCGGATGAAATGCACCAGTTCATCGGCGGCATTGGCAATGTACACACTCAAAAAGTTATCGCCATATTCCAGGCCATGGGCAATGCCGGCGCCTACGGCGTAAATGTTTTTGAGCGTGGCGGCGTATTGCGTACCCCAGATGTCGTGGTTCACCACCGTGTTGAGGTAGTCGGTTTTAAACATAGCGGCAATGGCTGTTGCCGCCGCTACATCTTCGCCGCTAAACGTGAGGTAGGATAGTTTTTCTGCCGCTACTTCTTCTGCATGGCATGGGCCCATGATGGTGAAATAGTGTTCGGTAGGCAGTGCAAATTTTTCGTGCAGCCACTCGTTCAGCAGCTGAAATTTTTCGTTGGGCAAAATGCCTTTTACGGCAGAGATTACCCGCTTGCCTTCGAACGCATTGGCGGGTAAATGCTGTAGCGTCACCAGCACATAAGAGCTGGGCACACAAATTAAAATGGTGTCGCAGGCGGCAATGGTTTCAGCAGCATCGGTGCTGAGGGTAAGCAGGGCCTGGTTGAAATACACGCTGCTGAGGTAATGCGGATTGTGACGGCGTTTTTGCAAATGTGCAATCGTCGACTCATTGCGCAGGCACCAATGAATGGCCTGTCCGTTATCTGTCAGCAATTTGGCCAATGCGGTAGCCCAGCTGCCGCCGCCAATTATTCCCATCTGCATATTCCACACTTTGTTGCAAAGAAAACAAGGTTTGATGAAAGATGGCTGATGTAAGATTTACGATGGCTGATTTGAACTACGTCTGTGATAATCCTTTTTCATCCTGAAAATCTGCGTCCAAGTTTTTCGCACAGAGCTTAGGAGGACACGGAGCGTTTGCTTTTAGCCTTCGGCCTTCAACTTTAAACTTTAAGTCTTGTGTTTTTTTGTTTCCGTGAAAATCCAATCCGGTACTATAAATCAGTATCCCAATGCAACTGGCTCGTACATTTACGGCATGAACTATGTAAGCATACACGAGGGCCGCGTCACGCTGTCTGCAGAGGGCACTACCGCCGAAGTTTGGCCGTCACATGGCGCCCTGCTCAACCGCTGGACACAACATGTAAACGGCACTACCATCGAACTGATAGATGGCTACGACAGCCCCGAAGATTTTGTGGCCCACGCCGAAGCCAAAGGTTTCAGGAGTTGTAAGTTGTCGCCCTATGTATGCCGGCTCAACCAGCAGTTGTACGAATACGAAGGCATCCAATACAAAATTGGCAAGTTCATTCTCAACGATTCAGCCCTGCACGGGTTGCTCTACAATGTTCCCTTTGACATATTGCACCACGAAGCCACCGGTGAGCTGGCCATGCTGATACTGCAGCACCGCTACAATGCCGAAGATGCAGGTTATCCTTTTCCTTTCGACATGACGGTTACGTACACCCTGCAGTCAGGAAAAATTTCCATCAACACCGAAGTAACCAACCGCCACAGCAGCACCATACCACTGGCCGATGGCTGGCATCCGTATTTCAAGTTGGGCAATAGTGTAAATGATTTGCACTTGCAAATAGCCACCGATACCATGCTCGAATTTGATGCTGCCCTCCTACCCACGGGTGTGCTCAAACCCGATCATCGCTTTTCCGATGGCGCAGTGTTGGAAAATACCGAACTCGATAATTGCTTTTTGCTGAACCGCATCAGCCAGGAACCGGCCTGCGTATTGCAAGACCCGCAGAGTGGCAACGCTATTTGCATTTATGCCAATGAAAATTACCCATATCTGCAAGTGTACACACCACCGCATCGCCAGAGCATAGCCATCGAAAACCTGAGTGCCGCACCCGATGTATTCAACAACCGCATGGGTTTGATAGAACTGGAGCCGGGTGAAAGAATTGGCTTTAGCTGTTCGTACGAATTTGTGCAGCTTACTTAAACATACCTTACATACTGCCTTTGTACAAACCGCCTTCTATGGCAAAAGTTTGCCCGGTTGCAAAACCACTGTTCGGGCTAAACAACCATGCCGCCAGTGAAGCAAATTCTGTAGCCGTGCCCAAGCGCCCTACGGGTACTTGTTGTGCCATAGCATTAGCAGCTTCATCGCGGCTAATGCCTGCTACAGCTGCCTTCTTGTCAAATAAACGATTCATTGCATCGGTGGCATGATAGCCCGGTGCCATGATGTTGATGGTGATACCCTGCCCTGCCACTTCCTGCGACAATGTTTTGAGATAACCTACCACCGCCATGCGGATGGCATTGCTCAACACCAAATTTTCTACAGGTTGTTTTACACTCACACTTTCGATGCTGACTATGCGGCCATATTGTTGTGCCTGCATGGAAGGCAGCAAAGCTTTCAGCAATGCAATTTTCCAACGCAGCACAGATGCGTAAGCGTTATCCCAATCGGGCAGTGTGGCTTCGAGTGCCGACATGGCCGGCGGGCCACCCGCATTGAGCAAAATGCCATGCAGTGGTTGCTGTATGGCTGCAGTAATTTTTTGTACACCTTCATCGGTTGTTACATCGGCCACCACGGTATGTACCTGCTGCGGATACGCTGTTTGTAAGGCTTGCAGCTTGTCGGCTGAGCGGGCCACAGCAGTTACTTGCGCCCCTTCCTGCAACAAGGTTTCGGCGATGGCTTTACCAAAACCACCCGATGCCCCACATACCAAAAAATGCTGCTGCGCAATCTGTAAATCCATATTGGCTGATTGTTCTGAGTAAGAAGAAGGCTGCGAAATTACAGGCAACTATGCCCGCTGCTTATTCGATTTTGCAGGCATGGCGGCTCACTAATTTCCAACTGGCTTTACGTTTTACATATACTTCGGTAAATGCCAATGGCATGGAAAAGGTTTTGCCTTGCATGTTGCCTTCAAATTGGCCTTTGCCTGTTACAATAACCATGCTTTCAAACTGGCGGGCCTGCACATCGGTGAAGTGTATTTTTTGATAGCGGAGTTTGCCCGATTGCATGTCGGCAATTACTTCGGTAGCATTTTGCGTCCAACCATTGCTGTGCACATAGAGGCAGCGGGCATCGAGTATGTTACGCAAGCTGTCGTAGCGTTGTGTTATCAGCCATTTGTTTTTTTGCTGTGCCAGATTGGCCACAAATTTTTCGGCTGGGGTTTGCTGGGCCTGCATGGCGGTGCAGAGGAAAATGGTCAACGCCAGAAATGCGAAACGTATTTTCATAGACAGTTGTATGTGCTATGAAAATACGTTTTCTGCCAATGTAATGGCACGGCCCCGGTTTGTAATTATTTCAAGTATTCACTCAACTTGCCTTCATCCGAAGCTTTTATCATCCTCTTCAATTCAGCATTGGGCTTCATGTTATTGTCACCGTTTTTAGCATACGCAATAATCATTTTGCAGGCTTCCAGTGTTACTGTTTTCGGATCGGCTTTCGGAGCATTCTTTTCCAATGCGTATTGTATCATGCCTGCCAAATACAACGACAACCAGTCGTCATTCCCTTTTGTAAATTTCATGGCTTTGGCATCAAGGGTAAATGAATAATCCGGAGAGCCGGTCATCCAGCTAATGATGTAGCGGGTAGCACTGGCCCTTAGTTTATCGGACTGTTCAATAGGATGTGTAAATAAATACCGTGCGGCCTGCAATGCTGCATCATTAGCACCGGCATTGTAATCTTCTTTCAATTCCAGCCGAATGCCATCCCAATCGGGCCAGTTGCTTTGTGCATTTGCTATCACTATGGTCATAGCCAGGCTCATCATCAACAGTAGTTTCTTCATCGGTCAGGTATTTATGTGGTTAATAATATAAAAAGAGGTCAAGCTCCTTTGTATGTCGTCACTTTTAAAAATCTTGGTTTTTTATACTAAGATGAAAATGTCTTCCTTTTCCACAACTACTGATTACAACAGGTCAAATAGGCACATGTATTAGTTACTATTATTGCGCTTCGCTGTACTGCTGTAGTAATTTTTGCATACCTGCCGCATCAAAATAGAAATCCTTTTGCGTAAGTTTTTGTACGATAGCCGGATAAGCAGCGAACATTTTGACGAACGCTTTTTCGCTCCGCCGGGCTGCAAATTTGGGGCTGTACATAGCTACGCCCTGTACGGCCTGTAGCGGGCCTTTGTCTTTGAGTACAAAAAAAGTATTGTAGCTCTCTTTGGTAGCAGTTTTCGATGTGAGAGTTTCCCAGCTGTCTCTGTACAAACAGGTGTGCAACACCCGCGGGGATTCGTAAAGTACCCGCATCAAAAACTCATGTGCCCCATTTGCTGAAAGACCAGTTTGCTTCCGTCTTTCAGTTGAATGTAGCGAATGCTGTCTGCCAGTTGAAACCGCATCACAGAGTTCCCTTTCAGCACTGTTGTTGTATCATCAGGCATCTTAGAAATAAATGCCATTTCATTGATGTAGCCATTGTCTGCGTTGGTATTACCTGCTATGGATATAAAACCAACCCAGGAAGAATCGCCAGCGAAAAAAAGTTGAGCAGGTTGAAAAGTATTCACCGGAAAACGATGGCTGCTGTAAAACCCATGTCGGCCTCCTTATTGAGCCCCTGCATGCGTAGCTATCAAAAACATAGCAGCAGTAGAAATCACCTTCCAAATTATTCGTGAGTGCATGATAGTAAGATTGTACACGAACTTAGCTGCAAAATGTCTTTTACAAAAAAATCAGCCCGAAGGCTGATCTCAGAATATTTTATCTAACAATTGGTGGCCTCGCCAGGAATCGAACCTGGATCTGGAGCTTCGGAAACTCTTATACTATCCATTGTACTACGAGGCCGTAGCGGGCTGCAAATGTGCAACAATTACGCTAAAGAGCCAACACCCGTTAGCTCAGCAGGCCGGGAGCGTTGGCTGCAAAGATTTTTACCGCAATGGCCAGCAATATCACCCCAAAAAACTTGCGGATGGCCAGCATGCCGGCGGGGCCCAACAGTTTGGTAATGAAATCGAGGCTGTGCAATACGAGGTAAATGAAAATGAGGTTGACCAGAATACCCAACAGTACCGGAATTTCATCGTAGTTGGCCCGCAATGAAATGATAGTGGTAAGCGTACCACTCCCGGCAATCAGTGGAAAAGCAATGGGCACCACCGTACCCGACTTAGGGTCGCCATCGCTTTTGAAAAACTCGTGGCCCAAAACCATTTCCAGCCCGAGGATGAAAATGACAATGGAACCGCCTACGGCAAAAGATTTTACATCTATACCCAACAATTGTAAAAATGGCTCTCCTACAAACAAAAACAGGATCATGAGGCCGCCGGAAATCAACGTGGCTTTGAGCTCGTTGATGCCGCCCATTTTTTGCTTGAGCGAAGCCAGCAGCGGCACAGAACCGATGATATCAATGACCGCAAACAGGGTAAACGTAATGGTGAGTACGGCACTTATATCCATATGAAACGCTGGTTATGGCAGTTTGAAAAAATAAAAAAACCTGTGAGGCCTTGAAACCTCACAGGTTGCAAACTTCTATCATTTACCCTTAGAGGCGGTTTAAGATTTCTTCACCAATGGCATCGGTGCCGAGGAGTTTGTCGGCAGGCGTGTCGGCATTGGCAATGTCTCGGGTACGGAAGCCGGCTTTCAGCACAGCATCCACTGCATTAATCACATCCAGCGATTCCTGCTTCATACCAAAGGAAATATCGAGCAGCAATGCGGCAGATAACACAGAAGCCATGGGGTTGGCCAAGCCTTTGCCGGTGATGTCGTGGGCAGAGCCGTGGATGGGTTCGTATACACCCGTGCCATCGCCTACAGAAGCAGAAGCCAGCATGCCCATAGAGCCTGCAATTTGAGAGGCTTCGTCGGTGAGGATATCACCAAAGAGGTTGCCGGTTACCACCACATCAAAACGGCGGGGGTCTTTGATGAGCAGCATGGCGGCCGCATCTACAAACTGGTGTTCCAGTTCTACTTCAGGATAATCTTTGGCCACTTCGAGTACCGTTTCCCGCCAAATGCGGCTGCTCTCCAGCACATTGGCCTTGTCTACACTCATCAGTTTTTTACCACGGGTCATGGCTGCCTCAAAAGCCTTGCGGGCAATGCGTTCCACTTCGTACTTGTAGTAAATCATGGTATCGTAAGCGGCTTTGCCGTCTTCGATACGTTCCCGTTTGCCAAAGTATACATCACCGGTGAGCTCTCTGAAAAACAAGATATCGGCACCGCGTAAAATTTCGGGTTTAATGCTGCTGGCATCGAGCAGTTCATCAAATAATTTGATGGGGCGCAGGTTGGCATACAAACCCAGCTCTTTGCGCATTTTCAGCAGGCCCTGCTCGGGGCGTACCTTGGCCGAAGGATCGTTGTCGTATTTGGGATGACCCACTGCACCAAACAATACCGCATCACTGCTGCGCATGATTTCCAATGAATCCGCAGGCAACGGATCGCCGGTGGCTTCAATGGCTACGTGTCCAATCAGCGCTTCTTCGTAGGTAAATGTGTGGCCATATTTTGCCGCAATTTTTTCCAATACTTTTTTGCCGACTGCGGTTACTTCTTTGCCTATCCCATCGCCGGGTACTACTGCTATGTGTTTTGTTGCCATTTGTGTTGATGATGTTTGTTGTTTGAAAGTTTCAGAGTTCACAAGTTGGTGAACAGCCTTAGGAACTGCATCCTTACTTCCTTATTTCTTATTGTTTATTTCCTTCTTCTACTCCCAAATCAAATTCAGCATTTTCTTCGTGGCTTTGATGGCAGAAACCGTTTGGTCACTGTCGAGGCCACGGGTCTTAAATTCCTTTCCGTTATGCTCCCAGGAAATGATGGTTTCGCAAAGGGCATCGGTTTTACCTCCGGGCGGAATACGCACCGCATAATCGGTGAGCACTGCCAGTGGTAGCTTCTTTTTGAGGTACACTTTCTTAATGGCGTTCATGAACGCATCGTACTGGCCATCACCCTGTGCATTTTCTTCAAATGCTTCATCATTGAAAATGATTTTTACTGTAGCCGATGGCTTGAGGCCCTTGCTATGGGTGAGCACATAGTTCTCTACTTTCACTTTTTCAATTACACTGGCACTGTCCAGCACATCGCTGATGATGTAAGGCAAATCAGCCTGAGTAACGGTTTCCTTACGGTCGCCCAGTTCGATGATGCGTTGTGTTACCCGCTTCAAATCTTCGTCGGCCAACTGAATGCCCAGCTGCGCCAGGTTGTTTTCAATATTGGCTTTGCCCGAAGTTTTGCCGAGTGCATATTTCCGTTTGCGGCCAAATCGCTCCGGCAGCAAATCGTTGAAGTACAGATTGTTTTTCTTATCGCCATCGGCATGTATACCCGCTGTTTGGGTAAATACGTTTTCGCCCACAATGGGTTTGTTGGGCCCCACCCTAAATCCGGAGAAGGTTTCAACGAGTTTACTCACCGAGTACAATGATTTTTCAACCACAGCTGTTTCTACGGTGGGCACATAATCGTTCAACACGGCAATCACACTGGCCAGTGGGGCATTTCCTGCCCGTTCGCCCATGCCATTTACCGTGAGGTGCAAGCCATGCACACCGGCTTTGATGGCCTCAAGTGCATTGGCTACGCCGAGGTCGTAATCGTTGTGGCCATGAAAATCGAAATGAACGCCGGGATAGCGCTGCACAATGGCGCTGAGGTAGTCGTAGGTTTCCGAAGGAATGAGTACGCCCAAGGTATCGGGCAGCAAAATCCGTTTTACCGGTAGTGTCGCTAAGAAGTCGAGGTAGCTGTACACATAGTCCGGACTATTGCGCATGCCATTGCTCCAGTCTTCGAGGTACACATTGGCCGTGATGCCCCGCTTGGCGGCCAGTGCTAGTACTTCGCCTACTTCCTGAAAATGCTGCGCCGGTGTTTTTTTCAGCTGGTGCTGCAAATGGTTGAGCGACCCCTTGGTGAGCAGGTTCATCACTTTGGCGCCTGCTTCTTCCATCCACTTAATGGATACATCGCCATCCACAAAAGTGAGCACTTCAATGCGGTCGAGCAGGCCATTGGTAGCTGCCCAGCCCGTTATTTTTTTCACGGCTTCCAGTTCGCCTTCCGATACCCGTGCAGAAGCAATTTCCACACGGTCCACTTTTACTTCGCCCAGCAAGAGCTGCGCAATGGTCAGTTTTTCGGATGGAGAGAAAGAGACGCCGTTGGTTTGTTCACCATCGCGGAGCGTGGTGTCCATAATTTCGATATGCTTCTTCATGCCGTGGGTTGTAAGTGCTGTTAATACAGCGATTGGGCAGCAAATGCCTTGATGTCTTCTTTAGCTGATTGCAGGTAATCGATGTCATCGAAACCGTTCATCATGTTGTGTTTTTTGTAGCCGTTGATGTCGAACGATTCTTGTTCGCCCGTAGCTACAATCGTTACTTTTTGCTCGGGCAGGTCTACTTTGATTTCCGTTTTCGGATCGGCTTCAATGGCTTTGAAAATCTTGTCGAGAAATTCGGCACTCACGGTTACGGGCAAAATGCCAATATTGAGTGAGTTGCCTTTGAAAATGTCGGCGAAGAAGCTGCTGATAACGCAACGGAAACCATAGTCGTAAATGGCCCAGGCGGCGTGTTCACGGCTGCTGCCACTACCAAAGTTTTTGCCCGCTACCAGTATTTTACCACTGAAGATGGGGTTGTTGAGCACAAAGTCTTGCTTGGGCGAATCGTCGTTGTTATATCGCCAGTCGCGAAACAAGTTGTCGCCAAAACCTTTGCGTTCGGTGGCTTTCAAAAAACGGGCAGGAATGATTTGGTCGGTGTCTACGTTTTCAATGGGCAGGGGTACTGCTGATGATTGAAGCACGGTGAATTTATCGTAAGCCATAGAGAATGTCTGATTTCGGATGTCTGATTTCGGATTTGTTTTACCACAGAGGAGAAGGAGGTATGCACGGAGGAAGGCGGAGGTTTTTAGCCCCCTCACCCCCGGAGGGGAAAGGAAGGTTGCTTTATGACTTTAGCCTTCGGCCTTATGCCTTACAGCAATTCCCTCGGGTCGGTTACTACGCCGGTTACGGCAGCGGCAGCGGCTACCAGCGGACTGGCGAGCAGCGTACGGGCACCGGGGCCCTGGCGACCTTCGAAGTTGCGGTTGCTGGTACTGACGGCATATTTACCGGCAGGTATCTTATCGTCGTTCATGGCCAGACAGGCAGAGCAGCCGGGCTGACGCAGCTGAAAGCCTGCTTCTGTCAAAATATCGTAAATGCCTTCTTCCCGAATCTGCGCTTCTACAATGTGTGAACCAGGCACAATCCATGCGGTTACATGATCGGCTTTTTTACGGCCCTTAACCACCGAAGCGAAGGCCCTGAAATCTTCAATGCGGCCATTGGTACAGCTGCCTACAAACACATAATCTACTTTTTTGCCCATCATGGCTTCGCCTTGCTGAAAGCCCATGTACGCCATCGATTTATCGAAGCTGGCCTGACCGCTGCCAATGGCTTCGGCGGTAGGAATGCTTTGGCTGATGCCAATGCCCATGCCCGGGTTGGTGCCGTAGGTAATCATGGGTTCGATATTGGCCGCATCAAACTGATACTCTTTGTCGAAGCTGGCGCCGGCATCGGTTTTCAGCGTTTTCCAGTAGGCCAGCGCCTTGTCCCAGGCTTCGCCTTTGGGGGCTTTTTCGCGGCCCTGTATGTAGTTGAAAGTAGTTTCATCGGGGGCAACCATACCGCCACGGGCACCCATTTCGATGCTCATGTTGCACACGGTCATGCGGCCTTCCATGGTCATGTTTTCAAACACATCGCCGGCAAATTCTACAAAGTATCCGGTAGCACCGGCAGCAGTGAGCTGGCTGATGATGTAGAGCACCACATCTTTGGGCACCACGCCTTTTTGCAGCTGACCGTTTACACTGATGCGCATTTTCTTCGGCTTGGGCTGCATGATGCACTGCGAAGAGAGCACCATTTCTACCTCGGAAGTACCAATGCCAAACGCAATGGCACCAAAGGCGCCGTGGGTGGAAGTATGCGAGTCGCCACACACAATGCTCATGCCCGGCAGGGTAATGCCGTTTTCGGGACCTACCACGTGTACAATACCATTTTTAGGGTTGTTGAGGCCCCAGTGCGAAATGCCGTACTTGGCCGAGTTGGTTTCCAGGGCCTTGAGTTGGTTGGCACTCAGCGGATCTTGCACGGGCAGGTGCTGGTTGATGGTGGGTGTATTGTGGTCGGCGGTGGCAAAAGTGCGTTCGGGGTACAAAACGCCAATGCCGCGTTGTTCCAGTCCCAAAAAAGCAACGGGGCTGGTTACTTCATGAATAAAATGGCGGTCGATGAACAATACATCGGGGCCGTCTTCAATTTTACGCACCACGTGGGCATCCCATACTTTGTCGAACAGCGTTGTAGCTTGATTACTCATTATGCGAACGGTTTGAATGATTCTTGATGTTTTTCCATTCATCAGGAGATATTATTGAAAAAATATCAACCAATAAATCTCAATACTTAAAAACATCGAACGGCCGCAAATGTAGCCGTTTCACCCCCTTTGGCACAAATCGTTTTTACTGGCAGATTACGCTGGCTAACAGGGGAAAATGGTTGGCAGTTGGTGGTTGATGGATGGTAGTTGAGAGATGTTGGATGACAGATGTTAGATGTTAGTTCGGCGAGTCAAAACCGAATTAAAACTACTTTTCTTTCCGTCTTCCGGTCTTTCATACTTGCCGCCCTTCGGCATTCCGATAGCTATCGGAATCAGGGCTTCAGCTTCTCTTCTTCCGGACTTTCTGACTTTCGGTCTTTCCGTCTTTCGGATTTTAACCTCACCCGTCCTCTCCACAGGAGAGGTGACGTAGAGTGGGATGGTTGAATTTGGTTGCCCTTCTTCGAACTTTGGACTTCCCACTCCCGACTTCCGGTCTTTCCGACTTTCCGTATTCGATGCCAGAGATGCTTCCATCGTCAGCATGACTATTTCTCCGATCTCCTGACTACCAACTCCGGACTTTCGGACTTTCGGTCTTCCCGACTTCCCGTCTATTTCAAGTACTGCTTTAAAAACTGCACAAAGCGGTACACATCGGCAAAGTTGCTGGCGAGGCCCAGCGAAATGCGGATGGCGCCCCGCATACGGCCGAGGGCAGTAATCATGTCTTGAAAATCGCCACCTGAGCGGCTGGTAAAGTAGGCCGATAGCTCATCGGTGCTGATGCAGTTGTTGATTTCGTCGATGCCGGGATTGCAGAAGCAACCGGTACGAAGTGAAATGTTTTCACGGTTGGCATCGGCCTCCACATGCAGGTAGGGCAATGCCACACCCGCACTATCAAACACATTGAAGATAATTGTGCCGCCACGGGCTGAGGTGTCTTTGGGGCCAAATACATGCACCAAAGCCTCGCCGTTGCTGTGGCGCAGGCTTTGCAGCTGCTGCAGCAACCAACCCGTAAGCATACTCACCCGGTTATGAATGGTATCAATACCGATATGATGGATGTGCTCGAAGCCAATTTTGAGTGCCGGAATGCCGAGATAGTTGAGGGTTCCGTCTTCAAAACGTTCATAGTTTTCGGCGAGGAAAAAGTTATCGCTGCTCACACTCACAAACTTGACAGTGCCGCCGGCAAACCATTGTTTGTGCAGCTTGTCGAATACTTTTTTGTGTACAAACAAAGCGCCTAAACCCGTGGGGTAACCGAATATTTTATAAAAAGACATCGACACAAACTCAGGCTTTACCACCGATAAATTGAGGCGATTGCTGGGCACAAAAGCGGCTGCATCCAGGAGCACATCCCAACCTAACGCATGGGCTTTCTCAATCCACTCTAAACTGTGCTGCACACCCGAAACATTCGACTGCGCCGGAAATGCAAAGAGCTTGTTTGTTTTATCGGGATGGGCTTCGAGGTATTGCTGCAGCTGGCTTTCATTCACCCGCAGGTCTTCAATATCTACCGGGCTGTAGGTATGCGAAGCGCCTTTCATTTTGCAATACTCCCGTATACCGTTCACAGAGTTATGATTGTCGAACAGGAGCAAAAAATGGCCATTGTCGTGAAAGGGATAGCCCTCACCAATAATCTTCAATGCTTGTGAAGCGTTGGCCGTAAAGACGAGGTGATAATCATGTGCCTGAAAATAATCGATGATGTATTGGCGGGTTTCATCAATCAGCTTGCCTGCTAATTGAGACGTAGGATTGGTGCTGTGCGGATTGCCAAACACCGATTGCTGTAAGAGTTCTAAATGCCGCTGCACTTGTGAAGCAGCATACAAATTGCCGCCGGTATAATCTAGGTACAAATGACCTTGTGCATCGAGGCGGTTGTACTCCGTGGCCCGCATATCATCGAGCAGTTGGGTACTGTGGAAATCGGGGTACTGTTGTAAGAAGGATACTTGTGCCTGCTGCAGGCCGGCAGTAGTTGGTTGGGCAATCATAAGAACGGCGTTGTGGCCGCAATGCTCCGAAAAAACCCCGACTTGTTGGGTGACAAAGGTCAGCCGGTTTTGCGGCGCAGGTGCCGCAGCTGCTGTAGAGCGGCGGGCACAAAATATTTCCACGGCGTGGTGTTCATGAGGCGCAGCTCCTGCCACAGGCTGGTTTGGTTGTCTAAAAAACGGAGCACACGGGCCGCAGGATTGCGCTGAAACAATTGGAAAAAGACATCGGCACCGGGCAACTTTCGCTCATGTAAAATTTGCAGCAGCACACTATCGTAAAAATGAAAGCGCTGCTGCATGGGCAGTGCCGTTGATTGATTGTTGAGCAAGGCTTTTACAAGTTGTTCGCTGTGCTGCTGAATGTGCTGAAAGGTGTACCCGGTAGATGCTTTGGTACGGCCACCAGCAGTACCGATGTAAGTAACACAACCTTCTTGTGCAGGAAACCGCAGGTTGGTCATGGGTATGATGCCATTCTCTACTTCGCTGATGTGAAAGCTGTGCAGCTTCAATTCATCTTGCATGAATTGCTGCAGGCCTGCATCGTACTGCTCATTGGTGAGTACTTCTTCGGTGAACAACGTGTATTCTACCAACGCCTTTCGTTTGCTGAGTGGCAGCACGTACATAAATGCGCATCCGTGCTCCTGGCTTACCCGAAAGTTCATGAGGTCGGCGGCGGCTTCGTCAAACACATCTTCTTCCGTTTCGATAAACCAACCGCGAAAATGTTGCAGCAGGTAAAACTCATCGGGCTGCATTACCGGCTCTTGCAAGAGCACCGATGAAAAAATATGTGTGGCTTTGAAAGTACCGCCACCGGTGGTGATGATGCCGTTGGCTGCATCAACGGATTGCACATTGCCATAGTGCAATTGCACATTGGGCGCTGCTGCCAACTGCTGCATGCCATGCTTGTAAAAATCGATGCTGCGAATCATTTTGTACGCATAACCATCGAGCTGCAAGGGCAAGGCGCCTTGCGGATGTTTCACCCACAATTGCTGCCAGCTGTGGTGCACCAAATGCTCAAAGTAACCAGGTTGTTTTTCCCAAAAGCACCAGGTACGATCGTTGCCTGCTTTGGGGGCTTTATCGATGACTAATATTTTTTGTTGTCCCAAACGAGGCTCAGCGGCCATGCGTACCGCCAACGACAAACCCGCACAACCGGCACCGAGAATGATGTGGTCGAACTGCTGCATAGGATTACCGGAAGTTGAAGGGAGTGACACAACGAAGTTGAATAGGATTACTGCAGCTGGTGCACAAAATAATTACGCTTTGGATGCCTGCTGTCGTTGCCTGTCGGCACGTACTTTATCCCAGTAGGTTTTGGCTACGTAGAGCATGCCGAAACTTTCGCCGTCTTCTTTGCCAATGTGCTTGTGGTGCATTTTGTGTGCCCACCGAATGGTGCGAACGTATATGTTATTGCTGCGGGTAAACCATTTGAAGCGTTGGTGAATAATGACATCATGCACCAGGAAATACGCAAAGCCGTACATGGCAATACCAAAGCCTATGGCGGCGGCCCAATAAACGCCGTTTTGCAAACCCAGCATGATGCAGAGCCAGCTGGGAATGGCGAAGATGAGGAAGAAGGCATCGTTCTTTTCGAACACATGGCCACGGGGGTTGTGGTGGTCTTCGTGGAGGTACCACAAAAAACCATGCATCACGTATTTATGCGTAGCCCAGGTAATGCCTTCCATGGCGAAAAATGTACCGAGAGTAATGAGTATCCAAAGTGACCAATGCATATGTATTAGTTTACGAGTTGATTAGTTTACGAGTTCACAAGTTCGAAAAGATTTGTCTTTGGTCTTCGGACTACCGTCTCCAGTCTTTCCGACTTTTTATCCCACCGTTCGCAGTAGCAAAAAGAACATGAACTGTATGAGTAACAAATGCACAGCGAAGAGGTTTTGTTTGCGAAAAGGGAATTGATGAAACAAGACCAAGATAACCACACTAACGAGGTACCATGTAAGATAATTGAATAGCGGGATTTCGCCGCCGGCCCACTGCCAATAGCCCAAGGATACGGCTACGGGTTCTAGCACCCAATCGAATAGCACCGCCAGCATAGCACCATCTAACACGACAGACACGGCCTGCCAAATTTTGGGCATGTTGGCCGCACGGCTATTGGGCCGGTTGAGCAGCCAATGATGCAGCATGTGCATGGCCACGCCTACACAGTACGTAGTCACCAACCACTGCACACCAATGAGCAACGGAACGCCATTGATACCCCAACCCATGACACTGCCATAGCTGTAATTGCCAAACAACAATCCGGTGGTAACGCCGATATATTCAGTGCCAAAACCAATAACTGCAGCGGCAATGGAGTACCACCAAAACCAGCGGTTTTTGTCGGGCTGCGTCCACAGCACTAAGGCCAGGCAAACCAACAAGTTGAGCCAGGTAAGGCTGATGAAAAACGTGCTCTTGAAAATGCCGATAGCAATAAAGCCAGATACATGAAAGGCCAGTGCAATGATGAAGGCCCATTTTTCCCGAACGGGCTGCGACAGGCCGGCGAGATTAGTGATGGGCAACATGGTTTGTCTTGTATTGTTGTTGAATAAGATTGGCGGTGATGGCTGCGCTTTGCATGCAGAGGGGAATACCGCCACCGGGATGCACACTTCCACCTACAAAATAAAGCCCTTGTATTTGTGCACTATCGTTGGCGTGGCGTAAAAATGCAGCCATACGACTGTTGCTACTGGTGCCATACAAGCTCCCCATATAGCTGGCGGTGCGTTGCTCAATGGTTACAGGATCGAGCACTGCTTCTGTTTCGATGAGAGCTTCAACATCGCACTGCAGTTGTGCACTCAGTTTGCTGATGATGCGTTGCCGGGCTTCCGGAATCCATTCGCTCCAAGGCTGGCCTACATTGGCCGGCGCATTGATCATCACAAACCAATTTTCCTTGCCTTCGGGTGCCTGTCCACTTTCCATTTTGGAAGTGATGTGGATGTACACCGTTGGGTCGTGGTAAAAGGATTTGGTTTGAAACAGATGCCGAAACTCTTCAGCATAATTATCGCTGAAGAAAATATTGTGCAGGCCCAGTTGTGGAAAGGATGTTTTGATGCCCCAGTAAAAAATAAGAGCACTACTGCTGCGTTCCTGCTTCAATACTTTTTGGGCTGCCAGTTCATTGCGCAGCAAATGTTTGTACGTAAAATAGACGTCGGCATTGCTCACAATTAAATCAGCCATGATGTTGCGGCCATTCACTACTACTCCTTCTGCTTTGCCGGCAGATTCTATAATGCGATCGACTTTGCTGTTGAAATGAAACTGAACGCCTTTCTTTTCGGCCAACCGATGCAACGCATTGGTAATGCTAATCATGCCGCCTTTAGGATAGAAGGTGCCTTCATTCAATTCAAGGTGCGGAATGAGGCTGAGCATGCCCGGCGCCTTATAAGGATTGCTGCCATTGTAGGTAGCATATCGATTAAACATCTGTACGGCTTCTTTCGTCGTAAATGCCTGCTCGTTGTAGGCATTCAAACTACCCATGAGCAAGCTCTTGCTGCTATGCTTTATGGCTGTAGCCACATCCTTCCAGCTAAACTGCCGCCAATGGCGCAGGCTTTTTTCTACAAACAGTTTTCCAATCTTGTTGTAGGTGGTAGCGGAGCGTTGCAGATAGGCATGTACGTTGGCTGCTGGTTCGCCCAGTTGGGTTTCCATTTCTGCAGCAAACCTGCTATGATCGGCCCAAGCGGTTACTTGTTTGCCATTGGCAAAAAAATAGCGGCAGGCTACGTCTGACTGTACGTATTGAAAATAATCCTGAATGGGTTCGTTGGCGAGAGCAAACAATTCTTCAATGTATTGCGGCTGGGTAAACAAAGAAGGGCCCGCATCAAATGCATAACCATCTTGCTCAAACCAACTGAGTTTACCACCAGGATAGCTGTTACTTTCAAACACTTGCACCTGCCAGCCTTGCACTGCCAGGCGAATAGCAGTAGCCAATCCGGCTATGCCTGCTCCCACAATGATTGCCCGGCCTTTGCTACTCATCTCCTAATTGTTTTTATTGCTAACTCATTTGCAGTTATGCAGGCGTATTTGCATTCAGGTGTTGCGCTACCAATGGTAGGGCTATCTTAAACCATTCTGTGTATTTGTGTGCCGAAGTAGCCATGTCGGCATTGATTTCTTCAATGGAACGAAAAGTGTAAGCGGCTACTTCTGCCGGATCCGGTTCGATGGTAGCATCATCAATTTCACCAATGAACACGTGATCAAATTCGTATTCGTACAGGCCATTGTCGAAGCTGGCCTGATAGGTAAAATGAAAAGCTTTTTCAACGGGCACACTAATGCCCATTTCTTCTTTCAGCCGACGGGCGGCCGCATCAGCTACGAGCTCGCCGGGGTAAGGATGACTACAACAGGTGTTGGTCCACAAGCCGGCACTATGGTACTTGCTGTGTGCCCGTTGCTGCAGCAACAAGCGTTGTTGTTTATCAAACAAAAAAATACTGAAAGCCCTGTGCAAATGAGGCGACTGATGAGCCGCCATTTTTTCCATGGTGCCTATGGGTTCATCTTGCTCATTTACCAGTATTACGTCGGGCGATGCTTGAATCATAATGCAAACAAAGGCAAAAGCAGCAACATGCATGCCCTTACCCAAAAAGAAAACTTATAAAATATTGAACTGGCTGCGCAGGCCTGCTTTGGCCACAATCATGGCTTTGCCATAGTTGGGTATACGGATGCGTTCTTCCAAAATGCGGCGGGCTTCCAGCCGCTTTATTTTTTTGAACAGCGAGAGGTAATACTTGTAGGCAACGTACACACCAAACCTTGCTTTCATGGGCAGCTGAATGATACCTTGGTAAGCATCTTTAAAATCTGCTTCAATGTCGGCCTCAATCTGGCGCTTTTCTTCGTTGGTAAAATTGCGAAAATCGCAGTCGGGAAAATACACCCGATCCATGCCTTCGTAATCGGCTTTCACATCCCGCAAAAAATTCACTTTCTGAAAGGCGGCGCCCAAACTGCGGGCCGGATCTTTTAGTTTGTCGTACAAGTTTTTATCGCCATCGCAAAAGACCTGCAGGCACATAAGGCCTACCACTTCTGCACTGCCATAAATGTATTGCTGATAGCCACTGGCATCATACACTTTTCTGCTCAGGTCGAGCTCCATGCTATAGAAAAAAGCTTCTATCAAATGGCGGTCTACATGGTATTGATTAACTGTGAGCTGGAAGCTATGCAATATGGGATTGAGACTGATGCCTCTTTCCAAAGCAGCATAGGTTTCTTTTTTAAATTCCTGAAACAATTGCTGCTTATCGAAGTCGTGAAAAGTGTCTACTATTTCATCGGCAAAGCGAACAAAACCGTAAATATTGTGAATGGGCTGCCGCAGATCCTGATGCAACAATCGGATAGCACTGCTAAACGAAGTGCTGTATCGCTCCGTGGTTACTCGGCTGCAGATTTCGCTTACCTGGTGAAACAATTGCATCATACTTGAGTGCCTTGGTTTTTATCGGATGAAGATTGAAGGCATTGTAACAATCAATCGAGCATTCGGTTTGAAGAGTTAGCTAAAATTTTGGTTGATGAGTGTGGCTACCACTTCGCCGCTGATAAGGCTGGGTGGTACACCAGGGCCGGGCACAGTAAGCTGACCGGTATAATACAAGTTATCAATCTTTTTGCTTTTAGCCGTAGGTTTCAAAATAGCTGTTTGCATGAGTGTATTGGCCAGTCCGTAAGCATTACCACGAAAGGCATTGTAGTCGTGCACAAAATCGCTGAGGGCAAAGGAGCGGTAATACACAATATCGTCTTTGATGGTTGTGCCCAGCCGCTCTTCAAAACGCTCTATGATTTGCTGAAAATAGCGTTGGCGCAACGCTTCATCGTCGCCCTCCAACCCTGTTGCTACCGGTATCAAAAAGAACAGGTTTTCGCCATCGGCAGGTGCCTGGCTGGCATCGGTTACAGAAGTGGCACTTACGTAAAACAGCGGTTTGTTTGGCCAGCGGGGCGTAGCATAAATGTCTTGTGCGTGGGGCGCAAAAGACGTATCAAAAAACAGTGAATGATGCTTGAGACCCGGCACCTTTTTCTTGAGACCCACATAGTACAACAAACAACTGGGCGCCATCACCCGACTGTTCCAGTAGCTGCTGCTGTAGCTCTGGTATTGCGGCTGCAACAGTTTGGTTTCAGTAAAATGATAATCGGCACCACTCACCACCACATCGGCTTCCAATACAACGGGTGTGCCTTTGTGCAAAGCCGTTACCGACCTGGCTTGCTTGCCTGTTACATCAATTGATTGTGCATCGTGCTCAAACAGAAATTGCACCCCCAGCTCTACCGCCATTTTGTACATGCCTTCGGCAATTTTAAACATGCCGCCCTCCGGAAACCAGGTGCCGCCTTTAATATCGGCGTAGTTCATGAGGCTGTACAAAGCAGGGGTATCTTCGGGCAGGGCACCTAAAAACAGGGCCGGAAACTCCAGCAATTCTCTTGTTTTAGGATGTTTGAAATGCTTACCGAAATGCTTTTTGATAGATGTAAACACATCCAGGCGAAACACACCTTTCAGTAAGTCTTTGTCTAAAAACTCGGCTATGCTTTGGCCGGGTTTATACACCAGTTTGTTGATGCCTATTTCGTATTTGTACGCCGCTTCGGCCATTACTTTATACAAGGCGGCGGTGGCACCGGGCTCTACGCTTTCCAGCATGGCGGCCAGTTCGCTATAAGTAGCAGGTATGTCCCAATGGTCGTCGGGCCAGTACACCCGGTACGATGGGTCGAGGCGAATGAGCTTGTAATAATCTTCTACTTTGTGGCCGAAGCTGGCAAAGTAGCGTTCAAAAACATCGGGCATCCAGTACCAGCTGGGGCCCATGTCGAAGGTGAAACCATCCACTTCAAACTTGCGTGCCCGGCCACCCGGCAGGGTATGTTTTTCTACCACCGCTACCTGCCAGCCGCTTTTGGCCAAAAAACTGGCAGCCGACATTCCTGCAAATCCACTTCCTATTACTACTGCTTTCTTATTCAACGTGTTGGCTTTGTATAATAAAAAATGTCCCGTCAGTTTTGTTTAACGGGACATGGAAAATAGTTGAAAAAAGTTGAAACCGCTTAATGACGTTCCAGATGGGCTTTTAGGAGTTTTCTGGCAAAGTGTATGCGGCTCTTAATGGTACCCAGCGGCTCCTGCAGCATATCGGCAATTTCATGGTACTTGTATCCATCGAAGTACAACATGAATGGCTTTTTGAATATTTCCGGAAGGCTTTCCAGCGCCTTGTTGATTTCCTTCAACTTCATATTACCCTCAGCAGGATTGGCCACTACAGATTGATTGTAGTTGAGTAAAAATTCGTTTGGGGTGCTATCAAAAATGGTATGCTGCTTGGCTTTTCTACGATAATTGTTGATGAAAATGTTGCGCATGATGGTATACAACCATGCTTTAATATTTGTACCAACGTTGTACTTTTCTTTATTGGCTAATGCCCGGTACATGGTTTCCTGCAACAGGTCATTGGCTGTCTCATGGTCGCGGGTAAGCGTAACCGCAAATGGCCTGAGAAAATCGGCATTATCCAGCAGCAACTTATCAAATTCTACAGTAGACATATCCGCAGGTGTTTAATTATTAGAACGTGAAGTTAAACACAAATCCTTCATCTTTCCAAGTATTTTGTTTAAAAAATCAAAAAAAAGGTAAAACAAAACTGTTTTACCTTTTTCACATCCCTTGCAAGGGTTGCCAAAGTTGCCATCCGGTAAAAATAACCGGTTACAACATAGCTATGTATTCCATTACCTCAGATAGGGAGGTTTTGACTTGCACATTTGCCGGCAGCTTTTTCTTGTACGATTGGGTAAGCTGACCAGAAACAATAACCCTGCTTGCCGGCAGTTTTATGCTGATGGCTTGCAAAAACCGATCGAAATTGAAGTTGTTGGCTACCGATGTAAGATGCGTATAAATAAAATCGGGTTTTTTAATGTCAGCTACATAGGTTAGGTCTTTCAGCGGCACATTAGCCCCCAGGTACCAAACCTTTATCCCACGGCTCTTCAACAAGTAATAGATAAACAGCAGACCAAGTTCGTGGTGCTCCCCTTCTGGCAAAAAAAGCAGCAAGGCCTTGTCGCTTTGGAAATGTGAGCCGGTACTTTCAATGCCTACTATCAGTTTTTGGCGGATAATATTGGTAACCAAATGCTCCTGAGCAGGGTTAATATGGTTGGTAATCCACAGAATACCAATCTTTTCAAGAAAAGGAAAGATGATTTGGGTGATGGTTTTTTCAATACCACGTGCCATGATGAAATTCTCCAACGTCTCCTCAAATTCATCAATATTCAGCTCAATCATTGATTGAATCAGCTCGTTGATGATGCGTTCCTGCTGGGCCTGAACCTGCGACAGGGAAAGGATTTTTTCCCGCATTTCATCCTGATTCATCTTATCGATGTGCGAAATTTTGAACCCATACTTATTCAGCAGGGCCACATTCAATAAGGTTTTCAGTTCCTGATTGTTGTAGTAGCGAATGTTTGTATCCGTACGTTGCGGATTGAGAAACGTGTAGCGCTGTTCCCAAATCCGGATGGTATGGGCTTTGATGCCAGAAAGATTTTCTAAATCCTTGATTGTAAACGCATCCATGACAAAATGAATTTGATGGTCTGTCCGGAACACTATAGTTCCGGGCCGGTTGCCTCACTTTTACTTACCAAATACAAGGTAGCCCTTCAAATTGTTTTAAATTTCCAATATGAAGTTAAACACAAATATATACCGAGGCTGCGGGCTACGCTACATCTTCAGCAGACTTTTGTACAGCAAATTCAAATCTGCCACCTGACGTTCTTTTCGAAACTGTGCCTGGGCAAATGCCTCTCCAGCCTTACCCATGGCCAACCTTTGGGCATTATTGTTGAGTAACTGACTAATGGCATCACACAGGTGGCCCGCATCATGCTGCTTTACTGTAAGGCCGGTTTCTCCGTTTCTTACAATATCATCTATGCCACCAGCCTTGGTACTTACCACAGGCTTTCCTGCTGCCTGTGCTTCCATCAGCGATACCGGTGTGCCCTCATTGTGCGAAGTAAGCACTACCATATCCAGGCCGGCCATTGCTTTGTCAACTTCTGTAATCCATGAAGTAAAAATGAGGGTAGCCTTGCGGGGCTCCTCCGGAAAAAAAGTATAATCTATATCAAGGCGGTCGCATTGCTGTTGCAGTTTGCGGCGCAAATGTCCATCGCCCACAATAAAAAACCGGGCCTGCGGAAACTGGGGGTGCAGCTGCGCCACTACCTGCAAAAAAAGGTCGTGGTTTTTGATGGGCACAATCCGTCCCACAATGCCAATGGCCACTTCGTCTTCATCAAGCTTGTACCGGCTTCTGAAAAATGATCTTTTGCTGTCCTGCTGTTCGGTAAAAGCGTCGAGCTCAATGCCCAACGGAACTACATGTACTTTTTGCAATGGGCAAATACGGTATTGCGCTACTATTTGCTGTTGCTGCATGCTGCTGAGGGCAATGATGCGGGTCGTTTTCTTGGCCAGCCATCGCTCCATATACACAATAAACCGGCTAACAAAAGTAGAATAGTACCCATGAAACATGAGCCCGTGAAAAGTATGTACAAGCACAGGCACCCGCTCTGCAGCTGCGGCCAAACGGCCAATTAGCCCCGCTTTGGCAGTATGGGTATGTACAATATCGGGTTGAAAACGGCGCAGTACTTTGCGCAACTGACGGTAGGTTTTCCAGTCTTGCCAGAGATGAATGTTGCCACTGAAGCCTTGTATTCTTTCGTGCCTGATAGAGGGTAGATGCTCAGTAAGGTAGGCCGCTTCGAACTCATCTTTCTGACCACCACCGGTTATCAGCAGTAGTTCGTGCTCTTGTTGTAAATGGCGGGCCGCCTGCAATGTATCCATGGTGGTACCGCCTATCACCAGCCTGCCCAGTATGATTGCAATTTTTGCCATAAAGTATGCAGCAGGCAATGTACTACTACAAATGGATTTTATAATAGCGGAGGTACCAATCGACAAAATAGCCCACCCCTTCTGGCACAGAGACGGTGGGTTTATAGCCCACATCTTCCATCAACGATTGTACATCGGCAAAAGTGCGGGGCACATCGCCCGGCTGCAGGGGCAGCATGTTTTTAATGGCTTTTTTGCCCAGTTTGTTTTCGATGGCCTCGATGTATGCGGTGAGTTTTACCGGCGCATTGTTGCCAATGTTGTAAATACGGTATGGAGCTGAACTGCTATCCGATTCGGGATGAGCTGCATCCCAATCGGGGTTGGGTGTTGCAGGTTGTTGCAATACCCGCACCACGCCTTCTACAATATCGCCCACATAGGTAAAATCACGTTCCATATTGCCGTGGTTAAACACGTCGATGGGCTTGTTTTCTACAATGGCTTTGGTAAACAATGACAGCGCCATATCGGGCCGGCCCCAAGGGCCATACACGGTAAAAAAGCGAAGCCCTGTAGTTGGTATTTTGTACAAATGACTGTACACATGGGCCATCATTTCGTTGGCCTTTTTGCTGGCAGCATATAAGCTTACAGGATGATCGGCGGGCTGATCGGGCCGGAATGGAATGGATTCATTTAACCCGTACACACTACTGCTGCTGGCATATACCAGGTGCCCGATATTGTGGTGGCGGCAACACTCCAGTATGTTCATGAAGCCTACAATATTGGCATCAATATAATTGTACGGATGGGTGATGCTGTAACGAACACCGGCCTGTGCAGCCAGGTTGACCACGGCATCAAAAGCAAACTGCGCAAAGAGTTGTTGCAAAGGCTCCCGATCCTCCAGCTTCATTTGTATAAACTGAAAGGATGTATAGTGGCTACTGTGCAGCAGATCGCCGGAGTGTTCATGCCCAATGGCAATGCCCAGCTGCCGCAGCCGGTCGTGTTTGAGCTCAACCGGATAATAATCGTTGAGGCTATCCAGGCCCACCACTTCATGCCCGTCTTTGAGCAATCTTTCGGTAAGATGATAGCCAATAAAACCAGCCGCCCCGGTCACCAATACTTTCATAGATACAATTTGGTTATTCGACCAAATGCGGCCCAGCCAACATTAGCTACTATTCGGTTATCACCAGGCTAACGACTGCACATGAACGAAGTCGGCAAAAATACAACCTTGCCTTTTAGCGGCTGTAACAATGAGCACACGTTAACTTAAAACTGGCTTTACCAGTGCATACACCTCGCTGATGCCGTCGCGAAGTTCAATTTTATGTTTCCAACCCAAGGCGTGAATGCGGCTCACATCCAACAGTTTGCGGGGTGTGCCGTCGGGCTTGCTGGTATCAAATTCAAGTTGGCCTTCAAAGCCTACCACTTCTTTTACCATTTGCGCCAGCTCGGCAATGCTGAGGTCTTCGCCGGTGCCAATGTTGATGGGGCCTGGTTCATCAAAATGCAGCATCAGGTGCAAGCAGGCGGCTGCCAAATCATCGCTTTGCAAAAACTCCCGCTTGGGTGTGCCCGTGCCCCAAATGGTTACATGGGGTTGGCCAGTTACTTTGGCAGTGTGCATTTTGCGAATGAGTGCCGGTAGTACGTGGCTGTTTTGCAAATCGAAATTGTCGTTGGGCCCATACATATTGGTAGGCATGGCCGAAATAAAATGACAACCGTACTGCTGCCGATAGGCATCACACATTTTAATGCCCGCTATTTTGGCAATGGCGTAGGCATCGTTGGTAGGCTCCAGCGGGCCTGTCAGCAGGTATTCTTCTTTTATAGGTTGTGGACAAAGCTTGGGGTAAATACAGCTTGAACCGAGGAACAACAACTTTTTTACACCATGCACATAAGCCTGGTGAATGATGTTGTTTTGAATGGCCAGATTTTGGTACAAAAACTCGGCGGGGTAAGTGCTGTTGGCAATGATGCCACCCACTTTGGCTGCTGCTACAAATACATACTCCGGTTTTTCGGTGGCAAAAAATGCTGCCACTGCATCCTGCTGGCGCAGGTCTAATTCGGCAGATGTACGCAGCACCAAATTGCTGTAGCCATCTTCCTGTAGTTTTTTACAAATAGCCGAACCCACCAGCCCCCGATGACCGGCCACAAAAATTTTCGCTTGCTTTTCCATGCTGTTGGCGGCGGTTTATTCGTACTGATTTAACACCTGAAAGCCTTGGTCTTTCAGCAACTTTTCGCGGCGAAACAAAGCCAGATCGCTGGCTACCATTTCTTTTACCAATGCCGGCAAATCGTATTTGGGCTGCCAGCCGAGTTGCGTTTTGGCCTTGGTAGGGTCGCCAATCAGCAGGTCTACTTCGGTTGGGCGATAGTAAGCGGCATCAATAGCCACAACTACTGTACCGGGCTGCACTTTAATGTCGGGCGATGCTACGGCTTTCACCACTGCTTTTTCGTCGGCACCGCTGCCGCTGAATTCGAGTTCGATACCAGCTTCGGCAAATGCCATGCGTACAAACTCCCGAACGGTAGTGGTAATGCCGGTGGCCACCACATAATCTTCCGCTGTTTCTTGCTGCAGCATCAGGTACATGGCTTCTACATAATCTTTGGCATGGCCCCAGTCGCGTTGCGCTTCGAGGTTGCCCAAAAAGATTTTATCCTGCATGCCCAAGGCAATGCGGGCTACACCGCGGGTTATTTTGCGGGTTACAAAGGTTTCGCCCCGCAGCGGACTTTCGTGGTTGAACAGGATGCCATTCATGGCAAACATGCCGTAGGCTTCGCGGTAGTTTACCGTTATCCAGTAGGCATACAATTTTGCCACCGCATATGGTGAACGGGGATAGAAAGGCGTCCGCTCAGACTGGGGCACTTCCTGCACCAGACCGTAGAGTTCGCTGGTGCTGGCCTGATAAAACTTCGTTTTTTTGGTAAGGCCCAAAATGCGGATGGCTTCCAGAATACGCAGGGCGCCTATGGCGTCGGCATTGGCGGTGTACTCCGGTGTTTCAAAGCTCACTTTTACATGGCTTTGCGCAGCCAGATTATAAATTTCGTCGGGCTGCACTTCCTGTATTATCCGAATGAGGTTGGTGCTATCGGTAAGGTCGCCGTAATGCAGCTTAAACTGCACGTTAGATTCATGAGGATCCTGATAGAGATGGTCAATTCTATCGGTATTGAACATGGAGCTGCGGCGTTTTACGCCATGTACGTAGTAGCCTTTGCTGAGTAATAATTCGGCCAGATAAGCGCCGTCTTGCCCGGTGATGCCGGTGATGAGTGCTGTTTTCATGAGGTAGGCGGTAAGGTTATAATTACTTGTATGCTTTTCAAGGTTTTGCAAGATACTGTTTGAATTTGCGGGCTATTTTAAACCAGACTGTAAAGAAATATGGTTTCAAACCATTTACCCTCCAAGCTTCGTGATTTTCGAAAAAAGAACGCTTACGGTTGTTGACAGAATGGTTGGAATATCCGCCCATTCGCATTTTTACCAAAACATGTGGAATATAGCTGACTGTGAGCTGATGCTTAACGATTAGCCGAAGCATATACTCATAGTCCGAAGCAACGGGAAAACGCAGGTCGTACTTACCACATTGCTCCAACACACGACGGGAGACATAAAAAGTAGGATGTGGTGGCATCCATCCATAATAGAAGTCTTTGGCGGTACCCTTGCCCGATTTCCAATAGCGAACCACTTTGTTGGTATCAGTCTGATCTACATACACCAAATCGGCGTACACACAATCACATGCCTGATGAGAAAAAGCTTGAACAACCCGGCTTATGCTCTGCGTATCTGCCAGCAAATCATCGGAGTTTAATATGCCTATCACATCTCCTTTTGCCATGGCTAAGCCTTTGTTCATGGCGTCATAAATGCCTTTATCGGGCTCGGATATGGAAGTGGTTACAACATCGGCATACCGTTGTACAATGGCCATGGTATTGTCTGTTGAGCCTCCGTCTACCACTACGGATTCTATAAATGGATAATCCTGGTCACGAATGCTTTGCAGGGTATCGGCAATGGTTTGGCCACTATTGAAACAAACGGTAATTATGGATACAGTCATGTTTGATTCCTTGCTATTTACCGTTTTTTTGAACACTTTCTTTATACCAGGCTACCATTTTTGCCAATCCTTCTTGTGTGGTGTATTTTGGCTTGAAGCCGTCGGCAAAAATTTGTTGTGCCTGATGATAGGTTTGAGTACCATATTTTTTTACCCGGTGGCTGGAAATCGGCAGGTCTTTGCCCGACAATTTTATAAGCAGGTCAAATGGTTTGGCCATCATGAGCAGTAAGCCCATGGGAATACTTTTGGGCTTGGGCTTACCTAAAGCAGCGGCTATGGTAAGGCCAATTTCGGCGGTACGCAGGTGTGGCTGATCGGCGTAGTTGTAGATATGAATGCCGCTACCTTTAAATTGCATCAGGTACCATGTTACTTCTACCAGGTTTTTTACATAAGCTATGGATTTGATATTATCTCCTTTGCCTACGTTGAAGTATAATCCTTTGTTGATTTGATCAATCAACCGAAACATATTGGCCACATTGCCTTCGCCAAAAACGAGTGCCGGCCGAATTATGATGATGGTACGGCTCTCATCTTGCTGCCACCAGCGGCTAAGTACCTGCTCGGCCGCTAGCTTGGACGCTCCGTAATCATTGCTTGGATGGGGCAAGGTTTTATCGTTGGTAGGCGTTGCACTATCTCCATAAACAGCTACAGAAGAATAGAAAATGAACTTTTTGATACCATACTCACCTGCCAACTGACTTACCAAGGCAGTGCCATTTTCGTTAACTTCAAAATATTCTTCTTGTTCAATGCCAAAATCTTTGTGGGCTGCAGCCAGGTGCAACACACAATCGAAACGATGCTGCTCAAATATGGGCCGCATGTCGGTTTCGTTTCTTACATCTGCTTTTATATAAATGGTATTTGGTAGAATTTGCTGTGACGACTGAATATCGGCTACTACAAATTGCGTGTCAGGAAACATGGAAAGTATGTGTGTACCAATAAAACCTGCGCCACCTGTGAGCAATATAGAGTGCTTTGTTGCCATGAGTTTTTTATGATTCAATACAGGACGACCGTCTGAGTGTCATCTTTTCAGTTGCCCGATGCGGTAGAATTTGGGGCGTAAAGATAGGCAGCGACTCCATACAGCATCATCCCCTTTATGGGGTATGAATTATTTCTGCCTCTAATCTGACATGTCTTTATACTTCCACAAATTCATTAAACAGTTTGCCAGATACTTTTTGTACCAATCGCCTCAAACTTCCTGCTTTAAAATTCAGTGTTTGTACAATGCGGTTTTCGTAGCCATAGCCTTCAATTTGGTTGATGTACTGCTTATACAATGCCAGTACATCCGCTTTTATAGAGACAAAAAACTTAGCGGTATTGGTATGCCAGCTTGTTGCCCCTGTTTTCATTAACGAAGAAAAATGAAACACCACCAATGGTTTACCATTGGCCAAAAAAGTTCCGTTGCGCCGGGTAATGCGGATATTATTGAGGTTCCAAGGGGCTACATCGATACATTTATTCGTTACAATTTTTAGTGACGGGTACAGGCCCGGCCATTTGTCTAAAAAAATTTGATCGCTGAAAAAACTGTGTGGATAGCCCGGCATACCCGGGTACCAGCTTTCACAATCCTGCTTCCAGCTACGCAGGCATTTCAGACCTTCCTCATTTTTTACAAACCCATTGATGGCTACATTAAAGTGACCATAATGAGTGGCAATTAGCTGATGTAGCGGGTTGAAGTGATGTGAACAGATTAGTATGCTGTGTTCTCCCATTTCTTGCAGTAAAACATCGGCAGATTGCAAAAAATACAAGTCGGCATCGAGGTAAAAAAGGCGGGTGAGATTGGGCCTTGTTTCAAAAAGATACAGGCAGATATTGGGGGTGATGGAAAAGTAAAACTGTTTTTTATCGGCATACTTCAACACGTCGATATCGAAATACGTTTTATACTCCTGCAGACTGATGAGTTCTACCACAGGGTCGTTGCGTTTTTCCAATTCGGTATAAGCCTTATCATCCAGTGCCAATACTGTTATTGAAAACTCGGGGGTGTGGGCTTTTAAGGAATCGATGAGGGCTAAGCCCTTCGGTAAAAAACCACTATCGAAATAGGTACAGAAATGTAACATGCTAATCTTTTTTGTACAGCCAAAACACCGGTTTACCTTCTATCATATGAAAAGTAAGTTGAAAATACCGGGCTGCCAGCTTTCGGAATAATCCGAGTGACCGGTTGTAGCCACAAAAAGTCCGGGGGCGCCGTTGAAGTATGCTTTTCAGAAAAATATAAGCTTCTATAATTGCTGCTTTGGGGGTAAGCAATTGCGCAGGTACCATACAAATATGTTGCACCTTCAGCCGATGCAACCGGGCGAAAATTTGCTCCAGTTGTGCATCGGTAAGTTCTGTATCTATCCGGCCCAAATACACCACCGTACCGGGTGAAATTGCAGGGTCTTGGTTAGTAATATCCAGTTCAACAACTTCATCAAACACCTGCAATGCCTGCAGGCGCATCACCGATGGCGTAAAGTCTGACACCACCACACGAATGCCTGCAGTCTTTTTTACGTTGTACTCCACATAGGCCACGCCGCAACCAATTGAGTACATAACATTGGAATGTACCAATGCCATTTGGTTGGCCATCCATTTTGCTAAAGGCTTACTATTGGCAACACTTGGCAGCTGCTCATAAGCATCTATAGTGGTGGGTATATAGTAATCCGGCTCCGATTCATCAAGCCTTACACTATCCCAGTTATCCCGGGTGTTGATGGCTTTTACACCAGAATTAAAAAAACTGTAGTGCTTTAATTTCATGCCTGATGCTGATTGATAAAGCGGTTTACAAATTCAACTACAATGCGGGCTTCTTGCAAAGAGGTTCCAAAAGAAATGGGCAAACTCAATGTGGTGCTATGAATTTCTTCAGCAATGGGGCAGTATTGTCCGTCTAATATTCCCTTCATAGCTTTTTGAGCATGAGGGGCCACCGGGTAGTGTATTTCTGTTTTAATCCCGTTTTCTAACAAATAGCTTTTTAATGCGTCTCTTTTAGCAGTACGGATGTTGAAAATATGGTACACATCTATATAGCCCTCTTCTACCACCGGCAGTATAAGTGAGGGATGTAAATGTTTCAAATAAAATGCAGCCAGCAACTGTTTGTGCTGCGTAATAGCATTGAGGTGTTGCAGCTTGATGTTGAGAAAAGCGGCCTGCATTTCATCCAGCCTGGAGTTTACCCCTACTACTTCATTGTAATACTTGGTGCGGCTTCCGTAATTGCGCAGCATTTTTATAGCATCGGCTATTGTTGCATCGTTGGTAGTTACTGCACCAGCATCGCCCAGTGCGCCCAGGTTTTTTGTGGGGTAAAAACTAAAGCCACTGGCGTGCCCGAACGTGCCGGTCATTTGCCCGAAATAAGTAGCGCCATGTGCCTGTGCACAATCTTCCACCACGTATAAACCATGCTTATTGGCCAACTCCATGATGGGCTGCATATTGCAGCACTTACCATACAAATGCACTACAAGTATGGCTTTTGTATTTGGGGTTATGCTGGCTTCAATACAAGTGGGGTCAATATTGTAGGTTCTTATATCGGGGCTTACCAATACAGGTTTTAAACCCAGCTGCGTTACTGCCAGTATGGTAGCAATGTAGGTATTGGAAGGTACCAATACTTCTGAGCCGGGATGCAGGTTCAAGGCTTTCAGTGCCAGTATCAGTGCATCTAACCCATTGGCTACACCTACGCAGTGCTGTACGCCGCAATAGCTGGCAAACTGTTGCTCAAATTGCTGCACCTGCTGTCCCAATATGTACCACCCCGATTGAAGCAATGTATCAAACACCTGCCGGTACTCCGCCTCAAAAGGTTCGTTCACCTTTCTGAGATCTTCGTAGGGGATATGGAGATTACTCATAAGGCTCAAATATATAATCCTTGGGGTCGTAGTATTCAGAAGCCAGTACCATGAGTATGGCATCGGGCGAAAATTGATCCATCCAATGAAAATCTTCCGGTTCAATCATGAGGCAAACAGAAGGTTGATCGAGTATAAATTCTTGCACTGGCATACCCTTGCCCGATTGATTAGAAACCCTGCATGAACCTTTTATACAAATAGCTGCCTGACGGGTAAGATGATGCCGGTGCTTACCACGAACGGAACTATCGACCCCATAGATGTAAAAAATGCGTTTGATATCGAAAGGAAAAATTTTTTCGATGACCGTAAGGTTGCCCCTTGCATCGGTATTGGTAAGCAGCGAAATAAGGTGTGCCATGCAGCAAAATCAATTTTCTGATATAGCCGCAAATATCTGCGATGCCGCTTTTTCTGGTGTAAAATCTTTTACAATAGCCAGCGATGCCGCCCCCATAGCTTTTACATCGGCTTCGCCCGAAACGAACTTTTGCATGGCAGCGGCTAAATCATCTACATCGTTAGGATTGATAATATACCCATTGTGCCCATGCTGAACCAACTCCAGCGCACAGCCACAATGATGCGAAACAATGACCGGCTTTTCGCAGAGCATGGCCTCATTTACTACCAGGCCCCAGGTTTCTGACACACTCGGCAACACCAATACATCCGACGCTGCTAACACAGTTACCGCATCTGCTAAAGCCAATGCACCCATGAACTGTACATTTTGTATAGCATGCGTTTCACAATACGCTTTTAGCAATGGCTCCTGCACTCCACTGCCTACTATTTTTAGTACCCAGTTGCTCTTGAGTTGCGCAAAAGCTTGTAGCAGGGTAAAAAGGTTTTTTTCTTCAATTAACCTGCCTATAAAAATAAAACTGCGTTGAGCAGGTGGTAAAGCAGGGGCTTGTGCCTGTTGCCATTGCTGATACAATTGCCGCACTTGTTCATTATCTGTAGCCTGCAAGCGAATGGCAATTTTAGTGGCAGGTACGCCTAACGACATCAGGTATTGCCGATGCGCCTGCCCATAACAAATAACTGTAGCAGCCCTTCGTAGCAGCAATGCTTTCAACTTTTCTTTCCAAGGTTGCCGGGCACGGTCGTATGCTGTTGCATCTGCCACTATATGCAGGCGTTTGCCCAAGAGCGGCGACAGTATAATTGCCAACACATAAATGGGAAGATCGTAACCAAATACCATCACATCGGTAGCCTTAGAGGCCGTGAATATTTTGATACCGGCCAGCAGTTGTTTCCATTTTCCGGCCTGCTCAATTGCCCCCGGAAAGAGCACCTTATAAGGATATTGATGATACCTGTTATCTACTTCACCAATACCCTTTCTGCTTTCCATTGAATCGGCCACATGCACCACAAACAAACTACCCTTGTGCTTGCAAAGCTCCGCTGACAAATGGCCAAATACAACTCCTGTGTAATGGCTCCAAAGAATGTTATGAAAAATGAGCACTTCTTGTGGCTTCACGGTAACCCTCCATCTTTATGCATCAATGCCGATGCATTTCCAAATACAATTTTACGTGCAAAAAAAACAAGGCATCCGGTACGTATCAGTTCCATTACAAACAATATAATGGCGGCCGCTACATAGCCGTACGCAGGTATGAGCCATGCAAAAGAAAGCCATGCCATACCGCTGATGATCATGGTGATGCGAAATATCAACTTGGTTTGCTCACCCTGCACCAAAAAGTTTGTATACAGGTTTGACAAACTTTCCAGCACTTTATAGTAAAAAATGAAAGGCAACAACACAGCCACCTGCTGGTAAGATTCATCAATCAACCGGTACTTTACAGCAAGCACAACGGCAACCCAAAGGCCAACAAACAACAATGAAAAAGCGGCCAGCATGAGCAGGTAAACTTTCTTGGTTTGCTTGTAATTGCGTACTGCATTTTTTTCCTGATAAAATTTGGAAAACCACAGCAAATTGAAAGAACTGAAAATAAGATTGACTGGGGTGGTAAGAAAAATAGCAAGACTATACACCGCTACATCTCCAAACCCATGTGTTTTTTGGAGGTAATACTTATCTACAAAGCTGTACACAAAACCAACAAATACGCTACCCAGCATTGGTAAACCAATCTGTAAAGATTTGCGAAGTATTTGCCAGTCGATAACCGGCTTCATTTGCCTGATGAAATAAACTGTAAGCGGAGTAAAGACCAACACTGCGGACAAAGATTCAACCAACAACCGGTTGCTGATTTTATTGGTAGCCACATAGTATAACACCAATAATGAGCCAATACTCATAGCCAGCACTTTTACTAAATTGTACAACTGAAACTTGCCCGCTTTATTATCGGCCACCAGATAAGATTGAAGCATGATTTGCTGAATAAATGCAAATACATACAACACCACAAACCACCGGGATGCATGATATACCGTTTGCTCCACACCAATCTTTTGAAACAAAGCATCATCCAAACCAGACAACATTAATCCACCATATAACAATATAAAAACCGCAAACGTGAGCAGGTTAATGTTGAACAATAGCTTTTTTCGATCTGCCCCTTCGTAATCATAGTAAAGCTTCGCTTGAGCAGTATCCATACCCAGCTTTATGAAGTATGCAATATTCATGATAATGAATATCAAATATGAGAATGTGCCAAACTCATCTTTAGACATAAGCCTCAGGTACAGTGGCAAAAAAAGAAACATCGACCCCTTTGCCAGTACATCTAAAATAAATACTCCAAAAAACCTTTTTACAAAAGGGGAAGTGCTGATTTCCTGCCTCAGCTTTCCATGGAGTATTTCATTTTTTATTTTAGAGAGCATTCGTAGTATTCATTGAGCTAAAAGCAGATAATCATTTGCACAAGTGGCTTATATGCTGGCACGTTCAGGTATCAGAAATATGGTTTTGTACTGGCAATAGCTGCTGTTTTTTGAGCGTGTACTGATAATAAAAAACATGTGCAAAAGCAAAGCAATACCAAATTTCCGGCCCCATACTAAGGCTACCACTAATCATGCTGGAAATAAACCCGTAAAAAATAATGAGCGAAACAATATGAACATTGGTACGAAGCAGTACCGTTGCCAGTCTTAACCCGCTGATAAAATAGTACAGCATAAACAACAAGCCACCGAAAATGCCAAGCGCCATCAATGATTCCAGAATCATATTGTGGGGGTAAATTCTCAAAATACGTTCCTCCAAAAAATCGCCTGTAAGCGGTGATGATAAAAATTGTTTCCATGCATTGTTATACAGCATTAGTCGTTCAGCAGTACTATCATCTCTTTCTCCAATACCTATAAACCGCTCTAATACAAGGCCTACAATATCAACTATTCCAAAGTAATTCATAATTGCAGCAATGCCCAGCACTCCCATAGCTATTACCAGTAGTTTTTTTATAGCCCCCTTAGATACCAATCGCAACAATACCAGCAGCATGCTCAGTACAGCAAAAAGTATTGGTCCTTTTGAAAGTGTTGTTACAAGGTTTACGCCGCTTAATGCCGCAAGCAGTAAATAAAACCAGGCCGATTTAGCCGTTATCTGACCATTATAAACTTTTACAAAAATGAATACCAGTAAAAAAGCTGCAATCATTCCCGATGTAATCGGGTTTAATCTTTCATTGCCTTCAAACCGGAATCCACGTTCAATAATATAATCTGTAGGGGCCGTAATCACACTTATAAAAATCAGCGCATTCAAGCTAACCAGTATAACCAGCAGTGATTTATGAAAATGCCGCCACTTCCAAAATGCAACTTTAGTAAAACAACCAATGCTGGTAATAAAACTGAGCAAAATAGCAAAGTTGAAATACAATGCAGGGCTTGAGCCAAGTTCATCTGCACTCAATAAAGTATCATGTGCTATTCGAACACAATAAATACACCAGAAAAACAAGAACAGCAAAAAAGGCAATCCGTACAAGCCTTTCTTCCACTTCATATTCAGATGAATGGCTTTAAGCCCGAGTATGAGCACCCAGGTTCTGGCCAAAACAGATATGATATTTGAAGAAGGAAGCAAATACTTGCTCAGGAAAGTAGACAGCGGATAAGCAAAAAAAAGGGATAAAAAAAATATCGAAAAAAAAGCCTCTAATTGTTGGTTTTCTTCGGTTACTGCTACAGCCTTATATGTTGTATTGCCAATCAATTTTCTATTGTATTTGCCTATTAATTCAATTGCTTTTTTATCATTTGCCCATAGCTTATAATGGTATTAGACCAATGTTTGTCAAATGGAATAGTGCCTGCTTCTTTTTGTATTGCAACACTCCCCGTTTTAAAGTAATAATCATCAGCACCCCACCAAATAAAGCCATCAAAAGATAGCGGGGATGCTGCTGTTTTCATCCATTGAATGTGCCTTGCAAAAACGGTCTTTGGCAAAAGCTGCAAGCCAACATCCTGATTAGAAGGATGATAACGATGCCATATGAAAATATAGCACTGCTTTTGGTTTTCTTTTGCCATTGCAGCCATAGCCATGGCGTTTGCAGTGTAATAGGCTTTATTATTTGTTTGTGGTGTGTTGTCTGGATAATAATTGTATAAGCTTGGCAGTAATACATCCACAGCATTAATCAAAGGATCTATGCGTTTGTTTATGTTTAGCACTGTTGCGCTATCCCAATAACTGGTGAAAGGAATACCATAATAACCCCAACTGGCTTTGGGCCTTGCCTGCTTGCACAACTGTAACACTCGAAGGTATTTTGCTATAGTTTGCTGAAATGCTGTTGATTGTACATCTCCTTTTTCCAGCAAAGGAAAACCAGGATCTTCCCAATCAATTACTGCAATGCCCTGATAATTACTGTCAGGTATTTTACGATGTATAGCGTTGTGCAACATTACTTCGTCGGCTACGCCATCATCTTCTGGGTCAAAATCGGATGCATATAAAATCGGGATGGATTTTATATTTTGCTTTTTCTGAAATGCTTTTACTGCAGGAGGCAAATTTTCCATAGCCATTAGCAGCTTTTGTGCATGCGTGTATGTACAAAAGCTAACTGTGATGAAAAGCAGCAAAATTACCCGGCTAATATTATTCATGTTTAGGCCAATTGTGGCGCCATTTATTTTGGCAATTACAATTCTACCAGTTGTTTCCTTTCTGTTGCGCCTTGGGCACTAAGCAACAGTGAAAAATAAAAGAAAAACAAAGCACAAAGCGAGCCAATGATGCCGCCTGCCAGTCCATAAATTAAACGGCTTGGTTTTTTCTTTTTCAACGGATAAATGGGTACATCAATAATTTGTACTAAGGGCGTTTCTTTTGCTAAAGCATACTTGGCACCTTCCAGGTTTTTTAAAATTTCGCCATACGCAGCTGTCAGCACAGCCATATCGGTTTGCTTACGTTGTACGCCTGCCATTGGAGCCTGAAAGGTTGGATTCATATTTGCATCCATAATAGCCGCTCTGGCAGCAATAGAACCATATAAAACAGTTCTGATAGAGTCCGCTTTCTTTTGCAGAAGCGCCACATTATTTCTGCTTCTGGATGTTTTACTGTCTACATAAAAACGCGAAATTTCTGCCATCAGGTTCTCCGTAAATTCTTTCGAAAACTTTTCATTGCCGGCCGTTACCTGAATTTCTATGATGCTGAGTTTTTTATCGATTTTACCCACATATAAACCGCCCTCAGCCAATCCTTTGTAAATCACACCCAACAGGCTGTCCTGCTCTCTGGAATAGGTATTGCGAGGCTGTTGCAGTGTGTAGACCGGTCTTTTCTTTTTACCTTCTTCGGGGCTTTGCTGCAAATAATATTCTACCAGTGGCAGCTGCTTACCGTTGTGTTCAGTAGCAGTCAGCAATGCCCCTTCAATAATTCTGCGAGACTTTACCAGTTCTATAATATTTTCTCCGGCAAACACTCCGCCGGGCGAACCTAAGTCTAACCCGAAAGATGCTGCCAAACTTCCAAAATTGTTGGCAATGCCATTGTCTTCGTCAACCGAGAACGTAAGCCGTGAAGTGTAATTGGGTTTTGCAAACCAGGCTAACAGAATGGCCAGTATACCTACCAGTATGCCTGATAGGACAATCCAATACCAGCGCTTAAGTAAGTACCCGAATGAAGGCCCGAGCAGTAGGCTAAATTTTTGAATCAGTGATTGCATATTATATAATTATCGACTTTGCTGTTGACATGCATGTGCTGAAGATTTACCGAATTTGCTCCGGCTTTTGAAACAAAAATGATGTATTTGTATCGGTCTAGAGCTTTTGACTGGTAAAAACTATACAGCATACCGACTACTCAAATGTAACATCAAAAGCTTCAGCCCACAGTTGTACACTAAGCAGTCGCCAGCGCATAGCTACAGATAAATGTTGTAAAGAAGCACCCGACAACAATTTCAATCCCCTTTTTCGTAAAATTTCCGGGTTCAGCCACTGCCTTGTAATGTCATCATCAATTGCCGGTGGCTCAAACCCAATCTTGCCTTTCCGCCATGCAATGGCGGCTGGCACGTTGGCTTGCATGGCTTTACGCAAAATATATTTCGACCACCCATGGTGCAGCTTTTGCTGATGAGGCAATTGAAGTGCCCACTCAACCAGTCGGTAATCCAGATAGGGTAAACGTGTTTCAATTGAAAATGCCATGGAATTTCTGTCTTCGTGCCTGAGCAATGCAGGCAGGTTGCCTGATACGATATCAAATTGTTGAAATGCCTGTACCGATTGTTTAATGGCATTGTCCATTTGTTGCATATTATGGTTGGTTACCTGTTGCAATGCTGCTTCAGAAAACACCGATGACCAACGATTTATTTGCCGGGCTGCTTTTCGCAAAGGATAGACATGATACCAACCAATTTTGGCCAGTAAAGCAGCAGGAAGGGAAAATCGACCGGCACTTTGAGTAGCAATTTTAAAAGCCCCCAGCAAAGATTGTTGCCGCATAACTACGCCCAAATGGATGGGATATCCGAGAAACAATTCATCAGCACCCTGACCGTCTATGAGCACTTTAAATCCAGCTCGATGCGCCAGTTGCATCACTGTATATTGCATTACTACACTTAAAGATTGTATGGGTTCTTCCTGTGCGGCTACAACGGAAGGTATTGCTGCTTTGTATTCATTAATGCCCGGTATAATGCTGTTTAGTTGTATGCCACAATGGTTTGCCAGTAATCGGGCATACGGAAGTTCATTGGTTTGAGCTTCGCTTGTGCCGGCAGAAAACGCTGTAAAATTTGGTGCCTGTTTCGATTTAACAAAGGCCGAAGCGATTGATGTAATGTAACTGCTATCGAGTCCTCCACTCAGTGTACTTCCTATAGCCACATCGCTTCTCAACCTTAGTTCCACCGAGTGCTGCATTAGTGATTGGAGTTCACTAACAGCTTCCTCCATGCAAAGCTCCGATTGCTGATTGCTACCGAGTACATAATACTGAATTAGCTCTACTGCTCCTGTTTGTACCTGCACAGTCAGAGATTGCCCGCCATCAAGCTTGTAATATTTTGAAAAAAAGGTATGGTGTAAAGGTTCTGCCTTTTCCTGTACCAAATAGTTCATCAATACCTGAGCGTTGGCTACAGGCGATTGGTGGGGTGCCAACAATGCGGAAACAGAAGAACAAAACAAGAATTGCCCGTTTCGTTCGGTATAATACAATGGTTTCTCTCCAAACCTGTCTCTGCTTAAAAAAACCTCTTTGCGTGAAGCATCATAAATAGCCAGTGCCCACATGCCATTGAAGCGTTGCACACAATCTTTGCCCCACATATGGTAGGCTGCCAGTATTACCTCTGTATCTGATTGTGTGGTAAAAACAATACCCAGCTGTTGCAGTTCGCTGCGCAGCTCTATGTAGTTGTAAATTTCACCGTTGTAGGTAATGGTGAGCCCAAAGCGGGTCATGGGTTGTGCTGCTGCATTGCTCAGATCAATGATAGACAGACGACGATGACCAAAACCAACTGCACCTTCTACAAAAAAACCTTCGCCATCTGGCCCCCGGTGGGCTATGGCATCAGTCATTTTCTTCAACTCTTCCTGCAATACAGGCCGGCTCTTGAAATCTATTATTCCGGCTATTCCGCACATGCCTGCTGCTTTTGTTGTTCAACCTATTTAAACGCATTGATTACAGTAACGACCAGTGTAGCCAGTGTAGCACCAATAGAAGAGAGTGCTATCCATTCGCCGGTAGATAAACCCTTTTTGCCATCCTTGTCTTTTGAAGGAATAAATACTTCGCTCCGTGGCGTTACCTCCGGATAGGTTTTGATGAACAAGAAACGTTTCACCGATTTGGCACGGCCGTCGGGGTAAATAACGAATGTTTTTGTTTTGCGGCTGTTGCTGGTAAAATTGCCCGACCGCTTTACATAGTAATGTGCGGAAGCACCTTCTTCAAAAGGTAATAAACCGGGGCGGTACACTTCGCCACTTACCCTTACCAGGTTTGAGGCACGGGCTATTTCTATTACATCGCCATTTTCCAATATCAGGTCTTCCGGGCCACCGGGATTGCTTTTTATTTTTTCGACATTGACACTCAAAAAATCAATATCGTTCAGGTATTTACGCCGCAGCTCAGGATCGGCCAGCAGGCTGTCTCTGTTTACCATCAGCAGCCGCTCTACTGTTTTTTCCCGCTCTTCATTGCCGAGGCTATAATTAGCCAAGCGCCGAATGCTTATGGAGCTGCTATCTGCACTACCCCTAAAACCGCCAGCCCGGTTGATAATTTGAGAAATGGTTTCTTTTGAACTTTCTAAGGGGTAAATGCCCGGGGTAATTATCTGCCCCATTACATATACGGCACGTTGCTTTTCATATCCGCCCTTGGCTCTTACAGAAATTACATCGAATGGCTGTAGCACTACATTATCGCCGCCTTTATCCAACCCTGCTTTTAAGTCAATTTTAATGACTTCCGCCTGGCGGTATTCATCAGACGAAACATCTACCATGGCCATTCTTCGCGAAATTTCGATGGAGGCCGGATCGGCGCCATCAGCAAAGCCACCGCTCAGCAGCAAGGCATCTTTAATGGTAAGACTTTCCCGGAACTGAAACTTGCCGGGCAGCCGCACCATACCCTGCACCTCTACAGTTTGGGCATCTTTTAAATCGAAGATGCTGGAGATGGTTACAATGTCTTCTTTTACAAGTGCTACCAGCTCTTTGCCTGCTGCCACATTGCCCACATGAAATGAAACACTGGCGGCAGTCTGATCTTCTTTCAGGCGGGCTATAATGCCGCGGCCCATAAAGGCATCGGGCTTTATACCACCAGCCTTGGCCATGAGCTCACTAAGCTGCATGCCGGGTTTTAACTCATAATCGCCGGGGCGGTACACAGCTCCGCGTATACTTACCCGGTTATTGTATTTGGCAAGTGCTTTTGCTACTATAAATGCATCGCCTGACTTAGGGGTGAACGATGCAAAATCAGTAGCCGGCACATCGGCCAGTATTCTACCTGTATCCGTTATCCGGATAACCTTGATAGCGGAGCGGTAGGCACTGTCGGAAAATCCACCGCTGTAGGTAAACAGCTGGTCGATATTTTCATTGGGCAGCAGTTCGAATTTTCCGGCACGGCGTACTTCGCCCTCCATCACTACACGGCTGCTATAGTAGGGTATACGTACTATATCCTGATCTTGCAACAGCACATTGTCTTTTCTATCTCCCCGCAGCAAATAGCTGTATAAATCTACTTTGCGGTACACTTTGTCGCCCCGTATCAGTTCTATCTGCCGGAAGCTGCCTTCATTAGATGGTCCGCCGCACAAGTACAGCAGGTTGAACAAGGTAGTGAGTGAGCTCACTGTATAATTGCCCGGCTTAGAAGCCTGGCCCATTACGGCTACCTGTATGCTTCTGATGCTGCCCAGGGTAACACTTACTTTGGTTTGACCGCTTTTAATGGCTTTATAAATAGTAGCGGCCATCCGGCTTTTAATTTTTGCCCCCGCATCGTCTACACTCAAACCGGCTACTTGTATGGGCCCCACATTGGCAATGTAGATGGCGCCTTCGGCATTTACTTTTAAACTGTAGGCTTGCTCACTATAGCCAAATACCTGAATGAGCAATTCATCGCCGGGCCCGAGGGTATAGCCCGTGGGGGTGGCTATTTTATAGTTGGGCTCAAACACATTGCTGGCCTCACTAAACAGCTCGGCACCAAAAATGCTGCTGTCACGCTTTAGTTGCTGCATGGCGGCACGGGCCATGCCTGGCATTATCTGGCGTTCGGTATTGGAGCCAATGGATGCTGGTGGTTTGGTGCTGGTGGTTTTACCCAAATTAAGCTCACTTATACGAGCCCTCAGCTTGGCTATCTGCACTTCGGGCATACCCCGCTGCACCGCCAGTGTGTAAAGTTGTTCTTCAGTAAGGCCGCTGGAAATAGCTTTGTTGTAAAAGGTTTTTATCTCTTCGTCTGCTATGGCAGACACTTCAATATTGCGCAGGTTTTCTGCGTTGAGTGTTTGAGCTATACCATTGGCAGCAATCAGCAATTGCCAGGTGAGCAGCAAGAAAAAGCCAGTTAGTTTCATGTGGGTGTATCAAACGAAAAAAATAAGCAATTATGTATGCAACCAGCTGAAAAGCAAGCATCTTAAACAGCGTTGCACCATTTTCCAACCGGGCAAATATAGCATTAATGCCCAAGCGGTTGCTGTAGTGTGTTGAAGCCGGGCACCAGCGAAGTGAAGCTGCGGCCGGCCATGCAATAAATATTTTCGATAACGGCTACGGCAGCGGCAGCTTCGGCACTAGTGTTGAGCATTTGGCCGTGTCCGTTTTGCAACAATACTCCTGCCAAAGCCTCGTACACTTCGGGGTGATTGCTCATGCTGCCCGTATAGTTGCCGTACTGGTTGGGCGGATTGCCGGCAGGTAAGCCCGAAATGGGTTCACCTTCCAGTTGCTGATAATCCAATTCATTCAGGTATTGGCCACCAATTTTGATGGTCCCTTTTTCACCAAAAATAGTGATGGAACCCTCCATATTTTGGCGGTAAGCATTTACTGTATAATGTATGCTGCCCAACGCTCCGCAGGCAAACTTGCCGGAAACAATGCCGGTATCTTCGAACTCAATAATGCCTTGGTGCTGCAGGTTGGCCAGTTGTACATGGGCTGGCTCAAAAGGGCCAAAAAACCAAACCAGCAGATCTATAAAATGGCTGAACTGGGTGTACAATGTACCTCCGTCGAGCTCCAGACTTCCTTTCCAGGAGTGTTCGTAATAGCTGGCAGGGCGGTTCCAAAAGCAATTGAGCTGCACACTTAAAATGCGCCCCAGCTTGTTTTCACTCAGCAATTCTTTTACAGCTTTTACCGGAGGGTTGTATCTGTTTTGCTTTACAACCCACAGGTTTTTGCCGTGCAAGGCAGCGGTTTCCATCATGGCTTCCGAGTCTTTCAGGGTAAAAGCCATTGGTTTTTCGCAAAGCACATGGCAGCCGTGCTGCAAACTATGAATACTGTGAATGGGGTGCAACCCATTGGGTGAGCAAACTGCTACTACATCGAGCTGGCCTTCCATGGCTTGCAGCATCTGTTCGTGGTGGGCAAATGCCCGGGCTCCGTAGCTGGCAGCAAGCGAGAGTGCACGTGGCTCGTCGATATCGCATACGGCCATTAATTCACCATGCTGCTGCATGATACTGGCATGGCGGGCTGCAATTCTCCCGCAGCCAATCAGGCCAAAATGAAGGGTTTTGCTCATAGGGGGTACGCGTAGAGTAAACAAATGTAAGGGCTTTGACGGCACTAAAAGCTACGCTATTTCAGGCGAAGCAGGTATTGTCCGTAGCCGCTTTTGGCCAGTTGATTGCCCAGTAAATCAAGCTGCTGGCGGTTGATAAAACCTCTGCGCCAGGCTATTTCTTCTATACAACCAATTTTAAGGCCCTGTCGTTTTTCTATTACCCGTACAAACTCGGTGGCATCGTGCAGGCTGTCGAAAGTGCCTGTATCTAGCCAGGCTGTACCACGGTCCATAACCCCAACTTTTAAAGTGCCTTGGCGCAGGTATTCGTTGTTTACGTCGGTTATTTCGTATTCGCCACGGGGTGAGGGCTTGATGTTGGCGGCTATGTTCACCACATCATTATCGTAGAAATACAAACCGGGAACTGCATAATTGCTTTTGGGTTGCTGTGGCTTTTCTTCAATGCTGATGGCGTTGAAATCTGCATCAAACTCTACCACGCCATAGCGTTCGGGATCGCTTACTTCGTAGGCAAATACAGCGGCGCCATTTACATCGGTAAATGAACTGACCAGTGTACTGAGCTTACTGCCATAAAAAATATTATCGCCCAAAATGAGGCACACTTTATCGCTGCCAATAAACTCTTTGCCAATCACAAAAGCTTGTGCCAGGCCATTGGGTACTTCCTGTGCGGCGTACTCAAAGCGGCAGCCTACCTGGCTACCGTCGCCGAGCAGCCGCTGAAACTGCGCCTGATCTTCAGGCGTGGTAATGATTAAGATTTCATGAATGCCGGCTAACATGAGAATGCTGAGCGGATAGTAAATCATCGGCTTGTCGTACACGGGCATAAGCTGCTTGCTGATGCCCCGGGTAATGGGGTGAAGCCTGGTGCCGGAGCCGCCGGCCAATATTATCCCTTTCATAACCTTGCTTTTTGTGGTGTTTATAATTCGGCCAGGTATTGCTGCCAGCTTTGCGCCTCCTTGTCTTTTGCTGAAAGGATGGCGGTAGCAGGGTCAATCTTCCATTGAATATTCAGTGTGGGGTCGAATGGATGAATGCCCGACTCCGAGGCCTTGTTGTAATAATTATCGCATTTATAAAAGAAGACTGCTTTTTCTGTAAGTACAGAAAAGCCGTGGGCAAAACCACGGGGTACAAACAGCTGGTACTCGTTGCTTTCATCGAGCTCTACCGAAAAAGACAAGCCGTAAGATGGGCTGTCGGGGCGTAGGTCTACCGCTACATCGAGCACTTTACCCAGCAGTACCCTTACCAGTTTTGCCTGTGCAAATTCGCCCCGCTGAAAATGTAAGCCCCGCACCACACCGTAGCCCGAAGCCGACTGATTGTCTTGTACAAATTGCCCTTCCCAACCTGTGAGGTTCGAAAATTTCCGGTGGTTAAACGATTCCAGAAAGTACCCTCTTTCATCACCAATAATGGTGTTTTTGATGAGCCAGCAATCTTTCAGCGGAGTTTCAATCAGTTCCATGCGTTGTTCAAATCTGCGTTATCTGTTTTTGTACTGTGTGTCGTAGTATTTCATGTACTCACCGCTGGTTACATTATTGAGCCACTCGCTGTTGCTCAGGTACCAGTCAATGGTTTGGCTGAGGCCTTCTTCAAATGTAACGCTGGGATACCAACCCAATTCTTTGTTGATTTTGCTGGCATCAATGGCATAGCGGCGGTCGTGGCCGGGCCGGTCTTTTACATAGGTAATCAGCTGCTCGCTGGTGCCGGGTGTACGGCCCAAGCGCTGGTCCATTTGCTGGCACAGCAGTTTCACCAGGTCTATGTTCTTCCACTCGTTGAAGCCGCCAATATTATAGGTATGGTGCTGCCTGCCTTGGTGAAACACCAAATCAATGGCAGTGGCATGATCTTTTACAAACAACCAGTCACGGGTGTAGCCGCCATCGCCATATACTGGCAGCGGTTTGTTGTGAATGATGTTGTTGATGAATAGCGGAATCAGTTTTTCGGGAAAATGATTGGGCCCGTAGTTGTTGCTGCAGTTAGAAATCACCGTGGGCAAGCCGTACGTATCGCCGTAGGCCCGCACAAAATGATCGCTGCTGGCCTTGCTGGCACTGTATGGCGAATGCGGATCGTAGCGGGTGTCTTCGGTAAAAAAGCCTGTGTCACCCAAAGCGCCATATACTTCATCGGTGCTTACATGGTAAAAACGCTTTCCTTCAAAAGCATTGGCCCATTGTTTTTTGGCAGCCTCCAACAGGTTTACTGTGCCAATTACATTGGTGTACACAAAATCTAACGGACTAAGTATGCTGCGGTCTACATGGCTTTCGGCAGCCAGGTGAATCACATCGGTTACGCCGTATTCGGTAAAGCATTGCTGCAAAGCCGCTGCATCCAGAATATTGATTTGTGCAAACACATAATTGGCGGCCTGCTCAATGTCTTTCAGGTTTTCGAGATTGCCTGCATAAGTGAGTGCATCCAAATTAATGATACGGTAATGAGGATATTTATTGACAAACAGCCGAACTACATGGCTGCCTATAAAACCAGCTCCGCCGGTGATGATGATACTTTTTTGGTATTGCATAAATTAGAAAGGTTTGCAAACATACAATTAAACGCAGGTAGTGCAGAAATGAACAGCGCCGCCTCCGGCTATTTACCGACACTAAATTACTTGCCGTTGCTGCTAATTTACATGAGAGTAGGCAGGCCGTTATCTCCTATCATTGCTTACATTAGTCCATCTTATCAAATTGCCTGCTGTGAAAGAACGTTACTACTCGCTGGATGTATTCAGAGGAGCTACGGTTGCCCTCATGATTTTGGTGAATAACCCCGGCAGCTGGGGACACATTTATGGCCCGCTAAAACATGCCCCCTGGCATGGCTGCACCCCTACAGATTTGGTGTTTCCATTCTTTCTATTTGCCGTAGGCAACGCCATGGCATTTGTAATGCCCCGCTTACAACAAGCTGGTCCTACAGAGTTTTGGAAAAAAGTACTGAAACGTTTCGTGCTCATTTTCCTTATTGGTTTGTTTCTTAACTGGAGCCCTTTTATAAAATGGAGCGACGACCATTTGGTTTTCAAACATTGGGTAGACCCGGATAATCCCGATTCTGGCATAAGAATTCTTGGCGTTTTGCAACGCATTGCACTCGCTTATTTATTTGCCAGCATCCTTGTATTTTTTACCAAAACCAAACTCACGTTTTTTTTGAGTTGCTTCCTGTTGCTGTTGTATTGGGTTATCACCGTGGCATTGGGTGCCAGTGGCGACCCGTATAGTTTGCAAGGCTTTTTTGGCACCCAACTCGATATAGATGTACTCGGTGTAGCCCATGTGTACAAAGGCGAAGGCGTACCATTTGACCCCGAAGGACTGGGCAGCACATTGCCGGCCGTAGTGCAGGTGGTGTTTGGCTATTTTGTAGGCCAATACATTCAGCAAAAAGGAAAAAATTATGAAATGCTGAGCAACCTGCTGCTGGCAGGTATTGTAATGGCATTGGGTGGGCTCATGTGGGGCGAACTCTTTCCCATCAACAAAAAAATATGGACTTCCAGCTATGTATTGTACACCACAGGCCTCGCCACTATAACCATTGGAGTTTTCATTTACCTGATTGAGTTTCGTAAGGCCAGCGGCGCCTGGAGTAAATTCTTCGATGCGTTTGGCAAAAACCCGTTGTTCATTTTTGTGCTCAGTGGTTTTTTGCCACGGGTGGTAGCCATGTTTCGCTGGACAGACCATGTGGATGACAATGGAAAAGTGGTGTACACATCTGCCTTCAATTGGTTTTACAAAAACATATGCGCCCCCATCAGCACCGATCCCAGAAACGGTTCGCTGCTTTACGCCATACTTATTGTAAGCATGTATTGGCTCATTGCCTACTTACTCGATAGAAAAAAGATTTATATCAAGGTATAGATGTGCTTACACTTAAAGCCGCATGAATGCTGGCAGGTTACAGCAAGTGGTTTTTTTTAACAGCTTTTCACACGGCATGCATTAACATTTTGTAGTGCATAATCACGTATCAAATTACATCTAATGCTTGTGTTCTCTAAAAAAGAATCCAACAATTTGTATCACACATAAAATACCGGATATGAAATTCAAATGGTTATTCGCAATGCTTTTAATTGCTTTTTCACTGCCCGTATTGGCGCAGGTAAAAACAATTTACATACATCCCAACACCGTTAGCTGTACCGGCGTAGTACCCATGCAATGCCTGCAATACCGATATACCACCAAAGGCAAGTGGCACCGTATGTACGGCGGCATCAAAGGTTTTACGCATGAAGCCGGTTATAACTACACCCTGCAAATCACCGAAAAGAAAATAGCCAACCCGCCAGCCGATGGCAGCAGTATAGAACGCAAACTGGTAAAAGTATTGAGCAAAAAACCTGTTACTGTAAATGTACCTCAGATGAAGGGCGAATGGATAATCAAAGAACTGTTGGTCGATAATGTGTTGATCTCTGTTCAATCTTTACACTACACGGTAGTAGTTGGTGATAGCAGCGTAGAGGCAAAAGTTTGCAACAGTATGCGTGGCAAAATGCGGTTAGCCAAAGACGGAACGGTGAAAACCGGCCCTATAATGAGTACCAAAATGGCCTGCGACAACATGGCTCACGAAACTGCATTGATGCAGACATTTACAAAAGCCACTCAATGGCAAGTGAAAACCGGCGAGCTGTATATGATGGATAAAGCGGGGCAAGTGTTTGCAGTTCTTTCACAACCAGCTATGGAGGCTATTCCCACAGGACCAGCCAATATCAATTACGAGGCTATGCTGAGCGATAGCCGCTATGCAGTAAAAGAAATAGCCGACAAAGCAGGCTTCAGCAAACTTTCGGGCAGTAATGCTTTTATAAAAATAGATAAAGCGGCTGGCAGCATTAACGGCAATGGCGGTTGTAATAATTTTTTTGGTGAAGCAACTGTACTCTTTACTTCAGCTAATGCAGGTACTGTGAAGTTTTCGAAGTTGGGCAGTACCATGATGGCTTGCCCAAATACACTGGCCGATGAACAACGTTTGTTTAAACTACTGGAACAGGCAAATGCATTTGCCTTTCAACATGGCGAACTCCAATTATTAAGCGGCACTACTGTTTTGATACGCTTAATAGCCCAGTAGAAAACAGCGTTCATTAAAAAGCGCAATGGAAGTCCGTGATTTTTTATGGGCTTCCATTTTTTATTGTGTACTCCATAAATCCTTTGTACATTTCATTTCACACAACCAACGGAGTGCTGCCGATTATGCTACAAACAGTTCGGGCAATATTACAGCGAGTGCTTACCAAACCTGTCACCTGGTTGGCCAATCGTTTTTCATCAGCACCCAAGCAGGAGGCTGTGTTTGCTTCGCTTACCGAATTATACCAGCAACTATCTAGTGCCTCTAAAAAAAATACTGCTGACCTTTCTGTTATTGAAGCAACAGCACAGCCTATCATCTTACTGTCTGATCAGCACAAAGGAAAAAGAAACGGAGCCGATGATTTTGCCAGCAATGAATCTTCCTATCTGGCAGCGTTGACGTACTACAACGCTCATGAATTTACGTACATCAATCTGGGCGATTGTGAAGAGCTTTGGGAGAACAATATTTTTTCGATTCTCAAACACAACAAGGCCACTTTTGAAGCAGAAAAAGCATTTGTAAAAAGAGCTGCGTTTGTAAAAGTGTATGGCAACCACGACAGCTTTTGGCGGTACGACCCACTGGCAAGCCAATATTTAAAACAGATGTACGGCCAATCGATACCGGTAGTGGGCGGCACATTGCTACAATTTAACGACGCTGCAAATACTCCATTACACATAATGTGCACCCATGGCCATCAGGGTGATGCCAGCAGCGACGGTAACTGGCTGAGTGCTGCGTTTGTTACTTATATATGGGGGCCGTTGCAAAGTTTTTTACGCATCAATACCAATACTCCTGCTGCCAGCAAAATGCTGAAGAGCCTGCACAATAGCATGATGTATCAATGGAGCAGCCGACAGCCGGGGCTGGCGCTGATAACGGGGCACACCCATCAGCCGGTATTTGCCTCGCTTACACACTTGGAACGCTTGCTGTTACAGCGCCAACTGGCCGCTGCCAACGGCGACAATGAAAAGCTGCGCCAACTCGACAAAGAAATTCCACGCCGAAGACAAGAGTACGATTATGTACAGCTCGATTTTGCCAACCTAAGACCCGGTTATTTCAATACTGGTTGCTGCTGTTTTAGCAATGGCAACATAACCGGAATAGAAATACACGAAGGAGAAATACGGCTGATTAAATGGGAAATGCAACACCAACAGGCCATTCGTACCGTGTTAGAAAAAATGTCGTTGCAAGAGTTGGCGCAGTCACTTTCTGCCAATCATCAATCCTGAGTTGAAACAGCTGCCGGTGCCGCATCATCAATCCAAAGACGTTGGTATGATGCATCCCATGCATGCTTCCAGCGACGATGGCTCCACAGATAGGTTTCCGGATGCGTTTGAATATCTGCTTCAATATGCCTAACCAATCTTTTAGTAAGCTCACCTTTCGTTTGCATTTCTTCGTTTGTAAGCGATAGCACTGTAAACTCAAAATGATAATAGCCCCGCTTAGGGCATGTAACCCTTGTGTACACTGGCACCTGATTAAACACCTGTGCGTTGCGTTCGGGCCCGGTTACAAAAGCGGTAGGCCGCCCCAAAAAATTGAGCCAATAAGCATTGGCCGGATTGGAAGGACTCTGATCTGCCAAAAGGCAAATGAGGTACTGCTTGTTGCGCCAGCCAATGATGGCTTTGGCAAGTGCAGGTGCAGGCATAAGGTGAGCTCCAAACCTGCCGCGAATACGCTTAAACAAAGAGTCTACAGGCTGGCTGGATATGGGCATGTAAACACCAATATAAGGTAGTGACTGCCTGTGACTAAGTGCAACACTCAACCATTCCCAATTAAAAAAATGCGCTGCAAGTATGCTGGTCGTTTTGCCATTTTTATGCAACTCATCAAACACTTCAAAATTTCCGGTGATGCGTTTTTTAAAAGCTGCTTCCGGCATACTGAGCAGCTTGATTGTTTCAACCCAGTTGTCGGTAAAGTGTCGGTAAAAACCAGCTGCCACTTTTTTTCTGTAGGCCAATGATTGATGCGGAAATGCCTGTGCTACGTTTTCCATCACCGTATCTTTTCGATACCTGACAATACGGTGCAATACAAATGCCGCCAAGCTGCTAATACCATACAGCACCCGCAATGGCAGCAACGATACAGCATACATTAAACCATGTACCAAACGATCCATGTTGAAATAAGTGGATGAAAGCCCGCAAAGATGAGCACATAGAACGGCATTGTCAGCAATGGCTTTCGGAAGAAAGCTTATTCAGCCAAAATTTTAACAGGCATCTGCCGGCGGATATGGCTCTTCGTCTATCCATAAAGGTGCATACTCAGGTTTCCATGCATGCTTCCATCGCTTGTGCGACCACAAATAGTTGGCAGGCTGCATGCAGATTACCTGCTCCAGGCGTTTTACATACGCCACCGTTAGTGTTTCTGGTGTAAGCCCGGCAGCAGTCTCAAACATTTCTTCCACATGAAAAACATAACGGCCACGTTGTTTTCTTTCTATCCATAAAAAAACAACCGGCAACTGTCGCTTGCAGGCGTTTCTACCGGGGCCGGGTGCAAAAGCAGTGGGCTGTTGCAAAAAATTCATCCAGAAAGATTGCGCCGGTTTCGATGGGCTCTGATCGGCCCCAAGCCCCAGCAGGTAGGGCTTGGTCAAATATTTTTCAATGTCAGTTTTTACTTCATCGGCAGGCACCAACACGGCACCAAATCTTCCCCTTATTTTTCTAAACAACCGCTCCATAGCCTTGTTGCTCAAACGCATGTAAATACCCACCCAAACTAATGACTGATGCGATGGCAATGTGAGGTTAATCAACTCCCAATTCATGAAATGACCAGCCATCAATTGTACACTATTTCCAGCGGCTGCATGTTTATGCAATACACTGTAATCGTACTGCATCATTCGTTCAAAACCCTTTTGGCTAATGGATAAAAATTTGATGGTTTCCATCCAGGTATCAATAAATGCAGTAAAAAATTGTTTGGCAATGGCATTTCTTTCTGAGTCCGATTTTTCAGGAAATGCATTTGCCAGATTGCGCATCACCACATCCTTGCGATAACCAATAACATCAAACACCAACCAACGGATTGCATCGCCCAACGCATACAGCACAAACATGGGCAAAACAGATAAGCTGTAAAAAATTACCAGTAACAAATAATACAAAATCTGATGTTTTACGCAGTTAACAATAACAAGTCATCAGAGCACAATATTTTGAGCCAGGCTACATTTTTCAGGATAGTCTGTATTGAAATGGAGCCCTCTGCTTTCGTGCCGGAACTGAGCACTTTTTACAATGAGATAACCCACAGTAATCATGTTGCGTAGTTCGCACAATTGTGGCGAAACAATCGAAGTGCGATACAGCTCTTCAATTTCTTCGTGCAACAAATCGAGTCGGCGCATGGCACGTTGCAAACGCACATTGTTTCGCACAATGCCTACGTAATCACTCATCAAAAGCTGTAACTCTTTCAGGCTTTGGGTAATCAAAATCATTTCACGTGGATTGCTGGTACCCCTTGCATCCCAATCTGGTATGCTGGCAGGTGGTGCTACTGGCACAGCATCTTGCAAGGCATGTACGGCGCTGCGATGAGCATACACCATTGCTTCGAGCAGCGAATTGCTGGCTAAGCGGTTAGCACCGTGTAAGCCCGTAGATGCACACTCTCCGGCAGCATACAAATTGCGAATGCTGGTGCGGCCGTGTTCATCTGTTTTAATACCACCACAACTATAATGTGCAGCCGGTGCCACAGGAATCATGTGCTGCGTTATATCAATGCCAATGCTTTTGCATTTTTCATAAATGTTGGGGAAATGATGCACAAAATCTTCCAATGGAATATGCCTGCAATCGAGGTACACATGTTCGGTACCGCTTATTTTCATTTCACTATCAATGGCACGGGCTACAATGTCACGTGGGGCCAAATCTTTTCTTTCGTCATACCGCTCCATAAAAGCTTCACCTTTATGGTTGCGCAAAATACCCCCATCGCCACGAACTGCTTCGGTGATGAGAAATGACTGCCCACGCAAACCAGCTTCGTATAAGGCTGTGGGATGAAACTGGATGAACTCCATGTTTTCAATTCGGCCTTTGGCACGGTACACCATGGCTACGCCATCGCCGGTAGCAATAGCTGGGTTAGTAGTACTTCGGTAAACAGCGCCGTTTCCGCCCGTAGCCAGAAGCGTTATATTGCTGCGCACCTGCTCTATGGCATGTGTTTCCAAATTGAGTACATATACCCCATAGCAGGCAATATCAGGAGTGCTTTTGGTAATGAGGTACCCCAAGTGGTGCTGGGTAATAATATCGAGTACAAAATAATGATTAAGAATACTGATGTTGGGTAAGCTGGCTACTTTTTGCAGCAGAGCTCGTTCCATTTCTTTACCGGTTACATCTTTATGATGCAGTATGCGGTGCTCACTGTGTCCGCCTTCTCTGCCCAAAGCATAATCGCCGTCGGCATCCAAATCAAACTGTGCTCCCCATTCTATTATTTCCCGAATACGTTGGGGGCCTTCGGTTACTACAATTTTTACTGTGTCGGCATTGCATAAGCCATCGCCTGCAATCAGCGTGTCTTCTATATGCTTTTCAAAACTGTCGTTCATAGCATCCCACACACCGGCTATACCTCCTTGTGCATACTTTGTATTGGTTTCATCGCTAAAGGTTTTGGTGAGTACCACCACTTTTGCCGAAGGCTTGGCTGTGGCAACTTTTACAGCATAAGTAAGGCCGGCAATGCCCGAGCCGATTACGAGATAATCCGTTTGCATGTGCAGAGAAATCAATTGGGTGAATGGTAATACAAATCGGGCAGCTGATTAGTTGCCTGCCTTTGGGTTAAACAAGCCGTGGTTGATGGCATATACCACAAGGCCAACAGTGTTTTTCACCTGCATTCTCTCTAATATGCGTTGTCGGTATCCTTCCACTGTTCTAACGCTCAAAAACAACTGGTCGGCAATTTCTTTATTGGTGAGCTCTTTGCAAATGAGTTGTATGACTTCGATTTCCTTATCTGTGAACTCCACCTTTTCTCGTTTGCCCATATTGTGCGACTTGCTACGGGCTATCATGTGGGCCAGTTTGTGGCTGGTGGTACGGCAATAATAATGTTCGCCTTTGTATACGGTTTTTATAGCATCGGCCACTTCGTCTTTGTCGGCATTTTTAATGAGGTAGCCAAGGGCACCGGCATCCAGCATTTCAAGAATGAGGTCTTCTTCGTCAAACATGCTGAGGCCAATGATGCCAATATGTGGAAATTTTTCGCGGATAATCCGGGCGGCTTCAATGCCATCTATTACAGGCATTTTAATGTCGGTAATAACCACATCGGGTTTCAATGCTTCGGTGAGTTTCACCAATTCACGACCGTTTTCTGCTTCGGCCAATAATTTTATAAACGGGCTTTTGCTCAGCATTAGCCTGAATCCATCTCTGAATATTTCATGATCATCGGCCATGATCACGTTTATTTCCGTTTGTACACGACTCATACGCTCTTTTTCAAGGGAATTTCAAAAAGGTATCTGGTGCCCTTGCTTTTTTCGGTGGTAAAGTCAAACTCTCCTCCCATTACTTCGGCACGGCTCTGCAAATTAAGCAATCCCAACCCACCATTTTTAGCAATCATTTCTTTATAGTCAAAACCCTTGCCGTTATCTTCCGATGCCAGGCGCAGCATGTGTTCATCAATCACCAGTTGTATTTGCAAATGGGTGGCCTCTGCATGCTTCACGGTATTGTGCACTATTTCCTGTACTATCCGGTACACGTTTACTTCTACATTTGCTGGCACCCGCTGCTCTTGCGGGCAAGTGAATGTGATTTTTAAAGAGTCGCTATCATTCATTTTGCCCAAAAAATCCTGTATCGCAGCAGCCAGTCCTTTACGAATAAGCACATTAGGCAAAAGGTCGTTGCTAATTTCCCTCATTCGTTTAATAATGTCATCAATGTACTTGCTGCTTTTACGAATGAGTGCGGCTTCGGCTTCGTTCTGTCCATCCAAATGATTGATTTGAATTTTTATAGCAGACAGCAACGGACCTACATCGTCGTGCAAATCACTGGCTATTCGTTTTCGTTCATTTTCAAGCGTAGTTATTTCAGCAGAAATTTTTGCCTTGGAGAGGGAGCGGTATTTTTTTTGATACCATATAATGGAAAAAATAAAATACAGGAGGATAGCTGCAATAATTAAAGTAGCTATCAGGATGGCAGTATATAATTCTTTTTCCTTGGAATCCATAAGGCTGCCAAAAATAGAATGAGATAATAAAATTGAAGCAGGTAGCGATTGAAACTAGCCAAAATTGTGGTGAATTCATTACTGAGCTCATTCAGCCAAAACGCATCCACAAGCACACGATACGTGTAATAAATAGTGAGGCCCACACAAATGAGGAAGCGAGAATTGGTTAGCAATACTCTACGCTCCGACATGATTTGCTTGTTGATACTGGTAACTGCCAACATAACAACCACCAGATTAAACATCAACCGGTGTATAAATCGCCTGGTGGTAAGCATGTATCCATTAATAATAAAATAATCAGCAATCCATATTGCTATTAAAATCAAAAAAATGGCAAGCATTAGTCTTTTCCCAAGTATCCCCCACTTATTAAATTGAAAAAGTAACATTGCTGATAAGGGCACCATATAGAGGTTATATACAAGATTACTGTACATACCAAGATTTATGAGCAAATACTGAATAGTTTCCGTAATGACCACAATCCACCAGGCCACAATAATGGGCCTGTTGGATGGGTCAATTTTACCCCAACGCAAACTGCCGGTAATGGCAGCAAGCGAAATGGTCATGGACATTAAATAGTTAATGAAAAGAACAGACATGTGTTGATGCAAAACGCATTGACGAATGAGAGTTAGGGCAAGGTAGGTGCGGGATATGGCGGGTTAGATTGGGCTTCATCCAGCAATCCGTCGTCCGTATCGTCTCCGTCAGTCGTTTTCACCGGCTTCTTTGTTTTGCTTTTGGCCGCTGCCGGCATTTCGGTGTAAGTAATGTTATTGCCATCTGCATCAAAAGCAACCAAAATGGTGGTCAGGCACTTGTCGTCATTTATACCGGGGTAAATGCGCATACCTACGGCAGCCGTTTCCTTCAAAATTTTCTGTACACTCTTCTTATTAAATGCAAAAGAGGAACCCATAGACGGGGTATTGGCAGGTGCCGGGCTACCGCTGGCCACAGCTTTTGTCAAGTCTTTTACAAACTTCTGGTAGCGCTTAGCCCACTTGTCGGCATTTGCCTTAGAAATTGCATGCTTGCTGGCGGCCAAAGCAGCTACAGCTTGACCTACTGGATTTTTTTTTCCCATACGACTTTGATTTTGAAGGTTTTAGGACAACTGCAAGGTAAAGTGGATTGTCGAAAATCAAAATGCGTATTTCTACGCATAAAATACCGCAGAAACACGGTTGTCCGCCACCGATTTAGTGAACATTTTTGTGTCATCAAACACACACACCACTCTTTTCAAATCGGGTTCTGCCATGAACGAAGCTTTGAAAAGCCCTAGATGAAAAGCTACCAGGGGTTGGATCCCGTAAGATCCCTGCCTGGACTTTTCACCAGCAGACTGCTCTTTTACAAACAACTAAACACCGCACCACAACTGCCACCCTACCTAAACCTAAACCCCGCCACGAGGCACCCATTTTCAACAACCGGCAGTTGTAGCAACACTTTACATAAACGGACAAGCTACACACCATTAGCCTGTCCATTTAAGGCTGTTTTCTCATCACGCTCACAGCCGGATTGTCTAGTCCGGCTTTTTTTTGTTTTAATTTTTGTTAAGGAAATTTGTGTAGCGCTATAATAACCCTCGGTTATATTTGCGCTTATTCTATGCGCCGCAAAGTCATTTCATTCATACTTATGCTGGTATTCAGTGCCACCGTTTTGCCATTAATGCAAATAGGTAAGCTTCTGGCCAGCAACACATTGAATGAAGAAGTGCATCAGCAAGCCCCACAGATACTGGAAGAAAAATGTAAAGAACCTTTACACGGGTCTGACAATTACTTACACCCGAAAGAATCGTTTCACTGGTCTTACCAAACACAAATGCACAGTAGTGCTTTGCTGAAAGAAATGGTTCCTAATGGTCCTGCGGAAGATATTTTGATCCCTCCTCCAAAAGCCTGAGTTGTAGTTCATTGTTGGTCTACTCAACCAACAATACAGTACTCTTTTTTTTGGTTTTGATCTTCCCACTTATTCTTCCCATTCATGAAAAATTTGTTCAGGAATGCAGGTGCTGATATACCTGCGTCCATCGTCGTGTTTTTAGTGGCATTACCGCTTTGCCTTGGCGTGGCGGTAGCCAGCGATGCTGCTCCCGTTACAGGAATTATTGCTGGTATTGTAGGCGGTATTGTTATTGGTGCTCTTAGCGGTAGTCAGCTCAGTGTGAGTGGTCCGGCAGCCGGCCTTACGGCCATTGTTGCCGGTGCCATTGGCAAATTGGATTCCTACAGCATTTTTCTGCTGAGCGTGGTACTCGCAGGTGTAATACAATTGATTTTTGGTTTTGTAAAAGCAGGCATTATAGGCGAGTTCATCCCCAATTCCGTTATCAAAGGCATGTTGGCTGCCATTGGTATCATTCTTATTTTAAAACAACTGCCTCACTTTGTGGGCTATGATGCCAACCCCGAAGGCGATGAGGCTTTTTTGCAGCCCGATAACAGCAACACATTTTCTGCCATTTTAAATTCCTTTCAGTATATATCATCCGGTGCCATCATCATTGCCCTGATTGCTACAGCCATCTTATTGATGTATGAATCCAAGGCAATCAAAAAACAGCGCATTTTTCAACTCATACCCGGACCACTCATTGTTGTATTGTCCGGCATTGCCTGTAATCAGTTTTTTGCATCTTCGGCTCCGCACCTTGCTTTATCGGGCGACCATTTGGTAAAACTCGACGTGTTTGATGCGCCATCAGCTTTTGTTGCTTCATTGCCACACCCCGACTTTTCGGGATTGGCCAATAGTCAGGTGTGGCTCACAGCACTAACGCTTGCCATTGTGGCCAGCCTTGAAACCCTCCTGAGCATTGAGGCAATCGACAAAATAGACCCTGAAAAAAGAATCAGCCCCAGCAACCGTGAACTAAAAGCCCAGGGCGTTGGCAATATTGTAGCTGGTTTGTTGGGTGGGCTTCCGGTAACATCGGTAATTGTGCGTAGCTCTGCCAATGTAAGTGCCGGTGCCAAGTCGAAACTGTCCGCTATCATGCATGGCGTGTTGCTCTTGCTATCCGTATTGTTTTTTGCCGATTATCTGAATCTCATTCCCAAAGCCAGTCTGGCAGCCATCCTCATTTTTACAGGATATAAACTTGCCAAAGTGGGTCTCTTTACCGAGCATTACCGTAAAGGCTGGGATCAGTTTTTGCCTTTTGTAATTACCGTGGTGGCTATTTTGCTCACCGATTTGCTCATTGGTATTATCATTGGCATGTTTGTAGGCATGTTCTTTGTGCTGCGCAGCAATTTCAAATCGGCTATTTTCTTTATCAAAGATGAGCGCCGTTACCTCATTCGCTTTCGCAAAGAAGTAAGTTTCTTGAACAAAGGACTGATGAAAAATATCATTGAATCTATACCCAATAACACTTCGGTATTGATTGATGCTACCAAGAGTGAGTTCATTGACAGAGATGTAGTAGACATGGTCAATGACTTTATCGTCAATGCTGAAACAAGAGCCATCCGGGTGTATATCAAATTCAATCAAACTGCCTCCAAAACATTCTTCAAAACCAACAACCGCACAATTGCCTAATCATTCGATTGACCTTATAAAACAACTTACCCATGAAATCATACGAAAAATTACTGCTGGAAAACAAGGCCTGGGCCAAAGAAATGAAGGATGCTGATCCTGAATATTTCAAAAGATTGGTGGGCATTCAAACACCCGAATTTTTATGGATTGGCTGCAGCGACAGCCGTGTGCCGGCCAATGAAATCACCGGCACAGCACCCGGTGAAATTTTTGTGCAGCGCAATATTGCCAACATGGTGGTGCACACCGATCTGAACCTGCTGAGTGTGCTGGAATATGCAGTAGTACACCTGAAAGTAAAGCACGTAATTGTATGCGGACACTATGGTTGCGGCGGTGTAAAAGCGGCACTCAGCCATCACAACCTCGGCATCATAAACAAGTGGCTGCGCAACATTAAAGATGTATACCGCTTGCACGAAGATGAACTGGCCGCCATTGAAGATGAAGACAAGCGGGTAGACAGAATGGTGGAGCTAAACGTGGAGGAACAAGTACTCAACCTTGCTAAAACTTCTATTATTCAAAAAATGTGGAAACATGAACAACGCCCCATTTTGCATGGCTGGGTGTACAGCCTTGCCAACGGCATTTTAAAACCATTGGTCACCATGGATGCAAATACCCATCTCGATCATATTTACGAATACGACGACCTGTAATATCAGGTCATTTGTACCAGGCCCCAATACAATGGCAGGCCAATGGTAATATTCAGCGGAAACGTAACGCCCAGAGCCATCGGGATGTACAAACCCGGATCGGCTTTGGGCGCTGCCAACCGCATGGCTGCGGGCACAGCGATGTATGATGCACTCGCTGCAAGCACCGACAACATCAATCGGTTTCCTTCCTGCATGTGCAGCATGCCAGAGGCCCATGCAGTGATACAACCGTTGAACAATGGCATCAACAATGCAAAAACCGTTACAAACCAGCCATAGTGCTGGAAAGCCTTGAATCGTTTGGCTGCCACCATCCCCATTTCTAACAGAAACACAGCCAAAAACCCTTTGAAAATATCGCTGGTAAAGGGCTCAATACCCTTAGCCTGTTTTTCATCGCTGATGATGCCAATGAGCAGGCTGCCCATAATCATCAATACGCTTCCGTTAGTAAATGCATCGTGCAATACCCCCTTCATAGAAGTAGTGCTGCCCGACTCTTTATCGTAGCGGCGAATGAGCAGCACACCAATGATAATAGCTGGCGCTTCCATGAGTGCCATGGCCGCAACCATATGCCCACCATAGGCTATTTGACGGCCTTCCAAAAAAGTAGCAGCCGCCACAAAAGTGACTGCACTTACTGAGCCATACGCTGCGGCAACAGCTCCTGCGTCGGGCACAGCCAGCTTTCTTTTGAGTATAAAAAATGAATAGAGTGGCACCAGCATGGCCAGCACAATGGCTGCAGCCAGGGTAACGGCTACTTCTTTGGTAATACCACTATGTGCCAGCTCTTCTCCTCCTCTGAAGCCTATTGAAAACAATAAATACAATGAAATGAACCGCGAAGAACTCGCTGGTATTTCTAAATCACTTTTTACCGTTGCAGCTATTACACCCAGTAAAAAAAACAGCAACGTGGGGTTGGTAATGTTGCTGATTAATATATCTGTGTTCATTAAAGGCGCAAGTTAGGCTGCCCGCCAAAAATGGCAGGCCACGCATAACGCAGGGTTATAAAAAAGCCGAAAAATCTACGCAATCATTTGCGGGCAGCCTTAAAACCGGCAATGGCTTTGCGGGTAAAATCGCTGAGCACCAGCCTGCCACTAATGGCGGCTCTTTCCCGAAGCAGGATATCCCAATGCTCGGTACCCTTCCAAAACATCGCCTTCATTTCGGCCATGGCCTGCGGGCTGCTGTGTGCCAGCGTATCGGCCAAATGATGCACCGCTTCGTCCACATCTTCCAGGTTGTCGTACACTTCGGCAAACAAGCCTTTGTGCTTGGCCCATTCGGCATTGCGCCATTTGCCGGCATCAATGGCCAGTTGAGAAAAAGCTGATGTACCCATTTTTCTTTCTACCGCAGGGCCCACCACAAAAGGGCCAATGCCCACGGCCAGCTCACTCAGTTTTACATCGGCCGAATGATGCGCAATGGCATAATCACAAGCAGCAGCCAGACCTACACCACCGCCTACACATTTGCCCTGAATGCGACCAATGATAAGCTTATTGCATTTACGCATGGCATTGATAACATGGGCAAACCCGCTGAAAAATTGCAGCCCTTCTGCTTCGGTTTGTATGGCCATCAATTCATCGAAAGAAGCACCGGCACAAAAGGCTTTCCCGCCTTCGCTTTGTAGAATAATCACACGGCAGTCATCATCATTGCCCAAGGCATGAAATGTTTGCGCCAACTGATTGAGCAGATGTGCAGGCAATGAGTTGCTCTGCGGATGCTGAAACTGAACGGTAGCAATATGATTGTGCACGTGATACCTCACGCCAGCTTGTGATGAAGTAGTCATAATGGCAAGCATTTAGGATTGCTCAACAGCAATCGTTATTTACAATACAAAGGTAGCAGGCAATGCTGTCTCACTCGCCTGCTTCAGGTTATTCTTCCCGCTTTCTTACCATGGTTAAAATAGTAGCCACACCCACAATCTCATTGAGCTCATCCAGTATTTCTACATACCATTTTACGATGCCTCTTGGTATGTCGGTTGCTTCCCGTTTTTCTTGCGGCAGTTTTTCTTTACAAGTAAAACGAACGTACACGCTGGCACCGGGATACACAGGTTTGGTAAAACGCAATTCATCAATACCATAATTGAGCAACACCGGATTTTTTTGATAGCTCTCGACAAACAAACCGGCAGCTGCACTCATAATAAAATAGCCATGTGCCACCTGGCCGGTAAACATGGTATCAGCAAAATCGGTATTGGTAAGGTGAGCATAAAAATGATCGCCACTCAAATCGGCAAAGGCGGTAATGTCTTCAGCAGTAATCAGGCGAGGCTCGGTAATGAGCTGGTCGCCTACGCTGAGTTCTTCAAAGTATTTGGTGAACGGATGCACTGTTGAGTGCTGCCCGTCGGCACCGGGTTGGTATTGACCGGTGACTGCTGTAAGCATATTGGGAGAACCTTGTACTGCAAGCCTTTGCATGTAATGCTTTACGCCACGCAAGCCGCCCATTTCTTCACCACCACCGGCACGGCCGGGGCCGCCATGCACCAGCAATGGCAACGGGCTTCCATGTCCGGTGTTTTCTTTGGCGCATTCAGCATTCAGCACCAATATGCGGCCGTGGTGCGTACCAGCACCAATCACATATTTGCGGGCAATGGAAGGATTGGCCGTAACAATGGTAGAAACCAATGAGCCCTTCCCCATTTTACTGAGTGCAATGGCTTCGTCTAAACCATTATAAGGCATCAAGGTACTTACGGGACCAAAAGCTTCAACATCGTGTACTTCGCTGGCATCGAAAGGTTGCGTATTCAGCAGCAAGAGCGGACTCATAAATGCGCCTACCGTTCCATTGGCATCTACTACATCAATATCATCCAAAGTGCCGTAGGCTATGCTGGCATGTTGCATTAGTGTTTGTACCTGTGCTTTCACTTCTTGCCGTTGCGATTGTCCGGCGAGAGAGCCCATGCGTACTTTGTCATTCAGCGGATTGCCAATCACCGTTTGAGCCAGTGCTTTGGCCAATGATTGTTGTACCGCTTCCAGCTTATTGGCAGGCACAAAAATGCGGCGGACACCGGTGCATCGCTGCCCGGCTTTTAGCGTCATTTCTTTGCGTACTTCTTTTACAAACAAATCCCACTCGGGCATCTCCGGTGTTACGTCTTCACCCAATACCATGCAGTTCAGCGAATCCGCTTCCATGGTAAAGGGAACAGTTTCCTGCAAGATGTGCGGATTTGATTTCAGCATCATGCCAGTGCTGGCAGAACCGGTAAACGTAACCACATCCTGAAATGTGGTATGATTGAGCATGTCGCCGGCGCTACCGCAAAGCAACTGTAATGCACCCGCTGGCAATATGCCGCTGGCAATGATTTTTTGCACCACGGCCTCGGTCAAAAAGGAGGTAACGGTTGCCGGCTTTACAACTGCAGGCATACCCGCCAACAGGTTGACAGCAATTTTCTCCAGCATGCCCCACACCGGAAAGTTGAAGGCGTTGATATGAATGGCCACACCCTCTTTGGGCACCAGCAAATGCTGCCCGATGAAAGTGCCGTTTTTACCCAGCAAATGTGTTTCACCTTCAGCGTAAAAAGATTCATTGCCCAGCTTACGCCGCAGGCTGGCATTGGCAAACAAATTGCCGATACCACCTTCAATATCTACCCAGCTATCGGCACGGGTGGCACCGGTTTGGTAGCTGATGGCGTACAATTCATCCAGGTGCTCCCGCAGGTACAGGGCCAGGGCTTTCAGCATCAATCCACGTTCGTGAAAAGTCATGTTGCGCAGGGCAGGATTACCTACAGATCGGCCGTACTGTAGTACATCGGCAAAAGGAATGCCTTTGGTAGAAGCCGTGGCAATAGGCTCATTGGTTACTGCATTGTACAGCAGCTGACCATCGCCATCGCCTGGTATCCATTGGCCAAGTACATAGTTGTGCAGCGTTTTCATAAGGCAAGCAATTGAAGTGCAATAATAAAACTAACAATCGTTAGTCTGTGTTGTTGCACTCATCAAAAAGGCAAGGGCTGGCATATGGCAATGCACGTACATTTGTGCGGATGTCTATGCTTAAAATGCCAAAGTCAATAGCGTGGATACTGGCTACTATGCTGGTGATGCTGTTGCTCATGATGGCTTACCGATTGTTTGTACTTGCATTGTTTGCCCCCGAGCCGGCGCCAGCCAGTGTGGGTCAATTGTTGTGGCTGGGTTTCAAGTACGATTTGCGTTATGTAAGCCTGTTTACATTTCCCGTGTTGCTGGCCAGTTTTAGCGGTTCATTGCATTTGTTTAAAAGCAGTGCCGGCAAAAAGTTTGGCATCATCGTTTTTACCATTTTCAGTTCGCTCCTTCTCTTATTGTACGGCTTTGATGTAGCCAACCTCATTGCCTACAACCAGCATGCCAGCGGCGAAACCTTTCACGAACTCATCCGCCAGCAAGCGGCAGATAAAAAGCTAATGACCGATGCGCCGTGGGTCATTATACTGTTACTCATTGGCATAGGCGGCTGGCTCATGTATTTGCTACACCGCTTGCTACACCATGTGATTGGGGTAAAAAAAGGCAGCGACAATAAAACCATGCGTATGTTTTGGCAAGGCCTAACCCTGTTGATTTGCGTGGCTGCATTGTATGGTAATATTGGCACGAAGCCTTTGGCTTACAATGATGCCAAACAATGGAAAAACGAACAGGCGGCAACTGTAGCTCTTAATGTGTTTGAATGCATGGCGCACAGCATCCGGTATTAAAAAAGGTCCTGCCCGAAGACAGAACCCTTTTTCATCGCCACACACACTATCCCATTCGCCACACTGCGAATATTATTCTCCGGCCGGCTTGTTATAACCCGCCTTCTTTTCGGCTTCTTTGGCTTTTTCAAAATCAAGAATCACCCCGTTGATGCAATACCGCAAACCAGTAGGTGGCGGTCCGTCTTCAAACACATGGCCCAGGTGAGCTTTGCACCGGCCACACTGTACTTCGGTGCGGGTCATGCCATGCGAATGGTCGGGGGTGTAAATGATAGCGCCTTTGCTGATGGGCTCGTAAAAACTGGGCCAGCCGCAACCGCTGTCAAATTTTGTATCGCTTTTAAACAGCGGATTGCCGCAGGCCAGGCAGTAATAAGTGCCAATTTCTTTGAAGTTTTCAAACTTGCTTGTCCAGGGGCGTTCGGTACCTTTTTGGCGGGCAATGTAGTACACATCAGCCGGTAGAATCTTTTTCCATTCGGCCTCGGTGAGGTTAACCTTGCCACTATCTACGCGGTTGTACACCGGATTATTCGTGGGTTTTTCGTTTTCCATTTTTGCTGATTTACTGGTTTTTGAATCGGCCTGCGAAAAGGAGCAGCTGAAACAGCACACCGATAAAACCAAAAGTAAGCCTACGTTTTTCATACTGTAAATATTACAATGCTCATTGAATACTGTTCAATAAATGGAGGTACGCTTAACAGAAATTTTGTAGGTGACTAAGGTCTGTTAAACATTTCCTAAGCGGTGTTATATTCGCGGCTCAAGCATCGCAAACATCATGTTCAACCTCGTTCTTTTTGGCCCTCCGGGTAGCGGCAAAGGCACCCAAAGTGAAAAACTGATTGAAAAATATGGTCTGATTCATTTGAGCACCGGCGACCTGCTGCGCAAAGAAATGAAGGCCGGCACCCCACTCGGCAACGAAGCCAAAAGCCTGATTGAAAAAGGCCAGTTGGTACCCGATGAAGTAGTGGTAGGCATGATTAGCTCTGCCCTCGATGCCAACCCCGAAGCAAAGGGTTTTCTCTTCGATGGCTTTCCCCGCACCATTGCTCAGGCCGAAGCGCTGGACAAACTGCTGACGCTGAAAAAAACAGCCATTCATGCCGTGTTGTTTTTGATGGTGAATGAAGAAGAGCTCATCAACCGACTGGTAGGCCGTGCCAAAACCAGTGGCCGCCTTGATGATGCCGACCCGGAAATACAGCGCAACCGCCAGGCAGTGTACAAAAATGAGACCTTACCTGTAGCCGGATATTATCAAAACCAGGATAAAGTAAGCCGTGTAGAAGGTGAAGGAACAATCGATGAAATTTTTGGCCGCATTTGCAGCCACATAGATCCTTTGCTGGAAGCATAACAATCCAATTCAGCTACATAAAAAAATGCACCCCGACCGGAGTGCATTTTTTTATGCGAAAGCAACATGAATTAGTGTTTGCCTTCGTCTTTGCAAAGACCAACGATATCGTGATACACATCGTGCAGTGCAGTCAGTTGCTTGGTGATGGCAGCATCATCAGCACCAGCTTTGATCTGCTTGTTGAGTGCTTTGGCACCTTTCATCAGCTTGTTCAGATTTTCTTTGATTTCAGGCTTATTGAACTCAGCAGGCGGGTTGCTTTTTTGCCAGGCTTTGGCAAGGTCTATCATTTCACCAATACGGTTCTTAATTGGGTCGAGTTTACCTTCTTCAGCGGGGTGAAATGTTTGGCTCATTACCGTATGAAAGTCTTTCATTTCTTTCCATTCGGGCTTGGCTTGTGCAGCGGCAAACAATACAGGCAGAGCAAACAAAGCGGCCAACAACAGTTTTTTCATGTGCAAGATTTTAAGTGATTTATACGCAAACAATTTGAGTCGTAAAAGTACCGCTTCTAATGACTCGGTTTACAAAAGCAAAGCTAATTTGAACCCAAACTGCAGCGCATTTGTCGAATAATAAGCAACCACGAAACCTTGCCAGCTCCGCAGAATCCTTTATTTTAATTGACTAAACACAACATCATGCTCACCCCTTTTCGTCGCTATGCATTTTTAATAGCAGTGCTGTTATCGTGTCAGCCACTGCTGGCACAACAATTACAACCAGGTTTCGACAGGAAGGAATATGCCGACATGCTGTGGCTTCAGTTTTATGGACTGAAAGACAGCATGCAGCAAACGCCACCCGTGCAGTTGGAAAAAGACAGCTATCGAACACTGCGCATTTCCAAAGAAGTTGGTTTGTATAATAAGTGTGGCATTTACCTGCGCAAAGACGGCGTGGTGGTACTGCAACTTCGCGGCACTGTCAACAAAATGGAGAGCTGGCTAGAAAATTTTTACGCTGGCATGGTGCCAGCAACTGGTAGCCTGCAGCTGAGTAACGATTACACATTTGTGTACAAGCTGGCCAACAATCCACAAGCCACTGTGCATGTGGGTTGGCTCACAGGTGTGGGCTTTCTGATGAAAGAAGTACTGCCCACATTGGATAGCCTGGTGCAGGCCGGTCACCACGAGCTGATGATAGCGGGCCATAGCCAGGGTGGTGCGTTATCTTTTCTCACTACTTCATTTTTGCACTATCACTATGCTACTATGAATAAAGCCGTACGGCTAAAAACATATGCAAGTGCCGCCCCCAAACCGGGCAATCAATACTATGCGTATGATTTCGATTTTATAAGCCGTGGGCAAATGGGCTTTCGGGTGATCATCGATGCCGACTGGGTGCCCGAAACACCGGTGTCGCTGCAAACCATCAACGATTACAATGCAGTAAACCCGCTGAGCAATGCCAAGAGTTCCATTCGAAAGCAAAAGTTTGTGGTGCGGTTGTTTCTCAACAGTGTATATGGCAAACTCACCCGCAGCAGTAACAAAGCCTCGAGGCGATTTGAAAAATACCTCGGTAAAAAACTGTACAAGCTGGCAGCAAAGCCTTTGCCTGGATTTGCCAAACCCACGCTGGCAGGCAGCATGAACTATGCCACCACCGGCAACCCTGTTATATTAGCCACAAATGATGCTTACCGCAGCAAGTTTGTGTTTGATGGTAAAAATTATTTTGTACACCACATGCTGGCACCTTATCTGTTTTTGCTCGATACCTACTACCCATTGCCTACAGCAAAATAAATGCTGCACATTTGCAGCCATTATTCTTTCATCATGAAGCAAAGCCTCAACAAAATTTTTTACGCCGTCGGGTTGGCAGAAGCCATTTCATTTATTGTATTGCTGGGAATAGCCATGCCACTCAAGTATATGGCGGGCATGCCCAAAGCCGTTTCCATAGTAGGCATGGCGCATGGTGTATTGTTTGTGGGCTACTTAGCTGTAGCTTATCTCTGTAAAGAAACCTTTAACTGGAGTATGCGGACATTTGTATTGGCCTGCGCTGCATCGGTGGTTCCATTCGGGCCATTTTGGTTTCACAAGTACCTGCAGTCGAAAGCATAACTGCAAGCACGATAGTTTACATGCAACGAGGGCACAAAGCAGGTTAATCTTCTTTGTGCCCTCGTTGTTTTTGAGCTGAAAGTAAATACGCTTTTACAGCTTTATTTCTTCATGGTCCTGATCGAGGAACTTGAAATCAACCAGGTGCAGCGTATTGCTTTCCTGAATTTTAATCCATTGTTTGTGTTTGAGGCTCCACTGCATCCGCTTGCTGGGAAAACCTTTTTGCAAATAGGCCGCCATAATTGGATGCACCATTAACACCAGGTTTTTGTGGCCGTGTGTAATGAGGTAGTCGAGGTTCTTGCGAATCTCATCTTCCAGTACCAGTGTACTGCTGATTTTACCTGAGCCACCGCAGCTGGGGCACAGCTCATCGGTTTTAATGTCTACCTCGGGCTTCATCCGCTGGCGGGTAATTTGCATCAATCCAAAACGGCTGATGGGCAAAATACTGTGGCGGGCACGGTCGGTACGCATGAAGCCTTCCATGGCATCGGCCAGCTTCTTTTTGTTTTCGGGCAGCTTCATATCAATGAAGTCAACCACAATAATGCCGCCCAAATCGCGGAGGCGTAGCTGGCGGGCTATCTCTTCTGCTGCTTCCAAATTGGTCTGCAGGCTGTTTTCTTCCTGATTGTTGCTGCTGCTTTTGTAACCGCTGTTTACATCTATTACGTGTAGTGCTTCTGTGGCTTCTACTATGAGATAAGCGCCACTGGGCATACTTACTGTTTTACCGAAAGAGCCCTTCACCTGTTTGGTTACTGCGTAAGTATCAAAAACAGGTGAGCCACTTTGATAGTACTGTACGATGTCTGCTTTTTCGGGTGCAATACGCACCAAATACTGGCGGATATCGTTGTAAATATTTTTGTCATTGACAACAATGCGGTTGAAATCGGGGCTGAGCAAATCACGAAGAATAGACGTAGCCTTATCCTGCTCACTCAAAATTTTGGAAGGTACAGCTGCGCCTTGCAGGTTTTGCTGAATTTGTTTCCACTTAGCTACCAGTTGGTTGAGATCGTCGTGCAGCTCGGCGGTGTTTTTACCTTCTGCAGCAGTACGCACAATCACCCCAAAGTTTTTGGGCTTGATGGATTCTATAATTTTCTGGAGCCGGCGGCGTTCGTCGCTGGTATGAATTTTTTTGGAAACGGCTACGATGTCGTTGAAAGGAGTAAGCACCACAAAACGACCGGGCAACGAAATTTCGCAACTCAAACGGGGGCCTTTGGCAGCAATGGGCTCTTTTAGAATTTGCACCAAAATATTGGGCTTGCCATTGAGCACTTCGGTTATTTTCCCTGTTTTTACAATTTCGGGTTCTACATTAAACCGGCTGAAATCGTAAGGTTCTTTGGCTTTCCATTCCTGGCAAATCTGGGTGATCTTGAGCAGGCTTTTGGCGTATGGACTCAAATCGGTGTAGTGCAAAAAAGCGTCTTTTTCAAAACCTACATCTACAAAAGCTGCATTGAGGCCTGGCATCAGTTTTTTTACTTTGCCAAGGTACAAATCGCCGACACCAAAGGGATTTTCGGTGTTTTCGCGGTGTAGTTCTACCAGTTTTTTGTCTTCGAGTAATGCAATTTCAACCCCCTGTGGTGCTGCATTAATAATTAGTTCTTTGTTCACAAAGTGCAATCAGTTTGTGTTTGAATTAGGTGCATGGCAAGTCCCTGAGACCTGCTGCATGTTTGGTACTTTATTGGGGGATAATATGCACGGGTGAAACAGGCAGGCAACAGAATAAACCAGAAAAACATTTACCTGCCCGTAATAGTACAGGCAGGTAAATGCACGTAGAAAAAGAGCTGATTATTTGTTCTTCTTCTTATGACGATTCTTTCTCAAACGCTTTTTACGTTTGTGAGTCGCAATCTTATGACGCTTTCTTTTTTTACCGCAAGGCATAGTTCAATGATTTTATTAGTTCTAAATATGAAACAGTAACTATTTGCCGGTACCGGCCTTGGCCAGTTGCTCAATCCGTTTCCGGATTTCTGCTTTCATTTCCGGCACTGTTACTTTTCGTTCAATGGTTTCGTAGCTGTTGATGGCTTCTTTGGTCATACCCGCCAGCTCATAAGCTTCGGCCAGTTTAAACCATACCTCCAAATTGTCGGGTTGTGCTTGTACTACTTTGGCAAAACGAAGAGCGGCTTTATCGTACTGATTGCTGTTCATACCGCCTATGCCCAGCATATATTGGGCAAACACGTTGGTTGAATCTTTCTCAGCTACAGACCTCACTTTCATTATACCAGCCATTGGCCCGTCGGGGGTAATGGCGCCATACATTATACATCCGCCCTGTCCTACAATGGTTGAATCATTGTTGGGGTTGATGGAAAAAGCCTTGTCAAACAACTCCATTCCTCTGTTGGCCAGCCACTCTTGCTCCAAATGATTATGGGCATACGGCAGATAGCCTAAAATGGAATGGGCGGCAAATGTGAGACTTTTTTCGGTATTATCCAATTCGGAAGCCAACGACAGATGCTTAAAATGCAGAACGGGGCTGGGCACAGAGTCTTTCCAGAAGCTGGCCAGGCTGCGGTGTGCAGCGGCTTGCTGACCTTTTACATCGCCACGGCTCACTGTGTTTTCCAATGTATTGATGTACTGCTGCTGGGCCTGGCTCAGTTGGCTCATGGCACCGGCACGTACTTTTTCCAGGTCAAGCGGGTCGTGGTTGTGGCTGGTGTCGGCCTTTGCTGTGGCATTTGCCGCCGGCTTTTTGGGCCCTACAGTACTACCAAAATAATAAAGCCCCGCTGTAACAGCGAGGGCCAATACGATTGTAATTTTTTGCGTCTTATTCATATCCCTCTGCCCATTGGTTGGGCCGGGGGCAAAGGTATATGGCTGGGCTATTCGGCGGCGTCGCTTTTGCCACTCGTCTTCAATTTAACTTCTGCCACAAACTCTTTGCTGGGTTTGAATGCAGGAATAAAATGCTCCGGAATTTCTACTGCTACATTGCGTTTGATGTTGCGGCCAATTTTGGCTGCCCGTTTTTTGGTAATGAAACTGCCAAACCCACGGATGTAAATATTTTCCCCGTTGGAAAGACTTTCCTTCACCTCTTTAAACATGGTTTCGAGTGTCACCAAAACATCCACTTTGGGAATACCGGTTTTATCGGCAATTTGGTTGATGAGGTCTGATTTGCGCATGATTCAGAATGATTTACAACGGTTTGTCATTAAAAGTAAGACAGGAAAACGTGAATTGCAATAATTGGAATCGTTTTTTGTAAATATTTCATTATCAAAGGTAAACGCCTTATTTGAACGAATTTGTACCCTTGCTGTAATTGTACTGTATGCCCACATCTTCTGCTACTGCTTCATCCCGCAAAAAAGGTTACACCAGCCAGCCATGGTTCACCCAAACGTTGCTGCACTGGCATACCCACCACAACCAGCGCAGCATGCCCTGGAAGGGCGAAAAAGATCCTTATAAAATCTGGCTCTCCGAAATTATTTTACAGCAAACCCGGGTAGAGCAGGGCTTGGCATACTACCTGCGTTTTATAGCCGCTTACCCAACCATTGCCGAGCTGGCGGCGGCTGAAGATGATGCAGTTTTTAAGCTGTGGGAAGGACTGGGCTACTACAGCCGCTGTCGCAACCTGCTGGCTGCAGCCCGACAAGTAATGCAACAGTTTGGCGGTCATTTCCCCGGCAACTATGCCGATATTTTGAGCCTGAAAGGGGTAGGCCCTTACACTGCCGCCGCCATTGCCAGTTTTGGCTTTAGCCTGCCGCATGCCGTGGTAGATGGCAACGTTATTCGGGTGTTGGCCCGCTTTTATGGCATTGATGAACCTTTCGATACAACCGCCGGCAAAGAACGCTTTACACAAGAAGCCGATGCACATTTGGCACAACATGAGCCTGCCGCCTACAACCAGGCCATCATGGACTTTGGCGCTACTGTTTGCAAGCCTGCTGCCCCATTATGCCTGCAATGTCCCATGCAAAAAAAATGCATCGCTTTTGTACATCAGCGGGTAGAAAGCCTGCCGGTAAAATCGAAAAAGCTCATCAAGAAAGACCGCCACTTTTACTATTTCATTTTTCGGTACCAACAGCAAACCTTAGTACGCCAAAGAAATGACAAAGACATTTGGCAGGGCTTGCATGAATTCATACTGGCAGAAGAAGCAGCTTCGGCATTTACCACCAATGAACAATATTTAAAAAAAGCCCGCAAGCTATTGCCTGCAACCACTGCGGTTGTAGCAGCAAATGGTCCTTTCAGGCAGCTGCTTACGCACCAAACCATTTATGCCCACTTTGTAGAGTGCACAGTAGATGGAGCTGTAGCTGTGCCCGGTGCACAATGGGTAAATGAATCAGCTATTGCCAAGCTGGCTTTTCCCAAAGTCATTCGCGACTACCTTAACAAACGAGAGGCCGTTACGCAAACCAACTTGTTTTAAAAAGGGTGGCCGGGTTTCGTTTTTGCATAAAAAAACTAACTTTAAAGAGATAACTATTTCGGTAAAGTAAGAATGAACCTATGCGAGGCGTAAACAAAGTAACCCTGATTGGCAACCTGGGAAAAGAACCCGATACACAAGTGTTGGAAGGCAATGTGACTGTTGCAAAATTTCCGTTGGCAACCACCGAATCTTACAAGGATAAAACCGGCAAACTGGTAAGCCAAACCGAATGGCACATGGTAGTACTGTGGCGTGGATTGGCTGAGCTGGCGCAAAAATACCTGCACAAAGGAAGCCTGGTATATATTGAAGGTCGCCTGAAAACCCGCACATGGGAAGATAAAGAAGGACATAAAAAATTTGCCACTGAAATAGTCGGCGAAAACCTGATTATGCTCGACAAGCGGGGTGATGGCAGTTTTGCTCAGGGGCAAGGCTTCGGCCCCGAAGGCATCGACAATTTTAGTGGCAGCGACATACCGCCCAACACCGATGGCCCCGACCTCTCTGGCTATTGAGGATGGAATGTTATTTTTGCCGTTGGTGCTAAGTGCCGGCAGCAATGACCGTTACTTTGCCGCTAATCCATGTATGATGCTTAGCTTCATATTATTATTCACCAATTTGTTTCTATTGGATCATTTACCGGCCCTCGGGCCATTGCTGCTCATTACTACCGAACTCACCACCACGCTGGTGATATTGCTGCTGGCATTGCTTTTCCTGTCGTTTTGCGCATCTGGTGCCGAAGTGGCTTTTTTTTCCCTCACGTTCAAAGACATCAACCTGCTGAAAACAAAAAGTCAGCCGGGCTATAAACGCATCATATCGCTGCTGGAATCGCCCAAAGTGTTGTTGGGCTCACTCATGATGGCCAACAGCATTGCCAATATTGGTATTGTCATCATCAGTAATTTTTTGATAGACAAGTACCTGGAAATGCAAAACATTTGGTGGCTGCTGGCTACCAAAGTGCTGCTCATTGCCGCTATCATTTTATTGTTTGCCGAAGTATTGCCCAAATCATTTGCTGCGCAAAACAATATCCGTTTTGCAAAAGATATCAGCTGGATGGTAGAAGCCATTTACCTGCTCTTTAACCGTATAGCCGGATATATGGTAAACCTGAGCGATGGCATTGAAAGAAAACTTGGCCAACGATCAACCGCAGCCAGCATTGAAGAGCTGAACCATGCCATTGATTTGACCAACGAAGAAGATGCATCGGTAGAAGAAAAAAACATCATGAAAGGGGTGCTGAAGTTTGGCAACATCTCTGTAAAGCAGGTCATGAAAACCCGGTTGGATGTGCACGGCCTTTCATTCGACAGCAACTTTGAAGAAGTAAAAAAGAAAGTAGAAGAACTGCACTATAGCCGCCTGCCCGTATACCATCATTCGCTGGATGAAATAAAAGGCATGATGCATACCAAAGATTTGCTCGGCTACCTGCAGCAACCGCCCGATTTCGACTGGCACAGCCTGATGCGCCCTGCCTTCTTTATTCATGAGCAAAAACTCATTGAAGATTTGATGCAGGAGTTTCAGCAAAAGAGAACACACTTTGCAGTAGTGGTAGACGAATTTGGCGGCACAAGCGGCATCATTACCATGGAAGATATTCTCGAAGAAATTATTGGTGAAATCAAAGATGAGTTTGACGAAGAAGAAACCATCAACAGCAAAATTGACGACCTCAATTTTGTGTTTGAAGGCAAAACCATGCTCAACGATGTGTGCCGCATTATGCAACTCAGCCCCGATACTTTTGATGAAGTAAAAGGCGAGAGTGATTCGCTGGCAGGTTTGGTGCTCGAAGTATCGGGCGAAATACCACAGCAAAATACTATCATTACCGTTGGCGATTTTGATTTTACTATTCTCGAGGTCAATAAAAACCGCATCCAAAAAATTAAAGTGACCATCAGACCGGTGGAAGAATAATGACCCGGGCTTTCATTCGTTCTATTATCATGCATCATTTCTCCCATCGATTTTCTGTACGCCATTGGTGTTTGCTTTTACTGCTTGTGTCAAGCTGGGCTTGCAACAGCACGTTTACCCCCAAGCCAAAAGGCTATTTTGACATTGCTTTTCCTGAAAAGAAATATCAAACCTTTGAGCAGGCTGGCTATCCCTATTCATTCGAATTGCCCGTATATGCAACCGTGATAAAAGACTCCACTTTTTTCGACAGCACACCTGAAAATCCGTGGTGGATTAACATCGACTTTCCGCAGTTCAACGGCCGTATCCATATCAGCTACAAAGATTTGCGCCAATCCAATTTCGACAAGCTCGTCAACGATGCTTTTAACCTCACTTACAAGCATACCAGCAAAGCCACGGCTATAGATGACAGCGTAATGCACACTTCCAATGGTGTACATGGCGTGTACTTTAAAGTGGGTGGCAATGCCGCTACGGCCAATCAATTTTTTGTAACAGATTCTGCCCGCCATTTTTTGCGGGGTGCATTGTATTTTGATGTAACGCCCAACGAAGATTCGCTGCAACCGGTCAACGATTTTTTGAAGCAAGACCTGCTGCACATGATTGAAACCTTTCGCTGGAAAACCAATTAACCGAACCAACTACTGCTATGATAGCTATTGATAACAAACTGGTGAGTGACGAACTGGTAGAAGAACAATTTGTATGCGACCTGGTAAAGTGCAAGGGTGGTTGCTGTGTAGATGGCGACGCCGGTGCTCCTTTAGATAAAGAAGAACTGGCTCGTATTGATGAAGTATTTGAAGCAGTGCTGCCTTACCTGCCGGCACAGCACGTAGCCGAAATAAACAAGCAAGGCCGCTATGTATACGACCCCGAATTTGGCTGGGTAACACCCGCAATCAATGGAGGCATTTGTGTATACGCCATTACCGATGCCGCCGGTATTGTAAAATGCGGCATAGAGCAAGCTTACAACGATGGCAAAGTAGCCTGGAAAAAGCCCATCAGCTGCCACCTGTTTCCCATACGTATACAGCAAAGCAAAAACGGCGAAACAGAATACGTGAACTACGAACCCCGCGAAACATTGTGCAAGCCTGCCTGCAAGCTGGGCAGGAAACTCAAAGTGCCCGTGTATCAGTTTTTGAAAGAACCCATCATCCGCAAATACGGGCAGGAATTTTATGAAGCACTAGATGCAGTGGCACAGGATTATTTTGAGATACAGGGAAAGTAAGGATGACATTTGGCAATTCGCCTTTGGCATTTTGCGTTAAGCCTTCCGCTTTTCGCTTTCGGCTTTTCCCCTTCTCCCCCTATTTTTGCAGCAAATCATTCCGGTCATGAAATTTCCATTTTTTGCTACCACCATACTCCTTACCATTTTTTGTTTTATGATGCTCATTAAAAGCATCGACTACGGTCAGGGTTGGGCATTGGCACTTAGCATTTTGGGTGTCCTCACGTTTGCTATCCTGAGCATTATTTCCATCTTCTACGAACTGCGCAAGCACGAAAGTCTGAAGGGCGACCACGGCCACCACTAATGCCGGCCGGCCCTGATTAATACGGCGGGCCATAGTATCTTTTTTCATCACCGTTTTTTACTGTTGCTGCATGGCCGATACTGCTACCAAGGCTGATGTGCATGCCTCCACCGGAGGAGCAGCTGCATTTATTGCCCGCAGCACCGTAAAAGCCGCCGACCTCGATCACCGGCGCAAAATCAACTTCAACATTGGCAAATACAATGCGGCTGTGCCCAAGGGCAAAGCGCAGTTTGCCGAGCTGGAGTTGGCCCGCCAACTGGCCAAAAACCGCAAGTGGCAGGCCATTGAGCACCTCGATGAAAGCCTCCTACAGTTTGAAGCCAAGTTTACTGCCCGGGGCGGAAAAGTGATTTGGGCCGAAGACAGTACCCAGGCACTGGATGCCATTTTGCAAATTTGCCGCGAAGCTGACTGCCATACAGTGGTGAAGAGCAAAAGCATGGTGACTGAAGAAATTCACCTCAATGATTTTCTGGAAGGCAACGGTATCGAGAGCATTGAAACCGATCTCGGCGAATACATACAGCAATTAGACGGCGAACCGCCCTACCACATTGTAACGCCGGCCATGCACAAAAGCAAGGAAGATGTAGCCCGCTTGTTTGCCAACAAACTGGGCTGCGAGCCCAACCTGAGCCCCGAGCAGCTTACACAGGTGGCCCGCTACAAACTCCGCCAAAAATATGTGCAGGCAGAAGTAGGCATCACCGGTGCCAACTTTATAGTAGCCGATACCGGCAGTATTGCGCTTACAGAAAATGAAGGCAATGCCCGCCTCAGCTGCGCCTTTCCCAATATCCATATTGCTATTGTGGGTATTGAAAAATGTATTCCATCGATACACGATTTACCGCTGTTTTGGCCCCTGCTCAGCACCTATGGCACGGGGCAACAAGTAACAGTGTACAACAGCCTGGTGAGTGGCCCCCGGCAAAGCAACGAAAGTGATGGCCCCACCCAAATGTTTGTGATACTGCTCGACAATGGCCGCACCAACCTGCTGGCCGATGCAAAAAGCCGCGAAGCCTTGTATTGCATTCGTTGTGGTAGCTGCCTCAATGCCTGCCCCGTGTACAAAAACATTGGCGGCCACAGCTACCTTACTACTTACTGCGGGCCTATTGGCAAAGTAATTACGCCATGGCTGCAAGGCATGCACAATTATAAACACCTGAGCTATGCCAGCAGCCTGTGTGGCAACTGTACAGCAGTTTGCCCGGTACGCATCAACCTTCATGAACTGCTGCTGCACAACCGCCACGAGGCAGTAACACAGGGCGAAAGCAAACTCAGCGAACGCCTGGCATGGAAGGCCTGGAAAACTGCCAGCCTCAGCCGCACCATGATGAACATGGGCAATGGTTCACTTAAAAACAAAGTGGTCAACGGCCTTTTCAGCGATTGGAAAAAGCAACATGCTCCACTGGATTTTTCTGCCAAAACCTTCAACCAAATGTGGAAGGAACAGGAAGGCAAATAAGATTGGCGCCTTGGTTATTGCTGTTGCAGTAGCGTTACCATTTTCCTAAAATAAATATTGAAGCAGCGTTTGCATATTGGCCCAATTATTGGCTGCGTTAGTGTGCCATTCATTGATGTGAAAAACAGCCTACACTATGCGCTTCAGAATGCTTCACCTAGGTGGCCTGCTGGCCTTTGCGGCCCTGCAGGTTTCTTCTTTTTCTACGGGGTCAGTACTGTACCTTGTGGTAGACAAAAGCGAAAACACCATTACGCTCTACGACCAATCGGACTGGTTGGTACAATGGCCCTGTACCTTTGGCAACAACGACATTAGTGACAAGTTGTACCAAGGCGACCGCCGTACGCCGGAGGGCAGCTTCAAAATCACCAGTAAGTACCCGCATAAAAAATGGAACAAGTTTATGCGGATAGATTATCCCACCAAACAAGACTATGCCAAATTTGAGGCCCGCAAAAAGGCCGGTATCATTCCACCAAGTGCCAAAATAGGTGGCGATATTGGTATACATGGCACCTGGCCGCATGAAGAATGGGCGGTAGAAAACCTGCAGCCGTGGACACAGGGCTGCATTAGTATGCGCAACGACCATTTGAATGAGCTGTACCAGATAGTACCTGTGGGCACATCGGTAGTCATCAGGCAGTAAACAAAAAAGCGACCTCAAATGAGGTCGCTTTTTTTATGTGTTTGCCAATGGCTTAGTTCTTCTTAGCTGGAGCAGCTGGCTTAGGAGCTGGCTTCGTTTCTTCGGCCGGAGCGTTGGGGTCAACGGGCAGTTTGATGCCGAGTTTCTTAGCTACCAGCGGAATCAGGTTGTCGGCAGGAGGAGCTTGCCACAATGTTTCACGCTTGAATACATAGGTGTATTTGCCATCGGCAATAACAGCCTGAAATGCTTCCAACACTTTGTTGAGGTAAGGGGCCATCAGCTCTTGCTGCTTGGCCTGCATTACCTGCTGGCTGTATTGCTGCCAGTTTTGCAACTTGTAGTAGCGTTGAATTTGCTCTTGCTGGCGCTGCTGATATAAACGGGCGGGCATTTTGGCACTGTCTGCTTTCAGGGTGCTATCCATACGTTGCAGTTCTTCCAGCTCAAACTGATATTCTACATTCAGTGAGTCACGTTCAAAGCTTTGCATCAGCGTGTCAATCTTTTCAATGCCGGGCATTTGACCCAGTACATATTCCAGATCGAAGTAGCCGAACTTGTTAGGTGCAGTTTGTGCAGCAGCTTGTTGGGTTCCGGTTACCATAAAGCCGAGGAGGGCCACTGCAACCACCAATACCTTTTTCATGCTTGATTGTTTTTCTTGTTATGTTGTTTGAAAGATTTAGTTGGACTTTACACCCAATTCACGAAGCACGTCTTCGCTCTTGTCCAGTTTTGGGTCGGCAAATATAACAGTAATGCCTTCACTTTTATCGAGTATAAAATCGTACGAACGGGCTACAGCCAGCTTCTGCACAGCGGTATACACTTTGTCCTGTATAGGTTTGATGAGCTTCTGGCGTTCGGCAAAAAGGTCGCCTTCAAAACCGAAGCGTTTCTTTTGCAAATCCCGTACTTCTTTTTCTTTATTAAAGAGTTCGTCTTCCCGCTTTTTAATGAGCTCAGGGCTCAGCATTACTTTTTCTGCTTCAAAATTGCGGTACATGGTTTCGAGCTCCGCCTGTTTGTTGTCAATCTCTTTTTGCCACATGTTAGCCGTAGCATCGAGTTTCTTTTTAGCCTCGGCATAATCGGGCATTTTATCGAGGATGTAACGAGTATCGATGATGGCATAGCGCTGTGCTACTGCAGAAAATGCGGTAGTGGTTACAATGGCGAGTAGTACAAAAAGTTGCTTCATGGCATATGTTTAAGTTGCATGAAAATAAAGATTGCCGGGCTGGTTTGCTGTTAAAGCCTCGCTGTTTTTATTGGTTGTGTCTTCTACTATACGTACAGGCAAGAAAAAAATGGTTAGCAAAGCGTTAAGCTGTGGGAAAATGGAGTGTTTATTCTGGTTCGAAGCCCAGCATAAATGTAAAGCGGGTGGCATCTTTTATACCGTTGCCGGGCGTTAGTCTGTCGAGGCCAATACCATAGTCGAAGCCCAGCAAACCAAACATCGGCAGGAAGAAACGCATACCCAAGCCTACACTGCGGCGCAGTTTAAACGGGTTGTAATCCTTCATGCTGTACCAACCGTTGGCCGCTTCAAAAAAGCCGAGGGCAAAGATGGTGCTGCTGGGGTTGAGGCTAAGCGGGTAGCGAACTTCGGCCACATATTTATTGAAGATGGTGAAGTAACGGCTGGCACCCTGCTGATCGGGGTTGATTTTAGGGTCGCTGGTTTGATAAACAGGATAACCACGGTGTGCCACCACATCAAAACCAATGAGGGCAAACTGGTTGCTGAGGCCCGCATCGCCCACCTGAAAGCGTTCGAACGGCGATATATCCAGGTCTTTGTTGTAGCGGCCAATGAAGCCATATTTCGCAGCCAGTTTCAACACCAGTTGCTTGTTGCGTTCGGCACCATGTGGCCGGCTAAGCGGCACATACCACTCACCATTGAAGCGCCACTTGTGAAACTCAATGAGTTTATAGCGATCTTCTGGTGTATCATACACTTTTGATTTGCCCCACACACTCCATGGTGGCGTAAACTGTAAGCTGGCAGTAAAGCTGCTACCACTGCGTGGAAACAAAGGCTGATCTATACTTGACCGCTGCAAGGCAATTTTGAAACTCAGGTTATTGCTTACCCCATTGCGGAAGTCTTGGAAGAATTGGTAATCCTTCAATGTATAACGGGAATAGCTTACAGACGTGAGCAGGCTGAAGAAGTCATCGGGCCATTTGAGCTGGCGACCGAGGGCCACGCTGGCACCGGTAGTTTTAATGTATGATGACGGCGTACGTTCGTACTGGCCGGTGAGGTAGTTATAAGCATTTGAAAACTTAGTATCAAATACGCTTACAGTAAATGAATTGCGCTTTTTGCCGCCCAACCATGGCTCGGTAAAGCTAAAGTTGTAGCTACGGAAAGCACGGCCATTGCTCTGCAAACGCAGGCTAAGTTTTTGACCATCACCACTGGGCAGGGGATCCCAGGTAGCTCTTTTCAAAATATTTTTAATACTGAAGTTGTTGAAAGTTACACCCAGCGTACCGGTTAAACCAATACCACCGCCCCAGCCGGCACTCAGTTCCAGTTGGTCGCTTGATTTTTCTTCTACACTATAATTAATATCAACCGTACCATCACTCATATCAGGCACGGGATTGATGCCAATGGTTTCCTGGTTGAAAAAGTTGAGGTTGGCAATTTCACGTTGGCTACGAATCAAATCGGTACGGCTGAATTTTTCGCCGGGTATGGTACGCAGTTCACGGCGAATTACATATTCCTTTGTTTTTTCATTACCGCTGATGTTGATGTTTTTGATAGTAGCCTGCGGTCCTTCAAACAAACGGATTTCGTGATCGATGGTATCGTTGTACACAGCTGTTTCACTGGCTTCGGCACGAAAGAACAGGTAACCATCATCCATATACAAAGCACTGATATCGGTGCCACCGTCGGCACTCATTTGCTTACCCAAGGCTTTGTCCAGGGTTTCTTTGTTGTAAATATCACCTTTGTTGATGCCAATAAGCACCTGCAAAAGAGAGTCGGAAAACTTGGTATTACCTCGAAATACCATTTTGCCAAAATAGTACTGCCGGCCTTCACTCATCAGCAGCTCTACATTCAGGTTGCCTCGGCTATTGTCGTAGATGGTATCTTTTACAATACGGGCATCGCGGTAGCCAAGGGTATTGTAATAATCAAGAATTTTTTCACGGTCTTCTTCATATTTTTTAGCGTCGAACTTGGCGCTGCTAAACAGTTTGAAGCGGAAGTATGGATCGAGGTTGTTTTTGATAACCGTTGGTTGCAAAAAGCCCTGGTTCTCCAAAATTTTATCGATGCTTACGGTTTCTTTTTCGGCCAGGAGCGGCGTGTCTTTGGCAGGGTACAGCGTAATGCGGGTTGTTTCTTTGGTGCCCTTCATTTGGCGTTTTACCCGCAGCTCAGGCACTTCGGTATTGCCACCAATGTAGATGTCGCCCACTTTTACCTTTTTGCCCTTGTTGATATCAAACACCAGGTCAGAGGCATTGGGCACGGTAGTACTTGGCACTTCGGCCACTTTCACATCAATGTTGCGGAAACCTTTTTCCTGATAATATTTCACAATGGCATCAATAGCCAGTTGCTTATTGTTTTCGGTAATGATACGGCCAGCTACCAAACCCGATTTTGTTTGCAGGTCTTCAACGTCGCTTTTCTTCACTCCGTTGAAGGTGAACTTTTGCAAACGTGGCCTTTCCTGTACTTCAATTTCCAGGTGCAGCTTGTTGGGCTTTTCGAGGCGGGTAATGTAAATGGTAACGTTGCTGAAATAGTTTTGCGACCAAAGGTTGTTGATGGTACGGCTAAAATTATCGCCACCCGGAATCACAATTTTATCGCCCACATTAAGGTTGGCAATAGAGAGCAGCAAAGCGTTGTCAAAGTATTTGTTGCCCGTAACTACTACGGAGCCAACGATATATTCCTTGGGCGATTTTTGCGAAAAAATATTCTCCAGTTCCGGATCTACCGATACAGCAGTGGTATCCTGCGCCTGTACCGCTATGGCACCAAACATCATCAAAACAGCCAGCAGGCAGTACCCGCATTTATTAAAGGACATGCAACAAAAAGGTTTCAGTTGGTTTATCGCTTGCGATCAAAGACGGCAAATTACTGGCTTTGATGGTAAGTCAATGTTAAAAGGGACGTATCAAAAGTATGTGTCGGTTTCAGCAAAACGATTGCGGTACAAGGGCTACAGCGGGTCGTTGGTTATTTGAGCACTGGTTTTGCCAAAGCGGCGTTCCCGGTTTTGGAAATCGAGAATGGCTTCGTACAGGTGCTTTTTTCTGAAATCGGGCCAGCGTGTGTTGGTAAAGTACAGCTCTGCGTAGGCCAGCTGAAACAGCAAAAAGTTGCTGATCCTGTATTCGCCCGAGGTTCTGATCATCAGTTCCGGGTCGGGGTACTCGCTGGTCCAGAGGTATTGCTGCAGGGTAGCCTGGTCTACTTCGGCGGCTTTCAGGCGGCCGGCTTCTACGTCGGCAGCTATGTTGCGTACGGCATTTACCAGCTCCCAGCGGCCACTATAGCTCAGGGCCATAATGAGGTTGAGACCGGTATTTTGCCCCGTTATTTCCAGGCTTTCATCCAGCTCCTTGTTTACGGCTTCGCTCAGCATGCGGCGGTCGCCTATTACGTGGAGTTTAATATTGTTTTTGTTCAGTGTTTCGGTTTCGCGGCGAATGGTGTCTACCAGCAATTCCATCAGGCCGTTCACCTCGTATTCGGGGCGGTCCCAGTTTTCGGTGCTGAAGGCATAGAGGGTAAGGTATTCCACGCCCAGCTCGGCACAACCTTCCACAATGTTGCGTACACTTTCTACGCCGTGAAAGTGCCCAAAGAGCCGGTCTTGCCCCTGCTCCTGCGCCCAGCGGCCGTTGCCATCCATAATGATGGCAATGTGGCGAGGAAGCCGTTGCTTGTCTATTTGCGCTTCAAGATGCTCCATGCAAAGGAATTGGTTGCCTTAAAAATGTGTGCAAATGTAATGTGTAATAGGTGCGGTAGCGTAAGCAGCGGTAAGTTAATATGTGACCGGCCAGCAGCAGGGGGTAGCTTATGTAGCCATCTTGTATTACATTGCGCCCCATTCTTTCAAAAAATCGACACATGGATTATAACAGAATTATTTCGGTAACCGGCCTCGGCGGTTTGTTTGAACTGGTTTCTTCTAAAAACGATGGCGCCATTGTAAAAAGCCTGGAAGACGGCAGCACCCGTTTTGTGAGCAGCCGTGTTCACCAGTTTTCGCACCTCGAAAGCATTGAAATTTATACCGTGCAGGACAATGTGAACCTCGTAGAAATATTTCAGGCCATGGACAAAGCCGGCACCAGCCTGCCCGACACCAAAGACAGCAAAGCACTGCGTAGCTACTTCGAAAAAGTATTTCCCGACATGGACTTTGAGCGGGTATACGGCAGCGACATGAAGAAAATGGTGAAGTGGTTTGGCGTATTGAAAGCCGCCAATGTAGAGCTGAAACTGAGTGTAGCCGAAGCGCCTGAAGCTGCTGAAGAACCGGTAGCTGAGCCGGCTGCTGAAGTTGCGGAAGCGCCGGCACCAGCAAAAAAAACAACCCGTAAGAAAAAAGCGGCTGAAGAATAAGCGCCTTACGTTCAAGATATTAATACAAGCAAATAGCCGACAGTTGTCGGCTATTTGCTTGTAAGGCAGTTCTCACCTCAGGTCTCACTTTCTAGATTCGCTACTGCGGAGTAAGGTATTTCATTCCTTCCGGCCCAAGTTTTATGGCTATAACAATGCCAACTACAATCACAAAAATGAGATATACCAGAAAAAGGGAGATATTGACCAACAGTACCCGGCCAATGATTGGCAACCACTTTTTCTCAGGATAAAAACCTTTGTAGAACCAGCTCATAGCAGCCGGCACAAAAAGTATGCTATATGATGTGATAGTAAAAAAAGTGGCGGTGTTATCTTTTACCAGGTATAAAATCGGATACACCAATACAATAGAGCAAATAGTGTAAAAAGCAAGAATGTAGGCATTCATAACCACATGCTCGTAGAAGTTATGCCCCCATTTTCGAAAAAACAAAAAAGTAAACACTGAAAACAGCGGTATCAACAGGAGCATAATGAGGGAGTTATAAGTACTCCAGATAGTGTTGAAGTCTTTCATCATTGGAGAAGCCAATTTTTGCTGTTCGTAATAGCTCTCCATAATGTGGTTGAACCCAATAAGCTTGAAGGAAATAAAGGCAGAAATACCACTCAAAACAAACACCAGTAATATGGGCTTGTAATGATTCACCCTGTTGCCATCCACAAAAGTGCGGGCCGTTTTACCCGGATTTTGAATCAGTCTTTTTACCGAATATAAAAACCCTTTGTTGGTGTGTAGCACTGTATACTGCAACTCATCAAAAAGATATTTCTTGTCAATACGTTTGAATTTTTTTTGGCCGCAGTTGGCGCAGAAATTTTGTGTGATGATAGCTCCACAATTTGAGCAATTGCTTTCCATAGTAAGTTTTGTGGTACAAGAATAGTTGATAACACAATTAGTTGATTCAAAAAAACTTCCGGTTTTCTTTATGCATAAAGAAGGACGTTACAAGCTTTATCTATGGAAAAGTGGTTCTAATGACTACAACACCTGCAGCAATGCCGTGGCATTGGCCATAGCATTGGTGGTTGGCAGTGTAAGGTTTGTCAACCTGTCGCCCACATCTATGCGGTGTTGATCGAGGCCTTTGAGGTACCACTTGTCGTAGTAGCGCAGCAAAATAGCAAAGCAACCGCGGATGTCTTGCTCCAGCAGGCATTGAATGGCGTTTTTCGCCTCCAGCCCACCCAATCTTTTTTGGATGCGAATGATGGCATTCACCAGTTTTTCTATATCGCCTTTGCCATAATCTTTTACAATGTAATCGAGGCGTTCATCAAAAGGAATGTCGAAGAAATACAAAGGGGCAGACCGCATTTTTTTGAAAAAACCAAAGGGCATGTTGACATCGCCGATGCGTTGGCTTTCATCTTCCATCCAAATGGTACGACCCTTGGCAGCAGCCAGCGCCATGGCCAGTTTGTTTTCAAACATTTCCTGCGAAGGCTGCGGCGGCATGTTGATGTTGCCAAAGGCTGAACCCTTGTGGCTGGCCAGTCCTTCCAGGTCAATAATGTATTCTCCCCTACTGGCCAGGGCATGCAAGAGTTCGGTTTTGCCACTGCCGGTGTAGCCACCAATGATGCGCATGGTATGCGATGCATCCAACTGCTGCAGGCACCAGTGCCGGAACGATTTGTAACCGCCTTTAATCGTGTACACCTCAAAGCCATACAAATCGAGCAACCAGGCCACACCCGCACTACGCATACCGCCCCGCCAGCAATGCACCACTATCGGAAAATCATTCACCGACGGTTCTCCCTCAACCTTATCCTTAACCTCCGCCTTCAACCGCTCCACTTCCTCCACCATCTTCACCATCTTCGGGCCAAAATATTTCAACCCTATTTTGATGGCTTTTTCGCGGCTCTCCTGCTTGTAGGCCGTGCCCACCACTTTGCGTTCGTCGTTGGTAAACAAAGGCAGCGACTGGGCACCCGGTATGTGTGCATGCTCGTATTCGCCGGGGCTACGCACATCCAGCAGCAAGCCGTGGCTATACTGCTGAAAATAATCGGATATGGAAATAGAGCGAATCACAAATAGGATTGCGTTATGCTTTGGCAATCAAGGCGCCATCCTCATACACAGGCAGCACATTGGCAATGTCGTGGGTGATACACCACTCCATGTCTTTTTCCAACCCATACGATGCCAAGCGATGGTAGTGCGTGGTTTGTTTGGTATAATTCCAGAGGTCGTCTTTTACGGTAGTGTACAGTGTTTCTGCCGCCAGGCTGGCATCGCAAAACACCTGAAAATGCTGGCGTACCCGGCTAACCACGGCTCCGGCAAACAGGCTGTCTTCCATGTTGACACGGTCTTTCCATGCAGCGCAACCGAGGATGACGTTTTTACCACTGGCTACCAAATGATCGCATACGGCACTCAGGTTGGCAAAGGCGCCAGTGATGACTTCGGTGGCACCGTTTTTCAGCGCCATGTGCAGCAGGCGGGTGCCGTTGGTGGTGGTGAGCACCAGGGTTTTGCCGCCGATAAAATTCTGCGGATACTCCAGCGGCGAATTGCCATACTGCAGGCCGGGGGCAATTTTGCCATCCCTTTCGCCGGCGGTAATGGCGCCCAGCTCTTCGCCCAACTCAATGGCACCGGGCACACTATCTACCGGAATAATTTTGGTAGCGCCATTGTGCAAGGCGGCCGCAATGGTGCTGGTAGCCCTGAACACATCAATGACTACCACTATCGAATCCTTCACATCGTACAAATGCAACAACGATGGTGAGAGGCAGGTATACAACGTAGGTTTTGCTTCACTCATAGGACGCAAAGATATTGGTTGAGGGCCGATGCCGCGGTGATTGCTCTGTGCAGCATGATTTGTCTTCGCCCTTGTTGGTCGCCTGACCAACAAAAAGCTGTGCCATTTCAAAGTTGGTAAGACGGCAAATTTTGGCAGCTGCTGTGCGGCCTCATGTTTCTGAATGCGGCGGGCAGCTATATTGCGCCCCCAATATCAAATCGCATGAAAAAAAGCTATCTGTCCATCTTCTTGCTGTTGTTCTTTATTGCCGCCCATGCCCAGTTGCGCATCGGCATACAAGCAGGTGCCCATAGTGCCAGTGTGCAGCAAAACATGGCCACAGTTTCCAACAAAGCACTGGTTGGTTTTTCGGCTGGGGTAGATACCCGCATAGGATTGGGCAAACGCTTTTCGCTGCATCCCGGCCTCAACTATGTAGTGAAGGGCTACCAATACAAGGAAGCGAAAAATGACATAGGCGAAACCTACAAAACCGATGGTGAGCAAAAAATTAATTACCTCGAACTGCCCATTGTGGTTGCATACAATGTACCGTTGAAAAAATATACGTTGAGTATAGGTGCCGGGCCGGCATTGGCTACAGCATTATCGGGTTACTATAAAGAAACCAATGTGTTGCTGGGCCAGTCTTTTACCATCAAAGAAAATCTTGAATTTGGGATGTACAACAATACCCAGCTGAAAGGGATTGACTGGGGAGCACAGCTGCAATTGGCCATCACCCTGCCCAAAGGATTTTTTGCCAAGCTCTATTACACGCATGGATTGAATAATTTGGGCAATGGTGCCGAAACGACTATTCAGCAGCAAAACGGACAGGTAATACGCCAGCCAAGGGATGAATATTTCAATCGGAACATGGGCGTGATGATTGGATATTATTTTGGCAAGTAGAGGTTATAAAGCATTGTTGGTCTGGCGACCAACAACGGCAAAACGCCGCTCCAATACGGAACGGCGCTGCAGCGGCCTAAGGGTATAGGTGGTAAAAGTTGACGGCAGGGTGGTATCAGGCCGTTTTTTTGGTGAGCAGCAAAAATTCGCTGGTTACTACTTCGGTGATGTAGCGCTTCTGCCCGTCTTTATCGGTATAGCTTCTGTTTTCCAGTTTGCCTTCCAGCGCTACTTCATGGCCTTTTTGCAACAGCTTTTCTACCAGCTCGGCCGTTTTGCCCCATGCTACTACATTGTGCCATTGGGTATCGGTTACTTTTTCGCCCTTGTTGTTTTGGTAGGTTTCATTGGTGGCGATGGTAAAACGGGCCATTTTGTTGCCATTGTCGATGGCTTTTACTTCCGGATCTTTTCCCAAGTGGCCAATCAGTTGTACTCTGTTCTTCATTGCGTTCATAACGGTTCAGTTTTTGTGTGATGAATGTTTTTGTTTTGCTACTGCTGTTGTTGCAGCGTTGACAATGCAAAACTGTAACCGCCGCCAAACCCGAGTCGGCTATTATCCGTTTACTTCCGTATGTATCCGTGTATACCCGTGTGTACACGGATAATTTTTACTACTTTGGGGTATGCAACCCACACCTAAACAATGCCTTAGCTGCGGCAAGCCCATCAAGGGCCGCATCGACAAAAAATTTTGCGACGACTACTGCCGCACCCAATACAACAACCAACTAAAGGCAGAAGACACGGCCGTGATTAAAAAAATAAATGCCGTGCTGCGCAGCAATCGCCGCATACTCGAACGCCTGATACCTGCCGGCGAAGAGCTGGGCAAATGCCCGAGGCAAAAGCTGGTGGATGCGGGTTTCAATTTTCAATATTTCACCCACCAGTACAGCAACAAAAAAGGCAATGTGTATTGCTTTTGCTACGAGTATGGCTACCTACCCCTCGAAGGCGATTGGGTACTGGTAGTAAAAAGGGTTGAAAAACAGCAAGGGTAAACCGAAGTCTACCCTTGCTGACAATTACTGTTTTATTGCTTCAAGAAGCTGAGTGTTTTTCTTTCTTCCGGCGCCAGCAATACCAGCCTGTACATGCCTTGCGGCAAATGGGCTACCTGCAATGAGAACTGATTGGCTCCGGCTGGTACATTGCCTTGCATGAGCACAGCTCCCGTGCTGCTGACCACAGTGTATTGCAGCGGCTTACTATACGCTTTCGACAAGCGAAGCGTAAGCATACCTGCCACAGGGTTGGGCGCAATGCTGGCCACCAATGCAGCCGGCTGTACCTGCAACATTTGCACTGCTGAGTAAGTAAATGAGCCGTCTCTGTCTACTTGTTTAATACGATAGTAATTAGCTCCTTCTGTTGGTTGCTGGTGAACATAACTGTATGTACGTGGTACAGTACTATTGCCTGCTGCCGGCAGCTGTTGCAAGGCTGTAAATACCTGACCATTGCGGCTGTGTTCTACTACAAAATGACTGTTGTTGGTTTCACTGGCCGTTGTCCATTGCAAATGACTTTCGCCATTGAGCAAGTTGGCTTTGAACGACAACCAGGTAACAGGCAAGCCGCCACCAAAACCATTACTCACCGTAAACGGACTGAAGCTACTGTAACCTGCTTGTGACCTGCTGTAACGACCTACCACAGAATCGGTGCCGGCAATGCCTGCATTGCCCAGCTGCCAGTTACCAGCCGTGTAGTGTGCCGTACGGCTTTGGCTGCGATCGAAACCACTCAGTTCATGCGGCACAAACCAGAACATCTCGATGGTTGCATTGCTGCCACCGGGCACTTGCTCTTCTATCAGCCAGGTGCGGTTTACACTGCCGTTGACGATGGTATCGCCACTGGTGCCATTGCGCAGCACATAGGGCAACACACGTACATTGAAATTATCTTGCACACCAGCGTTGCTGATTTTTACAAAGTTGCTGCTGCCAATGCTGGTACCCACAGGGAATACATTGCTGGCTTTGTTGTTGTTGATTCGCAAACGACCGGTGCCATTGGTTACAATGAAGTGAGCAGTATCTGCATTCAGAATATCACCATTCACAGTGAGGTCAAAATCACCGAGCAACAATTTGCCACCAATCCAACCGGGCACATCGTCGGGCAATGCCATCCGCATGTCCAGATTGCCATTCACTGTGAGGTTGCTGCTGGCACTACCAATGGTGCTGAAAGGCAACGACGCAGTGTTGTTCAATACATCAAATTCAACAGGGCTGCAGTTGACAATTTCTGCTATCACAGTGCCATTCGTTTCTTCAAACAACAGCTTCTTGCTCACCTGCATATTGGCGCCGTTGTTCAATGAGAAAAATACACTGTCAATGGCCACAACAGCATCGCCGGCATCGAGTATGGTATAGCGTACCCAGGCACTGCCGGGCTGAGCGCCTTTGTTCTGTACGGTCAGGCTTACCAGCACACTATCGCCAGCTTTGAAGCCCGATGGATTGAAGCGCAACGGCCGCAAGCCCATCACCGCCATATCTGGTGCGTCGCCTACAATCATGGCACGGGTAGCTTCGTTGTTGGTTTCGTTTTCTTCATTCACCACATTCAGTGGGTCGGCTACTATCTTCATGATTTTTACACCAGCAATCAGTGATGAATATTGCGCAGAAGCGGCAACAGTCGTATCCTGACCGGGCAGCAATGCATTGAAAGGAATGTCATTGCCCAACTGAATATTGTCGACGTAGAAACGCAACACAGAAGCCGCTGATGTACGATTGCCCACATTCTTCACCGTACCCACCAGCGAAATCTGCTGACCCGGATTGGGGTTCAATGCTGTTGGTGAAATGTATTGCGACAATACTTCAAGGTCTTCTTTTACATCTGTCACCAATACATGGAAGTTACTGCTGTTGTTGGCTTCGTCTACTTCGCAAATGAGATTGGCAGAATCTGTTACCACCCTTACAATGGCATTGCCAACCGTGTTGAAGCTGTAGGTAAACGTAGCCACGGCCGGGAAGAATTCTCCCGCTTTAATGCTTGGGATAATGGCTTCACCAATCTTCACATTGTTGTATACAAACATAACCGGCACATTGCTGATGTCCCTGTTGCCCACATTGCGTATGTACGCATTGAAGGTTTTGCTTTGATTCACCCTTACCCTACTGGGATTGCCGGCGCTGCCAAACTCACTTGGTTTTTGCGTAGGATTGATATCACTACCCAGCTTCACCAGCTTGCTGTTGTTGGCTTTGGTGCTTTCTGTAATGGCATTATTGATATCAGCAATCACGTTGATATCTATGGGACAATCTTTATCCGCTGTGGTCACGGTAAACAAATCGGATGTCACCACGATTTCGGCATTTTCACCTATACCCGCTACAGCAATATCATTGCCAATAGCTACACCGCCTGCAGTAAAGCGAACTGCAAATGCGGCACTAGCAATACCCGTATTTTTCAAAGTGGCTTTGAAGCGAACCTGTGTTCCTGCATTCAATGCAGTAGCAGCTGGTTCTACTTTAGTAACACTGATATCGGTAGCCGGAACAACGATCGTCACTTCAAACACGTTATTCGTTTCAAGTTCCTCTGTTACTGTATTCAACACATCTGTTACAATGCGGATAACGTGAGTACCTACAGACAAAACAGGACCACTGTACACAATATTTCTGCTGCTGCGTTTGAGCAAAGAAGCCACGGTAATTTCCTGTAACAGCTGCGGTGCACCGGTTACATCCAATACCCGTACCACATGCGAACCCGCATCTGCACAGTTGTTGTTGATATCGTCGAACGTAAAGGTTCTGTAACTGGTTTGACGGAAATTGCCAATGGTTAAATCGGGCAGGTTAGGTGCCACAAAAACACTGGTAGTTGTGGTGTTGCTGATTGGCTTCATCTCACCCCGATAGAATGGCGATTCAATTTGGAAGAACTCATTGTACACGTAATTGTGCACCACAGTTACCACATGTGTGCCTGCTGAAGACAAGGGCACATTTACCGGAATGGTCTTCACATCTCCAGGCCCGGCTGCGGCACCAAAAATGGGATCTTCATAACTGAAATAAGTATCAATCAACACACCATCGAGGAACACTTTAATGGTGTCTTTGAAAATGCGGTCCTGGCTGTTCCAGAAGTTCGACAAATCTCTCGACCGATAGGTGACGGTCACATTTGCCTGCACGGTATTGCCTACGGTATTGGCGCAAGGATTGCCGGTTGCTACAAAGCTGGCTTGCACACCACCCGAAGATGGCGGCGGCACACAGGCATTGGGTGCAGGGCAGGCAATAGCGATAGCTCCTGTAAACAAGCTGCTCGTAAATGTAAAGTCTGTTACACTCACGGTGTATTGCAAAGTGCCTCCACAAGCAGGGTTTTCTATCACCAAACGATAGTTGCCATTGGCATCGGTAGTAGTGGTATACAGCCCGGTACCTGTGTTGATGGTTACTTCTGCACCGGCTACATTGGTGGCGATACTAGTTCCGAAATACACAGCGTTGCCACTAATGATTAACCGCAACGGGCAGGTCTGCAATTGCGCCGTTGAAGTAACGGTAATACCTCCGGGCAAAATAGGTTTGCCCACAATCACCGGACGTATGGCATAGTTGTTCAGCACATTGGTTTCATTCAATACATGGTTTGGATCGGCCCATACTTTGATGGGGTAGAAACCATCAACCGCAAATGACATGGTTTTGGTAACCGTGCTGATGCTATACGGGCTGACTGTTGGAATGATAGTGCTGTCCAACACAATGGTATCTCTGTAGAAATACACAGGCACATTGCTGCTGGTAAAGGCGCTGTTGTTGGTAATCTTCGCTGTTACCACAAACGATTCGCCCGGCGCTGGATTGGCTTTGCTAAAGCTGATGTCATTGGCAAACAATTTCAAATCAAGCAACTGGAACGTTACCACAGGACCAGCAATGTAGTTGCTGTTGACCGTAGTAGCCTGATTGCCCAAGGCATCTTTGGCAAAAAAGCGATAGCCCATGGTATTGCTATAGCTATTGTAGTTGGCGGTATAGCTATACACTACGCCCGTTACATAATCGTTGCTGCTTCCCTCTTTCGTCATGCTAAAAATACCTTCGCCTGCATCATTAAAATCCTGGTCGCCGTTCAGATCGATGCCTATTTGTGGTTGATTGGCAGCAGGCGCATTGTTGTCTGCAGAACTGTACACCACTTTGTAGGTGTAAGTGCCCGTTTGGCCCGCTGGCGGATTGACACCTGTGGTGCCGAGATAAGGTGCAGCCTGAACAAAACGCAATACAGGTGGTGTTGCTGCAATGTATCCCGTACCTGTAAGCGTTGTGGTGACAGAATCGGGGCCACCCGTGGCTGCTTTTATTTTGAGAATACTGCTGAATGTTCCTACAGCTGTGGGCGTAAATCTTACAGGCACACTAATGGTAGCACCCGCTGCAATACTGGTACCAGCAGTGAATGTAGGCGTGAATGCCGCATCACTACTGCTCACTGATTGTAAAGTGATGGCTACATTGCCGGTATTGCGCAGCGTAAAATTGTATGTACTGTTAGTGTTTACTTCTATTGTGCCATAGTTGCGGCCGGTAGAAGGTTCTATCGTCCATGCATTGATGACACCCAAACCTGTACCCTTCAATTCAACCACATACTGTCCGGCGGTTGTTTCCAGTGTTACTCTGTTTTGATATGGTAATACAGCCACTGGCGTAAAGTTCACCGGAATGGTAATGGTTTGGCCGCTGTTGATGGTCATCGGTGCTACAGCTGTGTTGGCAAATGCGCCGCCAACAGTAATGCTGTTGATGGTTTGCGTAGTGGCGCTATTGTTGGTAATGCTGATGTTTTGTGAGACGGTTGTAGTAACCGGCACATCGCCAAAACGAACAGTATCGGGCTGCACTGTTAATGTGCCCACTACAAATGATTGTATGTTGCGGATGCTCCAAATGCCAGCCGCATCACGGGTACGCAAAGCAAATAGGTGTATACCTAATGACAAACCGCTGGTATTTACCATTACGTTTACATTGGGCACGGTAGCAGCTGTGGCAATGGTTACAGGTATTGCATTGCCATTACCAGGATCTGTATCAATATAGTATTCGGCAGCAGTGATATTGGCCGAAGCTGCAGGTGCAGATGGGTATGCCGGATCATTGGCAATGTCTACCACAAATTCACGTACGTTACTAACGCTCCATTTGCCATCCGTACTTTTAGTACGAATCACCAGTTCATAAGTACCCGGCAATAGTCCGTTGGTATTTATTGGCACATTGATATCTGCCAATTGGGTAGCAGCACTTACGCTTATGAGTGTACCATTGCCAAAGCCGGGGTCGGTATTGATGAAATATTCAGCGGCACTAATATTTTGCACAGCTGCTGGTGCATCAGGGTACAAAGGATCGGAAACGATTTCCACTATAAAGCGAGAACGGTTGGCAATGCTCCATACACCTTCAGCATTTTTTGTTCGCAGGAAAAACTCGTATGTGCCGGGAATCAACATTGATGTATTGATGCTGGCAAGCAAGCTATTGATATCCGTTGCTGCGATTACAGGAATAGCCGTTGCATTTCCTGCACCGGGGTCGGTATTGATGAAATACTCGGCGGCAACAATATTGGACACCGCAGCAGGTGCAGCCGGATAAACGGGATCGCTGTCTACCACAAATTCGCCTATCTGTACAATGCTCCAATAGCCGCTGGTGTTTTTACTACGAATAAACACCCGATGTACACCACTACTCAAACCAGTAGTGTTGATACCTGCAATGATATTGCTTACATCATTGCCAGCAGTAAGTGTAATGGCGGTGCCATTACCAAGGCCGGGGTCGGTATCGATAAAATATTCTGCACCATTTACAGGCACTATTACCGGTGCCGAAGTGTATGCTGGGTCTGCATCCACCAAAAACTCACCCACATGGGTGAGGCTCCAATGGCCAGTGCTGTTTTTAACTCGTATGTACACCCGATGTATACCATTGCTCAGGCCGGTTGTATTTACCAATGTAGCAACGTTTGACAGATTGGTGCCGGGTGTAATCGTAATGGCAGTACCATTTCCAAAACCCGGATCGGTATCTATGTAATACTCCGCCGCAGTAATGTTGAGTAACGCTGGTGCAGCACCAGGATACGCCGGATTAAAATCGTACAAGAAATCACTTTGTTGTGTTACGCCCCAGTGGCCGTCGGCGGCTTGGGTACGTACAAACAAACGATGTACACCATTGCTCAGGCCATTGGTATTGGCAGCAAATACAAGATTTGCTACATCGGTAGCTGCTGATACTGTGATGGCTGTTGCATTGCCTACACCAGGGTCTGCATCAATAAAATATTCTGCGGCACTGATGAGCGGCCGTGCTGCAGGTGCTGCAGGATAAGCGGGGTCTTGTGCATAAGCCCGCCATATACAGCTCAGCATCATCAGGAGGAGTACACATTTTTTCATGTGTGGTAGTTTTCAGGTATATCAATGTTGGGCCTTGCCCTGCAAAGGTTTGAAGACAAAGCGCTGTAGGTTGTTGTAGCGCATCAATTGATGCTACGCTACAACAATGGTGTGCACGTGTGTGCAAGAAAGCAGTTCAAACCTGCTCACCATGTTTACTATTCAAAACTTGTAACTCCCTAGTTGTTGCTACGGGTGCTGAACGTAACGTTCATCGAATTGCTGCCTGCAGGAATAGAAATGGGAACTGTTAATGCATAAATGCTGGGGATATTGGGAATACCTGATAATTTGTAAGGATCGGTAGCGCCAAAAGCACCGCAGTCTGGTGTGGTTACTGCACCTACTGTAAGGCCGGCGGCAATGGCTGGAGAGCCCGACTTCAATGCCATACGAGAGTCGATGCTACCCGTAGTTCCACCCACATAAACATTGGTCATGTTCACATTAATCTGGTTGTTGGTAGCAGTGGGCGGCAAGGTTTGGTTCGCCTGAAACAAATTGTTTTTAATAGTGCAATTGGTAAATGCAATGTTGGGGCTGGTGCCAAAAATATTGTTGGCTACATAGCAATTGCTGATAGTGCTGGCCGCACCTACGCCACTAAAACTATTGTTGCGAAAAATATTATTACTTCCTGTCAATCCTGGCAAACTCAGGTAAGCAAATGTGCTATAGAAAATATTGTTTTCACAAACGAAATCTGACAACGTATTGGCAGTATTGGCTTCAATACGGGCATTATTGAAAAAGCATTTCCTGATCGTTACTGCACTAACAGGTGTGGAAGGAAAGAAAACACCAGAATTCATCAGGCACTTTTCAAACGCAAAATTGAGCGGGTTTGGGTTGGCGGATATACTGACAGAACTATTGAATAAAACGCCGATGAATTTACTTCCGTTAGAGCCTGTACCCAATGTAAGCGAGGATAGCATGCCTGACAAAGAACTTGCCTGCAAACCAGTATTGGCAGGAAATGAAGTATTGCCGGCATCAAGAAAATAGCCAAGCCCAATTATCACCAATCGTTTGGTAAGGGTAGCACTACCATAATCTGTTGCACTCGCTTCGAGGTGTATGGTATCGCCCGACACTACACTGGCATTGGTAACGGCAGCGTTGATGTTGGTAAAATCGGCAGTAACGCCGGCGTTGTTGTTCAATCGCCAGATTTTGGCAAAACTCAGTTGGGGCATGGTGATGGCCGCCAGCAATGCGGCGCCTGCTACAATCTTTTTCATGGTTGGGGAATGTTTTGAAAGTTTTTAAATGGTGCCACAAGATGAGCCTTCACCCAGCGTTCTTCAATCCCCTAAAACCATGATTTCAACTGCGTAGAAATACGCCTCTTCGAAAATTCTGAAAATACCGACAGCCTCCCATAGCAGGAGGCTGTCGGCTATTGGTAGCTGTAAACTTTAATTATGCAAAAGGCATTTTCACAACTTTGGCTTTGAGCAGCCGGCCACGAACATCTACAAAAATTTCGCTGTCGATGCTGTTGAGTCCGTTGGCTACATAACCCATGCCCACTGCTTTGCCAAGGCTAGGCGCCTGTGTACCACTGGTTACCACACCTATCACTTCGCCGGCGGCATTTTTAATATCATAACCGTGGCGGGGAATGCCTTTGTCTACCATTTCAAAACCCACCAGTTTGCGGCTTACCCCATTTTGCTTTTGCAACTGCAGGGCTTCGCTATTGGTAAATGATTTGGTGAATTTTGTAATCCAACCAAGGCCAGCTTCCAGCGGGCTGGTGGTATCGTCAATATCATTGCCGTACAGGCAATAGCCCATTTCCAAACGCAATGTATCACGGGCACCCAAGCCAATCGGCTTCAAGCCTTGTGGTGTACCAAGCTCAAAAATGGCATTCCAGATTTTTTCGGCATTGCCATTGCTATCTTCAAAATAAATTTCGATACCTCCGCTACCTGTATAACCGGTAGCACTAATGAGCACATTATCTACACCTGCAAACACACCCTTCGCAAATGTGTAGTACGTTAGGTTGCAAATATCGATTTCGGTGAGTGGCTGCAACATCTTGCAAGCATTAGGACCCTGGATGGCCAGCAAAGCAGTTTTATCGCTGATGTTGTGCATTTCTACACCCTTGGTATTAAAACTGCTTATCCAGTTCCAGTCTTTCTCAATATTGCTGGCATTTACCACCAGCATATAGGCTTTGTTTTCTTCGAGGCAATACACAATGAGGTCGTCTACAACACCACCTTCGTGGTTGGGCAGGCAGCTGTACTGTGCTTTACCGGCTGTCAGTTTGCTGGCGTCGTTGCTGGTTACCCGCTGAATGAGGTCCAGCGCATCGGGTCCTTTCAAAATAAACTCACCCATGTGGCTTACATCAAACACGCCGGCATTGCTGCGTACAGTTGCATGTTCATCGTTGATGCCACTGTAACTAATGGGCATATTGTATCCGGCAAACTCGGCCATTTTAGCACCAAGTGCTATGTGCTTTTCTGTAAAAGGCGTATTCTTCATAAATAGTAAAATGAGGCGCAAAGGTATGCTTGCCAACGTGATAGCCGGCAAATAGCATTGTGCTGCAGTGACTACCGGATGAGATGGTTATTTGTATTTCTTGCTAAAGACAAGTTTGCCATGTTGGTACTCCTGCATCATGCGCAATTTACCACCGTGGCCAAATATTTTCCATGCACCGTGGCGCTGGCCCTGCCAGTAGTAACCACTGGCCATTAGTCCGTCTTCATTGTAATACTGCCAAAAACCTTCTTTGAGGCCCTGGTGATAATGACCGGCAATGAGTGACGCTCCCTGTTGATTATAATCGGCTACCACGCCGTGTGGCAGTCCTGCGGCAAAAGGCAATTCAGGAGCAGTAGTTTCGCCCACCATTACAGGCAGTACAGCCGATGTACGGGTATGCCGCTGAAAAACTTCGGGCTGCTTATGCGATTGCATGGCCAACGGATGAAAAGTGAGTTTCGGATTTTGCTGACGCAGTGCCACTTGCATCATTTCATATTTCTGGGCATTGTAATGCCGTATACTTCTCAACTGCCCGTTGGGATGCCACAACTTCCACACTCCATCGGGTAAATTATTGATGAGTCGGCCGCTATCTCTGTGCTGCCCGTTGCTGTACCAGGTTTGCCAGTTGCCATTCATTTGCTGTTGGCGCAGGGTAACTGTTACTGCTTTTTGCCCATTACTGTACCATCCTGTAACAATGGTAGCATGCCTGCCAAAGGGTTCTTTTTTCCAGCGGGCTACCTGCTGTACCAAAGTAGCGGGCAGCTGTAGTTTTTTTTGATTTAATGCAGCCACCGGCATTACCGCTGCTGTTGGCTTTACATCTTGCTGGGTGGAATAAGAAGAATGGTGCAGCACCACTTCTTCTGAGAACAGCGAAATAAACTGACCGGAATGGTGTTGGGCACTGGCAACAAGCGACATGCTCAAGAGCCCCGAGGCAAGAACAATTTTGTGCAGCATATCAAGCAGGCTTTATATAAAAATACAGTGTTAAATGAAATACTGCTGCAAAGAAAAATCAGCCTGCCGGGTCGGCCAATTTTCAAAGCGGTGTTTTACATCACGGTGACACATTCAGCGCTTTTTTAACGGAATACAATGAGCTTTCAGCTCTTCCATGCTGCCATTGAATACATTAAAATCCACTTTACTACGTATCCCGTTTACCTTTCCTGTTTCGCTGTGCTGCCAAAACTGCCAATCTCTGTCTACTCTAGGTTGCAGCCGGTTTTGGTAATGCGCCACCCACAAAGGATAATCTGCAAACCTATCGTGCAGGTATTGATTATAAAAAGCGGCGTTGCTGTACAAAATGGGTTTCGCCCCGTAGTGATCTTCCACCAGTTTTAGCCACACTTCAATCTCTGTCAAAAACACATCCACATTATTTCCGGTGTATGTTTCCACATCCAGCACGGGGGCTAAGTCGCCAGGTTCGAGAGGTACATTTTTAATAAAAAATAGCGCCTGCTCATGGCCGCCAGAACTTTCTCTGAAAAAATGATACGCACCGCGGAGCATGCCATGCTGCCTTGCCCTTTTCCAATTCCGGAGAAATTGCTCATCCAGCATGTCGGAGCCTTCTGTTGCTTTTATAAACGCAAACTGCAACTGCACCCCGGCATCTTTCATTTTGCTTACCAGCGACCAGTTGATTCTTTTTTGATACCTGCTTACATCTATACCATGAACGCTGTATTGATTAGGCAGCCAAATACCAAAACCGGCATAGAGGGTAAATGTATTGTCCGGATCATCCCGATGCTGCCAACTGCTCCACGCCCTGTTGAACTGCTGCCAAACAAATACGCCCAGCAAGCCGCCTATGAACAACAGGACGATGACGGAAAACCGGAAGAATAAACCATTTCTTTTTTTGGCCATGGGTACCCAAAGAGTGTGCAGCGAAAATAACCCGCCTGCTTGCACCACCATTATCAATGCTGCATTTAGTTCAATTTTAGCAAGCTGTCTACTTCCGATTTGTGGAATCGAAAACCGGAGAATGCATATAAACAGGATTGCTACCGTATTTTGCAACCCCATGTATATCAACTGGAACGATAGTATTAACCTGGTATCGAAGCTAACACTCAAAAGGGTATGGAATGTCGCCAAAGTGTGGTGCAGCTACCAGCTGAGTAAAATATCCGGCAAACCTGTACAATGGGGATTGCCTGTTTCTATTTCGTTTGAGCCTACCACCAGTTGCAACCTGCGCTGCCCTGAGTGCCCCAGCGGGTTGCGGGAGTTTTCGCGGCCCACAGGCATGCTGCAGCAAGATTTTTTCCGCCAAACCATTGATGACATTGCCCCTGAGCTGCTGTACCTCATTTTCTATTTCCAAGGCGAACCTTACCTCAATCCGCATTTTTTAGATATGGTGCAATATGCCCACAGCAAGGGCATTTACACAGCCACCAGCACCAATGCCCACTACCTCACCGATGAAAAAGCCCGCCAAACAGTAGAAAGTGGCCTCGACCGCCTCATCATTAGCATAGACGGAACCACGCAAGATGTGTACGAAAGCTACCGGGTGGGTGGCAAATTGGAGAAGGTGCTGGCAGGGGCCCGCAACATTGTACAATGGAAAAAAGCCCTCAACAGCAAGACGCCGTTTGTGTTCTTCCAGTTTTTGGTGGTAAAGCCCAATGAGCATCAGATAGCCGACATCAAACAACTGGCCAAAGAGATTGGAGTAGACCAGGTACGGTTTAAAACCGCTCAGGTGTACGACTACGAAACTGACCCCAACCAACTCATTCCCACGATTGACAAATACAGCCGCTACCGCAAAAACAGCCAGGGCCAAATGGAAATCAAAAGCGGCCTGCAAAACCATTGCTGGCGGCTGTGGAGCGGCAATGTCATCACCTGGGATGGCCTGGTAGTACCCTGTTGTTTTGATAAAGATGCTATGCACCAGTTGGGCAATTTGAAAATGCAGTCCTTCCGGCAGGTTTGGCAAAACGACAACTATCGCCAATTCAGAAAAGAGCTGATGACCAGCCGCAAAAACATTGACATTTGTGCCAATTGTAGCGAAGGCCTAAAAGTTTGGGAGAAATAGCGAATTTTTATCGTTTAACCGTTGATTTCTTCAAAAACTGTTCAAACAATGATTGGTTTTTTAAAAAAATACCAAATAATCAAAGTTTGTTCATCGTATATGCAGAAATTCTAAGATGCATTGGCTACCTTCGTTACTCAAACGCCCCCTAAACACCCCCTTTTGTAACCCTTAAACAGTGACCTATGGGCATTGAGTACGCTTTGCGTCAACAAACCTACAGGAATGATTGTCAGAAGGCCATGATGAACATTATCCTTACCCATAACTGGGTAATGGAGAAAATGAAGGACCTTCTAGATCATTTCAACCTAACCAATCAGCAGTACAACATTTTACGTATTCTTCGTAGTGCCGAAGAACCTTTGAGCACCATGCAGATTCGAGACAGAATGTTAGACAAAATGAGTGACACCAGCCGCATTGTAGACCGTTTGGTCTTAAAAGGTCTGGTACAAAAATCAGTGTCGCTGCACGACAAGCGTTTGGTAGATGTAGTTATTTCAGAAAAAGGCCTTTCTCTTTTGGCAGAAGTAGACGACCATGAACACAAGATGGACGGCATACTGAGCAGTCTCGATGAAAATGAAATCGGATTGCTGAGTCAATTGCTCGACAAATTGCGGTCGGCAGATGCCCAGCAAGAAGTTCCCTTTCTGAGAGCTGTGATGTAATCATCACCACGCACAAGATTGTTAAAGTCAAAGGTTTCCTTCACGGGAAGCCTTTTTTGTTCGCCTATCTTCGCTGCAAACAGCAACACTTACATGAAGATGATTCGATTAGCATGCAGCCTGATGCTGGCTGTGTGTGCATTTTGCAGCCAAGGTTTTGCACAGCAACCAGAGTTTAGAGCCGCATGGATAGCCACTGTAGAAAACATTGACTGGCCCAGCAAAAAAGGGCTAAGTACCGAAGAACAAAAAAGGGAATTCATCAATATTTTGGACATGCATCGCCGCAATGGCATGAATGCGATCGTGATGCAGATTCGTCCGGTGGCAGATGCTTTTTACCCCAACCCCTACGAGCCATGGAGTGAGTACCTCACCGGCAAGCAAGGGCAGGCACCATCACCCTATTACGATCCGCTGCAGTTTATGATTGAAGAAACCCACAAACGGGGCATGGAGTTTCATGCATGGCTCAACCCCTATCGTGCTGTGTTCAATATTGCCCGCAGCAGTGTAGCGTCAAACCATCCTACCAAAGTTCACCCGGAGTGGTTTGTAGATTATGGCGATGCGACCGTTGTAAAACGCTACTATAACCCCGGCCTGCCCGAGGTACAAAACTATCTGACCGATATCATCCGCGACCTGGTAAAACGCTACGATGTAGACGGCGTTCATTTCGACGATTACTTCTATCCTTACCGTATTCCTGGCAAAGAGTTTCCCGATGCCAAAACCTTTCAGCAATATGGCAAAGGCATGAGTAAAGACCAATGGCGCCGCAGCAATGTAGACAGCATTATTGTGAAACTGCACAAAGTAATCCGGCAAGAAAAACAATGGGTAAAATTTGGCATCAGCCCCTTTGGTGTGTGGCGCAACAAAAGCCAAGACCCCAACGGCAGCAACACGCAAGCCGGCCAAACCAACTATGATGACTTGTATGCCGACATTTTGCTTTGGCTGCGCAAAGGCTGGATTGATTATGTTGTACCTCAACTGTATTGGGAAATTGGTCACGATAAAGCTGACTACACCACCTTGATAGATTGGTGGAGTAAAAACAGTTTTGGCCGCCATTGCTATATTGGCCTGGCTCCTTACCGGGCCAATAGCAATACTGCCTGGAAAGACAAAACTCAATTGCCCCGGCAAATTCAGCTGTCCAGAACTACGCCCAATATTCAGGGTCAGGTATATTTCAGTAGCAAGAGCTTCAACAACAACCCCAACGGCTGGAACGATAGTTTGAGAAATAACTATTACAAAGTGCAAGTGCCAACACCGCCCATGCCTTGGCTACCCAAAAAGCCTGCTGGTAAATAAGGTGGTACTTTAAGAGAATTCTGAGCATTATTATGCTATAGTTAAGGCCTAATTTTGCTGCTCGCAATTTTCCCGAAATGATTTGGGTTCTTGATTAAAGCATTCTTTTATAGCCAAGAAAAATTTGAATATATGCCTGGTTTTGAACTGTGGGGCGCCGAAGAACGCAAAGAAGTAAATGATGTACTGGAAACCGGTGTGCTGATGCGCTACGGCTTCGATGGGCCCCGTAAAGGCATGTGGAAAGCAGTTGAACTGGAAACAGCCATTTGCCAGACTTTTGGTTGCAAGCATGCCCAGCTTACCAGCAGTGGCACGGCAGCGCTTACCACTGCCATGAGTGCTTTAGGCATTGGCTATGGCGACGAAGTGATTATGCCGAGTTTTACGTTTGTAGCCAGCTTTGAGGCTGTCCTGAGCGTTGGTGCCATTCCTGTTTTGGTTGATATTGATGAAAGCCTGACACTGGATCCGGCAGCGGTAAAAGCAGCCATTACGCCACGCACCAAATGTATAATGCCCGTACACATGTGTGGCAGCATGGCCCACATGAGTGAGCTCAAAGCCATTTGCAAGGCCAACAACCTGCTGTTGCTGGAAGATGCCTGCCAGAGTATTGGCGGTACGTACAAAGGTCAAAAACTGGGCACCATTGGTCATGCCGGTACATTTAGCTTCGACTATGTAAAAACCATTACCTGCGGCGAAGGCGGCGTGGTAATGACTAACGATGAAGACATCTATGAAAAATGCGATGGCTATACCGACCATGGCCACGATCATAAAGGTGTAGACCGTGGTGCCGATTTGCATCCGTTTATCGGCTACAACTTCCGCATCAGCGAACTGAATGCAGCTGTGGGTTTGGCGCAAATTCGCAAGCTCGACCAGATACTGGCCATCCAGCGCCGCAACAATAAAACATTGCGCAGCTACCTCGAGCAGGTTCCGGGCATTAGTTTCCGGGTTATTCCTGATCCTGAGGGCGACAACGCCTCATTCCTCAGCTGGTTTTTGCCATCTGCCGAGCAAACACAAGCCGTGGTGGATGAACTGAAAGCACAAGGTATTCTCGCTGGTAATTTTTACTGGTACAATAACAACTGGCATTACATCCGCAAGTGGGATCACCTGAAGTTTGGTGCTACGCTCAACAATATGAATCCATTGCAAAAAGAAGCTCTCGACAAACTGGCTGAAACAAGTTTCCCTGTCAGCGATGGTATTATGAGCCGTTGCATCAGCACGGCTATCAGCCTGAGCTGGACAGAAGAACAACTGAAAGAGAAGGGAGAGAAAATGCTGGCAGCCATAACGAAAGCTTTAGAAGGCATTGAGTAACTAAAAACAACGTGTACTATAAAAGCCCTCACTTTTGGTGGGGCTTTTCTTTTACCCCAATTATAGCTGACGCAATACAGTCAACTGATTAATTGTACGATCCAGATTGTGCAGCTCGTACTTCGTCTGATAATAAATATCGTTGTTGAGAAAGTCGGCCAAAAAACGCATGGCCTGCATATACAACAGCATTTTACCACTGTAAGCCAAGGCTTCCTTTTCTTGAGCAGTCCACAGGGTATGAGTGGCGTCCATATAGCCTTCTGTAAGGGCTTGCAAAAATGATTGCCGGACTTCGATGTCTGCAAAGCAAACATCATTTTCTTCATGACTGGGCACCATGCTGCGTATCATGTCGCCCAAATCGCTGAAGCATAAACCTGTTTGCGTTGTATCCAAATCAATGGGACACAAAACACTTTGCGTTTTGTTATTGAATAAGATATTGCTGGGTTTGGCATCGTGATGCAAAATGCGCTGCGAAAAATACTGCGGATGCGCCGCCCAATATTTGTATCGCTTCAGCAGTTCATCGTAGTTATCTAATTCGTTCAGACATCTGGCCGCCAGCTTCAACCGCTCTGGTGTAGCACCGGCTTTTGCCTGTAGCAATTGTTCCGCTCTTAACGATACATCATGAAACCGTGGTAAAATAGTATGCAGTTTGGGAGAAGCTGCACTGAGGACACGAGTGTATTCGCCAAAACAATTTGCCGTAGTGTAAGCCAGCTCTTCGGAGATGGCTCCAGTTGGCGTGTAACTATCTTGCAGGTATGTAAAACAGCGCCACGCTTCATTGCCATGCGTATGCATCAATTCATTTTGTGCAGTAGGTATCAATTCGGGCATGCGGTAGTAGTGTTTCAATACAGCCCGCAGCTGTACAAAGTTTTGCTGCACCTGCTGCGGCTGTTGAAAAATGCGGGTATTGATTTGCTGCACTATAAACGCATCACCACCGGCATCTGTTACTTTGTAGGTTTGATTAATCAGCCCCTGAGTAATTGGGGTTATTGCTGTTGGGCTAATGCCAAATGCCGTACAAATTGATTTTACTTCTTGCATCGAAAGCAGGTTTAAATCCGTCGCAACGGACAACTTGTGTTATTGCCTATTTAAAACCCACGGTTGAAACCGTGGGCTATGTTATCATCATTTTTTGAAAATAAAAATCATGTGATGTACCATCAATAGGTGTCGTCAATGGCAAACGTATTCTTTCTGTTTTTCCATTTGCCATTGGTAAAATCAGGAAAGTCAACCGTTTTGCCTTCGGCCACAGATATTTCTGACAGCGGCGTAATGGCACTCCATGCAGCAGCATCGTATACATCCTGCGGCGTAACGGTCTGTCGTTTTACACTTTCAATAAAGGCATGCACCACAAAGAAATCCATACCGCCGTGGCCCGCTCCTTGTGCATCATTACCGTACTTTTTCCAAAGCGGATGGTCGTATTTATCCAACCATTCTTTGGCGGCTTCCCACTGGTGTGGCTTGCTGATGCCTTCAATGTGTATGCTCTTGTTAATGTCCATCCACAAGCCCTTGGTGCCCTGCACCCTGAAGCCCAATGAATACGGACGTGGCAGGTTGGTATCGTGTTGCAGCAAAATGGTTTCACCATTGGCGCAACCAATTTGTGTCGTCACTACATCACCCAGTTTAAACTGCACTTTGGCATTGGGGTGATCAGCACCACCTTTCTTCACCACATAGTCGTGCAGGCCACGGGCCTTGCTGGCAAACGAGCTTAGCTTTGTGAAGCGGTTGCCGCGGTTGATGTCAATCATCATGGCCACGGGTCCGATGCCATGTGTGGGATACAAATCGCCATTGCGGTCTACGCTGTGTTGCGTACGCCATTTGGCTTCGCTGTAACCTTTTTCACCAAACTCGGCACCGCTGTCGTACGGCGTTTTTCCGTCGTTGAATTTTACACCCCGCAGGTCGTGCTGGTAGCCGCCCTGCAGGTGAATGATTTCGCCAAACACACCCTGACGCACCATATTCATCACGGCCATTACATCGCGGCGATAGCACACGTTTTCGAGTTGCATTACCTGTGCCTTGTGCTTTTCGCAGGCTTTCACTACATCCCAGTGGTCTTGCAGTGTAATGCCCAGCATCACTTCGGTACCCACATATTTAATACCTCTTTCCAAAGCATCAATAATCATGGGTTTGTGCCACTCCCATGGAGTAGAAATGATGATGGCATCAATGTCTTTTGCCTCCAGCAATTTGCGGTAGGCATACACATCGCCTTTGTACACTTTTGGTTCGGGCTTGCCGCTGTCTTTCACCATTTTCAGGCTTGTGGCCAGCATACCTTCATCAATATCACAAATAGAAACAACGTGCACATCGGAGCGGCGCAAGGCCAGGTCTAAATGGTTTTGACCGCGGAGGCCCACACCAATAAAACCGAGTCGCACCTTATCTATAGCAGGAGCGGCAAACAATGATTGAGGATGCAGCAAAATGCCTGCTGACAGCACAGCGGAAGATTGCAAAAAATGACGACGGGAAGATGACATAGCAGCGAAGATTTTGAAGCAATGTAAGCTGTTTGGTGAACTTGGTTTTTTTAAAGATTTTTCGAAATGCCCGTGGTTTTCAGCTTGCAGGAACATTCTTTTGAAACCAGGCAGCGGCAGATGCAGCGCTGTTATCTAACAATACTTTTTCTTCCAAATTATCCTGTGCACGTTTAATGGATTGCCTGATCATATTGTGCTCAATTATTTCATCGGCATTAACGCCCAATTTTTTCATCAGTTCCAATATTCGCTCACCCCCAAAGTGCAAGAAGAACGGTTCATCTAATGCGCTGCATACGATTACTGCTGCTGCATCCATTTCCAGAAGCGGTGTTTCTTTGGAGCGAAGCGGATAATGCTCGGCAAGTATTAAAGTTTTACCGGAAACCAAGCTCTGCCTCACATGCCGTGCATCCAATACATCTGCCCGCATACCGGTTAGTTCAAGTTGTTGTTTCAATAAGCTGATTGTCTCTGGAAACCAAGCTGCCATAACAACCTCCTGATTATTGAGCAGCAGCGAAATCATACCCTTCCACTTGGCGGAAGTATCTATCCATACCAATTCCCGAAAAGTGGGTACAGGCTTTTTCTTTTGAAAGAGATTGAAAAACATGTCTGAAAGTTAGGGGAATGAGGAGTATTTATTTGCAGGCCAGCAAGCGTCTTTCCTAAATATCGGCCCTTTGTATGATTGCGCTGCGAGAGCCTGCAGGCGAATGCACCCGCAGCTGTTATCTTCGCCGCACTATGAACGCAACCGACAGCATTTATATACATCAGGCCATTGTGCACAAAGTGGGCAACATGGCCCGGGGTGAAAAACTCACCCTCAGCGAAAACAAACTCACCCTCAACGATGAGCTGGTGCGCCAGCTGTTGGTGAAATATTTTCTGCAGCATTTCAATGAGCATGAGCAATACAAGTTTACCCACCACAGCAGCCTCGGCCTCAATGAAGTGTACACGTATTGCAAACACATTTTTCATGACCAGAGTACTTTTATACCGGAGAGCCGCCACATAGCCCAACTGCTGTATCAGGTGAGTACGCATGCCCGTATTAAAGAAGGCGAACTCTATATTGTACACCTGCAACAGGTTCCTTTTGAAGGCGAAGAGGTTGAAGCTCTCATATTGGTAAAAAGCGAAAGCAAGAATACTTTTTTGAAGCTACTACAGCACGGCAAAACCCTGGAGATTGTGGCTGAAGAAGGATTGAACATGCAAAAGCCCGATAAAGCGTGTTTGATTTTTAAAACGGCAGAAGCAGACGGCTATCGTGTTTGCATTATTGATAACACCAACAAGCAACAGGATGCTCAATATTGGCTCACCGATTTTTTGCAGCTGACACCAGTGGCCGACAACTACCACCATACCAACGAAGTGCTAAGCATGTGTAAGCAGTTTGTAACTGAAGCGTTGCCCGCACAGTTCGACATTACCAAAGGTCAACAGATAGACATCATGCACCGCAGCCTCGATTACTTTAAAGAAAACGAGCACTTCGTCATGCAGCAGTTTACACAAGAAGTGATAGCAGTGCCGGAAATGATGGATCAGTTTCAGGAGTTTAAAGACAACTACGAAAAAGCCCGGCATGTGCAGTTTGAAGATGAATTCGACATTCATCTGGCAGCAGTAAAAAAGCAGAGCAAAGTGTTCAAGAGTGTGCTGAAACTCGACAAGAATTTTCACATCTACATTCATGGTCGCCGCGACCTGATAGAACGTGGCTACGATGAAGTAACCGGCAAGCATTTTTACAAAGTATACTTCGACGAAGAAGCCTAAGGCAGCTTGCCTTCCAGGCGATTGACATGGTCAAGGTTGCCCAACCGCAGGTACAGCGGCAGCTTAATGGCCTGTTGCATTTTCAGCTCCTGCCTGCAGGTCCATGCCATGTAGCGGGCATAAAAATCGGGGCTGATGCTATGCGGTCTTAAGGCTGGTCGTTGCGAGTTCGACAGTGGTGGTTGCGCCGGCATTGCCATGCTGGATATGGCCGACAGCACCGGTTTTTTGCGCAGCGATTCTTGTAAAAAATGATTGTTGGTTAGCTGCGCAGCCGTCCCTTTCAGCAATAATGATGCCAAAATGGTAAAAAACACCCGCCTCATTGAACAAACTTGCATGGGAGCCTGTAAATTTACCGCAATCAATAGCGTGTAAAGATAACAGATGGCATTCGGACAAGGTTTAAGACAGGTTCAAAAACAACAACTCAAACTGTTGCCCCAGCAAATTCAGCTCATGAAATTGCTGCAAATACCGACCGCCAATTTGGAGGAACGCATCAAAGAAGAAATTGAAGAAAACCCGGCGCTGGAAATGGGCGAAGAACACGACGGGCAGGAAGATACAGACCTCAGCAACCAAGACTCCATCGACGATTTTGAATACGAGCCGGCCGACACAGTTGCCGAAGATGCTGGCATGGCCGATGATGGCCCCGACATGGCGGAGTTTGGCTCCGTAGACCAACCCGAATGGGATCCGGAAGACGATATTCCCGACTACCAGACAAGAGACATCAACTACGGTGAAGGCGAGGAAATAACACCCACGCCCATTAAAGTTGAAAATAACCTGCATGATCTGCTGGTTGGCCAACTGGCCATGCTGGAGCTGGACGAACGCCGCCTCAAAGTGGCCGAACAAATTGTGGGTAGCATAGATGAAGACGGTTATCTCCGCCGCGAAATTGCCTCCATTGTAGATGACCTCGCCTTTCGGCAAAATGTGCAAACCAGCGATGAAGAAGTGGAGCTGTTGCTGAGCCAGATTCAACAGCTGTTTGACCCCACCGGTGTAGGTGCCCGCAACCTGCAGGAGTGCCTGCTGCTGCAATTGCAACGGCTGCGCAGCGAAGGCAAAGATGTACAACTGGCACTGAATGCCGTGAAAGACTACTTCGAAGAATTTACCAAAAAGCACTACGAAAAAATACAGCGGGGCCTGGGTATAGACGAAGCCAAACTGCGGGAAGTAATGAACCAGCTGATTCGGCTCAACCCCAAACCCGGCGGCGTGGTATCCACCATCAACAAGGCAGAAACCTACGTCATCCCCGACTTTTTTATTGAAAACATCAACGGCAAACTGGAGCTGACGCTCAACAACCGCAATGCGCCGGAGTTGCGCATCAGCAGCGACTACCGCGATATGCTGCGGGAGTACGAACGGGGCAGCAAAAAGAACAAACAGCAGAAAGATGCCGTGATGTTCATCAAGCAAAAAATTGATGCTGCCAAGTGGTTCATTGATATCATTAAACAACGGCACGAAACGCTGTACAACAGCATGTATGCCATCATGATGCACCAGCAGGAATTTTTCCTGACGGGCGATGAAACCACACTCCGCCCCATGATTTTGAAAGACGTAGCCGAAGTAACCGGCCTCGATATTTCTACCGTGAGCCGGGTGGCCAACAGCAAGTTTGTACAAACAGAATTTGGCACCTACCGCCTCAAGTTTTTCTTTAGCGAAAGCCTGAGTACTGACAGTGGTGAAGAAGTAAGCACCCGTGAGGTAAAAAAGATTTTGAGCGATTTGGTGGAAAGCGAAGACAAACGCAAACCGCTCAGCGATGATCAGCTGACGGATATGCTGAAAGAAAAAGGTTATAACATTGCACGCCGAACCGTAGCCAAATACCGCGAACAATTGAATGTACCCGTGGCAAGGCTGCGCAAAGAACTCTAACCGGCACCGCAGTATGACAACAACTATAGCCTCTGTTACTCCATCTACCATGCCCGCACAGCCCAAGTGGCTGAGCATGCTGGCACAAGTTGTTTCTTACTTGCTGCACCCGCTATTCATTCCGTTTATGGTAGTGCTGTTTGTGCTGTACCGCCACCCGGTAAATGTGCTACTCACCGATGAGCCCATCAGGCTGCGCATAGCGGCCATGAGCTTCATCAACACGGTGTTGTACCCCGGTTTATTTGTATTCCTCATCTGGCGACTCAAGTTTATTCCCAGCATTTACCTCGAAAGCCAGCGGGACCGCATCATTCCCCTGGTGTCCTGCATCTTCTTTTACTTCTGGGCCTTTTATGTAAGCCGCAACTGGGAGGTGATTCCACAGGCGGTACACCAGTGGTTGCTGGGTGTGTTTCTCACCAGCAGCGCTGCCATGTTCGTCAATATTTTTATGAAAATAAGCCTGCACACATTGGCGGCAGGCGGAGCACTGTCTTTCTTCATTATACAAACGGCGGCCGACCCCAATTGGCCACTGGGCGCCTTGGCACCGGTGGCATTGCTGGCTGGTTTGGTGGGTACATCCCGCCTTATTCGCCGTGCACATGAGCCGGGTGAAATATATGCCGGCTACTTAGCTGGCGGCATTTGCCAGGTGGCGGCTTACTTCATTGTATAAAAAAACCGGCCTGAGTGCAGGCCGGCAAAAGTTTATAGGATTCTCGGTTAATTATTTCGGGTAATGGCGTTGCTATTGGGTGGCGTAAGCGAATCGGCAACAGGCTGACTGGCCAGCATGGGCAGCAGCGTGGTTTGCAGTGGTGTATTCAATATGGGCGACCGGTTGGCATACATTTCATCGGGGTGGTAAATGAAATATACGCTGCCCCCTTTGATGGCTTCAATAATGGCTTTGCTTTGTGCCATGGGTACAGCAGGGCAACCCAAACTGTTCACCATTTCGCCGCGGCGGGCCAGCTCCTGTTCATTCACAAACTTGCTGCCATGCACCACAATGGCCCGGGTGGTTACCATGTCGTTGATGCCTCTTTCCATACCCCTGAACCGCAGCGACAAACCATTGGCACCCACATAGGTATCGGCGGTAAGCAAAAAGCCAAGTACGCTTTTGTTGGAATTGTTGACGTTGCTGAACGAGGTAGCCATCACGTTACCGCTGTTGCGCCCATGCGATACGTAGGTATGCATCATGAGGCTGCGGGTACGCAGGTTGATAATGTAGAGTCGTTTGTTCTGATTGCTCTGGCTGAAATCGGCAATGCTGAGCATGTCGGCATTGTGCACCAAACCCTGTGCCTGTAGGTGCAGGTAGCCTTTGTAGGCTTTTACAAAAATGTCTTTTTCCAAACCCTTTTGCTGCAGCTGCAACTGCTGGTACAGCTCGGTAGCCGCTTTGATGTAAGCCACCGGCATTTTATAAAGTTGAGCCTCTTTATCCAGCGTTTCGCGGCTGTTGCCATTTGTACCAGCCATTACGCCGGAGTACAAAACAATACCGAGAAACAATGCAAGCAATAAACGCATGCTTCAGTTTTTCAAGTTTCAAAAAATAGCGGGGATAAGGTAGTGGACACACAACAGTACAATAACCGTACCGAAGCATGGTGAAACATTGAAAAACGAAGAAGGAAACGGATTATTGTCCGGTGGCAGGATTGAGGGAAGAATTTTTTAACTGTTTCAGGTATTCCATTGGAGGTTATCGTTGCTGGCACATTAGCTTATGAATTTGCCCATTACCAATTTATTCTTAGCCCTGATACTTTTCTTTGTTAACACCTGCTTCGACGGAGATTAAAAAATTCTATCTAAAAAATCTTCAGCAAATACAAAGGGAACTTTTGATTCAGCTATTACCTTTTTTGCTAATTCAGCAGCTCGTACCTTATTTCCTAAGAGAATATGCAAAGCAGCTAAATTTAAAACAAGAATAGTGTCTGACTTCATGAATTTCTCCAAATTCTCCTCCAAAAAAAGAGCTATTTGTTCGCCAGTTTCAAATTTTGAAAGAAAGGGAATTGCCTCGTCTGCTATTCTGTGATGTGTATATTCAATTAAACGACTTATGGGAGTGTTCGGCAAAAAATCAAATGACTTCTTTTGTCTAAGCGGATTCAATGAAGATTTTATCAGCCCGATTTCAAGATTTCTCCTTAAGTCATAAGGACGGTTATTAACTAATTGATGAACTCTGTTGAAACTAATATTATAATTTATACTGAATAGAAATTCATCCGCAGCTACGCTACTTATTTTGTAACTTATTGTTTTTATCACTCCGTTTTCATTTAGGGAATACCAACTTTTACCCTGCTGCTTATACCCTAATGGCTTAAGAATTATTCCGAATTCATTCTTGCAAGATTGAAGTGGGCTCATTTTTTAGCTTTCAGCTTTAAAGTAAAAAACTCGAAACTTTAAGTTGAGATGGTATAAACGTACCAATTCTTCTTGATCATACGCCTAGGTCCGTAGGACATGAATCTTTCATATTCATCACCAGTCTCTCCATTTATCTGGGTTTTCTTTAAAGCCAAAAACCGCATGAATAATGATGCTGTTATTTTCTATGGTATAATGTGCTGCGTAGGGAAACTTTTTAACGACAGCAAACCTTACCTGATCGTAGCGTAAGGAACGGGTAAATGGGTTTTTCTTTACTGCAGTCATTTCTTTCTTAAGGTTGCCCAAAAATCTACTTCCTAATCCAATTCGTTGTTGGTTATACCATTCAGCTATATGTAAAATGTGATTCACTGCATCCTGTGTGTACACAATTTTAAAGCGACTCATTCGGCTGGTTTTGGTCAATCATGCTCCATGCTTTTTCCTCAGTTAATAATAATTCAGGATGTTTCTTGTGTTGCAGAATGCTACTGCGAACAAACTGTTTTTGAGCTTCAGGAATTTCAATACTGTCGTGTTCCTCCAGCAATAAATCAGTGAGTTGCTGCTTTTCTTTTTGAGGTAATTGTTTGACCAGTTCAAAAAGCTGCTGAACCGCAGATATTGTAGATGTGTTTGTTGCAGACATAATGATTCGTATTCTGTTTACCCGAATTTACACTGAAAGATTGTATTGATGAAGCAATGATTTTCGCAGTATAGTCTTCTGTATGTAGCAATGCACAAACAGACACGATTAATATTCTGCTGCTTTTCGAGAAAATCGCTATTCGAAATCAAAGCAAAATCGAGAAGAAAAACTACTGATTCCCATCAGCACCAAGTGCAGCAATCTGCTTATCCAGCATGGCATCCAGCCGGTTGAAGCCCTCTTCCAATTCCTGCGACAGCAGCTGGCCCTGCACCTGCTGGGCATTTTGGGTAGCAAACCAGATCAGTGCCATCGACACATAATCCTGCATGTCTTTGCCGGCAAACTGTTGTTTGAACTCCTGCACTTTATCGTGAATAAAGCGGGCTGTTTTGCGAACAGACTCTTCATGCTCCGGCTCTACTTTGATGCGGTAGCTACGGTCGCCTACGGTAATGGTGATGGGAATGAGTTCACTCACAGGGCAATGCTTAAGCGGTGTTCAAATGGGCTATCACTTTGTCAATATCGCGGAGATACTGATTGATGCGTTTTTCAAAATCCTTGCGGCTGGCTTCGTCCAAATGGCCGGTGGCTGTTTGCAAAATGGCCACCTGTTCTTTCAGGCCGGCTATTTCTTCCTGCGATGCCTTGGCAGCTTCCCGCAGGGCAGCCGCTTCCTGGCGAAGCTTTTCGTTGTCTTTCAGCAATTGCTCCTGCATGCGGCCGAGTTGCTGCAGTTTACCGGAGAGTTGCTGAAAATAGGCGGTGGCATCTTGTGGCATGGCAATGAAGATAATGCGCTGTAAAGATATTGTGCAGCCCGTAGCTTACAGCGACGGGCTGCACATGGTGGATTACTTTCTGATTTCGGCCTGCAGTTCTTTTTCAAATGTCTTCATCAGTTTGCCTACCATGCTTTCCACATCGCTGTCGGTCAGCGTTTTTTCGGCATCCTGAAACACAAACTTGATGGCCAGCGATTTTTTGCCGGCACCCAGTTTGTCGCTTTCAAATACATCAAACAGGCGCATGCTTTGCAAGCGGGGCAGTTTTATTTGTAGTACCGCTGCTTCTATTTGTGCAAAGCTCACGGCTTTGTCCAGCACCAGTGCCAGGTCCCTTTCTACTGCAGGATACTTGGCCAGCTCTTTGTACGACACTTTTTGCTGCAAAGCAGCAGTCAAAATGCTATCCCAGTTGAGGTTGGCCATCAGCACCGGCTGCTTAATATCGAAGCGACGCAGCTTGGCGTTGCCAATGAAACCAACTACACCAATGCTTTGCTTACCATTCAGCAACACTTCCAATCCATTGAGTTCATCGCTGCTGTAGGGAATGAGTTGCACACCTTGCAAACCAATAATGCTGAGCAGATTGGCCACAGCTGCTTTTAGGTAAAACAAATCTTTAGGAGCACCGGTGCTGCGCCAATGTGCATTGGTGGCTTCGCCGGTTACAAACAACGTGAGCATGCGTTTTTCGCTGTAGTTGCCCACGCCTGCACTGTGATAGGTTTTACCAAATTCAAACAGCTGCAGTTGGTTGTTTTTGCGGTTGAGGTTGTTGAGAATGCTTTCCAAACCAGTTTCCATCATCGATGGCCGCAGCATATCCAAATCGGCACTCAGGTTGTTCAGCATTTTTACCCCGCCGGCCACAACTTCTGCTGTATAGTATTTGCTGTTGGTAATGCTGTTGGTGAGCATTTCGTTGAAACCCAAGCCTACCAGATAGTTGGCTACTTTTTCTTTCAGGGCTTCTTCGGGACCCATCAGGTCGTTGGATGGCGCCATCGAAATCACCGCCGGAATTTCTACGTTGTCGTAGCCATCTATCCGCATGATTTCTTCTACAATATCGGCAGGCAAAGAAATATCGGGCTTGCTGAAAGGCACAGCAAACCACAAATCATCCTGCCCTTCTTTGATAAATTCAAAACCGAGTGCTTCCAGTATTTGCTTCACCGCATCGGGGTGATAATTTTTACCACTGAGTTTTTTGAGGTAGTGATATTTAATCGCTACCTGCTTTTTCTCTTTAGGGTTGGGATACACATCCACCACATCGCTGGCTATTTCGCCACCGCCGGTTTCCAGTATCAAAGCGGCAGCCCGCTTGAGCACGGCTACCGTATTGCTGATGTCTACACCTTTCTCAAAACGGGTGGCAGCATCGGTACGCAAGCCATGACGAAACGAGGTTTTGCGAATGCTCACCGGATGAAACCAGGCACTTTCCAAAAAGATGTTGGTAGTAGTATCGCTCACGCCACTATGCAAACCGCCAAACACACCGCCAATGCACATGCCTTCGCTGTTGGCGTTGCAAATCATCAGGTCGGCTTCGTTTAGTTTGCGTTCTTTTTCATCGAGGGTTACAAACGGCGTTCCTTCGGGCAGGTTTTTCACCAGCACTTTGCCACCGGCAATTTTGTCGGCATCAAAAGCATGCAGGGGCTGACCCGTTTCGTGCAAAATAAAATTCGTAACGTCCACTATATTGTTGATGGGTCGCAAACCAATGCTCTTGAGTTTGTCCTTCAGCCAATCAGGACTTTCTTTTACCGTAACACCAGCAATGCTTACACCAGCATAGCGCTGACAGGCTTCTGTATTTTCAATCACCACTTCAATAGGCAGTTTTACTGTTTCTGAAGCTTTCAGAGAATTGTTTTTCAGCGGCGTTTTTACAGCGATATGTTTTTTGTGGTGGTGGCTCAGGTAAGCACACACATCTTTGGCTACACCCAGGTGGCTCATGGCATCCATGCGGTTGGGCGTAAGGCCTATTTCATAAATCCAGTCTGTATACAGTTGGAAATACTCCGCAGCCGGAGTACCGGGCACGGCCTTTTCATCCAGCACCAAAATACCGGCGTGGCTGCTGCCCATACCAATTTCATCTTCAGCGCATATCATGCCGTGGCTTTCCACGCCCCTGATTTTGGCCTTCTTCATGGTGAGTGGTTCGCCGGTGCTGGGGTAAATGGTGCTGCCCACGGTAGCTACCACTACTTTTTGGCCGGCGGCCACATTGGGCGCACCGCACACAATTTGCAAAGGTTCGCCTTCGCCAATGCTTACAGTAGTAATGGATAATTTATCGGCATCAGGATGCTTGGCACAAGTCAGCACTTCACCAATCACTACGCCTTTCAGACCACCTTTCAGGCTTTCATAATAGTCGAGGCTTTCAACTTCGAGCCCTACGGCGGTCAGTATTTTCGACAGCTTTTCGGGTTCCACCAATTCTGCCGGAAGGCTTTCGCCCACGGGCAGGTATTCACAAAGCCATTTGTACGATATCGTCATGTTGCTATTAAAACTTGGGCCGCAAAGATACGGGCTGTGGGGCCTGCTTGCAGGGCAAAAAATCAGCCGCATTTTCAGCCTGTTTAGTGGTGTACACAAAGGCCATTTCAACAGTTGTTGAAGTCCAAATTGTGATGTAAAAAACAGGGTACAAACCCCTTTTTACCAGCGGTTTATTTACACACAAGCAATTGTGTACAACACATTTACAAATACTTGAGTTTGTGTAAATACCCGCCGTGGCTGTGTATAAACCCAGCTACTATTGGAATAAACCCGGGTTTCTTGTGCACATCGCATGGAATAAAATATTTGTGAAGAGGTCATTTTAGAATGGTTTTTTTGCCTTTACCTTCGACTTCCTTTTACGGAAAACGACTTCCCAACCAAGGTAGCCGAGCCACGCCAACCGGTGGCCATTCTCCGCTTCTGACGAATACCCAACGGTATTGGTGAGTGGACTTTTTGGCCTCTGAATTTGGCTCGGGCATCACAAAGTAAGACGTTGAAAAAGGACGGACAATAAGGGTAATTGGTACACAACATTTGGACAGAAACAACACATGGAAATTACGAACCTCGGGAAAGATAAAAAACGGCGGACGGGCAAAGGCACGCCCGATGTAACCGCCAACACCAACCTGCTGTTTGGGAGAAAACCACCGCAGGCACTGGAGCTGGAAGAAGCCGTGCTGGGTGCCATTATGCTGGAAAAAAGCGCCTTCGACGTGGCCAGCGAACTGGTGAATCCTTCTGTCTTTTACGATTACAAACACCAGCGCATTTACAGCGCTATGATGGGTCTGCAGCAAAAAAACATGCCCATCGACTTGCTGACCGTAGTAGAAGAACTGCGCCGCCGGGGTGAACTCGATGCGGTGGATGGTCCCTACAAAATCACAAAGCTTACCAATGCGGTAGTGAGCAGTGCCCACTTAGAAACGCACTGTAAAATTCTGGTGCAAAAGTTCATTCAGCGGGAGCTCATTCGTATCAGTGGCGAAGTGATTAGCGATGCATTTGAAGACACCAGCGATGCCTTCGACTTGCTGGACGATGCTGAAGGCAAACTCTTTGAAGTGAGCAACAGCTTTGCCAAGCGCAACTTTGAAGAAATCACCAATGTGCTGGCCGTGGCGGTAAACCGCATTGAAGAACTGCGCAACAAAACAGAAGATATTTCTGGTGTGCCAAGTGGCTTCACCAAACTCGATAAAATCACCAACGGCTTCCAGCCCACCGACCTCATTATTGTGGCAGCCCGTCCGTCGGTTGGTAAAACGGCGTTTGCCCTTAACCTTGCCCGCAATGCAGCCCTGCATCCGGTGCGGCCTACACCTGTGGGTTTGTTTAGTTTGGAAATGAGTAATGCCCAGCTGGTACAGCGTATTCTGAGTGCCGAAAGCGAAGTGCCGATGGAAAAAATTTCTCGTGGTCACCTCGAAGACCATGAGATGCAACAGCTCTACACCAAAGGCATTCAGCGCCTCACCGAAGCACCTATTTACCTGGATGATACCGCTGCCCTCAACATTTTTGAACTACGGGCCAAGGCACGACGCATGGTGAACAAGCACAAAGTGGGCATGATCATCATCGACTACCTGCAGCTGATGAGCGGCGGTAGCGAAAATCGCAACATGAACCGTGAACAGGAAATTAGTACCATCTCCCGTTCACTAAAGGGTTTGGCCAAAGAATTGAGTGTACCCATCATTGCACTCAGCCAGTTGAGCCGTGCCGTAGAAAGCCGGAAAGAAGGCAACAAAATTCCACAACTGAGTGATCTTCGTGAATCGGGTGCCATTGAACAAGATGCCGACATGGTTATGTTCTTGTACCGCCCCGAGTATTACGAAATCAACCAAAACGAAAACGGCGAAAGTAACAAGGGTGAAACGCTTATAAAAATAGCCAAGCACCGTAACGGACAGTTGGATATGGTGAAGCTGCAAGGCAAGCTGCACATTCAAAAGTTTGAAGACTTTGATGAAGAAGGCGGCAATCCATTTGGCAATGCCGGCAACTTTAAAAAGCTGAGTGGCGGTGAAGCAGGTGGCGGCAGTGGTGCTGCATTGTTCATCGAAAAGCCCAGCCGCATGAACGATATGCAAAACTTTGATGATGGATTTGACGAAGAAGAACTGATATAAGCAATTAAAAGATTCAATACAAAGAGAAGCATTGTTGTCAATGCTTCTCTTTTTTCTTTTGGCTCATCGTCGCTTTATCTTCAAACACAAAGCGCCGCTTACCTTTGCCGCATGGAAACGCCATGGTTTTATTTGCCTGCACTTAGCACAACCGGAGCGGTAGCGCTGGATGAACCTGCCGCCAAACATGTACAAGTGTTGCGGATGCGGGAAGGCGATGCGTTGGTTCTCACCAATGGTGCCGGTCTTATAGGAAATGCGACCATTCAAACATTAGGCAAAAAACAATGCGTGGTAAACGTGCTTGCATTGCAGCAGCAGCCAAGGCAGGTACATCGTAAAGTAGGCATGGCTATTTCGCCGCTAAAAAACACCGCCCGGCTGGAGTGGTTTTTGGAAAAAGCAACTGAGATGGGTGTTACCGAAATTTTTCCCATCACCTGCCACCGCACTGTTCGGGAGCATTTCCGCTACGAACGGCTCAACAGCATTTGCATCAGTGCCATGCTGCAAAGCCAGCAAGCCTGGTTGCCCATTTTACATCAGCCACTCACGTATGAGGCATTGATGCAGCAGGTAGCTGCCAGCGAGGTTGATTACCACAGCAAATGGATAGCCCATTGCGCCGATTTTGAAAAGCATCACCTGGCCCACGCTGTAAAGCCCGGCATGACGGACAGTTTGTTACTGATTGGTCCCGAAGGTGATTTTACCGAGGCTGAAATAGTGCAGGCCGTACAACAAAATTTTGCCGCCGTATCCTTGGGCGACACCCGCCTGAGAACAGAAACAGCAGGCGTGGTGGGAGCCAGCCTGCTGTGTTTGTTGCCCTAAGGCATGTTGCACAAATACGTGCTATTTAGCCATGTCGTTATAGTCTTTGCTGGGCTCTGTAAGCGTAGGCACATTCAGGCGCACCACTCTTTGTTTTTCCATTTTTTTGCGCATCACCATGTTTAGCAGTTCTACAGCAAAACTGAATGCCATACCAAAGTAGATGTAGTTTTTCATGTGCAGTTCATGCGCTGCTTCGCTATCCCATCCTTCTATAATCAGGCTCAAGCCAATCATGACCAAGAAAGAAAGAGCCAACATTTTCAACGTGGGATGCTTGGCAATGAAGCCCGAAATTTTTGGACTGAACAAGAACATCACCAGCATGGCTATCACAACAGCAGCAATCATAATTTCAAGATGCTTGGCCGTACCGCCGGCGGTTAAAATACTATCGAATGAAAACACCATGTCGATGAGTACGATTTGCGCCATGGCTTGTGCAAAGCCAAGTGTGGCAGCCTTTCCGGTGGTCATGGCCGGGTCTTCCCCTTCCAGTTTGTGGTGAATTTCTTTTACCGATTTGTACATCAAAAACAAACCGCCAAACAACATCACAATGCTGGCCAAATCAAAACCTTTGCCGTTGATGGTAAACAAGGCCTTGCCTTTTTGCTCCAGCAACCAGCTGAGTGCAAACAGTAACGCACTCCTACTGATGATGCCAAAAATCATCCAGTAAGTACGGGCCTTTTTCCGCTTCGATTCGGGCAAGCGGTTCATGATGAGGCTCACAAAAATCACGTTGTCGATACCGAGTACTACTTCGAGTATCACCAGAATAACGAAGCTGATAATGGCTTCTGAGGTAAGTAAATGTTCCATAGTGTAAGAGCCGCAAAATTAGGTAAAGCTATCAGGTGTTTGCAATCGGTTATAATTCTTGCAAAATGTTTTTGGCAATGGCCGGCCCTTCATAAACAAAGCCCGTCCATACCTGTACCAGTTGAGCACCCGCTGCAAGTTTTTCTTTGGCATCGGCTGCGGTGAAAATTCCACCCGAAGCAATGATGGGAATATGCGCCGGCAACTGACTGCGCAGCAAGCGAACCACCTCAGTAGAACGGACACGTACAGGGGCACCACTCAAACCGCCATCGCCTGCTTCACCGGCACGTATTTTACCGGCATCACCCAGGTTGGCCCGGCTGATGGTGGTGTTGGTAGCCACAATACCATCGAGGTTAATTTCGGCAGCCAGGCTGGCCACATCGGCTATTTGTTCATCGGTTAGGTCAGGGGCTATTTTCAAAAAGATGGGCAGCTGCTCATTGGTGTCACTGCGCAGGTTTTGCAGGTGTACCAAAATGGTACGCAACGCATCTTTTTCCTGCAGGGCCCGCAAGCCCGGTGTGTTGGGGCTGCTAACATTCACCACAAAAAAATCGACGTATGGTGCCAATTTGCGAAAGCAAATGTCGTAGTCGAGATAAGCACTTTCGTTGGGCGTAGTTTTGTTTTTACCAATGTTGCCCCCAACAATCATTTGGCCGGGCTTGCCTCCTTTGCGGTACAATGGAAAACGATGCCGCCAGGCTTGTAACCTTTCCACCGCGGCATCGGCACCTTCGTTATTAAAGCCCATGCGGTTGATCAGCGCTTTGTCTTCGGGCAGGCGAAACAATCGTGGCTGAGGGTTGCCATCCTGTGCCCTTGGTGTAACCGTGCCAATTTCTACAAATCCAAAGCCCAATGCATCCAACTCATTCAGGTACTTCGCATTTTTATCGAAACCAGCCGCCAAGCCTACTTTGTTGGGAAAGGGAATGCCCGCCACGGTGGTAGCCAAAGATGGATTGTTGAAACTGTATTTTTTCTTCATCATCCTTTTTAGCCAACTGATACTGCAAATACGTCCCAGCCAGTTCATGGCAAAATGGTGCACGGCTTCCGGTGGAAAAAGAAAGAGGATGTTGCGAACGACTTTGTAAAACATGCCGCGAAAATAATGCTATCTGTTGGGGTTGTTGGAGATAGCCACAGATTTGATAGTACACTGATATGGGGACGCGGATTTGCACGGATGAAGTACTGATTCCCACGGATGCATGTAGTGCTTTCAACCTACTATCATCAAACTTTGATAGAGAAAACCGGATGAACAATACGGGAACGAGCTACTTCATTATCGTTATCATAATTTAGTTGCATAAACAACTATTTTCGTTATTTTAGCCATCTTAAACAACGATGCACCTATGCAAGACGCTTACATAGTAGCCGGATACCGCACAGCGGTAGCCAAGAGTAAAAGAGGCGGTTTTCGATTTGTTCGCCCCGACGATTTAGCAGTAGATGTGATAAAAGGCCTGATGGCCAGCCTGCCACAGCTCGACCCCAAACGGGTGGATGATGTAATTGTGGGTAATGCCGTGCCAGAAGCGGAGCAGGGCTTGCAAATTGGCCGCATCATCAGCGCCAGAGCCTTAGGGGTAGGTGCGCCAGGCATGACCGTTAACCGCTATTGCGCCAGTGGTTTGGAAACCATTGCCATTGCCTCGGCCAAAATTAGAAGTGGTATGGCCGAATGCATTGTGGCCGGTGGTGTAGAAAGCATGAGCCTGGTACCTACGGCCGGTTGGAAAACCGTGCCCAACTATACCGTTGCCAGCACCGAACCCGACTACTACCTAAGTATGGGCCTAACTGCCGAAGCGGTGGCCAAAGAATACAACGTGAACCGGGAAGATCAGGACCAGTTTAGCTACAACAGCCACATGAAGGCCATTGCAGCAATTCAAAACGGCTATTTTAAAGAAGGCATTCTGCCCATCACTGTAGAAGAAGTGTACCTGAACGAAAAAGGAAAACGTGCTACCAAAAAGTACGTGGTAGATACAGACGAAGGCCCCCGCACGGATACCAACCTGGAAGCACTGGCCAAACTGAAACCAGTATTTGCGGCTGATGGAACAGTGACTGCAGGCAATGCCTCACAAACCAGCGATGGTGCTGCTTTTGTAGTGGTGATGAGTGAACGCATGGTGAAAGAATTGAGCCTTACTCCTATTGGCAGAATAGTGTCTTGTGCCGTAGCTGGTGTAGAACCAAGGCTCATGGGCATTGGCCCTATAGCTGCTATTCCAAAGGCATTGCAGCAGGCAGGCTTGCAGTTGGGCGATATTGATTTGGTAGAATTGAATGAGGCCTTTGCATCGCAATCGCTGGCGGTGATTCGGGAAGTTGGATTGAACCCTGATATCGTGAATATTAATGGTGGCGCCATTGCATTGGGCCATCCGTTGGGTTGTACCGGTGCCAAGCTCACCGTTCAAACCCTGCACGATTTGAAACGCCTCAACAAAAAATACAGCATGGTAACGGCCTGTGTGGGTGGTGGTCAGGGTATTGCGGGAGTAATTGAACGTTTGTAATACACTTTTGCATTCTTTTTCACCAACAGCAGGTACAAATAATAAGCGCCACTTCAGTTGAAGTGGCGCTTATATTTTATGCAGTACTAGTACTGATGAGCTTATCTCCAGCCACCGTTAGAAGTACCCTTTCCATCAGCATTGGCCAAATAACCAAAGGTGTAGAAAGTGGTTTGCTTAAACAGTTCCAGAATCTTAGCCGGAATAGGGAAATGCAGGGGTGTACCTTTTTGCAGCAGGTTTAGCTTACGCATTTCAAAAAACTGTACACCCATACCAGTTGTATACAATTCAACATGTCTTTCGTGGTGAATGGCTTTTACGATATCGGCAAGATTGGCAGCCACCGGTGCCATTTGACCACGTGTAACACGAGTGCCAGTGTTGATGATTGTAGCCGCACCAGCCAAATCACCGGTGTAAGCACGGGCCTCAGCACGAAGCATGTCATTTTCAGCCTTCATTACTTGTGGCTTTTCGCCAATAGCGGCTACATAAACACCATCGTAACGAGAGTTGCGGTAGTTAGAAAAATGGTAGTAACCACGGGCAGCCAGGAAGTCGTTGGATGCGAGGTATTCAAAGTCTGATAACAAACGCTTGTCCTGAGGATTGGTAGATGCAGGTGGGTGAGGGAAAGACGCTACATCATCCCAATGCTGGGGCTGCGTGTTGTCCATCAGGTTCACCACATACATATCAGTACGACCCCAACCAGGATAAGTGAGGTAGTCACCTGCTTCGAAGTACCACTTGGTAGTACCATCCATTACAATCTTCCAGTCGGAAGTAATGCCAGCATCAGCATAAGTTTTCACTTTAGCCCAATCTACAGCCGCCAGTTCTGTTTTGTTTCTAGGCATGTAAGAAAGAATACGGGCAGCGGCAGTGTTACACATTTTCTTGAAGTCGGCACTGGAAATATCGGCGGGGGTACCAAACCAGCTGGCCGGAATGGTAAAAGAATTACCAGCCAGTACAATGGCTTTGTCGAGATAGCCGAGAGCTGCTTTAGCTACTTCGCTGTAAGGCACGGCTGTTTCCAACACGCCATCTACAGAAGTGACTTCATCTACTACATGCGCCTTGTCGAACAACAGTGCGAGGTTGCCATAAGAAATACCCTGAATGAAACGGGCCACCGCCAGAGCTCTGTTGTTGTTTGCACCATTGTCGCCAATGTTTACACCACCATTTACCGCTTTTATTACCAGGTTAGAAGTAGAAATGGCGGAATACATTTTATCGTAAGTAGCTTTTAGCACACCGCTGTTGCTGTAGCTGGGCGAGTTGTTCCAACCGAAGTTTCTAGGTTCCCAAGACATATCCCGCATACCGGCATTACCCCATGAGCAGGTTGCATGATCGGCAGCTACTGCCATCATCATTTGTACCCCAGTAAAATCGTGTTCGCCGTGAAAAACGGTGTTGAACAAACCTGATGCAACGTTTTCAACGTCATCCCCTTTGGCATACACTTTCAAAAAGTCAGGGTCGTTTTCGTTGGCTACTTGAAGTTCTTCTTTTTTACAGCCCACCATCATCGTAGATAACAAGGCTGCGGAGAACAGTAGTTTTTTAATATTCTTCATTATGTATCAATTGACAGATTAGAAATTGAAAGAAAGAGAAACAGCGTAGTTTCTGTAAATGGGGTTGGCGTTGATGCCATCAACAGGGTAACGGATAGTACCCACTTCAGGATCGTAACCAGAGTAGTTTGAGAAGGTAAGCAGGTTGCGGCCCACCACTTTAGCATTGATGCCTTTAATGAAACCATTGAACACAGTGCTCAGGTATTTAGAAGGCACGGTGTAGCCAATGGCCAATTCCCGAACTTTCAGGTAAGTACCATCTTCCACCCAATACGCATTGGCATTGTTGTTATCATACATACCAGCACCCCAATATGCAGCAGCTCTTTTGCTGGCAGTAGGTACGTTGGTCATGTCTTGCTTTTGGCTTACGTAGTTGAAAGTAAGGCGCTGTTCTTTACCGTTATAAATATCGCCACCTTGTTTCCAGTCGAGCAACATGTATAACTGGAAGTTTTTGAAGTTGATGGTGTTGGTGATACCGGCTACAAAGTCGGGGTTACCATTGCCAATTTTGCCATACCAAGGCGTGCCATCTGCATTCAGCATTTTAATAGGCAATTCGTTGGGTTTACCCTGTGTGCCTTTGGCAATTACATAACCTTCGCTGTTTACCTCGAAGTCAGCAATGGTTTTGCCTGCTGGCAATTGTCTTGACATTTCATCGAGGGTACGTACCATTTTGTAACCGTAGATAGCGCCATACACTTCGCCACCTTTAATATAGAAAATATTCTGGTCACCGTTGTAATCCTGACCATTAGCCAAATAAGGTGCAATGGGCAGTTCGGTAATGCGCTGCTTCACTCTTGAGAATACAACTGTTGTTTTCCAAGAGAAGTTCTTCTTCTTCACCCAGTTGGCACCAAATGTAAATTCCAAAGTGTTGGACTTAATGGTACCGGCATTTTGCCACTGACTGTTGAAACCATCGTTCAGGAAAGGAATCAATGGTACGTTGAGGAACTGATCTTTTGTTTCAGATTCCGCATAGGTCACTTCGAAATTGAACTTTTTCAGGAAGTCAACATTCAGGCCGATTTCTTTTTCTGCAGTTTGAGAAGGCTTCAGGAATTTGTTACCCTTTTGTCTGGCAGCAGCTACACCGTTGTTGAGGTCATACACTTCATACTGCCAGTCGAAACCAGGACGGATACCTGCGGTACCATAAGCAGCACGAATTTTCAATTCATCAATGCCTTTGATTTTAAGGTCTTCAGACAACCGGTAACCTGCTGATACGCGGTAATAAGGGTTCCAACGGGCTTCTGGTCCAAATAATGAAGAACCATCGTAACGGAACATACCATCCAACAATACTTTTTCTTTCCAGTCTACACCAAGGATAGCGAAGTAGTTCTGGGCTTTTTCGTTTTCTATGTAAGAAGAAGCGTCGTTGATGGTCGTAAAGTTTTCAAAGTTCTCGATACCAGAAATACGGAACTGAGAAGCAGAAATATAGTTGCTCTCATAGTGTCTGTTTTCATAGAGGTACGACAACTTTGCTCTTGTATTGAAGTCACCAAACTTCTTCGACAAATTCAGCGTAACCTGTGTATTGGCTGTTTTTGATTCGTTGGTAGACTGAGACATACCACCGCCAGTATAAGACATACCATTATTAACGGAAGAAAGACCAGAGCGGGTCCAGGTATCTTGTGGGTTGATGGTACCAGAACGACTGTTACGGATTTCAATGGTTTGAGCCACATCCAAATCTGCCCAAGAGGTGAACTTGATATTGGCAGAATAATTAGCCAACCAACGGCGAGATGTGTTGCTGATTTTTTGCTTATACAAAGGATACAGCGGGTTGGTAATTTCTGCGTTAAAGTTGTTTACACGCAGGTAGTATGGCTGACCATCGGGGTTTTCAGCAAACAGGTTCACGTCTTTTTCCATACGGGCAATACTGTAGAAGAGACCGCTGGCGGCACCTGGTGTTTTTGAAGATGTATTGATGAACAGGTTTGAAGCGCTGAAACGCAACCAAGGAGTAATGTTCTGGTCGATGTTGAAGCGGAAGTTCTGACGAGAATAACCATCAGTCAACTTTACCACACCTTCTTGCTTGTTGTTTTCGAAAGAGAGGTACACGTTGTTTTTTTCTGTTCTGTTGGCAACAGAAATGAAGTTTACCATGTTCATACCGGTTCTGAAAAACTCAGCCTGTTGGTTTCTGTACACACCATAAGGGTTGTCCATATAACCATCGGCATCAATAGCACGGCTGCCGGCAATGCCGGGACTAAAACCAGCTCCCAAATAGTTGGCAGGATAAGTAACGCCGGCATACTTGGTGTATTTGCCTTTGGCAGTTTCCCAATCGCTGGCCAATGCATAATAGTGGCTCTGAGAAGTTTCGAGATAATGCTGCAGATTCTGCACACCTATTTCATTACGAACCGTAATGACTGGCTTATTGGCAGCAATGCCTTTACCACGCTTGGTGATAACGGAAATTACACCATTACCGGCACGTGAACCATAGAGGGCGGATGCCGCAGCACCTTTTACCACTTCCATCGATTCTACGTCGTCGATGTTGATATCGGCGAGGCTACCGGAAAGAATAATACCATCCACCAAAATGAGGGGCTGGGAGCTGGTGCTCAGGTTATTGTCGCCACGCAGCAGCAAGTCTGCACCTTGGCCGGGGTTACCGTTTACAGCTGAAGTTTTCAAACCGGCAACCTTACCCGCAAGGGCGTTGGCAGCCGATGAAGCTGGCACAGCCTGCAATTGCTCAGCAGAAACCTTGGCTACCGATACAGTCATTTTCTTTCGGTTGGTAGCACCAGCCACGCCGGTTACAATTACATCGCCCATTTCTTGCGTAGCTACATCTTTCATAGATACGGCAAAAGATGTTTTGCCGGCAAGGGCAATTTCCTGTGACTCATAGCCCACAGCTGAGATAACAATACTTTTCACTGACTCGGGAACGGTAAGTTCGAATTTGCCGTTGGCATCGGTAGATGTACCATTTTTTGCAGCACCTTTTGCCAGTACGGTTGCACCGTCAATTGGCTTGCCTGCTCCATCCGAAACTGTACCTGAAATTTTCTTGCCTTGCGCCAATAGCATTAGCTAAGGAAGAATTGCCGCCATTAGCAGCAATAACATTCTTCTCATGTTGTTAGTTTTTTGTTAACTCAAATGTATGAAAATGATATAACCGAAAGTTATATCTGGCAAAATTTTCATCTTGTTTCAAGCTAACCGCCTGACATGTTGGTGAGCCACACAAAAAAACCGGCAGCTTGAAAACAAGCTGCCGGTGGTAATGAAAACTAAACTGATATGAGGCTTAGTTGTAGCCAGGATTCTGATCTAACCCGCCATTGATGTTTCTTTCTCTCAAAGGCATTGGGAAAGTCAACTTTGGATCATCCCAAGAGCGGCCATCAACAGAAAGCTTCAGGCGCTTGGCATCCCAAATGCCCTGGCCTTCAAAGGCCAGTTCCAGCTCACGTTCGTTAAGGATTTGCGCCAAAGTGGGTGCTGCCAGTTCAGGCAAACCTGCACGGTCACGAATGAGTTTGATATCAGCAGCTACAGTAGCAGCATTCTGACCCAAACGGGCATTACATTCAGCACGGGTGAGGTAAGCTTCGGCCAAACGGAACACTTTTACGTTTCTGTAGTTGTCTCTCCACTTGCCAACACGGTAGGCACCAGCGTCAAAGAAGAACAAATCTTTACGGGTATCGCCGGCAGCATATTTATTCATGTGCTTATCGGTAACCTCAATGTCACCATCACGGGCACCGTAGGTACCAGTACTAAAGTAGGTGAAGCATGAGTTTGTGCCTGATACAAGGTTGTACTGCATAGCAAACAAATCTTCTCTGGTGTTGGCAGCGTTATTAAATGCAGCGCCATAACTTGATACCAGTGAGAACCCGTTAGCCAAAGCAGCAGTAATACACCTGTTGGCTGCATCTCTGGCTTCGGTGTATTTGGCTTGTTGCAAATACACACGGGCCAGTGCCAGCTGAGCTGATGGTTTGTTGGCATATACACCGTTGGTGTTTGGCAGTTTGCTTTCCGCATCGGTAAGGTCTTGAATTACCTGCTGGTAAACAGCTTCCACAGAAGCACGGGGCAGGTTGTATTCGGTACTTTGCGGAGCACTTGGTCCGGGGGTGGTAATTACAGGAACACCTTTGAGCGTAGTGGTGCTACCAGCTACATAAGGCTTTTCGCCGAAGAACTTTACAAGTTCAAAATAGGCAAGAGCACGTTGAAATTTGGCTTCGCCTTCCACTTTTGGCTGATCGGCGGTTTTCACCACACTCAAGTTGGCGAGGATATTGTTGCTGTTATAAATAACCCGGTAAGCGGCTGCATACGTTGCAAATGCGTTTGAGTTATTCACCAGCATGTTTTTACCCCAAATCTGGCGAGGGTCGGGGAAGGTTCCCACCCATGTCAGTTCACCATCGCTGGCCAGCAATTCGCTCATCCAGAGTACATCGCCACCGTAGAGTGATGCACTGCCAAGCGCTGCATAGTTACCTATGAGTACTTTTTTTACCCGGTCATCGGTACTCAATGCAGTTGTGGCATCAATTGCCTGTGGGTCCTGCAAATTCAATTTTTTATCGCAGCTGCTTGCAAACAGCGTAGCAGCAACAAGGAGAGATATCGATATTTTCTTTGTCATGTTCGTATGTTTTGTTGCTGATTAGAATCCGAGGTTAAGGCCAAATACCCAACTCTTAATTTGAGGAGCAGCATAAAAATCGCCACCCTGGTTTACGTTTGAAGAGCGGTAGTCAGTGTTCACTTCAGGATCCCATCCTGGATACTTCGTAAATGTGAGCAGGTTTACGCCTGATACATATACACGGGCACTCGTCAAACCAATTTTAGCCATTGTCTTTTGAGGAATATTGTAGCCCAGTGTAATATTTTTCAAACGTACATAATCAGCATCGTACACATAGCGGCTGCTAATGCTGGGAGAAGCGAAATCGCCAAACCAGTTCAAACGAGCCTGAGGCACCATGGTTACGTCGCCTTTTTTCTGCCATGCATTCAGCTGGTCACGGGTTTGGTTATCAAACCAGTCGGCGCTGGCACTCATAAAACCACCTGCACCATCCTGTACCTGGCTGCCAAACACACCCTGGAACAATACGCTCAGTTCGAGGCCTTTCCAGCTTACAGTGTTTGTTAAACCAGCAATCCAGTCCGGGTTAGGATCACCAATGATTGTTTTTTCAGCTTCGTCGTACTCACGGGTAGTGGTACCATCTGCCTTGCGGAACATGGGGTCTCCGTTTTCAGGATTGGCACCCAAAAACTTCGGCGCATAAAAAACACCAATGGGCTTGCCAACGATCAATGCGTTGGCAAAACGGGCGTCGTTTGGCAGAATTTCTTTCTGCTCACCATCCAGTTTTGTCAGTGTGTTTTTGTTTTTGGCCAGGTTAAGGCTGGTTGTCCAGCGGAGGTTTCTGCTGGCAACGTTTACACTGTTCAAGGTTAATTCAATACCCTTATTGCTCATGCCACCTACATTGCCATACACGCTGGTAGTACCAGATACAGATGTTACAGGCACATTCAGCAGCATGTCTTCAGTACGCTTGTCGTACCACTCAAATTCACCGGTCAGGCGGTTGTTGAACACACCAAATTCCAAACCAATGTTGAGCATTTTGGTCGTTTCCCAACGCAGGTCATCGTTACCAAAGTTGCTTACACCAAGACCACTGGCAGTACCATAGGTTTGTGCACCATATTGAGTTCGGGCCTGATAGAAGCCAAGACCTGAGTTGTTACCACTGGTACCGTAGCTGGCACGTGGTTTCAGGTAGCTCAGCCAGGAAATGCCTTGCATGAATTTTTCGTCAGACATAATCCACGCCAGTGAAGCAGACCAGAACGTACCGGCCTTGTAGTTGGTACCAAAGCGGCTGTCAGCATCATTACGAACGCTTACACCCAAGAGGTATTTGCCATCGTATACATAGTTGGCACGGCCAAAGTATGAACGCAGGTTGTTTTCAGAGCGGGCCCCATCAATATCGCTAGGGGTAGCGGTGCTGGCCAGTGTTTTCAAGGCAATATCCGGGAAGTCCTGACCATCGGCATATACATCAGAAATTTCTACGTTTTCAAATGCAAAACCTGCAGTGGCGTCCAACTTATGCTTTTCACCAAAAGTGGTTTTGTAGCTAAAGTAGTTGTTGGTCATCCAGCGGGTATTGCGGAACCAGCGGCTGTCGGCTTCACCTTTTTGCTCGGCGGTAGCAGCACCCACCAGTGTGCGGGGGCCCCACCAGTTTTCGCTGGTTTGCTGTACCATATCCAATCCAAGATCGGTATGGAAAGTCAGGTTTTGAGCCAGTTTTACATCTGCAAAAATGGAACCCTGGTTGCGGTATGCAGAAGACTTTCTGATGGTTTCTTCTACTTCAATCAGCGGGTTGTAATAAGTAGCAACAGGACGATCGAAGAGGTTGCCCAAAGAGTCACGCACTGGTGTAATAGGCGACAAAGCTACTGCCTGCATTGGGGTGCTGAACGCATTGTCCAAAGGCACCTGGTTGCGGGAAGTTTTAGTGAGGCTGGTGTTCATGCCTACCTTCAACCAATTGTTTACCTGATGGTCGAGGTTGAGACGAGCACTCATACGCTGGAACTTGTTGGCCACCAAAATACCGTCCTGGTTATTGATGTTGCCAGCCATGTAGAAACGAGTTTTATCGTTACCGCCAGCAGCACTCAGCTCCAATTGGTTGGTATTACCCTTGCGTAATACCTGATCTTCCCAGTTGGTATTCACTTCACCTGTTTGCCAGTCTTTACCCCCACGGAAGGGTCTCCAACCGCTGTAGCGGTTTAAACGACCAATAACAACATTATCCATGTAAGCATAGGCATCTGCCAAATCGGTGAAGCCAAACCAGTTGTCGCCACCATCGGGGCGCATGTGGTACTCTGCAGCACCACGGCCAGCCTGACGGAAGTAATCAACATATTCTTTTGCGTTTAAGAAACCACGCTTGTTGGTAGGGGTGTTTTCGCCAAACTGAGCACCCAAATTAAACTTGGTTTTACCTGCTTTACCACGCTTGGTAGTAATAATTACTACGCCATTGGCAGCACGGCTACCGTAGATAGCAGCAGCAGCAGCATCTTTCAGAATTTCAAATGATTCGATATCGTTGAAGTTGATATCGGCGGTAGAAGCACCAGCAAAACCACCTGACAAAGGAATACCATCTACCACATACAGGGGCTGGTTGCTACTGTTTACAGAGCCACTACCACGAATGCGTACTTTGATACCTTCACCAACTTTACCGTTTTCGGCTTCTACAAACACACCGGCAGCACGACCCTGCAACGCTTGGTTGAGGTTGGGTACCGGCATGTTAGCTACATCAGCACCTTTTACACGGGCTACCGTGCCGGTCAGTTCTTTTTTGAGTGTTGTACCATAACCTACTACTACTACTTCACCCAAATCGCCACTAGAGGGCGTCAGTTGGATCATGCTCAGGTTAGCAGATACTGCTACTTCTTTTTCTCTGAAACCTACAGAAGAGAAAACGAGGATGGCAGCCTTTTCAGGAATAACAAAAGAAAAGGAACCATCGGCATTGGTAGAAGTGCCGACTGAAGTGCCTTTTACAGACACAGTTACACCTTCTAACGGCTTGCCATTTGTGGCATCGGACACCTTACCACTTACCGTTTTTTGGCTAAAAGCCAAATGGCTGACGGACACAAATAGTACCATCAAAAACAACGACAGTTTTTTCATCATACACAGTTGAGTTTAGAAATGTTTTGGCGTCCTTAGTTAGAAATGGCATCAGTTTGGCAGTCTGCCTTTCCCTTCCTTGCACACCAGATGCTGGTTTATATACTACGTTTTTGAAACTGAACCTGCCACAGCAACCTCTTCAAATACACCAAACCGTACCGTTTGGCACAGTAGTGCAATCAAAGAAGCAAGTGATAATGAGGAGCTCGTAAACTGGCATCGAACTCAGTTTATTTAACTCATACATGTTTCCCAAAAGAAAACCTTAAGCTTTCTTTTCCATGCGCAGTTAGTCAGTTTCAAAAATAGGAGAAGAATAACATTCCCAAAAAATTAAAAAATGCGCTGCCAGAACCCTCTATGGTTTCAAACAGCGCATGTCTACTGAATTTCCGTTCTTTTATTCTTCCCTGTCCCGGTTGCCCATCAATATAAACACATATTGCAGCAAGGTAGCCACGCTGGCCAGTGCTGCCACTACATAAGTCATGGCGGCCCAGTGCAGGGCATCTTTTGCCTTTTCATGGGTTTGGCCGGCAGTAATGCGGGTTTGCTGCAACCACGCCAAGGCTCTTTTGGATGCATCAAATTCCACCGGCAGGGTAATGAGAGCGAAAATGGTGGTAGCGGCAAACAATACGATGCCAGCAATCAACAATTGCGGAAATGCATTTACCATGAGCACACCGGCCAACAGTACCCATTGCACAATATTGCTGCTAAACTGAACCAGCGGCACTAAACGGCTCCTGAGCATCAGCCAGTTATAGGCTTGTGCATGCTGTACAGCGTGGCCACATTCGTGGGCAGCCACCGCCGCCGCCGATACGTGCTGGCCATAATATACATCCTGGCTCAGGTTCACGGTTTTATCCATCGGGTTGTAGTGGTCGGTCAGCTGACCCTCTACCGATATCACTTTTACATCATAAATACCGTTGTCGTGCAGCATTTGCTCAGCTATTTCTTTACCCGACATGCCATTTTGCAGCGGCACTTGGCTATATGCGGAAAACTTTGACTTCAACCGCATCGACACCAGCCAACTGATGCCCAAAAAAATGATGGAGACCAAATAAATTCCTGACATTTTCTTTTCTTTTTCAAGTATGTGTGCAAACGGCTTACCAATTCCTGTATAAAGTCCCCTTTTAACATTTCTGGAATTATTTATGTTGAAAATCAACACTTTAGTTTCAAAACTCCTTACTGCCAACTTGACCAAATTACCAGTAATCCTGTCAGCCGGTCACCCAAAATCAGACCATTGCCCGGCCCAAAATTCAGGCCAGCAAACCGTCCGGAAAAAGGGCCATTTGATTGCCCTGTCGGGCAAAATTTATTTTGCATTCTGCACCTTATTTGTATTTTAGCAACAGAATTTAATGGGTTAGTAAGTAAACAGGACTGGATGTCTCTACATCCGGTCCTTTTTTTGTGCCGCTGGCATCCATATTCAGAATGCGGGGCACAGCTGCTGCTTCCAAAAATGTAGGTTTGCGAAATGAGTAAAGTAAAGACGGCTTTTTTCTGTAATAAATGTGGTTATGAAAGTGCCAAATGGTCGGGCAAATGCCCTTCTTGCGGCGAGTGGAATACGTTTACTCAAGAAGTAATTCATAAAGAAACCAAGGGCGGCAAAGCAGCTCCCTGGCAAGGAAATGATGCACCCAGCCCGGGCAAAAAAACTGTCCTCATTCAGGAAGTAAATGCCAGCCAACAACCGCGTTTTTCAACCGGCGATGCCGAAATGGATCGGGTGCTTGGTGGCGGCATAGTGCCGGGCAGCGTGGTGCTGGTAGCCGGCGAGCCAGGCATAGGCAAAAGCACCTTGTTTTTACAACTCGGTTTGCAAATGAAAGACGTAACCACCCTTTACATTAGTGGTGAAGAAAGTCAGCAACAAATTAAAATGCGGGCCGACCGGCTCAAAGCAACCCCCAACGATTTTTACCTGCTCACAGAAACCAACACACAAACAATATTCAGTGAAATAAAAAAGCTGAAACCACAACTGCTTATTGTTGATTCTATACAAACTTTGGAGTCGCCCTACATTGATAGTGCAGCAGGAAGCATCAGCCAGATAAAAGAATGTGCAGCAGAGTTGCAGCGCTTTGCCAAAGAAACCAACACGCCTGTTTTTCTCATTGGTCACATTACAAAAGACGGCAACATTGCCGGCCCGAAAATTTTGGAGCACATGGTAGATACCGTGCTGCAGTTTGAAGGTGACCGTCATTATACATATCGCATTTTACGCACCCTTAAAAACCGATTTGGTTCTACTGCCGAACTAGGTATTTATGAAATGACCGATTTGGGCATGCGGGCTGTGAGCAATCCTTCGGAAATTCTTATTTCACAAAAAGAACATCACCTGAGTGGAAGTGCTATTGCCGCTACTATGGAAGGTATGCGCCCCTTATTGATAGAAGTGCAGGCACTGGTAACGCAAAGCGTATACGGAACACCGCAGCGAACCGTGAGTGGCTTTGATTTACGCCGTTTGCAATTGCTACTCGCTGTGTTGGAAAAAAGAGGAGGTTTTCAATTTGGCATGAAAGACGTTTTCCTCAACATTGCTGGCGGTTTGCGGGTAGAAGATCCTTCTATCGATTTGGCGGTGGTAGTAGCCCTGCTCAGTAGCTATGATGACACCGCAGTTCCCACTAACGTTTGCTTTGCCGGAGAGGTAGGATTGAATGGTGAAGTACGTGCTGTGAACCGCGTAGACCAACGCATTGCAGAAGCTGCCCGATTGGGTTTCGATAAAATTTTTATCAGTCGCTTTCATACCAAAGGATTGGGCAAACACGCTGACATAGAAGTAGTACCAGTAGCAGGGGTAGATGAAGTGTACCGGGCTTTGTTTTAAACCACTTGCATTTGTGGATGTGCAGCTGTAATTTGTTTGCACAAACCCGTGCCCGTGCTATTACAAGCTGCCGAAAATTTACGCCGTTTATTTTATCCGTTGCTCTGCAAAGCCTGCGGCAACGAAGTGTTTCAACAAGAGCAATTGCTGTGCTGGCGATGCCTCGAAGAATTGCCATTTACCGGCTTTGAGCAGCATGCTGAAAATCCGGTGAAACGCATTTTTACCGGCCGGCTCAAATTACAGGAAGCTTTCAGCTTGCTGTATTTCAACAAAGACTCGATTACGCAGGCTGTAGCCCATCGCTTTAAGTACAAAGGTGAAAAAGAACTGGGTATATATATGGGTGAAATGATGGGCCGAAAAATGCAATCGATTGATCGGTTTCAACAACTCGATTACATTATTCCATTACCGCTAAATAAGAAGAAACTACGCCAACGTGGCTACAACCAGGCGGAGTTGCTGGCCAAAGGCATCAGCCAGATATTGCAAGTACCTGTGCATACACAAGCCGTGATGCGTACCCGCTACACCAGCACCCAAACCAAGAAAAACCGCATACAGCGCTGGATGAATGTGGAGCATGTGTTTGATGTGCAGGAAACTCAATCGCTGGAAGGCAAACATGTGCTGCTGGTAGATGATGTGATTACCACCGGCGCCACCATGGAAGCCATGGGCGAAGTGCTGCTCCGCATTCCAGGCCTGCAGTTATCGTTGTGCAGTCTGGCATATGCCTCCCGTATTTAAAACTCAACCCTGTGAAATAGGCTATCGAAAATGGCGTTATGTTTGACGTACATTATTTTCACCGCATGAGGTTGGCCATTGCATTCATATTGTCTGTTGTTGTTTTTTCTTTGGGTAGTTGTAAAAAAGATCAACTGCTCACCAGTGCCGATGCCAAACTAACACTGGCTACAGAACTACTCACTTTCGATACGGTCTTCACCACTGTTGGTTCCATCACCAAATCATTTACTGTGGTAAATGCTTATGACCAACCACTCAACATCAGCAATATTCAGTTGATGGGTGGCAGCAACTCTGCCTACAGCATCAATGTCAATGGCAGTAGTGGTACATCGTTTAGCAACATTCGCCTCAATGCATTCGATAGCTTGTATGTGTTTGTAAAAGTGAACATCAACCCAGGCAGCAGTGACTTGCCTTTTCTGGTAAAAGACAGCATTCGATTTTCCATCAATGGCAACACTCAACAAGTGCAATTGCAAGCTTACGGACAAAATGCCCGCTTCATCAGCAGTGGCCGCATCAGCAGCAATGCCACCTGGAACAACACGCTTCCGTATGTAATTGTAAAACCATTGACGATAGATAACGGCATTACATTGACGATAACAGAAGGCACACGTATTTACTGCAATGCCACAGCCCCCATTATTGTGAATGGCACCCTCAAAGCATTGGGGAAAGTGTACGATAGCACCCGCATCACTTTTCGTGGCGACAGGCTGGATGAAACTTACCGCGACTTTCCCGGCACCTGGCCTGGCATAGTGTTCAACAACAGTAGCAGCAACAATGAGCTGCGCTACACCAATGTGCTCAATGCTTATCAAGCCGTGATTGCACAAGGAAATCCTAATGACATTACGCCAAAGCTCACATTGTTTAGCTGCCAAATCAGTAATGCGTATGATGTAGGCCTGCTGGCTTTCAACACCAAAATTGTAGCAGAAAACTGTCTCATTTCGCAAGTGGGCAATGATGGCGAAACCGGCCTTGGCGGCAGCAACGTACTCCTTGCCGCAGGGGGTAATTATACCTTCAATCATTGTACCATTGCTACCTATGCCAACTTTTATCAAAACCACAAGCAGCCAGCGTTGTTCATCAGCAACAACAGTGGATTGCAAAGCCTGCCCCTGCAAGTGCAAATGGATAACTGTATTGTATACGGGCAGGGCGGTTTGGCCACCGATGAAATAGTGGTAAGCAAAACCGGCAACACGGCATTCAGCATTCAGCTGCGCAACTGTTTGTACAAAGTAAAAAATGATCCGGCCAATGTAAGCTTCCTGAATTCGCTGAAAAATGTGGAGCCCCTGTTCGACAGCATCAGTACCAGCCGGCAGCAGTACAATTTCCGGCTGCGAGATGAATCGCCGGCCCGCAATGCCGGTATTGCTGGCGGCCCCGCTACCGACCTCGACGGTAACCCCCGCCCTGCAGGCACCCGACCCGATATTGGCTGCTACGAAAAACAATAACTCAACCATTTGCCTTTTTTAGCTGTTACCTTCCTGAATCACTCAATCCATTTACCATGAAATATTTATCTGTATTACTGGCGCTGGCCCTGATGGCTTTTGTACCCGTTTCTAAACCCAGCATTCATGCTTTCAAAGTAGAAAGCATTGATGGCGGCGTTATTGATTTTTCGAAATTCAAAGGCAAGAAAATTTTGGTAGTGAATACCGCCAGCAAATGTGGTTATACGTATCAATACGAAGGCCTTGAAAAGTTGTATGACCAGTACAAAGACAAGCTGGTGATTGTAGGCTTTCCGGCCAACAATTTCGGCGGGCAAGAACCCGGCAGTAATGCAGAGGTAAAAGAATTTTGTACCAGCAAGTTTGATGTCAGCTTTCCCATGGCGGCCAAAGTGAGTGTAAAGGGCAGCGATAAAGCAGCCATCTTTAAATGGCTTACTGAAAAAGCTGAAAATGGTGTACTCGATGCCAACATTGGCTGGAACTTCAACAAGTTTTTATTGGATGAAAACGGCCAGCTCATTCAGCACTTTGCCAGCCGTGTAGAACCTACCGATGAAGCCATTACCAAATATTTGAAATAGCCACTGGCTGTTATAGAACTCCACTTTGTTTGTACAAAACCGTTGCTCATGCAGCGGTTTTTTTATGCAGTGACATGCAAAAACCAGTGCTCTGCATAGCTCAATTTTTACCCAACCCCTCAACCCCCTATCTTGCAGCCATGCTTTTTCCGGATGTAATAGGACAATTGGAAACCCGGCAGCACCTGCTCGATCTGGTGGACAACAACCGCCTGAGCCATGCCCTGCTGCTGGTGGGTAAAGAAGGAAGCGGACTGCTGCCGCTGGCCATCAACTTTGGCCAGTACGTGGTGAGTATGCCCGCCGAAAAAGCGGCCGCAGCAGCACCCACCCCCGATTTGTTTGGCGGCGGCACCGACCTGTTTGGCGCACCCATTGCCCCACCCGAGCCGGCACCCGAAGCACCTGGCAGCATCGACCCGCTGGCTGCACAGCTTATGCACCCCGACCTGCACCTGAGCTACCCCGTGCTTTCCAGAAAGCCAGGCGACAAACCCGTGAGTACCGATTATATCAGCGAGTTCCGGGAGTTTTTCAAACTCATGCCCTATGGCTCCGGCTTCGACTGGTTGCAAAGCATTAATGCCGAAAACCGGCAGGGAAACATTACCGCTGAAGAGTGCAACGATATCATTCGCAAGCTGAGCCTCAAAACCTTTAAGGCCCGCTACAAAGTGCTGGTGATGTGGCTGCCCGAATACCTGGGCAAAGAGGGCAACAAGCTGCTGAAACTGATAGAAGAACCACCGGTTGATACCTTATTTATACTGGCCACCGAAAACGAGGCCGACGTGCTGCCCACCATTGTGAGCCGCTGCCAAACCATACGGGTGCCGCCACTTACCGAAGCCGATGTAGAAGAAGCCCTCATCAGCCGCTGCAATGCCGCCCCCGATACGGCCCGCCAGCTGGCCATGGTATGCGAAGGCAACTACCACGAAGCCCAGCAACTGCTGCAGCACAACGAAGACGATTTCAACGGGCTGCTCCGCGACTGGCTCAATGCCAGCCTGCTGAAAGGCGCCAAGGCTTTTGAACGCTTCGACCTGCAAAACAAGTTTGTAACCAACGTAAGCTCACTCGGCCGCGAAAGACAAAAGCAGTTTCTGCGCTACTTTCTGCAGCTGGTAGAGCAAAGCATACGCCTGCGCCTGATAGGCGAAGAGCAGGTACACCTGCCCCCTACCGAAAAAGATTTTGCCCTCCGGCTCAACAAGTTTAGTGGCCTGGGCCAGCAAAAAGCCATCGCCGAAGAACTGGAGAAAGCCATTTACTACATAGAGCGGAACGCTAACGCCAAAATGCTGTTTCATGCTCTAACACTCAAATTAAGGAGCATTGTGCTGGAGAAAATTGTGATGAGCAGTCATTGATGTAAAATTTACGCTCTGCGCATAGATTCAGATTTGCAGGATAACAACTTCTCTTCCCTAAATTGCACGACAACCAATCCTGTAATTCAAATGCTTATAGCCACTCCTCACACCATAACCCGCATTTTCTGGGCGTCTTTCTTAAGCTTGCTGGTTCTTTTACTTGGCAATAATGGTATCGCACAAAAAACAGACACGACTTCCGGCATATCACCTACTGCATCCGGTGCAAAAAGTTTTGCTGAACAATACTTGAAGCGAAAGGAGTTGAAAGCATATGATTGGGACCATGCAATCATTCTAAAAAAGCAAAATGATACCTCAAGAATTCTATGCATAATTGTCAGGCCGAACGTTCAAAATGAGAATGAACTGAAATACATGCTAGTGCATTGCACCAATAATGTGTTTGCCGAACTAACTGAACACCAAATCATTTTTGCCGATAGCAGCACACAACTGCACCCGTTGTCTATTATCAGCAGAAGCTTTGTATGTAAGAGCAATTCAGCAATTAAACTTAAACCCTCAGCAAAGGAATCGTTGGCTTTTGTAAGCCAAGATACCTGCGCTGATTGCCAGAGACCATTTGCCTGGGTAATCAAAGGAAAATACAGCAAGGGGAAAATAGAAAAGGTTACCCCTACCCTTTACCTACGACTTCAAGGTGCCCTTCTGGCTATTCCATCTTACTGTTCAAGCAGCTTTCCAAAAAAGAGTGATTGGATTTTCGGATGGGATGATTTTTTGAACCCCAAAGCACAGTAATAATGCTACTGAACCACGCAAAAAAACGACTGACAGATTTTTGACCAACAAATAAGCCTCTTGCAAATCAATGGGATGGTCAACAGGATTCATTCCGCCCCGCCTTCCTATACCATAATCACCTATTTTTGACGCAGTAATCCGTGAGAAAGATTTTTGAGGCGAAACTTTTTTGTGAACCAGTCGTAAGCTCATGGAATTGGCGTTGTGTCTCCCGATAGCTATCGGGACACTGCAACTGTTGATTCTTTATTCAGCATAAAAAGGCAAACCCCGTTTGCCCAGCTTGCCAGCCACCGCTACCGAGGGTAGCCATCCGGCCCATTGGCAACAAGTATGGTGCAAAGCCGATACTTGCACTGCTGTACAAGTGTCCCGATAGCTATCGGGAGACACAAAGAAGCTCAAGAGCTGTACCAAAATGGTTTCACCAAAAAAAACAAGTAACTCCAAAGCAACGTTAGGTACATAGTAACCAACGTAGTTATTGGTAATCAATCATTAGGAAAAGGGAATAGAGATATGGGATGTGGAAGTTGTGGTTCGGGCTCATCGGGCAAACCCAATGGTTGCAAAAGCAACGGCGGCTGTAGCAGCGGCGGTTGTAACCGCATGAATGTGCACGATTGGCTGGCCAATTTACCCTTTGCTGACCCCAACAGCAGTTGCAAAATTGTGGAGGTAAGCTTCAACCAGGGAAGCCGTAAAGAATATTATCGCAATGCGTCCTTGCAATATTTTGCCAAGGGCGAACTAGTAACGGTAGAAGGTGTCAGTGGTTTTGATGTAGGCGAAGTAAGCCTGAGCGGCGAACTGGTACGCATGCAGCTCAAAAAGCGCAACCTGCCCGAAGACAGTGCCGATATTAAAAAAATACTGCGCCGCAGTACACCCACCGATTTGGAGAAATGGCAGGAAAGCAAAGGCCGCGAAAAGGAAGCCCTTATTCGGAGCCGTGCCGTAGCCCGGCAGTTGGGCCTGCAAATGAAACTGGCTGAAGTAGAAATACAGGCCGATGGCAAAAAAGCCACCTTCTTTTATACTGCCGACGACCGGGTGGATTTCCGGGAGCTCATTAAAATTTTTGCCGGTGAGTTTCGGGTAAAAGTGGAAATGCGCCAGATTGGCCCCCGCCAGGAAGCGGGCAAAGTAGGTGGCATTGGCAGCTGTGGCCGTGAGCTTTGCTGCAGCACCTGGCTTACTGATTTTAAAAGTGTCAACACTACGGCAGCCCGCTACCAAAACCTGAGCATTAATCAGGCCAAGCTGAGTGGTCAGTGCGGCCGCCTCAAGTGCTGTCTCAACTACGAGCTCGATACATACCTCGATGCCCTGCAACATTTTCCCAACGATGCCGATGTACTGGAAGTAAGCCGTGGCCGGGCCTTTTTGGTGAAGAAAGATATTTTCAAAAACCTGATGTGGTACACCCTGCCCGACAGCACCAAGCAATATCCGCTGACGCTGAAACGGGTGCAGGAAATAAAAGCCATGAACCGCAACGGCGAACGCCCCGATGACCTGCAGGCTGTGGAAGTGGTGACCAACAAAGCCAGAGAAGTAGAACCCGAATTTGTAGATGTGGTAGGCCAAATAAGCCTGCGGAGCCTTGAAAAAACCAGCCGCCGCCAACGGGAAAAAGAACGGGGTAATAACGATGGCCGCAACCGTGGACAAGCACCACGTGGTACAGGTAATACGGGCAATCAACAACAACAGCAGCGGCCCCCACAACAGCGCCCCCCCCAAGGAGGCAACCAACAACAACAGGAGCAACGCCCCCCCCGGCAGCAGCAGCGACCGCCACAGCAACAAAGGCCGCCGCAGCAACCTGGTCAGCAGCAGGCAGGCGGCGGGCAGGGCAACAACCAGCGGCGCAATAAACCGCCCCGCGGACCAAGGCCTCCAAAACCTGAAGGCGAAGCCTGATTGGTAGAATTAGCAAGGAACTTGCCTATTTGATAACCCCGCTTATATTTGCAACTCAATAAACAACACCGATCCTCATGGAACAATATGTAGAAGAAGTAGCCAAGAAAAGCACCGGCAAGCATTGGGCCCTTTTCTTTTTCTGGACCATCGCCATGATGGTGCTGATGTTTTCACCCTACGGACAGTGGTTTTGGCTGCTGCTTCCTTTTGTGGTAACCGAATTTGCCAAAGCAATGGACCTGCTGTAATCAGCACAACCATTTAGAATGATACAAGAGCCCTGCAAGGAATTGCGGGGCTTTTGATTTGGTGTGGGTGCGGACCTTAACAGGCCAGAGGCAATCAACACCAAGTACACGTCCTACCAGAACGTTTCTTACATGAGTTCACAGCTACCAATTGCGAAAGCTGCAAAAGAGTTGGTGGGTTCATTTCTTTCGGGGTGTGATGCTTGTGCAAAGAGCCAGTACAAAAGCGCATGATGGCAGGCATGGCTCTACGGCAACAGCAATATTCCTACACATACAAGCATGCCGCAATACCTATTTATGGGTAATTTGCCTGCTGCAAATGAGAAACTGTCTTTTACAAAACTGGCGAATGCCTGTGGCAAAACAACCAAGACAACTGCTGTCTGCTTTTGCCATTTTATGCAGTTTGTTGATTTGTACATCAGGCTTGCAGGCGCAGTTGTCAATACGCTTGCTCCCCGATTCAGCTGTTCGCAAAGGAGAACTGCCATGGCATACACATTTTACGACAACAGCTACAAACGGACAATTCAACCCGGGCTTTACCAACACCGCATGGTGGCTTACTACCACGGTGTACAACACCGATAGTGTAGTGCAGCAATACAAGCTAGTGCTAAATAATCCGCACATCAACCTGCTAAAGTATTACCAAAATGGAAATACCACGCCGCTTCACATTACCGGCGACTGGCTGCCATTTGCCCAACGTCCTTTTCAAGACAGAGACTTTGTGTTTCCCTTGCAGATTTTGCCTCACGACAGCATACCGATTTTGTTGTTGGTAGATAAAGCAAATGAGTCGCTACAACTGCATGCCGAACTATACAGCAACGAAGCATTTGAACAAATGCGGCATCTGCAAAATTTGCTCATGGGTGCCGGTCTTGGCTGGTTGCTGTTGATAGTGTTGCTCTCTGTATTTCTCGGTATTTCCTTATCGGATAAAGCTGCGCTTATCTACGCTTTGTACGTACTGTTCACCATGGCTTGGATTGTTAGCAACTGGGGCATTGGCTTTCAGTATTTATGGCCGGAACTCACCGATTTTCCGAGCAAAGCAAGACCCGTTTTTTTGTTGCTCTGCACCGCAAGTTTTTTAGCAACGCTTCCCCAATTCTTCCCTCCTTTTAGTGGCCGCAAATGGTTGGTAAAGAGTATTCACATCAGTATTGGAGTACAGGTGACACTCGCAATCGTACTCCTTTTTTTCAACTATCAGCAATTGCCATCCGTTATAAAGGTTCCCTTTTTACAGGTATGCTCTGTATGTAGTATTATTTCGGTTGTGCTGTGTGTATTGTACCTGTGGCGCCAATGGCGAAACAATGCGCCACTCGTTGGTTATTACTTTACCGGCATTAGCTTTTTGCTGTTCGTTACGCTACTACTCAACTTGCATCAGTTTGGCATTTCTGCTGCACCCAATGAGTTTTTAAACATGTATGGCAGCAGCCTTGGCCTCATTGGTGAAAGCACCATTCTTGGTTTGGGATTTGCCCACAGAGCCAATCTTCATCGAAAACAAAAAGAACAACTGGCCCGGCAATTGCTGGAACAGGAAAAACAACTGGCAGAAAAAATCATTGCTGTAGAAGCAGAAGAACGGGCCAGAATTGGCCGCGACTTACACGATACGGTTGGCAGCATGCTGGCCACCATCAACATGCGGTTGAACAAGTTGATTCATCAGGAAAAACTACCCGAAGAAGCTACCGGGCTTCAAGCATTGATTGCTACGACCATGCAAGAAGCTCGGAGCATTTCGCACAACCTGGTGCCACCGCATTTGGCCGACATTGGATTGGAGCAAGTGATGCTCAACCACATCAACAGCATCAATCAGCAAGCAGGCTTGCAAGTACAATTTGATTATGCGGTTGACACGCAACTGCCGGAATCATTTCAGTTGCTGGTATACCGCATTTGTCATGAGTTGCTACACAACATAATGAAACATGCAGCAGCCAGCGAAGCCAACCTCAGCATTGCCGAAGACAGTGGAGCCATTCAAATCATTGCCGAAGACAATGGCAAAGGTTTCAGCAACAGTACATCGTCAAAAGGCATAGGTTTGAAAAACATCGACAACAGAATTGCATATCTGAAAGGCACACTGCACATCGACTCCAACACATCTGGCACTACCATTGTTATTACATTACCCATTTGATATTTATGCCGGAGTTAAAACCAGTTCGGATATTTCATATTGACGATCATTTGTTGTTTACACAAGGCGTGTATTCATTGCTGTACGATGTACCAGAGATAACATGGCTGGGCAGTGCTACCAACATGCAGCAAGGCTTGCAAGGCTGCCGTGTACTGCAACCCGACCTGTTGCTACTCGATTATTTTTTACCCGATGGCAATGGGCTCGACTTGGCCAAACAGTTGATGCAGGAAGACCCTTCATTGCACGTAATTTTCCTAACCATGGAAAATAGCCGCAGCATTATGCAGCAGTGTAAAGACATGGGCATTGGCGGCTATCTGCTCAAATCGACCGGCAGAACGGAACTGCTGGATGCGATAAAAACCGTGCAACAACGGCAACAATATTACATGTGGCGACAACCTGATAATTTGCCCCTGTCTGAGCACGATAAACTGCAACGTTTGAGCAAACGGGAAAGAGAAATTGTGCTGTTGGTATGCGAAGGATTGACAACCGCAGAAATTGCCGACAAGCTGAGTTTGAGTCAACTCACAGTATCCACGCACCGCAAAAATTTGCTCCGCAAACTGGATTTGAAAAATGCGGCACAACTGGCCATGCTGGCCACCCGTATTAAAGAAATGGATCGCTAAAATCAGCTGCGCAAATAACGCCGTACTGTGCTACTGTTGGTAAGCCACACCAGCAGCATCACCAGTAGCATGGCAGCAATGGTTACCCAGCTGATGAATGCTGCAATATTCATTTGCTGTGCTGCCAGCAAATAATGCATGCCGTATTGAATGCCGCTGAGCAGTAGCAATACCGTCAACATCACCGCACCATTCACGGGCATGAATTGCCGCATTAAAAATGACTGCAATGCCTTGGGTGAAGTGCCTATGGTTTTCAGCAATTCTATATCGGGCCGGCTGCTGGCAATGGTGAGTTGTATAAACAAACTGAACACCAGCATACCAAACAGCAACATTACCAAACCTATGCTGCCTACAATACCTACAATCCAGTTGACAATCACCCGCACTTTGCTGAAGCGGGTTTTATCAGTATTGGTACGCCAGCCGCGGTCAGCCAGGTATTTCACTAATTCGGGATCTGAAGGATCATTGGTTTTAATGACCAGGCGGGTAGTGAGTGGTGTAGTACTGTAGCCGTACAATTGGTTGGCCCAATCCATGCAGGATTGCGGAATTAAAATAGAATTCAAGCGGTCGGAAGTGCCTACAATATGACCTACCAATTCTGCTGAACTGCCCTTACCTGAGATCGTTATTTTCAGCGGAATTACTTTCAATGCTTCGATGGACAACTGTGGCAGATTTTGCTGGCTCATGGCCATACCCGTGTTGTACAAATCGATGAAGAATGTAGGTATGATGACAGGCAAATCCCGCTGTCCTTTTTGCCACTGCCAACTGTTGGTTTGTACATCAATAAATTCATCGGGTACACTTTCGAAATAAGCATCACTGTAAAAAGGAATGGCATCGCTGTAGCTACTCACATTCACCGAAAAATTCGACGCTGTCAACACGCCCATTTTTTCGACAAAAGGTTGTGACTGCAGGCTATCAGCTTCTGCTTTTGTAAAAGCACTCAATGCTTTATTGCTCTGCCTTTCGCCGGTGATTTGCTTGTTGATGACGAGAAAATCAGCCGTTTCATTGTCGTTGTTTTTGCCATGCAACAACTCATTAAAATTCATGAAGGTTTGCACAGCCAGCAAAATAAACATCATGGCTACACCCATGCCAATAGTAGCCATTAAAAAACGTACTTTACCAATACCGGCACGAATCAGTTTTTTGAGCAAGGGTTGTATGGAAGGCTGCGTGGCCATGGGTTACAATTGCAAATAACGGGTGTAAGAAAAATGCTGATCGTCGTCGAGATCGGTGAGCAAAAAACCAGCCTTGCGTTGGGTGCAGGCTTCTGCAATCAGCGCTGCTGCTTTGGCTGTATTTTGCTGATCGAGGTGGCTGAAAGGTTCATCCATCAGCAACCACTCAAAGGGTTGCACCAAGGCACGAATGATGGCAATGCGTTGCTGCTCGCCATAGCTACAAGTAGCCGCCTGCTGATGCAACACATGCGCCACACCCAAGCGTTCGGCCATTGCCTGCACATCTTCACTGCTGCAGTAAGGCGTAGCCGGCATGCGGCGTTTCAGTTCAATATTTTCTAAAGCTGTGAGCTGGCCAAACAACCGTAAATCCTGAAACACCACACTCAACTGTGTTTGTCTTATGTCCGCCAATGCTTCTTGCGAAAGTGCCGATACGGGTTGGTCGTTGTACAATACATTGCCCGTATAATCTTTGCGCAAATGCCAGATGATGTGGTGCAACGTGGTTTTGCCTGTACCGCTGGGGGCTTTCACCTTAATCCATTCGCTGGCATGCAGCTGCACTTGCTGGTTCCAGATTTGTGAGGAACGCTGCAATACTTTTTCCCGAATGGGTGTTGGTACAATATGGTCCAGTGTGATGGTCATGATAACGATAAAGACAACTCAGCAATATTAACCAAAAAACATTGCCATGGTTGAGTAACCATGGCAATGCACTTATTCAGGAACACAATTATTGCATTTCAATTTCAGCTTCCATGCGTTTGTACATTTCTTCCTCCTCTTTCTCTTTCGCCTTCATTTCGTCGGCTATGAACATGAGGTAACGCACCAGCTGCGGCAAGGTGTTTTTGCCCGGCGCCATTTGCATTTCACCTTTTGTCGTCAGTTTCTTGCCATCGAAGTTGCCCGAAGAAAACCATACTTCACCAAAGATTTCCTTAGAACGATTCAGGATGTTTTTCTCATGCACATCGCTGCTGTCAAACATGGTTTCAGGAATGCCTTTGAGGATAGATGGTGTGTTGAGGTAAAAACCAACACTCTGATCTTTCAAAGCAGTACGGGCTTGCTCGGGCAACTTGGCACCGGCTTTTCCGCTGGCATAGTTGGCGTACACTGTACTGTCGTTGCTGATGATCATCAGATCTCCTTCAATGCCGGCAAACACACCAAGCTGCGGCATGGGCTGCGTCATTTCACCATCTTCCACTTCTATTTGTGGTGATACAGGAATAATGCGGTTGCCTTCGCGGCGGATGCCTCCTTCTTTTTCGGCCAAACCAATCAACTTGTTGAATGCGGCTTTGTCGCCAATGCGAATGGCCATCAGCAATTTGCCGGTGGGTTCTACGCTTTTATAACTGGCGTCTTTACCAAATGTTTTTGATTCGAAAGCAAAATCGCTGAACATTACGGCAAAATCACCTTTAAAGGCTTTTGCAATTTCATCGGCAGTTACACCACCCTGACTTAAAGCCATATTTACCAAGGCTTCAACGCCCAGTTCTTTTACAAATGCAGGAAGCAATTCTGGCTTAAAGCTAAAGGCCGTTACACCATTTACATTGGCATTGGGATAACGTTCTACCAGACTCATATCCACCACAGGGCCGGCATATTTTTTCAGCAAATCGCCCAGCTTTTTGCCTACATAGCTATCACCTTCAATCACAATTTTGCCATCTTCAAAGTTGATGACAGAAGTACTGTATGCATCAGCCATCAATTCTTTTACCTGTGGCATCATGTTCATGAAAGGGTTGCTGGCTACACCTGCTGCAGACTCGCTGCTGGTAAACATGGCCACATCAGCAGGCTTTTCCATCAACTCATTGAATACATCAATGCTGGCAACGCTTTCATCTTTCTTCAGCTCAAAATATTTTTTGATGTCTTGCTTGGTATCAGTGGATAGTACAGGTGCTGTGGTATTGCCTGCTGCAGTATCGCCCATCAGGTCATTCATATCCACCATGCCATAATCTGCAGTGGATTGTTTACCCACCATCATCACCGCATCCTTTTTCCAACCAATAGAAACCATGGGCAGACTCACAACTGAAATGTCGCCCATCTTTTCAATCTTGGCGTCTTTGAATTGCTTGCCGATGAATGCTTCCAGTTTTGCAGCATCTTCCAATCCTGCTACCAGCTGAAAAGAAAGACTGCCACCGTTGAAATTCATTTCAGGTACGGCTACAAATACGCGGCTCTGAAAATCGATGCCGGCGTCTTTGAATTGCTTCCACATGTCCAGGGCTTCGGTATAACCGGTGTTGCCTTTTTCATCTTTCAGCACCTGCATCATGTTTTCGATGCTCAGCGAATCTTTCTCCAGTTTTTGTACCATGCTTTTTACATCAAAAGCCAGTACATAGCCTGCAGATTTGGGAATGTAACGTGTGTATTCGGGGCCTTTTTTGCCGCAGGAAGCCAGCACTATGGCGGCCAATACGAGGAGTCCTGCAAAACGGTTACGGTTCATAAGTGATAGTAGAATTTGACACAAAGATGCGGGGAATGCAGTGGATGCACAAACCCGCAGCCCGATAATACAAGGGCGGCAGTGAATGCCTCAAAGTGCTGGTTGTAGCTACCATGAGCGGCAGCAAAAACCTATAAACATTGGTTGTACAAACGGATTTTGCACCTGTGCAGAAAGCAGGTACTTTTCATGCATGAAATTTGAAACCAGAGAGCTGCCGGCCCGCAAACGCATTGCCATGGTAGCACACGACCATAAGAAAGATGATATTATTGAATGGGCATATTTTAACCGCGACATGCTGGCCAAACATGAACTGTTTGCCACCGGTACCACAGGTAGGTTGCTCGAAGAAAAACTGGACCGCCCGGTACGTAAACTCATGAGTGGCCCGTTGGGTGGCGATCAGCAAATTGGCGCCATGATTTCGAATGGCGAAATAGACATGCTTATATTTTTTTGGGACCCCATGGAAGCGCAACCGCATGATACCGACATTAAAGCGCTGCTTCGCTTAGCGGCCGTATGGAACATACCCATGGCTACCGACCGCAGCACCGCCGACTTTTTGCTCACCAGCCCGCTGATGCAGCACAAATACGAATGCAAAGTGCCCGACTACAGCACTTACCTCAAGCGTTCGATACCGCACTAACTCATGTACGATAATTATGAGTAAATGAATTTATTGACCCATCATTATTATTCATACCCACAGTTGAAACCGTAGGTATGAATACGGATTCATTTGGTTAGATAAAAACGTGCCGCCATTTCATTTTTCTTTGAAATGGATAAATCCATTTTCTACAAAACTGACCATCACATTGCACCCACGGTTGAAACCGTGGGCTGAAATCTGTAACCAAGAAAAATTCTTACACCTTGGTAATAGAATAGCCAAAAGCGTCACATAGGCGGGTAATAATTTGGATGAAATTACTATCACAACAAATCATAGCCCACGGTTTCAACCGTGGGATGCAATGAAGCCATGAATTTGGAAAAAACCGTTTCAACGGTTTTAAACACCCAGATTAGGCCGACACAGGCTACGGCTTTGACTGCATACTCTTGTACAGCACATCATGAATGCGGCTGCGGATGTTGAGGTCGAGCAGTGTACGATTATCGCCACCACCGGGATGCACCCGGTTGCTGAGGAAAATATATACCAGCTCAGTAGCAGGATCTACCCATACACAAGTACCAGTAAAGCCTGTGTGCCCGAAAGTGGCAGCAGAAACAAACTGCGCAGGATAAGCTGTTTTTTCATTGCGCAGGCTGTTGTTTTTCTCCGGCTTATCAAAACCCAAACCACGGCGGCTGATGGGTGTTTGATAACTGGTAAACCAATCAATGGTAGATTTTTTCAAATATTGCTTGCCATTAAACTGGCCACCATTCAACAGCATTTGATACAGTTTGGCAAGGTCTTCGGCATTGCTAAACAAACCAGCATGACCGGCCACATTGCCAAACATGGCTGCACCAGGATCATGCACATAACCCCAAACCAATTGCTGGCGAAAAACCTTTTCCTGCTCAGTAGGTGCAATGCTGCTATTGGCAAAATGCTCGTATGGTTTAAAGCCTGTAGTACGCATACCCATGGGCGCATAAAACTGCTGCTGCACATATTGCTCCAATGGCAAGCCACTCACAGCTTCTACCAACTTACCCAGCAAAATAAAATCATTATCACTGTACACATACTTCAGTTCTTTAGCAGCTACCGGGCTGGTATAAATGCGGCGATACATGGTATCTACCCAATCGTTGCGCATAAAGAGTTGGTCTGTTACCTCTACCGAAAAATTCGATTGTTTAAACGGCGTAAAAACCGCTGGCGAAGCTTTGCCAGTAGCTGCATCCGTTACTTCTTTGTAAAAAGGAATCCATGCTACCAAACCGGCCTGATGCAACAACAGGTTTTCTACCGTCAGGTTTTCCTTATCACCACCTTTGAGCCAAGGCAAATAATCGCTGGCTTTTTTCTTTACATCCACCTTGCCTTGTTCTACCAGTTTCATTACTGCTACTGTAGTAGCAGATATTTTTGTCACACTCGCCAAATCGAAAATGGTGCTGGTTTGCATGGGCAATGTTTGAGCCGCATCCAAATGGCCGTATGCTTTTTGAAACACCAGTTTGCCTTTGCGCAACACCGTTACCACACAGCCCGGCGTAGCACCTGCAGCAATGGCTTCTGCAGCAATGGCATCTATCTGGCGCAAGGTGTCGCTGCTCATGCCCACTGCTTCCGGGGCCACGGCAGCAAAGGATTTGGCCGCTGTAGCACCAGTGCCAAATTTCCAATTGCCTACGGTAACAGGCAATGACCCAGTGGCCGCAAATTGTCCTTTGAGCCAGCTGGCCGCCACCGTTTGAAACACAGAATCATCTTCATAACAAGCCACCAGGTTTTCATAGCCGGTAGAGTCGAACTGCGCCATAGCGTAAGGGTTGCCAAACAACAACAGTGAACTACCCTTTTTATTACCCAATGTTTTTACCAATGAAACTGCAGCTTCGCCCATGCTGAAATTGTTGGCCGCCTGACGACGCACATCATGTAAGCCCACCACAATGTTGGCGGGTTTGAAGGCATTGATTTTTTTCAGCAATGAATCGGCCGTTGCTGCAGTGCCATTTTTCAATGGCATAAAAAATACCTGATGCTGTTGAGCTTTCATCAACCTGGCCATAGGAATGTCAGGCACATTTCCTACTAAGATGTACGCTGTTTTGCTGCCGGCTTTTGGCTTGGTATGCATTGCATTTCCTCTTACCACTGTAAGTGCTTGTGTGGCTACTTCTTTGCGCAGCACATCTACCTGAGCATTCAAATCGTTCAGCAAATTGGTTTCATTTACTGTAGCAGTTTTACCCAACACATAATCGTATTTCGCTTCCAGCACCCGCTTGCATTTATGATACACATCATTCCAGGTCAATCTTCCTGCCTCGATGGCTTTTTTAATGGCATCAATGGTTTTGGGTACATCGGCGGGCAGGCACAGCATGTCGTTGCCGGCAATGATGCTTTGCACAGCAGCTTCGCCACTGGGAAAATATTTGGCCACCCCTTTCATTTCCAATGCATCCGTAAATGTGAGCCCGTTATAACCGAGCTCATTGCGCATCAGCGTGGTAATATTATTGTAAGAAATAGAAGTTGGTTTGTTTGGGGTGCTATCAATGGCTGGAATACTAAGATGCGCTACCATAACACTACCAATGCCTTTGGCAAAAATTTCTTTGAAAGGATACAGCTCCAACGCCGTCAGCTCATCCATGTTTTTATTGATGATGGGCAAATCGTAATGGCTGTCTACACTCACATCGCCGTGACCGGGAAAATGTTTGGCACAAGCCATTACACCGGCATCTTGCATGCCTTGCATAATGCGGGTGCCCATGAGGGCTACTTTGTATTTGTCTTCACCAAAACTGCGCACCCCTATCACCGGGTTGGCGGGGTTATTATTGATATCAACCACCGGCGCATAGTTCACATGTATGTTCATCCGCTTGCATTGGTCGGCAATGGCCTGCCCCACTTTGTACACCACGGCTGCATCATTTACCGCACCCATAGTAAGCTGATATGGAAATGATTTCACACCTGCGAAACGCATGCCCAATCCCCATTCACCATCTACCGTAACCATAATGGGCGTTTTGGCCTTGGCCTGAATGCTGTTGAGCAGTGCGGCCTGCTGCGCCGGACTACCTTGGAATAAACACACTGCACCTACATTGTATTTACCTACCCAATCGTTGGCCAAACTATCAAACATGATGGGATTGCCTTTGGCATCCATACTGCTGGTACGTATCACCATGAGCTGCGCAATGCGTTCTTCATTGCTCAACGATTGAAACACACTATCTACCCATTGTTGCTTTTGCGCCATCAACTGACCAGCACACAACATCGACATCATAAAAAGCAAGCGACGCATTTCTGAACTATTTATTGTTACTAAGGTTACGAGGGTACAAGTTTACGAGTTTACAAGTTCTCGTCCCGATAGCTATCGGGATTAGAAGTTACAGTGTTCCAAAGTTCATCAACCGATTGTGCTACCAGTTTTGCCCTTCCGACTCCGGTCGTTCCGGCTTTCGGACTTTCGGACTTTCTGACTTCACGTCTTTCTCCCAACTACTGTCTCCGGACTCTCCGTCTTTCCGACTTCCCGACTATTCCCTACATTGCCATCGCTGGATTTTTCCGGCAATCACATCTATTGATGCAGTGTTCTACCAAACTTTAATGAAAACAACCATGAACGTAAAACATGTATTGCTCGTTGGTCTTTGCCTCTGTGGCACTGCAGCCATGGCGCAGCCAACGCTCAAACAGGCCGGCAAATATGCCCAAACCATTACGCCTGCCGATTTGAAAAAACACCTGACCATTGTGGCCAGCGCCGAAATGGAAGGTCGGGAAACCGCTACCCCCGGCGAATACAAAGCCGCAGCCTACATCATCGAACAAATGAAAGCCATTGGCCTGCAACCCGGCAACAATGGCCAGTGGACACAATCGTACAACGTGTACCGCGACAGCCTGACCGAAGCTTCGCTGGAAGTAAATGGCAGCAAGCTGAACCTCTACAAAGATTTCAGTGCTACTACAGCTAACTACAACAGCCACATGAGTTTTGGCGAAGTTGTGTATGTAAACATGGAAGACAGCCTTTGGAAAAACAACAAAGTAGATGTGAGTGGCCGGCTGGTGCTGGTACGCATGAAAGCCCCAGCGGCCGGTGCCGGTGGTCGTGGCTTTTTTGGCGGCCCCGCTATGGTGGTGGGTCAGCTGCAGGCCAAAGGCGCTGCTGCCGTACTCGTACTGGGCGATCGCATCAACGATGGCAAAGAACCTGTGATGAGTGGTATGACGGTAGTAAAAGATCCTGCCCGCCAAGGCATCAACTTCTTTAGCGTATCTGACGCTGCTGCTGCACAACTGTTGGGTGCCGATGCTGCTACTGAAAAAGGCGGCAAACTGCAGAGCAAAAACATCAAAGCCAGTGTGCACTTCAGCTACCACGAAAAGCAAATCACTCTGGTGAGCAACAATATCCTCGGCTTTTTGGAAGGCACCGATAAAAAAGATGAGTTCCTGGTGGTAACCGGTCATTATGATCATATTGGCCGCCGTGGCGATATCATCAACTATGGTGCCGATGACGATGGCAGTGGCACCGTAAGTGTGCTGGAGCTGGCCGAAGCTTTTGTAAAAGCCAAAGCAGAAGGCAAGGGCCCCCGCCGCAGCATTTTGTTTATGACTGTGAGTGGTGAAGAAAAAGGTTTGTGGGGTAGTGCACACTACGGCAACAATCCTGTGTATCCGTTGGAAAAAACAACCGCCAACCTCAACATCGATATGATTGGCCGCACCGATACCGTGTACGAAAGCAAAAAAGATTCTGCTTTGTATGTGTACCTCGTAGGTGAAGACAAGCTGAGCAGCGACCTGCCCGGCGTATCTGTACTGGCCAACAAAAATTTGAAAATGGTGCTCGATGGCCGCTACAACGACCCGCTGGATAAGAGCCGCATTTACTTCCGCAGCGACCACTACAATTTTGCCAAGCATGGTGTACCCATCCTGTTTTACTTCGATGGCATTCACCGCGACTACCACCGCCCAACCGATACGGTAGACAAAATTGAATTTGAGCTGATGGCCAAACGTGCCCAGCTGGTATTCCTCACCGCCTGGGAAATAGCCAACCGCAACGAGATGCTGAAGCGTGACAAGCCATTGCCTGCTACAGCACTCACCAGATAATGTTGAGGTTAGAAGTACGAGTTACGAAGTGTCTTCAACCATGTAAAAGCGTAGGAATTTTTCCTACGCTTTTTCTTTTTTGGGGGTCAGCGGTGGTACTACTATGTATCAGCAGTGGCGTTGGCACCATTCAACCAATTACTACTATGTAGCTTTCCCTTTTTTGTCCGCTACTTCAGGAAAGGCCGTATTGCTTTCAGTAATTTTTAATGTAACTATATTTGTTACATTAAAAACAAGTCCTACATTTGCCCCATTATGAACAATGCCAGGTTTGCAACCAACATGCACATTCTCACCCTGCTGGCCAGCATGCCTGGCGAGTGGCAGAGTTCTGAGTGGCTGGCCACCAGCATCAACATCAACCCCGTGATGGTGCGCAAAGAACTGAGTGTGTTGCAGGCAGCAGGGCTGGTAGTAACCCGCAAAGGCAAAGATGGCGGATCGATGCTGGGCAAGCCCCCGGCAGCCATTACACTGGCCGAAGTGTATGCCGCCATCAAACAATCGGAAGTGCTGGGCCGCAAAAACCTGAACCCCAATCATAAATGCCCTGTAGGCAAAAACATCAATAAAAAACTCGATCAACTGTTTCTGGAAACAGACGAGATAATAGCTGCTTTTTTAGCAGGCAAAACCCTCGCCAGTTTTGTAGCCCAATTTCACCGTTAATTTTTTTTATTCATAATTGTAACATTTTTAATTACATTTTATTCTATGAAAACAGGTATCACAGGCGCCACCGGACAGCTGGGTCAGCTGGTAGTAGCACAACTCTTACAAAGAACCGAAGCCAGCCAGTTGGTGGCTCTCGTTCGCAACACAGAAAAAGCCGCATCACTCGGCATTGAAGCAAGGGCATTCGATTACAGCCAACCCGATGTATATGCATTGCAGGGTATTGATCAACTCTTGTTGATTTCGGGCAATGAAATTGGCCAACGCAAAACACAACACGGAAATGTAATTCGTGCTGCACAGCAAGCCGGCGTACAATTGATAGTATACACCAGTTTGTTGCATGCCGATACATCTCGCATTAGCCTTGCCGAAGAACATGTGGCCACAGAGCAATTGTTGCAGGCATCGGGCATACCGCATGTGATTTTGCGCAATGGCTGGTACAACGAAAACTATGCAAACGCGATAGCAGGTGCATTGCATGCAGGCGCCATAGCAGGCAGTTCGGGTGATGGCAAAATTTCTTCTGCCGCCCGTATAGATTTTGCGGAAGCTGCAGCTGTGGTGCTGACAAGCACCGGCCACGAAGGCAAAGTGTACGAACTAGCAGGCAGCAGCAGCTATACGCTTACCGAGCTGGCTGCCATTGTAGCGGAGCAAGCAGGCAAGCCCGTGCAGTACAACAACCTGCCGGTAGCAGACTACGCCAAACTACTCAGCAGTTTTGGCTTGCCCGAACCATTGGCAGCAACCATTGCCGGATGGGAAACAGGCATTGCGCAAAACGATTTGCTGGACGAACAGCAGCAACTGGCGCAATTGATTGGCCGCCCCACCACACCCATCGCTGAAACAGTACGTGAAGTGTTGGCTGGTGCTGCACAGTAATTTTCCATAATCCTTCAATAAAAAAGCGAAGCGCCAAAACGCTTCGCTTTTTTACTATTGATACAGGAGAAAAGATAGCTGGAAGTAACGGTCATGTATTACTGCAAAAGACTCGTACTTCTTACCTCGTACTTCTTTCCTTAACCTCTGCGGGAAGGACCAGTGCGGCGGTCGACTTTGTTTTCGGCACGGTCGCGGCGGTTTTCTTTACGGTCTCTTTTGTCTTCGGCTTTATCGCGGCGGTCTTCTTTTTTATCCCGTACATCTTCTTTGCGGTCTCTTACATCTTCGAGTTTATCGCGGCGGCCACCATCGTGTTGGGCATCCCGTACATCTTCGCGTTTGTCGCGACGGTCTTCGGCTTTGTCCCGCTTGTCTTCGCGGCGGTCGCGGCGGTTTTCCTTGCGGTCACGAACGTCTTCTTTTTTGTCCCGTACATCTTCTTTGCGGTCGCGGGTTTGGGCCTGGGTGGTAAAAGTGGCGAGTGCAATGGCGGCAGTCAGCAGGAGTTGTTTGGTAGTAGTGCGTGTCATGTTCTTTCGGTTTTTGTGCAGGTATGACGCAGCATGACGAGGGAACGTTTAATGAGGGGTGGAGATTTTTTTTGGGGAGGACGGCCAATAGCTGCGCATGATACTGACAATTGCACCGCCTACCAAAGCAGCATAACAACACCACCAATACCAATAGGGAAGGATGTTGTTGTCAAAATACATTTTCATTTTTTCAAGCATTCCCGGTGGTTGTTCTTCAACATTGATCACTTTACAAATTACTCCGCCACAAGTCATAACTTCATTATTAGGTGGTGGATCTGCAAAAATGTAAAACGTATCTCTTGCCAAAGCATATCGTTTGTGTTCGTTAATCAAACAGATATTGATGAGGCTTACAAAATCGTTGAACGTGGCAGATGGCAACAATACTGCCGCCACTACCCTATTGGTATCGTGAGTGAGCTTTAGTTGTAAGGCTTCTTGTTGTATCATTTGCAGCGACAGTTTGCTTTGTGCAGCAACTTCTCCTAACCAAAATCTGGTTTGCTGCTTGCTTTGCACCCTCTGCTCAATGCCCGGAACTGTATATGCCATGAATTGATCGTCTTCCGGATTTTTATCCTTTGGTAAATAAAAACTTACTGTAGTTGGGGGGTGCAGCTTAGGCTCCGCGGTATAATAAAAAAGCGGAAACAGCAGCAGTAAGCTGATGAAGCCAGGCACATAATATAGTTTTGGTAGCATGTATTGTTGATGCAATGGGTTGCTGGATTGCACACACTATCTGGCATAATTCATGTCATCCATGCAGCTTAGATACGCTACAACTCATAGCTGATTTATGTACAACAGCTGATGGGCTGCCGGATGGAAGCGGTAGCCCCCGACGCCGCAGGTCGGGGCTACAAGCGGACAGCCGGAACTGTTGCTGAGCATGCACCGCTGCTGACAGCCCCAATTAATCTCTACGCTTATTAATGTGTGATGCCGCCCCTACAGGGCTTTTGGATTAAGGGCTTGTTGTATCCATGGGCGTTGCCCATGGCTGAAGTAGGTCGCCCTTGCAGGGCTGGGAAAGCAAATGGACGACAGACTACGGACCACCGACTCCGGTCTTCCGGACGCTGATTGAAGAGATGCTTCCTTCGTCAGCATGACGAAAACTCCCGGCTTCCGTCTTCCGGACTTTCGGTCTTCCGGACTTCCCGTCTTTCCGTCTCCGGACTACTATCTACCGACTCTCCCCGAACCCCTATTTTTGCCGGCTACAAGGAGAAACTGCGAGTGCCCGATATTATACAACTGCTACCAGACCACATTGCCAACCAGATAGCCGCCGGAGAAGTGATTCAGCGACCAGCCAGTGCCGTAAAGGAACTGCTGGAAAACGCCATTGACGCCGGGGCTACCGACTTACAACTGATTGTAACCGATGCAGGCAAAGGACTGGTGCAGGTGATAGACAATGGCAAGGGCATGAGTGCGACCGATGCCCGCATGGCCTTTGAGCGGCATGCCACCAGCAAAATCAAAACCATCGAAGACCTGTTTAGCCTGCGTACCATGGGCTTTCGGGGCGAGGCGCTGGCCAGCATTGCGGCCGTGGCACAGGTGGAACTAAAAACCCGCCGGGCCGAAGACGAACTGGGCACTTTCATCCGCATCGAAAACAGCGTGGTGGTACAGCAAGAGCCGGTGCAATGCCCCGTGGGCACCAGCATCAGCATGAAAAATGTGTTTTTCAATGTGCCGGCCCGCCGCAATTTTTTGAAAAGCAATAACACCGAGCTGCGCAACATCATGGATGAATTTACCCGGGTGGGCATGGCTTTTCCGGATGTGCGGTTTAGCCTTACCAGCAACGGGCAGCAGGTGTTTATGCTGGAAAAAGGCAGCCTCAAACAGCGCATTGTACAACTGCTGGGCAGCCAGTACAATACCAAGCTGGTACCCATTAAAGAAGATACCGATTACCTCACCATCAGCGGTTTTGTAGGCAAGCCCGATACGGCCCGCAAAACCCGTGGCGACCAATACTTTTTCATCAACAACCGCTTTATTAAAAGTGCCTACCTCAACCATGCGGTAACCCATGCATATGAAGACCTGCTGGCGAAAGACAGCTACCCTTCGTATGTGCTGTTTATACAACTTGACCCGCAGCATGTGGACATCAACGTGCACCCCACCAAGCAGGAAATAAAGTTTGATGATGAAAAGATTGTGTATGCTTTTGTGCAGGCTGCCATCAAGCATGCACTGGCGCAGTTCAGCATTGCGCCGTCGCTTGATTTTAGCCTCAATGCCGATATACAACAACTGGATGCCGTGAGTAAACCGGTGACCGATGACATAGCCGAACGCACCATCAGCAGCAGTTTGTACCAAACCTTTACACAAAAAAATCAGGCGCACAAAATTGAACCCAGTGCTGGTGCCATGCGCCCCATGCCCGGCAGTTGGATAGCAGAAAAACAACAGACGGTTGACATTCAAAAAGCTGCTCAACAAGCGGGTGGCTTCAGTTCTCCCCCACCGGGGGAGTTAGAGGGGGCTGCTGGCTGGCAAAGTGAACTGGCCAAACTAAAAGAGCAACTCTTTGAGATTTCGCCCAAAACGCCATACTACGATTTTGAACATGAGCAGCGGCCCATCAGCCGCGAAAAGCGTTTTCAGTGGATACCCGAAACGCCGCTCATGCAGGTACACTGGGCGTACATCATTGCCATTACCAACCATGGCTATTTGCTCATTCACCAGCAGGGTGCTCACGAACGTATTTTGTATGAGCAATTGCAAAAAGCCATCTTCGGTAAACCCATTGCCACACAGCAAAGTCTGTTTCCGGTGAGCATTGAATTGCAACCTGCCGATGCTGTGCTGCTGACAGAACTTTTGCCCGATATGCTGCAACTCGGCTATCAGGTAGAACCCTTTGGCCACAACAGTTTTATTATACACGGCACGCCTGCCGATGTAGACAGCGGCAATGAGCAAAAAGCCATTGAGCACATACTGGAACATTACAAAAACTTCATTGCAGAAGTGAAGTTTAGCCGCCGCGAAAAACTCATTCGCACCCTGGCCTGGCAGCAAAGCATCAAGGCGGGCCGCAACCTCAGCGAAAAGGAAATGCGCAGCTTGGTGGAGCAACTGTTTTTATGTACCACGCCCAACACCACACCAGGCGGCAAGCCTACGTATGTGGAGTACTCCACCGATCAGCTGCAGAGAATTTTCGGGTAACATTCGGCTGCACCAATAGCTGTGCGTGGCTGTATTAAAAACGATACCGACTGTTGAATTGCAGTAGTTGCTCCCTTATAAACCGAATGGTAGCCAAACCACCCATGAGCGGCGCACCAATACGGCGCCAAATGAGTACCAGCAAGGCGGCAGCTACACCTCCACCCAACAGTACACCAGCCAGTGTACCCCAAGCTACTATGGCCAATCCGCTTAGGCTGATAGACGTAAGCCATACCATCAAACCGGTAACTACTATACCGGCCAGCGCAAACCAGCCAAACCACAATAGCAGTAAGATGTTGCGAAAAATTTTCAATGTTTTCATACTGTAGTTGTATCCATTTACATACCAAAAAACACAATCCCCCGCCATACTGGCAGGGGATTGAAATATTTAAGACTTTTTAAGCTAAAAGCCGAAGGCTAAAGGCTCCTCTCCTTTTAGAGAGAGGCGGGGATGAGGGTTTGTATTACGCTTCCTTCTCCACCAATCTAAAGCCGTTACCGTGGATATTTACAATCTCCAGGTTTTCGTCTTCCTTCAGGTATTTGCGCAGCTTGGCAATGTACACATCCATACTGCGGCCGTTGAAATAGGTATCGCTACCCCAAATTTTCTTGAGGGCTTTTTCGCGGGGCAGCAGGTCGTTTTTGTGCTCGGCCAGCATACGCAGCAGTTCATTTTCTTTGGGGCTCAGTGTTTGTGTTTTGCCGGCAATGCTCAGCTCCCGCAGCTTGGGGTTGAAGTGGAAATTGCCCAAGTCAAACTCCATGTTTTCCTGTTCGCGGTTCATCTCTTCATTGCGCTTCAAAATGGCTTTGATTTTGTGCAGCAACACCTCGCTGTCGAAAGGCTTGGTGATGTAGTCATCGGCACCCAGTTTGTAGCCTTGAATGATGTCTTCTTTCATGGTTTTGGCACTCAGGAAAAACAGCGGTATATCCGGATCTACATCGCGGATTTCTTCGGCCAGTGTAAAGCCATCCATATTGGGCATCATTACATCCAGCAAGCATATATCAAACTTCTCCCGTTGAAAAGCAGCAAGACCAAGGCGGCCGTCACGCTCCAGGGTTACATCGTAGTCGTTCAGTTCGAGGTAGTTCTTCAATACCATGCCCAGATTGGTGTCATCTTCGCACAGCAGAATCTTGTATTTCTTTTCCATATCAATGGTGTTTGTACAAATAAAAATAGAAAATAGCAGCCCCCCGTCCAATAAATTGTTAATGAGCGGGTTAATGCTGCATGCAGGCTATGGCGTTTACCTGTATTTTAGTCACTGCGATCTGACAATTTGTAACCACCGATTGCAACTGTATACAAGTTGTAGTAGTACCCAAAACACATGGCTATGATTCTTACTTCTGATAATACGTTCAAAAAACTCATTGTGATTGGCGACCGGGTGCTCATTCGTCCAAGCAAGCCCGAAGAGAAAACCGTGAGTGGCCTGTATTTGCCACCAGGGGTACAGGAAAAGGAAAAAGTGCAGCAAGGATATGTCATCAAAACCGGGCCGGGCTATGCCATACCCATGCCGGTAGATAGTGAGCCGTGGAAAGCTGAAGAAGATCAGGTAAAATACATTCCGTTGCAAGCCCGTGAAGGCGACCTTGCCATTTTTTTGGTAAGTGGTGCTACAGAAGTTATGTATGAAGGTGAAAAGTATTTTATTGTACCGCAAAGCGCCATACTGATGCTGGAGCGGGAAGAAGATTTATAACCTATTTTAGGGCCGGTCTGCATCAGTGCAGCGCCGCTTATCTTTACCGCATTAGAACAGTGCCATTGGAAACACCAGCCGTACCTACGAAAACGTATACTCTCAACGAGGAACAGGAGAAAAACGAAATCCTGCGGAAATACCGTGCCTTGCTACGGGTGCTCAAACCCAAGCTTAAGCCCGGCGACCGGGAGCTGGTGCGGCATTCATTTGAAATGGCCGCCGATGCCCACAAAACCATGCGGCGCAAAAGCGGTGAGCCTTACATTTTACACCCCATTGCCGTGGCCATGATTTGTGCCGAAGAAATTGGCCTTGGGGTACGCAGCACTATTTGTGCCCTGCTGCACGATACGGTAGAAGACACCGAAGTAACGCTGGAAGATGTGCAGCGGGAATTTGGCAATGAGATAGCCCGCATTGTAGACGGTCTTACTAAAATCAGCAATGTAATAGATGCCAGCAGCAGCCAGCAAGCCGAAAATTTTAAAAAAATACTGCTCACTCTAACCGATGACCCAAGGGTGATTTTGATAAAACTGGCCGACCGCCTGCACAACATGCGTACCCTGGACAGCATGAAGCGGGAAAAGCAGTTGAAAATAGCCAGCGAAACCATTTGGGTGTACACGCCGCTGGCACACCGCATGGGCCTGTATGCTATTAAAACGGAGCTCGAAGATTTATCCATGAAGTACATGGAGCCCGATGCCTACCGCGACATAGCCCAAAAACTGGCCGAAACCAAACGGGAACGCAGCCGCTACATCAACGAGTTCATTCGCCCACTCAAAGAAAAAATAGAACAAACCGGGCTGAAGTTTGACATCTACGGCCGGCCCAAAAGCATACACTCCATCTGGAATAAAATCAAAAAGAAAGGTGTAAGCTTTGAAGAAGTGTACGACCTCTTTGCCATCCGGGTCATTCTCGATTCGGAATTACAAGCCGAAAAAGCCGACTGCTGGAAGGTGTACAGTATCATTACCAGCGAGTATCAGCCGCAACCCGAACGCCTCCGCGACTGGCTGAGCCGCCCCAAAAGCAATGGCTACGAAGCTTTGCACACCACTGTAATGGGGCCACAAGGCCGCTGGGTAGAAGTGCAGGTGCGCAGCCGCCGTATGGATGAAATAGCCGAACGTGGTTTGGCCGCCCATTTCAAATACAAAGAAGGCACGGGGCATGAAGACCGTTTTGACAAGTGGTTTCAGCAGATACGGGATGTGATTGGCTCACCCGATGCCGACTCGGTAGACTTTCTGAATGATTTCAAAACCAGTTTTCTGGCCGAAGAAATATATGTGTATACGCCACGGGGCGATGTAAAAATGCTGCCCGCAGGCAGTACTGCCCTCGACTTTGCGTTTTACATCCACAGTGCCATTGGCAGCAAAACCATTGGTGCCAAAGTAAACCACAAGCTGGTGCCCATTGGCCACAAACTGCGCAGCGGCGATCAAATTGAAATCATTACCAGCAACAAGCAAAAGCCGCATGAAGATTGGCTGAACCTGGTAATTACGGCCAAGGCTAAAAGCAAAATAAAAGATTCACTAAAAGAGGAAAAACGCAAAATAGCCGACGACGGCAAATACATTTTGCAGAAGAAACTGGAAGGCATGAAAGCGGCTGTTACGCCCGGCAACGTGGAGCTCATAACCCAGTTTTACAAGCTCTCTTCTTCGCTGGATTTGTATTACAATATCGCCATAAAAAATATCGACCTCAAAGAGCTGAAAGAATTTCAGGTGTTTGGCGACCGGCTTGATTTGCCAAGACCTAAGCATCAGGAGCACAAACCGCAAGAGCATCACCACGATCACCACAAACCACTTGTTCCTCCGAAAGACACGGAGCTGATTATTTTTGGCGAAAGCGGCGACCAGTTTAAATACACGCTGGCCAACTGTTGCAAGCCCATTCCAGGCGATGATGTATTTGGCTTTATAACAGCTACCGAAGGCTTGAAAATACACCGCAACAGCTGCCCAAATGCTGCCAGGCTGCTGGCTAACTATGGCCACCGGGTGGTAAAAACCAAGTGGGCCAAAAACAAAGACATCGCTTTTCTCACCGGTATTAAAATCATTGGGCTCGATGATGTGGGTGTTATCAATAAAATAACCAACATCATTAGCGGCGACATGCGCATCAACATCAATGCCCTTACCATCGAAAGCCGCGATGGCTTGTTTGAAGGCAACATAAAAGTGTATGTGCACGACAAAGAAGAGCTGAACGAACTGGTGAGCAGGCTCAAAAGTTTGCGTGGCATACAAACGGTTGACCGGTTTGATCCTGAAGAAAACAAGTAGTGTTTGTTTGGCTTGTGGCAAACGGTAGCGACAGTTTCACGAAGGCTTTATCCAATGCTGTCCGGCATTTTCCTTAGTTTAGCATGCTGCCTGATGTAATACGATTGCTGCCTAAGAAGTATATTCATCAGATATGGATCCAAACTCACTAACGCAACTTGAACGCTTCAAAAATGAAGTAGGCATCAAGTTTCAGTTGTTCAACAGCCTGTTTACCAGCCTGCCTTTTCATCGCATTGAAAAAACGGGTATCCTTTTGTCGTTGCTACTCAGCAACTGCGAAGAAGGCTACGACAAAGGCATGAGCCCCGTAGACATTCTCAACGATTTTTTTGATAAACATACCGGTCGCAAATCGGAAGAAGAACGCATTGATTTGCTGTTTCGTTTTTTGCAATATGCCGAGCGGCAAATTGTGTTGTTTGATGCGCTGGAAGATGCAGCGTTCAGAGACCTGCACGACTTTGCCGGTACCGGTTCGCTCAAGCAACTACAGGCAGGGGTAGAGCAGGAAAATCAGCAGGCTGTGCTGCAAGAACTGATGCAGCATTTTGCCATTCGGCTGGTGCTTACTGCACACCCTACGCAGTTTTATCCAGGCGAAGTGTTGGGCATTATTCATGACCTCGCCAAAGCCCTGAGCGAAGACAATAACGCACAGGTAAATATGTACCTGCAGCAGCTGGGCAAAACACCTTTTTTGAAAAAAGAAAAACCTACCCCATATGATGAAGCCATCAGCCTGGTGTGGTTTTTAGAAAATATATTTTATGCTGCAGCAGGTCGTATTCTGTTTTTTATGAAACGGCACCTGCAGTATGTACCCAACCCGAAAAACCCTATTATCCGGTTGGGTTTTTGGCCGGGCGGCGACCGTGATGGTAACCCATTTGTAAAAGTGGATACCACATTGAAAGTGGCCAAAGAACTGCGCACCAGCATTTTAAAATGCTACTACCTGGATATCCGGAAACTGAAGCGCCGCCTCACTTTTAAGGGTGTTACCAAACCTTTGGCCGAACTGGAAAAGCTACTCTACGACCATGTATTTGTGCCGGGTTACGAAAGCGAATTGGTGCTGCAGGATATTTTAGGGCCGCTGTTGCACATTCGGCAAACACTGAAAAAAGAGCACAACGGGTTGTTTATTCATTTGGTAGAAACCCTCATTAATAAAGTAGAAGTGTTTGGGCTTCATTTTGCTTCGCTGGATGTGCGGCAAGACAGCAGTGTACACACGGCACTGTGGCAAGAGCTGGCCAAAGTGCCTGGCATTTTGCCAGATGGCTATGCCCAGTTGGATGCCGTAGGCAAAATGGATGCCATTATGCAATTGCAGCAGCAATTGTCGCCCAATGTGCTGAGCAACGAAATACATCAGGATACGTTGAAAATACCAGCCACCATCTGCGAAATACAGCGGTTGAATGGTGAAGCCGGTTGCCACCGCTACATTATCAGCCAGTGCCAGAGTGCACTAAATGTGCTGGAAGTATTTGGCCTGTTTTTGCTGAATGGCTGGCAACCAGAAAAAATGCCGGTAGACATTGTGCCTTTGTTTGAAACCATCGACGACTTGCAAGGTGCGGCGGCCATTATGGAAACATTGTACATGCAGCCCGGCTACCGGGAGCACCTGCGCCGCCGCGGCCATCAGCAAACCATTATGCTGGGCTTTAGCGATGGCACCAAAGATGGCGGCTATCTTATGGCCAACTGGTGTATTTACAAAGCCAAAGAAGAACTCACCATGCTCAGCCGCAAGTATGATATTGAGGTGGTATTTTTTGATGGCCGTGGTGGCCCGCCCAGCCGTGGCGGTGGCAAAACGCATAAGTTTTACGCCAGCATGGGGCAAAACATTTCGAACCGCGAAATACAATTAACCATACAAGGACAAACCGTAAGTTCCAACTTTGGCACCGTAGATGCTGCACAGTTCAACATGGAGCAACTGATGAATGCCGGTTTGAGCAGCACCCTGTTTGCCTCAAAACTATCCACCCTGGAAAAAGCAGAAGAGCAAATACTGGTAGAACTGGCCAACCTCGGGTACAAAAGTTATCAGGGATTGAAAAATCACCCCAACTTTTTGGATTACCTGAGCAGTGCCAGTCCGCTACGCTTTTATGCCGACACCAATATTGGCAGCCGGCCGGCCAAGCGGGGAGGCTCTGCAAAACTGGCGTTGAAAGACCTGCGGGCCATCCCATTTGTAGGTGCATGGAGCCAGATAAAGCAAAACGTAACCGGCTATTATGGCGTGGGCACGGCTTTGCATCATTTTGAAACTGCCGGCCGTTGGCAGGAAGTGGCCGATCTCTATCAGCAATCGTTGTTCTTCCGCACACTGATTGATAACAGCGAAATGGCCATGAAAAAATGCTTCTTTCCGCTAACGGCGTACCTGGGAGAGCATGCCGTATATGGCAAAGTATGGCATATGATACACGACGAGTATAACCTTACCCGCAAAATGGTGCTGAAACTGAGCGGTAATACCGAACTTATGGGCAACTACCCGGTGGAGCAGCTGAGCATACAAATGCGGGAACGCATTGTAATACCGCTCACAACCATACAGCAGTTTGGGCTGGCACAGCTCCGGCGTATGGAAGAACAGGTAATGACCTCGCCACTCAAAAACAAATACGAAAAGCTGGTGATGCGTTGCTCTTTTGGCATTATCAATGCTGGCAGAAACAGTGCTTAAAAAGTTTTTTATCCCTCGGTCATATTCTTGCAAAGGAAATTCAGCATTACAACAATGAATTTCTTACTTTGCAATAAGTAAATACCCCAAAAACCATTTCGCTTACCAACCCATTTTTACTGAAGAAAAGTGATATACTCCTGCGGGTACAGTTACAAAACTTGTAGCGTAGGTGTTGCCTATTGCTATTGCAATTGTAGCTGCTGCTTTTCTTAAGAACCCAAGATTGATTGAATAAACTTCGCCATTTATCATTTAATAGCATAAACCTAACAAGCATGAAACACGTTTACTTTCAAAAAGCCATGGCAGGTGCCCTCCTGCTATTGGGCACACACATTGGCTTTGGCCAACAGGGCGGAGTATTAGATGCTACAACTTTTGGAGCCGGTGTATCCGGCGGAAATAACTTTATCTCCAATACCGCCATTACATCTACTGGCAAAATCATCATTGCCGGTGATTTTAACTCAGTGGATGGCAATACCAAAACCAATCTGGCTCAGTTGAATTCGAATGGCAGTTTTGATGCCAGTTTCAACACGGGTGGCAATGGTCCTAATGCCATTGTAAGAGCTCTTCGCATCCGCAGCGACAATAAAATCTGGATTGGTGGTGCGTTTACACAATTCAATGGAGCTGCAGCCCCGGGCGGCATTTTGTTGCTGAATGATGATGGTAGCCGTGATGTATCGTATGCACCTGCCAGTGGCACCAACCTTCGTGTCAATACCATTGGTATTCTTTCAAGTGGCGATATTGTAGCAGCCGGATTATTTACCACTTTCAATGGTAGCTCTGTTGGAAAAATTGCCCGTATCTCAGCTACAGGTGTGCTCAACACCACTTTCAACACCAATATTGGTACAGGTGCAACCGTCGGTGATTTTGAAAGAATTGCCGTTCAACCTGATGATAAAATTATTGCCGTAGGCAATGTGACTACTTTCAACGGCGCTTCAATTGGCAGAGTAGTGCGTTTGAATGCCGATGGCACCACTGATGCTACATTTATGACCAACATTGGCACTGGAGCCAACAATACTGTGAGAGCCGTAGCTGTGCAAAGCGATGGTAAAATTTTGCTTGGTGGCGACTTTACCAATTGGAATGGGTCTGCCGTTGTTCGTTTGGTTCGGCTCAACCCCGATGGTACGGTTGATGCAACTTTTACTGCAGGTGCTAACTCATCCATTACTGCCATTTTGGTAAAAAGCGATGATTCATTTTTGTTAGGTGGCTCATTTACCATTTCGGGTACTACCACACCATCCGTACTGCCTACCCGCAACAGCATCTCTTCGTTCAATGCCAATGGCACTGTTAATACCAACTTTGTACCCAACCCTGGCGCAAATAGCGGCGGTTTTGTAAACCAACTGGCGCTGCAGAGCGATGGTAAAATTGTTGCCGTGGGCAGCTTCACTACATTCAATGGTGCTACCCGCACCCGCATAGCCCGCCTGCATGGCGACCTTACTGCTGCAATCACTGCACAAACGGCCACTATCACCGGCATTTCTGCAAACAATGTGTATGCCTTGGGCAGTACAGATGGTAGCATCGTGGCTAAAGTAGTTCCCAACGGTGCTACCCCAGTAAGTGGCAACGTTACTGCTCAGGTTTTCTTTGATGGTAGTGTGCAAAGCGTAGGCAACATTCCTTACCTGCAGCGTCATTATGAAATTACCCCGGCCTCCGGTACTACTGCCCGTGTAACGCTTTATTTTACACAGGCCGAATTTGATGCCTTTAACGCTGTACCAAATGGCAACGACCTGCCATACAATGGCGCTGATGTCGAAAACAATAAAGCCAATATCCGTTTCACTAAATATGCAGGCTCAAGCTCTCCCAACGATGGCAACCCGGCCAACTATAGTGGTGGCACTACCATTATCGATCCGGTAGATACAGACATCATCTGGAACAGTACCACCAGCAAATGGGAAATCAGCTTTGATGTAACTGGCTTCAGCGGTTTCTTTATGCAAACCAGCCTGAACGTACTGCCGGTAAAACTCAAAAACTTTACTGCCCGTGCAGAAGGCGTTGCTGCTAAGCTTGACTGGAACACGGCTTCCGAACAAAACAGCAGCCACTTTAATGTAGAGCGTAGTTTGGATGGCAACAACTTTGCCGTGGCCGGAAAAGTAAATGCCGCCGGCAATAGCAACAGCAGCCGCAGCTACAATTTTACCGACAACCTGGCTAAAGTGCCCCACACAGGTGTAGTGTACTACCGCCTGCACATGATAGACAGAGATGGCAAAGCCGCTTACAGCGACATCAAATCTATCCGTCCGGGTAAGGTAAATTTGGGTGCAGCCTTACTGCAAAACCCCGTAACCAGCGAAGCCCGGGTGTTGTATAAGGCTACTGCTACCGAAAAAATAAACATCCGTGTATTGGATAGCCGCGGCCAGCTGGTAATGCAAACCGCACAACAGGTAAGTGCAGGTGCCAACCAGCTGAAACTGGCTACTGCCAACCTCGCCAAAGGAATCTACAGCATAGAAGTAACTGGCAATGGCAATCGTCAAACACTGCGTTTGGTGAAAGAATAACAGCCATCGTCCACATAAAAAAAATCCCTGCAAGGCCAGTCCTTGCAGGGATTTTTTTTATGTACAAAAGTCAGGTGATTTATTTAACACCGGCAACGGCCACCAGGTGCACAAATCCGTAACTGTTACTTCTTGTTTTAGGATTGATGAATTGTGCATTAAGACCGGTAATATGAAAATCGGGCTGCTTGCTCAGCTCTTGCAACACAAATGATTTTTGCAGCAAAGCAATGCCATCATCATTGGTAAAAATGAGGGTTGGTTGCTTAGCGGCAATGCGGTCACGGATGGCCGTATCACTTAGCATGGGCCGCCAGTCTTGCAGGTAAAAATCAAAAGAACGCAGCACGGTGTGGTACAAAAAAAGCTGCTGCTTATCCACCCGCATTTCTTTTACCACTTCTGCCATAGCACTTCCACCTTGGTAGCGGGCTATTTGCGGATAAAAGTTCAGGTTCAATCCAAAATTGACCAGCAAAATTGTAGCAGCAGAAGGTATCCATGCTTTATCAAACAAATCGGTAGGCGTACGTAAAAAATACCAAATGATGATGGCGGCAAACAGCAATATTGCCAATGCAACACCCCAATGCTGCACCGGAAAAGCCCAGCCATTGAGCACCACAAACAATACACCTAGAATACCCACAATCACCCACTGAAAATTGCGGATGATACGGAGTGCTTTGAAATTGCCCTTTTCAAAAAACTGATGAACAAACTGTGCCGTAAAAATGGACATGAACGGAAACAACACATTGATATAATGTGGCAGCTTAAAGCTCGACATAGACATAAAAATGAACATGGCCCATACTCCGGCAAAAGTGAGTTGCTCCACCTGCCACAGCGATTGTCCCTTGGTTTGAATAGCGTCTTTAATGCGACTAACCACACCGCTGTAGCACAGCACACTCCACGGTAGCATTGCCCACAGCAGCGAGTGAAACAAGAAACTAAACTCAGGATTGTCTACAAAAGTTCTATCGCCGGCAAAGCGTTCAAAGCTTTGGGTCCATAAAAGAAACTTGATGCCAGACATGCCATAGCTACCATTCACCAGCTTCTCCGGATGCAAATCGAACTGCTGATAATAGTAGTACAACACCGGCGACAAAAACACAAAGAAAGATGCCAGCAGTAGGGCCCACTTCCAGGTAAACAAGGTTTTAAAATTACGCTGACCAAGCAGGTAAAAGAAGGTAACACTACCCACTACCAATACCGCAATCATGCCCTTGGTGCCCACGCCGCCTGCCAAAAAAGCCCCTGCCCACAGCAGGTGCTGCCATTTATTTTTTTGAATAAACAATACCAGCTGCCATACAGCCAGCACCACAAAGCTGGTGAGTAACGAATCGGTACGTACATCGTGATTGGCCAGTAGTATGGCTTGTGAGGTCATAAACATCAGCGCAGCTACCTGCCCTACTCTTTTATTGTACAGCAAACCGCCCAGCTTTGCCGTAGCAAAAGCAGCCAGCAAGCTCATGAGTATGCTTACCAACCGGTAGCCGTAATCTGTTGCGCCAAACAGCTGATAGCCCGGACATGCACTCCAAAACAACACATGCGGCTTATCGAGATAATCGTAGGCTTGGCCATTTTCGTAGGTTCTGTTTACAATATCGGCCCAGTTATTTTGCTGATGCATGTGCATGGCAATGCCAGCATATTCCGGCGCATCGGTATCCATCAGTTTTGGAAAAAACATACCCGCTGCCAGCACCAAAATCAGCAGCAACCAGAGTGGCCAATAAGTTTTGTTCATGCCCAAAAAATTTGTGCGAAGGTAATAGCCTCATGGCAGGCAATCTGCCAGCCCGTCGGAAATCGCTAATTTGCCGCCCTATAAAGTAGCCAGCATGCGTCCTCCTCTGTTAGCCATCGTATTACCATGTTACAACGAGTCAGCTATTATTGCCAGCACTGTGGAGCGGTTGCAGCATTTGCTCAACGACTATGTTGCTCAATCGTTGATAGCCGCCGAAAGCTATCTGTTGTTTGTAGACGATGGCAGCCGCGACAACACCCTGGAACTGTTGCGACAGCACAAAAGTGCACAGGTTAAAACCCTGAAGCTGAGTGCCAACTGCGGACACCAAAGTGCATTGCTTGCAGGTATGCATTTTGTAACCGGCAAGTGTGATTGCATGATTAGTATGGATGCCGATTTGCAAGACGATATTCATTGCACCAAAGCCATGCTGGAAGCTTACCTGCGTGGAGCACAACTGGTGTATGGCGTGAGGCAAAGCCGTGGCAACGACACCTGGTTTAAACGCAAAACCGCCCTGTGGTTTTACGGGCTCATGCACAAGCTGGGGGTTAATCTGGTGTACAACCATGCCGATTTTCGGTTACTAAGCAATCAGGTGTTGCATGAGTTTGGCCGCTACCGCGAAGTAAACCTTTTTCTGAGAGGCATTTTTCCCCGCATGGGCTTTGCCAATGCCACGGTGTACTACGACCGGCAAGACCGCACTGCTGGCGAAACTAAATACCCGTTTCGGAAAATGCTGAACCTGGCGGTGAATGGTATTACCTCGTTTAGTAATGTGCCGTTGAAAATTATCACCTACGTTGGTTTTCTGGTATTTATTGGCAGTTTGCTGGCTTCATTTTGGGTCATCTTCGTCATTCTTACCGGCCGCAATGCGCCGGGCTGGGCATCCATTACACTGCCCATTTACTTTTTGGGCGGGGTGCAGCTGCTAGCCTTGGGCATTTTGGGCGAATATATTTCCCGCATTTATCTCGAAACCAAACAGCGCCCAGTATACCACATTGAAGAAGTAATTGAGTAAGGAAATTGTCAAATTAAATCTTCCCTTCAATTATCGGCTATACACGGGTGCAACCTCCTATTTTTGCCGTTCAACAGGCATATCCAACAAATCATGATTGACGTTATACTCGGCCTACAGTGGGGCGATGAGGGCAAAGGAAAAATCGTAGACTACTTTGCTCCTAACTACGATATTATTGCCCGCTTTCAGGGCGGCCCAAATGCAGGCCACACATTGTATGTAGACGGCCAAAAAATTGTGCTGCACCAAATACCCTCCGGTGTATTTCACAACCACACCACCAACCTTATTGGCAGCGGTGTGGTGCTCGATGCAGTAACCCTGAAAAGAGAATGCGAATCGGTAGCCAAATTTGGTGCCGACGTTCGCAAAAACATGTTTATTTCTAAGCGTACCCACCTCATTTTGCCTACGCACCGTGCTTTGGACAAAGCCAGCGAAATGCAAAAAGGTGATGGCAAAATTGGCTCTACCCTCAAAGGCATTGGCCCCGCTTACATGGATAAAACAGGACGTAATGGCCTGCGTGTTGGCGACCTGCTCGACAAGAACTTTACCACCAATTACATCAAGCTGCGCCTAAAGCATCAGCGCCTGCTCGATAACCATAATTTCAACGAAGACATTACCGCTTGGGAAGAAGAGTTTTTTGAAGCAGTAGAGTTTTTGCGCAGCCTCAATATTGTAGATGGCGAATACTTCCTCAACGAAAAAATACGGGCTGGTAAAAAAGTACTGGCAGAAGGTGCCCAAGGCAGCATGCTCGATATCGATTTTGGCACATTCCCGTTTGTAACCAGCAGCAATACCATTACTGCCGGTGTTATGAGTGGCTTGGGTGTAGCGCCTCAATTGGTGCGTGATGTAATCGGTATTACAAAGGCCTATTGCACCCGTGTGGGCGGCGGTCCTTTCCCTACCGAACTGCACGACGCAACCGGCGAAGAACTGCGCAAAGCAGGCAATGAATTTGGCGCCACTACAGGTCGGCCTCGCCGCTGCGGCTGGATTGATTTGGTAGCCCTCAACTACGCCTGCATGATCAACGGGGTAACCAAAGTGGTAATGACCAAAGCCGACGTGCTGGACAAGTTCACTCCATTGCAAGTGTGCACAGCATACAATGTAAATGGCGTAGAAACTGGCCAGATTCCATTCGATCTTTGCAAGGCCAATATCGAACCGGTGCTACAATCATTCCCCGGTTGGAATACCGACACTACCGTGTGCAAAACAGAAAACGATTTACCCGAAACCATGCGTACTTATACTCAGTTCATCAACGAAAAAATTGGTGCGCCGGTAAAATGGGTAAGCAATGGCCCAGGTCGAGACCAAATTGTACCCTTATAGTTTTACATTGAAAAACGGTCCAAAAAAGTTTGATTGAATCATTGAAAAAAAGTTCCGTCATTTTTTTGGCTAAATAAATTTCACTCCCAAATTTTACATTTCTAATCCTTCGCAACATGGCTATTAGAAAAGCAACATTGGAACAAGATATCCTGACACCCGCAGACGAAATAGATGAGCTGTTGGGCAACATTATCGCTGGTAAAAAGGCAGATGATGACGACGACGATTTAGATGAAGACGAGGATGATGCCCCCAAGAAAAAAGGTGGCAAAAAAGCCAAAGATGAAGACGAAGACGATGAAGACGTAGAAGACGACGAGGACGATTGGGAAAAGGGTGAAGAAGACGAAGAAGAAAGCTGGGACCCTGACTTCGAAGAATTTGATTTGCCAAAATCTGGCGCTAAAAAAGGCGGCAAAAAAGGCGAGGATGAAGAAGACGACTTCAAACTGGACGAAGACCTCAATGAGTTCGACGACCTGTTTGGCGACGGCGGCGATAGCTTTGACGACGAAGACGACTTCTAATTGAGTCGCATACAAAAACATGCAAGCAGGTAAGGTTTACCCCATTCATAACCTTAGCGTATTTAAGCAACAACTGTTGAGCTGGGCCAACCAGTTCAGCAGTTGTTGCTTTTTAGACAATCATCAATACGCATCGCCATGGCAGCAGCAGGAGTGTCTGCTGGCTGTGGGAGCCAAAGCCATGCTGCAAACACAAGCTGGTAAAGCATTGGCGCAAATAGATGCGTTTACACAAGAGCACCGCGGCCAATGGATTTTCGGCCATCTTGGTTACGGCCTCACTTACGAATTGATGCAGCAACAATCGCAGCATCCACATCCCGATCCCGATGGTTTTGCTGATGCATGCTTGTTTGTACCAGAAATAGTACTGCAATGCAACGACAACTCAGTTTGTATTTATGCTGATGATGTTCGCTTGGCCGATGAAATTTTCAAAGTCATCAAATCGCAGTATGTAGGGAATGCTTCTACCCAAAGCTGCATGCGCATTGGGCAAATGACACCTGTTCTCTCGCAGGCACAATACCTGCAAGCCATTGCTACGTTGCAGCAGCACATTTTGCGTGGCGATTGTTATGAGATTAATTTTTGTCAGCAGTTTTTAGTACCCGATGCTGTGGTTGATCCTGTAGCATTGTATCTGTCGTTGTGCGAAGTATCGCCCAATCCATTTTCGTGCTATTACAAAATTGACAGCAACTATTTGGCTTGTGCCAGCCCTGAACGTTTCCTCATGAAACGTGGCAACCACTTGTACAGCCAGCCCATTAAAGGCACAGCCAGCCGGCATAAATACAATACCGATACAGACGAAACATTGAAACAGCAATTACAGCAAAGTGAAAAAGACCGCAGCGAAAACGTGATGGTGGTTGATTTGGTACGCAACGACCTGTCGCAGATTTGCAACAGCGGCTCTGTACAAGTGGCTGAGCTGTTTGGTATTTACACCTACCCGCAGGTGCATCAAATGATCAGCACCATTGAAGGAGAACTTCGCCCTGGTACAAGCTTTGCACAGATTTTACAAGCCACCTTTCCAATGGGCAGCATGACCGGTGCGCCCAAGCCGAGTGTGGTGTCGCTCATCGATAAATATGAGCAAGGGCAGCGAGGCATTTTCTCTGGCTCTGTGGGCTACATTCAACCCAACGGCGATTTCGATTTCAATGTAGTGATTCGCAGTATCGTGTATGAGCAAGCTGCAAAGCAGCTACACTACCATGTAGGTAGCGGAATCACCCATTACAGTGTGCCGGAAAAAGAATATGAAGAATGCCAGTGGAAGTCGGCCGCTATTGAGCAAGTGCTGAGTAAACTTCAGACACAATAAGGAACGCTTAATTCAATGATTTTTTGGCCGCAGGCTTAGTTTCTGTTGCTGGGTACTGTGTGCTCCTATTGGTAGCTTGCTGCATGGTAGCCACCACCGATTGGTAAAGAATATTAAACCGGTTGGTTTTGAAAAATTCCATCTTGTCGGTTGGGATGCGCAGCGTGTAACCCTTTTCTGTATTTACTATGGCATCAAAGCCCGGGTTCAATGCATTGAAAGTGTTGATGTCCATGGCCAATGCATTGGCCACCACCACAGAGTTGTAACGACCCTGCACTTCTGTTGTGGCCGTACTGTTGAGTACGGCAGGGTCTAACTGGGTTTGCATTTGTGCAATCTGATCTACCATCTTGGTTTGATGGTTGGCCCACTCTTCTTTGGTGCTGGTCGTTTGCCCCGCAGCACCCTCCATAATGTAATGTGTGCTGATGAATTTCTTAACGTGGTTGCGACTTTCTTGTGGCAGGTAAAACTGCAACTTCCAGAAATCGCGGCTGCCACTTTTACGAATGGCAGATTGTACATTGCCGGGGCCACCATTGTAGGCAGCAATCACCAGCAGCCAATCGCCTAATTGGCCGTGTAGTTCCCGCAGGTATTTGGCTGCGGCATGAGTACTTTTGTAATAGTCGGTGCGTTCGTCGTAACGGTAAGTAATGCGCAAGCCCATTCTACGACCAGTTTCTGGCATAAACTGCCAAGGCCCAACAGCACCTGCCCAGCTTTGCGCATACGACTGCAAATTACTTTCTATAACGGCCAGGTATTTCAGTTCTTTTGGCAAACCATAGCTCTGCAAAATGGCATCCATCATGGAAAAGTAGGGACCAACCCAACCCTTCATTGATTGCAAATGCTTTTCGTGCTTTTTCAGGTAATCTTCTACAAAAGGCAGCACCTGCGGATTGAGCTGAGGTGCAGCCGCTACACCATTTGTGCCGGGTGTGTTCACAAACAAATTGCGAAATCCCTTTTCTTCCAAACCCTTTCCTGCAGTTGTGTCTTTCTTTTCCGCAGGCTTCACTTTAGGGTCAGTGGCAGTAGCAGCAACTGTCATCAGCATGGCTATGCTGAAAAACAAAGTGCTGAAATATGAACGACGCTGCTGCATGCGAAAATGGTTTGAACAATGGCTTAGTTGACTTTGAAGCTGGCTTCAAGGTAAGCGCCAATGCGGTGCAAAAGTACTTCTTCGCCCCGGTTGCACAACACTTGCAGGCCAAAGGGCATGCCATTGCTGTGTTTGTAGAGCGGCAAAGCCAGGCCCGGAATGCCCGCCAGATTAGCGAAAACTGTATAAATATCTGCCAGATACATGCTCACCGGATCTTGATTGAGCTCTCCCAATAATGGTGCTGTTGTTGGGCTTACTGGCATCAGTATGGCATCAAACTCACTGAAAATCAGCGATGTTTCAGCCACAATTTTGGCACGTACCTGCTGGGCCTTGGTAAAATAGGCATCGAAATAACCGGCACTCAGTACAAAAGTGCCGAGCATAATGCGGCGCTTCACTTCGGTACCAAAACCTTCACTTCTGTTCTGCTTGTAAAAGGCTGTTAAATCATCCGCATTGCCGTTGGCGGCATGCCCGTAGCGAATGCCATCAAAACGGCCCAGGTTGCTACTGGCTTCCGCCGTGGTAAGTACATAATAGGTAGGCACAATGTATTCCATCAAATCAAACGGCACGGCGGTCACGGTATGTCCTGCTGCTTCCAGCTGCGCAAAAGTGTTGCGGATTGCGGTTTGTATTTCGGCATCAGGGCTCGTTTCGCCCAAAGTGGGCTGCAGCCAGGCAAATCGCAATGGCTTTTGTGGTGTTGCTAATTGCGTAGCAGCAGGAGTTGGTTCATCCTGCATAGCCGTACTGTCCAATCCATCGGGGCCAGCCAGTACATCGTATACTGTGGCTACATCGGCTACATTCGTGCCCAACACCCCTACACAATCAAAAGAACTGGCGTATGCAATGAGGCCATAGCGGCTAATGCGGCCATAACTGGGCTTGAGGCCCACTACACCGCAATAATCGGCTGGCTGCCTTACCGAACCGCCCGTATCGCTGCCAATGGCTATCATACACAAGCCTGCCTGCACGGCAACCGCAGCACCGCCCGATGAACCACCGGGTACCCTGTTAGGATCGGCAGCATTCCGCACCACTCCATGAGCACAGTTTTCATTGGTACTGCCCATGGCAAATTCATCGCAATTGGTAGAACCAATAATGATGGCGCCAGCATCCAACAACCGTTTGACGGCAGTGGCAGAATACACTGCCTTATACCCTTCAAGCATGTGAGAGCCAGCCGTTACAGGCTGACCTTCGTAATTGAGCACATCTTTGATAGTAACCACCACGCCGTGCAGTGGCAGTAGAGGTTTACCTGCAGCTACAGCAGCATCCAGTTCTGAGGCCTGCGCCATGGCCTCTTGCTCAAAAACATGCAGGATGGCATTGAGCGGTTTGGCATTGGCTATTTGCTGTAAATAATGCTGCACAGTAGCTACACAAGTAGCAGTACCGGTCTGTAATTGCTGATGGTATTGGCTAATGCCTGAAAACTGAAACGACATACGCTGGGGGAATAATACAAAAAGCAGAAGCTGCTACGGCTAGCAAGCATCTGCTTTTTGACTGTACTTTATGGAAGGAAAGGAATGAAAAAATTAAGCTTCAGCTTTTTTCTCTTTTTCATTCATGCCATCTTCAATTTCTTTTTTCACGTTTGATTTGGCATCGTTGAACTCACGGATGCCGCGACCCAAACCACGCATAAACTCGGGGATCTTACGGCCACCAAAAAGGATGAGTACAGCCAGCACAATAAGGATCCACTCACTTCCGCCGGGCATGCTTAACAGCAAAGTTGACAACATGATTCTATTTTTTTGGATTGTAAAGGTAAGTGTTGCGTGGCTAAAAGTACAGGTTTTGCATTTCTAGCACCCAATGCCATAAAAAAAGGAACGCATAGCGTTCCTCTTCGTATTGTAGAGCTGCAGATTATTCTGCAGTGTAGCGTTTTTCTTTGATACGTGCACTCTTACCGCTGCGTTCACGCAGGTAGAACAAACGGGCACGACGCACTTTACCAACTTTGTTGAGCACAACACTATCAATGTGAGGACTTACTACAGGGAAGGTACGTTCTACACCTACGCCGTCGCTTACCTTGCGAACAGTGAAGCTTGCAGTAGCACCAGTGCCCTGACGCTTAATCACATCGCCTTTGAAGCTCTGGATACGTGTTTTAGCACCTTCAACTACCTTGTAGTTAACGGTAATATTATCTCCAGCCTTAAACTTTGGAAGATCGTTGGCGGTAGTCAGTTGTTCGTGTATAAACTTGATTGCATCCTGGTTCATGGCGCATTTTTTAGGACGGCAAAGGTAGGGGTGAGCATCTTTTCTGCAAAATAAAAACCAAACAAATCAAGGATTTCAACGCTTTTTTTTGATGGCAATGTTCGAAAACATTGATTATCAATGATTTTTTGGCTTAGCTGCAGGCTTACCAGCTGCCGGTTTTGGAGCTGCAGGCTGCATACTTTGCAAGTTTTGCCGGGCTATTACAAACTCAGGAAACTCTTTCACCGCCAGTTCATAAAACTTTTTTGCCTCAGCATTTTGCTTTTCTCTGAAAGCCAGCGCCCCGAGCATGTTGTACGCTGCAGCCAATACAGGCACCGCCTCATTATTGCCGGCGCTTATTTCCAGTGATACTTTTTCTTGTCGGGCTTTGGCCGAATCGGCAACCACTTTATTCAACGAGGCTTTGCACTCACCAATGCGTTCCAGCAAAAACTGGCGGGTAGCCAGCTGATAAAAGTTGTACGGCTCCGGCGAAAGGGCACACAGTTTTTCGTACCAATCGAGGCTGGCCTTAGTATCACCGGCACGGCCGGTAATGTCGGCCAGCAAAGTGAGTGCCGTGATGTCTTTGGGGTTAGCCTGATTGATTTCATTGGCCATTTTATAAGCGCCATTGAGATTACCTAAGCGATAATAGACAACGGCCAGTGTGTCTTTAAACTGCGCCGCACCACCATGCATCAGGTAGCCGGTGAGGGCATAGGCGGCACTGCTCATATCGTCGTACTCCAGCGACCGGCGGTACATATTCATGTATGCTTGTTGTTGTTGAGTACTATCCGTTTTTGTTTGTGCAAATGCCTGCGCAGTTGTAAGCAATACAAAGGCAAGGAGGATATTTTTTTTCATAAAGGAGGGGCAGTTTACAATGAGTGGCGAACTAAAGAGAAAAATAGCTGATAGCACTCACCAAAATAGTGGATTTACAGCATGATTGAGTAAACGGCTATTGATCGACAGCCATATCGTACACCAGCACATTGCTCCACAATTGGCTGCACGCTTGCACAAATGCCTGATGGATAGGATGCTCCTGATAAGCAGCCTGGTCTTCGAGACTGTTGAAATACATGAGTTCTGATACCTGATAGCTATTGTCTACTACGGATCGCTTTTCGGTTGAAGCTGGCCCGCCCACCAGTAATTGTTTGACTTGAGGAATGGCGGCAAGCGTATGTAATCCATTTTTCAACTGGGCAATATGGGCAGCATTATCGGGCTCTTTGAGCCAAAAGAAAACGTGATGAATGATCATAGTAATGACTTATTTATACAAACAAGGAAGGTATTGCGCTGCATCAAACTTACATAGCACTGTTTCTATCAAAATAACGAGGAAGTTTTTACTCTTTCTCATCGACTGGCATCAACGTCCTAAATTTTAGTAAACAGTGCCAGAAACTCCTGCTTTTTTTGCCTGCTCAGTGCTATGCGCATTCCATTGCGTAACAGCAATTCGCCACCTTCACCTCGAATGTATTGAACCACGGCCTTTACGTTCACCATGTACGATTTGTGTGCCCTAAAAAACTGTGGCTGATGCTGCAGGGTTTCCTCAAATAAAGCCAGTGTTTTACTCACTAATAATTTCTTCCCATCCTGCAGTACAATTTGGGTGTAGCAACTAATTGCTTCCAGCACTACTATTTCTTCCAGCTTCACAAAACTCAGGCCCTGGCCGGTGGTTACAGCCAGCGTATCAATAGTGTGCCCTTGCTGCATGCGCTGCAACGAAGCCACTTGCACAGGACTGGTATGCTGCTGAAACTGCAGGTACTGATCCACAGCATTGCGCAATTCTTTTTTGTCAATGGGCTTGAGCAGATAATCCAAAGCATTCATGCGGATGGCCTGAATGGCATACTGATCGTAGGCCGTGGTAAAAATAACTTTGAAGGGGATGCTGCTCAGGTGCTGCAATAAAGCAATGCCATTCAGCCTGGGCATATCTATGTCCAAAAACACCAAGTCGGGTTCATGTAACTGTAGTAAATGAACAGCGTCTTCAGGTTGTTGTGTGGAAAACAACAGGTTTATTTCAGGACAATGCTTTTGCAGCAAATGTGACAAAGCATTGATACCATGAAATTCGTCGTCAATAATAGCTGCGTTAATCATGTAGCAGTTTTAGTGTAGGTGTAAACAGAGTTTTACCATGGTGCCTGCAGCTTGCCCGTTGTTGTACAAATCTTCATACAGCACTTCGTTTGCTGCGTTCAGCATCTTCAATCGATGTACTGTAATCTCGATGCCCAGCGAGGTATGTGATTTCTGTATTTGCTGTGTGGCTGCTCTTCCAATGCCATCATCTGCAATGGTTATTAATACAACATTGGAGTCATACAGCTGAACATTGATGTGTAAATGTCCAGTTTCCTTTTTGTTGCCTAATCCATGCCAAATCGCATTTTCTACAAAGGGCTGCAATACCAGCGGAGGCACTTCTATCATGTCGGGCTGTACAGCTGCGCCAATGCTAATGTGATAATCAAAGTGCGGCACTCTCGTTTTTTCCAAGTCAATATACAGTTGTAATGCAGCCAACTCCCGGTCCAGTTTAACTGTATTGTTTCGGGTTAGTTCTAACGTATTGCGGAGCAGTTTGCTAAACGTAGTCAGGTACTCACTGGCTTCATCAGTTTTTTGATCGAGTATAAAACTGTTGATGCTATTCAAACTATTAAAAATAAAGTGTGGATTCATTTGCGTACGCAATGCCTGCATCTGCGCTTCTTTCAATTGCTTTTCGTGCAAGGCTGCCATACGTTGCTGGCGCATTTGCCTCCGAACCAACCACCACAACAACAAGGCTGCCAATATTACACAGCATGCATAAAACCACCACTCTTGATACCAGAAAGCGGCAATCTCAACAGTACAACTGTATGGGATTGTAACCAGATCGATGGGGCCACGAATATCGAGTGTGTAACGACCGGGGCCCAGGTTGGCAAACAATATTTTTCCCTCACCCACTCTGTGCCAGCCCGTATCAGATTCATGCTGCAAGCGATACCACAATTCACTGCCTGGCGAGCCATCGAAATTGAGGTTGTTGACCAATAACGTAAAGGTAGTTGTGCCAGCCGGCAGCGACAGCATTTGTGCTTCAGGTAAAAAGATTTCACCATTCACCATGGCTGCATCCACATCAATGATGGGGATGGGCCTGGCGGCAATCAGGGCTGAAGGATTGAAATCAACATGCCACTTATTGGCACCTGCATACAGGTTACCCAAACTATCTTTTTCAAAATAGCCATCCAAATAGTCATTGGGCACAGCGCTATTGGCGGTGTTCAGCTGCCACCAATCGCCTGCAGCTAAGCGGCACCATATACCAGTGGCTGTGGTTGCCCATAACTGGCCGTTTTTATCAAACTGCAATTTGAAAATGTTGGTAGCAGGCACATCCGATAAGGCTTTCACTGCATCGGTACCTTCTTGTACAACATAGATGCCATTTTTTGACCCCACGTACACTTCTCCACTTGGCGATTCGGCCATGCCAGCAAAACCATTGGTGGCAGCACCGGTTGCTGTATTTAGCAGTAGCTGAAACCGGTTGCTGTTTCTTTCTTTTCTAAACCAACCCTTACTGGTACTGGCGTAGAGATGGCCCGATGACGACAAGTAACTGGCCACAACATTGGCGTCAGGCAGTCCACTTTCGCCACTGCCATTTGCCCAATAGCTTTGCTGAAACTGTTGAGATGCTGTATTAAATATGAAAATGCCCTTTCTGCCACAAACATTCAATAGTGAATCATTATACCGACTGATATTGCGCAAAATAAAATCATCTGCATGCTTGGCACCCGGTGGAAAATACACCGTTGTTTGTCCATTGCTTTTGCACAGCAAGCCACTATCGGATGACAACCACCAACTATCAGGCTGTTGCCAATACTGGCCGTATACTCCTTGCCACAACAGTTGATGTGAACCATGCAATTGCTGCACCGATTGCTGATGCGCCCATGCGGCATCAAACCAATGCCAGCCCTTGCTGTACCAACCACCTATGCGAAAGCCACTGGGTACAATTGACAGGCTCATAGCCAAGCCATCAAATACAGGTTGGCCACCCCATCGTACTGCACTGCTAAAATTCAACCTGTGCATCTGTTGTCGAAATGGCTCGATAGCGGCAATGCCATCTTCATTGCCTGTCCAAACAATGCCCTGCGCATCGGTATACACCAGCAAACTCTGGTTGGCAAAAGGAAACCCATGTACATCGCCGGGGTGATAGGTCAATATGCGGTAAGCAAGGGTTTGCGGATCTACCATCCACCACTGCCTGTCTGCCGCTGCCAGCAGCCATTGTTTGCCGTGAATGTCTTTCCACAACGTCAGGCTTTTACAAGTGCTTCGTCCGGTAAAACCCGGCAGCGTTTGCAAGTGTCTGGTTTGCGGATTGAAGTACAAAACGCCTTTGCCATAGCTGGCTATAAAAACTTTATCAGGCGTATACACCAATATATCCCGAATGGTAACTGGCTCCGGTTGACTGTCTTGTGCAATGGTCAAGATTTGTTGAAAATGCCATTGGCGATCTACCACCATCAGTGTATTGGCCGACCAATACAGATGGCGGATTTTATCAAAAGGCTTCATGCCATCCATGGCTATGCCCGTTCGTTTTGCCTGCTTTGCATTATTGGTAAAAACAAATACACTGTCTTGCGTAAATGCATGTACGTTCCCTTTTGCATCTTTACTGATAGCCCTGTACACACAACTGCTAACACGGGTGTACCGAAGTGTACGATGATTGACCCAACCCAGCTCATTGGGTAGCAATACCCAGAGCCGTTGCTGATGATCCAGTACGATGTTTTTTATTTCTTGCTCTACCGGACGGCCGCTGCTGTCTGTAAGTAAAATGGGTTCAAAACGACGGCCATTAAAGCGAGCCAAACCAGCAGGTGTAGCAGCCCACAAGTAGCCCCTCTCATCTCTTGCCAAACCCTGTACGGTAGCCGATGGCAACCCGCTGCTTTGGGTATAGCTGGTAAATACCGGCCATGGAAAAGGCTGCGCCGCCACTTGCTGCAACATTGCTGCCAGCAAGAGTAAAAAAAGATATCGTCCCAATGATGCCAAATGAATATCCAAGTGCCTAATATAATCCGAAGCCGCCTGCATCCAACGCTTTACTCATGCATCTGTTGAATTTGTTCTTTGGACAAGCGTAAAAAACGGGCTGCGTTGTTGAACAGGATATCTCTTTTTTGTGATGGCGAAAGAAAAGGCGCATTGTTGATATTATCGATAGCAACGCCAATGCTCTGTGGCCATACCATATTGTCGCTGCCAAACAGGATGCGCTTTTCAAAACCTGCATTCACTAATCTTTCCAAGTAGAAATAAAACTCTTTTTTAGGCATGGCAAAAGCAATAATGCCCAAATCAACATGTAGTTGCGGATGTACGTATAAAGTAGCCAGCATATCATCGAGCATGGGCCAGCCGGCATGCATGGCATACACCCGAAGGTTGGGATGCCGCACCAACGCTTCTTCCAGTTGTGTAGCGCTGTGCAATCTGGCTCTGTAATTATTTGCACCCATGTAAATAACGCCGGGCGGGCCAGGACCCACATGTACGCCCACGGGTATATCCAGTTTTTCTGCCATGGCTAAAAATGGCTCCACCAGACTGTCACTAAAAGAAATGCCTTCGTACTGAAGGCCCAACTCGCCAAACACTTTGAACTCACCGGATTGAAACAACTGTTGCAACGAATCAACCGACAGCCCAACCATTTGCACATCGTAGTAATTCCACATCACGGCATTGATGATGCGCTTTGGCGCTGCAGCTTTCCAACGCCGCACCATGTGTGGCTCGCCGCTGGTTACACCATACACATTGTATTGGTTAAGCACGGCAATGGTTTGCACCATCAATGCAGAATCTGTAAGGGGAGAAGTAAGCGGATGGCTGGTCCAATCGCCATTCTTGAACACTTGCATGATGGTTTGCATGTAGGGCTGCTTCGGATCGTGACAGCCCCAGTGTGCAAAAGGCGCACCGACATTCAAGGGTGCCGGGCCCTGATCATTGGCAGCTAATGCATGTAAATGCATGTCGATGATGGGCAGTTTTTTGGCGGGCTGCGCATTCGTTATTGCTACGCCAATTGCACACAACAGCAATAGTGTTAATCGCATAAAAGGTGATTTATTCATTTACTGTATTGCGGCGCAAATGGCGTACACCCTTACGGCCCGCAATTGAGTGGTGTTGGTATTGGTAGCTATCACTTTCCATCGGCTGTCATTGCCTGGGTCGGGGCCGGAGTAATTGATTTTGATGTCTTGTGCAGCCGTATTGTAATCTCTGTGGCCGCCTCCACCGCCAATGGCTTTCAAACCATTGGGGCAGGCACAAAATATTTCTGCAATATAATTGGTGGGCATGTCCACATCTACAAAAGGCCTTGTTACACCGGCGAATATAGAACCATTGGCATATATGGGCCCGGTCACAGTAAGGCTCTTATCAACATACAGGGTTTTAGTCACACTTGCATAAGTAGTGGATATCGTGAACGCCTTTTCATAATCGTACGTGGCGGGGTTATATATTTCGATATTCATTCGCGGAGTAGTGGGTTGAAACGTATTTTCCATTGTGATTCTGCTGTTGGGTGATTGATTATAATCAAACCGGATGGCAGAAATACTTTGTGCTGAAGGATTAGGGTAAAGGCTTGAAGAAAGGCCCCTGATAAGCAGTCCGTTGTAAGGGTATGGCGCTTCCAGATAAATGCCATTTCCTGAGAACCCATTTTGAAGAATATTCAGTTTTGCCAGCACCGGATTAGCCAGATTGGCTTCTGTACCGCCAATGCCCACTTGTCCAAGTTCGTCTACAAACATTACCGTACGTATGTCATTATTGTATTTACGATTGAGATACAGACGAGCTGAATTTATTACAAAAGCATCATCTCTGCCTCTGAGTGCCATCCATTCAAAACTCACATTGTTGGTAGGCCTGAGGGAAATGCCTACGGCAGCCGTGCTGCTGCTCAAATCAGCCCCTTCTATTTGCAGGGCAATGCTATCTGCACTTACCACATGCAGTTTTTTTTGTGGGCTGCTGGTGCCAATGCCTACGTTTTGTGCCATGCCGGCTGTTGCAGCCATGCAAAAAACAAACAACCATACCTGTTTCATTACTGAGGGATTTACCTCGGAAAATTCATCTGCCATGCGCAAGTTGACCTCAACCAATCAGCGAAAGGGGTGGATGGCTTAGCGAAGTGCGACTGCTGAAGGGCTGCGCTGCCCGGCGGGCTGGGTGCGCAGCACCGAACGAAGTGAGCCCAAAGGGGAGCGAACTGAAGCTGGGATTTGCACTGCTGCTGACAGCCCCCGCCTTGCCTTACCCTTTGCCTCCTAAAGGTGGTACAGAAAAGGCCCGTTCAAGTTGAACGAGCCTCCCTAATTCCTTATTCCAAATTACTAATAACAATTACTGAATCACTCCCAACTCCTTGCCTACTTTGGTAAAGGCGGCAATGGCCCGGTCGAGGTGCTCTTGGGTGTGAGCAGCACACATTTGCACCCGTATGCGGGCCTGGCCCTTGGGCACCACGGGGAAGAAGAAGCCGATGACGTAAATGCCTTCGTCGAGGATGCGGGCTGCAAAGTTTTGTGCCAGCACGGCATCGTACAGCATTACCGGTACAATGGGGTGGTCGCCGGGCTTGATGTCGAAGCCGGCTTCGGTCATTTTGCTGCGGAAGTATTTGGTGTTGTACTCGAGTTTGTCGCGGAGCTCGGTGGTTTCGGTGAGCATGTCGAGCACGGCAATGCTGGCACCCACAATGCTCGGGGCTACGGTATTGCTGAACAGGTAGGGCCGGCTGCGCTGGCGCAGCATTTCAATGATTTCTTTGCGGCCGCTGGTGAAGCCGCCGCTGGCGCCGCCGAGGGCTTTGCCGAGTGTGCCGGTAATGATATCGATGCGCCCCATCACCCCACGGTATTCGTGGGTGCCACGGCCGGTTTTGCCGAGGAAGCCGCTGCTGTGGCATTCATCAATCATTACAATGGCATCGTACTGATCGGCGAGGTCGCAAATTTTATCGAGCTGCGCAATGGTGCCATCCATGCTGAAGCTACCGTCGGTAACAATGATGCGGCTGCGCAGATGTTGGCTTTCTTTGAGCTTGGCTTCGAGGTCGGCCATATTGTTGTGCTCGTAGCGGTAGCGCTGCGCCTTGCACAATCGAACGCCATCGATAATGCTGGCATGGTTCAGCGCATCGCTGATGATGGCATCCTGCTCATTGAACAGGGGCTCGAAGACGCCACCATTGGCATCGAAAGCTGCGGCGTATAAAATAGTGTCTTCCGTACCGAGGAATTGAGCAAGCTTCTGCTCCAGCTCTTTGTGAATGTCCTGCGTACCGCAAATGAAACGCACGGAGCTCATGCCATAACCATGGGTATCAATGGCTTTGTGAGCCGCTTCGATGACTTTGGGATGGCTGCTGAGACCAAGGTAGTTGTTGGCACAAAAGTTGAGCACTTGCTTGCCGTTCACGGTTATCTCAGGACCTTGCTCACTGGTAATAATGCGTTCTCTTTTGAAAAGGCCGGCTGATTCTATTTCGGCCAATTCGGCTTTTATACGGGCAACAAATTTTTCGTTCATGTTTCAGGCAATTTTTAAGCGAAGCGAAGGTAATGCGGAGCGACATAGTTTGCCACGGCCTGCTTTTGTAAAGTGAAAACCGCCTTTTAATCAATGAAAGACACCGTTTGTTCAATGGTGCATGCAACAGCGGTTTGATACCGATAGCTTCGCAGCGTCAACCATTCACGCCCACCTACCGCACCCCCTGAACCCTTAAACTTGTTGGTACCGTGTGTTGCGTGAATGGCCTTTGGCAGGTTAAGTTTCGTTAAAAATAGCTGCGGGAAATAAATTTAGGCAAACCTGTAACGTTTGCGATTTATCTTCGTCTCATACTGCAAACACACCACCCCCTGCTATGAAAACTGTAACTGCCAAATCGGGAATACTGCTCACCATCATGTTGGTGGTAGCCCTGATTACCTACGGAATGCTCAGCAACCGTAGCGGCGCCCAATCTGAAGATTGTTCAACAAACGATCAACAAACATCTGGCCAGGTGCAAGGCAAAGTGAACTTGAAGAGCATGAAGCGCCACCTGCTGGATTTTTATAAATAGGCAGTAAGGACAAGATGCACCGTTGAAGTATCCGGGCATCTTGGTACCTGAAGCCGACACTGGATGACCAAAGCCGAAAGCTTTGGTTTTTTGTTGTCTTTTATTTCCCCCCGGGGTTGAAATCCTTTTCCACGGATTGAAATCCGGGGCTATGCCCTGCCGCAGATGCCGACAAAATCGCAATACTGGCAATGGCTGGCATCGGGTGTTTGATCAAAGGCTACGGCAGGGTCGAACAGTTCTTCCAACACGGTACGTACCTGCGTTTCAAAAGCATCGAGTACCGTGTGAATGTTTTGATACGACACCACTTCATCTGCCGCTTTGTGTATCAGCTGCACCTGATTGCTGTTATGCTGTAAATGCCGCACTGCAATGAGTGCAGGTTCAAAATTGCGTTGGGCAGGAAACTTCTGCCGAAACATCCAACTGTAGAGCAGCGTCTGCGCAGCAGCTTTGTTTTGTTTGTTGCCATCACGTTCAAAAAGGGCTTCCAGCGAATGAAACGATGGGTTATCGCTACCTGTTTTGTAATCTACCATCCGCACTACGCCATCTTTTTCATCCACACGGTCAACGTAACCACTCAGCACTACTCTTTTCATGCTGCCTTTAATGGGTACAGTAAAAGATTCAGCGAGTTTTACTTCTAAACTTTTCAAAGTAAATGGAGCATAATCCTCATCCACCCGCAACAACAAATCGACATACTGCAACACAATGGCCCGCACAATATGCAGCTCTCCCGTAATCTCAAACGTGCCTTTGATTTCTTTGCGCCGCCATGCCAACCGAAACGCTTCGTTTACCAATCGTTCCTTGTGCTCTTGCATCCAGTGCACCGCTTCTTTGCTAATGGCGTTGTTGAATGTTGAGCCGCATTCGGTGTAGAGCAGCTCCATGAGTTTGTGCACCACGCTACCCACTGCAGATGCTTCTACGGCTTCTTCCAATTCTTCCGGCGCTTCAATACGGGCCAGGTGTTTAAAGAAAAATTGCAGCCGGCAATTGAGGTACGTATTAATAGCCGATGGCGAGATGGTTTTAGGCGACTCTTGCATGTGGTATATAGAGAGTAGCCGCATCACAGCATCATCTTTTGCTACCGTTATTTCGGGCCACGCATCTGGCGCCACCTGATAACTTACTTTGGAGTGATGCACCGGAATTTTCGATTCAAATTCCAACTGCTGCACAAAGCGGCTCACTTCTCCCGTGCTGTTGTCCGTTACTAATGCATTGTACACCAGCTGCAGCTGTTGAGTACGATGCAGCAACCGATAAAACACATACGCAAAAATGGAATCCTGATGCTCGGGCACCGGCAGGCCAAAAGCACGTCGCACATTGTCGGGCAAAAAAGAATCGGGTGGTTTAATGCGGGGCAGGCTTCCTTCATTGGCACCGAGCACAATGAGTTCGTCAAAATCGAGGCCACGGCTTTCCAGCAAACCCATGAGCTGTACCCCTTGCAGCGGTTCGCCTTCAAAAGGTACGCTCAGGCTACCAAGTTGTTTCATGAGCAAGCTGCCCATGAAATACAAATCGGGTTGGGGCCGCAAGGCTGCAAACAATGGCTCCAACTGTTGCAGGGTTTTCCAAACAGTGGTACACAATCCTTTCGTCATGTGATCGGTCTTCGCTACTGGCAACTGTATCAACAACTCCATCATCTCCCGCAGTCGCTGAAAGGCTTCCATATCGGCCATCATACGGCCAAACAATAAAGCACTCGCTTTAGATAATGATGCTAATGCAGCAACAGGTACCCGAATCAGGTTTTCCCTCAATATTTTTTCCTGCAGTTTGGCAAGGTCTTCTCTGCCAGCATCGCAGAGCGGATGCTCGAGCCAGCGGCGAGCAATGGTATGATGAACGCTTTTGTATTGATGCTGCAGCATTTCCTGCTGCACATCAAAAAATAATTTCAGCACACTGTAGACATGGCTTTGCTGTAGCGGATAGCCCATGGTAATATTGACCTGCTGCATACTCGCCGGCAACGATTGCAACACTGGTATGAGCAAACTTTCATCGGCCAGTAAAATACCAATGCGTTTGTTGTCATGTTGTTGTTGCGAAATGTGTTGCCACCAATGCTCAATTTGTTTGGCCTGTGCCATTTGCCCTTCGGTGGCCGTCACCAGTATGGGCAGGCTTCGCTCTGCAATACTGCTGAGCAAGTGCAGCTCATTGCGCAAGCCCACTACTTCAAAATTGCGGCGCAAAAAATCGCCGGCTTCCTGATGTGCTTGCTGCACATACCAGGTATCGGCATCAAACCAGCAGCTGGCATAGCCTGCGTCGTTCCATGCTTTGATGAAAGTTTCCTCGGCTTTGTTGAACGCATTGAACCCCACAAATGCCACATGCGCCCAATGTGTTGACAATTGTTGCAACGTGTCGGCATCTGTAGCCATCTGACGGTACAACCTACCCATGGTAGTGTAGTGACTATCGGAAAGCAATTGCTGAAATACAATATAAATAGCAGGCAGCCGCTCCCACAAGCGGAGAAATTTTTCCTGAATATTTCCTTTGTCAATGGTGCCCTTCCAAAAAGATTTCAAAAAGGCCCGCTGCTCTTCTGTGAGTTGATCGAATCGTTTGTCAATGCTTTCGATATCATATAAAATCTGGCAGATGTCTTCCACGTTCACCAGATAGCTGTCTATCTCCCGAAAATCTTTGAGGATGGTTTCGCCAATGGAAAAGAAGACATCAAAAGGCGGAATATCTGTATCGCCTTTTTCTTTGGCTATTTGTAGATAGGCTTCGTACAAAGCAAAACCCTGTGTTAGGTTGTCGGCTACTTGCATGCTGCCCGACTTTGCTACCAACTCTTCGATGGTAAGCAGCTCAGGCAAAAAGCAAGGCGGCGCTGCCAGTTGCTGTAAATAGCTGGAGAAAAATACTGCCTGCCGACGGTTGGGAAATACCACTGCCAGCTCATGCAATTGGCCTTTGAAACGCTCCAGCAATTGCGTGGCTACTATCTGTAAAAAAGGTTGCATACTCATGTTACGCTCTTGCATTTACGTTCACCGATTTCTTTTCCAAACCATAAATCACAAAACCACTCACCTGCTTAAAACCCATGGCCGATAATTGCTCCATGTATGCCTGTACTTGCTGCTGATGCTTTTCTTTTTGATCATCGGCTGCAGTAAATTTAAAATCATACACCAGGCAGCTATCCTGATTGTACAACACCAAATCTGGGCGGCGCAGTTGTCGGTCGGCAGTCAGCATATTGCGTTCGGCCAATCGCTTGTACTGTCCGCTGTGCCAAGGTTGCAACGCATCCATGTTGAGCAGATCGGTCAAAGTTTGTTCGAGTTTTACTTGCTGATAATCATCTACCCAACCTTCGCGGCGCAAACGTTGTAATGCATCGGGCAGCTCTTGGGGATGAGATAATTTACTCAGCAACTCATGCAGTAATACGCCTTGCTTTCGGGGCAGGCTTTGCTCATCGCCATCTTTCACATCAATTCCTGCACTACGAACGGATAATACATTTCGCCAGTTGGTAAACAAGAGTGGGTCTTGTTGTGTCGGCGTTGCCGGCTCCTTCTTTTCTTTTACTGCAACTATTTTACCCACCGTCCATTGCTGTACATCCTTGCTCCATCCATTACGAATGTCCAGATAATGAACAGTGGGTAATGGTGTTTGGCTTTCTGCCACAGCATGCATCAATTCGCCTACATGTTTGTAAGGAAAACTTTCTTTCGATTTGGTCGCTTTTTCTTTCGCTGGCGCCCATCCGTATAAGCGTTGTTTAGCACGTGTAAATGCCACGTACAACACATTGAGATTATCCATGGCCGTCAGTACCAATTCTTCGTAATAGGCTTCAGCAAAGGCACTCAGTGCCAGTTCCTTTTTGTATTGCACCGGCACCATGCTGATGCTGTTGAAATCCGTTTGGCTATTGTCCGTCCACAAGGTTGGGGCCATGGGGCCACCCTTTGGTAAAATATCCCAATCCAAAAAAGGCATGAGCACAATATTGTAGGCCAGCCCTTTCGATTTGTGAATCGTTACTACTTCTACCGCATTTTCAGTAGCTGTGGCTGGCAAGGAAGACTTGTGTCCGTCTTCATCCCAATACAGTAAAAATTCTTGCAGGCCGGCATCGCCATAGCGAAGCCATTCCTGCACTTTATCAGTAAATGCCAGTAGATAAGCAGCATGCTTAGGCACTGTTGACAATTCAAATAAAATGATGAGTTGATTGATGAGTTCGAGCAAAGGCAACTGCTTCAATGCAGATGCGTTATGTTGTAACTCATATGGCAATACAGCATTATCGCCATTGCTGGCAAATACTTCCAGCCGGTTGGTGGCTGCACCATTTTGCAAATAGATTAGCTGTCGTAGCTGAGCCAATGCAATGGTATGCTTCGGATTATTCAACCAGCGCAAGGTACAGAGCAGCATTTGTATGGCCTGATTGTTTTTCAGCATCAGGGCATCACCTGAAATGACACCAAATGGAATAGCATTCGCATCCTGCATGGCCACCAGAAATTCCACAATCGTTCTTGCTTCGCTATTGGTTCTGGTAAGGATGCTCAAATCTGAAGGCCGGTATCCTTCTTTCAGCAGTTCTTGTATTTGATTGTACAACAGTGGCAATACTTCATCGGTGTAGTTCATGTCTTCTTGCAGCACTACATACTGCATGGATACATAACCATTGTCGGCGGCCGATGCTGGTATTTGCTGAAAGCTGTCAGCATAGGCATCATTAAAAATGCTATCGTAGCCTTTGGCAGAAAGTAATTGCCGGGTAGCAGCAGGTGCAGCTGTTATTTCTGCTGACAAACTTGCTTGCAGCAACTGCGGCGCCACATGAAACAACAAGTTGTTGAAATGGATAATTTGAGAGGTGCTCCGATAGTTATCCTGCAAGGTTTTTACCTGTGGCCTGAAGGCTTGCAGCTGTTGCTGCACGGTGCTGAGCAGCAACCGCCAGTCACCATTGCGCCAGCGGTAAATGGCTTGTTTTACATCCCCCACTATCAGGTTGTAATTGCCCTGCGCCAAAGTTTCGGTAAGCAAGGGCAAAAAATTATCCCACTGAAAACTACTGGTATCCTGAAACTCATCGATGAGGTAATGCTGATAACGATGGCCCGTTTTTTCATAAATAAAAGATGCGTTTGTATCTTTTGTGAGCTCCCGCAGCAGGTGGTGTGTATCGCTGATGAGCAATGCATTATTGTCTTTGCGATAGGCCGCCAATTCTTCTGCAAACACCCGCATCAACCGCAGCATGCCCAGATTTTGCCGAATGGCTTTTGCGGTACTGTAAGGCACAATATCATCGTCATACCAAGTCATGAGTTGATACAGTCGACGTTCGATAACCGGCTGTAATTCAGCTATACGTTGGCGGGTAGATGCGTCGGCTTTTTTGGGGGCCATCTTATCAGGGGCATCGGCAATTTCCTGCACCCTCGAATTCGGAGCTGTTACTTGTCCTTCTGCTGCCTTAAAAAAATAATTGATGAAGCCAGCTTTACCATAATGAAAATCTTCCCTGTCTAATCCGGCTTGAGCAACTGCATCAACAATAGCTTTGCCTGCATCTGCCCACTTCTTTTCAATGCCATGAATAGTGGTCTGCACTTGTTTGTTCAGCCCTGCAAATGCAGCTTGCACTGCTGCATCATCAAACTGTTCCATGGCTTCTTCAAAGCTTTTGAATTTTTCTTTGAAGAGTTCATTAGCCAATCGCAGCATGTCTTGCCGAAAATCCCAACGCCGTCCATCTTCCAATCTTTCTTTGGCAAAATCAATTACCCAGTTTTGCAGGTCTTTGTCATCATCCAATCGCAGGTACAAACGCTCTGCCAGATCTTCTTTTACTAAATCTTGACTCAGTTGCAATTTGAACCCACCATCAATACCCAACTCCCATGCAAAGGAGCGGATGATGCGTTGCACAAATGCGTCAATCGTGGTGATGGAAAAACGAGAGTAATCGTGTAAAATGAGCTGGTACACTTTGGTAGCCTGAGCAGCTATTGCAGCTGCATTCATTTCGGGCAGTTGTGTCAGCAATGCTTGCTCATAGGACTTGGCCTTGTCATGGCCAGTTGCCAGCCAACGGAGCACATGCAGAATGCGTTCCTTCATTTCTGCGGTAGCCTTGTTGGTGAAGGTTACAGCCAGTATCCGCTTGTAAAGATGCGGCTGCTGCAGTACCAACTGCAAATAGTGCAGGGTAAGCGAAAAAGTTTTGCCGCTACCAGCGCTGGCTTTATAAATATCGAAAGAGGAACGGTTGGTTGCTGACATGAAAAGGCCGTTTGAACAGAAAGCAATTTCCGTTCAAACGGCATTCAGAATATCAGTAGTGGATAAGTCTACCCGTTACTTTTTCTTAGCAACCTTCTTAGCAGCCTTTTTTGGGGCAGCTTTTGCAGCGGCTTTTTTGGGGGCAACTGCAGCTTTCTTGGGTGCAGGAGCAGCTTTTTTAGCGGCTTTAGGGGCAGCTTTCTTGGCAGCTTTGGGAGCAGCTTTTTTAGGCGCAGCAGCTACGGCTTTTACCAAAGCAGTTGGCATTGGCCCTTCTTTAGATTTGTCTGCCTTTACCCAGCCCCAGTTTTCGCCGCTCTTTATGCGGTACAACTGCATGGGGGTTATTTCAAACTGATCTGCCAGTTGCTTCATTTTTACTTTCTTCTTAGGGTCTTCCAACTGCTTTTTAATAGCCCGTACTTTGGCCTCAGTTAGTTTTTTACCCTTACCAGTAATGCGTGACCATTGAGACAAACGAATGGCATTGGCTTTAGAAGCATCACTTTGTGCAGAGTGTGCACGTTGTTCTTCATAAGTAACCCATTTCAGGTTCTTTACGTTGTTGTTTGTTTTTGAATGGTCGATATGCACTACATAATCGTAGTTCTTACCTGGCTTTTTGAGGAAATACTCAGCCACCAAACGATGAATGAGGTAGTGGGTAGACTCGCCATTTACCCGGAAGCGCCAAATGCGATAGCCCTGTGGGTGAATGTTGAGCGACAGCTCACTGCCGTCTTCAATTTTTTTGGAATAGCTAATCAACCGACCAGTGTTGGTGATGGCATATTTCTTTTTCAAACCGGTAATTTTTACGGGTTTGTACTCTTCGCCTGCGGCGAATTTGATTTGTTGACTCATAGTTATGTCTTTACCACTGAAATGACGTGTTGCTTCATCGATGGTTGCGTAGCGCAAATTCGATACTTTGTTGTTGTGCAAGTCTTTATCCAGGTGCAGCACATAGTAATGGTCTTTGGTTGGCGGTGTTAAAAAACACTCGGCTACCAATTTATGCACCGGAAAGCCACGCTTCCCATCTTTAAATAAAATGTTTACTTTCTGTAATCGGAAACTGGGTGCATACAACGACAAAAACTTGCCGTCTTCTTCCAATCCTTTTACATAGCTGGCCACTCGACCAAAACTCGAAACAGCATATTTTCTTCTGCCGAGTCGCTCCTTGAGCTTGAGGTCTACCCATTCTTCGCCGGGTAACGATTTAAACTTTTTCAATTGATGGAGGATGTTAAGAGTTTACAATATTGTTCTGCCACTTTTATTTAGTTCGAACAATTCATCACGCATCCCAAATATAGCGTTATTTTCTAATTATCTAACCATTTATGCAATTAGTATGCCTGCTATCATTAAAATATCGCATTGAGCATTTATGCAACCAATAAAATTACTGCTGTCAGCGTTCTTTGATATGCCAACCGAGAACCAATGACGCCTGATTTCATCAACTATCAAGCTATTGGACAACATGACTATGCAACAACACGACGCATCAACGGAAGGCAACAATCCTCCCTCCATTTCAACCATTGATAAAACACTGTGGTGGCTGGCTGCTGTTGAACCAACGCTCTTGCAGCAATACACGGTCGATAGAAACCGGTTTCGTATTATTGGCCTAACGGTAGGCTGTACGGGTGTATTTGCCGTTATGGCCTGGACATATTTTTTCAGCACCACCACTGCTCCAGCCTGGTCGTTTCTGCCGCTCGGCATTTTTATGGGCTTTGTTATTGTAAACATCGACCGGGCACTCATCAAAACCATGAACCCGTTTAAGAAACAATGGCTGCCCCTGTTGTTGCGTTTGTTACTGGCGTTAGTCATTGGTTTGTTTATGGCCCAACCAGCCGTTTTGTATTTATTCGATCAGGAAGTAAAAACACAAGCATCGATTGACAACGGAGTGCGGGTACAACAAAAGCGGCAACAACTGGATAGTATTTATGCTGGGCAAAAAACAGCCATTACTCAACAACTGGTACAATTCGAAACACAAGCCCAAGCCCGTTACACTGAGCTGCTGCAGGCTCAGCAAGCCTATCTGGCCGAAGCCGATGGTACGGGAGGCTCCGGCACCAAAGGCATCAGTGTTATTGCCAAAGCCAAGCAACAAGCGTATGCTGAAAGAACCTCGGCATACAACCAGTGGCAGGCCCAACACCAACCTACCATGGATAGCCTTCGCCGTGAGCTGGCCAAAATTGAAACAACCATTCGCAAAGACGAGGCGGCATTTGCTCAATTGCTCAACCACGGTTTTCTCACCCGTATCGAGGCTATGCAACACCTGGTGGCCCAAAACGATGCCGTAGCGTTTCGTTATTATCTTATAATGGCCCTGCTCATGCTCATAGAACTGATGCCGGTGATTGTGAAAAGCCTGATGCCTGCCGGCCCTTATGCAGTGGCTGCGATGGAAACCGAGCAGTTTGATATCGACCAGATTCGCAAGGATTTGACGGCCAAAAAAGCCGCCGCCGACCATGATCTGCAACTACGGCAAGCCACCGAAGCCGCCAGCATCTCACAAATGCATGAGCGGTTTGCATCCTTGGCCAAAGCCGAAATAGAACAGGAATCAGTACACTGGCAGGCCAATGCGGGGCGTACATCCCGCCAGTTTTGGCAGTCCCTTTTTAAACGCCTGCTGCGTTGATTTGCAATTATTTACAACCAAAAAGCCCCCGCATTCGGGGCTTTCACCATTTCAGCTATGGCATTAGCAAAACCTTGCGGTAAGCTCGGCCCGTTTTCCGTATTTTCGCCCGCTAACAGACGCATTCTATTCAACAACAACGATTGGCATGCCGGCAACCCGCTGCGCCTGTCGTCGGATTAAAACATCTAACACAATGGATCCTATAGCAATTATAATTGGTGTCATCTGTCTCATTGTAGGCTTGGTGGCGGGCAAATTCCTCTTTGCAGGAAACACCAAAAAGAAACTGGAAGAAGCAGAAATTGAGGCGAAAAAAATGCTGGTCGATGCACAAACCTCTGCCGAAGCCCTGAAAAAAGAAAAACTGCTGGAAGCCAAAGAAAAGTTTGTTCAACTCAAAGCCGAGCACGACAAAGAAATTCTGGAACGCAACAAAAAAGTAGCCGAAGCAGAAAGCCGCATCCGTAGCCAGGAGCAAAGCCTGAATTCAAAAAGCGGCAACCTCGACAAGCAGATGAAGGAAAATGAGGCCATCAAAGAAAACCTCACCCGTCAGCTGGAAGTAGTAAGCCAGAAAAAAGCAGAGCTGGACCGCAATCAGGAGGAACATGTGCGTCGCCTCGAAAAGATTGCCACCCTTACTGCAGATGAAGCCCGTGCCCAACTCATCGAAAGCCTGAAGCAGGAAGCACAAACCCGTGCCCTTGTTATTCAGCAAGAAATAATTGATGATGCCAAACAAAAGGCTACCAAAGAAGCCCGTAAAATCATCATCCAAACCATACAGCGTACGGCTGCCGAGCAAGCCATTGAAAACGCCGTAACGGTTTTCAACCTTGAAACAGACGAAATCAAAGGTCAAATCATTGGCCGCGAAGGCCGAAACATCCGGGCGATCGAAGCTGCCACAGGTGTCGATCTGATTGTAGACGATACCCCCGAAGCCATCATTCTCAGCAGTTTCGATCCGCTGCGCCGCGAAATTGCCCGCCTCAGCTTGCAGCGTCTTGTTACAGATGGCCGTATTCACCCTGCCCGTATTGAAGAAGTGGTAGAAAAAACCCGCAAGCAAATTGAAGAGCAGGTAATGGAAATTGGTGAACGTACCGTAATTGAATTGGGCATACACGGCCTGCACAAAGAGCTGGTACGCATGGTAGGCCGGATGCGTTTCCGTTCTTCTTACGGTCAAAACCTGCTGATGCACAGCCGCGAAACCGCCAACCTTTGCGGTATTATGGCTGCCGAATTGGGCCTCAACCCCAAGCTGGCCAAACGTGCCGGTTTGCTGCACGATATTGGTAAAGTGCCCGATGAAGAAACTGAACTGAGCCACGCCCTGCTGGGTGCCAAGCTGGCCGAAAAATATGGTGAACACCCCAGCGTGGTGAACGCCATTGGCGCCCACCACGATGAAATGGAAATGGCCTACGTGATTTCCCCCATCATTCAGGCTTGCGATGCCATCAGTGGTGCACGCCCCGGTGCCCGCCGCGAAATCATGCAGCAATATTTGCAGCGCATCAAAGACCTCGAAAACCTGGCCCTTGGCTATGGCGGTGTAGAAAAAGCCTACGCCATTCAGGCCGGTCGTGAGCTGCGGGTAATAGTAGAAGCCGAAAAAGTAACCGACGCCGAAAGCGACAAACTCAGCTTTGAAATTGCACAGAAAATTCAAACAGAAATGACCTATCCCGGTCAAATCAAAGTAACTGTGATTCGTGAAAAACGTGCGGTGAACGTAGCCCGATAATCAACGCTATTTCATAAAAAAAGCCCGGCCAAATGGTCGGGCTTTTTTATAGCACCACATCAGGATTGTTGCTTGTGCTTGCGTTTTCTTTTGTTTAAATATTGCTCAATCGCCTCGGCACTGGTGTACCAAACCCTGCCCTCTTTGTAAGCTGCAATTTTGCCCTGCCGGGCCAGCAGGCTGATGTACTCCTGCCCGTACGGCAGCCCTTCATCTTCCAGCACATTGTTGATGGGCTTATACGCCTCAGCAGTATCAGTAATGTTGCTCAGGTATATATCCAACGACCGCTCCAACGCCTGACTCATCAGCAGGCACAGCTTTTCATAACGGCCATCGTTGGCCTGGTTGAGGGCATCATAATATTTACGCCGGTCGTTGCGCAAAATAATGGCCGGCGGATAGCCTTCCCGCATCAGCAGCAGGTTAAACAGCAACCGTACCGTTCGGCCATTCCCATCAAAAAACGGATGGATATGCACAAAGCGGTGATGAAAAGCCGTAGCCAGTTGCAGCGGGTGCATGCCCAGCGGGTTTTCTTGCACCCAATCCATCAGCTCCGCCATCAAATCGGGTACTTTCACTGCATTCGGTGGAATGAAATTGGCACCGGTAATTCTTACCCCTGCATTGCGGTAGCGACCGGCAAAATCTTTTTCAATTTTATCGAGCACCAGCGCATGCACATCCAGCACCATGCTTTCTTGAATGACCGCTCCCGGCTGTGCCAATACCTCAATCAGCTCAATAGCTTCCTGATGGTTCACCGCTTCAAAATGCTCCCGCAGACTTTTGCCCTTAATGGTAATGCCATCTTGCAGCACGGCACGGGTTTCGGCCAGGCTGAGGGTGTTGCCTTCAATGCTGTTGCTATTGTAGGTCCACTCTATGGAAAGTGCCTCCTGAATCCGCAGCATGGCGGCATGAGGAATGGGCCGGACAGCCACAATGCCGGCCTTCTTTTCATCGAGCCTTTGCAGCGGCATGTCTGCTCTCAAAATATCGGTTACCTGTTCTTTCCACATGCCACAAAGATATAAATATCGGTTGGTCTTCAAAATCATTTACCCGATATTTTCATTTTCCAACAAATCTTTGCCTTGCACCGTTCTTAGGCAGACATTTGCAACGATATGATGAAACGTGTATTTCCGGCCATGGCAATAGTGGCCAGTTTGTGGATGACTGCTTGCAGTACCAATAATATTACGCAGGAGAATGAGCTGAAAAAGTATTTCGACTCGGCCAAGGTGGAGGGCTGCTTCGGCATGTTCGACAACGGGCAGGGCCAGTTTACCATTTACAACATGCCTCGCTACCGCGATAGTGCTTACACACCGGCTTCTACGTTTAAAATTTTCAACTCGCTGGTAGCCTTGGGTACCGGCCGTATTTTCAGCGATACCGTGGTAGTACCCTGGGATGGCGTGGTACGCACCAGCCCAAGCGGCGATACCATGACCGACTGGAACAAAGACATGAACATGCGGGAAGCTTTTGCCGTGAGCAATGTGGGTTTTTATCAGGAAATGGCCCGCCGCATTGGCCGCGACACCATGCAAAAGATGCTGGACAGCGTGGGCTATGGCAATAAAAAAATTGGCGCCACCATCGATCGTTTCTGGCTCGACAATTCATTGAAAATAACACCCGATGAAGAGCTGGGTCTGGTAAAGCGCCTGTACTTTAAGCAGCTGCCTTTTCAAAACCGGGAGCAGGAAATTGTAAAAGACCTCATGATTCGGGAAAAGACCGACAAATACACGCTGGCCTACAAAACCGGCTGGGGCACTACCGAAAAAGGCAACCAACTCGGATGGCTGGTTGGATGGATTGAAGAAAACAAGCACCCCTACTTTTTTGTGCTCAATGTAGAAAGCCCCGATCCGAAGGTGGATTTCAAAACCATTCGCCTCAATATTGTGAAAAGCATTTTGAAAGAGAAAGGATTTTTTGAAGGCAGGAAATAATCTACCCGCAGCTGCGTTTTGCAGCTATCTTTTCCAACAGCACCCACATGATATTACACCAAGCCGCATACAGCCTTGCCCATCCGCAAAACGGATGGTGGTTGCTGGCATTGGTACCCATGGCGCTGGGTTGGTGGGCCTATGCCCGTTGGAAAAAAAAGACACTCACCAAACTAGCCGATCAACCGCTGCTGGCGGCCATTACCGCAACTTATTCGCCGCGTAAATGGCGGCTGCAGCAATTGCTGATGCTGGTAGCTGTAACCCTGCTGGCACTGGGTATGCTGAGCCTGCAACAACCCCTTGAAAAGGGCGGCGCACAGGTAGAAGGCATGGAAGTGGTGCTGGCTATTGATGTAAGCAACAGCATGCTATCTGCCGATGCCAGCCCCAGCCGGCTGGAGCAGGCACGCCTCATTGCTACCAAGCTTACCGATACCCTGCAAGGCAGCAAAGTGGCAGTAGTAGCTTTTGCCGGCGAAGCCTGGTTGCAACTGCCCCTCACCACCGATTTACAAGCCGCCCGATTGCTCATCAGCGGGCTCGATGGCAAGGCCGTACCGCTCGAAGGCACCGATCTGCAACTGGCCCTGCAAACCGCCGCCGAAAGCCTGCCCATAGCCGACCCGGCACACAAAGCGGTGGTGCTGCTCACAGATGGCGAAGAGCTGGAAGGCGATGCCATGGCTGCCGCCGAAGCCCTGCAAAAAGCAGGCGTGATGCTCATAACTGTGGGCATTGGAACGCCCAATGGCATTGTGCTGAAAGATGGCACGGGCCTGCCCGTACGGGATGAGAATGGCGAACCCGTGGTAAGCAAACTGAACGAAAAAATACTGCAGCAACTGGCTGCACAAACTGGTGGCCGTTACCTGCCACCAGCCACTACACAAGAACATGCCAATGCGGTGCTGGCCATATTGCGGGAGCTGCCCAAATCGCCCATGCTCAACAGCTACCTGGTGAATTATTACAGCTACAGCCACTGGCTGATAGCGTTGGCCTTGTTGCTGATTATTGTAGCCACTGCCCTCACCGAAAAAAGAAGCAAGAAAAAAATAGCCGCCGTAGCTGCTTGTTTTTTGGTGTTGATACTACCCATTGCCACTTCAGCACAAACCAATACCAACAGCCAACTCCAACAGGCCGATGCGCTATACCAGCAGGGCAAGCTGGATGAAGCCGCTGCGCTGTATGCCGAAGTGCTGAAAGCCAACCCCAATGCCTGGATGGCAGGCATGCATTTGGGCAATATTGCCTACAAAAAAGGCGATTACGAAAAAGCAGCCAGCCAATATCAAGCCATGCTGCAAAAGGCCGGCAGCGATGCCCGTGCCAAAGCCATGCTGCACAACAACGCCGGATTGGCGCAAGCACATCACAAGCAACTGAAAGAAGCCGTGGGCTCATTTAAGCAGGCGCTGAAATACCAACCCGATGATGCAGAAATAAGCCGCAACCTGAACATAGCGCTGGATGAACTGAAAAAACAACAGCAGCAACAGCAACCGCAGCCAAACCCCGACAACAAGAAGCAACAGCAAAAAGCCGATGATCAGTTGAAGGCGCTACAGCAAGAAGAAAAACGCATTCGCCAGCAAATGCAGCAGCAAAAGAAATCGGCGAAGTTGCCTGGGAGGAAGAGTTGGTAAGAACAAATATTTTTAAATTATGCAGCTTTCTGCTTATAGAGATGTTCTTGAAACTCAATGAACAAACGGCTGATATTTGCCACGTCTCCCAAAATTTCTTTAGCGTCTTCTAATGATTGATACTTGTTAGTAAGTAAGATGGGTAGTTTTTCCTGATCGAGTTCATCCACTCCTGTCTCAATGTACTTACTCAAAACGAAAGTGATAAACTCTTTCTGCTTGTCGTTGAGCAAAGCAAATATTGTTGCTTCTGCTGCTTTTGCTCTATCCTCTCTTGTCATTGCGATGTAATCGCCATTGAATACGTATTCCAAAACATCATACAGGTCACTATTTTCCATATCTACCAACTTTTGCAAGGTCAGTAAATCGTCTTTCGGGAAACCCGCAGATTCTAAATTCTCCAACAAAACTTTTCGGGTAATGGGATTACTCCAAAGTTTCCGCAATTCTTCTTCGTCTTTGAATAACTTGGGTAATTCACCAAATAGATTGCTTAGAAATTCTTCAGCTGATATTGGACGTCCATCTGCACTCCAGAATGATGTTTGCGAAGTGAATTGAATTTGACGGTCTTTCCCTTTTGCCAGTTTTACTTTTATTTTTTGTTTGAAAGGTTTGGGTTCCCCTGGCTCGTTTGGCTCTTGAGGTTCAGTGGGAAGTTTGGGTATGGGAGGGACCCCGCTTGTAATTACTGGTTCTAATGGCTCACCGTCCCATTCCGGATCTGAAAAGTGTTTGTAGGCATCCACAAAATCGTAAATAGTAAAAAACTCTTTACCGTCAAACAATCGTGTGCCACGGCCTACAATTTGTTTAAACTCAATCATTGAATTTACTGGGCGAAGCAAAACGATATTGCGAATGTTACGTGCATCAACTCCTGTGGAGAGTTTTTGCGAAGTAGTTAAAATGGTTGGAATTGTTTTTTCGTTGTCTTGAAATTCTCGTAACAGTCTTTCGCCTTCTTCACCGTCATTGGCGGTAACACGAACACAATAAAAAGGGTCTTTGTTTTTGGCGTTTTGGTTTACCAAATCTCTTATCAATGCTGCGTGCCCTTGGTTGGCACAAAAGATTATTGCTTTCTCGTTTTGGTTAGCTTCATCTAAAAATATATTTACCCGCTTGGCTTCCCGTTCTACAATTTCAATAGTGCGGTTAAAGTCTTTTTCTTCATACAATTTACCTTCTTCAATTTCTCCTTCAACAATCGTGTCGTCTGAAGTGTAGCGGTAATCATCCAACGTAGTTTTGATGCGTTTTACTTTGAATGGCGTTAAAAAGCCGTCATTGATGCCTTCTTTCAGCGAATAGATGTAAACAGGTTCACCAAAGTATTTGTATGTGTCCACATTGTCTTTTCGTTTGGGCGTGGCGGTTAAACCCAATTGCACTGCCGGACTGAAATATTCCAAAATTCTTCGCCAATTGCTTTCGTCATTGGCTCCACCTCGGTGGCACTCGTCAATGATGATAAAATCAAAATAGTCAGCTGGATATTCGCCAAAGTAGGGTGCAGGTTTTCCTGCTGCATCAGTGCCACTCATAAAGGTTTGAAAAATGGTAAAGAAAATGGTGCCGTTGGTGGGCACTTTTCCGCTTTTCTTTATTTCATTGGGCTTTATCCGCACCAAAGCATCTTCGGGAAATGCCGAAAACGAATTGTAGGCTTGGTCTGCTAAAATGTTTCTGTCGGCTAAAAATAAAATTCTCGGTCTGCGGTTGCCGTCTCGTTGTAAGTTCCAACGGGTTTGGTATAGTTTCCACGCAATTTGAAAAGCGATTGCCGTTTTTCCTGTTCCTGTGGCAAGGGTCAGCAAAATTCTTTCTTTGTTTTGTGCAATGGCTTCAACGGTGCGTTGTACAGCTATTTCCTGATAGTATCTTAACTGCCAACTTCCGCTTTTGTCTTCAAATGGAATATTGGCAAATTTTTCTCGCCACACTTCGGCAAGCTCAGTGTCAGTGTTTTTCGGGAATGTTTTATTCCAGAGTTCTTCGGGGCTTAGAAAATCTGTTACCAAACCTTCTTCGCCTGATTTCATGCAGATTTGGTAAATGGCTTTACCATTGCTACTGTAGGTGGTTTCTAATTTTAGTTTGTCTGCATACTTTTTGGCTTGCATTACGCCTTCACTCACTTCCAATTCGTCACTTTTGGCTTCTTCTACTGCCAACTTGATGCCTTTGTAAACCAACACATAATCGGCAATTTCTCTTTTGCCCCTGCCACCGCCTGTTTGAATTTTACCTGCCGTTATGTTGTATTCACGAAGGACTTTAGAGCCTTCCACAACGCCCCAACCACAAGCCTTTAGCTTTGGGTCTATGAGTTCTGCTCTTGTTTCTGCTTCGTTCATAATTAAAATAAATCTTTATAAAATTCAACTCCTATGTTTAATGGCTCGGTTTCTGGTTTTACTTGGCTTAGCGCATTGATAATTTTTAGTTTCAATTCTTCGCTGTAATCCTCGTCATTAATAATTGATGTTATTATTTCTTTCAATAATTCTTTTTCGATTAGATTATCGGCAATGGTTACTGCAATATTCTCCATTTCAATAATAAATTTATCGACAAACACATCAAGCCCATTTACTTCTAAAAAGAAAGCCCCCATTGCTATGGATGTTCTTTTGTTCCCATCATTAAAGGCATGAAATTTATTGAATGAGAAAACAAGATGCGTTAGCTTTTTTTCAAAAGTTGGATAGTAGTCATCGTTTTGAATATGAGTAAGTGGGCTATCTAAATTTCCATAAACTTTTACTCCCTCAATGCCACCCGAAATTTCAATAATTTTGTCGTGAATTTTGATGGAGTACTCCGATGTAAAATAATTGTACTCCATCTTTATCGGTCTTTTAATCGTTTGAAAACATCTTTATTATCTTCCAGTCTCTTTTCCAAATCCATACTTCGTTCGCCCAAAAACTTATCATAATCCTCTGTGCTTACTTCATTGATGTAGTCTTTCAGTTTTTCGTGCAGTGCCTCTCTGAAAGCCAAATCACGGCTTGCCATTAGACTTCGTGCCTTTTCACGTAGTGGAATCAATGTAGCTTCAGTCAGTTTTTCATAAGTAGTAAATAATGTATGAGCCTCAGAAAGACTTAATTTTCTTCCTGATTTTTCAAATTCAGTTTTAAGTGAATTAGCATATCCATTTTCATAACCTGCTATCAAGTCCAACACTTCTGAATACATGGTGCTTCTTACACTTTCTTTTGAGTTGAGTTTTAAAATCTGTCTATACTCTTTGGCATTCTCTTTAAAAATGCTTTTATAAATTTTATCGGTTAATTGACCATACTTGAATTTGTTTTCTACTATGTAAAAATCTAAGGCATTTGTAAATTCTTGACGATAGTTATACTCACGAATTGCACTTGGCAAAAATTCTTCTTCTCGTTGGTTGATGTACTTTGTTTTACCCCCTAACTTTTTGTTAAGCACATCAATTACAATATCTAAAATTGCGGACCGAAGCTTTTGAGCTTTTTCAGAACCAGTTAGCAACATGCCTACATTCAAAAACGCCTTGTATGTAAAAATGGATAATTGGGGGGATTTTGATAGGCTATCTAATTCATTTTCAGAGAGTTGAAGGATGTTCACGACATTAATGTCGTGAACATCCCCTTTTTCTTTTGCAAGTTTCACAAAATCAACTACTTGCTCTTTGTATGATTTAAGTTTTTGTCCGGTATATAACTCATAACCGCTTTGCTCTAATTCAGTCTTATGATTTTCTAAAAGCCGATCAATGGTTCGAATATCAACTTCATAATATTGGGCTACTTGCTGCTTTGTAAATCGGTATTTACCATCGTGTTTAATACCATAAAAACCCACTTGCTCATACACTTCTTGTATGGCAATATTATTATTCAGAATGTTTTTTCTGTCAATACTGGAATTTGTTAAATCTTTACTCATATCGCTAATGCTTTTTCAGTTCTCAATTCTCCCGCAAACGCCTTTTGCAAGATGGATTTTTTCAGTTCTTCCAAATCAGCTATTTTCTTTTGATACACCGCTTCTAACTTTTGTGTTTCGGCTCGCAGGGCATCTAATTGGCGGACGATGGTTTGTTGGGCTTCTTTTGATTTGGGAAATGGTATTATTACTTCCCTAATTTCTTCTAAATGTAGATTTGGAACGCCTGACCCTTTAAGTCGCTTATTAAATTGTTTTTTTGCGATAGGAGAATTTATGAAATACAACATAAAATCAGGAATAATTTCATCTAAAACTCTGATATGAGCGAGACTAACATAAATATCAAACACAACATCTCTATCAACCATTGCCGCTACACCTGTTGTGCCATTTTTTGCTAATAGAATATCCCCAATTCTTGGAGCTACTCGTTTGTGCATTTCAATATGTTGCTTTGCATCAATGTATTTGATGTTTTCCCAATCTATTTTGCCACTGGTTACATTTTTAGATGAAAGAAATATAATCCCATCATCAAAATATTTAGGTGTTTGATGAGTTCCATCTGTAATTTTTGCACAAACTTCCTTCAAAGTTTTTTCAGCCCAATTATCTCCTTTATTCTCAAACACCCCCTTTAAATAGCTTTCAAAAAGTTCTTTGGCGTTTTTGAGGTTTTGTTCGGCATTGGCTTTTGCCTTTTCTATGGTGGCAAAGGCTTCATCTAATATGGAAACAATGCGATGTTGTTCTTGAATTGATTTTGGAAAAGGAATTTCAATTTGTTTAAGATTATCATTGTAAAGTCTTGAAATTGTTGCTCCTTTTGATGCTCCCCAATTACATATTTCATAAAAGCGGTAGAGGTAATCATTTAGAACAAGTTTTTCATTGTTGTCAATCCAGACAATATTAGAGTCTTGAAAATACGCTGGCTGTCCATCATATCTTACTCTTCTACCTATTGTCCCTGATGCAGAGATAAGAATGTCGCCTTTTTTGGGGAATGAGAATTTACTACGAAACTCATTGTATCGTTCCTTGCTGATAAATGCATCAGGTGTTTTTCCGAAAGTTCCAATTTTGTAAAATGGGATATCTCCTTCAGGTGTAGTATCTTCTTTAAATATTCTTTTACACATTGATACCTTACCAATTTCTCCCAACTTCTTTATTTCCCAACCTTGCTTCATATCAGTTCCAAAATTGAGTTAAGGATTTCGGCACTTTCTTCATCCAATGCTTTCATTTCTTCCAAAATGACTTGCGGTTGGCGTAGCGTTACTTCTTCTTTTTTGTTCGGGTTCTTTACGCTTAAATCAAATGTGCTTTGGTCAATGTCTTTTAAATTTACCGTCCAGGAGTTTTCGCTATCGGCAAAGGTCTTTTGCAGTTCAACAAATTCTGCCAAGTCGTTTTCGTTGAGTGGGTTGGTTTTGCCTAAATTGCGGTCAAGGTTCAATTGGTAAAACCAAACCTTTTGCGTGGATTTACCTTTTTCAAAAAACAATACAACAGTTTTTACCCCTGCACCGGTAAAAGTGCCACCGGGCAAATCCAACACGGTGTGCAGGTTGCAGTTTTCCAACAAGGTTTTGCGTATGGCAACCGTGGCATTGTCGGTATTGCTCAAAAAAGTGTTTTTAATTACCACACCTGCTTTGCCGCCTGCTTTCAGTATTTTAATAAAGTGCTGCAAAAAAAGGGAAGCGGTTTCGCCTGTTTTAATGGGGAAGTTTTGTTGCACTTCGGCTCGTTCCTTTCCACCAAAAGGCGGATTGGCAAGCACCACATCATAGCGGTCTTTTTCTTGTATGTCGGCAAGGTTTTCGGCAAGCGTGTTGGTGTGTATAATGTTGGGAGCTTCCACACCGTGCAAAATCATATTCATAATGCCAATGATATACGCCAATGATTTTTTCTCTTTGCCGTAAAAGGTGCGTTTTTGCAGTATCTCGGTTTCTTTGGTAGAAAGTGATTTACTGTTTCGCAAATAGTCAAACGCTTCGCAAAGGAAGCCTGCACTGCCTACTGCACCGTCATAAATTTTGTCGCCAATTTTTGGGGCAACCACTTTTACAATAGTTGTAATGAGCGGTCGGGGTGTGTAATATTCGCCACCGTTTCGCCCTGCGTTGCCCATATTTTTTATTTTGTCTTCATACAAGTGGCTCATTTCGTGCTTCTCTGCGTGGGTGCGGAAACGCAATTCGTCAATGCGGTTAATCACTTCACGCAAGTTGTAGCCACTTTGTATGCGGTTTTTCAGTTCGCTGAAAATCTCGCCAATCTTGTACTCAATGGTATCGGCACTTTCGGCACTCAGCTTAAACTTTTTGAGGTAAGGAAAGAGTTGGTTGTTTACAAAGTCAGTGAGGTCGTCACCCGTCAGGGCTTTGTGGTGGTCGAGTTTTCCGTCTTTGCCTTTCGGCATTGCCCAAACTGTCCATTGGTAATCTTTATCAATGATAGGCGTATAAGTCTTGCCTGTCAGTTCGGCTGCTGTGGCACGGTCTTTCTCCAAGTCGTCCAAGTATTTGAGGAACAAAATCCAAGAGGTTTGCTCCACATAGTCCAATTCACTGCCGCAACCAGCGTCTTTGTGCAATATATCGTCAATATTTTTAAAGGTTTGTTCGAACATTTGGGTAGTACTTTTTATCGGTCTGCTAATGTATTGAAGCGGATGGTGATTTTACTATCCTCCCAAATATTTAGCTATTTATAGTTTTTGCTTCAGGGTTTACAAAGCAACTTGGCACCCTACGATGAATACTGCTTTAGCATCATTGATTGGAGGAAAGTATGTAGTTTCCGCACTAAGATTAAACCGCTGGTTAAAAACCTTGTTATGGTGATTCCATGTAACCATTAAGAAAATTAGCGGACATTTGCCCCGCCGGCGAGAGGCCGCACAGGAGGCAGATGCCACCTGCAATGCAGCTGCAGTGTCCCGATAGCTATCGGGAGACACAACACAGTTGAGTTATTTGAAGCTGCTGAATCCCCAAAAAACAACAACCCACACTCACCTATTCACCAATTCACTTATTGACCTATTCACCAATTCACTAATACTTCACATGCAACTATATACCGAAAGCCTCACCAGCTACCAACGACTGAAAACCCGGGAAGTAAACATTGGCGGATTGCTACTCGGCAATAGCCACCCCATACGGGTGCAAACCATGACCACCACCGATACCATGGATACCGAAGCTACGGTAGCGCAGGCCATCCGCTGCATTGAAGCCGGTGCCGAGCTGGTCCGCATTACGGCGCCTTCGAAAAAGGAAGCCGAAAACCTGCAAAACATCAAAGACGAACTGCGCAAACGCGGCTACAACACGCCGCTGGTGGCTGATATCCATTTCACCCCCAATGCCGCAGAAATTGCGGCCCGCATTGTAGAAAAAGTGCGGGTGAACCCAGGCAACTATGTAGACAAGAAGAAGTTTGAGCAGATTGAATACACCGATGCCGAATACCTGGAAGAAATTGAACGCATCCGCGAACGGTTTACACCACTGATAGAAATATGCAAGGAGCACGGCACGGCCATGCGCATTGGCACCAACCACGGCAGCCTGAGCGACCGCATCATGAGCCGCTATGGCGATACACCGATTGGTATGGTGGAAAGTGCCATGGAATTTTTGCGCATTGCCCGCAGCCTCGACTACCACAACATTGTGCTGAGCATGAAGGCCAGCAACCCGCAGGTAATGGTGCAGGCCTACCGCTTGCTGATACAGCACATGCAGGAAGAATTTGGCGAATGCTATCCGCTGCACCTGGGTGTAACCGAAGCCGGCGATGGCGAAGACGGTCGCATTAAAAGCGCCATTGGCATTGGCACCCTGCTGGAAGATGGCATTGGCGATACCATTCGGGTGTCGTTGACAGAAGATCCGGAGTTTGAGATACCGGTGTGTCGTGACTTAGTGAAGAGATATCAGTCAGAAAGTCCGAAAGACGGAAAGTCGGAAAGCGGACTTCCGGACTTGCAGACTTCCGGACTGCGCTACTCCCCTTTCGAGTACAAACGCCGCCCCACATTTGAAGTAGGCAATATTGGTGGCAAGCAAGTGCCCGTGGTGATTGCCGACCTGAGTAAGCTCGACAACATTACGCCAGAAGCACTCATTAGCATTGGCTATACCTACGATGCCATTACTGATAAGTGGAGCATTGGCGATATGGCGGCCGATTACATTTTTACCGGCCATCAAATACCAGCCTTTGCACTGCCCGGCACATTGAAAGTGATTGTGTATCCGGCCACGTTTGCCAATCACGTTGCTTCCCCCACCGGGAGACATGAGGGGGCTGTCTTCCCCATCTTCGACATCCACGGTTTTGTAGATGCTGAGCTGGAAAGTGACCAGCTGAATTTTGTGATGATTGATTGCTTCAACGATGATACCGAGGTAAACGATTTTACCTACCTGGATGAAGTGGCCAACGACCCTACGGTGGTGCTTTGCCTGAGCAGCCAACGCAGCAACGCCATGCAGGCGGTGCGCCGCATGATGATGGAACTACAGGCCCGTGACATTAAAAACCCCGTGGTGCTTATTACCGACAGCAACTGGCAAACCGCCGACGAACATTTGATACACTACGCTACCGAAACCGGAGCATTGTTGCTTGAAGGTTTTGGTGATGGCCTATGCCTGGGCATGAGTAGCGCCAGCTATCAAAACGCTGCAGCCATGAATGCCAGCGGCCGCAATTATCTCAGCAATGCCACGGCCGAACAATTCATCAACAACACGGCTTTTGGTATACTGCAGGCCACCCGTACCCGCATCAGCAAAACAGAATACATCAGCTGCCCGAGCTGTGGCCGTACGCTGTTTGATTTGCAGGAAACCACCGCCAAAATTCGCAGCCGTACCAACCATTTGAAAGGCGTGAAAATTGCCATTATGGGTTGCATTGTAAATGGCCCCGGCGAAATGGCCGATGCCGATTTTGGCTATGTAGGCAGCGGCCCCGGCAAGATTACCTTGTACAAAGGCAAAGAAGTAGTGAAACGCAATGTAGACAGCGAAGTAGCTGTAGATGAGTTGATTGATTTGCTGAAAGAAAATGAGGCTTGGGTAGAACCAGCATAAAATTTCTGAAGTATGATATCTGATTGCTGATTTACTTAGCCTTTGTGATACAGCGATATTTCTTTTTGATAGCCATAGCATTGACCGTGCTTTCATGCAGCACCCACGACGCACCTACCGTGCATCGTGGGTTTTATTATTGGAAAAGTCGGTTTGCATTGGACAGCACTGAACGCAATGCGCTGCAACGATTGCGGACGGAAAAGCTGTACATCAAACTGTTTGATGTGGCTTGGGACGAGCCGACGCATCAACCGCTTCCAGTGGCCAAAATAAATTTTGCAGCAGCTTTTCCAACGCAGCAGCAATATGTGCCCGTGGTATTCATCACCAATGAAACATTGCAAAAAGCCACCCCAAAAGACATTGACAATTTGGGCAGGAATATTCCCAAACTCATCAGCAGCATTACGGAAAACAATAAGCTGCCAATGCCTGCAGAAATTCAGCTGGATTGTGACTGGACCGCCAGCACCAAAGACCGGTATTTTTTGCTGCTGAAACAGCTCCGCAAAACCAGTTTCTTTCAGGGAAAAAGATTGTCCGTCACCATTCGTTTGCATCAGGTAAAATACACGCAGGAAGCCGGCATACCACCCGCCGACCGTGGCCTGCTGATGTGCTACAACATGGGCAACCTGCAACAACCCGCTACGCAAAATTCCATTATCGATCCGGCTACGCTGAAACAATACACCAGCCGTTTAAATGAGTACCCATTGCCATTGGATATTGCCCTGCCTATATTCAGTTGGTGGGTGTGGTTTGAAGGCAACCAATACAAAGGGCTCATACATGCCCATGCGTTACAACTGCCCTTAGATGCTGAAAAAAAATGGCGCTGCAGCCGCGATACAACCATCAATGGCTATACCTTTAAACAAGGGGATTGGTTACGCTACGAAAGCTCTCCTCAGGAAAGTATTGAGCAAGTCATCAGCCACCTGCAATCGCAACTGAAACCCGACAACCGCAATATTATTCTCTATCATTTAGATGCCAAATCGCTTCAGCAATATGCAATACCCACGCTTGAAAGTTTTTATACTCGCTTCCTTCATTAGCGGCCTCATTAGTTTTCCGCAAAACATCATTGGCTGTGGCCCCATGATGGACCCCTATGATTACTTCACCAGCTTTTACAGCAAAGCTTTGGTAGACATCGGCCCCAGTAAACCGTACTTCTACACCAATCTGCTCACGTTCTACGACGATTGGGATTACACCGAAGATTCCACTGCTTTTATCAATGATGCATTGATAGCAGAATGGCAAACCTATGTACCCGGTGCCAGCAAAAAAGATGTGGTTGATTTTGTGTACAACCGCAGTGTAAACGAAGTGAAGCAATTGCAAGCTGCTATGCGTCAACCAGCGGCCACTATTGCACCGGCACTCAAACGCAACAGCATGGCCATGCAACTACTGCAGCAAAAGAAAACGGAAGCAGTACAATACCTGTTGTTGGCAAAAGCGGTAGAGCCGATATGTGTATCGCCCGACCCATGGAGTGATGGACCAAAAAGAGACAGTGCAGGCATCAATCAATACATCAATCAGGCAACTGCCGCCTGGCAAAAAACAACAGATGCATTCCTGAAAAACAAGTATGCTTTTTTACGTTGCAAATTGGCGTTTTACAACAATCGTTTCAATGATTGTACCCGTTGGTATGCCGAAGGTTTTGACGATAACAATACAACTGCGGTAAAAACCATGGCGCTTAGTTACAGTGCCGGTGCACAGTTTAAAACTGGTAAGGGCAAAGAAGCGGCGTATGCGTTCAGCAAAACATTTGCACAAACAGCACCCAAGCACCGCAAAGCCGTGTTCCTCGGTTTTTTGTGGGCAACAGATCAGTGCAACATCAGTTTGCTGAATAGCTATTGCAGCGTTGCCCGCACTCCCAAAGAGCAAGCCATGATGGCTGCCATGTTTGGCTTGTGGGGATACGATTATCATTTGCCCGTAATTGAAAAAGTATACCAGCTAGACCCGCAGTGTGAACTACTACCCCTGTTGGTGCTGCGTGAAATCAACAAAGTGGAAGAACGCTTTCTCACTCCCATGCTCGACAAGCAACCCGGCAGCAAAGCATTTTACTACAGCTGGAACGAAAAGGACACTGCGGCACTCAGCGATACACATGTGCAAGACCTGATTGCTTTGCTAGAAAAAATGGGTAGTAATCCTCCAACCAATCATCAAAGTGCATTTGCCACTGCAACAGCGTATTTGCACTATATGCGCAAAGATGTAACTGCTGCCAACAACTGGCTGGCCAAAGCCAAAGCAATGCCTGCCAGCAATGCAGTGAAAGACCAACAACAAATGGTAGGCCTGTTGATTCAAACGGCTTCTTTGCAAGCAATGAATAGCAGTAACGAAAACGCATTGCTGCCACAATTAAAATGGTTACAACAGCAGGCAGAACAAAGTGCTGAGTTCGGTATGTTTTACCGCAACCTGATGGCGCAGGTGATTGCGCCGGCTTATTATCAGCAAGGAGACTTATACAAAACCGTGCTGGCATACGGCCTTGCAGACAAAGCGTTGAAGCCCGATAGCAGCGGCTACACCTATTACGGTTACACTGCCAATGCCATCGAGTTTTTGCAAAACAAACTCAACACACCCGATATCATTGCTTTGTACGATTATCTCAACAATACACCTGCTACGGCCTACGATGCATTTTTAATGAGCAATAACTCAGTTACAAAAGATGCAGTAACGGATATGCTGGGCACTACGTATTTGCGGGAGTTTGATTTTGCCAAAGCCATTGACTGGCTCAAAAAACAACATAAACCCAGCTTGCTTACCAGCGAACAGTATAACTACAAAACGTATAAAACGACATTGCTCAATGTCAACCCATTTCATGATTACCTGAACGATTGGCAGCGATACGAAAAACCATTGGCCAAGCCCATGAGCAAACTGGCTTTTGCAGAAAAAATGCTGCGTCTGCAACAAGCCATTGACACTGCCAGCAGCAATGCTGTTAAGAGTAAACTGTATTATCAGTTAGCCAATGGCTTGTACAACATGAGCTACTATGGCAATAGCTGGATGCTGATGGCATACAACCGTCCTAATAGTAATTGGAACAGCGGAAAATATGATGCCGCCTGGGAGAAGGAATATTATGCCGTACACACTGCGAAAAATTATTACCTGAAGGCTTACGAACTCAGCCCCGACAAAGAGTTTAAAGCAGCGGCATATTTCCTGGCAGCCAAATGTGCCCAGCGCCAGATAGCCCGGCCCGACTACGACTGGAATAACTATGATGCGTACGAAGCCAACATGAAAGTGTTTCTACGAAAGTTTGCGAACAATGCCATGTTTGCCAATTTCAAAAAGGAATTTGGCAGCACGAAGTTTTACCAATTCGCCTACACCCGTTGTAGTTACCTGAGAGATTTTGCAGTAAGATCGAAATAAGCATTCGCTGATACATCAACAAAAAAGCGCCGGCAATTGCTGGCGCTTTTTTGTTGTCGTTAAATAACTCAATCCCGGTTGACACGGCCGGTAAACTTGCGTACATCGTTTACATACACGTCTACTACAAACCTTCCTTGTGGCAATGAAAGCAGGCTGTACGTAAACTTGCCATTGCGAATGGAGCGGTATTCATGCAGTTGATGCAAAATGCCATCTACGGTAATCTTCACCTCAACTTTAGCGGAAGTACTGAGTTCTATGTCCAGTTGAATATTGTCTTTGGTGCGGCGGGGGAACATAGAAAATGCGGCCTGAATATTTACCGTATCGGGCTTGTATTGGGGCGATGCATAAAAGCTCAACGCTTCGCCGGCACCACAATCGCTTTCAAACACGTACAGCAAACGACCAGTGGTATCGTACAACCGCAGGAAACCATCGCCCTGTTGCGGCTGTGCCCAAAACTGCAATCCATTGCCCGAGGTATCTGTCAATTGCAACCGATGATAACCAGCTGCCAGCGAAATGGTATCGTTGTGCTCTGTATTGGCTACCGTGCTGGTTGGCAGTTTTTCAAACTGCTTTTCTCCGGCAGCATTGTGCAGTGCAATAAAATTATCAGCAGGCCGGTTGTTCGTTTTGTATTTCAATACAAACACATTGGGTAATGTAATGGGTGCTTTGTAGGTAGTGGTAAGGCTGTTATCGGCAGGCCATGCATCGGCTTTGCCATTGGGCTGGCTCAGCATAACTGTAAACTGGTTATCCTTCGCCAACATATCCACTGCGCCAGGCAATGCTATCATCACTGTTTGGTTAAACGGCAGCAAGCCTTTCCACTGATAGGTTTTTTGGGCAGCGCCAACCGTACCATATACAATGGTCAAAGACTTCAATGCCTGGCTACCCACATTGCGTACAATGATGGTAGCATTGTTGATAGCAGGATTGTAGCGGGTAAATGCCTGCTTGTTGGATGGTGCTACAATGTCTTCCAGCAATACATCTTGCTGATGCGTAGGCTGGCCATAATAAAACAGGTATGAACCAATGTGCTCATACGCTTGCACATTGCCCGTAGCTGTGTACGGTTCCATTTGTAAGTCCACCTGATGTGTTCCTGCTTTAGCAGGCATATCAATCACGTCAGGACGTTGCAAATCGCCGGGACACCAGTAGGCACGGTCATATATCCAGGTACCGCCTTGCGGGTACAAGGCATTATCGCTGCACTCCTTCCACATGTCACGTTTGTCTGCCAGTTTTCCATCGTGCAAAATTTGCCGCCAGCGGCTACAAAACTCACTGCAGTTGCGGGGTTTGTCGGCCCCATGCCCGGTATGCTGAATGCGTACACGGCTGAAAGCAGTTTGTGCCGGAGCAGTATAACGTACAGGCATTACAGCAGCAGCAAATGGCGCTGTGCTATCACCATATTTAAACTTGCCATTCCACAAGGGTTGCATACCCAGCAGTGGTGCAATAGAAGGCCCAAATTGCACGGCTACATCCAGCGTCAATGCCCAGCCAACAGTATTGGGCTCATAGCCCGTGTGCAGGTATTCAATCTCTACACTATCCCGAAGTAAGTGCTGAAAATCGGTCACATCAACTTCCCACATCCATTGCCAGCCCTTGCCAAAGATGCTGCCATAGGGAGTAAGCATTCTGCCTATTTCTATGTGTTTGTCTTCGCCATGCACACCGCCTTTTCTGCGAATGCTGATAACATCACAATAATCCCAATGGGCTGTGGGCATTTCGTCAGGAGAACCCAGTGTGAGCTGTAAGGTCATGCGGCGTACAGCAGCTGATGCTTTGGGAAATACGCCCCATGTTTTATAGTTGTTCTCTCCTTTGGAAGGATCGGTTATAATCGTTTTTTTACTGAACGTATGCACAACAGTACTACCACTGTTTTGTGCCATTGCTGTTGTTGCCAGCAGGCACAGCAGCATGCTCCACAGGCTTGTCATCCGCATCATCTTTCGCTTCATAGTTGTTTTGCTTGGGGGTAAAAAAATCAGCATATCATTCACCAAGGTTCGGGTGCCTGATATGCTGATGGATATATTAAAAAAACGTCGTCGCTAAATGTTCAATCCGCCGCAGGCACTAATCACCTGACCGGTTACATAGCTGCCCATGTCGCTGGCCAGAAACACCGTTACATTGGCAATGTCTTCTGCCGTACCAAAGCGGCCCAGAGGAATACCGGCTTTGTATTTGTCAGCAGCTTCTCCTTCTTTGAGGTAGCTGGTCATATCGGTTTCTACAAAGCCCGGGGCAATGGCATTGCAACGAATGTTTCGGCTGCCCAGTTCTTTGGCTACGCTTTTGGTAAAACCAATCACGCCGGCTTTTGAAGCGGCATAGCTGCCTTGTCCGGCATTGCCCATTTCACCAATCACACTGCTCATGTTGATGATGCTGCCACTGCGGGCTTTCATCATCGGCTTAATCACTTGCTTGGTCATGTAAAACACGCTATTCAGGTTGGTCTGAATCACCTGCTCCCACTGCTCTGGCGTCATGCGCATCAGCAGGTTGTCTTTGCTAATGCCGGCATTGTTCACCAAAATATCAACGGTGCCAAATTCAGCCAGCACATCATTCACCAGTTTTTCGCAGGCAGCAAAATCGCCGGCATTACTTTGGTAGGCTTTTGCTTTTACACCCATGGCCTGCAGCTTTGCTTCGAGGGCTGCGGCTTTTTCGGCACTGCTGTCGCTTACGTAGGTAAAGGCAACATGTGCACCTTGTTCTGCAAATTTGATGGCGATGCCTTCGCCAATGCCCCGGGCGGCGCCGGTTACAATGGCCACTTTATTGTCGAGTAGTTTCATACGAGTAGGTTGATTTATCAGATTAAGAACATCACGCAATAATACAATACCATTTTATAAAAATATCCTAGCAGAAGCAGGTAGCATGCAAAGAAGAGCAATGCCAAAGGCAAGGCCACCATCCATTTCAAACTATAAAACCGCCGAAAGGCTACAACCAGATAAACACACATGATACAATTGGAAAGCAGCCAGCCAGGTCCATCGTCGGCAAAAAATGAAACGGTTGAAGGGTAAGCGCTGCTTATCGCAACCATTAATAGTGGCATTATCAGGTAAGAAAAACCAATATAAAGTGCATTAAACTCGGTGGCATAAATGAGATGATCGAAATAGTAGCCACGCTTTTTATAGAAAAATCCGAAAAGCAGTAAGCCAGTTACAGGAATCATGATAAAAATTAACGGCTTGGCCAGCTTGGCCGACTTAGTATCATAGGCAACGGCCATGGCAGCATAATCTCCGTTGTATTGAATCAACTTTTTTTTAGCTACAGCAAGTGCCAGATGATGATAATTGTAATCTTTACTTACATAAGTATCCAGCCGCATGTTAAGCCCCTGAAAACGAGGAAACAACAAATACAGCACTACGATGAATAAAAAAAAGGGGACTGGCTTGAAATACTTTTTTCGAATGCCGTTGCAATAATCAATCGAAAGCTTGCCCGGTTTGAAGAAGACTGTTTTTAATGTTGTGAAAAAACTGCCTTCGAAGTGTGTAAGAAAATGAAAGGCTTCTTCGCCAAGATGCGATACTGATTTACTGTGTTCATCAAAAAACTTTTCGCCGCATTGGTTACAGTATTTTCCTGTAAAGGAATTGTTGCAAGCCTTACAAATGTGTGTGGATGTTTTATTTTTCATGCTGGTTAAAAATAATGAGAATCTCCTCCAGCGTGTTCCTGTCATTACTCAGCCTTGGCACTTTGTGTTGGCCACCAAGCTTGCCTTTGCTGCGCAGCCATGCAGCAAAAGTACCTGCAGGTACAGCATGCAATACCAACCGGCGCAGGGCAATGTTTTTATGCCGCTTCGCATCGTAATCGCTGTTGATGTGGCGCAGGGCATCGTCCAGCACATTGGCAAATTGCTCGGTATCGGCGGGAGATTGTGCAAACTCTACGGCCCATTCATGTGCACCATTGCTATCGGCACTAAAATAGAGTGGTGCAGCGGTGTAATCAGTAACAACTGCACCGGTTGCAGCACAGGCAGCAGCAATGGCCTGATCGGTGTTTTCAATGATGACTTCTTCACCAAAAGCATTGATGAAATGCTTAAGGCGGCCACTCACTTTTACCCTGAATGGAAATGTAGAAGTAAACTGAATAGTATCGCCAATGAGGTAGCGCCAGAGGCCACCGGTGGTGGTAATGACCGGTGCATAATTTTTGCCCACTTCCACATCTTTCAGCCCCACGGTTTGCGGGTTGTCTTTGCCGTATTCTTCAATGGGCATGAACTCATAAAAAATGCCATGGTCCAGATAGAGCAGCATGCCGTCTTCGTCTTCATGACTTTGCGCCGCAAAAAAACCTTCGCTGGCATTGTACACTTCGAGGTAGCGGATGGGGCCGCCAATGAGTTGCTCAAACTGCTGACGATAAGGCGTAAACGATACGCCGCCATGCAGATATAGTTCAAGGTTGGGCCACACATCGAGCATGCGGCTTTTCCCCGTTATTGCTAAAATGCGTTTGAAGAGTACCAGCGTCCAGGTGGGTACACCACTCACACTGGTTACATTTTCAACGATGGTGCTTTGTGCCAGCTGTTCAATTTTCGTTTCCCATTCGTCCATGAGGGCTATGCTAAGCTCCGGGGTTTTAATCCACTGGCTCCACACGGGAGCATTTTGCAGCAGCACGGCACTCAGATCGCCGTAATGTATGTTTTCGTTGACGGAAGCAATCTGATGACTGCCACCAATCACCAGTCCTTTGCCGGTGAGCAGGTCGCTTTCGGGATAGTGAAAATAGTACTGCCAGAGTACGTCTTTATTGCACTGAAAATGATTGGTATCGAGGCTTTCCTGACTCACAGGAATGAACTTGCTGCGGTCGCTGGTGGTGCCGCTGCTTTTGGCAAACCACTCTACCGGCGTGTTCCAGAGCACATTGTCTTCACCCGCCATCATGCGTTCGATGTAGGGTTTCAGGTCGTCGTATTCGTGAATGGGCACGGCCGCTTTAAAGTCGCGGATACGGAAGGTGGTGCTGAGTTTGTAGCGTTTGCCAAACTCGGTATACTGCCCGTCGGTCACGAGGTGTTGCAGCACATCACGCTGCGCCCCCACGGGATCGTCCATCCAGTGTTGAATCGCATTTTGGCGCAATCGTGCCAGTCGGGATATGGCCGGGCTGAGCAGTTTCATATTTCCTGTGGCGGCAAAATAAGGAATGCCGTACAAATTGGCGGCAATCTATGTCATGAGCGTAAAATTGAAGACAAGCCAAAGACACATAAATAGCCGTGTCCTACCTGACTTTTGCAGCTTTTAGAAAAACCCATTCACTCTTCCTGCGACTATATTTTTCTATTTGCCTTGATGCAAAAAGAAACAAAAAAATCAAGGCCAACACAAACCCTCCGGGCTCCCGATAGTTATCGGGATGGCCTAGCCCACGCCTCCCCCTGTGTAACCGACGCTATGTGCGGAAAGTGGATGATATTTTTTAGTGTGCTGATATCTGTAATTTGACTTAGTTCTTTCCGTCTTCCGGTCTTCCCGACTTTCGGTCTCCCGTCTCCCGACTTTCGGTCTTTCCGACTTTTTTCCCTTCCATGCAACGACCTTTGCCGCCCTGGTGTCAACCCAGCACATCATGCACCTCACCCCTACTGCACAACTGGTGGCCGACTGCCTGCGCAACCGTGCTGCTGCTCAAAAGCAGCTGTACGATACCTATGCGCCCCAAATGATGGGGGTGTGCTATCGCTATACCCGCCAGGCCGATGAAGCCAGCGATGTGTTGCAGGAGGGTTTCATCAAGGTATTTACCAACCTGCAGCAATGGAAAGGCGATGGTGACCTCGGGGCATGGATTCGCCGCATTATGGTGAACACGGCCCTGAACTGGCTCCGCGACCGCCGCCACATGCAGTGGGTGCAGGAAGAAGCCATTGCAGAAGATTTTGCCAGCGATACCGTGCACACACCGGTACACAAACTGGAGGCCAGGCAACTGGCCGATCTCATTCGCCAACTGCCCGCCGGCTATCAAACCATTTTCAACCTGCATGCCATTGAGGGCTACAGCCATGTGGAAATAGCACAACTGCTGGGCATTAGCGAGGGCACCAGCCGCAGCCAGTACCTACGGGCCCGCCGACAGCTGGCCGGCATGATCAACGATTCTATCACCCCAAAAAAACAGAGCTATGCCAGCCGATAACACCTTTGAGGAACACATGCAGCAACAGCTGGATGCGCTGCGCATACAACCACCCGCCAGCGACTGGCAGCAGATACATGCTGCCCTACACCCGGCCAAACGCCGCCGCATCATTTGGTGGTGGTTGCCACTGGCGGCTTTGCTCATTAGCGGGGCCATTTACCTGGCCAAAGAACCCAGCGGCGCAGCAAGAGAAGGAAGAGAACCGATGGTTAGGGCAATGGGCAATGAAAAGCGAGGCAATAATGAAAAGGCAATAACAGAGAAGGTAGTAGGCAATGAAGTAACGGGCAATGATAATACAGGCAATGATGGAAAGGCGAAATCAGAGAAGGCAATAGGCAAGAATGAGGAGGGTGCAAGCAATGAAATAATGGGCAATGATAGAAAGGCAATAACGAAGGAAGCAATAGGCAATAATAAAGAGCGGAAAGGAGGCAATCAAAATAGAAATGGATTGATTTTGAAGAGACAGCTTCCAACCGGACAGGCAATCAAAGAAAAACAACCATCAGGTATTGATGTAGAGGCAAACACTGCAACTGCAGAGGGGAAAAAATTGAATTTCAAGTCGGCTTTTATAACAGCAGCTGAAAAAACTACACCGCAGGATGTTGCACGAATCAGCAGCATTCCCGCAGATACCGCATCGCCCAAAAGCAATGTTGTAACCGAACAAGCAGATGAAGAAGCCGAACATCGATTGACAGAAAGCATTCATAGCACAACCATGAAGCTGCTTCCCGAGAGCCATGCCCCATGGCCATGGGTGAATGAAAAATTTTTTACACCCAAACCACGCAACAACACACCCCGCAAATGGCAAACAGGTTGGTGGGCTGCTTTGGGCAGCACCCGCCTGAGCCAAACCGCCAGCTTTTTTGGCACTGCAAAAGCAGCGGCAGATTTCAGTAGCAACAACCCCGGCAATGTGCGGTATGTGAGCAGCCGCACCGAAAAAAACGGACAATATTTTAGTGCCGGATGGGTGCTACGCAAACCCATGGGCAAGCGCTGGGCTTTCAGCACCGGCCTTGGTGCAGGGCTGCAAAGCTGGCAGGTGAGTACTTCCGTTTTTGCCGACAGTATTTTACCTACCGGTAGCTTGTACAACCGGGCACTTACCGCCACCAGCGACCAACAATACCGTATGCTTACCCTGCAAGTACCCATGCTGCTGGAGTGGAAATTGTTGGGCAAACAAGAAGGTATTTGGCTGCAAGGCGGGCTCAACCATCAGTGGCTGCTGCAACTGCGGGAAAAACAAAGCGTGGCCACACTATCGCAAAATTTTGCCAGCACCAGCAATACAAACGACGTGACCAGCAAAGCCTATGGTTGGCAACCACAGCTACGGCTGGGACTGGTGTACCAATGGCAGAGCAAAAGATTCATTCATCAAATGGTGCCGGCGGTGCAACTGCCCTTGCGGTCCGTCTTCAAAACCGACAATCGTGGTCTGCTCAACATTCAGCTGCAGTACAACATGCTGTGGCTACGGAAGTAGGGGGAAGTTGATTGGTTGATTAGTTAATTGGTTAATTGATAAAGTTCCTTTGTGCATCCTTTGTTGGTGGTTCAAAAAAGCAAACACAAGTCCTGCTAACTGCTAACTGCAAATTGATTGAATCCCTTGCGTCTTCTTGGTTCAAAAAAAATTTATAACCATGCAACGCTTCATCACAATGCCGTTTCATACTTATACAAAAACCACTACCATGATGCTGAGAGAAATATTGCTGGCTGGAATGGCTGCTGTGCTGCTGCTTACAGGTTGTGTAAAAGACAAAGTATCGAGTACCTACGTGTACTACCGGCCTGTGTATAAAACAAAAGCTGCCGTTCGTAGTGAAGTCAAAAGCAGTACACCCCGTTCCATCCAAAACCCCGGCAAGTTGTTTTACAAAGATGGCTATGTATTTCTCAACGAACTCGACAAGGGCGTTCACATCATAGATATAAAGGACGTGACCAAACCCAAACTCGTAAGTTTCGTGGCCATTCCCGGTTGCGTGGATTTGGCCGTGAGAGGCAACACCCTTTACGCCGATCTGGATGTAGACCTCGTAGCTATTGATATCAGCGACCCATTGAATACCAAAATCACCAAGCTATTGGAAGGTGTTTTTCCGCACCGTTACTATGGCAGTTTTGTAGCCGATAGCAGCCGGGTGATTGTAGACTGGCTGCGGGTAGATACCACCGTTCAAAACGTTGACAACCTGGGCTGGGGCATGAAGGCTGCCGACTTTATGACCTTTGCCAGTGTAAGCAACAGCAGTGGTGGCCGCTCTGTAAGCAATGGCGTAGGTGGCAGCATGGCCCGCTTTGCACTAAGCAACGACCGGCTGTACACCGTTAGTTACGACGACCTCAAAATATTCAATACCGCCATTCCGGAAACGCCATCTTACATCAAAGAAGTAGCGCTAAATGCATGGGATATTGAAACCATTTATCCCTTTCAAAACAAATTGTTTTTGGGTGCTTCTACAGGCATGCACATTGTAGACATCAGCAATAAAGACAACCCCGTGAAGCAGGGCACATTTACCCATGCCCGTGTATGCGACCCTGTGGTAACTGATGGCAAATACGCATACGTTACACTCCGCAACGGTACGCAGTGCGGCGGCTTTATCAATCAGTTGGATGTGGTGAATGTAGAAAACGTAATGGCACCTTCTCTGGTAAAATCATTTTCATTGTTTAACCCGCATGGCTTGGCCAAAGATGGTAACCTGCTGCTGATTTGTGACGGCGCAGATGGCCTGAAAGTAATGGATGCCACGCAACCCAACAACGTATACCAATTGGGGCAACTCAAAAACCTCATTACCTACGATGTGATAGCACTCGATGGTATTGCACTTGTATCAGCCAAAGACGGACTGCACCTCATAGATTATCGTACACCAAGCAAGCCCACACTGCTCTCTTCCATGGCCATTGGCAAATAACCCCTGTTTGTTACCGTTACATTTTATCCGATATGAAAAAGCGTTTGTTTTTATTGCTGTTTTGCCTCAACCTCATTCCACTCTACATGCTGGCACAGTTCAAAGGCTGGAAGCCCGGCGGCATTGCCGAAGCCGGTTTTGTAGCCGGAACTGCAGAGCCTTCTTACGACTGGCGTACCCAGTTTACCATGAGCAAAAAATTATGGTCGGTAGGCCTAGGTGCCGGCGTAGATGATTACAAATTCAGATCGGTACCGGTAGTGCTGCAGGGGCGGCGGTATTTTGGTCAGCGAAAGCTCAAGCTCTTTGCCTTGGCCAGCGGTGGCCTCAACATTGTAACCGACAAATCAGAACCTCAAAACAACTGGTGGTGGACATGGAGCTCATTCCGTAGTAGCATTATGCCTTCGCCCATCATCAACCATTATCAAAACGGCTACTATGCCGAGCTGGGCACGGGCATTGCCTTTTTGTCGAAAAAGCAGCATGGTTTTACCCTCGGCCTCAGCTGGAGCCGCAAAACCACCACCGAGTGGTACGAAACCGAAGCGACCATGACCAGCAACCCCACCGATATGGACCGCACCACCAACCGCTACCAGCTCAACCGCATGGTGCTGCGCCTCGGCTACAAATGGTAGGGCCAAAATCCCCGATTGCCCCGAAATGTTTACATTAGAAAAAAAATCGGGGATATGACAACCATTGCTTTGTACAACATTAAAGGCGGTGTAGGAAAAACAGCCGGCTGTGTCAATCTGGCTTATCTGGCCGCCGAAGAAGGAAAAAAAGTACTCATTTGGGATCTCGACCCGCAGGGTTCCGCCTCCTTTTATTTTAGTGTAGAAGCAAAGCTCAAAGGCGGCATCAAAAAACTGCTGACCGGCGAAAGCCAGTTGGATGCCAGCATTCAAGCCACCGAGTTTGAAAATCTGTGGATGCTGCCAGCCGATTTTGGCAACCGCCACCTCGATGTGCTGGTAGACAGCACCAAGCAATCCAAGAAAAAATTCAAGAGCCTTGTAGGTTCTCTGCAGGGCGAATTTGATTACCTGTTTATTGATTGTCCGCCGGGCATTGGCCCTCTCAGCGAAGCCATTTTTGCGGCGGCCGACTATGTGGTGTTGCCCACCATTCCTACCACGCTCAGCATTCGTACCTACGAAATGGCGCAGCAGTTTTTCGAAGAAAACCAGCTCGATGCCAGCAGGCTCATTGCCTTCTTCAGCATGGTCGACATTCGTAAAAACCTGCACAACGAAGTGATTGGCAAATACTACAAGCACAAGCAGTTTTTGCGCAACTACGTGCCCTACCTGAGCACAGTAGAAAAAATGGGCAGCAAGCTGGCACCGGTGGCGTGGTTTGCGCCCAGCAGCTACGCCGCACAATGTTTCAGAGAAGTGTGGAAAGAACTGAAAAAGAAAACTAGTGCCTGATGATTGATACACTTTCAATCTTTTTACAATATCACTTTTAATACATTTATGCAAAGAGAAATAACCAGCTGGTACAGCCCTGCCCTTGGCGAAGACATGCCCATTGTAACGTACGGACATTATGGCTTTGCCCTGCTGCTGGTGCCCACGGCCGGCGCCGATTTTTTGGAGTACGAACGTTTTCAGCTCACCGATGATTTGGCACCTTTTGTTGACAGTGGCAAGGTGAAAGTGTTCAGCGTAAACAGCATGAACAAACAAAGCTGGATGAACAAGAGCATGGAAGGGGCACACAAAGCCATCCGCCACAACCAGTGGAATGAATACATTTTTAATGAAGTGGTGCCGTTTATCAAAACGCATACTTCGCCCGATACACCCATCATTGTTTGCGGCGCTTCTTTTGGTTCGCTGCACAGCATGAACCTGTTTTTGAAACGCCCTGATTTATTCAGCGGTGTTATTGCCATGAGTGGCGTGTACAACCTGATGGAATACACCGACGGCTACTACGACGAGCAGGTGTACTTCAATAGCCCGGCCCATTACCTACCCAACCTCAACGATCCCTGGTATTTCGATCAGATTCGCAAGAGCCACCACATCCATCTTTTCAGCGGCGAAGGCCCGTACGAAGCACCTTGGGCAGCCCGTGAGTTTGCCGATGTGCTGTACAACAAAGGCATTACCTACGACCTCAACATTTGGGGCCCCGAATGGAAACACGACTGGCCCACCTGGCGGGCTGCATTGCCGTATTTTTTGGGGAATAAGTTTTGATGGGATAGTTGACTGGTTGAGAAGTTGATCGGTTGACGAGTGTGTATACTCAGTGCCGATTTTAAATTGGTAAACTCTAGAACAATGGAACTTGTGAACACGTGAACTTGTAAACTCGTCAACTCCAAACCTGCTCCCCCGCTATATTTGCGCCATCATGAGTAGTCAGGGAAAAATCATCATCATTACAGCACCCAGTGGTGCGGGCAAAACCAGCATTACGCAGTACCTTTTGGAGCAGTTTCCAACGCTCACCTTTAGCATTAGTGCGGCTACCCGTCAGCCCCGTGGTGCAGAAGTGCATGGCAAAGACTACTACTTCATCAGCGAAGCCGACTTCAAACAAAAAATACAGGCCAACGAATTTCTGGAATGGGAAATGGTGTACGAAGGCAAATACTACGGCACCCTTAAATCGGAAATGACCCGCATATGGAGTGAAGGCAAAACACCGGTGCTCGATATTGATGTAAAAGGCGCCATTCATGTGCAACAGCAATATCCCGGTCTGTGTTTCAGTATGTTCATTCAGGCACCTTCGGTAGATGCGCTGCGGCAGCGCCTCGAAAGCCGCGGCACGGAAACACCGGAAAGCCTGCATACCCGCCTCAGCAAAGCCGAATACGAAATGAGTTTTCGTCACAAGTTTGATACCGTGATTGTAAACGATGTGTTGGCTGATGCCCGCCAGCAAGCGGCGCACCAAGTTGCTGCATTTCTGGCAAAATAGTTGTCTCTATTACATTATCGTAAACGGAGTTATGCTACGCAACTCCTTTCTGCCAAACGGCTATTTTGTGTATATTTGGTTCTATGGATTTTAGCAACATGGAGCTGATGCTCAAAGTATTTTGGGTAGTGGCTATTTTAGCCAGCCTTGTCTTTTTGGTGCAAACCATCATGACGTTTACCGGCACCGATGCCAGCGATGGCCTTTCTGCCGATTTTGACGGCAGCCTCGATGGTGGCGATGCGCCATTTCAACTCTTCAGTCTGCGAAACCTCACCAACTTTTTGTTGGGCTTTGGCTGGATGGGCGTAACGGGTTATCAAAGCTTTAGCAACAAATCTTTGCTGGTGGCAGTAGCGGCAGCCGTGGGCATTGTGTTTGTTTTGCTGTTTTTCGTCATCATTCGGCAGGTACAAAAACTGGCCGAAGACAATTCGTTCAACATCCAAAAAGTGCTGGGTAAAACCGGCGAAGTATACCTCAGCATTCCTGCACAAAACATGGGCAAGGGAAAAGTACAAATCAGCGTCAATGGTTCGGTACACGAACTCGACGCCATTACGCAGGGCGAAAAAATTGACACCGGCGCCATGGTTAAAGTCACCGATATCATGGGCGATAACCTGCTTGTAGTTACGAAATTATAAACCGCACATACCTATGACACCAGTTTACATGATTGCAATACTCGTAGTAGTTGCATTCATCACCATCTCTGCCATTATCTCCCGTTACAAACGTTGCCCGAGTGATAAAATTCTCGTGGTATATGGCCGCACCGGCGGCAGCTCTGCCAAGTGTATACACGGTGGCGGCGCTTTCATTTGGCCTGTCATTCAAGACTATGCCTACCTCGATCTGAAACCCATTTCTATTGAAGCCAATTTGACCAATGCACTCAGCCGGCAAAACATCCGGGTGGATGTGCCTTGTCGTTTTACCATTGCTATTTCTACCGAGCCCGATAGCATGAACAATGCCGCAGAACGCTTGCTGGGCCTCAGTCCTGAGCAAATTCAGGAGCTGTCGAAAGATATTTTGTTTGGTCAGTTGCGCCTGGTGATTGCTACCATGACCATTGAAGAAATCAACAGCGACCGCGACAAGTTTCTCGACAACATTTCTAAAAACGTTGATACCGAACTCAAGAAAATTGGCTTGAAACTGATCAACGTAAACGTAACCGATATCAAAGACGAATCGGGCTACATTGAAGCCTTGGGTAAAGAAGCTGCAGCCAAAGCCATCAACGAAGCAAAAATCAGCGTGGCCGAACAAGAGAAGATTGGCGAAACCGGTAAAGCTATGGCCGACCGTGAAAGAGATACACAGATAGCAGAAACGCATCGTGACCGTGATGTAAAAATTGCCATCACCCAAAAGGATAAAGAAATCAGTATTGCTTCTGCAGTAAAAGATGAAGCCATTGGTAAAGCCGAAGCGGCCAGAGATACCCGGGTAAAAACTTCGGAAGCAAACGCTGTTGCCATCAAAGGTGAAAACGAAGCCAAGATAGCCATCGCCAACTCCGAAGCATTGCGCCGCGAAAAAGAAGCGGAGTCTTTGCGCATTGCCATCACTGCCGAAAAAGTACAGCAAGCCAAGGCTTTGGAAGAAGCATACCTGGCTGAACAAAAAGCAGAATTGGCCCGTTCGGAAAGAGAACGATCTACGCAAATTGCCAACATTGTTATTCCTGCAGAAATTGCCAAGCAACGTGCCATTATAGAAGCACAAGCCGAAGCCGAACGCATTCGTGAAAAAGCGAAAGGCGAAGCCGATGCCATTTTTGCCAAAATGGAAGCCGAGGCAAAAGGTTTGCTGGAAATTTTGACCAAGCAGGCCGATGGTTACAACCAGGTGGTGCAAGCCGCCGGTGGCGATCCTACAAAAGCCTTCCAGTTGTTGCTCATTGAAAAACTGCCTGAACTGGTAAAAACACAGGTAGAAGCCGTGAAGAACATTAAGATTGATAAAATAACGGTTTGGGACAGTGGCAACAGCAGCGAAAACGGTCAGTCATCCACGGCTAATTTTGTATCGGGTATGATGAAAACCGTGCCACCACTCAACGACCTGTTCAACATGGCCGGCCTCAACCTGCCCACGTATCTGAAAGGTGATGCCCCCAAAGAACCACCTACTGACAGCAAACAAATCATTGAAGAAAACTAAATGAAAAAGCGATGCCCTTCAAGCATCGCTTTTCTTTTGCAGTAATCATTACACATGCGCCAGCAACCGGCTATCCATGGCAAACAATGCCGATGGCTGAGGTTCCACTTTCTTAAAAAGCGGTGATAGCGGATTGAGTACCACATTGTGTTCGCCCGGCACTATCACCGATGGTACAATGAACCCTGCATAGGCAGTGTCTTCCAGTATTTGCTGGCCCAACCATTGCGTGTACGTAAAATCATTTTCCCACCCCTTGGTCAAACGGGCTGTATCCACTTTGTACAATTGAGCAGCAGCAGGAATAACAAAACTTCTGGTGGCCAATTGCAGCATATCGTTGCGGCCCTGTGCATGCACAAATTTTTCCAGCACGGCCAGCGACAAATGTTCGCTACAATACAAACAGGCTATCCCGACAGGATTCCAGCGGCCCCCAAATTTTTTGGCACCAATACCTTCGGTATCATCAATAAAAGCAACGTGACCAATACGGTGAACAAGCATCATATGTATACGCCGTAGGCCATACGGCCCAGCTCTTGCTGCAGCAAGCCAATGCCCGTGATGGTTTGTAAAGATTGAAAACTCAACTCCTGACCCAGCACCTGCTTGGTTTTGCGCAGCCAATCTGTAAAAGATGCTGTGCTGTCAAAAATTTGCAGGCCCGTTTCTGTGAGGCGCTTGAGCTGATGCAGCAACTCAGCCTGAAAACCGGTAAACGGCTTGCCATCTTTGAGGTATCGCTGCAGGGTACGATCGCTGATGTGCAAAATAGCCGCCCACTCTGCCTGCGTAAACTGCAACACATGCTGGAGCTTATCATAAGCAACCGGTGAAAAAACATCGGTACTTACCTGATACAGCACCTCGGGCTCTTGCATGAGGTTGCTGATGGCCTGCGCCTTTTTTTGACCGTATTGAATGGGCTTTTTCTTCATCCTGTCATTTGTCGCACTAATTTACGACAATTTTCCATACTTTCATCTCCTTTACTTCCTTTTTTATTCCTTCCTTAGCATCTTTTAAAACTTGTTTGCCATGTTGTTTCAAAATAAAACTGTGTTTATCACCGGTGCCAGCCGTGGCATTGGTAAGGCCATTGCCCTCAAACTGGCTGCGGATGGCGCCAATATTGTGGTGGCTTCTAAAAGCGTAACCGAGGACCCCAGACTGGGCGGCACTATCTACAGCGCTGCTGAAGAAATAGAACAAGCCGGTGGCAAAGCCCTGCCCATTCAACTCGACATCCGCGATGAAGCGGCCAGCCAGCAAGCCATTGCAATAGCGGCCGAGCATTTTGGCGGTATTGACATCCTCATTAACAATGCCAGTGCTATCAACCTGCTGCCTACCGAAAAAACAGAACCCAAACGTTACGATTTGATGCATAACATCAATGTACGTGGCACTTTCTTTTTGTGTCAGGCGGCCATTCCTTTTCTCAAGAAAAGCACCAATGCACATATCCTCAATTTGAGTCCACCAATTAATATGGATGCCAAATGGTTTGCCAAGCACCTGTCGTACACCATGAGTAAATACAACATGAGCATGATTGCTTTTGGCCTGAGTGCTGAGCTCAAGCAATACCGCATTGCTGCCAATACTTTGTGGCCAAAAACCACTATTGCAACAGCGGCTGTCAATAATTTGCTGGGTGGTGAAATGCTGATGAACATGAGCCGCACCCCGCAAATTGTGGCCGATGCTGCATGGTACATTTTGCAGCAGCCCTCCGACAAATGCACGGGCAATTTCTTTATAGATGAAGAAGTATTGCAATCGCATGGCATTACAGATTTGAGCGGCTATGCACATGTACCGGGCAATACCAACTTCTACCCCGATTTATTTATCGATGCCTAACCAATAACACGTACTTATATTTATGCAAGAACACACCAACACGCATTTACAACTGGCCAAAGATTATGTGTACTATACCAGCGAATCCGTTTTTCTAACGGGTAAAGCAGGTACGGGCAAAACCACATTTTTGCGAACACTGCGGCAAGATTGCCCTAAGCAGCATGCCGTGCTGGCACCCACTGGTGTAGCCGCCATCAATGCCGGCGGCACCACCATTCACTCTTTTTTTCAATTGCCGTTTGGTCCGTTTATACCAGCAGGCAACAAAAACAACAGCGACGAATCCAACAACAAACACAGTCTGTTGGCAAGGCTGCGATATGGCCGCGACAAACGGGAGTTGATGCGCAGTATCGACCTGCTCATTATTGATGAAATAAGCATGGTGCGGGCCGATACACTCGATGCCATAGATACCATTTTGCGGCACATCCGCCACAATGAGCAACCGTTTGGTGGGGTACAAATGCTGTTCATTGGCGACATGTTTCAGCTGCCACCTGTAGTGCCCGATCAAGACTGGCAAATACTGCAAGACTTTTATGACGGCCCTTTCTTCTTCAACAGCGAAGTGATACGCCAGCACATGCCGGTGTACATAGAACTGCAGCATATTTACCGCCAAAGCGATGCGCATTTTATTCAGCTGCTCAATGAAGTGCGGAATAATCAATTGACAGAAGACGGTTTGCAGCTCCTCAACAGCCGCTACGAACCGCATTTCCGCATACCCGTCGATAAAGATTACATCACACTGACTACGCATAACGCCACAGCCGACAGCATCAACAATCAAGCGCTGGAAGCATTGCCAGGTTCATTGCATAACTACGAGGCCAATGTAGACGGTGAATTTTCGGAAAAGAATTTTCCGGCGGAGCAAACCTTACAGCTCAAAAAAGGAGCACAGGTTATGTTTCTGAAAAATGACACCGTGAATAAACGCTATTTCAATGGCAAGATTGGCATTGTAACTACATTGGATAATGAACGCATAGAAGTGCATTGCAAAGGCGACGACAAACCCATTAGCGTACAACGGGAAGTGTGGCGCAATGTACAGTATAGCCTCAACAAAACTTTGCAGCAAGTAGAGGAAAAAGAGATTGGCTCTTTTACCCAATATCCCCTGCGATTGGCCTGGGCTGTCACCATTCACAAAAGTCAGGGTCTTACGTTTGAGCATGCCATTATTGATGCAGCCAAATCATTTTCGGCCGGGCAGGTATATGTAGCCCTCAGTCGCTGCAAAACGTTGGAAGGCATGGTGCTGCGTACACCTGTACCGCCACAAGCCGTAAAAGTGGATGGACGGGTGCAGCAATACGCTTCCACAGCAGGAACTGCGCTACAATTGCAACAAGCATTTGCAGCCAGCCGAAACCGTTTTCAATTGCAACTGTTGCAACGGGCCATCGATGCAATGCCCTTGCAAAAAGCAGCTGCAGCTTTGGCTTCGGTCATCAACAACCATGCAGGTGCTTATGGCGAAGCAGCGGACAGCTGGATAAAAAACTGGCAGGCACAAATACAACAGCTGGCAGAAACATCGAATAAGTTTCAACAACAACTGGCACAACTCACACAGGGTTATGCAGAAAGTTTTGAAACACATGTACCCCTGCAAGACCGCATTCAAAAAGCAGCTGATTGGTTTGGGGCACAGCTCGAAGGCATTATCAAAGGCATACGGGAGCAACCTGCTGTAACAGACAGCAAAGAGCTGGCAGAAGAATTTGAAGCCGCCTTGGCCGAAGCACTGAAGGCCGCTACCCAATGGCAGCTGTACATGCAGGCCTGCCACAAAGGCTACGATACACATGCGTTGCTAAGGGCCAAGTCTACCATCAACATTAAAGAAGTGATTGGGCAGGCGTACACCGTCACCAAGCGACAACATGCTTATGCTGATGTGCCGCATCCGCAGCTGTTTCAACAGGTAAAACAACTACGTGACCAGATTTGTGCCGATGAAGGCAAACCTGCCTACATGGTAGCCAACATGAGTACGCTGATCGAACTGGTGACTTATTTACCCCAAAACGAAAAAGAGCTTTTGCTCATCTCTGGTTTTGGCAAGCAAAAAGTGGAACAATACGGAGCCGATTTTCTGGCACTCATTGTAGCCTATTGCGAAGCCCATGACCTGACCAGCCACATCTCCGACAAAACGCCCAAGCGCCAGCGCAAAGAAAAAACGGACACCGCAGCACCAAAAATTCCTACGCAGGCACAAAGCCTGCAACTGTTGCAGCAAGGCATGAGTGTGGCCGAAATAGCCGCTGCCCGTGGTTTGCAGCCAGGCACCATCGAAGGGCATTTGATACCGTATGTATTGGATGGCAGTATCGATAAAGCTGTACTCATAACCGAAGCATTGTTTCAGCAAATTGCCGAAGTGCAACAGGAAACCGGCACCACGCAAGCAGCCGAGGTACGACAAATTCTCGGCAATAATGTGAGCTACAATCAGGCCCGGTTGGTGATAGATTGGCTGCGCAAAAATGGAACACTCAACGAAAACACGGCCTCTTCAGCAGACGCTAATAATCCTGCGTAGCATTTTCCGAAATAGTCATTAGCCAATTGCTTTTGCAGCCAGCATACAGCCACCAATGGCTGCTCCGGCCGCAATGGTTATATTTGCCGCAATTTCTGACCAACATTAACCTGTACATGAGTAGCACGTTCAACCCGGATAAGCAACATACTTTGAGTGGCGTGGTAAGCGTAGAAGGTACCGGCCTGCACACCGGTGCCTATGTAAACATGAACCTGAAACCGGCCAAACCCGGCTATGGCTTCGTTTTTCAGCGCATCGACCTGCCCAGCCAACCCACCATTAAAGCCGACTGCGACCTGGTAGTTGACACCAGCCGCGGCACCACCCTCGAAGAAAACGGTGCCCGGGTAAGTACTGTGGAGCATGTGCTGGCAGCATTGGTTGGCCTTGGTGTAGACAACTGCCACATCGAAATCAACGGTCCTGAAATTCCCATCATGGATGGCAGCAGCATGCCTTTTATTGAAGCCATTGAAGAAGTAGGCGTAGAAGAACAAGAAGCCGCCAAACAGTGGTACACCATCAGCGAAAACATTCAGTATTGCGATGAAGCCCGCCGCGTAGAAATTACCGCCCTGCCTTCTGCAGAATACAAAGTGACTACACTTATCGATTTTAATAGCCCCGTATTGGGCACGCAACATGCCCAGCTCAAGCACCTCAGCGATTTCAAAAACACCATTGCGCCTTGCCGCACATTTGTGTTTTTGCATGAGTTGGAAATGCTGCTCGACCACAACCTGGTAAAAGGCGGCGACATCAACAACGCCATTGTGGTGGTAGATAAGCCAATAACCGAAGAAGCGAAAGTGAAACTGAAAGCTGCCTTCAAAAAAGACAATATTGAAATACAAGGCGAAGGCTACCTCAACAACCTGAAGCTGCGTTTTCCCAACGAACCGGCCCGGCACAAACTGCTGGACGTGGTGGGCGACCTGGCCCTGATTGGCTATCCCGTAAAAACGCACATCATTGCGCATCGCCCCGGCCATGCCGCCAATGTGGAATTTGCCAAGCTGGTAAAACAATACATCAAAAAGAACAAGCATGCCAAAGACATGCCGAGCTACGACCCTACGTTGCCGCCGGTGTACGATTTGGCTGCCATCGAAAAAACACTGCCACATCGTTTCCCGTTCCTCCTGATTGATAAAGTCATTGAGCTGACCAGCACCGAAATCGTCGGGGTGAAAAACGTGACTTACAACGAGTGGTTTTTCCAGGGTCATTTTCCCAACAACCCGGTAATGCCAGGTGTATTGCAAATTGAAGCACTGGCACAAACCGGTGGCATCTTATGTATTAACGCTATGCCTCCCGGCGAATACAATACCTATTTTTTGAAAATAGATAACTGTAAGTTCAAAGCCATGGTAAAGCCCGGCGATACCATGCTCATGAAACTGGAGTTGATAGAGCCCATCCGCCGCGGCATTTGTGTAATGAGAGGAACAGTAATTGTGGGCAATAAAGTGTGTACCGAGGCCGACATGGTAGCCCAACTGGTGAAGCGGTAAGCTTGTGTAGAAAACGCTAAAACGGTGACCTTGAGCAGTTAAACCCTTGCAAAACGGCCAACCGCCCTATTTTTGCCTGTTTTTAAACGGCCAACGGTGCCAAAACTACCGTAGCCAACTCATCAATATGATTCACCCTCTCGCATACATCCACCCCGATGCCCGCCTGGCCGACAACGTAAAAGTGGACCCATTTACCGTAATCCACGGCAACGTCAGCATTGGAGAAGGCACCTGGATTGGTAGCAACGTCACCATAATGGAAGGTGCCCACATTGGCAAAAATTGTCGCATTTTTCCCGGTGCGGTTATTGCCGCTACTCCACAAGACCTGAAGTTTATGGGTGAAAAAACCACCGTAGAAGTGGGCGACAATTGCACCATCCGTGAGTTTGTCACCATCAACCGTGGTACCAGCGACCGGGGCAAAACACAGGTGGGCAACAACTGCCTCATTATGGCCTACAGCCATATTGCCCACGATTGCATTATTGGCAACAATTGCATTATGAGCAACAACACCCAAATGGCCGGCCACGTAACCATGGGCGATTGGGCCGTAGTAGGTGGGGTGAGCGCCATTCACCAGTTTGTAAAAATTGGCCAGCATGCATTTGTGTCTGGTGGTTCGTTGGTGGGTAAAGATGTGCCGCCGTATATCAAAGCCGGTCGTACACCGCTCAGCTATGCCGGGGTAAATTCCGTAGGCCTCAAACGCCGCGGTTTCAGCAACCAGCAAATCAACCAGATTCTCGACGTGTACCGTTGCATTTACAACAAGGGCATGAACACCACGCAGGCCCTCGAGTACATTGAAGAAGAACTGCCCATCAACGATGAACGGGACGAAATCGTCACCTTCATCCGCGAAAGTGGCCGCGGTATCATTAAGCGGTTTACCAAGGGTGCCCTCGACGAATAACTTTTTGAATCCTCCTTCGCGGAGGATTTTTTTGCAACAACCATGATGCAGATTACGCTTCAACAAGTGGGCAAACGCTTCAACCACCACTGGATTTTCAGGAAGGTGAATGCCGTGCTGCAGAGTAATGCACCCGTAGCCATTACAGGCGCCAATGGCTCGGGAAAAAGCACATTGCTACAGGTAATAGGCGGCGCTGTAGAAAAAAGCGAAGGCAGCATTAGCTGGCAACACAATGGCCAGCCTGTGCCGGATGAAAAACAATATCCGCTGCTGAGTTTTTGCACCCCTTACCTCGAACTTATTGAAGAACTCACCCTGCTGGAAATGCTGCAGTTTCATGGCAGCTTCAAACCCTGGCTGCCCGGCCTCGATGCCAAGAGCATCATTGCCCTCATGGGGCTGGAAGCTGCTACGCAAAAACAAATACGGGCCTTCAGCAGCGGTATGAAACAGCGGGTAAAACTGGCGCAAAGCATATTGAGTGCCGCCCCCGTATTGCTGCTCGATGAGCCCACCAGCAACCTCGACACCAAGGGCATTGAGATGTACCACCAATGGATGCAGCAATACACCCACGATAAACTGGTACTCATTGCCAGCAACGACGAACAGGAAATTTCCTTTTGCCAGCAACGCATCAGCATGGCGGATTTTAAGTAAGTGTTGCCGATACAACTTGTGAACTCGTAAACTCGTGAACTATTAAACTTGCGAATCATGCCCCAACATTTCCATGCTTTCAGCAACATCGACACCAAAGAAATAGCCCCCGGATTTTTCAGCAAGCTCATTCATACCGAAGGGCAAACCATCAACTGGATTACGGTGGAGGCGGGCAACAAAGTGCCCCTGCACCAGCACCCGCATGCACAAATGTCGTTCGTTATCAGCGGGCAGTTTGTCATGACCATTGCCGGAGAAACACAGGTGCTGGATGCCACGCAATTTTGCCATATCCCCGGTGGCACCGAGCATGGCGGTGAAGCCATCACCGACTGTGTGTTGGTAGATATTTTCACCCCGGTACGGGAAGATTACCGACAGTTGGGCGGCATAAACCTGTAAGCGTTACTCAAACAAAAATCCACTGGCGGCACTGCCGGGTCGTTTTCTGCCCAAGTGGCTGTAAGCCTTGGCCGTTACTTCGCGGCCGCGGGGGGTACGTTGCAAAAAGCCTTCCTGTATCAAAAAGGGTTCGTACACTTCTTCTAGGGTGCCGCTTTCTTCACCCACCGCTGTAGCAATGGTGTTGATGCCCACGGGACCGCCCTTAAACTTATCGATGATGGTGAGCAAAATGCGGTTGTCCATTTCATCGAGGCCATGCTCATCAACATTCAGTGCCTTGAGAGCATGCTGGGTAATGCCGATGTCTATTTGCCCATCGTTGAGCACCTGTGCAAAATCTCGCACCCGGCGCAGCAATCCATTGGCAATGCGGGGTGTACCGCGGCTGCGGCGGCTGATTTCGCCAGCTGCATCTTCGCTGATTTCTACTTGTAAAATGCCCGCTGCCCGTAAAATGATTTTGCGCAGCGTATCGTGGTTGTAATACTCCAACCGGCTTTTGATACCAAAGCGGCTGAGCAATGGCGCCGTTAGCAAACCACTGCGGGTGGTAGCCCCAATCAGCGTAAAAGGATTGAGGTTGATTTGGATGCTGCGGGCACTGGGGCCGCTGTCAATCATGATGTCGATGCGAAAGTCTTCCATGGCCGCGTAGAGATACTCCTCCACCACGGTACTCAGCCGATGAATTTCGTCGATGAACAACACATCGTTGGGCTCCAGACTGGTGAGCAAACCCGCCAAATCGCCGGGCTTTTCAATTACCGGGCCGCTGGTTTCTTTAATGCTTACACCCAACTCATTGGCCACAATGCGGCTGAGGGTGGTTTTACCCAATCCGGGAGGTCCATGAAACAGCACATGGTCCAATGCCTCGCCGCGGATTTTAGCTGCTTTAATGAAAATCACCAGGTTTTCAATCAGCTGTGGCTGGCCGCTAAACTCCGCAATGGCTGCCGGCCGGATGGCGTTTTCAAACTCCCGTTCTGCGGCATTCTGGTTGTTGCTATCGGTATTCAAATTCGGATTGCTCATGACTTGGAATTACAAATGTGAGCATTCGGCAAATAGGGTGTGCTAAATATTTATCCCAATGTTTGTATGTACAAATGAATAGGCTTTACCTTTGCAAAGCAGCAAATTTTTTACATGAAAGCATGCGATAGCCGATATAGCCAGTGCCTGTATTTTGCCAGCAGTGCCCTCAGCCGCAAAGTGGAAAAACTGGCCACCGAATGCTGGGCACCTGTTGGCCTCAGCCCCAGCCATGGCTACCTGCTGATGATTGCGATAGAAGAGCCGGGTGTGCAACCCAGTTTTTTGGTAGAGCAATTGCAGCTCACCCCCAGCACCATTACCCGCCTGATAGAAAAGCTGGAAGAAAAAAAGCTGGTGGTACGTACTACAGAAGGCAAAATCACCAATGTATATCCTACGCCCAAAGGCAAGGACATGCTGCCGGCATTGAAGGCCTGCGGACAAGATTTTCATGAACGCTATGCTGCACAATTGGGCGACCGTGAAAGCACTGCTTTGGTGAGCAGCATTTGCCAAATGACCGACAAACTAAAGGTGTGATCTTTTTTACGCTACCATTTGTATGTACAAATAGGCTACTGATTAACAGTTACATCCGGATAGCAGCCTGTATAAAAGAACTCGTTTAAAACAAGACAATGCAATACAAACTCCTTGGCCGCAGTGGCCTCAAAGTAAGTGAACTCTGCCTCGGCACCATGGGTTTTGGCACCGCCACACCCTGGGGTGTAGATCAAAAAGCCAGCTTCGGCATTATGGAAGCATTTGGCAATGCCGGTGGCAATTTTTTGGATACGGCCAACCGTTATCAGGATGGTATGAGTGAAGAAATTGTGGGAGCGTTTATCAACCAACGTGACCGCGACTATTGGGTAGTGGCCACCAAGTACAGCCTGTACGACAACCAGACCAACCCCAATGCCAGTGGCAACAACCGCAAGAACATGATGCGCAGTGTAGAGCAAAGCCTCAAGCGCCTCAACACCGATTTTATTGATGTACTGTACCTCCACATTTGGGATGCCCTCACCCCCATGGATGAAGTGCTGCGTGGCCTCGATGATTTAGTGCGTCAGGGAAAAGTGAACTACATCGCCATCAGCGATACACCGGCATGGATGGTGGCCAAAGGCCAAACCATGGCAGAGCTGATGGGCTGGAGTCAGTTTGTGGCCCTGCAGGTAGAATACAGCCTGCTGCAACGCACCCCCGAACGTGACCTGATACCCATGGCCAAGCACTTTGGCCTTACCGTAACACCTTGGGCGCCACTGGCCGGCGGTGCCTTAACGGGCAAGTATTTACGCAACGACCCTGGCCGTATTAAAGAAAGCAGCAAACGCCTAAACGAACAAGCCGTTACCATAACCAAAGAAGTGATGGCAATAGCTGAAGAAACAGGCACCACTCCGGGTCAGGTAGCACTGGCATGGACCATGCAGCAAGGTTTTTCTTCCATACCCATTGTGGGTGCTACCAAGCTGAGCCAAATGCAGGATAACCTTGGTGTGATAGGCTTACAGCTGAGCAAAGAACACCTGCAACGTTTGGACGCCATCAGCAAAATTGAACTCGGATTTCCCGGTGAATTTTACCAGGAAGATGGCGTGAAGCTGGCCAACTTCGGTGGCTTTTACAACAAGGTAGAAAAGCGATAATCACTTATTTAAATCTGTGCATTCGTGGCGAAAAAGATTAGCCACAGATGCACAGTCTTTTTTTGCATCAATACTATTCCGTGGGCATGTCTACAAAAGCAACAGCGTCTGCTCCAATAAGAAGCAGACGCTGTTTTTATCAACCAAAGAGGTTCAATTAATGTGCAGCATGCGTAGTATCAGCAGCATGTGTAGTGCTGTCTGTGGCATCGGTATGTGCTGTGCTATCGGTAGCCGCGGCGGTATGCGCAGCTTCAGGAGCGGCACCATGACCTTCGGCGGCAGCGCCATGTTCGCCATGGGCAGCAGCTTCTTTGTGCTCAAAACGGTACCAATTGTCTTCTGCGGCGCCTTTGTTCCATAAACCCCAGGCTACCAGTACAAATGAAACCAGTACTGCAGCTACAATGAAAAGACCCAATCCGTTGGTGTTTTTGCCAAAGCCAGTAGAAGTATGTCCTTCGTGTGCCATAATGCGAATGCTTTAAAATTTGTGCAAACCTAATGTTTTGGGCAATTGCCTCCAATTTTAGCCCAGCCATTGTTGCCATTGTATAATGGCATCGGGGTTGGGGCAGTTACGCAGGTAAAATTCTTTTTCGCTGTAGCGGCAAACGCCGGGGTAATCACCTTCATTCAAACCAATATCTTCTATCACCTGAAAATGCAGGTGCGGTGGCCAGTTGCCATTTTCATGGGGTTCGCCAAAATGCGCCAGCAATTGGCCGGCCACTATGTAATTCCCTTCTTTAGCAAGGGTTAAATCGGCCAGGCTCAGGTGGCCGTACAACGTATAAAACTGTCGTCCATCCAGCTGGTGACTTAGGATGATTGTGGCACCATAATCGCTGGGATTGTTGTTGTACGCATAGCTGTGCACCATGCCACTCACCGGCGCATACACAGGTGTACCGGCTGGCCCCCAAATATCCATGCCCAGGTGCAGGCGGCGTGGCTCACCACCAGCAGCATCGCTAAAGTGTGGCGACCGGCTGTAGACGGTTCGGTGCTCATTATAGCCACCATAGCCATAGCGGGCACCTGCGGCTTGCAACTGTGCGGTTACATAGGCACTAAACGCTGAGGTATTGTTGAGCACATCAGCAGTAAGGGCAGCATTGGCTTCGGTAAAATCCATAGCCAGCAAGCGGTCGGCGGCTGCATCAAATGGTACCAACGGATAAAACTGCGCCTGGTGTTTGCGGAGCCATTCTTCCAATGTAAAATCCTGATTTGTCATTTGTTATTTGTTGTTCGAAAATCTCCGCTGTTACTTACCCAACATTACAACAGCCATTACCGCAAAATGATCGGAAGCAAAACGGCCACCCCATGTTTGTGAAATGGTGGCGTGTTGCAATACCTGCCATTTGCCTTTCATAAATATGTAGTCGATAGGTGCCTCATCTTTTTCTTTTGGCCCAAAACCATTGAAGGTGCCCACTGGTCCGTAATGGCCATTTTTGCTGAGGGCTTTCGCATCGGTAAGGTGCAACGGATTGGTTTCATCCACGATGATGCGAATGGGTTCATCTTTCGGTTGTGCATTAAAATCGCCGGTGATGATGGCTGCTGTATTGCCAGCAATGCTGTTTACTTTTTGCAACAGCATGTGTGCACTCTGCCGGCGGGCTTCCTGCCCTATGTGATCGAAATGCGTATTGAAATGATAGAAAATTTTACCCGACTTTTTGTGCTTGAATTTAGCCCAGGTAACGATGCGGGTAATGGCAGCATCCCAGCTTTTGCTACCGGGCACGGTGGGTGTCAGGCTCAACCAAAATGTTTCGGAAGCCAATAGTTCCAGTTTTTCTTTTTTGTAAAAGATGCCGGAAAATTCTCCTTTGTTATCGCCGTCTTCGCGGCCTACACCGGTAAAGCCATACGTTGGCAGCAAGGCTTTTAAATCGGCTACCTGATTGGGCAACGCTTCCTGCACTCCCAACACATCCCACTGGTGAAACAACACCTGCGACACCACTTTTTCTTTTCTGTTTTTCCAGTGGTTCGGGCTGTCGCTGGCTACATCCAAACGGATATTAAAAGTAGCAACCGACAATTGCTGGGCCATTCCTGCAACCGTCATCATCATACCTACATAAAGCACCCACAGTTTTTTCATGAAATCTAATTTCAGCATTCGTAAATCTATTACCAGAAGTTGCAATGTAATGGTTGCCTGATTTCAGCAAAAGCTTTTAACATCAAAAAAGGCCCGCTGACAATGTCAACAGGCCTTTCGCTCAGGCAGCACATTATTTCACAATCACTTCATCAATAAACAGGTGCGAAGGTTTACCGGCGCTTTCGTGCCAGGCAGGCAGCAGGCCGCCGTTTACTACAGTTACTTTTACATAACGTGCATTAGCTGTTACATTGGCACCCAGCGTTTGTACTTCAGGGCCTTTTACAGTCGCATCAATTTTATTGGCTACAGTAGTGAGTGGTTGCCAATTTTGGCCATCGTTGCTGTAGGCAAACTGCACTTCTTTAGGATACACAATCCACGGGCTTACATCTTGCAACACATGTACGCCCACAAAACTCACGTTCTTGGATTGACGTAAATCAACAATGGCTTCAAAGTTGCTGTCGAAGTAACTCTGCCACTCGCCGCCACGCCAATGCTCTGTACCGAGTATGCCATCAATGAGCATACCATTACCACCACCAGAATACATGGTATTTACCTTGCTCAAAACAGTAATGTCCTTATCGGCAGGAATGCGGTAAAACTGCTGTGATACTTCACGGCTTTTTACCTGATTCTTTTGCGCATAAAAATCAACATCCACGGTTTCGGTAAGGGTAAACGGTTGTTTGTAAAGCTGATAGGTGCCGCCTTGCTCACCCGCTTTTCGTATGCGGTAGTAAATAGTAACGTCATTGGCTACGGGTTGAAATTCTACCTGCGTACTGCCGGCAAATTTGTTGCTGTTGTTAGCCAATGAAGGCACAGTTACAAACGCATCATCGTTCAGCTGCGTAGCCGGGCGATCTTGCATGGCCACACCACGCTGCAGGTTGGGCTGGCTGCTCATTTGCATTTCCAACACCCCACCATTGGCAATATCGCTGTGACGAATGAATGTGGGACTGTATGACTTGCCATTCAACTTTGCTGATTGTACATAAAAGTTATTGGTAGTTCTGCCATTCGCTTTTATCACAAATTGCTTTCCGTTTTCCAACGACACTTTTACTTCATCGAACAATGGCGTACCCAATGCATACTGATTGCTACCCGGTGTAACCTGATAGAAACCCATAGCACTCATTACAAACCATGCACTCATTTGACCGCAGTCTTCGTTGCCAATCAATCCATCGGGTTGGTTGGTGTAGAATTCTGTACAAATGCGATGAATCAATTCTTGTGTACGCCAGGCCTGTCCTGCATAGTTGAACAAATACGCAATGTGATGGCTCGGTTCGTTGCCATGTGCATACTGGCCAATGAGACCCGTTACATCGGCCTGATCACGACCACTCATGGGTTCGGTGGTGGTAAACATCAGGTTGAGTTGCTTCAAGAATTCGGCATCACCGCCATGCAGTTTAATAAGGCCGCTAATGTCTTGCTGCGCAGAAAAAGAATAATGCCAGGAGTTGCCTTCGGTAAAGAAATTGTTGACTTCGCCGGGCTTAAACGGATTGTACCACAGGCCCTGCATTTTACCCCGAATGTGCTTGGAAGTCGGGTCAAAAAGATTGCGGTAGTAGTGGGCCCGTTGGTAGTATTCGTTGTACACTTCTTTGTTGCCAATGCTTTTGGCAAATTCGGCAATGCACCAATCATCGTAAGCATATTCTACCGTTTTAGAAGCACTCTCATGATCTTTTTCATTACCAATAAAACCATGCTTGCGGTAGGCATCCAAACCAAAGCGATTGCTACCGGCATAAGCAGTCATTGCTTGTAAGGCCAGTTGTGTATCAAAACCTTTAATGCCTTTGTTGTACGCATCTACAATCACCGGTACAGAGTGGTAGCCAATCATGCAAAAGGTTTCGTTGCCACTCAGCTCCCACACTGGCAGCATGCCGCCATGTTGGTGTTGTTTCAAAAATGTTTGTACAAAATCCAATGTGCGTTTGCGGTCGATGATGCTGAGTAAGGGATGCAAAGCCCGGTGCGTATCCCACAAAGAGAAAACGGAGTAATTCGTAAAGTTCGTGGCTTTATGCACTTTCAAATCGGTGCCCCTGTAGTCTCCGTTTACATCGGTGTAAACATTCGGCGCCAGCATGGTGTGGTACAAGGCAGTATAGAAAATGGTTTGCTGATCTTTCGTACCACCTTTCACGGCAATTTTTCCCAACTCTTTATTCCAGGCAGCTTCGGCTTTTGCCCGCAGGGCGTTGAAATTCCAGTCTTTGATTTCTGTATCGAGGTTGAGTTTGGCATTGGCCATGCTTACACCAGAAATACCCACTTTCAGGCGTAATGTTTCGGCACCATTCAATGCAAACGATAACCATGCTTTCACGTTTTTGCCTGTCATTGTTTTTTTACCAGCTTGTTCTACATCATCGTTGGCAATGCCATACGAAGCAATTGGTTTTTCGAACCGGATGTAGAAATACACATGCTGGTCGGCAGCCCATGATTTGCTGCGGCGCATGCCCCGTAACTCATACGCATTTACGATTTCTAATGAAGACTCCAACACTTCGTCGCGGTGTTGCAAATCAATCAGCACTTTGCCTGTGGCAGTACCTGCCGGAAAACGGTATTGATGCATGCCCGAACGAACGCTGGTAGTAACCGCTGCATGAATATTATGCTTGTCTAACTGCACTTCGTAATAACCGGCATTGGCTTTTTCTGTAGCATGCCGGAATGGAGAAGCGTAGTCTTTGTTTTTCCACTGCACAGCACCAGTAAAAGGCATGAGCAACAGATCGCAATAATCGGCCACACCGGTACCGCTGAGGTGTGTATGCGAAAAACCGTACATCAACGAATCGCTGTAATGATAACCACCACAACCATCCCATCCTTCCAATCGGGTATCGGGGCTGAGCTGCATCATACCAAACGGTACGCTGGCACCGGGATAAGTATGGCCGTGGCCACCGGTTCCAATAAACGGGTTTACCATTTTGGCATAATTCACCGGCTGTGCCCATGCCATTGCCCAACAACACATCCAAACCAGCATGGTTAAATTCAATCTCTTCATGGCTTTGTAATCTAAAAATGAGTGCAAAAAAATCTTTATGTCTTAGTCAAAAAATAAGCCCGCCAAATGGCAGGCTTATTTTGTCAATATCACTAACGCTGAACAGTGTTATTTCTTAGCCCACCACAATGAAGTAAACACATCGTCGGCGCCGCCCAGGAACTGCAGTGCCTGAGTGTAACCATTGGCATTGCTGTTCTTCAATCCAGAAGGATAGATGAGGCGCTGCGGGAAGAACTTCACGTTGCTTGTCATGTAGTTGCCGCTATTGAGTGCAGGCATGGTTACCAGCGGGTTCTCAATACATGGGTTTTCAATGAAAGGCAAGCCCAAACGACGGTGGTCGTTCCATGCTTCCAATGGCAACCATGGTGTTTGCGCAATAAACTTCTGGGTAATGATCTTCGTAAGGCGATCGTTTCTTACAGCACCATTTTTGTACAATGTATTGCTGGGATAAGCAATGGTTGCAGTACCAGCTGTATTGGTATAACCATCTACATAACTCATGGTACGTGATGCGCCTGGCTCAGTAATGTGATCATAGTTTACAGAAGTACCCAATGCATTGTAATCGTTAGAGGCGAGGTAAGCAGCCAGATGGTTGCTCACACCCCAGTAAGCAAAGCTTGAAGCGATACCTGCTTCGTAGGCCACTTTAGCACTCATAGGTACTGTCCAGCCACGCTCAGCAGCTTCGGCCAGCAGGAAGTAGGTTTCCCATGGTGCGAAGAATACACGCTTGCTGGTGCTGTTGCGGAACTGCAATGCCAAACGAGGATATGAACCTGCCCAACCTCTTACCTGGTTGCGGGCACCAATAGTACCCCAGTCGCCGGCATTGTAAGAGTTCCAGGTATACGTTGCATCTACATCAATATCTGCAGCGTTTGATGGCGAAGCCAACAATTTCCGTACAGTTGTTTTAGATGAATTATCCCATGAAGGATAGGCACAAAAAGCAGGGTTGTTGAAATCTCCGGGAATCACAAAAGCCTTGTAGGCACGTGGATCGATGCTGTTGGGCAATCCATCGTACCAGAAACCGGCACGTGGGTTGTTGGTTTTTTGCGATAAGTGTTGATCGAATTTTTTACCTACATAACCAGCTGGCTTGATAGAAGCCTGCATGGCAGCACCAACCTGATCGGCAGATTTTACACCACCCAAACCAAACATGATGTTATCGAGAGCAACAGGCAGCATTTGGGCATTCCATTCGCGGCTCATCACACCAGTAAGGGCATCCCAACCTGGTTTTTCCTGCACCTGAAACATTTGAGCAGCATCGGTAATCAAAATACCAGTTGCAGCAGCTTCAAATTCAGCCTTTGCTTTAGCAGCATCTACTTCGCTCAGGCGCATGGCCAAACGCAACCGCATGGAGTTGGCATAGCGCTTCCACAAATTGTAGTTGTATCCATACGCTGGGTCTTGCTTTGCCAAATTAGATGGATTAGAAATGTTCACATCCAACTTGGTACTGGCATCAGACAGTTCGCTCAGCAAATAGTAGTACACTGTTTTTACATCAGCAAACTCTGGGTTTACACCTTGGAAACCGTTGATAGGAATAGGACCGAAGTTGTCGCTAAGCTCACTCATGAGATAGGCACGCCAAATACGGGCAACCTGCAACAGATTGTTGGTATATGGTTTTACATTACCGGCTGCTATTTTTTCTTGCGCCACCTGAATACCGGTGTTGATAGAGTTGAGCCAGCCAGATATGTAGCTGTAGTAATCACTGCTCCAGCCATCGTTGGCAGCACCGGAGGAGATACCGCCAGATGCCTGCTGGTGACCGGCTGTTTTCCAGTACAGCACAAATACACGTTCGGCAATATGCGGATCCATTTGTGCACCAATCATGGAGTTGTTGATGAAGTATTCCACCTGCACCTGATCGGCATTGGCTGCTTGCGGGTCGATGTTGATGTCATCAAACTTTTTACAGGAGGCAAACACCGCAATGGTAGCCGCCAATAATCCTGCTTTATATAATGGTCTTTTCATGTGTTTTCTGTTTTGATAGCGGTTAGAAACTGAGGCTGAGGTTGATTAAGAAAGTGCGGTTGGTGGGAGGACTGGCGTTTTCGAAACCAGTAGCATTGGTACCCGTTGCAAACACAGATTCAGGATCGAGGCCATTCATGTGGCTCTTAATCATCCACACGTTGTTGCAAGACACACCCACTTTAGCTCTTTGAATAAAGTTTTTGCCCAGGAATGATTTTGGAATATCATAACTCAGCTGAACGTTACGCAAACGAATGTTGGTAGCATCGTACAAGTTGGCTTCAGAAATACCGAGATTGCCGGTTTGTGAAATGGCTTGCCAGTAGAGCTGAGGCGTTGTTGAAACGGTATTGGCTTTGTAACCGCCGCTGCCATCAGGCACTACACCAGCTACTACAAAGTCTTTGCGGTCGCCGTCTTTCACAGTTACACTGCTAGAGCCATTGCCTTGCAGGTATACATGTGTGGCAGAGAAAATCTGACCACCAAAACGGGCATCCACCAGGAAGGCAAAAGTCAAACCTTTGTAGCCAAATGTGTTGGTAATACCCATGAGGCCGGTAGCTTGCTGGTTGCCCAAACGAACGTTTTGTGCACCACGCTGAGGCAAACCAGTGCTGCTCAAAATGAGCTGACCGTAATTGGCGCTTCCTTTGTCTTCTACACGCAAGAATTTGCTACCGTAGATTTCGCCATACAAAGCATTTTGAACAGCGAGGATACCTACGTCGTCAAAACCACCTAAGCGGTACTGGGTTACGTTGCCTGCACTGTAAATGTCCTTCACAAGGTTGCGGTTGCGGCTAAAGTTGGCACTGATGTTCCAGTTGAAACCGTTTTTGTTTTGCAACAATTGACCATCCACCATAATTTCAAAACCCTTGTTCTGAATATCACCAGCGTTGATTTTACGAGCACTGTAACCACTGGTTGGGTCCATAGGCAGGTTAATCAACTGGTTGGTAGCATTTGATTTATAGTAGCTGAAATCGACACCAAATCTTCCGCCGAAGAAACGAAGTTCTGCACCTGCTTCAACAGATTTGATCAGTTCGTTTTTCACGTTGGCATCAAACAAAATTGAATTGCGGCTGGCAGTGGTGTTGCCATTGGGGTCGCGGCCAATGCTGTACACGTTGTACAGTTGATAAGGCGACAAGTCATTACCCACAGCAGCATAAGAACCACGCAGCTTACCATAAGAAAGCCATTTGGGCAAATCAACACCCATCTTATCAAACATGTCGGTAAACACATACGACAAGCTAACTGAAGGATAGAAGAAAGAACGGTTGGCTTTGCTTAAAGTAGAAGACCAGTCGTTTCTGAAAGTGGCATCCAGAAATACATAACTATCCCAGTTTACACCAACAGTACCGTAAACTGAATTGATGCGACGTTCGCTAAAGCTTTGAGAGAAACCGGGTGTTCCTCTGCTGTTGTTGATGCTAAACAAATTGGGCACTTCCAATTCGCCGGCATTACTGCTGAGGCCAGAAGCTTTTTGCTTCATCAGGTTGCCACCTACGCTGGCATTACCACCCAACTTGCCAAACAAATTGTTTTTGCGGGCACTGAGCATAGCACTATAGTTGGTTTCGTTGAAGGTAGACTTACCAAGACTGTAGCGACCAGTAGTTGTTAAAGGGCTACCAGAGTAAGTTTTCGCTTCGCCGTTGTTGGTGTACATATCAGAGCCACCTTTCAGTTCTACATCCATCCAATCAGTAATGTTGTACTTCAAAGAAGCCGTCATAATGAAACGATCACGGATGTCGCTATTCAGGTTGTTGCTTTTTGCCCAGTAAGGGTTGAGCTGATTGCCGGTAGTGTTATACCAAATCATGTTGCCAAACTGATCGCTACCAGCCTTAAAGCGGGTAATGTCAACCGTGTTGGGGAAAGAGTACAACATGGAAGAGGCGTTGTTCCAGTTGTTGCCACCCATAGGGCGGTTGCGGGCATCTGCTTGTGAATATTGTACTTTGGTATCAATAGTCCATTTATCATCTTTACCAAACTTGCTAACGCTTCTGCCAGTAATGTTAGTACGGGTCAGCTTAGCACCGGGTATCATGCTGCGGTCTTCAAAACGGTTGAAAGAAGTATACACCGAAGTAGACTTGTACTGCTGCTGAAAAGACAGGTTGTGGTTTTGTGTAATACCCTGCTGATAGAAATTGCTGAGGTTATCAAAAGAGCGGAGGTTTTCTTTTTCGCCGGCCCAGTTGGTTACTTGCTGACCAGCAATTTTGGGACCCCAGTTAGCACCGCCAATCGGGTCATAAATGCCATTCGAACCTTGGCCAAATTCCTTCTGCAATTTGGGGTTGGTAAAAATGCTTTCGAAGCCCAATGTAGAGGAAAGCGTAATACCCAAACCAGCTTGCTTTTTACCGGTTTTGGTAGAAATAAGAATAACGCCATTACCGGCACGGGTACCATACAAAGCCGCAGCTGATGGCCCTTTCAGCACAGAAATGCTCTCGATATCATCAGCGTTAAGGTCGGCCAAACCGTTACCCATGTCCAATGAAGGGTTCCAGTAGTCATTGTTGCTGGCGCCGGTAAAGTTGTCTACAGGTACCCCATCCACTACAATCAGTGGTTGGTTGCTACCCGTCAACGAGTTGTTGCCACGCAAAATAATTTTAGAAGAACCGGCAGGGCCATTGCTGGAACGGATAACCTGCAAACCAGCTACCACACCACTCAAAGCGTTGGTAAGGTTGGGTTCACGGGCATCCAGCAGCGTAGAACCTTTCACCTGCTGCACAGCGTAGCCCAAAGATTTTTTCTGGCGTTTTACACCAAGGGCCGTTACCACTACATCGCTAAGTGATGCATCAATGCGCTGTAACGTCACTGTCAATGTAGTTTGTGTACCCACCGCTACTTCTTCGGTAGTAAAACCTACAAAACTAAAAACCAGTACGGCATTGCTGCCATCCACTGCAATAGAAAACCGGCCGTTGGCATCGGTTACACCGCCCACGTTGGTTCCTTTAATGAGATAAGAAGCCTGTGCAACTGCATGGCCATCTGTATCTTTTACCGAACCGCTTACGGTTCGCTTTTGCTGCGCCAGCCCTATGGCGGAGCACATCACTAATAGCAGGCTAAATAATAACGCCTGAGGTTTCATTCTCATAATTTTTCATTTTGGTTGTTCAGCAAATCGGGGTTATTTAAATTGTCTCTACTTTTTTTGATACTGTCTTGGCAATTTTTACTGTTTTTTTCGCAGTTATTTTTTGCAGCTCTTCATAATGATCCATTACCAAAGCGGCAGGGCCAATTAAGGGTGCTTCTTTTCCCAGTGCCGATACTTTGATAACTGTGTTTTCGGCCAGCTTGGGAATACTGTTTTCATTAATGGCTTGTTGTATGGGTGCCAGCCAAAGCTTACCAGCTATACTTCCACGGCCACTTAGTACCACCAGCCCAGGGTTGAGCAGGTGTATGAGAATAGCCACACCACGGCCAATATTATACGCTACTTCGCTTACCAGAGCAACCGCAAAACGATCGCCTTTGCCAGCAGCCTGCAGCACTGCATTACAGGCTTCTTCCAAATGGTCTTTGCTCAAGTTTTTAATGCTGGTAAGGCTACCATTAGCAATGCCCTGCAATGCTTTGTTTACAATCACTTCCATCGAAGCTTCTGTTTCTAAACAGCCCATTTTGCCACAGCTGCACAACTTGTTGTTGGTGAACATGGGTATATGGCTAAACTCTCCTGCAAATCCGTTATCGCCCCGAAACAGTTTACCATTCAAAATCAAGCCCAATCCTACACCCCAGCTCACGTTTATCACCATGGCATTCTGCTGATCTTTTGCTTCGCCGAAACGTTGCTCTGCAAGAGCAATCAGGCTGGAGTCGTTATCTATTACTACCGGCAAACCAATGGCTGCCTGCAGGGTAGCTACAATACTTTGCTTGCCAGCTGGCAAAAAAGAATGGTTGCGACCTTCGTGCACATCTACAAAGCCCGGCATACCAATACCAATACCGGCAATTTTTTCCAACGGCAAATTTGACGATTGCACAAATGCCTGTAAGTGATGCGTCAGCTCCTGCAGTGCATTGGCATTTTCTGCCAAATGAATTTCCACTTTTACCTCGGGTACTATCAGCTGGTTGGAGGCATCCAAAATAGCCATGCGGGTTACGTGCTGGTCCATGGCCACCGCTACTACATAAATCAAATCGGTACGCAGGCGAAACATTTGAGCACGGCGGCCACCGGTGCTTTGCGCAAAACCGGCTTCCACTACCAAGCCTTCTTCTATCAGTTCATTTACAAGTTTGGTTACCAACGGCAAGCTTTTGTCGAGCTGCACACACATGTCAGCGCAGGACATCTCTTTGTTGAAGTATAAAAACTTCTCAATAGAGCGTTTGTATATCTCTTTCTTTTCAAGCATGGCAGGCAGGTAATCTCGCAATGAGAAAATAAAGATAGCAGCACTTTTTAATTTTTTACAAGAAGTGTTAAATAAATTTTATTAAGAAAGCGAAGCTTCTGAAATTCAATATAAAGCGCCGGATGGTGCCGGACAGTTGCGGAAGGCTGGCATGAAAAACCAGCACTATGGCAGTGAAAAACATGGTTGCAAGGGCCGGGGGCGATACAAGCGTTAAAAAGAAAAAAGAAAGGGCCTCAAAATACCGCTGCTGTACTTCGGCATGGATATTGTCCACACCAGCCCGGGGCAGGCAATAGTCTACTTTGTTTAATCCGCATTATTCCTGCAATTTTGCCAACATTCTAAATATTTCGATTCCAGAGGAGCATCATGGGAATTTTCAACTTTTTTACGCAAGAAATTGCAATGGATCTGGGCACCGCCAACACCCTCATCATCCACAACGATGAGGTAGTGGTGAATGAACCCAGCATCGTTGCCCTTAATAGAAACAATCCGAAAGAAGTACTGGCCGTAGGCAAAAAAGCGTTGCTCATGCACGAAAAGACGCATGAAAGCATCCGTACCGTACGTCCGCTGAAAGATGGTGTAATTGCCGACTTCAACGCTGCTGAACTCATGATTCGGGAAATGATCAAGAAAATCTATCCCAAAAAACCGTTGTTTCCGCCCAGCTGGCGCATGATGATTTGCATTCCCAGCAGCATTACCGAAGTAGAAAAACGTGCCGTTCGTGACAGCGCCGAGCAAGCCGGTGCCAAAGAAGTGTACCTCATTCACGAACCCATGGCCGCTGCCTTAGGTATTGGTATTGATGTGGAAGAGCCCGTGGGCAACATGATTATCGACATTGGTGGCGGTACTACCGGCATCACCGTAATAGCCCTCGCAGGTATTGTATGCGACCAAAGCATTCGTATTGCCGGCGATGAATTTACGTACGACATTATGGAAGCCCTGCGCCGCTACCACAGCCTGCTGATTGGTGAGCGTACAGCCGAGCAAATTAAAATTCAGATTGGTGCTGCCATGAAAGACCTCGACAGCCCGCCCGATGATATTCCTGTAAATGGTCGTGACCTGGTAACGGGCATTCCCAAGCAGATTATGGTAAGCTATACCGAAATAGCCGAGGCGCTGGATAAGAGCATCTTCAAAATTGAAGAAGCCATTTTGAAAGCCCTTGAAACCACCCCGCCTGAGTTGGCTGCCGACATCTATCGCCGTGGCCTCTACCTTACCGGTGGTGGTGCCATGCTGCGTGGCCTCGACAAGCGCCTGAGCAACAAAATAAAACTGCCCGTACATGTTGCCGAAGACCCGCTGAAGAGTGTGGTACGCGGTACCGGCCTTGCCCTTAAGCACTACGATAAGTATCCTTTTATTATGCGATAAAAAGCAGCATAGCAAAAATTCCAAATTCCAGTGAACAGCCTTGCACAACCGCCGTTTGGGAATTTGGAATTTTTTATTTTGGCATAACACTCCATGCGTAACTTTTTTCTTCTTCTCCGCCGCTTGCAGGTATTCTTGCTGTTCCTGTTGTTGCAGGTTATCAGTATTGCCTTGCTGGTGAGCTACAACAAAAGCCACCAGGCCAAATACATGGAGTGGGCTTATGATGCCACCGGCAGCATCAACAAACGCTACAGCAATATTGCGGCCTACTTTAGCCTGGCCGACAATAACAAACGCCTGGCAGAAGAAAACAACCGGCTGCGCAATTTGCTGGCCGAAAACTTTACCAGTATTGATACGAGTGCCACCCTGCGGTTGGATACCGCCATGGTTGACTCGAGCCGGGTAATCAGAAAATATCTGTGGCGTACCGCCGCTGTCATCAACAACTCGGTGGCCAGTCAAAACAACTTCATTACCATTGAAAGGGGCCGCCTGCAAGGCATAGCACCAGAAATGGCCGTGGTAAGTGCCGGCGGTATTGTGGGCGTGGTAACCGACGTAAGCGACAACATGGCCATTGTACGCAGCCTGCTGCACCGCAAAAGCATCACCAGCGTAATGCTGAAAAACGGACGCAACACAGGCCTGCTGGAATGGGATGGCAAAAACCCTGGCCTGTTGCAACTGAAAGGCATACCAAAAAGTACGGCCCTGAAAGTGGGCGATACTGTACTCACCAGCAATATTTCGCTCAACTACCCTGCCGGCCTTATGGTAGGCACGATAGCCAAAGTGGAAAAGGAAACCGATGGCAACAACTACAAACTGCAGGTAAAACCCGGCAATAATTTTTATAGCGTTGATTATGTAGATGTGATTGAAAATCTTTTTCTGAAAGAGCAGCGAGACATTGAACAACGCATCAACAAACAACAGCAACAATAACCCGCCACAAGGCCCGCAACATGAGCGAACCGGTTAAACAAATCATCCGCTTTACATTTTTTATACTGGTGCAGGCACTGGTGCTAAACCACATGCCCGCACTTCACCGGTTTGTAACCCCTTACCTGTACTTTTTGTACCTCATTTGGCTACCCTTCAATGTGAGCCGCTCTGGCATGCTGATTATCGGTTTTATCACCGGCTTTGCCCTCGATTTATTTACCAAAACTCCCGGCTTGCATGCCTCGGCCTGCTTGTGGCTGGCCTACTTGCGTACGCCTTTGCTTAAACTATTGCTGCCCGGCGAAACCAAAGAACTCAAAACCGGCAGCAGCCCCAGTGTACGCAGCATGGGCCTTACCACTTACATTTTATTTGTAGTGATGCTAACCCTCTTTCACCACAGCTGGCTGGTACTGCTGGAGTGGATGAGTTTTGGCAGCTTCCTGTATTTCATCGGAAAAGTATTCTTTACCACACTGGCTAGTTTATTGCTCATCCTCATTGCCGAGCTGCTGTTTCGCCCCATTAAAAAGCGGAGAAGTAACAGCTGATTGGTTATGCGGAAAATTTTTACAGCCTGTTGGTACGTGGCGGTGTAATGTGCTGTTACCTTCGTCGAAAGTTGTCAGGAGTACGTATACATGAATGATTTCCATTCGATCAGGAGCCGCATCATCCAGATCATTTTCGCCGCCACTTTCCTTGTGATTATTCTGCAGTTGTTCAACCTGCAAATCCTCAACGAGGACTATAAACTTATGGCCGATAATCAGGCCATTTACCGCAAGGTGGTATACCCCAGCCGGGGCCTCATCATCGACCGGAAAAAGCATGTGATTCTCGATAACACTACGCTGTTTGATTTGGTGCTGATACCTGCCCAACTCAAACAGGGCTGCGATACGGCGGCACTCTGCAACATCCTCAATATTTCGGAAGAAGAGTTTAAGAAGCGGGTCATCAACAGCATAGTAAAAAACGGCCGCTACCAACCCAGCGTGTTCGAAGGCCTGCTCGATGAAAAAACGCATGCCCAGATAGCAGAAAAACTGGCCCTGTTTCAGCCGGCATTTGACCTGGTAGAACGCCCGGTGCGTAAATATCCTTACGATGCAGCGGCTCACGTATTTGGCTACCTGGCCGAAGTAGACCCCAAGTTTTTGGAACGCTATGGCAGCGAAGGCTACCGCCAGGGCGACTACGCCGGCATGACCGGGCTGGAACGCACCTACGAAAAAGTACTGATGGGCCAGCGGGGTATTCAATACTGGAACAAAGACAACAAGAACCGCCCCACCCAACCGTATGAAGGTGGTAAATACGATACAGCGGCCGTTGCCGGTAGTACGCTGTACTCTTCGCTGGATATAGAACTGCAAGAGCTGGGCGAAAAACTGATGCAGGGAAAGATAGGCAGCGTAGTAGCCATTGACCCCAGAACTGGCGGTATTCTGGCCATGGTGAGTGCCCCATCTTACAGCCCCACATTGCTCACGGGCAACCAGCGCCGCAAGCATTTTTCTGAGCTCTACACCGACCCCCGGCTGCCGTTGTACAACCGGGCCATTACGGGTGAATATTCACCGGGGTCTACTTTTAAAACCCTGCAAGCCATTGTGGGCATGCAGGAAGGTGTGATTACGCAACGCAGCGGCTACCCCTGCCGCGGCGGTTATTATGAATGTGGTACGGGTAAGCCCAAATGCCACGGTGCCGGCCATGCCCCCGACCTGGAGCATGCCATTGCCACCAGTTGCAACAGTTATTTTGCCGACGTGTACCGCAAAATACTCGACCAACCCCGATATGGCGGCGTGGATAGCGGCATTGCTGTGTGGGATCAGTACATGTACAAGTTTGGCCTCGGCCACAAGCTGGGTGTAGATCTTCCTTCAGAAAGAGGCGGCAATATTCCTACGTCGAAATACTACCGCAAAATATTTGGCAACAACTGGCACAGCTGCAACACCGTTTCTAACTCCATTGGCCAGGGCGAAGTAAACAGTACCGTGCTGCAACTTACCAACGCCATTGCCATGATTGCCAACAAAGGCTGGTACTATACCCCGCACATGATAGACAGCATTGAAGGCGGCGATCAGTTTGGCTTGCTAGAAGCCTATCAGAAAAAAATAGAACCCGTACACATACCCGACAGCATGTTTGAAGCAGTGCATGCCGGCATGGAAGCCGTAATGAAACCCGGCGGTACCGGCTGGCGGCTGGCAGTACCCGGCATTAATATTTGTGGCAAAACCGGTACAGTAGAAAACTATTACAAGGGTAAAAAACAAAAAGACCACTCGTTTTTTGCCGCCTTTGCCCCACGGGAAAATCCACAGATTGCCATTGCCTGTATTGTAGAAAATGGCGGCTTTGGTGCCACCATTGCTGCACCGGTAGTAAGCCTGATGCTGGAAAAATACCTGCACGATACCATCAGCGACAAACGCAAAGAATGGATACAGCGCTACAGCAGCATGAAGATTACGCCTGCCCGTATTGCCGATGAAATTCGCAAACGGGACAGCATAAAGCTGGCCAAGGACGAAGAACGGGCCCGCCGCCAATTGCTCAACAGCATAAAAGAAGAAACCGGCATTGATAGCGAACAGGAAACTGCTACCCCCGATACACCACCGGCCAAACCCAAGCAACCTGCTAATACAAACGGCAAAACCGTTGGCCTGTTGGCTCCTACCGATGAACACCGCAAACGCAAATCATTTTCACAGCAGGCCTAATATTTTCCAGCATGTCGCAACCAACCCGCATCATTTCTAAAGGCATCAACTGGTTATTGCCCGTGATGTACCTGCTGCTGGTATTCATTGGCCTCACCGCCATTTTTTCGGTGGAGTACCGCCCCGATGTAAACATTCTGCAAGCCATCACCGGATTGAAAACCAACTACAGCCGCCAGCTTTTGTTTCTGGTGATTTGTTTGGTATTGGGCATCCTTATTTTACTTACGGATAGTAAGTTTTTTACGGCCACCGCCAACCTCTCGTATGCATTGGGTATACTGCTACTACTGGCCACTTTTGTGGTGGGCAAAGAAGTAAATGGCTCACACAGCTGGATACCCTTGGGCTTCATGAACCTGCAACCTGCAGAAACCTGTAAAATATTTGTGAGCCTTGCATTAGCAAAGTATCTCAGCCGCATGGAAACCGACTTTCGCCGCTGGCAAAGTCATGCCATTGCCATTGCACTGGCACTTACACCGGCCATTTTTTCCATTTTACAAAATGAAACGGGCCTTGCATTGGTGTACTTCGCATTTTTCATTCCACTTTACCGCGAAGGCTTGCCTGCCGCTTATCTGGTGGTAGGTGTTTCTGCAGCGGTGTTGGTAGTGGCTTCTATTTTGATTGAACCCAACACCCTGTTTTACATTCTGACCGGTTTGGTAGTGGTTACCTTATGGCTTTTGCGTCGTCGCATTCGCCGTAATAAATCGTTGCTGCTCATCATAGCCGGTGTGTATTTGCTGAGTGTGGGCATTCAAAAATTTGCGGTGCCTTTCTTGTTCGAAAACATCATGCAGCCTTATCAGGTAGAACGCATTATGAGCATGTTTGGTAAAGATTATGTGCCCAAAGACCCTGCCAAGCTGGAAGCACTGATGAAGGAAAAAGCCAAGCAGGGAAAGATTAATAAAGACGGTAAGAAAGAAGAAAACTACAACGTAAAACAGAGCAAAATTGCCATTGGCAGCGGTGGCCTGGCCGGGAAAGGATTTTTAAAAGGGGCCGTAACGCAAGGCGAATTTGTGCCAGAACAACACACCGATTTTATTTTTACCGCCTTGGGCGAAAGCTTTGGCTTTTGGGGCTCCAGCCTCGTGGCCTTATTGTATTTCAGTTTGCTCATGATTATCATCAACATGGCCGAACGACAGCGCAGCACGTTTAGCCGGGTGTATGGCTACTGCGTTGCAGCGATATTATTTTTTCATGTGGTGGTCAACATTTGCATGACCATTGGGCTGGCTCCGGTGATTGGCATTCCACTGCCCCTCATCAGCCATGGCGGCTCTTCGCTCATGACCTTTACCATTCTCATTTTCATCTTCGTTCGCCTCGATGCCGACCGGCAGGTAGTGCTGCGGTAAGAGCGAAGTAAGAAGTACGAGGGTAGAAGTACGAAGTAGGATTTTCCATCAACGACCAACCAGCAACCATCAACTATGGCTACAATTATTCCATTATCAGAAGGCTCATTCACCATTGGAAAGGACAAGATTTTTCATCCTTTCAACCACGCCGAAGATGACCTGCAACAACGGGCTACAGGCAGCTTACTGGTAGAGGTACAACCCTTTTGCATTGTAACGGAAAGAGATGTGCTGCTGATTGATACCGGTCTTGGTTTTAGCCAGCAGGGTGAGTTGCAGATACACCGCAACCTCAAAGCCAACGGCATACAACCGGCCGATGTAACCAAGGTATTGATGAGCCATTTACACAAAGACCATGCAGGTGGCGTAAGCTATAAAGACCGCTTAGGCAATGCGCATCTGGCTTTTCCCAACGCCACGTATTTTGTACAGCGCCGCGAATACGATTTTGCCGAAGCCACCGGTTATCCTTCTTTTATTACTGATGAATTTGAAGTGTTTGACCGGCACCCTCGGGTGTTTTGGCTGCACGACGATGAAGGCAGCATCGACAATTACATTCACTATCAGGTAACGGGTGCTCACAGTCCCTACCACCAGGTGTTTTGGATAGAAACCGCCGAAGGCCTCATCTTTTTTGGGGGCGATGATGCGCCGCAGCACAAGCAAATGCTGAGCCGCTTTGTAGCCAAATACGACCACGATGGCAAAAAATGCATGGAGCTGCGCCAGCAATGGTGGGATAAAGGCAGCGCAGACGGATGGACGTTTTTATTTTATCATGATATCAGCCATCCGTATTTAAAGGCTTAATCTTTTGAAGTATCCCAACCCTGAGATTGTCTTAACCTATAACAAATAGTTCAACCCTACTTGAAAAACCCTGTTTGCACCTCTTGAATCTGAATGTCGTTGCCCGATAGCATCAACAGAATACAGCATATTGAAACCATAATTGTACCTAACTTCCACATATAAGTTTTTTAAGAACTGATGTTGCAATCCTATACTTGCAGCAATATCAAACTTGGCAGGATAATGCTTTCCTACATCCAGATTATTTTCTTTACCCATAAGCAATCGAGCACCTGCTAAATAACCCAGTTCTGTACCCAACAGTATTGAGCTGTTCTTCTCGAAACGATACCCAATTAATAAAGGAATATTGATATAATTAAACCGAATACTAGTTTTATCGGCTCCAAGTTGCTGGTCTACTTTATACCCTTTCGATGAAAAAAGCATTTCTGATTGAAAAAAGAAATACCGATTAATTGGTAATTCCATTGTCAAACCACCATACCAACCCACCCGATTTTTCGGAAAAGCAATCAGATCCTTTGTGGTAGCAATATTGCCCCCGGCTTTTACACCAAATTGTACCTGTGCAAATACTTGTACACCTATAAGCAGGCAAATGGCAAGTACTACTTGTTTCATCATATTGCGTTTTATTATAAAAAAGGTAAGCGATAGCTCATGCTATTGTTGGTATGCATCAGCTATACAAGCCTTGTGTACATCTGCCCTACAGGCATCAGTTACTATCAGCTGTTTGCTAATGTAGGGGTAAAATACTGTTACCACATACTTATCGTGGTTACAAAATGGTGATTTCCAGAAAAATACGTAGAAATACGTATGCAGATGAGGCATTTAGCGTATGCTCCACTGCAAAAAAAAATTAACCCAGCTATGCTGCGGGTAAGCAATTAGTAAAATTTAATCAGGGAAAATGAGTAAGCGCTGGCAGCAAGCCAATACCACGTTCGGGTTAGCAGCTGGCATAGTACTTGCTCCATGCACTTTCAGGCAGCTGCTTGTATTATCCATACCATTCAGATCAGGCCATTTCACCGGCCAGCTCATCCAGTTGAGCTGCCACTTCCTGTAGCTCAGCTTCTGTCCAGTCGCTTTCCAGCTCCAGGGCATCAAGCATGGCTTTGAGGGCTTTTTGTGTGTCGTCGTCGCAGCTGAGTTGCTTCAGGTGTACCAGTCTTTCTTTCACATCTTCGAGGCGCATAGTGCCGTGTATTTGCAGCAAAATTACCAGTACCAGCCCCCGCAAACGATGACATGGCGCAGGTTCGGAAAATCTTCACCGCCTGTTTTGGCAGGCAACCTTACTTTTGCGCAATTCTTCAACAATGAGCACAGTTACAGGCAACACAGGTCTCTTGCACAACGAGAGCATCCCGAGCAACAGAAAAAAGATAATTGTATTAGGCAGCGGCCCCAACCGCATTGGTCAGGGCATTGAGTTCGATTACTGTTGCGTACATGGCCTCATGGCCATTAAAGAGTGTGGTTATGAAGCCATTATGGTGAACTGTAACCCCGAAACCGTTTCTACCGATTTCGATATTGCCGATAAACTGTACTTCGAGCCCGTGTTTTGGGAGCACCTCTGGGAAATTATTGAACTGGAGCAACCCGAAGGCGTGATTGTACAGCTGGGTGGCCAAACCGCCCTCAAACTGGCCAAAAAGCTGGTAGAAAAAGGCGTAAAAATCATTGGCACCAGCTTCGACAGCATGGACATTGCCGAAGACCGTGGCCGCTTCAGCGATCTGCTCCGCGACCTCGACATTCCTTACCCACAGTATGGCACCGCTTACGATGTAGACGAAGCCATTGAAGTGGCCAACCGGGTAGGCTACCCCGTATTGGTGCGCCCCAGCTACGTGTTGGGTGGCCAACGGATGCGCATTGTGATCAACGACGACGAAGTAGAAAAAGCAGTCATCAGCCTGCTGAAACATATTCCCGGCAACAAAATCCTCATCGACCATTTCCTCGACCGCTGTCAGGAAGCAGAAGTAGATGCCATTTTCGATGGCGAAAACTTCCACGTAATGGGCGTCATGGAGCACATTGAACCAGCCGGTATTCACAGCGGCGATAGCAATGCTGTGTTGCCCGCCTTCAACCTGACACCACTGGAAGTAACCACGCTGGAATACTACTCTGAAAAAATTGCCCGTGCACTGGACATCCGCGGCCTCATCAACATTCAGTTTGCTATTAAAGACGGTACTGTGTATGTAATTGAAGCCAACCCCCGTGCCAGCCGTACCACGCCGTTCATTGCCAAAGCCTATGGCATTCCGTACCTCAACATTGCCACCAAAGTAATGCTGGGCGAAAAGAAACTCACCGACTTCACATTCGAGAAAAAGCTCGATGGTTTTGCCATCAAAGAACCTGTGTTCAGCTTCAACAAATTTCCCGGAGTGAACAAAGAGCTCGGCCCCGAAATGAAGAGCACGGGCGAAGCCATCCGATTTGTAAAAGACCTGCGGGATCCTTATTTCCGCAAGCTGTACAAAGAGCGGAGCATGAATTTGAGTAAGTAAATATTTACGGCATATAACCAAAAGCGTCATCCATCCCGATGACGCTTTTTTTCTGCGAAAAGAGTATCTTCCTGTTACCTTATCCCTACAGCATGAAACTACTCCTACTTTGCGTTTTTTTCCTTTTCAGCACCTGGTTGTCTGCCCAAAATGTTGGCCTTGGTACCACTACCCCCGAAGCCCGGCTGCATATCCGCAGCACCGGTTGGATAAAAGCCATTTTGGAAAATGATGCAGGACAACCACGAGGCTACATTGGTGCAGACAATAATGGCACCGTCACCTTTGCTGCCAATGCCTATTGGAATGGCAGCACCTGGGTGTACCCCAATGCCGGATCATCGTTTTACATGCTTATGCACCGGGTGAACAATCAGTTCGAATTTCGGGTACGCCCCGATGGCGGCAACCAAAGTACCGCCATGGTCATCAATCAAAATGGCAATGTGGGAATTGGTACAGGTAGCCCACAGCAAATGCTGAGTGTACAAAATGGGATAGCCATCGACCAAGGCAACAACAATACAGGTACCATAGAAAACGCCCTTCGTTTTGGCAACTTGAGTGGCGAAGGAATTGGCAGTAAAAGAAATACCGGCAGTGGCCAGTATGGACTCGACTTTTATACGAATAGTGTGCAACGCATGACTATTGGGCAAAACGGTAACATTGGTATCAATAACCGGCTTCCTAAAAGTAGGGTTACCATTTACCACCCCGGCGAACTGGACATACCCCTGGATATTGATGACGGCCACGCAATAACCATATTCGATTCATCTTATTTCTCATTGGGTGAGCCCAGACTTTCTTTGAATATTGGCATCAACAGTCTCAGAGAATATGCATACATACGGGTGAGAAAAAATGCTACACTTGGTCCGGTACCCAGATTACTGCTCAACCCATTGGCAGAAGCTGCAGTTGTTGTTGGCGCTGGTGGCGATGGAACAGGGTACGCGCAGGAAGCTACTACATACAAGTTTATTGTTGGTGCCTATGCACCTGCACTCTTCGATAATAAGGTAGACATATTTGGCAACCTAACTGTACAAAATGGCAAGGGCATCATCCGTAACAATACAGGTACTCAATTGAAACATGTGGTAAGTAGCGTAACTGTAAATCCGAGTACCATTTCGGGCAACAGTAAATATAGTCAAAATGTATCCTGGAGCGAAAGTTTTTCAGCTCCCCCTGTTGCTGCTTACATCGCCAACTTTACAAGTGGTGGAGGTTGGGCAGAACTGGTGTTAAGCATTGCCAACGTTACATCTGCAGGGTGTACATTATACATCTTCAATCCACGACTTTCTGCCAATACGCCCAATTTTATATTTAATGTCGTGGCTGTTGGTCCTCAGTAAAACGCAACAAATTGTCACTCACTCCGTAGTCCATACTTCATGGCTTGCAGCGTTGGTTGCTTTCCTTTTTTTACGGTAATGATGAACAGGTTGTCATACTGATTGTCCGGTATATTTCCTTCAAACGAAAGTGTGAGTCCTACAGTACGAATCATTTGCGGCACGGTGTTGCTATGACCGGTGATGAGCACATTGCCCTTGGGTTGTTTTACTATCGCTTGCAGCAAGCTATCTCCGTTATTGTAAGTAACAATGTCTTTACCAAACTGCATGGCAGTAGGCGCTGCGGTTTGTTGTGTACGCCTGTAGTTGGTGCTGTACACCTGTGCAATCTTCTTATTCTTCAGGCTGTCCTTCAAGGCTTCTGCCCGTTCCAAACCGGCACCACTCAGGGCCACATCCCCACTAGGTGACACTTTTTCTCCATGCCGTACAATGTAAATATGGCTGGTACTGCCGCAAGCAGCCAGCAACAACACAACACCAAAAATACCCAACAAGGAAATGAACTTCTGCATATGCAATGGATTGAGAAATGAAAATAAACATTCTGCTGCATTCTATCAATTTGCGTATTTCTACGCTTGCATAACTCCTGAATCGTTACTAAAATAGCTATACCTGTTTTCCCCATGGCTGTAGTTGCATTCAGAAAATACTTCATTCCCGTTTGGCGGTCGGCACCACTGCTGCGCATTTGCCTGCCACTCATTGCCGGTATTATTTTGGGCAATACTTTGCTCGAAACAAATTATTACTGGCAGTACAGTTTGACTGGTTGTATAGTCTTCTGTTTACTGTGGAATATCTTACTGCACAAGCGTCCGCTTCCTTCTTCCATTGGTTTGCTATTGGGCGTGATGGCTACGGGTGCATTGTGTGTGCAGTTGCATGCCATCTGGAAACAACCCGCCTTTGCCGGCAATCATTATACCACAGGCCAAACGGTAGTAGCCACACTCGTAGAGCCTGCCGTACCCAAAGAAAAATCGGTGAAAGCCAATGCCAGCATTTCATTGTTGCTACCCAATGGAAAATTGCAGCTAGTGAAAGGAGAAGTGCTGCTGTACCTCGCCAAAGACAGTATTGCTTCGCAGCTGCAATATGGCCAGCAAATTGTTTTCAACCGGCCATTGCAGCCCATTAAAAATGCAGGCAATCCCGGTGGGTTCAACTATCAAACCTATGCTGCCCGGCAAGGCGTTTTTTATCAGGTTTTTCTAAAGGCCGATCAATACACCATTTTACCGGGCAACAAAGGCAACGCTTTCCAATCATCACTTTTTTCCATGCGGCAATGGGTGCTGCAATCCATAGTCCGTTACATTCCTAATCCCATTGAAAATGGTGTGGCGCAAGCCTTGCTCATTGGCTACCGCGGCGACCTCGACAAAACCCTGGTGGAGCAATATGCCAACACAGGTGTGGTACACATCATTGCCATCAGTGGCATGCACCTCGGCATGATTTATACACTGCTGTTGTTTTTGCTCAAGCCTCTCGGGCAAACACAACGAATGCGATTCCTTCGCCTGTTGCTTACCCTTGGCAGCATGTGGTTGTTTACTTTACTTACCGGTGCCGCACCATCCATTACCAGGGCCGCGGTTATGTTTAGCATGGTGGCCCTCGGCGACTTTTGGCAGCGGGGTTCTAACGCTATCAATATGCTGAGTGCCGCTGCTATCGCCCTCCTTCTCTATGACCCCTTCGCCCTGTGGAATGTGGGTTTTCAACTCAGTTTTGCCGCTGTGCTGAGCATCGCCATTTTTTACAAGCCCATTTTGGCATGGTACAACCCCGGCAACAAAATACTCCTGCACATTTGGCAAATGATGGCCGTAACCATCGCGGCGCAAATCCTTACCCTGCCACTCGGCATTTATCATTTCCATCAATTTCCGGTCTACTTCTTACTCGCCAATTTGGTGGCCGTGCCGTTGAGTGGTGCGGTGTTGTATGCACTGCTCGTACTGTTGGCGCTAAGTTGGTGGCCTTTGGCTGCTGGCTTTGTAGGTCAACTGGCCGGCTGGGGTATTGCTGGATTAAATGCCTGCATCATTTGGGTGAGCCAATTGCCTTTTACCACCATTCAGCAAGTGCAAATATCCATACCCATGGCGGTGTTGCTTTGCTGCATTATTGCGGGCATTGGTACCTGGTGGCTGCTCAAAAGCAGTAAGGGTTTGCTGGCAGCTGCCACTTCGCTGGCGTTGTACATGCTTTTACTAGCTGCACAAAAATGGCAAACCGCCACCCAACAGCAACTCATCATTTACAACATACCGCAGTACAGCGGCATCGATATTGTGCAAGGCAACCGCTCCATTTTCGTTGGCGACACTGCCCTCACCCAACCGGGTTTTCTGCAAAACTTTCACCTCTTGCCCACCCGCATTCGCTACCAGTTTCAACCGTGGCAATACCGCCTGCTGACCGATAGCAGCAATATGTCGTTTGTGGCCAATGGCCTGCGCATCAGCATATTGCGGCAGCAGCTCAATTACAAGCAATCGGCCATTCATGAAACAGACTTGCTGATTGTGAGTGGCAATGTACCCGGCAATCCGGCCAAAATTTTGCCCCTTATCCGCTGCCGGCAAATTGTGCTCGATGGCAGCAACAGTACCTACCGCATTGCCCGGTGGAAAAGCGCAGCCGATAGCCTACATTTGCGCCTCCATAGCGTGGCCATCAATGGGGCTTTTGTTGTGGAGCAGGCCCGCTTGTAGCACCTGCATCAAATTATCACAGCGCAATCGCATAACAATCAGCCAATCATGAACAAGCCAATTAAAAGTGCTTTGATCTCCGTTTTTTACAAAGACGGACTGGAAACCCTTGTGCCCACCCTTCACCAGCAGGGCATTACCCTCTACAGTACCGGCGGCACCCAAAGCTTTATCGAAAAACTGGGCATACCCGTGGTGCCGGTAGAAAACCTCACCAGCTACCCCAGCATACTCGGTGGCCGTGTAAAAACCTTGCACCCCGTGGTATTTGGCGGCATCCTCGGCAAGCGGGCCGATGCCGTGCATGTGCAGGAAATGGCGCAGTACAACATCCCCGAAATTGATCTCGTCATCGTTGACCTCTATCCTTTTGAAGAAACCGTGGCCAATACCAGCGAAGAGTCGGCCATCATCGAAAAGATCGATATTGGCGGCCCCAGCATGATTCGTGCTGCAGCCAAAAACTTCAGCGACCTGGTGGTGCTGAGCAGCAAAGATGACTACGCTGTTTTGGATGACATACTGTTGGCACAAAACGGTACCACTACGCTGGAGCAGCGTCGGATGTTTGCCGCCAAAGCTTTTGAAGTGGTAAAACGCTACGACATCGCCATTGCCGATTATTTCCTGAGCACCACGCCGGAAGTGGGCAGCAAAAAAACATTGCGCTACGGCGAAAATCCGCACCAGTCTGCCACTTTCGAGGGCAACCTGGCAGAGTTATTTGAGCAGGTAAATGGCAAGGAACTGAGCTACAACAACCTGGTAGATGTAGATGCTGCCATGCAGCTCATTAGTGAATTTGAGGCCGGTAGCGATACTACTTTTGCCATCATCAAGCATACCAATGTATGCGGCGTAAGCCAGCGCCCCACGGTAAAAGCCGCCTGGGATGCAGCCCTCGCCGGCGACCCTGAAAGTGCTTTTGGTGGTGTGCTCGTTACCAATGGCACCGTAGACCTCGACACCGCCAATGCCATCAACGAAATTTTCTTTGAAGTGCTCATAGCACCAGCGTACAACGAAGACGCACTGGCCGTATTGAAAAGCAAAAAGAACCGCATATTACTTGAGCTGAAAGCCCAGCCAGCCGGCACTACCCAATACCGCAGCCTGCTGAATGGGGTACTCAGCCAAAACAACGACATTGGCAACTACACCGAGTGGAACGAAGTAGGCGGCCGCACCTGCACCGAAGCCGAAAAAGCCGAGCTGGCTTTTGCCAACCTGGTGTGCAAGCACCTCAAGAGCAATGCCATTGCCCTCATTAAAGATCGCCAGTTGGTAGGCAAAGGTTGTGGCCAAACCAGCCGCATCGATGCGCTGCGCCACAGCATCGAAAAAGCCCGTCAGTTCAACTTCGACCTGAAAGGTGCCGTGCTGGCCAGCGATGCTTTCTTCCCCTTCGATGATTGTGTGAAAATTGCCCACGCCGAAGGCATTGAAGCTTTTATACAGCCCGGCGGCAGCATCCGCGATAAAGACAGTATTGAATACTGCCAGCAAAACGGCCTTGCCATGGTAATGACAGGCATGCGTCATTTCAGGCATTAAACAATGAGTTGGAAGGTTGACGAGTTGACTGGTTAACAGATTGTATCAACGCTCGTCAACTTTTTTCATACAACCAACACTTTGGCATCTTGTTAAAAAAGCGGCCACACCACCCACCACCACTGCCTTCACCTATTTTTACAGCATTACGTTTTTAGAATATGAAAAAAGGATTTCTGTTTGTATTGGCCATATTGGCAGCAGGCACAGCGCAGCAGGCACTGGCCCAAACCAAAAAAGTAGTGGCCGATCGCATCATTGGCAAGGTGGGCGACCGCATCATTTTGCAAAGCGATATTGCCAACGCTGTTGAAGACATCAGGCGGCAAGGTGGCGAAGTACCCCCCAACCCCGACTGCTTGTTGCTGGAAGCTGAACTGGTAAAAAAAGCACTGGTATTGCAGGCAGAAAAAGACTCCGTAACCGTAGATGATGCCGAAGTAGAATCGCTGATTGAAAACCAAATCCGTGGTTTTATGCAGGCTTACGGTGGCCGCGAAGCACTGGAAGAAATTGCCGGCCGCACCATTTACCAAATCAAAGAAGACTTTCGCAAGCCTTTTAAAGAAAAGGAACTGGCCAATAAAAGGCGGGGCAAAATTCTGGAAACCGTTCGCATTACTCCCGTTGAAGTAAAAGACTATTTCGAAAGCATTCCCAAAGACAGCCTGCCCTTTTACGAAAGCGAACTGGAAGTAGGCAAAATTGTGATTTACCCCAAGGCCAGCCGCGACATTGAAAGCTACACCGCCAAGCAGCTCAACGATATTAAAAAGCAAATTGAAAGCGGCAGCCGCCGCTTCGATCAAATGGCCAAGCTCTACAGCGAAGACCCCGGCAGCAAAGACAATGGCGGACAGTACGCCCTCAGCCGTGCCGACAAAGGCATGTGGGATCCCGTGTTTTTGTCTACTGCTTTTAAGTTGAAAGAAGGCCAAATATCAAACGTAGTGAAGTCGAAGTTTGGTTTGCACATTATTCAATGCGTTAGCCGCAATGGCGACGACGCTGTGGTACGCCACATCCTTATGATTCCGCCAGTAACCCAAGACGAACTGGATGAAGCCAAAAGCCGCCTCGATAGTGCCCGCAGCATGCTCATTGCCGGTACACTTAGCTTCGGCGAAGCCGTAAATAAATACAGCAACGACGAAGACAATAAGTTTAGCGGCGGATGGGAAATGAGCCGCGAACAAACCTCCATGGTGACCATTGACCAGCTCGATAAAACCATGATTCCGCTGCTCAAAAACATGAAACCCGGCCAATACAGTCAGCCCGAAGTATTTACCACCGAGCAGGGCAAAAAAGGCGTTCGCTTCATTTACCTGCGTACCCGAACCGAGCCCCACCGCGAAAACCTGAAAGAAGACTACAACAAAATAGCAGCCCGTGCCCTCGAAGAAAAAAAGCAAAACATCCTGAGCGAATGGTTTGCCAACAAAATCAGCACGTACTACATATACGTAGATCCGAAGTTTGGCAACTGCGAAACCCTGAAACCATGGTTAGACGCCAGTGCATCCAGAAATAAATAACGAGGTAAAACCGTGAAAAAATAGCCAACTTAATCGTTGGTTATTTTTTTGATTTTGAATATTGCATGTATATACATACATTTGCGCTATGACACTGGAAGAAGCGATAAAGTCATCTAAATTTAAAGACCAGCGCCACAAGGCTTTGATACATATTATGTATGCAGCGTACCAGGTGAAAACCAACATCAATCAGCTGCTGAAGAACTATGCCCTCACCGGCGAACAATACAATGTGCTGCGTATTTTGAAAGGTAGCCATCCTACACCATTGTGTGTAAAAGATATTGCAGTACGGTTGATAGAACGCAATTCCAACGTGCCCCGCATAGCCGACCGGCTGGAGATAAAGAAACTGGTAAAGCGTTTTCCCTCACCGGAAGACCGCCGCGAAACGCTGATTCAGATTACGCCTGCCGGAATCAATTTACTGGATGCCGCCACCCAGGCCATGGAAGCTGAGCACCAGCACATTGCCAACCTGACAGAAGATGAAGCCGCCCAACTGAACCAGTTGCTGGCACAAATGCTGCAAGACTGACAGGTCATTTTTTTTGGAACATTATATGTATGTACATGTAATTATAACAGCTACGAATAATCAACTTCCCCGGTAAGTATTTGTAGTTTGTACAACAGTGTAAAAAAGGAGTTTTTATGAATACCACATCCAGCACCCAACGCCTCACCCTGCACAAGGCAGGTACCCGTGGCCACGCCAACCATGGCTGGCTCAATAGCTTTCATACGTTCAGCTTTGCGGGTTATCACGACCCCAGCCGCATTCATTTTGGTGCCCTGCGGGTACTCAACGATGATACGGTGGCAGCCGGCATGGGCTTTGGCACCCACCCTCACGACAACATGGAAATCATTTCCATACCCACGTTTGGCGATTTGAAACACCGCGACAGCATGGGCAACGAAACCGTGATACAACAAGGCGACATACAAGTGATGAGTGCCGGCACGGGCATCAGCCACAGCGAAATGAACGCCAACCGCGACAAAGATGTACGGTTCTTTCAGATATGGGTGTTTCCCAAACAACGCAATGTGCAACCCCGCTACGACCAGCAACACATGGACGTAACTAAAATGCAGAACAACCTGTTGCAGGTACTGAGCCCCAACGCTGATGACGAAGGCGTATGGATTCATCAGGATGCATGGTTTCACATGGGCTTACTCGATGCCGGATTCAGCACCAACTATATTCTCAAAAAGAGCGGTAACGGTGTGTATGCTTTTGTGATTGAAGGCGATGTAACCATCAACGGACAAGCACTCAACCACCGCGATGGTTTGGGCATCGAAGGAACCGACACTCTCAGCATTACCGCCGACAGTAACGCACAGCTATTGCTGATGGAAGTACCGATGAGGTAATGACGAGGTACGAACTGGGAAGTACGAGGTACGAAGAATGATGTCTGATGTACGATATCTGATTTGAAACCGCTGATAGTCTTAAGCTTTTTGTCTTTGGCCTTCAGCCTAAAAAAGGATTCACAATGAACAACTATAAACGCATCAAACAAATAACACAAGCGGCACCAGCACACATGGTGGGCGATGGTTTTAAGGTGCGCAATTTTATCGGTCAATCGCTGTGGCAAGACCTCAGCCCATTTTTAATGCTTGATTACAACGAGCCTTGGCAGGTATTGCCTACCCAACATCCCCGTGGTGTAGATGTGCATCCACACAAAGGATTTGAAACCGTTTCCATTGCATGGAGTGGCATGGTAAGCCACGAAGACAGCAGTGGCGGCAAGGGTACCATTGGCCCCGGCGATGTACAGTGGATGACTGCCGGCAGCGGCATTCTGCACAAAGAATTTCATGCACAGGAATTCAGCGAAAAAGGTGGCGAGTTTCACATGGCGCAGTTGTGGGTAAACCTGCCTGCTGCACACAAGCTCACTCCGCCTGCGTATCAGGATTTGCTGGATGCACAAATGGGCCGCTACGAACTACCCGATGGCAAAGGCTCCATCCGCATCATCGCCGGTGAGTTAAACGGCGTGAAAGGCCCTGCCAAAACATTTACCCGCATCAACATGTACGATGCACAACTGCAAGCTGGTGCTGATTGGCATTTTTCATTGCCCGATGGTGATACACTAGGCATTGTAGTAATGAAAGGCAACCTGCTGGTAAATGATGAGCAACAGGCCCGCACCGGTGATATGATTGTGTTTAGCAACCACAATACCGATGTGCACATTGAAAGCAACAACGACGCACACCTGCTGGTATTGAGTGGCGAACCCATTCGTGAACCCATCAGTGCTTATGGTCCTTTTGTGATGAATACCAAGCAAGAAATTATGGATGCCATTGCAGAGTTCAACAGCGGGAAGTTTGGCGTGTTGAATTAGATGATAGATGACAGATGTTAGATGATAGTAAATACAGAAAAAGAGTTGATAGATGATGGTTGGTAGTTGGTAGTTGATAGTTGATAGTAAATACAAGAGCTACAAACGACAAACAAAAAACAGCAAACCAAAAACAATAAACTTTTCAAATCAAACTTTAAAAAAATCAAACCATGGCCACGTACAAAATTGACCCCATGCACAGCGAAATCAAGTTTCGTGTAAAGCACCTGATGATCAGCAATGTAACAGGTGAATTCAAAACCTTTGATGCTACTGTAACTGCAGAAGCAGCCGACTTCAGCGATGCCAGCATCAGCTTTGAAGCAGACATCAACAGCATCAGCACCAACAACGAACAGCGTGATGGTCACCTGAAGAGTGATGACTTCTTCAACGCTGAGCAGTTTCCAAAAATGACATTTGTATCTACCAGCGTAGAAAAAACCGGCGACGACGAATTGCTGGTACATGGCAACCTCACCATTCGTGATGTAACCAAGCCTGTAACACTGAAAGCAGAAATAGGCGGCACCATGGTAGACTTCTATGGTCAAACCAAAGTAGGTTTTGATGTAAGCGGTACCATTCAGCGCAAAGACTTCAACCTGAGCTGGGATGCGGTAACCGAAGCCGGTGGCGTAGTAGTAAGCAACGATGTGAAGTTGTTGCTGGCTGTACAGTTTACCAAGCAGTAATTGATTTTTCCATCGCAACACCGCTGCACTTGTAGCGGTGTTGCTTCTTTACTTTTTGTATGCAACACATTCACTTCAAAGCCGGCGAAAGAGGCGTTAAAAACATTGGCTGGCTCGTCAGCAATTTCACGTTTAGCTTTAGCAGCTATGCCAACCCCAACCGTAACGGTTTTGGATTGCTGAAAGTATTTAATGACGACTTTGTGGAAGCCGGCAAAGGTTTTGGGTTGCATCCGCACCAAAACATGGAAATCATTTCTGTAATGCTGGCGGGCAGCATGAACCACAAAGACACGCTGGGTTATAACGAAGTGGTGCACAAAGACTGGGTACAAATTATGAGTGCCGGCAGCGGCCTCCGCCACGAAGAATACAACGTAGGCGAAGACGAAGTGAACTTTTTACAAATCTGGATTGAGCCCAAATTGCAAAACATCAATCCGCGGTATCAGCGCCGGTATTTTCCGGAAGAAAAAAGGAAAAACAAATTGCAGGTAATCGTCAGCAACGAAGAAGGCACCGAGCATTGCTGGATCAACCAGAATGCAAAACTGAGCCTCGGCTATTTCGAATCAGGAAAAAAACTGGATTACCATTTCAATCCCACCAACAAAGCTGTTTTTGTTTTCAATATCGACAATGCATTAACTGTAAACGGTGTAGCCTTGCAGCACAGAGATGGCATCGGTATTTGGGACACCGATACTATTGACATCCACTGCACCGAAGAGTGTCGTTTTTTGATTATTGAAGTGCCCATCAATCATTAATGCATGAACAAAGCCACCGCACATATTGCCACCGCTCACTATCAAACAAAGCTGCACAATCACCGCGGCATTACCTGGCAGGCAGATGAACCCGAAGATTTGGGTGGCAGCAATACCGGCCCCACGCCCGATGAATTGCTGGCCAGCGCATTGGCTACCTGCGCCAGCATTACCATGCGTATGTATGCCGACAGAAAACAATGGCCGGTGGAAACCATTGATGTAACAGTAACGGTAGAACGTACTGAAACAGGTACCACTCTGCACAAGGAAATGCAGCTGACCGGTGATCTAACCGAAGAACAAAGAGAACGGCTGAAAATGATTGGCGATAAATGCCCCGTGCACAAAACGCTACTGAACCCAATCAGTATTTCATCCGTTATTACAACAAGCAAGTAAACAACAACCATGAACATAGAGATTATCGCAGGCAGCCCCCGCCAGCAAAGTGTAACTTACCGGGTGGCATTGTTTCTGAAAAAATATTTGGAGCAGCACTCCAGCCATACGGTGAATATTATTGATGTTCGGGAGTGGAACCTTCCTCTGCTCGACAATGTGTTTACCTCGGTTGAGGCCACGCCTGACACCTACAAACCATTGGCCGAACGCATGTTTGCCGCCGATGCTTTTTTATTGGTAAGCCCCGAATACAACGGCAGCTATACGCCGGCCATGAAAAACCTGCTCGATCATTTTCCGAAGCAGAGCCGCAAAACTTTTGGCATTGTTACCGCATCGCCCGGTGGTATGGGTGGCATGCGTGCCACACAAGGCATGCAACTGCTGGTGGCGGCATTGTTTGGTGTGCTCAGTCCTTACATGCTGGTGGTACCCGGTGTAGACAAGAAATTTGACGCCGAAGGCAACCTGCTCGACGAGGCATTTAGCAAATCCGTAGATGTATTTGCCAAGGAACTGTTGTGGCTCGCCGAATCGGTAAAGCCAGAGCATGAGCTGGCATAAATGCAGCCCCGATAATCATTCAAACGCCGTTGTACAAGAGATTGTACTATGGCGTTTGTGCGTTAATATCAAACTGCCGGTGAAGTAAATATTGAAACAGTCAACTGCTTTTTTTCAGGTAACCAAACGATGTTGAAAATATTGACAATCGACGCCAACTGTATGGCAAAAAAGGATTACGTGTGAATATTTGATGGATACATCACCTTGTTCGAGCTTGGCATATAGTGCCATGGAAATACCCATTTGCGTAGCCACAAAATCCCGTTTCAATTGATGTTCCAAGCGAATGCGCTTCATGGTATGGCCAATGGCTTTCTCTACTTCTTTCTTATTGTACATGGTTCAAGGTGTGTGGGTACATCAAATAATACATAGCATTAAATGCCCTACTGTAAAAATAGGGGGGGGGGGTACTATTACCACCAACAAAATAGCGCAGACAATCACATTTTTTGACATTTGTCAAATTCCAAACAGCCATCCACCTATTTCCGTTGAATTTCAGGAGATATCCTCCTGACAAAGTACCCTAAACAGGAGACATCCTCCAGACAAGTTGGCTGCAACCTACAAATTTTACAAAGCACCTCTTCATATTTGTGCTGTGGCATGCTTACATGTTGAGGGTGGTTAGTACACATACAGCCCTGAAAATACTTGGCCCGTATTTTCTACAATGGAAACCCCTTTGTTTGCTAAGGGATTTAAAGCAGACTTTTTGAAACACCTGCTTTAAATGCAGGACAGAATGAATCTAATTTAACCTAAGTCAAAAGAAATCTTTATGAAAAGCACAACCCTCATACTGCTATTTGCTATCACTTTTGTATCACTTTCGTCTTGTAATAAAACTGTCATAAATGAGCAAGAATTAAAAATTGAAACTCTTGGCCTTGATTTCAAGAAAATCAAGTCAATAAAACAAAGTCTTAATCAAAGTATTAATTTCGAATCTTCTAAAAATGGTGATTTGCGTTTGAATAACTTGACAAATCAGCCTTCCCAAGAAGTGATTGACTCGATCATTCAAGAAGTTGTACTTCCTTTACAATTAAATGGCAACGAAATCTATTCACAAATGTTGAGCCAACTTGTGAATACAAATGATTGGAATGAATTAAGCTATGATGACAAACAAATGATTCTTAATTTTGATGATGGTCAGAAGACTCAACTATCAATGATCTTTTCACCTGATGTTATTCCCACAAGTAGTGCTTCAAGTGGAAATGGTATAAATATTGCTGATGTAGTTCAAAGCTGTATAGGTTTCGCACTAGGAATTTCAGGAATCAAAGACATCATTATTCAGACCAAAGCTCTATTGACAGCAAAGCAAGCAATACAAATTTTAAAAATTGTAGGAAAAAGATATTTAAGTTGGGTCGGTATCGCTTGGATGATTTGGGATTTTACTGATTGTGTTACCAGTGCAGGTTTTTAAAGGTCAAGTTATTTAATATGAATAATACTCAACAACTCAATACCACTCAAAAAACGCAGCTCATTCGTAGTACTGTAAGTGTTGTTACGGTGATCTCCTATATATTGTACTCGGCCATCCGTCGGCTCGAAGGAGATACAAAACTGTTTTTTATTCCATTGGTTATTAGTATTGCCAGCATTGCCATCATTATAGAAACAGGCATTGGTGTATACAAAATGCACAAAACCATGCCCAAAAAAGAGCTGCGCTGGATGGTACTACAAACCATAATAAACATTGGTCTGGCGTTGCTCTGCGGCTCTTACATTGCAGGCATGTAGCTAAAAGCCCTTCCCTTTTGCAAGGTATTGATGTTGCTGATTTAAATGAGTGTGAATGGCTTAGCTACAATACCCGCTGCAAGTAGCAACAGCCTCCCAGGCTGACAATATTTAAAGAGGAATTGCGGGTGGCGGTTGTTACCTTTGCGCCTCTTTCTTTTTACTCATGAGCGACGCTATCAAACACGAATGTGGCCTGGCCTTTATTCGTTTACGGAAGCCATTTTCCCATTTCTTACAGAAATACGGAACGGTTATGTACGGCATCAACAAGCTGTACCTGCTGATGGAAAAACAACACAACCGTGGGCAAGATGGCGCCGGTTTTGCATCCGTAAAACTCAATGCCGAACCGGGCTACCCCTTTATGCACCGGATGCGCAGCATTGCCAACCAGCCCATTGCCGACATTTTTGCCAAAGTGGGGGCCGAAGTAGCCGAGCTGGAAAAGTACCAGCCCGACATGCTGAAACATCCCGGTTTGGCTAAGGGCCACCTGCCGTTTTTGGGCGAGTTGCTGCTGGGCCACCTGCGCTATGGTACGCAGGGTAAAAATGATGTGGCATTTTGCCATCCTTTTATCAAAAAAGACATTCGTCCTTCCCGCAACCTGGCACTGGCCGGCAACTTCAACCTGGTCAACACCGAAGAACTCTTCGATTTGGTGAACATTGATCCGGGTGAATTTCAGAAGCAAAGCGACCTCGCCGCTATGATGGAAGTCATCCATCATTTTTTAGTGAAAGAAGACGAAAAAGAAAACGAAAAACCTGACATCAAAGCCGTGTTGCAAAAGTCTGCTTCACTGTTTGATGGTGGTTATCATATTGGCGGCATTATTGGCAACGGACACAGCTTTGTGATGCGTGATGCCAATGGCATTCGCCCCAGCTACTATTACATTCACGAAGACTTTATTGTAGCCGCCAGCGAACGGGCCGCCATCCGCACCACTTTCAATGTGGGCGAAAATGAAGTACTTGAACTGATGCCTGGCAACGCCATCATCATCGACGATCACGGCAACTACAGCATAGAGCAAATACTGGAACCGAAAGAACGTCGGGCCTGCAGCTTTGAACGCATTTACTTCAGCCGGGGCAATGATGAAAAGATTTACCGGGAACGCATTGCACTTGGCCACAAGCTGAGCAAGCCCGTGCTCGAAGCCATTGAGTACGACCTGAAAAACACCATCGTTTCCTACATCCCCAACACCGCAGAAGTAGCCTACTTTGGTATGGTAAAGGGCATGGAAGAATACCTGAACCAAATCAAAGTGCAGCGCATCATGAGCTGGGACAAAGACTTTGATGAGGAGAAGCTCACAGAAATGATTACCCGCAAAATCCGTCAGGAAAAGCTCACCATCAAAGACGTGAAGATGCGCACCTTCATTACCGAAGATGTGAGCCGGCAAGACATGGTGCAACACGTGTACGACATTACCTACGGCACTTTGCGCCCCAACCTGGATACACTGGTAGTGATAGATGACAGCATTGTGCGGGGCACTACGTTGCGGGAAAGCATCATTCGCATGCTGGGCCGTTTGAAGCCGAAAAAGATCATTGTGGTGTCATCAGCACCGCAAATCCGTTATCCAGATTGCTACGGTATTGATATGAGCAAAATGGGCGACTTCATTGCGTTTCAGGCAGCTATTGAACTACTGAAAGAACGGGACCAGCGGGCCATGCTCACCGAGCTGTACAAAGAATGTAAAGAGTTGCAACGCACTAATCAACTGCATAGCAAAAACGTGGTCCGTGGTGTGTATGCGCCATTTACCCCGCAGGAAATCAGCGATAAAATTGCGCAGATGATTACACCGCAAGGACTCAATATACCGGTGCAAGTCATATATCAAACCATTGAAGACCTGCACGAAAGCTGCCCCACCAACACTGGCGACTGGTACTTTACAGGCAACTACCCCACACCCGGTGGCAACAAAGTGTGCAACAAAGCTTTCATGAACTATATGGAAGGCAAGAATGTGAGAGGATACTAACAATGAGCCAATGTGCTAATTAGAAAATTAGCTAATGATGAATGTGCGAGAAGGTCTGTACAAAATTGGTGCAGACCTTCTCTTTTTGGCTGGTGGTAAAGAATGAGACAATTAGCTAATTAGCTGATGTGCTGATGACAATCTCTTCATCAGCTACTGAACCAAGAGACTTGAGCTGCAAGGCGCAGACCTGCTTTTTTGTTGACAGGATTTACCAATGTACATCATTGTGTTTGAACTGTTTATTGGTTAATTTGCCATTAGCACATTGGCATATTAGCCAATTAGCACATTAATCATGAAATCCCTCCTCCTCATTCGTCATGCCAAAAGCAGCTGGGACAGCCCCACGCTGCAAGACTTTGACCGGCCATTGAACGACCGCGGTTTGAAAGATGCACCCATGATGGCGGAGCGATTGCTGAGCAAAAAAGTACACATTGATGGCTGGGTAAGCAGCACCGCCAAAAGAGCTTTTACTACTGCCAAACTCTTTGCTGCGGCATACAAAGTAGATGCACAACACATCAGCACTTATCAGGCGCTGTACCATGCGCCACCCTTGATATTTGAACAGGTGATTGCACAGCTCAACGATGATTGGAAAACAACAGCCATCTTCAGCCACAACCCCGGCATTACCGAATTTGCCAACCAACTGGGAGTGGCCCGCATTGATAATATGCCCACCTGCAGCGTGTTTGGCGTTCATTTTTTATGCGACCATTGGAAAGATGCACTGAGCAGTGAAGTGCGTTTTTGGTTGTTTGATTATCCTAAGAATTTTTGATTTGTTGCTAAAACGGTGCTTTGGAGCTACAAACCACCAAGGCACGATGGTTTCTCAAAGGTCACAAAGTATGGTTCCTTTCTTTAGTACTCTTTTTGCCTGCTTTGTGTCTTAGTGGTTACGACTCTGGTATTTGAACAGCATACACTTCTATTTCCGGTTTACAATCAATACACCGCTGGCAATCATGGCACCTGCCAGCAATTGCTGCCAGCCTATGTGTTCGTTTAAAAACAACACCCCAATAATGGCGGCAAAAAATGGCTGCGTATAAATGTAGCTGCCCGTAATGCCGGGGCCCAAATGCTTGATACCAAACACATTGAAGAGATAGGGTAAAAACGTTCCGCCGATAATTACAAAAAACATCGCCATCCATCCAGTGGCGGGCATAGCTGCAAATTTGGTTTGCATAAAATCGCTGAAACCAATGGGTACCAAAAACAACATGCCGAGTGTAAACACCCAACGAATTACTTGAATGGGATGATACTTTTCCATCAGCGGCCGCACCCATACAAAATAGAGTGCATAGCTGATGCTGTTGATGACAATCATGATATCGCCCAACAACATTTGGCTGCCCTCTTTTTGCCCTGTCCGACTCAGTACCAGCAAGCAGGCACCAGAAATGCCAAGGGTTAAACCAATGCCCTTGTTGCGGGTAAAAGGTTCGTGTAGCAACCACGCTGCCGCCACAGTAATAAAAATGGGGGAGCCCAGTGATAGCAATGAGCCATGAATACTGGAAGTAAGCGACAGCCCTTTGATGAATAAAATCTGATTGATAACGACACCACAAATGGCGCAGAGCAAAAACCGGGGCAGGTCTTTTTTGTCAATGCCTGCTCTTACGGGCTTGAATAAAAACAATACCCAAAACAACAGTACACTGCCTACAATCCGCACCACATTGAGGGCAAAGGAGCCCATGAGCGTTGGCGTCAGCATTTTTACCATACTGTAGTTTACCCCAAACAAGAGGTTGGCGCCCATCACCGCCAGGTGTGCTTTGGTAGTACGTTGCATATGCTGCCGGCAAAAGTAGTTCGCACAAGCTTGTGCCAGCACATACTTTACCCATTTCGAAAAACAAAAAACCTGTGCAGCTGCTGCTATATTTTTTTCGCCACAGATGCACTGATTAAAAAGCAGCAGCGATAATCCGTTACATCCGTGCCATCAGCATACCTATTCAATGACCGGTTGAAAATGTTTCCTTCACCCAATTCGATACAAATGCCTGCAAACGCTCTGATGCTTGCGGTTGTGGCAATACTTGCCAGTTGAAAGTTTCGGCTTGTTGCAAGGCATCAATCAAATCGAAATCCTCTTGCGCAAAACAAATTGCTTGATGTTTCGATGCTAAGGTTTGCGCCAGATACTCCTGTTCTGTTTGGCCGGGTGTAGGAATGAGCAAACATTTTTTACGTAGTGTATAAGCATCCATCAACGTACTATAGCCGCCACGGCAAACGATGTAGCCCGATTGCAACATGGCCGTTTGCAATGCTGCTGTGGGCAGATGATTGTGCACCGTTACATGCGGCAGGTTGTAATGCGTCGCGTCATCCGCATTGGGCAAGCCACGCACCAATATGGCCTTTCCATGAAAATGCTGCAGCTGTTGCAGCAAGCGGTTTTCCAACATGCTCCGCTGCGGCTCGGGCCCCGATAGCAACATCATCACTTCGTATGCTTTTGCTTGTTCAGGCTGTGCCTGCATGCGGCTGAGCCAACCCACATAGTGCACGGGAATGCGAGGCATTACCCATGGATGACCCAAGATACCACTGAGAGCAGCGGTTGTATTTGCTTCATCGGGTACCCAGCAGGCGGTAAATTTTTCGATGCGCTGGTAAAAGAATTTTCTTGCCAAAGCTTGCAACCAACCCCAGCCTTTGGGCATGGCTGGTTGCAATTGATGCGTTATCAAAATACTGGGGCATGCAGCATGGTACAATCCATACCGATTGTCTGAAATGACCGCATCAAAATGTTGTGTAGCCTGCAGTTGCTGCAACCATGCATGTTCAGCACGAATGGCTTTTACAATAGCCGGTACCTGCTGTAGTAAACTGCGTAGCACATGGCCTTTGCCAAAATGAATGCCATAGCCCGGTAAGCGGTGCATGGTTAGTTGTGGAAATGCTTCCTGCAATAACCGGGCGGGTGGCCCATCGGCCGCCAGCGATACCCGGCAACCAGCTTGCAGCAATGCATGAATGATGGGTATGCAGCGGGTAGCATGACCAAGGCCCCAATCGAGTGGTGCTACCAGAATGTGTGACGGTTGCTGCATTTTTTTGTACAATGGAAAATGAAATTAGGTTTTTAAACGTTCTACACAGTTGATGAGCCAATGCAGGGTGCACCGTATCATTGCAAAGCAGCTCACAAAAAAACTTCACTATGCAAAACAAAATGAATTGGCTACTGGTTTTGGTATTGGCGGTCTGCCTTGTATCCTGCGCCGGTAGCAGAGGTAGTAAAGGCTGTGGCTGCCCCCAAAAAAGTGGTATGGTTGGCTATTGAGTAGTAAGCAGTAGCACGCCCAACTGCATCATCAAGAATTTTGTAAAAGCCCATGATTCGGAAGCCTTTGGTGGCCAATGTAATACTGGCCAAGGAGTTTTATTCGGAAAGTGCCAAAGCCGCAGAACTGCACTGCATTGAGCAAATGTTGGGGCACATTCAGCAAACAGCCAAGTGGGCCGAAGTAGTGGAAGTGGCTGATCTCAAAAAGTTTCGGTTAATACAAAAGCCTGCCAAAGTGAGGCAGGCTTTGCAAGCGTTATCTTCGGATAAACCATTTGTATTTGTGCTGCACAAATGCTGAGGTTTTTCAATCTTACACAATCGCTTTTACCACATTCCAAATTACTTTGGGCTTACCCAATGTATAATAGTGTAATACAGGTACACCGTTCGCTTTCAGCTCTTTTGATTGCTGAATGAGCCACTCTGTTCCTACCTGTTCTACTTCCGCATCGCTTTTGCATTTCATCACTTCCAGGCTCAGTTCTGTAGGTAAGTCTACATGAAAAATACGGGGCAATACCGTGAGTTGTTTTTTGGTGGTCAGCGGTTTCAAACCCGGAATAATGGGCACATTGATACCAGCAGCACGACAGGCTTTTTCAAACTCAAAAAACTTCTGGTTGTCGAAAAACATTTGTGTCATGATGTAATCTGCCCCACCATCCACTTTCTCTTTCAGGTATTGCAAATCAATTTCCAGGTTGGGGGCTTCAAAATGTTTTTCGGGATAGCCCGCTACGCCAATGCAAAAATTGGTTTTGCCGCCATTCTGAATATCGTCTTCCAAATACAAGCCGTGGTTCAGGTCTACTACCTGCTTCAGCAGGTCGGTGGCATGATGGTGACCATCGGGATGCGGTACAAATGAAGGTTCATTTTTTTCGGCATCACCGCGAAGCACCAGCACATTGTCGATGCCAAGAAAATGCAAATCGATGAGGGCGTTTTCTGTTTCCTGTTTGCTAAAGCCACCGCAAATAAGGTGCGGCACTGCATCTACATTGTAGTGGTTGCGCAGTGCTGCGCAAATGCCTACAGTACCGGGGCGTTTCCGCACTTCCACTTTATCAAAACTGCCATCGGCTTTTTTCTTAAACATGGTTTCTGCACGGTGGTAAGTCACATTGATCCATGGTGGCTGAAACTCCATCAATGGATCGAGGTGATCGTACAACGTTTGAATGGTTTTACCCTTGAGTGGAGGCAGCACTTCAAACGATACCAATGTATTGCCGGCGGCCTTTTGTATGTGTTCCGTTACTTTCATGATTGCTGGTGAATGGATTGCAAATGTAGCCGATTGCAATAAACGGATGCTGCAAAGTGGAGCGATTCTGTGCAAACGTCGGCGTAGTGCTCCACGCTGCATTTAACGCTTTACTGCATGCCATCCGCCATGCGCCCCTTACATTTGCTGCAAATTATTTCAGCCTTGCAACTCACCATTCAAACCAATAATCTGGTAAAAACCTACAGCGGCCGAACCGTGGTGGATCATGTATCGGTGCATGTAACGCAGGGCGAAATTGTGGGCTTGCTCGGGCCCAATGGTGCCGGCAAAACCACCAACTTTTACATGGTGGTAGGCCTCATCCGGCCCGACGAAGGCGAAGTTTTTCTCAACGACATCAACATTACCAAACTGCCCATGTACAAGCGGGCACAAATGGGTATTGGGTATCTGCCACAGGAAGCCAGCGTGTTTCGAAAGTTGAGTGTGCAAGACAACATCATGGCTGTGTTGGAAATGACGAAGCTTACCAAGGCCGAACGCCAACACAAAATGGAGCAGTTGCTGGAAGAGTTTAACCTGGGCCATGTACGAAATAACAATGGCGACAGCCTGAGTGGTGGCGAACGCCGTCGTACAGAAATAGCCCGTGCATTGGCGGTGGATCCCAAATTCATTTTGCTGGACGAACCATTTGCAGGTGTTGACCCCATTGCGGTGGAAGACATTCAAACCGTGGTGGCCCGCCTCAAGTACCGCAACATCGGCATCCTCATTACCGACCATAACGTAAACGAAACCCTCAGCATTTGCGACCGTGCTTACTTGCTCATTGAGGGTAAAATTTTCCGCCATGGCACAGCGCCACAACTGGCCGATGATGAACAGGTTCGGCGCCTCTACCTCGGCACCAACTTTGAGCTTCGCCGAAAAGACTGGATTATAGAAATGGAACGAGATCAGGCACAGAAAAAGCAAGAAGCCACAACCAACGACGCCTCCGATTAACCAACAATATTTATTCCGATTGCAGCTACTCACTCCACACACATCTTTTTTCACCATCCATCTTGCTGTTTTGTATGTACTTTAATACTACACAGCACTCGTCAAAAACACCACATACATGTCTGCATCATTACGTGATTATATTGAATCCATTGTTTCCATCAGCGATGATGAGTTCGACTACATTTTGGGTGCCTTTGTACCCATTACTGTAGCTAAGGGAGAACTGCTGTTGCATCAGGAACATGTTTGCAATTATTTCTACTTTGTAGAATCCGGTGCCATCCGTATGTACACTGTCCGGGAAAGCGGCGAAGAATCCACCAGGTACATTAATACAGAGGGTCAAATGGGTACGGCACTGGTATCGTTTATGAACCATCAGCCTTCTTTTGAAGCCATTCAGGCGATTGAAAAATCAGAAATTCAACGGATTTCCTATACCCGTTTTCACGAACTGGCCCGTAAAATTCCGGCATGGCAGCAACTTTACATTACCCTGTTGGAGCGGGCATTGCAATACAATATTTTCCGCCTCGAAACCTTTTTGACCATGGATGCACATGCCCGGTACGAGTGGCTGAGCCAGTCGCATCCCGAATATGTACAGCGTTTTCCGGTCAAGCTTTTGTCCAGCTTTTTAGGCATCAGCCGCGAAACCCTCAGCCGCCTGAGAGCCATAAATTAAGCGGCACAAAAAAGGCTGCCGCTATAAAGCGACAGCCATCGTTATCACAAGCAATCACAAAACTAAGTTCCCAAATAAACCGGGGCAATCAACTCCCGGCCATTCGTAGCAGCAATAATATTAATATTTTGTGAATGACCAACACTTTTCATCCACGCTGTTTACACATTCCACGTTTTCAAGATGTTATGTACTGTCTGCCCCTCCGTTTTCATAAAGATTTCTAAAATCTGCGAAATGTTTCGTAGAAATAATTTCTTCTCTATATTTGATCTACGAAAATCTTCTTAGATATGAAAAAAATACTTGGCCTGGCTGTGGCACTGCTTAGTGTAAGCGCAGCAATGGCCCAAACAAAACCCGCTTCGCCCAAAGCCCCTCAGAAAAAAGTGATTGAGGAAAAAGTGTTTGTGACCTCCCCCGACGACAAAGAGAAAACCGTGATAGTGATAGAAGATGGCAAAGTGACCATCAATGGAAAACCTGCCGCGGAGTTCAAAGGCAACAAACGCATCGTGATCAACGGCAACACTATGAGCATGGCGCCGAATGCAAAAACCAAAACCATGGTACGCAAAGGTGAGCCCAAAGCTTTTTTGGGCGTGGGTACCGAGCCCGGCGATAAAGGTGCCAAGGTAATTGAAGTGGTAGAAGAAAGTGCCGCTGCCAAAGCGGGTCTCCAAGTGGGCGATGTGATTCTGCAGGTGAATGAAGAAAAAATCAACTCACCCGAAAGCTTGTCTGCTGCGGTACGCAAGCACAAGCCCGAAAGCGTGGTAGACCTTGTGTATGAAAGAGAAGGCAAGGAAAAGAAAACAAAAGTGACCCTAGGCAAAAACGAAGACATGTTTACAATGGAAGGTGACTTCGATTTTGGAGATGAATTCCGTGGGTTCAATTTTAATATGGAACCACCCGTAGCGATGACCATGCCCCGCAACGGGCAGCGGTTCGAGTTCCGCGGTGCGCCGGAAGGCTTTGGCTGGTTTGGCCCCAATGATCGGCCCAAATATGGCTTGAATGTAGAAGACAATCCTGATGGAGATGGCGCCAAGGTGAGCAGTGTAGAAGCGGAAAGCAATGCGCAAAAAGCCGGCCTGCAAAAGGATGATATCATCACCGCTGTAGAAGAGAAAACTATCAAAACGGTTGATGACCTACGTGAAGCATTGGCCGAAAGCCGAGAAAAATCAAGCATTTCCATCAAACTGCAACGCAATGGCAAAGCAGAAACGCTAACGCTGAAAGTGCCTAAGAAAATTAAAACCGCCGAGCTATAATTTTTTCATTGGCGGTTCAAAAGGCCTTTGCCCCTGTGGCAGAGGCCTTTTTATTGATAGGGCTGGCAGCAGGGCTTTACATTTGCAGCATGTCGTCATCCTACGAAATCGTCGTTGGTCTGGAGGTACACATTCAGCTACTGACCCAAACAAAATTGTTTTGCGCCGATACCACCAGCTTTGGTTTGTCGCCCAATAGTCAGGTGTCGCCCATTAGCCTGGCACACCCCGGCACTTTGCCGGTGCTCAACAAACAAGCCGTTGAGCAGGCCATCAAACTAGGACTGGCTTTGAACTGCCAGATTGCTGCTGTCAGCCATTTCGACCGCAAGCATTATTTCTACCCCGATTTGCCGAAGGCTTACCAAACCACCCAACTCACAGAACCCATTTTAGTAGGTGGTTTTGTACGTACCGAATTGAGTGATGTGCCCATTCACCACATTCATTTGGAAGAGGACGCCGGCAAGAGTATACATGATGCAGATCCATTGTACAGTTGCATCGATTTGAACCGGGCTGGTATGCCCCTGTTGGAGCTCGTTACAGATCCGGCCATCCGCAGCAGCGATGAAGCCTTTGCTTTTTTGACCGAGCTGCGCAAATTGGTACGTTGGTTGGGCGTATGCGATGGCAACATGGAAGAAGGCAGCCTGCGCTGCGATGCCAACATTTCAGTGCGGTTGAAAGGTGAACCAAAACTTGGCACCAAAGTAGAAGTGAAAAACCTCAACAGCATCCGCAATGTAAAGCGGGCCATTGATGCCGAAGCGCAACGACAGATACAGCTGTTGCAAAACGGCGGCACAATAGTGCAGGAAACCCGCGGCTACAATGCCGATAACAATACCACCCTTCCGCAGCGGGAAAAAGAAGAAGCCAATGATTACCGCTATTTCCCCTGCCCCGATTTGCCACCGTTTACTACTACTCAAGAACAAATAGACAACATCCGAAAGGCTATGCCAGCATTGCCACAACATTTGCAGCAGCAATGGATGACCACGCATCAGCTATCGGTGCAGGATGCACAGGTGCTGAGTGAAGAAAAAGCACTGGCGGATTACTTTGAAGCATTGCTGGCTATTGGCACTGCTGCCAAGCCTGCAGCCAACTGGCTCATTGGCCCCATTAAGAGTTGGTTGAACGAGCAACAAATGAGCATAGATGCCTTTCCGTTATCTGCTGTCGCCTTGCAATCTTTGATTGCGTTGGTGCAGGAAGGAAAGGTAAATTTTAGCATGGCCGCCACCAAATTGCTACCAGCATTGATAGCTGCACCCGGTGAAGATGTGGCTGCATTGGCACAACAGCTTGGCATAGTACAAGCTGATGATAGTGATGCCACTGAAGCATGGGTAAATGAAGCATTGGCTGCCATGCCGGATAAAGTGAAAGAATACCAGAAGGGCAAGAAAGGATTGATTGGCTTGTTTGTAGGCGAAGTAAAAAAACGCTCCAAAGGCAAGGCCAATCCACAGTTGGTAACCAAACTGCTGGAAGAAAAACTCAATGCCTGATTCATTTAACTCATACCAATTGATGCCATTCAAATTTTCATACAAACAAAGCGCTGCTGCTGTATTGCTGGCACTGGGTATGTACAGCTGTCAGCAAAGTACCAATACCGATTTGGTGGTAAAGGGCACATTCAGCAATGCCACCGGTGGTAAAATATTATTAGCCGAATTGCCCTACGCCGCTGCACAAAGAATTGTGGTTGATTCTGCCTATCTGATAGACAGCCTCGGTCGTTTTCGATTGCACACACCCATGAGTCAGGAATCGGTGTACCAGTTGTTTATTTCCAACGGGCCGGGCTTATTGTTTATCAATGATGCACCGGATATTGAAATTGTAGCAGATGCAAAAAAGCCTGAACAATTCAGCGTTAGTGGCTCGCCTGCCAGCAGTAGCATACAAGCATTATACAACAGTTTTGAAAAAGCATATACCGAATGGAAAACCGCAGAAGCAGCAGCCATAGCGGCCGATAAACCGGGCAAGCAAAACGATAGTTTGCGTACAGCAACACTGCAGCAACGTGATAAACGTTATACTGCATTGCAACAATTGTTCAGCAGCTATATTGGCAAAGAACCCAATGCAACTGCACAGTATTTTGCGCTGGGCATGGCGCATCGTTTTTTGCCCGGCAGCCAATGGCAGCAATTGCTGAAAACAGCACAGGACAAGCATCCGCAGCACCCCGGCCTGCAATTATTGGAGCAGCGATTGGTAACAGCCAATGCACCAGGCACTCATTTGCTCAACAAACCTGCGCCAGAAATTCAACTGCCCGACAGCAGCGGCAAACAAGTTGCACTGAGTAGCCTGCGGGGCAAATGGGTGTTGGCGTATGTATGGGCCGGGTGGGATAGTAGCAGCAGAAAACAAGCCATTGTACTGCGCAAAACACAATCGGCATTGTACAAAAAGAACCTCGTTTTTTTAGGCTTATCCATCGATAAAGAAAGAAGTTCCTGGATAGAAGCCATTCGACAAGATTCTGTACCTGCCATTCAGCTCAGCGATTTGCAATACTGGGACAGTAAAGTGCTGCGCCAATTAGATATTGAAAAAGTTCCTTTTACAATGCTCATTGATCCAACGGGAGTTGTAAAAGCGGTGAACATTGCTGATTCGGTTTTCGTAAACACTGTGAGTTCATTTGTGCGGTAATTACACGATGGGTTTACCCCATAGAAAAAGCCACCGGTTTTACCCGGTGGCTTTTTAGGTATCACAACGTCTTCTCTCGATTAGTTGTCTGTCATCAGGGCATTCAGCTGCAATTCAGATGCAGGAATAGGCCAGATGTAGTTTTGACCAGTAGAAGGAACGGCTGTAACGCCAGGCTTAGCAGGCAGTGGCATACCAAGGCGGGTGTTGTCGAAACCAGCTAAACCTTCGCCGAGGAACTCAATGCGACGCTCAATCATAATTGCATCGGCAAGTGCATCTGCATTAGCGAAGTCGCCTGCAGCAAATACGGTAGAAGCATCAGAACGACCACGAACTGCGTTCAGCAAAGCAATGGCTCTTGCATCAACAGTATTGGTAGAGCGGGTGATGGCTTCTGCAAGGCTCAGCAACACTTCAGGATAGCGCAACACTGGTGCCCAATCGGTGTATGGTGCAGCAGTGGTGTACTTGTTCAACCAAGGCTTGCTGGCAGCAGTCAGGATTTGAGCACGACGGGCATCACCGGCTTTCCAACCAGCATTAGCAAACACACCTGCAGGGTTTACAGAATATTCTGCACCACCACCAGCCTGGCTGTCGTGACGATAATAGAAACCCAACTGGTTTTGGGTGCCGGGCGCTTCGTTGCTATAGAAAGGCATTGACAGAATACTTTCTACTGTAGTGTAGTTGGTAAATGTGGTATTAAATGAAGCGTTCAACGCATGACGTACACCAGTTGGCGCTACAAACGGAGCGGTAGCAGGTACCAGCTTGTTGGCTTCTGTTATTACATCAGCATAACGACGCATGCCCAGCAATACTCTTACTTTCAAAGCGATTGCTGTGTTTTTGTGTGCACGAATCACATTTTGAGTAGCATTGGCATTGGTCAATGGCAGGTTGGTTTCAGCAAAGTTCAGGTCATTCAAAATTTGCGTGTACACTTCTGCTACTGTATTCCGGGCCATATCGAAGTTGGAGCTACCAGTGTTTGGTGTTAAGCGCAAAGGCAAACCGGGTTTAGAACCGTTGCCATCCCAAAATGGGCGGGCATACAGGTTTAACATGGCATGGTAGCACATGGCACGAACCAAACGAGCTTCGGCACGGTAAGCATTCGCTTTGGTGGCACCTACTACAGATTCTCCTTTTGAATCCATACCGGCCAGAAATACGTTGGCCAGGTTAATAGCGTAGTAAGCACGGCTCCATACAGCTTCTACGCTGTTGCCAGAACTGTTGGCAGGGCCGTAGTTGTACACGTCGAAGCCGGTAACCACGTTGGTTCTTTCGTTTACAAAATCAACACCACGGATGTCGTTGAACACCTGGAGTCGGCCGCCATACAAACCAGCGTTTTTAATGGTAGCATAGAGTGCTTTAACCTGTCCTTCAATGCGGAGATCGCTGTCGAATGCCGAGAGATCAGAAATCTGATTGGTAGGCACCGGGTTCAGGAACTCGTCTTTTTTGCAAGAAGCCAACTGGAACAGAACAGTGGCTGCTGCTATGTTGAATAATATCCTTTTCATCTTCATCATTTTGTAATTAAAAATTAGAACCCAATGTTTACACCGAGGGTGATTGTACGAGCATTACCTACGGAGTTACGGTCTACACCCTGGTTGGTGCTACCAGTACCGTTTGATGATACTTCAGGATCTGGACCAGGATATTTGGTCAAAATCAACAGGTTATTGCCAGATACATAGAAACGGGCACTGCTGATTTTTGCTTTGCTCAGTAAAGACTGAGGCAAATTGTAAGACAATTGAGCGGTACGCAGTTTGATGAAGTCGCCCTTAAACACGTTTACATCCAATGGGAACGAAGAACCGTTTGATACGTTGTCGCCGAAGTAAGGCTTAGGCATATCGGTTTGGTCACCAGGCTTCTGCCAACGACGCAGCACGTCGGTTGAGTTGTTCCAGAAGCGCTGATCACGAAGACCAGCATAAGTACCCCAGTACACGTAGAAGCCAGCCTGGTAAGTAAACAAGGTGTTCAATGAGAAGTTGCCGAAGTTGAAAGTATTATCCCAACCACCTACAAAACGTGGGTTGGTGTTTTTGTATACAACCGCATCGGCAGAGCTTACGTTTGGAGCACGTGTACCATCGGCATATTCAAAGTTGAAGCCGCTGGCAGCACGGAACTGGTAAAACACCTGACGGCCTTGTGAGTTGATGAAAATACGACGACCAGTTGCTGGATCAACACCGGCTGTACGGGTAACAAACAAGCTGCCTACAGGGCTGCCAGGAACTGTAATGTTTACTGTTTCCAAACCACTGGTGGCTGATAATACGCGGTTCAAACCAGGTGCCAGTGAGGTTACTTCGTTTTCGTTGAAGTTGAAGTTGAATGAAGAAGACCAGCTAAAGTTTTTCTTACGAATTACCTGAGCGTTTACGGCCATTTCAATACCCCTGTTGTACATGGTACCAACGTTAGTAGGCACTGAGCTTGGCATACCGGCACTTGGTGGGGCAGGCACGTTCAGGATCAAACCATCCACATCGTTGTTGTAGTATGAAAGTTCGGCAGTAATGCGGTCATTCATGAAGCCGAAGTTCAGACCGATATCCAGTTTGTTACTGGTTTCCCAGCCAAGAAGGTTGTTGCCCACCTGGTTGAACACCAGGGTGCCGGTTTGGCCATACAAGCCAGAACCGAATGTGCTGAGCGAAGCAAAGTCGCCCAGGCCGGCAATATTACCTACACGGCCATAGCTACCACGCAGTTTCATGCTGCTGAAAATAGAAGACAGTTTAGAAGTTGCCCAGAAATTTTCGTTGGCAATTTCCCATCCTGCAGATACACCCCAGAAAGTACCATACTTTCTGTCGCTACCCAGTTGAGAGGCGCCATCACGACGAATATTGGCGCTGATGAAATACTTCTTGTCGTAGTTATAATTCAAACGACCGAACTCAGAAACCAGATACCTTTCGCCAATGCCCAAACCGGCAGTGTTTGGCGTAGCCCAACCACCCTGAATGTTCGTAAAGTTTGGATCGTTTACCTGAATACGGTTCAAACCAAAACTCTTGGCAGTAACACGCTGCTGTTCCACACCACCCAGTACAGAGAAATTGTGTGCACTACTCACTTTGAAATCATATTGTGCAGTGGTTGTCCATACCCAGTTTTTGCGGTTGGCAAAACTACTGGTGGCAGAACCGTTATTACCAAAACCTTCGCCAGATAGGGGGCTCAAATAAATTTCGTTTTCAGTGTTCAAATAGTCAACACTGTATTGTGTACGAATAGCCAAACCGCTCAGGGGGCGCAATTCAGCAAACAGGTTTCCGAGAAAACGGTTGTTTTCAGAGTTACTTCTGTTTAAATCGAGAGCAATAGCGGGGTTATTAAAACCAACCTGACCTACTCTGTTATTCATTACACCAATAAACGTACCGTTTACGTTGTAGGTACCATCATTATTGAATGGTGCTACGTTTGGTGCAGTAATCAAAGGCACACGACCTAAACCAGCTGTAGCAAATGCAGCACCAGGTATAGAACCAGAGCTGGCAGCAGCTTCGTTCAATTCATTTGAATACTGGATTTTACCACCAATAGTCAGCATTTTGCCCACCTTGGTATCGAAGTTGCCCAGCATAGAAATACGACGAAAATCGTTGCGCTTAATGATACCAGACTGATCAGTTACACCTGCAGAAAAATAGTAACGTGTAGCATCATTGGCGCCGCTCACATTTACGGTGTGGCTATGCTGAATACCAGTGCGGTAAACATAGTCGTACCAGTTGGTATTAATGGGTTTGCCATCTGGGCCATTGGTAAGATAGAATGCATTCGTGTTAGCATTGAAAGTGCCTTGGTTTTGTAGTGCCTCGTTTTTGTAATCGGTATACTGCTGTGCATTCAAGATGTTTGGCAAACCAAACACTTTAGAAAAACCAACCCAGCTATCGAGACTTACTTTAGCCTTACCAGTTTTTCCTCGCTTGGTAGTAACGAAGATTACACCGTTGGCAGCACGGCTACCATAAATGGCTGAAGCCGCAGCGTCTTTACTGATATCTATGCTTTCGATATCGTTGGGGTTAATACTGGCCAATGCGTTACCAGCAGCATCTGTACCACTGGCATCGCCAGAAAATACAGGCACACCATCAATTACAATGAGTGGCTGAGAACTCAAAGAAATTGAGTTGGTACCCCGTACCCGAATTACGGGTGGGTTGTTCAATACACCGTTAGGAATAGAAATTTGAACACCGGCAGCACGGCCACCCAATGATTGTTCGAAGCTTTGTACAGGGCGGTTGGCCACTTCCTGGCCAGCTACAGAGGCAATATTGCCTGTGATGTCCTTTCTTTTTTGGGTACCATAACCTACTACCACAACCTCGTCAAGTTTGTTTTCGGCTACTGCGAGTGCTACGTTTAATACCCCGTTTGCAGGAATGGGTAAGGTTACAGTTTCGTAACCAACGAAAGAGAAAGTGAGTGATTTGGCATTTGCAGGTACAGTAACACTGTAAGCGCCGCCATTTTCAGTTTTAGTACCAGCTCCGCCGCTAACCGCTACAGTTACACCTGCGAGGCCAGTACCGTCTTTGCTGTCAGTAACCTTGCCGGTTACTGTTTTGCCTTGTGCCAAAGCCATAATGCTCCAACACAGGCACATGCATGCCAATGCAATTTTTCTCATAATACATGTTTTAGTTTAGTGAATCAACTTATCACTTACTTCATCATTTTGCGTTGCGAAACACTTCTCTACCAATGCTGAGCACTTCAGCAATCACAAGATGATTCAATAAATAATAATGAAAATTTAAGACAGCTAAAATAAGGGAAATGATGCTTTACAATTCAAGCACTATATCTTCTTACAGGCCAGTTTTATTCCTGTTGATTGTAAACATAACTGTTGTTTATAATTTTTTTTCAAATTGAGATTGAAACTGAGGTGAACGGGTTTGCAACATCAAAAGGGCTACTCACTAATGTGAGTAGCCCTTTTTGAAAATTCATTTCACAATGAAATGACTATGTTTCTTACCAACCAGGATTTTGCTGTCCGGCAAGGTTAGGATTAGTAGTCATATCGTTTGTAGGAATAGCCCATGTAAACTTAGGATCGTTTGCGGCGATGTTAAGTGTATTGAAATTGGCCCCTACCTGAATGATGTTGGCATTTTGCTCGCCTCTGCGGGTAAAACCTTCGTTCCAACGCTTCAGATCCCAAAGGCGGTGACCTTCGAATGCGAGTTCACGGAAACGTTCAGCCTTGATTTCATTGAGCAGTGTTGTTCCGCTGATGCCGCTTAAAGCAGTCAGGCCTCTTGCAGTACGAAGATTGTTTAAATGGGTCAAAGCAGCCGACTCATTGGCGCTGCCCATTCTTGCAGCAGCTTCAGCAGCTATAAGGTACAGTTCAGCTACTCTGAAAATCTTGGGTGCTTGCTGATAGTTGGTAGTGGCACCAGTAAACAGGAGCGGATTGCCCTGATACTTATTTACCAGCCAAACATTGGGTACATCAGCACCTTGGAAAACGCAAAGTTTTCTTTCGAAATATACGTTTTTGCGAGTATCGGCATTATCATAGCTATCTACAACCCACTGGCTGGGGATGAAGTCTGGAACAAATTTGCCATTGGCAGGTACCAAGCCCAAATAGATAGCGTTGGTGTTAGCCAATTCAAGTGGACGGCTCACAAAAGATTGCAAAATGGTTTCCTGTGTAGCATCATCTCTCCAGTATGACAACAAACCCGCAGATGTGGTGTACAAAGGATAAGTACCTGAGCTAATTACTGATTCAGCTGCAGTTCTTGCACCTGGCCAGTCTTGCATCCAAAGCTTCACTCTTGCTTCCAATGCTTTTACAGCATGGATGGTGAAGCGGTTGGCACCTTGAGCACCATTTACACCGGCCAACAATGTAGCAGCCTGGGTAAGATCGCTCAGGATTTGATCGTACACCTGCTTAGCTGTAGCACGGGCTGGCTGGTCGGCAGGGTTGTACCGGAGCACCAGGGGCACACCTAGGTCTGTAGATGCAGTAGCCGGATTGTAGGCCTTAGAAAAACGCAGCATCAGCTCATGATAGATAAATGCTCTGATGGCATGTGCATTGCCCTTGTAACGATTCAACAGTGCCTGATCTGCAGCATTCGCAGCTGTAACATTAGGATATCCTTCAATGGCAGCATTCACATTTTTCAACGTAAAATAATAGCCACGCCATGTGTCGCGGATGGTATAATCATCGGCCAAAAAGCTGCTACCCCAACGGTGGAGGTTACCGTTTCTGTTACCATAGTCCAATGATGCGTTCAGCTGGTCTGCCTGTACATCCTGAGAAATGGTGTACAATCCGTACTGGAGACCACGAAGACCACCATACAGGTTGTTGTCGTAGGCTTTTGCATCATTCATGTTTTTGAATGACTGTGATAGTTCAATGCGATCATATGGAAACAGGTCCAGCTTTTTGGAACAACCCACCAGCGAAAGCGCCAGGCCAGTTGAAACAATCAGGTTATAATATATTCTTCTTTTCATATTCTCTGTATTTAATACTGTAAAGGTCTTTTACCACAATTATTAGAAACCAAGACTCAGGCCAACTACTATTTGCTTAGTGTTGGGGTTAGCACCCAATGAGAGGTTAGAGTCTACTTCGGGGTCAGGACCACCATAGTTAGTCAGCGTCCAGAGGTTTCTACCAGTGATGGTGAACTGGGCAGTTCTCAGGAATTTGCTCTTGTCCAATATAGCCTTAGGAATGTTGTATCCAACAGTGAGGCCTTTCAAACGCATGAAAGATGCATCCTGAATCAAACGTGAGTCAAACTGGGTAAACTGAACACCATAACGAGGGAAACGTGTGTTGTCGCCAGGCTTCTGCCAGTAATCGAGCACGTTTACAGACTGGTTAAAGCTAGGGAACTGGTTAGGATTCTCGAAGAAGTAAGCATCGTTGTTGATGAGGTACTTACCTTCTGAGAAGCTAAAGTTAGCATTCAGGAAGAAGCCTTTGTAACCTGCATCCAAACCAAAACCACCGTTGAATGGCGCGTAACGCTGAATACCTGTGGTTTGCTGGAGTGCCGATGAATTGAACGTGCTGGTAACACGGGTTGGGTCAGTTACTGAATTCTGCACGAAGCCATCCGGAGTTGTTGCATCTGGCAAATACCACTGTGGGTTACCATTTGTGGGGTTTACACCAGCCCAAATTGGGTAAAGGAATGTTACTGGCTGGCCAATTACATAGCTAACGCCAGTGTTTGGAACTACCCAGTAGTTTCTTCCTTGAAACAGTTCAGTGATTTTGTTTTTGTTGTAGTTCAATGCTACAAATGGAGTAATGAAGGCATCTTTTGACTTCAAAATGTCCGCACTTATTTCAAGGTCAATTCCTTTGTTTTGAATTGAACCAACGTTGTACCTAGCTTCATCGAAACCAGAAGTGTAGGGGAATGGTACCAGGAAATACTGAGCGCCTGTTTCGCGGATATAATAGTCAGCTTTGATGTTCAAACGCTTGAACAACACCATATCTACTCCAACAGTTGTTTGCTCTTGACTTTCCCAGCCCAGCTGAGGGTTACCCGCTGTGCTTATACCAAATGTGCTTTGATTTTCGTAAATGCCAGTACCTACAGTAGCCAGGTTGTCGTAGTTGCCAATAGCAGAGTTACCACTTGTACCAAAGCTTGCACGTACGTTCAGGTCTGTCAACCAGGTTGCATTTGCCAAAAAGTTTTCTTGCTTAGCTTTCCAAAGTACACCGGCAGACCAGAAATTGGCTGTACGTTTGTCTCTACCAAACCGTGAAGACTGGTCTTGACGAACAGAGAGGTCTACGAAGTATTTAGACTTAAAGCTGTAGTTCAAACGACCAAAGAAAGATTGGTAAGAATACTCTGATTTATATGAAGAAGCATTCCTGTTGTTTGGACCTGCACCAATCAAAAGCAGACGGTCATCAGTTTGACCATTTGAAGAACCAGAGAAACCAGAAGTCACACCTTTGATGTATTCCTGACCAGCCAATAAGGTAAAGTCATGATTGTTGGCAACCTCAAACTTGTATTCCATGGTATTGGTAACAGTGCTCTGAGAACCTCTTTCAAAAGATTCGCTGGTGCTACCATTATTTAAAGAACCGATGAATGAAGGCATTTGAATACTGGTAGTAGTGTAATCATATGCATCCATACCTGCCTGAGAACGAATCACCAAATTCTTGATGGGTGAAATTTCTGCGTAAGCAGTTGGGTTGAACTGTACGTTACGGCCATCAGAACGCAACTTATCAGCACGGTATTTAGGATTGTAACGGTTCCATCCAGGAATCAAATCAGGATACTCAACACCATTGGCATCAACAGGAGAATAGAAAGGAGCTGCCAACAATGCCAAACCACGGTTGGTGCTGTTTGAACCATCAGGGTTTGTTTGGCGCTTATCCAAACCACCAGACAGGTTTAAGCCAAACTTAAACCAGCTGTTTACCTGAGACTGAACGTTTGAACGGAATGTATAACGCTCAAACATTGAACGATAGGCCAAACCATCTTGCTTGAAGTAGCTACCAGAAACATAGTAAGTAGTCTTACCGCCGCCGCCACTCATGTTGGCATCCAACTGGAAAGTGGGTACGTTATTCTTATAGTACGTCTTATACCACTTAGTGTCATAAGGATACTGAGTCAACAGCGTGTTTATCTGTGCTTGTGTTCTGTAGCCGGTTGCAACCCAGAAATCTGTGAGTTGCTTGGTATTCATGAAGCTGTTGAACATGTCTTCAGTTGTTTCCACAAGGTTAGAAACACCATATTGTGTTGTTACATTCAACTGAGGAGCACTTGCACGGCCTTTTTTAGTGGTGTACAAAATAACACCGCTGGCAGCACGAGAACCATAGATGGCTGTGGTTGATGGATCTTTCAATACCGTAATAGATTCGATATCGTTAGGGTTGAGAGAAACGATGCTACCAGCACCTACTGGAATACCATCCAACACATACAATGGCGTGTTGCTGGCACCAAGTGAACCCACACCGTGCAATCTTACAGACGGTGTAGCAGAAGGCTCACCAGATGAAGAATATACTTGCAAACCACCAACTTTACCTTGAAGGGCATCCAACATGTTGGCTGCAGGCTTGTTTTCTACTACGGCACCATCCAGTTTGGTTAAAGAACCAGCCACATTAGCCTTCTTTTTACCAGTACCATAACCTACCACAACCACTTCATCCAGTTCATTATTTGTGTTGGTTAATACTACACCAATCTGGCTGCTGCTTCCAATGGTAATTTCTTGCGGTGCCTTACCAATGGCTGAAATCACAAGCACTTTGGCAGTGCTGTTTACTGTGATGGAAAAAGTACCATCTTCTTTTGTTACGGTTCCCTGCTTTGTTCCTTTTACTAAAACGGAAGCATTTGCTACAGGAGCACCTTTGTCGTCTGTCACTTTACCACTCAGGGTTTTGGTTTGTGCCAATAGCTGCAGTGTTGCAACTAAAAAACACAGCACCATTAGAGCTGTTTTTCTCATAACATTAATAATTGGTTTATTTCTCAAAAAAAGTTTGATGCCGTTTACTACTAAAACCAGTGCAGCCATAAACCGGCCGAAAGGACGCCAAATTTATGCTTGTTGGTAATATGATGTTGTTTTACTGTTAAATGCTGCATCAACTTGAAAACAAAGCCATAACCATTGGTTATAATTTTCAACAACATAATGGAGTGTTAGTCACGCAGGCATTCAACAACCTGTCATTTCATGACAAAAAAATGACAATTCTTTTTCTGTTTATTTTTTCTTCTCCCGCAATACTGCCAGCATGATTACCGGCAAAAACACCAGATTGGTAGCGGTAGCCACCAACAACGTCAACGAGGTGAGCCAGCCCAACGCAAACGTGCCGCCAAAACTGCTGAACATGAAAATGACAAAACCTGCCACCAGCACCAGCGAGGTATAAATGATGCTGATACCTGTGTGGCGGATAGTAGATGTAGTGGTTGCTAAAATATTGTAGTGATGCGTCGGCAGCTCTTGTTTGTAGTTCACCAAAAACCGGATAGTAACATCAATGGCAATACCCAAGGCCACGCTGAACACCAACACGGTGGACGGCTTGATGGCCACTCCAGCCCAGCCCATAATGCCGGCCGTAACCACCAAGGGAATGATATTCGGAATGAGTGAGCACACCAATATCCGAACCGATTTAAACAGGTACAACATAGTGAGGGCAATCAGTAAAAAGGCCCAGAATACACTCTCCTTCAAGCCATCGATGATAAACTTAGAACCCTCCAGATATGTAACCGAACTACCGGTAAACTGCACATTGTAAGTGCTATCAAATGTGGCTACCATCGGCCCGTCGGGCTGTTCCGGATTCTTCGGCTCCAGCGATGCCATGTTGAAAATAGTATCGGCTTTGAGTTTGAACGAATCGAGCAAAGCTGCCAAACGCACCGTACCCACATCGGCCATATTGATGCTGATACGTGCCCGCTGCTTATCGGCATCCATAAAGGTTTTGGTAAGTTTGGCCAACTGGCTGCTGGTATCGGCATTGGCATTGTTGCCGCCTTTGAGGTATGGCCCGATGAAGGCCATATCAAACTCGTTGGGCACCATATAGCTCAGGCTGTCTCCATCGTAGTAAGCCTGCTTAGCAAACTTGAGCCCTTCTACCAAACTCAGCGGACGGCCACATTCAGCATAGCCATTGATATATTCCGCCAACTCATCCATTTTGGTAATGGTTTTGAGGTTGCGGGTGATGGCGCCTTTTTTTCCGGCATCCACCACTATTTCCAATGGCATTACACCGCCAAACTGTTTTTCAAACCATTTGAGGTCGGTATAAATCACGTCGTTTTTCGGCAAGTCGTCTACAATGTAGCCCACACTTTTCAGGCGCAAAATGCCCAACACGGCTACCACCAGACAAACGGCAGTAATGGCGTACACCATTTTGCGGCGTTGCAACACCCAGTACTCCACTTTTACCAGCAGGTTTTCTAAAAAGCGGTTGCGCAGGTAGCGGGTATGCTTTTCTTGTGGCGGTGCCAGGTAGCTTAGTGCCGATGGAATGAGAATGAAGGAAATGACAAAAATGACCATGATGTTGATGCCGGCCACAATACCAAACTCTTTGAGCAAGGCACTTTCGGTAAGGGCAAACACCGCAAACCCCACTGCCGCTGCAATATTGCAAAACAGGGTGACGATACCCATTTTGCTTACCATATTCAAAATGGCTTCCCGCTTCAAAGCTTCAACGGAGGCACCCGTTGGCAGGGCTTTTTCTTTGACATTTATTTCCTCCCAACTCATATGATACTTGTTGAGGAAATAAATACAGTTGGGTATGCCTATCACAATCATCAATGGTGGAATGAGGGCATTGAGCAAGGTGATTTGGAAACCAAACAAATGCATGGTGCCAAGGGCCCAGGCTACGCCGAGAATGACCACCAGCATTGAAATAATAGTAGCGCTGGCCGAACGGAAAAACAATACCAAGGTGAGTACCGCCAATGCCAATGAACCAATGAGAAAATAGTTCATTTCGTTTTTGATGCGATCGGCTATTTGCGTACGGATAAAGGGCAAGCCACTCATGTGTACCTGTACCCCTGTGCTCTTGTGAAAACGATTTGTTACTTCCAGAATTTCATTTACCACACGGGTACGGTCTTTACTGGCCAGTATTTGCTTGTTGATGGTGGCACCCGCCAGATATGCTTTGGTATCGGGGTTATGCAGCAAGCCGCGGTAAAAAAACATACCATTGAATAAAGCAGCCGCACTATCAATCTGTTCTTGTGTTTGCACCGTGCTATCAAACAGGATGGTTGTTTGCAGCTTTTCGGTGCTATCATTTTTTTGCAGGTAGATGGCCGCCGGAACAGACAGCAGCCCTTCTACCCCACGTACTTGTTTTATATCGGCAAGCATTTGCCGGTAGGCATCAAAATGTGGCTTGCTGAAAAACTGCGGGTCTTCTACACCCATCACCAGTACACTGCCGTCTTCGCCAAACTTGTTTTTGAAAGCCTGATACTCCAAGTATTTTTCATTGTCGGTAGGAATGGCCTTTGAAAATTCGTAACTGAGTTTTACCTGCAATGCATGCCAGGTCATAAAACCCGAAGCTACTAACAACACAATCAACAGCACAAGCCTGTACTGCAGTACAAATTTTCCTAAGCGATACCACATGGTGATGAATCAAAAAAAGTAAACATTCAGCAGAAAGGGCCATTGCAAGAATGGGCTATAACCGCCATTGTTAGAGCCCGCAAAGAAACTAAATGATTGGCATAATCCGTCTGCGGGCTATAAGGCCTGTATTTTCGCAGTGGTGAGGGATTGTGAATTATGCTGCAAACTACTAAGGCTGTTATATTGCGTACTACGGCTTATGGCGATACAAGTTTGATTGTTTCGGCCTACACCGAGCGGTATGGCCTGCAGCAATACATGGTAAAAGGTGCCCGCAAAAGCAGTAAGAAAGGGAGCAGTATGAGTACCATGTTGCAACCTGCCGCCATTGTAGAACTGGTGGTGTACCATAATGAGCTGAAACAATTGCAACTGGTAAAAGAATTGAAATGGGCAGTGGTGTACCAGCAGGTGATGCACAGCATACACCGCAATGCTGTAGCCCTGTACATGATTGAACTACTCACCAAAACACTGCGCCAACCGGAAACCAACGAGGAGTTGTATGCGTTTATTGAAGACAGCCTTTGCCTGCTCGATCAATGCGATGCTGCGGTTGTGGCCAACCTGCCTTTATTTTTTTCGCTGAAGCTGGCGGCCCTGCTAGGCTTTCGAATGGATGATGATAAACCCGACGGTACCTGCTACCTCGATTTACAAGCCGGCAGTTTTGATAGAGAACCTCCCATTCACGGTATGTACCTTGATGCAGCCCTGAGTAAGGTAGCGTATGAATTGATGCAACAAGACAATGCCATTACCCTCTACCGCATCAAACTCAACCAACAGCAGCGGCGGGATTTGTTGCAGGGCTTCATTCACTTTTTTCAATATCATGTAGCCGACTTTGGCCGGTTAAAAACGGTGCAGGTGTTGCAGGAAGTGTTGGGGTGATTTTGTGAGATAAGCTGGGACACGGATTAGCACGGATGAATTTAGATTTTCACGGACTTTTCTTAAATATTTTATTTTTAGTCAACCCTATAATTCGTGTCATTCGTGGCCATTCGATTCATTCGTGATTTCATTTTCGCCTAATCAGTGTTTCTTCATTTTCAGCAAACTCCAGTCGGTTTCTTCAGCCACAATGGTATTGTTCAGCGTGCCCAATCCATCAATGGTCATGTTCACCACGTCATTAGGTTGCAGCCACTGTGGTATAAAATTGGGGTTATTGAATTTACCAGTGCCATTCAGTTCCAACAAGCAACCTGTACCTACTGTACCGCTACCAATCACATCGCCGGGGTGCAACGTAACGCCATAACTGCAACGCTCAATGATTTCTGCAAACGTCCAATCCATATCGCCGAGGTTGCCCTGGCTGAGTTGCACACCATTTACGGAGCACGTCATTGGCAAGTTCCAGCTCATTCCTACATGGTTGGGTTTTGCCGGTATTTCGTAGGGCATCAATTCATCTGTCGTTACCAACCACGGGCCAAGCACGGTACTAAAATCTTTTCCTTTGGCAGGGCCAAGACTCAGCTTCATTTCTTCCATCTGTAAGCGGCGGGCACTCAGGTCATTCATAATCATCAATCCACCAATAAAAGAGTCGGCTTCAGCCGCAGGTATGTTGCGGCCATAGCGGTTGATGACGATGGCGCATTCCAATTCAAAATCGAGTTCTTCAAAATGATCGGGCATGCAATGCACCGGCCCTGGCCCTTGTATGCTGTTATGATTGGTAAAGTAAAAAATGGGGAACTGATCAAACTCCGGAATCATCTCCACGCCACGGTTGCGGCGGGCCGAGGCCACATGTTGCCGAAACGCATAGCCATCACGACAGCTGGTAGGAAATGGCACCGGTGCCAGCAGCGATGCTCCTTCATACGCCACTGCTTTTCCGGGATTGATTTCTCCGTTGATAATGGCACTATTGGCCCGTTGGGCAATGCCAATTACATCATCCCAATAATTCAAAAACATACCCATGGTATTGGGCAACTCTGGATGCAGTTGATCCATATTGTACAATAATCCATCGTGGTAAATGGCCAGTTGTTCGTGTTCGCGGTAGATATGAGAAACCAGTTTCATGGGCAAGCATTTTTTACGGCGGCAAACATACCGACAGTTGTGGTAAATGCAGTGTTCATCAATACATCGCCGGCATCTTTTCCTGTAAGGCATCCGTCATTCTGTTTTACTTTTAGGTATGAAGCAAATGATTATTGTTTGTTTGGCATGGCTACTCATTAGCAACACAACTGCGCAAACCGTTATCCGGTATAATCAGCTGGGCTATACTACCCGCAGCAGCAAAGTAGTGGTACTGGGCAGTAAGGATCCCCTCTTCAAATTGCAGCAGTACAAGCTCATTGCATTGCATACAGGCAAAGCCGTGCTGCAGGCGAGCAAGCCCACGGCAAAAGACTTTGGCGCCTACGGTCCGTTCAAGCATAGCTACCGTATCAATCTGACAAGCGTGGTACAGCCCGGAGTGTATCAATTGTTGGTCAACGACAGCATTCGCAGCGGCATCATTCGCATTGGCGATGACGTGTACAAAGGCAGCGCCGACTTTTGCCTGCGGTACATGCGGCAGCAGCGTTGTGGCTTCAATCCTTTTCTGCAAGACAGCTGCCATACCCACGATGGTTACAGCATTTATGGCGAAAAAGCCGGCATACCCGACGGTACGTATTTCGATGCCACCGGTGGCTGGCACGATGCCAGCGACTACCTGCAATACACTACCACTACAGCCAATGCCATTTATCATTTGCTGATGGCCTACCGCGACAACCCGCATGCATTTACCGATACCAAACAGGCCAACGGACAGGAAGGAAAAAACGGCACCCCCGATGTGTTGGATGAAGCCCGCTGGGGCCTCGACTGGCTGCTGAAAATGCATCCGAAACCTGATGTGATGTTTGCCCAACTGGCCGACGACCGCGACCACATCAGCATGCGGATGCCGGCGCAAGATTCGCAGTATGGCCGTGGCTTTCAACGGCCCTTGTATTTTCTTACCGGCGAGCCACAAGGACTGGGCAAGTATCAAAACAAAACAGAGGGAACAACTTCGATTGCAGCGAAATTTAGTAGTGCTTTTAGTCTTGGATTTATGTCTTGGCAAAAGCGTGATAGCTCTTTCGCAAACCTACTCTTAGGCAAAGCCATGACCGCATCGGATTATGCCTATAAAAAGATTGGATTTACAAATACAGCACCCAACAGAGCTCCTTACTATTATGCAGAATCAAATTGGCATGATGACAGTGAGTTGGCTTTTACAAGCCTTTATGAAGGAATTAAAAAATTATCTGGTGCTGACCCGACACTCCTACAATCATTCAATGGAATGTTGGCTAATGCTTTTGCGAATGCCAAAAGTGAACCTATCACCCCATGGCTGGGTGCCGATACTGCTACGCATTACCAATGGTACCCCTTCATCAATGTGGGCCATCGGGAATTGGCCAATGTGGTTGCAGATAAAAACATCAAAGACTCACTTGTTGACTTTTACCGGCAGGGCATTGAAAAAGTATGGGCCAAGGCCAAACAAAATGCCTTTTACCGCGGTGTGCCTTTCATTTGGTGCAGCAATAACCTCACCACCAGTTTTGCTACGCAATGCCTGTGGTACCGGCAGCTGAGCGGCAGCAAACAGTATGAAGAACTGGAGCAGGCCAATATTGATTGGTTGTTTGGCACCAACCCCTGGGGCACCAGCATGGTGTATGGTTTGCCTGCCTGGGGCGATACCCCTGCCGATCCGCATTCGGCATTTAGCCATCTCAAAAACTTTCCCATTGATGGCGGCCTCATTGATGGGCCCGTGTACACATCCATTTTTAAAGGGCTGATTGGTCTTTCCCTTTACCAACCCGATGAATACGCCGAATGGCAAAGCGACCTCGCCGTGTACCACGACGATTACGGCGATTACAGCACCAACGAACCTACCATGGATGGTACTGCGAGTTTGATTTATTTGTTGTCGGCATTGGAAAACAAACCATCCCAAACCCCTGCCATGCCGGCAGGCAGGCTCCCTGAAAGGAGGACTTTGAAGCCTGATGGTCCTCAAAGTGATGTCAAGAATTTTACCACGCAACAGGGTGCAATTATTCGGGCTGATAGTACAAGTAAAGAACTGACGCTGGTGTTTACGGGTCATGAATATGCCGAAGGGATGCCGGCAATTTTGCAAACTCTGCAGCAGGAAAATATCAAAGCGGCCTTCTTTTTCACCGGCGATTTTGTGCGGCAATATCCGGCGTTGGTAAAGCAAGCCGTGCAAGCAGGGCACTACGTGGGCCCACATAGCAACAAACATTTGCTGTATGCCGATTGGAAAAATCGGGACAGCACATTGCTGAGTAAAACGCTGTTTCAGCAAGACCTGATGGCGAATTACAAGACGTTGCAAGCCGTGGGTATCAGCAGCCAAGAGGCACCATATTTTTTACCGCCGTACGAATGGTACAACCAACAAATAGCCGATTGGACCAGCGAACTAGGGCTACAACTCATTTGCCATACACCCGGCACCCTGAGTGCCGCAGACTACACCCTCAATACCGACAAGAATTACAGAAGCAGCAAAGAGATTTTCCAATCGATTATACACAAAGCGCAGCAGCCCAATGGGTTGAACGGTTATCTTTTGTTGATGCATGCCGGCGCCGGCTCTAATCGCAGTGATCCTTTCCATCAAGAACTGACTGCACTTGTTAAAAAGTTGAAAGAGTTGGGTTATCGGTTCCAAAATCTGCCCCCGATTTTGAACCATTAAATAAGTTTGTGGTTTGTTTAGCTTTGTATCGCTTTTACCCACCATTCAGTAAACAGCTTTGTTATGCAATTCGAAAAAATTCACAACAAGGGGCAGGCACGTTTATTCGAAAACCCCATCCTGGAAGCACTCACCAAAACACACCCGCTGGTTATTTGGGGCATGTACCTACCCATTTTAGGCTGGATGGTTTACCATGCAGCTACCGCCAACGATTTTTCTACAGCCCGTATTTTTTCGGTTTGGCTCATCGGGCTTTTCAGCTGGACGCTGTTTGAGTACATTGCCCACCGCTTTCTGTTTCACATGATGCCCGATAGCGACACCGGCAAACGCATTGCGTATGTGCTGCACGGCAATCACCACCATTACCCCCGTGATAAGCAGCGGCTGTTTATGCCGCCGGTACCCAGCCTCATTTTGGCAGGCATTATTTTCAGCCTGCAATACCTGCTCATGGGCAATTATGCATTCATGTTTTTCCCGGGGTTTATGCTCGGCTATTTGTTGTACGGCAGTATGCACTACGCCATTCATGCGTGGAATCCGCCCTTTAAATTCATGAAGCCGCTATGGCGCAATCATCACCTGCATCATTACAAAGATGAGCACATGGGCTTTGGTGTGAGCTCTACTTTTTGGGATCGTGTGTTTGGCACCATGTTCGATTTGAAAAAAGAAAAAGAGGATAAGGATAAAGTGCAGGAGTTGATGTTTAAGAAGTAGCGTTGGAAGGTTAAATACAATCTTACAGCCTTTTACCAACGTTCATCATCAGGAATAGTTTCATCCCGCTGTGCATGTTCGCGGCGGGATTTTATTTTTTGTAACTGCCGCTCCAGCAGCAGGTTGGCAATGATGCCAGCCGCATCGGCCGCCGGAAAATCGTGCAGCAATTGCCGCAGTTTTGCTTCCGACACATCTACCCGATACAGCAATTGCAGCAAGTCATCAAAGTGATGATTGATGAGTTCGTTCACCGCCGCCTTCAGCTGCTGATACCAGGCTGGCTCTTGCAGCACCAATTCATTTTTTTCTTGCAGCAGTAGTTCTATGTCAGCTATTTTTTCAGCCTGTGGCATACCTAAAATTTTTCGATCACACCCAACCCAAACAAAGCAAAGTCGTACTTCACCGGATCTTGCGGATCCAACTTGCGTAAATACGAAGTAAGTTGCAGTGCCGCTTGCCAGTCGGTGGGTGTACGTTGCAGCAAGTTAAACCTTCTGGCCACACGGGCCACATGTACATCCAGCGGGCAAATGAGCTGTGCCGGAGATATGCGTTCCCATATACCAAAGTCAACGCCAGCCTTATCTTTCCGCACCATCCAGCGCAAAAACATATTGAGCCTTTTGCAGGCGCTGCCAGCTGCTGGTGTGCTGATGTGTTTTTCTGTACGCTTCAAATGTTCTTGTGCAAAAAAGTACTGCCGAAAACCAATTAATGCTTTTTCAATGGTCTCTTCTGCTGGTTGCAACCATTGGCTGAAAGCCGTTTCCAAACTTTTGTGTGTAGCATAATGTTGTTGAAAAAACTGCATGCAATGCAGCAGGTCATCTGCCTGAAATGTGCGGTGTTTAAAATGCAGCAGTCGTTTCAAATCAGTAGGCTGATGTTGTGTTACAAACTGATGAGGCGCATTGTCCATCAGTTGCATCAGCTCTTTGCTTTTGGCAATAATGGTGGTGCGATTGCCCCATGCAAATATGGCCGCAAAAAATCCGGCAATTTCAATGTCTTGTTGTTGGGTAAAAGCATGCGGAATGCATACCGGATCGGCTGCAATAAAAGCAGGCTGATTGTACTGTTGTACTTTATCGTTGAAAAATTGGATAAGCGAAGCGGGCTGTTGCACCTGTCAAAAATAGGCAGCCGCTGTTAATGCAAGCGGGTGAGTTGTAATTCAAACTCTACGCGGCATTCATTTTTTACTTTGATAAATGCCACCCTGCCCGGCGATTTCAGGTTAAAGTCTTCGAGGCGGCATATGCGCCAGCCTTGCAACTTTATAACACCCTGTGCTATTTCTGACACTTCAATAGGCAGGCTGAATAAGCGGGTAACACCTGCCAGCGAAATTTCTACTGTTCCGTATACTTTTGAAACAGCGCCCACCCGTTGAATGGGAAGTTTATCGAGGCGGGCAAAACGTACGGTCATCATGGGATGCTCGTCTACTTTCAGGGTTTTGCGCAGCATGGTAGTAAAGAAATAATTGTGGCAGGAAAAATCGACCATCGCTACCTGTATTTTACCCCGTATTTCCACACTATCGCCTGTAGCATTATGCAGCAGCCATACGGTATCTACCCGTTTGTACGATGGGTTGTCGCAAGTGATGCTACCAATGTTTGACTGCCCCTTTATTTGCATGCGGCTGTTACGTTCTATACGCCATGCGGTTGCTTTTTTGGCAAAGGATGGAACAGGTACAGCATGCTGCCCCATTGCCATGAAGCATATACACCAACAGCCAATCAAAATCGAAATACGCATGAGGCCGAAAAGATAACGGGGATTGGTATAAAAAAAAGGGGCCGACTTGGAAAAGTCGGCCCGGTTAAACGGAATCAATCCATCAGAAGCCCACAATAGCTTGCAATACCACTCCGTTGAATTTACCACTAGAGCGGATGTCTGATGTTGGGAAGTCTTCGTACTTCTGATTTACGATTTCACCCTTCATCAAAATATTTTCGGTGATGAACCAACCAGCACCCAGTGCCAGGCGGCTAATTTTTTGATCGTTGCTGTTGCTGGCAATCATTTGACCACTTACGGTGTTGTAACGTACGCCCAGGAAGAAGTTTTCCTTAGCACCTACGCGGTAGATACCGTCGATAGCAAACTGATTTACTGAACGCTTGTTGAAGTTGGCAATCTTTTCAGCAATGGTGCGACCCTTAGCATTTTCGATGGTACCGAAGAGTTCAAAGCCACCTGCTTTCAGGAAAGCGTTCAACTGCATGGCAGTAATTTGCTGAGAGAAGTTCAAACCACCCAAGCGACCAGATGTATAGTTGTCTTTTACAGTTGCGGTTGGAGGCTCCATTACAAAAGAGTAGTTGCTACCGGTACGGTCGCCGGCATACAATGTACTGCGACCATCATTGTTGTTGTGATACAAAGAACCAGTAACACGCAAACGTACATCGTCGCCTACTTTACCGTCATAGCCAATTTTACCATAGAGAGATGGGCCACGCTTGTACACTGTTGTACCAGAGATTGGTCTTTGATAACCACCGTTGATCAAACCGTTGCTTACACCCAGCATGGCTATGGCTCCGCCTTTCAAATAGTACACTTCAGCTGCTACTTCAGTGGCAAATGCATCCATGATGTAGTTTTCGATGAAGGGGTTGTACAGTGCGTGTCCGCCATCGCTACGACGGTAGTGTTGGTCGCCGTAGTTGATTTCGAAGTGACCAGCTTTGATACGTACATTCTCCATGATTTTGTCAAAGAATTCGCCTTTGAAAGGAAGCTTATCCATTTGCAGGTAGCCACCTTTTACCCAAGTTTCGTTGTGGTGGTGAGAAGACAGGTAAGTAGTCACGTTCAGTTGAATACCTTCTGCCAGCATCGCATCCATGTAAAGGTTGGCTTGTGCAATGCCAAAGCCTGAAGCCAAACGAGGATACAATTCGGGAGTAGTGGCGCTGGTACCGAGGCTGCGGGCATTTTCATGCTCCAGCTTTTGCCACTGCTGTGTAAAACCGGTACCAAAGCGAACCTTTACACCATCAAATGGAGCTGGAGCTTGTTTGGCTGGTTCAAATACGTTTACACCAGATTTGTCGTATTGGCGGAAGTTGGTCCAATAGTTGTCTTTTTGTTCTTTTTTCTCAGCACGTTTTGCTTTTTTCTCAGCTTTTTCGTCTTGTGCAAAACTGCTGGCAGGCATCAGGCCTAATGCGGCAATTGTAAATGCGGCCAGATACAGAGAAATCTTTTTCATGATACAGATTTTGGTTAGAAAATCGTTGGGGTTTCTGATTATCGTTCTAATCAACACTAATATGCGTACGTTATTTGCGCATTACACCGCTAAAGCTGATGGTAATGTCGTCGCCTGTTTTAATAGAGCCCATCATGAATGTGGGAGGCTTTACACCAAAGGTGGTCATCTTGATAGCCTTTTTACCGTTGAAACTGATGCTGCCATCGGCACCTACAGTACAGGTAGCTACAATCTCCGTATTCACTGCTTTGCCAGCTATTTGCAGCATGCCTACACATTTTACAATGTAGCTATTGCCTTGTGCTGTTACAGTACCACTGGTTGCCGCAAACTTGATGACATTGTAGGCTTTGGTATCCATGGCCTTGTAAGCATTGTTGTCCATGGCTTCTTTACCACTTTTGAGTGCAGTAGGACCAACAACAAAATTGAGAGATAAGAGATCGGTGGGTTTTCCTGCAGCGTCCAATTCGAAATTGGCGGCGATTGATCCATTCGTTGCTTTCATTTCCCAGTCGTGCAACGTAGATGTTCCGGCAACTACTACACTAACTGCGTTTGTTTTTAAGGTCACTTGTGCAAGTGCTGGCTGAAGCAAGAGAAGCAGTACCAGATTTAGCATGCCCGTTTTGAAGCGTTCCATAATTGTGAGCTTTAATGACAATGTAAAAGTAGTCCGCCACACAAGCCTCATTTATGTTCGCTGTCAGCAGGTGCCGTGATTGTTGTCAAGTACACGCATGACAATTATCATGTATTCGTATTCTGGGAATTCTACATTCCTGCACCAGCACCCACTCTCTTTACATAGAAATGCGCTGAAAGCCTTTCGGGTAAAGGCTTTCAGCGCAAATTGATATTGCCATTTGTCTTTCATCAATCAATACCAAACAAGCAATTTTATTGCATAAACTGTAGTTATGACGCTGTCCTTATTGCGAATTCTTTACTTCTTTCCGGGTTTTGGCTAAAGTTATTAAAGACACTACGGCTATGATAACCCACACTACATTTACCAATGCCGATGGATAAGCACCATGATAGATGGTATTGATAATAAAAAATAAACCGCCAACGAGATTACTCCATATATACAAAGGTGATTGTGCAGACAACTTGCCGCGAATGTTTAAAAAGTAAGCACCAACAATCAGTACCGATGCAATCCAACCCAATATTTCAATCGACAGCTCCATCATCATTTTTCAATTTATACAAGAGGTAAAAAATGCCCGGCAATACAGCCAGGCATGGTACAATTCATATTTTACTGGTTTAGCCAATCGCCTGTGCCAAATCATCAATCAAATCATCTGCATCTTCTATACCCACACTCAGGCGAATGAGTGTATCGCTGAGGCCGTTTTTCAGCCGCTCTTCACGGGGAATTGAAGCATGGGTCATGCTGGCGGGATGGTTAATCAAACTCTCAACACCACCCAGGCTTTCGGCTAATGAAAACAGCTTTGTGCTGCTCAAAACCCGGCGGGCTTCATCCATACTATCATCCTTCAATTCAAAACTAATCATGCCGCCATAGCCACGCATTTGCTTTTTGGCAATAGCATGGTTTGGATGATCATCAAAACCGGGCCAATACACCTGCCCTACTTTAGGATGCTGCCGCAACCAATGCGCTACTTTCTCGCCATTCTCGCAATGGCGCTGCATGCGTATGTGTAATGTTTTAATACCCCGCAATACCAAAAAACAATCCATGGGCCCGGGCACAGCACCGCAGCTTTTTTGTATGAAATACAATTGGTCTTTGAGTGCCGCATCGTTCATTACCAGGCACCCTTGTATTACATCGCTGTGGCCGCCCAAATATTTGGTAGCACTGTGCATCACTATATCCGCACCAAGGTCGAGTGGATTTTGCAAGTAGGGCGATGCAAAGGTATTGTCTACACAAAGCAGCACACCGCTAGCTTTTGCAATAGTACTTACCGCAGCAATATCCGTAATGTTCATCAGCGGATTGGTGGGCGTTTCTGTCCAAATGAGTTTGGTATTGGCATTGATATGCGCCTTGATGTTATCGGCCTGCTGCATGTTTACATAATGAAAGCGAATACCAAACTTTTCATACACTTTGGTAAACAGGCGATAGGTACCGCCATACATATCATTGGCGCAAATGACTTCGTCGCCGGGCTGCAGCAATTTCATCACCGCATCGGTAGCTGCTACGCCACTGCTAAAGGCAAGGCCGAAATTTCCGTTTTCAATTTCGGCATAAGCGGCCTCCAGCGCAAAGCGGGTGGGGTTTTGGCTGCGGGCATATTCGTAGCCTTTGTGGTCGCCGGGTGCGGCCTGCACATAGGTAGATGTTTGATAAATGGGCGTCATAATGGCGCCGGTAGAAGGATCCGGTTCGGCACCGGCATGTATCATTTTGGTGGCAAGCTTCATGGTGTATGATTTGGAACTGCAAATATGCTGCATTTGGCCACGTGCCCGCCACCGGCTGATGACTATCATATTTTAAGTGTGACGAAGGTTACAGATTTGCACAGGCAACTGCTGCTACTTTGTACAAGCATATGCCAGCATACCGATGGCTTGCCTGTTTAAACTCCATCGAGCTATGAAACATTTTTTTATTGCTATTGCGTCAATATTGTTTGCTGTAGCCTGCAAGCAACCGGCACCTGCAACCGTTGCAACAAGTACACCACTCAAAAAAGTAATGGATGGTAACGCCCGTTTTGCCGCAGTTCATCCTATTCACCCAGATGAGAGTGCCAACCGCACCCATGAAATTGCCGAAGGGCAGCATCCGTTTGCAGTGGTGATTGCATGCTCAGACAGCCGCGTAGCACCCGAACTTATTTTCGATGAAGGGCTTGGCGATTTGTTTGTTATCAGAACAGCAGGCAATATCATCAGCGAAGTAGAACTGGGCAGTGTAGAATATGCAGTAGAACACTTACACGTGCCACTGGTGATAGTAATGGGGCACGAACGCTGTGGCGCAGTAGAAGCCATGCTAAGTGGTGCATTGCCTCATAATCACATCAAAAGCATTATTGATAGCCTGCGCAATGAATCAGAAATAAAAGCCATACCAGTGAATGATCAACAACGCTTGGCCCATTGTGTAGAAGCCAATGTACGGCATGGTGTAAAAGAACTGTTGACACAATCAACAGTAATTCAGGAAGCACTGCACAACGGTAAGCTGCAAGTAGTAGGAGCTCACTACGACTTAGACGACCGCAAGGTGCGTATCATTACAGAACAATAAAATTCATCCTTTATTTAGCAGCGTACTTAATGGGCAACAATGCTTTTTGATTGTCCCAGAGTATTACCAGATTGCCGCTGTTGTCGAACACCATGGTAAAAAATTCTACCACTGTTTCTGCATTGGCTACGTTGATGCTGGTACGTAGTACGTCTTTTGTTTTATCGTAGCTGAAAGCCCCCCAGGCATCTACTCCTTTATTAAAAATAATGGTCCACTGGCCTGCTTGAGGAATGCAAAAAAGGGCATACTTCCCTTTGGGCAGTTTGGCTTTACCAATGGTTACTTCTTTATAAAATTCAATTTCGGTACACTCGTTGGCACCCAACCGCCAGAGCTCATTGTACTTTACTACATCACCAAAAATGGTACGGCCATTTTTTTGCGGCCTGCTGTATATTACCCTTGCATGAGGAGTAGCCGGTGCCGTTTTGGTTTGAAACTTCAGAATAGGATAGCCATGCGGATGATACGAAACATCCAAAGGTGACTTATCGGGTTCGGTAATTTGTAACTGTGCCGAAGCCGACAATGCAACAACAATGGCCAACAACATACTGCCTATTCCCTTCATGATATATCTCATTTACTTCAAAAGTAATGGCTTGCAACTTTGTAAATGCCACCAAAAATGTAAAAATCATGTTACCCAATCTCAACTATGTAACAGCTTCGGCTGCATTGCAGGCTATACAAAGCGGCCATAGAGTATACATTCATGGTAGTGCTCAAACACCGCTGCATTTGCTATCAGAACTGGCCAAGCACAAAGACAGGCTGCACAATGTTGAGCTCGTTTTCATAACTGTGCAGGGCGATATAGTAGTTGACAAACCTGAGTATGAAGGTCATTTCAACATCAATTGCATGTTTGTGAGTGAGTCGGTACGCATGGCAGTAAATGAAGGCCGTGCCGATTTTATTCCCGTATTCCTGAGCGATATACCCGACTTGTTTAATAGTGTGATGCCTGTAGATGTAGCACTGGTACAGGTTTCGCCACCCGATGAGCATGGCTATTGCAGCCTTGGTGCTTCGGTAGACATTGCCCGCAGTGCCGTAAATACTGCTGGTTGCATTATTGCACAAATCAATCCACGTGTGCCCCGCACCCATGGCGATGGTATGGTACACTACAGCCGCTTTACTCACATGGTGTGGCACGAAGCCGAGCTGCCACAAATTGATTACAGTGCTAAAACCGGTGCTGATGAACTGCGCATTGGCGAACTCATAGCGGGGATGATTGAAGATGGCAGCACTTTGCAAATGGGTATTGGCACCATACCCGATGCTGTGCTGAAATGCCTTGGCAATCATAAAAACCTCGGCGTACACACCGAAATGTTTAGCGATGGCATTGTACCGCTGGTGCAAAAAGACATCATCAACAATCGTTGCAAACGCATTCACCCCAACAAATCGGTTACCGGTTTTGCTGTAGGCACCAACCTCTTGTACGATTATGTAAACGACAATCCCAGCTTTGCCTTTCTCGATATTGATTATGTAAATGACCCGCATGTTATCCGGCGCAATCCCAAAGTGGTGGCCATTAACAGTGCAATTGAAATAGACATCACCGGGCAGGTGTGTGCCGATAGCATTGGTACCCGTCAGTTTAGCGGCATTGGTGGCCAAATGGATTTTATGCGTGGTGCAGCCCTGAGCGAAGGTGGTAAACCAATCATAGCCGTTACCAGCCGTTCGGCCAAAGGCATTGCCCGCATTGTACCATTTTTAAAACCAGGGGCAGGTGTGGTTACCACCCGTGGCCATATTCATTACGTAGTTACGGAGTACGGCATTGCTTACTTGCGGGGCAAAAACCTGCGGCAACGGGCACATGAGCTCATCAGTATTTCGCACCCCGACGACCGCGAAATGCTGGAGCGGGCCTGCTTCGAAAGGTTTCACAAGTTTTAATACATAAATTTTCCCTCAACAACTAACATAGCCCGTTGTATCTATTTATGATGCGGGCATTTTGTTGGTTTCATGCTGCTATTTGTATGCACTCTCGCTATAAATGCTGCACCTTTGCCAACCGCCATTTGCCAAGCAATGCTGCGGCCCCAACAACATGAACACAAGAACAGAAGAATTATACCTGGAGGCTGAAGCCGATATCAGAAGCAGCAACTTTCATGAGGCTTTTCGCAAGTACGAAGAAATTTTGTACGAAGAGCCAGATTATGCCCCCGCCCACAATTCTCTCGGCTGGATTTATAAAACACAATTCGAAAATTTTCAGAAAGCAGAGGTGCATTTCAAAGCGGCCATAGCTTCAGATCCGCTGTATCCGCATCCTTATTTTCACATGGCCAGCATACTAGTAGAGCTGGAGCGGTTTGAAGAACTGCGGGAGTTTCTCGATCGTTGCCTCGGCATTCGCACCCTCGATAAAAGCTGGGTGTACTTTAGGTATGGCATGGTAGCCGAACTGCGTGGCCAGTTTAGCGAAGCCATGGATTGGTACCGCAAAGCATTGCTGCAAACCATGAACAACGATAAGGTGCGGGATTACCAAACCGACATTGAACGTTGCCAAACAAAAATGAACATCGGCAGGCAAAACAAGCCGTGGCTGAGCTTCCGCAGAAAATAATGCATTTATTTTTCAACTGGCAGTACACGCTCTGTAAACGTCGTGTGTTTATGCAGTTGTACACACTACGTGAAAAAAACGGCACCTATTTTGCATAGGTGCCTGATATAGATTTGAAAATATTTTTTTTATGAAATTTTCTGCAAGGCCTGTTACTACGTTGGCTATCATTTTTTTACTGCTGCTGGTTACTATTTACGGTGTGGCAGCTATAGTGAGCTAACTCCTTTTTGCTGCTTATCTCTTACTCACAGCAATATTACATGCAGGCAATTTTGCCCACTCTGTTGGCATGCCTTCCACCTTCAAACGCTGTGTTCATAAAGGTTTCAATCATTTGTAAAGCGTAAGGCAGTGCTACAAAACGAGCCGGAATACAAATCACATTGGCATCGTTGTGCAGGCGTATGAGCTTAGCCACTTCATTGTCCCAGCAAAGGCCGGCTCTTATACCCTGATGTTTATTGGCGGTGATGGCTACGCCGTTGGCACTACCACAAAAAAGAATACCAAAAGCACACACGCCATTTTCTACCGATGCCGCAGTGGGATGCGCAAAATCGGGGTAATCAACTGAGTCGGTAGTCATGGCACCATAATCATTTACCACATAGCCTTTTTGCTGCAACCATTGCTTCACCGCCATTTTGTATTCAACACCGGCATGGTCGTTGCCTATTGCAATCGGTAAGGATAAATCGAAAGTCATAACAAAAGTTTTGTGTTAAAAAAAGCTGCCGAAAAGGTACTGGTACCCTATGGGTTAGCTCCATTCTTTTTCTTCTTCGGCAATAATCTTTTTAGAAATACGTGCCGATACGATCACACTAAATTCGTACAGCAAAATGAGCGGAAATACCACCAGCAGCTGGCTGCTCAAATCGGGGCTGGGTGTAATTACCGCAGCAATTACCAGCAAGCCCACGTATGCATACTTGCGATACTCCCGCAAAAAGCGGGGCGTAATAAGGCCAATGCGGGTGAGCACAAAACTCACCACTGGCAGTTCAAATGCCAGGCCAGCACCCACGGTAATATCTACCAGGTTGTCGATGTAATCATTCAGCGCCGGGCGGGTTTCAATAATGTTTTTGGTACCAATGGTATAGTTGGCCAAAAAGCTGAACGTGAACGGTGCCAGCAGAAAATAACCAAACGCTACACCCAGCATAAAAAACAAGGTGACCCAAAAGATAGCACCACGGGTAGCTTTTAGTTCAGCTGGCTTTAGGGCTGGTTTTATAAAGCGCCACACCTCCCAAAAAATGTAGGGAAAGGCCACTATAATACCGCATACAAAGGCAATGGTAATGCTGCTCACAAACTGCCCGCCAAACGTGGTGGTTTGCATTTGTATGTTGGGCGTAGGCAGGCAAAGCGAATCGCCGATGCCCATTTTTTGACCCATTTCGCAGAGCCAGCTGTAGGTTACAAATCCTTTTTCGATGGGGCCAAAAATAATTACATCCATCACCTCATCGATATACACAAACACGGTAATGGCGCCCACCAGTACGGCTATCACCGACCGCATGATGTGCCACCTCAATTCTTCGAGGTGGTCGATGAAGCTCATTTCTGCGCCTTCTTCTAACCCGTCTTTTCTACGCTCCAGTAATTTTAGCGCCACTGTGCCAATGTTTTTTTAGGTGGCCAAAGGTAAGGATTGAGGCCATGCGTTTTTTGCCAATCAGTGGCGGGCTGTACACCAGGCAGCTCCTGCTTTTACAGCCTTTTTAAAAACCGGACAATCTTCGTCGTGGGCTCCGGGCAAATAGCCGGTGCTCATCAAAAACTCGTTCACAATTTCTCCGCCGGTAAAGCGAAAATGCTTTTTAAACAACTTCACCCATTCTTCTTTGCGCAGCGGATGATGCGCTTCAATCCATTGCTTGAAGCTGCCATGTGATTGCTGCAATTGCAACACCATGCCGGCATTGTAGATGGCCGCATCCACTTTCAGCCGGTTGCGAATAATGCCTGCATCGTTGAGTAATCGCTGGCGGTCATCTTCGCCATAAGCAGCAATGGCTGCAATTCTGTAGCCACTGTATGCCTGCCTAAAGTTGTCTTCCTTTTTTAGAATGGTCGTCCAGCTTAAGCCAGCCTGATTGATTTCAAGAATCAATCGGCCAAACAATTCGTCATCGCTATCGATAGGAAAACCGTATTGATGATTGTGGTAATGACGATGCTCCGGCTGCTCGTTGTGCGGCAGTGTGTTTACGTAAGTGCAATAGCTCATGTACAAAAATTAGAGCAGTTTCAACTTGAGCAATTCTATGCGGGTATCACTCATGTTCAGTATTTCAAACTGATAGTTGCCAATAATAATCCGATCGCCCTGGCGGGGCAGCACATCATGATGGTTGATTACAAATCCGCTGAGCGTTTCCGATGATTCGGCCCGTTCAAAATCCAGCTGGTATTTTTCGTTGAGATAGTCCAGCTCCAAGCGGCCGCTAAACATGAACTCGCCTTCGGCCAGTTGCTTTTCTACAAACTCATCAGTATCATACTCATCATGTATTTCTCCGAATATTTCTTCCAGCAAATCTTCCATAGTAACTACACCTGCAGTACCGCCAAACTCATCTACCACCCAAGCCATGCTTTTGCGTTCACGGGTTAGTTTATTAATGAGGTCCGATACACTCATGCTTTCTGGCACAGCAGGAATGCTGATGAGAATAGCCGATACATCTGTGGGGTTTTTAAACAAATCCAGTTGGTGTACATAGCCGAGTATGTTATCAATATTGCCATCGTACACCACCAGTTTGCTCAGCTTGGTATCTACCATTTTTTGCGTAACGGTATGTATATTGGTGCGAATGTCTATACCAATAATCTCTTTGCGGGGCACCAGACAATTACGAATTTTTACTCCCGGCAGGCTCAGTGCATTTTCAAATAATTCCTGATTCAGTTCTGGCTGATCTTCTTCCGATTCTTTTGTTTGCTGAAAATAATGTTCCAGATCAATGCGGCTAAATGGTCGCTTGGGGTCTTCTACCTGCACATTAAAAATGTATTTCAAAATCCAGGTGGAAATATTGACAAACAAAATACTGATGGGGTCGAATATGCGGTAAAAGAAAAGAATAACGGGAGCGAAAAAATGAATGAGTGCTTCGCTTTTAGCCCTGAAAATGGCTTTGAAAATAAACTCAAACAACAACACCAATGTAGCTGCAATGACAACATTAATAACCACCGACAATGTGCCCGACTGGTCCAGCTGATGTATGCCCAACAGCTGCCAAACCTGACTGAGCACATCGCTGGCTACCAGCCCATACAGCACCAGAAAAATATTGAACCCCATGAGGCACACCCCAATAAAGCGGGATGGGTTTTCGAGAAAGCGGGAAATAATCATCCCACTCCGGTTGCCCCGTTTTTTTTTGAGTTCGATGCTAAGCTTGTTGGCGCTGATAAAGGCAATTTCCATGCCGGCAAAAAAACCGGTGAGCAATAATGCGATGATCAGTATAGCGATGTACATACCGTAAAATACTTAATGAATTGATTCAAAAGTAAACAATAGCAACTGCTCTTGAATGCTGATAAAAAACCGGCAGGCTTTGTATGCCTGCCGGTATATATTCTTTTGTGTAAATGAGCGTTGCTTAGAGTGTCCGTTTTACTTCTTCTTCTTCGATAGCTACCACGGTATCTCCTACTTGTATGTCGGCAAAGTTTTTGATGGTTAAACCGCACTCCATGCCGTTGAGCACATCCTTCACATCGTCTTTGTAGCGCTTCAGGCTACCCAGTTCTGCAAAGCCGCCTTCGGTACGTGGGTAAATGAGTACTCCATCGCGGTACAACCGAACCTTAGCGTCACGTTTGATTTTGCCCGTAGTAACAAAGCAACCTGCCACTGTAGCTTTATCAAACTTGAACACTTCGCGGATTTCAACCGAAGCCACTTCTTTCTCTTCCACCTTCGGTTCCAGCAGGCCTTCCATGGCTGCCTTCACATCGTTGATGGCGTTGTAGATAACAGAATATTGCTTGATTTCGATGCCTTCGTTTTCTGCCAGTCGGCCCGCCTGTTGGTTGGGTCGAACGTTAAAGCCGATGATGATGGCGTCGGAAGCACTGGCGAGTGTAACGTCGTTTTCGCTTACGGCACCCACACCTTTCAAAATCACCCGCACCACAATTTCTTCGGTGCTCAGTTTTTCCAAGCTATCGCTCAAGGCTTCTACCGAACCATCCACGTCACCTTTGATGATAACATTAAGTTCTTTAAAGTTACCCAATGCCAAACGACGACCGATTTCATCCAGCGTAATGTGCTTACGGGCCCGCATGCCTTGTTCACGCATAATCTGACCACGCTTATATGCTGCCTGCTTGGCTTCGCTTTCGTCTTCGTATACTTTGAACTTCTCACCCGCTTGTGGTGCACCGTTCAAACCGAGCAACAGTGCCGGAGAAGCCGGACCAGCCTGCTCAATTTTCTGGTTGCGTTCGTTGAACATTGCTTTTACACGACCAAAATACTGGCCACTCACCACAATATCCCCTTGCTTCAAAGTACCATTGAGTACCAACAATGTGGCTACATAACCACGGCCTTTATCCAAGGTAGCTTCGACAATGGTACCGCTGGCTTCGCGGTCGGGATTCGCTTTCAGGTCGAGAATTTCGGCTTCCAGCAAAATCTTTTCCAACAGCAGGTCAATGTTCAGGCCTTTCTTGGCACTTATTTCCTGGCTTTGGAATTTACCTCCCCACTCTTCCACCAAAATATTCATTTGGCTGAGCTGCTCGTATATTTTTTGTGAGTTGGCGCCGTCTTTATCAATCTTGTTGATTGCAAAAATCATGGGTACGCCGGCCGCTTGTGCGTGGCTGATGGCTTCCCTTGTTTGAGGCATCACTGCGTCGTCGGCGGCAACTACAATCACCGCAATATCGGTAACCTTGGCACCACGGGCACGCATGGCCGTAAAGGCTTCGTGACCCGGCGTATCGAGGAAGGTGACTTTTTTGCCGCTGGCAGTGGTTACCTCATAGGCACCAATGTGCTGGGTGATACCACCTGCTTCGCCACTTACTACGTTGGCGTTACGGATATAGTCGAGCAAAGATGTTTTACCGTGGTCAACGTGACCCATGATGGTAACGATGGGGGCACGGGGCCGGAGATCTTCAGGATCGTCGACTACTTCTTCCTCTTCGTCCAGCTGATCTTCGAGGCCAACAAATTTTACATCGAAGCCAAATTCGCTGGCTACCAATTCAATTACTTCCGCATCGAGGCGCTGGTTGATAGACACCATCAAGCCGAGGCTGAAGCACTTGGCCACTACTTCTGTTGGGCTCACATCCATCAGGCTGGCCATTTCGCTGGCGCTGATGAATTCAGTTACTTCAATTACGTTGGTTTCGGTGTCGCCTTCGTGCATTTCGGCCTGTTCACGACGTTTTTCGCGGCGAAGTTTAGCCCTGTTTTTACCAGCCCTGTTGCCACCACCGCCGCTGAGGCGGGCTTGGGTTTCGGCCAGTTTTTGTTGAATTTCTTTTTCGTCGATGACACGGTCTTCCCGCTTGCCGAGCAGGTTGCGGCCCGGTCCGGCTCCCGGGCCACCTCTACGGTCGCCGGGGCGATTTTGGCCACCACCACCGGGGCGTTGACCCTGATGTCCACCACCCTGATTGGGGCCACGGTTGTTATCGCCGGGGCGATGCTGACCACCGCCGCCACCTGCATTACCTGCAGCTCCCGGAGGAGTGATGGGAATGCGTTTGCGTTTGCGTTTGGCATCGTCACTACCTGCAGCGCCAGCATTGCCACCGGGCCTGCCGGGGCGTGTATCTGAGCGAACGGGCAATTCAATTTTGCCGATAATCTTCGGGCCACTCAGGCGTTCTGCCTGTATGTTTTCAATTACTTTTTCTTCTTCCTTCGGTGCTTCTTCAGCCGCAGGAGCAGGCGCTACGGGAGCAGGAGCTGCCGGGGCCGGAGCGGTTGTTTCTGCAGCAGGTGCAGGAGCAGGCTTCGGAGCTTCAGCAACTGGCTCAGGAGCAGGAGCGGCAGGCTTTTTAGCCGTCTTTTTAGGACGGGTACTGCTATCAATAGCGTCGAGATCAATCACTCCCAACACTTTGGGCATTTCTATAGCAGGCGTAGTAGTTAAAGGTGCTGGTTCCGGAGCCGGAGTAGGCTCTGGTGCAGCTACTACTTCAGGTGCCGGGGCTGGAGCCGGGGCAACAGGCACTTCTACCACAGGGGCAGGTGCAGGTACTTCCACTACTGGCGGAGCGGGTGCAGGTTGTACTGGTTCTCGCACTGCGGCAGCAGGCGCCGGAGCCGGTGCTTCTGGCACTGGGCTTACCACTTCTTTTTCTTTTTCAGCAGGCTTCTTTTCGTCCTTTCTAAAATGGATTTCTTCGTCTTCTTTCTTTTTCCGGGCTTCTGCAGTAGCACCCTTGGGCAAGTCGATCATATCGCTTTTTGCCTTGGCCACTTTATCGCTCTGAAATTCTTTTTGAAGCGACAGATACATTTCCGGGCTGAGTTTGGCGGTGGGCTTCAGGTCGTCTTTGCTGAAGCCTTTACCTGCCAAAAATTCCACCAGGGTATCTTGCCCAATGTTGAATTCCTTGGCTGCTGCTAGTAATCTCGGTAATTTCTGTTCTGACATTCTGTTTCTTATTGCTGCCTGCCGGCGGCTTTTTTGGTGCTGTAGCTGCTTCGGGTACAAGCAGGGTATCAGCTATTAATGGTCAAAAGTACGTTGGGTAACCCGGATTGACTATTCCCGTTCAAATTCTTCTTTCAAAATACGCAACACGTCTGTAATCGTTTCCTTTTCCAGATCGGTACGGCGTTCGAGTTCTTCGGCACTCAGCTTCAATACAGAGCGGGCTGTGTCGCAACCAATGCGCTTAAACTCATCGATTACCCACATATCAATTTCGTCGGAGAATTCTTCGAGGTCGATATCGAATTCTACTTCTTCGCCTTCATTGTCGCGGAATACGTCTATGTCTAATCCGGTAAGTTCACAGGCCAGCTTGATATTAACACCACGCTTACCAATGGCGAGGCTCACCTGGTCGGCGGGCAGAAAAACATCGGCATGCTTTCTGTCGAGATCAATTTTCATGCTACTGATTTTGGCAGGGGTCAGAGACCGCTGCACCAGCAGGTTAATATTATTGGTCCAGTTGATTACGTCGATGTTTTCGTTTTTCAACTCCCGAACAATGCCATGAATACGGCTACCCTTCATACCTACGCAGGCACCAACGGGGTCAATGCGGTCGTCGAGGCTTTCAACGGCAACCTTGGCACGTTCGCCGGGTTCACGTACAATTTTCTTGATGTTGATAAGGCCATCCGCAATTTCTGGCACTTCAATTTCGAGCAGCTGCGCCAAAAAGGAAGGATGCGTACGGCTGAGGATGATGACAGGTGAGTTGTTTTTGAGCTCTACCTTTTTAACAACGGCACGAACGGGTTCGCCTTTCTTCATAAAGTCTTGCGGAATTTGCTCGCTGCGGGGCAGTACGAGTTCGTTTCCTTCTTCGTCCATCAGGAGGGCTTCTTTTTTCCAGGCCTGGTAAACTTCGGCGCTGATGAGTTCGCCTATGCGGTCTTCGTATTTTTTTACCAGCAGGTTTTTCTTGAGGTCGCTAATACGGCTAGCCAACGTTTGCTTGGCGGCCAAAATGGCCCGGCGACCGAAATCGTACAGGTCAATTTCCTCGAAGAGTTCTTCGCCTACTTCAAAGTCGGGTTCAATCTTTACTGCATCGGTATAAGCTATTTCAGCCAGCGGATCCTGTACTTCGCCATCTTCTACAATCATGCGGTGCCTCAGAATTTCGAGGTCGCCCTTTTCGGCGTTTACAATGACGTCGAAGTTGTCATCGCTACCATACTTTTTGCGAAGGAGTGTTTTAAAAACGTCTTCCACTACCTTCATCAGGGTCGGACGGTCAATATTTTCTGCGTCCTTGAACTCCTGAAACGCCTCAATCAGGTTAATACTTGCCATTGTACTGTTCGATTTTCTGCCGGTGAATGAAACACCGGGGATGGTTAAAATTTAATTTGAACGCTTGCTTCTTTTATTTGAGAAAATGGGATCTCGAGTTGGTTGGTTTCCGCTTTCTTGCCCTTGCCACTGGTTACTTCCAGCGTAATGCTGTCATCGCCGGCGGCAAGCAATGTACCTATGAGGATTTTACCGTCGAGCTGTTTTACTTCCAGCAGACGACTCACATTTTTTACATACTGGCGCTGCAACAGCAGCGGTTCGCCTACACCGGGGCTGCTCACTTCCAACGAAAAATCGCCATCAGGATACATGGCCAGCTCTTCGATTTCGGCGTACAACTTGCGGTTTACTTTGATGCAATCTTCAATGGTGATACCATTGTCGCCATCCAAAAACACTTTGATGTTGTTGGTGGGTTTAATTTTTACCTGTACCAAAAAAAACGAGGGCTTATCCGCCAGTATGGCGTTTACCATGTTTTCGATGCGTACGATTTGTTCACTTTTTTCCATATCTCTGGTTGGTAGAAAGCAAAAGGGAACGGAGTCCGTTCCCTTTCTACTACTTCATGTCCGGTGCAAATGTAGGGAAGCAGGTGGATATCTTCCAAATTATGCCTGCAAAACCTTTTGTATAGGCAGGCTGATGCTCCATAATTTTAACGGCTTTTGCCCACAGCTTGCGGTTATCTTTGGCCCTGCTATGACGTTTATTTTGTGGGCCATTGTAGCCTTTATTCTTTACCGGTTTGTAACAGGCTTTCTAATTCCTGTGGTACGCACTACTTCGCAAGTGAAGAAACAGTTTAATGCTATGCGCCAGCAAATGGAGCAGGCACAACAACAATATCAGCAACAAGCTCAAGGAGCTCAGGCTACACAACAAACCAATGCACCCGGTACTAAGGGCAAGTACGATATTGAAGGGGAATACATTCCGTTTGAGGATGTGAAGTAAAAGCCCCCCGCCCCCGGTGGGGGAAATGCAATGGGACGCAGATAATTCGGATAAAAACGGATGTTTACGGATGTATGCTATCATCCAACATCTAATCCCATAAACTATCAACTATAAATACTTCGGTAGTTCCTCTTCGAGCAGCAGGCCCGGCGATAGTAATAATGTTTGCAATCCTGCAGCCTCAGCGCCGGCAATGTTTTTGGGTGTGTCATCAATAAACAAAGTTGCTGCTGCATGCAAGCCATGCTGCTGCAACACCGCTTCGTAGCAGGTAACATGTGGCTTACGCAAACCCAATATGTGGGAGTAATGCGCTACATGAAAATGTTCGTCAAAATCGTGGCCGAAGCTTTGCTGATACTGGCTGGTAAATGCTTCGTGGTGAATTTGATTGGTATTGCTCAGCAAAAAAATAGCATGCGATTGTTTTAACGCTGGCAAAACAGCTACGCTTTGCGGTCTAAAGTCTCCAAGCATCGCATTCCACGCATCTCGTATTTGTGCATTGCTTACGTTCAGTCCGGTTTCTGCTCTGAACGCATCATAAAAATCTTCCGGCGATAGTTCGCCTTGTTCGAGCAGTGCAAACAGCGGGTTGGAATACGATTGCTGAAACAATGCATCAAAATCGGCTACACCCAATACCATAAAAGCATCCCGGGTTTTGTGGTAATGAATATCTATGAACACGCCACCCAAGTCGAAGATGATGTTGCGAACCGCCATGTTATTTTCTTTTGTGCGAAAATAACCACGGCAACAATTGAGGCTCTGCAAAAGCATTATCCCAACTGTTGTGGTTTACACCGGGGTAAATGCTCAATTGCATATCGGCGGTGCTGTAATACTGCTGCAAAGCTGTCGCCATGTCTTTGCTCAACTGCACTGGCACTACAGCATCCACATCGCCGTGGTGCAACCAGAATGCTGTCTTCTTCATGTACTTGGCATTGGCCGGATTGGCTCCGCCACAAATAGGAATGGCCGCAGCAAATGTGTTGGGCATGCGTTTCACCAATTCAAACGTACCCATACCACCCATGCTCAATCCCATCACATAATGCTGGTCTTGCTGAATCTTAAATTGTTTGTTCATTTCCCGCACCAGTTGCTGTACCATCAGCATGGCATAAGTAGGTTCAGCTTCTTCAGGAAAAATAAAATCCCGCTTCTTAGTTACACTATCGTACACCCACTGCACATTGCTCCAAAATGAATTGGCAGGGCACTGCGGAAATACCACAATGGCCGGAAACTGCTGGCGGATATCGCTACGCAAAAACAACTTGCCGCCATGAGTGAGCTGTGCTTCATTGTTGTTCCCTCTTTCACCGGCGCCATGCAAAAACATCACCAATGGGTAAGCTTTTGTAGGATCATAATTTTCGGGCAGCAACAACCGATAAGGTAAAGTATCGCTACCCATCAGCAGCTGCTTGCGTTGGTACAGGTTCATGTCTTGTGACTGGCCCGCCATGGGAGCCAGCATCATCAGCAATACAAAAGCGAGAATATTTCTCATATTTATGTTTTTTATCGGAATTATTTATTCCAGTTAATACGTTTGGTTTGAACGTCTCTAGAGTTGCCGCCAATCATGATATCGAATTCGCCGGCTTCCCAGGTATGTTGCAACTGACTGTTGTAAAATGACAAATCATTCGTAGACACTACAAATGTAAGTTCTTTGGTTTCGCCGGGCTGCAGCATAACTTTTTGAAAATGCTTCAGTTCTTTCACTGGTCGTACCACAGAACCTACCAAGTCACGTATGTAGAGCTGTGCTACTTCTTCACCTGCTGCATTGCTCTTGTTTGTTACCATTACTGTTACTTGTAATACTTCATTTCCCTTCAGGTTTGTTTTCGACAACTGCATGTCGCCATAAGTAAACCGGGCATACGACAAGCCATAGCCAAACGGAAACTTCGGACTGTTGGGCAAATCGGTGTACGCAGACACATAAAAGCGGTGTTCATCGTTTTGTGCAGGACGGCCGGTATTGTAATAGTTGTAGTAAATAGGAATTTGTCCTTCGGTGCGGGGAAAGCTCATGGGCAGCTTACCCGATGGATTGTAGTCGCCAAACAACACATCGGCCATGGCATTGCCGGCTTCTGTGCCCAGCCACCAGGTGTACAATACAGCAGGCACATTGTCTGCTGTCCAGTTGAAGATCAGCGGCCGGCCGGCACTCATCAATACCACTATGGGCTTGCCCGTACGGTGTATGGCCTTGATTAAGGCTTCCTGCACAGCTGGCAATTGAATATTGCTCTTGCTCTTGGCTTCGCCGCTCCAGTCGCGGCCTTCGCCTACCTGCATCACCACTACATCGGCTTGCATGGCTGTGGCTACGGCTGCCGCAAAACCCGACGTATCCGTATCATTCAAGTTGCAGCCTTTGGCGTACAGCAATTTGCCATTACTGCCCAGTTTGTTTTGTACGCCTTTGTACAACGATACAATCCGCAAACTATCATCTTCAAAGTCGAAAGACCAGAAACCAAGATTGTCTTTTTGTGATTGCACCAGTGGACCAATCAGTGCAATGGTCTGTTGCTTATGCAGTGGCAGCAAAGGTTTGCCGGCAATGGTATCATTTTTTAGTAGCACAATGCTTTTTGCAGCCATGGTTCGGGCAAAAGCTTTGTGTGCCGGGTTGTCGTATTGTGCTTTTTCTCTGGCTTCATCGCTAAAGAGATACGGATTGTCAAACAAACCCAGTTCAAACTTTTTAATGAGGATGCGTCGTACGGCATCATTCACACGGGCAATGGGCACTTTACCTTCTTGCAGCAATTGCTTCAGGTGATTTTTATAGGCACGGCTTTCCATGTCCATATCATTGCCCGCCAATATGGCTTGTTCGGCTGCTTGCTTCAAATCTTTGCTGTAGCCGTGATTGATCATTTCGCCAATGCTGCCCCAATCACTCACCACAAAACCTTTGAACTGCCACTTGCCTTTCAGAATATCTTTTTGCAGCAATGGGTTGCCAGTAGCAGGCACACCATTCAAATCGTTGAAGCTGTTCATAAAGGTGGCCGCACCTGCATCAATGGCGGCTTTAAACGGTGGCAGGTAGGTTTCCCACAACATGCGTTCACTCATGTCTACGCTGTTGTAATCGCGGCCGCCCACAGCAGCACCATAGGCTGCAAAATGTTTGGCGCAGGCCAGCACTGAATTGATGCTGCCGATAGCATTTCCTTGAAAACCTTTTACTCTCGCTGCAGCAATCACGCTGCCGAGGTAAGTGTCTTCGCCAGCGCCTTCCATTACACGGCCCCAGCGGGGGTCGCGGCTAATGTCGACCATGGGCGCAAAGGTCCAGTGAATGCCAGCCGCCGAGGCTTCGATGGCGGCAATGCGGGCTGATTGTTCAATAGCAGGTATGTCCCAACTAGCGGCTTCGGCGAGTGGTATGGGAAAAGTAGTGCGGTATCCATGAATTACATCTTGCCCAAACAGCAGTGGTATTTTGAGCCGCGACTGCATGGCTATTTCCTGCAACTGGCGGGTACGGGCGGCGCCCATCAGGTTGAGCATGCTGCCCATTTCGCCTCGGCGCACCTGGCTTTGTTTATCGCCATCAGGCGTAATGGGCCCTGTTGCAAAATCGCTGCTGAGCTGGTGCAGCTGACCAATCTTTTCATCGAGTGTCATCAGCCGCAATACGGAGTCGGCTTTTTGCAACGCCGTTTTGGGTTGTGCTAAGGTTACAGCAGCTGGCAGTACACAAAACGCCAGCAATAAATATGGCAAGTTTTTCATAGGCAAGGGCAGACCTCGCTTTGCTACTTCCGCTTTTTGAATTTGGTCAGCAGCAATTCAGGCTCGTTAGTAGTAATGAAATCAAAACCCAATTGTAACAATTCATCCATTTTAGCAGCGTCATTCACAGTCCATGCATTCAGCACCAATCCGAGTTGCTTCGCTTCTGTTACCCAATCCGGATGTTTTTCAAACACTGAAAAATGATAATCCAATCCCATGATGCCATCAGCTTTCAGTTGTGCAGGCGATTTATCGCCTTCGAGGTATTGCATAGGTGCGTACGGAACCAACTGCTTTAGGCGCAGCATCATGTTGTAATCAAAACTGATGTACACTACATACTGCTCAGCCTGTAATGATTTCACCAAAGCCACAGCAGCATCTACAATTTTTACTGCTCTTTCTTTACCCATGCCCGAAGGCTTTATTTCCAACACCAGGCGAGTATGCGTATTAGCCTTCATACCGGCCAGCAAATACTCCCGCAGTGTGGGCAGCTTCTCTCCATTCGACAACGGAAACTGCTGCAATGCAGCATACGTTGTTTCTTCTATCAGCAGCTTATTGTAGTGCTCATCGTGGTTGATGATGAGTGAATCATCGGCCGTCATGCGTACATCAAACTCGCTGCCGGTGCAGCCCAGCCTGATGGCTTCTTGCAATGAAGCAATGGAGTTTTCGGGAAAGCCGTTGGCCTTAAAAGCACCACGATGTGCCACTACATTGTTATTGGCAAATTTCATGGGCTTCTTTTTTGTTTGTGCCATTACAGGCATGACCATCAAGGCTGCCATACCCAAAACCATCCACTGCTTCATGCTTGTTGTTTTATTTCTGCCAGTTTACCCGTTGCTTTTGTACGTCTTTGCTGTTGCTGCCAATCATGATATCGAAGTCGCCGGCTTCCCAATCGTACTTCAAATCGTAATTGTAAAACTTCAACAGCTCAGGAGTAATGCTAAACGAAACGGTTTTTGTTTCGCCGGGTTGCAATTCAATTTTTTCAAATCCTTTCAGTTCGGCCACAGGTCTTGTGGTTGAACCAACGATGTCGCGAATGTACAGTTGCACCACTTCCTTACCCGTTATCTTTCCGTTATTGGTAATGTCGATGCTGGCGGTTAAGGTTTGATTGCCTTTGAGTGATTGGCTGCTCAGTTTCAGGTTGCCATAGGTAAAAGTGGTGTAGCTCAATCCAAATCCGAAAGGATACAATGGATCGTTGCTCACATCAAGATAATTGCTGCGGAATTTTTGGAACCACTGTCCTGCAGGCAAAGGACGACCCGTGTTTTTGTGATTGTAAAACAGGGGCACCTGGCCTACATTTTGTGGCCATGTGGCAGAAAGTTTACCACTGGGGTTTACATCGCCAAACAATACATCGCCAATGGCGTAGCCAGCTTCGCTACCGGGGAACCATACATTCAAAATAGCAGGATACGCAGCAGCTTCTTCGGTAATGGCCATGCTACGGCCGGTAAACAATACCACAACCACCGGCTTACCGGTTGCTTTCAGTGCTTTCAGCAAATCTTTTTGTGCCTGTGGAATAGCGATGTTGGAGCGACTGCTGGCTTCACCACTCATTTCGGCGCTTTCGCCGACGGCGGCTACAATTACATCGGCCTTGCTGGCTACTTCCAGTGCTTCAGCAATTTGCTGTGCAGAAGGACGATTGTCGCGGCGCAGGCTTTTGCCAAACATACCGGCGTTTTCTTCAAACTTGGCATCGTAATCGAGGTTGCTGCCTTTGGCAAACAAGATTTCTGTGTTTGGTCCGGCTACGGCTTTCAGGCCTTCCAATACAGAAATGGCTTTGGAAAAATCGGCGGCTACGCTCCAGGTACCGGGCATGTTTTCACGGTTGTCGGCCAGTGGGCCTACCAATGCAATTTTACCACCACGCTTCAGCGGCAATACATTGCCTTCGTTTTTCAGCAGCACAAAACTTTGAGCGGCAATGCTGCGGGCTTCTTTGCGGTTGGCAGCAGTGTACACTTCTTTGGCCGGACGAGTTACATCGCAATAGCGATAGGGATCTTCAAACAAGCCGAGTTTGTATTTTGCTTCGAGAATGCGGCGGCAAGCTGCATCAATCTGTGCTTGTGAAATTTTTCCTTCTTTCAAAGATTTGGTGAGGGTGCTTACCATGCCTTCGCCTACCATATCCATATCAATGCCTGCATCGAGTGCACGGGCTGTTACGGTTTGCAAATCGCCAATGCCGTGGTCAATCATTTCGTTGATGCCGGTATAATCCGTTACCACAAAACCACCAAAGCCCCATTGTTTGCGCAGCACATCGGTCATCAGCCACTTGTTGGCGGTGGCAGGCACACCATCTACTTCGTTGAATGAAGCCATTACACTACCTACACCAGCTTCTACCGCAGCTTTGTAGGGATAAAAATATTCATTGTACATACGGTGACGACTCATGTCGGTAGTGCCATAATCACGGCCTGCTTCAGCAGCGCCATATAACGCATAGTGCTTTACGCAACTCATGATGGTGTTGTTGGCTTTCAGGTCGTTGCCCTGATAGCCACGTACCATGGCTTTGGCAATAGCACCACCCAAAAACGGATCTTCACCGCTGCCTTCTGCCATGCGGCCCCAGCGGGGGTCACGGGCAATATCTACCATGGGGCTGAAGGTCCAGCTGATGCCATCGGCACTGGCTTCAGCAGCAGCAATTTGTGCACTGCGTTCAATGGCTTTCATATCCCAGGTAGCACTCAAACCAAGAGGAATGGGAAACACTGTTTGATAACCGTGAATCACATCCATGCCAAAAATCAGCGGGATTTTCAAGCGGCTTTGTTCTACTGCCAGCTTTTGTACTTCGCGGATTTTTTCTACGCCTTTGATGTTGAAGAGACCACCTACTTTTCCTTCGCGGATTTTTTTGGCAATATCTGTATTGCCGGCCTGGCCGGTAACAATATCACCGGCACCAGGCAAGTTGAGCTGACCCAGTTTTTCGTCGAGGGTCATTTTCTTCATCAGGTTGTCGATGAAGGTTTTCATTTTGGCTGCCTCAGCATTGGCAGCGGGCTTTGGCTGTGCCCACGCAGCGATGCCTGCAAAAAGCAGCACAATCAGCAAGCTGTGTTTCGTTGTACTCATGGTTGTCGGAGTTTATTTCTTGCGTAAAACAGGTTTCATGTATTGTTGCCAAATGGCATAGCCCTGCGCATTCATGTGCAAACTATCTTTTAAAAAAATGTGGGGTAAAGGTTCACCATTTGATTGAATCATGGGTTGATAAACATCAATAAATGCCGTTCGTTTTTGCGTAGCCAGCCATTGCTGAATGGCTTTGTTGGCAGCCTGGTACTTGGCCAGCAAATGCCGCCTGCTGGGGCTCGGTTTCATCGACACATACGCCACTGGCACTTTGGGGTATACACTGCGGATGTACGTAAATAATTGAGTGAAGCGATTAACCACCGTATTTACGGTGATGGTATCGCTGGAGGCAAAATCATTTTCGCCACAATACACAATGATTTGGCGGGGCTGATACGGTGCAATGATTTGCTCACGATAGCGCCATACATCGGCCAGGGTAGAGCCGCCAAATGCCCGGTTGAGAATGGGATACTCCGGAAAATATTGTTGCACATCTTTCCATAGGGTAAAAGAAGAACTGCCAATGAGTAAAATCTGGTTCTTTGCAGGAAAAGCAAGGCTGTCCTGCTTTTGAAAGGCGGCGACTTCTTTTGCAAAAGGCTGAGCATGGGTAATAGCACTGATGCAAGTGAGCAGCATCATTGCTGCAATAGTCCGCCACTGCATCCTTTTTAGTTTACCGGCAAGCATTGCTTTCTTTATTCGTTGTGTCATTGCATTCGTTTCGTAGTAGTCCATTTAGTAAGCCTTCTCCCCTATGACCAAATCAGTTTTAACAGCTACTAATTTACCTGAATGGTTTTTAGCCTTTCACTGATGCCGTTTTCATTGACTGCTTCAATGCTGAAGTAGTAGGTTTTTTCTTTGTCCATGGCTTTGAACCAATACTCGTTGGCGTCGTGCACCATTACACTGTTGTAGAGCTTGTCGGGCTGTGTGCCATAGTAAATCACATAGGCATACGCATCACTCGACGGGCTCCAGCGAATCCATGCACCACGTTTGTCTTTCTCGCCCCGCAATACCATGAACTGTTTTACCGGCGCCGGTTTGTTGCCTGCACCAAATCCAAAGACACGCAACCCACTCAATGCATACTTGCCTGTGGGCATGTGTATGTTTTCGTGTTTGATGTAGCGGGCCTTCACAGGTTGAGCCAGTTCTACATAATCATGCGGCACATCGGTTTGGTTCTTGCGTTTGTCGGCTATCACCGTCCACTTTTTGCCATCCACGCTGGCATACAACACATACTGATGGTATTGCGCATTGTATTTGCCCAGGCGGTTGCTGTCTGCATCCTGATCGGCGTAGTTGATTTGCACGGCATGCACGGTACTTACAGCGCCCAAATCGCTGATGATATATTCACCTGCATTGGCAGAAGCTGCACTCCAGTAGGTTTTGATGTTTTCGTCCACTGCATGGTTAGCACTAAAGCCGCCGAGTGTGGATGACACCTGCACCGGTTTTTTGTAGTTGAGCAGCATCCACCCGGGCTGAAAGGCGGCGTTGTAATCGAGTGCATCCCCATTGCGCTGCGGGCCTTGCACGGCAGGCAAAAAAGTGGGATAATCCCCATAGGCGGCGTTGCACCACATCACATCATCCTTATCAAAACCGGTGGGCCAAATGCCGAGTCTTCTCTCAAAATTATTTTTCACGTTCACCACCATGGTGCTCACATGCCAGTAGTTGTTCCAATGGTCTTGAAAGGTAGCACCATGACCGGCACCACGGGCATAGCCACCGGGCTTGAAACTCAGCGGATCACTCACAGCAGCAAAGCCTTCGAGCGGATGCCGGCTCATGAGCAAGCCATCGGCATAGCCACTCATTTCGGTTCCGGGAGCACCATACTGCAAGTAGTATTTGCCTTTGTACTTGGTCATGTGGCTGCCTTCGATGAAGCCATCCAAAAAAGTATCGTCCATGTATTCGCCAAAGCGCTGCCAGCCATAACGCCACGCTTCCAGCACATATATTTCTTTGCGGGTGCCTTTTGGTTTAAATGTTTTCCTGTCTAACTCTACACCATAAAACGGATAGCGGTTGCTGCTGCCATTGTACATGTACAAGCGGCCATCATCATCAGTAAAAAAGGAAGGATCCCAACCACCAATATCAAATGAATCCACCAATGGTTTCCACTCGTTGGCTTTGGGGTTGGTGCTCATCCAGATGGTAAAGTTGTTGGTATAGGTGCTGCCAAACACTATCATGGTATCGCCCACAATACCAACTGCAGGGGCACAAAGTTCATCGTAAGCTTTGTTCCAGGGGCGCAAAAACAAGCGGTTGTGAAAGGTCCAGTTGAGCATATCAGGGCTATGCCAGTAGCCCCACTGATTGGTGCTGAATAAATAGTAATCGCCTTTGTAGTTCACTATCACCGGATCGGCGGTAGCCCGGTGGCGGCCCCACTCACTAAAGTTGGGGATGGGCGTGTAGCCATAATCGATGTTGATGGGATTGCAATAGGTTTTCTGCTGTGCGTAGCCGCTGAAGGAAGTAATTAGAAGTATAGCCGCAGATGCACAGATTATTTTTTTCACCTCCAATAACATGGTTCTTGTACTCATTTGTTTCACTGTCTATTTGGTGAGAATGATGCGTTTGTATTCAAGAGATTTTCCGTGAAAGTTTAGCAATAATCCCAACGGCAATTTTGATACCGCGAGATAATTAATTACCTGACTATAATGCTCATCAACAACTCCCTTCTTCGCTTTCACTTCTACAATTATTTTATCATACACTACAAAATCGGCATAAAATTTATGCGGCAATTTTCTGCCCTTATAGTTTACTGAAAACTCTTGTTCTCTAGTATAGGGCACTCCTTGCATTTCTAGTTCCTCTACCAGCGCATCCTTATATACAATCTCTGCAAATCCTCCTCCTAATTGGCGATGCACTTCCATAGCAATGCCAATAATTTTATAGGATTCTTCTTTGAGAAATACAATTGGCTCCTGAAATTCATCCATAGTGTGTGTTTTAGAGGTGTGCCTGGTTAAGAAAATCAATTAGCTACAGATGCACAGATTATACATTAAGGCTTACCAAATCGAAATGTAATCTGTGAATTTGCGGCCATGAATTATTATCAATTTCTTTTCATTACAATTTTCCTTTTTTCATTTCGGCGGCGGCATACTGCGCTGCTCTTGCGGTAAGCGCCATGTATAAAATACTCGGACTCTGATTGCCTGTGCTGGTCATACAGGCACCATCGGTTACAAATACGTTCTTGCATTGATGCAATTGGTTAAAAGCATTCAGCAATGAAGTGTTGGGGTCTTTGCCCATCCGTACACCACCCATTTCATGTATGTCGAGGCCCGGTGGTTGTTTGCTGTCATGCGTGTGCACTTCCACAGCACCGGCAGCTTCCAACATGGCCTTGCCTTCCCGAAGAAAGTCCTGCACCATCCTGTCATCATTCTCATCATAGCCAACCGATGTAATGAGCAGCGGCATATCGTACGCATCTTTATGCTCATTGCTCAGGCGTACATGATTGCTGGCTTTGGGAATGGTTTCGCCCTGCATGTACATGTAAGCGCCCCATGGGCCGGGCTCACTCAGCGCATCTTTGTAAGCTGCGCCAATACCATCCGGCATGTCGTAATCCAACCGCGACCGGTAGCCGCCGCTGAAAATGACATAACCCCCTACAAAATCCGCATCTCTTTCTTTCAGGTTTCTGAAATTGGGAATCACACATTCTGCCGGCTTTTTGCCATAGAAATACTGATTCTTATAACCTTCAAAAGTGGCGCCCATGCTTCCCCGGTAATTGTGAAAGCAAATGTATTTGCCCATCAGTCCGTTATCGTTGCCCAAACCATTGGGAAAACGATTGGATGTGGAGTTCAGTAAAATCAGATTGCTGTTGAGTGCCGATGCATTTACAAAAATGATGCGGGCAAAATATTCAGTCACTGCTTTTGTTTGTGCATCCACTACCCTTACACCGGTGGCTTTTTGCAACTGCTCATCGTAAATAAGAGAATGCACCACACTGTGCGGCCGAATCGTCAGGTTATTGGTTTTTTGTGCCCATGGCAAGGTGCAGGTAACGCTGCTGAAATAGCCGCCAAAGGGACAGCCCCGCATGCAGAGGTTTCTATTTTGACACTGGCTGCGGCCTTGCTGCAAGTGCAGTGCCGTAGGCTCGGTAAGCTGTGCCCACCTGCCGGTAATGTAATGCCGTTTGAATTGCTTGCTCAGGGTGCTGCGCAACTGTTGTTCAATGCAGTTGAGTTCATAGCCGGGTAAAAATTCGCCATCGGGCATCGACTCAATATTTTCTGCCGTACCACACACACCGATAAAACGTTCGGCATAGCTGTACCATGGTGCTATATCATTGTAACCTATGGGCCATTCAATACCATAACCATAGCGGACAGGGGCAGTAAAATCCCAATCGCTCCAGCGTTGGCAGCTTCGCCCCCAGGTAAGTGATTTGCCGCCTACCTGATAGCCCCGTATCCAGTCAAAAGGTTTTTCTTGTATGTAAGGATGATCGGTATCCTGAATAAAAAAATGAGCCGTGTCTTCTGCATAGCCTGCTGCTTTACTAATCAGCGGGTTTTTATCCAGGGCTTCTTTGGGCATGCGGCCACGATGTGGAAACTGCCATGGATCGAGGTTGTGAGTAGGATAATCTTTGATGTGCTCCACATTGCGGCCCCTTTCCAGCACCAGTGTACGGAGGCCTTGCTCACACAGCTCTTTAGCTGCCCAGCCACCGCTGATGCCGCTGCCAATCACAATGGCATCGTAGGTATGCGAGTCCTTCCCGCCGCTTTTGATGTGTATATGAGTGGTGTCAGACAAGTTGCTGGCATTTTCAATGGTACGTATTGCCGAACATGCTTACAAATACGGCGCAGTAAATCCAAGTTTTTTCAAAGCTGCTTTTACTTCCGGTGCACTGCTAAACAGGTTCCACAACAAACCACTCCGATAGTTTTCAATCATGATGATTTGCGGGCCCTGATCGATAGCAAGGAAGGAAGAAGCAAACCACAAATCGGGCAGTTTGAAGGCATCTACAAAGCCGTATTCCTTCCAGATTTTATCGCCCATAGTGTAATAGAAAAATTTCAAGGCTGCCATGCTTTCTGCAGGTGTGTAAGGCATAGCACTAATCGCAGCCGTTGGTGCAATCACACCCACATCGTTGGTAGGACTGCTGGCAGTGTATCCACCCGGAATATCGCTGGCAGTAAGGCCCCAGCTTTTATCGCTGTAGCCCCAGCGGCCCAGCGGATTGGCTTTGCAATACTCGTAGTTGATTTTGCTGTGGGCTACATTTTGCTCCCAATAATTGGCATACTGATCAGACAACCCATTTGGATTGATGCCGAGAAAAGTATAGTGCGATAAGAAAAGCGGGCCGCCCAAATCGCTACCCAGTGGCAGTTTATTGTTGTAAAATGTTTTACCATTTTTCATGGCTCCATCTCTGGCAAACCCTTTTTGATATACCGTATCGGGGATGCTGTAATTTTTAGAACTGGCCGCCATCACGTAGTTAATCAAACACTCGTTCCAGCCCTGAATTTTCAGGTTCATGGCCCAGCCTTTATCGGGGCTCCAGTGCCAGTACAATACCTGCTCATTGTTTTTGCGAAACCAGTTCCATTCAATGCCATCCAAAATGCTGTTGATGTCGTTGCGCAGTTGTGTTTCTGCAGCATCGGCATCATCAAAATATTGTCTTGCTGTAATCAGGCCCATTGAGAGTAACGATGTTTCTACGAGATCGGCACCGTTATCATTGGCACTAAACGGAATCACCACACCGGTATTGCCATTGAGCCAATGCGGAAACGCCCCTTTAAACTTCTGCGCTTTGTCTTTCAAAAAAGTAACCATGGTTTGAATACGCTGCAAGGCTTGTGCACGGGTTACAAATCCCCTGTGTACGCCCGTTACCATACTCATAATACCAAAGCCACTACCGCCACTGGTTACCAAATCACCACTGCTGTTGCGTTCACGAGCCAGTCCGCTTACAGGATGACCAAAGTCCCAGAAGTATTTGAACGTTTGCTGCTGCACCAGGGTGAGCAACGCCTCATCACTAATGGTCGGAAACTTAGGCGTAGAATCGATGCGGGTAATGAGGTTGATGCTGCCAGCTTCTGCTAAAGCAACGCCGGCTGCAGATTTCAAGGCATTTGATACAAGTGCTGTGTAGCGATTCAATCCTGTAAGTGCAGCGTTTGGCTGCATGACCATTGTACTATCGCCACGCTCCCATGCCAATGTAAATGGCACGGCTACACCAACTGCATTGGCTAATGCCGTGGCACTTGCCGCAGACGCTTTATCTACTTTTTCTGAAAAGTTGAAACGCAATACAGGCGTTAGCGAAGTATTGGTAAAAGTGTTGCCTACACTGTTGTCGAGCGTGGCATTGATAAGCCGGAGTTTGGCTGGTGCTGGTGGAGGTATCGGGGTTTCGCCGCCCTTTTTACAAGCAGCAAAACCCACAAACATCACACCCACAAGAATGTATGGCTTCAGCAAAAATTTCATGTTATGTTTTTATAACAACAGTGTGGTAATAGAGTGCGGCAGTGCAACTGTTTCAGCAGCTTTTCCATTGATCCAAAGATGGTAAGGTGTTTTTTTATCGCTTTGGTTCATCACGATGACAACCAATTTTCCATCAGGATTGCGGAATGCAGTAGTAAGTAACTGACTACGGCTTGCTGCAGCTGCTACCCGCTTGGCACCAGGCTGAATGAATTTTGAAAAATGACCGATGTAGTAATATGCATTGGTGTAAATCAACTGGCCTGTACGCGTATCAGCATGCACGGGTGCAAAGCAAAAATTTTGCACGTGGTTAGGACCGCCGGTTTCATCGAGCAAAATGTTCCAATCGGTGAAACCAACCATACCGTTGTTGAAATCATTAATCATGCTACGGCCATATTCTTCGCCCAATACCCAGGCCTTGTAGCGGGTGCTGTCAAAGCTTTCGGCACAACCTTCGGTAAAGAAAATATGCTTGTCGGGGAATGACTCATGTACACGGCGAATATTGTCGTACATGGGCAGGCCGCCGCTCCAGTCTTCGTACCAGTGAAAGCCAATGCCCCAAATGTATTTCGATGCAGCTGCGTCGCTGAAATAGGTTTGTGCCCGCTGATAAATGAGGTCCCGGTTGTGGTCCCACACAATGATTTTTTTATCCTTCAGGCCTTCTTTTTCCATGGTGGGTCCAAGATGGTTTTTCAGGAAGTCACGTTCTTCTTCAGCCGTGTAAATGCAGCTCTCCCACCGCTGTGTAGCCATGGGCTCGTTTTGAATGCTTATGCCCCACACCGGTACACCTTCCGCTTCGTATGCTTTGATAAACTTGGTGTAATACATGGCCCATGAGTTGTAAAACTCCGGCTTCAGTTTGCCACCTTTCAACATGTCGTTGTTGTCTTTCATAAACGCCGGCGGGCTCCAAGGGCTGGCAAACAAATTGAGCTTGCCACCTGCTGCAGCAATAGATGCTTTAATAAAGGGCAGCTTGAATTTTTTATCGTGGGCAATGTCGAATGTTTTCAACTCCTTATCGCCATCTTGTACATACGTGTACATGTCGCTACTAAAATCGCAGCTGTTGATATTGGTGCGGGCAAAATTGTAACCAATACCATTTTGCTTATCGAAATGTGCTTTCAAAAATTCATCCTGTGCCGCTTTGGGCAATTTGTAAAAGGTTTCTGCCGACGCATCAGTGAGTGCTGCGCCAATGCCTTCGTAGTGCTGAAACTCTTTGCCCGGATCTACAAACACCAGCACCTGCGACTCTACAGGCTGTGCCATGTCGGTAAAGCTGAGTGTATCATTTACGGTCAGGCGCAGGTCGGTGCTATCCGCAGTGGTTACAGCAATTACCTGCTTGCCTTCTGTTGAAAATGTGGCAGCTGTTCCTTTCTCACTGGGTGAAGTTTGGCATGCCAGCAACATGGTGGCTGCTACACCTGCAATCAATCTTTTCATGTTCTATTGCTTTATGGTTGGTTGTATAAAATATAACGGACTTGTATTGCTATTGCTTACCACACGTATGTACCCACTGCATTGGCAGGCAATTGTGCCACTGCCCATTTGCCATTGATTTTAATATTGAAGTTGACTGCATAGCCATTGTCGTTGAGCACCAGCAATACTTTTTTACCGGCAGGTGTTTTAAAAGCTACATGTGCCAGGTTGCCGGGGCCAATGCTTTCAATGCGGGTAGAACCAGCCGGCACAAACTTGGAGGCATGCGCCACAATGTAATAGCTCACGTTACGTGTTACCTGATCGCCGTTAATCATGAGAGCACCACGGCACTCTGTACAACCGCCGGGTGTATGCGGGCCAAACTGCGGATTGTTGGCCAGGTTCCACTCCAATGCAACCCTGCTCCAGTTGCGCATAGAGCCAATAATCACATTGCGGATATGCCATTTCAAATCACCATCGAAACTGCCGTTTTTACCTGTCCATTGCTCGGTAAAATACAGCGCCTTATCAGGGTGTGCATTGCGTACGGTGCTCAGTGCAGAAATATCGCCAGCATACAAATGGAACGCTGAACCATCGATGTATTTTTTTGCATCCGGATCATTCATCACGGTGATAGGATAGTTTGGTCTGTCGCAGTTGTGATCCCAAATAATGATTTTAGTAGTGATGCCGGCATCTTTGAAAGCAGGGCCTAAATTGTTTTTGATAAAAGCCGTCTGCTGCGCTTCAGTCATGAGCATACTGGGATTGTTGCCGCCATGTTCAGGCTCATTCTGAATGGTTACCGCATCAATGGTTATGCCGCGGCCTTTCATGGCCTGGATGTACTTCACAAAATATTGGGCATACACAGCATAATATTTTTCTTGCAATGAACCACCAACGCTGTTGCCGTTTGTTTTCATCCATGTAGGCGGGCTCCAAGGCGAAGCCATGATTTTAATATTGGGATTGATGGTAAGAATTTGCTTGAGTACCGGAATCAAATCGGTCGTGTCTGCAGCCAGGCTAAACTTGCTGAGTGTTTCATCGGTTTGGCCGGCTGGCAAATCGTTGTAGCTAAATACAAACGGGCTCAGGTCGCTGGCACCCAAACTAATGCGCAAGTAACTCACACCTATTGATGTAGCACTATTGCCAAAGAGTTCGTTCAGCAGATTGTTTTTTTCTGTTGTGCTCATCGAGTTGATGAGGTAGGCGCTACCACCTGTGAGTGTATAGCCAAAGCCATCAACCGTTTGGTAAGTGGTCGATTCTGTAATCTCAATGTTGGCATTGGTATTACTGGTGGTTACAAAAGGCAGCAACTTGTCGGCTTTGTTCAACAGCAATGTTTGATCGGCACGGGTGATCCATTGTTCTACTTCGCCGGTAGGCGTTGGCTCTGGTGTTGGCGAAGGATTACTTTTCTTATTGCAGGCAATGGCAATAACTGCCACAGCAGCAATACCTGTGAGCAAAAAGGATTGTCGAACCCATTTTTTGTGCAGTGTGTTACTTAAGAATTTCATAGTATAGGTAAATTTTTTCCGATGCTTACCATCGGTATAGGTTATGGTTATTTGCGTTGATCATTGCCGGGCATTTGCAGCAGCAATAGGGGTGCGTTATTACGGGCTATCAACAATTTCAATTGGCCATTCACCAATATCCATTTGGCATCCCGCATTTCGCCGCTCAGCCAGGGCAAGGTTGCAGTAGTGGTAATGTTGCTGCCCAACTGCAACCCTGTAAACAGCTGCCCATCATACCGGCCTTCGTAAGGAACAGTTCCATAGAAATTGCCGCCCGTCCATACCGCTTTTCCATCGGGCATTTTCACAAATGCAAAGAGCGGCGACTGCTGTACAGCTTTGGGCAATGGTTGTATGCTAAAACTTCCTTTTCCATTGTTGATGAATACACTTGAGGCCAGTGTTTCTGCTTTTGTTTCGTAATAGTCTTTAAACAAATCGTAGAACATGTATTGCACCGTTTCGCCGGCCACTTCGCCATAAGTGAGATAAGCCTTTTTCAACACGGGCAATGGTCTTTCTAATTCATCTTTTGCCAGAAAACTGTATTCCTTGCCATCTACTGTGTAGGCCATCACTTGCTCTACACTGCCGTTTTTATCAAAGTCTTTTACATACAATTTCACTGGCCCGTTTTTGCCAGATGCCAACTTGCTATTGAGCCCCCAGTTGCCACCCAGCAAGTCCATTTTGCCATCACCGTTTACATCAGCCACCTGTATGTTTTGCCAAAGGCCTGTGCTGCCTGCTATTGCTTGCTTGGTAAATGTTCCTTTCTGATTGATGAATACCACCACCGGCATCCACTCTCCTGCAACAATCAGGTCTTCCGTGCCATCGCCATTTACATCGGCAAATGCTGCGCTGGTTGTAATGCCCAACTGGCTGAGATTGATTTGCTGTGCAGTAGCGTTAGTGAATTTTCCGGTTCCATCATTCAGCAACAGATAAGCATCTTGCGGATAACCATACCGCACCGAATTAGCGAGACCACCTACAAATAAATCCACATCGCCATCGGCATCTACATCGCTGGCGGCTACACATGATTTATTGGTGCGGGGCAACGGCAAAGGATGTGTTGATTCAGTAAATCCTCCTTTACCATCGTTGATGTACAAATGATCGGCCAGTGCAGTAGTGCCGCTATCCAGTTCATTGCCGCCACTTACTACGTACAAATCTTTAAAGCCGTCTTTGTTTACATCTACAAACAAAGCATCTACATCTTCGCTTACAGCGTTGCTCACCAATGCAGGTACGTTAGCAGCAGCAAAACTGCCGTTACGTTGCTGCAGCATGAGTACACCCGGCTGAGTATGTGCACCACAGGCAAAAAAGTCTTCGAGTCCATCGTTGTTTACATCCGCTACCGCCAGTCGTGGTCCTCTGGTTGACTGTGCATGCGGAATAAGGTATTGCCTGTTGAAGTCTACAAAATCATTTTCTGTATGGCGCCAGTTTATGCCACTGGCTGCAGTTGCATCTTCCCACACAGGTGTTGCTACAGTAAAATAAGCTTGCCTGTTAAAACCCGCTTTGGAATTGGCTTGCAGCAATTGCCGAGGCTTGTTGGCGGGCACTTTGTACTGCACTTCGTAACTATTGCCCGGCCATACAACCAACACACTATCTGCTACTGTTGCATCGTTCAAACCAAAGTGCAATACCATATCGCTTGACGACTGGAAGCCACGGGTGGGCATCAGGTGTTGCATTTGCATTTGGCCTGCAGCATACACATATACTTTGGCGCCAATGCCTTTTGTATTGGCAGCATTCCCTTTCAATGAAATACTCAAACTGTTCTTTTTAGGCGCATTGTTTTTCAGTACCAAAGCTTTGCCTTTCAGCACATTCACCAGCATGTCGAGGTCACCATCATTATCAAGATCGGCGTAGGCGGCACCATTAAAATATCCTTTGAGGCTTGCAGTGCCCCATTCTTTGCTCATGTTGGTAAATCCATTGGCCGCATCGCCTTTAAAAAAGAAAGGATGCGAACTGCCATCCGGCATTTTGGCTATGGTTTCTTCGTCAAACTTATCGGTGATGTCGAGGTTTTTTTGTGCTTGCATGGCACTCACAAACTGCACATAGTCGAGGTCTACCGGCCGCTTTACAATACCGCTGCTGATAAATAAATCTTTTTGCCCGTCATTGTCAAAGTCTGCAAACAGCGGACACCAACTCCAGTCGGTGGCCGATACACCGCGTAGCAATGCCTGATCGCTGAAGCTTACCGCATCGCCATTGTTCATGTGCAGCACGTTTCTCGAAAACTGGTGCTGGTAGCCATTCATACCAAGCTTGGATTTGTACACGTTGGGGTTTTCGTCGCTACCATAGGTCTTCATGGTTTTCTCATCGGGCGGCAGCATGTCCAGCGTTATCAAATCCGTTTGTCCGTCATTGTTGATGTCTGCCGCATCGTTGCCCATGCTAAAGCGGCTATAATGTTTGAAATGCGCAGCACCACTTTCGCTGAAAGTGCCATTGGCATTGTTAATGTAGTAGTAATCGTTTTCGTGGAAGTCGTTGCCCACGTAAATATCGTCCCAGCCATCGTTGTTGAAATCGGCAACAGCCAATCCCAAACCATAACCAAGACTGCTTTGGTAAATGCCCGCCTGTGCCGACACATCGGTAAAATGCATTTGCCCGTTTACAAGGTCGTTACGATACAATCTATCGCCGGCAGTTGAATCTACTTTGCGGCGGTTGATGGTATCTACCACATTGGCATGTGGCTTTTTGGAGTGGTTGAGCAGATAGCAATCGAGGTCGCCATCCTGATCGTAATCAAAAAAAGCGGCCTGTGTACTGAGGCCAGCAAAATTCAATCCATACTTGGCAGCCGAAGGCGTAAACGTAAGGTTGCCATTGTTGATGTACAATTCATTGGCGCCATTCAAACCATAATGCTGGCTTACGGCGCAAACATAAATATCGAGCTGCCCATCACCATTTACATCGGCCATGGTAGTGCCGCTGCTCCATTCATTAGTACCAGCCACTCCGGCCTTTTCAGTAATGTCTTCAAATTGAAAATTGCCTTTGTTGAGGTAGAGCTTATTGCCACTCAAAGTATTGGCGGTAAAATACACATCGGTTAATCCATCATTGTTGATGTCTCCTGCAGAAACGCCACCACCATTGTAATAATAGAGGTAGTATAGAATACTGAGTAAATTTTTGGATACAGGTTCATTCACAAATTCGATATGCGTATCAGTGGCTGACACTGATTCGAACATGCCTTTTTGTTGTTTGCAGCCGGCTAATGCCATGAGCATTATACAAGAAGCGAAACCATACAGCCGGAAAGAAGGTTGAACTAACATGCAAAAGGAATAAAAGCCTGAAGGAAAGAGAGAAAAAAAGGGCTGTACATTGCTGTATCAGCCCTTTAACCAAAACTAACTGCTTATAAAAAAGAAGATGGAGTAGTTATTTTTTGCCGGTATAAAGTGCTGATACTTCGGCAGCAGTAAGTGCAGTACCATACAAGCGGAACTGGTCTATACCACCTTTGAAAGTTGATGACAACCAGTCATCATTTTCTTCAGTAGCAGCACCTGGGCCAGCACCAATACGCATTTCAGCAATACGGTTATTGTCGAAGTTAATAGGGCCATGACCCGACCAACCACGGATATTCGGATTGGCTACGCCGTCAACATACAAAACAGCCTGGCTGTTGGTATGATTATACACCAATGCCAGATGATGCCATTTATTATCGCACAAACCTGGAATGCTATTTCCTCCTTCCCAAGTGCTCCAAGAATCCCCGTTGCTTTTATCTACAAACATAGTTTTAACTGCACAGGCAGTATTATTACCCTCTAAGAAGAACAACAATGTGGCACCACTCCAGTGGTTTGCATTATTGACATTGGTTTGCTTAAGGCTCATTAAATACTCAGGTCCGTTGGTACCCTTATTGTTTTGGGTTTGGCCATCTTTTTTAAACCAAATAGAAATGGTAAAGCTCTGCGCTGTGGTAGCCCAATCATTTGGCTTAGCATATTTTACAAACTTTCGGTTAGCTCCCTGTAAAGCCTTACCACTTACACCATCAGTGGAATTGAGTGGATTTTCAGAAGCAAAACTTGCTTTGATGCTATCTACAGCATTCATTAAAGAATTGCTGGTGGTACCATCAAAAGCGGCATAGAACTTCAGTGGTCCGCCGGGTGTATTGCTATCCTTTGGATAATCGCCCAACGCAGGACGATCCATTTTTTGACAACCGGCCAATACCAGCAACGATACAGAAGCGGTAAGCAATCCGGCTGTGAGTTTATTCATTTTCATTGGTTCATTTTTTTGTGAGCATTCAAGAAAAGTGAAACAAGTAACGGATGCAGCTTGCAGCAACCGCTACTTGTTCTATCAGTTGCTTATTGCCATTCAGGATTCTGGACGAGTTTGCCGCCGCTGTTGTCAATTGCTTGCTGAGGAATTGGATAGAAGCGGTGCTTGTTGGTATAACCAGCTGAGCCCAACACGTTGGTAGCAATGCCCCAACGAACCAGGTCGAAGAAGCGGTCGCCTTCCAGCGCCAGCTCTACGCGGCGTTCCTGACGGATAGCATTGCGCATTTGAGCCTGACTTTGGAATACCACTTTTGGCAGAATAGCGTTGTCGCCGGCACGGGCCCGTGAACGTACTCTTTCCAGATAGGTTTCAGCCAAAGCGCCGTTGCCGGTTTCGTTGGCAGCTTCTGCAGCCATCAGCAATACATCGGCCAGACGCAATACACGCTGGTTAATCCAACCACCCTGACGGTTGCCGGTAAATGTTTGCTGGCTTGGTTCCGGATATACTTTCTTGTTCCAGTACTTACGAGGAATGGTGGGGAAATCGGGCAATACTTTTCCATACAAGCCATCTGGCTGACCGCTGAAGAGGATGGTTGCATTTTTGCGGGGATCGCCTGTTTCGAAGGCATCCACCAGTTCTTGTGTTGGTGTATTCCAACCCCAACCTAAATCCCAGTCGCCGCTACCACGTACACCTTGGTGTACAGCATTTGGCGCAGAATAGTTGTCGGCGTTGTTGGCACCAATGCTGGCCTGAATTTCGAAGATTGATTCGCTGTTGTTTTCACCGGCGGTAGTCCAAATGCCGGCAAAGCTGTTAGTAAGTGCATACTCTCCAGAGTTGATAACTGCCTGAGCCAATGTTAAACCCTGTGCCCAGCTGCTGCGGGCCAAATAGGTTTTGGCATGCAGTGCCTGTGCAGCACCTTTTGTAAGGCGGCCAGGAAAGCGGCTTGAACCTGCGGCATTCTTCCAGTTGAGTGGCAAATTGGCTGCGGCAAATTGCAGGTCGGCATCAATCAACGCATAGATTTCTGCTACAGAAGCTTTCGGACGTTGTGCGTCGATAGCACTATACACACGGAAGTCGATTTTAGGCACTTCGCCAAATGTGCGAACCAGATCGAAATAGGCGAATGCACGGAAGAAACGGGCTTCGGCACGGTTAATTTGCGATGCAGGATCATTGAGCTGCAAAGAGTCGGCAATTTGCAATGCCGTGTTGGCAGCACCAATCAGCGTATAGTGATGATCCCAATAAACAGTATTACTCCAATGGTCTTTTACGTACTGAAACTGATCGTAAATCACGCCCCAGTCGGCACCATCTGATGCGCTACTTCCTTTCTCGCTGTCATCGCTACGGAAGTTTTGTATGCCCAGCCAGGGAATGCCGCCAAAACCTTGCCCGGCAATATCACCATTGCGGATGGCTCCGTAGAGGCCATAAATCTGGCCTTCGAGGCCACCTTGATTGAGGTCTTCTAGTGTGGCCGAGAGAGGCTTGCGGTCCAGGAACTTGTTGCAAGCACCCAGCAATAAACCCATAGCAAGCACTACAACCAGGTAGCTCCCCTTTTGAATTCTTTGTTTCATATGCTGTGTTTTATTGACTTATTTAAAAGTTTACGTTGATACCACCGGTTACTACCATTGGCATTGGGCTGTTACCGTTGTCTATACCAAATGATGTGGGTGAACCACCGTATTCAGGTGTATAACCAGAATTGCGCTTCCAGGTTTTCAAGTTCTGCGCATTCACAAATACACGGAACGATTTGATTTTGGCTTTGGCCAGCAAAGCTGGGCTAAAGTTGTAACCAATCTGGATGTTGCGCAAACGCAGGTAGCTACCATCTTCAATACCATACGTGCTTGGCAGGCGGTTGATGGCACGGTTGGCACCCAGTGCAGGATCCCAATTGCTGGTGCCTTCGCCATGCCAGCGGTTCAGCTTAAATGCAGGATAGTTGAAGGTAGTAAATGGCAGTTCTGAGCTACCCCAATAGCGGTAAATTTCGTTGCCATATACACCATTCAGGTCTACATTAAAATCGAAGCCTTTGTAATTCAGATTGATAGATGCACCATACATAAAGTCAGGTGTGGGGTTACCAATCATGGTACGGTCGGTAGCATCAATTTTGCCATCGCCATTTACGTCTTTGTATTTAAAGTCGCCGGGGCCATACTCATAACCTACCACTGTGGGCGAAGCCAGTTTGTCGGCATAGCTCTGGTACAAACCTTCTACTACATAACCATAGAAGTAACCAATGGGGAAACCTACTTCGGTTTGGTTGGGGCGTTCTTCGCTGGCGGCCAGTTTGAAGGCAATGTCACCCATTTTGTTGCTGAAGGTGGTGAGGTTACCACTCACATTCAGCGTGAAGTCTTTGCCGAATGTATGGTTGTAGCTGGCTACAAATTCAAAACCCTTGTTGCTCAGTGTACCAATGTTGCTCAGGCGCTGACGGTTGTTACCATCTGGTACCAGGCTCAGCAGGTCGTTGGTGGTTTTGCTGTAGTAAGCGGCTTCTACATGCAGGCGGTTTTTCAGCATGTTGAATTCAAGGCCAACTTCTTTTGCATCTACACTTTCCCAACGCAGGTTAGGATCTACGTTGTAAGCCAAAGAGTAGGCAGGAGCAATCAAATCGCCAAACACAGCGGTGTTGCCGGTTTGCAGTGCAGGGTAAGCGGGGTAGTCAAACCCATAAGTGTTCTGCACACCCAATACACCCCAACTGGCTTTCAACTTCATGAAGTCGAAGATGTTCTGTTGTTCAAAAAACTTCTCTTTACTGATATCCCAGGCAGCACCTACGCTGTAAAAATCTTGCCACTGCTGGTTTTCGGGGCGCCATGCAGAGCTACCATCTTTACGGAAAGAAGCATTCAGCATGTATTTGCCCTGGTAGTTGTACAACAAACGGATAAGACCAGATACAGTAGCACGTTCTGTTTGGCCAGAAGAGCTACGACGAGAAGCTAGGTCTACAAAACCGTTATTGATGTACCAGAAACGCTTATCGTTAGGAATGGGGTCGCCGCTGGCAGCCTGGCTGGCATTGGCATTCAAGCCTCGGTACTCATTGTAATAAGTAGTAAAGCCACCCATAGCAGTCAGGCCATGGTCACCAAAGTTTTTCTTGAAAGTGAGGATGTGATCCTGCTGGAATTTCTTCCAGTTTTCACTGTTCTGATAAACAGAAGTGAGGCGGTTATTGCGATCCACAAAAGTGGTGTTGCCCAACTCAGGGTTGTATGTATAAATGATGGGATTGTAACCACGGCTGCTCAGGTCGCTCATGTCGCCATACAATGTAGTTCTCCAATTGAAATTTTTCAGGAAGTTCCAATCGAAAAATACACTGGCCACCATACGGTTTTCGTAGCGCAATTCTTTATCCCACTTGTTTTCGAGGTTCATGAGTGGGTTGCTGATTTGGGCATTCTGAATGGCCAGTTCGCTGTACACACCCAGTGCATCGTTGTATGGAGTGGTGATAGGCAATACACGGCGGGCATCGTACAGCAAACCATTAGCAGAGCTGTAAGGGTTACGCTGACGGATACCGTTTAAAGTAAAGCCCAATTTCAGGTTTTTGGTTACCCGAAATTCATCGTTGATGTTGAACATAATCTTCGACAGCTGCTCATGTTTTACAATACCTTGATCCATGGTAAAACCAATGCCCATGTAAAACTTGTTCTTGTCGGTGCTGGCACTTACGCTCAGGTTGCTGGTGCTAAACTGTGCAGTGCGGGTCATTACATCAATCCAGTCTGTGTTACCCGTCCATGGGCCATAGTTGAAGCGCTGGTTGGCAGGAACACCAATGTTGGCTTGCTCTTCATCAAACAGCATTTTAAAACCTTCGGCATCCACCATGTCAATTTTATCAACCAGCTTTTTGAAGCCGTAGGTAGTATTGAAGTTCACATTGATTTGACCAGCCTTGGCTTTTTTGGTAGTGATGGCGATAACACCAGTAGCACCACGGGCACCGAAGATGGCGAGTGAAGAAGGATCTTTCAACACTTCGATAGACTCAATATCGTTGGGGTTGAGGAAGTTGATGTTATCGTTCCAGATACCATCTACTACATACAGCGGCTTAATACCACCAATACTTACGGTACCACGAATACGGATATCGGGTTCCTGACCGGGCGTACCAGAGTTTACCACACTCAAACCGGCTACTTTACCTTGCAGCGAAGCAACAGGGTTTACGTTGGGTTTGTCGGCTACGTCTTTACCGGCAATTTTCACGATAGAACCGGTGAGGTCTCTTTTGCTGGCGGTACCATAACCAATTACCACTACTTCGTTGAGGCCGCTGGCAGCTACCACCAGGCTTACCGCAAAATTGGTACGACCATTTACTGAAATTTCTTGTGTAGCAAACCCTACGGCTGAAATCACCAATACATCTTTTTCATCAACAGAAATGGAGAAGTTACCTTCTGCATCGGCAGCGGTACCGCTTTTGGTACCTTTAATTAATACAGATGCGCCGGGCACGGGTTTGCCATCGGCGTCGGTAATTTTACCGCGAACCGTTTGCGGGGCTGGTGCTTCAAATTCTTCGCTGGAGAGCACAATCAGTTCGCCATCGAGCATTTTGTAGCTAATGCCTGTGCCGGCAAAAATTTGGTTGAGCACGGTTACCAACAGTTCGTTGTTGGCATTCAGGGTAATTTTTCCTGTGTTTTTCAGTACGGTTTGGTTGTATAAAAACCGGTACTGGCTTTTCTTTTCAATTTGCTGCAGCGCCTGCTTCATTTCGGCCGATTCCAACTTAATGGAGATACGCTTTTGCGCAAATCCGTCGGCATAAGCATGCAGAGAGGCAAACAGCATCAAAGCAACAATCATTTTCATAGCAAGCAGCGTTTTAACCAAAAGGGATCGCCTGCCCTTTGTTTGCAGTTGTTGGTGTACTTTCATGTCGTAATTAAAATGGAGGTTTATCAATAGCAGAGCATCGCATTACCTGGCGGGTCTACAGTGTTCTGCAAAAGCTTTCTGTTTTTACTGCCGGGGGGTAATGTTGGCGCATTGCTCCCCGTTTTTTTGTTGTTCCGGTTAGCCGGTATCGAATTGTGCGGTGGTTTTCATAAGCAAGCTATTTGGTGGTTTTGAAAATAACAACGGAGTTGCCGTTGATGGTATACTTAAAAGGAGAAGCCAGTTGCATGGCTTCCAGTGCCTGTGCCACGGTTTCATTTTCAAAGCGGCCGGTAAAGCGCATTTTTTCTAATTGCTGATGGGCAAACACGATTTCGATGCCATACCAGCGTTCCATTTTATCGGCTACTTCTCTAAAAGATTCATCGGCAAAAGCCAAAGTATTGTTTACCCAGGCTGTTTCTACAGGAAAAGTTTCATCTGGCTTTACCACCAGTTGTTTCATCACCGGTATTTGCACGGCAGGTGCTACGCGGTTTTGCTTTTGCATGGCATTGGCAACTGTGGCGGCGTTGGTTTGGTTGATGCCCCCATCGTCGGTCACTACCAGCTTATCGCTTGGCTTAAGAAAATAAGTTTTATCGGGGCTGCTGTTCAGCGTTACTTCTACTTTGCCGTGCAGCAGGCTGGTTTCCGAACGGGTTTCGTTGGGGTAAGCCCTTACATTGAATACCGTACCGGTTACTTTAATCTTGATTTTGGAAGTATGGATGTAAAATGGAACCTCTTTGTTGGGCTTTACATCAAAATAGGCCTCACCGCTGAGGGTTACATCGCGGCTGCTTACGCCAAAGTCGTTGCCATAGGTAAGCTTGCTATCGGCATTGAGCCAAACCTGAGTACCATCGGGCAGTACCACTTTGCTGCGGGAGCCCGGCCGGGTAGATACCTGATTGGCCTTGGCCATGGCGGGTTCTTCCAACACATGACCAGCAGGCGAATTACTAAACCAAACCGCGGCGATGATTGCGGCGGCGGCGGCAGTGGCGGCTATCCAGGTAGCAGGCCTGCGCAACCAACGAACCGGGGCCGCAGCGGTAGCAACGGGTTCTTCGGCTTCTTGTACCGGCCATTCAAAGTCATATCCTTGCGATTGAATTTTTGCTGCCAGTTGGCTAAAGTCGCTATCTGTTGGGGTAGAAATTTCTGAAGGGGTTACCCAGACTGTTTCGAGTGCCGCCAATTCATCGTACAGCTCAGGCTTGCTGCTGAGCAGCTCGTTGAGCTCACGGGTTTCAACATCAGTTGCTTCTCCCGTTAGTTTTTTGGCATAAAGGAACCAGATTCGGTTTTCCATAGGTCAGGCAATGTGGGTATAGACAAGACTTTCGGCTCAATCCCCCAAAGACGGCAAAATTTTTTTGAAAAAAAACAGGTTGCTTCAAATGTGCGGCCCACTACTCCTGCTCATGCAGGCTTTTTCACTGTTTTGGTACGGGCAGGTGCAAACTGGCGGAGTGCCACACCAATTTTTCTTACGGCAATAGCCAGCTGATTCTCCACTGTCTTGGGCTGTAGGTGCAATAACTCGGCTACTTCTTTTTGCTTAAGCCCGTCTTCTTTTACCAGCTTAAAAATGATTTTGCATTGGGTGGGCAGCTCTTCTACCGCCCAGGCTATTTGTTGTTGCAGCTCCGCCGTCATCATAAGCTGGGCGGGGCTGGCATTAAAAGCGGCTATTTCTACCTGCAAGTCATCCATTTGCAAGGTTTGATGCTTTCTATCTACACGAAGGTAGTTGAGGCTCACATTGCGGGTGGCTATGTAGAGGTAGAGTTTCAGGTTCTGGATGTGATCGAGGGTTTTACGCTTTTGCCACACTCTTACAAAAACATCGGATACAACTTCTTCTGCAGCTTCTTTTTGCAGGCAAATGGTTTTGGCAAACTGTACCAGCTTCGGCTGTAGGCGCAAAAACAGTTCTTTGTAGGCCTGTTGGTCTTCAAAGGCTGCAATTTTATGCTGCAGTTCAGAAAGATGAAGGTGCTCGTACATTCGTTCGCAATCGTTGCCGTAAAAATAGCTGCATTCTGCACATTCGTACACTTGATTTATATCAGGTTTTGCTCACAGCTGGTGCATTGCTTTGTTTCTTGCTTTATAACTAACTGTTATTGAGCAGTTTGCAATTGCAACATTTTTTTAAAATCTTTTTTTAACAGGCTAACTGCTTGCAGGTCAATAAGCTTTTTCCTCGTGCATTTACCAGCCAAACTACCGATTGGGAACCGTTTCTTACCATCCAATGCAGCTCCCTTTCGCAGGCAAGGCGTATTGAAAAGCACATCAAAAACCAAAAAAGCAGCCGATACATCCGCCACCTCGCTGCTTACCCCGAAATGATACAGAATCTGCTACTCCGCTTTCCGTAAATCTCCTACATTTGCCGCCGCAGAATCATCACTGCCAGGACTCTTAGCTCATCCCGATAGCTATCGGGAGGTTAGAGCGGCTGACTCACCCTTCTCAAATTACCCACTCATTTTCTTTATGGCTGTTGTCTACATTCTCTTCAGCCCTTCCATACAAAAATTTTATACCGGCAGTTCCGAATATCCCAACGAGGTGCGGCTTCAGGAGCATCTCAAAAAAATATTTCCTGGTGCATTTACCAGCCAAACTACCGATTGGGAAACGTTTCTCGCCATCCAATGCAACTCCGTTTCGCAGGCAAGGCGTATCGAAAAACACATCAAAAACCAAAAAAGCAGCCGATACATCCGCCACCTGGCAGCTTACCCTGAAATGATACAGAATCTGCTGCGCCGCTTTCCGTAAATCTCCTACATTTGCCGCCGCAGAATCATCACTGCCAGGACTCTTAGCTCAGGTGGTTAGAGCGGCTGACTCATAATCAGCGGGTCGGGGGTTCAAGTCCCTCAGAGTCCACCACCAATACGAAAGCAGTTGGCTACCAGCACAGCGGGGCAACTGCTTTTTTATTATAAGTAAGAAATAATAACCAACAACAGGCGCAGGCCGCCGGAGTTTTATTGTTGAAAGTTTGCCCGCTACCCGGGATATTTGCACTGCATTTTGCAACAGGGTAGCCCGTTCTTTTAACGAATAGTTTTGGCCCCCCCTGCTACCTTAGCCACCTTTAATAATAGTTATGCGGATTCTGACCGTTCTTTTAGCCCTTTTGTGTACACAAGCAGCTACGGCACAAACCTCGCCAGCTGATTCTGCAGCCAAAGCAAAAGCTGCTGCCAAAAAAAAGTTTGACTACAACAAACTCAATTTAAAAAACCGGGCCAACGACCATTTTATGTTTCAGGCCGGTTACGATGGCTGGGCCGGCAAGCCCGACAGCATTCAAACCTCCGGCTTTAGCCGCCACCTGAATGTGTATGTAATGATGGATATGCCTTTTAAAACAAACCCGCAGTGGAGCGTTGGCATTGGCGCAGGTATTGGTAGCAGCAATATGTTTTTCGAAAAAACAGATATCCGCCTTACCAGCACTGCTACATCTAAAACGGCGGCCTTCAGAAACGTGGCAGATACCAACCACTTTAAAAAGTACAAACTCACCAATGTGTGGGCCGAAGCACCGGTAGAATTGCGCTGGGTAAAAAACCCGGCCAACCCAAACAAGAGTTTGAAAATAGCCATTGGTGCTAAAGTAGGTACCATGATTAGCGGTTACACCAAGGGTAAAAATCTGCAGTCAGCCTCGGGCAACTCTGTGTATGGCAATAAATACAGCATGAAACTGAAAGAACGTGCTTTTTTCAACAGCACCCGCCTGGCAGGAACCCTTCGGGTGGGTTACGGTGCTCTCAGCTTGTATGGTGCTTTTCAGGTTACCGGTTTGTTTAAAGAAGGTGCCGGCCCCGAAGTATATCCATACAGTGTGGGCATTTGCATTGCAGGCTTGTAATTTCTTTCCCTCCAATATCTTATTCGGAAATAAAACCTTGCCTCACGGTAAGGTTTTATTTTTGCCATCTTATACCATCGTATTTTGATAGAAAAGAAACAAATACAGGAAGCTGAAACCGCCATTTTGGTGGGCCTCATTCATCAGCACCAAACAGAAACGCAAACCAAAGAGTACCTGGATGAGTTGGCTTTTTTGGCCGAAACAGCCGGGGCAAAAGCCATTAAGCGTTTTTGGCAAAAGCTGCCCCACCCCGATAAGGCCACATTTGTAGGCAAGGGCAAGCTGGAAGAAATAGGCACGTACGCCAAACTCAAAGGCGCCGACCTCCTCATTTTTGACGATGAACTAAGCGGCTCACAAATCAGCAATATTGAAAAAGCAACCGGTGTAAAAACCATTGACCGCAGCGATTTGATCCTCGACATTTTTGCCCGCAGGGCCAAAACCGCCCAAGCCCGTGCTCAGGTAGAACTGGCCCAATACCAATATCTGCTGCCCCGACTGCGTGGTATGTGGAAACACCTCGAAAGGCAAGGGGGTGGCATTGGAACACGTGGACCCGGTGAAACAGAAATTGAAACGGACCGTCGTATTGTGCGGGACAAAATTTCGCTGCTCAAAAACAAACTGAAAGAATACGATAAGCAGGCATTTACCCAACGCAAAGAACGGGGTGAATTTATACGCGTAGCATTGGTAGGCTATACCAACGTGGGCAAAAGCACCATTATGAACCTGCTGAGTAAAAGCGAAGTATTTGCTGAAAACAAACTCTTTGCTACTCTCGATACCACTACCCGAAAAGTAGTGTTTGAAAACACGCCGTTTCTACTCAGCGATACCGTTGGTTTCATTCGCAAACTGCCGCACCACCTGGTAGAAAGTTTTAAGAGCACCCTCGATGAAGTGCGGGAAGCCGATGTGCTGCTGCATGTGGTAGATGTGGGTCATCCGCAATATGAAGACCAATACAATGTGGTAAACAAAACCCTGCAGGATTTGAATGCCCACGACAAGCCAGTCATCACAGTTTTCAACAAGCTGGACCTCTACGAGAAAAATACCTTTGACGAGTGGCTGGATGATGAAATAAAGCAACAGCTGCTGAAAGATCTCGAAGCCCGCTGGCAACGTGAAACGCATTACAACGCAGTATTTATAGCTGCCTTGGAAAAAAGAAACGTTGAAGGGTTGCGTAAATCTATTCTCGATAAAGTACGGCATCACTACGCTGTCCGTTATCCGTACAAAACCAACTTTTACTAAGCTGTATTTGCTTCAGCAAACAAGGCTGATAATCCGGTTTTATTTTTATCGTTGCTCATGAGCACACTATTGGTTTGTACCAGGTGCAGCCAGCATGTTTTTTGCGCAGCATGTTGCTGTAGCAGTTGCATCATTTGAGCAATCGTAACATCGTAGCCAGCCACCAGCAGCAATGCAGTGTCGTTATCACTGGCATCATCTTTCCAATGAATGGGTATCAACTGTTCGTTGATACGTAAAAACAATGGCTTTGCTACCATAGGTGGCCAGCCAATGGCATGCCACACCACCGTGGCAGGCACTTCTTGCTGAGTCAATTTTTTACCCAATATTCTTCCCACCGCACTGATGCCAGCACGTGTGCTGATGCCCAAATACAACAAACTCCGATACAAGAAAGCGCCACTGCCCTGAAAATGCTTTTGCACAAACAACTGCATAGCCTGATAAAACACCCGCACATAGTTCATGCTTCCTTTGGCGGTACTTTCTCCTTTGAAATGAATGATAGCGGCATCGGCAAAGTAAGCATTGTAAAAACCGGCTTGTTTGATGCGGTAGCTCAGGTCAATGTCTTCGCCATACATGAAGAATTTTTCATCGAACCCGCCTATCGCATCGAGCACAGATTTACGCACCAGCATATAAGCGCCGGCCAACACATCTACTTCGGCAGTTGTGTGCTGTGGCAAATGCCCCATGTAGTAGCGGGCAAAGCGTGGCGATGTTGGAAAGAGTTTGTACAAACCCAGCTGCTTGTACAAGCTGGTAGCCGGCGATGGAAAGCCTCGTTTTGACTCTGGCAAAAAACGACCGGCACCATCCAGCATTTGAATGCCCAGCCCGCCACAGCGTGGATGTACCTGCATATACGCAACAGATGTTGACAGCGCATCTTCTGCCACAATGGTATCGGGATTGAGAAAGAGTACATACTCACCTTTGCAGCGCCACAAAGCATCGTTATTGGCACAGGCAAAACCAATGTTGTGTGCTTTGGCAATAAACGTTACTTCCGGAAAAAGCGGCTGCAGGTAAGCTACACTGCCATCATCGCTGTTGTTGTCTACCACAAAAATTTCGGCTTGCAGGTGTTTGGTAGCCAGCCGTAGCGAAGCCAGGCATTGCTCTGCAAACAACCGCACTTTGTAGTTGACGATGATGATACTCAGTTGCATACGAAATGTAGGCAGCAAGGTTAGTTAATTATACGCAATTGCCCCCTGCTGTGGCAAGGATACCTGCGGCAATACGTTTACTTTTGCCCCCATGTTAGCACAAGTACTGAAAGAAGCTGTGACTGCCGGAGCAGCACAATTAACATATTACTTCAACAATCCGGAACTGAAGACAGCGTATAAAGAAGGTGGCGTAAACGATCTGGTAACCGAAGCCGATCATGCTGCAGACAAAGCGATTATTGAAGTGATTCGGTCTTATTACCCCGACCATTTTATTTTGAGTGAAGAAACGGGCAATGTAGCTACCGACAGCGAATACAAATGGATCATTGACCCAATTGATGGCACCATCAATTTTGCGCAGGGCATTCCGCTTTGCTGTGTGAGCATTGGTCTCGAAAAAAATGGTGAAATGATGATGGGTGCAGTATATGCACCCATCCTGAATGAATTCTTTTTTGCAGAAAAAGGAAAAGGCGCCACGCTGAACGATAGCCCCATTCATGTGAGCAGCAGAAAGGACGTACTGCATGCCTGTTTGGTTACAGGTTTTCCTTACACGTATATCAACGATGCCAACGGACCGCTTGAATGTTTTGAACGTTTTATTCGCAGAGGTATACCGGTGCGCCGCCTCGGTAGTGCGGCTATTGATTTGTGCTGGGTGGCAGCTGGCCGGTTCGATGGTTTTTACGAACACAAACTCAATGCCTGGGACAGTGCAGCAGGCTGGCTGATAGTTGAAGAAGCCGGTGGTAAAGTCACCAATATGGAAGGAGAAACATACAATCCCTATAAGCCCCGCATTGTAGCCACAAATGGCATTATTCACGATGAATTGCTGCAATGGTTGAAAGGCAATGTACCTGCGTAAGGACGAAGTGAGAAGTACGAAGTAGGAGGTAGGAGATACGAAGTGGGATACCATTTGTAACTTGGTGACATTTCAGTATTCAAAACACACACTATGCCAGCTACAAACCTCATTCAAAGGATGTTTCAATATGCCGTTGATGTTGCACAACTTACCCAAGCACTCCCCTACACAGCAATCAATAAAGTATATAATGCTCAAATCATAAGGTGTTCTTCGTCAGTGTATGCAAATTACAGGGCTGCTCAAAGGGCGAAGTCATCAGCAGATTTTATACATAAACTAAAAATAGTAGAAGAAGAATGCGATGAAACAATCGGCTTTTTGACTTTGTTGAAATCATTCAATCCAACAATGGTAACCCGCATCAACGAATTGATTCAAGAAGGTGACGAACTGCTACGCATTATAGTAGCTTCTATCAACAGCATGAGAAAAAAAATATCCAATCAAAAATAATCCCACATAAAATTTCAAATGATGAAGACAAGTAATCAAGTGTAACCACTTCGTACTTCGTACCTCGTCATTCTAACCTATAGTAATATGGAACGAACAGAAGTAAATACACTCGGTGAATTTGGTTTGATTGACCACCTCACCCGCAACAACGAAACCAAGCAAGCTTCAACACTGCTGAGTGTGGGCGATGATGCCGCCGTGATTGATCACTTTGGCAAGCAAACGGTCATCAGTACCGACCTGTTGGTTGAGGGTGTGCATTTTGATTTGATGTACACACCGCTCAAACACCTCGGCTACAAAAGCATCGTGGTTAATCTGAGTGATATTTATGCTATGAATGCCACGCCTACACATGTTACCGTAAGCATTGCCTTCAGCAATCGCTTTAGTGTAGAAGCACTCGATGAATTGTACGAAGGCATGTATGCTGCCTGCGAAAAATACAATGTAGACCTCATTGGCGGCGATACTTCCACGTCACCCAAAGGTTTGGTGATAAGTGTAACCGCTGTAGGCGAAGTAACGCCCAACGAATTTGTGACGAGAAGTGGTGCTAAAAAAGGCGACCTCATTTGCGTAAGCGGCTGCCTCGGTGGTGCATACCTTGGCCTTACCCTATTGGAGCGGGAGAAGAAGATTTTTCTGGAAAGCCCCGGTGTGCAACCCGACCTTGAAAACGAAGCCTACATCGTTGGTAAGCTCCTGAAGCCTGAAGCAAGAAAAGATGTGATAGAATGGCTGGCCGAAAACAACATTAAGCCTACCAGCATGATGGATGTAAGCGATGGCCTGAGCAGTGAAGTATTGCACATTTGCAAACAAAGCCAATGCGGTGCAGTACTGTACGAAGAAAAAATACCGGTACACAACGATGCCCGTCAGTTTGCATACAAACTGGAACTTGACCCAACCGCTTGTGCACTAAGCGGTGGCGAAGACTACGAATTACTCTTCACCATTGACCAAAGTGATTATGAAAAAATGGTGCTGAACGAAGAAGTGAGTGTAATTGGTTACATCACCGAGCCGGAGAAAAAACCAACCATCATTACTAAGGGCGGCAACACCTACGATTTGATTGCGCAGGGTTGGCAGCATCAATAATTCAGGTTCACTTTTATTGTATACATCTACATGCGTTCCTATCGTTGGATTATCATCGCATTCACAGTGGTGGCCAGTATCTACTGGACCAAAACCTTGCTCATTGACGGGCAGGATGAAGTCAGCATTTACGACTTTCCTAAACAACTGGAAGAAGAACGCAGCTCATGCATTGTGTATCCCGTTGATGGCACATCGATGGAGATATATGCACTAACGAAAACTGCAGCCGAAGAAGACCGGTTGTATTTAATGGCCAAAGACATTGACGTAACCATTCCTCCCAGGTATCATGTACTGAAAGACAGTGGTTATGTATTGCAAGTGTTTGGCCAATACTATCACGGCAAAGGCATACCTGCACAGTATATGTATGTGCAGCCCAAGCCACCCCGGCTGCGGGTGTTTCTGTACGATTCTGTTGCGTTGATTCGTCAATAATTAATGCAGTACCGACGATAGAAATGCCTTGGTAGCAGCGGTTACATCTGCCGCTCCATCCAGTGATTTGATGAAAGCACTACCAATGATGGCACCATTGCTGTATGCTGCAGCTGCTTCAAAGCTGGCCTTGTCTTTTACGCCAAAACCTACCAGCACGGGATTGCGCAACTGATACGATTGCAAACGCTGCAAATATTCCTGCACCGGCGAAAAGGCTTTATCGCCGCCGGTGGTGGAAGAGGAAGAAACGGCATACAAAAAGCCACTGCTCAGGCTATCCAGTTTTTTGATGCGTTCTTCCGATGTTTCGGGTGTTACCAGGAAAATAAAATCGAGGCCATATTGTTTGATGATGGCACCATATTCCGTTTCAAATTCGTACTCCGGCAAATCAGGCAAAATCAATCCATCTACACCCACTGCTGCGGCATCCGCACAAAACTTTTCGAAGCCATACTGCAATACCGGATTCATGTAGCCCATCAAAATGACTGGAACGGACACGGAGCTACGCAGGTCCTTCAGCTGGGCAAAAAGTGTTTCAATGGTCATACCGTTGGCAATGGCAATGCTGCTGCTGTGCTGTATCACCGGGCCATCGGCCAATGGATCGCTGTAGGGCATGCCGAGCTCAATGAGGTCGGCACCATTGGCTTCCAAAGCCTGCATGATGGTAAGGGTATCATTCAGATTGGGATAACCAGCGGTTACGTATACGTTGAGTACGTTGTGTTGCTTGCGTTGGAAGAGAGAATCTATTCTGCTCATGATTTCATTTTTTACCACAGAGGAAATAGAGTTCTCACGGAGTAGCACTGTGTTCCTCTGTGAACACCTCCGATTCCTCTGTGGTTTGTATCAATTACATGTGGTTCATATACGTTGCCAAATCTTTATCGCCGCGGCCACTCAGGCAAATCACCAACACGTCTGTGGCCGACAATTGCAGTTGATCAATCACCGCAAACGCATGAGCGGTTTCCAGTGCGGGGATAATGCCTTCTGTTTTAGCCACATGAAACGCCGCTGCCAAAGCTTGCTTATCGGTAGCACTCAGGAAGATGCCGCGATTGGTATCGAAAAGGTTGGCATGCATGGGGCCGATGCCGGGATAATCGAGGCCGGCTGAAATGCTGTGTGGTTCTACCACTTGCCCATCGGCGGTTTGCATCAACAGGCTTTTGCTGCCATGCAAAATACCGGTTGTACCGAGTGCAGTAGTGGCAGCACTCATGCCTGAGTTTACACCATGACCCGCAGCTTCTACTGCTACAATTTTTACAGCTGGTTCATCAACAAAATGATAGAAGGCGCCTGCAGCATTGCTACCACCACCTACACAGGCCATTACATGCGTAGGCAGTTCGCTACCAGTTTTGGCTTTCAGTTGCTGGCGTATTTCTTCGCTGATGACGCTTTGAAAACGAGCTACCATATCGGGGTAAGGATGTGGTCCTACCACACTGCCAATGATGTAATGCGTATCGTTGGGATTGTTGATCCAGTCGCGGATGGCTTCGTTGGTGGCATCTTTCAGCGTTTTGCTGCCAGATGTAGCGGGTACTACTTTAGCACCGAGCATTTTCATGCGGGCCACGTTGGGTGCCTGACGTTCGATGTCTTTTTCGCCCATGTACACAATGCATTCCAACCCTTTGAGGGCACACACAGTGGCGGTGGCTACGCCATGCTGACCGGCGCCGGTTTCGGCAATGATGCGCTTTTTGCCCAGCCGCTGTGCCAGCAAAATCTGGCCCACGGTATTGTTGATTTTATGTGCCCCGGTGTGGCACAAATCTTCCCGCTTGAGGTAGATAGTTGCGCCAAATTCTTTGCTCAGGCGTTCGGCCAAAAACAAAGGCGTAGGACGGCCCACATAATCACGAAGCAGTTGCTGAAATTCTTTTTGAAATGCTACCTCGTACATAATATCGAGGTAGCGGGTACGCAGCTCTTCCACATTGCGGTGCAGCATTTCGGGAATGTATGCACCACCAAACTTGCCGTAGTACCCCTGCGCATTGGGTTGTTTGTATGAAGTTGTCATCGTTATTTTATTTTTACCACGGAGGAAGCGGAGGTATTCACAGAGTACCGCAGTGTTCTCTGTGTGTACTCCAACTCCTCTGTGGTTATTTTCTCAATTATGCACTGCAGTTGAAGTGAGTGACACAACGAAGATGCCACCTGCACCACTGCTGGTATCAAAATGCTTTTATGTCGTTATAAAACTGGCTCACTTTGCTCATGTCTTTTACGCCGGGGCTGGTTTCGAATTTGCTGTTGACATCGAGGGCAAACAGTGCTTTGGCAGCAGGCTCCTGCATAAATGCATGTACGTCTGCTACGTCATCAGGGCCAATGCCACCGCTTAAAAAATAGGGCTTGCCTACGTTTACGTTTTTCAGCAAATCCCAGTTGAATTTTTTGCCGGTGCCGCCGTACGGATTTTCAGCACCTTGTGTGAGTGGTTTTGTGTCGAACAAAAACATATCGCACATGTCCATGTAGTCACGAATCTTGTACGCTACGTTGTCGTTTTCAGCAATGCGAAAGGCTTTGACAACAGAAATGTAGTCGGCAATTTTTTCGCAGAACTTAGGTGTTTCATCGCCATGCAGCTGCACCAGTTGCAGTCGGCATTCATCCACCATGTGTTTTATTTCGTCTATGCTGGCATTGACAAACACACCAACCTTGTTGATGGTTTTAAAACTTTTGATTTGAAGCGTAGTCATGTGGCGCAACGCATAGCGGGGGCTTTTGGGATAGAAAATGAGGCCGCCAAAAGTGACGTCCATTTTTTCCAGCGCATCCATTTGCGCAGGTTCTGTCATGCCACATACTTTTAATCTCATACCGATTCGTGTAGTTGATTGAATTGGTTTACGAATTCGGCAAAGGCAATCGCAGGATCGGCTTGCTTCATAAAATACTCTCCAATCAAAAACCCATCGAAGCCGTGCTGCTTCAAATATACAGCAGCCTCGGCACTGTGAATGCCGCTTTCGGCAATGCGCAATTTATGGGCAGGCAATGCATTGGCCATCCTGATGCTATGGTCAAGATTGACTTCAAAATTTTTAAGGTTGCGGTTGTTGATGCCCACCATATCCACCGCTTCGCATACATGTGCCAGTTCGTCTTCGGCATGCAGTTCCAACAACACTTCCAGGCCAATGCTTTTGGCTTCTTCGGCCAGCTCCTGCACCTGTGTGGGTGTGAGGATGGCGGCAATCAATAAAATCAAATCGGCGCCGTAGGCTTTGGCTTCGTGCAACTGGTAAGCGTCAATTGTAAAGTCTTTGCGCAGCAATGGGCAATCTACCAAAGATGCTGCAGTGGCTATATCTTGCAGGCTGCCGCCAAAAAAATCAGTGTCGGTGAGTACGCTGATGGCAGCTGCTTGTTGGCTGCAATAACCAGGAACAATTTGTGCTACAGCAGCGCCTTCTTTTATCCAGCCTTTGCTGGGCGACTTACGCTTGAACTCAGTAATCACCGCTGGCTGTGCACCACTGCGAATGCGCTGCGCCGCAGACACACATGGCTGCTGATAAGCAGGCATGCTTTGCAACTGCGACAGCGGTGCCTGCTGCCTGGTCAGTGCCACTTCTTCGTGCTTGCGTTCAACAATGCGGTCTAAAATATTTTTCATTTACTGCAGGTTGATGAGGGTACCCAAACATTGTTTTGCCTTGCCGCTTTCGAGGCTGTCGACAGCAGCGAGATAGGCTTCATCGTAGCTGCTGTACTGGCCGGTGCAATGCAAGGCCATGGCGGCATTGGCGAGTACCACGGCGTTTTGAGCCCAGGTGCCTTTGCCCGAAATGATGTTGCGGAAAATGCGGGCCGCCGCTTCCACGGTGTCGCCACCATGTATGTCTTGCTGCATGACCAACCGCTTGCCCAACTGCTGTGGCGTCATCATAAATTCGCCTTGGTTAGTGAGTACTTTGGTGTCGTTGGTCAGCGATATTTCATCGTAGCCATCGAGGCTGTGGATGATGGTAAACGGTTTGCCGCCAAGTTGTAAAAAGTAGTTGTAAATGCGGGCCATTTCGAGGTTGTACACACCCACCAACTGGTACGCAGGGCGAGCAGGATTGACCATGGGTCCGAGCATGTTGTAAAAAGTACGAACACCCAAATTTTTACGAATGGGTCCTACCATTTTCAACGCCGGATGAAACATGGGTGCATGCATGAAGCAGATATTCGCTTCTTCTACTTCCCGTTTCAGCTTGGCATTGTCGTTGCTAAACTTGTACCCGAGTTGCTCCATCACGTTGCTGGCACCGCTAATGCTGCTGGCGCCGTAGTTGCCGTGTTTGGCCACTTTTTGTCCGGCACCGGCAACAATAAAGCAAGCCAGTGTAGAAATGTTGAACGTGTTTTTGCCATCGCCGCCGGTACCAACAATGTCTATCGTTTTGTGATCGCCCAAATCAACGGGCACACACAATTCGAGCAAGGCATCCTGAAAGCCCTGCAGTTCATCGATGGTAATGCTACGCATGAGGTACACGGTCATGAAAGCCGTTACTTCATGCTCGTTGTACAAGCCCTTGCCCACACCCAGCAGCACTTCATAGGCTTGCTGGCGGCTCAGGGTTTTATGTTCGAAAAGATGTAAAAGTGTTTTTTTCATAGACCCTCCTAAATCATCCCTAAAGGGAGGACTTTATACTGGTTGAATGATATGCTTGTTGAATGATTCATAAAGGTTTGTTCCGATCGTCGATTCACTTAATCCGGCATTCCCCCACCGGGGGCTAGGGGGTTCAACCAATTCCGCATAATCTGCTCCCCCAAAGGTGTTAGCACACTTTCAGGGTGAAATTGCACACTCTGCACATCGTAGGATTTGTGTTGCATGGCCATGATGAAACCGTGGTCGTCTTCTGCAGTAATCTCTAGTTCGGCTGGCAGTGTTTTTTTATCGACCACCCAACTATGATAGCGGCCTACATCAAAACTCTCCGGCATGCCGTTGAAGAGTTTGGCGTTTGTAGTAGTTACATGACAAGGCATGGCTACACCGTGGTACACTTCACTCAGGTTGATGAGGCTGCCGCCCAATGCCTGTGCAATGGCCTGATGCCCCAAACACACGCCCAGTATGCTTTTGCTGGCAGCGTAGGTTTTGATGAGGGGCAACAACAAACCGGCTTCTTCGGGTATGCCCGGACCCGGCGATAAAATGATTTTATCGTAGTCCTGCACCTTTTCCAACGGCAACTGATCGTTGCGGTGTACCTCTACTTTTTCGCCGGTGATGTACTCCACCAGATGCACCAGGTTGTAGGTGAAAGAATCGTAATTATCGAAAACTAAAATGCGCATGGTTGGGGTTTATTTTACAGCGTTTCAGCCAACTCAATGGCCATTTTCAAAGCGTTCAGTTTGTTGTTCACTTCCTGCAGTTCGTTTTCAGGCACACTCTTAGCCACCACACCGGCACCGGCCTGGCAGTAAAGAGTGTTGTTGCGGCTCATGAAAGTGCGAATCATGATGGCATGGTTAAACGAACCATCCAAACCAATGATGCCAATGGCACCGCCATAGTAACCACGCTGCGTAGGTTCCAGCGCATCTATCAGTTGCATGGCTTTGTATTTGGGGGCGCCGCTCAAGGTGCCGGCAGGAAAAGTATCGGCCATGATATCAAATGCTTTTGCCGCAGGCTTTACGGTGCCCGTTACTTCACTCACCAAGTGAATGACATGGCTGTAGTAATGCACTTTTTTATAGTCGCTTACATGCACATGATCAGCATGGCGGCTCAGGTCGTTGCGGGCCAAATCTACCAGCATCACATGCTCGGCATTTTCTTTGTCGTCTTTGGTCAATCGTTCTGCTTCGGCGGCATCAACTGTAGCATCGCCGGTACGTTTAAACGTGCCCGCAATTGGATGCACCACCGCTTTGCCTTGCTCACTAATGATGAGTTGACTTTCTGGTGAGGAACCGAACAACCGGTAATCGCCATAGTCAAAAAAGAACAAATACGGCGACGGATTGATGCTGCGCAAAGCCCGGTACACATTGAATTCATCGCCTCGGAAAGGCTGCGCAAAACGGCGACTCAATACAATCTGAAACACATCGCCCCGGTAGCAGGCCGCAATGCCTTTTTCTACATTGCTGATGTATTGCTCATTCGTCAGGTTGCTGGTTTCGGCGCCGGCTTTGGCAAAAGGATAGGTCGGCAAATCCTTGCTGTAGATAAACGATTCCAGCGATGCCAGTTCGCTTTCCAAACCCTTCACTTTGTTTTCGCAGATGTACATTTCATCTTTGAAATGATTGATGGCAATCACGTATTGATACAACCGGTACCGAAGCAAATTGCTGGCGGTAGTGCTTTCTTTGGCCGCATCAAATTGAATGCTGTCGAAAAACTGTACGGCATCGTAGCTGGTGTAGCCAAAAAATCCTTGCGCCGCTTTTACACTGCAGTCGCCGCTGGCCGTAAAAGCAGCGAGGTATTCGTTCAGCGCCGGCACCAAATCCTGCGGCTTGGCCAGCTTTTTCCGTTCTGGTTCGTGGCCCGGAAATTTAAACTCCACCGTGTGCAGGTCAATGGCTTCAAAGCCGGCAATGGCTTGTACGCCAATAAAGCTCCAGCTGTTTTCAGCGGCATGAAAATCGGCACTTTCCAGCAGGATAGTATCCCTGAAGCGGTCGCGGAGGCGCAGGTAGATACCCACCGGCGTCAGCATATCTGCCAGTTTCTTTTTGCAAGTGGTGTCAATGTTAAATGTGGCCATGGTATCAGCATTAAAAAAAACAGAGGCCCCGACAGTGTCGAGGCCTCTTGCAATTAGTTTATAGTTGTACACAACAGGGGCTACCCGACACTTATCGTATCAGTTGCCACCACCAAATATTGTGTTGAGTAAAATTCATCAGGCACAAAATTGGGAAACCATTTCAATCTGCCAAAAAATATTTTGGGGCTGTGAGCGGCAGTGCTGGTATTGGCTGTTGTTCCCGCTATCCGCTTGTAGTCCTCGCTGCGCCACGCCGCTGGCGTGGCTGGCTGCGGGCTACCGCTCCTATCCCTGTCTGCCGTCAGACAGGGGGCAGCCCTTCAGCAGATGAATAGATGGCAACAATCGCCTGCAAGAGAAAAGGGGTTAAAACCCCTTCACCAATATCAACCATCCTCATCCACGGGCTAAAGCCCGTGGCTATTGAGATGCACAACATCAGCACAACAACAAAACATTGTTCATTCGGCGTACATCCGTTTTATCCGTTCAATCCGCGTCCTAGAAAAATCAGAATCTAAATCTCAAAGCAGCACAACAAAAAAATGTAACGTAAATGTACACGGGCAAAGCGAATACTGAACAACAAACCACAAACACCAAACAATCAAACAGCAGCACTTGCCAACCTACCAACCCAAAAGTCCATCCACCGCCTGCACCGCCTTCTGCAACCGTTCTTCATAGCCGCCGCTGATTTCTACCCAAGAGGTGTGTTGTTGTATCAGCATGTCGCGGTAAATATGGTAGAGTTCCTGCCGGGGTTTTTCATCGGGGTATTCCCGCAGTTCATCCTGCACCCAAGGCAGGTCGGGCTTGCACAGCAGGTACAAATCGTAGGGCCGCTCTGCAATGCGATTGAGGATCCACGTGTGGCAATCGCCAAACACATATTCGCACCACACTTTCATCACCTGCATGTCGGTATCGAGAAAGAGGAGTGGCTGAGTTAAGTCCGGAAGTCCGGAAGTCCGGAAGTCCGGAGTTTCATCGTTGGTATTTGTAGTGGCTGTTATTGAAAAACATCCTTCCTCACTTCCCATCTTTCGGTCTTCCCGTCTTCCCGTCTTACGGACTTTCTCACTGTATTCCTCCTCCAGCGCTATCTGCCCTTTGGCAATCGTCAGCAGGTCGTCGTACTGATAATCGCGGCCGTTGGTGAGCAACCATTCCCGGGCAAATTCGGGGCACCATTCGGTGGCATAATGCTGCGCCAGCATTTCGCACAAAGTGCTTTTGCCGGTGCTCTCCGGTCCTATAATCACAATTTTCCTAAACATATCTTCTGATGGTTGGGCCGAGGCCGAAACACGAAATTGCTACATTTTACCGAGAGGTTGCAGCAGGTGTAGGAAAAGCTGATGAAGGCGATGCAGTACAAGTGGGCACTTCTTCCACTGCAAGAAGCGAGACAACGATGCTGCCACAGGGATACTTAGCTGGTTCACGAATTATAATATCACCAATTCAACCATTTACCCCTCTCCTAACCCCTCCCCGCTGGGAGAGGAACTACTGGATTAATAATCTGTGCATCTGTGGCTATTTTTTTGCCACAAATGCACAGATTAAAACAACAGCAATGCATGATTTGTATTCAATACTAGGCCAAAAAATCTATGCATTTGTGGCCATTGTATCATTTCGCCCCGCTGGGGCTTGCTATACGTTTGTGGTCGCTTCATTCCATGAGCTTCACCCATGGCTATGCATATTTCGCCCCGCTGGGGCTTTGATATAGTTTTTGGATAGTAGTACTCAGACATCAGTGAAAATCCGTTCCATCCGCAAAATCAGTGTCCCATTGTATTTTTTCCGCGTACCATAAAATAGTTGATAACAAAAAATCTGTGAACATCTGTTTCATCCGCAACATCCATGTCCTATCAAGCAAGTTTGGGGTTTACATTCGCAGCATTCAATTTTTACTATGACATACTCTGCCGATATACAAAAATTGCCCCGGCATTATTTGCCACAAGATTTTACCCTGAGCACATGGGAAGCACTCGAACCTTTTTTTAAAGAACTGCTCGAACGCCCCATCAACAGCAAGGCCGAACTGGAAAAATGGCTGCAAGACAGCAGCGAAGTGGAAGCGGCCATTAGCGAAGATGCCTGCTGGCGCCAGATTAAAATGACCTGCGACACAGAAAACAAAACGCTGGAAGATGCTTTCACGTTTTTCGTGATGGAAATTCAACCCAAGATTCAACCCTATGCCGATGCGTTGAATAAAAAACTGGTGAACAATCCGCACCTGGCCGAGCTCGACCAATCGCTGTACCACACGTATCTGCGCAGCGTACGCAAGAGCATTGAATTGTTTCGGGAAGAAAACATTCCGCTGCAGGCAGAGCTGGGCGTTCTGCAACAGCAGTTTGGCCAAATCACCGGCCGCATGACCATTCAGCACAAGGGTCAGGAATATACCATGCAGCAAGCCGCTAAGTTTTTACAGAGCAAAGACCGCAGCGAACGGGAAACGGTGTACCGCAGTATTCAGGAACGTCGCCTGCAAGACAAAGAAGCGCTGAACGATTTGTACAGCCAGCTGATTGAAAAGCGCCAGCAAGTAGCAGTAAACGCCGGCTTCAGCAATTTCCGCGATTATAAGTTTAAAGAACTCGGCCGATTTGATTATACCCCTGCCGATTGCGAACAATTTCAGGAAGGCGTGAAGCAACACGTGCTGCCCTTGGTGAATGATATTTACAAACATAAACAGCAGCAATTGCAGCTCGATACATTGCGTCCTTGGGATTTGGATGCAGAACCCGAAGGCGTGGAACCGTTGCGTCCTTTTAGCAATGGCGAAGACCTGTTGCAAAAGAGCATTGCAGTGTTGGAAAAACTCAATCCGTTTTTTGCTGATTGCTTCCGCACCATGCAGCGCATGGGTCATTTTGATTTGGAGAGCCGCAAGGGCAAAGCGCCAGGCGGCTACAACTGTCCGCTGGCAGAGAGTGGTGCGCCGTTCATTTTTATGAATGCCGCCGGCCAAATGGATGATGTAACCACCATGGTGCACGAAGGTGGCCATGCCGTGCATAGCTTTTTGGCACACCCATTATCGCTAACAGCTTTCAAAGAATATCCGATGGAAATAGCCGAAGTGGCCAGCATGGCCATGGAGTTGTTTACGATGGATCATTGGGAGCCTTTCTTCGACAATGCTGAAGAACTGAAGCGGGCCAAACTGCACCAGCTGGAAAGAGCCATCACCATTTTCCCATGGATTGCGACGATTGATAAATTTCAACATTGGGTGTACTTACATCCGCAGCATAGTGCCGAAGAACGTGGCGATGCGTGGATGCGTATTTTGCAGGAGTTCAGCACCGGTGTGCTGGATACCAGCGGACTGGAATCTTTCCGTCGCTACAGCTGGCAGCGGCAGTTGCATTTGTTTGAAGTACCGTTTTACTACATCGAATACGGCATTGCACAACTGGGCGCCATTGGCCTGTGGATGCAGTACAAGCAGCAGCCGGAGCAAGCCCTGCAGAACTACATGAATGCACTGAGCCTGGGCGGCACCAAAACCCTTCCCGAACTCTATGCTGCCGCCGGTTTGAAATTCGATTTTTCACCAGCACACATCAAAACGCTGATGGAATTTGTGAAAGCAGAAATGGACAAGTTGTAGTTGATGGTTGGTAGTTGGTGGTTGATGGAAATACAGCCAACGTAATCAGCATCGAAAAAATAAAGGCCCAAAGGCAGCAGGATAAATCCTTGCGTCCTTTGGGCCTTCTTAATTTCAGCCACATGCCTTCAGCTTTAAGCCTTAGGCTTTTCGCTTAGAAAAACAAATTACTCAACAAATTGCCTGCCACATTGCTGCCACTGGGTTTCAGGCCCAGCAGTTTGGCGTATTTGGCAGCACCCAAAATGGTTTTCATTTTACCCATAAAGCCTTGTTGCAGCGGGTTAAATTTTTTCAGGTAATCAGCAGGGTTGGTTTTAGCCAAACCAAGAATGTCTTTTTTCTGGCCTAAAAAACTGGTGACAGCATCCAGTGTACTTTTCTTTTCGGTAGCACCGAGGCTGAGCTTGCTGGCCAGTAAATTGGCAATGCCGCTGGCTGTTTTACCTACATCGCCAATGGCAGGTGGTGCAATAAAATTCTTCACCACATCGCCGGCACCGGCGGGCAATTTAATTTGTGCAGTAGTTATAGTTGCTGTACCTGCCATCAATGCAAAAAAGAGAACGATTTTTTTCATGGTTAAAGATTGAGTAATGTGTTGTTGGTTTGGATGAATGTACAAATCAACAGGCAATATCCCAGCTTTTGTGCAGCAATCAATACCATACTTGTATGTTGTTGGTCTATTTGCGTAGCCAATACCTATGAATGAAGCTGGGGCTATGTACCAAGTGCTGCTATCAGCTGTAGTTCCTGCCCGCCTCACTACTCCTCGCCCCTTTGGGGCTGTGGGGTAGTATCGTTGGTCAGGCAGCCCAGCGGCAGTAGGGCAGGCATCAGCAAGGTTTCATTGTAAGTGGTTGCACAAATACAAGTGAGATGTTTTTGAATTGGCAGTTTGCAGGGTAGCAATCCATCGCTATAGTTGTTGACTGTTCAATTGTTGCAGTGCAGCCCAAGGGCGCAGGGATGCACAGGGTGGCCCGCAGGGACAGCCCGCCGCCGCAGGCAAGGGCCGCAGCGATAGCGAAGCCCGACGCAGCCCGTTGCTGTAGCCGGGCCATGCACTGCTGCTGACCGCCCCCAACTTTCTTAGGCTTTCTTTACTCCATGCGGCATGCGCATACGGGCTATTTTTGCGGCATGCCTTTCGAATTGCAATCACATTACCAGCCGGCCGGCGATCAGCCCAACGCCATTGCCCAACTCACCGAGGGAATATTGAACGGGGAACCGCAGCAGGTGCTGTTGGGCGTAACGGGTAGTGGTAAAACCTTTACCATGGCCAATGTGATTCAGAACGTGCAAAAGCCAACACTTGTGCTCACCCACAACAAAACCTTGGTGGCACAACTCTACGGCGAGTTCAAACAGTTTTTTCCCAACAACGCTGTGGGCTACTTTGTGAGCTACTACGATTACTATCAGCCGGAAGCGTACATCCCTGTGAGTGATACGTACATCGAAAAAGACCTCAACATCAACGAGGAGCTGGACAAGCTGCGCCTGCAGGCCACCAGCGAATTGCTGAGCGGCCGCCGCGATATTGTGGTGGTGGCATCGGTGAGTTGCATTTATGGTATGGGTAACCCCACCGAATTTGAAAACGGGATTGTCCGCATTGCACAGGGCCAAACCATCAGCCGGCAAGGCTTTTTGCATAGCCTCGTTAATAGCCTGTACAGCCGCAGTCAGGGCGATTTTAACCGCGGTAATTTTCGGGTGAAGGGCGACACGGTGGACATTAACCTGCCGTACGTAGACTGGGGTTACCGCATCAGTTTTTTTGGCGATGAAATTGAAACCATTGAAACGCTGGATGTGACCACGGGTAAACGCATTGGCCGGGTGGAAAATGCGGCCATCTTTCCGGCCAATTTATACATTGCCCCAAAAGACCAAATGGTGCAGATACTGCACGAAATACAAGATGAAATGACCCGGCAGGTGGAGTACTTTCAAAGCCAGGGCAAGTTTATAGAAGCACAGCGACTGAAAGAACGTACCGAATACGATTTGGAAATGATTCGGGAACTGGGCTACTGCAATGGTGTAGAAAACTATTCGAGGTTTTTCGATCGTCGGCAGCCGGGTACAAGACCGTTCTGTTTGCTCGATTATTTTCCGAAGGACTTCTTGATGATAATTGATGAAAGCCACCAAACCATTCCGCAGGTGGCGGGCATGTACGGCGGCGACCGCAGCCGCAAAATGAACCTCGTGGATTATGGCTTTCGCCTGCCCTCAGCCCTCGACAACCGGCCACTCAACTTTCATGAGTTTGAAAGCATGCTGAACCAGGTAGTGTATGTGAGTGCTACCCCCGGCGATTACGAACTGGAGCAAACCGGTGGCGTGGTGGTGGAGCAGGTGGTGCGGCCTACCGGATTGCTCGACCCGCCCATTGAAGTGCGGCCCAGCATCAACCAGATAGACGACCTGTTGGATGAAATAGACAAGCGGGTACACAAAGGCGACCGTGTATTGGTAACCACGCTGACCAAACGCATGGCCGAAGAAATGGACAAGTACCTGCACCGCATCAACATTAAAAGCAAGTACATACACAGCGAAGTGCACACGCTGGATCGTGTAGAAATACTACGGCAGTTGCGGCTGGGCGAAATAGATGTACTGGTGGGTGTAAACCTGCTGCGGGAAGGGCTTGACCTGCCGGAAGTTTCTCTCGTGGCCATTTTGGATGCTGATAAAGAAGGCTTTTTGCGCAACGAAAAATCGTTGACACAAACGGCTGGCCGTGCTGCCCGCAATGCAGAAGGCCTGGTGATTTTTTATGCCGACACGATAACCGACAGCATGCAAAAAACCATGGACGAAACCTTGCGCCGCCGGGAAAAACAAATTGCCTACAACACTTTGCATGGCATTACGCCTACAACGGTAAAGAAGAGCATTGAAGATGTGATGAAGCAAACCAGTGTGCTCGACATCAAAGGCTTTGATGAAACCAAGCCTTATGCCATACCCAACGAAGCCAGCATTGTGCCGGGCAATGTTGCGGCCGATGATGGTGAAGTGTACCGCACCATTCCGCAAATGGAGAAAGATGTAGCCAAGGTGAAAAAGCAAATGGAGAAAGCAGCCCGTGATATGGACTTTATTGAAGCGGCCCGATTAAGGGATGAGATGTTCAGATTGCAGAAGGAGTTGGAGGAAATGAAGAGTTGATGTGAGTATTTGCCTGCGGCACATGAGGAATGTTTCGCACAGAGGATAGGAGGGCGCAGAGAAATGGGCATTGGATCCGTGAAAATCCTCATTCATCCTTCCAATCCGCGTCCCATGTTTTCTCTGCGGTAAAATTTCTTTTCGTCTTTGTGGTTCAAACTCCCTGCAATCCCGAAAGTTTTCGGGAGCTCACTGCAAACTGCAAATTGTCCTTTGCGCCTTCGTGTCTTTGCTTTGAAAAAAAAATGTGCTATCGAATGACGACTGTGGTGCCTTTTGTAAATACCTTTTTGCCTTTGTCGTCGGTGTATTGTAGCATCCATACGTAGGTGCCGGTGGGCACAGGCTGACCATTGAAGCGGCCATCCCATTTGCGGGTCCAGTCGCGGGTTTCAAACACGAGTTCGCCTAAGCGGTTGTACACCCTAAAGTGTAATTCGGTAGCTTTCCACGCATTCAGCGGATAGAGATAATCGTTGAGCCCATCCCCATTGGGTGTAAAGCCGGTGGGTACGGCGATATAGCAATTGTTAGGCACCTGTATGCGATGCACCACCGTGTCTTTACAACCATTGATATGGCCCACAATCAACCGCACAGGTACGCTGCTGAGCGCAGTGGAACTATTAAACAATTGTGCCGGCGGTGCTTGTGCAGCACTCCGTTGACCGTTACCAAAATCCCACTGCCAGGTAGAGATGGGGCCGGTACTTTTATCAGTAAAAACAATGCTATCGCCGGGGCAGGCAAAGTTGGGATATTCAAACCCGGCTTTCAATCGAATTTGTGCCAAATCGGTAACGGCTACGCCCGTCATGCTGCACACCCCGTTGGATACTTTTAGTGTTACTTCTTTTACACCCGAAGTGGTATACAACATGGTAAAGTTGGGAAGAGAGCCGGTGGTTGGATCATCTTTTACACTCCACTGCCAGCTGTTGATGCCATTGTTGCCAGGATTGCTGTACCGGATGGTATCAGTAACGCAACTGCTATTGATGCTGACATTGATAATGGCAGCAACCGTATCGTAAGCTGTAAATGTTTGGCTATTGCCCACCAGCGTTTGTTGGCTGCATTCTGTGGTGAGCGTGTTGCCATCAGTGCCTTGTTTTACTGCCACCGTGTACACACCACCCAAGCGTATTGGGGCAGCCAATTGCAACCGGATAACTTTGCTGACATTGTTGGTACAGGTAACCTGTGCACCGGTTATGCTCACTGCTGCAGGACCTGTAATGGTAAAATCGCTGCCATTGGGAGCAATGCTGCTACACAACACCGGATCTTTCAGCACCACTTCAATTTCAGCAGGCATACACGCCACTGGCGAAATGCTATCAATAACAGTTGGTACTGCTGGCAGTACATTTACCACCAGTGTTTGGCTATCGGGCAATGCGTTGTTGCATACATCCAACACCGTGTTGCCGTCGCTGCCTTTTTTGGAACGCAAGGCAAAATTGCCTGCCGGTACCGGGCCGGTAGTGGTAATGATAATGGAATCGGTATCAAACCCATTGGCACAACCCACACCTGTAGCCCCAATAATGGGTACGTTGCCGGTTACAAATTCCCAATCGGAACCATTGGCGGCAATGCTGCTGCAACGGATTTTTTTGCTCAGCTTGAGGTAAAATTGCGTTCCGCCGCAACCAACTTTCAATTCTTTCATACTCAGGTTGGCGGTATCTGTAATTACAGCAGTGCCGCCGCTGAATTCTAATTTGTAACCAGCCTGCGAATTGGAAAAATGACTCACCAGCAACAGGTAGTTGTGGCCCTCAATGAGGTCGGGCTCTTTGCTAAACTGCGGCACATTTCCATCGCATTCCAGCAGATTAATGGCTGTGGCCGAAGTACCCGTTGGTCCATAATAGCCACTCCAGTTTGCACCCACCACCATTGAAGCATCGGTGTATACGTCAGCAGCATTGCGGTTGGTTACATCATACAATTGCCAGTCGTAATCGCTGGTGGCGCTGTTGGGTGAAATTAAAAACGACAGTTTGCCCGACTTGAAGCAGGTGAACTTATACCAGTACGGATTAACATCACTCAGCGGCACAGTACTGCATTTGGGATTGGGTACCGTTCTTCCACCGCAAAGATTTACCGATGCCTGATTGAACACAGATGTACCACACACGGGGAATGCGGTGGAAGGATTTTGGCCGGGTGTATTGCATACGGGTTGCGCCCACAGCATGGTGGAGGCGAACAACGTCAGCAGCAGTAAGCTCAGCCATTTTCTCATATCAAGCCGGTTGGGAGTTGCGTAAAAATACAATGCTTTTAGAGAACGGCTTGCTCAACGTTTGTAGTTGGACTCATACGTATCAATCCATTGCTGCACGGTCATTTTTTGCATGAGCTCAGCAATAAGGGTATATGGAATGTGCTCCGGCTTTTTAAAGCGGATACAACTCTTGCCCATATCCAGTTTGGCTGTGGTATGCTTGGGATACACTTGCACAAACCAATCCAGCAAAGCTGGTTTTGCATAAATACCCATGTGATAAAAGTTGATGGACGCTTTTTGCGAAGCCAGACCCGCAAATGGTAAAGGCAGTTTTTTATCGCAATGATAGCCATCGGGGTAAAGGCTGTGTGGCACCACATAGCCAATCATGCCATAGTTCATAATGGTTTCAAAACCTTTGGGCAAGTGCTGCACAATGGTAGCATGCAATTGCGTTACAGCTTCGCGGCGATCGTCGGGCAGTTCAGCCAGGTAGGCTTCGGGGGTGGTAGCGGTGCTGGTCATGTTTTATCTATGTTTTACAAAGTATCGGAAAATGACTTAAAATCAAAAAGGGCTGATGTTACTTATCGTAAATATTTCCAAGAATGACTTTGCTATTTTTTATGTTAATACCTGCTCGTAATAAACACTCAAATACTTATTGTTACAATTGCTATCTATTTTGTGGTAACCAATTCATCAGCTTATGAAAATCATTTACACTTTTTGTTTTCTCGCTTTTTGCACTTTAAAGATCAACGCTCAGGTTTCATTTAGCCAATCGCAACTTGAAACAGCAGTTAACTACACCTTTTACAAAAGTCAATTACAGCAAAATGCTTACGGAGGCAGATTTAAAATATTGGTTCCGGTAGCTGAAAAGGTAAAAATCGGTGTAGGTTACAGTTTCAGCAATCCTATGAAATTTGAAACCAACACATTGCTTAGTCCTATTGGATTAGCCCCATCTACTATGACATACAAATTCAGCTCCATTCATCTCAATGCTAATTTCTATCTTCAAAAACCTACTGACAAACATTTTCAATTTTACTTGCCGGTAGGTATTACCTATCAAATGGTTGAATTTGAAGAACGGCTGAAACAAACACCACCCAGTGGTTTTACACCCATTAACATGACCCCCAAAACCAATGAATCTGGATGGCTGGCCAATTTTGGTCCCGGTATTGCCTATACCTACAACAAGTTTCAAATCTTTTCAGAAGCACAAATCGGCTTTCCCATTAGTGATACGCAATACGGAGACGTTGAAAAAGTAATTCCTCTTCAGTTTGGTCTTTTCGCCGGATTGAGATTTTCATTAAAGCCTGCTCCAAAAAAATAATTCAGGAAGTCTCTCATCACCCATCACAACTATACGCCATGGCATCCATATCTACCTTGCGGCGTTCAAACTGGAAGCCATGATACACCTCTACAATTTCCTGCAGCACGGGTTCTATTTCTTCCAATGATTTGAGGGTAACCAGCTTGAGGCGGTAGTCACGAATATTCGGCAAGCCCTTGAGGTAGTTGGTGTAATGGCGGCGCATTTCCAAAATGCCCAGCACTTCACCCTTCCATTGTACACTGCCATGCAGGTGCTGGCGTATCACATCCACCCGTTGCTCAATGGTCGGCGGCGGCAGGTGTTCACCTGTTTGGATGTAATGTTTAATCTCATTAAAAATCCACGGATAGCCAATGGCGGCACGGCCAATCATAATGCCATCTACCCCGTAGCGTTTTTTATACTCCACCGCTTTTTCAGGACTATCAATATCGCCATTACCAAAAATGGGAATCTGTATGCGGGGATTGTTTTTCACCTCCGCTATCAACGACCAGTCGGCCTGGCCCTTGTAGAGTTGTGCTCTTGTACGGCCATGTATGCTAAGCGCTTTAATGCCTACATCCTGCAGGCGTTCGGCTACTTCTACAATGTTCTTGCTGTTATCATCCCAGCCGAGGCGGGTTTTCACAGTTACCGGCAGGCGGGTGCTTTTTACACAGGCTTCGGTAAGCCGCACCATCAGGTCAATGTTTTTGAGCACACCGGCACCGGCGCCTTTGCTCACCACTTTTTTTACAGGGCAGCCAAAGTTGATGTCGAGCAGATCAGGGTTCACTGTATCTACAATGCGGGCACTCATGGCCATGGCTTCTTCATCGCCGCCAAAAATCTGAATGCCTACAGGGCGTTCGGCTTCAAAAATGTCGAGCTTCTTGCGGCTGCGGATGGCATCCCGAATGAGGCCCTCACTGCTGATGAATTCTGTATACATCAGGTCGGCACCATTGAGTTTGCACACGGCCCTGAAAGGCGGGTCGCTTACATCTTCCATAGGCGCCAGCAGTAGCGGGAAGTGGGGTAGTTGTATGTTTCCGATGGTTGGCACAGGGCGCAAAGATAACAGCTGCAATTGGCATGTGTGAAAATGTGTGTAGCCTGGCACAACACACGGATTTCAGAGTACAACTATTTGAATTTCCAGATGAGTGATACGCTCCAGTTGGGTTACAATAAACCTTACTCAGCGTTGCGATCTGATTCGGCTCAGCGTTTCTTTGGTGATGCCCAGAAAGGAAGCAATGTAAATGCCCGGCACACGGGTAATGATGTCGGGAAATTGCTGCAGCAATTTTTGGTAGCGTTCCTGCGCCGATTCAAACTGGATAGACTCCATCCGCTGCTGCGATAAAATGAGGGAACCCGTTACTGCTTTGCGCAACCATTTTTCTATTTCATGATATTCGTCGGCCAGCTGCATCAATTGGCGTTGGTGAAGCCCCCATACCAACGATGGCTCCAATGTATGGATGATAAGCTTGCTGGGTTGACGGTTAAAAAAACTGGTGATGGAAAAAAAGAATTGTTCATCCAGCGCCAGCCATTCAGTGATGTCTTTGCCATGCTTGTGGTAAAAGATGCGTACCGCACCCTGCTCTACAAAATAGAGATAATCTGATACGCTGCCTTCGCGGAGTAATGGATACTCACGTGGATATTGCCAGTGCTGCCATGCTTGCAGCATCACCTGTAGCGGCGCTTCGCTGAGTGGATGAAGCCGCTGAATGTGTTGTTGTAAAATGTTTGTGGAGGGTTGCATTCGTTGCATTGAAAATAGCCATGTTTTCTATACCCAACCAACAGCGTTGCCATTTACTTTTGCGCCATGCCTGTTACCTGTATGACCGCCGCCGACATAGCCGAAGTGCAAGCCCTGGTAAATGCTGCTTACCGCGGTGATGCCAGCCGTGCCGGTTGGACCACCGAAGCCAACCTTATTGCCGGTACCCAACGCATAGATGTGGCATCATTACAGGCTATGCTCGAAAGTAATAACGAGACTGTATTGCTGCTACGCAATACCGAAGGTACTTTGGAGGGTTGCGTGTACCTGCAGCAGCAACCGCAGGGCATGTATCTGGGTATGCTGAGTGTGTGGCCACAGCAGCAGGCACAGGGTACGGGCAAAAGATTGATGCAGGCAGCGGAAGACTTTGCCCGCAGCCAACAAGTACACCGCATTTTTATGAGTGTGATTACAGCACGTACCGAACTCATTGCATGGTATAATCGCCGCGGCTACAACGATACCGGCGAACGTAAACCTTTCCCCGACAACCCGGTGTTTGGTACACCACTGCAGCCGCTGGAGTTTATGATATTGGAGAAGGAGATCGGGTCATGAGGGTTGTTTCGCACATAGGGAACAGAGGACGCAGATCTTTATTTGCCTTCGGCAAATGAGGGTTTATTTTTCCCACAACTTGTCCCGCAGCAGGCGGGAGAGGGCACAAAGGACTCGGAGAAATGATACAATCCGTGAAAATCCATTTTATCCGCATCCTATCATTTTTGCATAAAAAAATCTGTCAGCTACAGACAAGCTGCGGCCGACAGATGGTGCGGGTAATTTGGTAAAAACGATTGGGTGTGTGGATGTAGTTCTTTTCGACTATCGAAGAATATAACGGAAACCAATACCGAGATAGGTACTGTTGCCGGAAAACATCGAATTGAGATTGAAGCTGGTGGAGCGGTCTTTAAAGTTGGTAGTTGTAGATGTGGAGCGATAGCGACTATGATTGAGGTTGGCACCCACCAAATTACCTAAGGTTACATCGGCTATCCAACGTTTGTTGAGCTGATACGCAAGCCCGGGTTGTATACCCACACTCAGGCCATAATTTTCGCCATTGGTAGCAAAGTTGTTATTGTTTTCATATTGCTCTTTTTGCTTACTGAAAGCAAACTGCGACAGAATGGTAGCAGTACCATAAAACTTTTTGCCGAAAGGCAGCAAGTATTGCGATACATACCCCACATTGAATGTATTGGAAGTGCGTTTGGTTTCACCGGCTACGCTTTGGTAATTCTGTGTGTTGCTGTTGTAATTGTAGCCAATCTGAAAGCCACGGATGCGGTTTTCTTTGTGCACCCATTGGCGGCCAACGCCAATGCCAGCACCAAAGTTGTTGTTCTTAAGTGTTTCATTGTTGTTGCTGCTCTCCTGATTACCGGCGCCAATGTTGAAGCTTCCCGTAAGTAGTTGTGTGCCCTTATTCAGTTGAGCGTGTAAAGTGCCGCCACACAGTAGCAGCAAAGCGAGTGTAAAGCTGTTTTTCATGCAGTTATTTTTGGTGATAGTCAGTGATTGATGCTGCAATCTATACTGCAAGAAAACGGATTGCTGTTGCTGCAATGTTAACGACAGACAATTGCTGAGTAATTAACAGTTTGTTGAAAGATATGGAGAGCTATTTGCCTTCGGCAAATGAGGTATTTTTTTCGCACAACTTGTCCCGCAGCAGGCGGGAGAGGTCACAGAGAGCTCGGAGAAATTCTTAGAACATCTGTACAAATCCGTTTTATCCGCGTCCTGTTTTTTTCGTTTCGTGAATGGTGTGGCCTCACCAGCCATGGCATTCTCCGTTACAACTGTTTTTCTGCGGTAAAATATGCTTTGCGTCTTAGCGCCTTCGCGTTGAAAAAACTATACTATGCTAAAGCTGTCTCTGTCTTTCAAAAAAGGCAGTTTGCTGCGTACGTCATCCAAGGTATTTTTTGATAACACACAGGTATGTATGCACTCATCGTGTGCCTGTTCAAATTGAACTTCACCCATGGCATCTACCAGCATGCTGTTGCCACTGTGGTATATATTGTTGCCATCGTGGCCTACCCTGTTTACACCCACTACATAGCATTGGTTTTCGATGGCACGGGCTTGCAGTAAGGTACGCCAGGCATGGCTGCGGCGTTCGGGCCAGTTGGCTACATACATCAGTATATCGTACTCTGTACTGCTGCTATCGCCTTGCTGGCGGGCCCAAACAGGAAAACGCAAATCATAGCACACCATCAGGTTAATGCGAAACCCTTTGACCGAAGCAATAAGTCTTTTGTTGCCTGCAGCATAATGCTGGTCTTCGCCGGCAAAAGCAAACAGGTGCCGTTTATCGTAATAGCCATATTGCCCGTTGGGCAGCATCCATATCAGGCGGTTGTAGTAGCGGCCCTCTTCTTCAATCATGAGGCTGCCGGTAAGAATGATTTTTTTGCGGGCTGCTGTTGCTTGCATCCATTGCACGGTGGGGCCCTGCATGGTTTCAGCCAGTTGCTGTGGCCGCATGCTAAAACCCGTGCTAAACATTTCGGGCAGCACCACTACTTCGGTAAAACCGATGCTGTCAATTTTTTGCTGCAGCATGTGCAGGTTGGCAGCTTTGTCTTCCCAATGCAACTGGGTTTGTATCAGCGACAGATGCAATTGACTCATGCTTACAAATGTACGGGCATCCAAACGGCTAAAACTTGTGTAGCCTTTTTGTGTACTGTAGCTTTACCCATTGTACAATGGCTGCCTCCAAAAACCTGAACAATGAAATATTTTTTGTGCATCCTTCTGTTGCTGGCTACTGCAACATTGCTGTTGGCGCAGCGCAGTCATCGCATGCCGCCCCGCTCCAATGGCGAGTTGTACATACCCAATGTATCGGCCACAGTAAAGCCCGGCGATACCATTTTACTGTCGGGCAAATACAAAATCATAAACCTGAATGAGGTAAACGGCACAGCAGAAAAACCCATTGTGATTTATGCTTGGCATCCTGTAACGATAGGTGCTGGTGCCAGCAACTATGGCATCATGATACAGGGCCGTCATTGGAAATTTTTAGGTGCCGGGCATACCACTGTGTACAATCCCGATTACACATTAAACGTATTGTTCAATGTGGGCAACAGCCGTTTTTTCAGCATTGATAGTGTTTCGCTCCGCAATGGTCAGGTGGGCATTTTTGCCCTGCCGGCCGATAGTTCCACGCATGGCGATGTACGCATCACCAACTGCAGCATAACGCAAATAAAAGGAGCCCGTACAGCAGGCAAAAGTCAGGCCATGCATATTGGTGCCACCAATGTGGCAATGGCCGATACCGTAGGTTACCGCTCGGTGCATATCGCCCATTGTGCGTTATCGGGTATTGATGGGGTAGGCATACAGGTAGTAGGTACACGCAACACATTGATAGAAGATGTGCGTATTGATTCATTTGGCAAAGCCGGATTGCCTTTTCAAAATGGCGGCATTGTGGTGGGGCCACATGTGGCCTTGCAGTTGCAGCATAGCAGCATCAGCACAGGTACCGGACCGGCACTGAGTATTTTTAGTGCGGGTGTGCAAAAGGTATCGCAATGTGTGTTTATGCAAACGGCCACCGCCGCCGATCAGGATGCGGTATATATTGATCAAAAGCAATCGAAAACCGGTGTGGCGAATATTACCCTGACCGATGTGCAGATAAACGGGGCTAACCGGTATGGCGTTCATAATGTGCTGGCCAAATCAGTACGCCTCATTCGGGTGCAGATTAGCAAAGCAGGGAAGGCCAAAACATTTGGGCCGGTGGTAGTGGCAGCCAAGTGATGCCAGTTATTGCAAAAAAGGATTGTGTCTTTTTTCCAACCCAATCTTGGTGGCATCGCCGTGGCCGGGGTGCACCACGGTGCTCTCAGGCAGGGTAAACAGGCGGGTGCGAATGCTGTTCAGCAACGTGTCGTGGTCGCCGCCGGGCAGGTCGGTACGGCCAATGCTGCGTTCAAACAGCACATCGCCGGCCACGATGAAATCTTGCTCGGCGCAGTAGTAGCACAAGTGGCCGGGCGAATGGCCGGGGGCAAAAATGGCTTGCAGGGTATTGTTGCCCAGTTGCAGGGTATCGTTATCGTTGAGGTAATGAATGGGGCCGCTGTAGTTGGTAAAAGGCAGGTTCCAGCGCTGACCAGATATGGGTGCAAACTGCAACACCTGCTCTTCTATGGGGTGCATGTGTGGCTGCAGCTGATAGGTTTCGGCAGCCCATTGCAGGCCAAATACATGGTCGAGGTGGCAGTGTGTTTGCAACAAAAACTGCACATTGAGTGTCTTTTCTGCAATGAAGTTGTCCAATGCTGTTTTTTCATGGTCGAAGTAGCAGCCCGGATCGATGATGGCAGCCAAACCATCGGGGGTGTAGAGCACGTAAGTGTTTTCTTGAATGGGGCTGAAAGTAAACTTCGCAATGTGCAGCATGGTTGATACGTTTTACTGCCGGCAAAAATGCACTCTTTTGGCTGTCAGCGTACTGTTAAAACAACTAACCCTTAAACGGTAGCCCATGCCAATAGCAATATTCTGCTACCTTTAAAATTCGTTCATTATCATGCTTATATCCAACAATCGTATGCCCAAATATCATTCGCTGTTCCTGCGTTTTGCCCTGCTGTTGCTCACACTGGTATCTGTTGCCGAAGGCATGGCACAGGTATCGGCGGTACAGTTTGGCAAAAACCGTATTCAGTACCGCAAGTACAACTGGCGTTTTTATCAAACCGACAATTTCAATATTCATTTTACCGAAGGTGGTTTGGAGCTGGCCAAATATGTGCTGCAAGTGGCCGAAGAAGAACTGCCGCAGCTGGAAGCTTTTACAGAAATAGCCCTGCAACGCCGGGCCAATGTGGTATTGTACAACAGCTACGACGATGCCGAAGCCACCAACATTGGATTGGAAAATGCCGAAGCCGACCCCGGTGGTATGACACGGCTGGTGAACAATAAAATGATTCTCTACTTCAACGGCAACCACGCCGACCTGCGTCGCCAGATTCGGCAGGGCATTGCCCGCATATTGGTAGACAACCGCCTGTTTGGCGAAAACCTGGGCGAAGTAGCCAGCAACGCCGCCCTGCTTGATTTGCCCAAATGGCTCACCGATGGCTACGTGGCCTACGCTGCCGAAAACTGGAGCATTGAAAGAGATGATGAACTGAAAAATGCCTTGCTGGCCAATGAGTACAAAAACTTTTATGCCTTGGCTTTCGACAGGCCTCAATTGGCAGGGCAGGCGTTTTTTCATTACCTGGCCAATAATTACAAAAAAGAAAACGTCACCTACTTTTTGTACCTCTCCATTTTGTACAAAAACACCAACAATGCTTCGCTACGCATTTGCCGCAAAAAGCTGAAAGATGTACTGAAAGATATGATGGAGCAGGAAACGGAAAAGTACTATGCCGATATCCGTGGCCGCCGCAACTACCCCAAGGGTAGCATTGCCGTTACAGAAGACATCAACAAGGATCAGGATTTTTACCACTTTGCTGCCAACCCCAATGCACGGTCGTACACGTACGCCGTAGCTGAGTACAAAAAAGGCTTTTACAATGTATCGCTGTACGAAAATTTTGTAAACCGCAAAGTGCTCATCAAAAGCGGCATTCGTACGTACAAGCACGAACGCAACCCTGTGTACCCCGTAATGAGTTGGGATGGCAAGGGCAGCCGGCTCGCCGTTATTTACTGGGAAAAGGATAAAGTGAAACTGATGATTTACGATCTGGTGAATGCCAGCGTAACCAAAAAAGTAGACCTGCCTTTTGACCAGGTACAGGATGCCCAGTATTTCCTCGACCACAAACGCCTGATTTTGAGTGCCGTGAAAAATGGCCATACGGACATTTTTGTGTACAACATAGAAACGGCCAAAGTAGAGCAGATTACCAACGATGTGTGGGATGATGTAGACGCTTCTTTTGTTTCATTCCCCAATAAATATGGCATCATTTTCAGCAGCAACCGCCCTACTGCAACCACTGTGGGTGCCGATACATCATTGCCCAGCGATTACCGATACAATGTGTTTTTGGCCGATGTAGATGACAAAGGTGGCTTCCGCCAGATTACGCAACTCTCCAACCTGCAGTTTGGCAATGCCCGCTACCCCACGCAGTACAACATGAACCACTTCACATTTGTGAGTGACGAAAGTGGGGTGGCTAACCGCTACGCCGGCTTTTTTACCACCAAAGCCGAAGGCCTCGATACACTGGTGATTATTGGCGATGAAATACTACGCAACCCTTCACTCAAAGAAGTAGACAGTACGCTGAAAGCATGGGACCGCTCCGAGCCCGATTCTATTGGCCTCATTGCTCTCACCAAAGATTCTACCTACACCTTCCCCCTCACCAACTACCAAAGCAGCCTGCTCGAAAGCCGCATAGCCGGCGATAAAGGACAGGTAACCGAAGTAACCCAGCAAAGCGGCCTGAAAATGCTGTACCGCCTGAGGGTAGATAGTGTAACCCTGCGGAAACGCAACGTAAGTGCCCGACCCACCGACTACGTAAAAGAAGTACAAACCGAACTACGGCGGGAGAAAGGAACAGGCACCCTATACCAAACCCAAACCGCCAAAGAAGACAGCACCGGCGATATGTCTTTCCTTGGGGAGTTTGTAAAGAAGAATGACAGCATCACCAAAATAACCGGCCCGGTAGAAGTAGATAAAACACTGGAAAGAAAACGCCTGCTGGAATCGGCCAAACTGTATAAATACAAACTCCGTTTCAGCAACGATTTGGCATCGGTTGGTGTAACCAATACTATGGTACTCACCCGCTACCAGCCCTACCAGGGTGGCAGTGGCCCCGTACAGCTCAACAATGGCAACAACCTGAGCTGGTTGCTCATGGCCAGCCTGAGCGATGTAATGGAAGACTACCGCATCAGCGGTGGTATGAAGCCGGGTGCAAATCTTGCCGACAATGAGTTTTTTATCGATTTCCAAAACCGCCGCAAACGCATTGACTGGGGTGCCATGTACTACCGCTCCAAAAACAGCAATGTGGGCGTTACTTTCCCCAATGCATCCTTTATTTATCCCGGCAAAATCATCACCAACCTGTATCAGGGCAATGTTACCTATCCGCTGGATAAAGTGCGGAGTGTACGCCTGATTGGTGGTGTTCGTTTCGACCGGGTAATTGTGAGTGCCGTGGATCCGTTATCGCTGAAGCAAGAAGACGAAAACCTGGAATACGCCAACCTTCGGGCCGAATATGTGCACGATAACTCACTGCTGAAAACCACCAATATCTGGAATGGTCTCCGCTGGAAAGTGTACATGGAAACCATCATGGGCTTGCAAAAATCTGCCCTGCTGGCCGGCCAAAAAGCCACCAACCAGTTTACCTACAACATGGGGGCCGACTTCCGCTACTACGTACCCATTTACCGCAACTTTATTTGGGCAGTGCGTGGTGCTGCCGACATTAGCTGGGGTAACCAAAAACTCATTTACTACCTGGGTGGTGCCGATGGTTGGATATCGCCCAAGTTCAACAACGCTAACCGCCCAACACAAGGGGTAAACTACCTCTATCAAACCTTGGCCGTAAACCTGCGTGGCTACCAGCAAAATGTGGCTAATGGCAACAACGCCGTTGTCATCAACAGCGAATTCAGGCTGCCCGTGTTCAGCACTTTCTTCAATAAGCCCATCAACAATGCCTTCCTCCGCAACTTTCAGTTGATTCAGTTTTTTGATTTAGGTAGTGCTTGGGAAGGAACGTTCAAAGGCATCTCCCGCCCCAATGTGGTGTATGGCGCCGGCGACCCCAACAATCCGGTTCGCATCAACATCAAAGCCGGTGGCGTTGGCCCCTTCATTGGTGGCTATGGTTTTGGTGCCCGCAGTACCTTGCTCGGCTACTTCCTGAAGGTGGATGCCGGCTGGCCCATGGGTGGCTTCTTCAAAGGCAAGCCAGCATGGTATTTTGCCCTCGGCTTCGATTTTTAATACATAACATTTCTCCCAATAAAAAGGCACGACGATCATTTGACCGCCGTGCCTTTTTCTTTTCCCCGAAGAAAAAATGTACTTGTATTATTCGTCAAACTTTTCCGGACGCATCATGGGGAAAAACAGTACATCCTGAATGCTCACCTGATTCATCATGAACATGCAGAGGCGGTCGATGCCAATGCCGATGCCAGAGGTTGGCGGCATGCCATATTCCAGGGCACGGAGAAAATCGTAGTCGATAAACATGGCTTCATCATCGCCACGCTGCATCAGTTTTACCTGATCTTCAAAACGCTGACGCTGATCAATGGGGTCGTTCAGCTCAGTGTAAGCATTGGCCAGTTCTTTACCATTCACCATGAGCTCAAAACGCTCCACCAATCCGGGCTTGCTGCGGTGCTTCTTGGTCAGCGGGCTCATTTCCACCGGATAGTCGATGATGAACGTAGGCTGAATAAACGTGTGCTCACTGGTACTGCCGAAAATTTCATCAATTAACTTGCCCTTGCCCATGCTGGGTGCTACATCAATGTGCAGTTGTTTACACACATCCCGCAGTTGGTTTTCATCCATGCCGCTGATGTCGATGCCGGTATTTTCTTTAATGGCATCAAAAATGCTGATGCGCTTAAACGGTGCTTTGTAGTTGATGATTTTATCGCCCAGTACCACTTCGGTAGTGCCATGCAATGCCAGCGCAATTTTTTCGAACAACTGCTCGGTTACTTCCATCATCCAGAAATAATCTTTGTAGGCCGTGTACCATTCCAGCACTGTAAACTCAGGGTTGTGGGTGCGGTCCATGCCCTCGTTGCGGAAGTTGCGGCTGAACTCATACACCCAATCGAAACCGCCCACAATGAGGCGTTTCAGGTACAGCTCATTGGCAATACGCATGTACATGGGCACATCCAACGCATTGTGATGTGTAATGAACGGGCGGGCTGCAGCACCACCGGGAATGGCTTGCAACACCGGCGTATCTACTTCAATAGCGCCTTTTTCATTCAGGAACTCACGGATGGTATTTACCAGTTTGGTGCGTTTTAAGAACACCTCTTTTACGTCGGGGTTTACCACCAGGTCGGCATAGCGCTGGCGGTATTTGAATTCGGGGTCGGTTACTTCGTCAAACACATTGCCTTCTTCATCCCGCTTTACTACGGGCAGGGGCTTCAGGCTTTTGGCCAGCAGGGTCAGGCTTTGGGCATGAATGCTGGTTTCGCCGGTTTTGGTCACAAACACAAAGCCGGTTACACCAATATAATCGCCCAAGTCGAGGCCCCGCTTTACCAGCACTTCCCACTCGTTTTTGTCTTCGCCGGGGTAGAGGTCATCGCGGCGAACGTAGAGTTGAATGATGCCTTTGCTGTCTTGTATTTTAATGAAAAACACCTTGCCCTTATCGTTGATGCTCATGATGCGACCGGCCACACATACGTTGGCATACGCATCTTTCTGTTCTTCGGAAAAGCCATCTTTGATATCGGTAGAATAGCTATTGACCGGATAAAGGGCGGCGGGATAAGGCTCAATGCCGGCAGCCTTGAGGGCGTCCAGTTTTTCCCGACGGATGATTTCCTGTTCACTCAGTTGTTGACTCATAATAAAAACCTTTGCTGGTTTGGAGGGCGGCAAAGGTAAGCTTTCGCCCATTGAAGCCGCATGTAACAAGCCATGGTTTTGTAAAAGCCCGTTCGAAACAGCAACCAGAGCAACGTTACTGTTCATGTTTTCTTAATGCCAACGTCAATATTTCGTAACACGGCGGTAACGGCAGGGTAACATGTAAAGGCAACATTTGAGAAACACAAGCCGCCATGCAAAAACGTCCGGTAGATGTGGCCGTCATCAGCGATGTACATTTAGGCACTTACGGATGTCACGCAGCGGAATTGCTGCATTATCTCCGCAGCATTCAGCCACGGCTGCTCATTCTCAACGGTGATATTATTGACATCTGGAATTTCAGCAAACGTTATTTTCCTGCTGCACACCTCGAAGTGATAAGTGAAATATGCCGGCTGGCCAGCAGTGGTACCCGTGTGGTGTACATCACCGGCAATCACGATGAACTGCTGCGCAAATACAGCGATCTAAGCCTCGGCAATTTTCAAATCACCGACAAGCTGGTGATGGAAATAAACGGCCAGATGTGCTGGATTTTTCATGGCGATGTGTTTGATGCCAGCACCAAGGGTAGTGCTAAAATATTGGCCAAACTGGGCGGCAAAGGCTACGACCTGCTCATCCTCATCAACAGTTTTATCAACTGGACGCTCAAACTTTTTGGCAAAGAAAAAATGAGCTTCAGCAAAAAAATTAAAGCCAGTGTTAAGAAGGCGGTAGCATGGATAGACAACTTTGAACAAACCGCTGCAGAACTTGCCATCGAAAAGAAATATGACTATGTGATTTGTGGTCACATACACCAGCCACAACAACGCACCATTACTACGGGCAAAGGATCGGTGCAATACCTCAACAGCGGCGATTGGGTAGAAAACCTGACAGCGCTGGAATACTACAACAACGATTGGCACCTCTATCAATACGATGAAAGAACGCCACTTGCCCCCACATTCATCAGCAAAGAAAAACCCCGCCTTAATGTAATGAGTGAGGAAGTGATGCTGTACATCCACTCACTGGTGCTGGACTATACAACCTGATATACATGAAAATATTTTATGCCGTACAAGCCACGGGCAACGGGCACATTAGCAGGGCTACGCAATTGCTGCCTTACCTGCAACAGCATGGTAAGGTAGATGTGTTTTTGAGTGGCGCCAATGCAACGCTTCCTGCACAACTGCCTGTACGATACAGCAGCAAAGGCATGAGTTTGTTTTACAGCGCCTGTGGTGGTTTGGATTATAAAAAAATGTGGCGTGAAAACAGTTTGTTCAGGGCTACCCGCGAAGCCAGAGACCTACCACTGGAACAGTACGATGTCATCCTGAACGACTTTGATTTTATCACTGCCAAAGCTTGCAAAATGAAAGGGTTGCCTTCGGTGCAATTTGGACATCAGGCCAGTTTTATGAGTGCACAAACACCACGCCCTGCGCAGCGCAGCCTCATGGGCGAACTCATTTTAAAACAGTACGCACCTGCCACGCATTATGTGGGCCTTCACTTTCAGCAGTACGATTCTTTTATCCTTCCGCCAGTCATTAAAGAATCTTTTTTGAACGCCGATCCGTTGGATAACGGACACGTAACTGTGTACTTACCTGCCTACGAACAGCACTGCCTGCTTCGCCATTTTAAGCAAATGAAACATGTACACTTTCATTGGTTTTTGAAGGACGTTGAAGCAATTGAACGGGTAGAAAATATTACCTATTTCCCGGTGGATCAGGAATTGTTCAACAAGAGTTTGATTCACTGCCACGGGCTCATCACCGGCGGTGGTTTTGAAACACCAGCCGAAGCGTTGTATCTCGGCAAACGGTTGCTCAGCATTCCCATTCGTGGGCAGTATGAGCAACGCTGCAATGCAGCAGCACTGCAGCAAATGGGTGTACAAGTGTTGGACGATGCGGACACGCCACATTTTCATCAGGACATAGCCAACTGGTTGCAACAACCACAGCCTGCTATTGCGCAGCAAGCCAATAACGTAGCACAGACAGTGGAGCATGTGCTTGCATTGGCACTACAGCAGCAACCCATGATGGTTGCGTAGCAATATAAATTGTTCGCTAAGCGTTTACAGAACCTTTAAAAAGTTTGCAGTTTGCAATGCGCAGTTTGCAGTAAAAAATTACATCGTTAGTAGCAATACCTGCCAGGCATTATTTACATGCCCTTGATGCAGCAATTGAGCCGCGTAGCGATGGCATTCTTTTTCCATCTCTTCCGGATTGTTGGCATAATACTGCACAATGTTTTTGCAGGTATCATCAGTAAAAGCCGGATCGGCTTCGGGTAGTTGCTGCACATTGGCCAGCATGCCCAAATGATTGCCGGTAAGTATGTTGCTGCTGCGGATGCTTTCGGGTAGTTGATCGATGCCAATACCCAAAGCGGTGTTGGGCTTGGGTACGGCAAACACGGCATCGCCACTGGCACGGCAGTAGTAATCGCCACCCATGCGGGCTACCAAATCTATTTTGTGGGGGTCTATTTGTTGTTGTACATTCAGCACGGCATCGTTGATGTGCATCACCAGTATTTCGCAAATGATGAGGTTGCCGGCGCCACCTTCGCTGCCAGTTTCAATCACTTGCTTTACCCGGCATTCCATTTGTACCGGGCTTTCTGCTACCCGTGGTGGTTTCACTTTTTCCGAGGGCAGTTTTGTAAAACCTGCTTTCACAAATTCATCTACACCCTTAGGATACTCGCAACTGCTCAGGCTCATTTGCTGCACCATGTTGTAGTTCACCACATTAATCACTACCTCGTTTGTTTCAAGCACATTTTCCAAGGTGTTTTTATTGGTATTGTTGCGCAGTCTGCGGGTAGCACCAAAAATTAACGTAGCCGGATTGCTGCCAAACATGTTGAAGAAACTATACGGGCTAAGGTTCACGTTACCGTCCTTGTCTACCGTGCTGGCAAAACAAATAGGGCGTGGCGATACAGCACCCACCATGTATTGATGCAATTGCATTACTGGAACTTCACCGGGTATAATTTTCATAGCAGCGATTTAAAAAGATAACATTGTTGCGATAGCAAAAGAACGGCGCAAATATCAGCACAAACGCTGTATGCTGCTGTGACTGATGTCGCCATTGGCAGCCACATTTTCCAACAACAGCAAGCCGGGTTTCATGCCGGGTTTCAGCTGGCCGTACTGCTGCTGAATGCCCAGCGCAGCAGCACCATTGTACGTTGCCCATTGCAACAGTTGCGCCAGTTGGAGCTGCGGAAACGCCGCTTGCAGCGTTTGCATTTCGGCCAGTATGCTCAGGCTGTGGTTGCTGGCCAGGCTATCGGTGCCGAGGCAAATGCGGGCATCTTTTTCTATAAACAACGGCACATTGGGCAGCGGGTTGCCAATGTATTGATTGGCCCTTGGGCAAAAGCACCAATACACAGCTTGTTGCCGTTGTTGCATGAGTGCAATATCATCGGCGGTGCTGTGGCAATTATGTACCAGCAACAGGTTGCCCTGCTGCGGCAACCAATCGGCTACATGCTGCAAACTGCTGTTGCCTTTTGGTGTAAAAAAATCGATGTTGACGCCAATGGCTTCATACAAACGCAAGAGATCTCCATTGCCTTGGGTGAGCAACATTTCTTCCGCCACACTTTCCTGATTGTGCATGCTCACCACCGTTTGTGTTTGTTGTGCAATCAACTCGTACAACTTGCCCGATACTGAATAGGGAGCATGGGGCACCACACTCAGTTGCGCAGCGGGCTGGTGTTGCTGCAATGCCTGCATGACGGCGATGCCTTGCTCAAAACGTTGCAACGCAGCTGCTGGTACAAAGCCTGATATTTCTACGAGGCTATGCCAATAAAGAGAACTGTGTTGTTTGATGGCGGCACTGTTGGCGGTATTACAAATGTCGCCCACGGCCACGATGCCATGCCCCAGCATTTGCTCGACCGCATTGTGCATAGCGTATTGTATGAGCTCTGCATCGGCTTGCCGGTTAAACATGACCTGCAGCAAAAAATCGACCATGCCTGTATGCTCGGGTATGCGCCCCAACATGTGGCTGAGTTCGAGGTGGCAATGCGCATTTACAAAACCGGGGCAAAGCCAACCCTTGAAGTGTTGCACCTCGCTGCCGGCCTGCTTCAGTGGCACTACGTCAATAATGGTGCCTTGTGCATTGGCAATAACGGCGTGTTGGGTAAGCACGGCTTCACCGGTAAAAACGACATCGGCAGTAAAACGCTGGTATTGCATGCAGCTGGTTTTGGGCAAATGAATGAGGCACAAAAAAACGACAGCCGAAGGTATGGGCAACAGATAGTTCTGCAGATGGTTGTTGATGATTGGAACCTGTCAACCATTTTACTCATCAACTTCAACCCTACTTAAAATACAACAATGCTACACCAAACAGAATCACCGATACCACAAAGCCAAACAGGAATACATAATACGCTGCATTGAGGTAGCGGTAAGTTTTGTTGAGGGCATGGCCCATGTCGTGGTTCATGTCCATCATGTAGGTGTACACTGCTTCGGGGTTGGCAATCATCTTGAACATTTCAGCGTGGTATTCTTCACGGGTCATGCGGGTGTAGTTGCCAAAATACAAGAGGTCGGTTTTGGGTTCGTTGTGCATGTCCCAATACGGTTTGCGGCCACGCCGCGGAATGGTAGCCAGCAATGCCAGCACAATGGTGCTGAGGTTGCACACCGTCATTACTATCACCGGAATGCGCAGATACGGAAATTCATCAATACGGGCCGCTACCGTGGTAAACAGCACCGACACAATGATGGTGTTGATGGAGATAAGAATGTTGGCCTTGGTATCGGCGCGGCCGGTTAAATCGAAGTTGGTACGAATGAGCAAGCGAAACATGGTTTCTACCCCACGGCTTACATTGGCATAGGGCAGTTGTTGTTGCTCTTCTTCTTTTTTCAGGCTTTTTTTGCCCAGCGATTTGTGCAACTGCTCCAGGTGAAAGCGTTTGACCGGCTCCAGTGTTTGCTGTGCAAAAGGCGTATGGTACTGATGTTTTTCCAGCATGCCCAGCTGCAGCATTTTCCACTCACGGCTGCTGATGCTGCGGTGTTGCAACCATTCCATTTCTTGCTGCAGCAGTTTGCTTTTGATATCCCAATCGGCGCTGCCATAGTCGAAGTGAATAGCATCGTGCAGCAACAGTTGAGCTTCAGTTGGCTGTACGGGCAAATCGTAAGCGGCCAGAATGCATTGCGTTATTTGTTGGGTAGTGGCTTCGGGTACTTGCTGTTGGTGCAACCATTCTTTGGCCAGCATGGCCCCAAACGATTCGGGGTGTTCTGTTTGCCGTTGCAAAAAACCGAGGGCATGAAACCAGGCCGCCAGCTCTGCTATCAACATTGTTTCATACGCTGTATGATTGGCTGCCGCAATGAGGCGGATACGCTCCACCGTTTGGGTAAGGTACCCGTGGTGGTGGTAGCATAAATCTGCAGTTTGTTGCTGCTGATACAACTGCTGAATGTGAGCCGCAGTAGCCTGCCTCAGGGCTTCCAACTCCATACACAAATGATTGATTGGCCCCGAAATTAAGTTGAATGCGAACGGGCAACTATGCCATTCGTCAGGTTCTGAAGTTTGATAAAGATTTCTTTACAAATCGCCGAGCTGCGGTCGTATTACCAGGTCTTCTATGCAAGCCTGCGGACTCAGTTGCGACGCTGTTACCACCAGCTTGGCAATATCGTTGGCTTCCATAATGCGGTCGGGCGACACACCGCTGCCCGCCCAGCTATCCGTCCATACGGCACCGGGCATAATGTTGGTTACTTTAATGCCGAAGGACTTCATTTCTTCCCGCAGGTTTTGACCAAAACCCAGCAGGGCAAACTTGCTGATGCTGTAGCTGCCACCATTGCTGTATGCCTGCAATGAGGCAATGGAACACATGTTGAAAATGTGGCCGCTTTTTCGCTCCATCATACCGGGCAAAAGAGCACGGGTAAGATGATAAGCTGATAGCAGATTTACCTGCAACATTTCTTCGAGTGTGCCGGCAGGTTCGTTGTGAATACTGCCGGGCAAAAAATAACCCGCATTGTTCACCAACACATCGGGTATGCCTACATGTGCCGGCAACCAATCGCCCAAGGCTTGCACCGCTTGTGCATCGGCCAGATTGCAGGCATAGTGTACAATGGTTTGTGCAGGATAGCGGTTGCGCAAGGTATCAGCCGCATTGGCCAAGGGCTCTGCTTGTTTGGATACAAGCACCAGCAGGTTCGGTTCGCTGGCGGCAGCAAATTGTTCGGCGATGGCGAAACCAATGCCGCGGCTGGCACCGGTGATGAGGATAATCATGCGAAATGAAACAGTTTGATGGAAGCAATGTAGCTTGCGCAAATATCGGTGATACCTGCTATGGTCGGACGACATACCACTAACTTAAAGCAAATGAGAAAATTTCTAAGGTTCTGTTTTGACAAATGGTGGCGACCAATATTATTTTGGTTTGCGTGTTGTTTGACATTTGGACTTTCTGAAATTTTTAGAAAAAGGATATTGGGAAGCATAGCTTTCCCATTATTTGGCCTTGGATTACTCACTGTTTTCATTTCTGCGATTTATCTTTTTACAAGAAAAAAGTGGTGGACAGGTTTATTGAGTTTAGCAATTTTCGGTGGGACAATTGCTGCTTTTATTTTTTATGCAATAGCAATGTTTTTTATTGAACAAGGACGACCTGACGAATGGGCAAATAATCTACAAATTCCCACAAACATCCAGCTTAACGAACCCGTTGATCTTGATTTCGGAAAAAATAAACCAGACAGCATTACAAATAGAGCCGTAAAGCAAACAGACTTTCAGTTATACAATTCATTTCAACCAGGTTTGTATGAATTTGACTTTTGGACTAACAAAATAGAAAGTGGAACAATTTATTTGAAGGCGTTTGAAATCACACAAGAGTATGCTTTATCAACTGACAGGCTTCCAATGACAAGTTTGGTTAAAGTTTATAACCCAACAGATAGCATTAAAAAATTTGGAACAACTTCGCATTTTACTATTTACGAAGGAGATTGGGGACAGCCATATGCCGCTAGATTTGAAATTTGGTTTAAGCCCGGCAATGGCGGACAAGAAAGAAAGTTATTTAGCAAGAATTATAAAATAGAAGGATGGATGCGATAAAGACCACCATAGCAGGTAATATCGACTTGATAATATGGCGGTTGAAGTTCTTCTATGCACATTTGTGCAAGGCTCAAGAGTTGTAATTCTATTGAGTATTTGTCCTAAAAATCAGCCACATACCAAAGCCGAAAACCATAAGCACCTCTTCCATCTATGAAATACCAGCACCTGTTTTTCGACCTCGATCATACCCTGTGGGATTTTGAAGCCAACAGCCACGACACGCTGCACGAAGTGTATCACCACAACCGCCTGCACGAAACACTCACCCCCGATTTCAATGCTTTTTTTGAACGCTACTCCTACCACAACAAACGCTTGTGGGATCGCTATCATCATGGCTTCATTAAGCAAGAAGAACTGCGCTGGAAACGCATGTGGCATGCCTTGTTGGAGTTTAAACTGGGCGATGAAAAACTCTCCAAACTCATGAGCCAGCAGTACCTGGAAATACTGCCTACCAAAACCAAACTCTTTCCGTACACGATTGAAATTATTGAGTACCTGAAAGGGAAAGGCTATCAGCTGCACCTCATCACCAACGGATTTGAAGAAGTGCAGTTGGGCAAATTGCGCAATAGTCAAATCGAGCATTTTTTTGGCGAAGTGATTACCAGCGAAAGAGCCATGTCGCTAAAACCGCACAAAGAAATTTTTGACTATGCCATGCAGCAAACCGGTGCTGCCACGCACAACAGCATTATGATTGGTGACAATCTCGATGCCGATATCAAAGGCGCCATGGATGCCGGATTGGATACCATTTTTGTCAACCACATTCATGAAAAAACCGACCTGCAACCCACCTATATCATTCATCATTTGAAAGAGTTGGAGGATATTTTATAAGCGGTGCAACAGCTGCTTTATGTACAATTTTATGCCACCCCTCCGGAGTTAGCAATGCAGTTGGTTTTGGATGCTGCTATAATCATTTCACCCCTTCGGGGTTTTGTGCTTTTGATTTTTAATTCTTACAAGCTTCACCCCTTAATTGTTTTGATAACCAGAAGACATAAACAATGCAGAACACCCAATCCCGAAGGGATGGCATTATTATAGCGCAGTTACATGTAACGATTGGTTGAACCCCGAAGGGGTGACAGATTACCTCCCAATACCAATCGATATAGCTATTTCATCTATTGTAAACCGTTAAAACGGTTTAAGCTGTTGATGGTTTGCTGCTAGCCCACGGTTTAAACCGTGGGCTATGAAATGGCAATGACTACGACCAATGGTTTAAACATTTTCACTACTTCGGGTTTGTGCAATAGGCAAGTATATCAAATCGATATAGATACAGCAAGCCCACCTTGGGCAATAAGATGGCATTGATGACTGAAAATCGGTATCAATCTTTCTTTCTCAGCGCATTAACATTAAAAGCTGCATCTTCGCCGCGGATTAGCAAAAGCTAACTCCTGTTGTTAAGGTGTAGCCTGGCAGCGTTTTTGGCAAATTTTCATTCACCACTTCTCCAGTGGATGTGCCATCCAAACAGCTCCCATTTCATCATTGGCAACGCCGATTATCTCACATTATTTAAACAAGAAACGACAAGTGAAACATGCTTTGTGCATGCTCCACCTGCCTACCTGGTTATGAAAACATTTGACCAAATGGGTTTGATAGACCCACTATTGAAAGCCTTGCAACACGAAGGCTACACAACGCCCACACCCATTCAGGCACAAGCCATTCCGCACTTGCTCGAAGGCCGCGACCTGCTCGGTTGTGCCCAAACAGGTACCGGAAAAACAGCCGCTTTTTCGCTGCCCATTTTGCAATACCTGCATCAACAGCCGGCAAAGGCGTCGCACAAAAAAAAAATTCGTGCCCTCATATTAACACCTACCCGTGAGCTGGCCATTCAAATTGAAGAAAGCCTGCAGGCCTATGGCCGAAACCTGCCCCTGCAGCACCTCGTTATATTTGGTGGTGTGGGCCAGCAACCACAGGTAAATGCATTGCAGCGTGGTGTAGATATTCTCGTAGCTACACCGGGCCGTCTGCTCGATTTGATGCAGCAGGGTTTCGTGAGCCTGCACCAACTGGAAGTATTTGTGCTGGACGAAGCCGACCGCATGCTCGACATGGGTTTTATTCACGACGTAAAAAGAGTGATTACCAAACTACCTGAAAAAAGACAGAGTTTGTTTTTCAGCGCTACCATGCCGCCCGATATTCAGGCACTGGCCAATACCATTTTGACCAACCCGGTAAAAGTGGAAGTAACGCCTGCCAGCTCAACGGCCGATACCATTGAGCAGTTCATTTACAACGTGAGTAAAAAAGACAAGCCTGCATTGCTGCAACACTTGCTGAAGCAACATGCTGAAATAAAAAGTGTGCTGGTATTTACCCGCACCAAGCATGGCGCCGACCGGGTGGTAAAAGACCTGATGCGGGTTGGTGAAACAGCTGCCGCCATTCATGGCAACAAAAGCCAGAATGCCCGTCAGCTGGCCTTGCAAAATTTTAAGAAAGGCGTGATACGGGTGTTGGTAGCTACAGATATTGCTGCCCGTGGTATCGACATCGACGATCTCGGTCATGTCATCAACTTTGAATTACCAAACATTCCCGAAAGCTATGTCCATCGCATTGGCCGTACCGGTCGTGCAGGTGCCAGTGGTGTGGCATTTTCTTTTTGCGAAGCAGAAGAAAGAGCTTACCTGAAAGACATTCAGAAACTCATTGGCAAGCAAATACCGGTGGTGCAAGATCATCCGTTTGTGGGCAACGCCAATGCGGTGCATGTAAAAGCAGAACAGCCACGTCAGCAGCATCAACAGCGCCGCCAACAACAGCCAGCACGTAACCAGCAACAAGGTCAAAGGCAACAACAGCAACGTCCGCCAAGACCGCAGCAACAGCAACCTGCTGCAGCCCAGAAGGAAAAACCTGTAGCTGCTCAGCAAGCACCCGTGCAAAAGCCGAAGCAGCAGCACCAGCGGCCGCAGCCACGCCCGGCACAGCAGCCAATGGCAGGCAACGGACAGGTACAGCAAAGCAATGCGCAGCCACCGGCACGTAAGTTTAAAAAGCCAACTGGTGCTCTCACCATGCCGCCCAAAAAGGAAGTAGTGAAAGACGATTTCAACAGCAAGCATGTGGCACCTGTAACGCCACTGTTTAACGACGATGATCGTTGGTAAATACACCGCAGTGTTGTACCCACATCACTGAAAACAAAAAACCTCACAGCATGCTGTGAGGTTTTTTTATTCGTAAAAATGATAAACTGCAATACAAGAGCGTTACCATTCGGCCAGCACGGTTACACCGCCTTTTACCATTTCACCCATCTTCACTTTTACCCGTGCATTCAATGGCAGCAGTAAGTCTACACGGCTGCCAAATTTGATGAAGCCCATTTCGTCGCCTTGCTTTACCTGCATGCCTTCGCTCAGGTAATTGACAATGCGGCGGGCCAGGGCACCGGCTATTTGTTTCACCAAAATTTCGTTGTGGCCCACCTGATACACCACACTGTGGCGTTCGTTTTCGGTGCTCGATTTGGGATGCCAGGCAGCCAGGTATTTGCCTTTGTGGTATTTGCTGTACACCACTTCGCCGGTTACGGCATTGCGGTTTACATGCACATTCAACGGGCTCATGAAGATGCTTACCTGCAAGCGTTTGCCTTTGAAGTATTCTTCATCCACGGTTTCTTCTATCACCACTACTTTGCCATCGGCGGGGCAAATGATTTTTTTATCGTCGATGGTGAGCTGGCGGCTGGGCAGGCGGAAAAAAGAAATGATGAAGAGCCACAAGCCAAACGTAACAATGAAAATGAGGAGCGACAACACGGGGTATTGCTGGCTGAGAAACCACACCGATAAACCGTTGATGGCGCCTAAAATGAGGGTGGCAATGCCAATGCTGGCAAATCCTTCTTTATGAATGGTCATGAAAAGTACTGGTTATTGTGAACGGCAAAAGTAATGGTTTGCACCGTTGAACCTGAATGATTGCGAATGCTGTTTTTGGTTGTTGGTTTGGTGTTTATTGTTCATTTGTCCGGCGGCCTGTACACGTGTGAACGGTTTTACAGACTTTGTTGTAGCAAAATCATACGCTGCCTAAAACATCAAACCAAAAACGACAAACCCGAAACAAAAAACCGAATTACACATCGAACAGCTACGTGGTGCTTCTTGTTCTGAACTTGTTTGCATCCAATACAGAAAAGGCTTTCAGCAAGGTTGTATTGTATTGTTGAAGAATTTGGTGCACCAACGCTGCTTTTATTTGTGAGTGTGCTTCCATCATTTTCACCAATAAAATGCCATTGTTTGGAAGCTGCAAACGAATCACCAATTCTCCAAAATCCTTATCCTCGGTTATGAGCAAAGCTTGCTGTGCAAATGCAATGGCTAAAACATCTTTGTCTTTGATAGCGGGGTTTTGTTCGCTGATGGCATATACCTCAAAACCAGCGTTTCTGAGCGTTGTGGTAATGGCGTAATCCACGCATTCATCGGTAACAATGGCAATGCTGTTAGTCATCAAAAAACCATTACTTTTTCATGCGTAGCATTGTCTGCTGCATACAGTAGTGCAGCTCTTATAGCTTCAACGGAAAGCCTTGGGTAGGCTTTCAATAGTTCTTCTTCTGAAATGCCATGACCTAGTTTTTCCAAGATGAGGGCAACAGGAATCCGGGTTCCTTTAATCACTGGTTTACCAAACATGATTTCCGGATTATGTTCAATGTATGTGTTCCAGTCCATGGCATTCTTTTTTTAAAATTACTCAAATATTTTCACCACCAACCACACAAACGGTGTAGCTATCAGCAGGCTGTCGAAGCGGTCGAGAAAGCCACCATGACCGGGCATCATATTACCGCTGTCTTTTACACCTGCACGGCGTTTCAGGTAGCTTTCAAATAAATCGCCCAACGTGCCCATTACTGCAGCCGTAGCAGCAATGGCGGCTGTTATTTTCCAATCGGCTTTCAGCCACCACACAGCTACACCTGTAACCACTACCACCGCCAGCAGCGCCCCGCCAATAGTGCCTTCCCAGGTTTTCTTCGGCGAAATTTTACTGAGTGGTGTTTTGCCAATCATCGATCCAACAATGTAGGCCATGGTATCATTAATCCAGATGGAAGCAATGAGTAGCATAGGGTAGAGCCAGCCAAAATCGCCCAGAAAACTGTTCATGTTTTGCTGCCGCAATGACAACATAAAACCAATGCTGAGGCTGATGTAAAAAACACCCAAAAAAGCGGATACAATGGTGCCGGTAGATTTGTTCTTTCGATCGGTAAACAATCCATACAGAAACAGTACTTGCCCTGCTATGATGGTGACACCAATGCTGCTACCCGAAAGATGGTACCCGTTGATTTGAAACGCATCACCACATTGCAACAGTACTACACTGTAGCCCACCAATATCATACCCACACGGCTTAAAAAACTATAAGTAGTCTGCTGAATTTTTTCCTGCAGATTGAAATACTCCCACCAGCACCCTACATGAATGATGCTGAAGAGCAAGAGAAAACTCCAGTGGTTCCAAAGCAAACCACCGAGCATAATGATGACAAACACAATGGCACTAAGTGCCCGGGTTCTGAAAACTGCTGCATTGAGTGCCATACTAAAATGGGTTGTAATGAAAGGATCGGTCGTTTAATTGCTGAGTGCCTCCTGCAAAACAGACAGCGCCAACTCTTTCAGTTGTCCCGGCACATATATTTCGTGCAAGCCCGGCAGTGCAAGCATATACATGCTGTCTTGCTTATTGAGTATTTGTACCGGAATATTGTTGTCTTCCAGCTTGCCTTTTAATATGGCCGCTTCGGTATAAATGGCGGTTTTGTGCAGTAGTACCCAGTTCATATTTATGCTACGTTATTTCTTTCGTCAAAAGGGTTGAATCGGTCGTAAAATACTTCCCGTGGCACGATGCCTTCCTGTGTTTTTTTCATGGCGAAAAAAACAGCCACCACAATCACCAGCGAAATACCTCCCGCCCACAAAGGCAGGCTGCTTTCATTGGCCAGTGTTACTGGTTTTTGCTGTGCATGCAGGTAATACATGTACAGGGTTACCATAGCATTGTTTACAAAATGAACCAATATGGCGTACCAAATATTGCGGGTGTAATAAAAAATACCGCCGAGCAACATGCCCAGTACAATGCGGGGCAAAAAGCCATACCAGCTGCCATGTATGGCACTAAATACAATACTCGCCACCACAATGGCCACCCAAGGTTGTTTCCACCAGCGCAGCAGCAGGCTTTGCAAGCCACCCCGAAACAATACTTCTTCAAACACGGCAGGCAGCAGGGCCAGCATCAGCAGGCTCATGAGCAGCTGGCCGCCGTTGCGGATATCGGCAATAGCTTTCACCTGCTTTTCATAGTTCTGCTCCATGTTATCGAAATAGGTACGCATGGCTTTTGAAATAGGAATGGCTTTGTTGATGCTGGTAAGAGCATCAATCAGTGGGCCGCTGCACAATATGAGCAGCAGGCTCAGGCCCATCAGTTTCCAGTTCCAGTTGTTGGCAAAGCCCAATGCATCCCATCCATTGCGAAAGCAAATGAAAGCATAGCCAACAGCAGGTAAAAAGAAACCAAACAATGTGCCCATGAGTTGCACCACTTTGGCAGCGTTGGCAAAGCGGGGCTGCTGCATATCAGTGAGCATGGTGGCCATACCCTGGCCGGTCATGCCGGTCCACACGCCCATAGATACAAAACTGCCGGCCACCAGCCCGATACCAATAAGGCCGAGCAAAATGCCCAGCTGACCCAGATGGCTGTACCCCTTGTTGAGTATTGGATTATTCATACAGCTGCAAAGAAAAGCGTTTCAACCCGAAGGCACTAAGCGACACAAAAGTGTTTCAACGCGAAGACACGAAGCCGCTAAGATTATTTTACCGCAGAGAAACGGAGGTAACGGAGAAAACAAGGGACGCGGATTGGCAGGATGAAAAACGGATTTTCACGGATACTGTTCTCATTTCTCCGCCCCCTAACCGCTCCCACCTGCTGCGGCACAAGCTGTGCGAAAACATGGGACGCAGATAAAACTGATGCCAACAGATTTTCACGGATGCTATTTTCATTTCTCCGGGCCCTCCTAACCTCTGTGCGAAATAATCCTCATTTGCCGAAGGCAAATAACCCTCCGGGTGCTCTGTGCGAAATCATTGGCTCATTGGCTCTTCCCTTCCTTATATTTAGCTCTCTAAAATTTTCCGCTGTATGAAACGTCGTTCGTTTTTGCAACAAGGTGCCACCCTTGGCGCCGGCATGGCCCTGCTGGCAGGTATACCCATGGATTTGCTGGCTGCTTACCGCAAGCGGGTAAGTGCCAACGATACAATTGGCGTGGCCCTCATTGGTGCCAACGGCATGGGCTGGGCCAACCTTACCAGCATGCTCAAGCTGCCCGAAGTAACCTGCGTGGCTTTGTGCGATGTAGACGACGCCGTATTGCAGCGCCGCAAAAGCGAACTCGAAAAACTACAGCAGCAGCCTGCCTTGTACAAAGACTACCGGCAAATGCTGGCCAATAAAGACGTGGACATCGTCATCATTGCCACACCCGATCACTGGCACTGCCTCATGCTGGCCGATGCTTGTGCCGCCGGCAAAGATGTGTATGTAGAAAAACCTGCCAGCAACAGCATTGGCGAAGCCACCCTGATGGTAGCCGCGGCCAACCAACACCAGCGCATGGTGCAGGTAAACCAATGGCAACGCAGCCAGCAGCATTTTAAAGATGCCATAGCTTTTGTGCACAGTGGTAAGTTGGGCACCATTGCCCAAACCAAAGCCTGGATGTACAATGGCCACGGCATACTGCCGCCTGCCGCCGATGCGCCGGTGCCTGCGGGGGTAGATTACAATATGTGGCTGGGCCCCGCTCCCAACCGTACTTTCAACCCCAACCGCTTTCATTACAACTTTCGCTGGTACTGGGATTATGCCGGCGGCCTCATGACCGATTGGGGCGTGCACCTCATAGATATGGTGCTGCTGGGCATGAAAGCACAAATGCCCGAACGCATCAGCAGTTTTGGTGGCCACCTGGCTTACCCCACCGATGCACGGGAAACCCCCGATACACAAACGGCCTTGTATGAGTTTGCGCATTTCCAATTGACATGGGAGCACACCATGGGCCGGCAATACGGCTTGTATGGCCTCAATCACGGCATTGCCTTTACCGGCGACAAAGGCACCCTGCTGCTCAACCGCGATGGCTGGGAAGTACGCCCCGAAATGGACAAGAAGCAACCGAAAATGGAAGCCATTGCCTGGCAAAAAAGAGTAGACAACGGGCTGGACTTACACACGGCCAATTTTGTAGCGGCGGTGAAAAGCCGCGATGCCGCCAGCCTCAACTGCCCCATAGAAGCGGGTGCACTGGTAGCACAGGTGTGCCACATGGGCAATGCCGCCCTCCGCACCCACCAAAGCCTGCACTGGAACGCCACCCAACAACGCTTTGCCGAAAAAGCCGCGAACAAACTGCTGCTACCGAAGTATGCGAATGGGTGGAAGTTGGGGTGAGGGGTTTAGATTACAATACACAGAATAATTCAAACCGAGTTCTGTTTTAATAACACTTCAGAAATAAACATCCTCATGTCTAAAATTTCATCTTGTTGATCTTGAGTGTATGAAAGTTTCACTTCTTTAGGCACTACTAATTTTACTGAAGCATTCTTCATTTCGTTTGTTTGATCAATAGAAATTGAAGGCTCTAATGTTAGTAAGTTCTTTACTTTAATTCTATTTGCTTCAGGAAGTATTTGCCGCCATCTATCCTTTGCTGTAGTTTTTAAAGCAAGCATAGTTAATAAGCCATCTAAATAAGCTGGGTCTTTATAATGCTGAATACTTGGAAATATGTAGTCAGGTTTATTTTTCCCTTCTGTAGAGCTTTGTCGTGAAAACAACACCCCGTTTTGTCTTAATACTTCTGCAACATGATGATCAAAAGCCCAACCGGCTCTTGATTTTCTTCTCTGATGAATCGATAGTGAATAGTTAATAAAATCATCGACATCAACACCATCATTCCCAAAACCCTTTTTCAGTTTTTCTTCGACTAAATACTTTTCTAAAACCTTAAAAAGTTTTTCTTCCTGTTGCATCCAAAGTATTAATGCAAGATCTGGATCATCTATGGCTGACACTCCAGTTAGTGTACTCCTTGAGAAAGTAGAGAACACTTCGGTACTCGGAAATGTCCCTCCAAATTTTGCCAATATCAAATCTATAAAATTGCTTTCTTCTACTTGGACTTCGAATCCTATCGATTCCAATATATAATTTCGAGCAAATGAAATTTCGAGATTTTCTGTATCAAAGTTCTTAACTATAAACTTTCTATCTACCTCAAGTAAGCCAAACAGCCATAATACTTGTTTCTCAATAGTTGAATCCTTCGGTGCTAATATCACTAGTGCTTTACCTGATTCTAGTAAGCAAAATACTAAAAGGTCATCTTTGTTCACTTTTGATAAAACAGCGACATCCTTATAGTATAGTCGATATTCTATTCGTGTTGAGTGTTTCTCTCTAGCATCATACCAGGTTGTAGTACTATCTTCGCTAGCTTTTGAGTTTTCATCGTCACTAATAAAAAGAAATGTCGTTTCTAATACTCTACGCTCAGAACCTAATAGCTCCCTCATCATTGAAGTGCCGTTGAATTCATGTTGATTAGATCTACTTGGTCTTATTTCAACTTCACTTAGCCTTTTAGCTGCAATACCCTTAAAATACTTCCTTATTGACTGATTCATATGTGTACGTGTGAATGTTTGTTTTTATGCGATAAAGCTGATCAACAATGTTTTCGCCGATAGCTTCTATCAATGGAACTACAACAGAATTTCCAAATTGCTTATAGGCCTGATTCATCGAAACGGCTTCAACAATAAAATGATCAGGATATCCTTGCAGCCTCGCTGCTTCTCTTACAGACAGTCGCCGTGGATTTTTATCTTTTTGAGGAATCAAAATTTCAGAGCCGTCTTTATAATATCTGGCACTAATGGTTCTACTGATGCCATTGAGATCAACAAGACCAAATCCAAAACCATTCCCTTTCTCTTTATGCTTGATGGCGTAGTCTTGAAGATATTGCCACAGCTTATCGGTCAAAGTATACTTCTTATCTACTCTCTTTTCAAGTATATCTTTCACCTTCTTTGTCGGCTCTGGTAATTCAGGAAATCTAAAATCTTCGTTGCCGTTAAATCGTCTTTTATCAAATCCAACCATGAAGGTTCTCTCTCGGTGTTGAGGCACAAAATGCTTTCCATTCATCACCTTTGAATGAAATGAATAGTCCAGACTTTCAAGCGTTTCCTTTATCACTTTAAAAGTGTTGCCTTTATCATGAGAAACAAGATTCTTTACGTTCTCAAGAAAAAAAGCTTTCGGTCTGTGTTTCTCAATTATCTCCGCAATATGGAAGAATAAGTTTCCTTGCTTTTCATCGTCAAAACCATGTTTACGCCCAAGGCTGTTTTTCTTACTCACCCCAGCAATTGAAAATGGTTGACATGGAAATCCACCACAAATAATATCGAAGCTATCGGGAATGTATTCTTTCGTTTTATCCTTCGTGATATCTCCAAACGGTATCTCACCAAAGTTTGCGTAGTAGGTTCGTTGTGCCATTTTGTCCCACTCAGAAGAAAACACACACTCTCCTTGCAAGCGTTGCATAGCTATTCTGAATCCGCCGATGCCAGCAAACAAATCAATGAAAGTGAATTTTGGATTTGCTGGTTTTGGGAAAAGGACATCATCATCAAACTTGATTATTTGCTGTAATGCTTGTTCAGCCAGTTCATTAGAGATAGGGCCTTCAAAATATCCTTCCAGCAAATCAATAGCAAACTCTATTGCTTCCTTCTTTTGCTTTCTATTCTTAGTTCGTAAATAATGACTGATTAATGCCGTCTTGTAATTATCAGGCCCAAACACTGCAACTTTCCAAAGCCTTTCAGCTACTGCAATTATTTTACTCTCTTCTAAAATTGCACCATTACGTTTTTTCATGCTTTTGCCCTCCCTTTTTTTGAAAAAGCATCAGCGGAAAAAAAGTCCTTAAATGAACTATCCAGTCCATTCACTATAATCTTCTCTAAACTTTGAATTGAAACATTGCGACGCCCGTTTTCTACATGGTTCATGAATGTTCTGTCGAGTTCAGAACGCCATGCTACAGCCTCTTGCGTCAGATTTTTTTCTGTCCGCAACTCCTTAATCCGGGCTCCGATTTTTTCCTGAATTTCCATCCAGGCAAATTGGAATATGTGACTTAAAGTCCGTTGGCTTTTAAGTCACGTTGCAGAAATTGCTTTCCGACATCAGGAAAGCGTCCAAAGAAGTTTGGCGAATGTGTTGGTGAGATGCACCGGCTTGAGTTCACATTCCCACACAACGAGTACTTTCCAGCCCAGTGCTGATAAAGCGGCTTGCTTTTGGCTGTCGTTGGTTTGGTTGCGGCCTATTTTTTTCGCCCACCAATCGGTGCGGGTTTTCGGCAGGCTGTAATACTTACAAGGCTGATGCCTGTGCCAGAAACATCCTTGGATGAAAATGGCTGTTTTGTATTTAGGCAGCACTATATCCGGTTTCCCCGGCAGGTTGGTTACATGCAGGCGAAACCGATAGCCATGTGCATGCAAAAATTTGCGGACTAGTATTTCCGGCTTTGTGTTTTTGTTTTTGATTGCCCGCATGTTTTTACTGCGGGTAAGTGCATCATGCACATCTGCCATACCACCAAAGTTAACCACCACACCAACAAAAAACGGCCATTGCCTGCGCAACAGCCGTTGTAGAAAATACACACCTGCAATTAGGTTTACCGGGGCGGTTGCAATTCGTTGATGGCCCGCTGAGGTACCAATACTTTTTGGCATTGCTCTACCAGCAAGCTGGTGGGCAAGGTAAAACTTACCCGCTGGTGTATGCTGTTCACCGCATTGCCCGCATGCACAATGTACGTGCCTTGCTCGGCCACCCAGGCGGTTTGCTGCGTATCAAAACTAGCCAGGTCTTTGGGCTGCAGGGTAAACCGCAGCGTTTGCGTTTCGCCGGGTTGCAGCAGTTTGGTTTTGGCAAATGTTTTCAGCTCCATACCGGGCTTGTGCATGGCACGGGCCGGAGCACTCAGGTACAGCTGCACCACTTCTTTGCCCGATACTTTGCCCGTGTTGGTAACCGTTACAGTAGCGGTAATGCTGCCTTTAAATTGTGATTGGCTCAGCACCAGCTTGCTGATGTGAAACTGGCTGTACGACAGTCCAAAACCAAAGGGAAAAGCTACCGGCTTGCCAAAGGTTTGATAGTAGCGGTAGCCTACATAAATACCTTCTTCGTAGGTTACTTCCGAAGGCTTGCCCATGCTCATGCCAAAGGAACTTTTCACTTCTTCCTGACTCAGCTCTATGCCAGGAAAGTTCTTGGCCGAAGGCACATCGGCATATTGCAACGGAAACGAAGTGGTGAGCTTGCCCGATGGATTCACTTTGCCTTTGAGAATATCGGCTACGGCATTGCCGCCTTCTTGCCCGCCCTGCCAGGCCAGCAAAATGGCATCGGCATGTTGGCGCCAGCTGGCCGTTTCAATCACCCCACCAATGTTGAGTATCACAATCATTTTTTTACCCTTGGCATGAAAGGCTGTGGCTACCTGCTGCAGTAGGTTTTGCTCTGCAGTGGTGAGGTCAAAATCGTTGGGCTGCTGCCGGTCTTGAAACTCACCGGCATTGCGGCCGATGGTTACAAATGCTACATCGCAGCTGTTGGCTTTTGCTTCCAGCAGGGCATGGTCGATGGGCATTTCGGCAATGGGTGGCGGCAGTTCAAAAAAGAATTTCTTGGCGGGTTGTTTGGCTTTGGCATCGGCAATGTATTGTGTGTATTGCTGTTGCAGCGTGGCATCCAAAGTATAGCCTGCATTGCGCAATCCTTCGGCCAGGCTTACGGTGTAGGCTTCGTTTACATCGCCGCTACCGGTACCACCGGCTATAAAATCGTATGAGGTATTGCCAAAGGCTGCAATGCTTTTCACGCTTGCAGGCAGGGGCAAAGCTTGTGCTTTGTTTTGCAAGAGCACCATGCCTTCGGCAGCAGCCTGTCGGGCAATAGCTGCGTGGGTTGTTAAATCAGGCGCATTGTTGAAAGCAAAGCCTTGCTGCGATGGCGTCCGCAAAATATAATCGGTGATACGGCCGGCATTTTCATTGAGCACAGCCATAGAGAGTTTGCCGTTTTCAACAGCGGTTATTATGTCTTTTACCTGATTGGGTGTGCCGGGCATCAGCAGATCGTTACCTGCTTGCATTTGTGCTACCGCATCGTAGCCGCCAAACCAGTCGGTCATTACCATGCCTTTAAAGCCCCACTCTTTGCGCAAAATACTGGTGAGCAGTTCGTAGCTGTGCGACGCCGACACACCATTGATACGGTTGTAGCTGCTCATCACCGTCCAGGGTTGTGCTTGCTTCACGGCTATTTCAAAACCCCGCAGGTATATTTCCCGCAGGGCCCGTTCACTCACAATGGTATTTACCTGGTTGCGGTTGGTTTCCTGATTGTTGGCGGCATAATGTTTGATGCTGGTACCTACGCCATTGCTTTCAATACCATTCACCATTGCCGACGTCATAAATCCGCTGACGATAGGGTCTTCGCTGTAGTATTCAAAGTTGCGGCCACCGAGTGGGTTGCGGTGTATGTTGAGGGCTGGCGCCAGCAACACATCCATGCCATAGCTTTTGAGTTCATTGCCCATGGCCTTGCCAATATTGGCTGCCAGTGTGGTATCCCAACTGCTGGCAATCAGCGTAGCGATAGGAAAAGCCGTGCAGTAGTAGGTTTTGTTTTTATCACCCTCACGTATAGGGGCAATGCGTACACCGGCAGGTCCATCGGCTACCACGGTGGTGCGCAAACCGAGGCGGGGAATGGCAAAAGTAGTACCGGCAGCACCGGGCACTTTGTCCATGGTTTGGCCTACAGTAGGGCCGTTGCTCATGTTGGGTAAGCCGGGAATGTTCATGCCCATGCCTACTACCAGGCGGGCTTTTTCTTCGAGGCTCATTTGGGCTACCAGTGCAGCGGCTTTGGCCGAAACAGCGGGCTGTGCCTGTGCCACCAGTGCCGACAGCAGCAGGCAGCCGGCCATTGCAATCAATCGCATGTGTTGTGTTGTTTAGCTGCACAAATTAGCAGGCAAAGCCGGTGGGTTGGATTGATGTATGTCAATAAATGTCTTACAACGCAAAGTCGACAGGACACAGATTGAAAGGATGAAAACGGATTTTCACGGATGTATTTCTATCAACTACCAACCATCTACCACCAACCATTTTATGGGACGCGGATTTGCACAGATGAATAAAGGAGTTTCGCTGATGTATTAAAATATCACTTCTCTCGCAGGCCTCCCGGCCTGTGAGTACCCGTTACTTTATTGTATTTGATTACTCGCCGCATATACACAGATTCATGAGAAAAAAACTGTCATTGTAATCTGTGCATTTGTGGCTTAAAAAATGTTGTCTATTGTACGCGGATTTGCACTGATAAATACACAGGGTTTTCGCTGATGTATTAAAATATCACTTCTCTCGCAGGCCTCCCGGCCTGTGAGTACCCGTTACTTTATTGTATTTGATTACTCGCCGCATATACACAGATTCATGAGAAAAAACTGTCATTGTAATCTGTGCATTTGTGGCTTAAAAAATGTTGTCTATTGTACGCGGATTTGCACAGATGAATACACAGGATTTTCGCTGATGTATTAATATATCTCCGAGAGTTCTGTGTCCTCTCCCGCCTGCTGCGGGACAAGTTGTGCGAAACTTATTACCTCATTTGCCAAAGGCAAATAACTCCCCTCTTCTGACATCCCCCCTTCATGAGCTCATTCTCAAATTTGTTCGGTACTTTTCCTCCGCACAAGCAACCCGTATGAAACAACTTTTTTTACTGCTGCTCAGCACCTCTTTTATGCTGAGTAGTTTGGCGCAGCAAGATGGCTGGACGCCCCTCTTCAATGGCAACAATTTACAAGGCTGGCAACAACTCAATGGCAAGGCAAAATACACGGTGCACAATGGAGTGATTGTGGGCGAAACCGTGTATGGCGAACCCAACTCTTTTTTAATCACCGGCAAAACCTATAGCGATTTTATCCTCGAATTCGAATTCAAACTCGACAGTCAAATGAACTCGGGGGTACAGTTTCGCAGCGAAAGCAAACCCGACTACATGAATGGAAGGGTGCATGGTTACCAGTTTGAAATTGATCCATCGCCACGGGCATGGACCGGCGGTATTTATGATGAAGCCCGCCGCGACTGGCTCTATCCACTCGACCTCAATCCTGCCGCCAAACCGCAGTACAAACATGGCAGCTGGAACAAGTGCCGCATCGAATGTATTGGTACCAACATCCGCACATTTGTGAACGGCAAAGAAGCGGCCAGCATTGTAGACGATGTAACGTTGCGGGGCTTTATTGCGCTTCAGGTGCACAGCATCAACAAGCCTGCCGATGCTGGTAAAAAAATCATGTGGCGCAACATTCGCATCCGCGAAAAAAACCTGCAACCTACCCCACTTGGAAATGTGTTTGTGGTAAACCTGCTGCCCAACCAATTGAGTGCAGCCGAAAAAAAGAATGGGGTTCGCCTGCTGTGGGATGGGCAAACCAACAATGGCTGGCGGGGCGCCTACAAAAATGCTTTTCCTGAAAAGGGCTGGCAAATAGCCAACGGCGAACTCACTGTGCTGCCCTCTGATGGTGGCGAAAGCACCAACGGTGGCGACATTGTCAGCATCGATACGTTCAAAGCATTCATTTTCCAGTTTGATTTTAAACTGAGTGAAGGTGCCAATAGTGGCGTAAAATATTTTGTGACCGAAAGAGAAAACAACAGTGGCTCGGCCATTGGTTTGGAGTATCAGATTTTGGATGATGACAAACATCCCGATGCCAAAATGGGCAGCATTGGCAACCGCACGTTGGCTTCTTTGTACGATCTGATTCCATCGTTGCGGGAGACCCGTGCCCGCCGCAACATTGGTGAGTGGAACCGCGGCATGATTGTGGTACACCCCGACAACCGCGTAGAACACTGGCTCAATGGCTGGAAGCTGCTGGAGTACCAACGAGGCACGCCTTACTACTACGCCTTGGTAGCCCGCAGCAAGTATGCCGCTTGGCCCCAGTTTGGCATGGCAGCCTATGGCCGCCTGCTGCTGCAAGACCACGGCAACAAAGTGAGTTACCGCAGTTTGAAAGTGCAGGAATTGCAATAACTGTCGCTGGCCTCCCGGCCAGTGACAACACGTTACTCAGCTTACTCATTCAACCCCTTTACAGTTATGCAACCGCATCAAAATATAGCTCTAGTAACAGGCCATCACAGGCACGGAGGCCTGCGATAGAACCAGAATTGCAATAACTGTCGCTGGCCTCCCGGCCAGTGACAACACGTTACTCAGCTTACTCATTCAACCCCTTCACAGTTATGCAACCGCAACAAAATATAGCTCTAGTAACAGGCTATCACAGGCCGGGAGGCCTGCGATAGAAACGTACCATTTTCACCCATAACACATAACACACCAACACATGAGTCAGCAATACAAATTCCGGAATGCAAATGCCATTTATTTCAGCACTAGTACTGTAGTTGGCTGGATAGATGTTTTTACCAGAGATATCTATAGAAACATACTGCTGGACAGCATTCGGTTCAGCCAGCAAAACAAAGGCATGCAAATTCATGGCTGGGTACTCATGACCAACCACCTGCATTTAATTTTTTCATGTACTGAGCCGCATAAGCCTGCTGCTGTGCTGAAAGAAATAAAAAGCTATACAGCCATGAAAATCATCGATGCAATTGTCAATCATCCGCAGGAAAGCCGAAAGCATTGGATGTTGAATGAGTTCGAGAAATATGGAGAGCAAAACAGGAGTACACATCGATTTCAGTTTTGGCAACATGAAAATCACCCCATTCAATTGGAGAATGCAGCCATGTATGTATCACGACTAAACTATGTACATTCAAATCCTGTGAAAGCAGGGTTTGTGGCGGAACCACAAGAGTGGCTGTATAGCAGTGCAGCCGATTATTGTCGGTCACGCCAACAAGGACCTTTATCCATTTCATTTTTGAATGAATAAAAACGATTAGTAACCAGCTTGTCACAGGCCGGGAGGCCTGCGACAGAAAAACCTCTACCACATGTCATCTCGTCGCCAATTTATCAAAGCTTCTTCTATGGCCAGTGCCTCGCTGATGCTGGGTGCCGCCGGTTTTAGTGCCCGCAGCTATCGCCGCATCATCGGTGCCAACGATCGGGTGCGGGTGGGCGTAGTGGGCTTTTCTGACCGATTCAAAGACACGCTGGGCCCCTGCTTTATGCAACACCAGCAGGCACAAAACTTTGAACTCGTAGCCGTCAGCGATTTGTGGAAGCTGCGCCGGGAGCAAGGCGTGGCCTGGCTGAAAGCCAACAACAACGACGCCACAATCCAAGCATTTGCCAACAACGAAGCCTTGTACAGCAGCAAGAGTGTGGATGCAGTGATTGTAAGCACCGCCGACTTTCAGCATGCCCTGCATGCCATAGAAGCCGTACAGGCCGGCTGCGATGCGTATGTAGAAAAACCATTTGCCGAAACCATGGCCGATAACCGGGCAGCACTCAAAGCCATTAAGGCCAGCCAGCAAATTGTACAGGTGGGTTCGCAGCGGCGCAGCGGGCCCAACTATCATGCGGCCAACCGGTTTATCCGCAGCGGCCAGTTTGGGCCCATTACCACGGTAGAGCTGGTGTGGAATGTAAACCAGCCCGGCCGCTGGCGCCGCCCATCGCTGGTAGCCCAATGCCAGGAAAGAGATACCGATTGGAAACGCTACCTCATGAATCGTCCTTTTGAAAAATGGGACCCCCGCAAGTACCTCGAGTACCGTTTGTTTTGGCCCTACTCATCGGGTATGCCCGGCCAGTGGATGTGCCACCAGATAGACACCGTGCATTGGTTTACTGATTTGCAACACCCAAGGAGTGTGGTGGCCAACGGCGGCATTTATGCCTGGAAAGATGGCCGCCAAAACTGGGATACCATGACGGCCGTTTTTGACTACGGTCCGGCGGATGACATGCGCAATGGTTTTCAGGTGGTGTTTACCAGCCGCATGCACAACAGTACAGGTGGCATGAGCGAAATTTATTACAGCAACGGTGGCGAACTCAACATGCTCACCAATAAAGTATCGCCGAAGGGTGGGTTGCAAAAAGCAGAAGCAGCGGCCATGGGTATGGCGCCCAACCTGCTGCCAGAAAGCGATTTGAATGCACAGGCTGCAGCCGTATCCGTAGCTACAGCAGCCAATATGGGTGCCGACCCGCTTACCAGCATGCACATGCTCAACTGGATGGAATGCGTTCGCAGCCGGCAGCAACCCAACGCCCCTGTAGAAGCAGGTTACTACCACTCCATTGCCAGCATCATGACCAATGCAGCGGTGCGTACCGGCCAAAAAGCCAGCTTCGACAGCCAGCGGCAGGAAGTGATGGTGGGTGGAAAAGTGTTTGAATTGTAACGTGCATTCAACTCTTTACCAATGAGGCAAGTGGTGATGTTGATGATGTGTTGTATTGGCTTTGCTTGTAAGTCAAAGCAGGCTTATGAGCAGGCCAAAATGACGATGGATCAGATTGTAGAAAAAGACATTTCTGATCCTTCCAATACATTATTGCCACAGGTTACAACTTTAGACTTGCGATACATAGCATGGGGTTGTGCATGTGCCCAATGGATTACAGCTGCAGACTATCGTAAATACGAGAACAGTGACTTGGCATCACATTGTATCTTTTTGGAGCCTGCTAATGATTCACTGTCGCGGTTATTGAATTTTTTTTGATGCTTCACGACATAAAGCCACGGTGGTAGGTCAGTTTTATGAAAAGCCGGATTACCCAAAAGGAACCATTCAAGGAGAAGAGAAACTTGACAGAGCAAAAGTGTTTCGTTTTACCAGTGTCCGAATTGCCGAAAAAGATGAAATTCCTTTTCTTCCAGCTGAAGATACCGTGATGACTTTTACTTTCAATGCCATTAGTTGCACCTGTGCACAATGGTCTGCGGTAAACGCTACAGGCATTAAGAAAGAAAAAGAATACTACTATTTGGAGCCGGCCAACAATCGCTTGACAGTTGCAGATGATTTGTTTGATGGAGTACATTTACCACTAACGATAAAAGTAAAAGGGCAAGTGGTTTCCAATGCAGGTTATCCAACAGGTTTTGCTCCAGCAAAAGGTAATCCCGAAGCGGCTACTGTTTTCAAATACAGAAGTATTGAAGTAGTAAAATAGTCTATGCTGCTACCTGCACTGCTGCACAAAGGCAGGGGGATAGAACGGGTAGCTGGCCTGAGGCACGAAGGCCACTACAAGTGATAGCCCCAACGGTAGCTCATTTATGTACCACTGCTGATTGCCCCCAATAATAAAGCCCGATAGTAATTGCTATCGGGCTTTGTATTGATGTAAAGCGGTTTGACTTAGTAGCGTTTTTTGGGTACGAATTTGCCGCGATTGCCGCCGCCGCCATTGTTGTTGCGGTTGCCGCCACCGCCACCATTGTTGCGGTTGTTGCCACCGCCACCGCCGCCACCGGGTCGGTTTTTCTTGTACTTGTTGTTGTTGCGTTTGATGGGGGCGTAAGAATCTTCGTCGCGGAAAGGGGCGGGACGGTGCCGTACAAATGGCGTATTGGTAAAAGTAAGTTCGCCTTTGGTAATGGCATCGAGCTCCTGGCGAATACCATCGTCGTGCACCAGCTCTTTGTGCCAGGTGCTGTAAGCCAGCTTCATGTAGTGAGCAATGGTATGGGCAAAGCCGCTCTTTTTTTCGGGGTCGGTTTCTACCATGGCCTTGTCAATAAGGCGTTCGAGGTTTTTGCCAAGGTGGTTGTATTTGAGCCGCGACTTGGGGTAAGGCAGCGGGTCGGGCTTGGCATGGTATTCTTCGGGGGTAGGCTTGCCGTAGGGGCTTTCCACATCCAGTTTAAAATCGCTGATCACAAACAGGTGATCCCACAGTTTGTGTTTGTAGTCTTCTACCTGTTTCATTTGTGGGTTTAGAAAACCCATGAGTTCTACGATGGCTTCGGCATTGCGTTGGCGTTGCTCTTTGTCTTCTACGGTAAGTACATACTCCACCATCTTTTTCACATGGCGACCATACTCCTTCATTTGCAGAGATCCTCTGCCGGTATTGTATTCCATACTAAGTATTGCTGTGTAATTGCTGAAGGCGCTAATGTGTGTGAGGGCAAGTGCCCGCTGGCCTGTCAGATGTAAAACGGCCCGTTATGTTTGCGGCCGTGGGTCAAAAATAGGGCATTTGAGCATGCAGTACTAAAAATGACTGCAAATGTGGCCCTTACCTTTGCTGCCCCATGCGCATCCTCATTCATACCGGAAGTATAGCACTACAACAGCAGCCCATGCTGGAGGCATTGCTGCTGCAACTCAGCACTCAGTTTGAGCAAACCACATGGTTGCTGGCAGGTACTACAGCCCTGCCACAGGCGCTGGCCGCTGAGGTACAATGGCTGCCGCTGAAGCAATCGAGGTTGCCGCTGTTGGGGGCGGTTCAATACAAACGCCAACTGCAGCACATCATTCAGCAACAGCAGGTAAACATCGTGTTGCAATGCGATGACTGGATACCCGGACTTAGCTGCCCGCAACTATGGTTACAGCCCGGTTATAGTGCTGTAAACGGCCTGCCTGCCAAATGGCCTACACCCTGCACTGTGGCGCTGAGTGCTGCGTTTCAGCTGGGCCAGCGGGTATTGCCTGCAGGGGTAAAAGCCCATTACATTGGGCTGGCAGCACACCCTGCGGCGCAGGCCCTGGCCTGGGCACAACGGGAGCAGTTGAAGCAAACAAATGCCGGCGGGCTGGAGTATTTTTTGAGCTATGGCAAAGCCTCGGGTGATGAACTGCTGGCCTTGCTGAAAGCGTATTCTCAATTTAGAAAACGCCAGCAAAGCAGCATGCCCCTGCTGATAGCACTGCCGGAAAATGCGCCGGCTGATTTTGCCGACAAACTATCTACCTACAAATACCGCAGCGATGTGCAGGTGCTGCCCCAATGTACCAGCCAACAACTGTGGAGCCTGAGTGCTGCTGCCTATGCGGTGCTCCTCAATCCGGCTGTGCCTGCCTGGTACATGCTGAGTGTACTGAAAACGGGCACTGCCCTGCTTACCCCCCGCAGCGCTGTGAGTGAAGCCGCCTGTGGCCCCGCTGCCTACCTGCTGCCCGGCTGGGAAGAGGCCCAACTGGCACAGGCACTGATGCTGCTATACAAAGACGAAACCTACCGCAACACCCTGCTGGCCAATGCGCAACACTGGCTGGCAAGGCACCCGCTGCCGCTGATGGCAGACAGGCTAATGCAAGCTTTCCAAACGACCTGCGAAAACTAGACAGCGTTTGCCGCTACCAACGGATATTTGCTGCCGCAAAAAATACCTGCAACATTTTAATCAACTACATACATGAAACAATCAACCATTACGATAGGCGTACAACTCGATGAGCAGAAAGTACCTGAAAATATTTTGTGGAACGCCACCGACAGCACCGCCACCGATAGCCAGCCGGCCAAAGCCATGATGGTGAGTTTTTGGGATGGCGCCGACAAAGCAGCCCTGCGCATAGACCTCTGGACCAAAGACATGATGGTAGATGAAATGGGCGATTTCTTTTACCAAAGCATGATGGGTATGGCCGATACCTTCGACCGTAGCACGGGCCAGCATGCACTGGCGCATGAAATGAAACACTTTGCACAAGACTTTTTCAAGAAGTTTCAGGAGAACCTGCGGCAGCAAGGATAAAGGCTACTCACCGTTTTTAGGCTGGTTCCCCTATTTTTGCCAGCCCAAATCCGGGCGTGGTGAAATTGGTAGACATATCAGACTTAGGATCTGACGCCGCGAGGCATGGGGGTTCGAGTCCCTCCGCCCGGACAAAAAAGCATCAACAGTAGTTGGTGCTTTTTTAATTTACGCATTGGCGTGGCCCTTACATTTAGGCGTTCAAATTTATTTGACATAAATACGATTGCATGCGCTGGTTTTGGAAATGGTATCTCTGGAGCGAAGGCTGGAAAGTGGAAGGCAACTTTCCGTATCACCTCAAAAAAATGGTGATTATTGTGGCACCGCATACACATTGGAAAGATTTTATTTTAGGTGTAGCTGTCCGCAGTGCTTATCGTTTTACATATGTAAAGTTTCTGGGGAAGCAAGAGTTATTTAAGCCCCCATTTGGTTTCATTTTCCGCTGGCTTGGCGGCACCCCGGTAGACCGTCGCAATAACAATAATCTGGTAGATGCCGTGGTGCAAAAGTTTAATGACAGTGAAAGTCTGGTGATTGCATTATCCCCCGAAGGCACCCGCAAAAAAGTAGAGAAACTGCGTACCGGTTTTTACCACATAGCCCGGCAGGCAGGCGTGCCTATTATGATAGTGGGTTTCGATTTCAAAAATCACAAAGTCATTTTTGATGAACCCTTTATGACCACCGAAAACGAAGCTGCTGACTTCGAAAGAATCACCAACTTCTACAGGCCCATTGAAGGCAAAATTCCGGAGCAGGGATTGATGCATTTTTAAACCTGCAGCAGTCTTACTCGTCTCACCCGCATGAAATCACTGCTCACCTCACTTTGCTGTGCCTTCTTTTCTTTGCAGGTGCTGGCACAGTCTTTTGTTACAGATACATTTACCCTTACTGACAATAGCCGCCAGCGCAGCATTCCGGTAAAACTATACCGGCCAGCTACGCTTACCGGGCTTCATCCGGTCATCATTTTTTCGCATGGTTTGGGTGGCTCAAGAGAAGCTGCCGGCTACCTCGGCGAAGCATTGGCCACGCATGGGTATGTATGTTTTTTTATACAACACCATGGCAGCGATGAAACCGTGTGGAAAGGAAAACCACTTACACAGGCAGGGGCAGCGTTGAAAAACTCTTTGAAAGAGCCTGCCAACTTCACCAACCGTGCTGCAGATATTCCATTTATTGTGCAAGCATTGCAACAACTGCAACAGCAAAATGCCCTATTGAAAGGCCATCTGGATTTGGAAAGTATTGGTATGGCTGGTCACTCTTACGGTGCCCGCAGTACCATGATTGCTGCCGGCGAATTGTTGGGTGGCCGCATTGATCAATATACTGTGCCACAAATAAAAGCAGGGCTTGTGCTAAGCCCCAACACGCCAGAAAAAGTGAATGGCAATTTGAAAGATTATTATGCCAACATTCGCATTCCGCTCTTTCACATGACGGGCACCAAAGACGATTATCCGCTGGACAGAACCGGCAATTTTGATCCGGCACAACGGCAGTTGCCGTATCAACATATCAGCAGCAGTCCTCAGTATTTACTGGTGCTCAACGGAGCCACTCATGCTACGTTTGGCGGTGGTAGCAGGCCCAGGTTTGGTGCTGCCAATACGCGGCATCTATCGGCCATTACTACCGGTGCTATTGCGTTTTTCGATGCCTATTTAAAAAATGATAAACAGCAACTACAATGGTTGCAACAGCAGTATAGCAACAGCTTACAAAAGGGAGATGTTTTTACATATAAAGCAACTACTGCGGCACAATAGTGCGGTGTTTGCTCTTCTTGAATTTTTCTTGCAGTATCACCCCCATTGGCTTGCCAGATACCTTGCCCTCCAGCCAGCTGATGATATCGAGGTATGCAAAAGCCCGGGTTTGATGCCGGTCTTTTTCAAACTGCTTGATTTGCGCCAGCAACTTTTCCAACTCGGGTTTTAATTGCCTTGGAGAGAGGTGAATATTCTTACGGAGGAAAGTAAAAATGGCTTCTTCTACCGCTGTCAGGTTTTTCATTTTGGCCATGAAGCGATACACCGATTTTGCCAGCGATTCAATAATCATATCATTACCCAACTCATAATGCGCCATGAGGTGCATAAGCCTTGCATAACTGTGCAGGTCGTAACGCAGGTCTAATGGTTCGTGTATGATGTTTTGCAGGTAATCGATGGCCGCTTTGAAGTTGCCATAGCCAAAGTGCAGCGATGCAATTTTGTAATTGAACACCAGCACCCGGTGCTTATCGAGGTGCAGCTCAAACTTGCGGATGTTTTCTTCAATAATAGGTACTTGTTGCAAGCCTTCTTTAAATGTACCACACATCAGGTGCCAGTTGAGGCGGGCACTGGTAAGGTATATGAAAGTATGAATGCGAAAGTTGTCGTGCTGCTGACAAAGCGGCGATTTATAAAAGTCTTCAAACTCTTTGAGTGATGTTTCGAATGCTTTGAAATTACGCAAATCGAAATGTGCATTCAGCAGGTTGTGCAAGCCTTTGATGTAGTGGCCTGTTTCTACTTTTCTCCTCACCGGATCCTGATCGAAAAGGCTTACCCATTTTTTGGCGTAGCGGTAATACATCAAAAAATCTTGCCGTATAAAAGAGTACCAGCAATAGCTCTGGTACAAATACAACCGCTCATAAAAACCATCGAGGCTGTGGGCATTGGCAGGCAGATTTTCTTCAAAAAACTGCTTTATTTTTTCTTCTTCTTCCAGGTTGAGTGCATGCCCGTGTTGAATGTAAAAACTATACAACCGTACTGCAAGGTTACTGAGCTGAAATACCTGATAAATATGGGCACTTACTTCTATCGCTTCCTTTGATAATTGCTCTGCCCTTTCGTGCATACTGCGGGTAATGTACAAACCCTCTATCTTTTTTTCCAGCGATATAACCTGGCTCAGAAAATTATACTTGCCATGTGTAAAGCCAATCTCTTTGGCTTTATCTAAAAACTTAAGGCTTTGGGCAAAGAGGCCTTTATTGTACAAAATGCGGCCATAATCCAGCATTTCGTTCAGCTGAAGTTCTACACTATCCTTGCTTTTGAGATCTCGCAGGCTGGCCATGATTTGCTTATACAAATGCGTTTTCAGGTTGGCCAGTTGTGGCTTTTCTACCCCTGCCAGTTTCTTCAATAATTGCCGCTCATCGTACTCGGTCATTTTATCCAGCGCATCAAACAGCCGGACGATTTTAAGGTCTTCGCGGCTGGAGTTTTTTTTGATATACAGCTTGAAATGACGTTTTTCCGCCTTTTCCATAGCTTGTATCAATTGAAATAATATGTCGGTTTGGCGGTTGGGCATCATGTGCTATTTAGGCCGAAACCCTTGTGCTGCAAGGTTTTTCAGCCGTTTCGTGTTGGTTTGACATCATCAAATGCAGCCAAAATTAGCTTGTAGCAGGCATTTCGGGGTAGTAATATTGCATTGTGAATGTGAACAACGGGTAACACCGGAGTGAAAATCGAAAGAGCACAGACACCTACAAAGTAGATTTCGAACTTTTTTTTCATATGGCAAGCAATCGTTGAGGTCTCCTGTTTCTACAGGAGACCTTCTTTTTTCAGCCATGTCAACCATCCTGCCCGTCCTGCTCCTAAATTCCTTTTACAGCTGATGAATATCATCGTCAGCAGTACCCGCAATGTTGTTGCTTTGCAGTATGCATTTCTCTAAAAAGCGTTCTTCCTTTCATCACATCCGGCTATTTTTTGCTGGCCTTGCGGTACTGATATTTGCTACAACTTCATTTGCACAAATACCTGCACGTCAGGTAAAGCATAATTTTCATACATGGACAAGCATCAATAGTACCATGCGGTTTACCAACCGCTGGGGTATGATGGCCGATGTACATGTTCGCAGAAACAATGGCGTGAAAGATGCCAGCTTTTACTTTGCCCGAATTGGTGCCAACTATTGGCTGAATGAGAAGATCACTTTTTCATTGGCATATGGCCATCTTTGGCTGGCTCCGAGCACAGCAGGCTGGAAAACATTTGGCGATGAGCATCGCATCCATCAGCAAGCACAGTATGCAGGAGCTCTGGGAAAAGTTGGTATGCTACAACGCATTCGCAATGAACAACGCTGGGTAGAAAAAATAGCCAACGATCAACCCACCGGCAAATGGCGGTTTACCAATCGCCTTCGGTACCTTATCAATTTCAATATTCCGCTCAACAATAAACCGCATCGTTTGTCGCTGGTGCTGGCCGATGAAATCATGATGCACCAAGGCAAAGAAGTGGTGTACAACTCACTCGATCAAAACCGCATTTTCATTGGCATTCGCCAAAACCTTGGCCATGCGTGGAGCTACGATGCCGGCTACATGAATGTATACCAACAGAAATACAGCGGCTACCAGTACGATATGAATCATACGTTCCGGTTGTTTTTTTACTACACGCCCGATTTCAGAAAATCTAAATCGGTTGCCATGCATGTACCCAATTTATCCGACGAGTAATCAGGATTGCTTGCTTTTCTTTTTAGCGGGTTGCTCTTCTGCCAACAAAGCGGTTTTTATTTCCTGCAATTGCTTGCGGGTAGCATCGCTTACAGCAGGATAAGCGAGGTGTAATTTTTCAAATTCAAAAGTGAGCACTGCACCCAAACACAAGCGGGTAAACCATTTGTCATCGGCAGGCAGTACAAACCATGGCGCTTCTTTGGTAGATGTGGCCGCCAGCATTTCTTCGTAGGCTTGCATGTACGCATCCCAATGCTGCCGCTCTTGTGCATCGGCTACAGAAAACTTCCAGTTTTTTTCGGGGTTGTCGATGCGTTCAATAAAGCGTTTGCGCTGTTCATCTTTCGATACATGCAAAAAGATTTTCAGGATAATGGTGCCGTTATCAATCAAATTTTTTTCGAAGCGGTTGATTTGCTTGTAGCGTTCTTCCCAAAAAGATGACTTAATGTCTTTTACCGAATTAATGCCGGGAATATGCTCGTTGAGAATGTACTCCGGATGCACCCTCGTCACCAATACATTTTCATAATGGCTGCGGTTGAAAATGCCGATTTCGCCACGGGCAGGCAAGGCTTTGTAGTGCCGCCACAGGTAGTCGTGGTCGAGCTCTTCCTTCGATGGCGTTTTAAAGCTGGTCACTTTTACACCGCTGGGGTTTAGGCCGCTCAGCACATGTTTTACAGCGCCGTCTTTACCGGCTGCATCCATGGCTTGCAGTACAATGAGCACACTGTACTTATCCTGCGCATACAACTTATCCTGCATTTGTGACACATGCTCCAGCCCTTCTTTCAGCAGTATTTCGCCTTCTTCTTTGGTGAGTGCTTTGTGGTCGTAATCTGTAGCAAAGTCTTTGCGGAGATTTACTTTTTTACCGGGCTTTACCCGAAGGGTTTGCAGGTATTGCTCAAACCACTGACGCTTGTCTGTACGTTTTTTCATAGGGTAGTTTTAAGATGCATCGCTTAATGCCTTTTAAAACTACAGCAAATGCTGCACACTCTGCACTAATGCAGTTCGATAGTGGCTACTTCCGGTATATTAATAAGGTGCAAGGCAATGTGTTTTTTGTGCGCCTTGGGTTTGAAAGATTGAATGATCTCCAACACATCCTGATCGATATATACACTGCCGCCGCCGTTGATAGTAAGCTCTGCGTATTCAGGAATACCATCGAGTGTTTCGAGTAGCTTTTTCTTGTTGAGAAAACTCACATTCGAAGCCAATTCAATGTGTATTTCATGCAGGCCGTTGTGATGTAAATGCTGCATGGTAAAACCTGCCCTGTAAGTATGCTTGATGATGAAGTACACCGCATACACCATGCCAATCAGTACACCAATCAAGAGGTCGGTAAAGAGGATGGCGACAATGGTAAAGATGAAGGGCAAAAACTGTTCGCGGCCCTGCTTGTACACCGCTTTTATCATAGATGGTTTGGCCAGGTTGTAACCGGTGCGAATGAGTATGACAGCCAGAACGGTATACGGAATATTGTTGATGAGTGGCACCAACAACAATACTGCCAGTAGCAACCACACTCCATGCAAAATAGCCGACATGCGGCTGCGGGCCCCGGCTTCGGCATTGGCCGAGCTGCGTACTATTACAGCTGTAATGGGCAAGCCACCTACCAGCCCGCTGAGCATATTGCCTGTGCCTTGTGCCATCAGCTCCCTGTTTTGTGGCGTCAGCCGGTTGTAAGGGTCCAGCTTATCAATGGCTTCAATGCTCAGCAATGTTTCCAGCGAAGCCACAAAACAAATAACCACTGCATAGCGCCAAATTTTGGCATCGGAAAGCAAGGCACTGAAGTTGGGAAAACGAATTTCATCGGTAATGCTGGCAGGCAACTGCACGTATTGCGCAGGCTGCAACTGCAGGTATGGAATGCTGTTGTTGAGCAACAACGCCAGCAAACTGCCCAGTACCACCACCACAAATGAAGATGGCAGAAACGATACTTTCTTAGCCGCCCATTTTTGCCAGGCCCACATCATGAAAAACGAACCGGCAGCAATTACCATGGCACCGGGAGTCAATGCTTCGTAAAAAGATTTGACCTTGGAAAAGCCATGCGTAAATGTGAGCAGGTTAAACAATTCGTTGGTCCAGAAATCGGGTTTATCATACCCTATAAGCAAGGGCACCTGCTTGGCTATGAGCAACACGCCAATGGCGCTGAGCATACCTTTGATAACGGCAGAAGGAATAAAATGGGTGAAGCCACCCAACTTGAGTACGCCCAGTAAAAATTGTAATACACCTGCTACCGCTACAGATAAAAAAAAGATTTCAGGAGCACCCAAATCGGTAATGGCCGAAGCACAAATGGCCGTAAGACCGGCAGCAGGGCCACTCACACTGAGCTCCGACTTACTAAACAAAGACACCACGATACCACCAATGATGCCCGCTGCAATGCCCGCATACACCGGCGTACCCGACGCCAATGCAACGCCCATACACAAAGGCAGTGCTACAAAAAAAACAGTGACGCTGGCTTTTACATCGTGACGCAGCACAGAATGCAACAAAAACTTATTGCGGCGGCTGATAGAAAAAACGGACATGTGCCAATAGGATTGATGGATGCAGCAAGGTATATACTCTCTACCTGTTGTGATATGATATCTTTCATACACAAAAAAATCCCGATAGCTGTTGCTACCGGGATTGTACAGCGGTTGTATAATATTTTACTGCTTGATGAATGCTTGTTGTGCATTGCCCAGCACACAGTAGTAGGTTCCGGGTGTTAATTGCGTTACCGGAATTTGCACCTGGCTATTGGCAGCTACCATCATGCGGTAAACTACTTGTCCGTTGGCTTGTACTATGCGCAGTTCGCCAGCGGTGGGTGCTTGCACAGTCAGTTGGTTTTGTGCTACAGTCGGGTACAATTTAAATGTGCCTGATACAGGTGCGCCCAACACCAATACATGGCTGAAAGAAACAGCAGCATTGGGCTGTATCATTTTTAATCGATAGTACAAAGTGCCTGCAACGTTTGAGTGCTGGTATTGCTTACGGGAAGATGCAACCGCCACGCTATGCTTGTACAAATCATTAAACCGAATACCATCTGTACTCACTTGCAACACTACCTGGTAGTGAGCAGCTGTAGCATCAAGTACCCAATTGAGTTCGTTAGTGGCCCCCGCTTTTTTCCCGGTGAAGCTATTGAGTACAACAGGTAATGTACCACCGGCAAATATGCGGCTGGCATACAAATCATAATTGCTATTGCGGTTGTCGGCCCAAGCTACAATAGCACCATTGCTACCATCGCTTACCAACACCGGATTGTCTTGTCCGTTAGCCGCATTGGCTACCACCACACCGTTGGTTGTCCAGGGTGTGCTGCCATCTGCACTTACTCTTGCAGCATACACATCGTTGTTGCCGTTGCGGTTGTCTTGCCATGCAATGATGGCACCACCTGTACCATCGGTTACAATTTGTGGCAGTTGCTGGCGACCTGCCGAAGTACATACAGGCAAGCCCGTTGTGTAGCTCGTCCACTCAAATGCACCGGCACTGTTTACCCGCTGGGCGTAAATATCAAAGTTTGTAAATGAGCCGCCATCACTGCGATAGTCGAACCAGGTGATGATGGCACCGCCATTACCGTCGCTTACCAGTTTAGGGTCATTCTGATAATTGGCCGCTGTGCAAATGGCGTTGCCATTGCTGTTCCATTGAGCTACGCCATTGTTGTTGATGCGCTGCATGTACACATCGCTGCTGGTGCCGGGGCGATAATCTTCCCATACAATCAATGCGCCGCCTGCACCATCGGCCAGCAGTTCAGCATCGCCCTGCATACCCGAAGCTGTGCACACCGCCACGCCATTGGCTGTCCATTGCACAGCGCCGGTTGCATCAATCCGTTGTGCGTAAATGTCGTAGTTGCTGCCACCACTGCGGCTGTCTTGCCACACCACTATGGCACCACCTGCTGCATCTGTTGTCATTTTTGGATATAGCTGATACCCCGATGCATTGCTGATGAGTACGCCATTGGCAGCCCATGCTGCAGTACCATCATTGTTTATTTTTTGCATGTACACATCGCTATTTGCACTGGTTCGGTCATCGTGCCAGGCTACCATGCAGGCACCACCACCAAGGTTGAGTACATTGGGGTTGTATTGCGTACCTGCAGCATTGCAAACAGCAATGCCATTGGCTGTCCACAGTGCATTGCCATTGGCATCCATACGTTGCATGTAAATATCCTGATTAGCGCCACGATTGTCTTGCCATACAATAAAAGCACCACCGGCAGCATCACTGTATATTGTTGGAAAATTTTGGTTGCCTGTAGCGGTACAAACGGCTTTGCCATCAGCATCCCACAGTACTTGGCCGGCTGCATTGATCCGTTGTGCATACACATCGCCTTCGCCACTGCGCCAATCACTCCATACAATGATGGCACCACCTGCGCCATCGGTAGTAATGGATGCAGCGTACTGCAAATTGGTTTGAACTGAAATGGGATTGTTGAGGGATGGATCGTTGTTCCACTGTGCGGATGCCTGCATGGCCAGCAGCCCGCAGCAGAGTGTAAAAAATTGCTTCATGCAAAATGAGTTGAACTTTCTGAAATAAGGTGGCGCAAAGAAAGGGAGTTCTATGAATGCTACTGCCCTATTCCATCATGCACAAAAAAATCCCGGCAGCTTTCACTACCGGGATTCACTTATTTACTCAACAGCTTACGCTTCACTCTTCATCGACTTAGCAATGCGGTTGCGTTCGTGTTCATCCAAAATCACTTTGCGCATCCTTATGAAGTTGGGTGTTACTTCAATGCACTCATCCTGCTGAATGTATTCCATACACTCTTCCAAAGTGAGCAGCGTTTTGGGGGCAATGCAGGCTTTGGGCACATCAGTTGGTACGCGACAAACTGGCGAGTTACTGCGATCCTGAACATACCGTGTTGAACATCACCAACTATGGAAAATTTTGGATACTTCGAGGAGGGTATACTTCATTTCTCAGCGATCAGCATGTTTTAAAAGAGAAGCCTCCTGCTAATGAAAAAGACCAGCAAAAGGTAGAGCTCCTGGAAGCCCGGCTTAAACTCACTCATTACCGCTTGGTTGGATTTTGGATTACCCTGGTTATTTCGCTGGTTGGATTCCTCTTATCAGTCATCAACCTGTACCTGTATTTCTCTAAAAAATAATAGCCGCAGCAAGCAATTACTACGGCTATCGACTTATACTTCATTTGGTGGTTACATTTCATCCTGCGATGGACCGTAAGTGCCCGGTACTTTACAGCCTGCTGCCCTCAGGTATACCGTAAACTGTCCGCGGTGGTGGTACAAGTGATTCATCAGGAAGGTTCTGATGGCCTGCACCCGGGGCATTTGCATCAAAACCTGGCCACCCATACTCATGGCCCAGGTTTCCATGAAAACGCTATCATCGGGTACACTTTCCAACGCAGCAATTGCCTTGGGAAGGTTTTCTTCAAATTTGGCTACAATATTGGAGGCTTTGCTTATGTCTCCTTTATCGTATTTGTAAGTGCCCATGTCAAAATTGTTGGTAGAAAATGTGTCGGTGTACCAGTTGTAGGTTTCGGCAATATGACTGGCTAATTGCGCCATGCTCCAGTTCTTATGATCAGGTTTGTATCCCAGCGATTCATCGGTCATCGCTTCCAGTAATTTGCGGGTGTTGCCAGCTTCGTATTTGAGCTCGGCAAGAAAGGCTTCTTTCATTGACATAGTAAAAGGGTTTAGTGCAGTAAAATACAAAACACAGGAGTCACCTGAAACCCTTTCAACGCCAAAATGATGAATGGTTGTAGTAAGTTTATTTGGAAGGCTGCTGTACCGATTGCCACAGGTCAGCCAGCGCTTTATTGGGGAGCCAGCTGCTGATGAATTGATCGGTTTTTTTCCAGCTCTCCGCAGGCTCAATGTTCAATGAAGGCTGGAGGCCTATATAACCCTGCTGCTGGTTGATGGGTTGTAGCTGACCATTGGCAAAGCGAGTTCTTAGTATAGCATCGAACCATTGAAGGGCCATTTCTTTCGATCGGCCTACGTCATGGCCAATCCCTGTTTCCTGCGCCCATGCCCAGCAGGCGCCAATACGCCTGTTGAGCGCATACACGCCTTTTACTACGGTGGAGCGGTATTCCATGTCCTTCTCACCGGTAAAGAACAGCGCTGGCACATTGCGGGTAGCCACCGGCGACATGGCGGTGTAGTAAAACCCGCCTTTGTTTACTACAAACCCAATGATGCGGTTGGGTTTCCAGCAGGCCATTTCATAGTTAAACTGCCCACCGGCACTCATGCCCCAAAGCAGCATGGGCGCATTTGCCAATGCAGGATGGCCGCTTTTTACAGCCAATTGCCTGAGTGCTTTCAGTAAAGTGTCGCCACTGCCTGCAGGCACATACATGTACTCTTCAGCCATCATGAATTCGTGTGGCTTATCGGTAAAATAACAACCAACCAATGCGAGTTGATTTTTGGCGGCAAAGGCCTGCCATTGCGGGTCATCCACTTCTGGTCGTCCGTCGCTGTTACTTCCGGGCATCAGTACCAGCCATGCTTTCAGCTGCCTGGCTGTATCAGCATGCCACATTCGAAACATGGCTTTGTCATAATTTCTGCCAGACCTATAGCTGGTATCGTATGAAATGGCATTGGCACTCATGGAGAAGGCGATGAGCATTGCCATGATGATGATTCGCTTCATTTTCTTATACTTTTTGCTTGTTCTGCTATTATGGTTTGTTTGTTTTTGCCGACACCTGATATGGTTAGCTTTTTCCAGTGGGCAGGCAGGGTGGAAGGCATTTGCGTAACGCCTTTACCAGTAATGTCGAGACCTCCAAAACCGAACAGCACGGCTTGTAATACGCCGCCTGCTCCGGTTAGAAAATAGGGGTTGGTGCCGCCTTTGAATTCTGCCATCACCCTGAAGGGCGGGTTGAGATTGGGACGATAAGCATCCTGGAAGAAATGCCATGCCTTTGCACTATCGCCCAGCCTGCTGTAGAGCAGCGAAAAGATGGCCTGCGTCATGGCAGGAGTGCCTGAAACCGGCACACGGGTTTCATAATACTCGAGGTCTTTTCGAATCTGTGCAGGCTGTGTTATTTCTTTCAGCGGGAATGCCAGCAGGTTTACATCGCCCTGCTTGATACCACCGCCATTGTAGGTGGAATGTTCTTTGGTTACCCCATTTTCAAACTGCAGCACCGGGATGTTTTTTGCCACCAATGCCCAATCGGGGTCAGCCGACTTTCCAAGCAGCGAGGCGGCTTCCGTTGCAATCTGCAGGTTGGCTTTGGCGGCTGCATTTGTGAAGGCATCATTGTCTACATTCTCGGCCCATTCATCGGCAGCCACCACATTGTTGATGTCGTACTTGCCGGGCCCGTTCCTTTCCACCCTGCTGCACCAGAATGCTGCGGTAGCTTCAATAATTGGCCACCCTTTTTCATGCAGCCAGTCTTTGTCTTGTGTCACACAATAATATTGCCAGGCGGCTAGCGCCACACAGGCGGTTATATGGTGCTCGAATGGGCCAGATAAGGCCCACACAGGCGTTTCTTCATATCCCGACACTGCACTTTCCCAAGGGTACATAGCTCCTTTGTAGCCATGGGATAAAGCATTTTGCTTAGCCTGTGGCAATCGCTGAAAACGATACTCGATCATCGACCCGGCCATGGAAGGCTGCAGCAGCGCAAGCACGGGGAACATCCACACATCCGCATCCCAAAACACATGGCCGTTGTAGCCTTGCCCACTAAGCCCCATTGGAGAAAGAGAATAACCAGTACCGGGCCGAATGCTGGCATACAGGTGGTACAGCATGTTTCGGATATCCTGCTGGCTTTGTGGATCGCCTTCGATGGTAATGTCACTTTTCCAGATTTCATCCCAGGCTTTGTTGTGCCCGTTCAGCAAACGGTTGAAACCTTCGAGGCGGGCATAAATGGTGAGGCGTTCTGCTTCATTGCGTGGATCGGGATGATGGGCCGAAGTAATGGAAGCACCAACAATACCAAAACGGTAAGTTTTGCCTGAATCCACCGTTGTTTGAAACCGCATGAAATGGCGGCCATCATCGGGTGTCTGGTGAATGATATCGGGTTGTGATGCTTTGCTTCCTTCAAATAAAAAGCTGGTGGTAGCACATAATTGCAACGCACCGGTTGGGCTTTGCGCCAAACTGGTTTGCAAAGGGAACCCGACATGACTGCGATCAATTTCCTGGAAGTATTGTTGCGTATTTCGCAGCTCTGCCGGTGCCTGCAAAATGCTGGATGCACCCAGCGAAATATTTCTGAGGGCTTTTACTTCCACATCCATCAGCACACAATACGGCAAGTGGCGTAGCGCATAATAGGTATACTTCACTTCCGCTTTGCCGGGGTATTGAAAACTTACCTCAAAACCGCCATTCCTGGCATTTAGCTGTTGCCGATAGTTGATGATTTCCTTTGGGTTGGGTGACCTTCCATCAATACGCAGGTCTGCCTGCAACAGGTTGAAGCTGTTGATGAAATTGCTGACCCTGCCACGGCCATAGCTGTCGTAAGCACCGGCCAATACCACGTTGTTTACCTTGAACGGTTCGGATGATGAAATGATACCGATCATACCGTTACCTGAAGTAATGCCGTAGTACCCGGTACCGATTGAATCTGCTGCAATGCGCCAGGCATCCTGCGCTGTTGCTAATACACTCACGCCACTCATCAGCAGGGCGATGAGCATTTTTCTGCTACACATAGATTGAAGGGAATAAAAAAAGGATCCGGGCCTAAGCCCGAATCCCTGTAGTTAAAACGACTGCTAATATCCTGGATTTTGTTTGAGATTGGGGTTGGCCTCCATGGCGCTGATCGGGATCGGCAACAGGATTTTGTAATCAGGCGTTACCGACGCTTTTTGGCTGCGTGCTGCAGTATAGGTGCCGAAGCGGATCATATCGGTACGACGATTGCCTTCCCAGTAAAATTCGTAGCCACGCTCTTTCAAAATATCTGAAAGCGCTACTGCTGCCAGTGCAGGGCGATTACGCTTGGTACGCAGCGTATTGATGTCGGACAATGCGCCGGCGTTATCGCCATTGCGCAATTTCGCTTCAGCCCTCATGAGGTAAGTGTCGGCCAAACGATAGTAAGGAAAGTCGTTGCCGGCAGCACCGGTGTTGGTGGTGCGGGGGTTTGGCGCAAACTTCAATACACGAACACCCTGCTGTTCTTTTGAGTTGCTGATGCTAAAATCTTTAGTGAAGATGAGGTCTTCGCCGGTTCTTGTTTTGAGTGCTACACCAGCTGGTGAATACTGCTGACCAATAAGCAATCCCTGGTTGAAGCCAAGAGCAGCTTTGTTACGGGTGTCTTTGAAACGCACATCAGTAGTGTCCCAGGTGTCTACAAATTCGGGCGAAGTACAACAGCCATTGAAGAGGCTGGCGAAATTGCCAAACTTTTGGTTGTAGTGCAGCGTGATGCGTACCCAATCGGCACCCGTCAATGCAATGGTTTCATCGTAAATAACCGACAAGATCGATTCTGTGGAATGCAGGTATGCGCCATTGTTGTACTGGAACATAGCCCAGTAATCATCGGCCAGTTTGTAATCGCCGCTGCTGATGATGGCATCGCATTGTGCGACAGCTTCAGTCCACTTGGCGGTGCCGGTAAGCACCTGGTGGTTGAGGTATACATTGGCCAGCAACATTTGCGCAGCGGCCTTCGACACACGACCGTAAGGCAGCTGTGATTTTGTTTTCAACTGGGGAATGATCTCATTCAGCTCCGCAATGATTCGGGTAACAGCCTGCTGGCGATCGAGGATCTGTGGGTACGATGAATAATCATATTCTTCAGCCTCGCGGAAAGGGAAATGACCGAAGTTGTCTGCCAGGCGATACATACACAATGCACGAATGAATTTCACTTCTGCGATGTAGGTATTCACTTTGTCATCACTTGGAAATTTGGTGAGGTACATGAGTGCCACATTGCAACGGGTGATGCCCAGCATGAAGCTGTTGAAGGTGTTGCGGATGTAAGAATTGGTTGGCGTATACTCATGGGTATACAGTGTCTGCAAATCGGGACTCACCCAGTCGCTGCCGCGGGCAGGCCATGCCAGTTCATCGGTGGTGCCTTCCAGCGTGCCCCATACACCACTGCGGTTTTGCAGGTCGCGGAGGTAAGCATACGCCGGCGACACCAGCGATTCCATGTTCTTCGGATCCAGCACTGCCTGGGTTCCATCCTGTTCGTCAAGAATTTTTTCTTTTACCGAACATCCTGCCATGCCCAAAAGGCCGGCAGCGAAAACTATATAAAAAGCTATTTTCTTCATGGTGAACTTGCGTTGTTATGAGGATTAGAATTCTACGTTTACTCCGGCCGTAATGGTGCGAGCCTTCGGATAAGTGGTCCAGTCGATACCAATACTGGGCACTCCGTTTGAAGCATGGTCCGCATTTACTTCGGGGTCGTATCCTTTGTACTTCGTTATTACAAACAGGTTGTTGGCAGATACATAAGCTTTCAGGCTCTTCATCCAGCTGATGCCAGCTGTATTGAAGCGGTATCCCAGGGAGGCGCTTCCCAGTCGGAAGAATGAACCAGGCTCAATAAAGCGGCTACTGTAGGTGAGCGTTCCATTCAGGTTTTCAGGAAGCGTAATGGCATCCTTGGTTGCATTCCATTCCTTCATGATGAGGGTGCGCTGGTCCAGGATGTTGCCGGTGTTGTTGTATACCTTGTTGCCATACACGCCGTTGAAGAACATAGCCAGGTCGAGCTGCTTGTAGCGCAGTGACGTGTTGAAGCCATAGTTGAATTTCGGCATGGCATTGCCCAAAACCTGGTCGAATTCTTTGCCATCCTTGTCCTTCTCGAAAAGGCTGTTGCCGCTGGCATCAAAGCCCAAAAACTTACGTCCCCAGAAAGTGCCGATGGGTTCACCGCTCATGATCACTTGTGAAGAATAACCAGTGATGCCTGGGCCGCTGGGGCTACCGGTGGTAATGCGGCTCATAGGCAGGTTCTTCACTTCATTGCGAATGGTAGTGAAGTTTACACCGGCATCCCAGGTAAAGTTCCTGTTGTTGATAAGTGTTCCATTCAGCACCATTTCAAGGCCTTTGTTGATGATGCTCATATTGTCCACATTGGTCCATACTGAAGTGGTAGGAGCGGGTGCTATGCTATACACCTGCAAGAGCACGTCGGTGGTTTTTTTGTTGAACACATCGATAGAACCGGTAAAGCGGTTGCGCAGGAAGCTGAAGTCCACACCCAGGTTCAGCTGCTCCGTTTTTTCCCAACGGATATCAGGGTTGGGTGTACGGTTGAGCGTAATCCCTGCTACTACATTGCCTGTAGAACCATCCAGGATGGCGCCGCCGGTTGTACCCAGCAATACTTGGGAGATCTTGTTGGGGATTTCCTGGTTACCGGTGATACCCCAGCTCAGGCGCACTTTCAGGTCGCTGAGGGCCGTGAAGTTTTCCATGAATTTTTCCTTACTCAGTTTCCACGCAAATGAAGCAGAGGGAAAGAAACCATACTTATTGTTTTCACCAAACTTGGTAGAACCATCAGCACGCAGGGTAGCAGTAAACAAATATTTATCAGCCAGGTCATAGTTCACACGGCCGAAAAATGACTGCAGTGCGTTTTCAGAGATGTCTGATGAAACAATGGCGCGGGTGTAGTTTCCAAACGAAAGTTCATTGAGGTAGTCAATGCCTTCCACTGTAAAACCGTCTACACTCAGCGTATGCACGTAATTGTTGAACTTTTGGTAACTGTGACCAGCCAGCACATTTAATTTGCTGGACTTACCTGCATTGAAATCATAGGTGATGAAGTTTTCAATGAGGCTGCTGTTCATGGTAACGTCATTCACATTGGCGGTGCCATAGTTGGTGAGGTAAATCAGCTGTTTGTTTTGAGTAACCTTACGGGTGGCTTTCGAATTGCTTACACCCACATTTACTTTATAGCTGAAGCCTTTGAAGAGATTTAATGTAGCGCTGATATTCCCAAGTATGCGGTCGGTTTGCGTTTTATCGTTGGTAAGCTCAATCATGGCTACCGGGTTGCGCACATCTTTGCTATACTGGTAGAAAGAACCGTCGGTGTTGTATACCGGGAAGGTAGGGTTCACCTTGAGGGCACTAAGCAACACGTCGCCCTCATAGCCACCCGTTTCGCCAATGGGTACTCGTTGGTCGTTGGTGCGGGCTGTAGTGAGGTTGGCTTCAAGTTTCAGTTTGTTGTTGAATGCTGCATGAGCTACGTTCACCCTTGCCGTTACTTTATCCAAACCAGTTTTGCGAATGATACCTTCCTGGTTCATATAGCTGAGCGATGCACGGTAGCTTGTATTGTCTGAGCCGCCGCCAAAAGACAGGCTATGGTTTTGAGAAACTGCGGTACGGAAAATTTCATCCTGCCAGTTGGTGTTAGCACCCATATCGCCGGTGGTGGCACCATTGGCTTTGCGGAAGGTGCGGAACTCTTCAGCACTCAGCATGGGTAGTTGCTTGGGCAGTTCGGAGAATCCTACATAGCCGGAATAGGCCAGTTGTCCTTTTCCTTTTTTACCTTTTTTGGTGGTGATCATGATGACCCCGTTTGAACCACGAGAACCATAAATGGCGGCAGCACTGGCATCTTTCAGGATGGCGATACTTTCAATATCATCGGGGTTCAGAAAGTTGAGCGGGTTTTTGCGGGCTGAACCACCCACGCCGCCTACGCTACCACCTTCAGGCTGCAGGTCGGTAATGTCGAGTGGCACACCGTCTACCACATACAGTGGATCCTGGCCCGAACGTACAGAGTTGGAGCCACGCACCCTTACTGCAATGCCTGCACCGGGTTCGCCTCCATTTGCCATGGTAGAAACACCGGCCAGGCGGCCTTGCATCAATTCTGTGGGAGAGGTAACTACGCCCACGTTAAAGTCTTTTGTGCCAATGGCAGTAATGGCTCCCGTGAGGTCGCCTTTTTTCACGGTGCGGTAGCCTACCACCACTGTAGCGTTCAGCTCATTCGGTTTTTCCTGCAGGCTGATACTCAACTGGTGGTTCTTGCCAATGGCTACGCTGAAATTTTCGTGACCTACAAAGGAAATCAGCAATTGGTCGCCCTCAGTCACCTGGATTTTGAAATGACCATCTGCATTGGTAGTAGTGCTGTTTCCTCCGTTTTTGGAGGTCACTGTAGCCCCATTCAACGGCTGACCCGTGGTGGCCGACAATACCGTACCGGTAATGGTGATGGTAGAGTCCGCCACTTCTTCCTGCTTTGGCTGTTCTGGCTTTTCGGAGATGACGATCGTTTTTTCTACTATAGCATAGTTGAAAGGCTGATCGCTGAAACACTGTTCCAATACAGCGGTAAGCGGAAGGTCTTTGGCTTGAATGGATACCAGCTTTGCCTTAGTGAGCCAGGCATCGTTATAAAAGAAAAGGTAACCGGTTTGTTTTTTGAGCTCCGTCAATACACTTTTCAGGGAGGCATTCTTAGCTGTAAGCGTTACTTTTTGCCCATAGCCGAAGGCTCCGGCCTGGAGGCAAAAAGCGAGCATGAATACAGCGAATAATTTCATTACCAGTAATTTTTTGATCAGAGAGGTTGGAATAGCATTTCTCCTACTGCAAAAAACTTCGTTTTGCATAGTTTTGGTTGATTTTGGTTTCATCAAAAAAGGTTGGATCAGACAGTCTTTGCGGTGGCCATTTTTATCGCCGGAAGTGTTGCAGCATTTCCGGTTTTTTTTGGCCTCATAGCTTTTCAGCATTTGTTTTTCAGCATAGGCAATGTGGCTTTTTTAGTCATTTACGATAAGTGTTTTCTCATCCAGCTCAAGTTGTATACCACTGAGCTTTAATATCTTAATTATCTCACTCAGCCTGGCCTGGCGTGGCAGGTACCCGCTAAAATGATTCAGGGTTTTCTGGTTCCTGTATTCCACCTGCACACCATACCACCGCGACAATTCTTTCATGAGCAGGTGTATATCGGCATTGTCAAAATAGAACTGCTGGTTCATCCATGCCATTACTCCTTCCGTATTCACCTGGCGTACTTGCACAGGCTCGGCCCCGCGTACTATGCCCTGGTCGCCGGGCAGCAGTTGTCGCTGGCTGCTTCCGGTTTCCACCTGCACTTTCCCTTCCAGCAAAGTGGTGCGAATGGCATTATCGTCGGCATAGGCATTGATGTTGAAATGTGTGCCTAATACGGTGACTGTGGCTTTACCTTCTATATCTACTTTAAATGGTTTGGCGGCATCATGGGCTACTTCGAAGTAAGCTTCTCCGCTTATGCGCACCCTGCGTTCCTGGCCACCAAAAGCTGTGGGAAAGCTGATGGAAGAGGCGGCATTGAGCCATACATTACTCCCATCGGGTAGGGTAAGCTGGAACTGACCACCCGCCGGAGTTATCAGTTCATGGTTTTCAATAGTGGCATCATGGCCGGAATAGGATAGCTGACCCTCGCCGGCATCGAGCCGTGCATCGGCTTGCTGTAAAAAGCTTAGGTTGGCACTGCTGTCGAGCGGCACCAAGGTGCCGTCTGCCAGCCGCAGCATGGCTTTGTTGCCACCGGGCATGCGGTCATGCTTTGGTTGCGATTGATTGGTCAACTGGTCTCCGGATGGCTTGCCGGGCTGCAGGTACCACCAGGTGCCAGTTACAATCACCAGCAAAATGGCAGCTGCGGCCAGCCAGTGCAATACCGGTCGACGAACCTGGCGAACCGGGGTAATGCCGGCAGCCTGCCAAATACGTTGTTGGAGCAGGAATTCAATTTCGTAAGGATCGGGAATGTCGGTCTGGCTGGCACTGGTCTCTGCTGCCTCCATCCAGTGGAGATAGCGTTGCATCTGCTCATCGGAGGCGCTGCCATCCGCTATCCTGGCGGCTATTTCTTCCAGCCTGCTTGGTGTGCTGTTTTCACTCATTACGCATATAAGGCACTCAAGTGCCCCCTAACCCCTAAGCCATTCAAAAAAAATTATCGGGAGAGAATAGCTACCAGTAACAGCACCATGTATTCCCTGGTATGTGCCCTCAGCCGGCGCAGGGCAATGGTCATTTGGTTTTCCACTGTTTTCACAGAAATGCCCAACTTCTCAGCTATTTGCTGGTTGGTAAGACCATGGTTCCGGCTCAGTGTAAATACTTCGCGGCATTTTTCTGGAAGGCCCTCAATAGTTTGTTGTATGATGGCTTTCAATTCCCGCAGTTCGGCGCTATCCTGCCCGGTGTGGGTATAGGTGGTTTCCATCACCCAGTTGTCCAGCAGGTCTTGCCGTACTTTTCCCGACCGAATATAATTGGCCAATTTGTACTTGACTGCGGTTTTCAGGTAGGCCTGAACGGAGGTGTGTACTTTAATTTGTTGCCGCTGCTGCCAAATCCATACAAATACATCCTGTACGATGTCCATGGCGGCGGCCTCATCTTTCAAAAAATACAAAGCCAGTTTGTACATCGGCTGCCAATGTGCCTTATAGAGCTGGTCAAAGGCTGCAGTATCATCAGCTGCAACCTTCAGCAGAAGGCTTTTGTCATTGTCATCCTCCGGTATGGGCATGTAACAAATGGTTTGGTAATGTTCCCGAAGGCCAAATATATACAAACTACAAATTGTGAAACCGGCTGCTTTTGGGTATCATAAGTCTATGGCATTTCACCGGCAAGGTGCAAGAGGTTTTTGAGGTAATTGTCGGTGTATAAATAGCGTTGGCTCCAGGCCAGGTTTTCGTTGCCCATTGCTGTATAGCGTTTGTTGATCAGCAGTTGGTTGATCAGGTCGAGCAGGTCATTTTCCACCCTGTTTTTCTCCAGTTCCAGGTAATTCCTTCCTTGTTGAAATCCTGCACTACCGTGCGGATGGGTGTGGTAATGATGGCTTTGCCATGCTTCAGGTATTCCCCAATTTTCCAACCCGGTGTATCACCCAGGCCATCGTCGGCCAAACAAATGTCGGTACTGCGCAAGGCCTTCATAAATGCCAGCTTCGAAGTGAAAGAATTGTCCAGTACCAGGTCGGGCGCCATTGCCTGGGTGTAGGGTTCGTTGGCGAGGCCTACTATGCTGCCTGGAAAATGACGGCGAATGGTGCGGCATATGGCAATACGGGTTTCTGATTGAATCCTTCTTCTTTCCTTCTCTTCCGGATTGGTGTGGCGGGCAGGGTCCCACAGGCGGGCGAGGTATAAAATTTTGCCACCGTTGTCCGCCACACTGGTAGGGAAGTGGCGAATGTCCATAGCGTGGTGCGACTGGTTGGTTTTTTTGGCTGTCACATCCAGTATCCGCACTATTTCCGACACTTGTTTTTCCTGATGAGGTGCAGGCTGCCTTCCGGCCCAATTTTGGCCAGCATCTTAAAAGGCTTGTAAGAAAAATTGACCATGAGATTCAAGGGGTGCACATTTCCCCTGAAATCTTCCGGCAACAGCGATCGTTTGAAATAGCAATGGTAACGGTTGGGGTCCTCCATGAATTGAACCTGGTCGGCGCAATCCATAAAACAGGTTTTGCCGTTGATGTGCAACAAAGAGGTGGCTGGCCTGAGGCTGGTGTTGAATCGGTAGGTGAATTTGATGGTGCCGGATTCAGCTAAGTGCCGGGCACTGTATAAAAGCTGGTTTTCAAACTCTGTCCAGGTGGGTATTTCAATTTGAAGGTGTACCATGCAATTGCGGGCTGTCAAAAGCCTGAAACAAATATAGGCAGGTGACTACAACCAGCTGAAGAGAGGGTTGGCTGTTGCAGGTAACGGTATATGCCAATAAAAAAATCCCGGCAGTTTGCACTACCGGGACTGTATGGTATATTCTCAATCTCACGGCCTTTATTCAGAAAGGCCATGAGGGCTTATGCTTCGCTCTTCATTTGCTTGGCAATGCGGTTGCGTTCGTGTTCATCCAAAATCACTTTGCGCATCCTTATGAAGTTGGGTGTTACTTCAATGCACTCATCCTGCTGAATGTATTCCATACACTCTTCCAAAGTGAGCAGCGTTTTGGGGGCAATGCTGGTAGCGGCATCGCTACCGCTGGCACGGTGGTTGGTGAGCTTTTTGCCTTCATTGGGGTTTACAATCAAATCGCCAGGCTTGTTGTTTTCGCCAATAATCATACCGGCGTATACATCTTCACCGGGGTCTACAAAGAAGAAACCACGATCCTGCAGTTTATCCAGCGAGTAGGCAGTGGTAGAACCAGCTTCTTTGGCCAGCATCACACCGTTGTTACGACCGGGGATGGGTCCTTTCCAAGGCTTGTAATCGAGAAAGCGGTGCGCCATTACAGCTTCGCCGGCAGTAGCGGTCAGCATGTTGGTACGCAGGCCTATCAAACCGCGGCTGGGAATTTCAAATTCGAGGTGCTGCATTTCGCCCTTGGTTTCCATCACATGCAGTTCGCCTTTGCGACGGGTAACCAGGTCAATTACTTTAGAAGCAAACTCTTCGGGCACATCCACTACCAGCGATTCGTAAGGTTCATTTTTGTGGCCATCAATTTCTTTTACCAATACCTGCGGCTGGCCTACGGTGAGTTCGTAGCCTTCGCGGCGCATGGTTTCGATGAGTACACCCAGATGCAGAATACCACGACCGTATACCAGGAAAGAGTCGGCACTATCGGTATCTTTTACCCGCAGGGCCAGGTTCTTTTCGGTTTCCTTCATCAGGCGGTCACGCAGGTGGCGGCTGGTTACAAACTTGCCGTCTTTACCAAAGAAGGGTGAGTTGTTGATGCTGAACAGCATGCTCATGGTAGGCTCATCCACGCTAATGATGGGCAGGGCTTCGGGGTTTTCAAAATCGGCAATGGTATCGCCAATGTTGAAACCTTCTACACCTACCACAGCGCAAAGGTCGCCGGGATATACTTCGGTCACTTTTCGCTTGCCCATGCCTTCAAACACATAGAGCTCACGAATACGTTGTTTTTTAATGCTGCCATCGGCCTGCACCAGGCTGAAGGGTTGGTTTTCTTTAATGATACCACGGGCTACTTTGCCAATGGCAATACGACCGAGGAAGCTGCTGTAATCGAGGCTGGTAATCTGCATTTGCAAAGTGCCTTCCTGAATTTTTGGTTCGGGCACGTGCTTCAGAATGCCATCCATCAGCGGCAATATGTTGTCGGTTGGGGTCAGACTATCGTTGAACCAGCCGTTTTTACCACTACCATAGAAGGTAGGGAAGTTGAGCTGCTCTTCGGTAGCGTCGAGGTTGAAGAAGAGTTCAAACACCGCATCATGTACTTCGTCGGGGCGGCAGTTGGGCTTGTCTACTTTATTGATAACTACAATGGGGTGCAGGTTGAGCTGCAGGGCCTTTTGCAGTACAAAACGTGTTTGTGGCATGGGGCCTTCAAAGGCATCCACCAGCAGGATAACACCGTCGGCCATTTTGAGTACCCGCTCTACTTCGCCACCAAAGTCGGCGTGACCAGGCGTGTCAATCACGTTGATTTTCACGTCTTTGTACACTACACTCATGTTTTTCGAAAAAATGGTAATGCCCCGTTCTTTTTCAAGATCGTTGCTGTCCATGATGAGTTCACCGGCTTCCTGATTGTCGCGGAAAACCTTGGAGCTGCGGATGATGTTGTCTACCAGTGTTGTTTTGCCATGGTCTACGTGGGCAATAATGGCGATGTTGCGGATTTGCATAAAAGTAACCTTTCTCGTCCCCCTGACAGGGATGCTTGGTTATGGTTCAAAAAATGACCCGGATTTGTCCTTCGATGAAGGGCCCGGTGTAAAATGGCGGCGAAGGTACAGCCATTTGGCCGAAATGGCTTGTGAAGATTGTGTTGCCTTGCCCGTTGGTATCAAGCAAACAGCCGGAAGCAAGAAGCTCCGGCTGCTGCCAATGATGTATGAATGAATGGTTTAGGGTGCCAGTTTTACCTGTGCGGCCTGCAAACCACGGGGACCTTTTTCTACGTCAAATTGTACTTTATTGCCTTCGCCAATGCGATCCTGGCAGGCATTGATGTGTACGAAAATGCTTTCGCCAGACTGTAAATCGCGGATAAATCCAAAACCCTTGGCTTCATTAAAGAAAGAAACGATACCAGTACGAACGGCTTCTGCCTCATCCAGCTCCGACTTTTTGGGCACACCGATTACGATGTCTTCCAGCTTCACTTCTACTTTGCGGGTAGGATCGGGTGGTGTGTCTACGATGTTGCCATTTTCATCAATGTAGGCCATCATTTCATCAATACCACGGGTACCCTGCTGTTTGCGTTCAGCTTTCTTTTCCGCTTTGTCTTGCTTTTCTTTCTGCTTCTTTTTCTCTCTTTCTCTTTTGTTCCAGGAATCTTGTGATCTGCTCATGTACGGTCATTCTGTGTTTTGTAAGAATTTACTACCGGTTTCTTTATCCGGTGATGGTTCTTCAGAATGCGTTGAAGGTAGTTGTTTTCGGGCGGAGGTGCCTGTTAATGTTCAGACTGCCGTGTTTTTAGCCGGCCGGGCTTCTACAAACAGGCCTGCTGCAGCTTACCCTTCAGCCGTTTGCAACAGCGGTATGCGTACGCTGAAAACAGACCCTTCATGTTGAGCACTTTCTATTTCGAGGCGACCCTGCATGGGCTTGAGCAGTTCGTGCACCAGAAATACGCCGAGGCCGCTCCCCTTTTCGTTGCCGGTACCTGCCGTGGTGCTATTGTTGGTCTGCTGAATCAGGGCATTCAATTGGTCGGGCGTCATGCCTACGCCATTGTCTTTTACCGACAGCACTGCGGCTCCATTTTCTTCTTTCAGCAGCAGCTGTATGGCAGAATTGGGGCGGGAAAATTTGACTGCATTGGTGAGTAGGTTGCGCAGCACAATGCGCAGCATTTCTTCCTGTGCCAATACCTGTATGGTTTGGGCAGGCACGTGTACTTCAATCTGAATGTCTTTTTTATCGGCCTGGGGCTGCACCTGAGCGGCTACTTCGGCCGGCAGGTGGTTGATGGCAATGGGCTTGAGCACCGGCTGCTCCTGCCGCACCTGCAGGTTGGCCCACAGCAGCAGGTTGTCGAGCATGTGGCTGGTGTTTTGTACCACATTGCTGGTGTGCTGTTGCAAAGGCTTTAGCTGCTCGGCACTCAGGTCGCCGCTGGTGCTCATGTCGAAAAAGGTTTGAATGGTGGCCAGCGGATTGCGCAGGTCGTGGCTGATGATGCTCATCAACCGGTCTTTGAGGGCATTTAGTTTTTCGAGTTGGTTTTTTTGTGCCGAAATGCGTTCGTTGAGTTCGAGCAGTTGCTTGTTGCTACGGTTTGTTTGCCGCCAGGCCACATATACAGCACCACCAGCCAGCAGGCTCAGGGCTACCAGGGCCAGCAACCAGTTTCGGTTGCGTTTCTCGGTATCTATTTCGGCTTGCTTTTTATCTATCCGATAGTCGGCTTCTTTTTGAGTAATGGCCGTTTTGATGTCGGCATTGAGCAGGCTGTCTTTGAGGGCATAATATTGTTGCATGTAGGCCAGCTGGCTATCGGGCTGGTTCATCATGCTAAAGAGTTCGCCGAGGTTGCGGTAGTTCTCCATTTCCGAAGCTTTACTACCCGACTCCTTGCTGTAAGCTATGCTGGCAAAGTAGGCGGCTTTGGCCGAATCGTACATGCGGTTGACCATATAGCCGGCACCCAAATTGTTGAGCAGGGCGGCTTTGTAATCCGGCGTGTTGTAGTGCTGCGGGCCCAGCCACCAGGCTTCTTTCAGCAGGGCCAGCGCTTCGGGGTAGCGTTGTTGTTTTTTGTAATTGAGGCCCAGATTGCTCAGCAGGTCGGCCTGCATCAACCCATCATTTATTTGGCGGGCCAGCAACAGGCCTTTGTTGAAATAAAAAGCGGCAGAGTCGAACTGTTTGGTACGGCTAAAGCCGAGGCCTATTTCGTTGTAATAACTGGCAAGGCCCAGTGTGTCGTTGTTGCGGATGTAAACTGCTGCGGATTGGTCGTGGTAGGATTTGGCCTTTTTGAAGTCGCCCATTTCCATAAACACATTGCCCAGCGACATGTATGAGTTGGCCAGCCGGCTTTTGTATTGTTCTTTTTCGGCTATGCGAATGGCTTTAAGGTAATACTCAATAGCCTCTTTGTAATTACCCGATGAAAAGTGGCTGTAGCCCAGGTTATACCAAGCCCGCCATTCGGGCAGGGCCAAGCCTAATTGCTGCGCCAGCTCTGCAGCTTGCAGGTAATACTGCGCCGCTCGTTTATTGTCTACATCCTGATACACTGCCCCCAAATCTTGCAGGGCTTGCTGGCGAATACTGTCGGCATCGGGATGCTTTTCCAACACGGCCGCCAGGCTATCGATGGTTTGAATGGCCTGTGCCGCCAACGGTTGCTGCCAGCACAGTAGCATACACAGGAATAAGCTGCCAATGATTGATTTCATGCGGTGAAGTTAATCAGCAAACCGCCTAATCGTTCTGTCCTTCAGCAAGCTGGCTTCCACCGCATCGAGATACGACTTACCGATGGACAAACTCATGCCCTCCAGTTCTACCTGATGATTGCGCAGGGCTGTTACTTTTTTAATGTTGATGAGGTGCGTACGGGAGATGCGCAAAAAATAATCAGCTTTCAGTTGTGGTTCGAGGTTTTTCAAATTAACTAATACCAAATGCTTATGGCCGTTTTGTAGATGTATTTGTACAAAATCGCTGAGGGCTTCTACATACACAATATGGGCCAGCTCCAGTTTGATGTAATCATTTTTTTCTTTTACAAAAATGAAAGCTCCATCGTCGGTACCGGCAGGTGCGGGCAGGGGTGCGGCGGCGGCCTGCTTCAGTTGCATGAGCTGTTGTGCTTTTTGAATGGCCTTGTACACCCGTTCTTTTTGAATGGGTTTTAAAATGTAATCAATGGCTTCTACATCAAACCCTTCAAGTGCATAACCGGGGTGCGATGTAATGAACATGAACATGGGTTTTACCTGCAGGCTGCGGGCCAGCTCAAGCCCGGTAAGGCCCGGCATTTCTACATCGAGCAGTGCCAGGTCTACCGCATTTGTTTGCAAATATTTCAGGGTTTCAAAAGCATCTTCAAACACGGCGGCAATATGCACATCCGTCATGGGCGAAAGTATCAACCGCAAATACTCCCGAAATACAGGATCGTCGTCGGCTATCACTATGGTCATTGGCTTCTGGCTCATGCTTCACGGTTTTAATGAACAATGTCGGCATATTATACACCGTCATTTACATATCCATTTACTGGTTTAATAGAATGGCGCTTCCAAAAATACATGCTGGCGGCTATTTTCGAAGTCCAAACATCACCCATCAACTGTTTCCACTCACCAACACGCTGAAGCATCTGAAAAACCCTTAAACGATCTTCCCCCCACTCTGGCCCCATGGGCTATTTTAAGGCTGCTGCATTCTTGTAGCAGCTTTTTTGTGCCGGCTGGTGTAGGCTTTGCATATTATCTTCCCGCCTCAACCTGTTTGTTTCATCATTCGTAAAAAATTATCTGTGCTATGCGTAGCTGGATTACCCGCACCCTGGTTGTGCTGTCTGTAGTAATGGTATTGTATGTAGCCGGGCCTTCGCCCAAACAACCGGTGTACAACACTGCTTTGCCCAATGTACCCACTGCTGCTGCACTGCCTGCATTTGTGCAGCAAACAGAAGCACAACACAAACTAAAACCCAACAATGAAGCCCGCATTGTTTGGTACAACGATAGCCTGCAGCAACCAACCGAGTATGCACTGGTGTACCTGCACGGGTTTAGTGCCAGCCAGGAAGAAGGCAACCCTACGCACCGCGACATCGCCAAAGCACTGGGAGCCAACCTGTACCTGGCCCGCCTCGACCAGCATGGAGTAGATACCGCCGCACCGCTACTGCACTACAGCCCCGAAGGCCTGTGGCAATCGGCACAAATGGCGTATGCCATTGGCAAGCAGTTGGGTAAAAAAGTTATTCTAATGGGTACCAGCACCGGCGGCTCGGTGGCATTGCAACTGGCTGCCACGTATCCGGAAATTGCAGGGCTTATTTTGATATCGCCCAATATCCGCATTAACGATGCCAATGCATGGCTGCTCAACAACCACTGGGGCCAGCAAATAGCCGAGCTGGTCATTGGCAGCAATACACGTACCGTGACAGACAACCGGCCTATTTACAAGCAGTACTGGAACTACGAGTACCGCATAGAAAGTTTGGTGGCCTTGCAGGAATATTTAGAAACTGCCATGGTGCCCGAAACATTTGCGAAAGTGAAGCAACCCGTACTCACTCTCGCCTATTACAAAAACGAACAAGAACAAGACCCCGTGGTAAAAGTGAGTGCCATGCGGGAGATGCATACTTCGCTGGGCACTGCTGCTGATAAAAAACAATTGGTTGAATTAGCTACAACAGGAGACCATGTGCAGGGCTCTCCCATCAAAAGCAAAGATGTAGCTGCTGTACAACGCGAAGTGAAACGCTTTTTGCAGGAAGTGATGGGGATAACACTAGCACAGATTGATGCGAATGGTCACGAATGACACGAATTGTTTGGTGGATAGGGATACTTATTCACAAGGCAAAACAGTGCTTTCTTCTCCGCTGCTCCTTTCCCAGCGGTAAAAAATCCTTCGCGGCTTGGCGCCTTTGCGTTGAAATAATTAGTTGCGGGTGATAACAGCTGCAACAACAAACTCCGTGGCTATGTACGGCGGGCATTCCTTAATTTGCCCCATCTTATACATCACCACGCATGTCTATTTACGCCATCCGCAATTACCACCGCGAACTAGAGAAAATCATTACCTACGGCGGCAGCAAAAAAGAAACCGCCATCCGCAATGCTTTTTACAACCTGCTGAACCAATACGCCAGCACAGTCAACCTCGTACTGGTGCCCGAACTCACCATTAAAAACCGCAATGGCAAAAATGTAACGCCCGATGGCACCATGAAAGATGCCCTGCGCCTCGACCATGGCTATTGGGAAAGCAAAGACGAAGCCGATAACATAGACGAAGAAATCCGCAAGAAATTTGACAAGGGCTATCCCAACGACAACATTTTATTTGAAGACTCGCAAACGGCCGTGCTCATACAAGATGGACACGAAGTAATGCGGGTGCCCATGCAAGACGAAGACAAGCTCGATAAAATACTCGACCGCTTTATTGCCTACCAACGCAAAGAAATCAGCGACTTCCGCAAGGCCATCGACCTGTTTAAACAAGACATACCCAAGGTAACCGACACCCTGCGCCAGCTGATAGCCGAACAAGATGCTGGCAGCAACGAAGCCTACCACCGCGAATTCAAACTCTTTCACGAAAGCTGCCAAAGCAGCATCAACCCCGACATTAGTACCGAAGACATCCGGGAAATGATGATTCAGCACATCCTCAGTGCCGATATCTTCAATACCATTTTTGATGAACCACATTTTCATCAGGACAACAACATAGCCCGCCAGCTCAACCAGGTGGTAGAAACTTTTTTTACCGGTGCCACCCGCCGCAATACACTCAGCGGCATTCAGCACTACTACCAAACCATCAATGCTGCCGCCGCTGGCATAGCCGACCACCACGAGAAACAAAAGTTTTTGAAAGTGGTGTACGAAAACTTTTACAAAGCCTACAACCCCAAAGCGGCCGACCGACTGGGCATAGTGTACACACCCAACGAGATAGTGCAGTTTATGATTAAAAGCACCGACTGGCTGCTGCACAAACACTTTGGCAAAACACTGGCCGATAAAAACGTAGACATACTGGACCCCGCCACCGGCACCGGCACTTTTATTTGCGACATTATAGACTACCTGCCCAAAAACAAACTGCAGCATAAATACCTGCACGAAATACACGCCAACGAACTGGCCATACTGCCCTACTACATAGCCAACCTCAACATTGAATACACCTACAAGCAAAAAACGGGCGAATACGCCGAGTACGAAAACCTTTGCCTGGTAGATACGCTAGACAATACCGGCTTTAACTGGATAGGCAAACAGGGCGACCTCTTTGGCGTAAGTGCCGAAAACGCCGCCCGTATTAAAAAACAAAACCAACGCAAAATCAGCGTCATCATTGGCAACCCACCGTACAATGCCAACCAGCAAAACGAAAACGACAACAACAAAAACCGCAACTATACCGAAATAGACAAACGCATAAAAGACACATTCATCAAACAAAGCACGGCGCAAAAAACAAAACTGTACGATATGTACAGCCGCTTTTACCGCTGGGCCATGGACCGGCTGAACGACAATGGCGTGATTGCGTTTATTACCAACCGCAGCTTTATAGACAGCCGCACTTTTGATGGCTTTCGGAAAATAGTGCAAACCGAATTTGACTACGCCTACATACTCGATACCAAAAGCGATGTACGGGCCAACCCCAAAATAGCTGGCACCACGCACAATGTATTTGGCATACAAGCTGGTGTAGCTATTTTGTTTTTGGTAAAAACCAGTGCCGGCAAGCTAAAGCCCCACGACTGCCGCATAGAATACGCTGCCCTGGAAGATGAGATGCGCAAAGAAGAAAAACTGCAATGGATAGCCGAACACCCGATAGAGAAAATTGAGTTTGCACATGTGGTGCCGGACAAGAATAATAATTGGTTAGGACAAACTGACAATGATTGGGAAGAATTGATTCCTTTCATTGATAAGAAGGAAACAAATTGTATTTGCGTTGAATTTTCAAATGGAATAAATACGGCACGTGATGAATGGGTATATGACTTTGATGAATTGCAATTGAAGGATAAAGTGAAACTTTTCGCAGAGAGATTCAATTTGTCATGTGGCGAAACTGACGCACAAAAACTGGATCAATCAATAAAATGGAGTCGTGATCTGAAGCTAAAAGCAAAGAGAAGAATGCAAATTGATTTTTCCGATATCACTTTTAGTCAAGTTAATTATCGCCCATTTGTGAAAGTTCATGCTGCAATTCATCCAATTCTTCAAGATGTAATTAGCGGCAATAAAGATTATTTCTCAGCTGAAAACAAGTCGATTTGTTTTAATGTCAATGGGTTGGATTTAAGATTTCTTGCATCAGAAACCTTTTCCGATTGGCATTTCACTGGAGACACTAAAGTCGTCCCATTATTTCATTTCCCCCAAAACAAAAGACTCGACAACATCACCGATTGGGCCCTCGATTTATTTACCACGCATTACCAATCAGACATCGTACATCGTACATCAGCCATTCAGAAGGAGGACATTTTTCATTACGTCTATGCGGTGTTGCACCATCCGGCGTACCGCAGCAAGTATGCGCTGAATTTGAAACGGGAGTTTCCCCGCATACCGTTGTACAACAACTTTTTTCAATGGGCCGCCTGGGGCCAGCAGCTCATGGAGTTGCATTTGCATTATGAAACCGTAGCACCTTGGGGCCTAATCAGAAAAGAGATGGAGGCGAAGGCTGAGCCCAAAGCCAAGTTGAAAGCCGATAAAGACAGGGGCATCATTCTGCTGGACGACAACACCGAGCTACACGGCATACCACCCAGCGCCTGGGCCTACAAACTCGGCAACCGCAGTGCCCTCGAATGGATACTCGACCAATACAAAGAAAAGAAACCCAGCGACCCCACCATTGCCGAACATTTCAACACCTACAAGTTTGCCGATTACAAAACACAAGTGATAGACCTACTCGACCGGGTGTGCCGGGTAAGTGTGGAAACGATGAAGGTGGTGGGTGAGATGCCGGAGGAGTGAGGGGATTAAAAATTCAAACATTTTTAGAAACACACTTATGAAAAAAACACTACAACTCTTTGTTTACATTATCACACTGCTTTTTTGTTCAATGCAAGTTCATGGTCAGGGCACAACACCCAAAAGGATCTGTGCTACCGAAGTGCCAGAAGCTGCGTGGGAAGATTGGTTTAGCCAAAAAGTGGTGGAATACACAAAGAATAAAGCAAGTGGTATCACCCAAATGGCCAACTACAATATTCCTTTAGTAGTGCATATACTCCATAACGGAGATGCGGTTGGTAGCAATGAAAACATTTCGTTGGCGCAGGTACAATCACAAATCAATATTCTGAATGCAGATTTTTCGGGTACGAATGCAGACATAGGTAATGTGCCAGCTGTGTTTGCAGCAGCAAAAGCAGGCAACACGGGCATTTCATTTTGTTTGGCCAAGGTAAATCCGAGTGGAGCCACATTAAGTGAAGTTGGGGTGGATAGAATAAACTGGCAGGCAAGGGGCTGGCAGAATCCGAATTCATTTTATACAATAGCCAGTTTTAAATCATTCATGGAGAATACAGTAAAACCAAATACAATTTGGGACCCCAAAAAATATATGAATATATGGGTTGTAGACATGGATGCAGAAGGCTTGCTGGGCTACGCAACTTTTCCAGCTGGAAGTAATCTATCTGGAATGTTTACTGGCGAAACAGCTACAACCTCTGGAGTAGTAATGAATCAAAATGCATTTGGCAACATTGGAACTGCAATTCCCCCTTATAATAAAGGTAGAGTTGCAACTCATGAAGTTGGACATTGGCTTGGGCTACGGCACATTTGGGGTGACGGCACCTGCAAAACCGATTATTGTGGTGATACACCTCCAGCTTATGATAAGAATTTTGGTTGCCCCACTCATCCTCATAATCTTGGTTTTTGTCAGGGCAATACTACTGGAGAAATGTTCATGAATTACATGGATTACACAAGCGATGATTGTAAAAATATGTTCACCCGGGATCAAATGACCCGAATGCAAACGGCCATGCAAAATGGTACTTATCGTTCTACCCTGCCATTCTCCAATGCCTGTGATGCAGCAAACAGTACCCCGGCATTTAATTTAAAACTGTACGACTATGTAACGCCATCGGCTACTTCTATCAACTACGGCAGTGCTTTTTCTGTTTCTACCAATATTGCAAACTTTGGCACAGGGGCATTTAGCGGCGACTATTGCGCTGCCGTATTTGATAATACATATCAGTTTGTAGATTTTGTAGAAATAAAATCGAACAACGCCTTGGCTGCGGGCTATGCCTACAGTAGCAATCTTCAATTTACCAACCCTGGTATTTTAGAAATGGTGCCGGGCAATTACTTCATAGGCATTTTTTCTAGGCCCCCAGGAGGCACCTGGACACTCGTAAGTGATAATGTAAACTTTAAAAACCTGGTGCCGCTTTCGGTGGTAAATGAAGCAGACATGGAGTTGTATTCACCCATAACCATCACCAACGGAGGAGTATTAAAACAAGGACAAACCGCAACCGTTAATCTTGACATTGCTAATACAGGTGCCACAACTTTTGTTGGTCAGTATCAGGTGAATTTGTACCAATTAGATGGCTTGTTTGCCGAAACAATCGGAACCATTTCAGAATCTACAGGCCTCGGGTCTGGTTATCATTATAGTTCACCCTACCTAAATTTTACTACGAATGCAATCGTGTCTAAGCCTGGCTCCTATTTGTTGGTAGTTCAAACAAAAAAAACTAATGGTAGTTGGATAATTGCAGGGGCAAGCTATTATCCCAATCCCATAAAGGTGACTATACAAGGGCCGAACCCAGACATATATGAAGCTAATAATGGTGTAGCACAAGCCTATAGTTTGCCACTTGCTTTTAGTAGCAACAATGCAGCTGTACTCACCACAGGTGCCAATCTACATGTAGCTACGGATTCTGATTTTTATAAAATTAATTTGCCGGCAGGCTACAATTACAGCATTCGGGCAAGGGCTCACGATTCATACAACGCCTCAAATGGCAATGTATATTCAGCAGATGTATTATTTAGTTATTCAAAGAATGCTGGCACTAACTGGTTTGGCAATTACGATGATACCATGCCCAAAAACTTGGTGGTGAGTGGTGGCAGTACGCTCTACTTTAAGGTCGGTGGGTTTTTCGAAGGCATGACTGGCACATACTTACTTGATGTACAAATAACAAGAACACCATATCAATTTTTGTGGACTGGTGAATTTAATAGTGACTGGAATAATGTAAACAACTGGTCGGCTGGTAGATTACCCACCAATACCGATGATATCATTATAAAGGCAGGAACGCCCTTTTCACCCATTATAGCAAATGGAGTAACAGGCATATGTAGAAGTATTAAAGCGGAAACCGGGGCTTCAGTAAATGTTGCAACAGGTGGCCGTTTGAACGTTACCAGCCAATAAGTTGATTGCTTATTTTCTTTAATCCTCTTTTTCCTAAAACAATAAAAACCTTTTATGCATCAATATTTTATCCATGATGGCAGTCGCCAAGAAGGACCATTCAATATTGACCAACTTTCCGGCAAAATAAATTCAGAAACCATGATTTGGCGGGAGGGTTTACAAGAATGGATGCAGGCAAAACATTTGCCTGAGCTTGCATCAATTGTTGTTCAATTACAACCACCTCCCTTTTCGTATCAATCAAATTCAAATCAGCCGTTACCGATTGCTCCGCCCCCATTTTTCCAAACCGATAAAGAGTCGGCTGTAATTGCAAAAAGAAAAGGACCATATAAAAAACCTTTATTAATTGCCATTTCAGTTGTAGCTATAATTGCTCTTGTTGTGTTTACTCTTCAACTTCGACAAGAAAAAGAAAAGGTTCAAAAAGAAAATGAATCCTTAGCAAATTCACTTCAGTCCACTCAACAACAGATGCAAATAAATGATAGCACATTAGCAAAAAAGCAAGCAGATCAACAGAAAAGGATTCGAGAAATTTCGGAACGTCAAATGTACTTACGGAATAATTGGACAAGTTTTTTGCAAGCAGAAATCGAGTCCTACACACCGGTTTCATTTGGTGGTTTTGAAAATATATTACTTAAAGTGAGTAATAAATCTGAGTATCCAATCGATTTATTAGTACTAGAGGTTTCCTACTGGAAAGAAGGGGGAGGTCTTTACAAAACAGAAGCAATAACCGTTGCAGATATAGCCCCTAAATCGAGTGATATTGTATCGGCGCCAAACAGTACAAGAGGGGTTAGACTTACGATTGACATTGTAAAAATCACTGCCCGAAAATTCAGTTTTTGCTACGATGTTTCATCCTCTCCCTATGGAGTGGTAGATTCAGTTGTTGGTGGTACAGGTGATGTTGTATTTGATCCATGGAAATGTCAATAAGCAATTTTTGTTCGCATGTTGGTCAAAGGAATCCTTCCGCCCCACACACATAATGGTTGTTCAACCATTTCTATTGGTAAAATCCGCCTCATGCAATCCGCCAAGCAACTCAGCCGAAGACTGGCCTACTTACACCAAAAAAGAAAAGCAGGAAAGCAGCAACATGCCAGAACAGGCAGGCTAACACCAGCGCAACGATTGGCGGTGCTGCAAAAAACCAGCAAGCGTTGTCATGTATGTGGCGGCAAGCTTACGGCAGATAATTTTCATGCAGACCACGTAGTACCACATGTAGCCGGTGGCAAACATTCGGTTGACAATTACTTGCCTGCTTGTGCAACCTGCAACAATTATCGCTGGCACTATTTACCCGAAGAAATACAGTGGGTAATGAAGCTAGGTGTTTATGCCAAAACACAAATTGAAAAAGAAACAATGGTTGGCATTGCACTTGCTGAAAGCTTTATGAAACAGGAGCAGCGCAAAAAATAATCGCTACCGTTTTGGTAGGTAAGGATACCAATCGATAAGAAAAAAAAGCACCAACACATGGGTACCAATATTTGCGCATTATCCAATCATACAATTGATGTTGAGCAAGGTGGTGCTTCCATTCTTGCACAGGTGGCAGACCGTTTATCCATCAATATTTTTCAGCGGAAAAGGGAGCATAAGGAGTTTTTTCCAACCAAACAATGGTGTGTGAGTCTGTTGTCGGACAACAGTGGAGATTGGGTAGATGATCCTGACATTACATGGTTGCACAATCAATCTTTTGATTTGCGATACTACCAGAGCGAACAAGAATCTGATCTTACCATTACCATTTTCCCCAAGCTGGTACAACTGTATCTCGAACAGTCTTACGAATGGACATCTTTTGCTACAGATGTTGTATTTGATACTGGTGAAAAGGATTTTTTTGGTACATACAGAAACGCAACACTGGCAGCGGCTAAATTGCTCGGCCATAACAATGTACTGTACATGGGCGATAAGCTCATGAACCAAATTTTTGATTGGGATTATAAGGATACCGTGGAAACCCTGGTTGAAAGAGGAAAAGCTGAAAACTTAGTCATATGGGATATAGCCACAAGAACCACCATCTCGGGCACTGTTCCCGACAATCTTTCGGAATATGATTATGCTTTTCACCAATTCATGATGATAGAAGATGTACGTTTATTGTCTCATTCACAGTAAGAAGAATATGATTTTGTATAGCTGTCGCTAATATGCTAATCCATCAGCAATCATTCTGCAATGAGCAAACTTAACAACGAAACACAACCCCAACTTTTTACCTACCCGCAGCTACATGCATGGCTGCAGCCGCTGAGTGCTTTTGTATCGTTGATTGTTGACATGCATCCGTATGATACCAAGCTGAAACATGCAGCAGCAGCCCTACAACAATGGTTGGCCAATGCTACGCCGCCGGCCGTAGCGCCAAATTGTAATTGGCAAATTGAATTGCGCCTTTACCACGAAGATGTTTGGAATGGTGCCGAAATACCGCCGGGCATTTACAACAGGTGGTGGTATGTAAGTTTCGAGCAGCAGCACATATATATTGTTGCCGAATCGGAAGATGATGCAACCACCGGCTACCCCAGCGTGGATGCCAGATATTATCACGCTTTTTTTAGCAACCAGCAGCAAGCCGAAGGCATGTACGTTGGCTACATGTCCGGGCCACTTTCGGAGTTTGTAGAGGATGTACTTCGCTGCAAAGCATATTGCACCCCCAACATGCAACGCTTTGAAGCTGATTTGAGTTTTGAATAACGAATGTATTTGAATGGACACAACTCAATTCTCCGCTCCTCCTTTCCCTGCGGTAAAAACGCCTTCGCGGCTTTGCGCCTTTGCGTTGAAAAAAGTCGCCCTGCGTATTCATTACCTTGCTTACTTTTGTACCTGAGCCTTTCATTAATCCCGAGTTGGTTATCGGTGCTTTATTTGATAGGCTCTTTTTTTGTGGCTTGTGTTTCAGGCTGCTGCTCATAAAAAAAATGCCACCTCAACAGGTGGCATTTTTTTATTGCATAGGCAAATATTTATTTCACTTCCTTCATCAACTCTGCAACCGCTGCTTCCAGCTGCTGGTCTTTGCCTTTGTTTACCTGCGTGTATTCGTTCATCAGTTTGATGTCGGGTTCGGTTTGGAAGTTCTCCAAATATTTACCACTGCCATCCATCATGCGAACGCCCATGGGTACGGTACCCCAGCGGGTTTGTCCGTCTTGCAGCATTTCCCAACCGGCAAAGGAGCAAGTACCTGGTACCGGCATGCCCACCAGCTTGCCCAGCTGTAGGTATTTGTAAGCAAATGCATAGCAATGACCATCGCTGTAGTTGGCCTCATTGGCCAGGCTGATGCTGGGTTTGTTCCAACGGAAAGTAGGTTCGTAGTTAGACACTTCTTTGTCGTTGCTGTATTCCATAAACCGTTTGCCGCTCAACCACATAGTAAGGTCGGCCACCAAATCGCCACCGCCATTGTTGCGGGTATCTACCACCAGGGCTTTGCGGCCGGCATATTTACCCATGGCTTCTTCAATAGCGGTACGGTAGGCACCATCGTTCATGCCGGGTACATGAATGTAGCCCAACTGCCCGTTGCTGAGGCGGTCTACTTCATCGGCATTGCGTTTTACCCAACGCTTGTACAACAGGCCGTTTTCTTCGCCCGTGCTAATGGGCTTTACCACCAGCTCACGGCTTTTACCATTTTCGTTCAATACCAACAGCACATTTTTACCCGCTTTGCGGTTGAGGTATTGCGCCAGGTCTTTATCGGCAGTGATGGTTTCGCCATCAATGCTTTCGATGATGGTACCCGCTGCAATATTGAAACCCGCCTTATCCAACGGACCACCGGCAATCACTTCTTCAATTTTAACGCCATTGCCTTTGTGCTGATAATCGTAAAACACACCCAATGAAGCGGTGGCATCTGCCATGGCCGCCATGGAAGAGTAACTGCTACCACAATGGCTCACGTTGAGTTCGCCCAGCAGTTCGCTCAGCAGTTCGCTAAACTCGTAACCATTGCCCACGTGTGGCAGTTGCTTGCGGTAGGCTGCACTCATGCTGTTCCAATCAATACCATGAAAGCCTTGCTTGTAAAAAATATCTGCCGTACGACGCACTACATGCTCAAACATAATCTGGCGTTCTGCCGCCACATCCAGCAGCATTTCGCCACCAATGCCAATGCGGTCAACCTTGCCGCTGGCAGGGTCTATTTTGGCAATGCCACCATCGGTTTGCAGGTATATTTTTTTGCCTTCTTTATCCCACTGCATATTGCCCGCACCGTTGGCACCCAGTGGCGCCAGTATTTTGGTTTCGCGGGTACGCAGGTTGGTGCTCCACAGGTTTACACCCCGCTCAAAACGGGTGAGGTAATACAGGTTTTCACCAGCATTGTCTACCAAGGCATCGCTCATGCTACTGCTGTGAATGGTAAGGCGGGCTTTGCGCATGTCCAAGCCAGCCCAATCAATCATGACGCTGTCTTTGGCGGGCTTTGCTTTTTTAGTAGTATCGGCTTTTTCGGCTTTCTCTTTCAGCTCTTTGGCCAATGCGGCTTCGTCTTTGCTCAGCTTAAAATTGTCCCAGGCATCTTGTGTAAAAAACAAGCCGTAAGCATCCCGCTGGGCACCGCCACTGTTGGCCTTAGCAGCCAAGCCATCGCGGTCGCTAAACCACAGCATCATCTTACCATTCATCATCCACTTGGGGCCGCTATCGCCAAAACCGCTTTGGGTAATGTTCTTGATTTTTTGCTTGCCATCAGCACTCAAAATGCCAATCTCGCCATTGCCAATGGTTTGCTCCGAAAAGCTCACCAGCAACCATTTGCTATCGGGGCTCCAGCTTACACCATGGCCACCATCGCCCCAGCTCAGCCATTCTTTTTGGGTTACCAAAGTGCGGCTCTGATTGCTGGCGAGGTTCAGCACTTTGAGGGTGTTGTAGTTTTCTACGTAGGCCAGCTCTTTGCCGTTGGGGCTCATGTCGGGGTTGAGTACACTTTTATCGCCCGTTAGCAGCACCGTTTCTTTTACCAGCGTGCTGGCATAGAAATAGGGCTCTTCCTTACGAACGATTTCACTTTTGTAAATGCTCCACTTGCCATTGCGTTCGCTGCTGTACACCAGCATGCGGCCATCGCTGTGCCAGCTGATGTCTTCTTCGGCTTCTGCTGTTTTGGTTACCTGCTTGGTGCCACTGCCATCGGCATTGCTTACAAACACATCGCCCCGAAAGAGGTATGCTACTTCTTTACCATTGGGCGATACTTTCATACCGCCTACACCGCCACCTACTGCCACAGTCTTTTCATTGGTGCTGCGGGCATCGGCCACAATGCTGATGTTGAGTTTGTTGGTCTTACCATTGGCATGCGTGTACAGCTGTCCATCGTACCCAAAGCAAAGCGTACCATTATTAGCCGCACTTAAAAAGCGGACAGGGTGCGTTTTAAAATTGGTAACAGCTGTTGCATTGCTGCCATCCGCATTCATCTTGTACACGTTGAAACTACCGCTGGCTTCGCTGAGGTAATACACGGTTTTATCGCCATCGGCCAGCACGGGGCTACGGTCTTCGCCGGCAAAACCGGTGAGGCGTTTGTGTGTGCCCGTGGTTACGTCGTACATCCAGATATCACGGGCAATGGCACTGGTATGGTGTTTGCGCCAGGTGTTTTCGCCGCCCTTTTTATCGTGGTAAAAAATGCGTTTGCCATCCGCACTGTATTTCACATCTTCTGCCGGTGTAGTGAGTACCTGTTGCACCCGGCCACCATTGACCGACACGCTGTACAACTCGGGCATGCTACCGGTAGGAAACTGTCGGTTGCCGGCAGCATCCATACGGGCGGCACCAAACAAAATGTTTTTGCCATCGGGCGTAAAAGAAAATGGCACTTCGCCGGCACTGTGGAAGGTGAGGCGCTTGGCTTCGCCACCGGTGGCGGGCATTACAAACACATCAAAGTTGCCATAGCGGTCGCTGGCAAAAGCAATGTATTTGCCATCGGGGCTCCAGATGGCATTGTAGTCGTGGGCTTCGTGCATGGTGAGCAGCGAAGCGGTACCACCGCTGGCAGGTACTTTGTACAAATCGCCTTTGTAGGTAAAAACGATGCTGCTGCCATCGGGGCTGATGGAAGGATAGCGAAGCCATGAAGGAACTGCTTGCTGAGCAAATGCTGCCATACCTGCAGTCAAGAATAAAGCGGATGCAATGAATTTTTTGCGAATCATAATTTTAAGAAATGGGGCGTTGAAAATACGGAAGCTATTTATTAGACGCTGAGATTATTGGTATGCCTTTTTTATCAATAAGAAGGCGTAGGAAATCATTCCTACGCCCAAAAGAGGAAACCTCTAAATATCATTATTATTATTGTGTAGGCAGTGTTGTGCACTTGGCAGTGATGGTAAGTTTTCGGTTGTTGCTCAATTGAATGTTTCTATTGTTTCGAATTTGTATACTTGCAGCCTGGGCATCAGCCTGTGATATTACCGGTGAATTTGTTGCGGTGTTCACAATTACATGGGTTTTTTCTCCCGGCACTCTATTACGGCTCCAATTGGCAGGATTGTGCCAATTGTTATCAGATGCTCCGCTCCACAGGTTTATTTCCTGGCCTACGGTTGCCACTGCCGTGTCTTTACATCCAAATGAATTTGTGGCTATCAACTGATATATGCCTTGTGGGGCCGTCACTGTATTGGATGTATTCCATTGGGCTGTAAGGCCGGTGGTATTGTATAAAGGATTGAGGTTTACGATTTCACCTAAACAAACAATTGCTGCAAGTGTATCTGGTCCGAGGTAGGGTCTGTTTCTTATCAATAAAGTTTGACTACTTGCTTGTCCTGTCACTGATGGATTCGTACTTAGTACCCTCACTTTATACCCTGTACCGTCAGGCACCTGGCTGGGTAATCGCATACCTAAAATGCTACTTGTAGTACCAGAAACAGCAAACATTTGGACAGGATTTGCAAAGCTTCCGTTGGCATCGCTTAATTGTACCTGAAAGATGTTGCCAGCGTTATACTGACCCGAAGCATCAAAACTCAGGTATAAACTATCTGCTGCACAAAATTGAGGCGTATTCAATAAGCTATTGATATTGATTGCAGGCGCCGCGGCAGCAGCAGTTACCCCAAAATCCCATTTACCTAAATGGCTCCAAACGCCATTGGCATCTTGTGTACGCAAGTATAAAAAATGGCCTCCGGTGCTAAGCCCTGTCACATTTACATCTATCAACCAATCTGCCAATTGTACTTGAGATGGGGGTAACACCACAGGTTTACCCAAGCCCAAACCAGGATCATTGTCTATATAGTATTCCGCCTTGCTAACAGAAGTAGCTACAGGCTGTGCAGGTAGAATGGGCGCCCCAGCAAAGGGCCTTGCAAAAATCCACTGCCCTGCATGGCTCCACAATCCATTGGCTGTGCGAACTCTCAGGTACAAATAATGGATGCCGGTTGGTAGCGGTTCAGTATTTACAGTAACGTTTATATCCTGTAGGTTTAAGGCGCTTACCACAGGTATTTGCGTTGCCAAACCTATGCCCGGATCGTTATTGATAAAATATTCTGCCTGTACAATATTTTCCGCAGCTGGCAAGGCAGGAAGCACGGGTGCACCTGCAAAGGGTCTTGCAAAAATCCATTGTCCGGCATGACTCCAAACTCCGTTAGCGTCTTTTACTCTCAGGTATAAATAATGAATGCCCGTGGGCAGTGAAGCGGTATTGACCTGAAAGTTTACATCTTGCAAATGATTCCCAGGTACTATACTCACTGGTGTGCCAAGACCTGTGCCCGGATCATTGTTTATAAAATATTCGGCTTGAACCAAGTTGGATTGTGCAGACAGCTGCCGTATGGGCATAAGCCAAACACAAGCCAATAATAAATATCTTATCATGGCTAAAAATTGAAGGAAAAAAGTGTGTTTTATTGGCCGTTGCTACGGGCAGAAAATGTAATGGTATAAGTAGAACCTGAGGCCTGAGGGCTTGAAGATGTTAGCTTATAAATGGTAGGTGCAGTAGACAATCCGGATAACTTATATGGATTAGGTCCGCCAAAAATACCGCAGTCTACCCCACCAATACCAGCACCTATTGCAGGAGAATTTTGCTTAAGTACAAAGCGATTATCTAATGCCAAATTATTAGGATTGCTTGAAAATGCGACAAACACATCATTAGGATTGATAGAAAACTGGTTAGCTGTACCTGTAAGACCGGGCAAACTTGCTGCGGTACGTTCAAAAAGACAATTGGTAAAACTGCAAGCAATATAATTTGCAGGTGTTGTTGTGGAAGCAACAGTAAAAACACTATTTCTTACTACTACTGCTGCATTGGCAAAATTGATGGTACCATTAAATACACAGTTGGTGATAGTGCCCGTACTTGTATTATTGATGAAGCTGGAGTTTTCTATTAAAGAATTTTCAATAATCAGGTTTTCGAAACGGCTACCTGTACTGCCGCCGAAATCTACTTCTGCGCAGCGGAGTATCTGCCAATTGCGGGCTATACTGCTGGTACCAAGGCTAAGACCGCTTGTGCTAAACCTGCAATTTCTAAATACAATGTTTTCAACTGTAGCACTGGTGGGTGTAGAAGTAGTTATTAAGAGAGCAATAAAAACAGAGCCATTGCCGCCAGCTTGCAATATTACGTTGAGTGATGCCTGCGGCACTACCTGTAAGTTAGTATTACTTGAACTTCCACTGGTATAGTAGCCACTTCCAATAAAAACTAAACGTTTGGTAAGTGTAACTTGCGGAGCACCGGGATACACTTGAACAGTATCACCATTGTTTGCGGCGGCTAATAAGGCACTGGCTGTAGTGTAATCAAAATTGGTAACCGCTGTTCCGGCATAGTAACTGCTTCCAGCAAAGCCATAGCGAAGTACACGAGCTTCGGCTGTAGACACAATAAGGATGGCCATCATTAAGGGTAGGATTGATTTCATAAGTGAGGTATTTTTCTTCAATATAGTTCAGATTTTTTCTCCAACCGCATAACCTGTTTTAAAAAGTGATTAGATTTTTTGAACGCAGCTTTTCATTTTCTAATAGCGTTTGTCAGATAATCAGGCGTTTCGTCTTGACAATCGTCTATTCATTGTAGCGGGTATGCGAACGAATACAAGATTCATAAAAAGAATTGCGCATTTTTAGAGTCTGATTACTATAATTAAGAATCCCATGGATCAACAAATCATCAACCTGTACGACGAGTACACGCACAAGCCACTTAGCCGCACGGTATTTTTAAAACGCCTGGCCATGCTTACCGGCAGCACCGCTGCTGCACTGGCCATACTGCCACAGCTGGAAGGCAACTATGCCATGGCGCAAACCGTAGAGCTCGACGAAGACATTGCCACAGAGCAGGTAACCTACACCGTAACCGCCGGCACCATGAAAGGCTATCTGGCCAAGCCCAACAAAAAGGGAAAGTATCCGGGAGTAATTATCATTCATGAAAACCGCGGCCTCAATGCCCATATCGAAGATGTGGCCCGCAGAGCTGCCAAGGCGGGTTATGTAGCCATAGCGGTAGATGGCTTATCGCTGCTGGGTGGTACACCGGCCAATGAAGATGAAGCCCGTGGCTTGTTTGCCAAACTGGATGCCAAACAAAACGTGCTCAACTTTGCCGGTGCCGTACCGTACCTGCAAAGCCGCAAAGATTGTACGGGCAAGATTGGTTGCGGAGGCTTTTGCTGGGGTGGTGCCATGGCCAATAGTTTGGCGGTGAGTGTGCCAGCCCTTAAAGCAGCTGTAGCATACTATGGCCGCCAGCCCGAGCTGAGCGAAGTGCCCAACATACAAGCCGCCGTGCAGCTGCACTATGCGGCGCTGGACGAACGCATCAACGCTGGTGCCAAAGCTTACGAAGATGCCCTGAAAGCCAACAACAAAGTGTATGAACAATACATGTACGAAGGCGTGAATCATGCTTTTCACAACGATACTTCTGCAGCCCGCTACAACGAAGCCGCGGCCAAACTTTCGTGGAGCCGTACGTTGGCGTTTTGGGAAAAGTATTTGAAGTAGGAATTCGATTGCCACAAATCGGCTGCCGTTAGCTATCTAGAATTGAATGTCGGAAGCTACCTGCCAATCTATTTTTTGCAAGGAATCCTTTCATCATTTGAAAAGCGTGTTGGTTCAGCATTGTTACTTTCTTTTTCTTGAAAAAAAGAAAGGCAAGCGGAATGGGAGCTTGCGTACAAAGAATCCCGATAGCTATCGGGATCAAGGCAAACCCGATGCCTCCGGCCTCCCGATAGCAATCGGGATTGCCTGGCCTGCGCCTCCCCCTGTGTGATTTGTTATTATACCGTTTTGCTCACTTCATGTTTAGCATTCAAGGACAACTTTTTATCTAGAATAGCTTCTCAAAATCAACAAAAAAGGGCACCGAATTATTTCGGTGCCCTTTTCATTACTACACTTTCGTAAGGCTTATTTGCCTGCTGGTTTTTCGGCCGTAGTGCCGGGGTTCAGCAGTTGGAAAAACTGATCGAGTTCGGGCAGTACCACAATGCGGGTACGGCGGTTGGCGGCTTTTCCACTGGCGCTGCTGTTGCTCATTACCGGTACATATTCTGCACGGCCACCGGCGGTCATCCGCTTGGGGTCGATGCCGAATTTGGTTTGCAAAGTGCGTACCACTGAAGTAGCCCGCAGCACACTCAGGTCCCAGTTATCGCGGAGGGCACCACCTTTAATGGGCACATTATCGGTATGGCCTTCTACCATAAACTCAATGTTGGGTTGGTTCTTGAGCACAGTGGCTACTTTCTCCAACACATTCATGGCCTTGGGGTTTACATCGTAGCTACCGGTGGTAAACAACAGCTTGTCGCTGATGTTGATGTACACTACACCCTTGTCCACTTCAATATTGATGTCGTCGTCAGCAATGGGGCCGAGTGATCCTTTCAGGTTCATCACCAGCGCCATGTTCAGGCTATCCTTTCGGGCCATGGCACCTTGCAGGTCTTTGATGTAAATATCCCGCTCGGCCAGTTTGGCCAGGCTTTGCTGTACACTTTCGGCCTGCTTACTGCTCAGCACACTCAGGTCTTCGAGGCGGCCCAGTACCTGCGTATTTGTACTTTGCAGGTTAGAAGCCTGGTCCTTATACGTTTTGAGTTGTTCTTTCAAATTGGCATTGTTGTTCTCAGATGTTTGCAAAAAATTGCTGGCTTTTACCAGGTCTTTTTCGCAACTCTTCAGGTCTTCCTGCAGTTGTGTGTACTTATTATTCAGTACGGTGTAATCATCTTGTGCCTGCTTAAATTTTTTACTGCTGACACAGCTGCTGAGCAATACCACGAGGCCTGCTACCGGCATCATCAATTTCTTCATATCAATTTTTTACGGTTATAAAAAGTTGGTGTGTGAGCAACGAAATGTGGAGTGGTAAAGGAATGCTATAATCCACTGACGGCGGGCAAATTCCTGTTAATATTCATGCTGTCAAATGTAAAAATTACCTGCTATGTGGCAGCTGTATTTGGTCATACAAAACAAGCGGTAGTTGCAAAGAATTTTTAAAAATGATGCTGCGGAAAATAGAGGCAAAACGGATTGGCCTGTTTGGACTTATTCATTTGAAATAAGAAAGAACAATGCTCCTTCAGGCTATTTATTTTCACCTGTCATCCACGGATTGTTTTTGAAAAACAACCCTACAGCATGCAGCTCTTCCACAGTACCGGATGCAATGCCGGCGGCAGGTCTTACATTCGCAGTGCTGCCTGATTTTCTTTTACAAGGAAACTAGAACCATGACTGAACCATTGCGCCAGTTGGCCACCCAACTGCAAGGCGAATTATATACCGATCAGGCCATGCGGGTGCTGTATGCCACCGATGCATCGGCCTACCGCGAAATGCCTCTGGCCGTCGCCATCCCCAAACACAACCAAGACCTGCAAACACTCATTCGTTTTGCCAACGAGCACAAAACGTCGCTCATCCCCCGCACGGCCGGCACCAGCCTGGCGGGTCAGGTGGTGGGCAATGGCATTGTGGTAGATGTGAGCAAGCATTTTACCCAAATACTGGAACTGAACAAAGACGAACATTGGGTACGGGTGCAGCCTGGCGTCATCCGCGATGAGCTCAATATGTTTTTAAAACCCCACGGCCTTTTTTTTGGCCCCGAAACCAGCACCGCCAACCGGGCCATGATTGGTGGCATGGTGGGCAACAACAGCTGCGGTAGCAACAGCGTGGTGTACAAAAGCACCCGGGAGCATTTGCTGGAAGTAAAAGGCTTTTTAAGCGATGGCAGCGAAGTGGTTTTTAAAGCCCTGAGCCTCGATGATTTTCATGCCAAATGTGAACTGCCTACCCTCGAAGGCAAAGTGTACCAACAGGTACGCAGCATGCTGAGTGTGGAAGCACATCAGGAAGAAATACGCAGCCAGTTTCCGAAAAAAACGGTGGAACGCCGCAACACCGGCTATGCCATCGATCTGCTGGTAGACATGGCGCCTTTTACCGCCGGCGGACCCGATTTTAATTTCTGCAGCCTCATTGCGGGCAGCGAGGGTACGCTGTGTTTCATTACCGAAATTGTACTGCATGTAAACGACCTGCCACCCAAAGAAGGCGGACTGATGTGCATTCATTTCAACTCGGTAGACGAAAGCCTGCGGGCCAACCTGATTGCGCTGAAATACCAGCCCAGCGCCAGCGAACTGATTGACCACTACATACTCGAATGCACCAAAGACAATATTGAGCAGCGCAAAAACCGCTTTTTTGTACAGGGCGACCCCGGCGCCATATTGGTAGTAGAAATATTGCGCAATAACCGCGAAGACATTGCCCCCGTTTTTGCCGCCATGGAAGCGGAAATGCGGGCTGCAGGACTGGGCTATCATTTCCCCGTGTTGTATGGCGATGATTGCAAAAAAATATGGGCCCTGCGCAAAGCCGGTCTTGGTTTGCTGGGCAACCTGCCCGGCGATGAAAAAGCCGTGGCCGTAATTGAAGACACAAGTGTGGATGTAAACGACCTGCCCGAATTCATCCGCGACTTCAACGTGATTTTGAAAAAGCACGGCTTGTACAGTGTGCACTATGCCCATGCCGGTAGTGGCGAAATTCACCTGCGCCCCATCATCAATCTCAAAACCGCTGAGGGCAACAAACTCTTCCGCATCATAGCCGAAGAAATAGCTACGCTGGTAAAACAATACAAGGGCTCATTGAGTGGCGAGCATGGCGATGGCCGACTGCGGGGCGAATTCATACCACAAATGATTGGTGCCAAAAACTATGCACTGCTGCGCCAGCTCAAATACACCTGGGATCCGCACAACATTTTCAACCCCAACAAAATTGTAGATACCCCCAGCATGAACAGCATGCTGCGTTATGAGCCGGGGCAGCAAACGCCAACGTTCAATACCATTTTCCGTTACCACAATCAGGATGTACTGCAGCATGCCGAGCAGTGCAATGGCAGTGGCGATTGCCGCAAAACACACCTGAGCGGCGGCACCATGTGTCCCTCGTTTATGGCTACGAGAAATGAAAAAGATACGACCCGTGCAAGAGCCAATATTCTGCGGGAATTTTTGACGCACAGCAACAAGGTCAACCGCTTCGACCACAAGGAAATAAAAGAAGTGATGGACCTGTGCCTGAGCTGTAAGGGTTGCAAAGGCGAATGCCCCAGCAACGTAGACGTAGCCAAGTTGAAAGCTGAATTTTTACAGCACTACTACGATGCCAACGGTGTGCCACTGCGCAGTCGTATGATTGCCAACTTTACCCGCATGGCTAAGCTGGGTGCCATTTGGCCCAGTGCTTACAATGTTGTGATGACCGCTCCGGGCATTAGTACACTGGTGAAAAAATTTAGTGGCTTTGCTACAGAAAGAAGCATGCCCACTTTGCAGCAGCAGACATTGAGAGCATGGTATGAAAGACGGAAAGACAGGAAGACGGAAAGACGGGAGTCGGGAGTCGGGAGTCGGGAGAAGATTGAAGCCCTGCAAACTGCCAACCGCCAACTGCCAACTGTTTATTTGTTTTGCGATGAATTCACCAACTACAACGACACGCACATTGGCATCAAAGCCATTGAGCTGTTGGAAAAGCTGGGTTATGAAGTCATCATTCCGCAACACATAGAAAGCGGCAGAACCTGGCTGAGTAAGGGTTTGCTGCGACAAGCCAAAGTGATTGCCAATACGAACATCGAAATGTTGTCGCCGCTGGTTACTGCCGACACGCCTCTCATTGGCATTGAGCCATCAGCCATCCTTGCCTTCCGCGATGAGTATCCCGATTTGGCGACTGATGAAAACCTGGCAGCTTCAAAAGAGCTGGCCAAACATGCCTTGCTGATAGATGAATTTTTAGCACAAGAAATCGACAAAGGAAATATCACAGCAGCGCAGTTTACACAAGCACCCCGCAGCATCAAACTGCATGGCCATTGCCAGCAAAAAGCCGTGGCTTCGGTAGCACCTACCGTAAAAGTTTTGTCGCTGCCGGCCAACTATACCGTGCAAACCATACCCAGCGGTTGCTGTGGCATGGCGGGTAGTTTTGGCTACGAAAAAGAACACTACGAACTGAGCATGAAGATTGGTGAACTCGTCTTGTTTCCTGCGGTGCGGTCGGCCGCGGAAGAAGTGATTATAGCCGCACCCGGCACCAGCTGCCGCCATCAGGTAAAAGATGGCACGGGCCGCAAAGCCCTGCATCCCATAGAAGTGCTGTGGGAAGCCTTCCAATAATTGTTAGACAAATGGATGAATCCATGTTCAGTGATTTAGACAATATGCATAGCCCACGGTTTCAACCGTGGGCTATTTGTATCATGCTATACCATTGGTTGAACAAAGTCCTTTGCTATTCCAACAAACAGAAATTTGCCTAACCCTTATCTTCAATTATTATTACGATAAATTGTAATAGAACCCCTATGACCGTTAAACAACGTTTACTCAAAAGCTTGTACCCTGTACTCATGTTCATGCACAAGCTTACCGGCAATAAAGCAGCGGCTGCAGCGCCTGCTCAAAAACAAACGGCTGCCGTATCGTTTTACTCATTGCAAGCCATCCGAAACAATCTGGAACCATTGCCATTTCAAACATTGCAAGGCAAGCATGTATTGCTGGTGAACACTGCTTCCGAATGTGGCTACACCGCACAGTACAACGGGCTGGAAGCATTGCAACAGCAATACCCGGAAAAGCTGGTGGTGTTGGGTTTTCCGGCTAATGATTTTGGCGGTCAAGAGCCAGCCGATGATGCACAGATTGCTCAATTTTGTCAGGTGAATTTTGGGGTGAGCTTTCCGCTGATGCAAAAAGCACCCGTAACAGGTGGCAGCATGCAACCCGTGTACAAGTGGCTCACACAACCCGAACAAAATGGCTGGAACAAACAAATACCTACCTGGAATTTTTGCAAATACCTGGTGAGCCCCGAAGGGCAACTCATTCAATTTTTTCCGGCTGGTGTAGATCCATTAGATGCTGCCATTACAAAACATTTATCTTAGAGACTGTTTAATTTTCATTACTGGAAATACCCATCGGGTAATTTTTGAGCGAAACAAGGCGGATTTTGCAGTCGTAGCTGGAGGCCTACGGCGAAAAATCCAACGCAGTTGCAGCCAAAAAGACCCATGGGGATAGCAGTGGATGGATTTTAAACAGTCTCTTAAGGCATACAGATTGTATCACCCTTTATTGTAATAGCATGTTTACCAAAGCCGATGCCGAAGCGTATTTCACTGGTGAAAAAATAGAAAGCCTTGTTTTTGTGTTGCTCGGCATCACTGCTATAGTAGTGGCTGTAGTCTTTTGGTTTTGGCTGAAAACGCCGTTGCATAAAGGCGCAGCCGTACCTCTTATCGTTGTTGGCTTATTGCAATTGACGGTTGGCTACACCGTATACTCCCGCAGCGATGCGCAACGCAAAGACATCGTATACAAAATGGATCTTAATCCCGATGCCATTGCCACACAGGAAATTCCCCGCATGGAAAAAGTGATGCGCAATTTTGTGGTCTATCGCTGGACGGAAATTGTATTGCTGGTGGTAGCATTGGTTGGTATTTTTTTACTCAAAAACCAACCCGATAAATTGATGCTCTATGGCATAGCATTAGGCTTGGCGGTTCAAGCAGCTATTTCACTAGCAGCAGATTATACAGCAGAAAAAAGAGGTGCCATCTACCTGAATGGATTGAAAGATTTTGTACAACAAACCAAACGCATGCCCTAGCAAATGCGGGGCAGCTGCTCACCCGGCAGCATGTTCACCACTCTGCGGCCACCAATGCTGCTTTGCATAATTACCTGACCTGCGTGTTCGGCTACTACCTTGCCTACAATAGCTGCCTGCGGCCAGCCGTTTGATTGCATGCTGCGCAAAATGTTTGCTGCCGCATCAGCTTTTGCCAATAGCACAAATACGCCTTCGTTGGCTACATACAATGGGTCTAGTCCGAGCATTTCGCAGGCACCCGATACCTGCTCATCCACCGGAATATTTTTTTGCAACAGCTCAATGCCATGCGAGCCGTCTTTGGCTATTTCGTTGAGCACACTGGCCAAACCGCCACGGGTAGCGTCCCGCAAAAAATGAAGGGCATCGCCGTACTCATCCAGCAGTTGCAGCACGGTGTGATGCAGAGCACAGGTATCGCTGGTGATGCTCGTTTCAAACTCGAGACCTCTACGCAAACTCATGATGGCAATGCCATGCGCCGCTATGGGTGCATTGATGAGCACCACATCTCCGGGCTGAATGGATGACCAACCAAGCGCCGCTTTTGCATGCACCTGTCCTATGCCTGATGTATTGATAAAAATTTGATCGCCTTTACCCCGCTCTACCACTTTGGTATCGCCGGTTACCACCTGTACGCCTGCTGCATCGCAGGCCGTTTTAATACTGCTGAGTATTTGCCAGAAAGTGGTCATGGGCAGGCCTTCTTCCAAAATGAACGACAGCGATAAATACTTTGCTTTGGCGCCACACATGGCCAAATCATTCACGGTGCCATTCACCGCCAAATCGCCAATATTGCCACCGGGAAAAATGATGGGCGACACCACATAGCTGTCGGTACTAAAAGCCAGTTTGCCGGGCAGCTCAAACACTGCTCCATCATGGCGTTCATTCAGCTTGTCGTTTTTGAGTACATCAAACACGCCACTGTTCAGCAACCGCTGCGATAGAATACCACCACTGCCATGCCCGAGGTTGATGGCATCAAAATCGAATGTTGGCATGGGGCATTGGAGTTGAAAAGTATCACTCATCACGAACAGGTATTTGTGTGTTACACTACAGCAATATTGCTGAAATGATAATAAGCAGCACAGGCACCTTCGCTACTCACCATGGGTGCACCCAATGGATTGAGCGGTGTGCATTGCTTGCTAAACTGCGGGCACTCAAAAGGTTTCTTTTTACCCCGCAATATTTCGCCGGCAATACAACCATTGTCTTTCATGGATTGCAAATCCGGAATTTGAAATTTTACATTGGCATCAAACCGGCTGTAGTCGGCTTTCAATTCATACCCACTTTTCGGAATGGTAGCAATGCCCCGCCATTCGCGGTCGCTTACTTCAAACACTTCGGCAATGGTTTGCTGCGCCGCCGGATTTCCTTCTTCACTCACCACCCGGCTGTATTGATTTTCGAGTTTGTATTCGCCGTTTTCCAATTGCAACAGCAACATGTAAATGCCCTGCAACAAATCCACCGGTTCAAAGCCCGTTACCACTATCGGCAGTTTGTATTTTTCTACAATGGGCACATACTCTTGCATACCCATAATAGTGCACACATGGCCTGCGGCCAAAAAGCCCTGTACTACATTACCCGGATCATTTACAATGGCTTCGATAGCCGGTGGCACCAATACATGTGACGTTAAGATGCTGTAATTCTTAATGCCTGCCTTTTGTGCATGAATCACACTCAACGCATTGGCCGGTGCCGTGGTTTCAAAGCCTACTGCAAAAAACACCACTTCCTTATCCGGATTGTCTTTGGCAATGTTTACCGCTTCCAGTGGCGAGTACAAAATACGTACATCGGCACCGCCGGCTTTTGCTTCCAGCAAACTTTTTTTAGTGCCGGGCACCCGCAGCATATCGCCATAAGAGCACAATATCACGCCTGCTTCATCGGCCAGATACACAGCTTTATCAATGAGGCTTTGCGGCGTAACGCACACCGGGCAGCCCGGCCCGTGCACCATGTGCACTTTATCGGGCAACATGTTCAAAATGCCGTTTTTCACCAGGCTATGCGTTTGCCCGCCACATACTTCCATAATGGTCCAGTCGCGGGTAACAATGGCATGTATTTCTTTCAGTAAATGATCGACCAGCTCCGGGTCGCGGTACTCCGATAAATACTTCATGATGGCAGGCGTATATACAGATGGCTGTTCTCTGCAATATGACACAAAGCCTGCGGAGCAAGTATGATAAAAATCAATCGGCCACCTGATGTAAAGCGGAAGCCCACACATCGTCGATGTTGCAATCGGCATATACCAGTTGGCCAAACGAAACATTTTCATCATTAGGCGATAGCTGCTGATGGAAATACAATTGCAGGCCATTGCCGGCATGCAGGTGCAGCATATCAATGAGCAAACTGTTTTGAAAAACGCCGCCGCTGCAAGCCACCTGTTGCACTTGCAAATGGCGGGCCATTTGACAAACAGCCTGGCTGATGCTGGCATGAAAACGAGCCGCCAGTTCGGGAGCAGTGGCCCCCACAGATTCTGCATGTATGAGCATGGCCAACAAGCGACTACCGGGTAATGTATTGTCCTCAATACTCAGGTCAAACGCAGCGGGTATGCCATGTGTTTCCACGTACTCATTTGCCATTGCTTCCAACCGCATCGCAGCATGGCCTTCGTACTGCTGCCCCGGCATTTGCAACAGCCAACAGGCCGCCGCATCAAACAACCGTCCAACCGCTGTGGTATTTATGCCTTTGTACGATTGCAGCATTTTTTGGTAGAGCGTCCATTCCGTTTCGGTAAACCATTGCTTGCACACATGCCGCATGCCGGCTGGCAATGCACTCAGCAACGACAGCCGTGGTTCACGGGCCATTTTATCGCCCAGCAAATACGGGAAGGGTTGCCAATGCGCTACTCTTTCCATGCAGTGGTTGTGGTACATGAAAAACTCACCGCCCCAACTGTTACCATCATCGCCCAGTCCTGTGCCATCCATCACCACTGCCAGCACGGGTTCAGATTGATGCAGTAAATAATTTTCGGCCAATACCGCCGCAGCATGGGCTTTGTGGTGCTGTATCAGCAACAAGGGACACTTGTGTTCAGCAGCCAACTCCAGAGCCAGCTCATGGCTGAAATACGCAGGATGTTTATCAGTAATCATCACCGAAGGCCGGTGCTGCAAGAGTTGTTGCACATGCACCAAACCCTCTCTGTACATGAGTTGTGCATCGTAGCTTTCGGTGCTGCCCATGTACTGGCTGATGTAAGTCATCCCATCTTGTGCAATGGCAAAACTGCTTTTCATCAACGCCCCGGTAGCCAGCATGGGCTCTTGGCGTTGTGGGGTATAAAATGAGCATGCCGGCGCCAGGCCACGGCTCCGGCGCAGCCATACCGGTGTTTGGCTTTGTGCAGCAATGCTGAGCACACTATCATCCTGCGGCATCACGATATTCCGGTTGTGATATAGCAACACATCAGCCACCTGCAGCAGGTGCTGCTGTGCTTGTTCATTTTGGTAAATGATAGGCGAACCACTCAGGTTGGCACTGGTAGCCACCACTGGTTTTTTGTAGGCTGTCAACAGCCATTCAAACAGCGGCGCATAGGGCAGCATTATGCCCAGCTTCTGCAAGCCCGGAGCCAATTGTTCTGTAGCTAACTCATATTGCATTTGTGCAGTTATCGGCAGCAATACAATGGGTGCAACGGGCGATGTAAGCCAGGTTCTTTGCAGTTCTGTTAAGCTGGTTTGCTGCTCCAACATCTGCAAAGATGGATACATGACTGCCAGTGGTTTGGCTGGTCGTTTTTTACGGTTACGGAGCCTGTCGATGGCCGTGGCATTGCCCGCATCGGTAAGCAATAAAAAGCCGCCAATACCTTTAATGGCCAGTATTTTTCCTGCCTGTAAAGTGGTGAGCAGTTGCTCCAATACGGCGGCCGTATCGGTGATGACGCTGCCATCCGGCATGGCCAAAGTCATTTGCACACCACAGCTGTGGCAGGAAGTAGTTTGTGCAAAAAAGCGGCGGTCGTTTACATCGTTGTATTCTGCGGCGCAGCTGTCGCACAAGGTGAAAGGCTCCATCGTAGTGAAAGCTCTTTCAAAAGGCAATTGCTGTATGATGGAATACCGCGGCCCGCAGGTAGTGCAGGTAATGAATGGATAATGCTCCCTTCGGTTACCGGCTTCATGCAACTCCCGTTTACAATCTTCACACAATGCAAAGTCGGGTGGTATCCATAAGCGGGGTGCTTTCGGGGTATCAGCCAGCACAATCGTAAATCCGTTGAACGTTTGTGGTTCGGCTTTTACCAACGTACTATTGGTAACCACCGAACGGGGCGGTGCAGCCTCCAATATTGCTTGTAAAAAATGAGCTGCTGCCTGTGCTGATGCATTTACCCAAATGTGTAATCCATCTGCATCGTTGCACACAGCACCTTGCATACTTGCAGCATTAGCCAGCTGGTATACCAGTGGCCGAAAGCCCACGCCCTGCACCAACCCACTGAGGTGCATGTGCCAGGTGTCAACTGCTTGTATTTGTGTAGACGATGCCAATAGCTTGTTTAGGCCAACAAGTTAATGGCTAATGCGGGTAAAAAAACTGATGAAAAATAGTAACTACTGGCGATTGGTTGATGTTGCAGCAGGCAGCACAGCTGTAAGTTGCGGTTGCACTACATCTTGCTTTCGCTGCGCAAAATACTGCGCTGCTTTGGGCAGCATGTTTACAATGGCAGGCACAATGATTGGTCTTGCTTTAAAGGCAATGAGGTGGCCCAGTCCCGGCAGCATGTGCACATTCAATTCGCTGGCATTGATGAGTTGTTGTTTGGCAAAGGCTGCGTTGCTGGTGTAAATGAGTTCATCATCCGCCCCCTGAAAATAAGTGACTGGCACGGTGATGTTTTTCCAATAGGGCAGCATGGCTTCCAGCTGTTGGCGGTGCGTTAGCTTTTCTACATTGGCTGAATGGATCATGCGGGGTTGTGCCCACGAAAAGAAAGTTGATTCGAGTACATAACTCACGTCGTAGGTTTTTTCCTGCCCCGGGGCCAGTGAGGGGGCCAAGAGTACAAGGCCATCTACCAGTTGCGGATAATCCATGGCCATGCGGGCTGCAATGCTTGTGCCATACGAAGCGGCCACCAACAGCACCGGCCTCGATTGCTTGTGCAGTTGATACAAAATGGGGGCAATCATGGCTGCCTGTTTGGCAATGGAAGGCTCGGGCTCACCAAAGCCAGAGTAGCCATAACCCGGGCGGTCTACGGCAAACAGGTTGGCAGCTTTGCGCAGGTTGGTATCGCTCAGATAATCGCGGAAATAACTGCTGCTACTCGGGGCACCATGTATGAATAATATCACAGGTTTGCTGGCATCATCTTCGGTATAGATGTACCGCATCTGTCTTTGCTGGGTGTTGTAATAGCCGATGTAAATGGGCTGTTGGCGGTTGGCAAAAAACTGTTGCGTTTCCGCATCGCTTTGCCTGAACTGCACGTACTGATCGGCAATGAGGCCACCGATAATGGCCAACAGATACAATGCCAGCAGGGTGCGGCCGAGCCGGCGGAGTGTGCGTTGTAATTGTGGGCGAAAATGTTGCATAGAAAGTGGGAACCAAACATCTCTAGTTACGAAGTGGTTGAACAAACGGTTGTAAAAATGCCATAAGATTTTAAGAACCGCTGTAGTTCAAATCTCCTCCACACATCATTTCACAAAACAATAAAGCCGGTACATGACCGGCTTTATTGTTTATGCTTGTATTTGGTATTAAGCACCGAGGGCTTTTTCGTAGCGTTCTGCTACTACATCCCAGTTTACCACATTCCAGAAAGCATCAATAAAGTCGGGGCGACGGTTTTGATACTTCAGGTAGTAAGCATGCTCCCACACATCGAGGCCGAGGATAGGCGTACCTTTTACTTCGGCTACATCCATCAGCGGGTTGTCTTGGTTAGGCGTGCTGCTGATGACCAGTTTGCCGTCTTTCACAATCAACCAGGCCCAGCCACTACCAAAGCGACCGATACCAGCTTTTTTAAATTCTTCTTTCAGTTTGTCGTAGCCACCCAGGTCGGCTTCTATGGCGGCAGCCAGCTTACCAGTGGGTGCTGCGCCGTTGTTTACTTTCAGTTGTGCCCAAAAGAAAGCGTGGTTCCAGTGGCCACCACCGTTGTTGCGAACGGGACCACCGATAGCGCCAGCGTTGGCTACCAGTTCCTCGAGGCTCTTGCCTTCGTTGGGGGTACCGGCAATGGCATTGTTCAGGTTGGTTACATAGGCCTGATGGTGTTTGCCATGATGTATTTCCATGGTTTGCTGATCGAAGTAAGGTTCCAGCGCATTGCTGGCGTAAGGCAGCGGATCTAATGTAAAAGCCATGCTATTGAGTTTTTAATTGTTTGAAAATAAATAACTGAAGAGCTAACAAAGGTAAACAAGCATTGTTGGCCAAGGATGCGATTTCAGGAAATGATAACAGCTATTGCAAGGGCAAATCGAACACCACCGGCGTGTAGCCCCGAATTTGAAAATGGCTGCGGTACGGAAACGGCTGCGGAAACGGATACCGCTTACTAAAAACGGCAATGGTGCCAAATTGCTTTTTTGTAGAAGGCTCTGTGTAAAAAGGCGGATCGAAAATGCGGATGCTGCCAAAGGCATTGGGTGGTAATATCATTATACTGGCATCTCCATACACCCCATCGAAATACAAGCGGTACAACTGATCTTTCCAAACCAGCATCAATTCATTTTGCAAAAGCTGAAGGTCGGATGATGATTGATTATATATCCGCACATTTTCTACTGAACCCCAATAATTGATGTCGAAACCCTTCAGGCGTTGCTGCAGCAAGTCGTACACAGTACTCGCCGCAGTAGCAACACTGTCTTCCAAACAATCGTACACATGGCTGGCCCCTTCTTTTAAAGCGGCCGGAATGTACAAGCTGTCGAACTGTTTAGCAAGTGGCAAACCTGCTACTTTTTCAGCTTTCAGCTTAGCCCCGTAATTGCCCTGAAAGCAACTGAAATCGCTTTTGAAAAAAGTTTCCTTGTACAACCGCTGCGGCTTGTAGGAAGAATCGTTGCGTGTGTTCACTGCTAATTGTTTTACCCCGTAGGCCGCTGGCGTAAAACTGGAATCGAGCCAGGCATCCACCCGCATCATCACAGGGGTTCCATCTCCATCGTTTGGCTGCTGAAAACTAAGTGTTACATCTCCGGTAATTAATATATCCTCCATTACAAAACGCCGATTGGGTGTAGCTTTAAACGGAAGGCGCTGAATGCCTCCCAGGTGCGAAAAAACAGCCTGTAAATGGGTAGGCTTTTGCGGATAGATATAATCGCAATAGAACTTTAAAAACCTGGGCTGAACAGCAAAGGCCATATTGTACAGGCCAACAGGCATACTATCTGGCAGCACTACAGCTGCGGTAGCCTTGCCTTTCACCAACGGCCAGCGCATTTGCCAAAACTTTTCGGGCTCACCTTCTTTCATCAGCGTTACGGCCAAAGTAGCGGGAGGTAGTTGCCGGTCGCCCACAGCATACTCAGCATTAATTTCGAGAGTATCGCCAGCTTCCAGATAATCACTGTTGATGATGACTCTAAAAGCTGATTGCTGTGCTAATGCCCTATTTCCTGCACTTGCCAGCAAAACCAATAGCATACATATTTTCAGTTGTTTCATTTGGCGGTTCTTTTTCGCTGAAAAAATGTTTTCATGAGTTCGGCACCGGCGGTGGCCAGCAGGCCACTTTCCACCACCGTTTTGGGGTGAAAGGGCGACTGATGTCCATAAAATTTCCGGTAGCCATGCTTCTCATCGGAAGCACCATATACTATGCGGCCAATTTTGCTCCAGTACAAAGCGCCTGCACACATGTGGCAGGGTTCCAGTGTTACATACAAGGTTGCATCGGGCAGGTACTTGGCACCCAAATGATTGAAGGCTGCTGTAAGCGCAATGATTTCGGCATGAGCCGTTACATCGTGCAGCAGCTCGGTTTGGTTGTGGCCGCGGCCAATGATTTTATTGTCTTGCACCACTAACGCCCCCACCGGAATTTCATCCTTGTCGAAAGCAATCTGTGCCTCTTGCAGCGCCCTGCGCATAAAATATTCGTCGTCGAAAAGTGGTTCCACCAGCACAAAATACGAAGCCTTTGAAGAATGGGACACGGATAATGGGACGCGGATGTGCAGGATGAGTTTGGATGTGCACGGATTTTACCACCAACCATCATCTATCAACCACCAAGTTTTGTATTGGCCACAGTTTCACGGATTATTTTCCAGTAATGCTTCCTGAAAACTTAGTGCTCCTTTGTGACACTCTTGTGCCTTTGTGGTTAAAAAATCTCCATGTTCCTCTGTGCCTACCTCCCTTACCTCTGTGGTTCAAAAATTCTCAAGCCTCTTTCATTTCCCCCTAATGACCGACTTTTGCCCCACATGAGTTTCAAAGGCAAAATCATCAACGATCCGATTTACGGTTTCATCAGCATCGACGATCCGGTGGTGTTTCGGGTAGTCAGTCATCCTTATTACCAGCGGCTGCGGCGTATTTACCAAATGGCTTTTGCCCACCTGGTGTACCCCGGTGCCGTGCACACCCGCATGGCCCACAGCCTGGGTGCCTACCACCTCATGTGTCAGGCGCTGGGCGAACTGCAACGCAAGGGCATTGACATTACCCCCGAAGAAGCCACCGCCGCCAAAGTAGCCATATTGCTGCACGATGTTGGCCACGGGCCGTTTAGCCATGCCCTCGAAGGCACACTGGTACAGGGCGTACACCACGAAACCATGAGCCGCCTCATCATGGAGCACCTCAATGCCGAGCTGAATGGTGCGCTGGAAATTGCGTTGGCCATTTTCAACAATACTTACCACAAACCTTTTTTGCACCAACTGGTAAGCGGGCAGCTGGATGTTGACCGCATGGACTACCTCAACCGCGACAGCTTTTTTACCGGCGTAAGCGAAGGGGTAATTGGCTACGACCGCATCATCAAAATGCTGACCGTGCACAACGGCCAATTGATGGTGGAAGAGAAAGCCGTGTACAGCATCGAAAAATTTTTGGTGGCCCGCCGCCTCATGTACTGGCAGGTGTACCTGCACAAAACCGTACTGGCGGCCGAGCAAATGTTGGTACGTATTGTTCGCCGTGCCCGTGAAATTGGCGCCGGCTGCCACCCCAACCTGCACTATGTGCTGCACAACCGCCCCGATACCGAAGACGCTGCTGAACTGCTGCGCCGCTTTACCATGCTCGACGATGTGGATGTGATGATGGCCATTAAAGAGTGGCAGCAACACCCCGACCGGGTGCTGGCTACCATGTGTACCTGCCTGCTCAACCGCAACCTGTTTAAAATCAAACTGCAATCGGAGCCCATTGCGCCACAAGTTATCGAGCAGAAAAAAGCTGCTATCCGACAGGCGCATCCCGATGTAACGGAGGAGGAACTTGGCTACCTGGTGTTTACCGGCGAAGCCCGCAACACCACCTACAAAACCGATGATGAACGCATCAACATCCTGTTTAAGGATGGCCATGTGCGGGATATTTCGCAGGTCGACAATGCCTTGATACAGCAGAGCCTCGCCGCCACGGTGGGCAAACAGTATATTTGCTACCTCAGCGTGTAAGGCCGTGGAATCGTCCATCCTTCATCGCTACAACACTACTTTAGATTTATGACGTTTTCAGCAGCAACAATTGCCCAGCTGGCCGGTGGCCGTGTTGAAGGCAACGCACAGGCAGCCGTAAGTGGCTTTGGCAAAATTGAAGAAGCCCAGGCCGGACAGTTAGCTTTTTTAGCCAACCCGAAATACGAAGAATACCTCTATACCACGCAGGCATCTGTTGTCATCGTGAATGAATCGCTGGAGCTGAAGCAGGCTGTGCAGGCTACCCTCATACGGGTGCCCGATGCGTACAGTGCTTTTGCTGCGCTGCTGAGCCAGTACGAAGCCATGCAACGCCAAATGCTGAGTGGCCGCGAAGAACCTTCTTTTGTACATGATACCGCCACGATGGGTAACGACGTGTACATTGGTGCATTTGCCTACATCGGCAAGAATGTTCGCATTGGCAACAACGTAAAAATTTACCCGCAGGTATTTATTGGCGATGATGTAACCATTGGCGACAACACCGTGCTGAACCCCGGCGTAAAAGTGTATCACCGCTGTGTGCTGGGTAAAAACGTAATTGTGCATGCCGGCACCGTCATTGGCAGTGATGGTTTTGGCTTTGCGCCACAGGCCGATGGCACGTTTAAAAAAGTGCCCCAAATGGGTAATGTGGTGTTGGAAGATGATGTGGAAGTGGGCAGCAACAGCACCATCGACCGGGCTACCATTGGCAGCACCATGGTGCATGCCGGTGCTAAAATTGACAACCTCGTACAGATAGCTCACAACGTAGAAATTGGCAGCCATACCGTGATAGCGGCGCAAACCGGCATTAGCGGTAGTACCAAAGTGGGCAAGGGCGTAATGATTGGCGGACAGGTAGGCATTGTGGGCCACATCAAAATTGGTGATGGTGCCAAAATCAATGCACAAAGCGGGGTCAGCAAATCGCTGGACAATGGTAAGGCTGTGACCGGCTCGCCTGCTTACGATTATACTTCTGCCCTGCGCAGCCAGGCTGTGAGCCGTCGCCTGCCCGAACTGGAAAAGAAAGTGAAAGAACTGGAAGCCGCTATTGCTGCATTGAAAGCAGGCGGATAGTTTTTACTCTTTCTTTTACATCAAGAAATTAAAGCAAAATGAAATACATCACTCATTCACACAGAAATGGGCAAATAATTTTTCAAGACCCAAGCTATAAAGACATTTGGGACAATATACATGATGTAATAACCAGCATAACAGATGAAGATTTAATAATACAGCATAACAAATATGTTGGCAAAATGAGTTTGTCTCATGCTATAAATCACTTACTAAAAGAACGGTTTATTTCTGAAGGCTGGATTCCAGAGTCTCCAATTTTCCAAAATGATAATTATCAAGGTGATAAATGGAGACTTGACTTTGCAAAAGCACCAGTATCAATTGAAGTAGGATTTAATCATGGTGAAGCAATTTCATGGAATTTGCTTAAGCCTGTAATGGCAAGTGAGCTAAACCATATTAGTAAAGCAATTCAAACTGAACTTGCTGTAGTAATTACTGCAACAAGTGAGCTAAAGCAAGCAGGAGCATTCGATAGTGCCGTTGGCGAATTTGAAAAATATCTTGATTACCTTCTACCAATGCAAAATCAGCTTACAACTCCAATGGTATTGATTGGACTGCTTCCACCTGAAGGCTTTATCATTGAGAAGATAAAAGACCCAATTACTAAAAGACATTCGGGTGTTGTCAAACGAATTCAATAGTGTAACTCAAATCTATTTTAATCGATTAAAGATTCAATTTGATTCTTTAATCGAACGTTTGCTACTTCTTGAACTTTTTCGTTAAGAGCAATTCCAATTTTTTCAATAACACCAACAACTAAAGCATTACCCATAAAGAATGCTCTTTTTGAATTTGATATGCCATCCAATTTAGTATGATTATCAGGAAACATATTTAGTCTTTCTAGCTCAATAGGTGAAAGTCTTCTAAACCCTTTAATAGTTTTAATAACGTGTTTGAATCTAGAGGGAGATGCTCCACCTTCGCCCGTTATTATAGTTCTTGAAGGTCTGTCTAACGGATCAGGAAAAACCATTCCTCCTTCACTATACTTATATTCATGACCGTCAGCATTAATACGTACCTGATTTTTAGGTCCTTTAAGAATACGCCATTTTTGCAAATCACATTCGTCAATATAAAACTCGTCAGTTACTTCACCATTAAGAATTATATCTCCTAGAACCGTTGAATTGCCATTAAATACAGGAGAAGATTTTAATGTCGTTACAACTCCATTTATAAAAAGTCCAGAGTTTTCAAAAATTGATTCCCCACCATCAATATTGAATTTAGACGATATGTCCACAATATCTACTTTTAGTTCAAATTCTTTTGGGAATAACGTTTGAACCGAAGTAATAGGAAATGCTGTAGCAAGCGTACCATCATATAGTATCCAATCCAGTGGGCGTTGTTTTTTAATGGAATTGTAAATTGAAGTTGACTTCAAATACGCTAAAATGAAAATCCTTCTTCTTCTTTGTGGCATTCCATAATCCGCTGCGTTTATTATCCTCCACTCAACTGCATACCCCAAGTCACCTAAGCTCTTTAATATTATTGCGAAATCTCTGCCACGTTGATTTGATGGTGAATTAATGAGTCTATCAACATTTTCAAGGAATACATATTTTGGCTTATTAAGTTTCTCACTCAGAATTTTATGTATTGACCACCAAAGAACTCCTTTTTTTCCGATCAAACCTTTTGAGTTTTTGAGAGTAGTTGCAACAGAATAATCTTGACATGGAAAGCCACCAACAAGTAAGTCATGATCTGGAATCTCACTTACATCAACAGTCGATATATCCTTATTACAATGTCCCTCTTTTCCAAATCGATGTTCATAAACATAAGATGCATGTTGGGCTTTTGTAGATGGCTCCCATTGATTGCTCCAAATGACTTCATAGGTTTGCTTTAAATTTTTTGTATATCCAGAGCAAGCTGATTTATTTCTCCAACCTTCTAGACCTAATCTAAATCCACCAACTCCCGCAAAAAGCTCAACAACTCTAATTTTTTTTCCCATCGTAATTAGATTTTAAATATTCAACTTTATCCTCTGCTACTCTGAAAGTATCAATATCAATATCCTCTGATAAAATTTTAAAAGCTAGTTGGTCACTAATCAGCTCTTTTATCAATTCTTTCTCATTTATTTTAAAAAATGCAGCTAACTGCTTAATCTGTTCCTTCGTTGGGTGTCTTTCATTTCTCTCGATTTTACCTAGAAGTGATGTGTCTATTCCCGTATGCATTCCAACTTCTCTTAGTGAAAGTTTCGCTACCTCTCTTTCAGACCTGAGTTGTTCACCAACGGTTGCTATTTTTTTCTTTGAATATGCCATTTGGGACAATATTTGTCCAAACATAAAATGAAATTTGCAATACAACAAGTGTCCTTTAAACCTTTTTTCTATACCTGTTAGAAAGTATAATGAACCTGAAGCATGTAGTGTTTGCTGAATCAAAAAATCTCCATACCCACTGTGTTCCCTCCTTCGCCTCTGTGGTAAAAACTTCGTGCTCCTTGTGCCTCCTTTGCGCCTTTGTGGTTACCTCCCATCGCCGCTCCAATTTTCTCCTAAAACTGTACAGCACCATCAGTTACGGGCCATGCGTGTTATCTTTAGCCTCTTATGCAGCCCGATTTTGCACACGAAATACAATACCAGTTTAGCCGCAGTGGTGGCAAAGGTGGTCAAAACGTCAACAAGGTAGAAACGGCAGTAACCGGCTTTTGGTCGCTGGCCAACTCTGCTGTGCTCAGCGATGCCCAGCGGAAGCTGCTGCTGCAAAAACTGGCACACCGGCTCACGGCTGAGCAAGTGCTACATGTAAAAGCACAAACGCACCGCACCCAGCTATCCAACAAAGCCGAAGTGCTGCGCAAAATGCAGGAGTTGGTGGCGAAAGCATTGACGCCGAAAAAAGCAAGGATAGCCTCCAAGCCCAGCAAGGCCGCCAAAGAAAAACGCATTGCCAGCAAAAAGCAGCGCAGCGATATTAAAAAGAGTCGTGGTAAAGTGAACATCACCGATTAACACACCTGACGTATGAAACAACTTGCTTCACTCTTTTTGATAATAATAGTTGTAGCCCTGGGTTGCCGAAAAAAATCGGACACTGCGGCTACTGATGTTCCGGTAACCATCAGCATACAACATGCAGCCGGTGCAGCACCATTGCAATTGGGCACACAGGTGACCATTGCCTCTGGCGATCCGGTTACCATCAATGTGTTCAAATATTATCTCTCCAACTTTTCGGTGGTGTACGATAATAATGAAGAGCAAAAAATACCGGACAGTTATTTTTTGGTAGATGAAGCCAATGCTACATCCAAGTCATTCAGCATACCCTTAAAAGCCGGTCAGGTAAAAACCCTACGCTTTTGGATTGGTGTAGACAGTGCCCGCAATGTAAGCGGCGTACAAACCGGTGCCCTCGATCCTGCCAATGGTATGTTTTGGACCTGGAACAGCGGCTACATTTTTGCCAAGCTCGAAGGCCGTTCGTTTGTGAGCACGGCGCCGCTGCAAGCGGTTACTTACCACATTGGTGGTTTCCGTACCGGGCAAAATGCATTGCGGCAGGTGAGCATTCCTTTCAGCACTTCATTACCCATTACTGCTGGCAGTCGCTTCAATATTATTTTGCAGGCCGATGCACTAAAATGGTTTACCGATGCCGCAAATATTTCTATTGCTACAGAAAGTACTACCATGGAGCCGGGTGCGTTGGCGTTGAAAATAGCCAACAACTACGCCAACATGTTTTCACTCAAAGAAGTACAGTATTGATTCGATGCGAGGTTTTCTTTCCATATTAAGCCTTGGTGTACTGCTGCTGTTGAGTTGCAATAAAAATGATTCGACAACGGTGAAGCCTGTAACGCCTGTCAGCTTTACGCAACCGGCTGGCTGGCCCAATGCCGTGTACAATTTTGCGGAGAATCCATTGACAGAAGAAGGCATTGCGCTGGGTAAAAAATTGTTTTACGATGGCCGCCTCAGCAAAGACGGACAATTTCCCTGCGCCAGTTGCCATCAGCAAGATGCAGCTTTTGGCACTTTTGCCCACGACCTCAGCCACGGCTTCAACAATAGCCATACGCTACGCAATGCACCACCCTTGCAAAACCTAGCCTGGTACAGCGAGTTTCATCATGATGGTGGCATTACCCACCTCGATTTGCAACCGCTGGCACCCATAACCAACCCGGTAGAAATGGCTGAAACCATCGACAATGTGCTGAACAAACTGCGGGCCGATGCTACGTATAGAATGATGTTTACAGCAGCCTTCGGTAGTGAAGAGATCAACACCAAACGCATGACGCAGGCCCTCAGCCAGTTTATGCTTACCATGGTAAGTGCCGATAGCAAATACGATAAAGTAATGCGGGGTGAATCGACGTTCAATCTCCCCGAAAGTTTGGGCTACGACATTTTTAAACAGAAATGTGCCAGCTGCCACAAAGAGCCTTTGTTTACCGACCTCAGCTACCGCAACACCGGCATACCGATGGATGCAGTGCTGCAAGACAAAGGCCGGATGCGCATTACCCAAAACCCGGCCGATAGCCTCAAGTTTCGGGTGCCTTCGTTGCGCAACATTATGGTGAGCAGTTACTACGGGCACGATGGCCGCTTTTTTGATGTGTACCAAGTGCTGGAGCACTACAACAGCGGCGTTATCAACGGGCCCACCACCGACCCGCTGGTGAAAAATAAAATACCCCTTTCCAATTTTGAAAAGGGGCAGTTGGTGGCTTTTTTTACAGCACTAACGGACTCTGCATTTCTGAAAAACAAAAAACTGGCACAGCCCTAAAATATCAATTGCCGGTGCCGGGTTTTCTCGCTTCCAGCTCAGCCAGTTTCTTCCTTTCTTCTTCAATGAGTTTGCTGGTTGCTTCCTGATCTTTTTGGTTTTGCGACATGTCTTTTTGCAATTGTTCTACTTTCTTTTGCATAGTGGAGTAATCTGACTGCAGGTCTTTCAGTTTGCGTTCAGTTTTGGCTACCAGCTCTTGCTGCACCCCCAGCTGGCGTGTAAATTCCTTAGCCACCACATGCTGGTTGAGATCTGCTAACAGCATACCTGCACCGGTAGCTATTGCCACGGCTGACGGATTGATGCTACCCTTGTCTGCTTTCTTATCGGGTATTTTACCCGGCTCGCTGGTAATGCTGTACACGGTGGATTTATCTTTTTCCTGACGGCTTTTGCTTTCAACCAAAATGAATAAGTCTGCCGGTTGGCCATTGTTCACATTGGTTAATCGTACATTTCGGTACACCATAAAACCTTTGCGGCTGTCGGGCTTGTACCCAAGCGATTGCATGTACGTTTTGATGGCATCTTCCACTACAGCTGTTGCTGCATCGTAATCGGTAATGGTACAGGGATAATCGATGCCATTAAATGTAACCTGACCAATATGGGTTGGGTGAGCTGGCGTGATGGCTACAGCAGCCGGATTTTGTGCAAATACGGTGCAGGCCAGCAAAATGGCCATTACAAAAGAGAGTTGCTTTTTCATAGTTGTTGTTTTTTGCAGGTGGCCTGTAGATGCATGCATCGGGCTACTCCGTTAAAAATAAACATAAATAACGGTAGGCCACATTTTTGGCACCTGCATTGCTATACAGTTCAATAAATTGCAGCATAAAACAGACCAATTGGGTAGTGTAAAAAAGTTAGCCGGACAAACCTTGTGGTACGGAGTACCCACCATTGCTACCCGATTTTTGGGCTATCTTTTATCCATCTTTTTGTTCAGGTGGTATGGCCCTACGGTTACTGCGGATATTACACAGGTGTATGCCCTCATACCGTTTCTGAACATCTTGTTTACATACGGGTTAGAAACAGCTTACTTCCGCTTTGTACAACATACCGAAGAAAAGAAACTATTCAACACACTCAGTGTTTCCATCATCAGCAGCAGCATTGTGTTTTCCGTTTTGTTGTTGTTGTTTACCGAGCCATTAGCCCGCTTCACTTCATTGGAAGCAAAGCCCGAGTACTTCAGGTGGATGGTGTACATCCTGTTTTTTGATACTCTTTCCACTATTCCTTTTGCCCGGCTGCGGCACCAGGAGCGGCCCCGCAAGTATGCTTTTGTAAAAGTGATGAACATTGGCCTTACAGTGTTGCTCAGCTTTTACTTCCTTCGTTTTTGTCCGCTGCGCTATGCGCAAGACCCCAACGATTCTTTGCTCCTGTTTTACAATCCCTCCTTTGGTATTGGCTATTACATAGTGGCCAATGCAATAGCCAGTGCCATATCACTCTTGCTGCTGTGGGAAGAGTGGAAAGCACTGCGCATTGAGTTTGATGCCAAACTGTGGAAGCAGGTAATGCAGTATGCATATCCGTTAATCATTGTTGGCTTTGGCGGCATGATTAATGAAATGCTGAGCCGCCTGGTGTACAGCCATGTGCTCGATTTGCCATTAGAAGAAGAGAAACGACAACTGGGCATTTTTGGTGCCAGCTACAAAGTGGCGGTACTCATTACCATGTTTATTCAGGTGTTTAAAATGGCCGCCGAGCCCTTCTTTTTCAAACAAAGCACCGGCGATAACGCACCACGTACTTATGCCCGTGTAATGAAGTTTTTTGTAATTGCCTGCAGCCTCATGTGGCTGGGTATTGCGCTGGGCCTGCCGCTGATTACGCGTTTGGCTTATGGCGAAAATTTTGCAGCCTACAACGAAGGCTCTGCTATTATTCCCATATTGGCCATGGCCAGTGTGTTTCTCGGTATTTATTACAACCTCAGCATTTGGTACAAACTCACCAACCAAACCTGGGCCGGTGCGTGGATTACATTGGGTGGCGCATTGGTAACCGTATTGCTGAACGTGTGGTGGATTCCACTGTTTGGTTATACTGGCAGTGCATGGGCCACGTTTATTTGTTATGCTGCCATGATGCTGGTGAGCTACCGCATGGGGCAGCGCTATTATCCGGTACCCTATGCCTGGAAAAAATACCTTGCCTATTTGTTGATAGCCGTTGGTTTGTATGCTTTCCACAATTGGGGCATCAATCCATTTATTTCATCGCTATGGGGCAAGGGTTTAATTGCAGCGGCATTGTTTGCAGGCTATGCTCTCTTTATTGCAAAAATGGAAAAAAGAGAGCTGGTGAAACTTCCACTGGTTGGCCGCTTGGTGGCTCGTTTGTAAACAACCTTATTAGCCGCACTACTTGCAGCTCAATTTTCATTGAATAATGTTCCTTTACCAATCATCACCCTTTACGGTATGCAGGCTTTTACGTTGGGGTGATTGTAGTTGATGAGAATAACAGAAAAATCATTTACCTCGCCGGGGCGTTTTTCAATGGCAATTGCACCATAAATACGCATGTTGGTAATGAGTTCTTTCCGTTCATAATCAGCCAGCATGGGCATTACATCGGTTATGTGGCGCAAAAAAGGAGCCAGCCATACTTCCCGCAAGTTTCTGTCTACTGCAAACTGCACTAAAATTTCCAGACACTCTTTGGTGTTAGCATGAGTAATGCTTCTGGTGGTTTCAAACATGTTTTGTACTTCAGCCGTGTCGTAGGCCGAAGCATACTGGAGAGCGGTAGATTTTTTGGGAAGCTCTTTTGCCGTAGTAGTACTTGCAGTATTTTGCTGATCGGCAAGGAGGCTGGTTGGTTTCTTTTTTGTTCTGGCTTCAATTTCGCTGAGGTCAATTTTATCTACAATTTTTAGACCGATACTACCCACCTGAGCGTTTTTGTGAATCAGCAGTTCTTTCTTATCAGCATTCACAATAAACTGATCAGCTTCAATCAAATTTTGTTCACCCAAAATCTGCAATAAATCGCCGGAAAGGTTTGCCCTGAAGGCAACCGCTTTTACACTACGCCCCTGGCGGCGCAATTGTTGTACAATGGGTATATAATCTCTGTCGCCGGCTACGAGTACGAAATGTTGCACATCTTGCCGGGTGTACAGCACTTCCATTAAATCTATACACAACCGCATATCAGCAGCATTTTTATGTTCAGTGCCCAGCACATTGTGTGTATCTATACCCATGAGGTATAATGACCCCAGCGCACTTGCCTGACGTTCAAAATCGGCATAGGCTTTGGTAATAATCACATCGAGTTTTAATTCGTTACTCAGGTAGCTTCTGAGATTACGAAGAATGCCGGTGATGACATCTGTAAGCTGAGGTGGTTGTGCATACTCAGCCTTCAGGTGATACAAAATATTTTCGTAATCGATAAATACTGCTGCATGATTGGGCGATTCCATTTTCATACAGTAAAAGTACACAAGAATACACTCTGCAAAATGGGGCGTTGTGATGTTGCTATATCGTAGCCCTTTCCAAATATTGTTTTAGCTGTGGCAATACTTGTTGCCAGCCGCTTTCTACCGCCGCCGCATACGCCTGCCATTCGGCACTGTGTGTGGCAAATGGCCCATGCTGTATATGTAGCAAAGTTTGCCCCGATTGTGGCGTACATTCTATCAGCAAATCAATAGGGCCTAATGGGTTGGCTTTCTCAAAATCGTATTGCCACATATTGCGCAGTTGCAAAAATAAACCCGGTTCGTACTGCTGTATTTCGCCACTGCTGATGTACTGAAAACGCCCGCCTGCATCTCGCCATTGCCAGCTGATGTAGCCAGCAGCCACATCGGCAAATGTGTGACAACCCTGCCACCATGCCTGTGTATGTTGGGTATGCAAAAAAGATTGCAGCACTTCTAAAGAAGGCCGATGAATAATAATTTGTGCAGTAACCAGCATAAGTGGAGTTGAATGAAACAGTTGTAAAAATAATGCATCAACTGTTGGCATTGCGTAGCAGTACAGCTACCTTGTTGTGCCTGCAGCGCAACATATCTACTCACATCAACCGTATTCAGCAAGTATGGCTACTTCATACAAAACACCCGGCGTTTATATTCAGGAGGTTTCTGCTTTTCCAAACTCCTTACCGATGGATATTTCCACGGCTGTGCCTGCATTTATCGGGTACACGCAAATGGCGAAAAAAACAACAGCTGATGATTTGGATTTTACGCCGTTCCGCATCAATGGTCTACATGAGTTTGAACAATATTTTGGCAGCATGCCTGCTGAAATAATTACATTGACGATTGATGATGTAATAGAAAAAACCGGGGCAACAGAAAAGCTGATACAACGAAAAGTGGATGCTGTTATCAGTAGCTTTTCACCGCACATTTTTTGGTATCAGCTACAAATATATTTTGCCAATGGAGGTGGGCCGTGTTACATCATTTCTGTTGGAAGAACGACAGGAAACCTTTATGCCCATGACTTGCTGCGTGGTTTGCAGGCAGCGCAGCAGCAAAAGGGAATTACATTACTTGTTTTTCCCGAAGGGGGCGCCATGCAAAATCCTGCTGAGTTGTATGCCTTATACAATACCGCCATGCAACAAGCTGCCAGCACACAAGACCGTTTTGTGCTCTGTGATGTAAGCAACCAACCTGTGCCGGAAGGCAATGATGTTTCGTTTTTCAGAAAGATGATAACGGGTGGTAAAGCAGAGGGATTGCGGTATGGCGCTGCCTACTATCCTTATTTGCAAACGGGAATTGCAGCCTGCTATGCACCCGAAAAGGTGAGCATTAATCATAACACCTTGATTAAAGAAGCTGGCAAAGCTGATAGCAGCAATAATGGTTCACTGCATGGGCTTACCATGGCTGATGAACCAGCAAAAACGACGATTGACATGTCTTTAGCCCTGCGTTCATTACGAGTTACTTTGCCCCCCTCCTGTGCCGTAGCCGGTTTGTATTGTTTGGTAGACAACACTCGTGGTGTATGGAATGCACCAGCCAATGTAAGTATCAATAACGTGATATCACCGGTGATACAAATCAACAATAACGAACAGGCTGAATTGAACGCTCCGATTGATGGTAAAAGCATTAATGCCATTCGTTCATTTACAGGAAAAGGTGTACTGGTTTGGGGTGCCCGCTCCTTAGATGGTAACTCCACAGACTGGCGTTACATACCAGTCAGAAGAACCTGCATCATGATTGAAACTGCCGTTGCCGCTGCGTTGCAGCAATTTATATTTGAACCAAACGATGCCAACACCTGGATAAACATTCAAGCGTTGATAGAAAACTATTTGACGGAACTGTGGAAGCAAGGAGCATTGCAAGGCGCTAAACCGGAACATGCTTTTGCAGTGCAAATTGGTTTGGGTAAAACCATGACTAATACAGATTTGTTGGAAGGAATGCTTCGTGTACAAATTATGATATCTGTAGTAAGGCCTGCTGAGTTTTTAGTGCTGTCGTTTCAGCAAAAAATGGCTGTGTAATAAAATATCAAACAGATTGCACCAGTTTATATGTTATTTGCCGCATACACATGGACAAGCAGAAACAAGGAGTGGATGTTATACTGGATATTTTACGCATCACGGTGCGTACATTTCCGCATTCGCCATTTGCGGCCAGCCTGCTGCAGCAGTATCAGGAGCGGGGCTTTCTTACCCGCAAGCAGCTGGAAGGCCTGATGCACAAAGCCTCGAAAGTGCACAACATGCCCGAAGGCAAATTGGCCACTTTGCAAGCCATCATTCAAAAAATGCCGGTGCGCCAAAAATCGGAAGCACCCACTTCGGCACCCATTCATGAAGAAAGCCTGCCGGTACGCATTGTGATTGCCAGCATACTCGAAAAATATCCGACACACAAACCTGTGTTGTTGTTCAAAGCAAAATATGAAACGCATACACCACTCAGCAAACAAGAGCTGGATGAGCTGCTGCGTTTTTACAAACTACTGGTGCTAAAAGACAGCAAAGGTTGATGCATTTTTCGGTAGCTTGCTCCATTCTAATTTACTAGTACTATGAAACGCATTGTTGCCTTATTTGCCTTGTTGTGTATGATGATTAGCTGGCTGCCCGCAACCAAAAAGAAGGTTGTTTTTTTTGGTGATTCCATCACCCAAATGGGCGTAAACAATGGCGGCTACATTTGGCGCATGCAGCAAATGCTGGAGCAAAAAAAACTGAGCAACCAATATGAATTGATTGGCGCCGGCATTGGCGGCAACAAGGTATACGATCTGTACCTGCGTATGGAAAAAGATGTGCTCGACAAAAATCCGGATATCGTTTTCATTTACATAGGTGTAAACGATGTGTGGCACAAAGCCACCAGCCAAACAGGTACCGACTATGATAAGTTTGGCAAATTTTATACTGCCATCATCAACAAGCTGAAAGCAAAAAACATTGAAGTGATACTGGTAACACCAGCGGGTATTGGTGAGCTCAAGGGCAATGCCAATCCGCAGGATGCTGATTTGAACAAGTATTCAGATGCTATTCGTCAACTGGCTGCTGCGCACCAATTGAAGCTTGTGGATCTTCGTGCATTTTGGCAATCGTACAATGAAGCCAACAACCCCAACAATCAGGAGAAAGGCCAGCTCAGCTACGACCGGGTGCACCTGAATGATACCGGCAACCAACTGGTAGCCGAAGCCATGATGAAAGCACTGGGTTTGTAAACGCTGCTATTGCCTTGTTTTCACTTGCAGTTCTTCCCATGCGGTAGTGCCATCATTTTCCCGCACAAATACGTGTTCGGTGCTTTCGCCCAATACTATTTCTGCAGTGGTGTATACAAAGCATTCATGTAGCAAGTGGCCACCAATGGTAGTACCTGTTTCGTTGCTGATACTGAGGTGTACATGCGATCCATTTATGCTGCAGGTGCCTACAAGACTTACAATTTCAAAATGGCCGTTTTTCTTTTCTCCTTTTGGCTGATCGGCCATGCGGAGATGGTACTGCGTAAGGCTGCCTACACAGGTGATCACAAATGCAGCTTTGAGCTGATGCTGTTGCACATAGGCCTCAATACCTGCCTTTAAATCTTCGCCGGGTTTCAATCGAAAAGGATGTATTTGTAACATACGCCATAAGTATTGGTAGAAAAAATGCTGCAGCAAGCTACTGCTGAAAACGCAGACTACAGCAGCAGCTATCAAAAAGAACGGTCGCCTTTTTGAGTGGCGACCGCTTTGTACAAACATGATAGTTTATTGTCGTATCAAATTTCCGTTGACTTGCAATGTTGCACCTGGCCTTACTACCAGGTAAGCGCCGATAGAAATTGTTTGTGATCCGTTAAGTGTACACTGACCACCATTGATGATGATGTAATCGCCCTTAGGCAATGTAGCCGGTGGCAGCTGATTGTTTTGCCAATTGCCAGGATTGTTCCAATCGCCCCAGCCTAAAAATTGATACACTTTTGGCAGGGTAGAAAAGTTGACATCAATATTTTTAGCCGTATCTGATATAGAGGTTACGGTTACGGAGTTGCCGGGTGAAAACCATGTTTGATTGTAGTAACACTGCGATTGCCCGTTCTCCAAATTAAACTGCACACTGTAAGTACCGGGTGGCACTATGAGATAATAATAGGGATTGGTATTGTCGTGCCAGGTTTCGTATAGAGCGTTGCCAGGATTATTGTAATCGAATACGGTAATGTTTCCTCTTACTGGTACACCGTCTTTTATAAACGTACCCATGATAACTCCACCTCTGTGCAACGTTGCATTAATGTTTCTAACGGTATCCACACCAGATGCTACCTGCACTAAATCGGTCATCCAACCTACATGCTTTTGGTTGTAATAAGTTTTGATGTATCCTTTCGGATCCTCATTACTCCCAAACTGCACTACATAATTACCAACGTCTACGCTAATGTAATAGCGTCCATTGCCATCTGTTCTTCCATCGTATCCATTTCCGCCACCGTCAGGATAAATCTGTACTTGCATGTCTGCTATGGGATTGCTTTGTGCATCTACAACTCTACCTGTTACAACCGTTCCGGTTCGCACTGTAAAATTGACGTTGAATAAATTGCCCGACAGGTTGAATTGCACTTCTCCGGGTGTAACAATTAGGCCCATTAGCTGGCTATTAAAAGCATCAACAGGAATACGAACGTTTACATTGGTACCCGCTACAAGATTCGTATTGACAGTATAATAACCGGTAGCCGTAGTGAATGCATAAAATTCGCCGTTGTTGTCTGTTTGTACAGCTACTGCTACGTTGGCTTTGCCTACACCTCCTTGCGTTACCCTTCCGCTTACGCTATACGTTGGCGCCGACATAGCTGTTTCCTGATAAGAAGAGGTTGCCGAATCGGTTCCTGATTTTACTTTAAACACATAGTAAGACACGGGAAAGTACATACCAGCAATGGTTGTAGTAATGATGCCGTTGGCAATAGCATCATCATCGCCGGGTCCATCTGATCCCGGATCGCCATCCCGCTGTGGAAAGCCCACAAACAAAAAGTCGGTGCCGGCATCTATTACACCGTTGCTGTTTACATCTACCCACAATTCATTGTACACAACGGCGCCGTTTTGCAGGCCACCAATATTCCAGGTAAACGGAGCTCCTTGTGCCATTGAAGCACCATTGGCCAGTCCGTTTACGGTTATGGTAATGCTTGCATAACTGTTTGGCTTTGCCCAAAAAAGGAAGAAAAAAAGTTGCAATACTGCCAGCAAAAATGTGCCGGGCTTAACCATTGTCGTTCTCATTTCAGTCGTTTTATTTCACCAGGAAATAAACCTGAATATCCCTTAAGAACTGATGCAGATAAGGAGGTAATCAAGTCTGTTGTAAGACTGTATAAATATATTAAAACTTTTGCAGGTATAAGCTGGCAAAGCTCATGTTTACGGGCTTGTAGTACATGTACTACAAAGCGAAAAATTCATTGTAAACGGCACTGTATTCCCTTGTAAAAAAAGAGAAGTATTCAGGGTTGTGCTTTTGCAAGCACACCATCAAAAAATTGCACTTTATTTTGTTGTAAATAGTACATGCTACAGCGCAAAGCAACACAAGCAGCATTTAGTAAAAGCGAATAAAGTAATATAGAAACCGTTACCAAATAAACAGGCAATTCCAGTAGCTTGCAAACGAAGATTGCATGCCAATGGCAACAAAAAAAGGACGCTTTGTGCAAGCATCCAATCATCTGAATTCTTCAATACCTCTACATGCATCCACTCGGCAATAGTTTGGCCAACCCCGTATGGCATGCTCTTGGCACCGTGCAGCAGCATTTGAATGCAGGTAGCCAACAGCTTCGTTTTTTTGCGCCGGATGTAGCCCCATTTGCAGGCATGGAAAACTGGGATGCAGCGGCGCTGCATCATTTTGAAGCAAACATTCCTGCACAGCGGCGCATGTACCTCATGCAAGAAACCCCAGTCATCATTCCTGCTACTTTGCAGGTTCATTTAACTGTGCCCTTGTACCAAATGATTTGTGTGGATTTTCAACCCACCTTTCAAGAACATACATTGATACCACTTACCGAAGAGCATATACCACAAATGCTGGCACTAACAGCTCTCACCAAGCCGGGTCCTTTTTTGGCACAAACCATACAGTTTGGTGGTTATGTAGGCGTGTTTGATGGCGACCAGCTCATTGCCATGGGCGGCGAACGCCTGAAAGTACCGGGCTATACAGAAGTGAGTGCCATTTGCACCCATCCCGATTATCGCGGCAGGCACTTGGCCAGGTATATTTTATCGCAGGTAAGTCAGCAAATTATTCATCGTGGCGAAGTGCCTTTTTTGCACAGCCTTACTACCAACGTACCAGCACTCAAAGTGTATCAGCAACTGGGCTACCGCCTCAACAGACATATCTTTTTTGCGATTGTAGAAAAACAGTCCGGCTAAAATTGCCCTCTGAAACGGGCAACAAAAAAGGTCGTACAAGCTTGTACGACCTTTTTTCTTTTCGCTCCCCCTGCTGGACTTGAACCAGCGACCCTCTGATTAACAGTCACAGCATTATCCCTTCTCTTGTTTTCTGTTATTTTCTAACATATTGATTATCAATATTTATCTTCCCCTTTCTTTCCTTTATTACTACATTATTTAGCATTATTTCGTATCTTTCAGGTCACATTTGAGGTCACATTACCCAAATGTGACCTCAGCTATGCCTACACTCAACACCTCCGTCAGCTTCTTCCTCGACGCCTCCCGACCCAACGATGACGGCAAATGCCTCATCAAACTCAACCTTTACCACAAACCCAATAAGAAGCGCTATGCTACCCGCTTCCATGCCACCAAAGCGGAGTGGGAGAAAATCAACAGCCCAAACCTGCGGGATGAAGAACTCAAGAAGGTTAAGAAAGGGCTGGCCGACATCTTAGCCAAAGCAGAAAAAGTCATTGCCCGCCTGGAGCCATTCTCATTCGTGGCATTCGAGGAGGCTTTCTTCGACAAAACTGCAGGCCGACATTCCACCGCTTTAAAAGCATGGTTTGACAACTACATCGACCTACTCAAAGCCAAAGGGCAAATCGGCACTGCAGTTTCTTACAAAACCACGCTCAATTCTATCGAGGGCTACCGCAAACACCTCAGCCTGCACGATGTAACGCCAGCCTTTCTGCACGATTATGAAAGCTATTTGCTCAAAGATGGCAAGTCCATCAGCACGGTGGGCATTTACATGCGGCAGCTGAGGGCAATCATTAACCAGGCTATTGATGCCAATGTATTTCCTGCCGAACGCTACCCCTTCAAAAAGTACCAGGTACCTGCCGGCCGAAATGTCAAGAAAGCCCTGTCAGAAAAAGACCTCAACAAGCTGCTGACCTATCAGGCCACTTCACCCGATAAGCAGAAAGCCATCGATTTTTGGCTCTTTTCATACCTCTGCAACGGCATGAACTTTGCCGACATTATTGAGCTCAAACCAGAAAACATTTCAGGCGATTACCTGCACTTCATACGAGCCAAAACAAAACGCACCAAGAAGAAAGACCTCCGCCCCATTCGGGTTGGCCTCAATCCAAAAGCAGTGGAGATCATCCAGCGCCAACGCAATGAAAACCCGGCAAACCCTTACCTGTTCCCGGTACTGGAAGAAGGCTTATCACCAGTAACCATCAAACACCGGTGCCAGCGTTTCATCAAGTGGGTAAACAAGCACATGGACCTCATCCGCATAGAACTCGAAATAGACCAGAAAATCGGCACCTATGCAGCTCGTCACTCATTCTCCACGGTCCTCAAACGCAAAGGCGTTTCTACTGAGTTCATCAAAGAATCGCTGGGGCACAGTTCATTAGTAACAACTGAGAGTTATCTTGATAGCTTTACTGACGATGTGAAACTTCAATACGCCAACCTACTCACAGACCTCACATGAAAATTACCATACTCACCAGCATATTGAATGGAAATCTTAGACCCGCATTCAATACAAATGAAGGTTTCGATGATTTAACGGTCCATGCATTACAGAAAGCAACGCAGTATACCCCAAAAAATACCCTTGAGCTTTACCAACAGCTCACAACACTTTTACGTCATTTTCCTGAGTTGTTAAAGTATCTCAATGAAGAAAAGCTCTCAACTGCAAATCCGCTTATCCCCCATTTTTATCAGATAGATTTACCCAACCATAAAAACACCTATTCGCATTTTTATTACCTGCTGTACTTGCAGGAAACACTTAGGATATTTAATGTGGCGATTATCAAATTCATGCCCTTAAATCCTGTTCATCGGGAGTATAAAGTTCAGTTGTTACTCGATAGCATTAAATCGAACACAATTAGGTTATCTGAAGAGCTGAAAGAGCAAGGCATGCATGGCATTCCAAACGCCTCTGAGAATCCAATGCATTATGCCTTATATGTGGCCAAGTACTTAATGGTAGTCTTGTTCTTTGAGTTGCAAAATGTATTTCGACATGAGCTGACGGATAGAATAAACCCCAAGTTCTTTTTTCAGAACATCCTGCGGGAAGAATACAATCAAAACTTGCTCATTCCGGCAGCCCAATACTTTGAGCACAAACTTTCGATATTGATCAATTGCGGTACAGCAACAAAAGATGATTACTTATCGCTGCTAAAAGAATACCATACAGCTCCCAAAAAAGTGATTGAGGTACTCTCGAAAATTCACAATGCGATTTTCTTAAACGAAACCGAATCTTCTACGATCATCAATGAGACCATCAACAATCAGGATTTAATTGCTGCTGCCATTGAAAAAAAGAAAAGTGAACTTTCAAAGAGCATCAACGCCCATGCTTATGGATTTGAAAAACTAGAGGTTATCAATATGGCTCTGTCTAACCTCGAATATATTTTGGAAGAAGATACACACATACAATCTATTCCGGCACAGATTAAGTCCTGGCTAAAAAATCAACAGAAGGTCTATTTGTTAAATGCTAGTCAGTTGTTTGCAACCGACAGTGCCGTAACAGGTCCCAAAAAAGAAAAACCGCAAAAGACAATCGAACAGAAAAAGCAAATCGCATATGAGCACCTACGCATACTTAAAGGTGTAAATCGCAAAGGCGATAAAATAATGAGTGATGTACAATTCCAGTACATGATTGACGTCGTTTTTTTCCTTGTAGAGAAGGATTTTTTACCAAGTGAAATCAATCCAATTCCTTATACCAATATCTCGGCTGAGTTTATCAGATACACATTTTACTTGCTTCATTCAAATTTATTAGGCACACGTCCCATTCATGATTCTTGGATACAATGCCTTCACTTATTATTTACTCAATTCAAGGATGCAAGTACAAGTACAACCAAAAAGAAATTCTCTAAAAAACCGCCCAATTACGATGATGATATCTCCAAAATGAAATGGTGATTTTGGTGAGGTGACGTCACCTCTATTTCACCCTCTTCTTGTTTGCTCTTTTTGCTATCAATTCTTCACCGCAAAAAATTGATAGCAATGACAGACAATGCTCAAATCCTCGAAAAGCTCACCGAAATCGCTTCCAAGCTCGACGAGCAGAACCTCCTCCAGAAAACAGTCCTCAACTTCAATGAGGCTTGTAAGTACCTCGACGTTAGCCCTTCTCATCTCTATAAGCTAACCTCTACCAAGCAGGTGCCTCACTTCTGCCCGCAGGGCAAAAAGCTGTACTTCAAACGCATGGAGCTCGACAACTGGCTCCAGCGCAATCGCCAGGCTACTCCCGACGATCCCGAATCAGACGCCTCCGACCTCGTTATCCGTGGCCGCAAGTAATCCATTGTTCACTCACTCAAATCTTCAACATGGCTACTTGTACCGTCTGGAAAAACTTCAGCGAACCCGTCGAGAAAGTATCGCTTATCATGCTGGCAAAACGCCTCTCCGCAGATACCTACAAACAAGAGGTATCACAAATCCGTATGCGCATAGCAGAGGGCAAAAAAGAAGAAGCGCAACGCCTCAAGCAAAAACTGCCCGCCTTCACGCCCTCCGGTGTTTTCAACGAAAAAAGACTGAGCACACAGCTCGACATGTATTCGGGGTACATCCATCTCGACTTCGACAAACTATCCCCCGACACCCTTTCCAAAGCCTTTGAGGTCCTGATAGCAGACCCTCATACCTATCTGTCTTTTATCAGCCCCAGTGGCAATGGCCTCAAAGTGTTTGCCGAAGTGGATACCGGCCCCGAACAACATGAGACCACCTACCAGTATGTCCTGCATTACTATGAAAAATTAACAGGCCTCAAAGCCGACGAAAAATGCAAAGACATCACCCGCCTCTGCTTTGTAAGCTGGGACCCTGGCTTGTACCACAATATCTACAACCAGAAATTTCGATTGTCTGAAAGTAAAGCCTTGCCTGAAAAGCATTTCGAGCCTCCAGCTATGAAGCCAAACACTCCATGTTCATCTGATCAATACCTGCTCATTTTCCAACAACAAATTCTATTCACCAATCAAAAAGCCACTTACCAGGATGGCAACCGTAATAATTATGTCTATCTACTTGCTTCCAACTGTAACCGTGCAGGCATACCTCAGCTGGATGCTGCTGATCTTATTGCTGAACATTTTGATCTACCTGATCAGGAAATTCAGAAAGCCGTAAAAAGCGCCTATGCGCACCATAGTGCCGAATTTGCCCGTTATGCAAACACTGCAAAGCTGCAAACTCAGCAAACTAATACACATGTTCCAGAGAATGATGTCAATGAGGACTACCTGAAATCAACCCCAACATTGCCGGATGAAATCTTCGACACACTACCTGGCATTCTGGCGGCGGGCGCAGCTGCATTCTGCGATCGGCGCAAACGTGATGTATTCTTTACGGGTGCTATCGCCATCCTCAGCGGTTGTTTGCCCAAAGTCACCGGCATCTACCATCAGGAGAGAGTACACCCGCACCTTTTTACCTTCATCATAGCACCGGCTGCCAGTGGTAAAGGCGTGCTGAAAAATGCCAAACGCCTGGCCGACAAATACCACCAGCAGGTACTGGCGGCAAGCCGGGAGAAACAATCCCGCCATGAAGCCGAGATGGCCGATTACAAGCTCCAGCTCAATAAGCGACGCAAAGGCGATCCGCCACCAGAAAAACCTGTCACACCGCCATTTCGCATTGTTTTCATTCCGGCCGACAGTTCACATGCCCGCATGATTGAACACCTCCAAAACAATGGCGGGCAGGGTATCATTTGCGAAACCGAGGCCGACACCATGAGTGGAGCCAAAAAACAGGATTGGGGCGACTATTCCCCCGCCCTTAGGTCAGCATTTCATCACGAGAAAATCACCCTCACTCGCAAAACCAACAACGAATACATTGAAATAAACGACCCTCGACTGGCTGTGGCCCTATCAGGCACACCAGCCCAGGCACCCCGGCTCATCGCTTCGGCCGAAGACGGTCTCTTTAGCCGCTTTTTATTCTATGCGTTCAAAAATGAACTGGTTTGGCAGGACCCTTCGCCCAACAACCAAACCATTGTATATAATGATCACTTCGACCAACTGGCCGATGACGTGTTGGCCATGATTGGGTTCCTCGAACTATCGCCCACCGAAGTGCAGCTTTCTCCCCAGCAGTGGCAGCAGCTCAATACTGCTTTCGCAGGTATTCTGGCCGATGTCGCCACTTTCACAGGTGAAGATGCAGCAGGCGTGGTGTTCAGGTTGGGCCTGGTACTTTTCAGGCTGTGCATGATTTTCACGGCCATGCGCAAAGCGGAAAACGCCGAAATAACGCCGACAATGTACTGCGCCGACCAAGACTTTCAGAATGCGTTGGCCATAGTACAAACCTACCTGCAGCACAGCCTCCTCATGTTCAACAACCTGCCCAAAAAAAGCGAAGCCACCCAGTTCAAAAAAGGCGATAGTAAACGCAAATTTTTTGAGGCTTTGCCCCAGGGCTTTAGCCGTCAGCAAGCCGTTGAAACTGCCAAACTCTTTCAGCTTTCTGCCCGTACAGTGGATGAAATCCTGCACAATGCCACTGGTAAAACCTTGTATAAACTAAAGGCTGGTTCATATCAAAAGTGTAGTTTGCAATTTTGAAAGTAAGGGCAACAACCTTTCATTTCTTTGCTTACTTTCGCCGCAATGAAATTTTTTGCCTTTATAATGAGCATTTACCTTTTGGTGCTGTCATGCCTTCCGTGCATTGATAGACAGGAGTGTAATATAAAGGCTGAGCAAAAATTTTCTGTTACTTCACAGCATCAACATCCACAAGATACAGACGAAGCGTGTACTCCTTTTTGCAGTTGCTCCCATTGTCCGCCATCCGCTTTTTACCAGCCTGTTGCTCATAACAATATAGCCACAGCGGTATTTCAATCCCTGAAATATCCTATTTATAATTCTTCCTTTTCTACAGAGGTTTCTTTTTCTATTTGGCAACCGCCTAAAATAGCCTAATTACATCTTTTATTGAATTTTCTGCATTGCCGTTGAATAGGCCTGTGCTGCATTTTTAATTTATCCTTTTCCCATTCCATAATGGCATAAGTAAAAAAGTCCAAAAAGGCTAAGCAGCCATTGGCAATAAGAGTAATTAAGTTCATTGTTATAGTCCTGTGTTGTGTCATTCTTTTAGCAGCCATTGCGGAGAGGATTGTTCATTATTTCAGGTATATAACCAAATAGAAAAAATCAATGTTTCAAAAAGTAATTCAGTTCTCCATAAAAAACAAATTAGTAGTGGGAGCTTTTACATTGGCTCTCATTATTTGGGGCGTTATATCCGCTATACAGTTGCCTATTGATGCAGTGCCCGACATCACAAACAACCAGGTACAGGTAATTACACAAGCCCCAACATTGGGTGCTCAGGAAGTAGAACAATTCATTACCACTCCGGTTGAGTTGGCAATGGCCAACATTCCCAATGTAATTGAAAAGCGGAGCATTAGTCGTAGTGGTATTTCGGTAATCACTATTGTGTTTAAAGACAATGCCGACATCTACTGGGCAAGACAGCAGATAAATGAACGGCTTAAAGAAGCAGAAGCACAAATTCCGAAAGGATTGGGTGAACCCTCGTTAGCACCTATCACTACTGGATTAGGCGAAATATACCACTACATCATTCATGCAAAAAAAGGATATGAAAACAAATACACCGCTACTGATTTGCGTACTATTCAGGATTGGATTGTCCGCAGGCAGTTAGCTGGTACAGAGGGTTTAGCAGAAGTGAGCGGCTGGGGTGGCTATGTAAAGCAGTATGAAATTGCTTTGGATAACGAAAAGCTCAATGCAATGAATATTACCATTCCTGAAATTTATAAAGCATTAGAGAGCAACAACGAAAACACCGGAGGCAGCTACATAGAGCAACGAAGCAATGCCTACTTCATTCGTGGTTTGGGATTGGTAAAATCGTTGAGTGATATTGAGAAAATTGTGGTGAAGAATGTAAACGGAATACCCGTTTTAATCCGTGATGTAGCAACAGTACAGTTTGGTACTGCCACCCGTTACGGAGCAGTTACAAGAAACGGTGAGGGCGAGGTAGTGGCAGGTATTACACTCATGCTCAAAGGCGAAAACTTTGCACAGGTAATTGCCAACGTAAAACAGCGAATGGTACAAATACAAAAATCATTACCTGAAGGTGTAGTAATAGAACCATTTATTGACCGTACAGAATTAGTAAACAGGGCAATGGGTACGGTAGAAAAGAACCTGATTGAAGGAGGATTGATTGTAATATTTATACTGGTATTGCTCTTAGGTAATTTAAGGGCGGGTCTTATTGTAGCTTCTGTAATTCCTTTAGCCATGCTTTTTGCTGTTATACTTATGAATCTTTTTGGTATAAGTGGCAACTTGATGAGTTTAGGAGCTATTGACTTTGGGTTAATTGTAGATGGTGCAGTAATCATAGTAGAAGCAATCGTTCACAGAATTTATATGAGCAAGCATCACCATATCGGTGTACCTAAACTTTCTCAATCACAAATGGATGATGAAGTGTTTGAAGCAGCATCAAAAATTAGAAGTAGTGCTGCATTTGGGGAAATTATCATTTTAATCGTTTACCTGCCACTGTTTGCATTAGTAGGTATCGAAGGTAAAATGTTTAAGCCAATGGCTCAAACAGTTGCTTTTGCAATTTTAGGAGCATTCATACTTTCATTAACGTATGTACCCATGATGAGTGCCTTATTTCTAAGTAAAAAGACTGCACATAAAAAAAATATTTCTGACAGAATAATTGCCTTCTGTCAAAAACTTTATGCACCAATGCTTAATTGGGCTTTACGGTGGAAGAAAACTATAGTGCTTGTAATGGTTGTACTGTTTACAGGGAGCTTAATACTCTTTAACAGCTTAGGTGGTGAGTTTATACCCACATTGGAAGAAGGCGACCTCACTGTTGAAATAAGGATGGAACAAGGTACATCATTAACACAGGTGGTAGAAACATTCAGCAAGGCAGAAAAAATATTAAAGGATAAATTCCCCGAAATAAGACAGGCGGTAACAAGGATAGGAAGTGCAGAAATACCTACCGACCCTATGCCCATCGAAAGAGGCGATATGATGCTTTCCATGAAGCCGAAAGAAGAATGGACATCGGCAAATACCCGTGAGGCAATGATGGAAAAAATGGAAGAAGCCCTAAGTATTTTGCCGGGGGTTAATGTTGAAATAACACAGCCTATGCAGATGCGTTTTAATGAACTCATTACAGGCATCAAACAGGATGTGGCAATAAAAATTTATGGTTCCGATTTGGAAATCCTGAGTGCACAGGCAAATAAAGTGGCAGGGCTTATCAAAAATGTAAAAGGAGTAAGTGAGCCCTTCGTAGAAAAAGTAAGTGGACTGCCTCAAATACAGGTGGAATACAATCGTGATAAAATTGCCCAATACGGGTTAACCATCAGCGATGTAAACATGGTGCTGAAAACTGCTTTTGCAGGAAATGTTGCAGGTGTGGTGTTTGAAGGGGATAAACGATTTGATATGGTGGTGCGGTTACAAAAAGATTTGCGTAAAGATTTCAGTAACATTGAAAATCTCTATGTGCCATTGCCATCTGGAAATAAAGTGCCTATTAACCAGGTAGCAGATATTTCATTTAAAACGGCTCCGGCACAAATAAGTCATGAAGATGGGCAACGCAGAATTTTTGTAGGCTTCAATGTGCATGGTCGTGATGTTGAAAGTACAGTAGAAGAAATACAACCTATTTTAGATGCAAATCTTAAACTTCCTGCTGGTTATTATTACTCTTATGGCGGTCAGTTTCAAAATCTGAATGAAGCAAAAGCAAGATTAGGCATTGCAGTTCCTGTAGCCTTATTGCTCATTTTAGTATTGCTCTACATCACATTCAAAAGTGTAAAACAATCCTTCCTCATATTTACAGCCGTACCATTATCTGCCATTGGTGGCATCATCGCATTGTGGTTAAGGGGAATGCCATTCAGTATTTCTGCAGGTGTTGGTTTCATTGCCTTATTTGGTGTTGCAGTGTTAAATGGTATTGTACTGATAGGTTATTTCAACCAGTTAAAAGAGGAAGGCATTACCGACATATACGAAAGAGTAAGAAAAGGAACAGCAGTAAGGTTGCGTCCGGTAATAATGACGGCAGCAGTTGCTTCATTAGGCTTTCTGCCTATGGCACTTTCTACAGGTGCAGGTGGCGAAGTGCAAAAGCCATTAGCAACCGTAGTTATTGGCGGTTTAATAACAGCCACATTTTTAACCTTATTGGTATTGCCGGCACTATACATCCTATTCAATACTAAAATCAATTTCAAATTAAATAAAATGAAGAAGGTAAAACTACCCGGCAATACAACGGCTGTACTGTTGCTGTTTATATTCATCAGTTTGTTTGCAGAAAAATCTTATGCACAAGGCAATCAAAAAACATTGCAGGAGTGCATTGATGTAGCATTAAAGAATAACCTGCAAATGAAAGTGGCAGACCTAAATATTCTGCAATCGCAAGCACTGCAAAAAACAGGCTTCAATCCTGATAAAACAAACCTGCAACTCACACAAGACCCCACCAGTGGAGGCAACATTGACAACAGCATCGGCATTACTCAAACCATAGCATTTCCTACAGTATATGCCAATCAAAACAAATTACTGAAACAGGAAACTTTATTAGCACAAAAATCAAAGACGCTATCACAGAATGAAATAATAAAAGAAGTAACCGAAGCATACTACAATCTTGTGTATGGCTTGCAAAAAGTAAAACTGTTACAGCAGCAGGATAGCATATACAGCAATTTCTTAAAAAGGGCTACACTGCGTTTCAATACCGGTGAAACAAACCAGTTGGAAAAGATGCAGGCTGAAAGCAGGTATAAAGAAAACCAGTTGCAGTTAAAACAGGCAAACACTTCCGTAAACAGTTATCAACTGGCATTGCAAAAATGGGTGAACACTACGGAACAAATTATCCCCAAAGAAAATGAGTTGGCAAAACTGCCTGATGTTTTTATGGCTGATACGGCTGCTTTACAATCAAATCCTTTAATACAGTATTACAATCAAAAACTGAATGTAAATACAGCACAGGTTAAAGTTGAAAAAAGCAAACTATTACCCGATTTGAATGTGGGTTATTTTCATCAAATGCTAATCAAAAGTTTTGACCCTGCAAAAATCAACCGTGATTATTTCAATGGTACACGGATAGCAGGTTTTCAGGTAGGCATTGGCGTGCCTTTATTTTTTGGTGCTCAAAAGGCAAAAATAAAAGCAGCACAAATAAACACTACAGCTATTGAAACAGAGAAACAGCAAACGCTGCTATACCTGCAAAGCAATTATCTTATGCAGTACAATGAATATCTCAAAGCAAAAGAGGGACTGCAATACTACGAAACCACAGGTTTGAAACAGGCAGATGATATTATCCGTATTTCAAATACGGCATATAACAAAGGTGAAATAGGTTACATGGAGTATATCCAAAATCTACAGACCGCTATCAATACAAAACTGCAATACACAGATGCCATAAACCAGTTCAATCAGTCCATCATATTGTTAAACTACTTAAAAGGAAACCAATAAAATGAAGTCAAGTAATATAAAATCAATCATAGCATTTGCAGTATTTGTAAGTGCAATCAGTTTTTCTTCCTGCAAGCAGGGGAATAAAACGGAAACAAAGGAAGCGGCTAAGACAGAAGAAGAACACAAAGCGGCAATAGAGATTTCGGAGGAGCAAATGAAAGCCGTAGGCATTGAGTTAGGTACAATAGAAATGAAAAACCTGAACAGTGTGGTAAAATCAAGCGGTCAATTAGAAGTACCGCCACAAAACAAAGCTGATGTAAACTCTTTGGTGCCGGGTATCATTAAAAAAATAATGGTGCTGGAAGGTAGCTATGTTCGCCAGGGGCAAACATTGGCAGTATTGGAAAACACAGATATAGTGAGGATGCAACAAGATTATCTTACACTCAAAAAAGAATTTGTTTATACACAGCAGGAGTATCAACGTCAAAAAGATCTCAATACCGAAAGTGCTGGTACTGGTAAGGTATTTCAACAGGCGGCATCAAAATATGAAACAGATAAAGCAAGACTGCAAGGAATGGAAACACAATTACAGCAATTGAACATCAGCCCTGCATCCGTAGTAAATGGTAAATTTGTAAGCCAAATTCCAATTAATGCACCCATCAGTGGTGTCATAGGTCATATACGAATTAAGACCGGCAGCTATGTAGATATGCAAACCTCCCTGATGGATATTGTAGATAATTCGCAGGTGCATTGCGATTTGCAGGTGTACGAGAAAGATTTGTTTAAAGTAAAGGATGGACAAAAAGTTGAATTTATTCTTACCAATCAAAACAACAAGCAAATCACAGGTACTATATACGGCATCAACCAATCATTTGAAAACGAAAATAAATCCGTAATTGTACACGCCAAAATTAGCAATGCAGGCAGCATCAAATTATTGCCCGGCATGTATGTATCTGCATTGATTAATGTAGGTAATCAAACAGTACAGGCTGTTCCTGTTGATGCAGTGGTAAATGCAGAAGGTAAAACCTTCATCTTTATAGTAAGTGGGGAGGAAGAAAACACAGAAGAAAAAGGGCCTAATGAAAAGAGTGAAAAAGCTATCGGTGCCAATCCTGAAAAAAGTATCCGGTTTAAAAAGGTTGAAGTAATTACAGGCGTAACAGAATTAGGCTATGTAGAAATAACACCGCTTGAAGAAATGCCTAAAGATGCGATGATAGTTACCAAAGGTGCTTTCTATGTTCTATCAAAAGCAGCAGGGGGCGAAGAAGAATAATAAAAGTATATTATGACAAACACAACACAATTCTCCGTTGTTCAAAGAATACCGAAAAATGAAGTTTTAAACATAAAAAAATAAAAATCAATGAAAAATGTAAATCAACTTATGCAAGAAATAATCTCAATCTCTTCAACGATTGAATCAGATTATCCTGAACTATACAAATATTTGGATGAAACTCCCTTCAAGATTTGTGAAACCAATAAAAATGAAATCTGTATTTCAGATTTAGAAGAATACCTTAAAACCCTTAAGGAACAACTTAAGGATTACATTTCCTCGCATAATAAAATAAATGGGATAAAATGATAAATACAGATCCAAATCATGTTCATACCTACAATGCAGAAGGAAAGATTACTTGCTGTACTTTAGAAGATAGAGTGTACGGTAAAGCCGGTGCAGATAATTTGTTACATGGAGTAAATCCAGATGACAGTAAGCCTGTTCAAAAAACAGAAATAGCTGAAAGTAGTATACTCAAACAATATCTTCCGGCTATCATCAGTTTTAGTATGCTGCTTATTGGCATTGCCGCAGATAATTATTTCAAACCTGCATTCTTTACGGGCTATGTTCGCCTTGTTTGGTATGCAATGGCCTACCTGCCAGTTGGCTTTCCTGTAATAAAAGAAGGTTGGGAAGCTATTCTTAAAAAGGAGTTCTTTACAGAGTTCACACTCATGGTATTGGCAACTGTTGGTGCTTTCGCCATCGGACAATATCCCGAAGGCGTGGCGGTAATGTTATTCTATGCCATTGGTGAATTGTTTCAAAGTGCAGCAGTAAATAGAGCAAAGAGCAACATCAAAGCCCTACTGGATGTAAGACCATCTTCTGCCAGTGTTTTACGAAATAGTAAGTATGAAGAAACAAAGCCCGAAGAAGTTCAAATAAACGAAACCATACAAATTAAAGCTGGTGAAAAAGTACCATTGGATGGCGAAATGTTGAGTGATGGAAGCAGCTTTAATACAGCAGCACTTACAGGAGAAAGCAAACCAAAATCCATTTATAAAGGCGAACAGGTATTGGCAGGTATGCTAAACCTTGATAAAGTTGTTGAACTGAAAGTAACCAAAAAATTTGCCGACAGTTCTCTTGCACGAATTTTAGAAATGGTACAAAATGCAACAGCCCGAAAAGCAAAAACAGAACTGCTGATAAGGAAGTTTGCAAAAATTTATACACCCATTGTTTTCTTTTTAGCGGTAGCGTTGGTCATAATTCCCTACTTCGTTGTAAGCGATTATGTATTTACCCAATGGCTATACAGGGCTTTAATTTTCTTGGTTATCAGTTGCCCATGTGCATTGGTTATCTCAATTCCGTTGGGCTATTTTGGCGGCATTGGTGCAGCTTCCAAAAACGGTATTTTATTTAAAGGCTCAAATTATCTGGAGCTAATGACAAAAGTAAATACCGTTGTACTGGATAAAACAGGCACACTCACAGCAGGTGTATTTAAAGTGCAGGAAATTGTTACCAATGGTATGGATAAAACAGCGTTCATAAAAACGTTGGCTGCATTAGAAAGCAAATCCACACACCCTATTGCCAAAGCCATAGCCGAATATGAAAAGAACGAAACACAGATTTATCAGGCAGAGGATGTAGTAGAAATTTCCGGGCATGGTTTAAAAGGAAAAGTAAATGGCAAAGAAGTGTTGGCGGGCAATACCAGGCTGTTAAATAAATTCGGTATTTGGTACGATACGAAATTGGATGAAATTGTAGAAAGCATAGTGGTAGTCGCCATAAATAATGAATATACAGGTTATGTGCTCATTGCCGATGAAGTAAAAGAAGATGCACAGGAAGCCATTAAGCAAATGCATTTGAACGGCATTACTCAGATTGTAATGCTCAGTGGCGACAAAAATGCAATCACTCAAAAAGTGGCAAAGCACATTGGTATTGATACAGCCTTTGGCGATTTATTACCCGAAAACAAAGTGCAGAAAGTAGAGGAATTAAAGCAGGACACAACAAAAATTATTGCCTTTGTGGGTGATGGTATCAACGATGCTCCCGTATTGGCATTAAGCGATCTTGGTATTGCAATGGGGGCAATGGGCAGCGATGCAGCCATTGAAACAGCTGATGTGGTAATACAAACCGATCAGCCTTCAAAAATAGCCACCGCCATTAAAATTGGCAAAGCCACCCGCAGCATTGTTATTCAGAATATCGTTCTGGCATTTGCCGTAAAAATTATTGTATTGGCTTTGGGCGCAGGTGGTATAGCCACCATGTGGGAAGCTGTGTTTGCTGATGTAGGTGTAGCCTTGATGGCAATACTAAATGCAGTAAGAATACAAAGAATGAAATTTGTTTTATAATACTTCCTCCAATGCCAACAACTTCAACCTTACGGAACTTTTCAAAGTCCTTTCAGGAAAGATGTTTAACATGGTCAAGTTCCAGCAACGAAAGGAAACCGTTATAGAGTTAACTACCGAACAATGGCAGCAATTGAACCAACATTGTGAGGTACGGCTGAACCAAGTGACCATGTTCACAGTCGAGGAAGCCGCCAGTATTGGTAAACGCCTGGGCTTGACTCTGTATCGCATGTTCATGATTTTTACTTCCCTCCGCAAGTTCGAGTACGATGAAGCAGCCACTCGGCTTGTTTGCACCGATGAAGATTTTATTACCGCCCTGCGGTTGGCAGAAATCTAACTACACCACAGCCTGCTCATGTTCAACAACCTGCCCAAACAGGCCGAAACCATTCACTTCAAGGGTGGCGACAATAAGCGCCGGTTCTTTGAAGCCTTGCCGGCCGAATTTACCCGACAACAAGCCACCGAGCTGGGCACCCAATTCAAATTGGCTCCCCGCACTGTCGACGACATACTTAAAAATGTATTGGGGAATGGAGTAGAAAAACTGAAAGCTGGACACTACAGGAAAGTAAAGCTATTTTCCTAGTGATTGTATATATCACCAAACTGCGTTTCAATGTAAATCACCTGAAATGTATCATTCAACCGTATGCCTAAGAAAGGTAGATTATTCCCTGTGGCTCTAAACACAGTGAGCTCGGTGACATCTGGAGTCAAAATACTGGGCTTAAGTTGCGGCTTTATCTGCTTTACAGGAATCTTTTCTGTGCCAAAGGAATGTCTCCCTGACTTATCGATTTCCTTCCATCCAAGTTCACCTAGTTTTTGCATCCTTTCCAAAAACTCGATAAAAAAAGAGGCATCGTTACATTTAAGATAAGAACAAGGCTGTAGGTACTTAAAACAAAAAACCGGATAGCGATGCTCCGGTTGTTTCATATTGGGCTTATCCTCAACTTTTTTAATCTTTTTACTCATCAACCAAGCCTTTGAAATAATCTCGCATCAAACTCAAATCGATCACCTTGTGTGCAGTGTTGAACGCTTCAGTCCAAGGACGCTCTGCATGAGTCATTTCCATGAGCCTAATCGCACTGAACTTACCATATTCATGCATTACCTGATTAAACATGTCCTCTGTTGCATTATCTAGTTGGATAATAGAGGCATCAGTACTTTCAAATGTTATTGGACCGCTACCAAAGTCTTTATATTGATGGTAAACCTCAGGAACTACTGGGCCGTACATCCATGCCTCAATTGTTTCTTCAAAAAGTGGCTGATCAAAAAAGGCCAAATGATACCCTTGTACATAGTACAGCAACTTTTGAACCTTTAAGTTAGTAACTATTTCCCCCTTTTCAGGGTCACTTAAAGTGGCAACAATTTTTTGGGCAATATTGATGGCAGGTATACTCATTAACGGTAGCAGCTAGCGAAGGTAACAAACTTGTACTAAATTTATAGTACATAGCAGAAGATTCAAATCTTGTTAACCCCTTTGCACTCTTTGCAAACTTTGCAATCCTTGCAATTATATAGCCCTGCAATGGGCCTGCCTTCTCCCCCCGTCAGCCTATACCCTTACTTTCCTTACACTTTTGTCATACTAAAACCTGACGAATAAACAACTATTGTCAGGCTTTAACCTTACTTTTGCCCGTACAAAGTCAGGCTTTAACCTTACAGTATGGACAAACAAAAGCTCCAGTTACAACAGCTCAACTATAAGCTCAGCCAGTTTTCAACGGCTGCACAAGTAGTACCACCACCCACCGGATGGCTCAAAGCCACCCGGCTGGCCCTTGGCATGTCCCTCCAGCAGCTGGCCTCCAAAATGGGCATTACCAAACAAAGCATGCAGGAGGTTGAAAACCGGGAGAAAGAAGGTGCTATCACCCTCAAAGCCCTCAGAGAAGCTGCCGCTGCCCTCGATATGCAGCTGGTATACGGTCTGGTACCCAAAGATGGCTCCCTCGATGCCCTCATCGAACGCAGAGCCCGTGAACTGGCCTCCCAAATCGTTGCCCGCACCTCTCAATCCATGCGCCTCGAAGACCAGGAAAACAGCAACCTGCGCATTCAGCAAGCCATCGAAGAACGTACTGCATTACTCATTGCCGAAATGCCGAAAGCACTATGGGATTAATACTCGACTATGAAGATGGGCAAACACCCCTCGATGAAGACGAAAAAGAAGGCTTGCTCATTCCGACCATTGCCACCCGGGCCGAACTCGATGAATTTGAACAGCAAAACATCGAACATGCCATCCAGTGGACCTTTGGCAGGCGCCTACGGGTGGACACCATCTTGTCCGAAGACTTCATAAAAGCCATGCACAAACGCATGTTTGGCGAAGTATGGGCCTGGGCAGGCGAGTTTCGCCACAGCAACAAAAACATTGGCGTAGACAAATGGCTAATCGCCACCGAACTCAAAAACCTGCTCGACGATGCCGGGTATTGGATTCAAAACAACACCTACCCGCCCGATGAGTGGGCAATACGCTTCAAGCACAGGCTCGTAAGCATCCACTGCTTTAGCAATGGCAATGGCCGCCACAGCCGCCTCATGGCCGATGTACTCATCGAAAAAGTGGCCGGGCTCCCGGTATTCACATGGGGCCGTAGCTATCCCGCCACCACCGCTGCCCGTACTGCATACCTCCAAGCCATGAAATCAGCCGATTTACACGATATTCAACCTTTACTAATCTTTGCCAGAGCCTGAAAAACAAAAGAATATAGCCAAAGACAACTCAACGACCAGTTTAACCCAATTATTATGAATATGTTTTTCCCCTAATTTAGAGAACGTAATAACCGTTAGGGTATTACATTATTTCACATTCACTCAAAACCAAACACCCACGCATGGAACAAACACTCATGCTCAACAGCATTCCATTTTCCACACCCACAACCTCACTTACTTGCTCATTCTACACCAATCGCCAAGAGGGCTTTTCCTCCATCTACATTTCAGATGAGCTCATTCCTCTTTTAAACGGCTACAGGCCCGACCCCTCTATCCCAGAGTCTCGTTGGCTGTATACAGACTTTCAGCAACCCAGAGAAGGCGCCATTCTTGCCAGCATCAACCTTACAGAGCACATCCAGTTTGCAGAGCATTACTACCGCTATCTCATCAGCACCTATTTCCGTTCCGTTGCCCCTGTTATGCGGCGCAGTTTCACAAAAGATGTAGAAGTATGGCTTCTCGATACCACTTCCCATCACCCGGAGTATGATCAATATTACCTGTTCACACTGATAGTACAGCACAACACAGAGGGCTTACCTATGCTCACCATTGCCTATGATGGTCGTTCAAGAATCCTGAAAAAATCAATGCAGGATTGTAATATTGATACACTGCTCAATCCTTGGATGCTCTACAAAGGCTTCCTCTATAAGTGGGGTACATCATTACCCGATGAGGCTATGCTTCACTTAGAGGAAGTGTATCCACTGCTCAGCAACCAACTGGGTACAGAACTCGAAATAGTTTTTCCTGCTCGAGAAACAATCAACCGCTATCCGCTTTACTACAAGCTCATCCAGGGCTTTTATGCCAAATACCTCAATCAGCCCGATTTTCTTAACATCATTCCGCTTTCCCCAAAAGGTTTCATCATCAAAACAAGACAAGAACATGAAATAATTTCCGGCGAAGCAGGCATGTTAGAATACGGTGAAAAAAACCTTGGGTTGGAGCCCAAGTATGACCTGAAATCTTATGGCCCTTATGCCACCATACCAAAGCCACAGAATGTAAAACTGTTTTTCATCTATCAAAAGGGCGACGAACCCTATGTACAACGCCTGAAAGATGCCTTCGATAATGGAATTGGCGCTGCCAAAGGCATTAAGGAATACATCAAGGTAGTGTATACCTACAAAGACGAATGGAACATCAGCTTCACACATGTTTCCGATGCAGTAAAAACATGCTTAGATGCATTAAAAAATAGACAAAAAGAGCTGGGGGTGAAATACCTGATTATCTATATAAGCCCTATCGGAAAAATGGAAAAACACAATCCCGAGCACCTGCGTACCTATTACAGGCTGAAGGATATGTTCCTGTTTTACGAATACCAGTCGCAGGTCATTTTCAAAAACAACATCGTAAAATCTAACTTCCAATATTTCCTGCCAAACATTATGGTAGCCATGCTGGCAAAATTAGGTGGCGTACCCTGGCGGCTCAATCGTACCCCTGCCAATGAGCTCATTGTAGGCATTGGAGCAGCCTATGTAAAACATGCCAAATCAAGAATGCTTGGCTCTGCATTCTGCTTCGATAACGAAGGCAAGTTCCAACACTTCAATGCCTTCCCGGCAGACAATACCAAATCCCTTGCAGGCTCTATTCACGATGCCGTCGTCAACTTTACCAATCGAAATCCAAATGCTACCCGGCTCATTATTCATTTCTACAAAGTCATAAGCAAAGCAGAGCTAAAACCCATCCTCGATACATTGTATGCACTCGATGTTTCTATACCAGTCATTGTATTAACCATCAACCGTACCGCCAGTAAAAACATATTGGCTTTCGATATCTCCGACCCTTCTAAAAACTTAATGCCCTATAGCGGCACCTATGTACAAATTGCCGAACGGCAATATTTACTCTTCAACAACGCCCGTTACAAAGAAGATTCCGTACCTGGTAAAAAGGACTATAAGTTTCCGGTGAAAATCAAAATCACCAGTACCCAATTGGAGTTACTGAACGACCCTGAGCTGATAAAATTGCTCCTCGATCAGGTGTACCAATTTAGTCGCATGTATTGGAAAAGCATCAGCCAGCAAAACATGCCTGTTACCATTATGTACCCCGAAATGGTAGCAGAAATTTTTCCTTACTTCAAGAATCCCGTCCTTACCGATTTTGGCAAAGAATCATTATGGTTCCTCTAAACAATTAGCGATAAACCTTCACTATAAGAATAAAAGATGCTGTGCTATTAAAAAACAGATTCACTCGGAACCTCTTTTCCAATAAATGTTTCGCCATGCCAAACATAAAAGGAAGCTACCGGTCTGAGCTTATCGAAAGCTGCACCATGCATGACTTTCGGTGGATACCAGCACAACATTTTAAAAATATAGTTTGCAATCGATGCTTATTAGCGTAAGGCAATTGAAGATGCACTCATGATTGGTATGAGAGCCTCCATGCTTATCAGGTTGTAAAACATCTGTTCGCTTTAAAGCAGTCAAATCCTCAAATGACAAGACCATCCGCATGCCAATTACAACACATTGATAATCAACAGATAAGCAGTGCTCCAGTTTTTTTATATATTTCTATCGAACAAATGCATATACTTTTGTTTGTGCATCTACACATGAAAAAGTTCATAACAGCCATTTTAGCCTTGCTGTACCTGAGCACCGCTTCGGGTGCTACAGTGCACATGCACTATTGCATGGGCGAGTTGGCCAATTGGGGCGTGTTGATGCACAATGACGAGGATACATGCAGCAACTGCGGCATGGAAAAGTCAGCAAAAAATGATAACGGTTGCTGCAAAGACGAACACAAATTCATCAAAAATGACAACGACCAAAAAGCCGTTGAATCATTTATAAGCAATCTTTCTGCACAGGCAATCGACCTCCCCGTTAGTTTCCCACCGCTCCACAATGTAGCGGTAGTTTCAATTTGTGAAATCCACCCTGTAAGCAATGCTCCTCCCCGAAGTAATAGCATTGCCGTTTACATCCTCAACCGTACTTTCCTGATTTAAGACTGGCTATTTTCTTTCTGCCGGGCATGAATATGCCGGGCTATCGGCATTTCTGTATGCCCAACCTTCCTTTTGTACACTTCAAAAAACAAAACAATGAAATCATTTAAAATGCTGATGATGGCAGCTTTAACCATCATTTCTATATCTGCCATTGCACAGGAAAAAGCCGGCAAAAAAGATACCAATACTCATTCCACGTTTTATTCATGCACGATGCACGATACCGTAGCAATGAAAAAACCAGGCAATTGTCCCGTTTGTGGAATGAAGTTGCAAACTTCAACTAAAGAACAAATGAAAGCGGAGATTACCAGGCAATATACATGCCCCACTCACCTTACAGTACAAAGCAATAAGGCGGGTAAATGCAACAAATGTGGGGCAGACCTAACCTTGTCCCCCAAAGAAAAAATGAAAATGGAAGCAGTTAAAGCCTATACCTGCCCCATGAAATGCGAAGCTGACAAAACCTACGATAACCCCGGCAAATGTCCCAAATGCGGAATGGGTTTAAAGGAAAAAAAGGAAGATCATTCAAATCACAATCATTAATCACCAGAAAACTTAGAAACAATGAAAGCAATATTCTTTTCGATAGTAGTTTTTTCAGCGATCCTCTTTTCAGCATGTAATGGCAGCGCACCCAAAAACGAGCATGAAGGCCATAGCATGAATAATGATACTACTACTCAGCATGTTTCATCAACCGATACCGCTGATGTTAAAACAGTTACAGCAGCTTTTACCAACATAGATGCACAAGCAGCAGCAAGCATCAAAGAAATGGTAAACCACTATCTCCACATCAAAAACGCATTGGCCAATGACAATGCAGCCGACGCCGCCACCGCAGCAAAAGCATTGGAAAATGCAATTGGTAAGCTCGATAAATCATTATTGACTGCCGAGCAAAAAACCGCCTACGATGCCAACGAAGCAGAACTAAGCGAACACGCTGAGCATATTGCCAAAAATGCCGACAACATAAAGCACCAACGCTTCCACTTTATTCAATTGAGCGAAGTAATTTACCTGCTGGTAAAAAATTTCGGTGCAGGCAGGCCGCTCTACCACGACCATTGTCCAATGGCAAGGGACAACCAGGGTGCTATGTGGTTGAGTGAAACCAAAGAAATCAATAACCCCTATTTCGGTGCCCAAATGCTCAAATGCGGCACGGTAGAAGAAATCATTCATTAATGATTAATCAAAAATCATGGTTCAAAAATTAATTGAACTGGCGTTACGCAACAGGCTGATTGTCTTGCTCTTTGCAGGCGGCCTGTTTGCGTACGGCCTTTACTCCGTAAAGCAAAACCCTATCGACGCTATTCCTGACCTGAGTGAAAATCAAGTCATTGTATTTACGGAGTGGATGGGACGAAGTCCGCAGGTAATAGAAGATCAGGTAACCTATCCCTTGGTAAGCAACCTGCAGGGTATTCCTAAAATAAAAAACATCCGGGGATCATCCATGTTCGGGATGAGTTTTGTGTATGTGATTTTTGAAGAGAACGTCGACATCTATTGGGCAAGAACACGGGTGTTGGAACGATTAAATTTTGCTCAACGATTACTGCCCCAGGGCGTTACTCCAACCTTAGGCCCAGATGGCACAGGTGTAGGTCACGTCTTCTGGTATCACCTTGATGCACCCAAAATGGACTTAGGCGAACAAAGAGCCTTACAGGACTGGTACATCAAGTTTGCCTTGCAAACAGTAACCGGTGTGGCCGAAGTAGCATCCTTTGGAGGTTTTGAAAAACAATACCAATTAGTAGTAGACCCTGTGAAACTGCAGTATTACAACATCTCACTGATGGATGTAATGAACAAGGTCAAGGCGAACAACAACGACGTAGGGGGCCGAAAATTTGAAATGGCAGATATGGCCTATATCATTCGTGGCCTTGGCTACATTAAAAACAAAGAAGATGTCGAAAACATTGCTCTGGCCAATTACAACGGCATTCCTGTAAGGGTAAAAGACATCGGATCAGTACAAATGGGTGGCGATTTGCGCTTAGGCATTTTTGATATGGATGGAAAAGGTGAGGTAGTAGGTGGCATCGTAGTGATGCGTTACAATGAAAATGCCAACAAAGTCATTGAAGCAGTAAAAGCAAAAATAAAAGAAGTTGAGAAGGGATTGCCCGAAGGAGTCACTTTCAAAACCTCCTACGACCGCAGCACTCTGATTCAGGAAGCTATTGACTCTGTAAAGGGAACATTGATTGAAGAAATGATAGCCGTTTCAGTTATTGTACTCATTTTCCTGTTCCATTGGCGCAGCGCCGTTATCATTCTTATTCAGTTGCCCATATCTGTGGCTGCAGGCTTCATTTTTCTGGAAATGTTTGGCATTTCGTCTAACATCATGTCCTTAACCGGTATTGCATTAGCTATTGGTGTAGTAGTTGATGATGGCATTGTAATGGTTGAAAATGCCTACCGGCACATTAGTGAAGCACAAATAGCAAAAATTAACTCATCCGACAAAGCGTAAATATGGCAAAGTGGTTCAAACGAAATATAGACCCGCTGACGGCTGCAGAAAGAGACAGCATCATCGAATTATCATCCAAACAGGTTGGCCCGGGTGTATTCTATTCTACCATCATAGTAGTGGCGTCCTTTCTTCCTGTTTTCCTTCTCACAGGCATGGAGGGAAAACTCTTTCATCCATTGGCATGGACCAAAACCTTTATCCTACTAATCGATGCTTTTCTCGCAATTACGCTAACCCCGGTATTAATTTCTTTTTTTCTGAAAGGAAGATTGAAGCCCGAATCTGCTAATCCAATTACAAAAACATTGGAGAAGATTTATACACCAATTCTCAAGTGGTGTTTGAAGTGGCGCAAAACTACCATCGCATTAAACATTATTGCATTAGCATCCGGTGTCATTATGCTGACAAAGCTCGGATCGGAATTTATGCCTCCTTTAGATGAAGGTTCTTTATTGTTTATGCCGGTTACACTACCCGATGTTTCCAATGCCGAAGCAAAACGCCTCCTTCAGGTACAAGACAAACTTATCCGGTCTGTTCCTGAAGTTGCACACGTCTTAGGCAAAGCCGGAAGAGCAAACACTGCTACCGATAATTCGCCTATCAGTATGATTGAAACTATCATACTTCTTAAACCCAAAAATGAGTGGAGAGAAGGAATGACCAAAGATGGTATTATCAATGAACTTAATGCCAAAATGCAAATACCAGGTGTCACCAACGGGTGGACTCAGCCAATCATTAATCGAATCAATATGCTGTCTACCGGTATTCGTACCGATGTAGGGTTGAAAGTATACGGGCAAAATCTCGACAGCATTTATGCATTTGCCCAAACCATCAAAAAACAACTCGTAGGTATCGACGGTATCAAAGATTTGTATGTAGAACCCATCACCGGTGGAAAGTATGTAGACATTGTCATCAAGCGGGAAGAAATTGGCCGCTATGGACTAAGTGTCGATGATGTAAATACAGTTATCGAAAGTGCTTTGGGCGGCATGAAACTAACCACTACTATAGAAGGCCGCCAACGCTTCTCAGTGAATGCAAGGTATGGTCAGGATTTCCGAAATAACCTTGAAGCATTGAAACGCTTGCAAGTACAAACCATGGACTTTGGTCCCATTCCACTGGAAGCTGTAGCAACCATTAAACTCAGCGATGGACCTCCAATGATTAATTCAGAGAATGCTATGTTGAGGGGTACTGTATTGTTCAATGTTCGTGAGAGAGATTTGGGCAGCACCGTAAAAGAAGCACAAGAAAGGTTAAATAAAATGATCACAAAACTCCCTAAAGGATATTTTCTCGAATGGAGTGGCCAATGGGAAAATCAAATAAGGGCAAATCAAACCTTACAAATGATTCTTCCAATCGTAATCGTCATCATTTTCATGGTATTGTATTTCACCTATCATTCCTTTAAAGAAGCAGCTATTACCATGATAACAGTTCCCTTTGCATTAATTGGCGGCGTTTTCATGGTATACTTCTATGGCATCAATTTATCGGTTGCGGTTGCAGTGGGCTTTATCGCCCTATTCGGAATGGCAATCGAAACAGCCATGCTCATGACCATTTACCTAAATGAGGCCATGAATAATATGGTGGCTAAACATGGCAACTCAAAAGCAACACTAACCCCTGCCATTATTCGTGAATTTGTGGTTGAAGGCTCTGCAAAGCGGCTGAGACCCAAACTAATGACTGTATCCGTAGGCTTATTTGGCCTCATTCCTATATTATGGGCCACAGGTGTAGGCAGCGATATTATGCGTCCTATCACCATCCCTTTAATTGGCGGCACTATTTCATCCACCATTTATGTACTCCTAATTACTCCGGTCATTTTTGAAATCGTGAAGGAGAGAGAACTTAAACGCAACGGCAAAATTGAATTGATAGATGTTAAAGAATAAACTACTCCTGGCATTATTTGCAGTAACGGTTGCTTTAAGCAGCAGTTCGCAAACATTACATCTTGATGCTGTTATTGACAGTATCAAAGCCTCACATCCTGTAGTGAAAATGTATGACAATGAAATCCGCTCCATGGATGAAGCCGCAAAAGGTGCAAGAAGCTGGATGCCTCCGCAAGTCGGCATTGGCCAGTTTATGACGCCGTATGATGTTCGGCTCTGGCACAAGGAAGGTGATATTCCGGGAATGGGCTCTGTCATGGTATCAGGTGAACAAATGTTTCCGAACAAAAAAAAGCTTGATGCAGATGAAAGCTACATGAAAGCCATGTCATCAGTGGAGAAGGAAAGAAAAAACGCAACACTGAATGAATTAATAAATGATGCAAAGCAATTTTATTATGAATGGATAATTCTGGAAAAGAAGCTCGTGATCATTGAAGAGAATGAAAAGATTCTGGATTTCATGATAAAGAATGCTGAGATACGATATAAGAACGGGTTAGAGAAAATCAGCGCCTATTTCAAAGCCAAAGCTGCTTTGGGTGATGTAAAGAATATGCAGCTCATGTTTGAAAACGATATAAAAGAAAAACGTATCCGTATTAATTCACTGATGGGCAGAAATGCCATGATTTATTTTGACATTGACACAGCCTATGCTTTAAACGATTATTCAGGCCTTGTTTTCGACAGCACATTATTCTACACTAACCGCAGCGACCTGAAATCATTGGACAAAGAAATTAATCTCACTCTACTGAAGCAAGAGACAGAAAGGGCTGCACTAAAACCTCAATTCGGTATTCGTTATGACAATATGATTGGCTTCGGAGGTCAGCCTTTGCAATACACCATCATGGGCATGGTCCGCATTCCTATGGCCAAATGGTCCTCTAAAATGAACAAAGCAAATATTGAAAGCCTGAAATGGAAAAACTATGCCATTCAGTCGCAAAAGGAAATGATGGTAAATGAACTCAGCGGAATGGCCTATGGAATGCGGAATGAACTAGAGTTAAAAAAGAAGCAATTAAAACTCTATGAAGAAACTATTATTCCTGCTTTGCGGAATAATTATAGAACAATGCAGCTGGGGTATGAGCAAAACACTGAAGAACTATTCATGTTATACGATGCCTGGGAATCATTGAACATGAAGCAGCTCGAATATGTCGAATTACTCAACCAGGCACTAAAACTTCAGGTAACGATTGAAAGAATTATAGAAAAAAACTAATTCGCCTCATATGCAAAGACGAAACTTTTTAAAACTGTCAGGATTAAGTGTTGGTGCAGCAGTTTCAGGCTCTTCCATTGCTGGCTTATTGGTCAGCACCACCAGTTGCAAAAAAGAACACCACATAGGGTTGATGACAAGTCCGGTAACAGTTACAGAAGGTAATTTTTCCAAACCGCTTTCCTTTCCTGCACAGGCAGGTATCAACCAAACCCTTACAGCCCAGGCCACGGCAGCCAACCTGAATGGCTCCACTATTCCGGTATTAGGATATCAACCAAACAGTTTGCTTGGCCCAACTTTCAGAGTGAACAATGGCAGCGCTGTAAATATCTTTTTGCAAAACAATCTATCCGAACACACCAATATTCATTGGCACGGTTTGAAAATACCAGCTCTCATGGACGGCCATCCTGACCAGCTCGCTATGGCTGGGGGTACATTTCGCTACCAATTCACCATAAACCAAAGGGCAGGGCTAAGTTGGTATCATCCCCACCCGCACGAAAATACAGGCAAGCAGGTTTTTCAGGGTTTAGCTGGCTTATTCATCATTAACGATGCTGAAGAAGCCGCACTCAATCTGCCGTCAGGTCAATACGAAATACCATTAGTCATACAAGACAAACGAATCACTACCACTGGCATCGCCTACAATCCTTCTATGGAGGAAGTAATGGCAGGCTATATGGGAGAATCAATTGTAGTCAACGGTATTCATTCCCCTTTTGCTGAAGTAGCCACTCGTTATTATCGACTACGCATGCTCAACGGTTCAAATGCCCGGCTGTACAACCTTGCGTTCAGCAACAATACCGACATGATTATTATTGGAAATGATGGAGGTTTATTGAAAAATCCGGTTACCGTAAAAGATATTTTAATTGCACCTGGAGAAAGATTGGACGTATTGGTAAACTTTAGCGGAGTACCAGTCGGCACAGAACTCTTTCTTGTCAGTAAAGAATTTGCTCATGGAGGTACTGCACAAGGCAAACAATCTTTCAACATACTTAAATTCAAAGTGGCCGTCGCACTTACAGATTCCTTTACAGTTCCTGCAAGTCTTTCGGTCATCAATTCAATTCCCGCCTCCTCAGCCGTAAAGACCAGATTATTTGATATTTCCAATGCAATGGAGCATCACGGTGTGCCAATGAATAATGGAATGCAAATGCGGCACCGAATCAATGGAAAATTATTTGACAGCAGCCGTATTGACGAAAATGTTTCTGCCAATACAACCGAAATATGGGTATTTGACAACAGCAAAGGTGATGAACCACACCCGATGCACCTGCATGGAGTATTCTTTCAGGTGCTCGACAGAACCGGTGGCAGGGGAGACAAAATTGCTTCCGAAAGTGGCTGGAAAGATACAGTGCTGGTAATGCCGGGCGAAACCGTAAGAGTGCTGGTACCCTTTGAAAACAACAAAGGCAAATTTGTATTCCACTGCCATAACCTGGAACATGAAGACGATGGCATGATGCTGCAATATCAATTGAGTTAATTGGAACACTATGAAAAGAACATACTTAGGATGCATCCTTGCTATAGCTATAGCACTTATTGCATGCAAAAATGATAAGAATCCTCATGCAGGCCATCAGGCGGCTGTTGTAAAAGAAATGTACACCTGTCCCATGCCAGAGGATTCAGTTTTTAGCGATAAGCCGGGCACTTGTCCAAAATGCGGGATGACATTGGTAAAAATGGAAGCGCATAATCATGCACAGAACAACGCTCAGTATACATGTCCCATGCCAGAAGATTCTGTCTTTAGCGATAAGCCGGGTACTTGTCCAAAATGCGGGATGACATTGGTAAAGATGGAAAAGCATAATCATCCACAGAACAATGCTCAGTATACATGCCCTATGCCAGAAGATTCTGTCTTTAGCGATAAGCCAGGCACTTGTCCAAAATGCGGAATGACATTGGTGAAAGTAAATGCAAACAACGAAAAGTCCAACGATATTGAAATGGCAACATTGCTAAAACCAACAAACGAATTCGTCGTATCGTCCATCCCGGTTACTTCAATCGATTTGCGATCAGAACAAATTGAAATGGACGCCTTGGGCTATATTGCTTACGATACAAGACAAGTTGGTAGTATCTCTGCAAGAGTATCAGGCAGAATTGAAAAATTGTATGTCCGCTATCGCTACCAAAAAATAACCAAAGGGCAACGAATACTAGATATCTACAGCCCTGAACTCCTTACTGCCCAACAGAATCTGCTGTTCCTTGTAAAGAATGATTCAGAAAATACCGCATTCATTGAGGCAGCTAAAGAAAAGCTACTGTTATTGGGCATGAGCAATGAACAGTTAAAGCAGGTCATGAAAAGCGGCCAGCCATCATTCACAACTACTGTTTACAGTAATTACAGTGGCCATATCCACGAGTCTTCAAACGACGGGTCTATGAATCCAGACCCCGGCAAAATGAAAGACATTTCACAAATCACAGAAGAACTTTCATTGAAAGAAGGAATGTATCTTCAAAAAGGACAATCTGTTTTCTCAGTTTTCAATCCTGATAAGGCCTGGGCTATACTTAACCTGTATGGCGAAAACCAGTCGATGATAGAAAAAGGAAATACCGTAAGGGTAGTGCCCGAAACCGCTCCTGATAAAGACTTCCGTGCCAGCATAGATTTTATCGAACCCTTCTACCGTAAGGTAAGCAAAACACTTACAGCGAGAGTGTATTTCGATAACCGTGTCTTCAAAATTCCAATCGGAAGTCAGGTTAAGGCAACCATTTTTGCGAACTCCAAAAAAGCATGGTGGCTCCCCAAAGAGTCAATTCTATCATTGGGTTTAGATAAAGTGGTTTTTCAAAAATCAGAAGGAGGCTTCGTGGCAAAGAAAATCACTACAGGCATGACACATCGCAATCATGTTCAGGTCTTAAGCGGTTTAACATCACAGGACTCAATAGCATCAAATGCGCAGTTCCTGATGGACAGCGAAAGTTTCATTAAAATAAAAAATTGATTATGCGGTATATCACATTCATTGCATTCCTGCTGCTTGTCATAACATCTTGCAGTAACAATGAACAATTGGCAACAGACCCCGACACCTATTACACCTGTTCTATGGACCCGCAGGTGGTGGAGTACAAACCGGGCAAATGCCCTATATGTAAAATGGATTTAACACCGGTAAAGAAAAAAAAAGGAGAAAATAAAGACGAATTGCAATTGAGCGAACAGCAAATTCAAATGGGCAATATTTACACAGATACAATACGCAATGGGACTATCGGCGACCAATTAGTGCTAACTGCTACCTTAAACTTCAATCAGCTGAAATCAACCTCGGTAAGTTCAAGAGTCATGGGTAGGGTTGAAAGGTTGTTTTATAAGAATGTTGGCGATTACGTCAAGCAAGGCACTCCTCTATATGAGATATACAGCGAGGATCTAAACAATGCAAAACAAGAGTATATTCTAGCACTTGAAAAGAAAAAAACATTTGTTGCTGAAACTGTAATTGACTTCGACCAACTAATTCAAAGTGCCAAAACCAAACTGTCACTTTGGGGTTTAAGTGAAGCACAGATAGCAGAACTGGCAAAATCAAGAAAAGCAGCCCCCACTACCACATTTTACAGCACAGCAACCGGCTTTATTACACAGCTCGATATTCGCGAAGGTGATTATGTTATGGAGGGCGGCACAATTGTAAAACTGGCCAACCTTAGCACACTGTGGGCAGAAGCACAGGTATTTACATCGCAGCTGTCAGCTATAGATAATAATAGTATGACAATAGTCCAGATTCCAGAGTTTGATAACTTGGAAATCCAAGGACGCATTGAATTTGTAAACCCCGAAATCAATCCCGATACAAGAATTAATCTTATCAGGGTATCAATACCCAATCCAGGCAATCAGTTGAAACCCGGCATGCCTGCATATGTAATAGTAAAAAGCCCTCAACGGACTTCACTTTCACTGCCAATTGATGCTGTCATCAGAGATGGTAAAGGCGCAACAGTATGGATTCAGTCAGGAAAAAATACATTCAAAAGTGTAATGGTGCAACCCGGTCTCGAAAGCGGAGATAGAATTGAAATAAAATCAGGTTTGAAAGAAGGCGATGTTGTCGTACTCAGTGGTGCATACCTGTTACATAGCGAGTATGTATTTAAAAAAGGAGCCGACCCAATGGCTGGACATAATCACTAAACATTCCTTCACCTTGTCAATACATAAAAACAAATCTAAGTTATATGATAAAGCCCACTGTATTCGCTGCAATCTCCTTCCTTATATTTTCCTTTACTCAATCGGTCATAGCACAACCTTCATCAGAAGTCTGCTACAATCCGAATCTGGTGAAGGATACTACCAAAAAAAGCATCAAGTCAATGGCTTTTGCCATTGTGAAAGGTGATAGTATTAAAATTAATTACCATTCTCCCGGCGTACGCAAAAGAATTATTTGGGGAGGACTGGTTCCATTGGATGAAGTTTGGGTTACTGGAGCCCACGATGCCACAACATTAGAAATGCCACAGGCTTTTGTAGTAAATGGAAAAGAAATTCCAGCCGGTAAGTTTGCCTTTTTTACCATACCTGGAGAGAAACAATGGACCATCATTATCAACAAAAACTGGAACCAGCATTTGGCCACAGAATACGACCAAAAAGAGGATATTGTGCGGCTAACAGTCAAACCAATCTACACACAGCATACGGAACGCTTACAGTACTACATCGATGTCAATAACAACAATGCCGGAACCATAACAGTTGCATGGGAAAGAATTAAAATTCAATTACCCTTTCAACTAAAATAATACATGGCGAAAAGTAAACACTATTACATACGCAAAAGCCATCGTTGGCTCGGCTTACTATTAGGTATACAATTTCTATTTTGGACAATTGGGGGGTTGTATTTTAGCTGGAGTAATATCGATGAAGTTCATGGTGATCCTATGAAAAAACAGACACCACTTATACCATCAACTATTCCCTTGATTAGTCCCTCATTCGTGTTAAATGCAATAAAACAATCACATCAGTTTGATTCATTGATATCTATTCAGTTGGTGGATGTGTTAGGCATTACTTATTATCAAATTCGAGGTACAAATACACACAATATTCAGGCTGGTCATCAACACAAACCTCAAGTGCTAACATTCCTGGCCAATGCATCAACTGGTCAGTTGCGTGGTCAACTTACAAAAGCAGAAGCTATACAAGTATCGAAAAGAGTGTTTAATGGTTCTCCAATAGTGACATCAGTTACCTATCTCACAAGTACGGATAATCATCACGAATATCGGGAGAGCCCATTACCTGCCTATGCAGTTTCATTTAAACATCCCACACATACAACAGTGTACGTGTCAACAGAACTTGGTACGGTACAAAAATTCCGTAACAACCGATGGCGTACATTCGACTTTCTTTGGATGCTTCATACAATGGATTATGAAAGCCGAGATAATTTTGGCAATTGGTTGCTGCGTGGCTTTTCAATGCTAGGTCTTGTCACAATACTAAGTGGCTTTTTATTATTCATGTATAGCTCCCGCTCATTTAAAAAGTGGGTTCGCTTCATCAACTAGCATTACATTGTATCGAGCTTTCATTTGTAAATGAATAGTGTGGGCAAGAGTGTGACCTAACAAAATGTAATTATTAGTTTCCTTCCTTTTGATTGGAAATGTTCAATGGGGTCCTGTCGCAAATCCATCACATTGTAAGTCAAATTACTTGTTACCATTATCTGTTTTACCATTTAAGCAAAAAGGGTGCGTAGACACGCACCCTTAATTGATTGTTCTATCAATTGTTCTTGCTTATGATACTATTGTTACCTGATTCCCAGATCTTCTTGTATTTGTTCAAGACTGCGGCCTTTAGTTTCAGGCAGCCATTTCCAAGTGAAAATGAATGCCAATAACATCATTACAGCATAAAATGAAAATGAGTACACAGCACCATTTTCACTTCCTTCCACTATCATAGGAAAAGTCCATGAAATTACTGCGGCCATAATCCAGTGGGTAAAGCTGCCCAATGATCCACCTTGCGACCGAACTGAATTTGGGAAGATTTCTGATATAAACACCCAAAGTGTTGCACCTTGCGAAAAGGCAAAAAAGGCAATATAACCTAGCAGGTAAAATAGAACTTGACTGCCCAACATTCCTTCACTATTAAATGCATAAGCGGTTAAGGAAAGAAAAACAATCAAACCAACACTGCCCACCAGTAGTAACGTTTTTCTGCCAAACTTGTCAATCAATGTCATCGCAATCAGGGTAAATAAAAGATTGGCTCCACCAATGTAAACAGGTTGCAGATAGGCTTCGGCCTTATCAAATCCTGCCATTTCAAAAATCCTTGGTGCATAATACAAGATGGCATTTATACCAGAAAGCTGATTAAACATGGCAAGTAAAACCGCATAAAAAATCGGCTTTCGAAATTTAGCCTGAAACAACTTTTCCTGTTTACCTCCTTGCGATAATGCATGCTCTTGCTTTATCAGGTCAACCGCACCATGCACACCTGTCTTATCAAAGATCTTTTTTGCCTCATCATCTCTGCCTTGCAATACAAGCCAGCGGGGGCTTTCTGGTATCATAGCAAGCAGGAGGGTAAAAAGTACTGATGGTACTATCATAATACCAAACATCCATCTCCAACTAGAATCACCAAAACCTGCAAAAAGGAAGTTTGTGATGTAAGCAACAAAAATGCCCGTTACAATCATCAACTGAAATGAACCGGCCAACCTTCCACGCATTTGAGAAGGTGCTACTTCAGAAATATACATAGGCCCTACAACTGAGGAAGCCCCAACTGCTAAGCCCCCAATAAACCTGAAGAAAATGAACATGCTCCACATTGGAGTTAAAGCACATCCGATTGCTGAAAACAAATACAAGATAGCAACCCCTACAAGCATTTTTTTTCTGCCATATCGTTGAGCAGGATAGCCCACTATTATCGAGCCTATTACTGTACCAATAAGACTTGATGCAACTGTGAAGCCTAGCCAGCCCGATGATAATTGCCACAGTTCCTGGATTGTATTTTCCGCCCCGGAAATAACCGCAGTTTCAAATCCAAACAGGAAACCTCCTATTGCTGCAATTAGCGAAATTCTTACAGCATACAATGCTGCTTTCACAGGCATTTTATCCTGTCCCTTATGTAACGTTGTTGATGCTTCTGCAATCACATGGAATGTTTTGAATAATGAAATAATCAATGCTGTTGTTTCAATGTGGAAACGATATGGTTAACTTCTACCGGATGATACCATGAACGAATGAAGTTTCCATCTTTATCGTACAGTGCCACAAAAGGCATCTTTACCAACCTGAAATAATCACGTAAAAAGAACGTATTACCCTCTGTACCTACAAAGTAATTTTTGTATTGCTGCAGTTTAGATTGAACAACAAACTTTTTTACTTCTGCTACACTTACATAGGTAATCATCGCAATAGATGTTGTTTTCAAACTTCCTTCATGTACAATCAGCTTGTTTGTAAGGTCTTGGCAATGATCACAACTGGGATCAAAATAGATGAGTAAAATTGGTTTGTTATACGGCAGTTGCGAAGCTGTAAAAAATTTCCCGTTCTCAGTAACCATTTTAAAAGGCGGTAATTTATTGCTTTGCGAAAGGGTTGTACCATGCTTAGCAAAAAAGAGCAATACTAAAAAGCCTTTACTATAAATATTAAAAAGCATAAGCAACTATTATCGCAAACTCTTTTTAATAGCAGTTAGTGACAGATTTTTAAACATTGCCGTACTGCCATCTCCTGATAGCTTTAATCCATTGTATTGATATGTAGGGAAGTATAAAAAGGTAATTACGCTTTCACCATCATTTACAAAAACCTCAGCAGATGTTTTATCAATTAAAATCCGAAAATGGTTGTCGCCTGCTTTGGGTACAAAAGGGCATACAATTTTGTTTTTGAAACTGTTATTGAAGTCCGTATTACCAGATGCAGATCGATCAATCGTCATTAATTTACTTCCCTTATCAACGGTGATTAAAATTTTCTCTTTAGAGTTGCCAACATTCAATATCATGTTTCCGGAATTGCTAAAATCAGCTGTAAAACTCAGCTCATAACTTCCTGTTTTGATAGTACTGTTATTGACAATCTCAATAGATTTATGACTTCCTATTACAGATGTATCTGGTCCGCCGGCTTTGTAGTTGTCTAATTCCTTCACTGGCACTGATTTCAAGATATAAGCAGCACCATTGTTCACGAGTGATAGTTCGCGGGGTACAGTATTGGTACTTCTCCAGGTATTTGTAGGAACCTTTTCTGCATATTGCCAGTTACTCATCCAACCAATAAAAATTCTTCTCCCATCACTAACAGGTACATTATTATAGGTTACGCCTGCATAATTATCCGTGCCATAGTCAAGCCAATGAATTTCTGTTGATTCGGAAGTAAATTTTCCGCCAGAAAAATTGCCCACAAAATATTGCGTGCCCGAACCACCATTAGGAGCACCAGGATTTATGCTTACCAGCAACACCCATTTTTTTTGCGTGGTTCCTGCCACTGGCAACTCAAACAAGTCAGGACATTCCCACACACCTCCGTGAGCTCCAACCCCTTCACCAAAGCTACTTTCATAGGTCCACTTTTTAAGGTCTGTAGAGGTATAAAAATTCACCTTTTGTCCAACCGCAAGCACCATCAGCCATTTCCGCAATTCTGCATTCCAACTTACTTTAGGATCCCTAAAATCAGGTATACCCGGATTAGGTAACACTGGATTGGCGCTATACTTTGTCCAAGAGTCTCCACCATCAACGCTGTAAGCAATTGCCTGATGTTGTTGAGACCCCGCAAGAGTATAAACAGCTACAAGTGGATCATTTGAGCCCGACTTAAAGCCTGATGTATTATCGACGTCTACAACTGTACTGCCAGAAAAAATCGTTCCTGATGCATCCGGTGCAATGGCAACGGGTTTGTCTTTCCAGCTAAACAAATCTTTGCTTGTTGCATGTCCCCAATGCATAGGCCCCCAAACGCTAGCCGAAGGATTATACTGGTAGAATAAATGATAAGTGCCATTGTAATAAACCAGTCCATTGGGATCATTCATCCAGTTGGAAGGAGGTGTAAAATGATATACTGGTCGATAATCACTTTCTTTCATTGGCACTAATGATGCAGAAGAGTCTGTTATCACTGTAAGTATTCCTCCTCCGTCATTTTTTTTAGAACAAGAACAGGCTGCTGTCAAAAACATACACACAACCAGTCCAATCTTATAAAATGTCATAACATACATTTGAATGGTCCCGGTATACCCTACCGGGACCGATTATGAATTACTATTTTGTTTTCAGATAGTCAATTGCATTCTTATACATCTTCTCAATGTTAGATTGGTAAACATTAGTGGTAAAATTCTGCTTCCATTCAATACCGCCGATGCCAATGTAAATAGCCGATCCTTGATAGCTGCCCTTTGGTTTAAGTTCCATTACTCCAGCCATCCAGTAATCTCCTATACCATCCCATTGTCCAAGCCATTCAATATTATTATCAGAGATAAATTTATTGTATGCAGCCTCATTATCATTGGGCTCTAGTTTCAGGTATTCAGGTATACGAAGAATGACGGCATTGTGATTTTCTTTCCAGCCAGGCCCAATGATGGGGAATGTTACGCGGCCATCACCTTGCGTTGTCATGGCAATGCCTTTATATAGCGGGTGTGTGCTGAAATCATGCTTACGATTAATCTTAACTCCGATACCCCACGTGTCAGGATTATTAAAACCCGTACCTTGATCAAAGCCCATAAAATAGGGTTCTGTCATACGTCCAAGTGTCCAGAAGTATTGAACAGCAAACTGGTTCAACAACAATCCACCACCATTCTGATAATATGCTTTGAGCCTGCTCACAACAGTGGCATCTGTTGCTACTGAAGGAAGATCTTTAGTGGATTCAAGGTCATAGTTCCACCATATCACCCGAAATTGAGATAAGTCGACTACCCCGTTTTTCACGTTATCAAATGAGATGTAACGCGACTTGCTATAATTAGCAAAAAGCCATTTTGCTGCAGCGACTTCGTCATCATCACCGGTTGATAATAGTGATAATGAGTCGGCGTATTTACCAATGTAACCAACAGCAGTTGCGCCAACTTTAAATGGCAGGTAAACAGTATTAGAACTTTGGCCAGCACTATTGTACGTTACAAAGCTGATGTTGTATGTTCCAATAGGTACATTATTAACTTGATAAGAGGTTGCGGTACCAGCCAATTCTATAGTTTGACCACCAATCTTAATAATAATTTTTGCTACGGGAGAAGCAGGTAAAGTCCATTTCAACAAAACGCCATTATCATTTTGTTCGCCGAAAGCATCTTTTATTGGAGCTGCGCCCTCTCTTCTGAATTTTACCAATTCTCCTAATGAAAGATTTCCTTTACCATCTTTTAACTTTACTAAATAGGTGTATTCTTTATTGGTTTCAATAATTCCGTACTTGTAAGTTGTGCTGTTAGAAGCAAGCTCTTTTGAAGAAGCGCCTTCGCTAACAATTGGAATTAGTCCATCCAAGCCTGCAGGCATCTTCCAGCTAAGCAATACGGTATCGCCATTCAGCGTATAACTCAAATCACTAATTGGAGGAATCTGTGCCGATTGTATTACTAAGTCTCTTTTCTGGCAGGCAAAAACACTCATTGCCAGCCCCATAATTACCAGATATTTTGATTTCATGTTTTCTGTTTTTAATGAGTTACTGGAGATAGCCAGGATTTTGAACATATTGGTTACGGCTAAAACGAATCTGATTCAGTGGTATGGGCAAATACTCATCACGATTCTTCTGGAAAGAAGCGTCTTTTAAGTACTTCCGCTTGTCCTTTTCCTTTGCGAAATAGGCATTCATGTAAGATTCTGCAATGCCCCAACGTACAAGGTCAAAGAAATGCATGCCTTCCATGGCAAACTCAAGCCTTCTTTCGAAGCGCATTGCTTGTCTTGCAAAGTCTTTTGTCCAATCACAGTTTACACCTGGTTTGTATACATCAATTGCAAACTTCGATTCATAATCACCATTGGCAAGCTTAAGCAGGTTTGTACTATTTTTTGAACGATTTCTCAATGCATTGATTAGGGGCAATGCTTCATTCTGTCTGCCAAGTTCAATCAATGCTTCAGCCTTCCAAAGCATTACATCTGCAAAACGAAGGAGTATCCTGTTTTTTGCACTTGCATAAAATGGGCCTACTTGTACATACTGACTTTTCTTTACGTTTTCTTTTAGTGATGCATATACACCATACACATCGGGCGTTCTATTCCAACTTTCTTGATACAAAAGACCTGCATCATATTTCCATGGATGGCCTGGCATAGCAACAGTGTGGTTCAATCTTGGATCCACAGTGTTTGCTGCTACGTAATCACTATTGTTGAAGGAGTTGAATTCTGGTAGTCCATCAGCACTTGTCTTGAAAGAGTTAACCAAATTTTGAGAGGGCTTACGAAAATCACAGCAACCAATACCCTGCGGCGTTCCCAGTACATCGCCAAAGTTTAGCCGGCCAAACATGGTTCCGTCATCTTTAGAATACTGAACAGAGAAGATAGCCTCTGGCCCATTTTCAGTTCCAAGCATGAAGTTGTTGGCAAAGTCACTCTCAAGGGCATATGGTCCGGCTATTACCTGATCACATAAAGCAACTACTTCGTTTAGTCTTGTAGTATTGATTTTAGTGACATTGTGTTTTTCATCTTGCTCATAGGCCTGATACAGTTTTGTTTTGGCTAAATAAGCAAGAGCCGCATATTTATTTGCACGTCCTATTTGAGGCTGTGTAGTTGGCAGATTGTCTGCAGCAAATTTAAAATCATCTGCTATCCTTTGCCACAAGGCATCATTGGTAAGTGCAGTATTTAAAACATTTGCATACTCATTGGTTGGTACAGTTTCGTCGATAAATGGAATGTTCTTGAACAGCACTTTCAATTGAAAATACCAGTGCCCCCGAAGAAACCGCATTTCAGCCTGACGTACTTTTTTCTTGGCTGCTGTATCACCCAATGCGTTGAGACTGGTCAGCGCAGCATTTACCCGAGATATTGCTACATAGTACTGAAACCAAAGTCCATCAAATTCGCCGATATCACTACGAACCTGCTTGAAGATTTCAAGAAAATAAAAATTCTGAATGTCAGCTTCATCCCGTCCGCCCTTATATGCATCGCCTGCTCTTACATCTCCATATGGCCAAAGACTCCAAGGTGTGTTGTAATGGTCATTGCCCAACGAGGCGTATGCTGCAGTAACCAAACCTTCATAGTCACCGGATACTTGTATTTGGCTGAGCGTCGCTTTAGGTGCTACATCTAAGTAAGATTTGGAGCATGCCGAAAGAGCGGCTATTAGTAGAATTGAAAATATCTTTTTCATGATAAATTGCTTTTGAAAGAAGTAACACGTTATAGGCCGATACGAACACCAGCTGTAAGCATAGTAGGAATCGGATAGCCGTAATTGGGCATTTCAGGGTCGATTCCGGTAAAAGACTTTGATTTGATGATGAACAAATTTTGTCCACTCACATACAAGTTCAAACTGTTAATATGAAAACGCTGTGATAACGCCTTAGGCAAGGTATACCCCAACTGCAAATTTCTCAATTTGGCATATCCGCCATTTTCAATAAAATAAGTGCTAAACCGGCTTTCATTATTCCTGTCCGTTAATGTTAAAGCAGGGATGTTTGATGATTGGTTAGTAGTTGACCAAGCATCCAACAATCTTGTACCCTTATTTGAACCAGTTTCACTAATGCTCCAGAAATCTGACGCTGATTTTACATCATACACATTAATTTGCTGGTGTCCAACTCCTTGAAAGAAAATGGTAAGATCAAAACCTTTGTATTCAAAATTGAAGTTGATACCATAAGTAAAGTCAGGTGTAGGATTGAAAATCCAGGTCCTGTCTTTCTCATTAATCATACCATCACCATTTAGATCTTTGTAGCGAATACGTCCAAGTCCTTTGCCCAATTGTTCAGCAGACTTCAATACTTCGTCTGTGGTTTTGAAAATACCATCAGCGACATAACCATAGCCACTTCCCCAAGGCTGATTTAGTATGTTATCTGTTGTTCCATTGCCACCGTAGGTGTTCACTACTTCTTCTGGTAATGACGTCACTTTGTTGCGGTAAGTAGCAATATTGCCTGTAATATCGAAATTCAGTTTACGACCGATTTTACCTTTATATCCAACCAAAAATTCGATACCCTTATTTTGAAGACTTGCGCCATTTACCCAACGATCACCACCCTCACCAATCACAGCTATATACGCTGGTCTGATTAGCATGTCTTTCGTCTTCTTCACGAAATAATCTACAGAACCATAAATCTTTTGATTGAATAATCCGAAGTCAAGGCCAAAGTTGGATTGAGTAGTTGTTTCCCATCTTACATCATCATTGGCCCGTTGCGTAAGCTGATACCCCGAAGGAAGAGTCCCGCTTCCGGTTCCATTCAGGTCGTAAGAAGTTGCATCAGGTGAACGCCAGGTAGGATCGCCACCAGTGTAATTGGTTTGATACAACGTAACGTTGGCAGTATTACTGATGTAGTCTTGGTTACCATTTTTACCCCAGCCATAACGAATTTTCAAGTCACTGATAAATTGAAAATTGTCTTTAATGAAGTTTTCATTATTCAAGCGCCAGCCGAAACTAAATGCCGGAAATAAACCGAACTGATTGTTCTTGCCAAACTTTGAAGAACCATCATAACGCAAGGTGGCTGAAGCAAGATATTTGTCTTTGAAAGCATAGTTCAATTTCCCGAAATATGACAGGAGTCTATATTCTCCCGCACCACCTCCATTATCCTTAAGGCCAGTACCTGCATCTAAATACATATAATTAATATCCTCACTGGCAAAACTTTGCCTGCTGGCCCATGTACTCACACCTTGCTCTTTGTATGTTTCCATACCTGCAATAGCATCAATATTGTGGTCTCCAATTATGCGCTTATAATTAAGTGTATTCGTCCAGGTGAGCTTTGTTGTATACCAATTGCTCATGGTTACCTTATTCAAAGGATTGTTTAAGTAACCAGACCTGTATGCCAATTGCATATCTCGTTTAGAGAAATTACCATAATCTAAACCAATACTTGTTCTCAAATAAAGGTGCTTAATTACTTCAAGCGTTGCATAGGCATTACCAAACATCCGTAGATAATTGTAATGATTCTGTTTGTTATCTTCTAACAAACGAACGGGGTTTTGTCTGTCATTCATTCCACCCCATGGTCCGCCCCAACCGTTTCCATCCGCTGTACGCACAGGAATAATAGGTAGTGCTTGCAAAGCAGCATTCAAAACATTGCCTTGTACTTCCTTTGTGGTGCTTACAGTAAAGTTTTCACCAATAACAAGACGGTCATTGAGCATTCGATAATCACTATTCAGTCGGGTAGTAATGCGTCTGAAATTTGTCGTTTTAACTATACCGTCATTATTTGTGTAATCTAAAGAAAACATGGTGCTTCCCTTCTCTGTACCTCGTGCTACAGATATATCGTAGTTCTGCATAATAGCTGTCTGGCTAATTTCTTTAAACCAATCAGTATTGGCAGTCTTCATCGTATTATTGGGTGCATCGATGTATTCTGGAAGTGTAATACCATTAAGCGTGTAGCCTCCATTGCCATTTTTGGTCCAGTCGAAGCTGTAGCCATACTTACTATTAATCGGATCGCCGCCAAACAATTGAGCATCATTTGCACTTGCCTGCCAATTGGCTAAGCCATATTGCTCAGCATTCAAGACTTTCATCCTGTTTTGATAAAAAGAAGCAGAAGTACGAGCATTAGCAGTGATGGAGAACTCTCCTTTTTTAGCTTTCTTGGTAGTAATAATAATAACACCACTGGCTGCTCTCGAACCATATATAGAAGCCGCTGATGCATCTTTTAGAACCTGAATCGTTTCAATATCATTCGGATTTAATTCATGCATTCCGGCTGTTGTTGCAACTCCATCAATTACATACAAAGGAGAGTTTCCGTTGATGGAACTTAAACCTCTGATTAAGATGTTTACGTTGGATCCACTAGGCTGTCCGTCTGTATAAATAATCATACCTGGTACACGTCCCTGTAATGCTTGAATCGGATTGTTATTGGGCAGTTTCTTCAACTCTTTTACATCTACTACTGAAACAGCTCCAGTAAGGTCAGCTTTTCGTTGAGTTTGATAGCCAGTAACAACGACATCGCTTAGAAGACTCGAAATTGGCCTGAGACTTACTTCAATTTCAGTACGTCCAGCAACATTAACTTCCTGTGAAATCATACCTATATGACTGATAACAAGCACATTGCTGCCATCAGGTACAGTTATAGAAAATCGGCCTTTTGCATCGGTATTTGTACCTATGTTTTTGCCTTTAATAGAAACAGACGCACCAATAACGGCGACGTTGGCGGTATCTGTAACCACCCCACTTACCGCTTTTTGCTGCGACCAACTTGGTAATGCCATTACGAGGCATACCAAGACATAGACAAGCTTTCGCATAAACTGTTGTTTTTATTGTTTTAGTAATGGTTCTTTAAGTTTTTCATCTACATCGCTTTGAAATAGTGTCTTTAACTCAGACACTTCATATTCGGGGCAAGCGCCAGCTTTACTTGCAACAAAAGCCCCCACTGCGGAAGCAAACGCAAGAGATTCCTGAGGGGCTAATCCTTTATAAATACTTTGTATAAATGCTGCAAAAAAAGAATCACCACTCCCTATTGTATCTTGTACCTGTACACGGTAAGCATGTTGATAATAAAAATCACCTCCGTCACTTAAGACAGATCCGTCTGCACCCATTGTTACCAATAGCTTTTCAATATTGAATCGCTCTTGTATCAACTTCATGCGGTCTTCCTTGTGCTTAAAATGGCTAAACCAGCCAGTCACAAGCTCTAACTCATCAAGATTCATTTTTAGAATGTCTGCCTTCCGAAGCAGGTGTTCCATGCTGTTTCGATTGAAGTGTGGTGGACGCAGATTGACATCCATTACATTTGTACTTCCCACTTCCAGACATTTATACAGTGTGTCACGACTTACTTTATTGCGACTAGCTAGGCTGCCGAATACGAAAAATTTTGAAGATTGGACCAATCCGGCAAACTCGTTTTTCCATTCAATAAAATCCCAAGCCGAAGGGTAAACGATATCGTAAACCACGTCACGCTGTTCATTTATTTTAGCATATACAAGCCCCGTGGGATGAACATTATCAGCATGGAAAAAGTCGGTACATACACCATGCTTGGCCAAGATATTAACCAGCCCTTCTCCATACTTGTCTATCCCAATCCTCGTTATCACTGCGGGGTTTAACCCAAGTTTTTTCAAATGATACGCCACATTCATCGGTGCTCCCCCGGGCATTGCCGCATCAGGCAGTATATCCCATAGCGCTTCGCCAAAGCACACTACTTCATGTTTATTCATCCTATAAAAAGATTTTGTGATTAGCCAGCCAGATACCGTAATTGGAGCTTTTACTGTAATTGTTTACCTGGCTCCCGGTAGTTATTGGCAAAAAATCGGTCAAGCTGAAATGCTTGTAAAGCAGTAATAAAATAGATCCCGAAATGAATCCAAAAAATTTCATGTGGCTCGCAATTTGGAAGCAAGTTCCATAACTACTCTTCGGCCAGCATTTCGTTTTTGTATCTTTCTTTAATAACTTTATAAAAAAAGGGGGAACTCAATTAGATATTCATAATCAGATAGTTACGAATTTGCTCAGACAAGGAATTTGGATTTTGTAACTACCTTTTCTGTTATTGTAACATATTGCTGAGGTTTTCAAAACGGCTCGTTACAATAATAAAAATGCGCTGCTTATTTTCATTTGTACAACTAAAAACAACTCCCATTTTTGTCAACCGTGCTGATGCTTAAGTATGTGTAAATTGCTTTTGGGAGACCGTGTAACATTTTAACGCTGGCTCATGAAAAAAGACTTTCCGGAATCCGTTCGTTTATTATCACTGAGTTGTTTATACCTGCTATTTATTATAGGTATAACAAGTTGTGGCTTCAATAACAAGCAGCCAAAATGGACAATAGGCTTTTCGCAGTGCACCGGAGGCAATTGGCGTAACAACATGTTAGATGAGATGAAACGAGAGATTTCCTTTCATCCCGACGTCACCTTATTATATGAACAAGCAGACGGTGCTACGCAAAAGCAAATTCAGCAGGTCCAAAAATTGCTAAAAGAAAATATCGACCTACTCATCATTTCGCCAAATGAAGCAGAACCATTGCGGCCCGTTGTTGAAGCTGCATATTCCAAAGGCATACCCGTAATCGTTATTGATAGAAAAATATCTTCCACTTATTATTCAGCCTACGTTGGCGGTGATAATTATCAGGTAGGTTTTGCCGCAGGCGAATACATTGCCAGTCTTTTGAAACAAAAAGGTAAGGTGCTTGAATTTATTGTCTTACCCGGTTCGTCCCCCGCTTTTGAACGTTCAAAAGGTTTTAAAGATGCTATAAGCAGATTTCCATCTCTATCACTTTCTGCAGTAGTAAATGGGGAATGGCTCAAAGATTCCGCAAACAATCATTTAGATAGTATTATACAATCAAACTTAGATGCTGACGTCATTTTCGCACAAAACGACTTTCTTGCTCTTAAACTATCCGAATACTATAAAAGGAATCATTTACAAAAACCACACATTATTGGTGTAGACGGGTTGCCCGGTAAATCAGAAGGTCTAGAATTAGTTTCAAATGGAGAAATTACGGCAACATTACTTTACCCTACTGGCGGTGAAGAAGCTATTCGTACAGGTCTTAAAATTTTAAATAAACAACAGTTTAGTAGGGAAACGAAGCTACAGACCACTGTAATTGACTCAACAAATGTTCATTATATGCAAATGCAGGCTGCCAAAACGAATAGTTTGCAGCAAGCAATTGAAAAGCAACAATCAAACCTCACCAGTTTAAAAACCGTCTACAGTAACCTTAGAATATTTACATATATCCTTGTCGCTTCGCTCATCGTGTGTATAGTTCTTGCTAGTATGGCCTTCTATGCTTTTCGTGAAAAAAGAAGGATAAATAAAATTTTGGAACACCAAAATCATGAGATAAAAGAACAAAAAGATCAGTTGGAAGTTTTATCTGCGAAAGCTCAGGCAGCTTATGATGCTAAAGTAAATTTTTTTACTAGCATCAGCCACGAATTCAGAACTCCTCTCACTTTAATACTTGCACCTCTCGAGGCCTTAGCTGCATCTGCTAAAAGTAACTATGTGCAATCTCGAAACTTAACCCTGATCCATAAAAACGTCCTTCGTCTGCTGAGATTGATTAACCAGCTAATGGACTTCCGAAAAATTGAAGTAGATAAGATGCATATTAAAGCATCAGATAATGATATCGTTGAGTTTTTGCAGGATATAATTGAATCCTTTCAAAGTATAGCCTCAAAAAGAAAAATTGACTTAAGACTAATTACAAACGAAAGGCAACTGCAGGTATGGTTCGATGTGAACATGCTTGACAAAGTAGTATTTAATGTGCTTTCCAATGCTTTTAAATTTACATCGGACAATGGCTACATCTATGTCTATCTTAAATTAGATGAGTCGCAAAAGAATGCGCTGATTAGTATTGAAGACAATGGTGTAGGTATGAGTGAAGAGGCTGTAAAAAAAGCATTTGACTTGTTCTATCAAGGTGATTACAAACCAGAAAATGGCACAGGTTTAGGGCTGGCGCTTTCAAAGCAATTAATTGAGTTGCATCACGGTACTATATCTTTAAAAAGCGAGAAGTGGAAAGGAAGCACTTTTGAAATATCCCTTCCAATAGGCAATGCACATCTACGTCAAATTGAAATGACCGATGAGCCAACTGTTCCATTTATGTTTTATGAAGATGAGAAAGTTTATACAACACAAACTGTGGCAAAACAGAATGATGAACCCGAGCGTATTCAAAAACCAAAGAATAATTCAATACTCGTTATTGACGATAACAAAGACTTGAGGGATTTTATTTGTTCAACATTTGAAGATGAATACGAAATGCACCAAGCTGATAATGGTCAGGTTGGTATACAACAAGCATTTGACATAGTTCCAGATTTGATAATTTGTGATATTGTAATGCCAAGCAAAGACGGGATGAGCTTAGTAAATATTTTGAAGAACGATATTCGTACTTCACATATACCCATTATTCTTCTCAGCGGGCAAACTAATTTGCAGCAGAAGATTGAAGGGATGAAAAATATGGCAGATGTATACATCACTAAACCATTTAATGTTCAGTTCTTAGAACAAACAGTTAAGAGTCTCATTGCAAACAGAGTTAAACTGAAGGACCATTATACCTCCGAAATACCATCCTCTCTCAAAAATCAATCAGTTGGAAAAATTGATCGAAAATTTATCAGCGAATTTTCTTCGATTGTTGAAAGCAACATTGGAAATGAATCTTTAAATGCAGAAGATATAGCAAAGGCCTTAGGGATTTCTCGAATGCAGTTGTACAGAAAAGTTAAGGCCTTAATGAACATAAACGTAAATGACTATATCATGAATGTACGTTTGCAAAAAGCAAAGTTTTTACTACAGCATGAAGAACTAACTATTAGTGAAGTTTCCTATAGTGTTGGCTTCTCCTCGCCTGCTTATTTTTCTACAGTATTCAAATCGAAATTTGGATTAACACCAACAGCATTTAAGGAGCAATAGAAAACTATGCCTGTTCCTTAAGTTATTAATGATCTAAATAATTCCATCTGTCAACTCCGGTTTGTGTGGGCATGAGTGTGACCTAACAAAAGGTCGGCGGTCTTCCATCGGTCGGCCAACAAAAACCTCGCCAGCCCGGCATGGCACTGCTGCAGGCCAACACACGCAGCTTTGTGCAGCAGAGCCATACCGCCCTGCGGGTGCTCCGCAAGCTCCGCAGGCTGTCATGGTTTTCGGCCGCCCTCAGGTCGCCGCCGTCCGGCCCTTTACTGGCTGCAGCCCAGCCTACCTTGGTTGGCTCCCTTACTTCCTTTCGCTTCCGTTCCGTTTCGCTGCACTGCGCCTGCCAAGCCCACCGCACAATACCCATTCATTGGCCAGGCTTCATTGGCTCCACTCACTACAGCTACAGTCAGCGGTCGCTGCACTGCAGGATAGGCACGGCTACAGCCATCGGGCCTCCACCACTTTCTTGTGCGCCGCCGGCTGGCCACCCTCAGCTGCGGGCCTGTACCCTCCGGCTTCCGGGCAGTCGCTCCGCTGACACAGCTCCGCTTTACCTGCCCTACAGCCTGCGGTCACGGTTTTTGCATCGTTGCGCTGTTCAACTGCTATTTGTATTGATACAGTCGTAATAAAAAGAAGCAGTGAAAAGCAAAAAACCGTGCCAGGCCCTTGCGTATACGGACTGGTGCCTTCGCCTCACTTTGTCGCTGCATTCGTTCCTCATTCCGCTCCGCCGTTGCGGCTCCCGGCCCCAGCCTTCGGGTGGCTCGGCGCTGGCGGCGCTGAACTGCAGTACATATCCCAGCCATTTGAAGCCTTTGTAGCTGCAGTACTACGGTTTTGGGTGTGATACCGTCGCTGATTGACGATTTCGTTTCTATTCATTAATCCGTTTTTCTGACATCCCTCAAATACTGAATCAATAATCAGCATCCACGCAACGGGCTTGCATTTGGGCAATGGAATTTTTCGGCATATCCTATTCAGCATCGTTTGCCGATTCCTTTTAAAAGAAGAGAAAAAAGGCCAGCAAAGTTAGCTGCGGCCCCCACCGCACAAAGCCATCCTCGTATTTCCAAACCGAACGCAAGGCCAACGCACAAAGCCATCATTACGGTTTGGAAATACGAATGCCCGCAGCACCCCAAGGGCTTTCTTTTTTCTCTTTTTCTTTTAAAAGCAATTTTTATGAAAAACGCAAACGACGAACTGAGAGCCTACACCTGCACCGAAAATTATTACCGCCATCCGCTCAGCCGGTTGCTCTACACCGATGGCGTATGTGCTATGGCAGAAACCTTTCAGGCTTATTGGTTAATAGACCTGGTATTTAGCCACCAGCTCACGGCCAGCGTCCGCAAGGAAGGCTTTCAACAATGGCTGCTGCAGCGGCTTACCGGCCATCGCTTTGTAGCCGTGGCTGATGATGGCAATGGCAAAGAGATTGCCCGGCAAGAAATTCCGTTCAGCGATTTCGCAGCCGACCAGTGTACCCTGTACCTCGTTGATGGCGTACTGCTGCTGCCATCCGAATACTAAAACGTAGGGCCCTTGCTATTGCAAGGGCCCTACAACAAAAAAGCCCCGCCGGAACCGGCAGGGCCTATTGTACTCAAGAACTCAGCTGCTATTAAGAACCGCTCACTTTCACCAGTGCCAGTGCGTTGTATGTACCATTCTTCAACGAGTACATACTGCCGTTTACTTCCTGATAAAACTCAATACCCAACACGAGGAACAGTGGTTTGGTGCTGGCGGCTGTTACTGTGTTCGACAGGGTGAGTGCAGTGGTTGTGGTTGAATCAAGGGCCAGCACAGCACTCTCGGTCGAGTCAGATACATAGCTCTCTGACTCAAAGTCAACCTCAGCACCTGCTGAAATCAGTTTGAAGTGAGTGCTGCCACCTGGCGCCGCAATCATGTTGATGGGAACAAAAGGCGGGATAACCACTTCCAACGCACCGCTGGTGCGGTTGATGCTGGCGGTAAATGGTGCATACAGCGTAGTGCCCAGCTTGCCCCTGATATTGAAATCAAAGCCCTCCAACAGTTCGGCTTCCCCGTCAATCACGTTGCGCTGACCACGGTCGTTGGTTTCATCGGCCTGAATCACCTTCACAAAGTCAGCCGTCATACGGCTTACCATACGAGGGTCTGCAGTGTTTTGGAGCAGTGCCCGGAATGCAGTGCGAAGCAATTTGCCCGCCTTACCGGCCCGGCCAAATTCTGCCCCATTTTCCCGTGTACGGGCAAACGATGGATCGTTGGCAATGCGGTCGCCTTCAACCCCGCCCTTTTCACGGGCCAGGTACCCGTCCTGCGATTTGTAGAATGTGATGCCACCAATAGTGCCATCGAGTTTGATAATACCTTTTTGACGTGCCATTTGATAACGATTTTAGTGATTGATGCGAATTGCAATCCGAATTTACCACACGTTCAAAGCCTTACCAATTAAGCACTTCCAGCTTTCGGCATCCTTGCCGATTTTTCCATATTAAACCTATTTATCATGGTAAACTATTTAGTATTTTTACAATACCAAACAGGTAATTACAGTATAGATAAAGTATAGATAGAGTATTGAACCATGCAAAGAATTTGCATATATCCTAAGGACATCCAGTTAGTAACAGGCAAAAGTGAACGCTATGGCAGAGACTTGATTAAAAAGATCAAGGAGCACTTCCAGAAGCAGCCGCATCAGGTGGTAACCATCGAAGAGTTTTGCCAATATCTGGGCCTTTGTCCGAATACGGTGAACCAAATCATCCGGTAGCCATTCAATACTAAATGATGGCAATGGCTGCGCATTGCCATAACACTTCAAGTTGTTTTCTCTTCTTTGTGATGTGGTTATTGATGTTACCCGAGTCTCAGGTCACATTTGAGGTCACATAATGAAAAAAGCGTCACGATTTTATTCGTAACGCTTTGATTTTCAGGCTCCCCCTGCTGGACTTGAACCAGCGACCCTCTGATTAACAGTCACGGTTTTTATTCATTTCATTCTGTAGCATTCTTTTGCATTTTATATCATAATTCATTGATTAACAATGTATTGTGTGTTTTCCGTTTTGCATTCTGCATCCTTCTCTTTTACCTTTACACATTCCTTTTACTGCAAATTTACTGCAAATGAATACCCTCAAACCCACAGCAACTGTTTTCCTCGACACAAGGAGGGCGAAGCAATCCGGTAAGTATCCGGTGAAGCTTCAGGTATACTTCAATGGCAAGTCCATGGCCTACGCAACAGGTATTGATGCGACCAATGAAGAGTGGAATCGCAGTAAGGGAGACCGGATTAAAGATGAACGCATAAAAGAACTCAGATTAAAAAAGCTCGCAATAGTTCAGGCAGCTGAAAGCATCCTGCAAGAGATGGACGCTTTCTCTTTTCCGGAGTTCGAACGGCTCATGTTCAAACAAAAAGATGAAGCGCCAGCGGTAGCCACGCTCACCCTGAAACAATGGTTCGACAAATACATCAAACAGTTGGAGCAAGAAGGCAGAGAAGGCACCCGGGCATCATATCAAACCACGCTCAACTCCATTCTTGAATTTAATAAGGACGAGTCGATTAGGTTGCAAGACATCACCACGCAGTTCCTTATTGATTATGAGAAATGGATGGCAGCAGCCGGTAAGTCACCTTCAACACAGGGTATCTACCTGCGTCAGCTACGGGCTGTTATCAATCAGGCCATCAACGCCAATGTTATGTCACGAGACCAATACCCGTTCAAAGGTTTCACTGTGCCTGCGGCCAGAAACGTAAAAAAGGCCCTGACAGACAGCGACCTTAAGAAACTACTTGCCTATACACCCACGGACAATGCAATTGCAAAGGCACTTGATTTCTGGAAGCTGTCTTATCTGTGTAACGGCATGAACATGACCGATATACTAAACCTGAAGCACACCGACATCAGTGGTACCCAACTGCAGTTCTTTAGGCAGAAAACAAAACGAACCAAGAAGAAAGACTTACGGCCCATCAAAGTTTATCTGTCACCCGAAGCCATCGAAATCATCAACAAGTATCGTTCGCCTAATCCGGGATCGGTATTCTTGTTTCCGTTATTAGAAGGTACTGATAGCCCCAAAACAAAAAAGCAGCGATGCCAACGATTTATTAAAAAGGTAAATGAGGGGCTTAAGGCGATAGCAAACACACTGGAGCTGGAAATACCACCCACTACCTATGCAGCACGACACTCATTCTCTACCAGGCTCATGCGTAGCGGTGCACCCACACAGTTCATCAAAGAAAGTCTTGGCCACACCAGCATCATAACCACCGAAAACTACCTATCCGATTTCGGTGATGAGCAGGCGAAAGTATTTACGGAGGCACTATTGAAATTTTGAAATCAGGCAGTCTGTCATTTCAGCTGCCAGAAAAACAGGTCAAAATTGCCGCTCTTTCAATTAACCATTTTAAACGTTCATTTAGCATGCAGATACTCAATAATCTCTTAGAAAAACTGACGATTTCAGCAAAGCGTACGCATGGCATTACCTTTGCTTGAAAATACTGCACAATGAAAGCAAGAGCTAACACACGGGCTGCTCACCCATACATTATGGCCCTAGCTACCTGGGCAAAAGGTGGTAATAACATCAATAGAAAATAAGGCAATTTTTAAAGTATGACAATTATGAAGACAGTTCACTTGGGCAAAAATTCTATCTGCGATAACTGCAGCGCAGCTAGGGTGCCCAGCAATTATTTCTTAACGCTGCAGAGTAAATACCAAAAAAATGATAACACAAAAATGTAAAAATCCTACTTATTTAGTGGCTGGTGGCAACGGAGTTCCCGCCCCCACAGTAAAACAAAATCAAGCAGACGTTGAGTTCCTGACTATACCAGAGGCCGCTGCTTTTTTAAGAATCTCGATTTCCAAACTGCAGAAGATGATTGCCCAAAGGGAGATTTCCTTCTGCCAGCCCAAAGCAAAGGGCAAAATCACCATTCCGAAAAGTGTACTCATTGATTATCAGTACGCCGGTTTGGTTCCTACTGCGGCTTCTGTAGCCACCAGTGCTGTCACCCGTTTTCTTCACGTACACAATCAAAAGGGGGCAGCATGAATTCAATAAAAGTATATCGGGATGCAACGGGTGCACCCTTATTTGACCTAAATCAAACAGGTAAGCTACTGTTCGGTATTGGACACCACCATTTCATGCGAATCCTACGCAATCAGGGTTGGCTGTTGAAGAATAATACGCCTTCGCAACCCATGCTGAATAAAGGCTACATGGTTCACAAACTGAAGGGAATAACCTGCAACAACATCAGACTTTCTGTACCTGTCACCCTTGTTAGGATTGAAGGGTTGAACTATCTCAGGCGAGCGATTTTAAAACGCCACAGACAGGCACTAGCAAATAACAAATCCATTTAATCATCAGCAGACCAATGCGGCATCCCAACTCGGGGTGCTGCCTGGTGCTGCACCAAATTTTACTATATGTATAATTACAGCTTTTACATACCGGTCAACCTTGACCTCCCAAAAGTCATCAGCCAAAATCCACCATCATTTAGGTATAACTATCGTGACATTTACAAATTTTACCATCTGCTTCATTTGGTTAATAGCATCCCAGCTCACAGCAAGGAGAGTTTGACCAAGGCTGGATTTACCTGTATGCACTCTAATATCATGCAATCCTTTAATCATGAGTATGCGGCTTATCTGAAATACCTTGTACAAAAGGGCATCTTAGAGTGCGACAACCAATACATACCTGAGCAGAAAAGCAAGGGTTATCGCTTTACGGCACAGTACCGTAACTCCGACCTTCAACAGATAAAAATTACCAAACCAGCTATTTGCAAAAAATTGGATGCTGAATACTTCAGTGGAAGAAAAGCACATCCGGAGCTTGCTCGTTGGTTCAATTATAAACTGAGGTTGAATTACACCAAGGCAGTTGAGCGTAACGAGCAGTTTTATCATGAAAACTGGGACATACATGAACCGAAATTATTAAGCAAGTACGAGCATAATAAGTACAAGCTCACTGAATTCAGCAACCAAAGTTTTTATTTCCAGCAGGATGAGTTTGCCGGACGAATCCACAGCAACCTGAGCAATCTGCCCAAAATATTCAGGCCCTATGTCACTTATGACAAACAGCCATTGGTATGCGTGGATATAAAGAACAGCCAACCATACTTATTAACCAGAATACTGCAGCCAAACTTTTTTGATAAGGCTGCTAGGCAGCTCATTAAGAGTGGTTTATTGTATGCTAGCATAGCAGATATAGCAATGCTGGAAACCAAACAGCGAAAGGCTATCGCCACTAAAAAGAAAAAGGGCAAATGCAAAAATACCCCCGATAAATTGAGGTCGATGAAGCAGGCTCAACAACAGGCAAAGAAGCTGTATGAAAACATCCAGCAATCAGTAGCTTCCATACCAGAGCAGGAAATGATGGATTACAAATCGGCTGCATTAGGCGGCACTCTTTACGAGATGTTTATTCAGCGATACACCATGGAGACAGGATTGATAATCGAAAAACCTCAGGCTAAACTATTCTTCCTGAAAACCCTGTTTAGCTCACCAAGATGGGGCGTCAACAATCTTGAGTCTGGCAAAGCGATAATGAGCAAGATGTTTCCTTCGATATTCCAGGTGATAGAGATGTCTAAAATGATGTACAAAAATTATCTGGCCTGCCTGTTACAGAGCATGGAGTCAAATATCATCCTACACAGGGTAGCTACACGTATTGCCTGGGAAAGGCCTAACCTTCCCCTGTTTACCATACATGACAGCATTGTCACTACATTAGGAAATCAGGACTATGTGAACAACGTGCTGTTGGAAGAGTGCTTGCAAGCTACCGGCTTCCTTCCTGCAACAAGCATCGAAATCTGGACACCAGAAATGCAATCAATGAAATTGGCAGCCTAATTTGTTAATGGTTTTGCTGAAAAACGACACCTGTAAGGTTTGGCAGCGTTCATCGTCAAGTGCTGCCAACCTTATAGGGTATCGTAAAACGGATTGCTCGAAACTCAATACAGCAAAGGGTTTGACACCATACTTCTGACTTAATGAACTCTCCTTATATTATTCCTTTTCTACTTTATCCACATATTCTTTACAATTCATGTCTACTTTTAACTCATTTCAGGCCAAATTCTTTGCCTTCGAGCCCCATAAAACAACATCATCAAGTACATAACAACTCAAAGGTTACACGCAGAAATAATTTTTTGGAGTGTGCAAAATACATGAAAGAGTATCCTACTTGAATAGGTACTGATTCCTTGCTCTCTAATAAACAGAAATTAGCAAGCATTACATCTGGGCAATCACTTAATTTAGTCAACAGAAAGGGCGCCATTGGCCCCTGTAAAAGTGATGAGAATAGCCATGATGCTTCTTGCATACTGAAATAGATCAGTTTGCATCAACTATCATGGTTATTCTGCTTTTCTGAACCAAAGAAACCAACGGAGAATACAAAAACCATGAGCATAAATACACAGTCGCTTCAGCCACTTATCAACTTCATATACTCGGTTGCTGACCAGATATTGATTAATACTTACGAGCCGAGTAAATACAAAGATGTAATCCTGCCAATGACCGTTATCAGGCGATTGGATGCTGTGTTGGAGCCAACCAAAGACAAGGTGTTGGAAACTCACGAAAAATATAAAGACAAACTGAACGACATGACTGCTTTGCTCTCCAGCAAGCAAAACGGTAGCGGACAGGCTTTTTACAATACTTCGCCATACACGCTGAAAAAGCTATTGGAAGACCCCAAAAACCTGCGCAGCAATTTTGAAAATTACCTGAACGGCTTTTCAAATAATGTTCAGGACATCATCAGTAAGTTTAAGTTTCGTAACGAGATTGAAACCCTGGACGAAGCAGGCAAACTTTTTTCAACCATTGAAAAGTTTGTTTCGCCAAAAATCGACTTACGGCCAGAGAGTTTACCTCCTTTGGCAATGGGTTATGTGTTTGAAGATTTGCTCCGCAGGTTTAATGAAGCCACTAATGCCGAAGCAGGTCGACACTTTACGCCTCGTGAAATCATTGAGCTGATGACACACGTTTTGTTTCTGCCCGTAAAAGAGCAAATCCAAAACGGAACATTTTTGATTTACGACCCTTGTGCCGGATCGGGGGCGATGCTTACCGAGAGTAAGAAATACATTACCGATGAAGATGGCGAAATAAAATCGAAAGCTACGGTTCATGTTTACGGACAGGAAAATACGCCAACCATTTACGCCATATCGAAATCAGATATGCTACTGAAAGGCGAAGACCCTGAAAAGATTGTGTATGGCAGCACCCTAAGCCAATACGGATTCCCAAAAGACCTTCGCTTTGATTTTATGCTGACCAACCCTCCTTATGGCACGAGCTGGGCTGACGATAAAAAAGCATTGAGCATTGGCGACAAAGGCAAAATCATTGACTCTCGCTTTCAAATCAAACAACGCTATGCACAATTTGCTGAACCGGCTATTACCCGAGTGAATGACGGGCAGTTGATGTTTGTACTGCATATGCTCAGTAAGATGAAAGAAACAGAGCAAGGCAGCCGCATTGCTACAGTTCACAATGGTTCTGCCTTGTTTACAGGCGATGCAGGACAAGGTGAAAGCGAAATCCGCAAGCACATCATTGAAAGCGATATGCTGGAAGCCATCATTGCTTTGCCCAACGATATTTTTTACAACACGGGCATTCCGACTTACATATTCATCATTACTAATCGAAAACCAAAGCACCGGCAAGGTCAAGTACAACTCATCAATGCCAATGGAGAAAACTTCTTTGGCAAAATGAAAAAATCATTGGGTAGCAAACGCAATGAGTTGGTACCTAAAAACATCAACGACATTACCAAACTCTATCTGGAATTTAAAGAAACCGAACACAGTAAATTGTTTGACAACAACGAGTTTGGCTACAGCCAAATTATTGTGCACCGCCCGTTGCGACTGATGGTGCAGTTTACTGCCAAACGCATTGCAGCGCTTCGCTTTGTGAGCAATAATGCTGCCTTGCGTGAAGAACTGTTTAAAGAATTTGGCAACGAAGTGTATGACAAAAAAGCCACTGCCAAATTAGAACAATGGCTGCTCAATTACTTTATGCAGGACAGTGACGAAGAAGAAACCGAAGAGGAAGCAAGCGAACTTACCATTGCTTCATTGCCTAAGAAGAAACAGAAAATTGTAAAACAATTGCTGGATACGGCTGTGTGGCAACGTGACCTTGGCCTGATGAACCACGCCAAAACATTGGCAGAAACCATTGGCGACAAATTGTTTGACGACTTCAATGTGTTTGAAGAATTGCTGGATAAGGCGTTGAAAAAGCAAAGCATCAAACTGGCAGCCAAAGACAAAAAAGATTTGTTGAGTGCCGTAGGTTGGACAGATCCGAAAGCAGCAGCCGTAATAAAGAAAAAGCATAAAGACGGCAGCATAGAATATGTAAGCGACCCTGCCTTGAAAGATTACGAAAACATACCACTGAAAGAAAACATACAATCCTTCTTTGAACGGGAAGTAATACCCTTTGCCGATGATGCCTGGTGGAACGAAGACGAAACCAAAGTGGGCTACGAAATCAACTTCAACAAGTATTTCTACCAATACACCCCGCCCCGCAGCAAAGAAGCCATTGCAGCCGACCTCTTTGCCATTGAACACGAAACTGAAAACCTGTTAAAAGAGATTGTGGCATGATAGCAACAAATGTGAAATATAAAAAAACAGGAATAGCATGGATGCCGGAAGTCCCAACACATTGGAAATTGATACGTTTGAAATTCATTTCTGATGTAAAATTTAGCACAGTAGACAAGCATTCGCACAAAGAGGAGATGAAAGTTAGGCTTTGTAATTATGTTGATGTTTATAAAAACGAATACATCACTAATGATTTGGAGTTTATGGAGGCTTCGGCAACTGATGATGAGATAAAGAGGTTTTCAGTTAAGAAGGGCGACATACTACTTACAAAAGATTCGGAAACCTTTAATGATATAGCAGTACCTGCATTTGTTGTCGATGATATTGAGAATCTTGTCTGTGGTTACCACCTTGCACAAGTAAGAGTAAACGAACACATTATTGATAGTAATTTTCTTTATCGAGTTTTGCAGTCAAGAGTTGTTAACCATCATTTTACGATTGCTGCAAAGGGCGTAACAAGGTGCGGGCTAAGCTATGATGATATATCAAGTGTCTTTATCCCATTTCCAGAATCACTTGAAGAACAAAAAGCGATAGCTAGGATTTTGGAAAAAGAATCAGCCAAAATCACCCGTTTCATCCAAACCAAGCAACGCTTTATTGAATTGCTGAAAGAGCAGCGGCAAAGTATTATTACCAATGCCGTTACCAAAGGCATTGATGATGGGGTGAAGATCAAGGAAACGGTGTTGGGCGAAATTCCTGAACACTGGGAAGTGAGAAGGTTGAAGTTTTGCTTGAATGAAAGATTAAAATATGGTGCAAATGCTTCGGGTGATTACTATAATCCAAGTTGGTATCGTTACATAAGAATAACCGACTTTACTGCTGATGGAACCTTAGACGAAAACAACAAACTATCATTATCGCCCGAAAACGGCAAAGATTACGAACTGAAAGATGGAGACATATTGCTCGCAAGAAGTGGTGCAACAGTTGGTAAATCTTTTCAATTCCGTTTGGTTGATAGAGACGAAAGATGCAGCTACGCAGGTTATTTAATTAAAGCATCGCCAAATGAAGAAATCATTTTATCTGATTTCTTATACAATTACACACTTTCAAGCAACTATGAAAACTGGAAAAATTCAATTTTCATTAAGGCAACAATTGAAAATATATCAGCAGACAAATACGCTAATTTATTAGTGACATTGCCCCCTGTAGAAGAACAAAAAAGGATTTTAGAACACATAAAATCTGAAACCAAAACCCTTGATATTGCCATCAGCAAAGCCGAAAGAGAAATCGAACTCATCAAAGAATACCGGGAAGCCATGATAGCTGAGGCGGTAACGGGACGAATAAAATTGTAAAAAATGGAAACGAAGGGTAATGAATTAGAAATGTTGGTTTTTAACCGCTTTACAGCCGCACTTCAACAAAGTGGTTTGGAAGTTCGTCTTCAGGATAGGTGGGAAACCCCAACTCTTAAAAGGCGATTCGATATTGTTATTTATAAAAATGTTCATCCGCTTGCTGTAATCGAAGTAAAAACAACTCTTCAAAATAAAGATTTTTTTGCTCGTGCCACTGATACTTTACGTTCCGCCCTATCAATTACCAATGCAAGATTTGGTATTGCTACCGATAACGAAACATTTTATTTCTACGATAGAAACGAAAAAGAGCTTGATTTTTTTCAGCTTTCATTTGATGACATCATCAAACGGCTTTCAAATCCTGAAAAAGTCAAGATACAAAAGAAGGACAGAGAAGATGTTTTAAATATCATTATACAAGCAGCAAACCAACACTTACAGGATAATACTGAATTTCTCACTTTCATTAAAAGTAAATCATTTTTAAGCAGAATCCAGTTTGACCAAAATTCAAACACTTACTTTTTTTCTGATGATGATGGTGGAATCACTTCATTTGAAAATCAGTTCTTCAATAAAATGTTTGGTGAGTTTAAAGACACGCAAATTTGCCGATACACTGGACTGAAAACCATTTTCGATATGCTGAGTTACTTGTCATTCCGAATGAGTGGTTTAGTAGGAATGAATGACAAATCGGAAGTGAATTATGTGGAAAACTATTTGAATCGGGATAATGGAACCATCAGCATTGAAAAGCCACTCATCAAGGAACATCACAACACCATTATCGCTATCAATAACCGATACATTACATCTTGCTCCAAAATTGAACGCAAAGATGATTTAACGCTATGGCGTTTGTATTCAGATGATGCCAAAGGCGTTTGCCTTGTCTTTGATGTAAAGAAAAGTAATTTGAACAAGCACGTTCTTTTACAAAAAGTAAAGTATGCAGACGAAAACGGCAACCACAAAGAGTTAGACTTTTTGAAACAAATTAAAGTTGAAGTTGAACGGCTAACAGGATTCAAGTTTGAATTTCGGAAATTGGGTTATTGGAAGCATTTCTTCAAAGCCAACGATTATGCTATCGAAGAAGAAGTAAGGCTTTTAATCATTGATAATGATAGTCTGGTTAAGCTAAAAACAGACTGGGTAATGACATACACCCATTCAATTATAAACCCAGTCATTGATTTCAGACTAAACAGCAAGTTGTTTCCCATTCAATTGAAGTGCATTTTATTAGGGCCGAAATGCCCTGAGCAGGAAACAAATTTTGTTCAGATTGATGAGATGATTCGTAGGAAAAGAAAAGAAATAAAAGTCAAAGGCTACGACTCAAACTTAAGAAATTTGAAAGTTGAGTTATCAAAGATTAACCATTATAGGTAGTAGCTAACAGACACCCAATAAAGCAAATGGATATTAAATGACAGAAGCAGAATTACATCAATACCTCAAATCGCATTTTCCCAAAGAAAATGAGCATTGCGAATGGAAGGCATTCCGCAATCTGCGGTCTGACGTATCGGGTCGTGCAGGTGATGATGTAATTTCTTATGTGTCGGCCATTGCCAATATGGAAGGCGGGCATTTAGTAATGGGCGTAGAAGATAAAACCTTGTCCATCTTAGGTATTCAGCAGTTGCACGATTATACTCCGGAAAATTTTCCTTATCGTATTTTGGGTAATTGTACCCACTTACCAAGCGAGGGGTTAAAAGTGGAATCCTTTACCACAAGCGATAGCCACAAAACCATTTGGGTTTTGCACATTCCTAAGCATGCGGCCCGGCAGCCGGTAATTGCCCACAAGAAAGCCTGGCAACGCAGTGGCGATAGTCTGATTGAACTTACCGCCAGCCGTAAGGAAAACATTTTGATTGAGCCCTTGCATACCATAGATGATTGGAGTGCTGCGGTTTGTCCAGACGCCACAGTGCAGGAACTAGATGAAACGGCAATAGCGATAGCCCGTCTAAACTTTAAGGTTAAAAACCCACGATTGGCCGTTGAAATAGAGCAGTGGGATAGTGTTACTTTTCTTACAAAAACCAAATTATTGGTCAACGGTCATGTTACCCGCACAGCCATTTTATTATTGGGCAAGCCCGAGGCTGTTGTGCATCTTAATCCCTTACAGCCTCAAATTAGTTGGGTTTTATACACCAAAGACAAAGTAGAGAGGGATTATCAGCACTTCGAGCCTCCTTATATTCTTGCGGTAGATGATGTTTATGCCAAAATACGTAACCTGAAATATCGCTACCTGAAAGATGGTACTCTATTTCCAGAAGAAATAGAACAATACGATGCCAAGAATATCAAAGAAGCATTAAGCAATTGCATCGCCCACATGGATTTTACGCTTGGCGGCCGTATTACTGTTGCTGAAAATGAAGATGGATATATCTCTTTTACCAATCCCGGCACGTTTTTACCAGGTAGTGTAGAAGATGTATTAAAAAGTGAGGACCCTCCTTCGTTTTATCGCAATACACTATTGGCTAAAACAATGGAATCTTTCAATATGATTGACTCCATTGGTAGCGGTATCAAACGAATGTTCAGGGTTCAGCGTGATAGATTTTTCCCTATGCCGGATTACGACTTTACGGGCAATAAAGTAAAAGTGACTCTGATTGGTAAAGTTCTGGATATGGAATATGCCCGGGTGCTTGCCCGCAACCCTGAACTTAGCTTGGACGAAATCATCTTATTGGATAAGGTGCAAAAGAAAAAGGAACTCAATGATGCGGAGGTGAGGGTGTTAAAGGCCAAACACTTTATTGAAGGGCGAAAACCAAATTTTCATATTTCAGTTTCCGTTGCTGAAAAAACAGAACAGAAGGCAGACTATATCAAAACTCGTGGTTTTAAAGATGACCACTACAAGGCCATGATTCTGGAGTTCATTGAAAAGTATGGTACTGCATCCAAAGAGGACATTAATAAACTTGTGCTCGATTTACTGCCAAAGGTTTTAAACGAAGAACAGCGTGCCAACAAGGTGCGCAATCTGGTCTACGCCATGTCGAAACGAGATAAAACGATTAAAAACTCTGGCACTTCCCGCTATCCTAAATGGATAAAAAATTAGATGAACTTAGATGAAAAATTAGATGAACTTTAGACAAATAATCAACACAACTCATTGATAATCAATCAATTTTTTTCTGAAAAGTAGAAGAATATTGAAAGAAATAGATGAAACTTAGACTTATGGCTGTAGATACATCAGAAAAAGGATTAGAAGCACACATCACACAGTATTTGTGTTTAGTGAATGGCTTTGAAGAGCGCCATTTCAACCACTACAATCGCACTGAATGTGTAGATGAGGAACTGCTGTTTAAGTTCTTGGATGATACCCAACCCCAAGAAGTAGCCAAACTAAAGCAAAGCCACGGCAGTAATTTCAGACAACGGATTTTATACTTGGTAAACCGCAAAATAAAAGACGATAAAGTAGTCAATGAAAAATGCTTGGGTGGTATCATCAACCTGCTTCGCACCGACATTACAGACGGCAACACAGGTATCAAGCTCAAGCTGTTTTACGATAAACCAGTTTCCAGTTTAAACCCCAAAAACGCTGAACTCTACGAGAAGAACATTTTTTCTGTGACCCGTCAGGTGCATTTCAGCACACAAAATGAAAAGTCACTGGATTTGGTGGTATTCATCAATGGTTTGCCTGTTATAACGTTTGAGCTCAAAAACGAACTTACCAAGCAAGATGTGAAAGATGCTATCAAGCAATACAAAACCACCCGTGACCCGAAAGAAGAGTTGTTTCGTCTTGCCCGCTGTTTGGTTCATTTTGCAGTAGATACAGAACAAGTGTGGATGTGCACTCAGCTCAAAGGCGAGAGCTCATTTTTCCTTCCATTCAACAAAGGCAATAACAACGGTGCAGGAAACCCACCCAATCCGTCAGGCATCAAAACGGATTACCTCTGGAAAGAAATTTTAACCAAAGACAGCATCACGAACATTATTCAAAACTATGTTCAACTGATAGAAGAGGAATCGGAGAAGATTTTGCCCGATGGCAAAATCAAAAAAGAAAAAACCAAAAAGCTCATATTTCCACGCTATCACCAATTAGATGCAGTGCGTGGTCTATTAGCAGATGCTAAAGAAAACGGAGCTGGGAAAAAATATTTGATACAACATTCGGCTGGTTCGGGTAAAAGTAATTCTATCAGTTGGCTGGCACATCAGTTGGTAGGGTTGTTTGACAAAACCAATACTTCAGCCGTTTTCGATTCTGTCATTGTAGTAACCGATCGTGTGGTGTTGGATTCACAAATTCAACGAAACATCAAGCAATTTGAGCAAGTTTCGGGCTTAGTGGAACATATTGACAAGGGTTCAAAACACCTGAAAGAAGCGTTGGAAGAAGGCAAGAAAATCATTATTACCACTATTCAGAAGTTCCCATATATCGTCAATGACATTGGCGAACTACCAGGAAACAAATTTGCCCTCATTATAGACGAAGCACACAGTGGCCAAAGTGGAAACACCGCAGGCAAATTGAATGCCACACTAAATAAGGACTTTGAAATAAAAGATTTAGGTGGCGGAGAAATTGTATACATCAACAGAAAAACCGGTGAAGAATTAACAGGAGAAGATATCATCGCATATTTGGTTGAAAGCAAGAAAATGCTAACCAATGCCAGCTACTTCGCCTTCACCGCTACACCAAAACCAAAAACGCTTGAATTGTTTGGTGTCAAATTCACAGAAGAAAACAAAGACAAATTCCGTGCATTTCACTTGTATTCGATGAAACAAGCCATCCAGGAGCACTTTATTGTAGATGTGCTACGGAACTGCATCACATACAACAGCCATTTTGCACTACTCAAAAAAATTGTAGACGACCCTTTATTTGACAAAAAGAAAGCGCAGAAGAAACTGAGGGTTTATGTAGAAAGTCATGAACTGAATATTGCCCGCAAAACGGCAGTAATGATAGAACATTTTACCAACGAGGTCGCTGGTAAAATGAAAATCAAAGGGCTTGCTAAAGCAATGGTTGTAACCAGTAGCCGAAGAAATGCGGTCAAATACAAGCGGGCATTTGATACTTACCTGAAAGACAACAATATACCTTACAATGCTATTGTCGCATTTTCTGGTGAGATAGATGGGCAAACCGAATCTTCATTAAACGGTTTCGCAAGTGAGGCAATTCCAGATGAGTTCAAGAAAGCCAACAACAGATTTTTGATTGTGGCAAATAAATATCAAACGGGTTTTGACCAGCCCCTGCTACATACTATGTATGTAGACAAGAAACTGGGAGGTGTAAATGCTGTACAAACTCTTTCTCGATTGAACAGAACCACAGCTGGCAAAACAGACACTTTTGTATTGGACTTTGCTAACTCTACTGATGAAATAAAAGATGCATTTGAACCATATTACGAAACAACTATTCTGGGTGAAGCCACTGACCCCAATAAGTTGTTTGACCTACAAAATGCATTAGATGCATATCAAGTTTACACCAATAGACAAGTCCATGACTTCTCGGATAAAATTGTTCAGAATGTTTCTGTTGACCAACTGCATATTATTTTAGATGCAGCAGCCGATGTGTTCAGAACAACGCTTGATGAAATATCACAAGAAGATTTTCGAGCAAAATGCAAATCGTACATTCGGCTATATGTGTTCCTTGTACAAATTTTGCCGTTTACCAATCCCTATTTAGAACGGCTGTACGTTTTTCTGAATCACTTGCAAAACAAAATTCAAAAAGAGCAGGATGAAGATTTGGCAAGTGGCGTTACAAACACCATCGACCTTGATAGTTACCGATTGCTGAAACAAGGAGAATTCACCATCACCCTACAGCAAGGTGATGAACTAATGCCAGCATCAGAAATGGGCAGCGGAGTCGCAGAACCTGAATTGGAGCTACTATCAAATATTGTAAAAGCATTTAATGACCGTTTTGGGACACAGTTTACTAATGAAGACAAAGTCCGCAAAATGGCTGCAGACCTTTTACAAGACGTACAAGATGATAAGGCTGCAATGGATAACATCTCTGCTTCACTTGACAAGAATGACATTCAAAATGCACATATAACGTTCGCAGAAACTTTGAAAGAAAAAATGATTAATCACATCGACAGCAACTTTGAAGTATTCAAAGAATATAACGAAAACCCAGAATTCAGGACACTTCTTGTTGGTTCAATGTTCAAATTGATGCATGCTAATTTTGTAAATAGAACCTTCAAATAACACAAGTTTTGCTTGGATATCGGTTTAGCAGTGAACAACTGAATGCTACTTTATTCTTTCCAAATCATAAATGGTGTGAAAATCATTTTTCTCTCCATTAATAAGCACCAGGCTGTTAGGAGTCAAAAATTCTATTCTGAAATGGACAGAGGCCCAAGGTCCTGTTGATGACCGTTCCATTGTTATGATGGAGTCATTCCGTATGAATTCAAAGTCATTAGTGAAATCGAAGTCATCCTTACCACCAATCAACTGCACCTTTTTCATTCTATACGTTTTATTATAAAACTCAAACTCCGCAGTGCCCTCTTTGGCAGCAACCATTATCAAATTTCCATATCCATCGCCACTACGCATCATATACTTATAGGTGCCCTTCCACTTACCTTGAAGCATTTCAAGCTTACTGGTATCTTCTTTGCTGCCGCTATCAGCATCGTCTTTGCTACCTATAACATTACAAGCGAACATTAGCAGAATCATGGTTAAAATGGACACCTGTTTCATAGTGAACTGGATTATTGAGGTTATACTTATCCCTTGTTTACTGGGTTCGAATATCTCCATATGAGAGTATAGCTCTCATGTATATGGGTTAAAGGGGAACATCTAAAGGCTTTGCCTTCCTAATCCTGTACACAATATATACATTTTTAAGAGCTGTGCGTATTTCAAACCACAAGTGTATCCCCCTAGTACCAACCCGAAAAAACCTACCCCTCCACACTTCAGGGTCGAAAGCCCCCCCTATAGCAAATGTTGGTATGTGCACTACCAGGATTACGGCTGTAGGTCATTTCATTTTTCATTCAAAAAATTAAAATCATGGTACAGGTTACAAACTTTGCTGTCCGCCAAAGAAAGGATGGCACCAGCTTCACTACGCTCGAATTGACAGGTGGTCTTGAATTGGTTCAATCCCAAACAACCGGCAACTTTTATGCTACCGTACGTAAGTGTAGTATCCCAAGCACTTTCGATGAATCTTTAGCCCAAATGATGGTTGGCCAGCAAATTGAAGGCGACATTGTACGGGTACAGGTAGAGCCTTACGAGTACGTAAACAAACGTACTGGTGAGGTTATGGTATTAGCACACAGCTATGCATACCGGCCAAAAGGTTCTGTAGAATTGATTGGGCAGACTCAGGTTCAAGAATTACAACTGACCTAAATGTCATCAAACCAGACGCATCCCTTTATTGGGATGCGTTTTTATTCGTTTATACAATTAATAGCCCACTTACAAAGTTCGCAAAATCATATCTTTATACATCACATTGTTCAATCCCAAAATCGTAGAATCATGAAAATCACACATTCGATCGTTCTTCTTTGTTTGATTACGCTATTCGCTTGTAATAAGGATACAAGTAATAACTCGCAGCCAACAAATACAAAAGCATATCTCAAGGTGGTGGCAAACGGCACAACATTCGAGTTTAATGAAGGAGATAGGGAACTAGAATTCAGTCCTCAATTTGGCTCCAGCACTAGTGTATTTTGCGGGCAAGTGCTCACAGTTCGTAAAACTAATGGCCCGCTTTCTATCTACTCACATCTTTACTTCTCTCAAGTAGGAGGTAGCTTAATTGTAGGTACTTACAGATTCAGACACGGCGACCCTACACCCTGTAGCTCAAGTGGAGGTTGGGTTGGCGAACTGACGCTTAATGGTGTTTATTATCAATCAAGCACTGGAAATACCAATGAATTCATCATTACTAAGATTGAAAACGGAAAGGCTACCGGCACTTTCAGCATGACCATTTCAGAATGGAAGAATAATCCTGATTATGCAAATCGCTCTGTCAACTTAGTTGGTCAATTTTCAAATATCCCCATCAAACGATAGTTAGGTCAAGTCATCGAATTAGCAAAGGGTCGGTAGTACACACTACCGGCCCTTTTTCATTTTCAACAATCAAATCTCCGTTTATGCAACTGCAAAAAGCACAACGCAAACGTGCAAAAATCCGCATGGCACTTCAAGGCCCATCTGGCTCAGGTAAAACCTATTCCTCTCTGCTGCTAGCTTTTGGCCTTTGTGGTAATTACAACAAGGTCGCTGTAATTGATACAGAGAACCACTCAGCCGACCTCTACGCTCATCTTGGTGATTATAATGTACTCACCCTGAAAGCTCCGTATAACCCTGAGCGTTATATGGAAGCATTGGCTACCTGTGAAAAGGCTGGAATGGAAGTAATAATCATTGACTCCATTTCGCATGAATGGGACAACCTGCTCGACTACCATTCCTCTCTGCCTGGCAACTCATTTACCAACTGGGGAAAGATTACGCCAAGGCACAATGAGTTTGTACAACGCATCCTGCAGTCTCCATGCCACATCATTGCTACCCTGCGTACCAAACAGGATTATGTACTCAATGAGAAGAATGGCAAGATGGTACCGGAAAAGGTTGGGCTGAAAGCCGTCCAGCGTGATGGCCTTGATTACGAGTTCACATTGGTATTCGATTTGGATATCAAGAATTACGCATCGGCTTCAAAGGACCGAACCGGTTTGTTCTTTGCTAAGCCAGAACAGAAAATATCTCCCGAAACTGGTATAACCATTCGCAAGTGGTGTGAAAGCGGTCAGGAAATAACTGCCGATGATATCACAGCTCGGATAAACGATTCCCAAAGTATTGGAGAACTGTTAGAGCTGTACAAGCACTACCCTCAATTCAACGCTGCATTACAGCCAGAATTCGAAAACCGTAAACGCCAAATTCTCATTGGCAAAGAAGTAACCGCACAATTAGCAACCCAACAAATCAGCAACAATGGAAAACATGAATAACAACCACTTGCCCGTATTGGATAGCCGCCAATACTCAACAGCATTTGAAGATGAGCACCAAAGCACGAGCCGACCCTTCATAGAGGCAAATACGATACAAGCATCACTGGCTGATATCAGAAAGAACCATATCATACCGGTGTTCGTGAAAGATAACCAGACGCTCATCAGTCATGTAGAGTTCATTGATACAGCTTTCGATGTAGCATCCGACCTCTTCCATGGTGAAATCATCATGAAGCCCGCTATCAGGTTATCACACCCAATCAAAGGCAGAATACCTTCTGCCAAAGACAAGTCTGCGAATGAGCTGTATGAGCACGAGAAGACCATTTACTACGAACGGATGGCATTCGTCATTGAAGTGCCTTCCATTCAGTCTGATATAATGGGCAATTCGCTGTCACTCACCATTGGTGGAGTAAAATCTTATAGCCTGGACAACCTGTACAGCAGAAAAGGAGCTGATGAGCATTTCAAAATGTTCATTGGCTTTCAAAACAAGGTATGTACCAACCTCTGTGTATGGTCTGATGGATTTGTAAGCGACCTGAAAGTGGGTAGTCTATCCCAATTGAAGGCCAGTATTTACGGTATGATTGAAAACTACAACCACAAATGGCACTTAGAAAACCTGAACAAACTGAGTCAGTATAGCCTAACCGAGCAGCAGTTTGCTCAGCTCATTGGGCGATGCAGAATGTATCCCAACCTGCCTGCCAATCTCAGGAAAGAAATACCAAACCTGTTGCTGACAGACACACAAATGAACATGGTGGTTCGGGATTACTACAGAGACAAAAGCTTCTGCCGTGATGCCCAAGGAAACATCAACATGTGGAAGCTTTACAACCTGTTTACCGAGGCCAACAAAAGCAGTTACATCGACCAGTTTCTAGACAGGTCGGTAAACAGCTTTGAGTTTGTGGATGAAATCACATCCCACTTAGAAACCAGTTCATCCAGTTGGTACCTGAATTAACCGTATTGATTCACTTATACCCCCTGCTACCAGTAATCGGTAGTAGGGGTGTTAATCCCTTGAAATGCAAAAACTTGAATACCAAAGCAGTAATTCTTTACTGGTAATTAATTCTAGCGGGGAACTAAGACAATTGTTTGTTCCATTCCGAGTAATCGTAATTGATTCGGATATCCTTCACGTACAAAAAGGATGTTCTGTATTTGTAGAGGCAGTAAAACCGGATGTAAAGGAAAGAATACTGTTTAGGGTATTTCATCTCTGGATACCTTACAGCGTATTCGAGCTAATAGAATTCGGGCCAATGAAATAGTAGCTACCTTGTGAACTGTAACAAATGCAGAGTAAGTATGGTAAACCAGTTTGACTTCCATACGACCATAATATGCTTTGAATTCCGTGAGAGTTTTACTGCAAATCTTACTGCAAATAAAAAAGCGGCTACTAACTTTCGTTTGTAACCGCTTGATTATCAAGCTCCCCCTGCTGGACTTGAACCAGCGACCCTCTGATTAACAGTCAGATGCTCTAACCAACTGAGCTAAGGAGGAATGTTTTCCGCTCTAACCTCCCGATAGCTATCGGGATGAGCTAAGGAGGAATTTCCCTTTCGGGGTTGCAAAAATAGGGGGTTCCATTGTTCAACCAAACAAAAAATTATTTTAGCCGTTCTTCTTTTATAAAAATTGTTGCCGCCATGTCTGCTACATCTTCTGCCAAAGGGCTAGTGCTCCTCAATTGGCTGAGTTTTTTGCTCACCCTTTTTGCCAATGCCATGGCCAATATTTTGCCCATCAACGGGCTCAATACCGGGCAGGTATCGGCCCTCTACCCCAACCTTTTTGTACCCGATGGATTCACTTTTAGCATCTGGTCGGTTATTTATACCTGGCTGTTGTTGTTTGTCATTATCAGCAGTAGCTGGCTGCTCAGCAGCAAAGCCACCGCAGCGCAACGCAATGCGGCAGCGCAACTCACCCCCCTCTTCATCATCAGCGGCATCATTAATGTAAGTTGGATTTTGGTCTGGCATTACCTGCAGGTATGGCTCAGCCTTGGCCTCATGCTGGTACTGCTGACGCTTCTCTTCCTTCAGTTTCAACGCATTCAAAAGGCTTCAGCCACAGCTACTGCTTCCATACGCTGGCTGCTTTTTGCGCCATTCGTTATTTACTTCGGGTGGATTTCGGTGGCCACCATTGCCAACAGCACCGCCTTATTGGTGCATGTTGGCTGGCAGGGCGGACCACTGGAACCCGCTGTTTGGTCGGCGGTAATGATGAGTGTGGCCGGATTACTCGCCCTGCTGGTAGGAGCAGGTTTTCGGCAGCCACTGTATGCCGCCGTAGTGGTGTGGGCAATGCTCGGTATTTACCGTGCACAACAAACTGCCACGCCCTGGTTGGGGCAAGTGGCACTGGTTGTGGCAGCAGTAGCTGCACTGGCCTGCATTGCAGGCTTTTGGCTGGCAAAAGCCAACCGCAGCACAAACTCATCCACAGTCAGCATCCAATAGATAGGCATCCCGTACATTCGTGGGCACTTTACCTATTGTTGTTGCTTTGCCTATGGCACTCATTAATATTCCTTTACCGCAGTCTATTGCCCGACGCCTCTACATCTCCTCCGGCGACCCCCGGCGTATGCAATTGAAAGTGCTGAAAAAACTATTGACCAAGGCCCGCTATACCGAGTTTGGCCAGCAGTTTGGTTTCGATGAAATTCTCATGAGCCGCCATGCCGGCAAAGCCTTTCAGCAGCGGGTACCTACCTACGATTACAGCAAGCTGTACAATGCTTTTTGGCACAAAACCCTGCAAGGTGTGCCCGATGTTTGCTGGCCGGGGCAGATCAAATTTTTTGCCCTTAGCAGCGGTACCAGCGAAGCGGCCAGCAAATACATTCCCATTACCAAAGACCTCATTAAGGCCAACACCCTAACCAGTCTGCGGCAGTTGTTTTCCCTCACCGGCTATCACGATGTCAACTTTGGCGCCCTGCCCAAAGGATGGCTCATGCTGGGCGGCAGTACCGAGTTGCAAAAAGGACCCACCTACTACGCCGGCGACCTGAGCGGTATTCAGCAGCGCAATATTCCGTTTTGGTTTCAGCGGCTGTACAAGCCGGGCAAACGCATAGCCAAGGAAAGAGACTGGGCCGTAAAAATTGAAGAGATTGTTGCCAACGCCCCCAACTGGGACATTGGTTTTATCGTAGGCGTTCCCGCCTGGTTGCAGCTGTGCATCGAAAAAATTATTGATCGCTACCAGCTCAACAATATCCACGACATGTGGCCCAACCTCAGCTTTTATGTACACGGAGGCGTGGCCATGGAACCGTATAAAAAAGGCTTCGAAAAACTGCTGGGCAAGCCCATTACTTACATAGAAACCTACTTAGCCAGCGAAGGCTTTTTGGCCTACCAAAACCGCCAGCATGCCAAGGGCATGAAGCTGGCCATCAACAACAATATCTTCTTTGAATTTGTGCCGTTTGACGAACAGCATTTTGATGCCGAAGGCAACATGCTGCCCGATGCCCGGGCACTCATGATTCATGAAGTAGAAGAAGGCCGCGACTATGCCATTCTCATCAGCACCAATGCCGGTGCGTGGCGATACCTTATTGGCGATACCGTTCGCTTTGTAGACCTCGAACATCTCGAAATCATCATCACCGGCCGCACCAAACACTTCCTGAGTTTGGTGGGCGAACACCTGAGTGTAGAAAATATGAACCGGGCCATTCAAATGGTGGCCAATGAGCTCAATGTGTGCATTCCGGAGTTTACGGTGGCGGGCATCCCTTATGGCAATTTCTTTGCTCACCATTGGTTTGTAGCCTGCGACGATCCTGTTGATGAAGCTCAGCTTCGCCTGCTCTTAGATGCCAAGCTGAAGCAGCTGAACGATGACTACGAAGTAGAACGCAAGCATGCGTTGAAAGAAGTTTTGCTGACAGTACTACCCGAACATGCGTTCCTCGACTTTATGGCCAGCAAAGGAAAAATTGGTGCACAGCACAAGTTTCCGCGGGTGCTGAAGGGCAAAATGTGGGAAGACTGGCAGCAGTTTCTGCAGTCGCACAAGATTAAGGTTGGCACAGCCACCCAGCCTTCGTAAATTGTCCGCCTCACAATAAGCTTGCATGGATATTTTGTTGAAAGGCATCGGGTTGGGATTGTTCTTATCCATAGCGGTAGGGCCCATCGTGTTTGCCATTCTCAAAGTAAGCATGAAGCTGGGCCACAAAGCAGGCTATGCATTCATAGCAGGCGTTAGTCTTAGCGATGTACTGCTGGTACTTGTTGGCAATTTGGCCGCAGAATTGTTGAGCTCCGTTTTACAATACAAAAACTGGATTGCTGCCGGTGGAGCTCTCATTCTAATTATTATGGGCACCTATAGTTTGCTCTTTGGCAAAGACCCGAAAGATGACAGCCCCAATGATCTCAACATCAGTTTTCGGCAGCGGGATATGCTGCGTTTTTCCTTGCAGGGTTTTTTCATGAACCTCATCAACCCCGGCCCTATTTTCTTTTGGCTCAGCACCTGCACGGCTTTTGCTTTTTTACCCCTGCGGGAAAGAACCTTGTTGTTTGCTGCCTGCCTGGTAACCGTGCTGGCCACCGATATTTTGAAAGTGTTTTTTGCCGGTCGTATTCGCCTCTTGCTTACGCCACGCACCCTGCATAAAATTCATCAGCTTTCTGCGCTTATCCTCATTGGTTTTGGTGTCGCCATTTTTGGCGGGCTCATCATCAGCATCATGCAGTAAGCTGTCCGTTCCGTTTTATTTCGTTCGCCTTAACAAATTGGCTCCATCACTTTGACTATTGCCCGTTAAGTTTGAAAGGTGAAGTTACTGTACATCGCCTCGCTGCTACTGCTTCCTGCTTTGTGTCAAAGTCAGGCAACAGCTTTGTTGTTGAAAAAGAACAACAAAACCATTCAGCGCTACTACCCTGGCCGTACCATTTCTTTTTTTACTACAGATAAAATGCCTGTAAATGGCCGGCTCGACAGCCTGGTGCGGGATTCCTTGTTCCTCACGTATTTTCAACTGGTGCGGGTGCCTACACCTTGGGGCACTTTTCGCATGGATACAGCAGGCCGTTACCCCATAGCTTTTAGTATGGCCAATGTGGGCGCATTGCCCCGCAAAAGAAACCGCTGGTTTGAAGGCGTACTCATGACAGGTGGGCTTGGCTACACGGCGCTTAATTTGGTGAATACCGTTCGGGAAAAAGATCCACCCTTTGGCAAAGACAATATTGCCAACATCATTGGTGGCCTTGGTACCGCAGCAGTGGGCTACACCATTGCCAAACTCAAAAAAAGCAGCTATACGCTGGGCAAAAACTACCGTCTTTCGGTGGTAGAGTAAAAGCCACTACACAGCAATTGGTTCTTGTGCCTTATTTTTCCAGCCATGAAAAAATTTTGGAAACGGCTGAAACGTACCGTGCTTGTATTGGTGATAGCACAGTTTGTGTACATTCTCTATATCTGGGTATTTCCGCCACCCATTACACTAACGCAAATAGGCAGCTTGCTCGGTGGCCACGGCCTCAGCAAAGACTGGGTGTCGTACGATGCCATTAGCCCCAATGCGAAGCTGGCGGTAATGGCTGCCGAAGACCAGTTGTTTCCCGACCACAGCGGTTTCGACTGGAAGAGCATTGAAAAAGCATTGGCCTACAACAAAAAGAAACCCGGCCGCATCAGAGGTGGCAGCACCATTAGCCAGCAGGTAGCCAAAAACGTGTTTTTGTGGCAGGGCCGCAGTTGGGTACGCAAGGGCCTCGAAGTGTATTTCACGTTCATGATAGAAACGCTGTACAGCAAGCAGCGTATTTTAGAACTCTACCTCAACGTAGCCGAAATGGGCGAAGGCGTGTTTGGTATAGAAGCGGCGGCACAACGCTATTATGGCAAACCTGCTTCGGCACTTACCCGGCAGCAGGCTGCACAAATAGCTGCTTGTTTGCGCAACCCCAAAGTATACACGGTAAAACCGCTTAGCAAATTTGTGAGCCGCCATAGTGGTTGGGTGCTGCGCCAAATGAGCAACATAGATGGCGACCCCGATATTCAACGGGTGATAGCCACAAGCAAGTAGTCCTTACTTTTGAAGATGCGGTGCAGGAAATATGCCGGAGTTTTATGGCTGTCGATACTATGGCTGATGCAGGCTTGCACAGGCAGCAAATATGTTGTAGGCAAAAAATACAGCCCTGCACAAATGCAAGCAGATGCACAACTGCTGTGGCAAACCTACCGGCAGGTGCATCCATCGTACAACTGGTACACTCCCGCCGATACAGTGGATGCCCGCTTTCAACAATTGATTCGTTCACTTACAGATAGTCTTCCTGAACCTGAGTTCAGGCTGCGACTGGCTTATGCCACAGCAGCCATTCGATGCGGGCACACTTCCATCATGTCGCCCAAAAGCATCAGCAAAGCGCTGAACAACCGCCCAGGTGCCAGCTTTCCCTTGCAGGTAAAAGTGTGGGGCGACAGCATGATTGTAACAGACAACACCGGCCCCAACCGCGACAGTGTAAAACGCGGCGTTGCCATCACCCATATCGATAGTGTGCCCGTGCATACACTCATCCGCCAAATGGAAGCGTACATATCAGTTGATGGTACTACCCACCGCTATGCCGACGCCATTTTGAGTGCCAGCTTTCCCAGCCGCTTTCGCTGGATGTATGGATTGAAACCTACGTACAACATTCAGTATGTAGACAGTGCCGGAAAATCACAAATAGCCAAAGTGGGTTTGCAAATGCCCCGCTTGCCCGATAGCAACCGCAACAAAGCGGTGAGAGCTCCGGCTCCTCGTCCACAGCCCGATGGTATGAAGCGTCACGCATTTGGATTTATGCGCATTGATACTGCCCGGCAGTATGCGTATTTGCGCATCAGCAGTTTTAGTGGCAATGGTTTTAAAAAATTTGTCCGTCGCAGCTTTCGCAGCATTGCGAAGCAAGAGATGCAACATGTGGTAGTAGACATCCGCGACAATGGTGGTGGCAAAATTTCGAACAGCGCCATGCTGGCCAGATACCTCGCCCATCAACCATTTCGCATTGCCGATTCGGTAAGTGCTGTAGGTTTTAATTTTCCGAAACCTGCTGCTGTGCAAGTGCATTGGTTTTACAAACTCTTTGGTTGGGTAATAGCGCCATACAAAGCCGATGGCAGAAGGCACATGGGCTTGATGGAAAGAAAATTATATGAGCCCAAACGCTACAATCATTTTGATGGCCAATTGTATGTGCTCATGAATGGTCGCAGTTTTTCTGCATCCATTTTGTTTTTGCAACACATAGCCGACAGGCCACAAACAGTACGCATTGGTGAAGAAACTGGTGGTGGTGCCCGTGGCAACAGCGCCGTAATGACACCTGACATTACCTTGCCCAACACCGGCATTAGAGCAAGGTTGCCGTTGTTTCGCATTATTACCCATGCCGGCCTGCCCAATAACGGACGTGGCGTGATGCCCGACATTGAAGTGATGCCCAACAGCAGCGATATTCGCTACCGAAGAGATGCTGCAATGCAAAAAGCATTGGAGTTGATGAAGCAGTAATGCTTTTCTAAAATCCATATTGCTTCACCAGGTTCCAATCATCATCCACTTCTATGAGTGCTGCTTTTTTGCCCACGGCAATGCTTCCGTAATCATCTGTGATTTGCAACAGCCTGGCCGGATACAAACCCGCCATGCGAATGCTTTCATCCGGCGTCAGTCCAATATGCGTGATGCCATTGCGTACTGCCTGCAACATGCTGATAGCAGAGCCGCTCAGCGTACCATTCGGCAATGCATAATGGTCATCATTGAGTACATGCTGATACGGTCCTTCATAGCAATCCGTTACGGCATCGGTAATGAAAAACAAACGTTCGCCCATCAGTTGCTTGGCCATGCGTATCATGCCATAGTTTACATGTATGCCATCCGGAATAACGGATGCCATCAGGTTTTCATCTTCAAACACTGCCAGCGGTATGCCAGGGTTGCGGTGGTGCAACGGCGTCATAGCATTGAACAAATGCGTTACGGTTTGTACACCTCGCCTGCTAAACTGTTGTGCTTGTGCATAGCTGGCATTGCTGTGCCCGGCAGAAATAATCACACCTGCATCTTGTAGCATTTGCAGCACTTCATTGCTGCAACATTCGGGTGCCACGGTGATCATTTTTAAGTAGCCGTCTGCGGCTTCTAGTATCTCGGTTATTTGTTGCACGGTGGGCACCGTTACCCATTCGGCTACATGGGCTCCCCGTTTTTCTACATGAATGAAAGGGCCTTCCAAATGCAGGCCTAGTATGCCTTCACCGCCATTAGCGATATAGGTTTTCACAGCTTTCGCACTTTCCAATATGCGTTCCATATGAAAAGTTGGAATGGTAGCCAAACAAGCCACTGTACCGCCTTTGCGGTTGGCTGCAGCCAGCAAGCTCAGGCTTTCCTCATCGGGGTACTGTGCAAACAAACGACTACCACCACCATAGATTTGTGCATCTATCAACGCCGGTAGCAAGCGATGCCCGTGGCAGTTGTGTTGTGGTACATCTGCTGCAGGCTGTTCGGTAGTTACAGCTGCTATCCGGTCATCGGCAACGCATACATGTGCATTGCTCAACCATTCGGTACCTGTAAAAATTTGTGCGTTGGTCAGCCAGTGTTGCATGAGGACAAATGTTGTGCTCAAATGTACAACTGTAGCTGTAGTCGTTATCGCCAATCGCCGTACAATACAAAAGCGCCCCAGTAAAACGGATGCTCAAAGCCAGGTGTAGCACTCAGTGTGGCCTGTGCTTTGCGCAGGGCTTCCTGCTTATCCATGGTTTGCAGGTTTTGGTAAAATGCTTGCATCAATATGTTGGTGGCGTCATCATCTACCGCCCATAAACTAGCTACCACACTTCGTACACTGCTCACCAAAAATGCATTGGCAGGCGAAATGTACCAGCCTTTTTTCAGCTCTTGGTTCACCGCTGTTTCGCAGGCACTCAAAGTCACCAATTCGCAACCGTTAATACTAAGTGATTTGATTTCATCTATGCGCAATTCGCCATCTTCACCACCATCTTGTACATTGGCCATTTTGAGGTAAGAGCTGCTGAAATCGGTGTAGTTGAGCACACCGTGTGTAGCAAAATGGATGTACTTGGTTTGCTCCAAACTCTGTTTGGCTTTGGATTCGGTGGCGTAGTCTTGTAGAAAGATATTGGTCGTGTTCAGCATCTTGCCAATGGCTTCCACTTCTTTGCCTGCACTGTTCAGGCTTTTATCGGGGTTGCCAAAACCAGTGAATGAAGCAAGACTTTTATCCTTGCGACCAGCCTTCAAAAACACGGTGAGTTTGTTGGTGTAAAACACGCCATGATCTTCGATGAGGTACCGCACATTGCCATCATCCGTCTTTTTACCAATGCACTGAAAAGGCAGATTGCTGAGTTTGCCATTGGGAATAATACACAGCGACTGGTAGTTTTTGATATCTGCTTCGATAGGTGCTATCAACAGCTGGTATAAAGCATCGCTTTGCTCTGCAAATGGTTTGGCATTTGCCGGTGGTGTCAGCTTTTTCTTGATGGTGCTACGCAGCACCAACGGTTTGCCACTGGCAGTTTTTGCTGGGTTACTCAAGGTAGCAATGTATTGGTCTACCATGGGTTCGAGATCAGCCGTAAGCAGCTGTTCTTTTACTGCAATTTTTTTGTTTGTAGCAGTGAAAATGAGCAGCTGTTTGCCATTGAGCAAATACAACACAATGGCTACATCATCAGGTATATTTTCTTTGATGTCTTTAAAATCTTCAGGGTTCACATTCTTAGAAAAATAGCCATCGATATCAGGATACGTTTTTACCAAAACGGTTACATAGTTCAGGTATTCCTTTTCCAAAATTTCACGGGTTTGCTGCAGCGTTTTCAGCTGTTCAGCATTGTTGCCTTTTGCATTGGCCTGTAGTTGCTGAATACTCTTGTCGATGCCACTTCTTTTTTGTTGCAGATCGAGTAGCTTTTGCAGAGCTGCGGCTTTATCGGCATTGCTGGCATCTGCACTAAGCGAACCCAACAAATCTTTCACTGCTTCCTGTTGTGTTTTTTGTGCAAAAGCCCAGGCTTCTTCTGTAGCACCGGTGGCGGTGAGTGCCGAAATCAAACGGGTGTAGAGTTCTGGTTTTTTACCACTCGATTGATAAGTTTTGCGGGCATCTTCTCCACCAAAAATATTGTTGCTGTTTTTGTCAATCAGATCAGCCGCCTTTTTAAAAGCAGCAATGGCATTAGGAAAATCTTTTTGTGCATAGTAATTTTCGCCCAACTCATAATATGCCTCCCATCCAATGGTGAGCATGTTATACTTTTCACTCAAGGCTGTAGCTTGCTGCAGGTATTGTAACGCTTTTGTATTGTTGCTGCCTCTGTTGAGCACACCCAACAGCATCAAAGCTTCTGCCTGTGCATCGGGAATACCGTTTTTACTGGCGTCGTCGTAGGCAGCTTGTGCCATAGGCAATGCTTTGTCGGGCTGCTGTTCAATGATATAAATGCGGCTCATGGTCATGGCCATGCTACCACTTAATCGGGAGAGTTGTTCTTTGCGGGCAATGGGATACAGCGGTTGCAAAATGGCCAGTGCCGAATCGTTTCGCTTGAGGTACATGTAGCACTCTGCCATATTGGCTCTGGAGCGGATGCTGCTTTCATCATCGCTTTTGTAGGGCCGCAACTGCAATGCTTTGCTGAAATAGGTAATGGCGGTTTGATAAGCCCCCTGATGTGTGTACACTACGCCAGTATTGTTGGCAACAATAGAGCGGTCCCATTCATTTTTTTCAATGCTGTAAATAGAATCGGCCAAAGCAAAACTGCGAATGCTGGCTTCATAATTACCCATGCCCATGTGTTGCAGCGCTTTACTACCGAGCACAGCTGCCCGGCTGTTGTTGTTGCCCGATAAGGCATACACTCTTTCAGCACTATCGCTCAGCGCCAACCCTTCGGTATAGCGGGCCTGTAAGGTGTATTGAAATGCCAGGGCAATCAATGCATCGCCCTGCTCTAATGAGTAGCCTGATTTAGCAGCTTGTGCAATCACCGCTTTGTTGATGATGGCTGCACTATCTGCCTTACCACTTGATACCATCAGGTTGGCCAGGCGCAATTGCGAACGCAGGTATTTGGGCTTATCGAGTGTATCATAAATCTGTGAAGCTTTACGATAAAAATAAAATGCATCAGCCACTTTCAAACGGCTTTCAGCAAGCCCGCCAATGTTTTCGTAACACTTTGCTTCCATGGCAGGATCTTTTGTAGCCAATGCGAGTGGCAATGCTTCCTGCATCCATTTTTCTGCGGTTACAAAATCGTTTCGCCTGCCAGCCAATGCACTCAAATTTACCATGCTGTAGAGTTGGTTTACCCGGTCGTTTACAATTTTGGATTCTTGCAAACATGCGGTGTAATACTTTTCAGAAGCAACTGAGTCAATTGTCCAGGTAACGGAACCCAATTTGAACAGGGCATCTATGTAGCCCGATTTACTCTGCAATCTTTTCAATACGTCTGCGGCCCGTTCGTAGTACGAACGGGCTTTTCTAAAGTCTTTATCATTTTCGTACACCTGGCCAAGGTTCAGCAGGTTTTGTGCTTGTTGCGATGTATCGCCAATGGCGGCATAAAAATGAGCTGCACTATCGTAGGCTTGCAGTGCTGCAGCTTTCTGTCCCACTCGTTCATACAATTTGCCCAGTTTTTTCCAGCTGAATGCCTGGCCATCTTTGTTATTCGCCTTGCGGCGCAAGTCTATTGACGTGTTGTGTGCATCTATAGAAGCAGCAATGCTGTCTTCCATTTCCAGATTACTGGCCAGCATTGATTTGGCATACCCTGCATTATCCCATTTTTCCAGCCTGAGCATGGCGGCGTATGCCAATTGATGATACCGTTTGCTTTCGGCATATTTACCCATGCTGTAGTACACACGGCCAATATCGTTTTGCGTGTAGGCCATGGAGTAATCGCTATTGAGTTGTGCATACATGGTATAGGCACTATCATAAGCCTTTAAAGACTTGTCGTAGAAACCTTGCTCTTTATAAATACGGCCCACATACCAATAATCGCTGGCAATATTTTCGGTAGCCGATGCAGATACCAGTTGCTGATTTACAGCAATGGCTTTACGCATATTTTTCATTGCCTGCTCATAGTTGCCTGCAGAGTAGTCAATCCACCCTTCGTACTCGTAGCGTTTACGCCAATGGTCGAGAGAGTCGTTGGTTTTCATTTTACCTGCATAACTATATAGTTGTTTTTCTGCATCAGCCAGTACTTTTTTACCCTGTGTATAGTTGCTGCTTTTGTACAGGCAATACGCTTTTTTAAAATACGCTGCAAACAAATAAGCATGATTGGTTGCCATGCTTGCGTAGCGCAATGTGCTATCGGTGCAGCGGATGGCTTCGGCGTACTGTTCATTGTCCTGATAAATTTGTGCCCAAGCCTGCCATAGCGAGGCTTTACCCAAGGTATCATTAATGACTTGCGCTATGTTCAAGCCAGCCTTTATCATGAGCAGTGCACTATCATTTTTATCTTCTTTGCTATAGCTCACCGCTTCATCGAAAAACATACCGGTGAGTTTTTCTTTGCGCAGTACAGCACTTTTTTGGCGTAGCCATTTTTGCAGTTGATCGGGTGTGTCTTGCAGTTGTTGCCATTGCAGCATGTACTCCCAGCTGCCAGATGGCGCTTCGTTCAGTACCCAGGTAGCAAATGTTTCATTAAACTTATAATAATAGCCCATGTACTTGCCGGGGTAGCTCAGTACAAAATAGATGTACTCTCTTACATCTTGTGGCGTAGCATTATCCATAATGTCTATCACCGTGCGTCCTTTATAACGACCTCCAGGCAGGGGCTTCATTAGCGAACTGCTGCTATCTGTAGAAGGCCGAATCATTTCAACGGTTTCTTTCAACTCAGCAATCATTTGCTTAATGAGTGAATCTTCATGTATCCCCCTGGGCATTTGTATAATACCCGGTAAGCTATAGTGCGGTTTTTTAGATATGTCGGTAAAAATGATGCCCCGGGCGGCGAGTTCTGTAAATATGGCGCCGGCAGTAGCTGGCCGGTAGTCAAACTTTACCAAATCATCTTTTAAAATGGGCCGTTGTTTTTGACCAATGCCTTTGCCCATATAAAGCAATGCTGCATTTCTGTTGAGTGCAATGATGCGCCCAAATCCAATTTCGTTATAGTTCTCTTTTTCAAATGCTTTCAGGTATCGGGCAATGACTGAACCTTGCTGATGCAGTTTCAAACCTACATTGCTACCGTGCCTTAGCAGTAGCAATGAACTGTCATTTCGTACAAAGGCCGAATCTACAAACACATGAACAGATCGTGTTTGTATTTGTGCAAACAAAAGATGGTTGCATACAGTCATCAGCATAGTGCCAAGCAGAATGGGCAAATACAGCTTCCGTTTCATGTGTTGAGGGTTTATCACTTTTTCACTACCTGAAATCCAGCACTTACAATAGTTACTTCATCATTGCCGCTTCTGGTACGTACAGTTCCGGTATTTTCCAAACTTTCATTCAGCCACTTTTCAAATGTGCCGCCAATATTACGTTTGCGGCTATCATCGGGTGTTTCTTCGAACACGGGGCGTAAGTCAATCGGCCGTATGCTCAATACCACCCGCAAATATTCTCTGCCTTCAGTAGCATTATCATCCACCGCTATGCCATCTATTTCAAAAGGCTGGCCGGGCCCAACAGAATAGTCTTGAGGTTGCTCATCGGGCTGTGGCAGCAACACCTGACTTTTGGCATTGGGCAAAATATTCAGGAGGTTGAAGTAGAGCCTTGTATCGCTGTTGTTGATGATAGAAATTTTGTATTCAGAACCGGGTGTAAGCTTCCACTCATTGGATGCATCTTTCATGCCTTCGGCGGCAATGATTACCTGCACTTTATCTGCCAGCGGACCACCATCATTCATTTGCCGAAGGTAACGGCTGCGGGCAGTGGCTTTGAGTGCTTGCTGCCACTGCTGTTGCATAGCTGCGTCAAAAGTTTTGCCCGTAGCCAAAGTAGTGCTGTGCTGTACCACATCACCTTTTTCCAGCAGCTCCATGCTGGTACCGTTGGTGGCTTTGCTCAGGAGAAGCAAATAATCACCCGCACTGGAAAGTACTACACCGGGTTGTTTTTTTAGCCAGGCTTGCACCGCGTCGGTGGTTGTTTTTGGAACTGTTTTATCTGCCTGCAATGTTATATGCAACTGCACAGCCGCTGTGCCATAACTGATGATGTGAATATTATACGGCATGGCTTTATCTATTTGTTGGCGGGGCTGCAATACAGATGACAGCGCATTGCTTTCTGTAACCACCGCTGTTGTAACTGTGCTGTTGGAGCCGGCCGTTTTTACCTGTACCAAAGTACCGGCATAAATACCTTGTAGTTGCCCTTGCTGAATAATGAACGTGCTATCACTTGTCCAGCGGTCTACCTGCAGTTGTTTAGATTGTGGCAGGTAGCTGCCGGCAAATACCTGCTGTGTACCATCGCCTTCCATCATCGGTAGTTGCTGCTGGTATTCAGCTTGTATCATGCTTTTTACCGAAGCAAACAACTGCTGATAAGTAGCCTGACGGGGCAGTTGCTGCAGCGCTTTTGCTACTGCATAACTCAGCGATCCTACGCCCTGCCCTTTGGCATCGTGGGTTTCATAATTTACCTGATTGGGGCTGCTGGCGCTAAACACCACCATGTTGGCTGTATTGAGTGGTGCAGCACTCATAAACCCTTCGGCAGTGGTACGTGCACCCAGGGTGGTTTTGAGTTTGGGTTTGTATTCGGGGCTGGCAAATGGTGCCGGATCGCCACGGGTAATGGCAATGCTGCCACTTCGGGTAGCAGTACCAGAATGGCAGGCATCTATTACTACCAGCAAGCTACCATTGCTACCAAGCACATTGCGCAGCGCCTCCAGCTGGCGGCCCAGTGCATCATCGCGGTAGTGATGTTGCCCGTAGTATTTTACCGGGTCGTATTTGCCCCGTGCATCAAAAGGTACCAGTGCTTCATCATAGCCGTCTGCTTCATCGGGGTTTTCTTCATCATCTTCTATTTGCTGGCCATGGCCCGAAAAATGTACATACACTACATCGCCGGGTTTGCATTGTTTTTTTAATTGATCAAAGCCATCATCTATGCCTTTGTAGGTAGCTGCTGCATCGGTAAGCACCAACATATTAGCGGGCTGAAAGCCTTGTAATTGCAAGGCTGTTTTTAAATACGCAATATCATTAGCAGAGCTGAGCGGCTTCCACCGTACATCGGGGTAAGTACCTACGCCTATGAGCAATGCCCTTTTAGTTTGTGCATGTGTTGCCGTAGCAAAAGCCATACACAAAAAGCAGCAACACAGCCATGCTACAACTGGCAAGAATCGTATTTCTTTTTTTTTGAAACAGTAAGATGCTGGCATAAGAGAGTTTGTGCTTAATTTACGGTGAAAAGGTAGCCGAACCTGCACACACTAAAAATACCCATTGGCGGGTATGCCCGGGCACAGCCGCATAGCTTAGTTTTACCCAAGTTAGCACAACTGTCTGGTTGCATGTTGTTATCTCATCACACAAAGTACCAATAAAGCTACCGGGCTTTTGTGAAAACAACACAAGCAATCAGTCAATCATCCACCTTAAAAAAACATATCGCATGAAATCTTTAAAAGTATTGAAAGCCGCGGGGATGGCATTGGCCATAATGAGTATGTACAGCAGTGCACAGGCACAGATATGCGCTACCAAAGAAGCGGAAGCCAGACTGGCCAAAGTGGCCTTTATTGACACTACCAAAACACGTGGCCTTGCCGACAATTATTTTTTGTGGGATGTTGGTGAAACCATTTATGTAAAGTTCATGAATGGTAGCCCACGCCTGCAGGAAATGGTAAAACAATATGCCCGTGAGTGGGAACAGTTTGCCAATATCAAGTTTGAATTTGTGCAAAGCGGCCGTGCCAATGTGCGGGTGATGTTTAGCCAGAAAAAATCGAACTACTCTATGCTGGGCACCTACTGCAACTCTGTGCCACAAAACGAGCATACCATGCACTTCGACTCTGTAGGTCTTACTGCATCTAACTCTTGGGGCCGCACAGTAGTACACGAATTTGGCCACGCCATTGGTATGATGCACGAACACTTTAGCCCCATGAGCGGTATTCAGTGGAACATGGATACCCTGTATGCCGACTATGCCAAAGTAGGCTGGGGCAAAGACGATGTAGACAACCAGGTGGTGTATGTAGCTAAGCAAACCTATACGAATGGTACTGCGTATGATCCGAAGAGTATTATGCACTACCCTGTTAATCCTCGCCACACCAAAAATGGCTACAGCGTAGGATGGAACATGGTGATGAGTGATGGTGACAAACGCATGGCTGCCATCTTGTATCCCCGCGATGGTGTACGTGCCAACGAAGTGCCCCGCATCAACGTATCGGAATATACCACCACTACCATCAAGCATGATCCGGTAAATCAGGGACTGCGCATTTATCCTTCGTTTGTAGTAAGTACCGCTGGTGTAAAAGGCACAGTTTACTTTATCGCCATTGTGTATGATAAAGATGGCCGTGCATTGCCCGCCACCGATAAATCGTACAATGTAAGTGGTGCCGTAGCCACGTACCGCAACTTTGTACTGGAACCAGGCCAGGTATTGAGTGCCAACAAAAATGCACCCGATGATTTTGAACTGTTTATTCCTTACAGCCAAATTCCTAAAGGGGCCAATACTTCCGAAATTAAAGTGGTGTTTAAAACATGGGTGTCTGGCAAAGACGAATTCAAACCCATTTACAGCAGCAACCCCATTGCCTTTAGCATGAACAGATAAAACCTGTTGGACATATACATTAAAAAAAGCCTCTCAACATTGGGAGGCTTTTTTGTATACCTGCGGTTGCTTGCAAAACTTATTGGCAACATCACCATATTGCCTTTACATGACGTAGCATTTTCTTTCACTACCTAAGCTTCAGCTGCACCACGTTTTCTATGTGGTGGGTATGCGGAAACATGTCGACCGGTTGGGCCTTGGTTACCTCGTATTTGGCAGCCAGCAGGCGCAGGTCACGGGCTTGTGTGGCAGGGTTGCAGCTCACATACACCACGGTGGGTGCGGCCATCTCTAATATTTTCTGCACCAGTTTTTCGTGCATGCCAGCCCGTGGTGGGTCGGTAATAATCACGTCGGGTCGGCCATGTTTTTCAAAAAAAGTATCGTCGCAAATGTCAATCACATCGCCAGCGTAAAAGTGGGTATGATCCAGCCCGTTCAGTGCGGCATTGGCTTTGGCATCGGCAATGGCTTCATCTACCAACTCTACGCCAATTACCTGCCGGGCTCCCTTGCTGCAAAAAATACCGATGCTGCCGGTACCACAGTACAGGTCGTACAGGTTTTGAGTGCCATCCAGCTCTGCAAAGTCGCGGGTAATTTGGTACAGCTTCTCTGCCTGTTTGGTATTGGTTTGAAAAAACGATTTCGGACTGATGAGAAACCGAAAATCTTCCAGCTTTTCAGTAGCATGGGCGGCCCCAAAATAGAGTTGTGGCTCCAGGCCCATCATACTATCGTTGAACTTGGTATTGATGGTATAATACAAAGTAGTGATGACCGGTACTTGCTGCAGTAAGTTGTCGAGCAGCTGTTGGCGCATGTCTTTTTGCTCATAGCCCAGCATCACATTCACCATCAAATCGCCGGTGGTACACAGGCGGTATTGTACGCCCCGCATCCAGCCGTTGTGTTGCTTCACGTCGTAAAAAGGCATGTTCATGTCGATGGCCTTTTGGCGCAGCACATCTCGTATCTGATTGGCTGGTTCGGCCATCAGGTGGCAGTGGCCCAGGTGTACCACTTTGTCAAACACGCCTTTGGCATGAAAGCCTGCAAAGCTGCCCAAGGCAGTTACATCGGGGTTGTTGAGTTCTTCGCGGCTGAGGTAGCGTTTGTTGGCAAACGTAAATTCCAGCTTGTTGCGATAGCCGGTGGTTTGCTGGCAGCCCGCTATGGGCAACAGGTTTTCTACCGCCACACCGCCAATGCGGGTGAGCTGGTCATATACCTGCTGTTGTTTAAAAACCAGTTGTTTTTCATAGGGCAGCATTTGCCACTGGCAGCCGCCGCATACACCAAAGTGTTCGCAAAAAGGCGCCACCCTGTCGGGGCTGTAGCTAATGAACTCCACGGGTACACCCTCGGCCCAATCGCTTTTGTTGCGGGTGAGCAATACATCTACCACATCGCCGGGCACGGCTCTTTCTACAAACACCACTTTACCATCTATCCGGCCCAGGCTTTTGCCTTCGGCAGCGTAGGCCGTGAGCTCCAACCCACGTACAAACTGATTTTTCTTTTTGCGCATAATGAGGCGGCAAAGGTAACGAGGAGGAATGCCAATGTGCCAATTAGCTAATATGAAAATGTGCCAATGCTAAACAAGCAGCGGTTCTCTATTAGCCTGCTTCACAGAAAAAAGTTGATGATCAACGAATCCGTGAACATCCGTTTCATCCTGCAAATCCGTGTCCCATTGCATTTTCTACACATCCTTGTCTCATTGTCTTTTACAAAAACGATATACCGCTCCTAAATCAGCAAGTGCTATTTTGCAGCATACCATGCAAACCCCAGTTTCCATTTTAATAGTAGAAGACGATCCCGATGTAGCCTCCTTGCTGCACAAAGGGCTGAGTGAAGCCGGCTATCAAATCAGCCTGGCTTTTGATGGCGTGTCGGCACTATCGCTGGCCCGGCAGCAAATGGCCAACCTGCTGATACTGGATGTGATGCTGCCCGGCAAAACAGGGCTGGAAATTTGCGCCACCCTCCGCAGCGAAGGCATTGATACGCCCATACTCATGCTCACCGCACTGGCCAGCACCGAGCAAATTGTGCACGGTTTGGATGCGGGTGCCGATGATTACATGGTGAAACCGTTTAAACTGGCCGAACTGATGGCCAGGGTGCGTAACCTCATCCGCAGGGCCAAGCCTACGGCCGGCGATGCGGCACCTACAAGCAACGATCAACCGTTGCAAATGGCCGATTTGGTGTTACTGCCCCGCAAAAAAGCAGCAGAAAGAAACGGGCAACCCATTTCACTCACGGCTACCGAATACCGCCTGCTGGAGTACCTGATGCAAAACCCCAACCGGGTACTCAGCCGGCAAGATATTTTGGAAAATGTGTGGGGCATCGACTTTAACCTCAGCACCAATGTGGTGGATGTATACATCAACTATTTGCGCAAAAAAATAGACAAGCCACACCAGCAAAAACTCATTCAAACCATCATTGGCATGGGGTATGCCCTGCAGCAAGAGCATGACACTTAGAGCAAGACTAACAGGGTTGTTCATTGCAGTGGTAGCGGCCATTGTGTTGCTGTTTAGCAGCCTGGTGTATTTTTTTGCCAACCAAAATGTGTTTGCCGATTTCTACAAACGCTTAGAGCTACGGGCAAGGCTGGCAGCCCGTATTACACTTGAAGATGCGGCCAAAGGCAATACGGCTTTCAATGAGCTGCGCAATGAATACATTGAAACACTGCCTTCGGAAAAACAATATTTCATTCGGCTGAATGAGCAGTCGCAACCCGACAGTGGCATGCAGGCGGTAATACCTGCCAGCCTCATTAGCGATGCGGTAGCCAAGGGCTCTGCCGTAGGCCGCGATGGCAATACCTTGTATGCCGGTTTGTACGTGCCCGAAAGCTGGGGCAAGTATGTGGTGGTAGTGTCGGGCAGAAACGATTATGGTGTACAGTTTCTCAACAACCTGCAATGGTTGCTTATCGCCAGCTTCATCATCAAAGCACTGATATTGGGTTTTGTGGGCTTTTTGTTTTCGCGGCGCATTTTAAAACCCGTACTCGATTTTACGAGCAAAGCCAAAGACATTGGAGTGCATAACCTCACGGTGCGTTTGCCCGAAGGATCGGGCCAAGATGAAATGGGCGTACTGGCCAGCACTTTTAACCACATGCTCGACCGCCTGGAAACATCTTTCGAGTCGCAAAAAAGTTTTATTGGCAATGCCTCACACGAACTGCGTACACCGCTCACCAGCATTATGGGCGAAGCAGAATGGGCCTTGCTGAAAACCCGCAGTGCCGAAGAATATCAGCAATCGTTACAAACCATTCAAAAGCAGGCAGAGCGGTTGGAAGAAATAACCCGTTCGCTGCTGAGCATGGCCCGCACCGGCTTTGATGGTGGCCGGCAAGAAATGACACGGTTGCGTATTGATGAAAAACTGCTTCGTGCCAAAGAACTGGCCGATGCCATTTACCCCAACAATCGCATTCGCTTCGATTTCAGCCACCTGCCCGAGCAGGAAGAACAGCTGCAGTTATGGGGCTATAAAGATTTGTTACAATCTGCTTTTTCCAATGTGCTCATCAATGCCTGCAAGTACTCCGACAACAACGAAGTGCTGGTAAGTCTGGATGTGCATTCGCCCAACCTTATCATTCGCATTGCCGACAAAGGCATTGGCATTCCTTCCAAAGACCTGCCTTATATTTTCGATCCTTTTTTCCGTGCCTCCAATGTGAGTGGCTACATGGGCTATGGTATTGGTTTGCCATTGGCCCGCAACATTGTTCGGTTGCACCATGGCGAAATAACCGTGGAATCGGTAGAAGGAAAAGGCACCAGTATTACCATTGTACTGCCGCAACTCATGTACAGCGCCAAGCCAGATTAGAATTTCTAATCTCCACATTAAAAATGCCATCATTCTTGCTCAGCACATTCTAATGAATGATTAATGCCATCTTAAGACCTTTCTGCTGCAGCGGTTCTAGGTTTGCATCATCAATCGAAATTGATTGATGAAGGCCTCAATTGTTGCACCATGATGAAATTGATTGTACCTACAGATTTTACAGTAAAGTCTTTGCAAGCGGTAAGAGCAGCCATGCAGGCCTTTCCCGATGAGCAATTGCAAATTGTATTGTTGCACATCATGCGGATTTCTAATGACCCGATGGATTTGTTGATGCTGCCCCGTGAACGCAAATACCTCAGCTTGTTTACAGAAGCGTACCGCAACGAAGTAGAAAAAATCAGGCAGCAATCAAACGGTCAGATCGATAGCATTTACACCGATTTTTTATACCTGGACATACAACGTGTTTTCAACGATTATGTACAGCGTCATAACGTGGATGCATTGATGCTTGCCGAAGGGCTGGAATGGCAATTGCCCACTGAATACAGTATTCACCCCGAACAGGTATTTGTGAAATCTACCGTGCCTGTGTTGCGGCCATCGCTGCCAACAGCCACCATTAAAACCATGATGCCGCAGTTGGATGAGAAAGATCAGCAGGCAAGCCGCTATGCTGTTGCATTTGGATAAGCACCATCACACCCGATCCATACGAAGATCAACCATGAGTACAAACCGGTTTGCCTGCACAGGCAGCCGGTTTTGTTTATGTCGGGTATAGCTACCGCCTATCTTTACGGCATGGCTACACATATGCGTCGTTATTATGGTTTGTTGCTTATTGCTTGCATGCCCATGTTCATGGCCTGTGCTCAACCATCGGGTGCAGAGCCCTGGCAGCCCCATCAGTTGATGCCGCCGACACAACTGGCGGCCAATATTCAGTCGGGCAAGCAGGTGCCACTCATCATCAGCATTGGGCCGGGTGCTATCATCAAAGGTTCGGTAGACATTGGCCCCGGTGGCAATCCGGCCAATATTGCCAAACTCAAAACCTTATTGCAACAACAGGATAAATCCAAGCCCGTGGTGATTTACTGTGGGTGTTGTCCGTTTCGCAATTGCCCCAATATCCGGCCGGCATTTGCACTGCTCAATAGCATGGGTTTTACCAAACATCAACTACTCAATTTGTCTACCAATATCAAGGTTGATTGGATAGACAAAGGTTTTCCAGTTCAATAAAATTTTCGCATGAAATCATTCTTCTTTTTGATGCTGCTTGCTGCGGCGGCAGTAGCTACACAGGCGCAATCACTTACTGCAACAGAGCAAAAAATTGTGGCCGAAGTACAACGTCAGCATGCGGCCAATGTGGAGCTGCTGAAAGAAACGGTGAACATCAACAGCGGTTCGCTCAACATTGCCGGGGTAAAAGCCGTGGGCGAAAAACTGGCTGCGGCGTATCGCAAAATTGGTTTCACCACAGAGTGGATTAGCCTGCCCGATTCGTTGAAACGTGCCGGTCATTTAGTAGCTTACAGAAAAGGTAAAAAAGGCAAACGCATTTTGATGATTGGCCATTTGGATACGGTGTTTGAACCCGATATGGAAGCCAATCCTTTCCGCATGATTAACGACAGCACAGCTACCGGCCAAGGGGTGGTTGATATGAAAGGCGGCAATGTAATGATGCTGGCCATTTGCCAGGCACTGGCCAATTTGAATTTGATAGATGACGCCACGATTGTATGCTACTATACCGGCGATGAAGAAAGTACTGGCTCGCCGGAATGGGTAAGCCGGCAAGATTTTATTGCCCGTGCCAAAGCCAGCGATATTGCCTTGGGTTTTGAAACCGCACAAAACTTCAGCACGGTGGCCATTGGACGCCGTGGCAGCAGCAGCTGGAAGCTGACGGTGCAAGGCAAGCAGTCTCACTCAGCAGGCATGTTTGGCGCCAATGGCAGCTATGGCGCCATTTATGAAGCCGCCAGAATTTTGACGGAGTTTCGCCAAAAATTGGAAGGCGAAAAGTACCTGACCTTTAGCCCGGGCGTAATAGCAGGAGGAACAGAACTCAACACCAATGATGAAGCATTTCGGGCTACGGTGAGTGGCAAAACCAATATTATAGCACCGGCTACGGTGGTGTATGGCGATTTGCGTTTTTTGGGCGAACAACAAAAAGCCAATGCCCGCAACAACATGCGTCAGATTGTGGTAAATAACCTGCGGGGCACTGCTGCACAAATAGAATTTTATGATGGCTTTCCTAGCATGGAGCCCAAGCCGGGCAACCTACAGTTGGTACAACAGCTGAACGATGTGAGCATGGCCATGGGCTTGGGGCCTGTAAAAGCAGGTGACCCCGGTAGCCGCGGTGCCGGCGACATTAGTTGGGTGGCTCAGTATGTTGATTGTATTGATGGCTTGGGTGCCAGTGGCGGTGGTGCACATGCTCCCGGCGAAATCATCAACATGAAAGAACTACCACGGCTTACAGAAAGAGCAGCCGTATTGGTGTACCGCCTCACCCGATAAAAAAAAGACAACACCCACGCCGGGTGTGATGGCGCAGGTGTTGCAGGTGGTTTGTTTCAGGGGTAAAGGGTCAAACTCGTCGGGTGGTTCGTATGAGCAACCTATCGAGTGTGTAAAAGTGCAACAAACTATATCGGTTAGCAATACGGGAAACACCCAATTTTGGTGGGCTTTTTTGCGTAAAACCCGCAAGATGTTAACGAACTGAAAATAGAAAACCGCCCCCTGGCTGGTGGAGGCGGTTTTGCTGTAAAATCCGTTGGCTGCTGATGCTGGCAAAAGAATTCGCCTGCGTTAAGAAACAACCTGGATCAAAATAGTCAAGGCAATAATCATGCCGCTTGCATTTCTTGAATTTTCGCTCTGATTTTGGCTTCGATTTCGGCACTCAGTTCGGGGTTATCCCGCACCAGTTCTTTTACCGCATCGCGGCCCTGTCCCAGTTTGTTGCCTTCGTAGCTAAACCAGCTGCCGCTTTTCTGTAAAATGCCGAGCTCTACGCCCATATCAATGATTTCGCCACTCTTGCTGATGCCTTCACCAAAAATGATATCGAACTCAGCCTGACGGAAAGGCGGGGCCACTTTGTTTTTTACCACTTTTACCCGGGCACGGTTACCAACGGCTTCATCACCATCTTTTATCTGGCTTACCCGGCGAATATCTAACCGCACAGAAGCATAAAACTTAAGGGCATTACCACCGGTGGTGGTTTCGGGGTTACCAAACATCACACCAATTTTTTCACGCAATTGGTTGATGAAAATGCAGACAGTATTGGTTTTATTAATGGTAGCGGTGAGCTTACGCAAGGCCTGGCTCATCAGTCGGGCCTGCAAACCCATTTTGCTATCGCCCATTTCGCCTTCCAGTTCGCCTTTTGGCACCAGTGCAGCTACTGAGTCAATTACAACAACATCCAGGGCGCCAGACAAAATGAGGCGGTCGGCAATTTCGAGTGCCTGTTCGCCGTAGTCGGGCTGGCTGATGAGCAGGTTGTCTACATCTACGCCCAGCTTTTGCGCATAGTTGCTGTCAAAGGCATGTTCCGCATCAATAATGGCACACATGCCGCCTTTCTTTTGGGCTTCGGCTATTACGTGAGTGCTCAGCGTGGTTTTACCACTCGATTCAGGACCGTAGATTTCAATAATCCGGCCACGAGGCAAGCCGCCAATACCCAGAGCGGTGTCCAGCCCGATGGAGCCGGTTGAAATGACTTCCAGTTGGGCGGTGCCCTTTTCGTTCATCATCATTACGCTACCCTTGCCAAAATCTTTGTCGATTTTGTCGATGGTTAGCTTGAGGGCCTTCAGCTTTTCGGCGTTGGCATTGTTGCTCATAGTCTCGTTTTCGGTGTTAGTAGAATTCTTGGCCATTACTAAAATATAAAAGTATTAACGCGGTGAAGATAGGGGCAATTTCTTTTGCACACTAACATTTTTAGTTTTTTAATGCTAATTTCTTTTGGGATACGGCGCAAACCCTTAGCAGGGGCGAAAAGGCTTCTGCTAAAGTGTGTATTTGCAAGGGGTGATTCCGTTACCTTTGCAGCCCCAAATCCGGAAGGATGCGGGATTGGGTGCTGGCCCGAGAGAAAGACCAATTGGCCGACGCTCAAATTCAAACTTCAAATTTTGCAATAACAATGGCAACAGTTACCCGGGAAAATGTAGGCCTGCTCACAGACCGCCTCACCGTACAAATTACCAAGGAAGATTACTATCCGGCGTTTGATAAGGCGCTGAAGAATTATGCTAAGAAAGCCAATGTACCCGGCTTCCGCCCCGGCATGGTTCCTTTGGGCCACGTAAAGAAAATGTTTGGCAACAGCGTATTTACTGAGGAAGTATTGCGTTCGGTTGAAAAAGAAATCAACGGCTACCTCGATAAAGAACGTCCAGAGATTTTTGCTCAGCCCTTGCCAACCGATGACAATGCAGACACGGTAGCCAAGCTCGACATGAACCAACCCGCTGAATACAGTTTCAGTTTTGAAATTGGTTTGAAACCTGCTTACACTGTTGCCAACCCTGCCGACGCAACTATTAAGCGCCGCAAGGTGAAGGTAACCGACGAAATGGTTGAAGAAGAAGTAAGCCGCCTGCAAAACCGTTATGGCAACATGCAGGAGCCCGAAACGGTTAACAACGACCAGTGTGTGCTGAACGTAACCTTTACCGAAGTTGATGCTGAAGGCAATGCTGTAGAAGGCGGCGCTACCAAAGACAACAGCCTGCTGGTAAGCTATTTTGCTGAAGCCGTTCGCCCTCAGCTCAATGGCCTGAAAAAAGACGACAGCATAACTGTTACACTGGATGAAGCTTTTGAAGCCAAAGAAAAAGAATGGATTGTAGGCGACCTCGGCCTGAATGAAGTAGCCGATGCGGGCAGCAAAAAATTCAAGATTACCATTACCAAAATTGGTTTTGTAGAAAAGCGTGACCTCAACGAAGAGTTCTTTAACCAACTGTTCCCAGGCAAAGCCATTGCTACCGAAGCAGAATTTAAGCAGGCCGTAAAAGAAGACATCGAAGGTTACTGGGCTAACCAAGCTCGTAGCCAGGTGCACGACGAAATCTATCACTACCTCATCGACAATACAAACATCGAACTGCCCGTTGACTTTTTGAAGCGCTGGTTGCAGAGTGGTGGCGAAAAGCCCAAGACTGCCGAGGAAGTAGAAGCCGAGTTTCCCTCGTTTACCAACTCGCTGAAGTGGACCCTCATTAGCGATAAGCTCACCGTAGACAACCAGCTGCAGGTAAACCCCGAAGAGCTCCGCGAATTTGCGAAGCGCCAAATGATGGGCTACATGGGCGTAACCACGCTGGATGAAAGCACTGCATGGCTCGACAGCTATGTAGACCGTATGATGAGCGACCGCAAATACATCGACCAGATGTACAACCAGCTGATGACCGACAAGCTGTTTACATGGGCTGAGTCGCAGGTAACCAAATTCAACGACGAAGAAGTAAGCGCCGAAGAATTTGCCAAGCACCAGCACCACCACGCACATTAATCTGCATGGCGCTGATTTGTAAGGGCCATGAATAAATAAATGAACGCCCCGGAAAATCCGGGGCGTTTTTTTATAACACATGATGTTCAATCTCCGCCAACGATTATTAAAAAAACTTACCTATTTACCACTTCATATTTTGGCTACATTCATTGGCTATAATGTGATGCCTTATGAGCCAGAAAAACCGTCGTTCGTTCTTACAACAAATGGGCCTTGCCGGGGCCGCTATGATAGCCGGCAAATCTGTATTGGCTGCTGATGCGCCAGCCATTCACCATCCGCTGCACAGGATAATGCCGATGCCTGATGATCAACCCATTCGCATGGGACTGATTGGTGCCGGCGGAATGGGCACCGAAGACATGAAATCGGCACTGCAGCATGCCAATGTAACCATCACCGCTGTATGCGATTTGTACAAGGGCCGTATTGATGCTGCCAAACAGCGCTGGGGCCAACAATTGTTTGCCACCAACGATTACAAAGAATTACTGAAACGTAGTGATGTAGATGCGGTGATTATCGGCACACCCGATCACTGGCATCAACCCATTAGTATAGCAGCGCTGGAAGCAGGCAAGCATGTGTATTGCGAAAAGCCGATGTTGCACAAAGTAAGCGAAGGTTGGGCGCTGGTAAACGCCTGGAAAAAAAGCGGCAAAGTATATCAGGTGGGCAGCCAGGGTGTCAGCTCTTTGGGCAATGAAAAGGCCAAAGAATTATTGGCAGCAGGTGCCATTGGCGAACTCAACTATGCCGAAGGTTTTTGGGCAAGGATGAGTCCGGAAGGAGCATGGCAATATAAAATCCCCGCCGACGGCAATGCACAAACGGTAGCCTGGGATAAATACGAAATCAACAAGAAGCATGCTTTCGATCCACTACGCTTTTTCCGCTGGCGCAATTACCTCGATTATGGTACCGGTATGAGTGGCGATTTGTTTGTACACCTCTTCAGCAGTCTGCACTTCATTACCAACAGCATGGGTCCTACTAAAATAGCCGCTATGGGTGGCCTGCGCTACTGGAAAGATGGCCGCGATGTACCCGATGTGTTGCTGGGTATGTTCGACTATCCGGCTACGCAAGCACATCCCGGTTTCGACCTGAGCCTGCGCTGCAATTTTGTAGATGGCACCAGCGGTACCACCTACCTGCGGCTCAACGGTAGCAAGGGTAGCATGGATGTGGAATGGGAAAAAGTAACGGTTCGTTTGAACGCCGATGCGGGCACCAACGATCCCTTCCTGAAAGCCAAAGCTGCCGAGCAAGGCATGGCGAAAGAAGAACGCAAAAAAATGCTGCCGCCCCGCGAAACTGTGTACAAAGCTGAAGACGGCTACAAGGGTGCTCACTACGATCATTTCGGCAATTTCTTCCGGGCCATCCGCACTGGTGGCACTGTAGCCGAAGATCCTGTGTTTGGCTTCCGTGCCTGTGCACCTGCACTGCTATGTAATGACAGCTATTTCGAAAAGAAATACGTACTGTGGGATCCGGAGAATATGAAAGTACTTTCTTAAAAACAGTACCACGAAGGCACAAGGAGCAGATTGCATTTGCTGAATGTTCCTTGTGCTCCCGATAGCTATCGGGACTTCGTGTCTTCGTGGTTCAAAAAATACAAGCTACATGAAAACATTTAGCACCATCATTGCCTTGGCTTTTTCATTTACTACCATGGCGCAAACAGCCGATAACACCCTGAGCAAAGCCGAAAAAAAAGCAGGCTGGAAACTGTTGTTCGATGGCAAAACCAGCAATGGCTGGCGGGGCTTTAATAAAACCGTTTTTCCTGCAGGATGGGTGATTGAAAATGGCACCCTCAAAGGCTTGGGCACAGCCCATGGTGATACGGGTGGCGATATTGTTTTTGGCGATGAAAAATTCGAAGACTTTGAGCTGACGATAGATTGGAAAATAAGCCCCGGTGGCAACAGCGGTATTTTTTACCATGCTGCCGAAGGTCCGCAGTATAAAGCACCGTATGCTACCGCCCCCGAGTACCAATTGATTGACGACAACAACTGGCCTGGCCCCGGCAAGCTGGAAGACTGGCAAAAAACTGCCTGCGACTACGCCATGTATGTGGCTCCTGAAAACAAACTCTGGAAACCTGCCGGTGAATGGAATACAACGCGTATTGTATTTACGAAAGCCAAAGTAGAGTATTACCTCAACGGACAACTCACGGTGTCGTTTGTGCCCTGGAGTGAAGACTGGACCAAGCGTCGCAACAGCGGTAAGTGGGAATCTTTTCCTGACTATGGCAAATTCAAAACCGGCCTCATTGCCCTGCAAGATCATGGCAGTCCTACCTGGTTTAAAAACATCAAAATAAGAAAGCTATAGAAGGCAAAAGGCTGAAAGCCAAAAGCTGAAGGCAGAAAGCAAAAGCAACAAAACACCAACAATTGCCGAAGGCAATTTTCTCTGAGCTCTCCCGCCTGCTGCGGGACAAGTTGTGCGAAAAAAAACGAAAACGCTCCCATGAAAAAGACAATCCACTACCTCCTGATTGCCATGCTGGCCATTACGGTTTCGAATACTTCGGTTGCACAAAAAATAAAACTCTTCAATGGCAAAGACCTGACGGGTTGGAAAATTTACGGTACTGAAAAATGGTATGTAGAAAATGGCCTGCTCGTTTGCGAAAGCGGACCCGATAAGCAATACGGCTATCTGGCTACCGAACAGCACTACGACAATTTTGAATTGACACTTGAGTTTAAACAAGGTGCCGATGGCAACAGCGGTGTGTTTTTTCGCAGCACCATTGATGGTACAAAAATCACCGGCTGGCAGGTAGAAGTAGCGCCACCTAAAAATAACACGGGTGGTATTTATGAAAGTTATGGCCGCGGCTGGCTCATCAAACCCGACCCTGCACTGGACCAATACCTGAAATATGGTGAGTGGAACAAAATGAAAATCCGCGTAGAAAATGGCACGGTGACCACCTGGCTCAACGGCCAGCAAATGATTACCCTCACCGATGCCAAAATTGGTGCCGGCAAAGGCAGCATCGCTTTACAAATTCATGATGGTGGCGGCATTAAAGTGCAGTGGCGAAAGCTGGTGCTGAAGCAGCTGTAATAAATGAACGAATCTTTGAAAAATGCCTTGTTGATACAAGGCATTTTTTTTGAGTGCATTGAAAAAGTATCGCCAAAGTTCAACGGGTATTTGCCTTGCTGCAGGCTTTGTTGTATATCTGCAATAGAAGTCGGGAGTGGGTAGTCCGAAGTCCGGAGTAAGGACATCAGTACTCACCAACCCGTACACTCGTAAACATTGAAACTTCCGACATGAGCCTCGCCAAAATATTGTGGGTAGACGATGAAATAGACAGCCTGAAAAGCCAGTTGTTGTTTTTGCAAAACAAGGGTTACGAAGTGGCGTGCCTCACCAATGGTTTTGATGCCATTGATTATGTAAAAGAACACCCGCTGGATGTGGTGCTGCTCGATGAAAGCATGCCCGGCATTAGTGGCCTGGAAACACTGGCAAAAATTAAAGCAATCAAAAGCAATCTGCCCGTGGTAATGATTACCAAAAACGAAGCAGAAAATGTGATGGAAGATGCCATTGGCAGTCAAATCAGCGATTACCTCATCAAACCTGTGAACCCCAGTCAGGTGCTGTTGAGCCTGAAAAAAATACTCGACAACAAACGCCTCGTCAGCGAAAAAACCACCACCAGCTACCAGCAGGAATTTCGCAACCTGTTTATGGAACTCAATAGCAATCCTGATGCACAGGAATGGCAAAAAATTTATGCCAAGCTGGTGTACTGGGAAATGGAAATGGACAAGAGCGACAGCCCCGAAATGCGGGAGGTTTTTCAAACCCAGAAAGACGAAGCCAACACTGAATTTTTTAAATACGTGAGCCGCCACTATGCCAGCTGGATAAAGCCCGGCAACAGCGAAGCACCGGTAATGAGCCACAGCCTCATTGCCCAAAAAGTATTGCCCAACCTGAGCAAGGGAACGCCTACATTTTTTGTGCTCATTGATAACCTGCGCCTCGATCAGTGGCGGGCTATTCAACCCATTTTTGCCGAGAGCTTCCGCATTGTAAGCGAAGACAGCTTTTACAGCATTTTGCCCACGGCTACGCAGTATGCCCGCAACGCCATTTTTGCCGGCCAGCTACCCATCGATATTGCAAAACAGTATCCGCAGCTTTGGAAAAACGATGATGACGAAGGCAGTAAAAATTTACACGAAGAAGAATTTATAAAAGCACAGCTGAAGCGGTTGGGCAAAGGCGATCTCAAAATCAGTTACACCAAAATTTTGACGAACGATGCGGGCCAGCAGTTGGTGAACAACATTCACAACATGCTGGGCAACGACCTGAATGTAATTGTGTACAATTTTGTAGACATGCTGAGCCATGCCCGTACCGAAATGGAAGTGCTGAAAGAATTAGCCAGCGACGAACGCAGCTACCGCAGCATTACCAAAAGCTGGTTTGAGCACAGCCCGCTGTACGAAGCCCTCAAAAAAATTGCTGATAAAAAAGTGAAACTCGTACTGGCCACCGACCACGGGAGCATACGGGTAAATACTCCCGCCAAAGTGGTGGGCGATCGCCAAACCACTACCAACATCCGCTACAAGCATGGCCGCAACCTCAACTACGAAAACCGCGATGTCCTAGCCTTTCGCGACCCCAAGGAAGCCGGCCTTCCAAGCCCCAGCATCAACAGCAGCTACATTTTTGCCCGAGAAAATACTTACCTCTGCTACCCCAATAACTACAACCACTTTGTGAACTATTACAAGAATACTTTTCAGCACGGTGGTGTGAGCCTGGAAGAAATGATTGTGCCAGTGGTAGTGATGGAAAGCAAGTAACTAAGTAAGCTGAAATACATGAGCGTTATGTAGTTTAATCCTTACTACAGCTTACCGGCTTGTATCTTTTTGGCTACTTCCTGCACATCGTCGAGTACACGCAGCAGGTTTTCGCCCCACAGCTTTTTGATTTGCTTGCTGGTATAGCCTCTGCGTACCAGCTCAATGGTCACGTTGAGTGTTTCTGCAGCATCGTTCCAGCCTTCTACACCACCACCGCCATCAAAATCAGAACTGATGCCCACGTGGTTGATACCAATCTTTTGAACCATGTAATCAATGTGATCTACAAAGTCTTTGACATCAACCGGCGGCGCTACAGCTACTACTTCGCTGGCAATTTTGTCTTTGTATTTTTCGGTTAGGGCAGTATACTTTTTATTGTATTCTTCCCTTGCAGCAGCGGGCAATTCCATCACCGCCCGACGGTTCAATAATTCGAAGCCTTCCTGCTTGGCATAGGCCCCCATTATCTCATTGCTTTTGGCAGTGTAGGCTGCTGCTTTTTTCGCATTTACATAGGCCCTGAAAGCCACGGTTTGCACCACGCCATTGTTTTGTTTCACCATCATCAGCACTTCATCATCCAGATTGCGGGGCACATCGTTGAGGGCACGGGCCGAAGAATGAGAGGCAATCACCGGCGCCTTTGATAGTTGAATGGCTTGTATGTTGGAGGTTTTAGCCGGGTGCGACAAATCAATCATGATGCCCCATTTGTTCATTTCGGCAATCACTTCTTTGCCCAAGGGGCTCAGGCCGTTGTGCATCCATACGCTGTCGTTTTCTCCGGTGTTGCTATCGCAGAGCTGGCTGTGGCCGTTGTGCGACAGCGACATGTAACGGGCACCGCGGTCGGCAAACTCTTTTACCCGGGCAATATCGGTGCCAACGGGGTAGCCGTTTTCTACACCAATCATCGCCACTTTTTTGCCCGATGCTACAATGCGCCTTACATCGGTACTGGTAAGGGCCAGTTCAATTTTGTCGGGTGCAATGTCGGTACACAGCCGGTGAATGGCTTTGAATTTTGCATCGGCATTGGCGTACGCTTTGGCATAGCCGTCGGGGGTTAGTTCACCCTGGCCTGTGTACACAATCAACCAGCTTACATCGAGGCCACCTTCTTCCATTTTGGGCAGGTTTACCTGCGTACTCAGCCGCTGCGTGTAATTGATTTCCGGGGTAAAATTGGCGACATTGATATCGTTGTGGGTATCAATGGTGATGGCCTTTTCATGAATGGCCTTGGCCTTTTTCAGGAGTTTTTCTTCGGCAGCAGACTGGCTGTGGGCAAGTTGAAAACCGGCCAGCAATACAAGAAGGAACGACAATTTCATGGGCATGTTGATGGATGATGAACTTTTTAAAAAATGAAATCTACAGCAATTTGACGTTGTTGTACCGATAAATGAACGGGCAACCATGACGCCGCTTCAAGATGTTGTTGGCCCGAAGATTGGACGCTGTCAACAAAAGAGATTGGCAAAAGCTTTAGACCAACATGAGCGAAACCTGCCGAACTGGCCTGCTGGCACTGTACAAGTGGAATGAAACAATGCCGATACTTCCCCTGTTATAGAATGCATCCGTCAAAATGTCCTTTAATTTTTCCCGCACAATATTTGAAACACATTTCCCGCTAAATTGCCTGTATTGGCAGGCAACATTTTAAACAGCAAACTTTGGCTATGAACTTTGGACAAGAATTTGAAAAATATGCGGTGAAGCACCGCGGCATCAGCAGCAATACGCTGGATGCATACATCAAGCACAACGTTACCAACCTCACCCCCAACATTATTGAGGAACGCCCCATGAACATTGCGGTGATGGATGTGTACAGCCGACTGATGATGGACCGCATCATCTTTTTGGGCTACCCCATTATGGATGAAGTGGCCAACATTGTAACGGCGCAGCTGCTCTTCCTCGAAAGCACCGACCATACCCGCGACATTCAGATGTACATCAACAGCCCCGGTGGCAGTGTGTATGCTGGCTTAGGTATGTATGATACCATGCAGTTCATCACCCCAGATATTGCCACCATTTGTACCGGCATGGCCGCCAGCATGGGTGCAGTACTCATGGCAGCCGGTGCACACGGCAAGCGTACCGCCCTCAAGCACAGCCGCATCATGATTCACCAGCCTAGTGGTGGAGCCATGGGTCAGGCTACTGATATTGAGATTACGGTGAATGAGGTAAAGAAACTGAAGAAAGAACTGTACGACATTTTGGCCTACCACACCGGTCAAACCGCCGAGCAAATTGCCATCGACAGCGACCGCGACAAGTGGATGACCGCCCCCGAAGCCAAAGAATACGGCCTGGTAGACGAAGTACTGTTCATCAATCCGAGAAAGGAAAAGAAATAAAACCCCCAACCCTCTAAAGGGGGCTCGCAGGAGGTTTTGGATACCAGCAGTTGTGCTACTATCAACCAAGTTGTGTCTCCCGATAGCTATCGGGACACTTTTGGCCACAGTACATAGCCCAACCATAAACAGCAAACCACAAACGAAAAACAAACTATGAACCAGCATAATTACCGCAACAAACCCTTCCGCTACGACGAAGACGAACCGGAAGCACCAGAAACGCCCTCCATCGAAATGCCCATGGAAAAGATGATGAGCGGCTGGCAGTTCGATAAAAAATTTATTGAGCAACGCAAGATTTTCCTGTGGGGCGTGGTAGACGATAAAAGTGCCAAAGACATCACCAGTCGCCTGCTCTACCTGGAAGCCATCGACCCCGGCAAGGAAATCACGTTTTACATCAACAGCCCCGGCGGATTGGTGACAGCGGGCATGGTTATTTACGATACCATGCAAATGATCAGCAGCCCCGTAAGCACCGTGTGCATGGGCATGGCCGCCAGTATGGGCAGCATTTTGCTGAGTGGTGGCACCAAGGGTCGTCGCTTCATTTTCCCCAGTGGCGAAGTAATGATACACCAGCCCAGCGGTGGTGGCCGCGGTACCAGTGCCGACCTCGAAATTATGGCCGAGCAAATCCGCAAAACCAAACTCATGGGTGCCGAAATTCTCGCCAAAAACTGCGGCCAAACCGTTGAAAAAGTGATGAAAGACTTTGACCGTGACTATTGGATGGACGCCAAAGAAAGCATTGCTTACGGCATTGTAGATGGCGTACTTGACAAGTTGTAACGCAAGAGTACAGCATAATATACAAGGGGCAATCTTATACCAAGATTGCCCCTTATTATTTTATTGAAGGTTGTAATCGTGAGCTGCCATTCATACATTGCCCCTAGCTTAACAAGCTTGCTATTACTTTTACCGCTGAAGATGGAGAATACTTTACAACAGTCTGAATGCTATTACCACAACTTACTTAAGATAAAAGCGGAATTTAAATTCCGAATCTGTTCATAAAATGTGTATAAACAGACTCTTGGATATGCTTTTACAGCTAAAACAGAAATAAATTTCCGATTTCAATTCTTTCAATGGATTTTAATATATATATTCGCTAATACTTTTAGCGGAAAGGAGGTATAATTCCGATGCCAGTAAATATTGAAATTGAAGAACTAAAAAATTTGGGTGAAAAAATAAGATTACACCGACAGATGCTGGGTTACCGGCAAGCTGAACTGGCAGAATTGTGTGGCATTACAGACCGCACCCTCCGCGAAATTGAATCGGGTTCAGGAAAGGCTAAAATGGAAACTTGGTATCGGCTGGCGCAATTGTTGGGTATGGATATTGTGTTGCAGCAAAAGCCAATGAGCTATCCACTCCGGGTACCCCCGCCGATTGTGTAAGCCCTTTACTTGTTGAGCAATTTCAATAGCAGAAACTTTTACTATCACCCACACACCCTAATGAATATTTCACGCTATGAAAAGAGGTAAGGTGTACTACAATCACGTTTTTGCCGGCACGCTGAGCCTGCAAGATAATGGTAGTTATGTGTTTGAGTATGATGCCGATTATCAGTTCAATAGCAGGTACCCGGCAATCAGTGTTCATTTTCCTAAAACAACAAGCCGGTTTCAGTCTCCCATTCTCTTTCCCTTTTTTTTCAATATGCTGAGTGAAGGCGCCAACAAAAGACTGCAACTGCAAGCCAATAAAATAAATGATCGTGATTATTTCGACCTACTTATTCATACCGCTTCAAATGAAACCATTGGCGCCGTAACTGTAGGTCCTGTGTCCCCCTCAATCTAATGAATCAACATGTTTCCGATTAATATATGCCCTGCTACACTGCAGCCTGGCTATGCTACATACTCGCCTAAAGCGTTGCGTTATTTATTTAACGGGCGTAAAGTAAGTCATGTGCTGCCCATGGCGTCACCTAACAATGAGGGTATGTCTTCTAAGCCTTTTTTTGATAACCGCAGTCGTATTTCCATCTCTGGCGTACAGGTAAAATACTCCCTGAAACTGGATAAGAACAAGCTTGTATTAACCGATAGTGGTGGTGAGTTTATCTTAAAACCAATACCAGACAACCTGATGAATGTGAGCCAGGTGCCTGCCAACGAGCATTTGACCATGCAAATAGCTGAGCAAGTGTATGGCATGAGTACAGCAAAAAATGCTCTCATTTTTTTTGAAGATGGCACCCCAGCTTACCTCACCAAACGGTTTGATGTGAAACGAGACGGAACCAGATGCCTGAAAGAAGACTTTGCTTCGTTGGCCTTACTGACTGAAGAAAATGCTGGTACCAGTTTCAAGTACAACTACAGCTACTTGCAAATGGCAGAGCTGATTGACCATTTTTTTCCGGCATCCATACCTGCCAAAGAACGTTTCTTTCAATTGGTGGTTTTTAACTACCTGTTTAGCAATGGCGATGCGCACCTCAAAAACTTTGGCAGAATTGATTGTGAAGGCACCGGATTTGGAATGCTCGCTCCGGCGTACGACCTCGTTTGTACCAGATTGCATATTGAAGATGGCGATTTTGCACTGCACGACCGGCTGTATGAAAAAGATTACGAACACCCCAGCTATGCCCATTATGGCTATCATGCCTACGATGATTTTTATGACTTTGGGCTGAAAATGGGTTTATTACCAGTGAGAGTACAAAGAATACTGAATAGTTTTTTGCACAAAACCGAAGCAGTAGAAGCCTTGGTGGCCAATAGTTTTTTAAGCCCGACCATGAGGCAGCAATACTTGCATTGGTACCACGACAAACTGCGTCGCTTGCAAACCAGCATGCGAGGCTTAAAAACAGCCATCGGCTAACATTCAGGTCAGCTTTTGTTTGATAGAAACAAATAAAACAACTTACTGGCTGTACCAGGCATTCTTCAAAAGCTTTAACGTAGCCATGCTTGCATTACCCGCAGCATCGTATACCTTTGTACACTTGCGGCCCTGCCCCGGCGGGGCCGTTTTATATAACTTTAATACATGGCAAAATCAAGTCTGCATTGTTCTTTTTGTGGCAAAAGCCGCGATGAAGTCAAAATTCTCATCGCCGGTCAGGACAATGTACACATCTGCGACCAGTGCGTAGAAAGTGCCCGTGAAATAGTGGAGCAGGAAGTGGCTTTGCAAAGCCACCGCTTTACCGCTCCCGGTGCTTTCAAACTCAACGTAAAAAAACCCCGCGAAATCAAGCAGTTCCTCGATCAGTACGTAATTGGTCAGAATGATGCCAAAAAGATTTTGAGTGTAGCGGTGTACAACCACTACAAACGCCTTACCCAAAAAGTAAGCACCGACGAAGTAGAAATTGAAAAGAGCAACATCATACTGGTAGGCGAAACCGGCACGGGTAAAACCTTGCTGGCCAAAACCATTGCCAAGCTCCTCAATGTGCCTTTTGCTATTGTAGATGCCACGGTCTTTACCGAGGCCGGCTATGTGGGCGAAGACGTAGAAAGCATGCTCACCCGCCTGCTGCAAAACTGCGATTACGATGTGCAAGCTGCCGAACGAGGCATTGTATACATCGATGAGATTGATAAAATTGCCCGCAAAGGCGACAACCCCAGCATTACCCGCGACGTAAGCGGCGAAGGGGTACAGCAGGGCCTGCTGAAAATGCTGGAAGGTACCGAAGTGCTGGTGCCCCCGCAGGGTGGCCGCAAGCACCCCGAGCAAAAAATGATTCGCATCAACACGCAAAACATCCTCTTCATTGCGGGTGGTGCGTTTGATGGCATCGACCGCGTCATTGCCCGCCGGGTAAATACCAACGCCATTGGCTTCAACGTAGACAAAGAGCTGCAGGAATACCAGAAGAAAAACCTGTTGCAGTTCATCAATGCACAAGACCTGAAAGGTTTTGGTTTGATACCCGAACTGCTCGGTCGCCTGCCTGTGGTTACCCACCTAGAGCCGCTGGATACCGACACCCTCCGCAGCATTTTGACAGAACCCCGCAACTCGCTGGTACGCCAATACACCAAGCTGTTTGAGCTCGAAGGCATCCGCCTGAGCTTTGAGCCCGAAGTGTTCGACTTTATTGTGGCCAAAGCCATGGAGTTTAAACTGGGGGCCCGTGGCCTGCGCAGCATTTGTGAGCAAATACTCACCGATGCCATGTTTGAAATGCCCAGCCAAAAAGAGAAGGAATTTGAAGTAACGCTGCAGTACGCCAGGCAGAAATTTGACACCGGAAAAATGAGCAAACTAAAAGTAGCCTAACCAGCTTTTTAGTGGACGTTAAATAATCGAAAAGCCTTGCATATTGCAGGGCTTTTTGCTGAAAATATACCGGCATGTAGTACCTTACTTGCCCAGCTTTTGAAAACCAAGAAAAACGATATCCTATGACAGAACTGATCAACAAACTCGTATCCGAAGCCGGTCTCTCCAATGAGCAAGCCGCCAAAACCATCGACGTCATCAAAGGCTTTGTGTCAGAAAAATTTCCGATGCTGGCTGGTGCCGTAGAAAATGTATTGGGTGCCAGTGCTGCACCTGCAGCTGCCAAAGAAGAAGGCAGCCTGCTCGATAAAATTTCTGATTTCATCCCCGGAGAGATGGGCGAAAAAATTGAAGGCTTTGCCAAGCAAGCTGCTGATAAAGCCGGCGACCTGCTGGATAAAGGCAAGTCCACCTTCAACGATTTGGAAAACAAACTCTGATACAGCACAAAGGCGAATCTTTCGATTCGCCTTTGTTTTTTAGCCATTTGAAATGCTACCTGCAGTGGTGAGCTTGTCGAACCACAGTTTATTTTCCAAATATGGCAGCATAGTTATCCGCAGCAAAACCCACCGCCAATACAGTACCGTCTTGCTCTATCACCGGCCGTTTGATAAGCGATGGTTTTTCAGTCATGAGTTGAATGGCGCCGGCTTTTTTGGCGGCAGCAGCTTGTTCTTCTGCGGTACAGGCTTTCCAGGTAGTACCTTTTTTATTCAGCAATACATCTATACTCACCTGCTTGCTCCAGTTGTTGAGTATGGTTTTGGTAATGCCTTGCTTTTTATAATCGTGAAACTGAAAGTCAATCTTGTTTTCCTTGAGCCAGGTGATGGCTTTTTTCACAGTGTCGCAATTGGGAATGCCGTATACAGTTATCATAAGTCTGTTTTCGTGGTTATTCACTTACTGATTGGATATAATCCAAAATGGAGCGGATTTGTTCATCCGTCAGGTCGGGGTGGGGCAGCATGGCGGTTTGGTTGTAATCGAGCCAGAGCTGCCGGGCATAAGCGTCACGTTGAATCACCGAATCGCTGTTACGGATAAAACCATACAATTTTTGCTGATCGGGCCAGCGGCTTTCCACGCCTTTGAGTGCCGGGCCGGTCAGGTCATTGTTTACCATATGGCAGCTGGCACAGCGGTTGAAAAAGAGTTGCTTACCCGAATCGTTTGCGGTTTTGGCACCTGCAATTTCTTTTTTCGTTTCCACTGGTTTGGCCGGTTGTTCACTACAGGCCAGCAACAGCAGCAGGCCGCCTGTCCACATCCACTTTTTCATGGGCGCAAAGGTAAATGGGAAGGCCATAAGCAAAAGGCTAAAAGCGGAAGGCCAAGGGCAGAAAGCTCAAGGCTAAATGCAAAGTACCATCGTCCCCGACTCCTGTCGGGGATGCTGTGGTGTAGCGACACTGTCGCAAAAGCCAGATGTAATCTGGCAACCATCGAATCCTCGTCGGGAGACGAGGACTATAAAAAAGCAGCAGCTGTTTTGTTCAAACAACTGCCGCTACAATCTACCATCCCGATAGCTATTGGGGGACATAAGTCTTTCTGTACTAATTCTGCTTCATCAACTTCCCCTACTAAATTAATTGTCGTGACTTAAAGAATACAATCCCGACTTATATGTTATCTATAAGTTTTGCCGTTAGTTCTTCAAATGGAATTTCAATATTCTTATAGTTGTTCAGATTTAGGACAAAGATTTCTTTGTCATTTATTTTGAGTTTAAAGTACTCGGTATAGTCTCTCCAATCGTCATTGAAAATCTCAATTTTTGTCTTTCCCAAGTACTGAAGTCTAAATACCCAATTTTTTGGAATGCTTTGATCCTGGTTTTGATTGTCTAACGAAAGTTCATAGTCATAATTCTTGAGGAACGCTGTCAATTTTTTACGCAATAGCGTTCTAAATTCTGCTTTTTGCTTAATGTCTTCCATTGAAAATAATACGCTGTTTGTTTGCCTTTTCGCTAACATCTAAGCCAACACTTCTCTGGCTATCACCAGCTTTTGTATTTCGCTGGTGCCTTCACCAATGGTGCACAGCTTGCTGTCGCGGTAGTATTTTTCTACCGGAAAATCTTTGGTATAGCCGTAGCCGCCAAAAATTTGCACGGCATCGGTACTCACTTTTACGGCCACCTCACTGGCATAGTATTTGGCCATGGCGCTTTGCTCTGTTACTTTCTGGTGGCTTTCTTTCAGATAACAGGCCTGCTGAATCAGCAGTTCGGCGGCGGCTATTTCAGTAGCCATATCGGCCAGCTTAAAACTAATGCCCTGAAAGTTGCTGATGGGCTGATCGAACTGGTGCCGCTCTTTGCTGTACTGCACACTGGCTTCAAAAGCACCACGGGCAATGCCCTGCGCCAGCGCTGCAATGCTGATGCGGCCCCCATCCAAAATCTTCAGGCTTTGCCGAAAGCCATCGCCCACTTCGCCCAGCCGCTGGCTGTCGGGGATGCGGCAGTTGTCAAAAATCATTTCGGCCGTTTCGCTGGCCCGCATGCCCAGTTTGTTTTCTTTTTTGCCACCGGCAAAACCCGGTGTGCCACGCTCCACCACAAAGGCAGTAGCGCTGCCACTGGTGCGGGGCTCACCGGTACGGGCTATCACCACGGCGATGTCGCCGCTTTTGCCATGCGTAATCCAGTTTTTGGTGCCGTTCAGTACCCAATGGTCGCCATCTTGTACAGCCGTGGTTTTCATGTTGCCGGCGTCGCTGCCGGTGTTAGGCTCGGTCAAACCCCAGGCGCCAATGTGCTCGGCAGTGGCCAGCTTGGGCAGCCAGCGGCGCTTTTGCGCTTCATTGCCAAATGTGAGAATGTGGTTGGTGCACAAACTGTTGTGGGCGGCCAGGCTCAGGCCTACGGAGCCACACACTTTTGCTATTTCCTGAATGATGGCGTTGTACTCGAAATACCCGAGACCGGCGCCGCCATATTCATGCGGTACCAGTACGCCCATCATGCCCAGTTGGCCCATGGCTCTAAAAGTATCTATGGGAAAATGTTGGGCTTCGTCCCATTCCATTACATAAGGGCGAATGTGCTGCTCGGCAAAATCACGGGCAGCAGCTGCTACGTGCAGCGTGGTTTCTGACGGTTGAAAATTCATAAGGCAAGCAATCGTTGAGTGTCAAATATAGGCTAACGCTTGTTAGTTTAATCAAGACTAACAACCCTGTAAGCATTCTGTTCGCCGGCTTATTGTACGGTAAAATAGGGCGCCACTTTCTGCAACCATTCCGGAGTAACGATGGCAATTTTTTGCAAATCCTGCACCGATTGATACGGCCCGTGCTGCTGCCGGTATTGTATCATGGCATTGGCAATATTCCATTTGATGTAGGGATGCATTTTGAGTTGCTCTACCGTAGCTGTGTTGATGTTGATGGTACGAAGGCCACTGCCATTTACCCGCAACCGGCTTTTAATTTTTTGAAAAGTGCTGTCGGGCAGGGCATAGGTTTCGCCCACTTGCTCAATACTGTAAAAACCGCCCAGCTTATCGCGGAAATTGACAATCCGGAAAGCCAGTTTGCTGCCAACACCGGGCAGGGCAATCCATTGGCTGGTATCGGCCAGATTGATGTCGATGGCAGCGATGTTTTTAGCCGGTGTCGTTGGCCGGGCAGGCAGTGAGTCGCGGCGAAACGAGTTGTTGCTGGCAGTGCTGGCAATTACCACATAAGGAATGAGTGCCTTCGCCTGATCCTTGGGCAGGCTGAATATTTTCAGCAGGTCTTCGGGCTGGCGGAATTTGCCACCCTTGCTGCGGTACTTTACAATGGTGGCTACCGTTTTGGGTTTTACACCCAGGCGCAGCCAGTCTGTTTCGCTGGCTGTGTTGGGGTCAAAGATGAAATAGCTGACAGATGCAACAGCCCGGTTGTTATTGGCTGGCTCTTTCCACGCTGTGTGTTCGTTGTTGTTTTGCCAGCTGCTGTCGAAACCTTTGAAAGGCACCAATCCTTTGGCTTCTTCCAGTACAATGGCATCGGCCGGTTGCTGCGGCGCAGGCAAAAAGTAACGGTAAAAGACAGGGGCAATGGCTGCGCCAATGATGATGAGCAATAAAAAGACGAGGGCTCTGCGCTGCCATTTTGTAAAACTGAAATAATCTTTGATCCAGCTTTGCCAGCGGTGGTTGTAACGGGGCATAGTGGTGTGGTAGGGGTTTACCACAATATACAACCGTTACACCCGAATTTCCAAACCGTCGTACGCCAGGTGCATACCCGCAGGCAGCTCTTCACTTATCTCGCTGTGCAGCCCCAGCTGGTGGCTGATGTGGGTGAAGTAGGCGTTGGGGATTTCCAGCTGCTGCACCATGTCAATGGCTTCTTGCAGGGTAAAGTGCGAAATGTGCGATTCTTTCCGCAAGGCATTGAGCACAATGCTGCTGCTGCCTTTTATTTTTTCCTGTTCTGCTTCGTCTATGCGATTCGCATCGGTGATGTAAGTAAAGTTGCCAAAGCGAAAACCCATCACCGGCATTTTGTAATGCCACACCCAAATTGGCTGCACCACTATATCGCCTACCACAAAAGGGTCGCTTTTGATTTCGTGCAATTCGAAAACGGGTACACCGGGGTACTTGTACGCATCGAAGGCGTAAGGTATTTCCCGCTGTACTCCTTGGAGGGTAGCAGCGCTGGCATAAATATGTGTGGGTTGCTGTTGTACGTATTGAAAGCCACGGGTATCATCGAGGCCGCCTACATGATCTTTGTGGGCATGCGTAATGAGGATGGCATCAATACGGCGAACGTTGTGTTGCAGCATTTGCTGGCGAAAGTCGGGCGTAGCATCTACCACCAGGGTAGTGGTGGCCGATTGTACGAGGATGCTGCTGCGCAATCTTTTGTCGTGCACATCGGCCGATTGGCATACAGCACATCTGCACGCTACCATGGGTACGCCGCCGCTGGTACCGGTGCCTAAAAATGTAATGCTGAGTGCCGCCATAAGAGGGTGTAAATGTAGGGTCAAAAAAAAGACCTTTCCGCAAGGGAAAAGTCTTTTGGCAAGTGTTGTTACATTATTTACTAACTACTCAGTAGCCAGCGAAGCTTTCAATACCTCATCATACAATTTTTGGCTTTCCTGAGTCAGCATGTCAATGGATATCTGCAGTTGCGGAATGAGTTCCAGCAGGGTGTTAATTCGTCCTTCGGCATTCAAAAATTTGTTCAGCACCACTACCCGCTTTTGCTCCAATATGCAGTAGCCACTTTGAAAAGTACCCCGTTCGTACCGGTACACATAGCCCGATTCGGACAGTATTCTTTCCAGCTTTTGTAAAGTTGTTTGATTGTATTTCATAGCCCTCGTCTTCTTGCTGCTGATGGCCCTTCAAAAGTAGCTCAAACTGCTGCCGGCATTTTTCGTAATTATCCACAAGCCCGGTTAAAAATATTGCTACATTTTCATGACAATATTTAGACAATTCGACTGATGCATCTCATCTTTTTTGAAAATTATAGCAAGGAAATTGCAGACGTCTTAACAAATTGACAATCATAAATATTCACACTATGTTCGACCAAAATGATTATTTCTTCAGTAAATCTGATCCAATTGCTACAGAGCTTCAGAAATGGGTAGAAGCCATGGCATACCATTTTAAGCCCAACAATATCCATTGGTGCAATGGCTCACAGGCCGAATACGATGCCCTGTGCCAACAGCTGGTAGATAAGGGTACGTTTATAAAACTCAACCCCGAAAAGCGCCCCAATAGCTACGCTTGTTTTAGCGACCCCAGCGATGTGGCCCGGGTAGAGGACAAGACATTTATTTGCAGCCGCAGAAAAGACGATGCAGGACCCACCAACAACTGGATGGAACCCAAGGAAATGAAAACTATTCTTGAAGGGTTGACAGCTGGTTCTATGGCTGGCCGTACCATGTACGTTATTCCTTTCTGTATGGGCCCTGTGGGTTCTGAGCTCAGCCGCTATGGTGTGCAAATTACCGATAGCGAGTATGTAGTGGTAAACATGAAACTGATGACCCGCATGGGTGAGCAGGTTTTGGCACACATGCAGCCAGGCAACTGGGTAAAATGTATCCATACAGTAGGCGCTCCGCTGGCAGAAGGCCAGGCCGATGTAAAATGGCCTTGCAACCCCACAGTAAAATACATTTCACATTTCCCCGAAGAAAGACTCATCATTTCTTATGGTAGTGGCTATGGCGGCAACGCGTTGCTGGGTAAAAAATGTTTTGCCCTCCGCATTGCCTCTGTAATGGGCCACGAAGAAGGATGGCTGGCTGAGCACATGCTGCTGCTGGGCGTAGAAAGCCCCGAAGGCGAAAAGAATTATGTAGCTGCCGCCTTCCCCAGCGCCTGTGGCAAAACCAACTTTGCCATGATGATTCCACCTGCCGGACTGGATGGCTGGAAAGTAACCACCGTGGGCGATGATATCGCCTGGATTCACAAGGGTAAAGACGGCAAGCTGTACGCCATCAACCCCGAAGCCGGCTATTTTGGCGTAGCCCCCGGTACCAACGAAAAAACCAACCCCAACGCCATGGCATCCATTAAAAAGGATACCATTTTTACAAACGTAGGCGTAACGCCCGATGGTGATGTGTGGTGGGAAGGCATGACCAAAGAAGTACCAGAAGGATTGATAGACTGGCATGGCCAACCTTACGATAAAAACAGCGGTAAACCCGTGGCACACCCCAATGCCCGCTTTACTGCACCAGCTGCGCTTAACCCTGTGCTCGATGAAAAATGGGACGACCCCGCTGGTGTACCTATCAGTGCGTTCATTTTTGGTGGCCGCCGTGCTACCACCATGCCGCTGGTGTACCAAAGCTTCAACTGGAACTTTGGCGTATACCTGGCCGCTACCATGGGTAGCGAAATGACTGCTGCCGCCTTTGGCGAAGTGGGTAAAGTGCGTCGCGATCCGTTTGCCATGCTGCCCTTTATGGGCTACCATGCCGGCGAATACTGGAACCACTGGTTGCAGTTTGGCCGCGACCTGCCCGAGCCACCACGGATTTTTGGCGTCAACTGGTTCCGCAAAGACGAACAGGGCAATTTTGCATGGCCCGGCTTTGGTCAGAACCTGCGGGTACTCAAGTGGATTGTAAACCGTGCCAAAGGTCATAGCCTGGGTGTAGAAAGCCCCATTGGCTGGATGCCCCGCTACAAAGACATGGACTGGACAGGCCTCGATTTTAGCCAGGAAGAGTTTGCCAAAATCATGGAAGTAGACCGTGAGCTGTGGAAGAAAGAACTGCTCGGCCACGAAGAATTGTTTAGCAGCGTGTACGACAAGCTGCCTAAAGAATTCTTCTTTATGAGAGAATTGTTGCTGAGCAGCCTGTGGCGCAGCCCTGAACATTGGGGACTGGCACCAGAAAGGGCCTAAGTAGATAAGTGGAAAGGTTTGATGAATACCGTAAACCAGATGGAAACGTCTGGTTTACTTTTTTCTGATACCGCAAACATCCGTGGCAGATATGCTGTTTTGGGCCACTACATTTGAACAAAACCTAACTACTTGTTATGCCTGGAACTGTCATCAAACATCTCCGTGAACAAAAAATGCTGAAGCAGGATACTGTGGCCAAAGCCATGGGCATATCGCAGGCTGCGTATAGCAAAATCGAAAACAACATTACGGAGCTAACCGTAAAACACTGCCGGATGCTCAGCAAAATTTTTGATGTAAATGTGTACGAACATTTACCCGATGATTTTGAAATTATCCGTCCGAGAAAAGGCGGTTCGGCAGTAGAAGAAACAACTGAATACTAATGCTTGCAATCGCCGGTATGGCAGTGGTTGGCCTGCCTGCAAAGCCGGTAATTGAGAAAATGCGCCGAAACGATGAGCAACACCGCAGCAATAATCATCCATAAAGGATGATTGCCCACCAACTCTTTGGCTATTAAAAACCCAATGCCTGCAATAAAAAGTAACATGGGTATATACCGGTGATGGTGCAGCTTAAAGCCATGGCGTAAGGCCAAAACTCCCAAAACTGTAGCCAGGCCAATCATAAAAAATTCGAAGCCCTTATTATTCACCAGGTTTACGCCAAACAGCGGCAAACTGGAGATAAACAATGGCATTACCGCACAGTGAAGGGCACAAGCCACCGAAGCAGCTATACCCAATTTATCCCAGTTTATCTTTAGCATAATGCGTGAAAATTCAAGACCTACGTTTTGCAACAGAATTGCAAATATAGGGAAGTTCAATGCATTCAAACGATACCTTTGCCCATCATGAGTACAAATAAAAAGTTATTGATTTACGGTTCGGCCTTCTTGCTTACCCTGGCAGGTTTTTTCTTTTTTGTGTTTCGTGGTACCGACAACTGGAAAAGCAAGCTGCCAGTAATTAGCTATGTAAAGCCTTTTGCTTTTGTGAACCAAAATGGCGACACGGTTACACAAGCCACTTACAAAGGTAAAGTGTACGTGGCCAACTACTTTTTTGTAACCTGCACGGGCATTTGCCCCAATATGAATGGCAAAGTAAAAACGGTGTACCAGGCATTTCAGCAAGAAAAAGAATTTGCACTGCTTAGCCATACCTGCCAGCCAGAGTACGATAGCATACCACAGCTAAAGCGCTATTGCGATAGCATTGGGGCCGATGGCAAGCAGTGGCAATTTGTAACCGGCAATAAACTTGAGCTGTACAATATTGCCCGTGAAAGCTATCATATTGACGATCCTAAAAACAACGTAGGCGACATCAACGATCAGTTTTTGCACTCGCAGTTTTTAGCACTCGTAGATAGGCAAGGACGGGTACGCGGTATTTATGATGGTTTAAAACAAAAAGAAATAAACTCGTTGAAAGAAGACATACCTCAATTGTTGAAAGAAACCGATCGCAGCAGTTTTGTGAACAATATTTTTGGCAATAGCCCTGCTCAATAATCGCTTTCTCTTTTTCTTCAAATAGCCGGAGTATGAAAGATGCAACAACAGATATTCTAAAGCGTAACTCCCTGAGCGTTACAGATAGCCGCCGCAATATTTTGCAGCTGTTTTTGCAGCAAAATGCCAGCGCCCTTCGCCATGCCGATATAGAACAGTCGCTGCAAAACATTGACAGGGTTACCATCTACCGTACTTTACAGGCCTTTGCCGAAAAAGGCATCATTCACTCCATACCGGGCTCCGATGGCGCAGCCCGTTATGCCTTGTGTAAAGACGGTTGTGCCGATGGCCACCATCATGACGACCATGTACATTTTGTGTGCACCCGCTGTAGTGCCACCCAATGCCTTGATGATGTGCATGTACCTTTTGTACGCATGCCCGAAGGCTTTGAAGCCAGCAAAACCGAAATGGTGGTGAGTGGTATTTGCAGCAAGTGCAGAAGCTAAATTGATTTTGAACCACGAAGACACAAGGAATACACAAAGGAGCACAAAGTAATTTACTATTCACTTTAATCACCGCGGAGACGCAGCGTAAACGGAGGGAGCAATAGACGTCCTTGTACTGCATCCGGTTCCAAGGCTTACTTGCTGGTTTCCACACTTTCTTATTCCTTATTTTTTGTTGCTTATTTCTTATTTTTTATTGCTACTTGTTTCATATTGGCTCATTTGCTAATTATCACATCGGCTGTTCAGAATGCTTTTCCCACTTACCAACCAAAACATACCGCTGCAGCAAGAGAATATAACTGTGTATCTGCCGGAGCCAACGGCAGTGTATGCTTGCTTGCAAGAGCAGCAAAACCCATATTGGGCAAGGCTTTGGCCGGCATCCATTGGTTTGGCGAGTTTCTTATTACAACATCCGCGTTGGGTAAAAGTGCCGCTGGTATTGGAGCTGGCTGCTGGTATTGGTTTGCCATCCATTGTAGCAGCCCGTTTTGCGCAGCAGGTCATTTGCTCTGATATTGAACCAAACGCCATTCCGGTGATGCAGGCCAATAAACAACTGCACCAATGCACAAACGTGACTTGTACCGTAGCCGATTGGCTGCACCTGCCTTCTCATTGGCATCCACAAACCATTTTACTGAGTGATGTAAACTACGAGCCCGCTGCATTTGCCGGTTTGCTGCTGGTACTGCAACAACAATTGGCTGCAGGTGCCTGCATTATGTTGGCTACACCACAGCGGCTCATGGCTAAGCCTTTTATTGAGGCACTGCTTCCTTTTACAATTGAGCAACATGAAGAAACCGTGCCACTGGATGGCAGCATGCATTTTATCAGCATACTGGTGCTGAAGCAGTAGCAACCATTATCTTTCGGGTAAATCATTTCGCTGCATGATGTTCAAACCATTCTTATTGGTAGCTAGTTTGTTGGCCTCCAATGCTGTACAAGCACAAGCTCCCAATTTGTTGCGTCAAAACGGTATTCGCATTGGTGTAATGCCCACAGGCAGGCTCAATGCCATTACAGATGTGCAGGGTGTAAAAGTGGGGCAGATAACTATTGTGCAAGGCGACTCAGTACGAACAGGTGTGACGAGTATTGTACCACACGGCGGCAATTTGTTTCAGCAAAAAGTACCCGCTGCTGTATTTGTAGGCAATGGCTTTGGGAAGCTGGCGGGAAGCACACAAATTGCTGAATTGGGCAATATTGAATCGCCCATTGTGCTCACCAATACACTCAGCGTACCTGCAGGTATACAAGGCATCATCGACTATACCTTGCAACAACCCGGCAATGAAAAAGTGCAAAGTGTAAATGCGGTGGTGGGTGAAACCAACGATGGTTATCTCAACGATATCCGTGGCATGCATGTGAGCCGGGCACAGGTAGTGCTAAGCATTTTGCAGGCAGATACAGGTGTGCTGTCGCAAGGCAATGTAGGTGCAGGCACCGGCACGGTGTGCTTTGGGTGGAAGGGCGGCATTGGTACCGCCAGCCGACAGCTACCGGCCAATTTGGGCGGCTATACCGTAGGCGTATTGGTGCAAACCAATTTTGGCGGCGTGTTGGAAATAGCGGGTGTACCTGTGGGGCAGCTGTTGCAGAAATATGCATTGAAAGATGAACTCAATCATACTCCCGATGGCAGCTGCATGATAGTGGTAGCGACCGATGCGCCGCTCGATGCCCGCAACCTCGAACGGCTGGCCAAACGGGCCTTTATGGGTTTGGCCAAAACAGGTGGCATAGCCAGCAATGGCAGCGGCGATTATGTCATTGCTTTTTCAACAGCGAACAAAGTACCGCATCAACCAACGGCAGCAATGCTGGTGCCTGCACAGTACCTGCACAACGAAGCCACTACACCCTTGTTTATGGCAGCTATCGAAGCAACTGAAGAAGCCATCATCAATTCATTGTTTGCAGCAGAAACCATGAAGGGGAAAGCGGGCCGTACCATTGAAGCATTGCCCAAGGAAATAGTTATTTCGCTGATTCAGCAGTACCAAAGGGGTAATAGCCAATAGCATTTGAATGAGAAAACCCTATGGGTGGTGCAAAAACTGCTTTTCTTAACAAGCCTTCGCCCATCGATTGTTGATTTTGTTCGTACTTCGCAGCACCGAAACAAACGTAGCGGCATTCTTATGACTCAATTTCGTCCCGGTAGCTTTCAGATATTGCCGGTAATCATAAAAAATCTACTCATCATTAATGGTCTGGTGTTTTTGGCACAGATCACTTTTGACGGCGTGTACCCCGGCAGCGACTTACAAATAAAAGTGGGCAATACCAGCAACCTGTTTGCCCTGCATCATTTGTTTTCGCCGCTGTTTAAGCCCTGGCAGCTGTTTACCCACATGTTTATGCATGGCAGCCTCATGCACCTCATCAGCAACATGTTTGCGTTGTGGATGTTTGGCTCTATTCTGGAAAACCTGTGGGGACCAAAGCGTTTTCTCATTTTCTATCTGGTGTGTGGCTTGGGTGCGGCACTCTTACACCTCGGCTTTTTGTGGTACGAAAACATGCAGCTTATCAGCGATTTTGAATCGTTTAAGGCACACCCTACCCTGCAGGCCTACCTCAATTATTACAATACTTACAACCTCAACTCAGGCTACGATTACAACATTGCGGCCCGCATACTCACCGCCTGGCAGTACGAGCCCAACAACCTGCAGATAGCCGAGCAAGCCGTGATGCTGGTAACCGAACATGCCAACTACTCGCTGAGCGAAGCCACCCTGGGTGCCAGTGGCGCTGTGTTTGGCTGCCTCGCCGCCTTCGGTTATTTATTTCCCAATACCCACATTTATCTCTACTTTTTTGTGCCCATCAAAGCCAAATGGTTTGTGCTGCTGTACATAGCTTTTGAACTAAGCATGGCTGTGCGTAACAGTGCCGGCGACAACATTGCCCGGTGGGCCCACCTTGGGGGTGCTATCGTAGGTTTTTTGCTGGTGTACTTTTGGAACAAAACCAACCGGCGCCGTTTTTATTAAGTAAAATATCAATACCCCCACAACCACGCTCCTTGTTCATTCGTTGTAAATGTTCATTCGGCCGCAAGGCTCATTTTTAAAAAAATCACACTTAGGATATGGGCACTTTTCCAGGACAAAAAAAGCGGACCATTTTACTGGGCGCAGAAAACAATGCATTGGTCGGCCTTATATCGGTTACGGCCGTGGTGTTTGTATTTATAACCTTTTTGCGCATTGGTTACTACCTAAGCGGTGTGGATGAAAGCTTATTTATTACCCAAATATTCAACTGGTTTGCGCTACCCGCTGAACCTACCAAATTGCTGAGCCGCCCCTGGACCATTTTCAGCTACATGTTTACACACAGCGGTGTATGGCAGCTCATCAGCAATATGCTGTGGCTATGGGCTTTTGGCTACATTTTGCAAGACCTGATGGGCAACCGGCACCTGGCTCCCATTTTTATCTATGGTGGTTTGGTAGGTGCCTTTTTCTTTTTGATAACGGTGAATATTTTTCCGGTCCTGCAGCAGCAAATCAATATAATTCGCCCTATGGAAGGGGCCGGCGCCGGGTTAATGGCAGTAGCGGTAGCCACTACTGCACTGGCGCCTAACTACCGCATTTTTCCTATGCTTATGGGTGGTATACCGCTGTGGGTGCTCACCCTCATTTTTGTATTGATAGATTATGCCCTTATAGCCAGTGTAGGTGCAGGTACTGCGGTAGCTCATTTGGCCGGTGGTTTCATAGGCCTGATGTATATGAAAGCCGTGCAGCGTGGTGCCGACTGGGGCGAATGGATGCATCAATTGTACCATTGGTTCTTTCACATGTTCGACCCAAAAAAGGATGCTCAGCAACGCAAGCAAAAAGAAAAACTACACTACAAACAAGGCCCTGCGCCTTTTAAAGCTACCCCAAAACTGACACAGCAACGGGTAGATGAACTGCTCGATAAAATAAGTGTGCATGGCTACCACTCGCTATCGGATGAAGAAAAGGCCTTTTTGAAAAAAGCCAGCAACGAAGAATTGTAGCGTTTACCGTTTCATGCAGCAGCACCCCATACACAATTCTCCGTGGTTTATTCGGCTGTTGGCATGGCCGGCACTGGTACTGTATGCAGTAAGCCTGTTGCTGTACACCATACCGCCTGCACATTGGTGGCCCATGGGCATTTTAGGCATTGGCTGGCCCTATACCTGGCTGGCTTTTGGTGTACTGCTGCTTTTGTTATACCGCTTTCGTTTTGCCTACCGCAGGTTTTGGTTGTACAGTTGGTGCATGGGTATGCTTGTTATGAGCAATGTATGGGCCATGCATACTTTCTCCGGTCAATGGTCAACGCAAAAAGAGAACCATTTGCTGCGCATTATGCAATGGAATTGTGAGCAGCTGGCGGGTATCGATACTTTTCACAACCGCTTTAGTACAGACAGATCAGTGGCCGTTCAGTATATACGCCAGCAGCAACCTGATGTGATAATGATGCAGGATTTTCAGAACTACGCAAGCCCGGTGCTTTGGTCCAACCTGTCGCTCATTCGTGATACGCTGGGCTATCCTTTCGTTCATTTCGCCCCTTATTTTTCCGACACCAAACCGTGGGGCACCAATACAGAGGGCGTTATTATTTTTTCCCGCAGGCCTTTTATACAAACCGGCCGGGTGCAATATCCCAACAGGGAGTATGCCCCCTACATTGGCTGGGCCGATATAGCAATGAATGGTAAACCCGTAAGGCTGGCCACCACGCATTTTGTGAGTATGCACCTCAACCTGGGGGTATTGCCCGCCGATACTTTCGGGTTTATATACAAGCAGGATACCAGCGTACTCGTTACCGGAAACAAGCTCAAAAAGCTCCGCTACTTTCAAGCCTATCATACTACTCAGGCGCAAACGCTGCGGGCTTTTTTAGATACCTGTGCAGTGCCGGTTATTCTTGGTGCCGATCTCAATTCTGTTCCCACATCGTATGTGTATAGCAAGGTAAAAGGCCCGCTGAAAGATGCCTTTCTGGAAACAGGTTTTGGCTGGGGTAAAACCTACCGCAATTCGGTGCTACCCAACCTGCGCATTGATTACCTGCTGCACCACCCTCAGCTACAAGTGCTGCAAATGCACAGCCACACACTCCACATCAGCGATCATAAACCATTACTTGCAGATTTTGGATGGCGATAACAAACTAAATCAGGTTTCTTTACCCCAATTGGCATTAATTTCAGCCCCTACTCATGGCATTTAGTTTCAGAAAATTGAGCAAACGTTTTTTCATCATCGCCAACCTGTTGGTGAGTATGCTCTTTTTGCTGGCCTGTCTGCAGCCATGGCTTAATCCGGAATCGTTTTGGCTCATTAGTTTTCTCAGCCTCACCATCCCCTACCTCTGCATTTTGTTGCTGTTGTTTGTTGTGTTTTGGTTTTTTTTCAAAATCAAATTCACCCTTATTTCCATCATCACTTTGCTGCTAGGCTGGCAGCAACTGAGTGTGCTGGTAGCTACGCACAACCCCGATTTTAGCAAACGCAAACCATCGAGTACCAATCAGCTCCGCATTTTTACCTGGAATGTAAAAGCCATGAAAGGCAACGGGGCACAAGACCCCAAAACCCTGCGGGAAACCACCCGCAACATGTATGCCCTCATCAAGGCCTACCGGGCCGATGTGGTATGCTTTCAGGAGTTTGGCCAGTTTGACAAACCCCACGAAGGGCACGACAATATTCAATGGATGAAGGAACTGGGGTTCCCCTACTATGTGATGTCGAAAGATTACTCACGGGTGGCATGGAAGTACACCAGCGGTGTGGCTATTTTTTCCCGATATCCTATCGTGTTCAAAAAGCGGGTGCCTTTTACGTCTAGTCCCGAAAGCTTGTTGTTTGCCGACATTGCCTGGAAAAAAGATACCATTCGCATTTTTACGTCGCACCTGCAATCGTACAAACTGCTGGGCAACGATTTTGCGCATTTGGAACAAGCGGCAGGCAACAACAGTGAGCAACTCGTAGAAGCATCGAGCAATATTTTTCAGAAAATGAAACGTGCCTTCCGCAACCGCGGTGCACAAGCCGATCAGATTCGGCCCATACTCGACAGCAGCCATTACCCCGCCATTTTTTGTGGCGATGTAAATGATGTGCCGGGCAGCTACGCTTACTGGCAGCTACGCGGCAGCAACTGGCAAGATGCGTTTTTGAAAAAAGGATTTGGCATTGGCCGCACTTACATGGGTTTGGTACCTACGCTACGCATCGACTACATTTTTGCCAACCCCAAATGGGAAGTAACGCAATGCGCCACTGTGCCCTCCAACTACAGCGATCACCTGCCTGTGGTGGCCGACCTGCAGCTGCTGAAATAAATTTTCACGTTTACCTTACCCCATCATCACGTATTTGCTCAATGCTTATTCGTAACATTGCCCTGCAAATGAATACCGCCATTTACCATACCTGTTGTTGTTGCTGTTAATCAGCACTTCTTACTTTTTGCTTCGGCATCTTTGCAACCCCATTCATTTGTATTCCTAATTTTCTTTTGATATGTCTGATACTGCTGCATCGCAACTGCATGTGTACAATAGCTACACCCGCTCTAAAGAACCGTTTCAATCGATTACCCCCGGCCACGTAGGTATGTATGTATGCGGCCCCACCGTAAGTGGCGAAAGCCACTTGGGCCATGCCCGCCCCTACGTCACCTTTGATGTGCTGTACCGCTACCTCACCCACCTGGGCTACAAAGTGCGGTACGTACGAAACGTAACCGATGCCGGCCACTTTGAAGAAGAAGGCCGTCAGGCAGAAGATAAAATTGCCAGCAAGGCTGTGCTCGAAAAATTGGAGCCCATGGAGCTGGTAACCAAGTACACCAACTTGTTTCGCTGGGCCATGAAGCAGTTCAATAACGTAGAACCAAGCATTGAGCCCACCGCCACCGGCCACATTGTGGAGCAAATAGAAATGATTAAGAAAATCATGGCCGAAGGCTATGCCTACGAGAAAAACGGCAGCGTGTATTTTGATGTAAAAAAATACGCCAATGACTTTAAAGACAGCAACCCCTACGGCAAGCTGAGCGGCCGTGTGCTGGACGATATGCTGGAAACCACCCGTGAGCTGGATGGCCAGGAAGAGAAACGCGACAAGGCCGACTTTGCTCTTTGGAAAAAAGCACCGCCAGAGCACATCATGCGCTGGGCCAGCCCCTGGGGCGAAGGTTTTCCCGGCTGGCACATTGAGTGCTCGGCCATGAGCAGCAAGTACCTGGGCGAAGAGTTCGACATCCATGGCGGCGGCATGGACCTGCAGTTTCCGCACCACGAAAGTGAGATTGCCCAAAGCAGCATTTGCCACCACGGCAAGCTGATGGCCCGCTACTGGCTGCACAACAACATGATTACCATCAATGGCAAAAAGATGGGCAAGAGCTACAACAACGTGATTAAACTGACCGAACTTTTCAGCGGCCATCACCCCTTGCTGGAGCAGGCCTACCATCCCATGACCATTCGTTTCTTCATTTTGCAGAGCCACTACCGCAGCACACTGGACTTTGGCAATGAAGCACTACAAGGTTCCGAAAAAGCCTTGAAGCGACTATGGGAAGCCTACGAAAACCTGCAGAAACTGGATGCCGCCAAGTTTGGCAGCAGTGCCGGTGATGCACAGCTGGATGCTAAAGTGAACAAGCTGGTGACGGAGTTTGCCGAGTTCATGAACGACGACCTGAATAGCGCCAAAGTAATCGCCAATATGTTTGAACTGGCGCCCATCATCAACGGCATCAAAGGCGGACAAATTGCTACCACGGCGTTGAGTGCTGCTACGCTTACCCAATTGCAATTGCAAATGAAAGTGTGGCTCGAAGACATTTTCGGACTGCAAAGCCCTTCGGCTGCAGGGGCTGCAGATGATGGCAAACTGGGCGGCGTGATGGATGTGCTCATTCAGCTGCGCAAAGAAGCCAAGGCCCGCAAAGACTACCAAACCAGCGATGCCATCCGCAACCAGCTGATGACCTTGGGTATTCAGCTGAAAGATGAAAAAGACGGCACCGTTAGTTGGAGCATGTAAATACTTTGTTTTAAGTAATACCAACAGCCTTCACATGATGTGAAGGCTGTTTTTTTTAGTCGAAAAATCTGTGCATCTGTGGCCAGAATTGTTTTACGCCACGAATTCACAGATTGAAAAGGCACTCTTTTATCCAATAATCTGTGTATCTGCGGCTATCATTTTATACCGCCCTTTCAGGGCTTTGTTTGTTTTGTGTTTCCTTACTACCAAGGGCTACACCCTTAGCTTAAAGTATTCCGCCCCTTTGGGGCTTTTATCGTCGATCAGCAAATCGTCTGTGGATTAGAACATTGTTTTATCCCAATCAAAATCCGTGTTCCTCCGTTCCTATCCTGCAAATCCTCGTCCAACTGTTACATAAAAAAATCCGTGCATCAGCGGCTATCCATCTATTGCCATAGAGTAACCAATGCTCACAGGCCGGGAGGCCTGCGAGAGAAAAATCAGCGCAAATCCGTTCCCATCCTGCCAATCTGCGTCCCATCAAAAAATGAGCTGTTCCAAGTCATGTTTTTATGCAGGGCTTTAACGGAATTTGGCAACGCCAACAAGGCATTTGGCATAGGTTTGTGCCAACTATTTTTAAACCTACTTGAGTATGAAAAAACTGTTTGTAGCCATTGGCTTGCTATTGAGCATGACGGCCATGGCCGACGAGGGCATGTGGCTGCCCTACCTGCTGGGTCAGCAGAAATATGCTGAAATGAAAGCCAAAGGATTGAAGCTGACACCCGAACAATTGTACAGCATCAATAAAAGCTCGTTGAAAGATGCCATCATCATTTTTGGTGGCGGTTGCACTGGCGAAATCGTAAGTGCCGAAGGATTGATTTTTACCAACCACCACTGCGGCTACGGCGCTATTGCCAGTGTCAGCAGCATGCAAAACAACTACCTGAGGGATGGCTTTTATGCCAAAACAAAAGCCGACGAAATTCCTTCTGCCGGACTGAGTGTACAGTTTTTGGTACGCATTGATGATGTAACCAAACAAGTACTCGACAGCATGAAAGGCCTGAGCTGGAAAGACTGGGAAGCCAAAAAGGCCGGCGTATTTGATGCCATTGCCAAAGCCGCTACTGCCGGCACTCACTACGAAGCGAGAGTGTATGGCATGTTTAAAGACAACCAGTTTATCATGTACACCTACGAACGTTTCAAAGACGTACGACTGGTAGGCACACCACCCGAAAGTGTAGGCAAGTTTGGTGGCGATACCGACAACTGGGAGTGGCCCCGCCACACCGGCGACTTCAGCATCTTCCGTGTGTATGCCGGTAAAGATGGCAAGCCCGCCGACTTCAGCACCGAAAACGTACCGCTGAAACCCAAGCACTTTTTACCCATCAGCCTTAAGGGTGTAAAAGAAGGAGACTTCAGCATGATTTTCGGTTATCCCGGCAGCACCAACCGTTTCGAAACTTCGTATGGCATACAACTGGCTACCGATGTCAAAAATCCGGCCTTCGTATACATGCGTGACATCCGGTTGAAAGCCATGTTTGAAGAAATGAAAAAAGATGCGGCGGTGAAATTGCAACTCGCCAGCAACTTTGCCAGCCTGGCCAACTACTGGAAGTTTTATGATGGCGAAACCAAGCAACTGCTGAAGTACGATGTGTACGCCACCAAGAAAAAACAAGAAGATGCATTGCAGGCATGGATTACCAAAAACAACAAAGCGGAGTATGCCAGCATTTTCAGCAACTATGAAAAAGCCTACGCGGCCTGGTTGCCCTATGCCAAGCAAAAAGAATACTATGAACAAGGCATTACCGGTCCTTCCGTTATCAAATTTGCCAACCGCTTAGAAGCGGTAGAACGCTTCCTCACCAAGGGTGGCGGCGATGCTAAAAAAGCACTGGCCGAACTTAGCAATGCACGTGCTGCATTGCTGAAAGACCTGAACAAACCCAGCGAACAGCAAATGCTTTGGCAGCTGGTAAAGGCGTTCAACAAAGACATAGTGCCCGACCAGCAACCCGTGATGTTTTACAACCTCATGAAGCAAGGCTTTGGCAGCCTGAATGATGACAACACGTACAAAATGTGGGCAGCGGCAGCGTTTGCCAACAGCCTCATTCTCGATGATCAAAAGTGGACCACGTTTGTGGGCAACCCCGATGCCGGTTCGCTGCAAAATGACCCATTGTATTATACCGCCAAATCTTTCCGCGAAAACTGGAACAAGTACAAACCACAACTCGATGCATTCAACAACGCCAATGCAGAGCTGGGCCACCTGTACCTGAAAGCCTACCGCGAAGCCAACGCTACCAAAGTGATGTACCCCGATGCCAACTTTAGCATGCGTACTTCATTTGGCAATGTAAAATCGTACAAGCCCCGAGATGGCGTGAAGTATGATTTTGTAACCACCAGCAGCGGCTTACTGGAAAAATACAAGCCCGGCGATTATGAGTTTGATTTGCCCGCTAAGCAAATTGAATTGCTGAAAAAGAAAGACTTTGGTCCCTATGCCGACCCCGTTCGCAAAGACCTGGTGATTGGTTTTATTACCACCGACGACATTACCGGTGGCAACAGCGGCTCACCTGTTATCAATGGCAATGGCGAACTCATTGGCCTGGCATTTGATGGCAACTACGAAGCCCTCAGCCACAAAATCAATTTCGACAAAGACCTCTGCCGCACCATTTGCGTAGACATTCGCTACGTGCTGTGGTGTGTAGATAAACTGGGTGGTGCCAGCAACATCATCAAAGAATTGAAGCTGGTGAAATAAATGGTGGGTGGTTGTTGGTGCTTGATAACCAACGCTCCCCTCACTCCAAACTCCTATTGGAGGTGCAACAATAGCCCACGGTTTAAACCGTGGGCTATTGCATTACGACAATTACGTGAAACTGTTTCGCTCCTCGTCCCCGACTCCTGTCGGGGATGCACTGGTCATTCGACTACAGTCAATACAACTGCCAGATAAAATCTGACAACCACTGAATCCTCGTCCCGAGATGAGGACTATCAAAACAAACAGGCCGCAGGAAAATCATGCAGCCTGTTGAGTATCGTAATTGTATTTATGCATGCGGAGGTTTGGGGCCACTTCCGCCAGGCTTGGGTCGGAAACCACCGGGCTTGCCGCCGCCAGGTTTACCGCCGGGCCGGCCACCACCGCCTTGCGGCCTGCCTTTACCATCTCCCCGGAAGGGCTTTTTGCCGCCGCCACCACGGCCACCGCCAAAGCCGCCTTCACGGCGTTCAAACGGTTTCCATTCGGGTGCCAGGCCAAGGTCGCTGGGCAAGGGCAACTTGGGCACTTCTTTCTCCAGCAGTTTTTCAATGCCGGCAAACTTGCGCTGGTCTCTGGGGTTCACCAAGGTAAAGGCAGTGCCATCTCTTTCGGCACGGGCAGTACGGCCAATGCGGTGTACATAGTCTTCCCCATCATGCGGTACATCGTAGTTAATCACCAAATCAATGATGTCGATATCAATACCGCGGCTCATGATATCGGTAGCTACGAGTATTTTAATTTTTTCGTTGCGGTAGTCGAGCAGTACGTGTTCACGTTCCTGCTGTTCCAGGTCGCTGTGTATTTCGGCTACTTTCAGGTGTGCTTTCTTCAGGTCGAAGGTGAGGCGTTTTACACTCTCTTTACTACTGCAAAACACAATGGCCAACCGGTACGGCGTGGTGCGCAACAAGAGTGTTACCAGTTTTATTTTTTGCTCATCATACACTATAAACGCACCCTGCTTTATTTTTTCCGGCGGCTTGCTGATGGCAATGTTGATTTCTGCCGGGTCATGCAAAATCTTCTTGGCCAGGTCGCGGATTTTGGGCGGCATGGTCGCACTAAACAGCAGGTTTTGCCGCTCTTTGGGCAGGTAGTTGATGATGCGGAGGATATCGCCGTGGAAACCCATGTCGAGCATGCGGTCGGCTTCATCGAGCACCAGGTATTTGAGGCCGTGCAGTTTTACATAACCCATGTTGAGGTGGGCAATCATGCGGCCGGGCGTACAAATAATGATGTCGGCACCAGTGCTGAGGGCTTTTTTTTCCTGGCTAAACAAATCGCCATCGCCACCACCATACACGGGTATGCCGCCAATGTCGGTAAAGTAGCTCATGCCTTCCAGCGCCTGGCTGATTTGTACTGCCAGCTCACGGGTGGGCACAATCACCAAACAGTTTACGGAGTGGTGGTCTCGTGGCTCGGTGAGGAGTTTGTGAATGATGGGCAACAGAAAGGCGGCGGTTTTGCCCGTGCCGGTTTGGGCACTGGCTATCAGGTCGCGGCCTTCCATAATGAGCGGTATTACCTGCTCTTGCACCGGCGTGGCGTTTTGGTAGCCCATCGACTCGATGCTTTCTTGTAACCGGGGATCGAAATTAAATGCGGAGAATGTCAAGGGAAATTGATGTGTTTTTTTCAGCACAAAAATGTGCCGGTTCTTGTGTTCTTATATCAAAAAAGGAAGCTACACTATTTGGGTGTAGCTTCTTTACTTATTCTACATGATGAGAGTTCTTTGTTAAACAGTCAGGCAAACCTTTCAACTTACCAAACCACAAACCCACTACCCCAAAATCTCCCAGGTTTCATTGCCACGGAGCAGCTTCGCCAGGTTGCCTTTGCCTTTTTTAGCTACGGCTTCTTCCAGTTGCATGGCCATTACGTCTTCGTAGCAGGGGCGGTCGGTTTGGTAAAACACGCCAAACGGACGAGGCAGGTGGCCCGGTGTACGGGGGTCATCAAACAAACGCACCAGTATTTGTGCTTTGAAAATATCGTGCTCGTCGTGTACCCACAGGTCGTCGGCCGTAAAGCCTTCGCCCAGTGTTACCACTTCTGGTGTAAAGCCGTTCAGGCGAACACCCTTATTTTTTTCCGCACCAAAAATCATGGGCTGGCCGTGTTCCAAAAACAGCACTTCGTCCGCCTTGGTGCCTTTCTCTGTAAATATTTCAAAAGCACCATCGTTGAAGATGTTGCAGTTCTGATAGATTTCTACAAAGCTGGTACCCTTATGGCCATGAGCACGTTTCAGTGTTTCCTGCAGGTGCTTGGGGTCGCGGTCCATGCTGCGGGCAATAAACGTCGCATCGGCACCCATGGCCAGCGCCAGTGGGTTAAACGGATGATCGATACTGCCCATGGGCGTACTCTTCGTAATCTTATTGGTTTCAGATGTAGGTGAGTATTGGCCCTTCGTCAAACCATAAATCTGGTTGTTGAACACCATCAGGTTTACGTCGAGGTTTCTGCGCAGCAGGTGAATGGTGTGGTTGCCACCAATACTCATGCTGTCACCATCGCCACTCACAATCCACACACTCAGCTCGGGGCGGCTGGCTTTGAGGCCACTCGCTATGGCAGTAGCACGGCCATGAATGCTGTGCATGCCAAACGTGTTCATGTAATACGGAAAACGGCTGCTGCAACCAATGCCGCTAATGATGGCAATGTTTTCCTTCGGAATACCCAGGTCGGGCATCACCCGCTGTACCTGTGCCAATATGCTGTAATCGCCGCAACCGGGGCACCAGCGTACTTCCTGGTCGGTTGCAAAATCTTTTGCGGTAAGCTTGGGGGCTGTTGCCACATCTGTACTCATGCTCAAACAATCATTTTAAGTATTCCTGCGAATTTACCGGTTTCACACATTCCATAGTGTGACAAAAAGCAGGCCGGCTGGCGTGGGCCTCATTTTTGGCCCGGCTTTTTTACGAAAACGTTGCCAACCAGTTTATGCAGTCTCCTGTGCCTGCAGCTCTTCCCAATACTCAGCTGCCCGGCGGGTATGGGGTATCACTATGGTGCCACCCACAATATTGGCCACGGCAAATATTTCATACATCTCTGCTGTGTTCACACCCAGCTCATGGCATTTGCCCAAGTGGTATTTAATGCAATCATCGCAGCGCAGCACCATACTGGCTACGAGGCCCATCATTTCTTTGGTTTTGGTGCTGAGGGCACCTTCGGCATAGGTGTTGGTGTCCAGGTTCCACAGGCGTTTAATCACCAGATTATCCTTGCTCAAAATCACCTCGTTCATGCGGGTCCGGTAGTCGTTGAATTCTTGTATCAGGTTGCTCATAAAATTTGCTAATTTGAAAATGGAACAATTTGACAATAACATGTCGCTGTAAGCAGCGGAGCGAAATTAGGGGCTGTGTGCGTATGTGCACGGCTCAGCCGTAGTTCGGGCTGTCACTGCTACTCCTCGCCCTTGCTGCGCTGCGGCCTGCGGGGTATCCGCTCCATCCCGCAGCCCTTCGGCTTTGTGCTACTATCAACAAACATCCGGCTGCACAGTTCACCGGCATTTGCCGTCAAACAATCTTGGCATATCCTTACATTTCATGTTCAAAATTTATTCTTCATGACATCCATTCGCTTGCTTCTGATTTGTGTTTTACTGGCTGCATCCCAACTGCCCGCCGCTGCCCAAAGCAACCTCATTCAGCTCACCGATATGCTGAAAATAAAACAACCCGGTAGTGTAGATGTAAGTGCCGACGGTAGCAAAGTGGTGTACACCGTTACCAGCATTGTACCCGACGAAAAAAACAAGTGGGAGTACAATTACCAAACGCAAATCTGGCTGCAACAGCTCGATGGCAAAAGCCAGCCCCGCCAGCTCACCACCGCCAAAGAAGGGGCCAGTGCTCCCAGCCTCAGCCCCGATGGACAAACCCTCGCCTTCGTTCGGGTAGCCGATATGAAACCACAAATCTTTTTGCTGTCATTGAGTGGTGGTGGCGAGCCGGTGCAGCTTACCCGCATGACCAACGGCGCCGGCAACCCACAGTGGAGCCCCGATGGCAAACACATCTTGTTTTACAGCAGCTACAGCCCGCAAGACATTGTGAAAGACAGCCTGCTCAATCCCGGAAAAAAACTGCCTACTTGGAGCCTCGAAAAACCGGGCTTTGCCGGCAATGAGCAACTGCTGCCTTCTAACGCAGCCCTCAACCCCGATGGCTCCATAGCCGAAGTGCGTGCATGGCTGGAGCAAAACGAAAAAGACAACAAAGCGAAAGTCATCAGCAAGCTCAACTTTCAGCAGGAAAGCAGCACTTCTTCCGCCATCAGTATCGCCCATGCATTTGTGATAGATGCCATACCCGGTGCAGTAGCCCAAAACATCAGCGCTGGTTTCATGAGTGTGAGCAATGTGCAGTTTATAGGCAACAGCGGCGATGTATTGCTCGAAGCGGCCTTCAACCCCGAGCTGCACCCCGACAGGGTACAACAGGAAACAGCTATCTATCGAAAGTATGCCGGCAGCAATGTGTATCAAATGCTGCTCGGTGCTGCAGACAGCGGCTTCGGCGGCAGCAGTCTATCGCCCAACGGCACCTGGCTGGCCTACAGCTATGGCAAAACCAGTTTTGTAAGCCAACGCAAACTGGCCATTGCCAAAACAGGTGATTTGAGTAAACGCATCAGCATTCCTTTCGATAGAAACATTAGCCAAATAGATTGGACCGCTGATGAGCAGTACCTCTATTTTACCAGCCAGAGCAATGGTGGTGTGGTGCTGTATCGCCTGCACATCGCCAGCAAAAAACTGGAGCAACTCACCAGCTTCAACGAAGGCATAGGCAGCTTTGAAGAAGAAGCGGGCAAACTCGTGTTTTTAAAAACAGACATCAGCAATCCGTTTGAGTTATACCAGGCAGATGCTGTGGCCAAAAACCAACAACGCCTCAGTTCCTTCAATCACGATTGGGTATCGAAGAAAACATTGAGCATACCGGAAAAGCGCAGTTTCAAAAATGAAAAAGGATTGGAAGTAGAATACTGGGTGATGAAGCCTGCCAACTGGGAGCCGGGCAAAAAATATCCCACCATTCTGGAAATACACGGTGGTCCTACTGCTATGTGGGGCCCCGGCGAAAACAGCATGTGGCATGAGTTTCAATACTACTGTGCCAAAGGCTATGGTGTGGTGTACAGCAACCCCCGCGGCAGTGGTGGTTATGGCGAGGCATTTATGCAAGCCAACATCAACGACTGGGGCAATGGCCCTATGAACGATGTGCTCACTGCCCTCGACAAATCGGCCAAAGAATTTTCTTGGATAGATACCAGTAAACTGGCCGTAACCGGAGGCAGCTATGCCGGCTACCTCATTGGCTACATGCTGGGCCACGACCAGCGTTTTAAAGCCGCCTGTGCTCAAAGGGGTGTGTATGACCTGCGTACGTTTTTTGGAGAAGGTAACGCATGGCGATTGGTGCCGAATTATTTTGGCGGCTACCCTTGGCAAAAAGCCACCTACGATGTGTTGGAAAGAGAGTCGCCTATCAACTATGTACACAATGTAACCACGCCACTCATCATCTTCCATGGAGAGAATGATTTGCGGACGGGCGTTATTCAAAGCGAACAGTTTTACAAGAGCCTGAAAGTGCTGGGCCGCACGGTAGAATATGTACGCCACCCCGGTGCCACCCACGAAATCACCCGCAGCGGCAACAACCGCCAGCGCATGGATCAAATGCTACGCACCTGGGAGTTTTTTGAGCGGTTTATCAAGCATTGATAATTCAGTTCATCAATATCAAAGAAGGGAATAACATCAAGCGTTATTCCCTTCTTTTTTTACCTACTGCATTGTTCCTTTCTCAATCAATCGCCACCGCATGCTGTTGCTTGGCGGGTTGGGTGGATATGGTGGTGGGCAAACTTTCTAAAATGGTTTGACGCAAAATATCCAGCAGCCTTTCCTTCACAAAGTGGCGGTACGTTACCAGGCTTATTTCCCGCACCGGTGCTGGTGGTTTAAAAAACCGGATGCAATCCAGTTCGGCTTCGGGCATGTCTTGCAGGGCCAGCTCGGGTATAATGGTGCTGCCTTCGTTGATGGCCACCAGCTTCTTCAACGTTTCAATACTACCCGCTTCATAATCGAGTTGAAAACCTTCGTGTTCCTGCTTTTTCAGTTCGCACAAGTTGAGGGCCTGGTTACGCAGGCAATGGCCCTCTTCCAGCAGCCACAGTTTGTTCACATCAATATCGCTGGCCAGTACATATTTCTTTTTCATGAGCTTACTGCCCGGCGAAGCATACACCACAAACTGCTCGTAAAACAAAGGTTGCTCATTCAGCGTGGGCCGCTTGAGCGGTGTCGCCAGTATAGCCGCATCCAGCTGTTGGCTTTCCAATTGCTTGATGATGAGCTCGGTATTCATTTCCGAAATGTGCAGCTTCACCTGCGGGTATTGCGCCAAAAAACGGGGCAAAAACAATGGCAGTAAAAAGGGGGCCAACGTAGGAATAATGGCCATGCGCAAATCGCCGCTGAGCTGGCCTTTTTGCTGCTGTACCACTTGCTCCAGTTGCTTCGCTTCTTTGAGCACAATGCGGGCCTGATCAATAATGGCTTTGCCTACATCGGTAGGAATAACGGGCACCTTGCTGCGGTCAAAAATTTTCACACCCAGCTCTTCTTCCAGCTTTTTAATCATCATGCTGAGTGTAGCCTGCGTTACAAAACAGCTATCGGCTGCTTTTACAAAATGCCGGTGTGTATCTACGGCTACAATGTATTCGAGTTGCTGCAGGTTCATGCGTGGTTGCCGACAGATTTTGATGGCCCATCGATATGGCAAAATTATAGCAACTATCTATGAGCACATTGTCATTATCAGTTTGATTGATGCTAAGTTCCTGTTTACTTTGAAATGATAATACGAGTACTTTCTATCTGCAGCCAAAATATTTATGTGTGGTGTGATGAAAACGGCCTGCCCCTGTGGCGGGCTTTTTTCATGAAGACAAATTGCGGAGATACGTGGTATACACTGGCCACCATTGGCGCCCCAATGCATCGAGCCCCAATAAATGATTGTGCCAAATGCTGATCATTTGCCCGCCCGATTGCTGTACCCGCTGCTGCATCAGTTGCAGTTCGATGGCCGCATCTGCTGGTGTATCTTTTTGTTCAAATATGGAGTTGGCGTCCATCCAGCCAAAGGGATGAATTTCCAAATCGGTACTACACTCAGCTTCCAAATCGTACCAATAGTAAGGTACACTTGTACCGGCTCTAAAGCCATTGATGGTACCATAACCCATGCTGTATTCTTTGAGAATACCAACTTGTAAGAGCTCCCGAAATGTTTGCGGCAACCGGAAGTTGATGTAATGCATGCGGTTGCTTTGGTTGGGCATTTGCAAAATGTGTTGCAATACTTCTTGCTCTTGTTGTAGAACCGACGCTTGCAATGAAGCAGCCCAACTGGCATGCAAACCCACAGCACTATGCGTGGCTGTTTGCCGCATCAGCGCCTGCAAAGCCGTGCTATTGGGTGAAATGTTTTTATCGTAACCCTTTTGTGTTTGTGCCAACAGAAAAAAATACTGTGCCGGAATGTGTGCAGCTGTATGTTGTTGCTGTATCGCTGCAAATACATCAAACGGATCGGGAGCTTTGTGCTGCAATACAGCTAAGCGTTGTTGTAATGCCGTTTTATCATTGCGCAGCAACGACTTTACAGCGCCGCCCACATTGCGCCAAAAGCCTTTGTGCAAATAACTCCATGCCAGGTCTACATCAAAACTGAGCAAGGTGCTGGCTTTTGTAGGTACAGGTTGCCATTCTGGAAAACGTTCTTGCAAAGCAGTGGTTAACTGCAGCAACCATTCATCTACAATGGGTCTTTTCAACCAGCCCAGCTGAAACAACACGCTGTTGGTATGACTGTACCTACCGTACTCATCTGGTTCATATTTGGGCAAATATTCTTCGTAGCGGGTAATGCAATAAAACGCAGCCGCTAACACATCAAAAGGATGATCGCCGGCTGTGGCTGGGAAAATGATGGCTTGGTTTTGCCAGCGACCTTGTGGCACAGCTTTGTCAGCAATTCCCGTTTCGTACAACAACCCGTCGGGTTGTATCTGATATTGTATTTGTGTAAGCTGTTGCGTTGAATAATTAATGACCGGTTCTTGCAATGGCAGCGCTGCAACAGTAGTAACCAGTGGCAAGGGTTTGCCTTGCAAACGCTGCCCCAGCCATGCCGCCATGTATTGCAGCCGCGGCGTTATTGTATCTACCAGCATTACCATGCGCTGAAAATAAAAAAGTCGGCCTAATGCCGACTTGAAAGTTTTTGTACAGGGCTGCTTATTGCATGCCCCGCTCCAGAGCACTTTTGATGATGCTTTCAAATAAGGTTTGCGAAATGTATTGCGGCACATACGTAATGCCGCTGCTCTGCAGGCCACGGTTAAAGGCCCGCATGTGGTTGCGGCTTCCTTTTGCCAAATTGCCATACACCATGTCTATGTCTTGGTTGTCTGATTTTTCGATGGCTTCGGCCAAATCAAACAAATCGAGGTCTTCAATAGTGGCGCCAACTGTTAATGCAGCACTGGCACTTTGCATGCCATCAGCCACCAGTTTGTTGTAGAGTTGTTGCAATCCGGCATCTGCAAATTCGCCGGGTTGTTTGTTGGCTGCCGGGTCGGTCAGGTTGTACTTGTTGAGCAAATTGAGTACCGCATCCATGTGGCGTTGTTCGCTGGCGGCAATGTTGCCAAATTGCTGCAGGCCCCACTTGACATACAATGCCTGATACACATCCCGGGCCAGTTTTTCTTCTTCCCGCATGTGCAGCAAACTGGCTTGCTCATAAGCACTCAGCGGCTCTGCAGGCAAAGCCATGATTTGCGTATTCATCATGGCGGAATTTTTTCCGGGGCTGGCTTGTACCCGATCGGTTTTGGCACAGGCAACCATCAGAACCAACATAGCAGCAAGCAGGGAAACGGGAGATTGGCGTGTCATACGTGTTGTTGTTAACTGCGAAAATGATACTCCAAAGTGACCACATTCATTGCCGGTGCAATGTGAGCATAGTCACCACAACGTTACTATCATGCCAACCAAGGTTAATGAATGTTATAAAAGAGAACAGCCAGCAATGATTGCTGGCTGTTGTTAAAAATCTATAGTTGTTGTACTTACAGCTGATCCCAGTCGCCAAAGCGCAGGCCAATGTTGTAGGGTGCATGATCCAAACCAGATTTGTACATGCTCTTGGGCGCATAGCTACCGTAGAGCAAAATAGGTCCGAGGCCAATTTCTCCTACGTATTGAAATTTCCAGGGTTCAATATCAAAGTTGCCTTTGATTTTTTGCTTGCCGGCTTCGTTGCTTATTTGCTTGTTGCGGCTGCTGTAAAGGTAACCGGCACTTACACCAGCACTCAGGCTAAAGCCACCACCGTTGGGTTTGGTATCAATACCAATCATCAGCGGAACGGTTATATAATCCAGTGCCAGTTTATTTTTTTCAAAGGTTTTGCTGTCACGAAAAACATGTGGATCGCTGCCTTTTACATAAGAAGTTTTCAGGTCTGTGTCAAAGCGATAGTTATTCAACTCCAGCATCAAACCGTACGATACATTCAGCACCCGGTTTTTGGTAATGCCGGCCCGCTGGCGAACAATCCACAGGTTTACGTTTACGCTTTTACCATTGCGGAGGTTAAAATCGCTGCCGTTGAATGCTGGCGCACCAGCCGCCGGACGAGCATAGGCTTGTGCCGCTGCACTACCATAGTTGGTATTGTCGGTAAAATTGGAGAAGCCGAAATCAAAAGTCATCCAGTTGGTGGTTACATGCTTGGGCTTCTTTTTGCCTGAAGTCCAACGTACGGTGTTATCGCCTTTAGATTCTACCGTAGTAGTGTTGCCCTTTTTTTTAATAATGGTCATGTTGCCTACCCGGATGGTATCCGCGGTTTCGGTGCGTGTGCTGTCTGATTGGCCATAGCTTGCCAATGCGGCTGTAGTGCAGGCCGCTGCGAGTAACATTGTCTTCATTGTTTGTAGGAATTTATTGTGTTGAAAGTGTTTCCTGAAAAATTGCATCAATCTATGCTGTTTACTTCATAGTGGCAGCGCCGTTGTCGTTGGCGGCTACTACTTCGCTTTTGTCAAACGAACGAGTGACCTTGCGGGTTACAGTTCTGAAAACGCCACGCAACTTTTGCTTGTTGATTTTGGCGCCGGCTATGTTGATGCTGTTGTCTTCTTCTTCGGTTTCCATTTCGGTCATGGCTGCATAAGAGGCCTGCATTTTGCTATTGCTGTTGGCTTGCACGGCCAGTGTAGCAGGCATGGCCTCGGTTTGAATATTGGCCTTCATGGCCTTAGGCGTTTGGCCTGCATTAAGGGCTGCCGTTTCTTCTGGCGACAAGCGATAAGCGGCAATCATGCGGGCTCTTTCTTCGTTGCTTTGTGCATTGTCTTGTGCTGTGGTAGCAGGCTGCGTGGTGGCAGTTTGCACGGTTGTGGTTATCACCGGCGTTTGCTTACCCGGCTGATTGACCGCATACTGTGCCTGAGGTGCATCGGGGGTCGGCTGCTTTGGCAACACTTGTTGGTTAGAATCTGCCTGTGCTACAGATTGCACCGATGGCTGTTTGCTGCCAGGCGTATTCACCTTGGCCTGCATTGGCTGCTCTTCGGTTACAGTGGTAGTATTGCTGTTGTTGAAAAAAGCAAACCAACCAATGCCAATCACCGCAGCTGCTACGGCCAGTTTTTTCCAGGCGGCCAACCGAACAACCGGTGCTTTTTCTCCAGCTTCGCTGCGCAACAATTTTTCTTTGTTGGGCATCAGCACGGCTTCGGGTTGCAGCAGCGTTTGCTGCAGCAGCAGCCAGTCTTTGTGCGTTTCGGCATCGGCCAGCACTGCTGCGGGTAATGTGCCGCCATTGTCCAGTGCTTCCAGCAATTGCAACTGAGTGCTGGTCAGGTTGTCGGCATCCCACTGCATGGCTTTGATGAGGCGATGCTTTTGCGGCATGGCTGCGGCTTCGGCAGTAAGGCGGGTGTGTTGCAACAGCTGCCATTCTTTTTGTACCAATGGTTCGTTGCTGAGTGTGTTGGGGTCGGCGGTGGGTGTGCGGTCGAGCAAATCGAGCAGGGATGATTGCAGCGGCGTCAGCTGGTCGGCATCCCAGAGTTCGGGTTGCAGCAGGTCGTCTTTTCCTTCAAATGCCAGTTCGTGGTCGGGTGTGAGGCGGGTGTCCATCAGCAGCTGCAACTCCTCGGCCAGGTCGGGGTGCTTTTCGCAAAAAGCATCCACCTCCAGCATCTGCTGCGGGGCCAGTTCGCCGTCCACATACAGCAGGAAGAAGTTTTCGTAATTGTTTCTGTTGATGGTCATGATTAGAAAATTATACGTCGGTGGTGGGTGTGTGTTATACTACGTTTTCGATGCGTACGAGATAGTTGCGGAGCTGCACCCTTGCCCGGTGCAGGTACACTTTTACCTGGCTTTCGTTCAGGTCCATAATCTTACCTATTTCTTCGTAGCTGTAGCCTTCGTAATCTTTCAGCATTACCAGGCTACGCTGTGTTTCGTTGAGGGTGGCCAGCGCATTTTCCAAGGCCTTTTTCAAATACAGCTTGGGCTGGTCGCCGGTGCCGAGGGCGCCTTCCGGAATTTCCTCTTTGTAGTTCATCCGCTTCACCTTGCGCAAATGATCTATCATTTGGTTGTAGGCAATGGTAAAGAGGTAGGACTTGGCCTTCAGCGGATCCACATTATCGCGGTTGGCCCACAGCTTTTCAAAAGCACTCTGCACCACATCCTGTGCGTCTTCGGTATGCCGAAGGTTTTTGACAATAAACCGATACACGTTGTCGGCGTATTGCTTTACACATTCATTGTACTCTCTTTCGGTCATAGCAGCGTGGTTGAGTGTTTCTTTCTGTGGGGTGGTTGCAAGGTATTACGCCCTTGGAGCCAATTGGTTACAAGGTTCTCAAAAAAAATTTGAAACAAAAACCAGCAACTGTACCAGCGGTCAGGAGGCTGCTATGCCATGGCGGGAAAATGCCTGCAGGTACTGATCGATATAGGCATCAATTTGGGTACGCTTGTATTGCATTACAAACCGTGGATGTGGCAGGGCTTCAATGTGGTTGAACCACTGGTGCTGCTGATTGAGCTGCTGCAGGTACTGCAGGTTTTTGCCTTCGCCTATGCAAAAGGCCACGCTGCGCTGCACGGGCCAGTTCAGTTGGGTATCAAGGCATTGCTGCGCAAAGGGCAGCACGGCTTCGGCCAGCAGGCGATCGTCGTAGTAATTCACATTTTTGCCATCGGCTACAAAGCCCAGCGGACTGATGGAGCTGATGTACAGCTGCTGGTAAAAAGCAGCCACTCCGCCAAAGGCCTCCATCATTTCATACATAAAAATGGAGCTGAGCTCCGGCTTGCGGGGCCAAGGGTTGGCAATGCCGCAACTGTCTTTCAGCCGGATGGGATCGGTAAAGGGAACACCCGTAATGCCGGCTCCCAACCTGCCGGGGTTGATGCCAATCATGATGTAGCGGGGCGCTGCATCGGCATAGTATTTTTTGTAAAACTGCCGGCAGGCCTGCAGCACATCAGCATCGGCAAAGGGGTACAGCACTTCGTAGGGCGGCGGTACCTGCGGCGGTTGTAACTGTTGTATAAAGTTGAGTACCCGTTCGTTCCACTTCATTATTCGGCATTGAAATACGTCCACACAAAATCACTCATCCGGCGGGTCAGTTCCCAGGCTTCGTTGCTGGGTTCCCAGCTGCGGTCTTCGTTGTTTTTGGTAAATACCGCAAAAATGTAAGGCGTCTTATGACCGTTTACATACATCACTTCGCTACGGCTGGCATCTACAGCGCCGTTTTTACTGGCCACAAATACACCGGGCGGAATTTTGCTCAGGCCTTCTTCATCCCAATAGTTGCGGCCCAGTATGCGCATCATTTTATCGCTGGCATTGCCATTGATCACTTCCCGTTGCAGCATTTTTTCAAACAGAGTGGCCATTTCTGCAGGGGTTGTTTGGCCCCAGCCATACTGCTTGCGGATTTCTTCGCGGCCGGGGGTGCGGCTGTTTACTTTGGTGTTGGGCAGGCGCAGTTCATCCATCAGCTGATTGATGCGGGTGCCCGTGCCTGCCAGCTGTTGCAACCACAGGCTGGCCGTGTTGTCGCTGGTGGTGCACATGAGCATGATGACTTTGCTGAGTTCAATTTTTTCGCCGTCTTTAAAGGCACCCAAAATATCTACGCCGGCATAGTACAGCGAGTCGGCATAGGTCAGTTGATCGTGGTAATTGAGTTCGCCTTTTTCCAGCTTATCGAGTATGCCCACCAGGATGGGCACTTTTACAATACTGGCCGTGGGAAACACCGTATCGGCGTTGTAACTGGCTACTTTGCCGGTCTTCAGGTTTTTGATGTAAAAGCCGATATCGCCTTTGAAACCTTGCGTCATTTTCAGCAGGGCTTCTTCCAGCGCCTTGTCATTTTTTTGAGCGGCAGCCAGCAATACGGCACCGCATGCTACCAAGAGTAGCAGCCATTTTTTGCCTTGCATACAAGCAATCATTTGTTGCAAAGTAAGTGGTTTGATATATGTGGCAATGTTTATACGTTTTGCCTTACCTCGTGGTAGAGCCTGCGAGCATCTTCTGCATTGAAGAGTTGTGAACCTTCATTCATCGTAGCTGCCGAACCGCAGGCCACACCCATGCTGATGGCATCGAGCAGGTTGCCGCCTTTTTGCAACATGTAGGTGATGCCTGCCACCATGCTGTCGCCGGCACCTACGGTACTGCGCTTGGGCACTTCGGGGGCGGGGGCAAAAAACTGTTCGCTTTTGGTCACCAGCCAGGCACCCAGCGGACCCATGGACACAGCAGCCATTTCTGCAAAACCATCGTGCAATACCTGACGGGCAGCGTGGGGCACATCCGCCTTGTCGATGTAGTTTTTACCCAACAGCTTGCAGAGTTCGCCAATGTTGGGTTTGATAAGAAAGGCATTGCGGCCACGCAGTGCTTCGAGTGCTTCGCCAGAAGTGTCGACGATGCATTTAGCGCCGAGGGCATTGGCGGTTTTTACAATGAGGCCATAGAAATACGGCGGCAGCCCCGGCGGCAAACTACCACTGGCAACAATGTAGGTGGGGGCAAAAGCTTTGATATCGTCGATGAGGGCTACAATGGCTTTTTCTTCTACCGACAAACCCGGAAAAGTAAACCGAAACTGGTTGTTGGTAGATGTTTCCAACACTATCCAGTTTTCACGGGTTTCTACCTCGGTGTTTACGGCATGGTGCAGCAGGCCATCTTTTTTGAGCAGGCTTTGCAGCATGGCGCCGTTGTGGCCACCTGCCGGAAACAACGCAAAAGATGCCGTGTCGAGTTTTTTGAGTGCCTTGCTCACGTTGATGCCGCCGCCACCGGGCTCGTGTACCACTTCGGCACAGCGCAGCTTGCTTTCTGGCTTCATCTTCTCCACTTTCGAACTCTTATCAATGCACGGATTGAGTGTAACGGTTACGATCATAATGCTGCAAGTTGCATGTAATGATAAAAAGGAACAATGATATTGCTCAATGCACAAACCCTAAGGTGATTGTATGTTTCGCAACAAAGAATCTTGCCGGCGCAGCACACTATCCATGCGTTTCATTTCCTGCCGCAGTTTGGCGGCTTCGCGGCTGGCTTTATCTGGCGCAAAATGCCAGATGACGTGGATGCTGCTGTCCATGCTGTTGGCTGCATCCAGCACCGTGCCGGCTACATCACTGCTGTCATTGAGCAAAGAGATATCGACAAACTGTTCGTCGTTTTGCCGGAACGCTTTGTGCCTCACAATCACCAAATCGGGGAAGGCGGCCTGAATGTTTTCAACATAGGTATTTACCCGGTATTCAAAGCGTTGGCTGGTCCATTTTAGAAATGCCAGCCAAATGCTGGGCACCAGCAAAGCCACACCTATCAAAGTCATCCAACCACTTAGCTTGCGCCGGTTGGGCAAGTGGCCTTTGTAAAAATGTGCATAGCCCAGCAGGGTGCTGGTAAGCCAGGTACCGAGCCCTATAAAAAAACAGTTGATGAGAAAGAAATAAAAGCCGCCGAGAAAAAATCTCCATTGCAAAGTGGCTATGCCGTAGCCTGCAGTACACAGGGGCGGAATACAGGCTGTTGCCACCGCCACACCGGCAATTACTTTCACGGCTTCTTTGCGAATGATGCCAATGAAACCCGCAATGCCGCCTACAAAAGCCAGCATTACATCGAAGATGGTACCTTCTGTAAAACTGCGCAGTTCATTGGTGCTGTAATGAAAGGGCGTTACTACAAAAAACAAGGATGAGGCCAGCAAACTGGTGCTCACCATTACCAGCCAGTTGCGTACACTCAGCCGCATCATGCTACGGCTTTGAATGCTGATGCCAAAGGCAAACCCAATGACCGGCCCCATGAGTGGGGATATCAACATGGCGCCAACGATGGCCGCACTATTGCCTGCATTGAGCCCAATGCAGGCAATAACCATTGCTGCGGATAGCAACCACAGGTTGTGCCCCTTGAATACAATGCCCTCCTGAATTTCCCGATAGGTGTCGCTTTCGTGTTCTTCTTTGGGCAGTTGCCACAATTCTTTCAGTTGCTGTAGCGGCATGTTAAGCGGGTTGGTTCTCGGCCAGCACGTTGGCAATGCGTTGCGTCAAATCTTCGAAGCTGGTGTAGCCACGGGCAATGAGATAAAACTTGCCATCGCTTACCTGCATGAGCACCGCCGGAAAACCAGTGACCTGCAACTGCTTGCACAGCGCCATGTCGTAGTAGGCTTTCTCTTTGTACTCCTCGCTTTTCAGTTTGCTGTAAAATTCATCTGCATCGATATTGTATTTATGCAGCAAATGCCGGTAGGCTTCGTCGTCGCAGAGGTCGCGGCCTTCGTAGTGCAGGGCGTATTGCAAATCGGCGGCAAACAGCACCGCATCAGCCGGATAATATTCTTTGAAAACACTCAGCGCAATAGCGGGTTTTTCACTGCTCATCACCCAGTCGCTCAAGTCGGGGTTATTGATGTGCCACAGATAATCTTCGCCAAACTGAATGCCTGTAAGCTCTTCTACATTTTTGTAGGCCCCCGCAATGTAGCCCGCCATTTTTTCAATGGGCACTGGGCTGTCCGCAGGTATCATACCACCGCTCAGCACTTCAAAATCAATTTGGTCCCGAAGGTTTTCAAATGCTTTTTTGATAACGGGGCTAAACCCATAACACCAACCGCAGTAGGCATCGTAGCAATAAATAATCAATGGCTTCATGCTGCAAAGGAATAAAGAGGGAATAAGAAATAAGCAATAAAGAATAAGAAAGTGAAAAGGAGTCAATGCTAGCTTCGGAAACAAACAATCAGTTTGCAGTTTGCAATTTTCAGTTTGCAGGAAAAGCACGTATGTCCTGCTAACAGCAAATTCCAAATAACCACTTTGTGTTCCTTTGTGCCTCCCTTGTGTCTTTGTGGTTCAAAAAAACCTTCGCACCTAGTACTTCTCCCTTCGTACTTCTCATTCCATTTGGCTGTATATTCATCCGCAAAGCCAACGCTTATGCAAGCCATCGTGTACGAGTTCATTGGAACAGCACTCATTATTTTATTGGGCAATGGTGTAGTTGCCAATACTTCTTTGCAAAAAACCTACGCCGGCGGTGCCGGTTGGATTGTCATCACATTCGGTTGGGCCATGGGCGTGTTTACGGGTGTTTATGTGAGTGCTGCCGAAAGCGGTGCCCACCTCAACCCGGCTGTTACTTTGGCGTTGGCGTATTTAGGCAAGTTTGCCTGGAGCAAGGTGGGCGGCTACCTGCTGGCACAAATAGCCGGAGCGTTTGCCGGTTCGCTGCTGGTGTGGCTCACCTATAAAAAACAATACGATGCCAGCACCGATGCCGGTGCCATCAAAGCTACCTTTTGCACCGCCCCTGCAGTCCGTAGTTTCGGCTGGAACATGCTTACCGAAATGATCGGCACGTTTGCCCTCGTGTTTGGTGTGCTACACATTGCATCGCCCGCCAGCAGCCTCGGTGCCCTCGATGCATTGCCCGTTGCGTTACTCGTGTTGGGTATTGGTCTGAGCCTCGGTGGTGCCACCGGCTATGCCATCAATCCCGCCCGTGATTTAGGGCCACGCATTGCCCACATGCTGTTGCCCATTCAACACAAAGGCAGCAGCGACTGGGGCTATGCACTGGTGCCGATTGTTGGACCTGTACTGGGTAGTGCATTGGCGGCCATGGCGTATCATTTGCTGCACTTACCGTAGTGGTTGTTACAAGTATTTGTCAATGCTTTCCGGGGTTTTCACCCATAACTATCCTTTTATTTGCAGTCTTAAGCATAGGGCTATGGAGTATATTAGTTGTCAGAGTTGTGGTATACCGTTCGACAGAGCGGCAGGTAAGGGCACCAATGCCGATGGCACAGCAAACAATATGTATTGCAGCTATTGCTTTACCAACGGTGCTTTTGTACAACCCGACTGGACGGCGGAAGACATGCGCCAGTATGCCAACAAAAAACTACAGCAAAAAGGCATCCCATCTTTCTTAGCCGACATGCTCACCAGCGGTATTCCCAAACTGGAACGCTGGAACCCAAAAAGTCAGGATTAAAAAACTAGAGCTTACGGGAAAAATACATGTGAACCACAAAGGCACGAAGACACAAAGGGGCACAAAGAGGTTAGTTTTTTTTCTTGCCCGCAACTTCTTCCACCGCGGCTGTTGCCCGAAACCACGAACCAAAAACAAAAACCTGAACCCCCTTTAGGGGGCAGGGGGTTAATGGGCTTTCTTTTCGTACTGCCAGTTGCGGCCCTTGCCAGCAGCTACCCATTCAATGGTTTGTGCCAGGCGCTTTTGGCGGGTGGCTTCCGTTTTGGCTTCGGTAATCCACTGCACGTATTCTTTGCGGTGGCTGGGGGCAAAAGCTTCCCATACGGCCAGTGCCTGCGGTTGTTGCTGCATGGCTTCCGTGATGTAAGCGGGCAGTTGTACCGGCGCTTTTTCGGCAGGCTTTTTGGCCAGCTTGATGCCTTGGTCATTCAGTGCCATCGCTTCCTCAATCCAAGCGGTGAGTTGTGCATCGGATGGCAGGTCTTGCAGGGAAGTGAGTCGGCCCAAATGGCCCATGGCTACTTCGGATGCCGCCGTTTGCTGCAACACCGGATCTTTCATGAGTGGCGCCTTCCAAAAACCAAACACGGCATGCTGCTTAAACGAGGCCATGCTGCAGAGCATATCGCCTTTGTACATAAAATGCGGGAAGCTCCATTTCATGGTTTCTTCGGCCGTGGGGCATACCCGGTGCACAAGGCTACGCAGATGCTGTAGTATGGGCTGCGCAAAGGGCTGCGCTTTCTGGATGTAGGCATCTACCCGGGCATCGGTTTTCATGGCAGGTGTTTGGAGTAAAGATAAAAGTTGAAACGCGAAGACACGGAGGCGCTGAGGAGTACAATTGGATGGCGATTTTTATTCTCATCAATATCTCCCTCAGGCAACGTTTCCTGAAACCAACCCCAAATCATTTAAAATATAACACAACATCTCTGCAATCATGCACTGTTTGCGCAACATCCAACTCACCAGTAACAACAATTGAATCTAATTGACCCAATAAAGGATTATCTATACCAATTCCTTGAATTGAAATCTCTTTAATAACCTGAGTAGATCCATCATAAGATTCAAACCGAAAGGGAACTTCGAGTTTGAGTACTAAACAATTCCAAACGGGGCCTCCTTCACCAGTTGAAGTATTAACAAGTTCCGGATGACCTTTTAAATTGACGATATTTCCAGTTCTGTAAACAACTGACGCATCGGGAATTATCGCTGCAACAGGAATTAAATCATCCTCTGCTATCCAACCGCTGGAAGTTTGTCCATTAGTATTGGTAAATACAGTATAAATAAATCCATTTTGAAAATCTCTCGCTATAATGTGATACGATGAAGGAACAAGAAAAGATTTCTTTTTCGTATTAAAATCTGGCTTTATGTAGAAAAATGCTCGATCGGATTTTACGGCATAAGAAAAATGGAATTCACGTAAGGAGCCAACAACATCAGAATTTACAATCCTATCTTCAAGTAAAACATCCTCATCACTTTTATACATTTTTATCAATAGCAAAACAACAATCAATACAAAAACGATAATCGAGATTGGTCTAATAAAATTTCTAACCCTGTGAAGCGACGAAGAGTCACCAGTTTCAAATTCAAAATTGCCAGACGATTCACTTTCGGTAGCATTTTGTAACTCCTGCAATAAATCTTCAGTTATGCCATATTTTTTGCATATTTCAGAAAGTAAAACATCCTCACTTCCTTTATACTTAGAAAGGAGATGCGGAATTGATTCAATCAAATCAGGATTAAATCTCAAATAAATTTGTCTTAGTAATTTCTCCATTCAAATTTCACTTAAATCTATATCAACTTGTTTGGAGGATAAATCATCCGTATCATCAACTCCCTTTTTACTGCCGTTCGATTTCACTTTTTCACTTTTGATATTTTTTTGACCGTCTGTCAAAATTGACAACTCTTCAAGTATTTGTCGCTTAAAATATTCATCTTGTAAGTCTTTCGAAAATGAAACAAGAATTAAACCCGATATAGGGCTTAAAAAAATACTTGCAAGTAGTGCCCACCAAAATCCAATTTTTCTACTTGCACCCACACCTGCTATCACAAGGGAAAAAATAATCCATGATATAAGAATTAGCTCATCCATATTAATTGTTTTTTAAAGCCGTCAATGCAAATTATTGAAAATGATTGTTAGATGGGTATTTCCTTATCGGCAATTTCTCCTTCAGTGGAGTTTGCATCTACCCTAATCAAACTTTCAATTACGCAACGTCCCGTACCGGAGACGTTGCTGGCAAAATATTTTTGGAGCTTTTTTGCTACGCTCCAAATACTCAACCCCAAAAGCAATGGTATTTATCTTCTTCTATTAATTGAGTAAATTCCTTTATCGATTTCACGATGGACTTTGGTGAATAGGCGTGCCATTTCAAATCAGATTTCATCCAAAATACTTTCCAATGATTGTTGGTTTTCACGAAGGTTGTTTTTGCAACAGGAAATTCAGCCATTTCATTAGGATTTTTCCAGTGAGGCCGTATTTCAAAAACAATGATACTTTGGCCTTCAATCTTATATGCAATGTCAAGTTTGGCCCTGATTTCCTCAGGTGGCCTTATTCGTTGAAGGTAATTTTCCATTACTTCAATTACATCCAATGCTTGCAAAACGTCAATCGCCATGTTTCAAACTTTTATCGATAAAAATATCACCTCATCTTTCCAGCATCGTCTCCCGCAGGGGACATTGCTGCAACGCTACACAAACTTTCAAATACGCAACCTACCGTACCGGAGACGTTGCTAGAAACCACAAACAAAAAACTAAAAACTTCAAACCCTTTAAAGGCAGGGGTTAATGCGCTTCCAGCCAATTCTCCCCCATGCCGGCTTCGGCTTCTACGGGTACGCCGTTGGGCAGCGGCAGGGCGGTACGCATGCATTCCAGTATCAGCGCCTTCAGGTCTTCGGCTTCGCTTTTTACCGCATCAAACAACAATTCATCGTGCACCTGTAATATCATGCGGCTTTCGAATTTGGCCTTCTTCATTTCGGCATGCACTTTTATCATGGCCAGTTTGATCATATCGGCGGCAGTGCCTTGTATGGGGCTGTTGATGGCGTTGCGCTCCGCAAAACCCCGTACCGTAAAATTGCTGGAGTTGATATCCCGCAGCCAGCGTTTGCGGCCCAGCAAGGTTTCTACATAGCCATGCTCTTTGGCAAAATTCACCATGTTGTTCATGTACTGCTGTATGCCGCTAAACTCCCGCTTGTAATTGTCGATGATTTCTTTGGCTTCTGTACGGCTGATGCCGAGGTTATCGGCCAAGCCAAAAGCACCCTGCCCGTAAATGATGCCGAAGTTTACACTCTTTGCTTTGTAGCGTTGCTCTTTGGTTACTTCATTTTCGGGTATGCCATATACTTTGGCAGCCGTGGCGGTGTGAATGTCTTTGCCATCGCGGAAAGCCGCACACATGTTGGCATCGCCACTAATGGCCGCTACCACCCGCAGTTCTATTTGTGAGTAGTCGGCACTGATGAGCAGGTGGTTGTTGTCGCGGGGTACAAAGGCCTTGCGTATTTCACGACCGCGGTCGGTACGCACCGGTATGTTTTGCAGGTTGGGGTTGTTGCTGCTGAGGCGGCCCGTTACAGCCACCGCCTGCGCATAGGTGGTATGCACCCGGCCCGTTTTCGGATTGATGAGTTGGGGCAGCGTATCTACATACGTGCTTTTCAATTTCGTCAATTCACGAAACGTTAGAATGTCGTCTACAATATTGTGGCCCTTGGCGGCGAGTTTCAGCAGCACATCTTCACCGGTTTGGTATTGGCCGGTTTTGGTTTTTTTAGCAGATGGGTCCAGCTTCAGTTTGTCGAATAACACTTCGCCCAATTGCTTGGGCGATGCCAGGTTGAATTTAACCCCGGCATTTTCATACACTCTTTTTTCAGCAGCCGATGCATCTTGCTCCAGCAGCTTGCTGTAGTCGTTCAAAAACGTTTCATCTACTCTTACACCTTCAAACTCCATGGCGGTGAGCACTTTCACCAACGGGTTTTCGGCTTCGTTCAGCACCCGGTCTACTTTGCGGTCGAGCACCAGTGGTGCCAGCTGCTGTTTCAGTTGCAGGGTAATATCGGCATCTTCTGCAGCGTAGTCTTTTATCTTCTCCATTTCTACGTCCCGCATGTTGCCCTGGTCCTTTCCCTTTTTGCCAATGAGTTCGGTAATACTCACAGGCTGGTAGCCGAGGTATTGCGCCGCCAGCAAATCCATACTGCGGCGGCCTTCGGGCTCGGCCACATAGTGGGCCAGCATGGTATCGTACACGGGGCCGGCCAGTTCGGTTTGGTACCATTTCAGCAGCAGCAAATCGTACTTGATGTTTTGGCCAATCCAGGTAATGTCGGGCTTATCAAACAACGGTTTGAAATGCTGCAGCAACTCCAGTGTGGCGGCTCTGTCAGCAGGACAAGGCACGTAGTAAGCTTCATGTGGCGTAAATGCAAAACTCATGCCCACCAGCTCGGCCAGGTTGGCATCGATGTTGGTGGTTTCGGTATCAAAACAAATTTCTGACTGCTGCAAAGCTGCTTGTACAAATGCATCAATTGCCTTTGCGTTATCCAGCAAGTGATAAGTATGCGGCGTGTTGTTGATGTTCTTATCCACTTCCATTTGCACCGGCTCGTCTTTTTCTTGCAGGCTGTCACTTTTGGCAGCAGGGGTGGCTACGGCATTGCCAAACAAATCTTGCTGTACACCTTGCGGGGCGGCACCAGCGGCCGCATCAAAATCGGTACCGAGTATACGGCGACCGAGTGTTTTAAATTCCAGTTCGGTAAATACTTCTTTCAGCGCTTCTTTGTTCCACTCGCCCAGCTTGTAATCTTCTTCGTGAAACTGCACGGGCACATTGGTAATAATGGTGGCGAGTTTTTTACTCATCACTGCCAGCTCTTTGCCATTGCGTATTTTTTCGCCCAAGGCACCTTTGATGTTGTCGGCATCGGCCAGCACGGCTTCCATATTGCCGTATTGCTTCAGCAGTTTGGCAGCAGTTTTTTCGCCTACGCCGGGTATGCCGGGTATGTTGTCTACCGCATCGCCCATCATGCCCAGCATGTCTATCACCTGCGCTACATTGTCAATGTCCCATTTCTGGCAAATGTCTTCGGCCTTCAATATTTCGGGGCCGTTGCCAAAAGCCGCCGGCTTGTAGATGTACACGCCTTCTTTGGTGAGCAGCTGGCCATAGTCTTTGTCGGGCGTTACCATGTATACTTCGTAACCCAAGTCCGCCGCCTGCCAGGCAATGGTACCCACTACATCATCGGCTTCGTAGCCATCTACTTCTACCACGGGTATGTTGAAGCCTTGGATGATGCGTTTGATATCGGGCACGGCGGCCAGCAGGTCTTCCGGTGCTTCCTGGCGGTTGGCTTTGTAGTCGGTAAAATCGGTATGGCGTTCAGTAGGTGCAGCGGTATCGAAGCACACTGCAATGTGCGAAGGTTTTTCTTTATTGATGAGTTCGAGCAAGGTATTGGTAAAACCAAACTGCGCATTGGTGTTGCGGCCTGTGCTGGTAATGCGGGGGTTGCGGATGAGGGCATAGTAGGCACGAAAGATGAGGGCAAATGCGTCGAGCAGGTATAGCTTTTTCATGTAGACTTTGCGTGGCCGGTTTCGGCAGCCAACGGGTCAAAGTAAACTGTTTATCGGTAAGCTGCAAACGGCTTGGGATGAGAGGCCAAAGCCCCCTAGCCCCCTGTGGGGGAAATAGCATAGGACTCGGATTTATAGGACGCAGATTTGCAGGATAGAAACGGATAAACGCAGATTGTATGAATGCAGTATTCCTACCAACTACCAACCATCATCTATCAACTTTTTTGCCGCAGATGCACAGATTATGTTGGGTTTGCTTTTCGCATCAACCACCATCAATCAACTACCAACTATTTTATGGACGCTGAGCAAACGGATGAAATGGATTTTCCCGGATTTCCTTGCAAACTGCTCACTGCAAACTTTCCTTACACCCAATCCAAACTTTTACCAATGGCTTTTTGCCAACGTAAGTGCAGGTGATGTCGCAGGTCTTGATCCATGGCTGGCTGCCAGCGTTTGTTGATTTGATGATTGGCTTTAAGGTCGTCTACGCTTTTCCAATACCCCGAGGCAAGGCCTGCTGCATAAGCAGCACCCAGGCAGGTGGTTTCATTTACCATCGGTACTTGTACAGGCACTTGCACCATATCGGCCTGAAACTGCATCAGCAAATTGTTGGCCGTCATACCACCGTCTACATTCAGTGCATCGAGGGTAATGCCGCTATCGGCCTGCATGGCCAGCAGCACATCGAGGGTTTGATAGGCAGTGGCTTCCAGCACGGCCCGGGCAATGTGTGCCTTGGTGGCATAGCCGGTGAGCCCGGTGATTACACCACGGGCATCCGACCGCCAGTAAGGAGCGTACAAGCCACTAAAGGCGGGTACAAAATAGACGTCGCCGTTGTCGGGTACGCTGGCAGCCAGTGTTTCTATGTCGCTGCTTTTGTCGATAATGTCCAGGTTATCGCGGCACCATTGCACCAGCGATCCGGTCATAGCAATGCTGCCTTCCAATGCATAATGCACAGGCTGCTGGCCCAGCTTGTAGGCTACCGTGGTGAGCAGGCCCTTGGTGCTGGGTACTATTTTCTCGCCGGTGTTCATGAGCATAAAGCAACCGGTGCCGTAGGTGTTTTTTGCCTGGCCGGGTTCAAAGCAGGTTTGGCCCACTAATGCCGCTTGCTGGTCGCCCAACACACCCATAATATTGATGCCTTTAAAAGCCCCCTGCTGTATGGTACCAAAGTAGCCGGAGCTGGGCACAATCTGCGGCAGCATTTGGCGGGGAATATTGAGTGTTTGTAAAATCTCATCATCCCAATCCAGTGTTTCCAAATGCATGAGCTGGGTGCGGCTGGCATTGGTTACGTCGGTTTTGTGTTCGCCGGTTTCCTTCCACAGCAGCCATGTATCGATGTTGCCAAACAAGGCATCGCCGTTTTCGGCAGCCTGCTGCAATCCATGTACGTTATCGAGCAGCCATTTCAGTTTTAATGAACTGAAGTAGGTGGCAAAAGGCAAACCTGTTTTTTGCTGCCAGGCATTGTGGCCCAGCTGTTCGTTCAGCTTTTTTACCAAATGTTCGGTGCGGGTATCTTGCCATACAATGGCGTTGTAATAAGGCTTGCCTGTATGCTTGTTCCACACCACGGTGGTTTCTCGTTGGTTGGTAATGCCAATGGCCGCAATATCTGTTGCCAGCAAGCCTTTGGTTATGAGGGCTTCTGCAGTTACAAGTTTTACTTTGGCGGCTATTTCTTCGGGATCGTGTTCTACCCAGCCGGGCTGCGGAAAAATTTGCTGGTGTTCTTGCTGGGCACTGGCTACAATATTGCCCCCCATATCAAACACCATAAATCTGCTGGACGTGGTTCCCTGATCAATTGCTGCAACATACCGCATGGCCTATCGTTTTTACTTTTAGAAAAAGAAAGATAGGGAAAACAATGGCGGGAAAAATGCCGGCAGATGTGCCGCATCAATCATCCATAATATCGGCGAGGGTTTTCTTTTCGAGCACACCCAAAATGGCGTCTCTTGCTTCGGCCATTACACCCTTGAGGCCGCAGTGTTTTTCATTGCAACCATCGCAGGGTTCGTAAAAGTGCAGGCTCACACAGCTGAGCATGGCAATAGGTCCATCTACCAGTCGAATGATAGTTGCCAGTTTGATGCGGGAAGGATGTTTGGCCAATTCATAACCGCCATTGCGGCCACGATGACTGATGAGCAACCCTTCTTGTTTCAGTTCGTGCAAAATGTTTTCAAGAAAACGAAGTGGTATCCCTTTTTCTTCGGCAATGAGCGGAATGAGCGTTGGTCCTTTTCCGTAATTAACAGCCAGTTTCGACAATGCCTGAAGGGCGTATTTTGTTTTTTGAGAAAGCATAATGGTAAGCGCTGTACACAAAGCTACTGTTAATTCTCCTGTATATTGTTCACTTTTCGGGTGAACAATTATATTTGCTCATCAAAACGTATCAATCATGAGCTTAAGACTTGGCGACATAGCCCCCGACTTTAATGCCAAAACCAGTGTTGGCGATATCAATTTTTATGAATACCTCGGCAGCAGCTGGGGCATCCTGTTTAGCCACCCGGCAGATTACACACCTGTGTGCACCACTGAGCTGGGCCGTACTGCACAGCTGGCCGATGAGTTTGCCAAGCGCAACGTAAAGGTGCTGGCCGTGAGTGTAGATGATCTGGAAAAACACAAAGGCTGGATTGGCGACATCAACGAAACACAGCATACCAATGTGCAGTTTCCCATCATTGCCGACGAAGACCGCAACGTGGCTACTTTGTACGACATGATTCACCCCAATTCCAGCGAAAACTTTACCGTTCGCAGCCTGTTCATCATTGGCCCAGATAAAAAGGTGAAACTCATTATTACCTACCCTGCCAGCACAGGCCGCAACTTTGTAGAAGTATTGCGGGTAGTAGACAGCCTGCAACTGACCGCACAATACAGTGTGGCTACACCGGCAGATTGGAAAGATGGTGAAGATGTTATTGTGGTACCATCCATTAGCACAGCAGATGCTATTAAAAAGTTTGACAAAGGCGTGACGGAGGTAAAACCTTACCTGCGGTATACACCACAGCCCAATAAATAATTCGTCACATCTCACCCCACACTTACTACAAAAGCCGACACTGGAAACAGTTCGGCTTTTTTAATGCAAGCCCATGAGTTTTATCATATCAACGTGGTATTTTGGACAAGTACTTTTATGCCCTCTTAGATACTATCACCAAATAATCATATTATGTTCCAATTTTTAAAAGATTTGCTCTACCCCACTGCCGACCCCACCACCGCACAAACCATTGTATTTGTAGCTGCTGCTGTTACCGGCGGTGTGTTACTTGGCCGCCTCAAAGTAGCCAAGGTTGGCATCGGTGCAGCTGGTGTATTATTTGTAGGCTTACTCATGGGTCATTTCGGTTACGGCCTGCATACCGAAACCATGCATTATATCAGAGACTTTGGCCTCATACTTTTTGTATACGCCGTGGGCCTGCAAGTGGGCCCATCTTTTTTTGCTTCACTCAAAAAAGACGGGCTGGTGATGAATGGCATTGCTGTAACAGCCGTATTCATCAGCTTTTTGGTGGCATGGATTATCATGCGCAGCACCGGCACCACTGCCGAAAATATGGCGGGCATTATGACGGGTGCCGTTACTAATACACCCAGCCTTGGTGCTGCTAAAAGTGTGCTGAAAGAAGTAGCCGCTGTAAAACAAGGCACCTACTCCGACCCGGCCAACGGATATGCCATTGCGTATCCTTTTGGTGCTGTGGGCGAAATATTGCTCATTATTCTTTTCATGAAAATTTTTAAGGTAAAAGTGAAAGATGAGCAACAGCAGTTTGAAGAAAAACGACAGAAAGACTACCCGCATCCCAGCGTGGTAAAGTGCCGAGTAACCAACCCCAACGCTTTTGGCAAAACCCTGGGCGAACTGCTGAACAAAGAGAGCCTGAAAGATGTGATTGTAACCCGCATCAAATGCAGCGGTACTACCAAAGTGAGTACACCCACTGCTGATACGGTGCTGAAAGAAAGAGACGTGCTGATGCTGGTGGGCCTGCCCGATGATGTAGATGTGGTGGTAACTATGCTGGGCCGTTTAAGCACCGACAACTTCATTACCAGCGATGAAGAAATTGAAAGCCGCGACATTACCGTTACCAAAAACAACGCTACACAAAAGTCGTTGGCGCAACTCAATATGGAGTCGGCATACGGTGTAAAAGTCACCCGCATTTTCAGGGGTGGTATGGAGCTGATAGCCACCCGGGATTTTGTGGTACACATGGGCGATACACTGCGTGTAGTTGGCCCCGTAAGTGAGTTGAAAAATGCGGAACAATTTTTGGGCAATAGCCGCCACCGCTTAGCAGAGCCTGAGCTGGCCACCATTTTTGTAGGCATTATTCTGGGTCTCATTTTGGGTTCTATTCCGCTGGCCATACCAGGCCTGCCCGTACCGGTAAAACTGGGTATTGCAGCTGGTCCGTTGCTGGTGGCCATTTTCATCAGCCGCTATGGCGGTGTAGCGCATTTACACAGCTACATGAACCAAAGTGCTGCCTGGTTTATGCGGGATTTTGGTATTGCCCTGTTTTTTGCAGCCGTGGGTATCAACGCCGGTAAAACCTTGTACGAAAGCTTTGTGGCCAACAATGGTTGGATGTGGCTCGTATATGGTATGGCCATTACTTCCATCCCTGTCATTTTTATAGCGCTGGTAGGCCGGCTCGTTTTCAAAATCAACTTTTTACAAATAGCCGGTATGATTGGCGGTACCTACACCAGCCCACCTACATTGGCGTTTTGCAATGGTTATTTTAAAGGCGATGTACCGGCTCAGGCTTACGCCACCGTGTATCCGCTGGTAACCATTGCCCGCATTTTGGCGGCCCAATTGTTTATTCTTTTGTTTTTACAATAGCCCGGTAAGCTTGCTATAAACCCCAACACCTGTCGGTCTTTTCCGGCAGGTGTTTTTTATGGCGGCATAGTGGTTCTGTTAATTTCTTGACCGCATTGGCACCGCTGGCTAAATTTGTGCCATGCGTATAGTTTGGATATGTATGGTCAGCTGCCTGCTGAGCAGCACCGCCTGGAGTCAGGATGCACAACAGCTGCACGAAAACGGTGTGCGGTACCTGCAGCAAAATGATTACGGCAATGCCATTATTGTATTGAAAAAAGCGGCCGAGCTGGAACCGGCCAATACCGAAATTGTCAACGATTTGGGCTTTGCTTATTTTTTGGCCGGCCAGTACAAAGCAGGATACGATTTGATGAAGCCCATGGCTGAATCGAAAAACGCCGACGACCGTACTTATCAAATTACCTGTATGCTGCTGCGGGGTGGCCGCAACATCAAAGAAGCGGAGCTGGTGTACCGCATAGGCTTGCAAACCTTTCCTAAAAGCGGTGCCTTGTATGCCGACTATGGCGAGTTTTTAGAACTGGTGCAGCCCGGCGCCAACGCTGGCATTGTGTACTGGGAAAAAGGCATACAATTCGACCCGGCATATCCGGGCAACTACTACCACGCAGCACGGTACTATGCAGAGCAAAACGATCATTTTTGGGCAGTGATATATGGTGAGATTTTTGTGAACATGGAAAGCTATACCACCCGTACTGTAGAAACCAAAAACCTGATGTATGACAGCTACAAACGCTTGTTTGCCTTTGGGCTGGAAGCCACCAAAAACGCTTCGCCTTTTCAGCAGGAAGCGTCGAAAATGTTGCTGAAGCAAGAGCCGCTGGCCACCAACGGCATCAACCCTGAAATACTCACAGCCATGCGTACCCGCTTTTTGCTCGATTGGTACAATGGCCCGGTAGCAGCAAAATTTCCTTTTAAGCTATTTGAGCACCAGCGGCAGTTGCTGCAAGAAGGGGTGTTTGATGCCTACAACCAATGGCTGTTTGGCAGTGTTGCCAATTTAAATGCCTTTCAAAACTGGACCAAAACACACCCCGATGAGTACGTGAGTTTCAACCAGTTTCAGCGAAACAAACTGTTCAAAATGGCCGAAGGTCAATATTACCATTAAGTCATTCACCCAATTGGGGCACCTTTTTTGGTGAACAAAAGCAAGGCTTTTTTTGTCTTGCTTTTTTATTACCATCATCTAAAACCATTAAACGTTTATGAAGAATCAAGCATTGACTGCTTTACTGGCCGCAGGTCTGCTGATGACCGCCTGCCAAAGTGCTCCCGAAGCCGATAGCGCCAACACCGGCGAAGCCACAGCTGCAGCCACCGGTACCGGTAGCAACTTTACTGTAGATACCGTAAGCAGCTCTATTGGCTGGATTGGTACCAAGCAAAACGGCCAGCACAACGGTACTTTTATGCTCAGCGGTGGTAGCCTTACTATCGACAGCAGCAACAACATTGCCAGCGGTTCATTTACCATCAATATCGGTTCGCTCAATGTACTCGACCTGCAAGGCGAAGACAAGGGCAAACTGGAAGGCCATCTCAAAAGCCCCGACTTTTTTGATGCCGCTACTTTTCCCGTTGCCAAGTTTGAAATTGCTAGTGTAGCACCATACGACTCTGCCACTGCTACCAGCAAGCTGGCCGGTGCTACCCACATCATCACGGGCAATCTTACGTTGAAAGACTCTACTAAAAGCATTTCCTTTCCCGCCATCGTTACTATTGATGCAGCCAGTGTAAGCACTACTGCCGATTTCAACATCGACCGTACGCTGTGGGGTATGAACTATAAAGGACCCAACAATCCTGCCGATTGGTTCATTAAAAAAGAGGTAAACCTGAAGCTCAATATCAAAGCCAACAAGGCCCAATAAGCTGCGCTTTCCCATCTATAAAAAGACCATCGATTGTGAAACGGTGGGCTTTTTATTTTTTACAGCTCTTGCATTAACCATCGGTTATCAGAAAAGTAACTGCATTTGCTGGTGCTTTCGTTCAATTCCCCGAATTTTCAGCCTTAAACGATTGCCCCATGACGACGAATGGCTTGCCTACCCGCCTGTTTGATTTATTGCCCCATCGGCTGGAACGATTTGGAGACAACACCTTGCTGGCGGCAAAAGAAAATGGTGACTGGAAAACGTATTCAACCCAACAGGTTCAGGAAATAATTGATACGCTGAGTGCCAACCTGCTGAGCCTTGGCCTGAGTGCCGGCGATTACAGCCCAACCGGTGCCGATAAAGTAGCCATGCTGAGTGCTAACCGGCCCGAATGGGTGTTTGTTGATTTGGCTTGTCAGCAAGCAGGCTTGATTCTTTGCCCGATCTATCCCACCACAAATCCACGTGAGTTAGAATTTATTTTCAACGATGCAGAGGTAAAATGTGTGTTTGCCGGTTCGGAAGATTTGTATGAAAAAATCATCAGTGTATCGCCGCATGTGCCATCACTCAAACATATTTTTTGCTTTGACGAGGTAACTGGTGCTGCCAGCTGGACACAGCTGCAGCAAACACCCACGGCCGAAGCCGCCGAAGCATTACAGCAAGCCAAACAGCAGATACAACCGCATCATTTGGCCACCATTATTTACACCAGTGGCACCACCGGTGTACCCAAAGGGGTAATGCTGTCGCACCACAATATTTTGAGCAACGTATTCAACTCTGCCAAGAGCTTTCCGTTCGATAATCAGCCCGGTAAAAAGGTGTTGAGTTTTCTGCCACTCAATCACATTTTCGAAAGGATGATTACGTACATCTACACCTTGAGTGGCATTAGCATTTACTATGCCGAAAGCCTTGAAACGATTGGTGAAAACCTGAAGGAAGTACAACCCACCGGCTTCACCACAGTGCCCCGGTTATTGGAAAAAGTTTTCGAAAAAATTATGGCCAAAGGGCAGGAACTCAGTGGCACTAAACGCAAGCTGTTTAACTGGGCTGTTGATTTGGGTTTGCAATACGACAACCTGCAATCAAAAGGCTTGCTGTACAACGTGCAGCTGAAACTGGCCAACAAACTCATTTTTAGTAAATGGCGTGAAGGGCTCGGTGGCAATATTGAGTTCATCATTACCGGTGGTGCCGCTTGCCAGGAGCGATTGCTGCGCATTTTTAATGCGGGTGGTATTCCGGTGTTTGAAGGCTATGGCCCCACCGAAAACAGCCCGGTGATTTCGGTAAATCGACGCATGGATGGCCAAACCAAATTTGGCACCGTGGGGCCCATTATTGAAGGGCAGGAAGTGAAGCTGGCCGAAGACGGAGAAATATTGGTAAAAGGCCCAAGTGTAATGCAGGGCTATTACAAACGCCCCGATCTCACGGCAGAAACCATTCAGGATGGCTGGCTACTGACGGGTGATATTGGGGTATGGGAAGAAGTGAAAGGCATTCGTTTTTTAAAAATTACCGACAGAAAGAAAGAGCTGTTTAAAACCAGTGGTGGTAAATACGTGGCGCCCCAGCCTTTGGAAAACAAGTTGAAAGAATCGCCTTTCATTGAGCAAATAATGATTGTGGGTGCCGAGCGAAAATTTGTAGGTGCGTTGATTGTACCGGGCTTCCCCACCCTGCGGGAGTGGATGCGGCACCAGGGCATTGCTTTTGCGAGTCCGGAAGAAGCCATCCGTCACCCTAAAGTACTGGCACATTACCAGCAATTGGTTGAAACCTTCAACTTGTTTTTTAACCATGTAGAACAGGTGAAAAAGTTTGAACTGTTGCCACAAGAGTGGACCATTGATACCGGAGAACTCACCCCAACGTTGAAGATTAAAAGGAAAGTGGTGATGGAAAAATACAAGGAGGCTATTGAGCGGATTTACGAATAACGAACTCAATAGCTGATTTTCAGGCTGAATTGCAGGCGCAGTTCAGCCTTTTTTTATGCTTATTGAAGATGCGCCAATACATGCTTCTATAAACAATTGAAAATGTATAAACCACAGTTTTTCAATTATTTATGCCATTTCAACCCCGCAGACTGCTCATTCTTTGCAAATGGCAGGCATTTATAGAATGGAAAGTTTTTACCGCAAAAAAATTAATGTTGTAACAAGTTGTGCAAAAGTTGTTAATTTCGTTTGGTACTTTTCAAACCCATGAAGAAAAAATCTCCGGCAATTATCCTTTTGATAATGCTGCTGTGGTGCGGTTTCGCATACAGTCAGCCCAACACTGCTATTGTTTCCACTGCCGCTGGCTGCGATACCATTAACTTTCCCATACCTGCAGCCTGGAGCCGGGCTAATTACATCATTGTAGATGCAGGCAACACCGGCTATCGTACTGGTACCAACAGCTTTGGCGATAAAGAAAAAGCCCATTTTTTCGACTTGTCTGCAACGGCTAACACCTACATTACCCGCTGTTACATACATTTTGCCAAAGCCAACAGCATCAACCAGGCAGGACTTAATAAAACCATCAACATTAAGGTGTACGATGGTACCAGTAATACCCCCGGTGCATTGCTCGGTTCTACCAGCACAACCCTCGAAAACATTCGGATAGATGTGCAGCTGAATGATAAAACCGACATTTATTTTCCTGCCGCCATTAGCTTACCCGCTTCTAAAAAGTTTTTTCTTTCGGTCGATTTTTCATCGTTGAGCTGGCCTAGTGATACTTTGGCCATTTACTCCTCCCTTTCTGGCCGTACACCCAACTATGCCTGGGAAAAATGGTCGGACAATAGTTGGAATACGGTGCCTTCCGAATCGGGCCTCAATTTGAGCCTGTACATGAACCCATTTGTAAGTACCAACACCACCTGCCAGCTGGTACAGCCGGTAACTATGGGTCAGTTTAGTGGTACACTAGGCAGTAAAGGTCACGAACTGAACTGGCAAACACTGTCTGAACTCAATAACAAAGGCTTTTACGTACAATATGCAGCCAACGGGCAGCAGTTTGAATCGGTTGGATTTGTAACCTCCAGAGCCGTATCTGGCAACAGCACACAACCCATTCAGTACACATTTACTTACCAACCCAATGCTGCTACTCTGCAAAGCCACTACCGGCTGATGCAGGTAGACACAGACGGCAAAACGAGCTACAGCAAGCAAATAGCGCTGCGCAATTCAGCTTTGAGCAGCGGCATTATTGCCCGCATGGTAAATACAGCAGGCAGCGGCGTATTACAGTTGGGTTTTAGTAAAAGCACCACGGGAAATACCCAGATAAGAACTATAGATGCTACGGGCAGAGTAATGCTGCAACAAAACTTAGCTGCCAATGCGCTGCAAACCAGCATCAACACCAGCAAGCTGGCAAAAGGTTTGTACGTGTTGCAAATTGTAAATGAACAAGGACAATTGATTGATACTGAAAAATTCTGGATACAATAAGCGTACCTGCGGCTGAATAACCCACAGCCCCCCTGGTAACCCTTTCGAAACCTTGGCCCTTAACAAGATACCCAAAAGAAAGGAAAGCTTATGTTTACCCAAACTTGGTTAAATGCCTGTATAGGTATTGGCCTACTCAAGCCTGGAAAAAAGTACAGCCGGTATTGGCTGCTATTGGCTATTGGCCTTATAGGTCAAGTTGTGTCATTTGCACAATTCATTACTGAAGATAATTTTAACCGGGGGCAGGAAGATGCCAACTTGGGCTTTATCACTTTTACTGGCGCCTCAGGCCAGAGCAATTCTAATGCTTTGTTTAGAACAGGTGCCCGCAGCTTGCTGGTAACCACCAATAGTACTTCGGGCAACTATGCCCGTTATACAGGGTACATTCTTTCTGTTGCTCCCGGACAATATGTGCACATGATTGCTTGGGGCAGAAGATCTGGGTCTACTACAAATGGACAAATGAGAGGGGGAATTACTTTTGCGGGTATTGGAGATATTGCAACAGGAAACGTCATTACTACTAATTCAAACACTTGGCAACGTTTTACTCAATCCCGGCAAAACAGTACCCTTTTGCCACTTGATGCCAATCCATTTGTTCGTTCATACATAACCGGAAGTACATCAGTTTCAATACACCATGATGACGTGTATATGTATGTTCACAGCAGCAATAACATAGACCTTACTAAACCGAATGCACCATCTTGTGTCAGTATCACTAATACTTCCTCTACAGCCATTTCACTCAGGTGGACACAAGGATCGGACCCGGGTACCCCAAGTACGGGTGTGCAAGGAACGTTGGTGATGAGATTAAATGGAAGCGCTGGTACACCCACAGCCCTTTTAGATCAGGGAACCTATGCAGATATTTTAAAAACGGTGAATGATGGAGAACGAGCTATCGGAAGCTGGAACATCATTGCCAACTTACCTGCTGGCCAACAAGAATATATTGATAATTCAGTGGTAGCTGGCCAAAACTACCGGTACGTTCTGGTACATTATGATTTAGCACTAAACTATTCTGCCAACTCTACGGCGGTTAATGCAACTGCTGCTGCACCAGCTGTATCTTTAATTCCCCGCATTTCTCAAAGTGTATCGAACCTTACACGCCCAAACGGTGGCACTTTTCAACCGGGTGATCAGGTAGAAATTAAAGTCACTGTTGACTACGCCAGTTCTACCCCTATTTACAACGTGAAGACCAGAATTTTCGTGGACCCACAGTTTACCTATGTGTCCAATTCCATGAAAATTACTGACAACAAGGGTTTCAACTTTGCCGATCCCAATGGCGCTCCTGCTTCACCATGTGGTACAACCTACACAGGTGCAACTGGTAATACTACCGGTTTGACTGATGGTGGTGGAGATGACAGGGGCATATACAATTCAACAAGCGGTTTTGCAGATATTATTTTAGGAGATTTACCTACGGCTCCCTCATTAGCCTCGCTTGAGGCCGGAACAAATGACAAATGGGGTGGACGTATTATTGGACAAGGAGCGAATACGACAATCCCAAATTATTATAACTCTCGTTCCATAGTTATTGCTTCACTTACAGTACAAATACCTGCTGGTATAAGTGTAGGTACTGTTTTAGATATCAGTTCAACTACATTTTACAGCTATTCGGAAAATGCTACTGAATCTTTTCTTTTACAATTCAATGTTAATGAAACCAATAATCCAGACTTATTTACACAAATAGTAGTGAGTGACCCTGCGTTGCCTGCTTCATATACTAGTCGCGGAGCCAACCTGTTTACAGCTTTTGACAATGGTACATTTGGCAGTGGCACAAATATAGATGGACCGGGTACTCTTGGTAGTTCTGCCCTTACTAAAACCACAATTGCTACAACCGCTCCTGGAGATGGTTATTATTCCATTTCAAAAAATAGCTCAGGCAACCAGTTACAAATCAATAATGGTATTTCAATCGATCATGCTGATAGGGTTTGGGGCCATTGGTATATTGCTGGTGACCATACAGGTACCAGTGATGAATTCGGAAATATCGCTGCTCATCAAGATAGCTTAGGTGGATATATGCTTCTTGTAAATTCGGATTACGTACCTACTAGGGTTGTTGAGCAAACCATTTCTGGTTTGTGCCCAGGTACATTTTACAATTTCAAAGCGTGGTTAAAAAATGTGTGTCCCAGCTGTGGAGTAAATTCAAATTTGACTTCAAATAATATTCGCAACAACAATACCGGTGTACCAAACACTGCAACTGACCCCCGTCGCCAAGGTGTAAAACCCAGCCTTACGTTTGATGTTAACAATCAGGCATACTACACCACCGGCCCTATTGATACCAGCCTTGGCTGGGTGCAAAAACAATTTGTATTTGCAACGGGTGCCAGCAGTGGTAATTTCAACTTTAGTATTCGCAACAATGCGCCGGGTGGCGATGGTAACGACTGGGCTATTGATGATATCAGCATTATTACCCGTGGCCCGAGTGCCAGTGTAAACGTAGATGCTGATCCGGTTATTGATCCGGAACCAACAGCGTTTTGTGTCGGGCAGCGTTTTCAGGTTTTGGGCAACTGGATAGAATCAACCGGAAGCTTTACCCAGTATGATGCATACCAATTTCAATGGTCGTATAACTCCAACGGCCCTTGGAATGCCATTGGTGCTGTGCGGGAGTTGTCAACACCGAATGATCCGTTCAATCTTGCCAATGGCCGGATTGATTCCATTATCAGCGACCAGTTCAACGATGCCAACAGGGAAGTTTATTTCAGGGTGGTAATTGCAACGCAGCCATCCAACATTTCGTTAGCAGATGCAGCGCCTTGCCAGGTAACAGCATATAATAGTTCTGTTATCCGAATTGGCACTTGCGTACTTCCTATTAAACTACTGCGTTTTAAAGCAGCATCTTTTGGCCAACAAGTACTACTCAATTGGGCTTCTGCCGATATAGACAGGTTGCAGCATTTCGTTATTGAGCGAAGCACCAATGGCGTTGATTTCACACCGGTTTCTACAGTTGATCCTAAAAGCTATGTACGCCAGTACCAGTATCAATTAACAGACCTGCCCAATACAAATGCCGATCAGCTTTGGTACCGGCTAAAAATGGTACACATGAACAATGAAATAACTTACTCATCTATTGAAATGGTAGGTTGGAAAAAATCGGTTCTGTCTGTAAATATTCAACCCAATCCGGCCAGAGATGTAGTGCAATTAAATTGGTCGGGCGTAAAGCCAAATCAAAAAATGAAGTTGAGTATTTCAAATGCTACCGGCACTATTATACATACACAATCCATAACCATTCAACAAGGGCCTACACAGCAACTTCGCCTACCGGCAAACATGAGTGCAGGCTTATATTTTGTACATGTAGAAGATAACGTTAGCGGATTTAAGCAGTCTATAAAATTGAATAAGTTATAACCAAGACATTTTCAATAGGGTTTGTTTTAGCATCAAAAAAGCTCAGGTGTCTGAGCTTTTTTGATTGTTTCAATGTTGGTGTGTATCGCCAGGTTGTATGATTTTAAAACCTGCTTTTTTCTTCGATTCATCTACAATTCTTTTAGCATCGTCCAGCAACTTTTTAGCATCATATACAATCCCATCTTTGATGGTGTACTTTACTCCACCCTTTCGAACAATTTGATTATCCGCCGTTAATTCGATAGCTCCGGTGCCGTACAACACTTGTAAATTTTTCAGCGGATTGGCATCTACCAAAACAATATCTGCCAGCTTTCCTTCTTCCAGTGTTCCTAAATCTTTTTCGGCACCCAAAGCTTGTGCACCAAATAAAGTAGCAGAACGAATAACTTCTAATGGATGAAAACCCGCTTCCCGCAAGAGTTCCAGCTCACGGATGTATCCAAAGCCATAGGTCTGGTAAATGAATCCGTTGTCTGATCCTGTAGTTACTCGGCCACCTCTGTTTTTGTATTCATTTACAAATGTCATCCACAAATGATAATTTTTCTTCCATGCCACTTCCTGTTCTGTTCCCCAATTGAACCAAAAAGAACCATGGCTAATTCTGCTCGGTTCGAAGAATTTCCAGAGTGATGGCAGGGTATAATAGTCATGCCACTCGGCCCGTCGGGCTCTTTGTAAGTCTCTTGTGGCATCATATATATTAAAAGTTGGGTCCAATGTAAAATCCAATGCCAACAAACGATTCATTACTTTATTCCAATGGTCGCTATATGGTGCAGCCGCCTGCAACCACAGTTTTCCTGCTTCTTCAAAGCGGTGTTCCTCATTACTGTAATTGTAATCGAGTGGATATTGCTGAATAGTTTTGTCGGTAAACAAAGCTTCTGGCAAACCATACCAGTGCTCCATACTGGTAAGACCGGCTTCTGCGCTGTTGAGCACATTCCATCGAGCCACATCCATTTGTGCATGGTGCATACATGAACGAAGACCTAAGCGTTTGTTTTCTCTTAGTGCCGCATCCATCACTTCTGGTCGGGCACCAAAAAACTTAATGCCATCCGCTCCTTTTTTTGCATTCTCATTTACCCAAGCCCTTGCCTGCTCTCCATTGATGATGGGTGTTGCACTACCCTGACCGAAAGCAGTATATGCATAAATACGTGGTGCAGTAATTTTATTGTCTGCACTTTTTCTCTTTTGATCGAGTACCCACTCCAAACCATTGCCACATGAGGGTTCACGAATAGTTGTGATACCGTGAGCCATCCACAACTTGAATACATACTCTGCTGGTGTTCCCTGGCCGCTTCCACCTATATGACCATGCATATCAATAAAGCCAGGCATGTCATACATGCCTTCACAATTTATTTCCTTTCCACCAGCTTTTAATTGTACTCGTTTTTCGGGATCGTTTTTTACTCCCGGATAGCCGGCACTAGCAATGCGAACAATCCTGTTTTGCTCAATCACAATATCCATTGGCCCTTGTGCAGGTGCTCCGGTACCATTAATAATAGTTACACCACGCAAAATCAATTGGGTATACGGACCTTCCCCTTCTTTTACTTCTGGCGCCTTTGCAATGGGTTGTGCGAAAATGTTGGTAGTTATCAGCAGCACAAATACAAACAACGATATTTTTTTCATATAGCTTTTTTAGTTCTCCAGTTCAACAATCATTTCAATTTCAATGGCCATGCCATTGGGCAATGCATTGGTTCCAACTGCACTCCGGGCATGTTTTCCCTTTTCGCCCAACACTGCTACCATCAAATCACTGAAACCATTCATCACTTTCGGTTGATCGCCGAAAGAATCGGTACAATTCACCATACCCATCACTTTTATAATCCGTTTCACTTTACTCAAATCGCCAATTGCCGATTTCAAAGTGGCCAGTAATTGCAATCCGGTTACTCTTGCGGCATCATATCCTTGTTCGATGGTTAACGTTGCACCGAGTTTTCCTTTTATGGTTTCGCCTTGTGCATTGGTTGGCCCATGTCCCGAAGTGTACAATACGTTTCCCACTTTCACCCATTTTACATAATTGGCAATGGGAGCCGTAGTTGGCGGTAGTGAAAAACCAAGTGCAGCAATTTTTTCTTCCGGGGTTTGTTGTGCACTTACCCTAAAACTGCTGAAAAGCAATACGAGTAAAATAAACGACATTCTCATTGGCAGATAATTTGCTAAAAGATAGGTGCAAAATGCTGCCGAAAAACAGAGAGCCAATCCTCAAAAATGAACCGCCTGAGAATTGAATATTTAAAGCCCTTTCGGGGTGTTGTAGGGGTTATTGTATTCTGAAGCGTCTGAAATCGGTCTATTTTTATTGTAAGACGTTGTATTTCAATTGATTACGAAATAACATTCGTGACAGCACCGGAATGACGTTTTTGGGGAGTTTTTGGCTCATTTCAGCGGTATTGGCCAAAAAAATCGGGAAAACTTTTTTGTTGTCTTCCCGATGAATAAAATTTGAGCATTTCCACTATCGACCCATATATACCATCAAAATTTGAACATCGCTGGGGTTGACACCACTAATACGGCTCGCCTGACCCAGCGTGGCCGGCTTAATTTTGTTGAATTTCTGCCGGGCTTCGTTGCTCAATGCATGTACTTTGTTGTAGTCGAAGGTTTCCGGAATCTGTAAATCTTCTAACTGCGCCATGCGGGTTACCAGTTCCTTTTCCTTTTCGATATACGTTTCGTATTTCAGCTGAATGGATGCTTGCTCCAATGCTTCTGAGTTAAACGACCGTAATGCTTCGGCAAGGCGTGGGACAGCTTTCAGCAGGTCGTCTATTTCTACATTTGGCCGCAGTAAAAGCTTTGCCGCTTTGTATTTTTCGGGAATTAGTGATGAGCCAATACGTTCGAAATAGGGATTAATTTCTGCTGGTTCTACGCCAAAACTATTCATCAATTGCTTGATCTCGGAAGTTTCTTGTTGCTTTTGCTGCATGAGTTCGTACCGCTCGTCGGTAGCAAGACCCACCTTGTGGCTCATTTCGGTGAGGCGGAGATCGGCATTGTCTTGCCGGAGGAGGGTTCTAAACTCTGCCCGGCTGGTAAACATCCGGTAGGGCTCATCGGTTCCTTTATTGATAAGATCATCGATGAGGACGCCTATATATGCATCGCTACGCTTCAGCTGGAAGGGCTCCTGCCCTTTTGCCTTGAGGTGTGCGTTCATACCTGCGATTAATCCCTGGCATGCCGCCTCTTCGTATCCGGTTGTACCGTTGATTTGACCAGCGAAAAACAGGTTCTGAATCAGCTTGGTTTCTAGGGTGTAGCGTAGCTGTGTAGGTGGAAAATAGTCGTATTCGATGGCATAACCAGGTCTGAACATGCGACAATTTTCGAAACCCGGCACCATGCGGAGGGCTTTCATCTGCGTTTCTTCGGGCAAAGAGCTGCTGAAACCATTCACATAAATCTCTACGGTATTCCAGCCTTCGGGTTCTACAAAGAGCTGGTGGCGGTCTCTTTCAGCAAAACGACTGATTTTATCCTCGATGCTCGGGCAATAGCGTGGGCCAACGCCCTGAATTCTGCCCTGATACATGGGGCTTTTATCGAAGCCTGTCTTCAGAATCTCATGTACGGTTTCGTTGGTATAGGTAATCCAACAGGGTATTTGTTGCTCCGGACTAATCTTTGGGACGTTCAGATAGGAGAATCCAGTGATGGTTTCATCACCACCCTGACGCTCCATTTTGCTATAATCAAGGCTTCTGCCGTCTATTCGGGGTGGTGTTCCTGTCTTCAAACGGTCGGCTTCAAAGCCCAATTCCACCAACTGTTCGGTAATACCTGTAGCGGCTTTCTCTGAAATGCGGCCGCCGCCCAGTTGTTTTTCGCCAATATGAATAACACCATTCAAGAAAGTACCACTGGTAACTACCACAGATTTCGCTTCAATATGATGACCCAGACCGGTAATTACACCGTGGCAGCGGCCATCTTTTACCAGCAAACCCTTCACCATATCCTGATAAAAGTCCACATTGGGGGTTTCTTCCAGCATTTGACGCCAGGTAGTAGCAAACAGCATGCGGTCGTTTTGGGTACGGGGGCTCCACATAGCAGGGCCCTTACTCCTGTTCAGCATCCTGAACTGGATCATGCTTTTATCCGTAACGATACCGCTATAACCACCCAACGCATCTATTTCCCGAACAATTTGCCCTTTGGCAATGCCGCCCATGGCCGGGTTGCAGCTCATTTGGGCAATGGTTTGCATGTTCATGGTAATGAGCAGCACTTTGCTGCCCATATTGGCAGCCGCCGCGGCCGCCTCGCAACCGGCATGACCGGCGCCTACAACAATCACATCGTATTCTGGAAACATGCGGCAAAATTAGCCTGTGGAACCCAATAGTATTGTCGAATCCTGATGTTCCACGTGGAACAAGCCAATATTATTTTGCCGTGAGTAAAACCGTTTGTTCCACGTGGAACAAACTATTGAAAACCCGGGAATGCGGAAAGACATCGTTCTTCAGCAGCCCGCATGGCAATCACATCGTCTTTCTTTTTATCGCGGTAACCACACAAATGAAGTAAACCATGACAGGTTACCCTTACTAATTCACTTTCAAAAGAAACCATATGAAGAACAGCATTCTCTTTCACTCTATCCACAGAAATATAGATCTCTCCCACTACTGATAAATCCTTCTTGTTTTCCCGAAGGTCAAAAGTGATAATATCGGTATAATCATCGTGATTGAGAAAACGTTGGTTGATATCAAGTAGGTAAGCATCAGAACAAAACACATAATTCAGCGATTCAACCATATACCCTTCCTGAGTGGCCATATGAGCAATGAATCGTCTCAGTCGTTGCTTCTGGTTATAGTTGAGCCGTACATCGGCATAAGAAAAAATGACAGCCATTTCGCTTTTGGAAAACAGGGGGTTATAGAAAGAAATACTTTTGCAAAGTAATGAACTCAATACTTAAGAAACTCTCCGAACTGGAACCCGGCGAAAAAGCTACTGTGCACTCTTTCAGCTCAAACGATATCTTTTTGAAACTGATGGAAATGGGTTGTGTTCCAGGTGAATCTTTATTGGTAGAAATGAGAGCACCACTGGGTGATCCCATCTCCATCATGATAGCCGGCTATCACCTGAGCCTGCGCCTGAGTGAAGCTGAACATATTTTGGTAGAACCTTTTGTTGCCAACTAATGTCTGTATGAAAATAGGCTTATACTTTGGTTCCTTCAATCCCATTCATAATGGCCACTTAATAGTTGCCAATATTGCACGGCACACTACTGACCTGCAGCAGGTATGGCTGGTGGTTTCTCCTCAAAATCCTTTGAAACCTTCAGGTACATTATTGAATGAATATCACCGTCTACACTTAGTGAAGCTGGCAATACAGGATGATGTACATCTGAAAGCATCAGATATTGAATTTCACCTGCCCAAACCTTCATACACAATAGATACACTTACATATCTCAAAGAGAAATATCCGCAACACGAATTTGCCATCATCATGGGCAGTGATAGTTTACAAAACCTCCCCCACTGGAAAAACTACCAGCAACTCATAGCGGCACATTCAATTTATATTTATGAGAGACCGGGCTTCCCCATTTTGAATGAAGTAGGTGCCAATATTCATACCATAAAAGCTCCGCTATTAGATATCTCTTCAACCCAGATACGCCAGTTTATACAGCAAGGTATCTCCATCCGCTACATGGTGCCCGATGCAGTAGCTACAGAAATAATGGATAATAACTATTACAAATGATAAATACATTAATATTTATAATAATGTATTTAGTGTAGCAAGAAACCCAATGCCAAACATACCATTACGATAATTGGACTGGGCAATTTGGTAAAACTGAGTAACAAAAAAGTGCCTACCATAACTACCAAGTTGGTTATAGCAATGGTTTGAAAGGAACCAATTGAAATATCCTTCATTACATAAAATGAGGATGCAGCCATAATACCCACCACTACTGCATTAATACCCTCTAAACTTCTATACACAACTGCATACTTTTTTAAGTAGTTCCAAATAGGGTAAAAAAATAAAACCAATAAAACGCTGGGCAGAAAAATAAAAACCAATCCTGCCACACATCCTACAACCTGCCACCCAGCGCCCCATTTACGCATGGCCATACCACCATGAAATGCAGCCACAGAAAAAACTGGTCCGGGTATGGCCCTCACCATTCCACTACCAGTAAGAAACTCTTCACTGGTCATATACTTGTTCTCCCCTTTGGGCCGAACGACAAACTGCTCATACATAAGTGGAACAAGTACATCGCCACCACCAAATACCAAACTACCAAAACGATAAAAGTTTTCACTAAGGTTCCAAACACGATATTGTGGTTCCTGGTGACCAATACGCACCTGTTGCTTTCGGGCCCATTCAGACATAAAACCTAATAAAACAAAAAACACGACGAAGAGCCAAATATTACCCCAAGCAATCTTTCGTTTGTTTACTTCAACCTGCGGTATACGTTTCTTACTAAAATTAGTAACCACTCCGCCGGCAACAAGAAGAACAGGAAATACCCAAGGGGTTTTGAACCATAAAAAAGTTATTGCTGCACTAACCACGGCAATAACAACTGTAATCAAATTGTGAATAGCAATTCGGCCCATACGTAAGGCGGCAAATGCTAAAAAACCAACAGCCATGGGCTGTATGAACTTGAAAATATCAGCCTCCTTAGATTGCTGATCAAAATAGTGTAACAAAAAACTAAGCAGGCTCATGAGGATGCCGGCCGGCAATACCCAAATAAAAAGAGTTAACAAACCAAGTACCAAACCACCACGTTTGTAACCGATTAACGTGAGTGTTTGAGTACTACTCGCACCTGGAAGTAATTGAACAAAAGCAGTAAACTCCATCAATTCCTGCTCTGTTACATCATGTCGCTTTTGTACAAAACGCCGAACCATCATTCCATAATGCCCTTGTGGCCCACCGAAAGCAGTGAGGCTATGCAACAACACCATGCGTAAAAAAGGTATGTGTCTCAACAACTTCATGTAACGCAATAGGACAAAGCAGTCATATCTTCATTAATACAGTAAATATAACAGCAACATGGCAACAGCATTCAGGAAAAACTTGCCCAAAATAACATACCGTACATTCCTCAGAAATATTGCACGGCAAAAAACAAGAGCGGTTGTAAAACCACATGTTGCTACCGTAAAGAGCACTCAACCAAAAGAAAGGCACATCAGTGTATTTGATTATAATCCTTCAACCATTAATTATCACCAACCTCAGGACATAACCGAATGTTTTTCATTTAAGCATACTCCTACCATCACCTGGATAAATATGGATGGAATGGATAATGAACAAATGGAAAAAATTTGTTCTCATTACAATATACACTGGTTAATACAAGAAGATGTAATGAGCCATGGACAAAGACCAAAGGTGGATGAAATTGAAGGTGTAGTGTACTGCTTGCTCAATATGTTGTTCATCAATACAAAAACGAACGAAATAATAGAAGAACAAATCAGTATTGTAATGGGCGAAAACTTTATTCTGTCCTTTCAGGAAGATGCAGAAAAGGATGTGTTTGACCCTATCAGAAAAAGATTGAAAATAAGTACCAGCAGGGAAAGAGAGAAAGGAGCTGATTATCTTTTTTATGCATTGATTGATTTGATAACAGATAGCTACTTAGCGGTGATAGAACAACTTGGCAATCAGATTGAACAAATAGAAGAACAGATTATGCAACGTACCAGCAAGCATACCTTCGAAAAAATATCACAACTCAGGAAAGATATCATATTGCTAAAAAGGAACATTGCACCAACAAAAGATGTAGCAGCATCATTAATAAGAACAGAATCTGACCTGATACAAGAACGTACGTCCAAATATTTTAAGGATGTATACGACCATGTGGTACAAGCCAACGATTTGATTGATAATTATCGGGATTTGATTATAGGATTACAGGATATGTATGTAAATAACATTAACCTGCGTATGAATGAAGTGATGAAAACCCTTGCCATCATTACATCAATAATGGCACCAGCAACTGTAATTGGCGGAGTATTCGGAATGAACTTTGACATCATTCCGTATGCACACCATAGTTATGGATTTTATGGAACGATAGCAGTGATGATCATTATTCCAATAGTAATGATACTGTGGTTTTACAGAAGAGGTTGGTTTCAAAATGAAAGCAGACCAGGCAAAATAAAAGTGGAAGACTAACCTTTGTTTTTGTAAATAGGCACAGTGCTGCAAGGCTCGCCGTACATAATGCTTTTAACAACCGGACGAAGCTTTGCTGTAATAGCAAGATAAGCAGCCTCACTGATGGGCAATTCGCCACAACCTTTTACAACTACCCTTTTATCAGCAAATATGGAAACATCAATATGACTAATACGATCTAATAAAACAGTGTTGGGTAAATCTTTTCCTGCTGAGAGATACACGCCTTTAGCAACTTCACTTAGGTAACTGGCAGCCAACATATAAGCCCACACTGGAATAATTGCATCTGCTGTACAAGTAACAGCAACATATTTGTTAAGATAAACAGACCAATCGTGTTCCTTCAAACTTGCACGGAAGTCCTTTTCACGAAGTATTAATTCCATGAACAAAAAAGGCTTCAAATCAAAGACAGCAGTTTCTTGCTCTGCAGGATAATACGCTGCCAGATCTAAACTGGTCAATGCACTTTCAGCCACACGATTTATAATCACCTCATCCATTGCTCATACTTGAAATACAAAATTATCAATCCTACACAGTGTACAAACTCATAAAACAAAAACCTCGCCACATTGGGCGAGGTTTTTACCTATTTAGTAAGAATACTATAAAAACTTAGTACGGTTATCGGTCACACTTGCGGTTTTGCGCAGTGCTTCCATACTTCCATATAAAAGGGCACCTTTTTGCTGACTCATCAGTGTCTGCATCATTTCATCCACAGAAGTAGTAACGGGTTGAGCAAATTGTGCTTCTGGTTTCACCACAAATACACCAGAACCACCCATAATTGGTGCACTTATTTTACCAATGTTGTTCTTGTTAAAACCAAAACCACCAGCTTTCAAATCATAACCACTGCCACCCAGCAATGGGCTTACAAATGAAACACTATCAGCCCGAAGAACAGGAACGTTAAGCTTTTGTGCAGCAGCTTCCAAAGTAGTTACACCAGCAAGTTTGGCAGCCAGCATTTTACCTTTCAATTCATTGCGTACAATAGATTCAATCATAGGACGAAGCTTTCCTACAGAGGGCAATCCTTTTGGCTCTTCACCAGTAATGGCGATGGCCAAAAACTGATTGTTCAGTTCAAAAGGCTCAGGCAAAACATCACCTACATCAGCCTTATAAATTTCACGCACCAATTCGCGGTTTACTCCTAGCATACCCACCTGATAGTCAGCAGCCTTAATATCCTGGGCTATTTTCTTCGTCAGCTTATCAGCAGAAAGAGTGGCTTCAAAACTTTTCAAATCTTTACTCTTTGAAAGAAAAGCATTTGCTTTCAGTTGAGCTTCATTAATAGTAGTTTGACTAGCATCTATGTTTTTTGCCAAGTAAGCAATTTTGTATGCAGGATTAAAATCCTTTTGATCTGTTACCTGAATAATATGATAACCAAATTGAGTTTGTACGATATCCATGGTTCCTTTTGGCTTACCGAAGCAGAAATCGTTGAACTCCTTCACCATAGCACCGTTGGCAAAATAACCCAAATCGCCACCTTTAATTTTACTGCCTTCATCATCGCTGTTCATTAAAGCCAACATAGTAAAATCAGCACCGGCTTTTATGGCAGCCAATAAACTATCAGCTTTTTTCTTAGCTACTACAGGATCATTGGTAGGCTGCTGTGTACGAGGATCAACTGTACCAATTAAAATATGACGAGCCTTAACACTATCAGGCAACACTTTCATATCAACAACCTTACTCAATACATAACTCTGTACATCGAGGTAAGGACCATAAACTTTACCAATACCAGCACCAATAATAGAATCCTTTTGTGCAATCTGGATACGGTTTTTGCTATTGTAACCATCGAAATAAGGAAGTGTACTTCCATTACGTGCAACGAAAGCGCCTGCATCGGTGGTTTGTTCAAATTCGGCTTTCAATGCTGCCAATGAATTGTATACATCGGCAGTATCTTGTGTACTTGGTGAAGCGTCAAAACTTACATAAGCAATGCTGCGGCTACCTTCTTCTGTTTCATACTCACTGGCATGTGCTTTTGCATAAGCCATAATATCAGCATCACTCACTTTTACAGCGCTATCACTTACACTGCTGAAAGGTGCAACCACGTAACTCATATTAGCCATTTGGCTATTGTCAGCTACTGTTTTTTCAGCCATCCATTTTGGTACATAAGAACTGTTTTGCAACAACGCAGCATACTTATTCCGCTTGGTTCCTTCAATCATAGGATTGAGGTACAGGTTATTCACCATATCACGGTTCGTATTCGCTTTGTTTTTCTTCAATTCATTTATCGCCTGACGAGCAGCAGCAACATCAAATTCACCTTTATCATTGGTAAACTGTTGTGTAAGCCATTGTGGTGGGTTTTTACCAAACAGCATGTCATTAAACTCTTTGTCGGAAACATCAATACCCAACTTGGCATATTCCTGATTCAACAATTCATCGGTAATGATGGTGTTGTAGGTTTCAGTATAAATCTGCTGACGGGTATTTTCATCCACCACGTTGCCCTGCATTTGCTGAATTTCTTCATTCAGTTTTACCTTTTGCTGAAAGGCTTCCCAGCTCAGGTCAACACCATTTACAGAAACAACAGCATCTTTGGGACTAACCCCACCACCAAGACCACTACGGCCGGCATCCATCAGGATAAAACCAATAAGGCTAATGGCAATCACACCAATGGTAACAGGTGCGGCCTTATCACGAATCGTTTGAATAATAGACATACAGTACTATATAGTTTATAAAGGATGGCAAAAATAGGGGAAACAGACCTATGAAAAAATTGTGGAAAAGCGGGTAAAAGGCAATACTGGCAAGGCTTCAAAACAAAGGTGAAAATGTGAACAACCCAGAGTATTGCAAAAAAAAAATTTGAAGTAAGACAAAGAACAAAACAAGTGGAACATGCATGTGAAACAGCAATTAGAAAACCCTGTTGAAAAGCGAAAATAAAAGTGAACAAACCAGTAAAAGCACTACCAGAAAAAGGGAAAAAAGAAGAACAAAAAAAGGACCATTTAAATCAACAAAACACCATTGTACGCGGGTAATCCATAACCTAAAAAACAATCCACAACCTCAGGTAAAACCACATCAGTTCACAAATCAGAAACTAACACAAGCAATAGAAAATGGGGAAAAGAGCAACAAACCCAATACGCTGTAGTATTTGGAGCGTTTATAACATGGTGTATAAAACAAAACAACAACACACTATTACCTTTACAGCCCACATTGAGAAACAGAAATACGGATATACACACTCCTAATAATAGTAGGTAGATTTATAAATAATAAATATTAATACATATTATGGCAGTTATAAACACACAACAGATGGAGCTACAGGAAAAAGGATTTCTCGACATCAACGTAGATCCCAACCTCGATCTGTTTGCTGAAATCGAACGCCTGAAAAAGGAAAAGAACGCCATCGTACTGGCACACTATTATCAGGAGCCAGATATTCAGGATGTAGCCGACTATATAGGCGATAGCCTGGGCCTGGCACAAAAGGCCAAGGATACCAATGCCGATATCATTTTATTTGCCGGTGTTCATTTTATGGCCGAAACGGCAAAAATTCTCAACCCCACCAAAAAAGTGGTGCTCCCCGATTTAAAGGCCGGCTGCAGCCTTAGCGATAGTGCTCCTCCCGCTTTGTTTGCCAAATGGAAGGAACAGTACCCCGATCATATTGTGGTCACCTACATCAACTGTAGTGCCGGCATGAAGGCATTGAGTGATATCATATGCACCAGTAGTAATGCTAAAGCCATCATCGACAGTCTGCCTGCCGATCAAAAAATAATTTTCGCTCCCGATAAAAATCTGGGTGCCTACCTCAATAAAGTGACCGGCAGAAACATGGTGCTGTGGAATGGCGCCTGCATGGTCCACGAAATTTTCAGCCTCGAAAAAATTACCCGCCTCAAAACCCGTCACCCCGAAGCCAAGCTGATTGCCCATCCGGAGTGTGAGGAACCCCTGCTGCGGATAGCCGATTATATTGGCAGCACTACCCAGCTGTTGAAATATACTCAAACCGATAGCAGCCAAACCTACATTGTAGCTACTGAAACCGGCATTTTGCACCAAATGCAAAAAGACCAACCGCACAAAACTTTCATTCCTGCCCCGCCAGATAATTCCTGTGCCTGCAATGAGTGTCCGCACATGAAACTAAATACCCTTGAAAAACTCTACCTCTGCCTTCAGTATGAGCAGCCGGAGCTTACTATGGAAGAATCGCTTCGGGTAGCCGCACTCAAACCCATCGAACGCATGCTCGAAATCAGTAAGGCTGCAGGCCTTATCGGATAAAAATTTGCTCATAGTGTTAAAGGCGCTACTGTAAACAAGCTGTTTCGGTAGCGCCTTTTCCCGTTTTAACAACCTTCAGTTATATGCCGTAGCTTCTGGTACAATCTTTGGTTTTGTAAAGAAGAACACAATCCATCTTCAACTAAAAACAATATTGTATGCAAATGAAAATCAGAAACGTAGCTGCTGTAGTGCTACTGCTCGTAGTAAGTCTGTGGGCCTGCCAAAAAGAAATAAGTGATACCGGTAACACTCCTACTCAACAGGTAAGCCTCTACCTTACCGATGATCCTGCTGTGTTTGATAGTGTGCTGATTGACATTCAGGCAGTGCGGGTAAAACTGGACACCTGCACATTGAGTGATGATGACGATGATGATAATAATGATGACGATAATTGCTATGTATGGCACACACTCAATATAAAGCCGGGTAAATACGACTTGCTGCGCTTACGCAATGGCGTAGATACACTGTTAGCACAGGGCACCATACCTGCCGGAAAAATTAAAAAAGTAAAATTGGTATTGGGCACAGGTCATTATCTGGTAAAAGACGGTATCCGCTATCCACTCAACCTGATGCCGGGCAACCGCAGCGAAGTGGAAATAAAACTCCGCGACAGCGATTGGGACAATTTTGCCAATGGCCGCCGCCGCATCTGGCTCGATTTTGATGTGGCCCGCAGTATTGTAAAAGTTCGGGATGGCCAGTTTTATCTGGTGCCGGTGCTCCGTCCGTTTACGATTAAAAAGACAGGCTCAATAGAAGGTGAAGTAGTACCCCGCGAAGCAATGCCCGTAATTAGTGTGTACAACAGTGCAGACACCGCTTACGCCATTCCTGATAAAGATGGTGATTTTAAAATCCGTGGTTTGAAAGAGGGTACATACTCTTTGTTTGTAAATGCTTCAAACGGATATCGTGATACCACTATCAATAATATTGAAGTGAAACCTGGTAAAGAAACAGAGTTGCGAAAAATTACGCTCCGCAAATAATTCATTGTAAATAGGGTAAAGCAAAAGGGAATCCGACATACTGGATTCCCTTTTTAGTATTATTCATTTCGCTTATAATAACTTTTCAAACACTTGTTGATGTAGTACAACACATCTTCTTCAGCCGGATGTTTTCTTAACCAATCCCAGGTGGGACGGTAGGTTTGCATAAATTCAAGTAACGTATCTCCGGAGAGTTTGGTGTATTTTTTCACGATGTTTTCATTCCATCTGAAATTGATGTACGCTTCCTCTTCGGTAATGTCGAATAATGTTCTGGCAGTCCGTTTGTTTTTCTCTCTTTTGCTAAAGCGATCAATGTTAATACCTACACCAAAACCCAACTCGTTTGTTCGGCTAACGGTAGTAATGCGAGCCTCGCCAACCGTTGCCAGAAAGGCTTTCCGGCGATAAATGCTATCAATTTGATACGGACTAAGTTTAGCACTTACTGTTACACCAGGCAGTGTAGCAGGTAGCACATGCAGTTGCAAAACAATAAAGCCAGAAGAAAGAATACTGTCTGTGATAGTAAGTGTATCACTCAAATACCCCGATGCTCCAACTGCAAGTATGTTACCTTTTTCTACAGCAATAATAAATTTACCATCACTCCGGCTTACAACAGTTGTTCCGGTAAATACATTGCGGATACTGGCAGAACGAAGCCCTGTATTTTGCACACTATCTTTTACAACGCCTTGCAAAAAAATTTTTTGGCCGGCTGCGCCGGGCACGTTCAAACACAACACAACAAACAATAACGTTACAGGCAACAACCGCATACATCAATACTTTTGTGAAATCCAAAGGTAATTGGCCGAAACGGTAATACACGCATCATGAAAATCATTAGCATACAAACAACTACTTGCACCCTGCGCAATTTGCAGGAAAGAGATGCCGCTGCATTTGCTACACTGGCCAACAATCCTGATATTGTATATAACCTGCGGGATTATTTTCCCTATCCGTATACCATGCAGCATGCCATCGATTTTATACGTATGGAAATAGCCAAACCGTTGCCTATGAACCTAGCGATAGAAGTGAACGGCGAAGCTGTTGGTGCCATTGGTATATCACCACTCAGCGATGTGTACCGTTACGGTGCCGACTTTGGTTATTGGCTTGGTAAACCCTATTGGGGCAAGGGCATAATGACTAGTGCTGCAAAAGCCATGGTCAATTATGTTTTCCAAAATTTTCCGCTGACACGGCTGCAAGGAAGTGTATTTGAATTTAATGTGGGCAGCATGAAAGTGTTGCAACATGCAGGCTTTCAATTGGAATGCATTGCCCGGGATGCGGTGTTTAAAAACGGCCGACAGTATGATGAGCATCGATTTGTGCTCCTTAAAAAAGACTGGATGAGGATGCAATTTTAGGGTTGCTGTTTTTCCTGACGCCACCAGCGGTAACCAATGTATCCGCCTACCACAAATGGCACAATCATTAGGTAAACAATACCACCATTCAATCCTTCGGCGCTTTTTTTACCCAGCTGCGATGCAGTTTTGGTACAAATAGAACATTGTGCCATTGCACCGCCAGCAATCATCAACATTACTGCCGCTATCATTCCCACTTTTTTCCAACTACTGGCCATAAGGTTCAAATTGATGTGCAAAATTACAGGTTATACCTGCTGTAAAACAGTTATGGTCCTGATAATGTTGGCCATGAAAAAACCAACCCTTTTGAGGTTGGTTGTAAGTATAAAAAATCACGCATTTATTTTTTCAATCCTATTTCCCGAAGGCGTTCGTCAAGATATTCTCCGGCAGTAGCATCGGGATATGCTTTAGGGTGGTCGGCATCAATACAATTGTCGAGGCAGGCCAGGCTCATGCTGCTTTTTGGGTGCAAAAAGAAGGGAATACTGAAACGGCTGCTCCCCCATTTTTCTCTTGGCGGATTTACCACCCGGTGTGTGGTACTCTTAAGGCGGTTGTTGGTAAGGCGCTGCAGCATGTCGCCCACATTTACCACAATTTGGCCAGGCAGCGCAGTTACGCCTACCCAGTCGCCCTGCTTGCTTAAAATCTGGAGGCCTTCTGCACTGGCACCTACCAGCAAAGTAATCAGGTTGATGTCTTCATGTTGCTCTGCCCGAATAGCTGACTTCGGTTCTTGCGTAATGGGCGGATAATGAATGGCCCGCAAAATGCTGTTGCCATTCACTACATATGGTTCAAAATAATCTTCATCGAGACCGAGGTAAATGGCGATGGCTTTCAACAAAGCCCGACCACTTTTTTCGAAATGCCGATAGGCACGGTAAAGGGTTGGTGTGAGCTGCGGCACTTCATTTACCGTTACATTAGCCGGATATTCTACCGCTACAGGATCGTCGTCTTCCACCGTTTGGCCATATTGAAAAAACTCTTTCAGATCAGGCGCATCGCTGCCCTTGGCATGTTCTTTTCCAAAACTGGTGTAGCCCCGCTGGCCGGCCAGTTCTGGTTTTTCGTACTGCTTTTTTACATCGCCCGGCATGCCGAAAAATGTTTGCACATAATTGTACAATTCATCAATCAACTCTTCGGGAATGCCATGATTTTTGACGGCTACAAAACCTACATCTTCGTAGGCACGACCCAACTCATAAACAAATGCAGTGCGGTCGCTATCGCTGCCCTGATTAAATTGGGCAAGGTCTACCACTGGAATACTCATATGAAAGCAAAAATTTTGAGGAACAACCTGCAAGCAGGCTTGTTGTTATTGGTTAAAGTACGAACAAATTTCAGACCAACACACGCCATGCAAAAAAATCGACTGCTGTTATGGTTGGCTATTGCCATTGTACCTCTGCTATTGTTGCAATCTTGTAGCAGCAGTAAATATCCCATGGAAAGCTATGTGCCACCGGCAACGGCGGATAGCATACCCAATTATGCAAGCCTGTATTATTGGGCAGCGCATCCTTACAAAAAGGATTTGGCCGACTCTACGCCGAAGCCATTTGCACTTGAAAAAACAGATACATCGGTGGCGGTATTTTTCATACATCCCACTACCTATAACGATGCCGCTGCTGTAGAAGGAAAACCCTACAGCATGCAGTATTGGAATGCATCGGTAAACGATGCGGCACTCAATGCTAAAACAGATTACAGCAGCATGCTCAATCAGGCAAGTGTGTTTAACAGGTTTGAGCTCTTTGCGCCCCGCTATCGGCAGGCACATATCAGTTCGTTTTACATTAATGATAGCATTGCCCAATCATTTTTCGATACTGCCTATGCCGATATCGAACGTGCATTTATGTTGTTTTTGCAAACGATTGGCAACAAGCCTTTCATCATTGCCTCACATAGCCAGGGTACATTGCATGCAGGCCGATTGCTGAAAGCGCAGGTGGAAGAAAAACCACTTCAAAAAAAATTGATAGCTGCGTACATTATTGGCTTACCAGTACCCGAGCAATATTTTACCCAATTGCCAGCCTGTACCACGCCCAACCAAACGGGTTGTTTTGTTAGCTGGCGTACGTTTAAAAAAGGACACGTACCCGAATTTGTGCAGCGGGAAAATTTTAAAGCAGTGGTAGTAAATCCGCTTACGTGGATGATGGATACAATGCCGGTACCCCGAAGCCAAAGCAAGGGTGCTGTGTTGTACAAATTCAATCATCCGAAGCCACACAATGTAGCCACGCAAATACAAGGCAATATTTTGTGGAGTAGCAAGCCGCGGTTTTTGGGCAACTGGTTTTTCACCACCAAAAACTACCACATTGGCGATATCAATTTGTTTTGGAAAGACATCCGCGACAATGCAATGGATAGGGTGAAAGCTTACAAACAAGAAGTACATTAAGGTGTAACATGTTTTGCCATTAAAACAGTTTCCTGTTCGTTTATATTGGCCATGGCGTAGCGTTTAATACCGCAAATCGTCATTTCATCGTACAGATTAATGACTTGCCCAAAGCTGCTGTTGTCCATGGGTTTGATGAGCACGAAAAGTTTGTCATCATTGCCATTGGCTGCCATTACTTGTTGCTTTGCTTGTATCAATGCCTGCCGCAATTCCTTTGGTTGTTGCCACGAAAAACTTTTTGCCGAAGCAAGGTCTTCGCCCAATACCATCACCACTTTTTGCTGATGCGCCAGTAAAGTAACCGCACCACTTGCTGCTACTTTGGTATCCGGTCCATCAGCAGGCATCACCAACTGCATGGCCACCGATTGCGACATGGTGGTGGTGAAAATGAAAAAGGTAATCAATAAAAAACCCAGGTCGACCATAGCGGTGAGATCTACCCGGGTGCTGCGCCTGTTGCGGCCGCCTTTTTTACTGCTCAATTGTATGTCTGCCATAAACAGTGTTTACAACAGAGATGCACCTTGTATCAGTCTTCCATAATGCTATTGCATCCAACTGCGTTAGTAGTCTTGCTCCAGCGGATGAATCATAAACTCATCAATAACTACATGTGCCGGTTGATTGATAATGAACACAATGGAACGAGCCATGTCTTCATTTTTTAGCCACCAGTTGTGTGCAGCATCGCCTTGTGGTTCGGCGTGAAAATAGCTGTCTACCAAACCACTGTATACGGTGCTCACTTTTACTTTGTGTGGCCGCAGTTCTTTGCGGATGGCATCGCCAAATGCATGCTGTGCAAACTTGCTGCTGCAATACAAAGCACCAGTTGGATAAGTACGTTTGGCTACATCGCTGGCAATGATGAGTATGTGTCCACTTTGTTGTTGTTTCATGGCAGGCGCCACCGCTTTGCTCAACAAGAAAGTGCCTTTTACATTGGTGGCATACAAGTCGTCCCACTCTTGTACTGAAAACTGTTCAAAGGGTTTGCTGTTTCCATAGCCAGCATTGTTGATGAGCACATCAATACTGCCAAAACGATCCTGCATTTTGGCTACAGCTTTTACAGCAGTAGATTCATCGGCAACATCACCTACAAAAATTTCGCATTGGCAACCCAACGCTTCTACTTCTTTTTGGAGTGTTATCAAATCTTGTTCGCTGCGGGCCACCAAACCCAGCTTTACCTTATGATGTGCCAATGCCAATGCAGTAGCTCTGCCAATACCTTTACTGGCGCCTGTAAGTAAAATGGTTTTGTGTTGTATGTAATCCATATTACAATCTTGATTGTTGAATGAGTAATTGAATTTGCTGCATGTATTCGGTTGTATAACGAGCTTCTTGTTGTGTAGTCCATTGCATGTATTCACCCATCCATTTACCCACTGGCTTGGCCAGCTCAATGGCCATCTCCCAATTCAGTAAATCTACGCCCCATCTGCGGCTAATTACATCTTCAATGGTGAATGCCATTTCTTTCGAAACGACGTATTGAAGCTCTGCATAGGTATATGGTAAACCGGGCAGAATTAATGCGGCAAGTGCTGGCTGTTGCCTTGCCAGTTGAATGATGACGATACTTTGGTCGCCGTATGTTTTTAGTAAATGTTGTACAATAAAATCGGGTAAAAAATCTACTTGATTAATTACAGTTGTCGAATTGTATTGTTGACTGCCAACCAAAGATAGTGTTGCAGTAATACAAGCACGTGGTGTACCAAGCATGTTGCCGGCTGCATCCACAGCATCTTTCGCCATCAACCGGTAAGTGGTCCATTTTCCACCCAGCACACTTATTAAACCTGATGGTGCATCTATTTCTATTTCGTGATCACGGATAAGATCTTTGGTGGAATTACTACCCGCTTGTTGTACCAATGGCCGCTGACCACCAAACCCAGCCAGCACTTCATTTTCTGTAACCGGATGTTGCAAATAATCATTTAAATACTGGAGCAAGTATTGCACATCTTTTGTAGAAGGGCCAAATGCTTTTTCAGTAAGATTGTCTTCTTCGTCGGTGGTGCCAATCAGCAAATGCTGTTTGTAAGGAATGGCAAAAATGATACGGCCATCGGCAGTTTTTGGAATGAGCATAGCCGACTGACCGGGCCACACTGTTCGGGGCAAAACCATGTGTACGCCTTTGCTCACTCTAATGCGGGGAGTGAGTTGTTTATTTGCCATCAATCGTATATGATCGGCAAAAGGACCTGTTGCATTGATGACTACTTTGGTTGCTAATGTATAGCTGTTGCCGGTAAGTGTGTCGCTGCAATGCAAGCCCGTTATTTTTCCGGTTTCGTTTTTTTGTAATGCTGTAACCGATATATGGTTGATGCAAATGGCGCCATATTGCTGAGCAGTTTGTATCAATGCAAGATTGTAGCGGCTATCATCGAGCTGCCCATCGTAGTAAGCTACGGCTGCTACCATTTTTTGTGCGGCCAATGCAGGCAATGCTTGCAGTGCCTGCTGTTGGCTCATCCAGCGGCTTTTGCCAATATGGGATTTGCCGCTGATGAAATCGTACAGTTTTAAACCAACATAATAATAACAGGCTTCGAGCCAGGTGCGGCAGGGCGTAATGAGCTGCAATGGTTGGGTAATGTGTGGGGCTAAACGGAGGAGTGTGGTTCTTTCGTGCAAGGCTTTTTTTACCATGCGGTACTGGCCGACACTCAATTTTTTAAAAGCCTGTTCGAGATAACGCACCCCACCATGAATGAGCTTGGTGCTTTTAGAAGAAGTGGCGGCACCGAAATCGTTTTTTTCCAGCAACAGTACTTTGTAGCCACGGCTGGCAGCATCCAATGCGGTGCCTGCGCCGGTAGCACCGCCACCAATTACTACCATGTCGAATAGCTGGCCGGAGAGTGCATCAATATGGTTGGCTCTTTGCATCGTAAAAAAAACCATCACGCAATGGTGATGGTTTAAAGATAGTAGGTTATGCAACTGCTATTGTTTCAGCCAGCGCAATGTTTGGCGAACACCATCGGCGGTTTGCACTTGCAAGAAGTATATTCCTTTTGGTAATGGTTGTGCTGCCACTTTCAGTTGATTATCGCCACGCAGCAATTGCTGCTGTTGCTGAGCCAGGAGTTTGCCGCTGGCATCGTAGAGGCTGGTTTGAGCTGTCTGGTTTTGCTGCGACCACAGGTTCACAACAGCTTGCTGGCTTACCACTGTACTTTGCATTCCGCTGATGAATGTGGCACTATTGCCCGCTACCAGCACCACAACTTTGCTGTAGAAACTGCGGCCGTTTTTCTCTTTTACTTTCAGGCGGTAAAAATGCCTGCCCGGCATGCTTACCAGATGGTTGCTGCTGTAAGTATTGCCAGCTGGCAGCAATGTATGCACCGTTGTAAAGGCAGTGCCATTGGTACTGTGTTGCAATTCGAAATGCAGCACATCTTTATCGCTGTCTATTTGCCATTGCAGATTGGCTTTTTGAAGCTGCATACTACCGTTGAACGCCAACAGTTTTACCGGCAGTGTACCTAAAATGGTATTGAAATTGAAGCCAATGGTAAAGGGGCTGAAACTGCTAAGCTCACCACTCTGTATGAAGCCGGATTGATTGTAGTATCGTGCTTCTGGGTAATCTGTGCTTATGTCATCAAAATTGTTGTCGGTTTTGGTGAAGTACCAGTTGCCAGAGTTTCCTGCATTTGTGCTTCTTTTCACCACAGCTACGTTGCAATCAGCACACGGGGGAGAATCACCTCCGGCAGCATCTCTCCATTCGCCTGTAGTACCCGGAAACTGGTATGTGATGGCAAGCTTACCTGTTGCAATACTGCTTGGTATTCTATCAAACTGCCAGTATTCATTTTTAAGGATGCCACCTATGGTACTTCCGAAAAGATCATCTTGACCAGCCGAAGGGGTAGCATCTGTAAACGAAAAATACTCGCCGGTAAATTCATCACCGTTGCCCAAATTATTCATGGTGCTAAACCTCAATGGGCGATAGACTCTTCCTGTTCCTGTTTTTTTACCTACAGGATAATGATAGTTGTTTGGGGTGCTGGCTGTTCTTCTGATTAATGGACCATTTACAAAAGAAGTAGCACTTCCGCCAATAATGGCATCGCTGTTTTTATTAATGATGACGAGATAGTTGCCTGTTGTGGAAGTGATGAGCCCGTTTCCGGTAAGATCGAGTTGATCATTTACCCCCACAGTACAGTTCATGGTAATTTCAGCATCAGGGTTTGATTTTTGAACAAATACATAAGGGAATATTTCATCGATAGTGGTGCCAGATGATGCAGGTTGTGGAGGCAATACACGAATGGAACTGTTGTTTGAACCTCTCAAAAAGACAGCTCTATTGTAGCCAGAAAAAATGCTACCTATATGCCTGGTATAATTGCCGTGTAAAATTAAATCACCACCTGGCTGAGAATCTTCGAGGGCTAACACGCTGGTGTTTGCTGCGGCAATTCCATTACCGATTGTTACATCGCCCAGCACTTCCAGCGGCTTGTTCATATTGTTGTTCAGGTACATTCTGCCATAGCCATTGCTACTGCCTAACTGAAGGTTACCACCAATAGCCAACGTAGCTGGAGTTATGCTATTGGTAAACAAATCAACAATGGTATTTCCATCAACTGTAACGTGATGCGGATAGCCGGGTAAGCCAGCGGTATTACCCCACTCAACATTGCGGGCATAGGTTCCATTGGTTCGGTAAATGAGCGTTGAGCCAGATTGATAAGTGGGTGCATTGGTTACAAAGCCATTGCTGCCGATAATGCACTGGTGATAAATAGGGGCATTGTTGGTAAAAGATACGCCTGTGCCACTGTTACCAATGGCTACTATCCAGAGTCTTGGTGTACCAGTAATATTGCCTGCACCCAACATTTGAATGGTACCGCCTTCGCCATTGACGTCGGTAGATACATGGCCGCCACTTCCATTTACCGTACCGCCGGCAGCTATGCGTAAGGTATTGCCGCTACCTGCTCTAAAAATACCCGCCTGCATGTTGAAGGTGGTAGCGGTAGTATTGTTGTTGGAAAGCGCAACAAAATTGTTGCTGGCCGTGCCACTGTTGTTGATGGTGAGCGAACCCACTGTGCCCGCCATTAGGGTACCGGTTGTTTGATTCACCGAGCCATTAAAAATGTAGTTGCTGCCAGAGACAAAAGATTTTGTATCAGTTACTGTAATATTTCCATTTACACCATTGACATGGGCAGAACTAAATGTGGCGCCGGCATTCAAAGTAAAAGAGGCACTACCACTCATGACATAAGTACCAGCCACCAACGTAGAGCCATTGCTCACTGAAACCGGACCACTGTTTGTAATTGTATTATTGAGTATGGTGCAAACGCCGCTTTGAATCACAATTCCACTTCCTGGATTGTTGCGAAGGGAAAGCCAGGAGGTAACACCTAACACAGAGGTATTTCCATTTATTACATATCTGCCACAGTTGCCTGAGTTTTGAATTAATGTACCAGATCCCTGAATACCATTTCTGAAAACTTTATCTCCGGCATTGTTCCAGGTAAATGTTGCACTGCCGGCAATTTCCAATATACCATTGATAGTAGTGGTACCACCAGCTCCGGCATTGGTACTTGCAGATATTCTGAATATGGGAATAGTGCCTTCGGGTGTATTGGGGAAATAAGTAGCAGCCGATGTTTCAAAGGCATTAGTTGTATTCCAATTGTAAAGTGAATTGTGCTGCCAAGAAATAGAAGTATTTCTGGCAAAGTCATCACTGGTACCCGGAGAACCAAAGTTGTCATTTGCTCTCACCTCTGCGTTGGTGTAAATGATTCCTGTGGCTCCTGAATTAAGAGTTGGCTGCTCTCCGTTTATTTCATATCTACCTTGTACCACAATGTCGTGATTGGCGCTGCCATCATCTGCAATGGTAAAAGTGGTTCCAGCATTATGTACTAACACAGCACCAGCTTGAATCGTTAGTAATTTGGCTGATTGTGAAGTACTCACTGTAACGGTACCTGTACGAATGGTAACGCTGCCAGCCGCACTGTTAGGTATTTGTGTAGCCGCCACCCATGTGCTATTGTCGGGCGATGACTCCCAAGTGCTTGTTGAATTCCAGTTGCCTGTGCTAAATCCAGCTGCTGTGCGAAAATGGTCGGTAGTGCCAGCTGTAACAGTAATATTAAAAGGATTACTTACAACACTCGTAAGGCCTGCATAACTTGCTGTGAGTTGTACACCACTTTGGACTGCCGTATGTACTACAGATGTGTAGGTAGATAATCCACTGCCGGCATTTACGCTGATGGGTGCGCCAGTCATGGTACCATAAGAAGTAAGTACAATGCCATTGGCAAAATCAAGATCTCTTTTTCCGTTGGCATCTATGGCCTGTACGGTGGGGTTGGGTGTCATGGTTTGGCCAAAACCAGTATTGCCCGGCTGTTGCACAAATGCCAATGCCGTGGCAATTACTTCGATGCGGTTACGATCGTTTCCGTTATCATTATCTGTTTGAGCACCTCCGCCATTTGGATAATAAAAAGCAGAGCTCCCGGCACCTGTTGTGGCAGAAGCGACGGTAAATACCAATTTTTCATTATCGATGACATTAGCTTCATTGAAGGAAACGCGAAGATGGAGATTGGAGGCAGATTCAGAGTTGTCGGGTACGGTAAATGCAGCATCTGTAAGACCCGTGAAAATAATTTGTGATGCGTTGATACTGGACGTACCAATTACTGTACCGCCACTGGTGGTAAGTATGGCTTGTTTGATAAAATTTATACGATTCGTACCAGATGTATTGGTCACATTGAATGCAATACCCGTTAAAGTAGTGGGTAAATTATCTGCATCATTAAGCATTACTCCGCCATCCCTTATTTTGAATTTCATAGGGATTATTTTGCCAGCTGTTGTAGCAGTACCATCTGTAAATAAAATGTACGATGGGTTACTGTTGAATTCTGCAGAACCGGTTGCATAACTTGTATTATCAATGATGTCGCTGCTGTTACTGGCCGCACCAGGCAAGGCAACTACGTTGCCGTTGAGGGTGAAATCATCAATACGTAGGTTTGTACCCGCTGCAGTAGTGGCAGTTAAATTTAGTACTATAGTTATGTTACCAGAAAGACCATTCAAAGCAACGGAGGGATTTAAGTTTCCTGTATTTGCTCCCGCTAAAGGTGCAGTAATAGTAGCGCCTGTAATAGAGGTACCGTTTACTGTAATAGAACTTATTTGTGGTCCATTATTGCTACTTCTTTGGCGCCAAAAACTATAGGATGTAATACTCAAGGAATAGCCTGATGCAACAGTAAGTGAAAGAGAAATTGTACTTGCTACTCCATTTGCCGGCTGAATAACCATCGACTGTCCGGACGCCCCGCCATAATTTGTGAATGTTCCAGTACTACTTGTCCAAGACGAATTATTCAAATTTGTAGCGAGTACTCCTGTTGGTGTTCCGGTACTTGTAAGTGGACTGACGTTGTAGGGATAGTTAGCACTACTTGGAGGCGGGTTATCGAAATTGTGCACATAAACTGCACTCGGGTTTAATACCGTATAGCTATAATTACTACCGCCATTATTGTTGAGGTTGATGGTAGCTAAATCGGCATCAGCATTGGATGGAGTGTTGGTGCCACTTGTAAATACATAATAGCTTTGAGTACTGCCAGCTGTATTTACAGTACCGGGTATGGTGGCTGTATAATCGTTGCCACTGGTGTATGTCATTTCCAACACCACGGCTGAACTATAATTTCCTCCCGGAGCATATCGTAGATATACTTTTTGACCGCTTGGCAGTGCAGCACCTGTAGTTGCTGTTACAACTACTGCTTGTCCTGCAGTTACAGAACTACTTATTGGTGCCTGTGTTACATTCGTTACAGAGGTTGGCGTTGCACTTGTTTCAAATACATAGCCTTCGGCATTGGTACCAGATGGGCGATCGCTACTGATAAAAGTGTAATAACTGCCAGATGTTTGATTGTATATGCCATCTGAGCCATTGTCATACCAAATGCTCTTAGTATTTAATGAAACACTAGCGCCATTGGCCCATTTCGGATTAAAAGAGGCTCCTACAGGGCTGAATAAAAAACCAGCATTGGCATTGGCAGATCCCGCCTGAACGGTTACAATCCAACTATCAAAACCAGAACGGTATGTCATGGCTGCTTCTGCAAACCCATTTATGCTGCCCCTCAGGGCCATTGAGACATTATCTTGAGCTTGGACAGCGATGGAAGCAGCCAGTGCTACACAATAAAATAATCCAATAATTTTCCGGAGCATGATCAGTGCTGGGGGTTTAAGGGTTGCGGGCTGCATCAAAAAGGAGGCAGCTAAGGGTGGAAATCAACAGGGGTAAGTAACAGGTAAGGACTCTTTAGGAGTCCTTGTTTTTGGGTAGTGATAAAGATAATGGTTGAACCCGGATTTTTACTGCTGTGTAGAAGGGTTATTTTTTTGTAACCTTCTTTCAAATGGAAAAGCCGCTCCACAGGGGAACGGCTTTTACCTCAAAATCAAATCACCAATTGTACTATTCTTTTACAAACCGAAGGCTGCGCTGTACGCCATCCCGGGTACGTACCAGTACTATATAAAGGCCTTTTTGCAGATTGTCCACGGGCAGTAGTATCTGGTTAATTCCCATTTGCAGGACTACTGATTTGCTCAGCAGTTGCTTGCCGCTCAGGTCTATCAGCATTACTTCGGCCAATTGGCTGCCGGCAGACTGAACCAATGCCGTAGCTGTTTGCTGTACCACCGTTTGTTGCATCCCTACTATTACGGTGGCTGCCGCACTGCCATTCAACAGCAGCACCGGGCTGTAGTAGCTGTTGCCAGATTTTTCCTGCACTTTCAGGCGGAGGTAATTGGTACCGGGCTTCAGTTGTACGGTTTGGTTGCTGTAGCTGATGCCCTTGGGGCCAATGGTTTTTGCTGGCAGATACTGCCGGCCATTGCTGCTTTGCTCCAGTACAAAACCGCTCAAATCTTTATCGCTATCTATGCTCCATTTGAGTATGCCCTGCTGGCCCTTGGCACTGCCGGTGAAGCTGAGCAGCTTTACGGGCAGGCTGGCACGACCCAATATATAGTCGTAAGAAAAACCAATGGTAAAGGGGCTAAAGCTCGATAACTCACCGCTGATAAGGTAGCCGCTTTCGGTGGTGGGCCTGGCTTCGGGTGGATTGCCATACACGTCGAATGAATTTGGCATTTTGGTAAAGTTCCAGGTACCTGCACCAATATCGGCACTACGCTTAACCACGGCTACATAACATGTTGGACATTGTACTGCTGCATCTAACGTAGCAGGAGAAGTTATACCATTGGCCGCATCTCTCCAATGATTTCCTGCTCCCGGAAAAGTATAGGCTATGGCTATTTTTCCTTTAGCTGAGTCGCTTCCTTGTATTTTGTCGAATTGCCAGTATTCATCTTTCAAAATGCCCTGAAGGGTATTCAAAAAATACTCACTGGCAATAGTGCTTGGTGTGGTATTGCTTGCTCCAAAAAATTCAGCTTTGTACACCGCACCCGGCGATAGATACAAGGGTTCTGTGGTACTGGTAAATGTAACGGGCCTGTATTTGCTTGCGTCACTCTTACCAATGGGAAAATGATAAGCCCCGGTAATCAGCGGAGAGGTGTACCGGTACAAAGCACCATTTATAAATGAGTTTATGCTTCCACCGGTAGCTCCATCGGCAGCACCATCCGGAGCCGGATTTTTAATGTAGAGCGGATAGGCAATGGCATCCACAATACCATTGATTAAAGTTAATTTTTTATCGATGCCGGTAGAGGTATTTAAAATGACTTTGTAGCCAGCATTTTTGTTTACAACGGCTACGCCAAAATCTTTCACTGTAGGATTACTACCGGAGGCAGGTAGTACAAGGGGCGTATTAATTTCGCTGTGCTTGCTTCCGTTAAAGGTGGTAGTGCGGTTATTATCGTTGTAAGTGCCCTTTACATAGCGGTTAAAATTGCCGTGTAAATCCAGGTTGGCTCCGGGGGTCATGTTCAAATTAAACTGACCATACATAATAGTGAGGTTGCCTTGTATGGTTTGCAGGCCCGTATTGGTTACCGATACATTGTTGTTGCTACCCTCAGTGCCACTGTTTTCAATGAATACATCGCCTACTGTAGCGGGCATACGTGCACCGGTTATTTGGTTGGCAGCACCGTTGAAGGTGAAATGGCAGTAGTTACCATGGGTGTAGGTGTTGTTTTGAATGCTACCCGAAACGCCATTGGCATGTGCTGTTTTTAAATGCGCATTGTCTTGCTGGTGAAAAATGGCAGTGCCGCTCATTTCAAATGTTTGAGCTATAAGGGTGGCATTGCTCATGAGGCGCATGGTGCCATTACTTCCGCTGGTTTGATTAATTGTTTTATTGCTGATAAGGGTGCAGGCTGCCGAAGAAACATCCAGCCCGTTGGCATTGAGTATAATGCTGCCAGTTCCACCTATAACGGAAGTGGCTCAATGATCAATATTTTACCACACCCGGCATTCATGGTGAGGTTTGCGGTACCAATGATGCCGTTGCGGAAAGTTTTTTGACCTGCCAGTTGTAACTGCACCGCTTTGTTTACTTCTAATAAGCCATTTATAACAAGTGGATTTCCCTTACCAATCATACTGAAAGGGTCAGTGCCGGAGCTTCCTGTAATGCGAAAAATGGGAATGGTCCCTTCTGCAGCATTTGGAAAATAGATGGTATTATCATCTTCGAAAGCGAGGTCTACAGCCCAATCAAAAATGGAGCCATGCTGCCAGTTAATTTTCTCTTTCAGTCCATCGTTAATATTATTACTGGCGTAACCATCTTTTTTGTTTTTTTCGACAATTACTCGCAATATTCCACCTGGCGTTACAACAATTCCCGAAGGAGATGTTACTGAGGGAAGGCCAGCACTGTTGCTGGCATCTTCAAACATGCCGATTATAGTTAGTCCGTTATTTGAACTTCCAACTACATTAAGGTTTCCCTTTACCCATCTTAGCGTTCCGCCGATTGCTACCGTGGTTTCATCTATAGAAACACTGCTTTCTATAGTAACTGTATGGCCATTCTGTATGAGAATGCTATTGGCTGTGTTATTAGGCGCAGCAGTTGCTATTGTATAGGTGCCATTAATGGCATTGCTCCATTCCCAGGTACTGGCTACAGCCCATTCTCCGGTTACACGAGAACGATAAAATTGACCCGTTTGGGCTTGGATGATATTCGATTGCAGCAGCAACAGCACTGCGACCAAGCCACCGAAAAATGACTTTGTCATGAGGTTTAAGGGCATGCAACATATACGTTGGCAGCATCATGTACAGATGAAGCTCTCGGATACGTCTAGGGTTTACAGATAAGGGGTTGGTTTAGGGACAATCTACGCTGTGTAGGCGTTGGGTAAAGGGTGTGGTCTACTAATTCAGAAATTAAAGGTATAATATCAAAAGCGCAACAATGAACTTTTAGTGCTAAAATTTTGGGGTGGGTTCCCAACCAATTCAGTTTCATCCTGAAAATCAATGTATTTTTAAAACCGATTCGAAAAAAAATTTGCCATGAACCTTACCCAATTGTATAAATATCGTACGCTGGCCACCACGGGAAAGTGGAAAGAGCTGGAAGAACTCTTCAATAAATCCATTCAACTGCAGCATATTGGTGCCAGCATCAGCCTGAGCAATCCCGAGCAACCTCAGGTGCACATTGCCAAAGTAGAAGACTATCATTTGGGGGGCATTGGCAGCGATGCGGTACACGGCGGCACCATTGCAGCCATTGCCGATTTGGCCCTGGGCCTGCTGGGTTTGCTGCACTATAAAGATGGCATGACGGCCACTGCACAGCTTACCGTTCATTACCTTAAGCCTTTTCGTACCAGCAGCCTTACGGCTACCGCCATTACGCAAAAAGTAGTGGGCAACCGGGTGTTTGGCACAGTAGAACTGTTCAACGATAAAAATGAAATGTGTGCCATTGCTTACGGTGCTTTGGCCAAAGGCATCAGCATGTAAATGAGGATGCTTGTTTTATCAGCGGTTTGCTGTACAGGTAAGCCATATCTATTTTAGTACTATGATGAAGCCATTGTTTTTTGCCGCCCTGCTGTTGGGTTCGGCACTACCGCTTGCTGCACAAACCATCGATTTTGAAAAATACAATCCACCATCAACGCTTGTGGTGCCCGGCCAACCGTTGCAGCGGGCTAAGTTCCCGTTTATTGATGTACACAATCATCAGTGGAATATGGGCGAAGCCGATCTGCAGCAATTGGTGGGCGTGATGAACAAGCTCAACATGCAGGTAATGGTAAACCTGAGCGGTGGCAATGGTGATGCTTTGAAAAAGAAAACCGATGCCATCAGGACCACACAACCGGGACGGTTTATTGTGTTTGCCAATATCGATTTTAACGGTGTTGGCAGTGCCAACTGGACCGAAAAGGCAGTAGCACAATTGAAAGCCGATGTGGCTAATGGAGCTAATGGTTTGAAGATTTTTAAAAACCTCGGATTTAGTGTAAAAGATACCGATGGAAAAAGAGTAACGGTAGATGATGTGCGACTGGATGCCATTTGGCAAACCTGCGGCCAGCTTGGCATTCCGGTGCTCATACACACAGCCGATCCGGCTTCGTTTTGGGAACCGATGGATAACAACAACGAACGGTTGCTGGAGTTGAAAACACACCCCAACCGTAAGCGGGCCGTTGATAACCCCGCACCATGGCAAACACTGATAGACGAGCAACACCGCATGTTTGCCAAGCATCCGAAAACCACTTTTATAGCAGCACATTTTGGTTGGTATCCTAACAATTTGGCCAAGCTGGATTCAATACTTACCAGGCTGCCCAATGTGGTAGTGGAGTTTGGTGCGGTGATAGCAGAGCTGGGCCGCCAGCCACGCATGGCCAAGGCTTTTTTCGATAAATATCAGGACCGCATTTTGTTTGGCAAAGACAGCTGGGTACCTGAGGAATACGCCACTTACTTTCGGGTGTTAGAAACCAACGACGAGTATTTTCCTTACCATAAAAAGTACCATGCATTTTGGCCAATGTATGGCATGGGACTGAGTGATGCAGTGCTGCGAAAAGTGTATTATAAAAATGCGTTTCGCATCATTCCCAACATCGATAAAAGTTTGTTTCCGAAAGAGTAAGTTTACTGCACTCTTTTGTAGTAATAATGCTGCTGCTGAAGGCTGCCATTGATGGGTCCTTCTATCAAAGCATGCAGCGAATCGGTACCGATGAAGTTGTACACAATCCGTTGCGGAAAATCGTGTTGCAGGTTTTCAAATTCAAACCGCATGGCAGTTTGTTTTACAAGTGTGAAATACACCCGTTTCGATTCAGCATCGCCACTGGTGCGGGGTGCATAACTGAGTTTGCCATTGTGTATGCCCAGTATTACATCTTCCAATTGAGTGGTGTCTTTTGCTTTTACAGAAAAACTAACGCCCTTCAATTGCTGTTGTTCTTGCTGCCAGCGTTCCCAAATTTCACCCTTCTGGGTTTGCATTTTCCAGCTGCCTGTAAGTACTCGTAACGCTTGCATTGGTTGCTCAGTTTGTGCTTGTATTGCTTGGTTTGTAACCAGCAACACAAACACAAGACAGATAGCGTGTTGAATTTTCAACTGTATTACTTTTTACAATGAAAAATTAAATGGCCATACCTGGAGGTACCGAGTGCAATGCTACGCGGTTGCCTTCCGAATCGATGAGCACCGCCATATGACCAATCTCTTCTGAGATAAGGGTTTTGGGCACTACAATGCTACCACCTGCGGCAGCTACTCTATCGAGTACCAATTGTACATCGGGGTTGGCATTCAGGTACACCATGCTGCCAATTGCTGCGGGTTCATGAAAACCGGGGGCATGCACCAGGGCGCCGCTTACAGCATGCGGATCCATAGGGTCGTCAACCGGAAACATTCGCATGGGCATACCCGGCATGTTCATGTCTACAAGCTTGGTTTGCAAAATGGTTTCGTAAAATAGTTGGGCACGGTCGAGATTGCTGGCAGGAATTTCAAACCAACTGATGGCGTTTTTCATGTGGTGGCAGATTTAAGTAAAATGGAATGTAGAAGATATAACCTAATAAGCAAGAGCGGTAACCGCTTACATAAAAAATGCCGGACAATTCTGTTGTCCGGCATTTTTTATTCAGTAGCCCTTTATGGAACGTTTTTTCTTTGAGCATCTTCCTCGAGTGCCTTGAGTTTTGCAAACTGAGTGGCTTGCAAAATGGTTTTCAACTTTGCGTCTCTTTTGTCTATCAATTGGGTTCTTTCTTCTGCTGTGGGTTGTTGTACGTTGCTACGCAGTTTATCCATATCTGTATAAAAGTTGCGGTACACCGGTGTCATGTCTTTTACCTGTTGAGGGTTTAAGTATAGTTCTGGTTTTAATCGTTCCAGCGTACGTGAAACTCGCTCTGCCACTGGCAATTGCTGGCCTGGCTTAGGTTGTGCCTGTGCAGCAAATTGAATGCAACAGGCCGTGATGATCAGTATCCATATTTTGGCTATCCGCATGTATAATTTTTTCATGAAACAATACTGAATACCAGCAGTAAGGTATGCATGTTCATTTAGTTTTCAGCAGTGTTTGCCAAACTGCGTCGTTTATTTTTACGGGGTATTTTTTGCGCAAATTGCTAAGCCATTGTTGCTCCAGCACCTGCTGATAATCGTTAATCACCCATCCTTTGACTTCGTCAAAACTTCTGATATCGCCGCCGGGCATGGCTGCAAAAATGTACACAAATGTGTAACTGTTATCCATACTATTGTAAAGCAAGCTACTGCAAGTACCCGGCTTAAAATTGCTGTTTGCCATAGATGGCAGCTGGCTTGTTTCAAAGCGGCTACTATCGGTAATGATTTGCTCATTCATGCTTTCTGCCAATGCTTTCCAGTTGGAAGGTTGCTGCATTAGTTTTGTTTGATAGGCTACGGCTGCTGCTGAATCAGTAGCTGTTATCATCAATGCTGCTGCACCAGCTTGCCATACATATTTTGCCTTATTGCTGTTGTAGTATTGTTGCAGAGCCAGGGTATCGTTGGCGGCCTTCGACCATACTTGTTTTTCCATGGCAGCAAACAGCAGGTTGGCGTCTTTAAACTCCTGCAATTGTTCTGCAAAATCTGGTTCGTACTGTGTAATGTTTTCGCGGTAATAGTTGTTGGCGGTTTGTTGTATGTAAGCCTCGTAACGGGCAGCATAAGCAGCCGTTGGTACAATGCCCGCAGCCCTGTTGTACATCACCCAGTTTTCGGCAAGGGTTTGTTCTTTGCCAATACTAAATAACAATGTGCTGTTTTGAACAGGCATACCCTTGGTGCTACCGTTGCGAATGGCCGAATCTGTAAATAGCCATAACGCATTTTTATTGATGTTTTCTTCGCGGAGCTGCATTTTCTTCATCACCGTTTTCAAAAAAGCCTGACGGGCAATGTCTGCCCTGTCTGTACTGAGTAGTTTTTGTTGTAAGGCCGTTACCGCTTCTTCATCATCGGGGCCGGTGGGTGCAGCAATGCTTTCGAGCAGTTTGAGTATATGCAGGCCATGCGCTGTTTCGAAAGGTGCAGAAAGCTGCCCCGGCCTGGTAAGGGCAAAGGCCTGTTGTTCAAAGGCGGCATCGTATTCGCCTACACCAAATACTGGCAGTACGCCACCGGTGGTATATGAGGTGCGGTCGTTGCTAAAGAGCAGTGCGGCTTGCTCAAAAGATAGCCGCCCATGCTGAAGTTCCCGATGTATGGAATCGGCCCGTTCCCGGGTTGCTTTTTTTTCATCGGCAGATGCAGATGCATGCTGCCATAATAGAATCTGGGCTACTTTTCTTTTGCCTAATGCAGGTCTTTCTTTTTCTACCCAAAACAAGTGGTAGGCATCTGACCCTTTGATGGGAGATGTAGTGGTGCCGGGTTGTATGCTGTAAATTTCTTTTTCGTAAATGTATGGTAGTGAAAATGCGGTAATCCAACCGAGGCTGCCCCCTTGTTGCAAGGTTTCGGGGTCTGTTTCGTATTGCTGCAACACTTTTGTAAATGGTGCTTTGCTTTGCAATTGCTGGCGGGCCGCAGCCGATTGCTGCTTTGCTTTTTGCTCACTTATTGCATCGCCTGGCTGGTAGGCAAATGCAATATGCCGAACCAACCTGTCGTGCTGGCTGTGCCGGAGTGCCTCTGCCACTAACTCATTGGTGTTGCTTTGCCTGTTTATAAAACTTTCGGTGAGTTGGAGTTGATATTGATACAGTTCATCTTGCTGCATGGGCAGTGTGTCTAATTGCTCATCGTAGGCATACTGCACTTTTAGTTTGTAGTTTATGTACAGTGGCAGGTACTCTTGCATGGCTTGCACCACCGGACCATTGCTGGGGTTTTTGCGAAAGGCTTTGAGAAACTCCTGCTGCGAAACGGCTTTTTTACCATAGGTAAAAAGCGTTTGCCCTACGGCTACCTGGCTGGCTGTGCATACTATTGCGGCAGCAATCCATGTTGTCAATACGTGTTTCATAGTTGGGCGTCCAATCCTTATTTACTTCAAAAATTTTTGCTCTAACAATTTATCGAGATCGTTGAGGCCAATGTTTTTAGCAATGATTCTTTTATCGGCATCCAGCAAAAAGAGGGTAGGTGTGCTACGCATATCATACAACTGCCTGAAGTTGGGTGTACCTGCTTTTTCTTCGGCAGCCCGCATGTCGGCAGGCTGGTGTACATGTATCCACTTGCTGTTGAGCTTTTCTATAAAGGGTTTCCAATCGTTCAGGCTCGATTCATTGACCATTACAGCATATACCTGCACATTTTTGGCTTTCCATTTTTGCTGAAAAAGGGTATCCATTTTCGGCATGTCTTCTTTGCACTTGCCGCAGTGCACATCCCAAAAGGCAACAATGGTGTAAGCTGCTTTCAGGTTGTACATACTTTGCATTTTTCCGGTGGGGTCGGGCAGGTTCATATCCCAGGCTTTGGTGCCTAGTTGGTTGGCCATGAGCATGTATGCCCTGTCGCGAATGATTTTCATTTGCTGAGCATTTAAAAAATCGGCCTTTGGTTTATCGCCACTCAGGTACTGCTCGTATACATGCAAAAACACTTTGTCTTGTCCCATTATTTTGGGGTACATGTAGTGGTCTACAAAGTAGCTGATGAGGTACCGGAACATTTCATCGTCGTTTCTGCCGAGGGCAATCATCCAGTTAAATTCGAAGATGACGCTGTCTGCTTCAGGCGACACCCAGTTTTCGAGATAGTCGGCCAGCTTGTTTTCAAACACAGGCGTTCTCACCAGTCGTCCGTCCATAAAGTCTACATCATCCCAATAGTGATCTTTTCCAAAGCGGTATTGGGCTATGGTATCTTGCCGGGTAAGCGGCTGTGCCAGCTTGGGTGGGTAGTTTACGTTTTTGAGTGTTTTAAACATGAGGGCCAGCAGCGATTGCGGGTGTTCATCCATCAGCTTTTGCCGGTATTGCATTATTTGCTGATTGAGCTGCTGCAGGGTATTGCCTGCCTGCTGCGCTGCTTGCGGCGATAAGCTGCCCATTGTTCGCTGCAAGCTGTCGGCCTGTTTGGCACGGGGAGCCAAAAAATTGGTGTAGCTGGCAAACAAATCGTTTTCTGAACTGCCGCTAAACTTAAGTGAGCCTTCAATATCGCTGGTATCGGCTTGTACAGAAAAGGTTTGGTCTTCGCCCATCATCATTTCAAACAAAATGCTTTTGTTGGGAGAGGCCAGCAGGTAAATGCCCTGAGGCAAAGGTTTGCTGGTTTTAATGACGCCTTTGCTGTCGGCATTTAAAAAAGCACTATCAGCCAGCGCCTTGATGCCGCCATAATAGTACGCCAGGTACACCCATTGGTTTTTGTAGGGCTTTACTTCGAAACTAATATGCGTAGCCGGTGCCGGACTTTGCGCCTGTACCAAAGCCACTGCAGCCATACCGGCCACGAATAACACAAATTTTTTCATACCTGTAAACGGATAATTAATACGTCGGGTAAAAATAGCCCGTTGGTTGTTAAAACCTTGGCAAGGTGTAATTAACCATGTGGTGATAACTCATCTTGCAATTCGGCATAGTGTTGGCAGTAACAATTTTGTATCTTCCTTGTATCTAATCAACAGGATTTGATAAAATGTATCTCCATGAGAATTACTGAAAATGTATTTTTAGCCCCATAAAATTATTGAGCGTGATAAACAACCAACTTATCCAGTTGCTTAATTCCATAGTACCCCTGTCTGAGGAGCTACTGGATTTTTTGAATACCAAACTGGAAACAAAGACTTACGAAGCCGGTGAACTGCTGCTGAAAGAAGGGCAGGTGAGCAGCTTTATTGGTTTTGTAGAAAAAGGTATTGTACGGTCTTACTACTACAAAGACGGCGAAAAAATCACCTCATGGTTTATGAAAGAAGGTGATGTAATTATTTCTGTTGCCAGCTTTTTTAGCCAAACGCCATCCAACGAAGTAATAGAAGCATTGGAACCTGTAATGGTGCATGCAATTACATACGATGATTTGCAATATGCCTACCAGTATTTTCCTGAATTTAATATTTGCGGCAGGGTTATTACAGAGAAGTATTATGTAATGAGTGAAGAGCGTTTGTTTATGCTTCGTAAACGCACTTCAAAAGAAAAATATCACTACCTGTTAGAGAAGCATCCCGACATTATGCAACGGGCCAGACTGGGCGATATTGCTACGTTTATCGGCGTTAATCTGGAAACACTGAGCCGCATTCGCTCAGAAAAAATTTGATAATTCGCAACAGGTTTTTTTGACTTTTCTCAACCACCGATTTTGATTTATAACAAGTATTTGTAACCAAGTTTTTACTTGCTTTGATTAAAATTTAAAGCATGCGAAAACTGGTATACATACTCTTGTTGGGGGCACTTACAGCCTGCCATAAAGAGCTGGTGAAATACCCGGTTAATTCGCTGGAATCAAAGGTGGTTCTTACGCTCAAAAAGCAAATCCCCGTTGCTGAGTTCGACCAACTTGATTTTAGTCAACTTGAAAAAATTGCCCATCCTTCGGCCGACATTGTAGCCTGCAAAATTCCTTTTTACAATGAGCAAGACTCACTGTACTCATTTGTGCTGGTAAATGTGAGCAACAACGTAGTGGGTTCGGTTTTTCGAAACGACATTGCTTACACTACCCTGCATGGCGGCAACTTTCCGGTAGCAGTGCGCAACCTCAACTATGCCACCGGCGTGTTGCAGGAGTACTCGCTGCGTGGCGGCCTCAACCCCTCGGCCCCCTCCCAATCTATCATTAACCGGTTGGGCATACCTGCTGTTACCACCAGCGGCGTATACAGCAAAACGGCCACCGGCGGCGCTGAGCGGCTTACCAGCATCGAATCGTACATTTTTTGCGGCCTGCTGGGCATGGCCACCTTTGATGCGGCACTTACCGATTGGAAAACACCCAAAACAAAACTTAAAGTGCAGTACTATAACCCCTATTGTAAAAATGAAGAGCTTCATGATGAAGGCAGTTCCAATTCATTTTTGGAGTGGGATGTACAATTAAAATAAAAACCCCAATTAAGCACTGTATTCATTGGCTGGATGACTACAGAAATATGTAAAAACACTAAACTCTTCGACCAAATGGCCTTTTGGCACCTGCCTGTTCCCCCTGTTGATTTCCCCTCCAACAGCTGGCAGTAACCGCCCGAAATTCCGTATCTGGTCTCTGTTGAACCCCGAAAAAGCTGACAATTTCCAAAATTGATCAGCCTGGAGGCGTATTATCCACACGATTTTGACATTTGTCAAATTTTTGAATGTATATCATGGCGTTGCTTTGAATAAAATAACTCGCCATGCAGAGAGTGGTAGTAATATTACTGTTCTTGCAGGCCGCAGCGTGGTTTACGGGGAAAAAGCCAACACTTGTAACAAAGGGAGCAGAGGGGAAGAGGGGAACGTGGCAGCAAGCAACAAAATTGGAGTACCTCCAGCACAATATTGTGGGGGTACATTTTTATGTTCCTACACCTGCTGTTGGTACCACCACATCTGCTGCATCCGTTTCTGCTGTTTCTACTCCACTTACCACTTCCGCTTCACCTCGTTTACGCCAGCCATCGCCTCGTAGCATTCGGGAAAAGAAACCGGCAGTATTGCTTACCGCCAGTAGTGTAGCAAATACCGCCGGACAGCTGCAAGAAGTAGCCAGCATTGCCAGTCAATTGGTAAATCAGTTTTCCGGTATGGCCGGGGCAAATGCTGAAATGGTTGCAATAGCCGATAGCGCTGCTACCATAAATGATCAATCGGGCCTTGAAGAAATAGAAGAAGAGGACGACGAGGCAGAAACGAATAAAGCTGGCATCAATATAGAAGACTACCTGAAATGCTTTGATAACCTGCCCGATGCCGGCGCCCAGTTTACCATTAAAGTAATGGTAGATATTCCGGTGGATGCCAACCCCAACTCATTAATCAACCTGGCACAAACGGGTTTGAGTGTAGGCCATGTGTTTGTGACCATTTCTAAAACGGTTGGCACTCAAACCATCAGCCAAACACTGGGCTTCTATCCGGCCAGCGATTATAAGTCGGTGTCGCTGTCGCCGGTTACCAGCAAGCTGGCCGACGATGGTTCTTCTGCCACCGGACATGAGTACAATGCCTCCATTACCCTGGATGGTTGGAACGCTGCTGAGTTCAAAGCCTTCCTGAATCAAATTCGGTTCAATGCCCGGATGCGGTATGAAATTGATGCCTTTAACTGCGCCAATTTTATTGGTTCAAGCCTCAATGCAGTACGGCCTAATTCGCTTGCTTCAGTATCTACTACGGGCATCAATCCACTCAATCCTACAGAGCTCATCAACATCCCTTGGTCGCCCAACGGAGTGTACAAATCACTGGTTGATTTGAAAGCCACCAACCCACGGTTAGCGCCAAAGATTGAAGTAAACGTGATTAAATATTGCAAGCCCAGCAAGGGCCCTTGTTCTTAATGTACTTACCGAAAAGCATCGTTAAGAACACTGTATAAAACAGTGTTTTTTTATGCCCCTACTTCTGTAAAAAGAGGCTTTGCAATCGTTATTGCAAAGCCTCTTTTTATGTAAATAATGAAGTGTGGATTACTTCTTTTTTTCCAGCACCAGCACCACTTTATTAAAGTCTGCAGCGGCATTTATCACTTTCTGAAATGCATCAAACTGCTCCATGCTGTACGCTGTTTCTTTGTAATATTCATGTATGTCTATCAGCAGTTTTTGTCCTTCTATTTTGTAGGTAGAAATGAAACCCATGGTACCTTCTTCATTTGCTTTTTCAGTAATGAAAAATTTCAGGTCATCCGGATTTTTGATGCTGTAGCCATCTGGTATGGTGAGTTCAATTTTGCGGTCTAGGGCATGAGGGTACTCTACTGAAACCGGCAACTGGCGTGGCTTTTCCTGATACATCTGCACTTGTGGCCCTATCACATCACCTATTTTCAGTAGCAATTTATTACCGGCTATTTCAAACAGTTCTGCACTACTGATATCGCCTTCAATAGTAAGTGGCTTATTGCTGTATCCATCGGCAAATGCGTCGTTGGCTACTTTAATATTACGGATGTTTTTGCTGTTCGACACACTCTGCATCAGCTCTTGAGTGAAGTCTTGAATTTTATCTTTTGGCAAAAAATGAAAAGCAGGCCGATACATGCTGGCACCATAGCCTGTAAAAATTTGTTTGCTATGCATCAGTACCGAATCGAGGTTGCTGTTAAAGCGTAGTTTAACCTCCATGTTGTGGCTGCTTTGCTCGTACGGAAGAATAGCAATGTTTTTAAAAGATGCATATGCTGTATTGAAATTGCCAATGCTGGTATTTTGCAAAAACAATCCTTTGGTGGCAGCCCAGTTGGGCTGTATGTAAGGGTAGCGAAACGAAATATTTGTTGGCTCCAGATACTTGCCCGTGCCAGGAAAATAAAACACCGGGTCTTCAATCAACCGGTAGTTTTCCAGTTTTTCATCCAGCGGTATGTCATCTCTTTTGCTGGGAAAAACAATTTGATACTTGATATCCATTTGCTGCAAGCACAGGGCAAACAGTTTGGTAAAGCCTTCGTTGCTGGCTACTTTGGTTTTTACTATTTTTTCTATCAGCTCAGCATCATCACCAATACCTTGTTCGTTGATGCTGATGTTGTTTTTCAGATAATCTTCGAGGGCAATGATTTTTGCTTCTTCTGTTTCGCCATTTATCTTACTCGATTTGAGAAAAGCAGCAATGGCCTTCACTTCTTTTTCTTCGGGCTTACTGTAGCGGTCGAAAATGTTTTTTGCCAACTGATTCCAGGTAAACAAACGAACGTCTTTGTCTTTGCTCAGATTGTACGACAGTTTGTACTGCACATTTTTTAAGTGTTGTGCTGTTTGCGCATACTTTTCATTTTCTACTACTGCTATGTTGCTGCAACTGCCATAGCTAATGCGCTGCTCACCAATTACTGTATCGGCGGCCATTTCAAAACCATTGTACCCTTTGCAGGTAAAAACGAGATAAGCCGGAATAGTAAGTGTAAAACGGGCTTCTGCACAGGGTACCGGCGATTGAAATACTTCCAGTCCGAAAAATGAAGCATTGCGTTTGATGCGGGCAATGTATTCCACCTCGCTGCCTTTCTCTACGCCTTCCAGTGCAAACTTTTTGTAGAGCCTGCCATCTTCTTCTTCGTCTAATACTTTATCGGCAGGCAGGTTGATGACTTTGCCAGCAGGCGTAATTACACGGGCTTGTATTTCTTGTACTTCGGCATCGTAAGCCACCGGCACATACACTTTGTTGAACATTTCTACACCCTGCTCCTTGTTTACCCTGATGATTTTATGCAGCGTGGTATACAACAGCAAGCCTTCTTTTTCGTCGGATAAAAATGTGTGTAGCCGCTGATCCATAATGATCACAGCATTTTCGTTGGCATACTGTGCGGGTAGCTCATGCAGTGCTGGAGTGGCTTTCCATTGGTAGGGTTGGCTTTGTGCCACTGCCTGCTGAGTGGCGAATAGTAAAACAGTACAAGTAAATAATGCAAGGATTGCAGATCGTATCATGATGAACGTGTTTAATTTTTTTCGAGAACAATTTGTTCTTTGTAATGTGCTTGTATGCGGGGCATTTGGGTATTCCACTCGGCAAACTGTGCTGGTTCCAGCAGCAGCACTTTTGTGGTAAGTTCTTGTGTGGCAATAATGCTGTTTTGCTGTTTGGTATACCGCACTTTCAGTTTGTAGAATTTCGTTTCCGCTTCAAAGTTTTCAGGATGATAACTTACCTTATACCCCTCCGGAATGCTAAGTATGTGGTGCGAAATAACATGGCCCTGATATTCAAACTGCTTGGGCACTTTACGCTTGGCAGTATCAATCAGTTGGTTTTCAAAAAGCTTTTCCAAATGGAGGTTAATGTAATACTCATTGCCTACTTTTTTACCATAGCCCGGCACTTCAAAATCGGCCACAATACTGGCTTCAAGTGTAGGTGCATCTTGCTTGCTTACCTTGTATTCGCCCAGCATAAACTTATTGCTGGCTTTGCCCATGCGGGTTTTTACATACTCCTTCAGGCGTTTTTCATCGCGGTATAGCAGGGCGTTGTGTACGTCTTCGGCATAGTAGCCTTTGTACAATACTTTTTCTTTACCGGCAATACCATCGGGTGTAAAATGAAAAAACGTGCTGTCTTCTACCATAGATACAACGGGCTCTGCTACGGGCACTGTTAATATTTCATATTTAGTATCGCTGATGCCCACCAGCGCCTGTTTGTTTTGTATAGAACTGGGTGGCAGGTAAATGGTGCTGCTGGGCGATGTGCCATCAATAAAATACCAACGACCATCTATACGGGCAACTGAAATCATGTGGTTATCTACAATGGGTAGCGGCACATCATGATAGGTGTAAGGAATATCTCTGGTGCCTATCCATGTGTAATAAGCTTCTATACCCGCCATACGCAGCATTTGCGTAATAATGCTGCTCATGTCTTTACAATCGCCATAGCGTTTGCTGCATACTTCAGCAGCCTGCCGTGGCCGAAAGCCTTCAAGCCCGTTTTCAAAAGCTACATACCGAATGTGGTTTTGAACCCACTTATAAATGGCTTCTGCTTTTTGCAGAGAAGAGCTCAATGGTTTTACCAGCGAATCGGTAATGGCTTTGAGTGCAGGGTCTTCTGTTTGGTTGAGGGTTTTGGTAAACGATGCATTCCAGCGGTATAAATCATCAACCGATTGTACAAAGGTTTGCTGGCCGGCGCTGTTGTTGTATTTGCTGATGTAAACAATTACATGCGGTTCGTAATAGCGGTCGTCAGGAGCATCGCCATAACTGTCTTCGTTTTTTACATGCTGCATACTCCATGTATAGTAAGTAGTGCCCCGCTTTTTTTCCGTGCTTAATTTCAGCAGGCCTTTGGGGTCATTTTTTACGATGTATTTTATCTCGATGTTTTCCGGCACAATGGCAGTAAACGTTACGTTCCAGCCAGGAATGCCGGCACCATAACTAAAAGGCGTAATGAGATGCGCTTCTTTTAACAGCTGTGTGTATTCGATATGTGCAATGGCTCCTTGTGTAAGTGCCGGATAATCGAAGCTGGTTTCTTTTACATCATCATAAAAAACGGAACGGCTGGTGCTGCTTTGTGTTTTCGTTTGCCCAATGGGTATTCTCTTTTTCGATCCCGGCAGCAAGGTGTACGCCTCCATACCGGTGAGCTCATTAAAGCCACTGTGGTACACTGCGCTTCGTGCAAACAGACCGGCATTTTTTTCGCTCAGAATCATCAGGTCGTTTACCTGCTTGCGTTCGGCAGCGGGGGTGTCGTTTTGCAAAAACAGCCGTAGCTCGGTTTTGTAATTAAGAAATACAGCGGCTTCGTTGGGATAACGGGCCTGCACCTCTTGCAGGGATTGCGCCTGGCTCACACCGGCCATGCTGCACAGCGCTGTGGCCAGTATCCATTGTTTCAATTGCATCATACGTTTATTGTACTGATAAAAGCAGGCCATGAAAATACACCCGTGTTTCGGTTACTAAACCTGCTTCCGAGTAATATTTCCAGGTGCCGTGGGGGTCATCGTTTACAAATGTTTTTTCTGATTTCAACTTGCCTGATGGAAAGTACTCTTTGAGCGGACCTTCATTCCGGCCATGGTAAAAAGATTCTTCTTTCTGCAGTTTTCCATTGGCGAAGTAGGTTTTTCTTACACCATGTACATAACCAATGTGTCGCTGTTCAACGGAATATACGGCACCTGTATTGTGGTACAGCGTTCTTTCGCCATGCTCGTCTTCATTTTCAAAATGCAGCACCGCACTTTTTACGCCGTTTTTGTAGTAGCCAATGGCTGAATCTTTTTCAGGATTGATGTTGATAGCGGGTACCAGTTTGCCATCTTTACCGGTGTAGCTATAGCTTACTACATAGCCATTTTCGTAGTGAATTTGTATCATCAGTTCGCCGGCTGCATTGTACAGGTTGGTGTTGCCGTGCAGGGCACCTTCTTTGTATACCGATGATTTATCGATGCTGCCATCGGGGTGGTAAAAAATATTTTCGCCATGCAGTTCGCCATGTTTGTTGAGCTCGGTTTCTCTTAGCTTGCCATCTTCAAAATAGTACTGCCACTTGCCGTGTTTTTCGTTGTTTACCATCAGTCCGCGGCTTTCAATTTTTCCATTGAAATACCGGGTAATGGCCGAGTCGTATGATTTGCCATAGCGGTACTGCATGCTAAGCCGGGGCTTGCCATTGTAGTAAAATGATTCGTATTTGCCGTGCAATTGATACGCTTCGTAGGCAGCACGAACCATTACACTGCCATTGAAGTGCCTGGTTTCGTAAGCGCCTTTACCAGCCGGAAAATTGGCGGTGCTCAACAGCTTGCCGCTGCTATCGTATTGCTCCCAGCCCATCAGCCAGCTGTGGTCGTAGCGATACACAAACGAAGGCTTATTGTTTGGGTAATACGAAGTGCTGAAACCATTCAGATCATTGTCTAAATAATACTCGTCTACATCGTAGCTGCCGTTGATGTTGTAAAAGCGAAACAATTGTTGTTTTTCATCGGCCACCATCCAGCCTTCGGAAGACAGTTTGCCGCTGGTGAAATAGCTTTTGTAATAGCCATCCTGTTTGCCTTTTTTGTATGTAAGTTCCTTCCAGGGCTGGCCGGTAAACAAGCGTTCTGTACTCAGCCCGTCGAGTTCGCCTTCGCTGTAGGTGGATTGCTCCCGCACTTTTCCGTTGGGAAAAAAAGTAGTGTAACTACCATTGCGATAGCCTTCTTTGTTATAATACCCTTCTGCGTATTTGTAGCCTTTGGCCGAATAAGATACAATCAGGTTTTTATCGCCCTTTGTATTGGTGCTGCTGATCACAGCTCCGGCTTTGTTATAGTAAGTTATTTCACGAAGCCTGCCGTTGTCAAACAAGCTCATGCTGTACAGCTTGCCGTCGCTGGCATAATCGTAGAGTAGTCCGTCTAGTTTTTTCTTACTGTAATTGCCTTTGCGGCTTATGTTGCCGTTGTCGAAGTATTCGCTGAAAGGCCCTGTTACTTCATTATCGCTGTAAGTGGTGCTGTCTTTGGGCTTACCGTTTTCGTGTAGCGAAGTCCAGAGCCCTGTCCGTTTTCCGGCTACATAAGTGCCGGTTTCAAATGGTTGTCCGTCTAAGTAAAAAGACTGGTATTTGCCATCTTCTACACCATCGGTATAGCTCAGATGTTCCCGCACTTTTCCACCCGGATGATACAAGGTGGTTAGGCCCTGCTTTTTGCCTTCTTTGTAATTGGCCTTGGCAAAAAGAATGCCCTGATAGGTGTATTCAATTTCTTCACCGTCTTTTACATCGTTCTTGTATTGCTGCTCACTGCGTGTAAGGCCGTTGTAAAAATAGGTAATGGCTTTGCCTTCGGTTTTGCCCATATGCAGTGTGTATTCAAACCATGGGTTGCCGTTTTCGTGCCATCCTTTAGAAAGGCCATTCAGTAAGTTGTCTTTGTATTGCGATACTTCTTTGAGCTGTCCATTTTCGTGATAGGTTACCCACTCGCCTTGGCGGTTTTGTTGTTCATCAAACTGGCCTTTCTCTTTCAGTTGTCCGTTTTCATAATACAACTGCCAGCTGCCATGGTACTGGCTCAAATCTTGGTTATTGCATGGGCCTTTTCCATTTATGTAGCCATCTTCATACAAGTAGCATTGGGTGCATTGTGCCCGCTTGCTGTACATCATTTCTTGTGTGGTGCGAATGAGGCGTAGGTAATCGTTGGCAAAAGCAAAATAGGGTTCCGTTACTTTTTTGTTGCGTTTGTTCCAGTTTTGAATGTCGGCAATATCGAGCCCGCCAAACATGGTGTACACATGTGGTTCAAAGAAGTTTTTTTCCATCAACTGCTTCAAAAAAGGGACGTATACCTGCTGCGCAAAATCATCGTTGCCGGCATCGTATTGCAGCTGTTCATTTACCACCTGCACCTGCCGCACTATGTTGTCTTCTAAACTTGTTTTGAGCTTATAACTCTTGTCCAGTGCGGCTTTCGAGAGTAGCACCGCTTGTATAGGGGCAAAACTACCCAGCTGGCTATCGTCGGCTTTAGCAGCATATTCCATTACATCGTCTGATGCCTTGGCTATTTTACTCAGCCATTGTATGCTGCTGTTGAGGTAGCGGCCTTCGGGGGCAATGATGAGGTAGGATTGCAGGGCCAGTACACTGGCTACAACATTGCCATTGCGCAGGTAGTGCATGGCCATGAGGTAGTGGCCCGATGCATAAAACGGATTGATGAGCAGGCACTTTTTTAAATCGGCAAATGCACTGTCGTATTGCTTCGTTTGATTGTAAGTAACAGCACGGTTGTAATAGGCGGTGTAGTCAAACACATTGAGCTGAATACATTGTGTATACATTTGAATGGCTTCAGTTTTCTTATCCATATCATCGAGCACACTGGCTTGCAGCAACATAAACCTGCCCTTCATTTCAGGAAAAAGCCGGATGCCTTCTGCTGCAGTTTGCAACGATTTATCGTACTGGCTATCGGCATAGTAAGCGTAGCTCAACTCATACAATGCGTTGTTGTAATTGGTATCGCTTTTAGGAATGCTATTATACAGGCCAATGGCGCCTTTGTAGTTTTTTTCTTCAAACTGCTTGCTGGCATCTTGCATAATATCACCGCTGTTGAAGAGTGCAACGGGGCCGGGCGCTTGTTGTGCAATGGCAAAAAAGGGAATGAAGAAGCAACTGAACACGAGAAAGCACAGCGACCGCCATGCGCAGGAAATTATATGCATAGTTTGACTATAACGGGTACGTAAATGGTCTTGCTAAAGTAGCTGTTATCCCTTCAAAGTACCCGAATAAACAAACCCTGTGCGGCATCTTTTCATAAACCGTGACCAACCACGTATCAATAGTGCCAAAATGTATAAAATATGTGCAGGCAATACAAGCAAAAAGCCACCCCTTGCAGCGTGGCTTTTTGTATAGAAAAAAAGAAAATGGTTTACAAACCATATTCGCTGACCAGCCAGCAAATGGCAACCATGCTGAACGCACCCAACTCCAGCTCCCGTTTATGTACTGCTTCAAACACATCGTTGGCAGCATGGTGATGATCGAAGTAGCGCTGTGTGCCCGGGTTTACACCACTCAGCACTGTGCCCAATGGTTTCAGCGGACCAATATCTGCACCGCCACCACCTTCACTCAGTTCATAAATACCAAAGGGTTTGAATAATTTTTCCCAGCTTTTAATTTTTGCATACTGATGCGGCTGGCCGCTGATACCAAGGGTTTGCACACCAAAACCACCGGCATCGCTTTCTACTGCAAAAATGTGATTTTCATTCAGCTTTTTGGCAAACTCAGCATAAGCATTGCCACCCCGCAGGCCATTTTCTTCGTTCATAAACATTACAGCACGAATGGTGCGTTTGGGTTTGAGCCCCAACGCTTTTATAGCACGTATCACTTCAATGCTTTGTACACAACCTGCCCCATCATCGTGAGCACCTTCGCCCAGGTCCCAGCTATCGAGGTGGCCACCTGCGGTAATAATTTCTTCGGGTTTTTCGCTGCCGCGAATTTCGCCTACTACGTTGTAGCTCAGCACATCGGGGCCTTGCTTACAATTCGATTTTAAAAACAGTTGCACCGGCATGCGCAATTTCAGTTGCTTGCTCAGCCACTCGGCATCCATGGTGCTGCAGGCAAAGGCCGGAATTTTTTTTACGGCATCATCGTAGCGGGTGGTGCCGGTATGCGGGTAATTGTCCAGCGAGTGGGTTACACTGCGAATCATCACGGCTACGGCGCCTTTTTTGGCGGCCGCCACGGGGCCATTGCTGCGGTAGCGAACGGCATCGCCATAGCCACCTTGTATCAGCTCGGGGCGCATGGGGTAGTTAAAGAAAACAATCTTGCCTTTTACGGTAGCATCGGGCAGCTTTTCGAGTTCTTCAAAATTGCGCACCTCAATTACACCGGCTTTGATGCCGGCGGTTGGTGTGCCAATGCTCATGCCCAGTGCACACACATTAAGCGCTTTTTGTTTACCGCCATACGTAACCACGCCTTGCTCTTTGGCGCCCCGCTCCCAATGCGGCACCATGCAGGGCTGCAGGTACACCGTATCTGCACCGGCTTCTTTGAGCATACGGGCAGTGGCTTCTACCGACTTTTGCGCCTGTGGCGAGCCGCTCAGGCGTGGACCAACCTGCTTGCACAAGTAGCGGAGATTTTCATAGGCTGTGCTGTGCAGCATAATTTCGTCAGACAATTGTTTGAGCTTGGCAGCGTCGTCTTGTGCAACTGCTGCGGCAGCCATGCCCAGGCATAACCCAAGCGAATAAATTTTTCTGTTCATGGTAGCTAACCTTTAATAGAATTGGCTGTTTGATAAAAGAGGCTGTTAATGTACCGGTTTTTGTGATGAGTGACATCAGTATTCAGCCGCTTCTACCTAATTTTCGCACCGCTAATTGCACATTATTTAAAACCGGGATATATATGAAATGGAAAAAAGGAGTTATGGCTACTGCCCTGCTCGCCACAACAGCTCTGGCCATTGGCCAGGCGCCTAATATTGCTTTTGAAAAATACACCCTACCCAATGGCCTGAAAGTGATTTTGCATCAGGATAAATCGGTACCCGTTGTGGTGGTATCGGTATTGTACCATGTGGGTTCTAAAAATGAAGACACAGCCCGTACCGGCTTTGCGCATTTCTTCGAGCACCTGTTGTTTGAAGGCAGCAAAAACCTGAAGCGTGGCGACTTTGATAAGTACATTACCAATGCCGGTGGCGATAACAATGCCAACACCAGCCAGGACAGAACCTTTTATTACGACCTGCTGCCAAGCAACCAACTCGACCTTGGCCTGTGGCTCGAAAGTGAACGCCTCATGCATGCAGAAATCACCGATAAGGGTGTAGAAACACAGCGCCAGGTAGTGAAAGAAGAAAAACGCCAGCGTATTGATAACCAGCCATACGGCACCATGGTAGAAAACCTGTTTAAGCGAGCCTTTACCAAACACCCCTACCGCTGGCAACCTATTGGTAGTATGGACCATTTGGAAGCGGCCAAGCTCAATGAGTTTGTATCTTTTTACAAACGTTTTTATGTACCCAACAATGCCGTGCTGAGCATTGCCGGCGACTTTGACGTAGCCAGCACCAAAAAGAAAATCGAACAATACTTTGGCCCCATACCCCGTGGCGCCGAAGTGCCCCGCCCTAAAGTACAAGAGCCACCATTGGCCAAAGAAGTGCGGGATGTGATTCAGGACAATATTCAACTGCCTGCTGTTATTCAGGGTTACCGTGCTCCCAAGCAGGGCTCCGATGAATATTACGCTTTTAATGTACTGAGCACTTTGCTGAGTGGTGGCGAAAGCAGCCGCATGAACAAAGTATTGGTAGATGAAAAAGAAGAAGCCGTAGCGGCAGGCGCCTTCCCTTTCTTTCTGGAAGATGCCGGCCTCTTCATCAACTTCGCCATTACCAATATGGGTGTGAAGCCCGAGGTGGTAGAGCAATCCATCGACTCACTGGTGGCAGAAGTACAAACCAATTTGGTAGACGAACGGGAGTTTGAAAAAGTACGCAATCAGATAGAGAGCAATTTCATCCGGCAGAATTCATCGGTAGCTGGTATTGCTGAAAGCCTGGCCAACTACGAAGTATATTTTGGCGATGCCAACCTCATCAATACAGAAATAGAACGCTACCGCAAAGTAACACGGGAAGACCTGCGCAATGTGGCCAAAAAGTATTTGGTAAAAGACAACCGTGTGGTATTGTACTATGTACCAAAATCGCAGCAGGGTAGCACCAATCCAAAGCCGTAATCTATTTGTGTTGACTTTGTTTTCTTTCTATACTTTAATTGAACTTCAATCATGAAATATACTTTTCTATCGTGCATTGCTTTATGTAGCACCATGCTCCTGCAAGCACAAACCATCGACCGTACCAAAGCACCCAAGCCCGGTCCTGCACCGGTTATTAATATTGGCGATCCGGCCAGCTTTACGTTGCCCAATGGCCTTAAAGTTTTTGTAGTAACCAATACCAAGCTGCCACAGGTTTCTGCCACCCTCACCATCGACCGCGACCCGCTGGTAGAAGGTGATAAAGCAGGGATGCTCAGTATGGCCGGTTCGCTGATGCGCCGCGGTACCAGCAAAATGGACAAAGCCACCCTCGATGAAAGTGTTGACTTTTTGGGCGGCGAACTGGGTGCCAGTGCCACTTCTGTATCTGCTTCATCACTCAAAGGCAATTTTCCCAAACTATTGCAGCTAATGGCCGATGTGGCATTACGTCCGGCATTTAGCAATACTGAGCTCGAAAAAATTCGCACCCAAACACTGAGTGGTTTGGCTCAAGCCAAAGACGACCCAAACAGCATTGCCGGCAACGTAAGTGGCATGCTGGTGTATGGCAAGAGCCATCCTTACGGCGAGTTTGAAACAGAACAAACCGTAAAAAATGTAACCGTTGCCGACATTAAAAACTACCACAGCACTTATTGGAAGCCCAATATTGCGTACCTCATTTTTGTAGGTGATATTACTACCAACGAAGCCATGAAGCTGGCCACCGAACACTTTGGCAGCTGGACCCGTGGCGACGTACCAAAAAAACAATATGCCGAAGTAAAGCAGCCTGCTAAAACCTTGATTGCTGTGGTAGACCGGCCAAGTTCGGTGCAAAGCGTCATCAGCATCAGCTCACCGGTAAACCTGCAACCCGGTACTCCTGATGCCATTCCGACTAGCGTAATGGGCAATGTATTGGGTGGTGGTTTCAGCAGCCGCCTCAACCAAAACTTGCGGGAGAAATATGCCTTCACTTACGGTGCCGGTGGTGGTGTAAGCACCGACCGACTGGTGGGTAGTTTCCGTGCTAGTGCTTCGGTACGCAACGAAAAAACGGACAGCGCCGTTGGTCAGTTTTTGTATGAGTTCAACCGCATACGCAACGAAGCAGCCAGCGATAGTGAAGTGACCGCCTTGAAAAACTACATGAGCGGTGGCTTTGCCCGCAGCCTCGAAAATGCTGGCACAGTAGCCAGCTTTGCCTTGAACGTAGCCCGCTATAATTTGCCCAAAGATTACTACCGTACTTACCTCACCAAGCTCAACGCCGTTACACCGGCCAATGTGCAGGCTATGGCCAATAAGTATGTGCCTGTAAACAATTTGGTGATTACCATAGTAGGTAACGCAAAAGAGATTGCTGCAGGCCTGAGCAAGTATGGCGAAGTGAAATTCTTCGACATCAATGGCAACGAAGTAGCACCACCTACTGAAAAGAAAGTGGACGCAAACGTAACTGCTACCAGTGTTTTACAAAAAGCCATTGAAGCTTACGGCGGCGAAACAGCCATTGCTGCTATTAAAGATGCCACACTCATAGGTAGTGTATCAATTATGGGACAAGCTATGCAGTACGAACAAAAGCATGTAATGCCCGGTGGTTACAGTGCAGCTGTAAAAATGGGCCCCATGGAACTGATGAAGCAAAGCAAAAACGGCACAGAATATACGGTGGCTATGCAGGGCGCCAAACAAGATGTAGGTGCCGATGGAAAAGCACAACTGGATGCTAAAGCCGCGATGTACGAAGAACGTTACTACCTGAGCAACACCGCGGTAAAACTGAACCTCAAAGGCATTGAAAGCGTTGATGGTAAAGATGCTTACGATATTGAAATAGTAACACCTGAAGGTGCCAGTTTCCATGCGTTTTACGATGTACAAACAGGATTGAAATTGAAGGATGTTCGCCAGCAGGATGGCGGCCCCATGGGTAAGCTTAATGTAATTACATTTTACAAAGAGTACAAGGAGTACAACGGCGTGAAAATTCCGGTACAAATTGTGATTGACCTGGGAGTAATGAAACAAGACATCAGCATTACAGAAGTGAAAATTAATGCAGGACTTTCCGCATCGGAATTATAAATAACACCAATCATGTAAAAAGAGGCTTCGGCCTCTTTTTCTTTGCGTCATAAAATCGGTTAACATGAGTGAACAGGAAGCAATCAAACTAACGGCCTTTGCCAGCGGCGCAGGCTGCGGCTGCAAAATAGCACCTGCTGTGCTGGAAGAAATGTTGCAAAGCAAAACGGCTACTACTGCTTTTCCAGCCTTGCTGGTAGGCAATAGCAGCAAAGACGATGCAGCTGTGTACGACCTTGGCAATGGCGATTGCCTCATTAGCACCACAGATTTTTTTATGCCCATTGTTGATGATGCATTCGACTTTGGCCGCATAGCTGCCGCCAACGCCATTAGCGATGTGTACGCCATGGGTGGCAAGCCTTTGATGGCGATTGCAGTGCTGGGTTGGCCCACGCAAAAACTACCTGCAGCAATGGCCGCTCAAGTGCTCGAAGGTGGCCGTGCTGTTTGCGAGGCCGCAGGTATACCGCTGGCTGGCGGCCATAGCATTGATAGCCCCGAACCGTTTTTTGGGTTGGCCGTAAATGGGTTGGTGGCAAAGGCCAACATCAAGCAAAACAACAAGGCGCAAGAAGGCGATGTATTGTTGCTCACCAAACCCTTGGGCATTGGCATTTTATCTACAGCGCAAAAGCGGGGCTTGTTGCAACCAGCACATTATGACTTGCTGTTGCAAACCATTACCCAACTCAACCAGGCGGGGATGGCTTTGGGAAAAATAGACGCAGTACATGCTATGACCGATGTAACGGGTTTTGGATTGCTGGGCCATTTGATAGAAATGTGTGAAGGCAGCCACCTTGGTGCAACGATACAGTACCAACAGCTGTCAGTATTGGAAGGTGTGCCAGCATACCTGCAGCAAAATGCAGTGCCCGATGCTACCTATCGCAACTGGAATGCCTACAGCACACAGGTAAAATTTGAACCCGGTGTAAATGTGATGGAGGCATTCAAGCTGCTGCCCGATCCGCAAACCAATGGCGGTTTGCTGATAGCAGTAGCACCCGATGCGGTAGCACAAGTACAGGAAGTATTAACTGCAAACGGCTTAGCTGCTGCAGTGTTGCAACCCATAGGTGAGCTTACTGCTGCAGGTGAAAAACGAATAGTTGTACAACCATAAAATGAATGGCTATGATGAAGAAAGGTTTGTTGATTGTTACGATGGTTTTTTGTGCTGCTTCAGTTACATGGGCACAATGGAAACCCGTAGGTATTGAAGCCGCCTTTGCACCATCTATCGGTATTCACGCCTACGAAACCAACAACAAACTCATCTTCGACAGAAGGCAGGGCAATGGTACCATCTCATTTTCTATGCACTTGCCGGCGATGATTGAATGGAGCAATGGCAGCCGCCACCGCTTGTACACGGGGCTTGGTTTGCGCTACGATGCTTTTTCTATGAACAGCTCCAATTTGGGTGATGCTTTTTTATCCATACTCATCATTCCGTTTGGTGGTCGGCCGCTGCCCGATACTTTTCGTATCAGTAGTGTGAGTAATAACGTGCTGGCATTAACGATGCCGCTGGCTTACGATTTTAACCTCAATAAAAATCCGAAAACGGCCATACAATTTCATGTGCGGGCCTTACTGGCACCGGGTATTGCTATACACAAGCGTAGCCATGCCGATCCCATTGGTGTGCCGGGCAGTAGCGGTGCACCCACTGTAGCCGAACTACGCATGTTGGAAAATGAATACGAAAAGGAATTGAAAACCTTCAGCTGCCTGTTTGCTCCGGAAATCAACATGACGATTCCTATCATCAAACAAAAGTTCGGTATTAGCATGGGGCTGCAGCCTTTTGCTGTAGACCTGGCTTCTCCGTTTGCCAATTTTTACAACGGGGCTTTGCAGTTTAGAGGCAGCACCAATCTTTACTATCGTTGGAAATAATTACGCCAGCAACGCATCTATACGTGCTGCCAGCGTACGGTCTTTATCCGTTACCACATTGCCCGCATCGTGGGTGCTGAGCCAAATTTCTACCGTGTTCCATACATTGGTCCACAGTGGATGATGATCCATTTTTTCTGCTTCAATAGCCACACGGGTCATAAAGGCGAAGGCTTCACTAAAGTTGGCAAATTGAAATTTGCGGTAGAGTTGATGGTTGGTTTCTTGCCACATACGCTAGTGTGTTGAGGGAAAAGGTTATTGCAGCAGTTGCAGTTTGTTTTTAAACTTATCGTTATTGAGCAAGGTCACCAATTGTACCTGATTTACTTTTCGGAGTTCAGTTCCCAGCAATTCTAAAAATCCTGCGTTGTTGCTTTCATTGATTACCAACCATAAAAAATCGGTGTGTTTCAATTCAGGTAGTAAATACTCACCGTCCGATTTGTTGGAATAGATAAAATGCCTCGCTGCCAAAAATTGTTCGTTGTATTCGTAAAGTGGAAAATTGAATTTCTTAGTTTTTTTATCTACAGTAATGTCTGTGTCTGTTTGAAGTCGAAAGTCGTAGCCAAAATGATTGTTGATGAGCCACACAAATTTATGTGGCGACACGGGGCATTGAATGCCGAATAGCCGGGCGTGTTCGAAAAAGTCTTCCGCAACCTGGTCGTTATCTAAAATCAGCTTAGCCACAGCGAAAAGGTATTAAAAACTAATGGCAAACTCTTTAATCTCACTGCCCCGCTTGATGGTTACCGTGGTTTGCTGTCCTTTATCAAAACGGTTTAGGGCTTGCATGTATGTTTCTACACTGGTAATGAGGTGCTCACCCAACTGAATAATCACATCACCTGCTTGCACACCTGCTTTTTGTGCCGGTCTTCCATCTATAATGCCATCGGCTTTTACTCCTTGTCCGCTAAAAGTATAGTCGGGCATAATGCCGATAGAAACCTTGAAACGGCCACCACCCATTTGTTGTTCTTTGGTTTTGGTAAATGCCAGTTTTTCTGCCACTGGTGTATTATCAATGATGCGGCTGATGTATTGTACAATATGGCGCATACCACTATAGTTAATCAAATGCGCATCGTCGCTGGGCTTATGGTAATCGGTATGCAATCCGGTAAAGAAAAACAGCACAGGCAGATCTTTGCGATAGAAAGAAGTATGATCGCTGGGGCCGGTGCCGCTGCTGTCTATCTTGATGCTGAAATCTGTTTGCTCATTCATTTTTAAAACTGATGACCAGGCAGGCGAAGTACCAATACCACCAATGGTGAGCACTTTGCTTTCGGGGTTGAGGCGGCCCACCATGTCCATGTTTATCATGTAATTCACCTGCTTAAAATCGACCAACGGATGCTCGGTGTAAAATTTACTTCCGTACAGGCCAAGTTCTTCGCCACTAAAGTGCAGCAGCAAATAGTTGAATGATTGATTAGGTTTTTCTTTCAGCAAACGGGCCACTTCCATCAGGGCTGCCGTACCGCTGGCATTGTCATCGGCACCGTTGTGTATAGCGGCATCGCCGGTGTGGCGGCTGTTAGCATCTTCTCCATACCCCAGGTGATCGAGGTGTGCACCTAGTATAATGGTTTGTGCTGCATTGTTGTTGATGAACGCAGCTACATTGGTGCCATTTCTTTTTTGCTGAGTAAATACAGCTTTTGCTTTTACATGAAATGAAGCGTCGGTATCTATTTTGTATTTATGCACCGCCTCTTTTTGAATGTAAAACACAGGAATGGCTGCGGCATCGGAGCGGTCTTTGGCATTGTATTTAATTACTTCTTCACCTACTGCAGTGTTATATACCAGCAGCGCAGTAGCGCCAATTTTAGCAGCAGCTGTTGCTTTATCTCTAATGAGTTGCTCCGGCAGTAAGTGCGGATTGTTTTTGTTGGCTTCGAGGTCTTCTTTCAAATCGTACCACCAAGGGCTACCAATTTCTTGCAGGGCGGCAGCACTTTCTGCATCAATATTTTGTAAGCCACTCCATGGTAGCGGAAAAAAATCTACGCCTGCTTTCAGCACATGGTCATCCAACTGAAGCTGGCTGGCGTTGGGCGTTTTGCCCTCATCTACTACAAATGGCTGCAGGTAGCTGCCATTGTTGGCGCCGGCTATACCCAATTGTTTGTAGTAGTTTTCGATATATGCTACTGCTTTTGCCTCGCCGGTGGTACCGGTGCGGCGGCCTTCGAGGCTATCGCTGGCTAAAATGCCTACAAAGGTTTTGAGGTTATTTTCAATTTGTGTGTTGGCGGCGGCAATGGCCTTGCGTTGTTTTTTTGATTGCGCCTGCACTTGTACGGCAGCAAGCAATACAACTATGCAGGTAATAAGCCGGGCAAATCGGACAATTTTCATGATGAACATCCAGTGATTTTATTGATTGCAAATGTACAGTGGCGCAACTGCAGCTGCTATAGTGGTCTATTTTTTTCAAAACTTTGACTAAACAAGCGGCTTTCCTGTGTGTTTGGTTACAAGTCGGCTTCACCATTCGGTTAATTTTGCACCCTATGAAAATTTTTGGCGCAAAGCTGCTGCTGCTTTTGTGTGTAGGATTTGTTGCACAAGTAGCCTTAGCGCAAACCACACTCATTCGCGGCATTGTGAAAGACAGTCACAATGAAGAGCCCATCCCCTTCGCATCGGTCGAAGTGTATCCTGCCCGCAAAGGCGCAGTTACCGATTCGTTGGGTACATTCAGCATCGACATCACCGGCTTTGCAGCCGACTCGTTGTTTATAACCTATGTGGGCTACTTCCGCAAAGCATTGGCTATTGCGGAGCTCAATTTGAGTAAACCAATCATTGTCAATTTAGAAAGAGAGGTTTCGGGTGGAGTACTGGTAAAAACCAAGGCCAACTGGGGCCTCATTTTGTGGCGTAAAGTTGTGCGGCGCAAACCCTACAACGACCGAAGCCGCTTTAGCAACTTCAGCTACGAAGTACACAATAAACTAGAGCTCGACCTCAACAAGATAAATGCCGACAAGCTCAAAGAAATGAAGCTGCTGAAACCGTTTGCCTTTGTGCTCGATAATTTAGATACCACCGAAGACGGCCCGCCATTTTTGCCCATTTATCTGGCTGAAACCATCAGCGATTATTGGTACAGCAGCAATCCTAAACGCAGAAGAGAAGAAATAAAAGCCAGCAAAACCAACGGCATCGACAATGAAAGTGTAACCCGACAACTGGGTAGCATGTATCAGAATGTAAACGTGTACAACAACTTCATTCCGGTGTTTGATAAGCAGTTTGTAAGCCCGCTGAGTGATAATGGCGATGCGTATTACAACTACCGCATAGCCGATACGGTGATGCTCAATGGCAGGCGCTATTACCACTGGCTGTTTTCGCCAAAGCGCAAAGGCGAAAGCACTTTTGAAGGCGATGCCTGGATACACGATTCCACCTTTGCCGTGCAGCGTATCCAACTTCGTATTGATGCAACTTCTACTGTCAACTTTATAGAGAACCTGAGCATTTATCAGGACTACCGGCTTATCAATGATTCGGTGTGGTTTTTATCGAAAGATAAATTCATTGCCGATATATATCCCATTGGCAAAAACAAAAGCGGCATGAAGGGCCGCAAAACCACCACATACAGAAATGTGCTGGTAAATAATGATGCGGTACTGCAACAGCTGACCAAAAATACCTTGCCCGAACAGGTGATTGTATTGCCGGGTTCGGAAGCAAAAAACGAAGGTTTTTGGACCGATGCCCGACACGAAGAGCTTAACAAAAATGAGCTGGCCATTTACAAAATGATTGATACGCTGCAGCAAATGCCCATCTTCAAACAGTATTACAACACGGTGTCGTTTCTTACCACAGGTTACAAGCCCCTTGGCAATTTTGAAATAGGCCCGTGGTTTAACTGGATAAGCCTGAATGCCTGGGAGGGCCTGCGTACCCGCTTTGATTTGGGCACTACGCCGGGCTTCAATAAAAACATGTATCTGCACGGCTATCTGGCTTACGGCTTTGGCGATAAAAAACTCAAGGGCAAAGCGGAGATGTATTATTTCTTCGAAAAAAATCCGCGGAAGATGCTGCATGTATCTTACCTAAATGATTTGGACAACGGACAGAATTATTACGATGAAGTAAGCCTCGACAACATTTTTACACTGGCCATTCGCAAGCCCGATATTCCCATCAAGTTTATGCAGGTGGAGCGGCAGGAAATTGAATATTTTACCAGCAACGAAAAAGGTTGGTCGCTCAAACTGGAAGCCCGCCGCACCAAGTATGAACCGCTGAAAAACATTCCGCTGAAAAGTAATTTTACAGCTGGCAAAGGCGAAGCACTCAACAATTTTGAAACAACGGTAGCAGTTCGTTTTGCTTACCTCGAACGGTTTTTGAATGGCAATTACCTGCGTACCAGCCTTGGCAGCGATTATCCCATAGCCGAACTCCGTTATTCAAAAGGCTGGGCTGGTGTGCTCAACAGTAATTACGATTACCACAAACTCAATTTCAGGGTAAATGGTTTTCATAAAGTGGCCCCATTTGGCTCCATTGAATACTCGGGGTATGTGGGCAAAGTATTTGGCACCCTTCCTTACATGCTGCTGGATGTAGCGCCGGGCAATGAGATTTATTATTACAACAAATATGCCTTCAACCTCATGAATCGTTTTGAATACATCAACGATCAGTATGCGGGGTTGGGCTTTGAGCAAAACTTTGGCAGCGGCTTGTTTAAGTACATTGGCTTTACCCGAAAAATGAAACTGCGCCAGTTTTGGAACATCAAAACTTTGTGGGGCAGTTTGAGCGATGCTAACCGCCAGCTCAATTTTGTGCAGGGCCATCCTTTTCAGGAGCTGCAAGGAAAAACCTATGCAGAGGTGGGCACGGGTGTCGACAATATTTTTAAAGTGCTGCGCCTCGATTTAGTGTGGCGAGTGGCACCAACACCATTGCCACAAAACCGTACCAGCCGGTTTGGGGTTTTTGGCAGTTTCAGGCTGGCGTTTTAAGCGCCATCGGCTTACGGTGGCATTCGGTTACATTACAGCAGGGTTAACAACAAAACCATTAGTTTAGCAATCTTAAAATTGAAGTGATTATGTCTTTATTCAAATCGGGTAATCCCACTCTGGGCGAAAAATCTTTTCAGGGCTTGTCTATTGCCGGCTCCGGCGGTGGTGCCATGACGGCCCGTGGCACTATGAACAAGCTTGGCTTTATGCTGCTGCTCTTATTGGGTGCCGCATTATTTACCTGGAATGCCTTTTACAAACAGCAAAGCGTAACCACTTACTTGTGGGTAGGAGCTATTGGCGGTTTGGTATTGGCACTGGTTATGACGTTTAAAAAAGAATGGTCGCCATACCTGGCACCGGCATACGCTATACTCGAAGGCCTGTTTATTGGCGCCATATCTGCCATGTACAATTTTGCTTTTTCAGAAAACATGCCCAACATTATAACCAACGCTGTAGGCCTCACCATGGGCACTGCATTGGCTATGTTTTTGCTGTACAATTTCCGCATCATCAAAGCCACAGAGCGTTTCAGGTCTATCATTTTTACTGCTACTGCCGGCATTGCTATTTTTTACCTTATTGTAATGGTAGTACGCATGTTTGGTGTAGAAGTAGCCTTCATGCATAATAGCTCTATGTTGGGCATTGGCATCAGCCTGTTTGTGGTAGCCATTGCTGCGCTGAACCTCATCCTCGATTTCGACATGATTGAACAAGGAGCTGCACAAGGCGCACCCAAGTACATGGAGTGGTACGGTGCATTTGGTTTGATAGTAACGTTGGTTTGGTTGTACCTCGAAATCCTGCGTTTACTGAGTCGCTTCAGCAGCAGAGATTAAGAAAAAAATAAGTCCCATTTAAAAAAAACGGTCGCTCTACATGAGCGACCGTTTTTGTATACAGTGAATATGTAGCAACTTATTGGTTGATGATGATGCGCTGACCGCCGCCGCCACCGCCTGGAGGACGCATGCCCTGAAACTGCTGTTGCATCATTTTCATGTATTCCTGACGGGTAATTTTTTTACCTGAAGTGGGTGTTTTCACATTTGCTTTTGCTTGTGTGTTTACACTCAATGCCGTGTAGGTAATGGTACCTTCATCTACCACTACTTTCAATATTAAACCGGGCAGGCCAAAGTAATTATCGGGGCCGGCGCTGGTTTCAATATCCTGTGTAAACCAGGCTTCTACTTTTTGCTCAGCAGGTATGTTGAAACGGCGCTGCTGATTGCCGGCTTGTGCACTATCGCCACCGGGGCGCTGTTGCCCGGCACCTGCGGGCCGCATACCGCCCATGCCAAAGGCACTGGTTACTGTAGTGGCTTTGTAGCACAGGTACCCGTTAATGGTCATGGTATCTTGCTCCAGCTTCCACTTCATGGGGCGAAGCGTATCGTCAATCAAATATTTTTTTGGCCCCAGCTCACGGCTTTCTACAATCAGTTCTTTATCGTAGTCGCGAAAAGTTTCATCGTTGGGGTTGCCGCCACCAAAGCGAAACATCATACCACCACGCATGCCACCGCCACCTGCACCATCGCCGGTAGGTAGTTCGTTGGTTGGCTCTACCACATTTTTATACAGCGATTGAGTGGTGTTAAAACTCAGCTCCATTTTGCTGGTCTGAAATTCGGGTATCATGGCCCGCATTTGCTCGGCTTCTGGTGGCAGGCGTTTGTGCATGTTTATTTTTCTTTCATAAATCACTGTGCCTTCTTTTACCTGTGCCGTGGCCGATACCGACACAGCCAGTAAGGCAATGCCTATCCAATTACATTTCATAGAATCAATTTTTACCAAAGCTACAGGGCTGCCCCGCACAAACGGGTTAAGAGTGATGAGTGCGTAGTTAATTTAGGTTAAAGGAATGTGCAGCAGGATAACCGGGCGAAATACATTTGAATGACTTAACCTTTTATCAATTGACGCAACAACGAAAAATACGCACTGCCGGCTGGCTGATGGTACTCAGCATTGTACTGCTGGTATTGTTTCAGGGGTATTGGCTACGCAAAACCTACCGCGACGAATACCAGAGTCTGCGCAGGGAGCTGGGTATTGTGCTTCGGGAAACTTCGGTGCGGAGACAACTGCAGTTTTTGTCGAACGATTCAACGCGAAGCAGATTTGTGTTTGCCGACTCCGGCAGCAAAGAACGACGGGCCATTTTTGTTACCGATACTGTGTTGGGTAAAAAAAATGATGGACAAATTCAGGTAAGCATCAACATACCGCCACCCGATACGGGCCGCCGTACAGGTGGGGTACGTATGGTAGCGTTGGATGCGGAGCGGAGAAATGATAACCGCGATGATCTGTCGAAGCTCGTAGTACAGGCCCCTTTTTTTGGAACAGAAAAAGACTTACCGGCTTTGCAAAAATCTTACAGCAAAGCGTTGGATGAAAATGATTTGACTTTTCCATTCAGCATTCGTTTGCTCTCGGCCAAAGAACAACAGCGTCGGGAAAATGACCCCTCGCCTGGTATGCGGCGTGGGCCTTCTATACCGGGAATGAAAATTGTAGCCGCCAGCTTCGACAGTGTTTTTTGGATGGTTATTCCCAAAATGATGTGGCCTATCTTTTTTTCACTGGCCATGCTTGGCATTACCATTACTGCATTTCTGTTTTTGTACAAAAGCTTGAAAACACAACAACGGCTGGCCTTGCTGAAAAACGATTTTATCAGCAACATGACGCATGAGTTGAAAACGCCGATAGCCACCGTAGGTGTAGCCATCGAAGCATTGAAAAGTTTTCATGCACTCAACGATCCGAAACGTACACAGGAATACCTTGATATATCGGCAGGCGAACTGCAACGGCTTAACCTACTGGTAGATAAAGTGCTGCGGGTATCGATGTTTGAGCAAGACAAAATGGAGCTGCAACAAACAGTAACAGACCTGACTGCGCTGGCACAACAGGTAGTGAGCAGCATGCGGTTGCAATTGGAAAAAGCACATGCACATTGTGAGCTGCATGCCGCACCTGCAGTTATGGTAAAAGCAGATGCACTGCACCTGCAAAGTGTGCTGTACAACCTGCTGGATAATGCGCTTAAATACAGTGGCGATCATCCTTCTATCGACATTCACATAACGCAAACCGACGGCCGTGTGCAGCTACGTGTAAGCGATAAAGGCGAGGGGATACCTGCAGAGTATAGCGATAAAGTATTCGATAAATTCTTTCGGGTGCCGCATGGCGATACGCACAACATTAAAGGCTATGGCCTTGGCCTGAGCTATGTAGCCGAAGTGATAAAAAAACATGGCGGTAGCATTCGGGTAGAGCCGGTGCAACCACACGGAGCTTGTTTTGTGATTGAACTGCAGTCGGCGTAAATTCATACCATGATGCCAACCATTTTATATGTAGAAGATGAAGTGTTTCTGGGCAAGATTGTAAAGGAAACACTCGAGAGCCGCGGCTATGCCGTGGTGATGGAAGACGATGGTGCCAAAGTAATGCAGGCTTATCTAAAAGCTCAGCCCGCTATTTGTGTGCTGGATGTAATGCTACCCAACAAAGACGGATTTACGCTGGCACGGGAAATACGCCAGCAAAATGCCACCGTGCCTATTTTGTTTTTAACGGCCAAAACCCAAACCGAAGATGTAGTAAAAGGTTTTGGCGAAGGTGGCAATGATTATTTGCGCAAGCCCTTCAGCATGGAAGAACTGATAGCGAGAATCAACAACCTGTTGCAATTGACAGGCCAGCAGCAAACAGAAAAAGCAGATGCTGATACCATTGCTATTGGTCAGTATCAATTCAACAAACCTAGGCAGGTATTACACTTTCAGCAGGAAGAACGTAAACTATCGTACCGCGAAAGTGAGTTGCTGTTGTACTTGTTTGAGCATCGCAACCACATCATCGAACGACGGGATTTGCTCAATGCCATCTGGGGAAACGACAGCATTTTCAACAGCCGTAATCTGGATGTGTACATCACCAAAATCCGTAGCTATCTCAAAGACGATCCTGCATTGGAAATACTCACCATAAAAGGTGTGGGCTACCGGTTTGTAACGTAAGTGTAAGCACGTTAGGTTATTGTTGTATTAGAATGCCCTGACGGATTGGGCGGTTGCTTTTTAGTTGCGAGTTTTTCATTTTTACCTGCCCCTTTCCAGAGTTGCCATCCACAATTCCGCCAACGGTGCAGCGGTCAAGTTCAAGTGTATAGTCGGCGCCTTTGTCACTCAGATAAATCATATCAAACTGCGAATTGTCTGCCACCACTTTTCCACCGGGCCGCATGATAAGATCTTTAAACCTACTGTTTTTAATGAGTAGTTCGCCTTTGCCGCCGCTCCAAATATCTCCGGTACAGTTTTCAATTATTCCGGAAAACATAATGCCATTTCCGCTATTGTAAAAAGTGCAATTGATGGCCGAAACCTTTGGTACTTGAACACCGGCTGTTGTATAGGGCGCTAGTTGACTGTTGCTGATTTGAATATATCCGGATTTAGGATTCACCATTTCCCAAGCAGCCTTACTTGGAGCAGACACCTTGTTCATTTCTAAGTAACGGGCGGTGTAATAAAACTGCTCATTGCCACCACTAAAATGATGCATGGCCAGCTTGCCCGCTTTTACACTCACCACACTATCAAAACGTAGGCTCACGTTGGGATGAATATAGAGGTTGTGTGATTCGGCAGTGCTCATTTGTACATTGCGCATATGCAAATATTTGCAGGGCCCGTCTTGCGAAAACACAGCAATGGCAATGTACCGTACATTGAAGGTGCTGTTGAGAATAGTAGTGCCGCTCCACGCCAATACACTGTCTTGTTTTTCGTCGTACAAGCCACCGCGGCTGCTGTTGTAGCCATACTGCCCACCGTTGATGTGCACATCATCCAGTGTATTCGTCCACACCAGTTTGGGTTGAATGTTCGATAAAAAAGCACTTGCCTCTGCATGCGATTGTTGCACTGTAAAATGACTGAAATGATGTACACCACTACCTACCACAAACAGCTGCTTGTGCTTATTGTAAATAGTAACGCCAGTGCCCTTTAAGGTAAGGTTGCCTTCAATGATTACAGGTTCGGGCGGTGTTACATCTTTATCTACAATAGCCACCGCATTTTGCCGGATGGCCTGCTGTATAAACTGCGTAAACGAACCCCGGTAGTTGCTCCAACGGATTTCACTTTGTGAAGAAGCTGTTGTAGCTTTTTTATTGCGCTGCGCCGCACAACCCAGCGTGGCCATCAAACCCAATAAAAAGAAAACCTGACGAATGCGAAGGAGAACCATCTGTTGAATATTTTGCATGAATGACAGCCACCTATCTTTACCAGAACTACCGTTGGCTGTTTGTTCAAAGTAAACAATCCTTCCATGAATTACGAATTGGTTTATCAAGTCGTTAACCTGCTGGCCCTTGTGGCATGGCTGTACCTGCTGCTCATGTATCGCCGGCCCGAAACGACTACTGTGCTGGCAGGCAGTGTAGTAGTAGCATTGTGTATTACGTATGTTGTTTGCTTGTATCAAAACCTCGGCCCAACCGATATGCAATCTTTTCAAACGCTGGCGGGCTTGCAGTCGTTGCAAGGCTCAGCAGGTGCGGTACTCACCGGTTGGATTCACTACCTCGCCTTCGATTTGCTGGCTGGTTTATGGATGGTGGGCAATGCGCAGCAGCATGCCGTTTCAAGATGGCAGTTGTCGCTGTGTTTGGTATTTACTTTCATGCTCGGTCCGGTGGGTGTATTGCTTTACTTTGTGGTGCGTTGGTGGCGTACCGGTCAGTATTGGTCGGCGCATACGGCGCAGTAAACAGCAGGTATGCAGGCAAAATCTCCCATTGGTATTTTCGATTCTGGTTATGGCGGGCTCACCGTGTTTAAAAGCATTGTGCAGCAACTGCCGCAGTACGATTACCTCTACCTCGGCGACAATGCCCGAAGCCCTTACGGCCCACGCAGTTTTGATACTGTGTACGAATACACCTGGCAGTGTGTACAGTGGTTTTTTGCACAAGGTTGTCCGTTGGTGATATTGGCTTGCAACACCGCCAGTGCCAAAGCATTGCGTACCATACAACAACAGGATTTGCCCAAAATGCCCGACTCCGGCAACCGTGTGCTCGGGGTAATAAGACCAACCACTGAAATCATCGGGCAGTTTTCGCAAACCGGAAAGGTGGGTATACTCGGTACAAAGGGTACTGTTACTTCCAACTCATACCCAATAGAAATTGAAAAGTTTTGGCCGCAGTTACAAGTATTTCAGCAGGCCTGCCCCATGTGGGTACCACTGGTAGAAAACAATGAACACAACAGTGCCGGTGCCGATTTTTTTGTGCAAGAATATTTGCAGCAACTGTTAGCTCAAGACGCAGCCATAGACACACTGCTGCTGGCTTGTACGCATTATCCTTTGCTGCAACAAAAAATACAACAATACGCACCAACCGGAACACGTATTGTATCGCAGGGCGATATTGTGGCCAATAGTCTGGTGGATTATTTACAACGGCATCCGCAGATGGAGCATCGTATTTCAAAGCATGCGCTGCGGCACTTTTACACTACCGACGATACCCGCAGTTTTGATGAACAAGCCTCTGTTTTTTACGGCACCGCCGTGCAATCGCAGCACGTAAGCTTGGTGTAAAACAGCATTAAGAAAATTGTACATCCATTTTCTGGCCGGGCCATTCGCCAAACAGTTCTGTTGTTTTTTGAAAACGGTGGGCAAAAATTTGCCGGAGCTGTGCTTTTACAAATAAGCCATGCGCTATATCGCCCAGCACCCACATTGGTAATTTGTAATGTACAATGTCCGTCATTTCTACACCACCATCTATGGGTGTAAAATGATGCTGATGATGCCACAGGCTGTAAGGGCCAAAGCGTTGCTCATCTACAAAAAAACGTTGGTCTTGTACATGGGTAATTTCGGTCATCCAGTAGAGCGGTATGCCCAGCACGGGGCTCACGGTGTATTCAATAATCTGGCCCGGATACATTCGCACCCCATGGTGTTTGCTGCGAATAACAAAGCCCAGGTTGGAAGGCGTAATGTCTTTCAGGTTGTCGGGTTTGCTAAAAAAATCCCATGCCTGCTCCAACGAGATAGGCATTTTTTGCACGGTTTTCAGTGAGTATACTTTAGACATGATAGCAATACAAACCAGCGATGCTGAATGTTGAACGCCCGGAAGAATAAACGGGTCATTTAACGCCCGTAAAACATTTTCACACTTTGCTGCAAGCCTTGGCATTGTGTACACCTGTAAGTTTGCAACCTGCATGAACAAAGCTTTTTCTTATTACAAATGGCTGCTGGTGCTGCCGACACTTGCGTGGTGGGCTACATTGGTGCCGGGTTGTGCCAATATTATACCACCTACGGGTGGGCCAAAAGATACACTGGCCCCTGTACTTATAAAGGCAACCCCCATCAACCAAAGCACCCGGTTTGATGGTACAAATATTACCCTTGAGTTTGATGAATACGTGCAACTCGATAACCTGCAACAAGAGTTAATTGTAAACCCGCCGTATGAACGCATGCCCGACATTTATGGCCGGCTGCGCCATGTGTATATTAAAATAAAAGATACTCTGCAGCCCAACACTACCTATAGTTTTCAGTTTGGCAATGCCTTAAAAGATGTAAACGAAGGGAACCCGCTGCGCAATTTTAAATATGTGTTTAGCACGGGCAGTTACATCGACAGCTTGCAGCTGAGCGGTATTGTAACGGACGCAGAAACGGGCTTGCCCGACAGCACTTTATCCATACTGTTGCACTCCGACCCGGATGACTCGGCAGTGGCCAAAATAAAGCCCCGCTTTGTAACCAAACCCAATGGAAAAGGTGAGTTTTTGTTTGAGCAACTGCCAGCCGGTAGCTTTTATCTTTTTGCACTGAAAGACGAAGGCCTGCGCCGCTACAGCAGCAACCGCACCAAGTTTGCGTTTCATGGTAGCCTTGTAACAACTGGCACCAATACTACACCCATAGCATTGCGGGCTTTTGAGGCAGAAAAAGAAGTACCGAAAAAAGCCACCCCTGCTGCCACAGATAACAACAACCGTAAGAAAGAAGACAAGCTGGTACAAGTAACAACTACTGCAAATGAAAATGCGCCACAAGATTTACTGACCAATTTGGAGTTTCGGTTTTCAAAACCCATTGCCACTATTGATAGCAGCAAATTACTATTGGCTGATACCAACGGCGTAGCCAAAACCAACTACCGCCTAACGCTAGATACTGCAGAAAACCGGGTGGTACTGAAATACCCCTGGAAGGAAGAAGAACACTTTTTTTTGCGCATAGGTCGTGGGTTTGTAACCGATACTTTAGGCAACATCAATACAAAAACCGATACGGTGCTGTTTAAAACCAAAAGCGAACGGGAATACGGTTCGCTGAAAATGAATTTTACCAACCTCGATCTTTCGTTGCACCCTGTGCTGCAGTGGGTAGAAGCCAACGCAGTTGTAAATACCACGGTGCTTACCAGCAATAAAGTATCCATTAAACTGTTTAAACCCGGGGAGTATGTGCTCCGTATTTTGTACGACGCCAATCAAAACGGCAAGTGGGATACCGGCGATTACTGGAAAAAAATGCAACCCGAAGTAGTGCTGGCCATTGAGCAAAAATTCAGTATCAAGGCCGGCTGGGAAAATGAGTTTGATATTGAGTTGTAGGCTTAAGGCCGAAGGCTGAAAGCGAAAGGCCAATCGCCAAGGTTAAGGTCAAGGAGTATGCAGTTTGTGGTTGGCAAGAACTCCGTGTTCTTCTGCTCTTACCTCCATTTCCTCTGTGGTAAAAGCTTTGTGCTTCTTGTGTAATCTTTGAGAGTTAGTGGTTCAAAAAAAATCCTCCATGTTCCGCTGTGCCCGCCTCCTTTCCCTCTGTGGTTAAAAACTTGCTATCAATTCAACTTATCTTGCGCCCCAATTCATGAACTTCTCTTCTACCTTATTAGAAAATGCAGTGGCCGAGTTTTCGAGGCTGCCGGGTATTGGCAAAAAAACAGCCCTGCGGCTGGTATTGCATTTACTAAAAACCGACCCCGCACAGGTAGACATGTTTGCCGAAACCATCAGCAAAATGCGGCGGGAAATTCAGTTTTGTCAGCAATGCCACAATGTAAGCGACCATGCCTTGTGTAACATTTGTGCTACACCTGCCCGCAAGCAAGAGTTGATTTGTGTAGTAGAAAGCATCCGCGATGTAATGGCCATAGAAGCCACGCAGCAATACAACGGTACCTACCATGTATTGGGCGGTGTTATTTCGCCACTCGATGGCATTGGGCCTGATCAGTTGAACATTGACACCCTCATACAACGGGCTACCAACAACCACGTCAGCGAAATCATTTTTGCCCTCAACCCCAACATACAGGGCGACACCAGTATTTATTTCATCCAGAAAAAACTGGCCCACTTGCCGGTTAAAGTCACCGCTATTTCGAGGGGCATTGCCTTTGGTGGCGAACTGGAATATGCCGATGAAATGACCTTGGCCCGCAGCCTGCAAAACCGCCTGCCGGTCGAAAACTTTGTTCGGCAGTAAGTTCCTGTTCGGGGCCGTTTTTTCCCTGTTGGGCAAAACAGCCACAGTTACTTACAGTAAATCTGTTGCGCCTATTATCAACACGGCCTGCCTTGGTTGCCATAGCAGTGCCCTTGCCAGTGGTGGTTACAACTTCTCTACACATGCCGGTGTAAAAGCTGCTGTTACCAACGGTCGGCTCATGGGTTCCATCAATTACCTCACTGGCTTTTCAGCCATGCCACAGGGCTACAAGCTCATCAGTTGCCAGCTGGCCACAATAAAAAAATGGGTGGCTGCCGGCGCCCTCAACAACTAAACGATAGCGTATTTATGAAGTATAAATCTTTAATGTTCCTGATGATGGGGTTGGTTGCACTTTTCCTGCCATCTTGCTACTACGATTAGGCAGATATTGTATATCCTCCGGCTACTGCCTGCGATACAACAGGTGCTACTTTCAGCGCCAAAGTATTGCCCCTGTGTACCTGCTTTTGCCCGTATCTCTTCTATACTTTTTTCAAGTCTGAATTGCCCCCGACAATGAAACACATATTGTTAGCTGCTGCTGTATTGCTTACTGCACCTGTATTTGCTCAAGATGTAGACCTGGATAAACTGCTGGAGCAGGAAACTAAAAAGGAAGAAAAGAAAGGACCAGAAGTGGTGTTGGCAACAATTAAAACCACCCGTATTTCCAACGGTCACAGTGTAGAATCATTGCCCGCTGGTGTTCTCGATTTTAAAATTCAACACCGCATTGGTAAGCTCAATAGTGGCATTAAAGAAATGTTCGGTCTCGATCAGGCTTTTATTCGTTTAGGTCTCGATTATGGCATTACTGATAAATTGATGGTGGGCATTGGCCGCACCAGTTATCAAAAGCAACTCGATGGATTTGTGAAGTACAAATTTTTGGAGCAAAAATCTTCGGGCATGCCCGTATCTGTGGCCGTGGTAGTAGCGGGCATGATTCGTACGGATGACTATGCCGCCTCGCTGCCGTACAAACCCAACTTTACCGACCGTATGGCATACACCATGCAACTGTTAGTGGCCCGTAAGTTTACCGAAGGTTTGTCGCTGCAGTTGATGCCTACATTTACGCACTACAATATTGTGCCTACATCTACCGATCCCAACGATATTATTTCACTCGGTGCCGGTGGCCGCTTTAAGCTCACCAAGAGCACCAGCCTCAATGTAGAATACTACTACAACCTGAGCGACTACAAATTTGCCAATACCCGCAACTCACTGGCCATTGGTTTTGATATTGAAACTGGTGGTCACGTTTTCCAATTGATTTTTACCAACGGACAAGGGATTGCTGAAAAGCCCTTCCTGACTGAAACCACCGGCAACTTTTTCGGTGATGATACTCATTTTGGTTTCAACATCAGCCGGGTATTTCAAATTGGCGGCAAAAAGAAATCGAAGCCCCCAAAATGGTAACCTAACTTATAAAACCGTTGTCGCAAGGCAGCGGTTTTCCGTTTTTAGCAAACCCGCCCATTCAGCATTTTGCAATACCTTTGCCATCCGGCAGGCGGATTTGTTTATTGTTCGGCCTGCTGGGTAAGTAGTTTGTTATGCTGAGCTTGTCGAAGCACCACAAACGAAACAGCATCTTCACCGAACTAATAAACGATGTGTACTTCCACTCCGGATTTTCCCTCGTTTATAGTTCAGCATTTTAATACTGTGGTCACAAGCAGTGGTACTACTTTACAGCACCGGTTGTGTCTCCCGATAGCTATCGGGACACTTCAGCTGCAGTGCAAACCTGAACATACTATGAGCAACATACGCGAAGAACTCAGCAAACGCATTTTAGTCATTGATGGCGCCATGGGCACCATGATACAGCGTCACAAACTCGAAGAAGCCGACTATCGCGGCGAACGTTTCAAAGATTGGCCCAGCGATCTCAAAGGCAACAACGACCTGTTGTGCCTTACGCAGCCGCACATCATTGTGGGCATTCACAAGCAATACCTGCAGGCCGGCGCCGATATTATTGAAACCAACACCTTCAACTGCCAGGTGGTATCACTCGCCGATTACGGCATGGAAAGCCTTGCACATGAGCTCAACGTAGCCGCTGCCCAATGTGCCCGCCAGGCCATTGAAGAGTACCGTGCCGAAACCGGCGACACCACGCCCAAATTTGTAGCCGGCGCCATTGGCCCCATGAACAAAACCTTATCGCTCAGCCCCGATGTGAACAACCCCGGCTACCGGGCCCTCAGGTTCGACGAAGCCATGGAAGCCTATTACACACAGGTGCAGGCATTGGTAGAAGGCGGCGTAGACCTGCTCCTCATCGAAACCATTTTTGATACCCTTAATGCCAAGGCGGCTATTGTAGCGGTGAAAAAATATTTCCGCGACAGCGGTAAGCCCGAGCTGCCCATCAGCATCAGCGGTACCATTACCGATGCCAGCGGCCGCACCCTGAGTGGTCAAACGCTGGAAGCTTTTTACACCAGTGTGGCGCATGCCCGTCCGCTGAGTGTGGGCCTCAACTGTGCCCTGGGGGCGCAGGAAATGCGCAGCCACATCGAAGAACTGAGCCAGATTGCCAGCTGCTTCACCAGTGCTTACCCCAACGCCGGCCTGCCCAACGCCATGGGTGAGTACGACGAACAACCACACGAAACGGCTCACTTTATAGAAGAGTGGGCCAAAGAAGGGTATGTAAACATTGTAGGCGGTTGCTGCGGCACCACACCCGACCACATCCGCCACATTGCCCAGCACGTCAAAAGCCTGAAGCCGAGAGAAGTGCCGGTAGTGGAGAAGGCTTTGTAACCATAAAGACATTTAACCACAGAGGCAACTGAGGTTCACACAGAGTCACACAAAGTATTTACATGGAATTCATCAATCAGCTAACAGAAGAAATATTGGGTTGTGCATTTAAAGTACACACAGCATTAGGGCCAGGTTTGTTGGAATCAAGTTATAAAGAGTGCTTGTATTACGAGTTAAACAAAGCAGGTCTTTATACTGAAAAGGAAAAAGGACTACCGCTGATGTATGAATCTGTGAAACTGGATGTAGGATACAGACTAGATCTTTTGGTTGAAAACAAAGTTGTAATAGAAACAAAAGCTGTAGAAGCATTAACGGATGTTCATGTTGCGCAAGTCATCACTTACCTGAAACTTTCTGGTTGTAAGGTTGGTCTCCTGCTCAACTTTCATTGTAAACATTTAAAAGATGGAATCAAACGAATTGTGTATTAAGATTTGCTCTGCGCAACTCTGTGCCAACCTCTGATTCCTCTGTGGTAAAAAACATGACTGTCATCAAACCATACCTCCGCTTAGCCGGCCTCGAACCTTTGGTGGTTCGGCCCGAAACGAACTTTGTAAACGTTGGTGAAAGAACCAATGTAACGGGTTCCAAAATGTTTGCCCGTCTCATACGGGAAAACAAATACGAAGAAGCCCTGAGCGTAGCCCGCCAGCAGGTAGAAAACGGTGCCCAAATCATCGACGTAAACATGGACGATGCCCTGCTCGATGGGGTACAGGCCATGGTTACTTTCCTCAACCTGTTGCAAAGCGAACCCGACATAGCCCGCATTCCCGTCATGATCGATTCTTCTAAGTTTGAGATTATTGAAGCGGGTTTGAAATGCGTACAAGGCAAGTGCATCGTCAACTCTATTTCGATGAAGGAAGGCGAAGCCAAGTTCATAGAGCAGGCATACATCTGCCGCGACTATGGCGCTGCGGTGATTGTAATGGCATTCGACGAAGTGGGCCAGGCTGATACCGAAGACCGCAAAGTGGAAATCTGCCACCGGGCGTATAAAATTCTCACTGAGCAAGTGGGCTTCGATCCGCAGGACATCATTTTCGACCCCAACATTTTTGCCGTAGCCACCGGCCTCGAAGAGCACAACAACTATGGGGTTGATTTCATCAATGCTACCCGCCGCATCAAACAGTTGATGCCTTTGACCAAAGTAAGTGGTGGTGTGAGCAACCTGTCGTTTTCTTTCCGTGGCAACGATCACGTTCGTGAAGCGATGCACAGTGTGTTCTTGTATCATGCCATTAAAGCCGGCATGGATATGGGCATTGTAAACGCCGGCCAGCTGGTGGTGTACGATGAAATAGAACCAACGCTCAGAGATTTATGCGAAGATGTCATCCTGAACCGCAACAACGACAACAACGAAGCCACCGAAAAACTTATTGCTTTTGCCGAAACAGTAAAAGCAAAAGGCAAGGAAGTAAAGAAAGATGAAACCTGGCGCCTGGCTCCTGTGGCCGAAAGATTGAAGCATGCACTCGTAAACGGCATCACCGATTATGTGGATGCGGATACAGAAGAAGCCCGCCAACTGCTGCCCCGTCCGCTGGATGTAATTGAAGGCCCGCTGATGGATGGCATGAATGTGGTAGGCGACTTGTTTGGGGCTGGCAAAATGTTTTTGCCACAGGTGGTAAAGAGTGCCCGTGTGATGAAGAAAAGCGTGGCCTACCTCACGCCTTTTATTGAAGCAGAAAAAGCAGACAACGCCGATACTTCTGCGGTGGCCACCATTTTGTTGGCTACTGTAAAAGGGGATGTGCACGACATCGGTAAAAACATAGTAGGTGTAGTACTGGCATGTAACGGTTATCGCATTGTTGATTTGGGTGTGATGGTGCCTACCGATAAAATATTGGATGAAGCACAAAAAGTGGGTGCCGATATCATTGGCTTGTCGGGGTTGATTACGCCATCGCTGGATGAAATGGTACACGTAGCCCACGAAATGAAACGCCGGGGAATGAAGCAGCCGCTGCTCATTGGTGGCGCTACCACCAGCCGCATGCACACTGCTGTAAAAATTGCCCCGCAGTACGACAATGGTGTAATTCATGTGTTGGATGCCAGCCGCAGTGTAACCGTTGCGGGCAGCCTGCTCAACAACGATACCAAATCTGGATTTTTGAATACCCTGCGCAATGAATATGATAAACTCGCTGAGAGCTTTCATGCCAAAAAAGTGGTGAAGAATTATTTGCCACTGGCTGCAGCGCAGCAAAACAAAGTGGCCATCAACTGGGAAGGCTACACACCACCTACTCCAGCATTTACTGGCACTAAAACAATTACAGATATCACGGTTGAAACACTTCGTCCGTACATCGATTGGAAACCGTTTTTCATAGCTTGGGAAATGCATGGTAACTTCCCCGAAATACTGACGGATAAAGTAGTGGGTACTGAAGCCACCAAGTTGTACAACGATGCCAATGCATTGCTAGATAAAGTAGCAGCAGAACAATGGCTCACACCTAAAGGAGTGGTTGGTTTTTGGCCGGCTATCAACGAAGGCGATGATGTGTTGCTGCAGCACAACAATCAAACCACCAAGCTCAACTTCCTGCGCCAACAGGCACAAAAAGCAGCAGGCCAGCCAAACTTTTCATTGGCGGATTATATTTCTCAAGAACCCGGAGATCATATCGGTGCTTTCGCAGTAACCATTCATGGCCTTGAACAATGGATCAAAAAATTTGAAGCCGAACACGACGATTACAACAAGATTATGCTGCAGGCACTGGCCGACCGTTTGGCAGAAGCATTTGCTGAATACCTGCACGAAAAAGTAAGGAAAGAATACTGGGGCTACCAGCAGCAAGAAAGCCTGAGCAATGAGGAATTGATTAAAGAAGAGTACGTGGGTATTCGCCCTGCGCCAGGCTATCCGGCCTGCCCCGATCATACAGAAAAATACAAGCTGTTTGCATTGCTCAATGCAGGAGAAGCCACGGGCATTACCCTCACCGAAAGCATGGCGATGTATCCGGCATCATCGGTGTGTGGTTGGTATTTCAGCCATCCGCAAAGCCAGTACTTCGGCATTGGCAAAATACAACGCGACCAACTGGAAGACTATGCCAAACGAAAAGGTGAACCGATTGAGTACGCAGAAAAATGGCTTCGTCCAGTGCTGGAATAATAAAAAGCCGCTTCATCATCGAAGCGGCTTTTTTATTAGAACACAAATCAGCACACGTTATTCTATTTCTTCTTCATCCAACTCTTCTTCCAGTTCATCGGCCTCTTTGCCACGGCGCAGTTTTACCACAGGCTTGTCGTTGGTGCCGGTAATGGTCATGGGTATACCAATGATGCCGAAAGGTGGCAGGCCCAATCGAAACTTCAGGTTCATGCGGCCATCTAGCGACACCTGTCCTTCGAAGCGTGGCCGAAAGCCAAACACTTTCATTTTGGTGCGTTCGATGGTCATGATGTTGTTGGCAATGCTGCTCTTGATGACCACTGCTTTGATATTACCCTGACTCAAACTATCCTTACCCGTTTTTTTGCTGATGGCACCCAATATCTTTTGGCCTTTTACTTTCACATTTTCCAGCTTGAGGTAGCCACTGCCTTTGAGGCTCGGCATCACCGGGTACATGGTTTCGTTTAAACGGCCATCGAGTGCATAATCGAGAGATACCTGGCCCTGCACACCCTGCGCCGCACTGGCCATTTCCCGAAAGAGTGGTATTTCGTCGTAAGCTTTTTTTACATCAAAAGAATCGGCTTTAAGCTTGACAGCAAACAAGGCGCTTTTAGTGTGCTGCGGTGAGTAGTTGCCTTCCATTTGCACATTGGCACCGGCAATGCTAAAGCGGGTTTGCCGCATATCGAGCTTGCCTTGCTGCAGTTGCAATTGCCCGCCAAAGTTGCGGATGGTAGATTGGCCGTACACAATTTCATCTACCACAGCGTCGAAGCTAAGCTGCAGGTTGCGGGGCAACAAAACTACACCCGTGCTGGCTGTGGTGCTATCTGCTGCAGCACTGCTGTCGGCTGGCATCAGCTCCATAAAATCATCAACCACCAATTTCTTACTGCGTACACTCAGCTTGCCGGTAAGCGGACTACCCTGCAAATAGTAACCAATAAAATTGCTGGCATATCCCGTGAGCATCATACTGTTGCCACGGTATTGTATTTGTGTATTGCTGAGCCAGGCTTTTTCTCTATCGAAACGAAGTGATGCGGTTGGTACTTCAAACGGATAGGGGTAATCGCGGCTGCGCAATTGCCAGTTGATGGCTTCCAATGTGCCCTTGTTGTTAAGTGCCTGATAGCGGCCTTCCATCAAATCTGCTTGTGTGCCTTGCAACGCAAGATCAGCTTTCAGCATGCCCTTAAAACCATAGTCGGGAATAGCAAATACCTGATACAACCTGCCGAGGTTAAGCGTTCCTTTGGCTGCAATATTATAGGCTACATTGTTGAGGTTGCGTAAATCTGCAGTGAGTGAAAAAGGCTGCTGTTCAAACTGAAAAGAAACCGGTTTCAGTTGAATGTGTAAATCGTTGTAGGTGCCGCTTTGTCCATTAATCGCAACATCTAAATCCAAATTAGAAACGGGCTGTGGGTAGTAGCTGGTTTGTACAAAACCATTGCGGAGCGTAATGCTGGCATTGGTGGGTGGAAACAGTTGATTGTCGCCATCAAAACGGCCATTGATATTGGCCCGCATATTCAGCAGCCCTTTTAATTCCATATTACTAAGGCCCAATGCCTGATCCAGCAACGACAAATCCAGTTGGCTGTTGAGCTTCCCCTTCACCATGGGCTTATGAACGCCCTTGCTGCTGAGGGTGAAAAAAGTAGGGCTTCCTTTCAGCAAAAATTTCAACGAGTCGATACGCAGCTCCATGCTGTCTGCATTCAGCGAGGGCATGCTGAAATCGATGCCGGTATAAAAATGTTCTAGCGGGGCAGGTGCTGCTTTGTGTTGTATCAGTCCGTCATTCACCCACATGTGCATGTGCAGGTTGGGTGCCAGGTGTTGCGCTGCCCGGTATTTGCCTTCTAAATCCAGTTTGATTTGTGAGCGGCCTTTGAATGTAGTGCTGGCAAACCATTCGTTATACTCCGGCGGCAAGGCAGAAAAGATGTTGCCAAAATCGGTAGTGCCCGATATCACATGCATGTCAATATCGTAGCCATCATCTACAATGGTTAAGCTACCCGAAAAATCGACCGGCAGTTTGTTGATGAGAATATCGTTTTTGGCAAAACGGAAACTCAGCGATGAGGTATTGATGCCGGTAATGAGTTCTGCCCGTAGCTGCTTGCGTTGTATATACGGTGTGCCGTCGTATATAAAATCCACACTATCTGCCTGCAATTCAGATTCCAAATCAAACTGGCTGTAGTTAAGGTCGCCCTTGCCTTCATAGTTGAGGCCATCCATTTGAAGCAACATGGGCAATGACTGATCGTTGTAGCGCAGGCTACTGTTGCTGATTACAATGCCTTCAATATTGAGGTGTGCCGAAGCGCTGTCGCCGGTATTGACGGCAGCAGTGGTATCGCTTTTGTAAATGTTATAATTGGCGTTGCCTTCTTTGTCAACCAAAATATTGAACCTCGAAGCATCTACATAAAACTTGTTGACTTCAATCGACTCTTTAAACAACGAAAACAGATTGATGCCCATGGCCAGCTCTTTACCTGCAGCCAATGTGTCTTTGGCAAAGGGAGCACTACCCGTAAGTGAGTAATCATACAAGCTTAGTGTAAGGTTGGGAAAATGCCGGAAAAAAGACAACCGCACTTTCGAAAAGTTGAGTTCACCTTCAATGCTTTGATTGGCCCAGCTCTTGATTTGTGTGGCTACTTTTTCAGGGAAAAGCATGGGCAATAAAAACATGAGCAGGAGCAGTGCGGCTACACTGATGCCAATAATTTTAAACCCTTTGATAAATGTATTTTTCATGTGCTATGGAGTTGCAAGGTACAACCGTATTGCAGCACTCTGAACGGTACGGTCTGGTGAAAATTGACATGATTTTGTCATTTCAGCTGTATGCACAGGCTTACCTTTAAACCCTTCGTAAATAATAGTGGAGCAGGTATGATACGTAGATATTTTTTTGTGATTAATCCGAAGGCCGGTACCCGATCAAAAGACGGGCTGGAAACTTTTTTACGACAACAAGCCGATGCCGATGGAATTGAACATCACATTTTTCATACCTCACCAAACACCAACGCCTACTCACTGCAACATTTTGCCGAAGAATTTGATGCTACCGATGTAATAGCTTGTGGTGGCGATGGTACTGTGAACATGGTAGCTGCTGCAGTGCGCAACACCCGCATGAACCTTGGCATTATTCCGGTAGGTAGCGGCAATGGTTTGGGTAGAACTGCTGCACTTCCACTAAAGCCGAGGCAGGCTTACGAAGTGATACGAGCCGGTAAAGTTGCCAAAACAGACAGTTTTAATGTGAACCGGCATTTTGCCTGCATGCTGTCGGGCATTGGTTTTGATGCGGCCGTAGCCGAACGATTTTCGCATAGCAGCCGGCGTGGGTTAATGACCTATACCACACAAACATTGGTGGAGTTTTTCAAAGCCCATCCGTATCAGTTTGAAGTGTGTATCGAAAATTTCTGCTTTTTTACCGATGCCTTTTTTATCAGTGTGGCCAACAGCAATCAGTTTGGCAACAACGTAACCATTGCCCCACTGGCCAGCATCAGCGATGGCTTGCTCGATATTGTGATTGTACAAAAAATGCCCAAGGCGGGTTTGCCTTTTGCATTGATGCGCCAGATAAGAGGCAACAACAAACTGCGTTCACTGGCAGAAACCATTGGCAAAAATCATGTGCTGTATTATCAGGCCAAAAGCATACAGGTTCGCAACCTGCAACTGGCACCACTGCACATTGATGGCGATCCTGTGCAAACTGAAGAATCGCTTGACTTTACCATGCAGCAAGGCAGCATCAATTTGCTGGTGCCTTAATTTGATTGCATGCTTTGAATGGCTTGTTGCACCCGCTGCAAATGCTCATTGTGTTGAATGCTCAGCACAATATCCTGCTGCTCGCTGCGGGTGAGGTGAAAGCTCAGTGATGCCGCACTTTGCTGGTTGTTCGGGGTGTATTCAAACAGCCATCGTTCAATAAGGCCGGGTTGTTGCTGTTGCAACAATTCCAGTCGTTTTAGCTGGTCGTACTCCTGAAAGCGAAACAGGTTGTTTTGAGTAAGCAAGGCAGGCTTTGTTACCAGATCAAACATGTTGTTGCTTTCATAGGGCATGTCCCAACCACCTTCGGGTTTATCCCGTATTTGCAGTATGAGCACTTTGCTACAGTTGGCTTGCAGCCACTGTCGAAAAAACTGCATAAATCTGAGAGCCGTTTCCAAGCCGGTATTGTCTCTAAAGCCAGCATCCATTACATCAATTACAGGAGAAGTAGGCATCCATACATTCGGCAGCACATACGGGAAAGTGGCATTCATACGCAGGGCCGATAAAAACCGCAAGCTATCGGCATGTTGAGCATCAAAAAAAGAATGGAAATCGATACCATCTGGATGAACTTGCTGCCCGGGCATTTGCCGCTTGGTAAAAAACCGAACCGGATGATTACTAAAATACACGGTGCGACCATCACGGGTAATGACGGCGTTTAAAATCATGTGGGGCAGTTGGCCGCTGGCTTCTGCTGTTTTGTACGCCAGCATGGGTTTGTCGAGCCAGCCCATGGTGTTGCTGTTGAGCTTTTGCTCAAAAGCATACCCACGGTCTTTGATGTAACGCTGCCCGGCATACGAAAAGAATTGTGCAGGCGCCATCAAATCTCGTGTAACGAATGAAGAGAACAACGGATTGAGCAGGTCTTGCCACACAGCCGGCACCAGTTGTGCAGCGGCACTATCGCTGAGTATTTTCTGCTGGCGCCGATGGTACAATTCCCGAATCCATGCAGCACCGAGCATGCCACCCGAAGCACCCGTCATGAGAAAAGTTTGGCGCAACAACCGGCCGCTGCTGGCACTATCCAGCTGCTGCAATACTTGCGAGGTAAAGGTTGCAGCCCTCATGCCGCCACCACTGCTGGCTATGAGTATCATCACGGGTTTGTCGGTGCCTTGTTGTTGTTTCCAGTTGTTGAGCAGCTGTATGTATTGTAAAGAATCGCCGGAAATGTGTTTGGCATCGCTGGCTTGCATCAATGCCTGCTCGTTGTAAGCGGCATGAGTGGTATCGTTGTAGGCAATGCCGTACGCTTTGTTGCGGGGGTCAAATATGTTTTGCTGATACAGGTAATTAAAACCAAGAAACAACAGGCCCAACACAGGCAGCGACCAAGTGCCCATGAAATAAGAAAACCCACCCACCAAGGCTATGAGGATGGCAAAGAAAACCATGATGCTACCGGCTGCTGGCAATTGCAAATAGGCATTGTCTTGCAAAAAACCAGCTACTACCAGCAAGGCAAACACCAGCATGATGGAAAAGATGGCGGCCAGGTGATGCTGACTGAAAATGCGTTCGAGAAAAGCATCGTCATAATGCGACACATTGCGTGGCTGCCGCAACCGCAACGTGGCCGAAAAATACCAGTCTACCCGAATGCGCTGCTTATTGCGCCGCCGAAAATTGTGCAGGCGGTGTTTCTTTACCGCCAGCGTTTCTTTGGCTTGCGGCGTCAGGCGTTTGTAAATGGTTTTATCCGCACCAAAGAAGTATAAAAAGCTAATCAGTAACACCAAGATAAGACCGGCTAAAAACCCACCCGACAAGGCCAGAATATTAGCAGTAGTCAACAACTCTTGTGTACGGGTAAACTCAATGGCCTGCACCAAATAGAATACAATAAACAGCAGCGGCAGTATGGCATTGTTGATGCAATACTTCAGAAAAGGCTGTGCCGTGGCCGCTAAAAATTTAAACTCCCGGCTGTGCAAAATAAAGGTGGTAATGTTCCAGCACATCAGGAAAACAGCAAAGCCGCAACCCACCCAAAAAGTAGCAACCGCATTTACCTTACCCAAATACTCCGGGTACAAAAAGAGCATGTGGGCACCAAACTTATTCATGAAAGAACCACCCACGGTGGCAAACAACATGTACCAGATCAACAACAGTGCCTGATACTTTTTGAAGTGCAGCAAAAACAACTGTACCGGCAATGAAAACCAGGTACCGAGTGCATAGCGTCTCAGCTTTTTTTTAGCGGTGTGTCTGGTGGGTATGGTTGTAGTTGTCATGTTTGTACTTCCTTACACACAAAGACAACCAGCGTTATGCATGTGCTGCCTTGCGTATGCCGCTGGTAAGGTACAGCATCCGCACCATTGCCAGCAGCAAGAGCATGCCGGTGAGCTGGTGCAGCTGAGCCAACCACTCAAAAGTACCCCAGCTTTTGGGCACAATGTCTTTGCTGCTGAGCACGGTAAAAATACCGAGCAGCACCTGCACCAATACAAGTACCATGGGCCACCACGATTGGCGGCGCAGCAAGCCATACTGGCGGCTGGCTTTCCACCAAAACCACACAATCAGCAGCAGCAGCAGGTAGGCAAGGCCGCGGTGCACAAAGTGTACCATTATTTTATTGTCGATGAAATTGAGCCAGCCATGATCGGCTTTGTACAAGCCCGGTGGTTTTAATAAATAGCCATTGATATCGGGCCAGGTAGCAGCGGCGGTGGCTGCTTTGTGCCCGGCCATGAGGGCTCCGTAAATCAACTGTATGGTAAGCACAGCTATAATGTACAAAGCCGCTTTTTGTAACGCAGGGCAATTGGTGCGTTTTTTTTCATCCACACTCAGCTGCAGCGCAAACCAATACACATAGCTCAGCAGGCCCAGTGCAAAAATGAAATGCAACGCCAGCCGGGTGGGCTTTACATACACGGCATCACCCTCCAGGCCACTGGCCACCATTATCCAGCCCACCAAGCCTTGCAGGGCACCCAACACAAACAAAATCACCAATGGCCGAATGATGTTTTTTTCAAATTGCTTTTTTACCAAAAAGTAAATAAAGCCTGCGGCAAACACTACGCCAATGAGGCGGGCCCACAAGCGGTGAAACCATTCCCAGAAAAAGATGAATTTGAAATCACTCAAATCAAAATCGGTATTGAGCAAGCGAAACTGTGGCGTGGCTTTGTACTTATCAAACTCTTGCAACCATGCCGCTTCGTTGAGTGGCGGCAGGCTGCCGGTTACTACATCCCATTCGGTAATGCTGAGGCCGCTACCCGTGAGGCGGGTAATGCCACCCAAGGCAATTTGAATGATGGTCATGCCGAGGCCTATCATGAGCCAACGGTACACGGCTTTGTTGTTGTTGCGCTGTATTTCTTGCTCTATTACTGACATATACTTGGGTAAAACAAATTCGGGCAAAAGTAGTTCTATTAACACAGGCCTTTTTGCAATAAATGCAAATGGACAAATGCTGATGCCTTTGCACATTGACAATGCATTGCCATTACTTTTAACCCGTGTTGCTCCCTTATCATCAGCCAAACAGTATTGAAGCCGGCATCGACGAAGCCGGGCGTGGTTGCTATGCCGGGCCCGTGTTTGCGGCAGCCGTTATCTTGCCCACAGGCTTTACCCACCCGTTGCTCAACGACAGCAAAAAGCTGAAAGAAAAAGACCGCAATCTGCTGCGCCCCATTATTGAGCAGGAGGCACTGGCCTGGAGTGTGCAAATGATGGATCAAACGGTGATAGACAACATCAACATTTTGCAGGCCACTTACCGGGCCATGCATGCGGCGGTGGCAGCTTTATCCATTATGCCGCAAGTATTGCTGGTAGATGGTAATCGGTTTACACCTTACCCCGGCATACCGCACCAGTGCTTTGTAAAAGGCGATGGCACTTATGCCAGCATTGCCGCCGCCAGCATACTGGCCAAAACCCACCGCGATGCCTACATGCTGGCACTGCACCAGGAGTATCCGCAGTACAACTGGGCCCGCAATAAAGGCTACGGCACCGCCGACCACCGGCAGGCCATTGAAACACATGGATTGTGCCTGCACCACCGCAGGAGTTTCAACATTGTGCCGGCGCAGCTCAGGCTGTTTGAGAAAAAGCGTTGAGACCGGGTTTTGCACATTGGCAGCCAAAGCCCTTTATACAACGGCTGCTCCCCTTACTTTGTACCCCCGCTTTTTTCATGACGGATACTTTTTTTCAATATCGTTCGCTACAGCATTTGCTGCACCAGTCGCTCAGTATGAAGCTGCTGCGCAGTGGCCATGCGGCCATGAGCATTTCGTTTTTACACAAAATGTTTCGGCAGCAAAATGTGTTGCAAATTGATTTGGCGGAACTCACCCAAAAGCTGGCCGATTATTTGGCCAACCTTGGCTTTTTGGAAGACAGCGAAGAGCAGCAAACACTCAGCTACATCAGCAGCGATTATTACGAACGGGCCGATACCTACCTCAAGCGTTGGGCCGATGAAGACAACCGGTTCATCTTCATCAACCTTCACGAAAAAACGCATGAACCCTATGTAACGCTTACTCGCCATACCGAAAAAGTATTTCAGGCACTGGAGCTGCTGCGGGAAAAAGATTTTGTAGGCACCGAAAGCAAACTGCTCGATTTGTTTACCAAAGTGCAGGAGTTGGTGCAGCAAACAAACGAAGATCCGGATGAACGCATTAAAGCACTGCAGGAGAAGCGCAGGCAGATGGATGAAGAAATAAAACTCATTAAACAATCCGGTAAAGTACGGGTGTACGAGCCATGGCAAATTAAAAGCCGCTGGGCCGAAATAGAACGGCTGAGCAAAGAGCTGAGTGGCGACTTCCGCGAAGTGGAAGAAAACTTCAAAGAGATTTATAAAACCATCAGCCACCGCCATGCCGATGCTACGCTGAGCAAAGGCCAGTTACTGCGCCTTACGTTTGATGCACTCGAAGAGTTGAAAACAAACGATCAGGGCAAGAGCTTTTATGCCTTCTGGGAGTTTTTGATGGATGATGAAAAGCAGCAACAGTTTACCGACATGTTGCAACAGGTGTACGACCTGCTGGACCATACCGACATTACCTACGAAAGCCGCCAGCTGCTGCAACTGAAATACATGCTGCATGCGGCGGGCATCAAAGTGTTAGAAACCAACCAGCTGCTGGGGTACAAGCTCAGCCGTATTGTAGTAGAAAAAGAAAGAGGCAACCGGCGCAAAACCAGAGACATCATCAACCAGATATTACAGCAGGCCATACAGCAAGCCGACCGCAACGAAAAGAAAGCCCCCATGGCCTATGTAGATGACCGGCCAGACATAAGTCTGCCCATGGACAGGCGCCACGGCGACCGTCCCAGCGACAATGAATTTGGCACAGCACCCAATGCAGCAACCCTCAGCATAGACCAGCTGACGGAATTGCATAAATTGATGGACGATGGCAGCATAGACAAAGCGGTGTTGCAAAGCAACATCAGCAGTATGCTGAAGAAACACAAACAAGTAACACTCAAACAAGTGATAGACAAACATGGCTGTACCCGAGGATTGGCAGAGCTGCTGGCTTACGTGAGCCTGGCCGTACACCTGCGCAACGCCAGCATACAACCCGACACGATTGAAGATATTTTGTTTGACAAGGCACAACAGAAATACCTGCAGGTGCCGCAGATTGTATTTAGTTGATAAAAGGCTGAAGGCGAAACGCTGAAGGCCGAGGTTAAGGAGTTTGCAGTTGGCAGTTTGTCGTTTGCTCCCGATAGCTATCGGGACTCCATTGCCTCTGTGGTTAAAAATTGATGACAGATGATAGTTGACAGTAAATAAAGAAATAAGAACCTGAAAAACACTGTGTTCCTCTGTGTTTACCTCTTTCGCCTCTGTGGTTAAAAAAAATTCTTTCATGAGCAACCTATTTACTGAAGCACACCAAAGCGGCACTGCCTACATGCCGCATGTAGCCCGGGTACAGCCCTGGGCCCGTTGTGCTGCCCGCTTGCTGCGAGGCCCATTATTTGATGATGAAGAAGAACTCTGGCACAAGCTGAGCATTTACAAAACGGAGCTCATCATGTGGTTTGAGCAAATTGCTGTGGAGCTCATCATTGACCAGCGGGATGGCTACGCTTATTTAAAACAACTCGAACTCGATGACAAAGGCAACACCGTAGGTTTGGTGCAACGCCGTCCGTTGAGTTATGAAGTCACGTTGCTGTGTGTGATTCTGCGCAAAATGCTCGACGAGTTTGAGCTCAACGATACCAGCAACCGCAACCTGTACATCACCCGCAAGCTGCTACGGGTAGAGCTCGAAACTTTTTTTAAAGAGAAGGCCAACCGCATGAAACTCATCAAAGAGCTGAACCGCTATATAGAAGAAGTAGGCGAACTGGGCTACCTCAAAAAACTAAAAACGGACAGTAGCGCCAGTGAAGACGATCGCTTTGAAGTACGCCGTATTTTGAAAGCTCGTTTTGATGAAGACACGTTACAATATTTTTTAACACAAATGAAAGGCGATATCGAAGCATAAGCCAGATAACGATACAATATCCCGCAAACGGCCGGCGTTAGTACCACAGTGCAAACGCTGGCCGTTCGGCTGTTTATTGTATTCCAATGCTGTATCACTATCTGTGCAGTTGTGCAGTAGGCGTTTGTATGTATCAAAAACTATAAACCCCTGTATTGCATGAAACAATGGCTGCTGTGCTGTGCCCTTTGCTGTGGCACCCTTTCGTATGCGCAAGTGTGGCGCAAACCCCCTTACAATGCCCAACTCATTTTTGATGTACCCGATGCGCCCAAGCTCACCGCCAAATCGGATACGGTGTATCAGTATTATAAAAACAAAGAGCTACAAGAATTTATGTTGCAATGGGTATTGGTAAAAGATGCATTAGCACAACTCACTGTTTTCTTTCTCAAAGATGGCGACGGCGATGATTACAAAATACGAGGCATTGGCCGGGTGGCTATTGCCGTGTCTAACCCCTTCACCTATGTGTACGAGCCCAACAACCCCGATAACAAACGTGAAGCGGTAAATACCGCCATTCAGCTGTTTCGAAAGGAAGGGCAGGAGTAGTACGATCACAACTGAAAGCATACCGCATACATAGTGCGGATGAGCACTACCTTCATGCCGTAGGGCCTTGCAGTATCCCGACTACGCTTCGACGGTTTGTATTTGCAGCGTCTTATGCTTTTGGTAAAAGTTGGGGATATCAATATTGCTTTGCTGGATATTAACTTTGCCCATGAATAAAAAGGGATGAAAATATTGTCAAAATTAATGATCCCACAAAGTGCCAATCGGCAAATTGAATACGCAAAAATAATGACGGAGAGGGTTAATGAATATCTGGCAAAAACTGGGCAGACCTTTCAGGAGCTGATGGCAGGATCTGTACAATATGGCTCCGAATTTATTCTTACTGAATTAGTAGAACAAGCACTCCAGCAGCACAAGAAAATTGTATGGATACCACATTTAATTGAAGGAACAGATGTTGGATTGTTGAATTATGTATTAGAACCCTGCTGAACTACAAGCACTTCAAAAGAGTTAAGTGTTATGTTAAAGATGCGGATTCTGTGCCAAGGCTCGTGTCACACGAAACTTGTCCTGTTGTGAATTGCTTTCGATCTTTGAATTACATTCGACTCATAACAACGGTTACGTAGGACGGTCTTTCGGGGTCGTGTTGTGAATTGCTTTCGATCTTTGAATTACATTCGACTCATAACAACCAACTGTACCAGCTTTGCTTCGCCATTTACGTTGTGAATTGCTTTCGATCTTTGAATTACATTCGACTCATAACAACGCTGGCCAATAACACCATCAATTGGGAAAGGTTGTGATTTGCTTTCGATCTTTGAATTACATTCGACTCATAACAACAAAGCCGAGCTGGAAGACTGCATTGTTCTCGTTGTGATTTGCTTTCGATCTTTGAATTACATTCGACTCATAACAACAGCGATAAGCGGGCCATCATGCCATTTTAGTTGTGATTTGCTTTCGATCTTTGAATTACATTCGACTCATAACAACAACCCGAAAGTTTAACCAAATACCCTTAGAGTTGTGATTTGCTTTCGATCTTTGAATTACATTCGACTCATAACAACACATCCTGCATGCCAAAGCACCCCGCTTCAGTTGTGATTTGCTTTCGATCTTTGAATTACATTCGACTCATAACAACTTGTTTTAATGGGTTAACACCTTATTACTGTTGTGATTTGCTTTCGATCTTTGAATTACATTCGACTCATAACAACCTGTAGCCATGCCATACCGGCCCAGCTTTAGTTGTGATTTGCTTTCGATCTTTGAATTACATTCGACTCATAACAACCAAAGTGGGCGCCTTTATGACCATCAACTAGTTGTGATTTGCTTTCGATCTTTGAATTACATTCGACTCATAACAACAGTTGGGCAGCTCAATGGTTTCTTTCAGTTGTTGTGATTTGCTTTCGATCTTTGAATTACATTCGACTCATAACAACATGCAGCCAAAATGGATGCAGATGTACTCGGTTGTGATTTGCTTTCGATCTTTGAATTACATTCGACTCATAACAACAGAAAGTGCCGGTGCAAAGCCAATGCAGTTGTTGTGATTTGCTTTCGATCTTTGAATTACATTCGACTCATAACAACTCACCGAAGTAAATGCCGCATTTACCGCCGGTTGTGATTTGCTTTCGATCTTTGAATTACATTCGACTCATAACAACCCAGCGAAGCATACCCGGCACATAGCACCAGTTGTGATTTGCTTTCGATCTTTGAATTACATTCGACTCATAACAACTCAACGTAACCATTAACCAGGGTGTGCCGGTTGTGATTTGCTTTCGATCTTTGAATTACATTCGACTCATAACAACCCTTACCCGTGCATCCCTTACGGGTGAAAGGTTGTGATTTGCTTTCGATCTTTGAATTACATTCGACTCATAACAACTGAAGGCGAAGTTTTAGTGATCGACATCAAGTTGTGATTTGCTTTCGATCTTTGAATTACATTCGACTCATAACAACCCGCTACCGGCACCACCGCCATAGCTGCCAGTTGTGATTTGCTTTCGATCTTTGAATTACATTCGACTCATAACAACCATCTGCACGTTATTCAGGTATCATGGCATGTTGTGATTTGCTTTCGATCTTTGAATTACATTCGACTCATAACAACCTACTACTACTCCCCCTACGAAGTAGCAGGTTGTGATTTGCTTTCGATCTTTGAATTACATTCGACTCATAACAACATTGAAGAAAGCATCTATCAAAACAACCTGTTGTGATTTGCTTTCGATCTTTGAATTACATTCGACTCATAACAACTGATTACCCGTTCTTACGGTATCGCCACAGGTTGTGATTTGCTTTCGATCTTTGAATTACATTCGACTCATAACAACAGGATGGGTTGGCAATGTTTTTATCTCTGTGTTGTGATTTGCTTTCGATCTTTGAATTACATTCGACTCATAACAACGCCGCCTCAAAAAGTACGCCACAGGCCCAAGTTGTGATTTGCTTTCGATCTTTGAATTACATTCGACTCATAACAACGTAAGTCAAGGTCGCATCGTTCACATTCCAGTTGTGATTTGCTTTCGATCTTTGAATTACATTCGACTCATAACAACTATGTTTCTACACCTTTCGACTGGCATCAGTTGTGATTTGCTTTCGATCTTTGAATTACATTCGACTCATAACAACCTATATGTGATTCCAAATTTCCTTTGGTATGTTGTGATTTGCTTTCGATCTTTGAATTACATTCGACTCATAACAACCCGTGTGGGTATTAAGCACACAGTCCTTCAGTTGTGATTTGCTTTCGATCTTTGAATTACATTCGACTCATAACAACTATCGAAATCAAGTTTGTTGCAACCGTTAAGTTGTGATTTGCTTTCGATCTTTGAATTACATTCGACTCATAACAACTCTGTGGCGGCAACGGCGCAAACGCCAAAGGTTGTGATTTGCTTTCGATCTTTGAATTACATTCGACTCATAACAACCGTCAGCGATCTGTTGACAGCTTCCAGCGTGTTGTGATTTGCTTTCGATCTTTGAATTACATTCGACTCATAACAACTATGGTGATCCATATGAGTACATGGCGAAGGTTGTGATTTGCTTTCGATCTTTGAATTACATTCGACTCATAACAACTAGAGGGCTGAATGGTATATGCATTATAAGGTTGTGATTTGCTTTCGATCTTTGAATTACATTCGACTCATAACAACCTGCCGGAAGACTTGCATAACCCGGTTGACGTTGTGATTTGCTTTCGATCTTTGAATTACATTCGACTCATAACAACCGTAGTGCCAGGGTTTTAAACTTGTTGATGGTTGTGATTTGCTTTCGATCTTTGAATTACATTCGACTCATAACAACCCGCAGATGCCAAAACGCAGGTGCTGTGTGTTGTGATTTGCTTTCGATCTTTGAATTACATTCGACTCATAACAACAAGGCAAGTGTGCGGGTTGATACTTTAGGGTTGTGATTTGCTTTCGATCTTTGAATTACATTCGACTCATAACAACATCTACAATCTGTTCGAAAATGCTGCTATCGTTGTGATTTGCTTTCGATCTTTGAATTACATTCGACTCATAACAACCAGTCATCGTTGGCAGTGGCATTGCTAAACGTTGTGATTTGCTTTCGATCTTTGAATTACATTCGACTCATAACAACACCATTATCCCACAGGCTTTCACTCAGATAGTTGTGATTTGCTTTCGATCTTTGAATTACATTCGACTCATAACAACTTAATCGAGCTAGGCAAATGGGCCAAGATGGTTGTGATTTGCTTTCGATCTTTGAATTACATTCGACTCATAACAACCAAGCTGCACCTAATGTGCCAATACCTGTAGTTGTGATTTGCTTTCGATCTTTGAATTACATTCGACTCATAACAACATATGGAACTACGCTACTGCCTGCGTAGCAGTTGTGATTTGCTTTCGATCTTTGAATTACATTCGACTCATAACAACATATCCAAATGACACAAATCAGCAGCACCGGTTGTGATTTGCTTTCGATCTTTGAATTACATTCGACTCATAACAACCTGGCTCAGGTAACCACGCCTGCCGTGGGTGTTGTGATTTGCTTTCGATCTTTGAATTACATTCGACTCATAACAACCATAGACGATCTGCAAACGCATTAACCGCAGTTGTGATTTGCTTTCGATCTTTGAATTACATTCGACTCATAACAACCTACTTCTTGCCGGGCTATGAGTGCTACTGTTGTGATTTGCTTTCGATCTTTGAATTACATTCGACTCATAACAACAGTAGTTGTTGCGGATAATGCTTGTGCCAGTTGTGATTTGCTTTCGATCTTTGAATTACATTCGACTCATAACAACTTTTGTGAACGATACAACACCACCAAACAGGTTGTGATTTGCTTTCGATCTTTGAATTACATTCGACTCATAACAACGCTATATGCCTGCGGAAGTACATCACTCGTGTTGTGATTTGCTTTCGATCTTTGAATTACATTCGACTCATAACAACAGGTGAGGCAATGCACAGTGCTATTGAAAGGTTGTGATTTGCTTTCGATCTTTGAATTACATTCGACTCATAACAACAAAACTGGTCCACGTCTTTCCGTGTTTAGTGTTGTGATTTGCTTTCGATCTTTGAATTACATTCGACTCATAACAACTGTGGATAGCGGACTACAAAGGCAGCAATGGTTGTGATTTGCTTTCGATCTTTGAATTACATTCGACTCATAACAACACCAGCGCATTGCAGCAGCTTGAGCCACCAGTTGTGATTTGCTTTCGATCTTTGAATTACATTCGACTCATAACAACTATTTAGCTTTTCGGTTCGGCAACTTCGCCGTTGTGATTTGCTTTCGATCTTTGAATTACATTCGACTCATAACAACTTCTTCATTGTTATCAATAATCATTTTTCTGTTGTGATTTGCTTTCGATCTTTGAATTACATTCGACTCATAACAACCAAAAGGCCTCCTCCCACCCAGCATGACCAGTTGTGATTTGCTTTCGATCTTTGAATTACATTCGACTCATAACAACTTTTTGTGAACGATACACCACCACCAAACAGTTGTGATTTGCTTTCGATCTTTGAATTACATTCGACTCATAACAACACCGATTACCAGAAAACGGATGGCACAGTGTTGTGATTTGCTTTCGATCTTTGAATTACATTCGACTCATAACAACACTCTATGCATCACTCACCGGCGGTTATGCGTTGTGATTTGCTTTCGATCTTTGAATTACATTCGACTCATAACAACATAAAAAAGCAGCCTTCGGGCTGCTTTGGGTTGTGATTTGCTTTCGATCTTTGAATTACATTCGACTCATAACAACGGGTAAAGAAATGGCCGCAACTGGTGCATGTTGTGATTTGCTTTCGATCTTTGAATTACATTCGACTCATAACAACGGTTTCCGGCAAATGCTGCTTTACATCTTTGTTGTGATTTGCTTTCGATCTTTGAATTACATTCGACTCATAACAACTTCAACATACGGCACCCGGAAGCTGCCACCGTTGTGATTTGCTTTCGATCTTTGAATTACATTCGACTCATAACAACCGACAGCTGTAATGCGACCATGTTTGTACGGTTGTGATTTGCTTTCGATCTTTGAATTACATTCGACTCATAACAACCAGCGATAAACGGGCCATCATGCCTTTTTAGTTGTGATTTGCTTTCGATCTTTGAATTACATTCGACTCATAACAACAGGCTTGGCCAAAAGCCTTGTGCCACAGGGGTTTGCATGAGTTGAACAGGATAAAAAATCCGGCCCCTTTTTTCGCCTGTTGGCGGTTAACAAGGCCGGATTTTTTATTGTGAGGTGGCGGAGAAGAAGAACCCACCCCGGCCTGCGGCCACCCCTCCGCAGGAGGAGAGAAGACCGTTTAAAACATTTCCAACTGCTGGGCACCCGCTGGTGTTTTTTCGGGTTCCTTACCCCTAAAAATTTCCATCATGCCAAACTGCTTATCGGTGATAGTAATGATGCCCACATGCCCATGGGGCGGCAGCAGGCGCTTTACCCGCTTTACATGCACTTCAGCATTTTCGCTGCTGGGGCAGTGCCGCAGGTACATGCTAAACTGAAACATCTGAAAGCCGTCTTTCAGCATGTCTTTTCTAAACTTAGCGGCATTTTTACGGTCGGCCTTGGTGTCGGTCGGCAGGTCGTACATCACTATTACCCACATAATGCGGTAGGCGTTTAAACGATGGCCCCCTCCAGCTCCCCCATAGGGGGAGAGCTGGAGGCTGCATGTTGAAAATTGACTCAAAAAGGAGACCACTTCACCTGTCTTGAAAATTATTGTATGCTATCTGCGAATCACTATCCGTATTGCGGATAAATAATTTTGCGTTGCTCACCGGCAAAGCATTTGGCCAGGCTGCTGGTAGTGCGGGTAACGGCATTCATCAACGGGCTGGTTTGCCCGTCTATCTGCACATCCATGGCGGGTATGGCCAGCAGCTGTTGTTTCATGCCGGGGCTGAGTTCTAAAAAGCGGCCATGGTTACGTACCAGTTGGTAAACCACGCTATCTACATAAGGGCGGTATGGCTCCATAATATCATCGGCCAGGCAGTAGGCATTGTATTGGTTGCGGTGGTGTATGCCCATTACCGGCAGCAGGCCGCTGCTTACCAATGCACGGGCTACTATTGCCCGCAGTATGGCATAGCCATAGTTGAGCAGGTTGTTGGGTGGCGGGCCTTCGCGGTGGCGGGTAAAGTCTAAAAAATCAGGGAAGAAACGGCTCCAATAGTATTGGGCGGCTTTGGCTTCGTTGTTGCCAGTGTCGCCACTTTTTACCGTATCGGCCAGTGTGTGCAGGTATTTGTGTTCTATGCGCCGCTCGGCCAGCAGTGCTGCCTGGTTGCGTATTTTGGCTTCAATGGTTTGTGCCCATAGTTGTTTTTTTAGCGGCACACTGCAATCGAGCTGCTGCTGAAATCGCTGGCTGTGCAGGGTGTGCCCATCCAGCGGAAGCAACAAACCCACCGGATGGTGGGTTTCGTTGCAGGTAATGAGGGCCACATTATTGGCCAGCAGTTTAGCCATAAGTGCCTGGCTGATGGTAATTTGCTGATGATCCAATACCACCAGTCCCACATCTTCAATAGGAATGCTTTTGGGCGCCTCGTCTTTCCGCTCTATCACCAGTTGTTCATTAGTGGTTTTGAGGTAAGCGAGATTGCCGAAGTAGAGGGTGCGTTTGATCATTTGTTCAAAATTTCCAACTTATACTTCCATCTAGGAGTAATGTAAAATCTTTGTCCTCAATTGCCATGTTCAATGCGTTTTTACTCAATCTCAATTTTTGAAAAGGATGATCATAATCCAAAAAAGAAGCTCCCTTTTTAAATCCACGATTTTCCATTTCAGTGGTAATTGATTCTTGAGGAAGAGAACATAAATGATGTATAAAGACAATTCGATCACCATCAAAGTTGTTAATGGTATACATTCGTTTAGACAGTTCTGAATATGAATTATTATTAGATAAGTCTAATAACTCGGCAACAGATTCTTTATAGAAAATCACTTTTTGTCCAGGCCTCAAAATCGCTTTTAACGGTAAGATTAATTTTGTGCCTTTTTTCTGGTAGGCCTCTACAATCCCTGTCGGACCATTAAATTTGAAATTGTGAGCTATTTCAAGAATTGGATAGCTTACTAGTTCTCTTTCAACTTTATTCATTCCATCTAACTCATACAATGCACAAAACGGAATTTCGCCATTAATTGCGTAATACATATTCTTATATGGCTTCAAAGACTCATAGTTTTTCCTAATTCTTATTTCAGCAGGATTATTGATATATGCACCACTACCTTTTGCTTTTACACGAAGGTGTCTAATAGGCGAAATTGGATTCCCATTTTTGTCAAATTTTTTACCGAATGCCCAAAAAGGCTCTGAAATAGCTGCCTTGAATGATTTCCCTGAGCTTATCCTTTCTTTGATTAGATTCTGTAGATAGACTCTGAGGTTAGGATCGATTACTATTTCTAAGTCTTCAAGCTTTGTGAAATTTGAGAGGTTTATTTCCCTCTCTACAAAAAATATAGAGTCATTTCTCTTCTCATTTTCTTGAAAAAGGAAATTACCCTTGCCATCAGATTTTGGAATGTACTTGCCATTTTTTAGCTCATAGATTGGCATTTTAATCGCTCCAAAAAAACTTTCTTTATGTAATTGACCTCTGATGCTATCCCCTTTTGCGATGAGTGGTATTTTCTTGCCATTGATATCATGCTTAAATTGCCACTTCCCATTGGGTAATTTTTCTTTTACATATTGTACTTGACCACGTTTCCTGACTTTTTTGAAAGTAGGCGTAAGCGTACGATGGTCTGGCAAATAATTGATCAGAATGTCTTTTTCTATTGCCTGTATATATTGCTGATGAAAGCTGCTCCAATGGTCTGGCTTTGCATGGTAAGCTTGTTTAGTTTCTTTTGATTCATTGTAACGTAGTAAAATCTTATCCCTTTTTGCAGCCGGAGGAATAAGTGTTAATACGGCAGCATCAATTGCGTGGTGACTATGCTTTGTACGTTCCTTTTTTTCAAGTGGTTGTTGTATTTGATAAATTCTTCGAAAATCTGCAGTAATCGTTCCTTTCTGTACCTCAACTTTATGAAAAACTGTTTTAAGAAAGGGTAAAGCGTATTTCGTAATTGTTTGAGTATCTCTTAATTGACTATTACGCCAGCTGGCTTTGTATTCAGTAGTTGTAAACGTATTTAGTTTGTAACGCCAATAGTCAAGTTCCATTTTAATCAGATGACGCTTGATAATGATATTATCTTTTATTTGTTTGTCATCTGATGTTTTAGCTTTCCACTCCAAATATTGTTTTTCTAATTGTTCGATTTTTTCAAACGATTGCTTGATAATAATTTTACCCTTAATATCAACTTCATTTTCAACCATCCGACCAAAGATGTTTTGCAGTGTTGATAATATTGGAGGATAAGTTTTGCCATCAAAGACAAATTCATCATTATAGTTTGGGCATTCAGAAGGCAGACGTTTTTTCTTTATTTCTCTGTTGTAAAAGCTATCCGCTACGGTTAAATTCTTTAGTTCATTATCGAAGCTCATACTGGCAGGTATGCTGTGCTCAAAGTCATACTTATTGCCACTCAGCAAATCACTAAGTGAAATCGTCTTTCCTGTATAAATGCAAAGTCTGTTTTGTTCTTCCCACAATCTGATTTTGTCAATCAAACTTTTATCTGAGCTATTGAAGGTTGAATTGGTTTTTTCATTTAGCTCATCAATCATTTTCTTATAGTCAGCATTGTGCTTTTCTCTCTCTCTTTGCCACCGTTCAATAGCCTTTCTTTTATTCGCATCATTCAGTTCACGGGCTATTTCAATTGCCACTCTGGTATCTTCATCAATCTTACCAACCTTGATTAAGTAGTTAACAAGTCTTTTCAATTTATGAAGAGTCTTTAAAGCCATTGGATTTTTAAAGCCTTTGCTAATTGGTTCTGGTGTTCTTAAGTATGCTTTCCCGTTTTCGACAATTGCTGGCAAATAGGATTCTTGTTCAGATGGGTGCCAAAGGTGTTTAATATTCTCATCAGGTACATCATAGGTTTCTTTAAGCCAATTAAAAATCTTGGCATGCAACCTTTCCGTTTTTTCAAACACATTTTTTGTGTGTATCCTTTTCCTCAAAAAAGAAAGATATTTTTCACTGACTAATTTCAAAGCTGCGTTCTTAGAATCCGCTTCTAAATTTTGCCAACTGTATTTGCCAAAAACCTCTTGAAATTTGGCATCTATGTCATCGAAATCACTCTTATCTAATTCGTAAGCCGGATCCATTCCAAACCTCGAATCGGAATTAAGTTGATCGTTGATTAGTTCGTTTACTACTTGAATCGTTTTCTTATCGATACTATTCTGCTTGTGTATTCTCTTTACTTCCTCTGCAAAGTGCTCTATTGTGGTATTGTCAACGGTTGTAATACCCAATATTTTTGGAAGATTTGCCAAGTAAACCGCCTCACTATAAAGGAAGCCTTGTTGGAGGTAAGGCAAAATTTTTTTGATTGCATTTAGACTCAAAGTAGCATAACCTTGCTGAAGTCGAATTTTAGAAAATGCTATTGCCTTTTCTTCATCCAATTCAAGCTTTTCCAAACCAAAGCGATGTAAGAAGTCATTACTGCTTTCTCCGCTTTCTTTGTTATCCTTTTTTGTAAAATGTAAATGCCACAAATCTTCTATATCGTACGGAACAACTTTAGACTTTCCCTCTAAACTATCAGTCCATCCAACTTTTTCTTGCCATTCTTTCCCAAATATTTTACCTATTTGATAGATAAACGAAAGACTTAACACCTTAGTGTCTTCAGGGAATTTGGCGGATATTTCAAATCCTTTTTCTTTAAGCTTTGCAATGATGCTTGATAGTTTAAAGTCTGATCCGGCTTTAATAAATTGAGGATACACAACCTGATGTAAAGCATCATTAAGAGGCATCGAATTGATTTCTTTGCCATTCTTTACAATTGGCTTAATCTTAAGGTTGTTGATGAAAACCCAAGTTCTGTATTCTTCATAGAAAGGATGGCTAATTGGACAGCGTCTTTTGTTTTGTTCAAAAGTGCAAACACCTACAAGACCTTTTTGTCCCCTTAATGGTCTTTGCCAAATTATTGCACCCCAAAAAGCTTTGTATAAATGATCAAGCTTTTGAATCCTGCATATTTCTTTTATCTCATTTTGAAAATGACTTCTTAGGTTATATCTCTTGCGGATTCTTGTCTTTTGTTCTTTTTGTAAATAGTACAATGCCGCTCCAAGCGTTTTGTGTTTTTCGAGGTAAGGCAGTATTTCATTTACGCCAACTGCACCAGCCTCTCCGCCACCTTTCATAATTGTTTTACTCAACTCATCTTTCTCAGCTTCATCTATATTCTGTCCATCGTTGTATCCTCGGCGTTGCACCAATTGATACAGTACTCTTCCAATAATGCTTGGTTCCTTTCGAAATATGTCAACTTTGCTTTCATCAACAATTAATGCTCTAAACAAGTAATAACTTTCATGTTTGCTAAAACCCAGCCGTTCAAAATCTGGTTTACCATCTCCATCAAAGTCGAATCTTAACCATTGAATAAACTTTTCGTTTTTTGGATATTTTCTTCCCAGCCTCTTGGTGTAGTAGCGCCATTCGTTTAGCTCTTCAATTGATAGTGGACACATTTGGTTATGAATTAGGCATTCCAGAAGTTCCCATTTTCTATATTTTTCAGCCTGATAATTTCTTCTTTTCCCCCTGCTTTCAGTTCTTTTCTGAACCATGGGGTGTTCTCCTGATTTATCTTCAGCCACTCCCTTATCAAACGTGAGTACCCCTTTATCAATAATTTGATTTTCCAATTCAGGATTAACTTCTCTTATTGCCCATCCGATAGAATTTGTGCCTAAGTCAAGACCTAAAATTTTTTCCATGATTACTTTTTATGTAGATGAATCTTATATTTGAAATTCGAAAGCTTATCACAATAAGGCTATAAGCCGAAGATTTTTCTTAAATCCTGCGTACTCCGTGGGATTTTTTTTAGCGCCTCGCCTATCTGCGGGGCATTTTTTTTATCCGTTTGTTGTTGTGTTGTTGTCAGGTGGATCATGTAGTTACATAGCTTTTATACATGGTGTTGCCACCATGTTGTTTGTTCACGCTATTTCTCACCCGCTCATAGTAGGCCATGGCTATTGCCAGGCTATTGTTTTCCTGTGGGGCAAGCGCATTACTATCGCCATGCTACTTACCAGGAAAGAAATACTAAAATAAGTGCTTTACCAATACAAAATGCCCTGCTGGAGTTCTTTCCAAGCAATCATTTGTTTTCATGTTTATCGCAACATCATTTGTTCAACTGCCGGCATTGTTTATAAATAGCCCGCTGCAACTGGCATATTTGATGGCATGGGCAATATATTCGCCCACTTGCCATACACGCTCTGCATGCACACCCATTATCCCATTAACTGATACACTCATTGCCGATATATGAACCTGAGTTTATTTAGCCTCAATCCTGCCGAAGCCGGCTTTCGCCTGCAGCGGATGGAACTCTGGAACTGGGGCACCTTCGACGAAAAAATTTACCACATAGAACCCGGTGGCGAAAACAGCCTGCTTACTGGCGCCAATGGCAGCGGCAAAACCACGTTTGTGCATGCCTTGCTCACCTTGCTGGCGGCAGAGCGAAGAATGCGCAGCTTCAACATGAGTGCCGAGGGCAAAACCAAAAACGAACGCACCGAAGAAAGCTATGTGCTGGGCGAATACGGCCTTACCGAGGACGACAGCGGTAGTAAAGCTCAACGGCTACGGGAAGACAGAAGCAAGGTGCGCAGTGTGATACTGGCGGTGTTCAAAAGCGAAGATCAATATGTAACGCTGGCACAAATCCGCTGGTTTGCCGGCACCGATCTCAAACGCAGTTTTATTGTGGCTCACAAGCCGCTCAGCATCGAAACAGACCTGCGGTATTTTGATACACAGGGCGAATGGAAAAAGCGGTTGCGCAAAGATTATCCCAAACAGGGCAGCCGCGAAATGATTGAATTTTTTGACGGGCCAAAAGAATACGGCACACGGCTGCGCAGTGTGTTTGGTATGCGCAGCGAAAAAGCACAAAGCCTCTTCAACCAAACCATCAGCCTCAAAATTTTGGGCAACCTCGACGATTTCATCCGCACACAAATGCTGGAAGAAACCGACATGGAAGCCGATTTTGAAAAACTGAAAGACCATTTCAAAACCCTGAGCGATGCACATCGTAATATTGAAAAAACCATCACGCAAATTGCCTTGCTGCAACCCGTACGCCAGCATTGGAACGATTGGAAAAACATTGAAGCCGATAAATACATAGTCGATCAGCACCGGCAAACTTTGCCAGCATGGTTTGCTACGCACCAGCGCAACCTGTTGGAAAAAGACATGAAGCAGCTAGAAGAAACACTGCAACAAACCCGCCTGCGCAAACAGGAAATTGAAGCGGTGATTGATGAAGAAAACCAGCAGCTCATTGCTACCGAAGTGCAAATACAAAGCAGCCAGCCGGGTCGCTTGCTGGCCGAGCTCGACCGGCAAATGAAAGAGCTGGAAACAGAAAAAGAAAAGCGGCAGGCAGCTACACAACGCTACAACGGCTTTGCTGAAAAGCTGGGTTGGGATACGCAGGTAAACGAACGGGAGTTTGATAAAAACCGCCGCAAGGCAGAAGAGAAAGCACAAGAGCTGCGCAAAGACCTGGATGAGAAACGTACCGCCAAAGTACGGATGGAAGATGCCCGGCACCAGGCAGAAGACGATATGGTGCTACTCGAAGGCGATATAGAACAACTGAAAAAACAAAAGAACAATATCACCGGTCGTATTGCACAAATACGACAAGAGATACTGGAATACTGCGGCGCCACTGAAGCTGAAATTCCTTTTGTAGGCGAACTGATACAACTGCGGGAAGGCGAAGAGAAATGGGAATACGCCATTGAAAAACTGCTGCACAATTTTGGTCAGCGGTTGCTGGTGCCCGAGCAGTATTACAAAATGGTGAACAAGTACGTGCAGGGCACCGACCTCAAAGGCCGCATTGTGTACGAACGTTACAAAGAGGGCAACTACCTCACCGATTTGCTGCCTTTGGAACCTGATACGGTGCCCGACAAACTCGACATCAAACACGACAGTGAATATGCCGATTGGGTGGAGTTTCAGCTGCGCAAATACTACAACTACTACTGCACCGACAACCTGAACGAATTTGCCAAAACAGATTATGCCATTACTTCCAGCGGACTGATTCGCCATGGCAACCGGCATGAAAAGGATGACCGCAACAAGGGCAACAGCCGCCAGCATTATGTGCTGGGTTGGGACAACAGCGCCAAGCTTCGCATGCTGATAGCAGAGCTCACCCAACGGGAAGAAAAAGTGCAGCAGCTACGCAAAGAAGAAAGTGTTTTGCGCAGTAAAATAGACAACCTCGAACGGCAGGAAAAAGCACTGGAAGAACTGTTGCGCTTTCAATCTTTTGCAGAGCTCGATTGGGAAGCAACAACAGCACACATTGCTGCCAAAGAAAAAGAGCGGCTAAAGCTGGAAAAAGGTGACCCCACGCTGAAAGAACTGCAACAGAAGAAAGAAGCCCTGCAACAGCGGCTGAAAGAACTGCAGCAAAAGAAAGACGAAAAAATAAGGGAAGAAGAAAAGCAACACAATCAACTGCAGCAGTGGCAGAGTGCACAGCTACGTTGTGATGAAATATTAATGGCTTACGAAGGAGTTGACATCACAACAAAGCTGGCCGAGTTTCAGTTGGAGTACATCAACAAGATTGAGTACAGCATTGATTTGGATGTGATTGAGAAAGTCCGCAATCAGGTAACGGATATCATCCGCAAAAAAATGGATGAGCTCAACAGCAAAACTGAATCGGCCAAGCGGCAGCTGAACACAGCTATCAACCGGTTCAAATATCCAACGGATGAAAAGTTGCTGCAGCGGTTTCCTGACTGGCGGGGCGATACACACCGCCTGCCCGAAAGCGTAGACCTGGCGGGTGAATACATGGACCTACTCGAACGCCTGGAGGGTGAAGAACTGGCCGAGCAGCGGGATCGTTTCAAGAAGTACCTGAACGAAGAAATGATTAACCGCATGAGCAGTTTTGGTGGCCGGTTGGATGAACATTTACAACAAATACGTCGCAGGGTAGATGAGTTGAATATTAGCCTTTCTGGTATCAGCTATCGCCAAAACCCAAAGACATATATTCAGTTGGATGCCAGAGAAGAACTCAGCCCCAACATCAAAGATTTCCGCCATCGGTTGGTGGCATGGAAGCCGAATATTGCCGAGTATCACCGCAGCAAAGACGACTCGATACTCGAAGCCAGCTATGTAAAAATCAAAGAGCTGATTGAGGATTTAGAAAGCAAGGAAAGCTGGCGCCGCGAAGTGATGGATGTGCGGCAATGGTTGCGGTTTGTGGCCCGTGAAGTACGTGCCGAAGACAAGAGTACGTACCGCAGCTACACCGGTACCGAAAAGCTGAGCGGTGGCGAACAGGCACAGCTCACCTACACCATTTTAGGCAGTGCCATTGCGTATCAGTTTGGCATTACCAGCGATGGCCTCAGCCAGCGCAGCTTCCGCTTTATATGTGTGGATGAAGCCTTTAGCCGGCAGGATGAAGAGAAGGCCAGATACCTCATGAATTTATGCAAGCAACTCAACCTGCAGATTATGGTGGTCAGCCCCGATAAAACAGAAGAGTTCAGAATAGTAGAACCATTTGTGGCCCGCATACACTATGTGCAGCGCAGGGCCAACCGCGATAGTTTGATGTACGATATGCCCATCAAACAACTGAAGGAAGCGTTGGAAAAAAATTAGCGTTATGATTTCCTTTGTTGATTTACAAAAGAAGATTACGAAGCTTTATCCTAAAGTGTTGCAAGCACATGTGGAGCAGAAGTCTATTTTTCCACTTATTGTTCCTTTTGATAAAACTTTTCCCAAAGAGTTGTCGCAATGGCATGATTTAATTGAACCCATTATTGCGCATAGCCGAGAGCATCATCAATTTGGCTACAGCATTGCATACACTCAGTTACACATGCGTAAGCATGGTGTGCAAACTGTTATAAAGGAAATAAGTTTTGATAATGAAGCACAGTTGATTGGCTATCTCAACAAACAGGAAGAGTATGCATCCTTTACCAGCAACGTGGCTAAAATATTGCAACATTATCCTGTACTAAAAACATGGATGAGCAATAATACCAGCAGCATACTGGAGTATGAACTTGACTGGGATAGCCTGTTGGCGGTAGTTAGTTATTTTGTTTCCAATGCTTCACCGGGCATTTTTATCAGAGAAATTCCGGTGCCGGTGCATACCAAGTTTATTGAGCAGCATAAAGCTGTGCTGTATGAGCTGCTCAACGAAGTGCTGCCGCCAGCTGCTATTCAACAGCAATACAGTGGCGTAAGCCAGTTTGAATTACGCTTTGGCTTGAAGATCATTCCTGCCCGTATCCGTATTCGTTTGTTAGATGCAACCTTCGCACGTTACTATAACAACGGAATGACTGATATAGAAGCACCCGTAGATGAATTGGCAAATCTTGAGTGGCCATTGCAAAAAGTAATTGTGCTGGAAAACAAAAAGAACTTTGAAAATGCCGAAGTGTTTTTAACGCTTCCCAACATGGAATCCACCGCAGTAATCTTTGGTAGTGGTAAGGCTGTTAGTTTATTATCAAAACTGAAATGGCTGGCGCCAATACCTATCCTATACTGGGGTGATATTGATGCCGAAGGTTTTGAAATGTTGCATCAACTCAGATTGCTTTTTTCGCAAACCATTTCTTTTTGCATGAATGAGGAAACATATCAAGCTTTTAAGGAATTTGAAGTAAAAGGTTCTGGAGCTAAGGAACGAACATTGGATTTGCTTACGGCTACAGAAAAAAAGTTGTATCAACAATGCTGTACCAAAAATATGCGGTTGGAGCAGGAGCGAATTGCACATCCTTTCATGTTGGAGTTACTACGAAAGCACATCAACCACTTTAATGCTTAATCAACCGCATCATGCGGTCAAGGCTATCGGTACAAACAATATCTCCGGCCCGTTGCATCATTTCCTGAAAGGCTGTAGGTAACGCTTCGTTTGATAAGGTATCCATTCCGCCAAAGGCACTGAAGGAGGTGGGAATGTTTTGCTGATGAATACCGCTGTAATAATCGGCAGGTTGTAAGGCTCTGGGTGTAAGGGCAATTAATCGATCTGCATGAATACCACTTTGATGTACCTGTGCTATTTGTGCTGCATCGTTGAAGCCCAACGCTAGCATGAGGTTGGGATACAGTTGATGCAGCCGTTGTGCTTCAGCAATGGTATAGCATATCACCATTACCTGCTCCAGCATGTTGTGTTTAGCTACTTGTTGCATCATGCGTTCGGGATGAGTGCCGGATTTCATATCCAAAGCAAGAAATGCATGGCTGCTGGCCGCAACACGTAGAGTGGCATCTAAAGTAGGGATATGTTCCTGCAGCACATGGCCACGGCTATCCTTTAGCCACAAACCTTGTATTTGTGCAAAAGATTGTTGGTGTAGTTTGCCAGTACCAGTAGTGGTTCTGCTCAGCGTATCGTCGTGCAGTAGTACCAGTACACTGTCGGTTGTCATGCGTACATCAAGCTCAACAATGGCACATGGATAATGGGTGACGCTTCTTTGCAAGGCAGCCAAAGAATTTTCGGCATAGCCCACCGCAGGTGGTGCCATGCGATGCGCCATCCAAACGGGTTCGGTACGGTTAGGCGCATAGGCTACCAACTGTGCCATGGTTTTTTTGCTGCAGGTAGATGAAGATGGTTGCTGTAACCACGCAGTACAAACAATGCTGAGGAAAAGAAGAACGGATAAACGCATGTGTAAAGGAATAAAAAAAGTCGCTTCCATTTCGGAAGCGACTTTTTTTGTAAGAAAGAAACAACGATTAGTTGTTGAAGATGTAACGGATGCCGAGTTGAATTTGGTATACATCGTCGATAGTGCTCGACTTGATGAAAGGATCTTGCAGCAATACAGTGGTACCATTTACAACCTGAGTAGCCAGGCGGTAGATAGGTGCACCAGCTGCAGTGCGACCACGGTAGTTGAGCGGCTGAGAAGTGGTGCTCAGGTTACCTACACCCCAGTCTTTGTTCAGTATGTTGCCTGCATTCAGGATGTCCATACGGAAACGGAAGGTGTTGGCTTTTTTGCTCTTACCAATTTTTACAATCAGGTCTTGCTCTACGCTAAAGTCGAAACGAGTGAGCCAAGGCAATTCAGCACCGTTGCGTTCTGCATAACCACCTCTGCGTTCGCTCAGGTAAGGATGCTTATTGATGTAAGCATCATAAGCAGCCTGCTGCTGTGCAGCGGTAAAGGTAGAAGAACCACTGGTGTATGTCTGGAAGGTCATTTCGCTGGCAGCCTTCGGAACATAAATCAGGTCGTTGATTTGACCGTCGCCGTTCATGTCGTTGCTGGCTGTATAGCTGAGCTTAAAGCCGCTGGCACTTACCATACCCAAGGTAATGGTGGTAGCACCGGCAATGCCTTTGCCATACATGAGGCGATAGCTGATGTTGCCCACAATGCGGTGACGCAGGTCGTTATCGCTAAAGCTGTTGCGCAGGTAGTTTACACCATAAATAGTAGGAACGTTAGCATTTACAGTGCTGGCTACAAATGAGATGTCTTTGGCTACACCGTAAGTATAACCGAGTAATCCACCCCAGTTTTTGGTGATGGGCTTTTCCAACTTAGCAGTAAGAGAGTAGTTGTACCCTTTATTGTTGTTGGTGAGCATAAACAAGTTGCCAATCTGAGGATTCACAAAACGGGCGTTAGAAGCTGCAGCACCACTGAGGTCCAGTGCAGGATAAATCATACGACGATCAGAACCATCTGCAAAGCTGCCGTTAGAGGCACGCATGTTCAGGTCTACATAGTTCAGCGCATTCAGGTTCTTGTTGTAAATGGCTTCAACAGTAGCAATTACACCGCCAAAAGGAAGACGCTGGTCGATGGCCAGGTTGGTACGCCATACCTGAGGGAACTTCAGGTTAGGATCGGTATAGTTTACGTTGTAAGCGGGCAGTGCTGCAATGTTGGTAGTTGCAGGTGTATAGCGGGTAGGATCGAGGGTAAACGGATAGTTGTTGGCGGCAGAACCGGTGAGGTTGAGGCGACCAATGTTTACACCGTTGTTGCCCAGTTGGTTGCTGATGAGTACATAAGGCATGCGGCTCAGGAAGATACCGGTACCACCACGTACTTGTGTTTTGCGGTTGCTGAATACATCCCAGTTGAAACCAACACGGGGAGAAGCATACAAGCGACCCTTAGGCATTTCACCGGTGTTTACTTTAGTGCCGGTACCATCAGGGTTTTGGAAAGTCAAACCACCTACTACAGGATTGGTGTAATCAGCCGCAGTGTTGGTTACGTTCAGGTAATCCAAACGTAAGCCAAATGTGAGGCGCAGGTTGTTGGTGGCTTTAATTTCATCCTGAGCGTATACACTGTAAGTCTGTGTTTTAAACGTTTGCCAAGGCAGCTTACCATCAGGCAGCAGCGTATAGGCATAGTTGAAACGGTTGAGCGTAACAGGAGAAGTAGTCAGGTTAGGGTTGTTCTTATAAGCAAGAGCGGCTGTTTTGAAATCGTCAATGCTGTTGAACGTCCATACACCGTTAGAAGCGTAGAAGAACAGGTTGTTCGACTTGAACGCTTCGAAAGAAGCACCTACGGTAATGGTATGCTTACCACGCAGGAAGGTGAGGTTATTGGTGATGTTAAACGTAGCGTAATCCAAACGGTTGTTGGGTGTAAAAGGATCCATACCCAGGCTGGTATAAGTGCTACCATCTTTCAAAATGTCGATGGTGGGGAACACACCGGCTGTTTTATAGCTGCGGTCTTCAATTTGCTTGTTGTAAGTAACCAGGAACTGGTTAGATACTTTGTTCTTCAGGTTGCTGTTCAATTCAGCTACAATAGAACGGGTATTGTCCTGAATACCATAACCGGTATTTTGACCAGACAAAGCCAGCGCCAGGTTTTGGCGGTTACCGTTACCGGCAGTGTTGCCAGAGTTACTGTTGCTCACAATTACATCACTCTCACTGTCGTGGTGAGAATAGCGAACGGTCAGCTTGTGACGGTCATTGATGTTCCAGTCTACACGGGCCAGCATTTTATTACTGTTCGACTCGTTGTTGAAGTTGTCGATAGCACCGAGGTCGTAGCTGAAGTTGTCCATCATAAACTTCTTCAAGTCTTCCAGATCGGCAGCAGTGGTACGGCTTACACCACCGGTTACACCGGGGCGGTTGGCCTGCCAGTCGAGGGCAGGGCGGGTACCTTTGGTAAATTCACCGTTGATGAAGAAGAACAATTTGTTTTTGATAATGGGGCCACCAAAACGGAAACCATTGGTTTCTACGCTAAAAGGAGTGGCAGGCACTTTGTTTTTACCAGCTTCGGTACCGGCCAGGTCGCGGTTGTTCCAAAAGCGGAACACAGAACCAGAAAAGTCGTTGGTACCACTGCGGGTTACGGCGTTCAGCGCAGCTCCGGCAAAGCCGCTCTGGCGAATGTCGAAAGGTGCAATGTTGATTTGAATTTCTTCGAGGGCATCCAAAGAGATGGCGCCAGAACCGGTACGGCCACCAGCTTGTGCCTGACTACCCAAACCAAAACCGTTGTTGAACACAGAACCATCAATGGTAAAGTTGTTCAGGCGGCTGTCTTGGCCACCAAAAGAACGACCATTGCTGTACGCATTGTACTTGGTAATGTCGTTTACGGTACGGCCAATGGTAGGGGTGCGGTTGAGGGCTTCGCGGCCAATGGTAGCAGAGGCACCGGTAGCTTTTGAGTTCATGATAGAACTGCGGTTGGCTACAACAGTGGCGGTTTGCAATTGGCTGTCGTTGGTACTCAACACCACATCCACGTTGGCGGTGTTACCCAGCGGAGCAAACACGTCATTTTCTACACGCTCCTGATAGCCGGTGTACGAAATGGTGATGCGATAAGGACCACCTACCCGTACAGCTGGCAGTGTAAACTGGCCACCCTTGCCGGTAGTGGTTACATAGCGGGTACCCGATGGTACGTGTACCGCAGTGATGGTAGCACCTTCCAGTGCTTCCTTAACAGGACCTTTTACCATACCTGTAATGGCACTGGTGGTTACCTGGCTAATGGCCATCAAACAAAAAAGGCTTGCCATGGCAGCAAGCAGCAATCTTTTTCCCATAAATGTTTAGTTTTTTGTTGTTCCGAAAAACGCTGCAAAAGTACTGGACACACAAATATGTTAAAAGAATAATAAGGAACCAACAAAATGGCCGTCTAAGCATAGAGCTTCGCAAAAAAGCAGAGGATTTCTTAGTTATAACCAAATGGAATAAAGCATTCGTTTGATGAAACGCAAAAGGCAAAACCATTGCATAACTGAACACATATTAATAAATTGTTACCCGAGTGTGGATGGCTGCTCAGCTAAAACACTTGTTGAAGAAAGCAGCACAGAGATTTTTCCACGCATTATCCTCAACTTCCCTACTTTTGCCGTCCTTTCACAAAACGGCAGGCATGGTGGCCTGTTGGTGAACTTGAAATAAACCGCTGCGCTTCTCCCGCAGCACCTTATTTTAAACCAACCAAAGGGTATAAAAAGTATTAGTCATGAAACGTACATTCCAACCGCACAACCGTCGTCGCAAAAGCGTACATGGTTTCCGTAAGCGTATGCAAACCGCCAACGGTCGTAAAGTGCTGGCCAGCCGCCGTGCCAAAGGTCGTCATAAGCTGACTGTAAGCGACGAACGCAAACTGAAGTAATCCGCTGCCCCGCTGGGGGTACGCCGACAAACGCATATAGCCCTCCCGAAACGGAGGGCTTTTTTGTGCCCATGCCCCGCGGCTGTATCTTTCAGCCGTGCGTATTGTTTTATTCAGTTGTTTGTTGTGGTTGGGGGCTGCGGCCCAGCCCCGTACCGATTCGTTGCTGCACCACCTGTTGCTGGCCAATCCCGCACAGCCACTGCAGCAGGTATTGGCCAATCCGGCCGAATACCGCTGCCAAATCATTTACACTCAAATCAACCGCGACGCTCAAAACCAGCCCCGCTTTACCCATTATTATTTCAACTACGATCCTCAGCTATACTTCAACCCGGCCAGTATGGTAAAAATGCCGCTGGCTTTTTTGTCGTTGGAAAAACTGAACGACCTGAACATTCCCGGTCTTTCGGCGCAAACGCATATGCGAATTGATAGCAGCCAACCCTGGCAGCGGCCCTTTTACAAAGACACAACAGCCACTGATGGATGGCCCAGCATTGCCCATTTTATCAAAAAGGTGTTTCTCATTAGCGACAACGATGCTTACAACCGCCTGTACCAATGGGTGGGCCAGCAGCGCATTCACCAGCAGTTGCGGGCCAAGGGCTATCCCACGGCGGTCATTTCCCGCCAATTTCTGGGCCTTACCCAAGAGCAAAACCGCCATACCAATCCGGTAAGTTTTTTCGATGCCAAAGGCAAACGATTGTATAGCCAGCCTGCACAATACAACCCCGATACTTTCGATTTCAGCCGTAAGATTTTGATTGGCAAAGCTCATCTGAATAAATACGACAGCCTGGTAAACGAGCCTTTCGATTTTAGCTGGCACAACAATATTTCGCTGAAAGATTTTCAGCAAATGCTGCAATCAGTGATGTTTCCGCAGTCGGTACCAACGAGTCAACGCTTTCGGCTTAAGCCGGCCGACTATACCTTTTTACGCACCTGGCTGTCGGCCTACCCCAGCGAAACCGACAATCCCAAATACGACACCGCAACGTACTACGAAAACTATGTGAAGTTTTTCTTTTACGACGGCAGCCACCGAATGCCGCCCGGTGTACGGGTGTTCAACAAAGTGGGCTGGGCCTATGGCTTTCTCACCGATGTGTCTTACGTGGCCGACTTCAACCACAAGGTGGAGTATATGCTGAGTGCTACCATTTATGTAAACAAAGACGGTGTGCTCAACGATGACAAATACGACATCGAAGATATTGGCCATCCGTTTTTGTATCAACTCGGGCAAACCATTTACCAATACGAATTGCAACGCCCCCGCAAGCAGCAGCCCAATTTGGATGCGTTTAAACTGACCTACGGTACCCGCAATGCCAACGATAGCCGGCCGGCCATCAAAATAGCGGACAATTAAGGGCTACCTTTGCGCCGCAATCATTATGAGTACTTCGGCTGTAAAAAATACATTGGGTAAAAAAGAAAAGCTGAAAAGCCGCAAGCAGATCGACAGCTTGTTTGCTAACGCACAGGCATTTACGGCGTTTCCGGTGAAAGTGATTTTTACCATTGCAGACAGCAGTACAGATGCAGCTGCTGTGCAAATAGGTGTAACGGCCAGTGCCCGCAACTTTAAGCATGCTGCCGACCGCAACCGCATTAAGCGATTGCTGCGGGAAGCGTACCGCTTGCAAAAGCATGAGTTGATAGCTACTGCCACCGCCAAGAGCAAAAAGGTTTCCGTATTTTTTTTATACCTCGATAAGCAAATGCCTACGTATGATTTGCTGTACGATAAAATGCGCTACTGCCTCAAAAGACTGCGCAAAAAACTGGAAGAAGAACAAAGCACTGATGTGCCAACAAACGAAACCAAATAAGTGGTATGAAGAGTTGTTGTAAAGAAGCGATGGGTGATGCACCGGTGCAAAAAACCGCCTGGTGGAAAACCGTGCTGGCATTTCCATTTATTGTGCTCATTCGTTTATATCAATTGGTCATCAGCCCATGGCTGGGGCCAAAATGCAGGTACACACCCACCTGTAGTCAGTACGCTTTGGAGGCGTTTAAAAAATTCGGTCCGTTCAAAGGATTTTGGTTGTCGCTCAAGCGGGTGAGCAGTTGCCATCCTTGGGGTGGCAGTGGCTACGATCCGGTACCGTGAGTGATGTTGCCAACACCTAACTTTACCCAGTTCATGAGTGCACATCATTTCAACACATCATTATTGCCGCAGTTGCAGCAGGGCCAGCACAAAGCGGTGGCCCGTTGTATATCGTTGGTAGAAAATGATGTGCCCGGCACAGCTGAATTTTTGGAAGCATTGCCAGCATCGGCTACACCCGTTATCGGCATTACCGGTCCGCCGGGTGCTGGTAAAAGCACACTGGTAGATGGCCTCATCCACCATTGGGTAACGGGTGGCAAAAAAGTAGGCGTACTCTGTGTCGATCCATCTTCGCCTTTTAACCTGGGTGCTTTGCTGGGCGATCGCATCCGCATGAGTGAATGGTACAATCATCCGCAGGTATTTATTCGGTCGCTGGCCAGCCGCGGTTCGCTGGGCGGTCTGCATCCGCACATTGTAGAAATTACAGATGTCATGAAAGCCGCAGGCTTCGACTATGTGCTGGTAGAAACAGTGGGTGTGGGCCAAAGCGAAGTGGAAATAGCGGGCCTGGCTGATTGTACCGTGGTAGTGGTAGTGCCCGAAGCCGGCGATGAAATTCAAACCATGAAAGCCGGCCTGATGGAAATAGCGGATGTGTTTGTGGTCAACAAAGCCGACCGCCCCGATGCGGATATGTTTGTAAAAAACCTGCGCCAAATGCTGGCCCCGGCCTTTATGACCAGGCAGCATGAAATAGCGGTAGTAAAAACCATCGCCCAGCAACGGGAAGGTATTGATGCGCTGACTATAGCCATAACGAATGTGCTACAATTAGGCGCCACCAACGAACGCCGCAGCTGGCTGCTGGCCGAAAAAGCATGGCACCTGATACAGCAGCAACGCATGAAAAACTTGAGCAAGGCGCAACTAAAACAAGCCATTGCCGAAAGCCTGCACAGCGAGTTTAATTTGTATCAATTTGTACGGCAGTACGTGCAGGCATAAACATTCCGTTGCTATCAATTGTATTCACAATAACCAAAACATAAACACAACATGGATTATACTCAATTGCCCAAAGTAGCCAAATGCGAACCCACCGCTGTACAAGTGGAAGCCGGTAAAACCTATGCCTGGTGTACCTGCGGCCTCAGCGAAAAGCAACCGCTTTGCGATGGTGGCCACAAAGCCTGCTGGACGGAAGACGCCAACGGCGAATTGCAAAAGCATTTTGTAAGCCTGAAGTTTACTGCCGAAAAAACAGAAGAAATATGGCTGTGTAATTGCAAGCAAACCAAAAATCCGCCTTTCTGCGATGGCAGCCACAAGCATGTAAAAGCCTGATGAAATTTTTCAGCAATAAAAAAGAGGAACTGGTTGCAGTTCCTCTTTTTGTTTCGGTATACATGCCAATTACAAAATCCTCAGCTTGGCATAGTTCAGCATGATTTTCTTTTCACCATTCTGATCAAACTTCACGGTGGCAATGGGGTTGTGTGCCGCCCCTTCCATTTTGATGACCACGCCAAAACCAAACTTCTGGTGCTCTACTTTATCGCCTTCTTTAAGGCCGCTGGTATCGCTGGCTACAAAGTCGGAGGATGGTGTATGCTCCACCACTTTGGGTGGTTGTGCTGGTCCAACGTAGCTTGGCTTTGTGCTGGCGGCTTGCTTGCCCGGAGGCGCTCCGTAACGACGCTCTGCAGCAGCGGCACTGTTGCTGCCGCCACGGCCGCCACCATGCAATCGTTCAAAGGCACTGGCACCACCAAAGCCCATGCCGCCCTGATTGCGCAGGCCACCACCGGCCATAGTACGATCGGCATATTGGCCGGGTACTTCTTCCAAAAAGCGGCTAGGCTCATTGGCCACCACCTGTCCAAATTTGTAGCGGCTTTGCGCATACGTGAGCCACAGTTTTTTCTTGGCCCTGGTTACGGCTACATAAAACAACCGACGTTCTTCTTCCAGCTCTTCTCTGGTATTGATGCTCATGCCGCTGGGAAACAAGGTTTCTTCCATGCCGCCCACAAACACACAGGGAAACTCCAGCCCCTTTGATGCGTGGATGGTCATGAGCTTTACGACGTCGGCATTTTCATCATCGTTTTTATCGGCATCGGTCAGCAAGGTTATTTGTTGCAGGTAGGTACCCAATGATGCGGTAGCAGCTGCATCTTTTGCAGGGCTGTTGCTATCAGGGGTTGATGCCATTTCGAACAAAGTGCCGCCAGAAGTGGTAGCTGCTGTAGTGTCACGTTCTGGTATTGGTGCAGTCTCTGGTGCCACATAACCTGCGGTTGGTTGGGTAATGCTGTCTTCAATCAGCGTACCGTCTTCATCAATCATGCTGCGGTTTTCGGCATCGTCTACCCATTCTTTAATAGAGTTGAGCAACTCCTGAATGTTTTCGTAGCGGGCCAAACCTTCGGCACTTTTATCGTTGAAGAGTTCTTTTACCAAACCTGTGTGTTTGCCCACCTGAAAGGCTACTTCATACGCATTGCTGGTTTTGAGCATGCTCTGGAAATACTTGATCATTTGCACAAAAGCTTGCATGCTCTCGAGGCTGCCACCACGAATGCCTACGTTTTGCGCCTGCTCCAGCACCTGCCACATCTGCATGTTTTTTTCATTGGCCACAATCACCAGTTTTTCAATGCTGGTTTTGCCAATGCCCCTTGCCGGGTAGTTGATGATGCGCTTCAATGCTTCTTCATCACGGGTGTTCACTATCACCCGCAGGTAGGCAATAAAATCCCTGATTTCTTTGCGCTGATAAAAACTGATGCCACCATAAATGCGGTACGGAATATTGGAACGACGCAGGCATTCTTCATAAGCCCGGCTTTGCGCATTGGTACGGTACAAAATGGCAAAATCGCCATTGCTGAAATGATTGCGCAGTTTGTTTTCCTGAATGGCATCGGCCACATACCGGCCTTCATCGTTGTCGCTAATGACCCGCACAATTTTCACTTTGTCGCCGGCTTCGGCTTCGGTCCACAGCTCTTTGGGTAATTGGTTCTTGTTGTTTTTGATGACCTCGTTGGCAATGTTCAAAATGGTGCCGGTGCTGCGGTAGTTGCGTTCCAGCTTCACCACTTTTACATCTTCGTAATCTTTTTGAAACTGCAATATGTTTTCGATGGTAGCACCACGGAAGCTGTAAATACTTTGTGCATCATCGCCCACCACGCAAAGGTTTTCGTGGGCTGCGGCCAACAGTTTGGTTATCTGGTACTGAGTGGTGTTGGTATCCTGATACTCATCCACCATCACGTATTTGAATTTGTGCTGGTACTTATGGAGCACCGGCGGAAAATCCCGCAGCAGTTCATACATCTTCAGCAGCAGGTCGTCAAAATCCATGGCGCCGTTTTTAAAACAGCGTTTGCAATAGGCATCATAAATGCGGCCGATAGCAGGGCGGTTTTGGCGGGCATCTTCTGCCTGTATGTGGCTGTCGCTCAGGTATTCCTCCGGGGTAATGAGGGCGTTTTTAGCAGCGCTGATGCGGTTGCCCACCACGTTGGGCTTGTATGTTTTATCATCAAGGTTCAGTTCTTGCACCACGGTTTTAATAACGCCGCGGCTATCGTCGGTATCGTAAATGGTAAAGTTGCTGGGGTAGCCCAGGTGTTGTGCTTCGCCACGCAGTATGCGGGCAAACACACTGTGAAATGTACCGATGTACAAATTGCGGGCTTCGCCATTACCCAGTATTTTCTGTATCCGTTCTTTCATTTCGGCGGCGGCCTTGTTGGTAAACGTAAGGGCCAAAATGTTGAACGCATCTACCCCGTGATGCCCCATGAGGTAGGCAATGCGGGTGGTGAGTACTTTGGTTTTGCCACTGCCTGCGCCAGCCACAATCATCAGCGGTCCGTCTTTGTGCGTTACTGCTTCCCGCTGCTGCTCATTCAATCCTGCTAAAATATCCTGCATAAGGGGTGCAATTTACACTGCCTGCATGGGCCCTGCCAGCGGGTGGATAATTTTTTACGCCAAAGGCACGACTGGCATAAAAAAGCTTTCTTTGGTGCATGTCTGCTGTTGATAAACAATACCGCTGGTTTAAAGTAGCCGAAAGTACCGCCGAGTTGTTCAATACCGGCCGCAGCCTGGTGCAGGTATCGGTGGCTGGCAAAGACATTTGCATAACCCGCCACCAGCAAGCATTGTATGGCTGTGCTGCCAAATGCCCGCATGCCAGTGGCCGCATGGCCGATGGCTGGGTAGATGCGCTGGGCAATGTGGTGTGCCCGCTGCACCGCTACAAGTTTTCGCTGAGCACGGGCCGCAATACCAGTGGCGAAGGTTATTTTTTGCGCACCTACCCCGTAAAAGAAACCGATGATGGTTTGTTTGTAGGCATTGAAGTAGTGCTGTAATCGTTGCATTCTGTGCTACCTTTCTACCATGCTGCGTATAGTTTTCTTTTTGTTGGCTAGTGGTGTGGCATCTGTGTCGCTATCTCAAACAGATACAGGTTACTCCCGCCAATGCTCGGCCATTCGGGAAGTGATGTATTTGTTTACCCAACAACACATAACCGAACTGCTCGATACCAAACTGCGCAGCAGCAACGGCTACCAAACCAATGGTGTATGGACGTTTAGCCACGAACGCTACAGCACCCGCCTGCCCTGGGCCGATGCACAAACCACCGAAGTAGAACATGCTACTGATTGTAGAGATACGCTGCAAACAGACAGCTGGCAGTACATCGCCAACTTTGCACCACTAACAGATTTGCAAAATGCCAACCGCCAGATGAATCGGGTACTACAACAGATTAATGGTTGCGTGTTACCATTTTCCGACAGTGTGAGCATTGCACTGCTGCCGGTGGACCCTGCTGAATTGCCGCCCAACAAACCGGACAATCTCGTAGATGCTTTTTTGTTTGCACTGCCGCCCGTACCCCGCACTGCGTGGCAACTCAGCCTGATGATTGGGTTGGAAAAAATGCGTAACGGATACCGTACTGTGCTGATTGTGGAATGGATGGAAGAACTGCGCAAAGCCGCAGGGAAATAGGAAATCTATTGTTTTTTCATTAGCACATTTTCACATTAGCTAATTGGCACATTGTTCTTCGCTTTTGCCCTCCACGCCCACCAGCCGGCTACCGCCAGTAGTAGCAACACCACATATTGCACACTGGTAAACACCAGCCCTTTTACAAAGTACAAGGGTATGCTGGCAATGTTGGTAGCCATCCACCAGTACCAGCTTTCCACTTTCTTTTTGGCCATGAGCCACATGCCGGTAAATGCAGTGGCACTGGCAAAAGCATCAGCCCATGGAATGGCTTCTTTGGCAAACCACTGGCGCATCAGTAATATAAAACCGTAGAGAGCCAAATAGCAAACGGTGGCAAACAACAACTGCTGTTGCCACTCTTTGCGGCTGCTGAAACTCACATGCATTACGGGTTGCTGTTGCTGGTCTTTTTTGGCCCACAACCACCAGCCGTAAATGCTCATGACCGTGTAGTAAAAATTGACCACCGCTTCGCCGGGCAAGTGGTATTTGAAAGAGAGGTAAATGAAAATGATGGTGTTGACCAAACCCACCGGATACACAAGGATGTGCTCTTTGCGGGAAAAAAACACACTGGCTATACCGGCTATCACGGCCACAAATTCGAGGGGCGTGGTTTGCTGCAAACCGCTCCAGACTTGTTGAAATAGTTCCTGCATTCGGCACTTGTTGGGGCACAAATATGCTATCTTACTATTCCTTAAAAAAATGACTTCCCATGAAAAGAAATGCAACTGCCGTTTGGAACGGTTCTGGTAAAGAAGGCCATGGCCACCTCACTACACAAAGCACCGTGCTGCAACAAACGCAATATTCATTCAACAGCCGTTTTGCAGAAGGCGTAGGCACCAACCCCGAAGAGCTGGTCGCCGCTGCCCATGCGGGCTGCTTCACCATGAAGCTCAGCTTTGTGCTCGGTGGTATGGAACTAACGCCCGAATCGTTGGAAACGACCTGTACCATTACGCTGGATAATGGCACGATTACCAACAGCCACCTCGTTGTAACAGGCAAAGTGCCCGGAGCTATAGCAGAGCAGTTTGCTGCCGCCGTAAAAGATGCTGAAGCCAACTGCCCCATCTCGAAGTTGTATAACTGCAGCATTACTTCGGAAGCAACATTGGTATAAATTGTTAGCAACGCGGTGACACGAAGACGTGGAGTTTTTTGCTGACAGATTTTACCGCGGAGATGCGGTGGTCGCATCGATAAATACAAATGATGTATAGTCTGATTCTTCAATCTTCTTCGTGAGCTCTGTGCCCTCCGTGCGAAAAAAACGAAGGCAACCTCATTTTTCAAAACAACCCTTGCGTATGAAAAACATAGCACATGAAATAAAATGGGCCGTCATTTTTATAGTGGCTGGCATGGCATGGATGCTGCTGGAAAAACTAACCGGCCTGCACGACAAACACATCGACATGCATCCCATTGTTACCAACCTGTTTATGATTGTGGCCATTGCGGTGTATTGGTTTGCTTTGAGTGCCAAGCGTAAAGCCAATGGCGGCACCATCACGTTTAAAAAAGCTTTTGTCAGCGGTCTGCTGATGACCTTGTTTATTACAGTACTGACGCCGCTGTGGCAGTATGTGTCGGTAGAAATTATTTCGCCCGGCTATTTTAAAAACGTAACGGACTACAGTGTGGCGCAAAAACTAATGACAGCTGAAGAAGCTGCTGCGTATTTCAACCTGCGCAACTACATCATCAGTTCGCTGATGTTTGCACCAGTTACGGGAATTGTTACCTCGGCATTAATAGCGTTGATTGTCAGCCGCAAGAAATTGGTGTAATAGAGGTCAACGCAAAGGCGCGGAAGAACCAGTAATAGAAGCCAGCACTGTGGTTACATGCATGACAGTTACAATGACAAGGCTGTATGTCATTAGCATGTTAGCACATGAGCATTTTATCTTCCTTGCTTGCGGCGTTTGCGCATGATGATGATAACCACAATAAGTGTGATAAAGAGTAACACGATAAACGGCAACCAGGAGCCAACCTGATAACCGAACTTATACTCAGCACTGGTGGTATCTATCTGCAGCAGCAGCGAGGAGAAAGTAGATTGTAACATGGCACAAAAGTAAAAGTCCTGCGGCAAGTATAACTGCCACAGGACTTTTTATGTAACGCAACGTCCTCTGCGAGAGACGTTGCTGGAAAATACGAACTGTATTGCATTAGCTAATTAGCACATCATCCAATTAGCACATTGCTTATTCAGCATCTGCCACTACTTCTTGTACTTCAGGAATCATGCGCTTCATCATGCCTTCGATGCCGGCTTTGAGGGTAATCATGCTGCTGGGGCAACCGCTACAGCTGCCTTGCAGGGCCAGGTTTACCACGCCGTCGGTATAGCTTTTAAACTGGATGGCGCCACCGTCCATTTCTACAGCGGGCTTCACGTAGTTTTCCAGCAGTTCCTTGATGCGTTTTACCACGTCATCGTCATCGGCAGCCACGGTGTTGCTGGCTACTTTCTGGGCTTTGCTGGCGGCTAGTTCTTCTTCGTTTACCACCACACCGCCGTTTTCGAGGTATTCTTTCAAAAACTGCTTCACGGTAGGGATGACGTCCATCCACTCTTCCGTTTCGTTGGTTTTGGTGAGGGTAACGAAGTTGCTGGCGATGAAAACGCTTTTGATGAAAGGAAAGGTAAACAGCTCTTTGGCCAGGGGCGAAGGAGCGGCGCTGGCTTCATCAGGAAAATCGATGCTTTTGCCCGGGTACAGGAGTTTGTTGGCCACGAACTTCATGGTTTCGGGGTTGGGCGTCATTTCGGTATAAATGCTGATTACGGGATTGCCTGTCTGTATCATAATGAGGTCAAATTTCGAAGGTTTGGCGCAAATGGCCGAAAAATATACGGCGGTAAAGGTAAAACCCTGACCGGCTTGGGCGTGGTAAAGCTTGGTTAAGCTCCCCATTGCGGGGGCTTTTTTCCTGTTTTCGAAAAGAGGATGAAAGAAGATGCACGGCTGTGGTACTTACTTATCAGCATGATGCTGGCAACCAGGAAGTCCTCCTCGGGAGACGATGACCATTCACATCGTCCCCGACTCCTGTCGGGGATGCCGTGCTGCAGCGACAACTGTCGCTAAAAAACTGGATGTGCATGAATGCAGCTCAATAAGTCAGCTTCAACTGATTCCTCGCGGTTCTTCTTTTTTCTTGCTGCTTGTACACCCAGCTGCTGATGGCAGTGCCCATAATGGCGCCCATTACCACATCGCTGCTCCAGTGTTTTTGCTGCTGCATGCGGCTGATGCCCACAGCAGTAGCGGCACCAAAACTCAGTACGCCTACCCACCATTTCTTTTTGCTGTGCAAAAAAATCATGTTGGCCGTACTAAAAGCCATGGCCGTGTGGCCGCTGTAAAAGCTTTCGTTGCCCCAACCGTTGATGGGCCCGTACCAGCGAAAAGCACCACTGCCGGTTTCGGGGCGGGCACGGTGAAAAAGATTTTTGATCAAGAGTGTAACACCGCCGGTCATGGCTTGTGCCTGCAGGTTATCGAGGCCAAATTGCAGCAGGCCGGGTTGTTTGGCCACCGACCCCAGTAAAATGGCGCTGCCGCTAATGCCCAGCTGCACAGGCAATCCTCCGGCCAAATCGCCGGCTTTGCCAAAGTGTACAGCATCGGGGCCATTCCAGGTTTGCAGGGGTATATTAATGGGTTCATCCAAGGCAATCATAGAGCCTGCAAACACCAGTGAGCCACTGACAGTAATCCATTGCTCGGCGTTGTAGTGCAAGGGGCGTTTCAACAGGCCAATGCCATTGTACCAATACGATTGAATATAGTTGGCAGTGTCGCTTTTGCTGAGCTGTGCATGGGCAGTTTGCTGCCAGCCTAGCAGGGCCATGGGCCACAGCAGCCATTTGCTTAAGGGTGCTATCAGGTTGGTTGTAATCACGACCCAACTAATATACAGGCATACCTGCATACCGACCAAAAATTGCCACAGCTTAGGTACAAACGGTTGTAAACCGGGCATTTGAGCTACCTTTCCGGCTATGGCTATTCATGTACGCATTCATCCCGATAATCCGCAGCCCCGGTTGATAGCACAGGTGGTGGAGTGCCTGCTGCGGGATGGCGTTATTATTTATCCCACCGACACGGTGTATGCCATTGGCTGCAGCATGCACAGCCGGGAGGCACTCACCCGAATTGCCCGCATTAAAAACAGCGATCCGGCCAAGGCGCTGCTCAGTTTTGTGTGCCACGATTTGAGCGACCTGAGCAAGTATGCCCGCCAGTTGGATACGCCCACTTTCCGCTTGCTGAAGCAGCACCTGCCCGGTCCGTTTACGTTTATTTTGCCGGCCAGCAAAGAAGTGCCCAAAATGATGCAGAGCAAAAAATCGACTATCGGTTTGCGGGTGCCCGAAAACAACATTGCTCTCGCCATAGCCGAAGCATTGGGGCATCCTATTTTATCGGCCTCCGTACCGGCCGAGCTGCCCGAGGACCTGGCCGACCCCGACCTGATTTTGGAAAACTTTGAACGTTTGGTAGACATGGTAGTAGATGGCGGCATGGGTGAAATAGAACCATCAACCGTAGTAGATCTCACCTCCGACAGCCCCGTGGTAATACGGAAAGGAAAGGGCGATTGGGAAGAGTGAATGTAAACGGCAATAAGGAATAAGAAATAAAGAATAAGAAATAAGGAATGAGGAAGTGGTAAGGCGCCATCTAATTTTTACCAATCAACTTGTGAACTAGTGAACACGTTAACCTCCCAACCTCCAAAATGCACCTCGAACAATTTCGCCAATACTGCCTCTCGCTACCGGCTACAGAAGAAACCCTGCCATTTGATGAAGACACGCTGGTGTTTAAAGTAGCTGGCAAAATGTTTGCCCTCGCCAACATGACGGTGTTTGAAAGCATCAACCTGAAGTGCGACCCGGAGCAGGCCATTGAGTTGCGGGAACGATACGCCGCCGTACTGCCCGGCTACCACATGAACAAGCAACACTGGAACACGGTATTGATAGATGGCAGCATATCCAATCAGCTGCTGCTCCAATGGACCAAAGACTCCTACGATTTGGTGGTACAGTCGCTACCCAAAAAACTGCGGGCTATGCACGGCCTTTGAGAAAGTCAGCAACTTTCTTCCACAGGTTTCATCAGGAAATTCATGTTTTTGATTTCCCTTGAACTAGTCAAGTAGTGAACCCGTAAACTCTGAAACTTGTTCCATAGCTTTCCGCAAATTTTCACCAACCGTGATGAAGCGAAGCCTGCCTCTTTTTGTTCTGCTTTTGTGCAGCCTTTTTGCACAGGCACAAGCCGATAAAGTACGTCAATTGGTGCAGCAGCGCCAGCAGCAATTGTTGCAGGAGTACATGCAGTTTGTGGCCATTCCCAATGTGATGGGCGATAGCATCAACATTCACCGCAATGCGGCTTTCATCCAGCAAATGATGGAGCGGCGGGGCATTGCTACGCAAATTCTCACCTTGCCCATAAAAGGTGCCAGCCCGCTGGTAGTGGGCCAGGTAAAAGTGCCCGGTGCCACCACCACCATGGGTTTTTATGCGCATTACGATGGCCAGCCCGTGAACCCCGCCCAATGGGCCAAGGGTTTGTCGCCATTTACGCCACAGCTCACCACCGACCGCCTCGACCGTGGCGGCAGTTTTGTACCCGGCAATGCGGTGCCTGCGGTCATTCCAGAAAAAATGCGACTCTATGGCCGCGGCAGTGCCGATGATAAAGCGGGGGTGTTTGCCATCATTGCGGCCTACGAGTTGATGAAACAATCGGGTCAGCAACCCAAGGCAAATCTCACGTTCATTTTTGAAGGCGAAGAAGAAGTGGGCTCCATACACCTCGACGATTATTTTACCCAACACAAAGCTTTGCTGAAAGCCGACCTATGGATGATATGCGATGGTGCCCGCCATGTAACGGGTCGTAGGCAACTGGTGTTTGGGGTACGGGGCGATATAAACGCCGAACTGAAAGTGTACGCTTCAGCACGACCCTTGCACAGTGGCAACTATGGCAACTGGGCGCCGAATGCCGCCATGCGATTGGCGCAACTACTGGCCAGCATGAAAGATGACAAAGGCATGGTCACCATCCCCGGTTTTTATGACGATGTGCAGCCGCTAAGCAAAGCAGAAAAGGAAGCCATTGCACAAATACCCGATGTGGTGCCTACGCTGCAAACAGAATTGATGATGATTCATCCGGATGGCGATGGCCGCAATTTTCAGGAGTTGCTGAATATTCCTACGCTCAACATCAACGGTTTTGCGGCTATGAATGTGGGCAGCATGGCCAGCAACATCATTCCTGCCGAAGCCACGGCAGCATTGGATTTGCGCCTGGTAAAAGGGAATACGGTTGAAGGGCAATTCAACAAAGTAAAACGCTACATCGAAAGCAAGGGTTATACCATACTCGACCATGAGCCCACCGCAGAGGAGCGGAAAAAATATCCGCTGATTGCCAAACTAACGATGAACGATGGTGCGTACCCAGCACAGAAAACGCCGATGGATTTGCCCATTGCTCAACAGGTGATTGCGGCCATTCAATCTACCACAACAGATGCGGTGATTAAAATACCAACCGTGGGTGGAAGCCTGCCGCTCTACATGTTTGAAACCATTTTACAATCGCTGCCGGTGAGCATTGGCATTGTGAACTACGACAACAACCAGCATGCCGAAAACGAAAACCTGCAGATCAGTTTTTTGCTGGAAGGCATTGTAACCATGGCAGCTGTCATGGGTGTGCATTAATTGATAAATAACGATTGCTGATTTATGACAACAGAAATATATCCTGGTGCAGTAGCCAGCCATACGGCTGAAGAGTTGCAACAATTGTACGCACAGCAGCAGGCATTTTTTCAGTCGGGTGTAACCCGCAGCTATGGTTTTAGAAAAGCCCAGCTGGGCGTGTTGCGCAAAGCCATAGGCCGTTACGAGCAGCCTTTGCAGGAAGCACTGTACAAAGACCTGCGCAAAAATGAATTTGAAGCTTACGGTACCGAGCTCGGGCCTGCCTATAAAGAGCTCACACATACGCAACAACACCTGCGTGGTTGGATGCAGCCACGGCACCGCAGTACGCCGCTCATGTTTTTTCCTTCTACCAGCAAAGTGGTACCAGAGCCACGGGGTGTCAGCCTCATTATGGCGCCCTGGAACTATCCTTTTTTATTGCTGATACAACCCTTGATGGCCAGCATCGCCGCAGGCAATACCAGCATCCTCAAACCTTCAGAAGAAGCACCGCATGTAGCTGCTGTGCTGAAGCAAATGATTGAGGAAACCTTTGAACCGGATTACATCGCCATTGTTACCGGACCTGGCCATCAGGTAAGCGAGGAACTGATTGCCAAACATCACCTCGACCTCGTATTTTTTACCGGCAGTACTGCCGTAGGCAGAAAAATTATGCAGGCCGCTGCTACACAGCTTACGCCAGTAGTACTGGAGCTGGGTGGTAAAAGTCCATGCGTGGTAGCTGCCGATGCCAGTATTGATTACACGGCGAAAAAAATCATTTTCAGCCGCTTTCTCAATTGCGGGCAAACCTGTGTGGCTGCCGATTATGTGTTGGTTCATTATAGCGTAAAAGACAAACTGATAGCGGCATTGAAAAAACATTTGCTGCAGATGTATGGCGATGATCCGCAGCAAAGCCCCGACTTGGGACGCATCATCAATCTGCGTCAGTTCAACCGGCTGACGGGCTATTTATCGCAGGGCAATATTGTGCATGGCGGCCAGCACGATGCTGCAGATTTATTTATTGCACCTACCATCATCGATGATGTGGCAATGGATTCGCCCATTATGCAGGAAGAAATTTTCGGCCCCATTTTGCCCATCATTGGTTTTGATACACATGAAGAAGCCAAGGCCATCATTTCGAAAAACCCGTATCCGTTAGCGTTGTATGTGTATACCAACAGCAGCAGCACCGAACGCTATTTTATGGAAGGCATTCAGTTTGGTGGAGGCTGTGTGAACAATGGTGTTATTCACCTGGGCAATACCGACCTGCCCTTTACCGGTGTGGGTTTCAGCGGCATGGGCGGCTATCATGGCAAATATGGTTTCGATCAGTTTTCACATTTGAAAAGCATCATGCGCAGCCATCGCTTGGGCGATACACCACTCTGGTATGCGCCATACAAAAAATGGTATGTGCAGGTGTTGCGTAAACTGATGCGGTAACCGAATCTTTATTCATCTTCCTGCACAACAATACCTTTACCACATGACCAATAGCATTTTGCAGCCTGCAGCATTGCAGCAAATAGAACAGCGACTTGTAGCCCTGCAAGAAACCTCCGCAAGGCAGTGGGGCACCATGACCATTGCCGAAATGTGCTGGCACTGCCGGCAACAGCTGGAATTTGTGTTGCAACCAACTGATACCAAAGTACTGAATACCATGTTTCGGTATCAGCCTTTTACATGGCTGGCTATTTATGCTGTTCCTTGGCCCAAAGAATCGCCCACGGCACCCAGCCTCGATGTAAAAAAAGCAAAGCCCGAAGTGGGAACACTACCAGAAGAAAAAGCAAAACTGACAGATGCGCTGCAAGCTGTGTTGCAAAAAGAATATATCGAAGCTACGCATCCGCTGTTTGGCAAACTGGGCCGCAAAGACTGGGGCCGCCTCATTTGGAAACACCTCGATCATCATTTAAGACAATTCAGCTGCTGATATGGCAAGACCAACACACAATCCGGCTTTACCTTTTATCATCGACAACTGGAGCGGCAATCCGCTGAACGATAAACATCAGTACATCAATCTCGACGGGCCTTCGCAGCGCAACTATTGGGACGTACTGAAATGGCAGGCAGAAAAAAAACCATTGAAGCCGCTGAAAAAAAAGCAGCAGCATGGTATTGAGGTCATTCATCAGCCCAAGCTGACGAGCAATACCGACAATGGCATTACCTGGTTGGGTCACGCATCTTTTCTTATCAGTATCAATGGCAAGCAAATTATTACCGATCCCATATTGGGTAAGCTGCCCGTGGTAGTGCATCAGATAAAACGCTACACGTCGCTGCCCATGGATGCGGCCGATTTAAAACATATCGACTACATATTGCTGACGCACAATCACCGCGACCATTGTGACCAGCGCAGCCTACAAATACTCAGCAGCCTCAATCCCAAAGCCATTATTTTAACCGGCCTTGGACTGGCACCACTATTGCGATCGTGGAAAATCAGCAACCCCATTGTAGAAGCGGGTTGGTTTCAGCGCTACAATATCGAAGAAGATTTTTCGGTAACCTACTTGCCGGCCAAACACTGGAACCGCCGCGGCCTTACCGACCTCAACGAAATGCTGTGGGGCAGCATGATGCTCGAAAGCAGTGCCGGCAATATTTACTTTGGTTCCGATAGCGGATTGGGTATTCACTTTGAACAAATTGCCCAACTCTTTCCACGTATTGATTTTGCCATTATTGGCATTGGTGCGTACAAGCCCGAGTGGTTCATGCATCCATCGCATACCAGCCCGGCCGATGCACTGCAAGTGCTGCACACATTGGGTGCCCGCCAGCTTATACCCATGCACTACGGCACGTTTGATTTGAGCGATGAACCCATTTTTTACCCCAAGCAAGAAATGCTGCGCCTGCAGGAAACACACAACATTGACAATGTGCTACACCTGAGCATTGGCGGTAAGCATTATGTATAACGGATGGGTGTTGTAGCAGATGAAAAGAATCAATTACCCTGTTGTTGTACTTTTCTATTTGCTGATTTTTGATTAACTCTATTCCCCTCTTTTCCAATGCACTTTGCTGCCAAAGCCCAGGCTGTTGTCGGTCATTTTGAGGATATCGAGGCGAATGGTACGTACCGTGCCGGGCATGGCCAGCGCAAACGGATATTTTAGGTGGTACTGCTTGCCGGCATGTGCCGCCAGCGGGTCGTTTTCGGCCAGTAGTACGCCCGACCATTGAATGCCTTTTACCACCAGCTTCTGCAGTTTGTCGGGCAAAATGCTGCCCGCTGTTTGCTTCATGGCCTGCAGCCATTGCATGTGTTGGGTATCGGCGGAGGTTTTGAAGTAGAGCAGCGTTTGGCCGGCGTCGAAAGCGTAATAGCAACTAAAGCAATGCAATTGTTGATCGGCATTGGTGCAACAAACCGTGGCCACCGTTTGGGCTGCTACAAAGGCAGCAATATGTTCATGCGCATTCATCCTTGGCCAAAACTAACCCATTTCAAATACTTTTGCGGCGTTGCAGCGCCGGCACAGCCCGGCCATTGTTTGATTTTTAAGTGTTGATGTTATGTTACGTGTGACCAAAATTTTCCGGTTCGAAACTGCCCATGCCATTTTTGGCTACTGCGGAAGTTGTAAAAATATTCATGGCCATTCCTATGTGTTGCACGTAACGGTGCAGCAGGCCAACCCCAACGAAGGTTTTCTGGATGGTACCGGCTTTGTAATGGACTTCAAAGATTTGAAGCGCATTGTAAAAGCGCAGGTGGTAGATAAAATGGACCACTGCATTATATTAAGTGAAGCGTACCTGGCGCAAAACCCGCACCTGAGCAGCCTCGAAAACCTCGACATCTGGCCCATTGAACCCACCGCAGAAAACATTCTGCTGAAAGTAAAATCGGCCATTGAAGGCGCCATGCCACCCGAGGTAAAACTCTGCCGCCTCAAGTTGTACGAAACAGCCGACTCATACGCTGAGTGGGAAGCGTAATTTTCCTTGCTTATTGATGCACCACATCGTACAGCGACCAAATGCGCAACGCTTTTCGTTGGCTCACCGGTAAGCCTTTGATGCTGATTACTTTTGTTTCGCCGGGCTGCAAATCGAAGTAGTTGTCGCTGAGCTGCAGGTTGATGCCCGGCACATGCAGGTACACATATTTAGCGGACACACTACTTTTCAGCAGCAGTGTATCTGCATTTTTCCATTGCAGTGTGTAGCTGGGTTTGGATAGCTGCAAGGCCTTGGGCCGCACAGCATCCCGTTGGGGCAACACATCATCGCGGTAAGCTTCTTTTACGGCATACCACGCTGCCTTTGGCTGTCGGCTGTAATCGGTAATGGCCCAGGAAGCTACGGGCCAGCAATCGTTGAGCTGCCACAGCAATGTGCCCATGTTTACCGGGTATTTACTACGGTGTATGGCTATGCTGTTTTTAAATGCATAATACTGCAGGCACTGGGTGAGGTACGTATACTGCTCCAGCGATAAATGTTTGATGCGGGCTGAGTCCATGAAATACTGGTGCAGGTAGCCATTCATGTTTTGAAAACCTGTGGGATGTTTTTGGTGCGTCTTCAACACATCGGAATAGAGATAACGGTCTTGCGGTAATGTAACCGAAGCCGTAGTATTCATATTGGGCATGGCCATCATGCCGTATTCGCTTACAAAGCGGCCGGTCTTTTTTTCAAACATTTCTATTTCCTGCATGCCCCACCAAATGCCCCAGTAATGGCTATCGCCTTCCGTAATGCTCGCCGCTCGGCCCCAGCCATGCATGGGTGATGTGCTTACATAGGGCCGGGTGCCATCGTATTGCTGCAGCCATGCCGGTATGCTGTCTTTAAACAAACGCTTGTAGGCATGCCATACTTTGGCAGAGTCTTGCCCGTGCAGGTTGAATTGGTTTTGCCAGCCCCAGTTGTGCCAGGCTTCTTCCACTTCATTGTTGCCGCACCACACAATGATGCTTTTGTGGTGGCGCAGTCTTTTTACCTGCTGTATCACTTCTTCTTTTACGTTCAAGAAAAATGCCTCATCCAGCGGCACCATGCCACCCGCAAACATGAAGTCTTGCCACACGTAAATGTCCAATGAATCGCACAGGTCATAAAAGTCTTCGGTTTCGTACACGCCGCCACCCCAAATGCGCAGCATGTTCATGTTGGCATTTTTGGCGGCCATCAGTATTTGCCGATAATCGTTTTTGGTAAGACGGGGCAAAAACATATCCGAAGGAATGTAGTTGGCACCTTTCATGTACACGGGCTGGCCGTCTATTTTGAAGTAGAAAGATTTGCCGATGCTATCGGGCTCTTGCACCAGTTCAATCTTGCGGGGATTGTGAAAAGGCTTTTCTGCAGCGGGCTGGTTGTAGCTGTCGAGGTACACATTTTTCCAAATGCCGGCGGTAACAAAAGTGGGGCCCCAGTCCCAACCAAAATGGTACTGTGCCTTGCGGGCATATACCCGTGGATTTTCGGCTGGTATTACGAGTGGCGAATCGGCTTTGGCAAAAGCAGCTACTTGTTTTTTGGCCGAATGAAATACAATGCGCAGCTCGTTGTTGGCTTTCAGCAAATGCTTCACTGGTATGCGCCACTGCCGGAACATGTTGTTGGCCTGCAGCAGCAATTGCCCGTTGAGGTACACATCGGCGTAGGTATCGAGGCCATCAAAAACCAGGTCGGTGTGTTGATGATTGCGCTGTGCGGTGCTGCTGGCAAATTGGGTTTTGTACACCCAGTTTTTATCATCTACCCATTGCACGGCTTTTTCGTTGCTGCGGTAGTACGGGTCGGGTATCACTTGCTGTTTCATCAAATCGGTGTGGACAGTACCCGGCACCGAAGCAGGCCGCCACTGTCTGCTGCCCTGCTCAGCAAACTGCCAGCCTTTGTTTAACAATTGAATGTGTTGCTGAGCGGCAGCTTTTCCCAAACCCATCAGCAATACGGCGAAACATAACAAGCAACGAATCATACCAATTGGTGCATGGCGAATGCAAACACATGCTGCCCGCAAGTTCCTGATGTTTGTGAATGGTTCCTACTGGAGGCAATAAAAAAATAATTGCACAACTGTGCAGCGCAGTACTTCAGTGCCATGCATGAAGCCAATTACGCTCCGATGTTTTTTTGCTTGTACACCAGTAATCGTAAGGCATTAAAAACAACGACGATGGTAGAGCCTTCGTGGCCAACAACTGCCGGTCCTATTTTAGCAATACCCAATATGGTAAGCGGTATCAGCAAAACCACCATGCCCAGGCTGATGGCCACATTTTGTTTGATGATTTGCCGGGCTTTTCGGCTCAGGCCAATGACAAAAGGAAGGTTGGTAAGCTTGTCGGCCATCAACGCTACATCTGCAGTTTCGAGGGCTACATCGCTGCCTGCTGCACCCATAGCTATGCCTACAGTACTTTTGGCCATGGCGGGGGCATCGTTTACTCCATCGCCTACCATAGCAATTTTTTGTTCGGCGGCTTTCAGTTTTTCAATGGCTGCCAATTTTTGCTCGGGTAGCAGGTTGCCCCAGGCATCGGTAAGCCCTATTTCTTTTGCAATGGCTTCGGCTACCTGTTGGTTATCACCGGTCAGCATAATCATTTTGCGGATGCCGATCCGCCGCAGTTGTGCAATGGTCGCTTTAGCTTCCGGTCTTGCTACATCCATCAGGGCGATGATACCAATAAATACATTGTCCAGTTGTACCAGCATGGTGGTGTTACCTCCACTTTCAAGCGATACAGCTTTGGAGATAATGTCTTCCGGAATGTGTTGTCCTTTATCTGTAAAAAGTTCTTTGTTGCCAATCAATACCGGCTTGTTGTTATAGATGGCTTTTACACCTCTGCCGCCTATTGCCTGCAGCGATGTAGCCGGTGCAATTTCTTTTTTCAGCTTTTCTTTACCATCTCTTACAATGGCTGCAGCCAATGGGTGATCACTTAGCTGTTCTACAGCTACAATAATTTCCAGCAGTGACGCTTCGCTGCAGTTATTGAATGCATAAATACCTGTGAGTGTTGGCTTGCCTTCGGTGAGAGTACCGGTTTTGTCGAAAGCAATGGCAGTAAGCGAACCGAGGTCTTCCAAGGGTTTGCCGCCTTTTACCAATACGCCACCCCAAGCTGCTCTGGCCACGCCACTCAACACAGCACTGGGGGTAGATATAGCGAGTGCACACGGACTTGCGCCTACCAATACAGCCATGGCTCTGTAAAAGCTGGCGCTAAATGGTTCATCTATCACGAGGAAAGCAAATAATAAAAGGGTCACCAACAACAGCACTGCCGGTACATAATATTTTTCGATGCGGTCGGTGAAATGTTGCGTAGGAGATTTTTGGGTTTGTGCTTCGTTCACCAGTTTTACGAGTCGTGAAATGGTGCTGTCGGCAGCTACACGGGTCACATACACTTCAATATTTCCGCTGCCATTGATAGAGCCTGCAAACACACTGTTTTGAGCCGCAATTTTCTCTGTTCCTTTTTTGGTCACTTTTTCCAGAGGCATTGGCGATTTATCAACGGGCATGCTCTCGCCGGTAATGGGTGCCTGATTCACACTGCTGTGACCTACAATCACAATGCCATCTGCTGCAATTTTAGAGTTGGGTTTTACCACCACCACGTCGCCAATTTGCAAAGCGTCGATCGATATTTCTTGTAGCAGATTGCCTTGCCGTACCAGGGCAGTTTTTGGCGCCAATCCCGATAGGGCTTCAATTGATTTTTTTGCCTTGGCCAACGCAAAATGTTCCAGCGCATGGCCCAGGCTGAACAAGAACAGCAAGAGGGCACCTTCGGCCCATTCGCCTAGTGCTGCAGCACCCAGCGCCGCCACAATCATCAAAAAATCAATTTCAAATTGCCCTTTAAAGATGTCTTGAATGGCCTGCTTGCTGGTATAGAAACCGCCGGTAATAAAGGCGCCTATATAGCACAGTATGGATACAAGCGGGTTGAGCTCTTGTACAAAAGAGAGACTGAAACCTGCGATCAGAAAAATACCGCAGGCAATGGCCAATATCATTTCTTTTTTCACAGCCAAACTAACCGGAGATTGATTTTCTGTAGTCTCTATGTTTGGTTTATCTGAAACAACTGTCATATAAAAGCTTTGGCAACTGTTGGGCTGCTTGCCGTAAAGCTATGTATAGCATGGTTTGATTTGAATGACATTGGTTAGCCGGGCCGATGTAGAAAAGAGGTTAGGGAACACCGCAGGCTACAGCGGAAAACGAATGAAGTAAAGATCCTTTTCAATAAATCAGCACGGCCATCAACGGAGCCTGCATTAATGAATGAACGGAAGGGTTGGCGGTTACAGCAAATTTTCCAACTGATGAAAAACAGGAATGAGCATTTTTCCTTTTGCTGACAACATGTATTCGATGTGCAATGGCTTGAGCCTGACAGTGGTTTTTTCCAGCAAGCCCTGCTCTTCCATTTCTTTTAAGGCTACAGCAATAGACTGTTTGTTGGAGCCATTGATTTGCCTAACGAGTGCATTGAAACGCAACGGCCCATCCACCGCCATGCGAAAGATTTGCGGCTTCCATTTGCCGGATAGCATTTTCAATAAACCCTCTGCCGGGCAACTGTTTTCCATTCTTTTTTTGATTTCAGCCAGTCAAGTTTTTCTGACTAATTGTTTCCACCAGTAGCCTTTCGAAACTTTGCATTACAAAACTAATCATAAAACAATGATTCCTCAGTTAGTTTAAACCCTCAAACGCATTTATAACTACAAATCAATCTTTAAAAAAATGAAAAAACTATTTAAGGTTCAGCCCGATAGCAACCAAACCGCCATCGGTATTTTATTGGCCAGAGTGGGCATTGCTGCACTCATGCTTACCCATGGTGTGCCCAAAGTGTTGCAGCTTTTTTCATCAGCGCCAGTAGAATTTCCGGCTGTAATGGGTATGAGTAGTCAGTTATCATTGATATTAACTGTCTTCACCGAAGTTATATGTTCATTGCTGGTAATGGTAGGCCTGGGTACAAGAATTGCTTCTGCCCTGTTGGCGGCTACTATGTTGGTGGCTGCTTTTTACATCCATGCTGCCGACCCGTTTGCAGTACAAGAAATGTCGTTGCATTTTCTGCTGGTATATCTGGTACTGATGATTACCGGAAGCGGAAAGTTTTCTATCTATTATTTGTTGCAGCAAAAAGGCCTGAGCAAATAAAACAAATCCTCATTTTACAATAAACAAACACAGATATGGACACTACAAACAACAACCCTTTATTGTGCGATATAGAAACCGGCATGTGTGCTGTGCCTGAAATAAATGATACAACAAATAATAGCACGATTGCTACAGCTCCTTCTACCATCAAAGTATTGTATTTCACCGATCCTATTTGTTCTTCTTGCTGGGGCATAGAGCCACAGTTGCGCAAGTTGAAACTGGAGTATGGCCACCTCATTGATATTGATTACAAAATGGGCGGCCTCTTGCCCGACTGGAAATACAACAGTGGTGGCATCAGCAAGCCGGCTGATGTAGCACATCACTGGGATGAAGTAAGTGCCTACTACAATATGCCTATTGATGGTGATGTTTGGTTAGAAGATCCTTTGTCTTCATCCTATCCGCCTTCTATTGCTTTTAAAGCGGCACAAATGCAGCATAAAGAAAAGGCCGTTGTATTTCTTAGGGTGATGCGGGAAATGCTGTTTTTACAAAAGAAAAATATTTGCAAATGGGAGCATTTACATAAAGCAGCACAGCATGCAGGATTGGATGTAGTGCAGTTGCAAAAAGATGCCGATGGCGAAGCCAATAACTTGTTTGCCGAAGACTTGCAGCTGGCACAGCAACTTGGGGTGCGGGGTTTTCCCACCTTGTTTTTTGCAGACAGCAATGGCAACCAGGAAAAAGTGTACGGCTACAAGCCGTATGCAGTGTTTGAAAATGTGATATCCAAACTGCAACCAACAGCCGAAAAGCAACCCTATGCATCCGATTGGCAAAGCTTGTTCAGTAAGTTTGCTTCGCTTACGGCCAAAGAGTTTGCCGAGTTATCTGCTGCGCCAATAGAAGCAGCAACAGCTTTGTTGCAAGAGCTATCTACTAACGGCCAGCTCGACATCATCGAAACTAAGAATGGCCATTTGTGGAGGAAGAAGTAAGCGCCAATTTGGCGGCAATGGCAACAGCGCATACTGCCTTATTGGTTGGAAAGAATAAAAAAAACGCTACCCAATATTCGATAGCGTTTTTTATTGCAGTAGCCCGGACAAGAATCGAACTTGTATCTAGAGTTTAGGAAACTCCTATTCTATCCATTGAACTACCGGGCCGGTAACAGCCTTACAGCTTGCGGCGAAATTAATAGAAATGCAGAAACTGCTGCCATTGGGCTTACTTTCATTGCAAATCCAATTGTTGTATGTACCGTTTTTTATTACTCTGTGCTTTGCTCTACAGCCAGTTATTGCCGGCGCAAATTACGCCTGCCAATAAGCCCACCCACTTCAACCACATAGCTTTTACGGTAAAAGATTTGGGCAAAAGCGCCGCCTTTTACCAGCACCTGCTGGGGCTCGATACCATTCCCGAGCCCTTTCATGATGGCAGGCATGTATGGCTCATAATATCAGAACAGGGGGCTTTACATCTTATTCAGGGCAGTAAAATTCCGGTGAGCATCAAGGAAAGCCACTTGTGTTTTTCAGTAGCGTCGGTGGATGCATTCATTGCCAAACTGCAAAAAGCAGGCATGGCTTTTGAAAACTGGGCCGGAGAGAAAAACCGCTATACCCTGCGCCCCGATGGCGTAAAGCAAGTGTACCTGCAAGACCCCGACGGCTACTGGATTGAAGTAAACGATCAGCACTGAGCCCACAAGTGGTGCAACCTGTTATCTTTGCCACCCCAAAAGAAAAAATATGAAGTTTTATAATTGGCTGTTGCGGTATCGGTTTTGGTTGGGTTTGGTAGCCTTGGCGCTGGCCATTTTCGTCAATGTGTATTCCGGCTTCTGGCCATCTTTTGTGTTGTATTTGTTGGCGGTAATTGCTATTGCCAGCCACTTCTTCATTGGTCCCATGCGCCTTATTCAGGAGTACATTGAGGCCGGCGATATGGAAGGTGCTGAAAAAGTGCTGGGCATGATTTGGTTTCCCAACCTGCTGTACAAGCCCATTCGCAGTGCTTACTATACGCTGAAAGGACAAATGGCCATGATGCGCCAGGATTTTAAAGGTGCAGAAGAACACATGAAGCGCAGCGAACAGCTGGGCATGCCCATGGCCGAAGCCGAAGGTGCCAACAAGTTGCAGCTGGGCATGCTGGCCATGCAGCGTGGCGATTTGAAGCAGGGCGAAAACTACATTCGTGCCGCCCTCCGTGCCGGTATTCCTGATGCCGATGGTGCTGCCATGGCCTACCTGCAAATGTGCCAGATATACATGAATAAAGGCGACATGCGTAGCCTGCGGGCCGCCAAAGACATGTATAGAAAAGCCAAAGAACAAAAGCCTACCAACAAAGACGTGGTAGAACAAATCAAGAAACTCAATAGCTACATCAGCCGCATTCCGGGTTAATTGTAACTGCTGACAAAACACCAAAATGGTTTGAGGTAATATTTGCCTCAAACCATTTTTTTTGCACCACTGTTTGGCAGGTTCACAAAATCATCGGCTTACTGTGGTCCTGGCAATTCGCTCCTCATCAACAAATCAACTCCTTCAACTCAATTCCCTGTAAGCTACCGCTTATCTTTGCCGCCACCTATGACAGACATTGTAACACAAATAGCGCAACATCAGGCCGATATAGCCGCTGCCGAAGCGCCCAACGCCGAAGCACTGGAGGCATTCCGTATTCAATACCTCGGTACCAAGGGGTTGGTAAAAACCCTGATGGGTGAAATGAAAAATGTGCCCAACGAACAGAAGCGGGAGTTTGGCCAAATATTGAATGCCTTTAAACTGGCCGCCGAAGAACGCTACGAAACGCTGAAGGCAGCACTGGAAAGCAATACTGAGTTTAGCTTCGATTACGATATCAGCCTGCCCGGCGATCCGTTGCCACTGGGTAGCCGCCATCCCATCAGCATCGTTCGCAACCGCATTGTCGATATTTTCAAGCGGCTCGGTTTTGCGGTAGCAGAAGGCCCCGAAATTGAAGACGACTGGCACAACTTTGGTGCCCTCAACCTGCCCGAAGATCACCCGGCCAGAGACATGCAGGATACGTTCTACATCAGCCAGGACCCAGCGTGGTTGCTGCGTACGCATACCAGCAATGTGCAAATTCGGGAAATGGAAAAAGGCAAGCTGCCCATCCGCCTGATTATGCCCGGCAAAGTGTACCGCAACGAAACCATCAGCGCAAGAGCACACTGCTTTTTTCATCAGGTAGAAGGATTGTATGTAGCCGAAAACGTGAGCTTTGCCGATCTGAAACAAACGCTCTACTTCTTTGTGAAAGAGATGTTTGGGCAGGATGTGAAAGTGCGTTTCCGCCCCAGCTATTTTCCCTTTACCGAGCCCAGTGCCGAAATGGACATCAGCTGCCTCATTTGTGGTGGCAAGGGCTGTAACGTGTGTAAGCACACCGGTTGGGTAGAAATTTTGGGTTGCGGTATGGTGCATCCCAATGTGTTGCAAAATTGTGGCATCGATCCTAACAAGTACACCGGCTTTGCATTTGGTATGGGTATCGAACGCATTACCATGCTCAAGTATCAGGTAAAAGACCTGCGCCTGTTTAGCGAAAACGATGTGCGTTTTTTACGACAGTTTACAGGAGCGTAATACAAGTTTGACAAGTTTGAAAGTTCCAGTGTTCACGGGTGGTGGGCACTGGATTTTTATTTGAACCACCAAGGCACGAAGGCAAATAAGGAGCACAAAGGCGGGTAAACCATTGCCATAGTTGGTTGATAGGCTAATAAAGGCGAAAAGTTTTTTATCTTCATATCATCATTCAAACTTTTGGTATGTCCATTGCTGAAATCAGAAATCAACTTCACTTATACATCAATAATGCAGATGAAGATTTGCTCGCATTGCTGTATAAAATAGCCAGTCAATATCCGGATATGAAGCAGGCAGAGCACAGTTTTTCTGCAACAGATATGGCTGAATTTGAACGCCGCCGCCAAAGTAGAATGGCTGGCGCTTCGGCTATATTCTCTTTAGAAGAAGTAATGCAAAAACTGAAACCTGAAAACTAAGGTTTGGTGCATGTATAACCTACAAGTACAGGCAGAAGCTTTTCATGAATTGCAAGAAGCTTTTCAATGGTACGAAACGCAGCAAGAAGGATTGGGATGGAAATTTATCAGCGCATTTGAAGAAGCCTGTGTGAAGCTACAGCATCATCCGCAACACTACACTGCCCTCAATGAACACTTCAGGCGGTACAGGTTGCAGGGCTTTCCGTATTTGCTGGTATATGAAATTGAAGCTGGCAACGTCATTATTATAGCTGTTAGGCATGCAGCCATGAGGCCTTTGTGAAAGCGTAAGCATACAAAGCCTGGTAGATTATTTTGCCATTGTTGGTTGGGCCACCAGCAAAGGCGGAGCATCTGATTTCAGATTTACAAGAAATTGCATATTTGGACTGGGAGGCGTTCCTGTACAAAGCATTCAGCATAAGATGAGGTACGCTGTTGTTACCGTTCGTCATGCAGCAAAGCGGTGTTGCAACCAGACAAATCATCAACACCATCCTCCGGGCTTTCACATGCTTTAAAAAGAGTATTTCCTTTTTCACCAACTGCAGTGCAGATGGTGTAGGCGGACCCAAAATTCGGCAGTTAATAATTAGAGTATCTGTCTAATTTTAAACTGTCAAAAAATGAAAAAGAG